>Ga0316204_10000017_pt1 | contig 792821 bp, 837 predicted proteins | sample 6monrhotite_MG_2_FD_205661 | JGI IMG/M metagenome (GOLD analysis project Ga0316204, IMG submission 205661) | Microbial mat bacterial communities from mineral coupon in-situ incubated in ocean water Damariscotta River, Maine, United States -... | ecosystem: Environmental > Aquatic > Marine >... | reverse complement strand
TCGAGTATATGGTGAACGCGCACTGCGCCGACGCGATGGTGTGCATTTCCAACTGCGATAAAATCACGCCGGGCATGATGATGGCGGCGATGCGCTTGAACATTCCAGCTGTGTTCGTTTCGGGCGGGCCGATGGAAGCGGGCAAGGTCGTGGTCGATGGCGAGGAAATCGCCGTTGATCTGATTGATGCGATGATCCAGGCGGCCGATCCTAACGTGTCCGACGAAACGGTGATGGATTTCGAACGTGCCAGTTGCCCGACGTGCGGTTCGTGCTCGGGCATGTTTACCGCGAATTCGATGAACTGTCTGGCCGAAGGCTTTGGCTTGGCGTTGCCGGGCAACGGATCGTTACTGGCCACCCACACAGCGCGCAAGGACCTGTTCGAAGAGGCCGGGCGCATTGCGATAGAAATCACCAAGCGTTACTATGAGGATGGTGACGAAAGTGTTCTGCCGCGCAATCTGGGCGGTAAAAAAGCTTTTGAGAACGCCATCACGTTGGACATCGCCATGGGCGGATCGACCAACACGGTGCTGCATATTCTGGCCATCGCGAACGAAGGTGAAATCGACTTTACGCTCAAAGATATCGACGCCATGAGCCGCCGCGTACCGCATTTGGCCAAGGTCGCGCCATCGACACAACTATTCCACATGGAAGACGTACACCGTGCGGGTGGTATCATGGGCATCATGGCAGAACTTGATCGTGCCGGTTTGATCCACCGTGATGTCGCCACCGTGCACTCCAAGACCTTGGGCGATGCATTGGATCGTTGGGATGTGATGAACACCGAAGACGAACTGGTGAAAGCCTTTTATCGCGCCGCACCCGGTGGGGTGCCGACCCAGCAGGCGTTCAGTCAGAACAAATCATACGAAACCCTGGACACCAATCGCGAGCTGGGCTGCATCCGCGATATGGAACATGCATACAGTACCGACGGCGGTCTTGCCGTTCTGTACGGCAATATTTCCGTTAATGGCTGCATCGTCAAAACGGCGGGCGTCGATGCGTCGATTCTGAAATTCACCGGCACGGCGCGCATTTGCGAAAGCCAGGATGAAGCGGTGGAAAAAATCCTCGACGGTCAAATTAAGGCTGGTGACGTGGTGTTGGTGGTTTATGAAGGGCCAAAAGGCGGCCCGGGTATGCAGGAAATGCTTTATCCGACCAGCTACATCAAATCCATGGGGCTGGGTAAAGATTGCGCGTTGCTTACTGACGGTCGGTTCTCAGGTGGGTCTTCCGGGCTTTCGATCGGTCACGTTTCCCCCGAAGCCGCCGAGGGCGGTGCCATTGGTTTGGTGGAAGAGGGCGATATCATCGAGATCGATATCCCCAACCGTTCCATCAATGTCGCGGTCAGTGATGACGTTTTGGCCGCACGACGCACGGCAATGGAATCGCGCGGCGCGAATGCGTGGAAGCCGACCAAAGATCGCCCGCGCAAGGTCAGCACCGCCCTGCGAGCCTATGCCGCAATGGCGACCAGTGCAGACCGGGGGGCGGTGCGTGACGTCAGTCAGGTTGAACGCTAAACCCTAAGAATGCTGGAGTAACGCAGGGTTTTTGCAAGTAAAATCAATCCGTTATGGCGATGCGCTTGTGCTATGGCACGGACCTGATAAACATAATTTACCATTGATATTGTGTTCAACATCAAGTAACGCTTTTGCTTAGATGAGCCGGACGGGCTTAGATTTGGGAACGTGAGGGTATAGAAAACCGTGTTAGTCGAATGGTCCAAAGAACTGGAAACGGGTGTCGCTTTCGTCGATTCGGATCATAAGGTTCTCATCAATCTGCTCAATCAAGTTCACGACTGCATCTCTGAAAAAGAAGAAACGACGGTTCTTGGTAGCGTTTTGGATGCGTTGGTCGAATACACAGATTATCATTTTTTGCGTGAAGAAAAAATGATGGAATTGAGCGATTATGCGGACCTGGAGAGTCATCAGGCCACGCACCGTGCCCTCAGTGGTCGTGTTCGCAGCGCTTATGACACTTATCAAGCCAACCCATGGACCGTTGACCCCGCTGAAGTTCGTGATTTTCTTCAGTCGTGGCTGGTCGACCATATTATGGGCTCGGACTTTGCTTATCGTGATACGTGTATAGGCAATGTCGAAGCGTCCCATGCCGCCGGACAAGTCGCGTTTTTGGGGAGTGGAACCAGCTTTGACCAGTGGGAACATATCCGCGTTATGGTGGTGGATGACAACCCCAACTTTCGTCGCCTGATCCGAACCATTTTGCGCGCCGTGGGCATCCGCAACATTCAGGTGATCGACAACGCCAACGAGGGCATTTCGCGCTTGTCCGAGCGTCCTGCCGATGTGGTTCTGTGCGACTGGGTGATGGACGACATGAACGGCACCGAATTCGCTCATCAGGTGGAAAAATTACAGTTGCCGACCCGAGTGGTGATGCTGACCGGTTATTCTACGGATGTTTTGAAAGAGCGTTCAAGCGATCTGTCGGTGGCGGAGTATCTGCAAAAACCCATCAAGGCGCGGACACTGCTGGAAACCATTTCCCGCGTCGCCATGGCGGTGCCGCTTGTTGCGGCCAGCGCCAATCTCGGTCTTGCTTAACTAAACATCCAGTTCACACCAAACCGGCGTGTGGTCAGACGGCTTGTCCCAGCCGCGCGGCGTCCTGTCGATGCCACTGGCCTTTAGGGTGTCGGCAGCTTGCGGGCTGAGCAGCAAGTGATCGATGCGGCAGCCTTCATCGCGGTCCCACCCAGCGGATCGATAATCCCACCACGAATAGCGTCCGCCCTCAGCATTGCAGGCCCGGAACGCGTCGGTCAGGCCTAAATTCACGATGGATTGTAGGGCGTTGCGGCTTTGGGGCAAAAACAGCGCGTCGCCGCCCCATTTTTCGGGATTATAGACATCCTCGGGTTCGGGGATGACGTTGTAGTCGCCGCCCAAAACGAACGCTTCCTCTGTTTTGAGCAGTTCGCGTGCGTGGGCGTAAAGCCGACGCATCCAGCGCAGTTTGTAGTCGTATTTTTCGCCGGGCGTCGGGTTGCCGTTGGGCAGATAGATGCAGCCCAGCCGTACAGGTCCTTTGCCGCCCTGGATGATGCCCTCGACATAGCGCGCCTGTTCGTCTTCCTCTTCACCGGGAAGGCGGGTGGCGGTGACTTCGATGGGCGTTTTGGACACGATTGCGACGCCGTTGTAGGTCTTTTGTCCAACCACGACGGCCTCGTATCCGGCGGCGTTGACCTCCATCATCGGAAATTTTTCTTCGACGCCTTTGAGTTCTTGCAACAGCACCACGTCGGGGTCGAATTCGCCCAGCCAATGGATCAGGTGATCGCGGCGTGCGTTCAGCGAATTGACGTTCCAAGTGGCGATTTTCATAACAACTCCAGACAGCAAGAAGGCCCGCGATTGGGGGCCTTCTAGGTAACACGATTCGGAACAGCCCTTAAACGCAGATCCCGGCCTTAAGGCCGACAAGGCGGTCCTTAAACGGAAAAAGACGTTCCGCAGCCGCACGTCGAGCTGGCGTTGGGGTTGTTCATTGTGAAATAGGCACCCATCAGGTCGGTGTTGAAATCGATCGTTGCGCCGCCGACGAATGGGACGGAGGTTTCGTCCACCACCACATTGATGCCTTCGCGTTCAAACAAAACGTCATCATCGCCAACTTTGTCGTCGAGGCTGAAGTTATACTGAAATCCGGAACACCCGCCGCCCGTGACGCTGATGCGCAACTTGAGTTCAGGATTGCCTTCATTTTCAATCAGCGCCTTGATGCGGGTGACCGCGCCGTCGCCGATTTTCAGGCCGTCTTGCATTTCTGTTGTGTCTGGCATGGGATCCTCGTTTACAAACTCAGGCTCAATCATAGCCTATTTGTCCTTTCATGTAATGGCGAAAGCCTAAATGTCAATTGCTTGTGAAGAACGGTGAGGGCTTGCGGGGGCAGGGGCGGAAGGGTAGTTTCCCCCTATGGAAAACCTTGTCTCTTTCGCCTGCATCCCCGAACAAAGTCGCGGACGGCTCCACAGTGAGCCGGAAAGCGCCACGCGCAGCTGTTTTCAGCGCGACCGTGACCGCATTATCCACGCAGCAGCGTTTCGTCGCTTGCAGTACAAAACCCAAGTGTTCGTCAATCATGAGGGGGATTTTTTCCGCACCCGCCTGACGCATTCGCTGGAAGTCTCGCAAATCGCGCGTTCCATCGCCCAGAACCTGAATCTCAACCAGTATTTGGCGGAAACTCTGGCGTTGGCCCACGACATGGGGCACACGCCCTTTGGGCATGCGGGTGAGTTCGCGCTGGAAGAGCTGATGCATCCCTTTGGCGGGTTCGATCACAATGCTCAATCGCTGCGCGTCGTGACCAAACTTGAACACCGTTACGCGGATTTTGATGGTCTGAACCTGACCTGGGAAACCTTGGAAGGTGTGGTGAAGCACAACGGTCCACTGGTCGGGTTTGCCGGGGCCAAACCTTTGCCTTGGGCCATCGTGGAATACGCCAAGGAAGAAGACCTGGAGCTGTCAACCTACGCCTCGGCCGAGGCGCAGATCGCCGCCGTCGCAGACGATGTGGCTTACAACAATCACGACATCGATGATGGATTGCGCGCAGGACTGTTCAGTGTCGACGATATCCGCGAGGTGGATTTCGTCGGTCAAACTTTTGCCGAGGTTGAAAAACTCTACCCGGACCTGGATTTTTCACGCACCGTGCACGAAGTCGTGCGCCGCACCATCGGCGCCATGGTCGAAGATATTTTGTGCGAAGCCCGCAAGCGCTTGGCAGATGCCAAACCGCAAACCGTCGATGACGTGCGAGGCTATGGTGAACCTTTGGTCGGATTTTCCGATGAGATGGTAAAAAATGACCGGGAACTGAAAGAGTTCTTGTTTCCCAATATGTACAAGCATTACAAGCTCAATCGGATGACGTCGAAGGCCAAACGCGTGGTTAAGGACTTGTTTGAACTGTTCCTCAACGAGCCGGGTACATTGCCCACCGAATGGCAGCGGGGCGCAGGTGGTCCAGGTGAGGAAACCACCGCTCGCGTCGTCGCCGATTATATCGCAGGTATGACCGATCGCTATGCCTTGGACGAACACCGACGACTGTTTGATTTGCAGGCCCGCACCAGCGAATTCACGCTTGGATAAGAACACTTAGAAGTTAGATTCCGGGAAACATCCCGTGGACAACCGAGAAACCAAATGAACCTGTTTACCCACTTTCGCGACCAGATTGCCGGATTGATTGATGAGTTGGTTGGCGCAGGCACCTTGCCGGGTGGCCTGGACCTTAGCCGCATCACGGTGGAAGCCCCGCGCGACCCGTCGCACGGCGATGTGACCACCAATGCGGCCATGGTTTTGGCCAAGCCTGCGCAAAAGAACCCGCGCGAAATCGCGGCCCTGCTGGCGGCGAAGGCCGAAAGCTTGGTCGGTGTGACCGGGGTGGAAATCGCCGGGCCGGGCTTTATCAACATGCGTTTAAGCGATGATTTTTGGCAGACCCGCTTGCGTGATGTGCTGGACGCGGGCGTGGCGTACGGCGACGGCACTGTGGGGCAAGGGCGCAAGGTCAACGTTGAATATGTGTCCGCCAACCCCACCGGACCGATGCACGTCGGCCACGCGCGTGGCGCGGTGTTCGGCGATGCGCTGGCGTCGCTGTTGGATAAGGCAGGCTACGACGTTTGCCGTGAATACTACATCAACGATGCGGGCGCACAGGTGGACGTGTTGGCGCGTTCGCTGCACCTGCGCTACCGCGAAGCCTTGGGCGAGGTGATCGGGAAAATTCCAGAGGGCCTATACCCGGGCGATTATCTGGTTGCCGCAAGCCAGACATTGGCTGCGCGCGATGGTGATAAATGGAAAGACGCAGATGAAGCCGAATGGCTGCCCGTCGTGCGCGATTTTGCCATCGATGCGATGATGGATATGATTCGCAATGATCTGGCCGCGCTGGGCGTTGAACACAATGTGTTCACGTCCGAACGCTCGCTGGTGCAGGCCGGTAAGGTCGATGAAGCCTTGAACTTCCTTGGCGAACAAGGGCTAATTTATGAAGGGGTTCTGGAGCCGCCCAAGGGCAAACTGCCCGATGATTGGGAAGAGCGTGAACAAACTCTGTTCAAGGCCACTCAATTCGGTGACGACGTGGACCGTCCAATCGCCAAGTCCGATGGCTCATGGACCTATTTCGCCACCGATATGGCCTATCATTTGGACAAGTATCGTCGCGGCTTTTCCGACATGATTGACGTCTGGGGCGCGGACCATGGTGGCTATGTCAAACGCATGCAGTCTGCCATCAAGGCGCTGAGCGGCGGCAAGGCCGCACTGGATGTTAAGCTCTGCCAAATGGTGTCGTTGATGGACAATGGCGAGCCGGTGAAAATGTCTAAACGTGCGGGCACATTTGTGACGCTGCGCGACGTGGTCGATCAAGTCGGCAAGGACGTGGTGCGCTTCATTATGTTGACGCGTAAGAACGATGCGGGGCTCGATTTCGATTTTGCCAAGGTCACGGAACAATCCAAAGATAATCCGGTCTTTTACGTGCAATATGCCCACGCGCGGGTCCATTCGGTCGGGCGCATGGCGGCAGATGAGTTGGGCGCGGATGCGGTCACGGATGATGCCGTTCATGGCGCGAACCTCGGTCGTCTGACTGACGATAGCGAGCTGAATCTGATTAAGCTGATCTGTCAGTGGCCGCGCATTGTCGAAAGTGCCGCAACCGCGCACGAACCACACCGCATCGCATTTTATCTGGGCGATGTTGCTGCGGAATTCCATGGCCTGTGGAACAAAGGCAACGAAGACAAATCGCTGCGCTTTATCATCGCGGGCGATAAAGAATTAACCCTTGCGCGTCTGGCCATGACTCGCGCCGTGGCCAACGTGATTGCGTCGGGCCTCAAGGTGTTTGGTGTGACCCCATTGAAAGAGATGCGTTAACCATTTAGCGCTAATATTTGTCCATGATTAAAGAACCTGATTCGCAAGATATATACGATGAGAACGTCCCGGACGCGTCCGAGCTACTGGACTTTGAGCTCATCGCCAAAAGCCAGCCCGAAAAGGGCCATGGCCTGTGGCTTTGGGTTGTCCTGGTGCTGGTGCTTGCCGGTGGTGGCTGGGCTGGCTGGATGTATGTGCAAGATCAGAGCGCGGATGAAATGGTCAATGCCGGCAATGTGCCAATGATCCTGGCACCCCAGTTCGATCTGAAGGAAAAACCGGCCGATCCCGGCGGTATGAAAATCCCCGACCGCGACAAGCTGGTTTATGATCGCATGGCGGGTGACCAAAAAAGTGGCGGCGCCAATCAGGTGGAACGCCTGTTGCCGCCGCCCGAAACGCCGATTGAGCCGCCCAAGGACATGCCGAGAGTATTGGAGCCTGAGCCAGCCTCTGAGCCAGCCCTCCTGACGGCACCTGAGCAAGCTGCACCTGAAACGACTGCAATTGAAGCTGTGCCGACGCCGCCTGCCGCGCCGCCTGCTCCCAAAACACCTGCTCCCAAAACACCTGCTCCCAAAACACCTGCCCCCAAAGTGGTGGCAGCCAAGGTTGCGCCCGCTGCTCCCGCACCCGTGACAGCAGCGCCAAGCGATATCAAGGCCACCGGAAAGCCCGGGCAGGGCTTTTTGATCCAGTTGTCTGCTGTGCGCGCCGAAGCCAACGCCAAGAGTGAATGGGCGCGTTTGGCGAAGAAGCATTCGGATGTCTTGGGCGGGCTGAAATTGGTGATCCAGCGCGCTGATTTAGGCGCGAAGGGCATCTTTTTTCGGGTGCGCGGCGGGTGGTTTGCCAATCGAAATGAAGCCAAAGCCGCTTGCGCCGAGCTGGCCCGGCGCAACGTGGGGTGCTTGATTGCCAAGCCCTAAGCCTCACATCAAACCGTTAGCAGTGGTGTTCGGGTGCGCGGGGCTGACGCTCACGCCTGATGAACGTGCTTTTTTCGCAAAAACCAATCCGCTCGGCTTTATTTTGTTTCAGCGCAATTGCGACACCCCCGATCAGGTGCGTGCCTTGGTGGCCGAACTGCGCGCCACGGTGGGGCGTGCGGACGCGCCGGTGATGATTGATCAGGAAGGTGGCCGTGTTGCGCGCCTTAAACCGCCTCATTGGCCTGAATTTCCGTCGGCAAGAGCATATGCAGACCTTTGTGCACATACGCCCGCAGCCGGGGTTGAGGCAGCAAGGCTGGGGGGGCGCTTGATCGCTCATGAACTGTCCGACCTTGGGATCACCATCGACTGCGCCCCTGTGTTGGATGTGCCACAGCCCGGTGCCGACCCGATCATCGGCGACCGGGCCTTCGGTGATGATGTTAAGACCATCTCGGTCCTCGCCAAGGGGTTTATGGATGGCCTGATGAAGGGGGGTGTCGCCCCGGTGATCAAACACATTCCTGGCCATGGCCGGGCACTGGTGGACAGCCACAAGGACCTGCCCGTGGTTACAGCGGACATCGGTGAACTCGAAGCCACCGACTTTATGCCTTTTCGCGCCCTGCACATGGCGGCTTGGGCGATGACCGCGCATGTTGTGTATCCGTGCCTTGACCCTGACCAGCCTGCAACGCTGTCTTCCACTGTGATCGAGAATGTGATCCGAAAAACCATTGGTTTTCAGGGCATGCTGGTGTCCGATGACCTGTCTATGAAAGCCTTGTCCGGCAGTTTTGCCGACCGGGCCGAGGCTTGTTTGCAGGCCGGGTGCGATGTCGCACTGCATTGCAATGGCCAGATGGACGAAATGGTTCATGTGGCCCAAGGCGCTTCGGTGATGACGCGAGTGGCTTGGGCGCGTTATAAGCTGGGTGAACTTCACCGCACCGTTGCGGCCCAGCCGTTTGAGACGGAGGCCGATCGGGCGCAGGCCCGCCACCGTTTCGACACCTTGCTGGGATAGCACTTTTCATATGATGGATTTTGATCCGTATTATTTTTTGTTTGTCGCCTCCGTTTGGGTGGTTCCGGTGCTGCTTGCTGTGACCTTGCATGAGGCTGCACACGGCTGGGTGGCTTCGAAGTTGGGGGACGATACGGCCCTGCGTATGGGCCGCGTAACCTTCAATCCGCTCAAGCACATTGATTTATTCGGCACCCTTTTGTTGCCGGCGATGCTGCTGATCGTCAGCGGTGGGCAATTCATGTTTGGCTTTGCCAAACCCGTTCCAGTCAATTTTTTCAGGCTTAACCATCCCCGCCGGGACATGATCCTGGTCGCCGCTGCGGGGCCTGGAGCGAACATTTTGATCGCCACTGTATCGGCATTGTTGCTTCATGTGGCGCACCTTGCCCCGGAGCCAATGGCGCCGTGGGTCGCTGAAAATCTATTTAATTCATTGCAAATAAACGTTATTTTGGCGATGTTCAATTTGTTGCCGCTGCCGCCGCTTGATGGCGGACGTATTGCCGTGGGGCTGTTGCCGCAGCCATTTTCGGGTATGCTGGCCAGACTTGAGCGCGTGGGATTCGCGATCTTGATGTTCGGGCTGTTTATCCTGCCCTGGATAGGTGGCAAGATCGGTGTCGATTTGAATGTGTTTAGGACGTTGGTGCTGGTTCCGGCGCAGGCGTTGATGAATCTCATCGTCACGCTTACGGGTATCAAGTAGGGGCTGGGATCAAGTAAGGAATTGGGGATTTATGTCGGACGAACATTCATACCTGTCTGATTTCGATGAAGAGGGCTTGACCGAAATGCCCACCATCTCGCCGTTCGAGGTCGAGGTGGAAGGCTATGCGGGTCCTATTGATGTGCTCTTGTCCCTGGCGCGCGAGCAAAAGGTCGATTTGCTACACATCTCGATCGTGCAGCTTGCCGATCAGTATCTAAAATTCGTTATGGAGGCCTCCAGCCGCAACCTGGAACTGGCTGCCGACTATCTGGTCATGGCTGCATGGCTGGCGTATTTGAAATCACGGCTACTGATCCCCGACATGAGTTCGGAAGACGAACCGTCGGGCGAAGAACTGGCGGCGGCACTGCATTTTCAGCTCCAGCGCTTGGAAGCCATGCAAAACGCTGGTGCCGAGTTGATGGCATTGGCGCGCTTGGGCCAGGATTTTTATTCCCGTGGCGCACGGGAGCGCTTTCACACCACCCAGCGGACCATTTTCGACGCCAACTTGACTGATTTGATTCAGGCCTATGCTCACCAAAAAACCCGCAATACCAAAGGCCGGACCCTGCATATTGAACAGTCGTGGGAACTGCACGCTATTGAGGACGCCTTGGTACGCTTGCGCCAATTGGTCGGGCATACGCCCAATTGGCGCACCCTGACCAGCTTCTTGCCGCACGACCTGCAAAGTCCGTTGACGCGCCGTTCCGCGATGGCGAGTACCTTTGGGGCGATGCTGCAATTGGTCAAAGAAGGCCGCATGAAAATTCGCCAGGACGGCACGTTCAGCGAAATTTATTTCCAAACCACTGAGGATTGGACCAAGCCCTTCGTCCACGATACCAAACCGGACGATGACGAAACTGATGATGACGCATTTTACGAAGAGCTGTCCGGTGACGAAGCATGACTGAAATTGAGAACGAAGTGCCAGATGAACCTGTCCAGGAACCTGCCCAGGAAGCGCCTGAGGGTGATGATCCTATGATTGAGGATTATGAGGGCGATGAGTCCGCGCTTGTTGAAAGCGAAAACGTCTCGGTGCAGCAAGAAGACGTTGCACCCGCCAATCCCAAGCGCGACCGTGAAGCCGCCATCAAAGCCGCAAATGCGGCGTTTGATGAGCTTGAAAACGACGACTTGGATGATTTGGATGACGATCAGGATGGTGCCGCCGCCGAGATTGACCCCGAGCAGGTGCGCTTGCTGGAAGCGGTGATGTTTGCGTCCAGCGAACCTGTATCCGAACGCTCGCTTGCCCACCGTTTGCCCGAAGGCGTCAACGTCAAGGCGTTGCTGCGCGAATTGCGTGAATTCTATGATGGTCGTGGCGTGAATGTGGTGCGCCGCGGCGGATCGTGGGCCTTTCGCACCGCGCCGGACTTGGGCTCGCGCCTCAACCTTGAGGTCGAAGTGTCGCGCAAGCTGTCGCGCGCGGCGATAGAAACATTGGCTATCATTGCCTATCACCAGCCCGTGACTCGTGCAGAAATCGAAGAAATTCGCGGTGTTTCCTTGTCCAAGGGCACCCTTGACCTGTTGTTTGAGGAAGGCTGGATTAAACCCCGCGGTCGGCGCGATACGCCGGGTCGTCCCATGCAATGGGGCACCACAGACAACTTCCTCGATCACTTCGGTCTGGAAAGCGTCAGCCAGTTGCCGGGCCTCAAAGAACTCAGGGCCATGGGGTTGTTGGATTCGCGCCCGGCTATGGAAGCCTATTCGGTGCGCGGGGATATGCAGACCTCTGCCGAGGTACAGGAAAGTATGGTGCTGGGCGAAGCTCAAATCGTGCGGGCCGAGCATCATAGCGAAAATGGGGACGCGACAGATCCACTGGACAACACGCCGCTTGAGGATGCCATTGAAGCAAGCCATGACGCCCCAAAGGCCGAGGCTGATCTTGATCCTGAGCCCGAGCCTGAGCCTGAGCCTGAGCCTGAGCCTGAGCCTGAGCCTGAGCCTGAGCCTGAGCCCGAGCCTGAGCCTGAAGAGGAAATGGACCGTTCCGGCACCACCAAAGCCACTGCCGATAAGCTTGACGCCGCCATGGGTGCGGTTGCCAATGCAGTAAAAAACGCTGTTATGGCCCTGGAACGCGAAGAAAGAGATGCTGAGGACGACGAAGAGGGCGATGAAGAGCCCGGTGGTAAAACGGGCGATTCTGAGGGGAAATGGTAAGTTCTTGGAAAAGAATTTGCGCTGATTTCACTACGCTGCACCGTTTCCCTTGATCCCAGCTCAACGGCTCTGTATGAAAGTCATTCACACGTTTTTGCGAGCCTTGGTCGGGGTGTCGATCAAGGGGAGGCTTGAGAACTAAATTTAGAAAAAAAGTCCTCAATCTCGCGAGATTACGCAAAGTTTTTAAGACACCAGACGAACGGGAATACGACATGGGTGTTATGGGTATTTGGCAGTGGGTGATCGTTCTGGCGATCGTATTGCTGTTGTTTGGCGGCCGCGGAAAAATTTCCGGCCTGATGGGTGATTTCGGTAAAGGCCTCAAGTCCTTCAAGAAGGGCATGAAGGATACTGACGACGACGATGCGCCTGTGGCGAAAAGCGAAGCGATCGAGGAAAAAACCTCTGCGACCGTCGATGCGAAAGCCGAAGACAAGGACAAAGCCTCCTAAGGTTTTTTCCATTTCGTGTGTCGCCCCATGTGGGGCGGTGTGTTTCTTTCCTTTATCCAAACGGTAATCGGCCATGTTCGACATCGGCTGGCAGGAATTGTTCATCGTTGGGTTGCTCGCGCTAATTATCGTGGGCCCCAAGGACCTGCCCAAAACCATTAAGCTTGTGATGAGTTGGGTCCGCAAAGCGCGGATGATGGCGCGTGAGTTTCAGACGGGCGTCGATGATATGGTGCGCGAATCCGAACTGGCTGATGTGAAAAAGCAGCTCACCGAAGGCAGCGATGAGCTGAAGAAAGAGTTGGAAAACACAGTCGGCACGGATCTCGCCAAGGATCTGGACCTGAGCGAGGATGAAACCCAGAAGGTGATTTCGAAAACTGATGCCGACGTGGATGTACATGAGGTGATGGAGCCGGGCGACAGTTCCGAAGCCGCGCGTACGGCTGCTGCGCCCGATGTTTTGGTTGACGAAGACGACGACGTGATGCCGGTTGTTACCGCTGCTTCCGCCGAGACGGAGTCAAAATCGTGAGCGATCAAAACCTGCCCGCCGATGATGGCAGCGACTTCAAAGCGCCCATGATGTCCCATCTGTTGGAGTTGCGTAAGCGACTGATGATTTCGATGGCCATACTGGTGGTGCTGGTTTTCGCCTGCTATGGCGTGTCGTTGGAAATTTACTCGTTCCTGGCCAAACCCTTGGCCGATGTTCTGATCGAACAGGGATTTGGCTCACAGCGGATGATTTTTACGGCCCCGCATGAAGCATTTTTCACCCGCATCAAGGTGTCGGTTTTCACCGCCCTGTTCCTCAGCTTTCCGTTTATTTCGGCGCAGTTTTGGAAGTTTGTGGCACCGGGTCTGTACAAGAACGAAAAACGCGCCTTGTTGCCGTTCCTGATCGCGTCGCCGATTTTGTTCTTTTTGGGCGCGGCGCTTGCCTACTATTTTGTGTTCCCCGTCGCGTGGCAGTTCTTTGCCAGCTTCCAGAGCGTCGATGGTGCCGGTGGCCTGCCCATTCAATTGGAAACCAAGGTCAGCGAATATCTGTCGTTGGTGATGCGGTTGATTTTCGTCTTCGGTTTGGCTTTTGAACTTCCGGTGGTGCTGACCCTGTTGGGGCGTGCGGGCATGGTTACGGCCAAGGGGTTGCGCGAAAAGCGTCGCTATGCGGTCGTGATTGCATTCATTGCTGCTGCTGTTTTGACTCCCCCAGATGTCATTACCCAAATTGGCTTGGCGATCCCAACATTGTTGCTGTACGAAATTTCCATTTTGTCCGTCGCCATGGTCGATAAGCGCCGTAGTGCAGAAGACATGGATGATGACAGCGATGAGGAAGAAGGTTTGGTCTTCGATGAAGACGAAACCGGCCCCGCTGAGCCGGAAAAGAAGTCTGAGCACGGTGACAAAAACAAATTCGACGACGTCCCAGAACCCTAAGATTGCCTGAGGGAAAAGCCGATGCATGACATCCGCAAAATTCGTGAAAACCCTGAGGCTTTTGACGCAGGATTGGCGCGCCGTGGCGCCGAGCCGATGAGCGCGACCTTGTTGGCGCTCGACGACGAACGCAAATCTCTGGGCACCTTGGCCCAAGACATTCAATCCAAGCGCAATGCGGTGGCCAAGGAAGTCGGCCAGCGCAAAGCAAAGGGGGAGGATGCCTCCGATTTGATTGAAGAGGTTTCCAAGTCCAAGGACGCGCAGGCTGAGGCTGAGCGCCAGGCCAAGGAAGCCACGGACAAATTGAACGCGGCCCTGTCGGGCATTCCCAACATTCCCGACGCAGATGCTCCCGATGGCCTGTCTGAAGACGACAACGTCGAAGTTAAAAAATGGGGCACGCCCCGTGCGTTTGATTTCACGCCTAAAGACCACGTCGATCTGGGCGAGGGCCTTGGCCAGATGGATTTTGAAACCGCCGCCAAAATGTCCGGATCGCGCTTTGTGATCCTGTCGGGCAAGCTGGCGCGTTTGGAACGCGCATTGGCGAACTTCATGCTCGACTGTCAGACGGATACAAACGGCTATACCGAAGTGAACCCACCGGCACTGGTTAACGATAACGCGCTGTTTGGCACCGGGCAATTGCCTAAGTTCGCCGATCAGCTGTTTCATACTGAAGACGACTACTGGCTGATCCCCACCGCCGAGGTGCCGTTGACCAACATCGTCGCGGGCGAAATGCTGTCGGAAGATTATCTGCCGCGCCGCTACACCGCCATGACGTGGTGTTTTCGTTCCGAAGCGGGTGCGGCGGGCAAAGACACCCGCGGCATGATCCGCCAGCACCAGTTCACCAAGGTGGAAATGGTCTCGGTCGTTAAACCCGAAGAGTCCGACGCAGAACTGCTGCGCATGACCGCCTGTGCGGAAGGCGTCTTGGAAGCGCTGGAATTGCCATACCGCACCGTGGCGCTGTGCACCGGCGATATGGGCTTTGGCGCGGTGAAGACTTTCGATATCGAAGTGTGGGTGCCGGCCCAAGACACCTACCGGGAAATTTCCAGCTGTTCCAATACCCGCGATTTTCAGGCGCGACGCATGAACGCACGGTTCAAGCGGGCAGGGGAAAAGAAGCCAGAATTCGTCAACACCTTGAACGGCTCCGGCTTGGCTGTTGGTCGGTGCCTGGTCGCGGTACTGGAAAACTATCAAAACGAAGACGGATCAATCACTGTGCCCGAAGTCCTGCGTCCCTACATGGGCGGGCTAGAGGTTATACGTGCTTAAACTTTGGGGAACCCCCTGATATGCGTGAACGCGTGCCCGTCCTGTCCCGCGCGCGGGTGCTGATTTCCAACGATGACGGCATCGACGCGCCCGGCATCAAGGCATTGGAACGGGTAATGAAACGCATCGCGGGCGAGGTTTGGGTGATCGCTCCCGCGACCGAACAAAGTGCCGCCGGTCATTCGCTGACCCTGCGGTCCCCGTTGCGGATCCATAAGGTTTCCAAGCAAAAATACGCCGTCACCGGCACGCCGACGGATTCCGTGATGCTGGCGGTGCATGAAGTGATGAAAGGTGCGCGTCCTGATTTGGTCGTGTCCGGTATCAACCGCGGCGGCAATCTGGGCGAAGACGTGACGTATTCCGGTACCGTGGCAGCCGCGATGGAAGGCACGCTTTTGGGCATTCCATCGGTGGCTTTTTCACTGGTCGCGGCAGACGAAGCAAAAGCGCATTGGAAGACGGCAGAAATCTACGTTGAAAAGGTTATCGCCCATTTGGCCGGGGTGAGCTTTCCCCGTGGCGTGTTGCTCAACGTCAATATTCCCGATTGCCCGGCGGACAAGGTTACGGGCATTGAGACCACCCGTCAGGGGCGGCGCAAGATCGGATGCGAGTTGCTGCAAGGTCGCGACCCCAAGGGTTCGCCGTATTTTTGGATCGGCGCACAGCGCGACGAAGATCGTTCATTGAAGGGTACGGACCTGGAAGCAACCAGCCGCAACGCCGTGTCGATCACGCCGTTGAGCATGGACCTCACCCACAAGGGCATGATGAAAACATTGAAGGAGGCCTTCTGATGGTGCCGCCTTCGTCGTTAGTGCCACGCAATCCGGGCATGATGCAGCTGGTTTTGGACCTGCGTCAAAACGGCGTGGCGCCGGAAATTATCGACATCATGGAGCGCACGCCGCGTGAAATTTTTGTGCCCCAGGCCTTTCAGGACCGGGCGTTCGAAAACGCGGCACTGCCCATAGGCCATCACCAGACCATCAGCCAGCCGCTGGTTGTGGCGCAGATGACCGAGGCGCTGCAACTCAATGATCGCTGCAAGGTTTTGGAAATCGGCACAGGGTCCGGCTATCAAGCCGCCGTGCTGGCGCCCTTGTGTCGGCGTCTTTACACCATCGAACGCCACCGTGCACTGATGGACGAGGCACAACAACGCTTCGACACCCTTCGTATTCACAACATCACCACCCGGTTTGGCGATGGCTCGAAAGGCTGGCCGGAGCAGGCCCCGTTCGACCGCATTATCGTTACCGCCGCGGCCATAGACATTCCACCGGTGCTGGTCGATCAGTTGGCTGTGGGCGGCATCATGGTGGTGCCCATCGGCGACGATCAGCACGATCAGCGTTTGGTGAAGGTGGTACGCGGTGAAGACTCAACCAAAATCAGCGATCTCGGCTGGGTGCGGTTCGTGCCCTTCGTCGAAGGCGACGTGCCCGTATAGCCCCGCATAGCCCCGTTAAATATCAACGGGTTCCCCTAAGCATTGAAGCCGGACGCGGCTGAGGTCATAATCCGCCTATGGTATTGGATTTGGATCAGATTCTCAAAAAAACCGTTGTCGTGGGCGTTTTGCTCACGCTGTCTGCATGCGGTGGACTTGAGTTCTCGTCCGGCGGTGATGGCCCGCGTTCGATCAATCGTCCCGGTTCCAGCAGCGATGCGTTCATCAACGCCAGCGCCGTCAAGGTGGGCAAGGGCGATACGGTCTATTCCATCGCGCGTCGTCACAAGCTTTCGCCGCGCGCCATCATTGATGCAAACAACCTGCGTCCGCCTTATGAATTGAACATCGGACAGCGTCTGGTTTTGCCCCAGGGACGTTTGCACACGGTCAGAAGAGGCGAATATTTGGCGCTGATTGCCAAGCGTTATAACTCTGATGCGTTTTCCATCGCACGCATCAACGCTATTCGTGCGCCCTACACCATTTATCCCGGTCAAAAGTTACGTATTCCGCGCGGCGGTTCCAGGGTGGATGTTGCCAGTGCGTCGTCGTCCAGGACCGCACCAAGGCCGCAGACGTCGCCATCCGGCACCGTCACGCCGACGCGTTCAAGAACCACGGCTCAGGTTAAAACCAAAGTGCCCGAACCTCCCCGGCGATCCGGCGGCAAGTTCAGTTGGCCCGTTAAAGGTAAGTTGCTTTCGAGCTACGGCACCAAGGACAAGGGGTTTCACAATGACGGCATCAACATCGCCGCACCGCGTGGTACTCTGGTTAAGGCGGCCGAAAACGGCGTGGTCGCCTATGCGGGCAATGAAATCCGCGGGTTCGGCAACCTGTTGCTGGTCAAACACGATGGCGGCTGGGTGACGGCTTATGCCCATAACGACCAGCTTTTGGTCAAGCGCGGCGACCGGGTTAACCGCGGGCAAGGCATTTCTAAGGTGGGCAGCACTGGCAGTGTCAGCACACCGCAACTACATTTTGAATTGAGAAAGGGTTCGACTGCCGTCGATCCCAGAAAACACATGTAGGCACCTCGCCAGTGTGGCTGGAGCCAAGAGGGTGATATGGAAAACCAAACTCGCGACAATTTGACCGATAAATCGACCTGGATGCGGCTGATCTACATCGTGCTGTTTGCGGTGGCGTTCAATATTGCCGAAATCCTCATCGCAATCATCACTGTGGTGCAGTTTTTTACCGCGCTGTTCACCAAGGCTCCAAACGCGCGCCTGAAGGCTCTGGGGGGCGATTTGGGGGCCTATGTTCGTGATGTGACAGGGTTTCTCACTTATCAAACCGATCACATGCCCTATCCGGTGAGCGATTGGGGCCAGCCAGATGTGTCTCAACCTGGTGCATCGGGTCCTGATCCAACGCCTAAACCTGAGGCCAAGCCGAAGCCCGCACCACGTAAAAAACCGGCGGCGCGCAAGCCCGCACCCCGTAAACCAGCGGCAAAAAAAACAGCAGCTAAGAAGCCGCCCCCCGCAGAAGATGCTCCTGAGTGACGAAAAAAAAGGCGAAGCCCGAAAGCTTCGCCTTTTCAGTTGAGTACAGGGAAAAAATTTATGCCGCCAGCGCTTTGGCGGGGTCGACGAAGTCGTAGCCCTGATCTTCGGCTACGGCCTGATAGGTGATTTTACCGTGGATGACGTTCAGGCCTTCGAGAAGGTGTGCGTTGTCCAATAAGGCCTGACGATAGCCCTTGGAAGCTAAGTCGAGACCGAACGGCAAGGTGGCGTTGTTCAGCGCGTATGTCGACGTGCGCGGAACGGCACCGGGCATGTTGGCGACGCAATAGTGCACAACGTCGTCGATGATGTACGTCGGGTCGGCGTGGGTGGTGGCGTGAGAGGTTTCAAAACAACCGCCCTGATCGATGGCGACATCGGCGAGAACCGAACCCGGACGCATGGCCTTGATCATTTCAGCGGTCACCAGCTTCGGTGCAGCCGCGCCTTTGACCAACACACCGCCGACCACCAGATCGGAATCCAGCACGCAGGCTTCCAAGGCCGAAGCCGACGAGTACATGGTCTTCAGTGCGGAACCGAAGCGTGCACCCAGGCGCCCCAGAACATCGACGTTGCGGTCCAAGACCGTGACGTCAGCGCCCATGCCGAGTGCCATCTGAATGGCGTTTTCGCCAACCACGCCACCGCCGATGATGGCGACTTTAGCGGGAGCCACACCAGGCACGCCGCCGAGCAGGATGCCCGCGCCGCCGTGGGCTTTTTCAAGTGAATGAGCACCCGCCTGGATGGACATACGTCCGGCAACCTGGGACATCGGGGCGAGCAGGGGCAGGCCGCCTGCGGCGTTGGTGACGGTTTCATAAGCCACACAGACCGCGCCGCTAGCGACCAGGTCGCGGGTCTGTTCTGTGTCGGGCGCCAGATGCAGGTACGTAAATAAGATTTGGTCTTCGCGTAACATTTTGCGTTCAGCGGCTTGGGGTTCTTTGACCTTAACGACCATTTCAGCGCGGGCGAAAATTTCGGCGGGGGTACCGACGATGGTGGCACCCGCGGCTTCATATAGCATGTCGGGGCAGCCGATACCGATACCGGCATTGGTTTCGACGATGGCGCTGTGGCCGCGGTTGACAAATTCACGCACGCTATCGGGCGTTAGACCGACACGGTATTCGTGGTTTTTGATTTCTTTTGGAACACCGATCAGCATGGTTCTTAATCTCCCTGAGTTTTGCACGTTGAATCTGCATTGAGAGTAGCCATGAATTTAAGAAATGTACTTGCAAAGATAGATCTATTTTCCGATTATTCAGAATAATTATCTTCATTTATAAACTTAAACGCAATTATATGCGAATATTAGAAAGATGTGTGCAATGGCTGGTCTGGACGCGATGGATTTTAAAATTCTCAATAACCTTCAGGCGGACGGGCGCATGAGCAACCAGGACCTTGCGGACAAGGTCAACCTGTCACCGTCGGCATGCCTGCGCAGGGTACGCCGTTTGGAAGAGGATGGGGTGATCGATGGCTACATCGCGCTGTTGAATCCGGCAGCGGTGGGGCGTGCGTCGAACATCTTCATCGAGATCACGTTGTCGAGCCAGAGCGAGGCTGTGTTGGACGCGTTTGAGATCGCGATCGCCCAAATTCCAGACGTCATGGAGTGTTATCTGATGGCGGGTGAGGCTGATTATTTGGTTCGCGTCGCGGTGCCGTCGGCCGAAGATTACGAGCGCATTCACAAAATGTATCTGTCGCGCCTGCCCGGTGTCGCGCGTATTCGTTCTATCTTCGCCATGCGCGCGGTGTGCAAAAAACAGGGCTTCGTGCTGGAATCCCCTAAGCCCTAGCCGTAAATGTCGATGGTGCTGTTATGGTTTTTTTTGGTAGGGGGCAGCCCAGTGCTGCGACAAGATCATCAAAGGCCATGGGGCGATAGAAGTAATAACCCTGCACGTTGTCACAGCCCAATTCGTCGAGGATAGCCAGCTGTTCTTGTGTTTCCATACCCTCGGCTATGACGTTGTGGCCCAAGGCGCGTGACATGGAAATAATAGCTGCCACCAGTGCGCGCCCTTTGTCGTTTCGATCGATTTCATCGATGAAGGCCCTGTCAATTTTGAGTTTGTTTACGGGCATGCGCACCAAGCGACTGAGCGATGAGTAGCCGGTCCCGAAATCATCCACGGCAATCTGGTGTCCTAATGCCGATATTTTATCCAAGACGTCGAAGTTGGCATCGGCGTCTCGCATCAACGAAGTTTCCGTGAGCTCTATCATGATGCGGCTGGGGTCGGCGCCAGTCTGAAGCAAGATCGCATTGAAAGTGGCGACCATGGCGGGGCTGCTCAGTTGACGCGCCGAGACATTGACGGAAATGTATGAGGGGCGCATGTGTTCTGGCAGCTTGTTGAATTTAAGTAGTGCAAGACAAGCCTGTTCATAAACCCAGGCACCGATAGGAATGATGGTGCCGTTAGCTTCGGCCAGCGGGATAAATTTATCCGGGGGAATATATTGGCCGTCCTGTTGCCACCTGAGCAGCAATTCCGCCCCGACAATCTGGCGGCTTTTCAGCTTCACAATGGGCTGGAAGACGACCTCTAATTCATCGTTTGATACCGCGGTCCTAAGACCGTTGGCGATTTCCATGTTTTCTTTGGCATACGTGCGGGTGCCGGAATCAAACATTTCCCAACCGTCACGTCCATGGGCCTTGGCCTTGTACATGGCAGCATCGGCGTTGCGAAGCATCTCTGAGGCTTTGTGGGTTCTGCCGTTGCCAATGGCGATGCCTAGACTGGCCGTGGCGTAGAGTTCGCTGTCTTGAAGTCGTAGTCGCAAGGGCTTGCGCAAAGCATCAGATATGCGTTCGGCGATGGCTGCGATGGTGTTGTGGTCGTCAATGCGTTCGCACAAGATAAGGAACTCATCTCCACCAAAGCGCGCCACGGTGTCGCCTGGACGAACGACATCGACGAGACGGTCTGCAATGGCGATCAGGAGCTGATCCCCAACAGCGTGGCCGTAACTGTCGTTGATCATTTTAAAGCCGTCGAGGTCAGCAAAAATCAACGCCACGTCTGATCTGCCTCGTTGAGAGCGAGCCAACGCCTGAGCCAGGCGGTCTTGCATCATGATGCGGTTGGGCAGGGACGTTAGGTGGTCGTGTGTCGCTTGCCAGGTAAGTTCGTCTTCGCGCACTTTGCGCGCTGTAATATCACGCATGGTCACAACCATGACCCAGGTGCCGTTTTCTTTGAACTTGGCGATGGAGGCCTCGGCCGGAAATTCAGAACCGTCCTTGCGATAACCGTGAATTGCGCCTCGGGTGCCCATGTAGATATTGGTACTGTCGGAGTGTAAAAAACGTGAAATGTGCTTGTTGTGGTCTTTGCGAAACCGCGGCGGAAGCAGTTGGTTGATGGGCAGATTCACCAATTCTTCCGTCGTATAGCCAAACAGTTGCGAAGCGGCATGATTAGCTTGGATGATCACCTGCTCTTCGTTGATGGCGACAATCGACACGTCAGCGGACTTTAGAATGTTTTCCGAGGTATCCACACCTTCTGTTATCGGGGGGGGCGACAACGGTGCACGAGGCAATGAACTTTGCAGCTTACTTACAGCGTCCAGCGTGCCGATAGGTGCTTCTAAATTTGGAAATACGCTTTTATATCTTGTTGGAATTTTGGGATCGGTCCGACCAAAATTTTCGATAATGGTAAAGGTGCCATCAGTTTCACATTTGGACAAGAATGCATTGACCTTGGCGTGATGGGTCACTGGGTCCATATCGATGCGACCTTGGGGGCCGGTGATGGTGATCTGTTCCAGAGCATTGACAAGGGCTTCGCTGTCTATGCTCACGGCGATCTCGGCTGCTTTGGCGAATGCATGGACGCAGTTGTAGGTGCCTTCGCCAAAATTGGTCAGCACACCGTTTCCGTTTGGCCATATCCCATCGACTCCCTCCAACCGCGCAAGGCGTTTGAGGTAATCGGCATTTTCAGGGGTGTCGATGCTCATGAAATAGGTGTTGGAGGAGTAGAACCCCGCCCGCACCGTGGGGGGGAGGCTTGCGACCATGGCTTCGTCGTAGTGCCCCATGACCACAGCCATGCGCGCCTTGAGGCCCTTGTTCGTAAACTGTGTCAGCAGGTTGATTTGGTCGGTGCCCGCGAAATAGGGTACGAACACATCAGCACCGCTTTTTGCAACATCCAGAAGCAACGCCTCTACTTCCATGGTGCCAATGGGCAGGTATTGTTCTCCCACGACTTCCCCGCCAGCGCGGACAAGGGCGCGTTTGCCTGCATCTATGGAGCCACGCGGCCATTCGTAGTTACTGCCCGCAAAGTACATTTTCGGCCCGTAGTGATGGGCCATGTAGGGGATCATTTTTTCGATTTGCTGATTGGGCAGGGCGGCAAAATTGAAAAAATACCGATTCCAGATGCTGCCTTCGTAAAATGAGAAATTCAGGTAGGGGGTGCGCGTCGGACCTGCCACGCGGTCGGCCACGGCAATGCGGGAATTGGACAGCAAGTTACCGATGATGGCCGCGCAGCCGTGTTCGGTGACCAGTTTCTGAGCGGCAGGAAGGGCGGTTTCGGGCAAACTGCCATCGTCCTCAATGATCAATTCCAGCGGGCGGCCTAAAATGCCACCGCTTTCATTGATTTCATCACAAGCAATGCGCCCGGCTCTGGAAATCTCTTCGCCGTATAGTGACACAATACCCGTCAAGGGCGGCATCAGTCCCAGTTTAACGGGGGGCTTCTTGGAAACGTTCGGCATCCTGCGTCCTGTCGCAATCAAATCCCCCACAAATACAATGTTGTGCGAACGGGGAGGCACTTCAAGCGATTTTGGTCAGGTTATGCGACGAAATAGCAGGGGGGATGTGGGGAAGCAGGGCATGAGAACGGCGTTGCGGGACGGCAAAGATCGCAACTCACTTATTATGAGTTGGACTTAATCGAGAATTTTACCCTGCTTGCCGGCCAAATCCTGGATGAATTGCCACGCAACGCGTCCGGACCTTGCGCCGCGGGTCATGGACCACTCCAGGGCGGCGGCGCGTAGGTCTTCGGTGGTGATGTCGAGGCCGTAATGGGTGGCATAGCCCTCGCAAATTTCGAAGTAAGTCGCTTGGGCCAGGTTGTGAAAGCCCAGCCACAGGCCAAACCGGTCCGACAAGGAAACCTTTTCTTCGACCGACTCGGATGGGTTGATGGCGCTGGAACGTTCGTTTTCGATCATGTCGCGAGCCATCAGGTGCCGGCGGTTCGATGTGGCGTAAAAAATGACGTTGTCGGGACGCCCTTCGATTCCCCCATCAAGGACGGCTTTGAGCGATTTGTATTCGGCATCGTCGGCGTCAAATGACAAATCGTCGCAAAAAATCACAGTGCGCCGGGCCGAATCCCGCAAAATTTCCAAAAGCCGTGGCAGAGTTGGGATATCTTCGCGGTGAATTTCCACCAATAGCATGGGATCTGAGCGGTCTTGATTGATCAGAGCTTGAACCGATTTTACCAGCGAACTTTTGCCGGTGCCGCGCGCGCCCCACAACAGCGCGTTGTTGGCCGGACGTCCGTCTGCGAACTGGCGAGTGTTCTGTAATAGTGTCTCAGCCTGCGATTCTATGCCTTTCAGTAGGGCGAAATCGACGCGATTAACGCGTGTTACAGGGGCCATGTGGTCCTGTTCCGCCTGCCAGACAAAGGCCTCGGCAGTGCTGAGGTCTTGGGTTTTGTCTTTGCTTGGCGCCAAACGCTCAAGGGCGTCGGCGATGCGTTCCAGTACGGGCAATAAGGTATGATTTGTCATGGACAGGGACCGTAATTGGGGAATTCTTCGCCGTCAATCCACCCTGTGACGATCTGTTGGCCTTAAAAAAGCCTTTCTACGTTTGCATACAAGGGCTTTACGGCTATATATTCCGCAGTCTTTTTTGCAAGGGCCAGTTCGGTCGCGCCATCCTGGCGCGCAGTCGTGGTCCTGAGGAGTTTCTCATGTTGATTTCCCCCGCTTTTGCGCAAACGGCTGGCGCCGCTTCTTCCGCTGGTGACATGTTCGCTCAGTTCATGCCTTTGCTGCTGATCTTCGTGGTCTTTTATTTCCTGTTGATCCGTCCGCAGCAAAAGAAAATGAAGGTGCAAAAGGCCATGTTGGGCGCATTGCGCCGTGGCGATCGTGTGTTGACCGGTGGCGGGATATTCGGAACCATCAGCAAAATCAAAAGCGACAGCGAAGTTCAGGTGGAAATTGCCGACGGCATCAAGGTGTTGGTTGCGCGTGATACCATTTCCACAGTAATGGCCAAGACCGAAGCCGCGGACAAGGCCAGCAACGATACGGGTGATGATTCCAATGCCGGTTCTGACGGCAATGCTGCTGGTGGCGAAGGCAAGGGTAAGTCGGGTGGCTTGAAAAAACTGCTGGGCGGCTAATTTAGGCTTTGCTCTTAGCCAAGTTGAATGCGTTTCTTTTTCTGACCCTCCAACCGAAAGCCTGACATGCTCAAGATCGAAACCTGGAAGCTTGCCGTGGTCGGCATTCTGTGCGCGCTGGGCTTTGCGTTTGCCGCGCCGAATATGCTCGACAGTGAGACGGCACAGGGATTGCCGGACTTCTTGCCCAAGAGTCAAATTAACCTGGGGCTCGACTTGCGAGGTGGATCGCATCTCTTGTTGGAGGTCGAGGTCGGCGTTGTGGTCAAAGAACGTCTGGAAGCGTTGGTCGACACCATCCGTACTGAATTGCGTAAAGAACGTATTCGTTACGGTGGGCTGGGAGCACGACCGACGGGCGTCAACGTCACCATTAAGGACGTGGGCGAAGCTCAAAAGGCTTACGACATCATTCGCAAACTCGATACCGGTTTCGAAGCCAGTTTGGGTGATGGTGGGCGGATTACCATGGACCTGACCGAACAGTCCTTGAAAGCGCGTCGGGTCGCGGCGGTGGAACAATCTATTGAAATCGTTCGTCGTCGCATCGATCCTAAGGGCATCAAGGAACCGACCATCGCCCGCCAGGGCGATGATCGGATATTGTTGCAGGTGCCAGGCGAGGAAGACCCTGAATCGCTTAAAAAATTGTTAGGCCAAACGGCGAAGTTGACGTTCCATTTGCTGGACGACAAGGGGTCGCTGGCAGATGCTATGGCGGGACGCGTGCCGCCGGGGTCGATGTTGTCGCCTTCCGTCGATGAAGTCGGTGCATTGGGCCAGCCGCGCATGTATTTGCTGAAAAAACGCGTGGCGGTCAGTGGCGATACACTGGTTAGTGCTTCACTCGGTTTTGATCAAAATAACCGTCCCGCAGTGAACTTCCGCCTCGATGGCGTGGGCGGCAAGAAATTTGCCGACATCACGCGTCAAAATCTCGGCAAACCTTTTGCCATTGTGCTCGACGGCAAGGTGATCAGCGCGCCGACCATTCAGGGGGTTATCCCCGGCGGTTCCGGCCAGATCACCAGCGGCAATTTCACCACCGAAAGCGCCAAGGAGCTTTCTTTGCTGCTGAGTGCAGGGGCATTGCCAGCGCCTTTGACGGTGTTGGAAGAACGATCAGTCGGTCCGGGCCTTGGGGCTGACAGCGTTGCCGCAGGCAAGATCGCATCGATCATCGGCCTCGTTTTGGTGATTTGTTTTATGGTCGTTTACTATGGTCGCTTTGGCATTTTCGCTGACGTCGCGTTGCTGATGAACATGGTTTTGATCATTGCGCTGCTGTCATTTTTTGGCGCCACGCTGACGCTGCCGGGAATCGCGGGTATCGTGCTGACCATCGGTATGGCGGTGGACGCCAACGTACTGGTCTTCGAGCGTATCCGAGAGGAACTTGAAACCGGGCGCGGCGTGCTATCGGCTGTGGACGCCGGGTATAAGCGTGCATTCGGCACCATCATGGACGCCAATATCACCACCTTGATTGCCGCGGTTCTACTGTTCGCGTTCGGCTCCGGCCCCGTACAGGGCTTCGCCGTGACGTTGGCCATCGGCATCGTGTCGTCGATGTTCACCGCCATTTGGGTGACGCGCATTCTGATTGTGGCGTGGTTGCGTCGCACCCGCCCCACGACCCTGAAAATCTGAGGAGAAGGAAACTCTCATGCGGATCAAACTTCTTCCAGACCATCCCAATTTCAGCTTTGTGCAAAAGCGGATGTTCTTCTTTGCCTTTTCTGCCTTCTTGGTGGCGGCATCGGTTGCGATCTTTAGTGTCAAGGGGTTGAGCTACGGCATCGACTTCACCGGCGGCATCATGATTGAGGTCAAGACCGACGTTCCCGGTCAAATCGGGGAAATGCGCGCCAAGTTGAAAAACATCGGTCTGGGGGCGGTGGAATTACAGGAATTCGGTGCCCCAGATGACATCTTGATCCGGTTGCAAGCTCAAGACGGCGGCGAAAAAGCCAATCAGATGGCGGTGAACGCGGTGAAGGCGGCATTGGGCGACGGCATAGAATATCGTCGCACCGAATTGGTCGGTCCCAAAGTTTCCGACGAGCTGTTCATGAGCGGTCTGTACGCGGTGATTTCGGCCATTTTGGCGATCCTGATTTACATCTGGTTCCGCTTTGAATGGCAGTTCGGCCTCAGCGCGGTGATTGCGCTGACCCACGACGTGGTGACCACCATCGGCGTGTTCTCGCTGATTCAGCATGAATTTAACCTGGCCACAGTGGCGGCGGTGCTGACCATTGCCGGGTATTCGATCAACGATACGGTGGTTGTCTTCGACCGGGTGCGTGAAAATCTGCGTAAATACAAGACCAAGCCGATGGATGAGTTGCTCAACCAGAGCGCCAACGACACTCTGTCGCGCACTGTGATGACGTCTTTCACCACATTGTTGGCGTTGTTTGCGCTTTATATCTTCGGTGGTGAAATTATTCGTGATTTCGCCTTTGCGATGATTTGGGGTGTTGTGATCGGTACATATTCTTCCATCGGTGTTGCCGTTCCGTTGTTGCTGCACATGGCAGTCCAACGCCGCACCATCGAAGAAGATAACGCATCGGCTGAACAGAACCCATAAGCCCAAAACGGAAAGAGGGCGTATGTCCTTCGATATCACGCCACGGGTGCCAGCCAGTCGCCAAATCATCAAGGCTTACGGCGATGGTGGTTTTGAGATTTCCGCCATTGCCTGGGATGGTTCGGTATTGGTGTCGCTCACTGAAACCCAGACGTGGTCGGGGGAACTCACCATTGAGGCGATGTCACCTGTCATCATTGGTTCTCATAAACCCGATATCTTGGTTGTCGGTTGCGGCCCCACGTTTCGACTGCCGGATGAAATCTTGCGCGTCGCCTTGAAGCAACGCGGCATTATTTTGGAGTGGATGGATACGGCCGCAGCGTGTCGGACCTATAACGTGCTTGCGATTGAAGAACGATCCGTTGCAGCGGCGCTGGTTGCCGTGCAGTAGACAGTAAAGGTCTCAGACTGATGAAAACGATGTTGATGTTAGGCGGATTGTCTGCGGCTCTATTGGTTGCGATTGCTCCTGCATATGCGCAAGACGACCGCCAAGCCATCGTCGTTAGCGCTGATCAGCGCGATATGATGCGGGCCGAAATGCGGACCTTTTTGGTAACGGTGCAAGACATCGTTCTGGCACTGGCGGAAGGGGACATGCCAGCTGTTGCTGATTCAGCACGGTCCATGAGCCGCGGTCGCGGCATGGGGGGCGGCATGGGGCGGGCAATGCCTATGGAGTTCCACCAAATGGGCCGCGGCACGCATATTGCCTTTGAGGAACTTGCGCAGGCTGCAGAATTTGGCCCCGAAGGTGTGATGGGCGAGTTGGGCACCTTGATGTCCAACTGTACCGGATGTCATGCGACGTTCAAATTGGTGGTTAAGTAAGGCCTCTTTTCACCTGTATTTTGCTGATGGTGCCCAGCAGTCATCATCCTTTGGTGTGAGGCTTTGTTTCGTCTTGTGCGCGGTCATTGTACATGTATAATTTACATACTAAATTTGTTTAATTGGTATGATTCTAAGGAAGGTCAGGGATGTTTTCATCCGCGCAGATACCGCCGTTTTCCCCGATCCTTTTGGGTGGGTTGTTCGCCAGACCGCTGCCACCAAGTGTGTTGCAGCCCGCATTGAACAGCGCCATGAAGGCAATTACGCATCGCCATCCCGGATTGTTCGAACGGCTTTCCGATATGAACACGCCGACATATCTGATCGACCCGGTTGATCTGCCGCTGGCATTTGTGCTTGTTGCTGACGCTGAAAACCCCACGGTGACGGCGGTGCGTTCGGGCGCGGGGCATACGGTGCGTGCTACCGTGCGTGGCCCGCTGATGGTGCTGCTCAGCCTGCTTGAAGGCCGTATAGATGGCGATGCCTTGTTCTTTTCACGCGATTTGGTGATTGAAGGCGATACCGAGGCCGTGGTGGCATTGCGCAATGCCGTAGATGGGGTCGAGGTGGATTTGCTGACCGAACTGACATCGGCGTTTGGTCCCTTGTCAGGCCCGGTTCGGCGTTTGGCGCGATTGGGCCAGGGCTTGTTTTCGCGCGCAGCGGATGATCTGGCAATCTTGCACGGCGCATTGGTCGCGCCGACCCAACGCCGGGTCGATGGGCAAACGGCTAAGTTGCGCCAACTGGAAGAAAAACTCACGACGGCTTCGCGGCCCACCAAGCGGGCGGTGCGCACATGAGTGAGACACTCGAACTGGTCTGCCCGGCTGGAACCCCGGCCTCACTGCATGCTGCCGTCGACAATGGCGCGGACGCTGTCTATCTGGGGTTTCGCGACGAAACCAACGCGCGCAATTTCCCCGGTCTGAATTTTAACCGCAAGGAATTGGAACAGGGCTTGGTGTACGCCCATGACCGGGGCTGTCAGGTGTTTCTGGCCGTAAATACATTCCCCGAGGCTGGTAACCCCGGACCCTGGCACAAGGCCGTGGACGATGCGGCGGCCTTGGGTGTGGACTGCGTGATTTTGGCTGATATCGGCATGTTGAATTATGCTGCGACCCAGCACCCGGACCTGCGTCGGCATTTGTCGGTGCAGGCGTCGGCATCAAACGCGGATGCGATCAATTTTTATGTAGATGCCTTCGATGTCAAACGTGTGGTTCTGCCGCGGGTGTTGAGCATCCCTGAAATAGCAGCCTTGAATGCAGAGATAGCTGTGGAAACCGAAGTGTTTGTATTTGGTGGTTTGTGTGTGATGGCGGAAGGACGCTGTCAGTTGTCGTCTTATGCCACCGGCGAATCCCCCAACATTAACGGAGTGTGTTCGCCCGCGTCTCATGTGCATTACGAAGACGAGGGGGATCGGATGGTTTCAAAACTGGGCGATTTCACCATCAATGCCTTCGCCGTAAATGAAAAAGCAGGCTATCCAACACTGTGCAAAGGTCGCTTCGTTACAGCCGGAAAAGCATCATATCTGTTTGAAGAACCGACCAGCCTTAATGCGGCAGCTATGTTGCCGGAACTTGCCGCTGCGGGCGTGACGGCGTTGAAAATTGAGGGCCGTCAGCGCGGTCGTGCCTACGTGGCGCAAGTGGTGGCGGCATTTCGCCGCGCCGCCGACGCGGTTGGGGCAGGTGAAGCCGTGCCGCAATTGGGACTGGAATCCATCACCGAAGGCCAAGCCAAAACGTCTGGTGCGTACAACAAGAGCTGGCGATGAGGGATACGACCCAATGAACGCGAAACTTTCCCTCGGCCCTGTGCTGTTCAATTGGCAGGCCGACGCGTGGCGCGATTTTTATTTTCGCATCGCTGATGAGGCCGATGTCGATACGGTGTTTGTCGGTGAAACGGTGTGCTCTAAGCGCGCCCCCTTTTATGCTCAGCACATTCCCGATGTGGTCGAACGGCTGCAAGCGGCGGGCAAGGACGTCATTTTGTCCACATTGGCGCTGATCATGAGTGGCCGGGAAATGAATGAGCTACGCGATACCGCGCAGGGCACCGATTTGATGGTCGAGGCCAACGACGTTTCTGCGTGTGCGCTTTTGGCGGGGCGTCCGCACGCCATCGGCCCCTACGTCAATATCTACAATGAAGGCACGCTCAAGTACTTTACCGACCAGGGCGCGGTGCGGGTATGTCTGCCTGTGGAACTGGGCCGTGATGCTATGACGGAGCTGGTTGCGGGGACATTGGCCGAGCTGGAGGTTCAGGTGTTTGGGCGCTTGCCCTTGGCGGTTTCAGCGCGGTGTTACCATGCACGCTCACATATGCTGCACAAGGACAGCTGCCAATTCGTTTGTGAACAGGACCCGGACGGGATGGAGCTTGATACCCTAGACGATGAACCGTTTCTGGTGGTCAATGGCACACAGACAATGTCACACAATTATCAGAATCTGAGCGCCGAGTTGGCTGAGATGCAAAGCATAGGTGTCCAGCATTTTCGCCTGTCGCCGCACAGCGCCGATATGGTTGCGGTGGCCGATATCTATCGCGGAGTTCTGAACGCCAAGCTTGATCCCGAAGCTGCCGACGAACGACTTACGGATTTGATTGGCGACGGTGCCTTTTCCAATGGCTACTACCATGGCGTAAAGGGGGCCGCGTTTGTGTCGCCTCAGTAGCCTGTTGAGCCATCATAAGGCTCGGACCAAAAACCAATCTGAGATAATATGAAATAGCCTGAGCTTAAAAAAAAGCCCGCAGGATTGCTCCGACGCATTCGGCTCTTTAGGACATAAGCCCAGATGTTGATTTATAAATCTGCATCTGGGCTTATCTTATGTAATTGAACGATCGAGCAAATATCAATAAGTCGTAGGTATACGATATGCGGCATAAAATGGAGTAAATTTACTCCATTTTGAAAAGTACGCGATTGGATGGCGAAATGACCAAGATCAGAAAAACAACAGATCCTGATTTAGCCAAAATCATGCAATGGCTAAAGATTGAAAACGAAGATGGCGGTGAGGGATTTTACGGCAACCGCAACATGATCTGTGAGGGGCATGACGACGGTGATCTTTACGCACTTATTGAAGAGGTCACAGGTGAGCCGGTTTCGTTTCTGTTGAATGGTGATGTCTGCCCATACATTGTTGAGGTTAGGCCTGATCGTCGCGGCAGAGGCTATGGACGTGCAATGGCTGAGTTTATGATTGAATATTGGCGACAGAAGGATGCGCCGGTTATCGAGATTGAATGTGCGCCCCATACGTCTATTAATTTTTGGAAGGCAATGGGGTTTGAAATATATGCTGCCAATCGCGCATACCTAATCATATCAAAGAGTTATGATCTTCCATCTGATTTGCCCGTAGTTAAGGTGAAAATAGATTTCTTTCCTGAAAGAGTAAAATGGGAGGAGGGTGTAGAGCCATATCACTCTGTTGAGATGCAGGCGCGCCGCGCTTCCAAAGCAAACATTAAGCTGCCTCGACGCGTTTTCGTCTTTGAAGGCTATAGGCGCGGCGACGGTGACCCTGTTGTGGCTGTTAACATTGATGGGGTGGAGATATATCGAGATAAAGCCAAGTATCCCGACGCTGTATCCCTGGGTGTCGATAGGAGTGCTTTCGGGTTCTGTATCGACGAAATTCACATCAACGAATAATGCCCCATTCTCTCACAGAAACGGGACGGATCTATCCGATCCGTCCCGAGTTATGTTGACCTCAAGTCTGACGCCTATGTCCTAATGAAGCGAATGCGTCGGGATTGCTCCTCCGGGCCTTTTGTTCGTCGGTCTGAATAGACTTAGCCAGCAAAGTTTGCGTTGGCGAAGTCCCAATTGACCAGATTGTCCAAGAACGCTTCCAGGAAGTCCGGGCGGCGGTTTTGGTAATCGAGATAGTAAGCGTGTTCCCAAACATCACAGGTGAGGATCGGGGTTGCGCCGCCGGTCAGCGGGCATTCGGCGTTCGGGGTCTTGGCAATTTCAAGTTTGCCGTCTTTTTTGACCAACCAAGCCCAGCCGCTGCCGAACTGGGTCATACCAGCGGTCTTGAAGGCTTCTTTGAATTCAGCATAGGAACCGAAAGCCGCGTTGATCGCATCGGCGATCGCGCCGGTGGGCTCGCCGCCACCGTTGGGGCTCATGGAGTTCCAAAAGAAGGTGTGGTTCCAGACCTGAGCGGCATTGTTGAAAATGCCAGCCTTGGAGGCATCACCAGCGGTGGCTTTCATGATCTCTTCAAGAGACATGCTGGCCATATCGGTGTCGGCTACCAGGTTGTTCAGGTTTACAACGTAAGCATTGTGGTGCTTGCCGTGGTGGAAATCGAACGTGTTGGCCGAAATGTGTGGCTGCAACGCGTCTTTGGCGTAGGGAAGGGCGGGAAGTTCAAAAGCCATTTTTGACCTCATTAAGTTTGATATGATTGAAACAGTTCTAAACGATTGCCCAGAACATAGGGGTTCCAGCAGAAATTTCAAATGAACAATCAAAAACAATTGAAATTTTGCGCATCGTTGATGATTTGTCCTTATGATAGCGCACAAATTCACGAATGATTTGAACAAAAAATACTATGTCCGCATCCGATTCCACTGTTTTCGAGCTTAGCCGTCTGGACCGCGAGCGTCACCTGTGCGTGTTGACGGCCCCTGCGCAAAGGCGCGCGGGGCTGATGGCGTTGATTGCGTTTAACCAGGAACTGGCGCGGATCGCAGGGGGCGTTTGCGAACCCATGCTGGGGCGCATCAAGTTGCAATGGTGGATCGATGTGATTCCCGGCATCTTGCAAGGGCGTCCACCGTCTCATCCTGTGGCGCAGGCGTTGTCCGAGGTCCGCGACGTACTGTCAGGGCGTTCCGCCGAATTGAGATCCCTGGCCGAAGCCCGCAATTTCGATTTGGAAGAAGCGCGCCCTGATTCTCTAGAGGCATTGAACACATATGCCGAGGTCACGGGCGGCACGTTGCACACTTTGATGCTGGATGTCTTGGGTGTGGCTGATGGCGATGATGCATTTGCCGCCGCATATGACATTGGCACTGCATGGGCGTTGATCGGGGTGATGCGTGCTTTGCCATATCAAAATCAAGGCGGGCATCGACGCGACATGCTGCCCCAGGGCACCACGGTGCGCGAGGTTGTGGAACATGCTGATGGGCTGCTGCAAAAGGCTAGGCAGCATGCCGTTCCCAAATCGGCCTTGGCGGCTTTGCTGGTGGGACGTCTTGCCGACCGCCACATCAAACGTCTGGAAAAACAAGCCTGGGACCCCGCGTTGAGAGAAGAGCCACCTGCAGGTGTTGGTGCCGTCACCGCAGTTTGGTGGGGAAACCTGACAGGCCGTTTTTGAGCGTGGTCATCAGTTCCAGATGTTGCCGGGGTCGGTTGGGGATTCGCCATTGTCCGCAGCGGTTGCATCGGCTTTCAGTACCATCAATTCCAATTGTGACAATTGTGGAAAAATCGACTTGGCGTGAGCGCGGTACAGCAAAAGTGCTCCGCGCTTTGTGTCCGGGAAACCGCTTTGGGCGTCGTCGAATTTGCGGATTTCCAAGGTTGTGATGGTATCTGTTCCCGGTTCACGGCTTTGCCACAAATAGGTTGGGTTTGCTTGGCGGGGTGCAGCAAGGGGGGCAATGGCGCGCTCTATGGACTGGGTCGGTGGCCCGTAGCGTGACGTGTAGTAGGCCAAGACCTTGGTCAGGGAGGCACTGCGAAAAAGGGTGAGGAAATTGGTGGCCCGTCCCGCGTCGTAACGCCCGATTGCACGGGTGCCTTGATACATGATGGTGTCGACCAGGAAATCGTCGCTGAGTTCGAACGGCCATGTCACGGTGTCGATGCAGAAAATAGCGTCGCTGGCGTCTTTGGCGATGCAGGGCTTATGGATGCTTTTCTGCTGCAAAAGCAACATGCGATCAGCGCCAACTTCTTGACCAATTACGGTGTCTTCACCTATGGCCAGTTCAACGCCGTCCAAAACTTGTCCGGTCGGTTCAATGTCGGTGAGCATGGCCACTTCGTCGGGCATGTCGGCCCCTTCGACTTTTTTCACGTCCCAACCATTGGTGCCCTTGACGTTTTCTCCGGTGCTTTCCAAAAGACCAGCCAGTTCATTAACGTCGCCTTGCTGTGCGTCCGAACCGGATGGCATCTCAATGCCAGGGAAATCCTCAGAAGTCGTCGCGCCATCGGGCGATGGCGGGCTTTTCGGCGGTGTGCTGGCAACCTCTTGGGGGGGGCTTAAACCTTCAAGCAGGTCGGAAAGCTCTGGCGCCTTTGTGCCTTCGAGGGTATCGAATGGATTTTCTAACGGGTCTTGCGGCGCAGCGTTTAAGGCCGTGGCGGAATCCGATTCGGGCACGCCTTTCACGCCTTCAGACTGTTGTGGTATTTCACCGGTGCGTTCATCAAGGCCCAGGAACGCGAGCACCTCAGGGTCTACCCCACCGCCAAAAGGTTTTTTGGGATCATAACGCTTGCCGGGAACGCCTGGCGCTTCTTTGAAATCGGGTGTGGCTGTGGACGAGGAAGCCTCTAGGGGTTGTTCATCCTCGGCTGTGGCGTCTTTGATTTCCATATTGCCAAAGGCGTCTTCCGCCGCGGGCATCGGTTCGACCGTCGGCGGGGCACTCCCAGTACGTGGTGAACTCACAGCATAGGCCGGCAACTCCGGTGTGTTGGCGCTCATGGCGGCGAGCTCATCGGGGGGCATGTTCTCGAAGGTCGGCGAGGGGGGGAGTTCTTGCGCCAGTTCTTCCGGGGAAATGGGGACTTCTGGTCCTTTGATTGCGGCGTCGCCACGTTCAGCCTCGATCTCATGCAGTTGCTGCGCAAGCTCTTGTTCGGAAAGCCCAGTCTCAGGCTGCGCACGATCGCTTTCGCGGCGCGTTACGCCGGTGATGTCGGGCGGCTTGAAAAAATCTAAGAACGTTGTGATGAACCGTTTGGTCGCGGATGATTTATCTGCAGCAATAGCCTCAACAGGTTTTGCTGGCGCTGGTATTGGGGTTGGTATTGGCGTTGGTTCTGGGGCCAATGCGGGTGTGGGCACAGGTGCCGCAATATCGGGGGCTGTTGGCGCGGGGGATGGCCCAGCAACAGGTGCCTGGGCGGGTGACTGTGGTTGCGCTTCATAGGCAAACGGATCGTCAGTCGCCCGGTCAAGAACGTTCTCCGGTAGTGGTGCCTCAGGCGGTGGTGCTTCGGACAGGGCTATCTCGACAGACGAGGGCGCAACAGGGGGAGCAGGCGGTGAAACGACGGCTTGGGGAACCGCATCTGTTTCGAACGGATTGGCCGCCAAGTCTGTCTGTGCAGGTGCTTCTGGTGGAGATGGGTCCGGGGCCTGTGTGGCGACGCTGGATGGTGCTTTGAAAAGGCTTTGCGTTTGCGCCAGGTCTTCGGCGCTTGGCGTCGGCGAGGCCGGGGTTCCATTTTGTTTGGCTTGTGCGGCGTTGCGCACCGAAATCAAATAATGGGCGATGTCAAAATAGCCACGGTCGATGGCGATGTCGACGGGCTGGGTGCCGGTGAAGTCACGGGCTTGGATATCCGCACCCTTCGTAATGGCGGCGCGAACCTGTTCCAGGTCGTTGCGGTCCACGGCTAAGAACAATGCTTGCGTTGCTTCCCCAGGCGGTTGCTGGGCTTGGGCCTGTGAAATGAATTCAAGCCCGAGTGGGGTAAGCGCGGTGGCAATTGTTGGGGGCAACGCCAGAATCGACGCGACATACAAAAAACCACATACCCGCGTGCGGTGAGGCGCGCAGGGGGCAAGATTCATACGTGTGCTCGTCTTATGGGGCATGCGGCCCGTTTAAATCCCTTAATCTCACGTTTTGGGCCCTACGTCATGGAATATGGTCATTGATGTCTCACGATCAATATTTGACGTTTTTCAGCGAATTGCTATACCACGATCTTCAGTATAGGGTCCTTACAAAAGTATAGCAAAAACCCTACGTGGGAGGATGGCAAAACATGTTTAAGACTTTGAAAACGTGCTTTATCGCAGCCTTGTCTGTGTGCTCGGTTGCTTTCGGTGCGCATGCTGCCGACGTCAGCATGAAAAATGCCGACGGCTTGACCTTGGGTGCCAATTTAACCCTGGCAGATGGCAAAACTGTTGCGGACGGCGTTGTTTTGCTGACCCACGGCACGCTGGCGCACAACAAAATGGAAATCATCGTCAACTTGCAAAAGTTGTTGGCGGAACGCGGTATCAGCTCGCTTGCCCCGACGCTGAGTCTGGGCGTTGATCACCGCACCGGCATGTATGACTGCAAGGTGCCCACAACCCATAAGCATTCCGACGCGATGGCCGAAATCGGCCTGTGGCTGAACTGGTTGAAGAACAAGGGTGCGACAAATGTCGTGTTGGCGGGGCATTCGCGGGGTGGCAACCAAACGGCGTGGTTCGCCGCGCGGGAAAATGATCCGGTCGTATCCAAGGTGGTGTTGATCGCCCCCGCAACCTGGACCGCCAAAGGTGCAGCCAAAGGTTTCGAAAAGACCCACAAGCAGCCTTTGGCCAAAGTGCTCGCCGATGCCAAGGCCATGGTAGACGCTGGACATGGTGCACAATTCATGAAGGGTGTGGGTGTTCTCTACTGCCCGGGTGCCGACGTTACAGCCGCCAGCTTCGTTGATTATTACACTCCGGATGAGCGCATGAACACGCCAACCCTGTTGCCGTTGATCAACAAGCCGGTGTTGGTGATCGCAGGCACCAAGGATACGGTGGTCAAGGGCTTGATCGAAGCGGTTGAACCAATGGCTGATGGCGAGAAAATTCAGCTTGTTGTCATCGAAGACGCGGATCACTTCTTCCTCGATTTTTATGTCGAGGACGCCGCGGACGCGATTGCTGAATTTATTCAGTAAACGTTCTGGTGAACTGATAGCGAAAAGGCGGGGCGTCTAGGACGTGCCCGCCCTTTTGATGGCTGGGCGTTCGCCCATGCGCGCGGTCCAGGCTTCCAATCGGGGGGGCGTCGCTGAGCGGGATGTCGGCGAAGTCTTCCTAGATGGTCATCCACGGATACAAGATCATATCGGCGATGGAATAGGCACCGGCCAAGTAATCCCGATCTTGCTCCAGGCAACTTTCCAACACGCCCAACGCCCAGCGCGTGCGGGCGCGATCTTCCGAATAGACATCAAACCCCATTGTCGTCATTGGTCAATCACTTAATCTTTTAATATGTGGTTTGCACTTTAGGAGACGCACTTATTGGGGTAGTATTGTGTAACATAATCACCTAATGGTTATGTTGTGTGGGGTGGACGTCGTATCCAGGGGGAGCCTATGGCTATAATTGAAGCAATTTTTGATTTTATAATTTTCATATTAAAAGAAATATTTGGTGTTTATTTCCTAATTATATCGGGATACCCATTCATCGGATTTATTGCATTGGTTGTTACTGGTGGTTTGATTGCCTCATGGATCAAGTGGGGGCATAACAGAAAGCCAAAATGGACACTGTATTTTATATTAAGTTTGGTCGTGTTGAGTGCGATTGGTACGCAGGTGGTGGGACTTATAATCGGTAAGTAATATTTGTTTTATAAGGAACTATCTGCTCTCTTCCATCCATTTCATCAGGTCTTTCAGTCCGCGGGCGCATACAGCGGCTTTACGGGCTCTTTTGCGGTCGCCCCGGCCCATGCGTTTGCCGCGCAGTTCCGGTGGGCGGTCATCAATGTCGGCAGGCGGGAATAGGCCGAAGTTGATGTTCATAGGTTGGTAGGTTTCTGCCTCTGCATCGCCAGTAACGTGACCCAGCAACGCGCCGAGGGCTGTGGTGCGCGGTGGCGGCGTGGTGTCTTGGTCAAGGCGTTCACGACTGGCGAAACGTCCGGCCAACAGGCCGATGGCGGTGCTTTCCACGTAGCCTTCGCAGCCCGTGATCTGCCCGGCGAAGCGGATCTCAGGTCGGGATTTGAGCCGCAGGGTCTTGTCCAGCAATTTGGGGCTTTTGATGAAGGTGTTGCGGTGCATGCCGCCAAGGCGCGCGAATTCGGCATTTTCCAGCCCCGGAATGGTGCGGAAGATACGTTTTTGTTCGCCATACGTCAGCTTAGTTTGAAAGCCAACCATGTTCCAGATGGAGCCAAGGTCATTGTCCTGGCGCAGTTGCACGATGGCGTAAGAACGCTTGTCCGGCGCGTTGGGGTTGGTCAGGCCCACTGGCTTCATCGGTCCAAAGGTCAGGGTTTCCACACCACGTTCTGCCATCACTTCAATGGGCAAGCAGCCTTCGAAATAGGGCGTGTCTTTCTCCCAATCCTTGAAGTCCTGTTTTTCCGCATCTAGCAGTGCCTGGATAAAGGCGTGGTATTGCTCTTTGTCCATGGCGCAGTTGATGTAGTCGTTGCCGTCACCCTTGTCATAGCGCGACTGATACCAGGCTTTGCTGAAATCAATGCTGTCTTTGTAGACAATCGGCGCGATGGCGTCGAAGAACGCCAATTGGTCCGATCCGGTCAGGGTGCGGATCGATTGCGATAAGCCGTTTGATGTCAGTGGACCAGTGGCGACGATAACTTTGTCCCAATCGGGGCGGACGGGATCGGTAATTTCTTCACGCTCTATGGTGACCAGGGGGTGCTCGCTCAGGGCCTTTTGTACGGCTGCGGAAAAACCGTCACGGTCAACCGCCAGCGCACCGCCCGCAGGCACGCGGTTGGTGTCAGCGCATTGCATGATGAGCGAGCCTAAACGGCGCATCTCCTCGTGCAACAGTCCGACTGCGTTGGCGGTGTGGTCGTCGGCACGAAAGGAGTTGGAACAGACCAGTTCGGCCAACCCGTCTGTTTGATGGGCGGGTGAGGTTTTCACCGGGCGCATTTCGTGCAGCACCACAGGGATTCCCGCTTGGGCGATTTGCCATGCGGCTTCCGAGCCAGCAAGCCCGCCGCCGATCACATGTATGGGGGAGTTTTCTTTTGTCATGAGAGTTGTCTTAATCGTGTGTGGCGTTGGTTGCAATCCCCCGTGGCCTCGACTGTGTGCGGCGCTTGACAGTACGGAGGGGGAAGGCTACCTGTCCTTTGGGGAAAATAAGGAGAGAAACACCGTGGAGCAGTTCCAGACCGAGACCTACAAAATTGTCCTGATCGGCGTGGCCGTGATTGTCTTTTTGCGATTTTTGCCGCGGATCAAGGCCAAAATGCTGGGCATTCCGTTCGTCAGCGCCGACGACGTAAAAGCACGCATGGATGCGGGTGAAGATATTCTGGTCATCGATGTGCGGACGTCGGGTGAATTCACCGGAAACCTAGGCCATATCGAAGGTGCGTTGAACCTGGATTCGTCAGCCCTGAGCGCCAAATTGTCTGAACTGGCTGAGCAACTGGAACCCTACAAAAACGATCCCATCGTGGTGACATGTCGTACCGACAATCGCTCGCCGGGTGCCGCGCGCGTGTTGTTCCAAAAGGGGTTTAAGAACCTGATGATCATGGGCGGTGGCATGAGCCGCTGGAATCGTGCCGGTTACCCGGTTTCGTTCAAGCGTTAAGCCCGCCGTGCGTAATACGCGCACAACAATGTTTGTACAGACCATTTTTTGAGAATGTGGATTAAAGGCTCAGTGTCGGCGCGATCGGTGAGGTCGCCAGGGCCGCCGGGGCGTTGATTTGCTGATCGGTCAGACTCGCCTGGACAAGACGCCAGCGGGTCATGGCAAGGTCGAGGCGGCGCGGGAGCATGAACGTGCGAGCTTGTTTTTTGGCGCGAAACCGCGTGCAGCCTTCAGCATCAAGGGCTGTGATGCTGGTGCATCGGCCCTTGGCCAAATAAAAACAGTCGGTTCGGTTGCACTGAATATCACTCATGCTCACAACTCTAACTACGAAGTGTTACGACGGCACTTCTATTTCCTTAACCTTTTGTAAAGGTTTTGCGTTGGAGCAACTGTGACGGCCATCACAAGGGACGCGTAGAATGGCTAGTCATTTGATTCTAATTAGTAATTATACCGGCTGGTGCGTGTCCACGCTGAATATAGTCCCGAATTGGGGTGTCGCTGGACAGGATGTGACGTAAGAGCCACACCTGAACCAGGCTGACCAACCCTTTCCAATCCTCAACACCCTCGCCACTCATAACATCGTTGGAAAGTTCCGTAATTTCGGAGCGGAGATCGTCGTGCTCGAGGATGTGTTGAGACAAATGGGGGTAGTGGATGTTTTGCATGATGCGTTCTTCGTAGTCGAAGTGCGCCAGGGCATGATCGACCAATGTCTTGAATACAGCTTGCTTTTCTTCGAGCGAAGCGTCGTCGCTCGCGACCACCTCAAGCACCTTCTGCAAAAGGGAAAGCAATTCTTTGTGTTGGTGATCGACGGAAAGAATGTCGGTGGAAAACTTGTCCGACCACTCAAGTCCTGTAGGGCGCATGGCTTGGTTCTCCCTTTTTAGGGGCGGCAGCATGTGAAAAAACAACCATGCACACGCACCCAGGAGCAGCGAGAAAGTCTGAAGGATGTCATCATACTCGCGTCTTTATTATACTCATTATTGAGGCCATTGTACAATGAACATACTGAAAAATAGAGAAATTTCCTTGCCTGTAACATTGGTGTCATAATGTGAAGAGGCCTCAATGATAAGGTGTTTTAGCTAAATTCAGCCGAGGGCAGAAATGACCAGCGTAGCCAGCGCCAATGATGCATCCGGTGACGCCCCCGATGGCGGTCACAAGGTCGGTCACAATAACTTGGAAGTTGAGCTCAAGTTCGAACTGACGGTGGCAGATGCGCGTGCTTTATGGCGATTTCCCCAGTTCAAGGCAATGCTGACGGGTCGCCCCCGCACCAAAACTCTGCGCGCGACGTATTTCGACACGCCTGATTTCAAACTGGCGGAGCGGATGGTGTCGCTGCGCGTGCGCAAGGAAAGCCGTTCTTACGTGCAATGCCTTAAGGCCAATGCGGCGGATGCGTCGGTCACGGGCTTTGCGCGCCACGAATGGGAATGGCGGGTGCCTGGCCCCGACTTGGATGCATCTTTGATGCGGGGGGACCCTCAAATCAAGACGTTACTCAAAGGCATCAAAATATCTGACCTATGTGTGCTTTACAGCACTGATATCAAACGACAGTCTCGTGATTTGGTGACGCCGGGGGGGACTCGGATTGTGTGTGAGTTCGATCAGGGGCGGGTGATGGGCGGGGGGGCTGAGGCCCCGCTTGTTGAACTCGAGCTTGAGCTCCTATCCGGCGATGTGGGTGAATTGCTGAAACTGGCCCAATTGGTGACCTCTGTGGTGCCGGCGCGTCTTTCGACCCGGACTAAAGCCACGCGCGGGTTTATCCTGGCTCAGGGTGCTGGCCCCGTTTGGGAAAAAGCCAGAAATCCGCGGATGTCCAAATCTGCCAGTGCCGAAGACGTGTTGCGATGTTCGGTGCTGGAAGGTTTAAAGCATCTCATCGCCAATGAGGATTGTGTGCTGGCTCGTTGCCACATTGAAGGCGTGCATCAGATGCGGGTGGCCTTGCGGCGCATGCGCTCGGTCATCACCACCTACAAAAGTGTCCTACCTGCGGGAACGTTCGAAAATCTCAGCCAAAATCTTAAGGATGCGGGAGCGGTTCTGGGGCCCGCGCGGGACTGGGACGTGTTCCTGGCTGAGGTGCTCAACACGGTCGAGGTCGGCTTTGAAAACAATCCGGCGTTAGCGCTGATGCGCGTTCGCGCACAGATCAAACAGGATCAAGCCTACCGGGACGCGGACGCCTTTATTCACAGTGAAGCTTACGCACGTCTGTTGACGGACGCCTTGGTGTGGGTCGGCACAACGGCATGGCGCGGCGCTCAACCCAACGAGACGTCAGCCCTGTTTGACGCCTCGGCGAAAAATATCGCCAAGGGCATTCTGACCAAACGCCACAAACGATTGTTGAAGGCGGGCAAGGAGCTAAAATCCTTGTCCACCGAACAGCGTCATCTGTTGCGCATCGTGATTAAGAAAGTACGCTATGCAGCGGAATTTTTTGCCGATCTTTTTCCCGGTAAAACCACGCAGATCTATTTGGAAGGTCTGAAGGGGCTGCAAAATAGCCTCGGTCATTTGAACGATCTGGCCACGGCGGAACGTCTCATGGCTGAACTGGCTGAGGGCGTTCAAGGTCAGGATGCGCTGGTGCTTCACCGTGGCGCGGGCCTGGTCGAGGGATGGTACCTGCACGCGCAAAGCCTGCGTGAAGATAACCTTCTGAAAGCCTGGAAAACCTTCCACAGCACAAAAACGTTTTGGTAACTGGGCGTTAGTTCTTGGCTGGCACACAGTGCGGGCATCCCTCAGAACGGTACGACTTGAGCGCATGCGTGGCCATGCGGATCTGGTCCTCTGTGCTTTCGTCGAGACTTAGATGGAGTGATGTATTGCCTAGGCTGGCTTCAAGGCACATGCAGCAACACCGTCGAGCCAACATGTGTTCATAGGGACAGCTTTTGCACTGTGTGTGCTCATGGGTCATTTTCTCGCGCCAGGACGTGATTGCATGGCCCACATCAAGGTTGCAGATACGATTGATCATATCTTTGAGAAATACCCGGCTGATCGTGATCATTGTGTTTGGACCAAGTGCATCTGGGATGTATTCTTTTTGCCGCAGATGAAACCGCAAATCAGTTCAGTGAAATCTTCATCAAGAATCTGGTCGCCGAAATGAAGAGGGCAGGTCGTGCATTTATGGTGAAGTTTTGATTCCGCGATGGCTCTCATGAGATGGGACTTCACGAACAAGCCGACGAGGTGAGTTCTGTTCACGGCATTGAATTTCTTCATGCAGTTGTTTACATGGAAATTGACTGTGCGTTCGGATATGCCAAGGATTTGAGAGACCTCAAATGACGTCTTGCCGCTAGAGACCCAGGATAAACATTCGGCTTCTCGTTTCGACAAGATGCTTTCAAAACGCATCGCTTTGCACGCCATATCAAGTTGCCCGCCACTATAATAAGTTGATTACTTATCGGGGTTTCACGTCATGGGGCTACTGTCAAATATAGCGGGTATATACACGCATGAGCAGGTAATTCATGTTATCGGCTTAAGCTTCGCATGTCAGCCTGTTGTCGGTAAAAAATGCATATAATATATATAAATCAATGCATTGAATGGTGTGTGTGGTCGTTATGCATCAACTTGGTGCCGCATCAATGACGGGTATATAAAACCAAGATGTCCACTAATCATTTTGTACTGTTTTTGCGCTTTTTTACGTAGGGCGCAAGATAATGACCGGTGTAGCTTTTCTTGACCTTGGCAACGTCTTCGGGCGTGCCTTCAGCGATGATTTTGCCACCTTTTGACCCGCCCTCGGGGCCGATGTCGATGATCCAGTCGGCGGTTTTTATGACCTCAAGATTGTGTTCGATCACGATCATGGTGTTGCCCTGATCGACCAGGGTGTGCAGAACTTCCAAGAGTTTGTTGATATCTTCGAAATGCAGGCCGGTGGTCGGTTCGTCGAGAATGTAAAGCGTTTTGCCCGTGGCGCGGCGTGACAGTTCCTTGGCCAGCTTGACGCGCTGTGCCTCGCCACCAGATAGCGTAGTCGCCTGTTGCCCCAGGTGGATGTAGCTCAGTCCCACCTGATTGAGGGTCGACATTTTGTCGCGGATGCTCGGCACCGCCTTGAAGAATTCGGCACCTTCTTCGACCGTCATGTCCAAAACGTCGGCGATGGATTTTCCGCGAAACTGAATTTCCAGGGTTTCGCGGTTGTAACGCTTGCCTTTGCAGGTGTCGCATTCGACGTAGACGTCGGGCAGAAAGTGCATTTCGATCTTGATCAGGCCATCGCCCTGACAAGCTTCGCAGCGCCCGCCCTTGACGTTGAAGCTGAAACGCCCGGGCTTGTAGCCGCGGCGCTGAGATTCCGGTAGACCCGCAAACCATTCGCGGATCGGCGTGAAGGCCCCGGTGTAGGTTGCGGGGTTGGACCGCGGCGTGCGCCCAATGGGCGATTGGTCGATATCGACGATCTTGTCGATGAATTCCACCCCGTCGATGCGCTCATGGGCACCCGCATGCAGGCGCGACCCATGCAGGCGGCGCGCCAACGCCTTGTACAGAGTTTCGATCACCAGCGATGATTTGCCGCCACCAGATACCCCGGTGACACAGGTAAACGTGCCCAGCGGAATATCGACGTTGACCTTTTGCAGATTGTTGGCTTCGGCTCCGACAACGGAAATAAACTGGCCCTTGCGACCCGGACGGCGCGTAGCGGGCACCGGAATGGTGCGTTTGCCGGTCAGGTATTGTCCGGTCAAGCTTTTGGGCTCGCTCATGACCTCTTGGGGGGTGCCGCGCGCAATGACCTCGCCACCATGAATGCCCGCGCCGGGACCAAGGTCGAGCAGGTAATCCGCCGAGCGAATGGCGTCTTCATCGTGCTCGACCACGATCACGGTGTTGCCCAGATCGCGCAACCGTTTTAGGGTTTCGAGCAGTCGGTCGTTATCGCGCTGGTGCAAACCGATGGATGGCTCATCAAGCACGTAAAGAACGCCCGTCAAACCAGAACCGATTTGCGATGCCAAACGGATGCGCTGGCTTTCGCCACCGGATAAGGTGCCAGAGGCGCGGCTCAGGGTCAGGTACTCAAGGCCAACGTTGACCAAAAAACCAAGCCGTTCGTTGATTTCGCGCAAGATACGCCGGGCGATCTCATTTTGCTGCTTGGTCATGCCCTTGGCCGCACCGAGGAACCATTGGGCGACCTCGTCAATGGGCATGGCGGTGACTTCGGAAATGTTGAGACCGCCGATTTTGACCGCCAGCGCTTCGGGTTTGAGGCGATGCCCGCCACAGGCTTCGCAATTGGTCACGGTCTGGTATTTGCCCAGCTCGTCGCGCACCCAGTTGCTGTCGGTTTCCAACCAGCGTCGTTCCATGTTCGGCACCACGCCTTCGAACGGCTTGGTGACCTGATAGCTTTTGCGCCCATCGTCGTAACGCATGGTTATGTCTTCGCCGTCAGTGCCGTATAGCAAGATGTTCTGGGTTTTGTCGTCCAGATCCGCGAACGGTGCCCGTAGATCGAAACCAAAGTGCGTGGCGAGGCTTTCCAGCGTCTGGTTGTAGTAGGGCGATGACGATCCCGCCCACGGCGCAATCGCACCTTGGGTCAGGCTCAGGCGCTCGTCGGGGATCACCAGTTCGGGGTCAAAATACATTTCCGTGCCCAACCCATCGCATGACGGGCAAGCCCCGAAGGGATTGTTGAACGAAAACAGGCGCGGTTCGATTTCATCAATGGTGAAGCCGGACACAGGGCAGGCAAATTTAGCGGAAAAGGTCGTGCGCTCGCCGCTGTCGGCGTCTTCTGTAAACGTCAAGCCATCGGCAAGGCCCAGCGCGGTTTCAAAACTGTCGGCCAGACGGGTGCCCAAGCCTTCTTTGATGGCCAGGCGATCAACCACCACCTCAATGTCGTGTTTGACCTTTTTGTTGAGCGCTGGCACGTCTTCAATGTCATGAATTTCGCCGTCGACTTTGACGCGCTGGTAGCCTTTCTTGGCCAGTTCCTGGAGTTCTTTTTTGTATTCACCCTTGCGCCCTCGCACGATTGGGGCCAGCAACAACAAGCGCGTTCCGGCCTTCATCGCCATGACCCGGTCGACCATCTGGCTGACGGTCTGACTTTCGATGGGCAGACCCGTGGCGGGGGAATGCGGTACGCCGACGCGGGCCCACAACAGTCGCATGTAATCGTAGATTTCCGTGACTGTGCCCACGGTTGAGCGCGGATTGCGGCTGGTGGTCTTTTGTTCGATGGAAATCGCGGGCGAAAGGCCCTCGATCGAGTCGACATCGGGTTTCGACATCAGTTCCAAAAATTGGCGCGCGTAAGCCGACAGGCTTTCCACATAGCGTCGCTGCCCTTCGGCATAAATCGTGTCAAACGCCAAGGATGACTTTCCAGATCCCGACAATCCGGTGATGACGACCAGCTTGTCGCGGGGAATTTTGACCTCGATATTTTTTAGATTGTGTTCGCGGGCGCCACTGACATGGATGAATTCATGCATTTTCGAGAATCTTGCCGATTTGAGGGTGAATTTGTGATGCAGCAAATGCTGGTTTTCCAGATGTAGTCTTATGTCACCGGCGCGTAAAGGGGGACGGGCGCACGCTTGCGGGTGTGAGAATCCGTATGTGACAGAAATCACTGGCTTTACAGTGCGTAAATGGTGAGAATATGTTTCTAGATGAAGCAGTTTGATGTTACCGAACTGAGGTGGGGTAATTCACCAATGAAGCCGTAAGCTGGTTCAAGGGATTTTCCATGAACGGCGATTTGAGTGTGAGAGTGCATGTCAGATTATAACCTGTCGCGACTGAACTTCTTGATTGTTGATGACAACAAGCATATGCGGGCTCTGGTGAAGAGTATTCTGCACGCGCTTGGGGTCAAAAACGTCCTTGAAGCCGGGGACGGTGCCGATGCATTCAAGGAATTGCGCCACTTTCCAGCCGATGTGATTATTTGCGATTGGAACATGTCGCCGCTTGACGGCCTTGATTTCGTTCGCATGGTGCGCACGGGTTCGGACAGCCCGAACCCCTTTGTGCCGATCATCATGCTGACCGGACATACTGAAATGAACCGCGTCATGGAAGCGCGTGACAGCGGTGTGCATGAGTTCCTAGCTAAGCCCATTTCGGCGAAGAAACTTTATTCACGGATTCGCTCAATTATCGAAAATCCTCGTTCTTTCGTGCGTGCGGGACTCTATTTCGGGCCGGATCGCCGTCGGCGGGCCAACCCCAATTACAATGGTGCCGAACGGCGTAAAACCGAATGTGAGCCTGAAAATGTTGGCGGTGGCGGTGGCGGTGCGGACGGTGGTGGAGATGCTCCAGAATTGTCTCAAGACGAAATTAATGCCTTGCTCAATGGTTAAACCGTCAGGCTATTGATCGAGCTAAAACCAAAAAAGCTGAGCCTTGCGCTCACATGTGCATAGGAAGACCAGAATGTCAGACGAAAAGCCCGCGCCGGCACAGGTGATCCATCCCCCTAAATCTTTGCAAAACAAGGTTGATAAGGGTGGACCCGGAGCTGTTGATCTTGATGCCCTCGCCAAAGCAGAAGAGGTGATCGCCAATCTTGCTGACGATTATTTGGATTGGGTGAAAGAGGATCTCGTTCGTCTTGAAACGGCTTATGAAGAACTCAAAAAGGGTGAGGGTGACGTTAAGGCAAATTTAGACAGCATTTTTCAAATTGCCCACGATATGAAGGGCCAGGGGGGTAGCTTCGGTTATGACCTGATGACGGCGATCGGCGATCAGCTGTGCCGGATGGTGGAGAGAATGGAAACTGTTGGCCCAAGAGAACTGACAATGGTTCGTGTTCATATCGATGCCATGCGTGTGGTCATCACCAAGAGCCTTAAAGGTGATGGCGGCAACGAGGGACGCCAGCTTTTGATGGGGTTGACGCTGGTCGGCGACAAGGTTTAACCCATGCCCAGCAGTCAACTTTTATAATCGGCACTTGGTAAGATGCTTTTTCATCTAGATTTTTTGGAGCGCTAAGCTAGATGACGCAGGGGCGTACTTCTTATTCAGATACGAATTTTTTATATCTCACCTTGCGTTATGTGGGGGTGCTGGTTTTGATCGCCCTGCTGTCAGGGGTGTTTTTTTGGATTTCGTATTCGGTCACACTGGAACAGCAAAAAGACGGCAAGGTTATCAGTGTCAGTGGTCAACAGCGTACACTGGCGTTGCAAGTTGAAATGCTCGGCGGACGGTTGCTCTATGTCACGGATGGTGGCATTCGACGTTCTATTCAAGATCAATTGTCAGAGACCTTGGATCAACTTGAGCGAACGCATTTAAAACTTGCCTATGGCGATCTGGGCGATGGGCTTGTTTTGCCTATGTCTGCAGAAGTTCAATCGTTGTTTTTTGACACCAAAACAAATCTTGATGCAAAAGTCCGAAAATTTCTTGAGTACGGATTTTCTTTGAGCGTATCGGACGGTGGAAATTTTCCTTCTGATAACGCCTATTTTGTTGCGATCAGTTCAATGCGTCCTGAGATTGATGCCGGACTGGATATCGTGGTCGCGGCCTACCAACGTGAAACGGATGAAAAAATATCCAAGCTTAAGGCCATTCAGGAGGCTGGCTTTTTCGCTATGCTCGCGGTGCTTTTGTCGTCAGGACTGCTTGTGTTCCGCCCGATGGCTCATAAGATCAAAAGTAACTTTAGAGCGTTGCGTAAAGCTCACGATCAATTGGGCGTTCAAAATGTTCAGTTGGAAATGGCCAAGGATAAATTTGAAAAGCAAGCAACCGAGTTGGTCGCGATGACCGAAGACCTGCTCTGCGCCAAGAATGAGGCCGAGCGGGCGCAGAAAGCCATGGGGGGGTTTATGGCGAGTATGAGCCATGAATTACGCACGCCGCTGAATGCGATACTTGGTTTCTCTCAATTGATGGAATATGACAAAAATTCCCCGCTCACACCAAGCCAGGAAAACGGTATCGGCATCATCAAGAAAAGTGGTGAGCATTTGCTGGATTTGATTAACGAGCTGCTGGACTTGAGCAAGATTGAGGCGGGAACATTTCAGGTCGATTTTGTGCCCGTAGATCCAAAATCGGTTGTTGAGGAATGTCATAACCTGACTGTGATGCAGGCGTCCAAGTCCGGAATTGAAATGACCGATCTCACGGTCGATAAGACCCTGCCGCTGGTGCGTGCCGACGGCGGGCGTGTCCGTCAAGCACTGCTCAATTTTATGAGCAATGCTATCAAATACAATTCAGAGAACGGAACCGTTCGAACCGATTGTCAGGTTGAAGGCGGGTACGTGGTGTTTTCCGTCGCAGATACAGGCAAGGGACTGTCGCCAAAGCAGCTTGAGACACTCTTTCAGGCTTACGCTCGTCTTGGTGCAGAACAGACGACAATCGAAGGCACAGGGCTGGGATTGACCATCACGAAGAAGTTGGTGGAGCTGATGGAGGGGGAAATCGGTGTGGACAGTGTGGTCGGTCAAGGCAGTGTTTTTTGGTTTAAGTTGCCGCTGTACGAATGAAATATTGTATGGTGTAACGGCTTCGAGCGTATGGGACGCTAGGAAAGATAGCCAAGCGGTGCATCTACATTGGTGGCATTTTCTGTGCTGCGTTGCAGCGCAAATTCCATGCATTTTCCGCATGTGAAGGTGCAGGCTGAGGTTTCGTTCAGGCAGCCGTCGCAACTTCTCACCACATGGCGCTGATAATCAGACCATAGGCTGACCGCGAGTTCGTGCTGATCGAAATGGATCAGCCACAAGAGGTCCTTGATCACGTTTTTTTGGTATGTCACCACTGTGTTCATCGTACTCATCTCTGCGCCTTCCACCCAAGTGTACATTGTGTTCTATGTGCATATTGGGTATCGCAGACTGAATTGCGATAACACTGAAGTATAATACTCGGTGTTAATTCGGTTTATTGCAGACGACTATTTCATGCTAAGCGGTCTCGAAAGGCTTCAAGCCAATCCAAATGCGATTCAAGCTGGTCGATGTCATGGTCCAGCCATTGACCCAGATAGCCTGGGTCCTTGCCGTGGTGCGTACGCAGGTCGTCTAGGCGCGCCAATTCGGTTTCGCAGTTCTCAATCAGCAAATCTGCTTGCTCGCATTGGGCTTCGATGTCCAGTAGGTGCAGAAGGCGCAATTTGAGTGTAGTGATCAGCTTGTTGACCTCACCCCCGGCGGAGCGGATACGAGACGTCAGCAAATTTGTCAGCTCGTCCGTCCCCTTTGTGGTGAGGCGAAGTTGTGCATCGTCTTCCATGCCGATCCCGTCGATAGGCTCCACCAAGCCTTCGAATTTCAACAGTTCGATCGAGGTCCCCATGATGTCCAGAGACGGCCCCGTGATGCGGCTGGTGAAGTGACGAATGGCGCCCGCCAATTCACTGTAACGCAGCGGCAACTCGGCAAGCGCAAGGGTGCCGAGCGCACATAGGCGAATGGCTTCCTTGGGCGTCAGTGTGTTGTCGGCAAACATGGCGGGGCGCATATCTCCTTGAGAATCTTCGTCAGTATAGCGAAGTGCCGAGTGGTGGTCACGAATGTGCTATAGCTCAATATGGAGAGTGTGGGAGCATGCTGCAACTGTCTGTTAAATAAAGCGAAACGGCGGCCCCTTTCGAAGCCGCCGTTGGGGTGGTCGGAAACGTAAATTAAACGCGGGGTAGGGTGACCTCGGTTTGGCCGAGGTATTTCCCGGATCGGTCAAGGTAGCTCGTTTCGGGGCGTTCACCCTTGAAAAAGAGAAACTGGCAAATCCCTTCACCGGCGTAGACCCGCGCGGGTAAGCTGTTGGTGTTGCTGATTTCAAGCGTGACGTGACCGTGCCATCCGGGCTCCAGCGGTGTCACGTTGACGATGATGCCCGTGCGGGCATAGGTAGACTTGCCCAGGCAGATAGCGATCACGTCTTCGGGTACGTGAAAATACTCCAACGTTTGCGCCAGGACAAAGCCGTGGGGCGGGATCAAGACTTCATCGCCTTCTTGTTCGATGTAGGCGGCGGAATGCTCGACCTTGGGATCGACCACGGTCAGCGGCGAGACATTGGTGGCGATCTTAAAGGAACGATCTAAGCGCGCGTCGTAGCCGAACGATGATAGACCGTAAGAGATGACGGGCTGACCATCCGTGGACTTTGACACCAAGGCGTCTTCATAGGGTGCCACCAGCGGTGGGTGAGGCTCTGTATTTAGACACAGCCTACGTATGTGTTGATCGTTCAGTATCAAGCGCTCTCTCCTCTTAAAATGGGAAAGAGCATGCCAAATGTTTGTAACAAGAAGATTGCGCGCCTATGCGGCGGCTTTCAGGCCCAATCGCCCCCACACTTCCTGCACCGCTTCGATCAAGTGGTCGATATGCGCATCCGTGTGGTGCGGGGTGGGGGTGAAGCGCAGGCGTTCCGTACCGCGTTCGACGGTTGGGTAGTTGATGGGCTGAACATAAATGTTGTGACGCTCCATCAAATCATCCGACGCCTGTTTGCACAGAACCGCATCGCCGACCAAAACCGGAACGATGTGGCTGACGCTGTCCATCACCGGGATGCCCGCCTCGCGAAAACGCTGCTTGAGCGTCGCGGCGCGTTCTTGGTGCTTGATGCGCAGTTCATTGTGATTTTTCAGGTGGTTGACGTTGGCGCGAGCCGCTGCGGCAACGGCTGGCGGCATGGAGCTGGAAAAAATAAAGCCCGTGCCATAGCTGCGCACGAAGTCACACATGGACTGAGTACCGGCAATGTAGCCGCCAATGACGCCAAAGGCTTTGGCCATCGTACCCTGGATAATGGTGATGCGGTCCATCACCCCGTCGCGCTCGGCAACGCCGCCGCCGCGTGGGCCATACAGGCCAACCGCATGGACTTCGTCTAGGAATGTCATGGCACCGTACTTATCGGCTAGATCGCAAATTTCCTTGATGGGCGCAATGTCACCATCCATGGAATAGACGCTTTCGAATGCGATCATTTTGGGCCGTTTGGGATCTATGGTCTTGAGGATGTTTTCCAGGTCTTCGACGTCGTTGTGGCGAAAAATATGCTTTTCCGCGCGCGAATGACGGATACCTTCGATCATAGAGTTATGGTTTTTGCTGTCCGAAATGATCACGCAGCCGGGCAGCATGGAGCCGACGGTCGAGAGCGTCGTCATGTTGGCGATCCAGCCAGACTGGAACAGCAATGCGGCTTCGGTTTTGTGCAAATCCGCCAGTTCGGCTTCCAGAAGTACATGTTCGTGCATGGTGCCGGAGATGTTGCGGGTGCCCCCCGCGCCGACGCCGTAACCGCCAGCAGTGTCCTGCATGGCTTTAATGGCGTCGGGGTTTTGCCCCATGCCCATATAGTCGTTGGAACACCATACGGTGATTTCCTTTACCGCGCCGTCCTGGTGGACGATTGCCGTCGGAAATTTGCCCGCCTGACGCTGCAGGTCGGCGAAAACGCGGTAGCGACCTTCGGCCTTTAGTTCAGCGATTTTATCGGTAAAGAACTGTTCGTAGTTCATGGATTCCTCCGCAAGGGCAAGCCCGGTATATGTGTTCATCGCGGTCTATTTTCCGCAACCGGCACAAGCGTATTCTTTTTAATTGAGCCCATCTTAGCCGATGCGGCAGATTCACCGCAAGATTGTGCACTCAAAATAGTGTTATTTTCTAAATCTGATCGGAATTTACGGCGGGAATGGGGCAATTAGGGGGCCAAATGGCTCTCTGATTTGAGCCATTCCAGGGTCAAGTCCAGGGCTTTGGCAAAGCCCGACAGCATTTCGGTGATTTCGTCGGCTGTGATGATGAGGGGCGGGGAAAAGGCTAACGTGTCGCCCATGGCGCGGCTGATAACGCCATTGTCTTGCATGAATTGCGCACATTTCGTGCCGACCCCCAGCTTGGGGTCAAAGCTTTGGCGGCTGGCTTTGTCCTTGACCAGTTCAACCGCGCCGACCAAGCCGACGCCGCGCACTTCTCCTACCAACGGATGGTCTTGAAGGGCGCGTAGGCCGTCCTGCAGGACCGGTGCGATGGTGCGCACATGACCAACTGTGTCGCGTTCCTCATATATTTTCAGCGTTTCCAGGGCCACAGCGCACGCCACCGGGTGGCCGCCATAGGTGTAGCCATGACCAAACACGCCCAACTTTTCACTTTCCTTGACCATATCGGCGAAAATTTCGTCGCTGACCATCAAGGCGGAAATCGGCAGATAGGCCGAGGACAGGGCCTTGGCCATGGTCATCATGTCGGGCTTGAGATCATAGGTCTGGCTGCCCCACATGTTGCCGGTACGGCCAAAGCCGCAGATCACTTCGTCGGCGATCAGCATGATGTCGTACTTTTTCAGCACTGCCTGAATTTTCTCAAAGTAGGTCGCAGGCGGCACGATAACTCCGCCTGCGCCCATGACCGGTTCGGCGAACATGGCTGCGATGGTGTCGGGGCCTTCGCTGAGGATCAATTGTTCCAGTTCATCAGCGCGACGGGTGGCGAACTGCTCTTCGCTTTCCCCGGTATTTGCGAAGCGGTAATAATGGGGGCAGCCCGTGCGCAACACACCTGCGATGGGCAGATCAAAATCGTTGTGACAGGCGGGCAGGCCGGTCAGGCTGGCACCCGCGATGGTGACGCCGTGGTAAGCCTTTTCGCGAGAAATAACTTTTTTCTTTTCCGGCTTGCCGCGTGCGTTGTTGACATACCACACAAGTTTTAGCGCCGTGTCCACGGCTTCTGATCCTGAATTGGCGAAGAACACTTTACCCATTTTTACGGGCGCGATTTCCAACAGCTTTTCCGCTAGGTCGACGGTTACGTCCGGCACCTTGTGGGTGAAGGAGTGATAAAACGGCAGACGCTGCAGGGCGGTGGTTGCGGCGTCGATCAGACGTTGCTCGCTCCACCCTAGCGACGTGCACCACAGACCTGCCATGCCTTCGATATATTTTTTCCCGTCTTCGCCGTAAACGTAAACGCCTTCGCCGCGCGTGATCACCAGCGGCCCAGTGTCTTGGTGTGCCTTGAGGTTGGTGTACGGGTGGATCAGGGAGTCGATATCGCGCTGGGCGGTTGAGTTTGGTATTGTGGTGGACATGGTGGCCTTCGTCACGGTTTGTTGCGGTGTAAGCAGCTTCAATCATTGCCGGAGCAAGAGCAATCCTTTTTCATCTGAGCGGGTGAGAAACAGAGACCGTGGACAGCGCCTTGATGTTAGGTCTTAAATAGAACCAGAGGGTGCAAACGCCGTTAGGAGATTCGCAATGGCGATCAAAGATATTCTGGTTCACGTCGGCTGTTCTGCCCGTCAGTGCTGTGTTGATGTGGCGGCCTCACTGGCGACCCAGAACGGTGCGCATTTGGTGGGGCTTCATGTTTCGACGCAGCCAGACATTCCGCCGTACATCGAAGCTCAGTTGGGTGCCGAAGTCGTGGCGGCACAGGCGCGTAATGCTGAAGAGCTGCAGGTGAAGTGCAAAACGGCTTTCGACCAAGCCGTTGACGCCAGCGGGTTGTCGGCTGAGTGGCGAATGTTGGAAGGCGATTGGGTCGATACGATCCAAATGATGGGGCGTTCGGCGGATTTGGTAATTGTTGGACAGACCGATCCAAACGGTCCCGGTGTCGTCGGGGGTGAGGATGTCGCCGGGCGTTTGGCGTTGACGTTGGGGCGGCCCGTTCTTGCGGTGCCGTATGCCGGGTCTTTTGGCGCCATCGGCAAGCGTGTGATGGTTGCCTGGGATGGCAGTCGTGCCGCAGCACGGGCGTTGGGCGATGCCTTGCCCTTAATGCAGGAGGCCGAGATGGTCAATGTACTCAGCGTCAATCCCGATACCTCTGCTCACGGCCACGGCCACGCGCCTGCAACGGGGGCGGATATCGTCACCCACTTGGCACGTCACGGCATTAGGGCTGAAGCTCAGCATCTTCAAGTGCACGATATAGAAATCGGGGCGATGATGTTGTCGCGTGCATCGGACTTTGGTGCGGATATGTTCGTGATGGGCGCTTATGGTCATGCGCGCTGGCGCGAATTGGTGATGGGCGGCGTGACCCGGCATATGCTGGAGCACATGACCATACCGGTCTTGATGGCACATTAACGTCCGGCTGAGATGGTGCGCTCGATTGGAAACGTGATGGTGATGGTGGTGCCGGTATCCACATTGCTGTCAATGTCCAACGATCCGCCATGCAGCTTCACGAACGAACTCACCAGGAACAAGCCCATGCCACTGCCTTCGTGGTTGCGTGTGTAGATGTCGCTGACCTGTTCAAACGGTTCTAATATTTGTTGCTGTTTGTCTTGGGGGATGCCGTACCCGGTATCGCTTATAATCAGGGAGATTGCGCCACTATCCTCTTGACGTGCAATCAAGTCGATCTTGCCCCCTTGTGGGGTGAATTTGACGGCGTTGCTCAGCAGATTAAGAATGATTTGTTTGATGCGGATGACATCAGCATGCAAGTAGGGCAGGCCGTCTTGAAAATGTGCGCTCAGGATGAGTTTTGCGAGGTCGGCCTGTGGTTGCACCATGCCAAGGCAGTTCTGGCACAGTGCTGTGAAATCCATGACTTCTTCATGCAAATCCATGGTTCCAATTTCGATGCGCGAGATATCCAATATGTCGTTGATTACCCCCAAAAGATGCTGTCCCGAAGATAGAATATTGGTGCTGTAATCAACATAATTCTTGTTGCCGAGGGGGCCGAACATTTGACCCTGTATAATTTCTGAAAAGCCAATGATGGCGTTGAGCGGCGTGCGCAGCTCATGGCTCATGTTGGCTAAAAATTGAGTCTTGGCGTGGCTGGCTTGTTCAGCTTGCTCTTTCGCCTTAAGCAGTTCGGAGAGCGCGCGCTTGCGGTCCGTAATGTCTTCTTTGACCGCCAAGTAGGATGTGATTTCACCGCGTTCATTTTTGATTGGTGAGATAGAAGAATATTCCCAAAACAAGGTCCCGTCTTTGCGCTTGTTATGGAATTCACCACTCCATTCTCCACCGTTTGAAATGGTTTTCCACAGTTCACTATATTGGCTGGCGCTCTTTTCGCCGGAACTGATCAGGCTGGGTCTTTGTCCAATCACCTCGGCCGCGACGTAGCCTGTTGCGTCTTCGAATTTCGGATTGACGTAGGTGATGTAGCCGTCAGTGTCGGTGATCATCACACTGACGGGGCTTTGTTCGACGGCGCGTGATAGCTTGCGCAATTCTTCTTCGGCATGTTTGCTGTCGGAAATATCGACACGCACACTGGCGGTACCGCCATCCGCCATCCGGCTGTCGCTGGCCAGCATCCAAATGTCGCCGCTTGATTTGACAACGTATGGGTGACCCAGTGCCCGCCCCCTGGTGTCGTGGTTCTTGGCCTCATCCATTATGACGTCTTTGTAAACGCCAGATTCAACGCAAGCTTTGTAAAATGTATCGAATTTGATGCCTGTGTGGAGGGCTTCTCCGACCCCCTGGTGGAGCCGTTCGAAGGTCGCATTCCAAAACGATAGGCTGCCTTTTGCATCGAAAAATGCAAATCCTTCGCCGATGCTTTCCGCGGCATCACGAAACTGACGCGATGTGCGTTCCGCCAAGTCGTGGGCGTTGCGTAACCTCAACAACGCAAAGGCCAGGCCGGCGAACAGAACCAGTGAGAGAACCAACAGTACAATACGATAGAGGTTGGCTTCCTTAATACGGGCTGTGGAAAATTCAGTATGGGCTTCGAACAGCAAGTCAAGCGCACGGATGGTTGGAAATTGTATAAATTTTTCTATGTCTTTCGAGATGGCCTCGTTGGCCTTTAGGTTGGCTCGGACATGCATGAGCGCATTGTCAACGGCGGCGCGGTCCGCTGCTTTGAGGTTTGCATTTCTCAGGGTGTTCATTATGGCAAGCACGTTGGCTCGGGTGTTGTCGGCAGGGGAGAGGTTGTACTGCAATAGCGCACTTAAAAGTCGATGTATGTCCATCACTTCAGGCTCATGGCGGCCCTTGGTGACGCGTTCAATTTCCAGGGGTAGATAGCTGAGGGTGTTGCGTACAATCGCGGTGTGAGACTTTATTGATTCCACAATGTCGATTTTGGCCAGCATCAATGTTGTAAAAATTTTGAGCTGTTTGTTCACGCCGGGGCCGACATGATCGTAAAGTCCCGTCGAGGGAGTGTTCAGTCTTTTGTCCAGCATCTTCATGCGGTTTACGGTGCTGACGAGACTGTCGTATTGAATCAGTTGTAAAGATACGGCTTTGAGCGTTTGTTCGTTCAGCTGAGTATCCAGCTGCTTAAGGTTCAAGATATCTTGAGACACGGCGTTGTGGCGATCCACGTCCATCAAACGGGTCTGGAAATAAAAGGCCACGACCAGCGCGGCAGTCGCCGCCAAAAGCAACAAGGGAAGTGGGCGAGAGTTGCGGATCATTGCGGGTCAAACCTTACGTACTTGCCGGCAAGGCTTTTGAGAAACGCAACGATAGCGTTAATATCCTGGTCGGGGATGTCCTGGCCGAGCTGGTATTTGGCCATGTCGAGAACGGCATCCTCCAATGTTTGAGCTGTTCCGTCGTGAAAGTAAGGTGCTGTGTGGGCAACCACGCGCAGGCTGGGAACTTTGAAGACATAGCGATCTGCTTCGCGCCGGGTGACCTGGTAACGGCCTAAGTCGCTGTCCTTTACATTGCCACGGTCACCGAAGTAGTCACCCATTGCGCCCATGGTCTGATACATGTTGCCACCAACGCTGACACCTTGATGACACGATGCGCAGCCGTAAGATTGGAATAGCTCGTAACCGTTGGCTGCTTGTGGGCTGATGGCGGTGTCATCGCCTTTGAGATAGCGATCGAATGGGGCGTCGACGGTCACCAAGGTGCGCTCGAAAGTGGCGATGGCATCGACGATATTGTCACTGGTGATGCCGTCTGGGTAGATGGCGATGAATGCTTCTTTTATGTTTTTGTCGCGCTTTAGCTTGGAGAGTACTTGTTTCCAGTTCGACCCCATTTCAACCGGATTGTGTACCGGTCCCGAGGCTTGCTCTTCCAGGCTTTCAGCGCGGCCATCCCAAAATTGCGTGAAATTGTAGGTGCTGTTGAACACTGTGGGGGTGTTGACTGTGCCACGGGCACCGCCGATGCCCACAGGTTTTTTCATGCCATCGGCACCGCCACTGCTTAAGTTGTGACAACTGGCGCAGCTGATGGTGTTGTCTGCAGACAATCTCAGGTCGTGAAACATCCTTTCGCCAAGGCGGACCTTGCGTGGGTCTGTATCGAGCATGCTCGGGGGCGTGGCGGGCAAGGGCGCAATAGGTCCCGCGCGCCAACCGTCTACCGCATTTTGCGCTACGGCATGGTGAACAATCAGTAGATTACAAAGCGCAACCGCCACGGGCATGGCCGTGTTTAACAGAGCAAAAAACCTTATTTTCAATGTGGGCCTCAAGAACAATGATTGATCTACTGTAGTCCTTTTAAGTGGGAATTTGTGATAAAATTCGATGCGAAATGGAAGTTCCAATCGTGAGGCTGTATCGCTCTGCTGCGTCATCGCCAAAGCAAATGGCCCCGCCCTTTCTTAAAAAGGGGCGGGGCCGTTAGACCAGAACAATTATGTGGTGTTATTTAGTCGGGCTGCGCTGTCCTGTCGCTTTGTCGATTTCGATTTTTCGCACTAGACTGTCATCTACAGTGACGATTTCCGCTACGATGGTTTTATCGTCTTTGTCCGTCACGGTGCCGACCTTAAGGCGATCGTTCCCACGCCATTGCAGGTGCTGTTCCAGGTTGGCGCGCACGTCATCGACGGTCAGCGGGGTGGCGAGGACTTGAGGTTGACCGTTCGCACAATTTGCGCCGCCCATGCTGTTGTTCATCATGGCAGGACCGTGGCCTTGGGGCATTTGTCCTTGCATCATGCCGAAGCCTTGACCGTGTCCGCCTTTGCTAAAGGGGCCGTGAGCATATGCACCGCTTAGACCCAGAGTGCCAAGGCCGACGGCGGCCACAACGGCGGTGATGATAAGAGTTTTGGTTTTCATGACACGTCTCCTCGACGTAAGGGGTGAATTGGGGGGAGGTGAAGAGAAACGCTTCCCTCCTGACAGCTTTTACTTTGCGCCCCGTACATTGCCGGGGGGTGTCTGGATCAAGGCGTTCTGTAACGTCGTGTTGCTTAGGGGCGTCCGGTAACATTTCGTTACCAAGTTCCCCTCACGACGCCGGAAAAAGACGCTATATTGGCGTTATGGAAAGAACGCCACACATCTTGATCGTTGATGACGACCGTGAAATCCGGGATCTGCTCAGCCGGTTTCTGGTGAAGCATGGCTTACGTGTTTCAACCGCTGCCGACGGGCGCGAGATGAATATCGTGCTTGAAGGCGGGGCCATTGACCTGATCGTTCTGGATTTGATGTTACCGGGTGAAGACGGCCTGACGCTGACGCGCAACCTTCGCGCTAACCGAACCTCACATGGGCGGGATGTGCCGATCGTCATGCTCACCGCCATGGGCGAAGAAACCGATCGCATCATCGGGCTGGAAATGGGGGCTGATGATTATTTGGCCAAGCCGTTCAACCCGCGTGAACTACTCGCCCGCATCAAGGCCGTTTTGCGACGGTTTGAGGCTTTGCCGCAAAGCTACGCGGCCGATCAAAGTCAGGCCGAACAAGACGAGGCGGAAGCCGTGCGCAGCTTTGATGATTGGACCCTTAATCTAAATACGCGCGTGCTGAGCAATCCCGACGGCGAAACTGTGATCATCAGTGGTGGTGAATTCGATCTGTTGCAGGCCTTCGTCACTCATCCAGGCCGGGTGCTCAACCGCGATCAATTGTTGGATCTGGCGCGAGGGCGTGATGCGCAGCCCTTCGATCGTTCCGTCGACGTACAGGTCAGTCGTTTGCGTAAAAAAATTGAACCCGATTCCAAAAATCCGACCCTGATCAAAACTGTGCGCGGTGGCGGCTATATGTTCACCCCCACCGTTGCCTTCGGCGCGTCAAAGGTGCCGCGATGAAACTGTGGCCGCAAACCATTATGGGACGCATGTTGGGGGTGTTGCTGGCGGGCATTGTGCTCAGCACCCTGATCGCGTTCGCCTATCAGTTTCTGGAACGCCGTGCTTTGATACTGTCCATCGGTGGTTGGCACGGGGTGGAACGCATCGCCGACATCATCATCAAGGTGGAAGATGCACCAGCAACGGAGCGCGCCGTTTTGGCCCGCACATTTGAAACGCCGGGGTTTCGCGCCGCTTGGTCGCCCGACGGCGTTCTGGCGCCGATAAAACTGGATTGGCAAGGCCAACAGGTTCGCCACATGTTGGAAGAGTTCGTTGGCGACATCGACCAGTATAGTTTGCGTATGGAAATGGCCAGCTATCGTGATGCCGCACGGGCTGTGCCTCATACCCGTCTGTTGGAATGGCGCAAACGCTTGGAAGAGCGCGGTCACAGCGAAATGATGGGGCGCATGATGCAGGGACGTGGTGGCGGGTTCCCGCGCCCCAACGGCGCTGCTCGCGACGCTGCCGCTGCCTTGCCGGTGCTATTGATCAGCTACCGTTTAGGGGACGGGTCATGGTTGACGTTTTTGACCCCGCCCGCACCCGTGCGCCCACTTTGGGCCGGCCGCTTTTTCCTGCCGAGTGCGTTGGCGCTTTTGCTGGTGTTGACGTTGTCGGGTTGGGCCGTGCGCAGTTTCACCCATCCGCTTGGCCGTTTCGCCCGCGCCGCGCAACGACTGGGGCTGGATGTCAACGCGCCGCCGATGAGCGAAGATGGCCCGCGTGAAGTGCGCCGTGCCGCCACCGCGTTCAACCGTATGCAGAGCCGCTTGCAGGCTTTTGTCAAAGACCGCACCCATATGCTGGCGGCCATCAGTCACGATCTGCGCACCCCCATTACGCGTTTGCGGTTGCGCGCGGAATTCATCGAAGACGAGCAGCAACGCAGCAAAATGCTCGGCGATCTGGATGAAATGGAGGCCATGATCGGCGCCACCTTGCAGTTCGCCCGAGACGACGTCACCGGCGAGCCGAGCAAAGCACTGGACCTTGCCGCCCTGGTGCGCGGACTGTGTGACGATGCCCACGCGGCTGGCGATGACGTTAGCTATAGCGGCGCGCAAGCGTTGGCGTTTCTCGGTCGTGAAGTGGGTCTGAAACGCATGGTGTCTAACCTGATCGGCAATGCGGTGCGTTACGGCGAACGCGCGCGGGTCAAACTCGACATTGAAGGCGATGACGTATGCCTGAGCGTCAGCGACGACGGTCCCGGTATCGCGCCCGAAATGATGCAGCGTGTATTCGATCCCTTCGTGCGGGTGGAAAGTTCCCGTTCGCGCGAAACCGGCGGCACCGGTCTGGGCCTTACGGCGGTGAAAACCATCGTTCAAGCTCATGGCGGTCAGATTGACTTGATTAACCTTCAGGGGGGCGGGCTCGATGTCCGCGTCACTTTACCGCAAAGCGATTGATGGGGGCCAAGGCCTATGGGGTGTAGGTGACGGCAATCGGTGTCTCAAGCGAGATGGCGACCGTATCTTCCGGGCCACCGTCATCCCAGCGTTGCATCACAAAATCGACAGGCTGTTCTAGGGCACACAACGGCGCATGCCAGACACCGAGGTTGTAGTTGACCGCCTGACCACTTTTCGCAATGAAGGTAACAAGGCGCTCAATGTCCGGTGCCCCGTCGCTCAGGGGCGGGCAGACCGCGACAAGATACAGGGCGTCCTTCATGGGGATGAAAAATTGGTTCGAAAATGGATGGCGTTCAAGAACGCGAATGATTGGCGACTTGGGTGCTGCCCGTATGAAGGTCAAATTGGCGATGGCGTTCGGACGGGTATTTTCAACCTGACCGGCGTAGGCAACCCGTTCGGGCGCGTCGCCGCTGGCAGACAGCACTTGGCCGAACGGGGCGAACGCAGCTTGGGTCAGGGGCTTTGCTGTAAGGGCACTCATCAAAGGCTCATTTATTTTGCGCCAAAAACCTTGGTGAGAATTTCCGTGGTGCGTTTGGCTGGGTTCTGGCGGATGGCAGCTTCTTCGCGCGCAAGATATAAAAACAGGCCGTCGAGGGCGGCACGGGTGGCGTGCGCCTTAAGGTCTGCTTTCAGGTCGGGGACAAACGGTATCGTTTTGTAGCGTCCGATCAATTGATCGTAGGCCGCGACCGCACCGCTGTCGCGCAGGGCGGTGTCGATGACCGGTGCTACGGTGGCTTCAAGCTCGGGCGTGGCAACGCGGCGAAAGTACTGGGTCGCGGCGTCGGCTGGGCCATCGTAGATGGCCTTGGCATCGTCCAACGTCATGGCGTTGATGGCTTTCCACACCAATGCCTTTGCCTTGGGCATGGCGGCTTCGGCACCGCGGTTGAGCTTCAGTTCTACATCGTCGGCAAGGCTTGAAAGCCCGACGCGCTTGAGCGTCGATTGCACGGTTTGGAGTTCCTTGGGCAGCGGGATGTGGATGGCTGGGTCGCCATTGAAGCCATCCGCAGCCCCCAGCTGTGTGGAGACTGTCTGCGCACCGACGCGCAAGGCTTCTTTCAACCCGGCAACAATATCCTCGCTCGACAGGCCAGCGACCTTGCCGATGGCTGCCGCACCACCGCCCTGATTGATCGCGTCCTTGGCGATCGTGCCGGTCACCCCTTGCAGGGAGTCAAGCCAACTGGCCGATTGAGCGGTGGTTGAGAAAGCCAAAACTGGCGCCAGCGCTGCGATGAATAAAAGCGTGCGAAAACAAAACATGGAGGTCTCCCAAGTGATCCGTTACATGGATATCAACCAGGTCGGGATACCGCTCGACCCGCTTATTATGCGCCCTTGCCGCCGTGGGCCACCGACCAACCGATGGGATCTGCCAGGAAGTCTTTCACGCCCTGGATGGCTGCTGGTGAAAAGGCTTGGCGTTCTTCGGCGACTTCCAAAACATCCTGCCAAGTGGCGAGGTAGTGCATGGCGACGCCTTCTTTTTCCAGCGTGTCCAGAGCACCGGGAAATGCACCGTAGAAAAACACCACGAATACGTCAGATACAGACGCCCCGGCTTTACGCAGAGCATTGACGAAGTTGATCTTCGAACCGCCATCGGTGGCCAGGTCTTCGACCAACAGGACGTGGCTGCCTTCGGGCATGTAGCCTTCGATCTGGGCGTTGCGTCCAAAGCCCTTGGGCTTTTTGCGCACGTAAAGCATGGATTTACCGGTGATCTGGGCGATCCAGGCGGAATAGGGGATACCCGCCGTTTCGCCGCCTGCGACGGCGTCGACCGCGGCGAGGTCGGAATCGCGCCTCAGCGTATCGACGGCCATTTCCATCATGCGCGTGCGCTCGGTCGGAAACGAAATCAGTTTGCGGCAATCGATGTATACCGGGCTCGCCCAACCGGCCGTCAGGATGTACGGGTCTTCGGGACGGAAATTGACAGCCTCGATGTCGAGAAGGATTTTGGCCGCTTCCAGGCCGACGGGATTACGCTTGACGCTCACAGGGACGCCTCCAGACTTTGAGTGAAACACTTTTGCCGTTTATGGCCGTACAAGGAAGGCTTGTAAAGGGTCGCTATAGCGCGGGGCGCGTGTCAGTGAACCTTACTGGAATGGCTCACGTAGACGCCTTCGTTCAGATTGGCGAAATAATCGATCACGTCGGGGTGGTCGATGGGGCCGCCTTCGCGGTCCGGCTCAATGTTTTGTTCTGACACGTAAGCGCGATGGGCTGTGCCGTCGACCAACACATGATACCAAGGCTGAAAATCGTTGGATTGCGATTTGGGGCGTGATTCCTGGGCTCTCATTTGCGCGCCGACACGAAATTGAGGATCAACGTCCACGATAACACCACGGTAATCGAACAGCGTGTGGTGGATCACTTGACCGACCGCATACCTTGCGTATTCACGTTTTGCCAGGTCATATTTCGTCGGATTGTTGGGCACGGGGCATTCTCCATAGCCAGCTTGGGGCTTGTTTGACGCCGAACGAACGGACCCAGCCAAGCCTCTGTTGCTTTCAGCTTCCCGCGAATCGACACGGGGGTCAACCACAGCTTTGCAGCGGGCCTTAATCGTGGCATTTTGTTTGCCTAACAACTTGTAAATGGGGGATTCCCTCATCACATCCGAGGACGATATGAATCATCAAGGACATCCCCATGAGGCACAAACCTTCACCGGCGGCGAACTGATTGCCAAGGCGTTGGTGGCTCATGGCGTTGAGGCCGCATTCTGTGTGCCGGGCGAAAGCTATCTCGAGGTTTTGGACGCCCTTTATGACCACCAAGACACCATCCGGGTGGTCACCTGCCGTCATGAAAACGGCGCATCGTTTATGGCGGAAGCCTATGCCAAGCTGACCGGACGTGTCGGGGTATGCATGGTCACGCGTGGGCCGGGAGCATGCAATGCATCCATTGGGGTGCATACGGCGTTTCAAGACTCGTCGCCCATGGTGATGCTGGTTGGCCATGTGCGCCGCGAAGACATCGGCCGCGAAGCCTTTCAGGAAGTTGATTTCGAACAAATGTTCGCCCCGCTGGCCAAGGCCGTGCGCATGGTCGACAAAACCGAACAGGCCGCCGCAGATGTGGCATGGGCGTTCGATACCGCGCTTTCGGGACGCCCCGGGCCGGTGGTGCTGATTTTGCCTGAAGACATGCTGCGCGAAAAGACCAACGCCTGCATCCCGGCACCCATGCCGCAAAACAACCTGGACATGGACGAGGGCGCTTTGGAGCGTATCCATCATCGCTTAAATCAGGCCGAGCGCCCGATGCTGATGGTGGGCGGTAGTCGCTGGACGCCTGAGGCCCGTGCCGACATCCTCGCCTTTGCGCAAAAGATGGACTTACCCGTGTGCTGTTCCATGCGCCGCCTGGATATCGTTGACAACACCGATCCCTGTTTCGTCGGTGAAATGGGCATCGCGCCCAGCCCCAACTTGTTGCAGCGCCTCAAGGATGCGGATTTGTTGTTGGTGGTGGGGGCAAGGTTGGGCGAAATGACCAGCCAGGGTTACACGCTTTTGAACCCGGAAGACTCACAGCACAGGCTGGTGCATATTCATGTGGACGAGGCGGAACTGGGGCATGTGTATCCGCCTGCGATCGGCGTAGCCTGTACACCGGAAGCTTTCGCCAAAGCCGCGAAAAACTTAACGCCTGCGGCCACACAGTGGGCGGGTTGGCGAGCCCAAGCGCGTGCAGATTATGATGCTTGGCGTCGCCCGGACCCGGTGCCCGGGCCACTCGATTTGGGCCGCGCAATGCAGGATCTAGACAAATTTTTGGACGACGATGCCATCATATCGGTTGATGCAGGCAATTTTTCCGGTTGGGCGCAGCGTTATCTGACCTATGGGCGCGATCGCAAATTCATTGGCCCCACCAACGGCGCGATGGGTTTTGGCGTGCCGGGCGGCGTGGCGGCCAAGACGGCATACCCCGACCGCCAAGTGGTGGTGTTCGTCGGTGATGGTGGGTTCGGCATGACCGGGCAGGAAATTGCCACTGCCGTACAACAGAAGCAAAATTTACTGGTTTTGATATTTAACAACGGCATTTTCGGCACCATTCGCATGCACCAGGAACGCAAGCACCCGGAACGTGTGGTGGCGACGGATCTGTGCAATCCCGATTATGCGGCACAGGCGCGCGCTGGCGGCGCGTATGGCGATACGGTGGAAACGTCGGCGCAATTCATGCCGGCAATCGCAAGCGCGCTGGCGGCGAACAAGGTCGCGGTGCTTGACGTGCGCTTTGATGCCAATATCATCTCGACCCGAACCACGTTGGATGCGATCCGGCAAGCAGCGTTGAAATCACAACAATAAGCGGGAACATTACCCTGATGGCCTTTCAAGGCGACACGGCACGCGCCCAAAAACGGGTATGGCTTTTGATCGACGACCGGGCGGGCAACCGCTCTCAGGTGCTGGGGGTTGCTCGGGCACTGGGGCTGCCGTTTGAAATTAAAAACCTCGATTACACCGCGTCGGCAGCATTGCCCAATTACATGTTGATGGCATCGTTTTCGATGTTGACCCAGTCCAGCCGGGTCAATTTGGCCGCGCCCTGGCCCGATGTGGTCATCGCGGCAGGGAGGCGCACCGCACCCGTTGGGCGTCGCATCAAGGAGTTATCGGGCAAAAAGGCATTTTTGGTGCAAATCATGCACCCTGGTTCGACCGGCGAAGGCGATTTCTCGTTGATCGCCGTACCGCGCCACGATGGTATGGGGGAGGCGGAAAACCGATTCACCATGACCGGCGCGCCCCACGGCGTAACAGCGGAAAGTCTCGCCGAAGCCACGCAAGCGTGGGGCGGTAAATTCGATCATCTGCCAAAACCACACATTGCGCTAATCGTCGGCGGCGATACCAAGCGCAAAAAATTCACCCCCGATATGGCCCGTGAATTGGGCGAGCGGGCGGCCAAACTTGCCACAGATTCCGGTGGTTCTTTGTTGGTCACCACATCGCGTCGGTCCACACCCGAAGCCACCAGCACGCTGGTGTCGGCATTGGGGGATGTCGCTGCGTCCGTGTTCAAGTGGGGCGACGAAGGCGAGAACCCCTACATGGGGTATCTTGCTTTGGCCGATTACATCATCGTCACGGGTGACAGTGTGTCCATGTGTTCCGAAGCCTGCGGTACCGGACGTCCGGTCTATATTTTTGCACCAAAAAAAATGACCGCGCACAAGCATGACAAGTTGCATCAAGACCTATACGCGAAAGGTTATGCGAAGCGCCTGGAAGACGTTGAGAAATTGGAGCGCTGGAAACATGAGCCCCTCAACGCCGCGTTTGAAATCGCGGCTGAGGTGCGCAAGCGTCTGGGATTGGATACGGAAACTGAGTGATGATGCGTCTTTTGTTCGCTGCTGTCGTGTTCATGTATGCACCTTTTGCGTGGTCCGGCGATTTGGTGAGCGATGTTTCTCCTGCTGAGTTGAAGGCGCAGTTGGAAGGGTGGGGCTATGAGGTCTTTGCCCATGAAGATGAAGAAGACCGACCGCAGTTGCTGGTGAGCGATGCCTCTGATTTGGGCAGCGCTGAGCGTAAGGGCTTCGCCATGCGGATGATGGGCTGCCGCCCCGAAGAGGCTATGTTTATGCTTCGGCGCTGCGACGGGTTTGAGTTTCGGGCTTATTTGACACCAGGGTTCCCCATCAAAGACAAGGTCTACGCCGACTGGAACCGGGATGTTGGGCACACCCGAGCGTTCGTCAAGGACGGACACCCGCGACTGGCGTGGCGGGTCAACCTCGAGGGCGGCGTCAGTTGGGATCATGTTCGGGTGTCGGTCGAAATTTGGCACAAAGAATTGGCGGCTTATTTTGACCATCTTGACGCATCTGTGTTGGACTAACGTGGTTCCGCCAAGCTCATTATAATGCCGTATCGCGTGTATTTTCTTTCGTATTGAAAGGTGTTGCGACCAAGTTCATACTTAGTCTAGGCCATGAGAAGAACGCCTTGCAAAGGGGGCGTGTTATGAGCACTCCGGGTGTTGGGGTGAAATGCTTGGTCGTTGATGAGGATCGGGGTTTCGCCGAATTACTGAAAACGCTGATTTTTGAGAGCTGCGCGCAAGATAGCGGTGTGGAGGTTGTTGGCTCAATCGTAGAGGCCACGGCCAGACTTGAAGATCACGCCTTTGATGTATGCTTCCTTGATTTTGAGATGGCTGATCGTTTTGGCTTTCACAAGGAAAGCCTCACTAGGTTGGGAAAAACGTTCACCGCTCTGGTTTTTGTGTCGGACAAGCCCAGTAAAAAATCGGCGTTGCGTGCTCTCAACTTGGGCGGCAAGGATTTCCTGGTGAAGTCCCGCATCACCAGCTTTGATATCGCCAAGAGCATTTCTTACGCCCTGTATTGGAAATACCGAGAAATCGAAATGGAAGCGGTTGCCGTGCGTGACCACGTCACGGGGCTGGGCAATGTGCCGTTGTTCGATGAGCACCTGCGCCATGCGCTTGAAGTCGCCAAACGCGGTAAGGAAAAGGTCGGACTGTTGATGATCGGCCTGACCGGTATGGACCCGGTCTACGAAGATTATGGCGACGAGGTCAGCGATCAATTGCTCAAACAAGTGGGTGAACGGATCGCTGGCAAACTGCGCGCTACGGACGTTGTTGCCCGCTTGAGCGATCATGAATTTGGCGCGGTCTTGGTGAAGGTCGCCAGCCCGTCAGTCGTGGATACCATCACCGGATCGTTGACGGACGTGATTGCAGACAAGCCTTACAGCATCAATGGTTATACGTTGAAAATCGGGGCGAGCATCGGCTCATCCACCTATCCTGACGGGGCAGCTACTTTGAACGAATTAAAACTGGTCGCACAAGACATGCTGACGGACAAGAAAGTCAAAAAGCATGAGGGTGCAGTGAAGCGCCCATTTAATTATTATTGATAGGGGGCTGTTATACGGCTTTCGAGTGACGTCCCAGGCCTGATCCCAAATACGCATCGAATGCGCTGGCGACCAAGCGCACGAACGGTCGGCCTTCTTCGCTGACCGTGATGCGGTTACCGTCAAAGGTGCAGATGCCATCATCGCTTAAGGGGCTGAGCTTTTCGATATCTGCTGCCATTGTTTCCACATCCACGCCGTGGGCTGCACAGGATTCGCCAAGGTCCACAGTCAGGTCACACATAATGCGTTCGATAATGTCGCGACGCAGCTTGTCGTCGGCGCTCAGCGCGATGCCGCGCGCGGCGGGCAATATGCCGGAATATATGGACTGACGATAGGCTTTCAAAGGCTGTTCGTTTTGCACGTAGCCTTGCGGCATATAACCGATGGCGGATGCGCCAAAGCCGAGCATGGCGGGGGCTGTGTCAGTGGTGTAGCCCTGAAAATTGCGGTGCAACTCACCTGTTTCAACAGCGCTGGCCATGGGGTCTTCGGGGTGTGCGAAGTGATCGAACCCGATTTGCACATAACCGCGTGCCTTGAGCCGTTCAACCGCCAGGGAGAACTGTTTCCAGCGCTCCGCTGCATCGGGCAAGGTTTCTTCTTTGATCAGCTTTTGATGCGACTTCATCCACGGTACGTGGGCATAGCCAAACAACGCGATGCGGTTGGGCTGTAATTCGACGGTCATGTCGACCATGCGCTCAATTTCGTCGGTGTCCTGATAGGGCAGGCCGTACATCAAGTCCATATTGATGCGCGTAATGTCATGCGCGCGCAGCCATTCGATTACCTGTTTGGTGACCTCGTAAGGTTGGATACGGTTGATGGCTTCCTGGACTTTTGGTTCATAGGACTGCACGCCGATGGAGGCGCGATTGACCCCCGCGCGTTGTAGCTCTTCAACGTAGGGTTCTGTGGAGGTGCGCGGGTCCAATTCGACGGCGATTTCGGCGTCGTCAGCAACGTCGAAACGTTCGCGCAGCTTGGTCATGATCGCCATCCAGTCTTCACCCTTGAGCATGGTCGGCGAACCGCCACCCCAGTGCAGGTGCTTGGCGGTGAAACGCGATGGCAAGGCGTCGGCGACCAGATCAATCTCGGCCAGCAGGGCGTCGAGGTACTCTTTCACTGGGTCGTAGCGTTTGACGATTTTGGTGTAGCAGCCGCAGAACCAGCACATCTCATCGCAAAACGGGATATGGAAATAGAGCGAAAGTTCGGTGTCCGGCGTCAGTTCGGAGAGCCATTTTTTGTATACGGCGCCGTTCACGTCTTCATTGAAGTGCGGCGCGGTTGGGTAGCTGGTATAGCGCGGAACGCGCAGGTCATACTTGTTAATCAGATCGTTGCTCATGCGCGTGTGTGGCTTTCCGTCCCGGTTTGGTTTGTGCCCATAACCTAAGGCGCACATAGCTCAAGTGCAAGCATGCGCCACATCACGATTTGGGGAATGGCTCAACAGTCTAGAGGTTGTTGACCGGCGTTGAGGATCTGGCCGCAAGTATGATGTCTCCCATGGGGATCAGTGGGACGAGGAAGGAAAATGTGTAACTAGCTGTAATTGTGCGGAAATTTACACCCGACATGGCGCTGGTTGTCGCGTTGAACGTGACTCCAGTAACGGTACTTTCGTTTGCGGCATATGTTTGTAGGGCTGCCAGTGAAACACTGGGATTGACCATGGCGTACCGTGCCGTTTGCTCGACGGCAAACTGCATTGTGCTTTTGATCCAAAAGAGACGGCTGAAATCAATTATGCCGATCACAAACATGAGGAATACTGGTGCAACGATGGCGAACTCAATCGCCATGGCTCCGCGTGAATCGGCAAACCCGCGCCGTCCCTTTGTCCATCCTTTGCGTAAAAAGCGTAAGTTCATGATGGTGATGCTTTGCGTTATTGGGTGCGAATGGTGCTGGCACCCGACAGGGTCATAATGCCGGGTATGAAAAGGGGCGTATGAGCATAACTTGCATTTATTTGCATGTACTTACGCACGTTGCCTACGCCACAAGTGGTGCCGCAAACGACACTGGAACCATCAGAGCACTCACAAAACTCTGTCACGTTCACGGTCAGTTTGGTGGTGTCCAGCAACGTGGAATTCTTCACCGTTGTTACAACCAGTGCGGTGTTCGAGGAATCCAGCCTGGCGTATTGCGCACCGGAACGCGCCGCACTTTCAAGTTCCATGGAGTGATATGCGGCAATGCCATAATCCAAAAGCCCCAAAAGAAGCACCATCATAATGGGGGCGATCAAGGCGAATTCCACAGCCGCTATGCCACTTTGAGCCGCTCCAAATGCCTTCAAGCACCGTAACTTACGTGGCGCTAAGTGAGGCACCGGCTTGCTCGGCAAAATGGGGAGAAGGTTATTCAACAAGTTGAGCCCCACTGGGTTTGGCTAGAGTGGCACCGGCAGACACACAGCCCGTTGTTGTGATTCCGGTTGATCCCGTTATTTTGACGGTGTCGGCAATGATTTGGGTGCAGGAACTACCGCCGAGCGAGCTGTTGCCTTCGAATTGCACCAAGCTGGAAGGGAAGTAAAGTGCGCCATTGAACGTCGCGCTGGCGTTGCCGTTCAAAGTGTTCACTTGATAGGGGCCATTGCGATCGCCGTACATCAAAACACCTGAATAGTCACCTGTTGTGGGGGCCGTTAGGTTGACCGAGGCGGTGCCGTTCATGGTGTATTTGGCGTAATTGCTGCCCGTCGAACTGGTTAGGATGATAGATACATTTGTTCCCGTTAGGGCTGCACCGGCATTGAGGTTAAAGGTACCGCCGTCAATCACGTAGATACCTGGAGATAGGTTTAGTGTGCCCTTAATATCCAGCCCATTGCAAAACACATAGGGTACGGTTGTTGAATACGGTGTGATGGTGGCTGTGTCGCTAGGGGTGTTTTTGTACTCACTTTGGTCGCATGCCGAATATGCGGGAACGTCAATGCCTGCATATGGGTCTGTAAAAGCTGAGGCATTGGTTTGCGGTGCCGTAACTGTATTCAGTGTGGCGGCCCCTTGTGTCGAGTAGCCGCCGACAGAGGATAGGGAATCCGAGGTCACGGTCCCGCTACCTGTAATTTCAATGGAAGATGAATGACTGGAATTTGAAGCCACGACACATCCCGTCGCATTGATGTTGGAATTCCCACTGAATTCCATAGCTTTTTGTTTCGTCGTGTTGAGGGCAAGGACGCAAGCATCGCCATCACCACCGGACAAGGCCACAGCCCGCGAAACGATGGTTACGCTAGCCGTAGTGAGGATAGCGGCGAACAGCGTTTGGCGGGGTTCGCTCACCAGAACTTCGACAGCATTGGCCTGGCCAACGTAGGCACCTGATGTCGGTGGGACATTGAGGGTGATGGTGCCAATCGCCGTATCAAACCCGTTGCGCACCGCGTCGGTCTGCGCTGCGCTGGCGATTGTCGCCGCGGAACTGCCGCTGCTGACTTCGTAGGCTGCGGCAATCGCCGCTGCATCGGCAGCACTTTGTAGGCTACGCTTTGCGGAATACCAAAGTCCAACTTCCACGCCCATACCGACAAAGCCAATGATGACCGGAAGCATCATCGCAAACATCAATGCGATGGCGCCTTTGTCCTGGCGTAGAAAGAGCCGACACATTTTGCACTTTATGTTCATTAAGTTATCCGTATCTGGCCTCATAGGACCATTCTATTATAAATCGGCAAAGGCAATCTAGGCCTTCGGTTCGTATCGGCTTAAGACGGCTATGGGGCGGCATGCCAACGCGGTGTCGTTCGGTCTAGGGTTTGCCAGTACATATGGCACAAGTGCATATGTTGCCGGGGTGGGCAAGCGGACCATTCATCTTTGTCAAAGGCGGTTTATGCAGTGTTATTGTCCGGTAATGTAGAATGGCAAGCAGTGATGCCCGTCACGCACCCTTATGTGAATTGAATCTATGATCGGGGAGATGTTGCGTTTGATGTGTAACTGGGATGTATACGGTGAGCGATTGTTGTACAGTAAATGATCCTATGGGTAGACGAGGCTTGATTTAAAGATGGTTAGGATGAACTGGGGTAAGGGTGTGCGGACTTTGGCGCGCATGACGGCTATCGGCGGCGTCATCACAATATTGGCGGGCTGCGAAACCACATCTCAATCGGTCGCCGGGGGGCAGGATGGCCTTTATGAGTCCGGTGGTGTTCAAAAGACCTTGTTTGAAGCCGCTCGTGAGGCTGAAAAGGCCAAGACCTACGAAACCGCAGCCGGCATCTACGGCCGATTGTATGAAGTCCGTCCCCATGATCCCAACGTTCTAGCGGCATTTGTGCGCAACATGCGCTACAGCGGGCGATCTCGTGAAGTGGTTGGCTACGTTGAAAGCAAAACGCCGCACATGCTGACAGATTTTGGCGTTAAGTTCGAATACGCCAAGGCACTGTTGACGGCACGGCGTAAAAACGATGCCTTGGTAGCGCTGAATGAGGTCAATGCACAAAAACCTGGCGATTGGCAGGTGTATTCAGCCATAGGCATCACCCACGATGCGCTCGGCCAGTACGGTGAGGCCATTACGGCTTACCGTGGGGCGCTTGAGTTGTCACCGGGCAATGTTGTGGTGATGAACAATATGGCCATGTCGCAAGCGATGTCCGGCCACCTTGCCGATGCCATCGGTACGTTGGAGAAAGCTGCCGGCATCAACCGCACCAATATGCATGTGCGCCAAAACCTGGCATTGCTATATGCCATCAATGGTGATGTGGATCGTGCGCGGGCCTTGGCGTCGATGGACTTGGGCTTGAGCGATTTGGAAACGAACTTGTCTTTCTATCGCCGTTTTGAAGGTCAGCATTGATGAGTGATCAGGTCATACAAGACGAACCGCAGGAAAAGTCAGATGCGGAGCAGTTGGCAGAGAGCGTTTCGCGGCGCCAGGCCGTACGTTTGACCACCGTTTACGGTGGTCGTATCAGTCAGTATGGCAAGGCGTATGCTTGTATCATTTCTGACGTTTCCGTAGGTGGCGCAAAAGTAAAAATTAAAAATCCCGAGGATTTCCCTCGATTGGTGAAGAATGAGACGGTCCAGTTGGTGTTTGAGCGTCTGAGCGATTACAAGGCGCTGAACGGTGAAATTGCGTGGTTGAAGCCCAATGAGTGTGTTGTCGGCTTGACGTTCTCTGACCCCGAATTGCGCCGCCGTGTGGTGCTGAAAAAGTTGATGCCCAATCGTTGGCGCATTGCCAATGAACACGCAGATCGCCACGATGAGAAAGACGCGGCGCACGAAGATTAAGACTGAACTTCACTCGATTGTTCAAACCCATTGAAACAACAGGGGGTTTTTGCCATGATGGCGGCAAGGCCCACGACTGACAAAGCTTAGGTTTATGAGCGACGAACAAGACCAGACAGTCGACCCACAAGATCAAAAACTGGATAGCATCGAACTCTTGATCGAAGCGCCGCCTACAGCCGTGCGCGATCTTGAGCAAGCCTGCACTTGGGTACGCTATCAACCCAATCAGACCATCGTGGAACGTAACGACGAATCAACGGATGTTTTCTTCATCGTTAAGGGCGCCGTGAAGGTCTTGGACTTTCTGGCCAACGACCAGGAAATCGCTCTTGCACAATTGAGCGCCGGCAGCAGTTTCGGTGAAATGTCAGCGATTGATGCTTCTCGGCGTTCGGCGCGTGTCAGCGCGATTGAAGAGACCACGCTGGCGAAATTGCCGAGCAAAGATTTTCGTCGTCTTTTGATGGATTGCCCCGGCATTGCGATCATGTTGCTTAAGCGGTTCGCCGGGTTGATCCGTACGCTCAACAACCGTGTGACATCACTCAGTACATTGAGCCCCCACCAGCGCGTTTATTTTGAGCTTCTGCGGATGTCAGAACCCAACACCCAGGGCGATGGGACCTGGATGATTCACTTTCTGCCCAAACATGAAGATATCGCGAGTTGGAGCGGCACGTCGCGTGAAGATGTCGCAATGGCCATCGGTCATTTGGCGAGGGAAGGCATTGTCGGACGCAAGCACAAATCCCTGGTCATTAAGGATTATGAGCGTCTGCAAATGCTCCTCAATTTGTAATTGCCTTGCTTACTATCACAGCGTGGCTTCGCGCACATTTTTTCCAAGGTTCGAAAATAATTCTTATGTGTGATGAGCGTCATACATGGCGGCGTGGGGCTGGGCTAATGTGTTCTCACCAATCTCGTGGTAAGATATGCAAGAATGCACCGCCGCGAGGGCATCGCCTCTCAGTCAGTGCAGTTAGGTCTGCAAAGGCTAGTTGAGGTGGTGGTTTTCAGGATACGAAGGTATGTTAACCAAGGCTTTCGTTGATGAATATTAGCGGCTTGGTTTATAAGGGAAATTGGTTGCAGGTGCTTGACTTCCCCAATTCATTGGGCCAATCTTAGATCGTATAATTTAGATGTCCGGTCTTTTTTGATGGCCTTGAGCAAGACGTAGGAGTTGTGATAATGGCTAAGTTTTCTAATCTTATGACCCGTTTTACGCGTGATGAAACTGGTGCGACGGCGATCGAATACGGTCTGATCGCGGCTCTGATCGCTGTGGCCATCGTCGGCATTTTGAGTACGGTTGGCGGTGACCTCACGACCATGTTCGGTACCGTGAGCACCAACCTCAAATAAGGTTGCTATACGCTTATTGAGATGGAACCGCCTTCGGCCTGTGGTCGAAGGCGGTTTTTTCATGGGTGTTTTCTGCGCTATGTGGAGGTTTTGATGTGGCGATTTTACATTCCGCATTGATGTTATTTTACATTGGCGCCGTTCTATACGGCGCGTGGTCTGATGCGCGCTCGCTACGCATCCCAAACGGGATTTCTCTGGCATTGCTGGGGGGGTTCTTGCCCACCGCTTTGGTGGCGGGACTTTCGTTGGAGAGTATTGCCTGGCACCTTGCGATTGCGCTGGCGATTTTGGCTGTGGGGTTCGCTCTGTTTGCGTTTGGATTGTTCGGTGGAGGAGACGCAAAGCTTCTAGCGGCTTGTGCTTTATGGGTCGGTTTAGATCAATCTCTCTGGTTTGTGGCAGCTGTCATCTTGTTCGGCGGCGTTCTGTCGGTTTTGGTGGTTTTGCTACGTGCCGGTTTGGGCATATGGCCTGATTGGTTGGTGCATTCCGCCAAGGGCCTGTTCGAGCGAAATAAGTCTATTCCTTACGGAATTGCCATCGCAGCAGGTGCCATTGCCGTGTTGCCACGCATGAGCCTGTTTCCCGACGTGTGGCGCGATATATTTTCTGTGATTGTAGGGTAACCTGACGGCGTCAAACTGGCCCACAGATTACATATTGGAAATACTGATGGCCGCGGGGCCGATCACCACCATGAACAGCGGCGGCAGGAAGAACAAGATCATCGGTACCGTTAATTTAGCGGGCAGGGACGCTCCCTTTTTTTCTGCAGCGGCCATGCGATCTTCACGGCGTTCTTTAGACAGAACTTTGAGAGCCTGACCGACCGGGGTGCCGTATTTTTCAGATTGAAGCAATGTTGTGGATAATGACTTGATGGCAGGCAGGCCAGTGCGTTCGGCAAAATTGCTGTAGGCCTTGTGGCGATCGCCCAGATAGGCGAGTTCTGCCGATGTGAGACCGAATTCTTGGGCGAGTGCCGGGGATTTGTCGCCAATTTCGTTTGTAACGCGGTCAAATGCGCCTTCTACCGACAGGCCACCCTCAACACAAATTACCATTAAATCCAGTGCGTCGGCGAAGCCCTTGTTCAGGTCGACCTGACGTTTTTGCGCGGCATTGGTGACAAAAATCTTTGGCAGGTAGAAACCGATTGCCGCAGCGCCTGCCATCATCAGCGCCTTGACGGGCAGGGGGTAAGGAAAGTTTTTCCAAGTTGAGATGACGACCACTGCAAGGGCGAACGCGCCAATGGAAATGGCGACGCGCATAAATGTAAACATGATCAAGGCGTTTTGGCTGCGGTATCCGGCCTGAGCCAGGCTGTCCTTGAGTTCGTGGGATGACAGGGCCTCATCCAATTTGAGTGCGTGCAAAATTTTCTTCATCACATCCGTGCGCGTTTGCGCCTGGCGCTGACGGATTGAAGATCCTTTTGACGTCAAACCGTCCATTTGCTGGTGTGATAATTCCTGGCGCCGATTTCTCACCATTTTGACGCGCTTGGAAGAGTTGTCGGTCAGAATGAACGGTAAGGCGATGGCGAGCACAGATATGATGGCGGCCAAGGCGGCCATCCAGACGATCAGCGTAGGCGTGGGAATACCAAACATAATGACCTCAAACCTCGAAATTAATCATCTGCGCCATGACAAAGATGCCAAAAGCCATCATGCCTAACCCTATGAACACCAAGTGGATACCATCGGTAAACAAGACCCCGACGTATTCAGGGTTGACCAATGACAACATGGCCAACACGAAAAACGGTAGACTTGCAATAATGCCGGCAGAGGTTTTTGCTTCTGAACTGAGTGCCTTGACCTTGTCTTTGATGCGTTTGCGGCTGCGCAGCACTTCTGACAAGTTTTCCAAGGTGTCGGCTAAGTTGCCGCCGGTCTGTTTTTGAATTTGCAAGACGATGGCGAAGAACTTGAATTCGGCGGTGGGGATACGCTTGAGCGCTCGGGCCAAAATGTCTTCCAAGCTCATGCCCAGCCTTTGCCCTTCGATCACCATGGTGAATTCCTCGCCGACCGGGCCTTCGAATTCACGCGAAATCACGTTGATGCATTCGCCAACCGGCAAGCCCGAACGGATACCGCGGGTGATAACGTCAATGGCTTCGGCGAAGTGTTTTGTGAACTCGTTTTGGCGGCGTTGCGCCATACGTCCCAAAATAAATTTCGGCAGGCCCAAGCCACCGATGACGCCTCCGGCCACGATAGCCAGAGGAGGCGCACTGGTCAGAATGGCGACAACAACGCCGAGAATTCCCGTGCCGATGCAAACCAAAATCAGGACTTTTACTTCGATTTGTAAACCGGCTTGCAGCAACGCGATGCTAATTTTGTCGCCGATACCTTCTTTTTTCTTAACTTCACCAACGCCCTTGAGTTTGTCCTGGATGCGTTTCTGCCGCCGGTTTTCCGCTTTGGCCGAAACACTGCCGGAATTGGCGAAGGTACCAATGGCTTCCATGCGTTTTTTCAACCGCATTTTGGGCTTCATGGTGATAGAGATCGCGGCGCCGATCACCAGCATCAGAAAAATGCCGATGGCGCCGATGATCATCATCAAAACGGGAAGGTCGATGTTCATGAACGCTCCACCTGTTAAGTCGAGAACTGCATGGCTTCCGCCAATTTGCTTTCAAGCCCGTAATAACGTGCTTTTTCCCAAAAGGACGGGCGCATGCCGGTAAATTTGTGGCGGCCGACTAATTTGCCGTTGGCATCTTCGCCTTCGATCTCATAGACGCAGATGTCTTGCAAGGTGATCACTTCGCCTTCCATGCCGATCACTTCGGTCACATGGGTGATTTTACGTGAACCATCACGTAGACGCGCAGCCTGAACAATAATGTGTACAGCCCCGGAAATTTGTTCGCGCATGGCCTTGGAGGGCAGGTTGTAGCCGCCCATCATAATCATGTTTTCAATACGCGATATGGACTCGCGAGGATTGTTAGCGTGGACAGTGCCCATCGAACCGTCATGGCCGGTGTTCATGGCCTGCAGCAAATCGAAGGCCTCTGGGCCACGGACTTCGCCGACGATGATGCGTTCAGGACGCATACGCAGGCAGTTCTTCACCAGATCGCGCATGGAAATTTCCCCCTTACCCTCCAAGTTGGGAGGGCGAGTTTCCAGGCGCACCACATGGGGCTGTTGCAATTGCAGCTCAGCGGAATCTTCGCACGTTATGATGCGTTCCGCTGGGTCGATGTGACCGGTCATGCAGTTGAGCAAGGTGGTTTTACCTGAACCGGTACCGCCGGAAATCAGGGTGTTGAGGCGGATCGCGGAAATGACTTCAAGCACCGTTTTCAGTTCCGGCGTGATGGAACCGAATTTGAGCAGGTCTTCCAGCGTGAGTTTGTCTTTCTTAAATTTTCGAATGGTCAGTGCTGTGCCGTCAATGGCCAGTGGGGGGGCGATGACGTTGACGCGTGAACCGTCGGCGAGGCGTGCATCACAGATCGGACTGGCTTCATCGACGCGGCGTCCAACGGCAGACACGATGCGCTGGCAGATGTTCATCAATTGCGCCTGGTCACGGAACTTGACGTCTGTCATCTCCATCTTGCCGTCGACTTCGATGTAGGTAACGTCGGGACCATTGACCATCAGATCGGCGATGTCGTCGCGCATAAGTAAGGGTTCTAACGGACCAAGTCCAAGGATGTCGTTGCAGATGTCCTGGATGACGGTTTGCTGTTCCTGGATCGATAGCACCAGCCCACGCATCGAGATGATTTCGCTGACCATGTCATTGATTTCATCGCGCACTTGATCCGGGGTAAGCGAGCTGAGCTCGCCCAAATCGACGGCTTCCATAAGGTCGTTGAAGACATTGATTTTGACTTCGTCGAGTTTGACCTTTGCCTCGGCGCTCAGCGGTGCACCCATCTTTCCCATTGGTTCAGGTTTTGCAGCAGGCTTCTTAGCTTTGGCACTGGCTGGCGCTTTGGTGGGCGCAGCAGCTTGTTTGGGCGCAGTTTGAGGCGTGGGTTTCGGCGCAACGGGTGCGACTTTTGCGTCACCGTCGCTCCCAAAGGGCTTCGGCGTCGATGACTTAGGGCCTGCTGTTCCGCGTCGTCCAAACATTTGTGTGGTGCATTTCCGTTCTGTCGAAAGCCTTAGGTTAAGGCCAATGCTCTACTTTACGCTAATTCGTCTTACTTCTTGAAGAGGGAACCGAAAAGCCCCCCCCCCGATTGTTTGCTCAATTGGCTCGCAATTTCTTTGCCGCTAACCATTTTTGCCAAGGTTTCAACGGCTTGCGCTGCTTTGGACTTCGGCGCAACCTTGCGCAGCATATCACCATTGTTCATGGCGGCGCTGAAGGCATCCGGGTCAAACGGAATGTTCAGAGATGGTTTGGTACCCAAAACGTCCTTGAATTCTTTTTCGGACAGCTCGCCCTTTTTCAATTCACCAACTTTGTTCAAGACCAGGCGGGTCGGGGCTTCAAGGCCGCGATTGGGGGACAAAAACTCAAACATATTTTTGCCGTCGCGCAGATTATAGAGATCCGGAACCCCGACAATAACCGTGTCGTCCGCATCCACCACCATGTCCTGCACCCAGGCGTTCCATACGTGGGGAATATCCAAAATCACATAGCTGGCCATCTGTTTCACGATGTTAAGCACGGCCTCCAAGGACTGAGGGGTGATCTCAATACCGCTGTTGAGGTTGCCCGGCGCGCACAGAATTGACACGTTCTTACCGCCCGATTCCAGATAACGCATGAGCAGCGTTTCATCAATGGACCCGGCCTGGGAGATGGCGTCCGCGACCGTTTGGCTTGGCTGTATATTATATCCCAGCGCGGCCGTTCCGAACGGAATATCCAAATCGACAATGATCACGTCTTCGTCGTAAAGGTGCGCCAGTTCAGACGCAACATTGTGTGCCAGAACAGAACTGCCCACCCCGCCACGTAGACCGGAGAACGCAATGGTGCGGCTTTTGGAATTTAACGACTTGTCGGCAAAGGCGTCGACAATGGCGGTTTTCAATTCTTCAACGGTGACTGTTTCCAGAAAGTACTGACTGATGCCTTGGTCGATGAGGGTCTTGAACAGGTTGATATCGTTTTCGGCACCAACAATGATAACCCGCGTGCCCGGCTGACAGACGTCGGCCAGGGCGTTCAACTCGTTGAACAACGCTTCGTCCATAGACTTTGTTTCAACCAACAGCAGCTCTGGAGTGGAGCGCTGGGTGAGGAACTCAAGCGCGCTCGCCATGCCGCCTTCTTGCACAGAAATGGTCGAACGCAAGAACAGACGATCGTCGTTCAAGGCGTTAACCGCGTCGCGCACTGCATCCGTTAAGACGAATGCGCCGATGTTGATTCTGAGAATCAAGTGGACCTCCCTAACTTATATCCATTGCGGTCATGATTCTGACTGAAAATGTTCATGGTCATTGGGTCGTAACAGTTGAGCCTTGGCCATCGAGAAGCCGTTCTTTCTTCTCACCGGACTGGTGTAAGAAAATACCAGCGTCCGTGCGGCTGGCATTGCCGCCTGCGGATGGCTGAGCTTGGATCAAATCACCCGGGTCACTGACCATCTTGGCGGTGTTGCGTTGTATGGAGCACCCATGGTTGGTATGCGGTGCGTTACCCACCGGCGAGGTTGGTGAGCCACTCCAATCCCCGCATTCGGGCGCTACGGCCTTGTTCGCGGTGAAGCTCAACAGGGCGTTGGGCGCTTTGATGGTGGCGTCGGGGGCAATGAAAATTTCGTTGTCGTGCAAACCGTGGTTCAGCAACACGGCGCGTGCCACGGTCGGTTGCGCGCTTTCCACCGTCACCGCAGTTCTTCCACGCTCAACATAATCGCGCAGGAAGCGATTGAACCGGGAGGCATCGCTGGGCGCAAGCGTCTCGCCACGTTGCGGCAGGGCGATGGCGATTGACACCTGTTCGCTGGTGACCTGGATCTGGTGCGTTTCTGTGATGATATGCCCTGCGGGCTTTTCCGGGACGGCGCAGGCCGTCAAGGATGCTGCGAGACATCCGGTAATGACGATTTGGCCGAGGTTCGATGTAAAAATGGTGCTCATGACCGCTTACTCCATAATGTAGCCGTAAGGGCCAGCCAAAGGGGTGGCGTAGGGCGGAAGCTCGGTCTTGGTGTATTGCTTGTGCAGGTGGCCGAGCAGATAAATGTCCATATCGCTTGAGGAGACGAAACCGTCCGAAGGCAGCGACAGGCGTGCGTCATGCCCGACCGGCTTTGCAAGGTAGGCGGTGACGGTGATGACCAGTTCCGTTTCTTCATTTTGGAACTGCTCGCTACGAAACAGCGCGCCGAGGATCGGAATATCTTTGAGGCCGGGGATGCCGTCGATGGTGTTGGTGATGTCGTTTTGGATCAGGCCGGAAATCATCATGGAACCACCCGACGGTAGATCAACGATCGTTTCCGTACGCTTCATGGTCAGGGCCGGATAAATACCAACCTTGTTAACATCGTCGCGTTTTGAAATCTCGGTTGCAAGGTGAAGGCTGATTTGGCCCTCGCTCATCACCGTCGGGGTGAAGTTGAGGCGTACGCCATAAGGTTGCTGCGCATACGTCACAGTGCCATTGGAATCGATGGACGTGGGCATCGGGAACGAGCCACCCGCAAGGAAAGATGCGGTTTCTCCGGAAATGGCTGTCAGCGTTGGTTCAGCAAGTGTCTTTGCCAGCCCGTTTTGCTCCAGCGCGCGATAGGCGATGTTTCCAAACCCAGTGATGGCCGGCAAGATTGATCCGGTGGCAAAGGCCGTGACGGTGTTGGGGATGGGCGATACGCTTGCGAGGCTGCCGGATGTGGCACCTAGGTTGAACGAATAGTTGACGTCGAGCCCCAGATGCTTGATGGCGGTGCGCTTCATTTCGGAAACCCGAACCTGCATGATCACCTGGCGACTGCCAAGAATTTCCAGATTGTTGATGATGTCCAGGTTGTCAGGCACGAACCGCCGGGCAATGCTGACGGCACGCGCCGAGGTTCCGGCATCGCGCACAAAGCCTTTGATGAACACGCCGTTGCGCTGAGAGGTAACAATGATTTTTTCTTCGCCCATCAACTCTTTGAGCGCGGCGGAAATGCCAGACACATCGACATCGACCTGGACGTCACCCTGGAACAGAATTTTGCCGTCGACGTCTTCGAAAATGACCGAGGTCGAGCCTACGGCGCGGGCAAGGATGTAGACATGGGTGCGCGCACCATCTTGGGGCAGGATGATATCGGCCACGTCGGGGTTGGCGACCACCACGTTGCGGACTTCGCCGGGCAATCGCACAGAAACGACCTTGTTGAGCGGCACGCGCACCAATTCAGCTTCTTCGCTCATCAGCCACTGGGGCTTCATGGTCGGGCTTAGCGGTGCCGTGGACACGATTTTCGTTTTTGCGGGTAGGGTGGCTGGGGCAATGGTGGCACCACGACCGGGCACCTGCTGCGCGGAGGCGGAAGATGCGAGCAACGTGAGCGCACAGGCTGCGCTGATCATGGGTTTGGTCAAACGTACAGTCATTGTGCAATGTCCCCTGCGGTATCCGGCAAGCTCATGGATGCGGGCGGGGTGCCGGCACCGCGGTAAATCGTGATGTCTCGTTGTGGCGCCTTTTTCTTTGGTGCCCGCGTGGTCTTCGGTCGCGCAGTTGCGACAGCTTTAGGGGCCGGAGGGGGAGCGTCGATGGCAGCCTTGCCATCCGGTGCGTCCGATCCCGACAGAAAGGATTTAAAGTTGCTCAGCATCGGGCTGACTTCGACGTCGGTGGTGAAATGAGTCCCGCTTTTGACATCACCGGGTTCGGCAGAACGCAAGGCCAGATAGATCGTGCCCATGACTTTTGCGGTGTTGACGATTTCGGCTTGTTTTGGCGTCACTTCCAACAAAATCGTTTTGCTGATCACCGCACCGTTTTGAAGCTCATCGACGTTTTGATCGACGGCCAAAACTTGGATGTCTTGCAAAATTGTTTCGCTGGTGAATTCCAGGCCGACAAATTTGTCACTTGTTTCACCCGTGCGTTCCATGGCGCGGCGCAACAAATTGTGGGTCAAAATGATATCGACTTGATCACCGGGCAGGATAAAACCGCTGGAGGCGCTGTCCACGGTCGATTTGACCGCAATGGCGCGCATGCCTGGGCGTAGCGAGCCACGCATAAAGCCAGCATTATCGGACTGGTAGAGTTTAGCCATCGTGATGGGATCACCCTTAAGCATGGCGCGACGCGTCACATGCTTGTCTTTGGTGATGGAGGTGAGCGGATCGGCATCGCGCGTTTTGACCAAGTAATCGCCTTCCAATGCGTCTTCCGGCCAATCGCGCCATTCCGTATTGCCCGGATTGATGACGGTGCCAGCGGGTACATCGGACTTGGCGACTAGCACTTGCGTGGTCGGAGCCTTGGGGGCCATCGATGCGATTTCAGCCTCTTGAGAGGATAAGTAGGACTTGAGAAGAAACGCGGTGCCACCGGCAAGAATGACGGCGGCGAAGACCAGGGCAATAACGACAACTCTCATGATGAAACCCTATCCTCGCACTTTGGTGTGTCGAAACAAAACCCGACCCCAAATGGTGCGGGAAAAAGAGAACCCGGCATAACGGCGGCCTGATGCTGCAAAAAAATATCAACCGAAAACGTATTTGACTGTGATACGTCCAAATGGACCCCCTCATCAGCGGCACGAACAGACCCTTGGAAATTCTTCACGCAAACACCAAAAGTTCTTTTTCTTTCAGAGTATAACACCGGGATCGTCCGTACAACTGTAACTTCTTAGCCAGACCGCCTACAAGACAACGCTCAAAGACCGCTTTATGATCCCAGTAAGCAATAAAATTCATGTTAACGTCGCTGTGCTTACAAAGACCAAGTCGGCGTTGAAACGGAGCCTGATACGATGTCAACATACATAGGTACGCGTGCCGGTGAAGTGACAAGCGTCACTGTCGATGGTGAACCTTTGCGTTCGCGTCTGGATCTGCGTGCGTTGTCTAGTGAAGGGTATGAATGGGGTTATGTGGGCAGCGGCCCCTATCAGTTGGCGCTGGACATTTTGGCGTACGAAGTGGGGGATCGCCGGGCGCTGGGCAATTATCGTTCCTTTTGTGAAAACAGCATTGCACGTCTGAAGCTCGATTCGTGGGTGTTGGAAGGCGACCAGATCGAGATGTCCCTGCAGGGCGTCGTGGAAGTGAACATGACCCTTGAAGAGCTTTTGAATAAAGTTCGTGGTGTTTGATTTTGTCAATATATGAATTAATATCAACTTGCTATGCATTTTATATAAAGTTATGGATTATATTCTCTTTCTGTGATCAAGCTCACTGATCGCATGCGTTGTTATGTCTATGCTTATGCTTCAATCTTTAGATCACAAGTGTTAGCCGCTCAGGACTTTGGTGGCGGGTGATGAGGAAAGGAGACATAAGATGAGCACGTTTATGTTTTTCTGGGCCAATTGGGCGGGCTTGTTTTCTATGTTGCCATATGGTGATCCTTATGTGGCCGCCTTTGGCGCCGTGCTTATTTCCGTGGTCATTGGTAAACGTATTAAAACCGCTATGAGGCTTGTGTAAATCAGGCCGCATCCTCGGCCTTGCGGCCAAAAAGATGAATTTTAAGGGGCGCTGTTTACGTGAAAAAAGATTATCTGGAATTGACGCGATTGATTGAACGCATGCACCGCCGTTTTCTCGACGTGTTGCGGGCTGAGCTAGGGCGCATGGGGGTCAAGGAACTGAACGCAGTGCAGGCGCTGCTTCTTTCGAACATCGGCGCGGAAGACATTGCGATTCGTGATTTGGTCGAGCGCGGTTACTACCAAGGTTCAAACGTCTCTTACAATATCAAGAAGCTCACGGATATGGGCTATCTGGAACAGGAGCGTTCCAAGCATGACCGCCGCTCAGTCACCGTGCGCTTGACGCCGAAAGCCCTCGAGGTTGTTAAGCGCATTCATGAACTGGAAGATGCCAACGCTGCTGCCGTGTCGCAAGCAGGGCTAGGTCCCGAAGACCTGACCCGGGCGGGTGATTGCTTGCGAAAGATTGAGCGAATGTGGTCGGAATATATTCGTTACGGTGGTGATTAAGATCGCCCGATACCTACTTCACGCTAGCTAGTTGCTCGCCTTCACTTTACGGTCTGAGTGTTATTGTATGTATTGATTCGATCTGTTTATGATATAATCAACGCATGAAAAGTTCCCTCTTGTAGAAAGAGCCTTCTCTCACAATATGTTACAATGAGTTTGCCGACGCTTCTCGACACCCGATCCACCTTTAAGGCTTGAAATTAGCTTTTGGACAAAATGGCAAAAACAAGGATACTGTTGCGTAGGGCGTTGATAGTTCAGAGGGAAGTCGAGATCGCATATGAGTGAGCCTGAACTCAGCAAAATTCTTTATGTTGAAGATGATCTCGATATTCAGGTCGTCGCCCAGATGGCCTTGGAAGTGGTCGGTGGCTATACGGTCTCTATATGCAGTTCCGGCCCACAAGCCATTGAAAAAGCACCTCACTTTAAACCGGATATGATTTTGCTCGATGTGATGATGCCGGGCATGGATGGCCCGACGACGCTGGTCAATCTACGCACCATCGAAGGTCTGCACGCGACGCCTGCGGTATTCATGACCGCCAAGGTTATGCCGTCCGATGTTGAGCGTTATAAGGAACTTGGCGCAGTCGATGTGATCGCGAAACCGTTTGATCCCATGGCTCTCGCCAATCGCCTTCAGGATATCTGGAGCAAATATCATGGCGGATGACAAGCCTTCCATGGAAGAAAAACTGGCCCAGTTGCAAGCTCAATATGCCTTGAAAATCGTCGAGCGTATTGACGCGTTACAGGCAACTTTTCGGGGCTTTGTCGGTGGGCAAGGCAGCGCACGTCAAGATGCGCTTCACTCGATCCGTGATGCGACCCATAAACTCGCAGGGTCTGGCGCAACCTTTGGATTTCCTGAAATTTCGGTTGCCGCGCGCAAAATTGAACAGGCGTGCGTTGCTGCGATAGAAACGGGGAGCGAAGGCTCCCCAGATTTGGTCAAGCACCTGGAGGCGATGCTGGAGGACCTGAGCAAGGCTTCTCTTCAGCAAGGGGATACGCCACATAAAGGAGATACCCCAAAGGTCGTGAATGCAAACGTCGATAAGGAGCGTGTGCGCTCGCGCGAAAGCGTTCCGGATTTGCATGGAAGTTCGCGCCAAAAAGTGTTGTTCGTTATGCCTTATGATGGGGCTATCGCGATGCAAACGATTTTGGAAATGGACCATTTCGGTTTTGACGCCCGTATTGTTGACCATCCGAGCAAAATTCTTGACGACCTTCATGCGCGCGGCGCCGCAAATGTAATCGTCACCGACCTTGTGTTCGCGGGGGATGAGGATGTCGCCATTTCGGCCCTGAAGGTGTTGCGTGATACGTCGCAATTCAAAGATATCCCCGTCGTGGTGCATACAGAACTCGATTCCTTTGCTTCAAGGTTGAGCGCGGTGCGCGTCGGGGTGAGTGCCTACTTGGTTAAGCCCGTCGATATGGCTGACATGATCGACGTCCTGGATCAGGTGACCCACCGTCACGAGGATGAGCCCTATCGCGTCTTGGTCGTTGATGATGACGAAAGCATCGCGTCTCATACGGAACTTGTGCTGCAAGGGGCGGGCATGGAAACCCGGATGACGACGGACCCCATGAACCTTTTTGACGTGTTGGACGATTTTTCGCCCGAATTGATTTTGCTGGACCTCTACATGCCGGGCTGTGACGGGCAGGAAATTGCCGCTGTTGTTCGCCAACGGGAAGAGTACGCGGGCATTCCCATCGTGTTTTTGTCGGGGGAAGCCGATAAGGACAAGCAATTGTCGGCTATGGAATTGGGCGGTGATGATTTCTTGACCAAGCCAATCCGTGCTTCGCATCTGATTTCGTCAGTGCGAATTCGCGTTACACGCTTTCGCGAATTGCGGGCCTTTATGGTCCGCGACAGCATGACGGGGCTGTTTAATCACACAACCACGAAGCAGCTTTTGGATAACGAAATTTCCCGTACCCAACGCAGCGGTGGGGAATTGGCGCTTGTGGCCCTGGACATCGACCATTTTAAAAACGTTAACGACAGTTATGGCCACAGCGTCGGTGATCGGGTGATCAAGGCTCTGGCGCGCTTGATGCGCCAACGCTTACGCAGTGCGGATGTGATTGGTCGTATGGGTGGTGAGGAATTTGCGGCTATTCTGCCTGATAGCGGTGTTGATGAGGCCTTTCAGGTGTTCGACACAATCCGTCAGGCCTTTTCGGAAATTGTCTTTCACGCCGATGGCCAGACTTTCAATGTGACGCTGAGTTGTGGAGTTGCGGCTTTCCCGCGGCATGATACCGCGACGGTGCTATCGGATGAGGCGGACAAAGCTCTATATACCGCTAAGCACGGTGGGCGTAATCAGGTCGTGAAGGCCGATTAATCTAAAATTGGGATCAAGCCGCGTGCAGCGCCCAAGTTGGCGGCGGGAGACACGTTGAAGTTGTCGTCGCTCACCGCCAGGGCGGCAGCGCGTTCGCCGTCTTTGATGCCGTGTCCTGTAAGGACATGAACGCCCCCGCAAAGCCCCGCATTTTTACCCGCCAGAACGTCGAGTGAACGATCGCCGACGATCCATGACGCCTTTAGATCCACACCCATTTGTGCCTCGGCCAACAACAGCATGCCGGGGTTGGGTTTGCGTGCGGGGTGATTTTCATGGACGTAGACGCCCCTGGCCTTGGCGTGAAACGGGCAGGCGAAAACGCCGTCAATATGTGCGCCACCCTGGGCTAGGTCCGCCAGGATGCGTGCCTGTACGGCAACAAAATCATCCCAGCCGAAATAGCCATAGCCGACCCCGGCCTGATTGGTCACCAAAATGACTGGAATGGCGCGATCATTGGCTGCCTTGATGGTTGCGGTGGCATTTTGGGTCAGGCACACGTCTTCGACCTTGTGCAGGTAATGGGCCTCTTCGACCACCACGCCGTCGCGATCCAAAAACAGCGCCGGGCGGTTTTTGGTGCGGGCTTTGTCGGTAAGGGTTTGGGTCCAGACCCCATCCGTCAAGCAGGCGCCTTGGGGAAAACATGTCGGTTTGGGGTAGGCGGTCATGCGGTGTCTTCTTCGTCCTTGATCACGTCATGGGCGGTGATGAGAGATCCGGTTGCAAAGCGCTCTGGCTCGATCGCAAGACGCGTGATGGCTTCGGAAAGCGCCGTTGCGTCGGCCTCCCTGTGTGTGTTGAGACCAAGAATGCGCACACCTTGGGGCAGGTCTTGGCTGAGGCCCTGCACGATGGTTTGCAGCACCGCACCTGCGGCGCTGGCGCACAAGTCATTGGCATCGACGCCAACCGGAGCATCGATCAACAGCACGATCAGGCCGCGACCCTCATCGCCCATGTGGCCGATCATTTCACGCGCCATGTTAATCGGTGTGAACACCGCCGCTTCCCAGCTTTTGCGCCAGCGTTCGTCTTCGATGTCTTCAAGTGTGCCACGGGGCAGGTTGCCGGTGCAGTTGATGTAAATCTCAGCATCCGCACAGGCCATAGCGAGGGCTTCGGCATCCACCGGAGTGGCGAGGTTGCCGGTGTGGGCCTCGGCATCGACGCCAAAGGTCGATCTGATGTCGCTGGCGGCTTGTTCGATGGGCATGAACTTTAACCCCACCATGTGCAGGTCGCATCCCGTTTGCGCCAGGGCGCGTGCCGCCATTAGCCCGATGCCGCCTGACGCCCCGGTGATCAACGCTCTTTTTCCCGACAACGGACCCTTCATGCGCCGTGTCCCTTGGTGCCGGGAAAGCGTTTGGGCACCAACACGGTCGGCTGGGGCGGTTGGGTGGCGTCCAGTTCAGGGTAATCCAGTGTGAAGTGTAGCCCCCGGCTTTCCTTGCGCGCCTGGGCGGAATTGATGATTTGTTCGGCGCAAACGGCCAAATTGCGCAGTTCCAGTAGGTCACCAGTAACCCGGGTATTGCCGTAGTATTCGACGATTTCCGCCTGCAGCATATCAATGCGGGTGTGGGCGCGCGCAAGTCGCTTGTCGGTGCGCACGATGCCAACGTAATCCCACATGAAGCGGCGCAGTTCTTCCCAGTTGTGGGCAATCACGACTTCTTCGTCGGGTTCAGTGACGTTGCTTTCATCCCAGGGCGGAATGGCGGGCGGCAGGTTTTCGGCTTTGTGTTTGTCAGAATGCAGATGCGTGCGGATATCGCGGCCGGCTGCGGACGAATACACCAAACATTCCAGCAACGAGTTGCTGGCCATGCGGTTGGCACCATGCAATCCCGTATAGGTGACTTCGCCAATGGCATAAAGGCCCGCCACATCCGTCTGGCCGTTCTTATCGACCATCACCCCACCGCAGGTGTAGTGCGCGGCGGGCACCACGGGCAGGGATTCTTTGGCCATGTCGAAACCAAAAGCCTTGGTGTTGGCGTAAATCATCGGGAAATGTTCTTCGATGAAAGCTTGGCCCTTGTGGCTGATGTCCAGATACATGCACGGCGCACCCAGACGCTTCATTTCATGATCGATGGCGCGCGCGACGATGTCGCGGGGTGCCAATTCGCCGCGAGGGTCGAAGTCATCCATAAAGCGGGTGCCGTCAGGACGTTTGAGCAAGCCGCCTTCACCGCGCACCGCTTCCGACACCAAAAATGACTTGGCCTTGGGGTGAAACAGGCAGGTCGGGTGAAACTGGGTGAACTCCATGTTCGCCACCCGACAACCCGCGCGCCAGGCCATGGCGATGCCGTCTCCGGTGCAGATGTCGGGGTTTGAGGTGTAGAGATACACCTTGCTTACCCCGCCGGTCGCCAGCACCACGAACGGGGCGGAAAAGGCCAGAACCTCTCCCGTTTTGGTGTTGAGCGCATGTAGCCCGGTGACGCGTTTGGAGCGACCTTGCTTATCGCGATTGCACCACAGGTCTACCGCGTTATGGTGTTCGAATACGGTGATGCTTTCGGTTTCACGTACGCGTTCTTCCAGTGTGGTTTCGATGGCTTGGCCGGTGGCGTCGGCAGCATGCACCACCCGGCGATGACTATGGCCGCCTTCGCGTGTCAGATGATATTCCGATTTACCATCGCTGTCGGCCTGGGTCGTGAACTGGACGCCATAATTCGCGAGTTTTTCAATCGCTTCTCGACCGTGTTCGACGATGAAACGCACAACATCTTCGTCACACAGGCCGGCACCCGCATCCAGCGTATCTGTAATGTGAGATTCGACGCTGTCGTGTTCATCCAAGACGGCAGCGATACCGCCCTGGGCGTAGTAGGTATTGCTTTCGTGGAGTTCGGATTTGGTGATGACCGCAACGCGAGCAAACGCAGCCAGCTCTAGGGCCAGGTTCAAGCCCGAGGCACCGCTGCCGACAATCAGCACGTCAAATTGGTTTTTTGAACTCACGCTCATCACCCTGTATTTGAATTGGACTAGAGTTATAAGGGGTTATGGTTAAAAGCGCCAGCCCATCAGCCCCCATTACGTCTGCGTTTGCCAATCCAGCCCGATGTCTGTTGCGGGCGCAGATTGGGTGATGCGACCGATGGAAATACTGTCGACCCCGGTTTCGGCAATGGCGCGCACGGTATCCAGGGTGACGCCCCCGGAAGCCTCGGATCGGGCGCGACCATCAATGAGCGCCACGGCTTCGCGCAGTTGATTTGGGGTCATGTTGTCGAGCAAGATGGCGTCCACGCCGATGCTCAGGGCTTCGCGGACTTGGGTCAGCGTGTCGCATTCGACCTCGATGGGGCTGAGTCCGGCATCCTTGGCACCTTGAATGGCGGCGGTGATGGACCGCGCCACGGCGATGTGGTTGTCCTTGATCAGTACCGCGTCATCCAGTCGCATGCGGTGGTTGGTGACCCCGCCCATGCGTGCGGCGTACTTGGCCAGTTCGCGGTAGCCAGGCAGGGTTTTGCGCGTATCCAAAATGGTTGCCCCGGTGCCTTGGATCGCATCCACATAGGTTTTGCCCAGTGTAGCGATACCGCTAAGGTGTTGCAGCAGGTTCAAGGCGGTGCGTTCCGCCGTCAAAAGGGCGCGCCCCGGTCCCGAAACGCGGGCTAGAACATCGCCCGCCCGAACGACATCTCCGTCATTGACCTGCGGTTGCCAATCAATGGCGCTGTCGACGGTTTTGAACACCTGTCCGGCGATATCCAGTCCGGCGACGACCATCTTGTGACGTGCAGCCATGACACCGTGAAAGTGCATGTCGGCGGGAATGGTGGCGTTCGATGTGATGTCGCCGCCTGATCCTAAGTCTTCGTCCAACGCGTTCTGGATCAAGCGTGCGACGATGTCGGCACTGACGGTGTGGGAAGGATGTGGGGCCATGCTGTTAAGCAGCGTCCGCAGTCGGTTTGGCGGACGGGGCCAGTTCCAACATGCGTTCCAGCGGTTTCAAGGCCCGTAGACGCAAGTCTTCGCTCATGGTGATGGCTGGGGCTTCGTTTATCATAGCGAGATAGATTTTTTCCATGGTGTTGAGCGCCATGTACGGGCAGCTGGCGCAGCTGCATCCTCCATCGGCCCCCGGTGCGGCATAGAACGTCTTGTCGGGTGAGGCTTTTTCCATCTGGTGGATAATGTGCTGTTCGGTGGCGACGATGAATTCTTGCGCCGGATTGTCGTGAACGAACTTCAGAATTTGGCTGGTCGAACCGACATGGTCGGAGACCTCGACAATGCTTTCAGGGCATTCGGGATGAGCGGCAACCATCGCGCCCGGGTGCCGACTTTTCAGACGAGTGATTTCGCGGGCCGAGAACTGTTCGTGCACGATGCAGGTGCCCGGCCACAAAACCATTTCGCGCCCGGTTTTGCGTTGCAGGTATGCGCCTAGATGGCGATCTGGTGCAAACAGGATCGGCTGGCCCTTGGGCAGATTGTTGATGATGTGTTCGGCGCTCGACGACGTCACGATTACATCGGACAGGGCTTTGACTTCGGCTGAGCAATTAATGTAGGTCAGTGAAATGTGGTCGGGGTGTGCAGCACGCCACACCTTGAACTCGGCAGCCTGACAGCTGTCTTCCAACGAACAGCCGGCATCGGCATCGGGAATGACGACGGTTTTTTGAGGGCTGAGGATTTTCGCTACCTCGGCCATGAAACGCACGCCGGAAAAGACGATCATGTCGGCATCCGTTGCGGCGGCCTTACGCGATAAATCCAGGCTATCGCCGACGAAGTCCGCTAAATCCTGAATTTCACCTTCTTGGTAATAGTGCGCTAAAATCACGGCATTTTTTTCCGTGCGCAAACGATTGATTTCGGCTTCCAGGTCGAGGTGCGGATCAATGTCTTGCAGGGTCTTCGCTGTGGGGGCTGGCATGCGTAGGGTATCGGTCATGATTGTTCCCGGGATTGTCCCGCCATAATAATCGTTTTTGTAGGAATCGTGAAATATGCCATTCTAACGCTCTAGATAGGCGTGGGGAAGGGGGGTGCGCAAGGCGAAATGCGCAAGCAATGCCGTAACGGGGGCTTTAAAGCCCCCACGTTTTATGTCCAAAAGCGCCAATGGCCAATGGTTAGGCTTTGTAGCTGACTGTGTCGTGAGATGTGGTGTTGTATACGAATTTGTGCGAAGGCCCCGTGCCGACCAACCCGGAAATCGAAGGATAATGGTGGCCCAGCCACAAAGCGCACAACATGACTTTTCGGATGTTACCTGTGTTGGCACCGTCGAGCATCATTTCCCCCATCAGATCGAGCGGAGTGGGGCAGAGGTGCGGTGCATTGGCGGGTGTCAGGCGTTCTGTGATCTTGAACAAGCACTCGTCCATCACTTCAAGCCCCTGTAGTTCAAAGTCCAGAAGAGCTTTGCGTGTTAAAATCAAAGGTACATCCACACCGTCGAGCGCCATGGTGAAGGTCTTAACCACGGCCGCGCCGCTCGGTGTGCCCTGAAGCTCGTTGTGAGACGAGCCGAAAGGTTGAGCTTTTGTTGAGTGGTTGGGGTCTGTTTGCATCTGCGGCTCCTTAAGGATGCTCGTTATTACTTTCCTAGCATCGCGTGGGTTGTGATAAACCTCAACCCACGCGAAAGGGTTAACCGAGCGATCTTAAGTATTACGCCGCATGCACATGTGGGATTTTAAACACCGAAAGCCTGAAAACCTGTTTGGGCGCGACCCAAAATCAGGGCATGAACGTCGTGGGTGCCTTCGTAAGTATTAACTGCTTCTAAGTTCATAACATGGCGGATAACGTGGAATTCATCGGCGATGCCGTTGCCACCGTGCATGTCGCGAGCCACGCGGGCGATGTCCAGGGCTTTGCCGCACGAATTGCGTTTGAGCATGGAGATCGCTTCGGGTGCGCCCTTGCCTTGATCCAACAATTGCCCCAGGCGTAGACAGGCTTGAAGGCCCAGGGTGATTTCTGTCTGCATATCGGCCAACTTTTTCTGTACCAACTGGGTAGCGGCCAGTGGTCGACCGAATTGTTCGCGGTCCATGGTGTAGTCACGCGCCGCCATCCAGCAGAATTCCGCGGCACCTAAAGCACCCCAAGAAATACCAAAACGCGCTTTGTTGAGGCAGCCGAACGGTCCTTTGAGGCCCGTAACATCGGGAAACAGGTTCTCTTCGGGTACGAACACCTGGTCCATGACGATTTCGCCAGTGATCGAGGCGCGCAGGGAAAATTTGCCTTCGATTTTGGGCATGGAAAGGCCCTTTGCGCCGCGCTCCAGCACAAAACCGCGAATGACGCCGTCCAGCTTGGCCCACACAACGCAGATGTCGGCGATGGGCGAATTGGTGATCCACATTTTCGAGCCGGTCAGGATATAGCCGCCGTCGACCTTTTCGGCTCGGGTGCGCATGGACGAAGGATCCGACCCTGCGTCCGGTTCGGTCAGGCCAAAGCACCCGATCATCTCGCCGGTGGCCAGCTTGGGCAGGTATTTTTGCTTCATCGTTTCAGTGCCGTAGGCGTAAATTGGGTGCATGACCAAAGATGACTGCACGCTCATGGCGGAGCGGTAACCACTATCGACGCGTTCGATTTCGCGTGCGACCAAACCGTACGCTACATGGGAAACGCCCGCGCAGCCGTATTCTTCGGGCAGGGTCGAACCGAGCAGACCCAACTCACCCATTTCGGTCATGATTTCAGCGTGAAAAATTTCATGGCGATTGGCCTCGACAATACGCGGCATCAGTTTGTCATGAGCATAGTCGCGCGCAGTGTCGCGAACCAAGCGTTCTTCCTCTGTCAGCTGCTCATCGAGCATCAGAGGGTCTTGCCATTGAAAATGCGGTCGTGTGGATGGGGAGGTCATTTGGGGCTCCGTTGTCAGAAATCAGAACCCGAGACTCCTATCAGGTCAAATCTGGTCTGTCATGTGCCACATAAACCGACCTGATTCATTTGGCCTTAGCCCTTCAGTTGAACTCGGCTTGTCGATGCTTGTTTGATGGATTTCAGGGTGTTGGTCGCAATGGTCGTCAGCAGCACGTATTTTTGGCCGTTGCTGTCGGTTTTGCTTTTCAAAATGGCTGTCAGCTCAATGCCGTCGCCACCCCACCAGCGATAGGTGCACCGCGGTGTATCGCCCAATTGATTGCGCTCGCACTTTGCTTCCAGGGGGCGACCATAGGTGCGCATGTGGCGGTTGACGATGTCTTGCTCGCTAACATCTGTATAGGCCTCGTCCAGGCGCATGCGATAAATGCGTTGCGGCCCATTGAGAAACAGTTCGCCGTCTATGCGTGTGTATTTTTTGGATTCATACAGCCACACGACCAACATGCCCCGTTGGGTGGGGGTGGTGACGACGCGGCTGCCTTCGCGACTTTCTTGGGATTTAGCAGATGGGTAAACCCTGCGCATCATGTCGGTGGTCATGCCAAGACGCACGCCGCCCATGTTGAAATGTTTGTTGACCAGTGCGTCTTCACCCGATGCATCTTCACTGATCGAGGCCGCCATGGTTACGGGCATCATGGAGAGTTGGAACGGCGTTCCGAAAATGTGCCAATAGCCACCGATCACCATAATGGAGATCAAGACGGCCGCGGCAAAGAGGTTTGGCACCATGCGGCTGCGGTTCTGCCTTTTGCGCGTCACTTGGGGCGTGCGCCTTGGGGCTTCGAACTCAAGAGAGTCGTCGCGTTCTGCGCGTTCATACCCACGATCTTGCGCGATGTTGGCACGACGGTTGTCCATGGGAAACCTCAATTTCTGTGGTGTGCGGGAGATATCTTCACCCTTCACAGTGGGCATGAGTATAACTTGTTAATAGTTTGTTATCGAAAGATTTTTTTGCATTTAAAGTGCCGATAAAGTAACGAAAATTTTGATAAAATTGTATCGATTTACCGTGGGGCAAATGACATGCAAAAAGGCCTTCGTTTGTCGCGAAGGCCTTTCGAGTGTACTGCGAGTTTAGATGTCGGTTAGTTGGTGCGTTCAACCGAGATTGCCAATTGATCCCGCATGATCCGGCCTTCCAATCGTGTGTCTGTGGCGATCATAGTGATATCCAAGTGTGGTGGTGTGGCGGCGTTGTTTTGGCGACTGACCAAGTCCAGGCGGATCTCACCAGGCATCCACCAGCTAAATCGGCAATCGCGTACGCCATCGGTAATACGTCGCGTGCAACTGGACACGGATGGCGCGCCGTAGCGTTTGGCAATGGTGCCAATGTAATCGTCTTCGCTCATCCCGGTGATGATGCGGTTTTGACGCGCCTTGTAGGCAATGTGGTAGGGGCCATCTTCGCCGTACCAGACCATGTATTTGGCGTCCCCTTCGGCGAATGACAGTAATATCGCGCCGCCCGAGGTGATGGCTTTTTGGGCATTGGGCTGGCTTTGGCGCAAAACGTTCAAGGTGGTGCCGAGCTTAACATTGCCCAGTTGATAGCTCGATTGGCCGTTTGACCCGATCATGGAAAAGAACGAACCCAGTTTGAATTCCATGCCGGGGGTAAATTTGATCGCCACAAAGGTGCCCAGAACCAAAAGCACAAATGCACACATAGACAACAACACCACGATGTCGTTTTTCTTGCGTGGGTTTTTTAATTTGGGCTGTTTGTAAAGGACTTCGTCTCCGAAGTCATAATCGGGAACACCCTGCTTGATATTGCGTGAGTTCATGTGAGCCATAACCCGCTTCCTGCTGAGCTTGTCGAATCGTTTGCTTTGATTGATTTTAAACTAGCGGGTGGGGGGCGGTTTGGATGTGTCGAGGATCACACATACTGCGCTAAAATCAGGCCGCGCAGTGAATTGCCGAGATAAATGGCTTCGTTATTTTCCAGATCGGCAGGGGTCAACACGGCCTCAATGGCCCGGCCGGTGTCAATCAGATATTGGCGCAAGGTTCCCGCCAAAAGTCCACATGAGACGGGGGGGGTTAACAAAATGTCGCCACGCTTGATAAAGAGATTGGTGATGGATCCCTCGGTGAGTTCGCCGATGTCATTGATGAACACCACCTCGTCACAGCCGTTTTCCTGCTGCTGGCGGATACGCTCATCATCGTAAAACGCGCGGTTGGTGGTCTTGTGGTAGACGAAGGGACTACTGCGGTCAATCGGTTGGCGGACCAACGCAAAGCGCATTTTTGCGGTGGCTGACGGTGGTGTGAACGCTATCGCTTCAATCTGGATTTCTCCATCAGCGTTGAGCAAAAGGCGCACCCTTTGGGCCGTTTCGCAGGCTTTGGGGATGGCGCGCGATAACGCACCCTTCACGTTGGTTTCGCGGTAGGGATAACAGAAATAGCGCGCACAGGATTCCAAACGGGCAAGGTGGCGTTCCAAGAGTGCAAAACCGTTGCTCGGTTCCCACAGCAGTGTTTCCAAAAGAGAGAACGGGTGATGGGCTGCGGTAAGAAAGCGGGCCTTGAGGTGGCATTCCTGCCATTCCTGATTGGGGTTTGAATCGAAAACAATGCCGCTGCCGATGCCCATCTGGCCTTGGGTTTCGGACAACTCAATGGTGCGGATGGCAACATTGAAACGCATAATGTCTTTGGGCGCGGCATAACCGATGGCCCCGGTGTACACGCCACGGGATTCAGCTTCGAGGCTGCGGATAATTTCCATGGCCTTGAATTTGGGGGCGCCAGTGACGGAACCGCACGGAAACAGGGCCCTGATTGTGTCGCTGAAGGTTATATCTGGGCGCAGCTTGGCTTCGATGCCAGAGGTCATTTGATGCAGGGTCGGGTAAGTCTCGACGGTGAATAGGTCCGTGACTTGGACGGAACCTAGTTCTGCGATCCGGCTGAGGTCGTTGCGCAGCAAGTCGACGATCATCAGGTTTTCAGCCTTGGATTTTTCGTCATGACAGAGCCAATGTTTGCGCACTTCGTCATCGTCTGGTTTGGCAGCGCGGGCAGCGGTGCCTTTCATGGGGCGGGTTTGGGCGTTGGCGCCGTTGCGTGCGACGAATAATTCCGGCGACAGCGATAAAATGTGCTGCTCGCCAGTTGCGATCAGCGCGCCGTATTGGGCCCGTTGTTTTTGGCGCAGATGGGCATACAGCGCTAATGGGCTGCCGGAAAAGTCAAAGCGTTGCTTGAAGGTGTGATTGATTTGGTACACGTCGCCAGCGCGGATATGGGCGCGGATTTTTTCCACCTGGGCGATGTATTCATCTTGTCCCAATGGCGCACGCATGTCGCCCACACTGTGGGGTTCGCGCGCCCAGGCCTCGAACATGTCGTCCTTGAGCATGTGTGGGGAGTCGAATACCCCCATCCAGATCAAGGGCCCCGTCTGCGGGGTTGGCATCAAGGCCGTAAGTTTGGGCTCCAACGCGTAACCCAGTTCGTACGCCAGATAACCCGCGACGTGATGTCCATCAGCCAGGGCTTGGTCGATTTTCTTCAACACGGCGGGGACGTCTTCAGGGTACTCGCAGGTCAGAACTTGGGATGGATTGGTAAACAGCTGCGCGCCGCCATTTGCCGTGGTGGGTACACGGGCGTCATCAATTAAGACAAAGGGTGGTTTTGGCAGCATATGTGGGGCGTTTCCCGATTGTGCATGCCCCAGATAACCTGATTAACCGTAACACGCAACCCCCACTCAGGCGCGCGTTCAAAGCGAACAGGCCCGTACCAAGTAGGACCTGTTCGCTTTGTTGGGGCGATGCTAAGCCCAACCCAATATTGTCAGGGCGAGGAAGAGTTGCACGCACGCGCCAGTGGCAAATGCGATGGTTCTGAGAAGGGGAAGGCCAAAAACATAAATCACGTAATGGGCGAGCCGGGCGAAAAAATAAACCATGCACGCGATGGCCGTTGCCGATGTCGCCATGTGGGTTGCTTCAATCACCAAAACCAAGGGGGCGAATAAAACCAAATTTTCGACGGCATTTTTGTGCGCCCTGTCAGCCCGCACAGCCCAGCGTGTTTCGGCTTGTTGATCAGGCTCGGGGTTGAGTACGGCCGGTAACAACTTCATTTCCCGGATGCGGTTGAGGATGACGGGTAGCCAAAGCAATGCGGACATTAAAATGGTGAGCGTCAGCCAATACATCTCTGGGCTTGGGACTTGTGATGCGGTCATGGTGTCTCCTCTCTGCGGTCGCCTCTGAATGGGGTTTGAGTTCAGGGAGGATTATGATGATAAGTTGTATATTGGGAAGTAGGCACAATTAATGTATATACTATACTTTTGTATACTAAGGGTGGTCGACATGCGTAAACAGCGCCACATTGATTATGCGAATTGCCCCGTGGAGGCAGCCTTTGATGTCATCGGCGGGAAGTGGAAGGCTGTTATTTTATTCCAGCTGTCCTGCAGCACAAAACGTTTCAGCGCATTGCAGAAAATTCTCTTTAAGGTCACGCCCCGTATGCTGACCAAACAATTGCGTGACCTCGAAGCTGACGGGTTGGTGCACCGTGAGGTGTATGCTCAGGTGCCGCCCAAAGTTGAATACTCTCTGACAGAGTTAGGGCGAAGTCTTATACCGGCGTTGGTGGTCTTGAAGGACTGGAGCGTAACCTATATTTATCCGCAAATTGAGGATGCTCGAAACGCTGCAAATAGTGAGATGGACAAGGCTGACTAAGCCTGCCTCTGTGTCGTTTCGCTTTTGCGTTTTACACGGGCGTTAAATGCATCGCGGTTGATGACGAACCGTTCATGGCGGCCGCGGCTGATGGTGTCCACGCCGTCATGGGCCTCGACCTCAAACGTCAAGCGTTTGCCGTCCACATGGGTCAATTTGACCGTGGCGGTGACGGTCAAGCCCGGTGGTGTTGCCGCCTCGTGACTGACGTCAATATGCGTGCCGACGGTCATTTCATCGGGCCAGTCGAGATGCGGTTCAATGGCCTTGATGCAAGCCCATTCCAAAAAACCAACCATGAAGCCGGTGGCGAACACATCGGGCATTTCCTGAAACTCCGGCGCATCGGGGTATAGCGCCGGAACAGTCTTGTCATTGGGCACGATATAGGCGTGCTCAAAAACGATGCCGGGTTGCAATGTACTTTTCACGCGCGGTGCTCCTTACACAAGCTCGGTTCGGTCACGCCCGTTTTGCTTGGCGGTGAACATGGCCTTGTCGGCGCGTGCGATCAGACTGACTTCATCATCGTTTGTGCAGACTTCCGTGATACCGATGCTTATCGTGATGACCTTTTCAGGAGAGTCGGGGAAGAAGGGCGTTGTGCGGATCGCGTTGCGGATTACTTCGCCCAGACGCATTGCGTCATGAGCATTACAGTCGGCAGCCAGGATGATGAACTCTTCGCCTCCCCAACGGCACACGATGTCGCTTTCGCGGGCTTTGCTTTGAATGATTTGCGCCGCACGGGAAATGGCTAAGTCACCGGCTAAATGGCCCATTTCATCGTTGATGGGTTTAAAATGGTCGATATCTATCATCAACATTGAAAAAGAGCGCCCGTCGCGGTGATAGCGTTTGATCGATTGTTGCAGCGAAAGGTCGAAATGCTGGCGGTTGTTGAGGCCGGTAAGTTTGTCGGTGATGGCCATCTCTTCCAGGCGGCGCTGGAAAATGTTGATGGTGGAAATGATCAAGAAAATGGTGATCAAAATGACCAGCGGGGCGATCAGAAGGTTGCGGATAAAGCCGCGTTGAATGTTTTTGAGCGCTTGCGATTCCGGCAGCTCGATAAACAGGTGCCATTTCAGTTCTGGAATGTAGCGGGTGGTGAGCAAAATCTTGTCATGCTTACTTTCATAAGCATGTGAACCCTGCTTTTTGCCCAATACATGGTCGGCAATTTCGCCCAGACCCGCTAAGTCATGGATGTTCACTTTGCCCGCAACATCCGGGTTGGCGTGGACGCGGATCAGACCGGTATCATCGACAAAATAAACGTTGCGGCGAAACTGCTTTTGGTAGGTTTTGACCAAATCCGATACGGACTGTAACCCCAGACCAACACCTGTGACACCCAGGAATTCGCCATCCGCACCGGTAACGCGATAATTGATGAAAATAGTGATGGAATCGTCGAGTTGGTAGTTGAAGTCGACGTTGACGGCATAGTCCTCTTTCATGTCGCGCGCTGCGAAGAACCACGCGTCATCGGGTGTCGCCTCGTTCAAGGTTTTGCCGATGCCGTCGTAGTGGTAGTAGCGCTGGCTTTTTCCGGAAATGAAATAGGCGGTTGTGGTGTTGTAGCGTTCGCGAATTTGCGCCAGATAGCGGACCATGCGCTCGGGGCCAATTTCACCGTTCGTTACCCAGTCGTGGACGAAGGTATCGTTGGCCATTAGGGACGAAATGAAAATGGGGCGCAAAAGATCCGCTTGGATTGCAGAGTAAACATTGTTGCTGGACAGGGGCAGTTCGTTTTCCAAGATGGTGGTGCGCAACGCGCCCTTGGAAACCTCGTAGTTCAGCACATTCGTCGCGACAAAGCCGACCAGCAAAATGAGGGTCACGACGGAGATCAACTTGGTGCGAAGCGATAGTGCGCTCATGAGCGAACCTTAAATATTAGATGTATTGCGGAATGCTTCCGCCGTTATATTACTTAAATCGCATCTATACATAGGATTAATGTAAGACAAGGTAGCACACTTTCGCCGCGTATTAAGTGTGCTAACGTCTAAAATCACGAATCACGAGGGACAGATGACCGATAAACTTACCGCCCGCGAAGCCGAGTTGCGTTTGGGCCAGATTAAGCTGTTGTCGCTGGACGTGGATGGGGTGATGACGGACGGCGGTTTGTATTACACCGACGACGGCACGCAGTTTCGCAAGTTCAACGTCAAGGATGGCCTAGGCATCAAGTGTGCGATCAAAGCCGGTGTGCAGATGTGCATTATTTCAGCCAGCAAGGCAACTTCGACGCTCAAAAGGGCTGAACACCTGGGCATTCAACATGTGCGCATCGGGTCAGAGGATAAACTCACGCACCTGCGTGAGATCGCGGGTGAACTGGGTGTCGATTTGCACGAAGTCGCCCATATGGGCGACGACCTGACCGACGTACCCTTGATGAACGGGGTGGGTTTGCCCCTGACGGTGGCGGATGCGGTGCCCGAAGCGGTGCAGGCTGCGCGCTTTGTCACGGTGCGTTCTGGCGGCAAGGGCGCCGTGCGTGAAATCTGCGATATGATCGTCAAGGCGAAGCGCGACGACTGATAAGCCTTGATCTTTTCGTGCGCGAAAGGGGCTGAAAACATGAACATGCGTAATTTTCTGCACTCGGCCCTTATGTTGGCGGTGATGACGGCATTGCTGGGGGCGGTCGGTTATATCCTCGGCGGGCGCGATGGTCTGATCATCACGGTGGCCTTTGTTTTCATGTTTTTGTCCCTGGGGCGTGGCGCGTCAAGCCAATGGATGCTTACAGCCATTGGTGCGGCTAAAGTGCGCCCCGATCAGGCCCCGGTGATCCATGCCATTGTGCAGGAACTGTCGCTGAGGGCGGGCCTTGGCCGTGCGCCCGATGTTTACCTGATGGACGCCGAAGGTATGCTGGGTTTTTCCACCGGGAAATCGCAAGACGATGCCGCCATCGTACTCAGTGGGCCATTGGTGCAGGGCATGAATGCGCGGGAAATAGCAGGTGTTCTGTCTCATGAAATCAGCCATATCGCTGCGGGGGATCTTGCGGTGATGGGCATGGCGGATATGATCACGCGCATGACCCGCACGTTGTCGGTGCTGGGCTTGGTGTTGGTGTTGTTCAACATCCCGCTGGCGGTGTCGGGTGGTGGATATATGCCTTGGGCTGCGTTGGGGCTATTGATGTTGGCGCCGTTGCTGAGTTTTTTGCTGCAAATGGCTTTGTCGCGAGGGCGCGAGTTTGAAGCCGATCACGGTGCGGTTGACATCAGCGGTGATCCCGAAGCCTTGGCACGAGCCTTGGAAAAACTGGAAATTCAACATAATGGATTGTTTCGTCATGTGTTTTTGCCGCACCAGCCAGGCTCGGAACCGTCCTTGTTGAGGTCGCATCCCATCACGCAAGAACGGGTCGAGCGTATTATGCACATGCGTCCTGCAATGGGGCCTCTGCCCGCCGAGCTGATCAGTGAGCGACATGGCTATCCAATCGATGGGGCAGACGGGTTTGGCGTGCCTATCCGTTGGTTGCTGAGGTGGTGGAGATGAATTCAAGCCTGAAACAGCCTGCGCCGCTCAATCCATCCCATTTGTTGATCGTTTTGGCCGCAGTCGCGGGCGGGGTTATTTTGTCCGTCAACATGGGCGTGCGCCAAAGCCTTGGCCTGTACCTGGAACCCATGACTTTGGCCAATACGTGGAGCCGCACCGAATTCGCCATGGGGCTGGCGGTGCAAAACCTTGTCTGGGGAGTGTTTACACCGTTTGCCGGTGCGTTGGCGGATCGCTTTGGTTCCCTCAAAGTGTTGGCGGTGGGGGCGGTTTTGTTTTCGGCCGGGCTTGTGGTCATGGCCCTGTCGGTGACGCCTGCGGGTTACATCGTCGGCGCGGGGGCGCTGATCGGATTCGGCACTGGGGCGACGGGATTTCCGCTTGTGTTGGCCGTGGTCGGGCGGATTGTGTCGGACCGCCGTCGCTCATTGGCATTGGGCATGGTCGCAGCGGGGGGCTCGTTCGGTCAGTTCATTTTACCACCGCTGATCGTGGCAGTGATGGAACGCGCCGATTGGATGGTGTCGCTGTATACCGTCGCGGGGATTTCAGTGGTGATGATCCCGGCGGCCTTGTTATTGGTGCGTGCAGATTTTGACGCGCCGCACAAGGCTGTTGGCGCACCGCTGGATATGACGCTGAGTGCGGCGTTGGGCGAGGCTTCCAAGGCACCGGGGTTTTGGTTGCTCAACGCCGGATTTTTTGTATGTGGCTTTCACGTTGCATACATCGCCACCCACTTTCCCGCGTATCTGAGCTTTTGCGGGCTGCAACCTTCCGTCGGGGCGTGGGCGCTGTCAGTCATTGGACTGTTCAACATTGGTGGCACGCTGCTGGCGGGCTGGTTGGGTGGACGCTATGCCAAAAAAGGCCTGTTAGCGGGTATATATGGATTGCGGTCCTTGGTGATTGTGGTCTTCATCAGTTTTCCGGTTACGGAAACTTCGGTCCTATTGTTCGCTGCGGCGTTCGGTATGCTTTGGCTGTCCACCGTGCCGTTGACCAGCGGATTGGTGGCGCACCTGTTCGGGCCGCGTTTTGTCGCGACCCTGTTTGGCATCGTGATGATGAGCCACCAGGTCGGCGCATTTTTTGGCGCATGGATCGGCGGTTACCTGTTCGACTTGATGGGTAACTACGGTGGATCATGGAACATCGCCATCGCGCTGGGCATCGCAGCGGCGTTGATTCATTTACCCATTCGTGAGCGTGGCGTGGCGGTGATCCGTTAGCGTTGAGGTTGGGTGTTCAGGCCTAAGGCCCTAACTTTCGCCCATCTGGCGGGCGAACATGGCGGTGGCGGAGTCCATGGAATCAAGGTGGTTGAGAAACCAGTTGGGTAAGGCTTCCTCGACGTAGGTGCGCACGGCGGCGATTTCACCAGCGTCCAACTTATCTTGAAAAGCCTGCATTTCGGCGAGGACGCGGACGTGTTCGCCCTTGTGGGCGGCGCTGGCGAAAAAGCCGATCCTGTCCATCAGTTCGTCTTCACGCTGAAGGTGCGCCTTGGTGTGGTCAAAGAGGTCATTGTACAGTCTTGGCAGATCTTCTTCGGCGCACGCCTGGAGCGCATTCATCAGGGCGACGGCTTCTTCGTGGTCGTCGTCTTGAAAGGAGAGACCACGTTGTAAGTCATCGCTCCATTGGATGAGTGTCATGAGGGGTGTCCTGTTTTTTTGATAAGGGGGGCGTTGACTAAGGATTGACGCAGACGTCAGTGATCCGCCTTGACCTTGGTCAGGCGAGGTCTGAAATAATAGAGCTGTCGTAAAGAGAGGCGTTAGGATTCGCCGTTCCAGCGTTCGACCCGGTCGTGTTCTATATCCAACAAATCCAGTGCTCGCCCAACCGTATGGCGAACCATGTCTGCGATACTTTCGGGCTTGGCGTAGAACGCAGGCATTGGCGGCATGATGTGACAGCCTAAATCGGCCGCGCGGCCCATCAAATTCAGATGCCCCTTATGCAGTGGTGTTTCGCGCACCATCAAGACCACTGGGCGGCGTTCTTTGAGGCACACATCGGCAGCGCGGATCATCAGGTTGTGGGAGAATGAATTGGCAATCCCGGATAGGGTCTTGATCGAACATGGCGCGACGATCATGCCGCGGGCCTTGAATGAACCGCTGGCCACCGCAGCGCCAACGTCCTTGTTGGGGTACGTCTCAGTGGCGATTGACTTAATGTCATTGAGGCTCAAGCCCGTTTCCAGGGTGAGGGCGCGCACCCCGGTTTCGGTGATAATCAAATGCGCCGGAATGCCCAAGTCGCGACACGCATTCAGGGCTTCAACGCCCAGCGCCGCGCCGGTTGCGCCGGTGATGCCGACAATCAAGGGGGCTTTGCTGGTTTCTGTGTTGGTGTTGGTGCTCATGGCGCGGATCATGGCCTTTCCGAACCAACGTGTCCAGAGGCGGGCGGGGAAATCTCCATGAAAATTTCGGTCAAAAGCACCGCTATTGAGTGTGCCGCGCAAAGGTGATGGGTAAGGACAATGAGGATATGGTAAGTAGGTCCCAGGAAGTATCGCATGGCTAAGGGTTCACTATCCGTTATGACCAATTTCATGACCACCGTCGGGTTGGGTGTTGTATTTGTTTATATGGCGGTTGTCGTGCTTATGTATGCGTTTCAACGCAACCTTCTCTACTATCCCGGTGCGCCGAAGCCAACGCGGGCGCAAAGTGACGTCGCAGATATGGTGGAGTTGGCCTTCACCACCGCAGATGACCTTGATCTCTATGCCTGGTACGCAGCGGCCAAAGATTCGACAAAGCCCACCGTAGTGATTTTTCACGGTAACGCTGGAACCCTTGGCGGACGCGGCTTTAAAGCACGGGTGTTCTTGGATGCGGGGTACGGCGTTATGCTGGCGGAATACCGCGGTTACGGCGGCAATTCCGGCAAGCCGTCGCAAGAAGGGCTCTTCGCCGATGCGCGCGCCGCGCTGACGGCCTTAAAACAACAAGGTGTTCAGGAGGCCGATACAGCGCTTTATGGAGAATCTCTAGGCACTGGGGTTGCGACCCAAATGGCAGCTGAAGCTCAAGAGCGGGGCGCACCGATCGCGGCCTTGATTTTGGAAGCGCCGTTTACATCCGCCGTTGACGTGGGGGCGGCAAAGTACCCCTTTCTGCCGGTGCGTATGTTGCTGAAAGACCCTTTCGATTCCTTAGGTCGTATTAAAGATGTCCTTGTTCCGGTGTTTATCGTTCATGGCCAATTGGATCAAACTGTTCCGATCATTTTGGGAAAGCGGTTGTTTGAAGCTGCGAATTTTCCAAAGGAGGGCATGTGGATCGCTCGGGCCGGTCACAATGATTTGTACGATTTTGGTGCAGGGGAGGGCATTTTGGAATTTTTAGCCAAGGTCGATGCCTCTCGAGCGGCGAAGTCGCTCTGATTGCATATGTATTCAGCAATCACCACTAGGTTTCGTGGCGCGAGATATAGCTGGCACAATCCACAGATATCTTAGTATAATATTAAGCATAATCAACGGGCTTTCACAGAAGTGATCGATATCCGTTGTTCAATAAATAAGAGTTCCCGGTCTTGAGCCCAGAAAGGGTTGGTCATGGCCGAGGGTTTTTTGCGTGTAAGTTCTTGATTCTAAGGAACTTTGTGCAGTGCTTTGTTTTGGGTTCGCTCGACCGGAAGCGGGGTTTTGCCACCGAAAAATCCAGGAACGCTAAACGCGCCAGTCGCGTTCGATAGCGTGTCAGCCCGGTGGGGTGGCGCAAATTCGAAAATGAATTGGCGCAGGGAATTGGACGAGGAACGGTCATGGCTCTTTCTGCCAGACCAGTGGGTATGCCCTCAGGGCCCAATGTATCTTCCGCGCATATGCCGTCGGGAGGACGTAACATTGCGTCCTCGGCGTTTGCGCAGATTGAAGAACTCAGTCCCAAAGGCGAGGTCTTCGACGATCCCAATTTCAGTTTTCAGGGGTTCACCAATTGGGCGGATGGGCAGCGCCAATCCCGTCAACCAAAGCCCCCTACATCACAAAACTTCGATACAACTTCGACGACATTTGTGCACCTTTTGAGCCAGTATCAACGCGATGTGGATATGAATGCACCGGGTAAGGTCAAGCAGGGTTTGGGGATGCAAGGCCTGGTGGACAAAGCCATTCGCGCTTACGAAGGTACGGCCAAGACGATTGGCGGCGCGCCGAATCTGCTCGGTGGAAGCGTGTCTTTGTCACTTTAGAAGTGTTCCGTGTTTTGATCAGGTGTGATTTTCGTCACAGAGCGGCCCACGTAATTGTGAAACGATAAACATAGACCAAGTATGACTTGGTCATATGGTTTGGTTTTCGCGTCTTCGTCGGTCGGGAGGTCTGTGTGGTTTCTGGTATTCTCAGCGCAGCTGTATCGGGTCTGAGCATCAATGCTCAGCGCCTTGGCGCGGCCGCTGACAACATTGTTAATGTTTCGACCACCGGTTACAAACGCACGGATATTCACGCCCAGACAATCGCCACACGGCAAAGCACATCAGCCTATGCGCCGGGCGGGGTACAGGCTGTACCCCGTTCGTTGAGCAATGTTCAGGGGCTTTTGGGGCCAAGTGTTTCGAGCACCGACCTCGCCATTTCCGGTGATGGTTTTTTTGCCGTATCAAGCACTAGTTTTTCAAAGTCGACCCCGAGCGCCAGCAACGGTGAGAGCCTGTTCACGCGCGATGGTTCGTTTGCTCCCGATAATCGGGGCTATTTGGTCAATTCCAGCGGATACTATCTGCTGGCGGCCAGCCCCGATGGAAGCGGCGGACTGTCGCCCGTGAACCTGGGCGCCGTAAGCGGTACGGCGCAAGCGACATCTCAAATTTCTGTGGCAGCCAATTTGCCTGCCACGGCCCAGCCCGGTGATCAATTCAATGTAAATGCACGCGCTACGGATTCCTTAGGTGGTGGGCTGGATATCCAGCTTAATTTCGAAGCCCAGGCCGGCGGCGCTTACCGTGTTACCGTGGCGTCCGTCACTGAAACCGCTACGGGCGTCACAACGGCGATCGCGCGCGAAGGCACCAACGCCGGTCCGGCTTTCGACGTGACGGTCGGCTTTTCCGCCGATGGTACGGTTGCCAGTTTTGACGGGGGCGCCACGCCACCGGTGCTGAATATTTCAGGTCTGTCCGATGGGGCCAGTGATCTGTCCATCCAGCTGGACTTTGGCCAAGTGGGCGGAGCGAATGGCCTGACACGATACGGTTCCGAGTTTGTCTTGGGCAGTGTCCAGGCGGATGGTGCGCGCTTTGGTACGGTCAGTGGCGTGAATGTGGCGCAGGATGGGCGTATTACGGCGCAGTTCGACAATGGAGAAAGGCGCACGATAGCAAACATACGCGTCGCCACATTCACCAATCCGTCGGGGTTGATCGCCGAAAGCGGTGGTGTGTACCGGGCCACTGACGCATCTGGGGCACCGACCTACCTGAACGGTGGGAGCGGTGGGGCGGGTCAGATCCAAAGTGGCGCGCTGGAGTTGTCCACCACCGACATTGGGACAGAGTTTGTTAATCTGCTCCTTGCCGAGACGTCCTATAGCGCAAGCCTTAAGGTCTTGAAGGTTGCGGACCAATTGTCCCGTACTCTCCTTGACGAGATCGGATGATCTCGGTTTATGCTATGCGGGTTGCGTGTTAACGATTTTTATCCAAATCTTGTGATAACGTTGCGCACTTAAAACATACCGTCTCCACTAGACAGACTGACGAAATGACGTTTGCCGTAAATTCCACGTTCGATGTCGCAATCTGGTTCGCCGATCAGGCGTTGAACGAAAACGAATACCTCCAGCCTCAAAAAATGCACAGGCTCTTGTATTTGGCTCAGGCCTTTTATGCGATTGCCTATGATGGTAGTAAATTGATGCCGGCGGTGTTCGTTGCTGATGAGCAGGGGCCGCTGGAGCCTACGGTTTATCATGCTTTTTCACGGGGGCGTCCCGATGTGGATGTCGAGCTGTTTCTATCGACGGATATCGAGATGTTCCTGACCAGTATCTGGCGTCGCTTCGGCCACCTCAAGCCCGATCAGTTGTCGCGCATCACCACTTCGAACACGGCCTATTCCATTGCGTTGCGCAAAGGCAATCGCACGGAAATCGAACTCGATACGATGGTCATGGCCTTTAAAGCCGAATCTGAGAAAAAAGATTCTAAAGTGGCGCGTCATTTCCGGGGTGTGGATGGTCAGCGTGTGATGGTCACGCAAACGGGCGACCCGGTGAAGGTTAAAACGTGGATGCCGGGTACGAAGCCATAGGCATTACCAGTTACGGCTGTGGGGCGTTGGCACAATCGTATCAATCTCATGTACAATTGGTTCAAAAGGCTTGCCCTAAGGTGTGGGTTGGCTAAACTCTTGCGAGGACTCCCCACCTAACCTCAAAACAAGAGCAGGGGCGTCCTGTCATAAGCTGGTGGATACCGTAGGGGTACGGGTCCGATATCCGGCAATGCACATAGTCGACCCAAACTGTCGATGTACTAGGGAGGTACAATAATGATCAAACGCAGGCAACTGCTGGGCGCTGTCGCGTCCAGTTTCGCAATGGCCGGGATTGCCCTGGCGACCCCGGCGCATGCCAAAGTAGAAGGCGATACCATTGTTCTTGGCGCGGCCGTTTCGGCCACGGGCAAATACTCGACCAATGGTAAGCACACCACGAACGGTTATAACTTGGCCGCAAAGATGATCAACGACGCTGGCGGCGTAAAGGTCGGTGGCAAGTCGTACAAGATTAAAATCGTCTATTACGATGACGAAAGCACCCCGGCACGCGGCGCACAGTTGGCTGAACGCCTGATCAATCAGGACGGCGTTCAATATATGCTTGGGCCGTATTCTTCCGGTTTGACCAAAGCCATGGCGCCGGTGACGGAAAAGTATGGCGTTCCCATGGTGGAAGCCAACGGCGCGTCCAACAGCTTGTTCAACAAGGGCTATAAGTATCTGTTCGCGGTACTGTCCTCTACCGAACAGTACCTAGCTTCGGCTGTGGCGCTGGCTGGCGAAGTCAACGGTGGCAAGAGCATCCGCATTGCGGGCGCATTTGAAAACGACCCGTTCAGCCAAGATATCCGCAATGGTGTGATCGCCGACGCGAAGAAAATCGGCGCCAAACTGGTCATCGATGACAAGCTTCCGCCAGAACTGAACGACATGGCGGCGACGCTGACCAAGACCAAGGCGTTGAAGCCTGACCTTTTGGTTGTTTCCGGTCATGCCAAGGGCGCGGCTCTGGCCATTCGTCAGGTTTCTGAAATGAAGGTCGACGTACCGATGTTGGCGATGACGCACTGCGATAGCGCAGACATCATTGGTAAATTCGGCGCTGCGGCTGAAAATACGCTGTGCGCGTTCCAGTGGGATCGTTCGCTTAAGTATAGCGATAAGCTGTTTGGCTCCGCCGAAGACTTTGCAAAATTGTTTGAAAAAACCTATGGCTATGCACCGCCGTATCAGGCTGCTGAATCGGCAGCTGCTGTGCAGGTCTATAAGGATGCTTTCGAGCGTGCGAACAACTTTGACACCAAAGCCGTGCGTGACGCGCTTTCTGCGACCAATATGGAAACATTTTACGGCAATGTGAAGTTCAGCCCCGAAGGTATGAACATCGCCAAACCGATGGTTCTGCAGCAAGTCCAAGACGGCAAGTATGTTGTTGTCGCGCCGGTCAAATGGGCAGCAGCTAAATTGCGCTGGCCGACCAAACCTTGGTCTCAGCGTTAAGTCTCTCTCTTGTCGTCGCCCGTTCCACATTTGTGGGACGGGCGTTCGATTTACTTTGGATACCTTCTTATGTTAGCCAATCTCGATATTCTTATTCAGGCACCGGTGTTCGCCGTTGATCTGTTGGTCAACGGCCTGATGATCGGCGCGATTTTTGCGCTGGCGGCCTTTGGCATGGCACTGGTCTGGGGCGTGATGAACATCATCAACGTCGTGCAGGGCGAATTCGTTATGCTGGGTGGTTTTGTCACCTTGACGATGATGAAGTACTTGGGCCTGCACCCACTGTTCGGCGTGCCGATAGCTGCGGTGGTGCTCTATTTTATAGGCTGGGGGCTTTACCACACCGTCATTTATCGGGTGGTGGACAAAGACATGTTCATTTCCATCCTTGCCACCTTTGGCCTGTCGATTTTGATCGCTCAGTTGAGCAATGAAATCTTTGGCGCTGATGTTCAAATTGCCGATGCTCACATGCCGACATGGTTGTTTATGGACGGCATGGTATCGGTCAGCGCGATTAAGTTTATCGCCTTTGTGTTGGCGCTGGTGACGGGACTTGTGTTGTGGCTTTTCTTGAAAAAGTCGCGCCTTGGTCAAGCCATTCGCGCCACGGCGCAAAACGCGCGTGCCGCGCGTATTCTTGGTATCGATACCAATAAAGTTTATGCCGCCACCTATGGCATCAACGCGGCGCTGTGTGGCGCTGCGGGGGCTTTGGTGGTGATGGCGTGGACCATTCATCCCTATGTGGGTCTGCCGTACACGGTGCGTTCGTTCATGGTGGTGATTGTCGCTGGGTTGGGTAACTTGCCCATGGTGATTATTGCCGGGCTTGGGCTTGGGGCCGCAGAAAACTTCGCGGGCTTCATTTTGGGCGCAGAATTTCAAATCGCCTTTGTGTTCTCCTTGATGGTGGTGATTTTGGTGTGGCGTTCGCTGCGTCTGAAACGTCAACGCAAGTATTTGAGCTAAGGGGCTGGTTATGACGAAATTAATTATGAATAAGCAGACCTTGTTGATGGTCGGCATCCTTGTGGTCTCATTGATTGCGCCGTTCCTCTTTCCCGATTACCGCACGCAATTGGCGTTCTTGTGGGTGATGGTGTTGTTTGCCATGACTTGGGACATCATGGGCGGTCAGATGGGCTACAACTCGTTTGGCAATATCTTGTTCTTCGGCCTTGGTGCCTATGCCACCGCCGTGGTGCAGCGTGATTTGGGGGCCGGTTACTTCCCCGATTTCTTCATTGGCGTCGCTATATCCGCCGTGTTGGCAACTGTGGTGGCGATGGTTCTGGGATCGGGCATGTTGGGCTTGCGTGGTCACTATTTTGCCATTGGTTCACTGGGACTCGGTATCGCAGCGGGCGAGATTGCGGGCGGCATCGATTTTATCGGTGCAGGTTCCGGCATGACAACGCCACAGTTCCCCGGTGCACTGGGTGGGCGTGAGATATTCTTCTATTTCTTCTTTTTCTTTTGGTCTGTCGTCACGTTCTTCACTCTCAAGTGGGTGTATGCGGGACGCTTTGGCCTAGCCATCAACGCCATTCGCGATGATGAAGATAAAGCCGAAGCCATGGGCATTCGCACCACGCGTTACAAAACCATGGCGTGGATGATCTCCGCATTTTTCCTCGGCATCACGGGGGCCGGCGCAGGCAATCTGATCGGCTTTATCGATCCTAAGGATGTGGCGTTTGCTGGGCCGACGTTTGGTGTGTGGATGGTTTTGATGGCGATCCTTGGAGGCAAGGGCACCTTGTGGGGGCCGGTTCTGGGGGCTGTTATCTTCCACATTATGCAGGAACTGTTCTGGACCTATCTGTTGGGCTGGCAGCGCGTTGCGTTGGGTGTGTTGATCGTTGTGATCGTCGTATTTTTCCCGCAAGGCATCATGGGTTGGGTACGTGAACAGTGGCCGGATAAATTCGGCAACAAGGTTGCGACCGGTGAGCAAGGAGACGCCAAATGAGCAATATGCTTGAAGTCCGTGGCGTCGGTAAACGCTTTGGCGGCGTGGTCGCCAATCAGGATATTTCCATCGATGTGCCGCAGGGCAAGATCATCGGTTTAATCGGACCGAACGGTTCGGGCAAGACAACGCTGTTCAATTCCATTGTTGGGTATCATCCCTTGGACGAAGGTTCGATCACGTTTGAAGGCCAGGAAATTTCCACCCTACGCGTGCCCGACATCGCCCGCTTGGGGATGCTGCGCACGTTTCAGCAAACCCGCATTTACGGCAAGATGACCTGCGTGCAAAACATGCAGATCAGCATGTCGAACAAGGTCGGTGGGTTCGCGTCGATGTTCCACCACTTTCCCAAGGCGGAAATGGATCGGGTCGATGGCTTGCTGGAATTTGTTGGTCTGTATTCCAAACGCAATTTAATGGCGGGTGACTTGTCATTCGGCCAGCAAAAGCTTTTGGAGTTTGCCATGGCGTTGATGAACGAGCCGAAAATGCTGTTGTTGGACGAACCCACCGCGGGCATCAACCCAACCTTGATCAACGGTTTGATCGATCGTTTGAAACGCGCCAATGAAGAGTTCGGCATCACCTTGTTGGTGATTGAGCACAACATGCGCGTGATCATGAACTTGGCTGAACATATCTACTGTCTGGCGCACGGACAGCTCTTGGCTGAAGGTGCACCGACGGACATTCAAAACGACCAGCGCGTCATCGACGCGTATCTTGGCGCACATTAGGAGCGGCGGATGAGTAATGAAACCACCACTCCCACGGCGGAGCAAAAAAAGGGCATCAGCGGTTACGGCAGCGGTTCCGTCGATACCGTGTTGTCGGTCGATGACGTCGCCCAGCAAGCGCAGAAACTGTCGGATAACGCACCACCCATCGACGTGCTTGACGGGTTGGTCGAAGGCGACACCCTCCTGAGCATCGACGGCTTGCATGCGGGCTACGGTAAGATGGAGATTCTCCACGGCCTCAATCTGCGGGTTGGGCGTGGGCAGTCTTTGTGCCTGATCGGCCCCAATGGGGCGGGTAAGTCAACGATCCTGCATTCCATCTATGGCTTTACTAATATCTATAAAGGTTCCGTCACGGTGAACGGTAATAACGTCACCAAGATGGGACCGAAAGATAAACTGAAGAGCGCGGGCATCGCTTATATTTTGCAAGACAACTCAGTCTTTCCAGATATGACGGTCGAAGAAAATCTGCTGATGGGCGGATTTTTGACGGACAAGACAGATGAAGCCCATGCAGCGGCGGAGCGGGTGTTTGAAAAATACAGCCGTCTCAATGAACGCCGCGACCAAAAGGCGGGTGTGCTGTCGGGTGGTGAACGTCGCTTGCTGGAAATCTCGCGGGCACTGATCATGAACCCAGATGTATTGCTGGTTGATGAACCATCCATTGGTTTGGAGCCGCGCTTCATCGATCAGGTTTTCGAAATTCTCGAAGACCTACAGAAGGCAGAGGGCAAGACCATCATCATGGTCGAACAGAACGCCAAAAAGGGACTGGAGTTTGCCGACCTTGGTTACGTTTTGGTGTCCGGTGAACTGGCCAAGGCGGGTAAGGGCGATGATCTGCTCGAGGACCCGGACGTTGGGCGTTTGTTCCTCGGTGGCTGATGATCTACGCATGTTACGAGAAGAGGGCGCAAGAGGCAGATAAGCCGCTTGCGCCCTCATTTTTGACGCCTCTATTCGTGATGATCGAACGGGCGGCCTTTGTCTTCTTCGATGACGCCTTCGACCTTTTCGCGGTAAAGAATATAAAGGCCGCAAACTAAAATAAGACCTGCACCGATCCATACGGTCAGGGCTGGAAGTTCACCCCAAAATATAAACCCGAACAACACCGCCCAAACCAATGCGGTGTAATCGAACGGCGCAACCGTAGCCACGGGGGCGTACATGTAGGCCCGCGTGAATGCGAAAATACCCAACGTGATGATCAGCCCCAGGGTCGCCATGTGTAGAGTGTCGACCAGCGACATGGGGGTCCAGAAAAAGGGCGCAAGCACCCCCATGACGACGGCTTCGGATATCACCGCATAGAGCACCATCGACGTGGTGCTTTCCGTCGCACCCAGTAGTCGGTTGATGATCATCAGCGCGGCATACAATACCATCCCGATGGTGATGTAGAGCGTGCCGATCCCAAGCGTAAACCCGGCGCCGGGCTGCAAGATGATCAACATACCGATGAAGCCGACGAACACCGCGCCCCAACGTTGCCAGCTGACATATTCGCGCAGCAAGACGACCGACAAGCCAGTTGCGATCAGCGGTGCGGCATAATAGACGGATGTGGCTTCAGCCAGTGGTAGAGTGCGCAGTGCCAACAAAAAACACGCCATTTCAGTCAAGCCGAAACTGGCGCGTACAAGATGCATCCAGGGACGTTTGGTCTTGAGCTGCGCACGGGTATTCGAGCGTACGATCCACGGCAAAAGTACGATCAGCGTCGCGATGGATTTGACGAATGCGATCTGCGGTACAGAGTAGGCGGCGACCAATGACTTCGACAACGCATCGCCAGCAACGAACATCAACACACCGGCGCACATATAAGCAATGCCGGCGAGAGCCGAACCCTTGATGCGCGTCTGATCGGTCATGCGACGATCGTCAGCTTAGACAAACAGATACATGAGCAAATAAGCGAACAGCACCACCACGACCCAAAACATCATCACACCCGCAGGTGTGGTGCGGGCCAAGATGCCCTTGGGGTTGTGATGTTGGGATGCCAAATCGATCACGGTGTTGACCAATATGTCGCGTACCCAAACACACCCGCTGATAAATTTGGAAGTGGTCTGGGCCAAACTTGCTGCGCTGTCGACCGCCAGCTTGCGATAGAACCAATCGAAGTCGAGCGTGATGGTCAGTTTACGCTTCATCAAACCCAGCAGGACGAAGAACGCCAAGCCTGCATAGAGCAGCAATTGCAGCATTTCGTAAACGTGCACGCTAGTGTAGGGCTGATAGTTCGTTGGGAATGGCAGCAGGGCGTAAAGCGGCCCGGGTTGTACGCCGATCCAGATGCACAGGACCGAGAACAGCACCATTGCCGCCTTCATGTTCCACGGTGGATCTTTGGGCCGCAGTCCGCTGTCTTTTTGGAAGAACACGAACCATGGGAATTTGATGCCTGCGTGCAGGAATACGCCTGCACTGGCCGCCATCAGGCAGAACCACACCACCATCATTTCGGTGTCATAGGCTGCTTGATTGGTCATGGACTTGGATACAAAGCCACTGGTCCACGGGAACGATGAAATAGCCAGTGCGCCAATGATGCCCGCGATTGCGGTCAAAGGCATGCTTTGAAACAGGCCGCCCAGATCGGTGCATTTGCGCTTGCCGCCGGTCATATACATGACCGAGCCAGCACTCATCAGCAAAAGGGCTTTATAGATAATGTGTGTGAAGGCATGGGATGCTGCGCCGTTGATCGCCATCTCGGTGCCGATGCCCGCGCCGACGACCATAAAGCCCACCTGGTTGATGATCGAGTACGACAGAATGCGGCGCATGTCATTTTCCAGCAGCGCATAAATGATGCCGTAAAAGATCATGTAAACGCCGACCCAAATCAGGATCTGTTCACCGGCAAAGCCGACCAACAATACATAGACGGCTGTCTTGGTGGTGAAGGCCGACAAGAACACGGTGCCAGACCAACTGGCTTCGGGGTAGGCATCTGGCAACCAAGCCGAAAGGGGCGGCGCGCCGGTGTTGATGAGAAAGCCGATCAGGATCATCCAGGTGGCGAAGCTGGTGGCCCCCATGGTGACAAAATCGATTGATCCAGTTTCTTGAATGTAGGCAACCACGCCGACCATCAAGATCACGCCGCCGAACAAATGCACCAGCGCGTAACGCATCGCCGCGCGACCTGATGCAGGCGTTCTGGCCGCCCATACCACCATGGTGGAACCAACCGCCATCAGTTCCCAATACATGAACACGGTGATGATGTCGCCTGCCAGCGCCACGCCAATGGCGCTGCCCGCGTAAGCAAATGCGGCGCTGAGTTCAACAGTATTTTTCTGGTTGAGGGCGAACAGTCCACCCGCGAACGCCATGATCGCGAAGATGGTGGCGAACAAGCGCGAGAGATTGGAACCTTGGACCAGCTCAAGTTGATAGTCGAGGAATTGCGCCGTCATCTGAACGCCGTCGCCAACCTGCCAGATCGCACCGAGCGTTAACAGCGGCAGGGCCAAAATCAAAACACTGCGGCCCCAGCCCCCGACGACGGGCAACAAGAACGCGCCGAAAATGAGGATGAATGATGGCGAGATCAGAAAGTCACTTGTCATAGAACGTGTCCTTCTTGCTCAGCATCAGACCGAGGAATTTGGCGAACAACACCATGGCGACGCAGGTGATGAAGCCATACCACGAATAAAACCCGATTGTGCCTTCAATGCCGAACGTCGCATGTGGATGCACCGTGGTACCAAGCCATGTAACGAACGCCAGCAATGCGATACCGCCCACCCACAACAGTTTAATGGTCTTGGGGCGGACGAGCCAGTGCATGGGCTGGCCGGTGATGTCGAGTAGCGGAGCGGATTTAGTTTTCGTTTCTACGGTTTTTTCTGTGGTTTTTTCTGCGGCCTGTACTATGGGCTTCTCAACGGGTTTCGCTGCTGGCTTTGCAGCCGGCTTCGCCGTGGGAGCCCCAAGGGGCAGTTCAGGGGACTTGTTGTCATCGCTCATGGCTTATCCTCCCACCAGCGCGCGCCCGAGCGCCAAGGGCACTTCGGGGAAGAAGAACAGTGCAACGGTACCCAGCGCCGTAAAGCTCAACGCCAGCACCATTGCCACCGGCGCTTCGCCGTGGTTGTCGTACTTTTGATAGGGGTCGTCATCACCACGCGGCTTTTCATCTTTGAAAAATGCGGCATAGACGATGGGCAGGAAATACCCGGCATTGAGCAGCGTCGAGGCGATGATCACCAAGATGGCGAACGCCTCACCTGATTCCAACGCGCCGCTGAGAATGTACCACTTGGAAATGAAACCTGCCGTCGGCGGTATGCCGATCATCGACAGGGCACCAATGCCAAACGCAGCCATGGTAAACGGCATTCGCTTGCCGATGCCATCCAGTTGACTGACCTCAGTCTTGTGCGCGGCGGTATAGATCGAACCGGCGGCAAAAAACAGCGTGATCTTGCCAAACGCGTGCGCAGCGATGTGCATCACCGCGCCGGCCACCGAAATGGGGGCCAAAATGGCGGTGGCGAGAATCACATAGCTCAACTGGCTCACCGTCGAATAGGCGAGGCGGCGTTTGAGGTTATCTTGGCGCAGCGCAATGATGGATGCCGAAATGATGGTGAAACCCGCAATGAACAACAGCCAGTCGTCCCCATGGGACATGGTGAGGAAATCAAGGCCGAAGATGTAAACGATCACCTTGACCACCGAAAACACACCCGCCTTGACCACTGCGACCGCATGCAAAAGGGCGCTCACCGGGGTCGGTGCGACCATGGCGGCGGGCAACCAGCGGTGTACCGGCATCAAGGCGGCTTTACCGATGCCAAACATGTACAGGAACATCAGAACAGCAAGTTCAGGCCCTTGTACCTGACCGCTGAGAATCCCGCCTTCGACGAAGTCCAGCGTGCCGGTGATGTTGTAGGTCCATAGCATGGCGAGGAATAAAAAGCCGATCGATGTGCTCATCAAAATGCCGAGATAAATGCGACCGCCACGAATCGCTTCGGCCTTGCCCGAATGGGTGACCAGCGGATAGGTGGAGATGGTCAGCACTTCGTAGAATAAGAACAGCGTCAGCAAATTGCCCGCATACGCGATGCCGATGGCAGCAGAAATGGCGATGGTGAAACAGACATAAAAACGCGTCTGGTTGCCTTCGTTGTTCTTACGCATGTAACCGATGGAATAGACCGTATTGACGATCCATAACCCACTGGCGATTAGTGCGAACAGCTGCCCCAGCGGCTCTACCGTCAAGGTTATGGTCAGGCCCGGCAGCATTTCGAACAGGTCGACGGATGGCCGGGCACCGTCCAACACCTCGGACGTTAGGCTGGCGACCAAGATGAATTCAAGAACGGCGGTGAGCAGCGATACGGCTTCACGCAGATTGCGGTTGCGCTCGCCCATCCACAGGACAAGCATGCCGCCGAACAGCGGCAGCACCACAGCCAACTGGATGGCTTGAGCTTCGTCGATGAAGTTAAAAAGCATCTAGAGCCCCCCCATCAATTGACGTGCAGCGGTGTGCGCCAATTCCAAAGTGAAGGTCGCATTGGCACCAAAATACAGTGCCGCCAACGCCAACGCCCAGGTGGGCAACAGCATGCTCAGTGGAACCTCTTGTTGCGGGCTCGCGCCGATCGGGGATGGGCGCAGGTACGCGACTTCGAACACGCGCCACACGTAAATGACCGCGAGTAAGCTGGACAACAAGATCAACGCCGCGAGCGGCCACATATCAAGTTCCAGCGCCGCCGTGACCAATTGCCATTTGCTGATGAAGCCGGGCGTCAGCGGAACGCCCACAAGACCCAATCCGGCGATGACGAACGCGGCCATGGTGAACGGCATGCGCTTGCCGATGCCTTCCAAGTCTTTGAGCGTCACGGCGCCGGTAGAATATATCACCGCACCGATGGCCATAAATGCGGTCCCTTTGATCAGGGCGTGATTGAACATGTGGATGATGCCGCCGGTCAGTCCTGTTTCAGATGCCAATGCCAAACCCAGAACGATATAGCCGATCTGCGCGATCGACGAATAAGCCATCATGCGCTTGACGTTTTCTTGCCAAATGGCACTGAGGCTGGCCAGGAACATGGCTGCCACCGCCATGGTGATGAGGATCGGCTGCAAGGGGAAAGAGGCGAACAAATCAACATCGCCGAACAAGGTGAAGATGATGCGAAACAACACATAGGCCGAGACCTTGGTCGCGGTCGCGGCCAAAAATGCCGTCACGGCGCTGGGCGCAAATGTGTAGGCGTTGGGTAACCACTGGTGCAGCGGGAACAACGCCAGCTTGAGACTGATGCCGACGGTGAGAAACGCCAATGCCGCATGAATTGTACGGGTGTCGATCACAGCGGGCATGATGGTTTTGAGATCGGCAATGTTTAAGGTGCCGGTCATTTGATACATCAAGCCAACGCCGATGATGTAAAACGTCGCGCCGATGGTGCCCATGATCAGATAGCGAAACGCAGCCGTCAGTGCGCGGCGATCTTGACCAAGCGAAATCAGGACGTAGCTCGACAGGCTGGAAATTTCCAGGAACACGAACAGATTGAACGCATCGCCGGTGATCGTGATGCCCAGCAGGCCCGACAGGCACAACAACATCATGGCGTAAAATAGATAGATGCGGTCCTTGCGGATTTCTTTTTCGACGCTGCGTTTGGCGTACGGCATAACCAGTGCGCCAATCATTGCGATGATCAAAACCACGAACGCACCCAGCGGATCAAGGCGGTATTCAATGCCCCACGGCGCGTCCCAACCGCCAATGCGGTAGACGGCTTCGCCATGCTCCAAGACCGTGAATAGCAGTTTCAGGGCGATGGCGAACACCGCCCAAGATACACCCGTGGCCACAGACCAAGCTCCACCCGCGCTGCGCAACAACACACACACGGGGGCCGCCAGCAACGGCACCACGACCAACAGGATCAGCCACGGATCAGACGACATTAGGGCTCCGCTCATGCGATTTCCTCCTCATCGTGTTCGATGACTTGGATTTCGTCTTCTTCAATGGTGCCGTAGCTGTGATGGATGCGCACAACCAGGGCTAAGGCTAGCGCCGTGGTCGCCACGCCCACCACGATGGCGGTGAGAATCAACACATGGGGCAGGGGGTTGGAATAGACCTCGATGGTGTCTTTCAAAATCGGGGCTGATCCACCGGAAATTTTGCCCATGGAAATGTAAAACACGAACACGGCGACCTGGAAAATGTTTAGCCCGACAACTTTTTTCACCAGATTGTGTTGGGCAATAACGGTATAGAAACCCGCCATCATCAAGACGATCGCGACCCAGTAGTTAAGCAGTCCAAGCAGGTCGGAAACGGTGGCCCAGTCGATTTTATCGATCATGTCCATCATCGCTCTCTGTCCCCCGGGGTGCCCTTGCGAAACGGTAGGTCATCGTTCACATGGCCGGCGAAGGTGTAGAAAATGGTAATCATGGCGCCTGCGACGGTCATACCGACACCGAACTCAACGACAAAAATGCCCAGGTGCTGCGCACCGTGAACGGTGGACGCGAGCACGTTGTAGTCGAGGAATTCGCCACCTTTTAAAAGAGTAGCCACGCCTGTGCCGCCATAAATCAAAACACCCAGCGACAATAGCCAGCGACTCACCCATGCCGGGATTACCTGGCGGGCAATGCGCACACCATAAATCAAGGCATACAAGATGAATGCCACGGCAAAAATAACACCAGCCTGAAAGCCGCCGCCGGGTCCGAAGTCGCCATGGAACTGCACATACAAGGCGAACAACAAAATCATCGGGATCAGCAGTTTGGCGACAACGCGCAAGAGGGTTTTTTCGATCATCATGATGAGGCCTCCTCATCGTCTTCGCGCCGCCGACGGGCGGCACGGGAACCGGGCATAACACTGCCTTTGGAGCGACCAATGATCACCAGCACGCCGACGGCGGCAGTAAAGACCACTGCCGTTTCGCCAAGTGTATCGTAGCCGCGGTAGCTGGCCAGAACGGACGTGACGATGTTGGGTGGGCCGACTTCTTTACCCGATTTTTCGATGTAGCGGTTGCCAACATGTTGGTGGATCGGTGCATTGGCATCGCCGTAGCGCGGCATGTCGAAGGTGCCGTAAATCAAGACCCCACCCGTGGCAAATACCAGCAGCAGCGCGAGGGGGGATATGCCCTTGTGGACTTTTTCCTCATCCGTGGTCATGGACAAGGTGCCGAGCATCAAGACAGTTGAGATACCTGCGCCCACGGCGGCCTCGGTAAAGGCCACATCGACGGCATCCATGACGACGTAGAGCGCCGCGGCAAATAGTGAATAGATGCCGGTCAGCATGACCACGGTAAACAGGTTGCGCAGCCGTACCAGCCAGAACGCGGTTACGGTCATGAACAGCAACAAGGAGATGACGATCAGGTGTTCGATGGGTCAGCCTCCTTTTTGGACTTTTTGCTTTTATCTTGCCGGGCTTCTTCAAGTTCTTCGATTGTGGAGCCGGGGGTGACGCCGCCATAAATAGCCGCACGCGCCAACGCAAACGTGGTGGTGGGCGAGGTGAAGAAGATAAACAGCAAGATCAGACCCAACTTAATCACCACGATCCAGTCATCCGCCTGGAACATCAGGCCGGTCAAAATCATCATGATGCCCATCGTGTCGACCATGCCTGCGCCATGCATGCGGGAAAACACATCCGGCAAGCGCACGATGCCCAAGGCACCGACGATGGCGAAGAACGCACCGATGACAATGCACACCCAACTGATCCAGTCAGCGAGAGGAAGGGGGCCGAGTGGCATGCTCAAAAACGTACTGATCACTTCCGGCATCACACGTCTCCCTCGTCCGGGCCGTCCATGGGGTGGCCGAGGTCTTGGAATTTAACGTATTTGGTCACTGCGATGGTGCCGATGAAGTTGATCAGTGCATACAGTAAGGCTATGTCGAGAAACTCAGGCCGTCCGTCGAGGAATCCGTAAACTGAAATCAGTACCACCGTCAGTGTGCCGGTGACGTTGACGGCAAGAATGCGGTCGAACACCGTTGGCCCGACAAAGGCCCGTATCATGCTCAGAACCATCGATACAAGAACGGCAATCGCAGCGGCGGCGAACATGGATATGGTCATGACCGCCCCTCCGTGTGCTCTTCGTCTGGATGATCCAGGGCTTCCATGGCGGTGCAGCGACGGTTCATATCCAGGCTTTCGACCCCCTCGCGTGCGGCATGGGTCAAGGCATGAATTTCGAACATAGCATCGTCATCCATTGAAATGGTCACGGTGCCGGGCGTCAATGTGATGGAATTCGCATAGGCGGTGAGGCCGACGTCGCTCAACTGCGAAGCTTTGGTTTTAAAGATGTGCGGTTGGATTTTCATCCGTGGGCTGAGGATGATCTTGGCGACGTCCCAGTTGGATTTGACTATTTCTAAACCCAGCCACGGGAAATATAATAAGGCGCGAGGACCAAGGTGAATGGGGTGACCTTCGTGATCAACGACATCCATCTTATGTGCAATCCACACCGTTAGCACTACAGAGGCAATACCGAGTCCCAGCAGCAGTGGCTCGAACATCCCCGAAAGCAGCGCCCACAGCACGGCGAGGGCCGTGCCCAGTGATATGGCATGCAACACGTTTTCTGGCTCCCGCAGTTAACCTCTAGACTGATCGGAGAATAAGAGCGGTGCCCCCCTGACGCAAGCGAGATCGGCCCTAAAAGGGCTTGTTTCCCACAGAACGGGATAAACCCTGACGTCCTTTGCGCCCGGCGCTATGGTGGGAGCGGGCGGCCAAGATGCCTTCTGGGTGTTAATCGTTGGGTGACGCCGTGCATGGCGGTCGGTATGATCCGTCATTATGAACAATTTTTCCATACGATCCGGTGTTGCTTTTGTCGCTGTTTTTGGCGCAATTGCCCTGTTTTTATGGTTCGACCTGTCAGCCGTTCTTACCGCACGCGCAGCAGGGGAGGGCGCGATTGGCGGTGGCGAATCGGGGATGTTCCAAACTGGGCACATCACCATCACCACAGCCGACGGTTATAGCCACGACTTTCAGGTGGAATTGGCCGTAACCCCGACACAGCAAAGCCGCGGTCTTATGTTTCGCAAAACCCTGGGCGCACGCCACGGCATGTTGTTCGATTATCATCCCCCCCGGCGCATAGCCATGTGGATGAAAAACACATTTATATCGCTCGATATGGTGTTTTTCGACGAGAAAGGGCGCATTGCGCATATGGCCACGCATACAGAGCCTCTAACACAGGATCTAATCGCCACACCTATGGCAATACGCTACGTCCTTGAAGTCCCCGCCGGGACGGTTGAAAGGCTTAAACTGGGGATTGGTGATCGTTTGCAGGTGCGGTGATCGGTGTAACGCCCGGCTTTGAATACAGGCGCTTTTTATCGGCGTACATGGAACGATCAGCCAAGCAGACCAATTGGTCTACGCTATCGGAATGGTCAGGGTATAAGGCATAACCGATACTGGCCTGCACGTTCATGACCCTGGATTTAAACGTGAACGATGTTGCGATTTCGGCTTTGAGCTTGCTGATGACCTCTTCTATTTTCGCCGTATCTTTGACTTCCGTGAGAACCGCTGCGAATTCATCACCACCAAATCGTGCGACCGTGTCGGTTTCGCGTAAAACGGTGGTTAATCTCTTGGCGGTTGTTTTGAGGATGTGGTCGCCAGCATCGTGCCCCAGGGTGTCGTTTACGGTTTTGAAGCCATCGAGATCCACAAACAACACCGCCAGTTTTTCCTTATGCCGATTGGCGTTGGCCATGGCGTGTTCAAGTCTGTCAAAAAACAGGCATCGGTTGGGGATGTCGGTCAGTGTGTCGTGCGTCGCCATATGTTTGATTTGCGCTTCAGCCAAGTCGCGGCGAACGATATAGCGATATAGGGTGTAGGTCGGTGCGATCATCGCCACCACGGCAAAAAATGTTATGGTTGCAACCGAACGAAAGCGGTCGTCGATGGTTTGCATTTCGATATCGGCCGCAGCCAAAGCGCCCCAGCTTTCCCAGTTTGACTTGATCAAAAAATCCCACAAGAAAGCGAGAGCCGCCATAAGCAGCATGACCTTCAGCGAAAAAAACACGGCCTGAAGCGCCGGATGAGTTTTGGAATTAAAGTCTCTCAGCATCTCTAGCTTGGACCGCATGCCCTATGCGTTCCTACCCCCATTTTTTGTGATTTTGTGTGGCTGAATATATTTATTGGTGGAGATTCATATTAAAAATCTCCTTATAAGTGTGGTTTATTATTTGTTACGTGGCAATAATCTGATTGTGTAGGGTGCTGGCATTGCTATGAAGGCTGCCTGATGCAGGGTGATGTTTTCCACAAAGTTCATTTGTTCCCACTTAGGCTCAATATAACGCTTGCTTATAAACGTCAAAGCACCTAGAAACCCCTCAGTCGGGGAGTGGCGCAGCCTGGTAGCGCATCTGGTTTGGGACCAGAGGGTCGCAAGTTCGAATCTTGTCTCCCCGACCATTTCCCTGAATACACAATCAGTCCTGATTTATGGCGTTTGCTATCGGCATTGTTCCCGTAGCGAGCCCGCCGTATTTATTGCGTTGAATAGTATGATCTTTGTGTGCACATGGGGCAAAAAGTGGCATGTTGTTGTTTAGGATTAAATATGCCGAGCCAAGCCGGAATGATCACAGATAACGAGTTCGCAAGGATGCGTGAAAAGCTTACGGAAGCAGTCCGTGAGCTTTGTTCGATATGCGTAGAGCCGAGGCCAAGTGCCTTGACGCTTAATTTTAATGACCCTCTTCAATGTACGTGCTCGTGCCATAAATCGGAGGGGCTCATTGATGCCATGCGTGGGATTGATGCCGGCCTTAACCGGTAGCGTTCCATGTGTTCCTCGGTCTTGTCAGCCGTCGGGCGTATGTGTAAGGTCTACGCAGGTGCCTTTGATAAGGATGCAAAAGTCCTGAAACACAATTTAAATCATATGGTTAGCTTATTCATTTTGTGATTAACTCTTTCGATTGCACCGTCTGCGTGGCTTTGGCTACGTCTGAAACAGGCACGATGCACTGACGATAGAGTTGCATGAAGAGAATTTACATCTGGGGATATGGATATGGCGAGCGCACGCATTTACCGACCGACAAAAAACGCGATGCAATCTGGGCAGGCACGGATGAAGAAATGGGTTCTGGAATTTGAGCCCAGCGAAGCCAAAACCCTTGACCCATTGATGGGCTGGACCGGTTCCGGTGATACGCGCGGGCAGCTTAAGCTGCGTTTCGATACGCAAGAGATGGCGGTGGCCTATGCTGAGCGTATGGGATTGGAAGCTGAAATTTCACTTCCGCATGAGCCCAAAAAAATCCATAAAGCCTATGCTGACCGCTTTGCTTTCGACAGAGTGCGTTAAGCCCTTTCTGTTTATCCCGTCTTGCCCCTGATGTTTTGGGGGCCATGGGGCCCCGTAGCTCAGTTGGATAGAGCATCGGATTTCTAATCCGACGGTCACAGGTTCGAATCCTGTCGGGGTCACCATTATTTTCAAATTTTCTTTGAATGCTTGAGAGCAAACGCGGTGCGGACCAACCTGTTAGGTCCGTTCGTACCAAGCTTTGCTGGCATTGACGATTTTGACCACCGACAGCATCACCGGCACCTCAACCAAAACCCCCACCACCGTCGCCAGCGCGGCACCGCTGTCAAACCCGAACAGGCTGATGGCTGCAGCAACGGCAAGCTCGAAAAAATTGCTGGCCCCGATCAGTGCTGACGGTGCGGCCACATTGTGACTTTCGCCAACCGCTCTGTTGAGTAAGTAGGCCAGACCCGAATTGAAATAGACCTGGATCAGAATCGGCACCGCCAAGATGGCGATGATGAGTGGCTGGTCGAGGATCTGTTCACCTTGGAAACCGAACAAAAGCACCAATGTCGCCAAAAGGGCACTGGTTGATAGCGGGTCCAGTGTGAGTAAAACGCGTTCAAGGCGCGGCGGACCGCCGACAGTCAACAGGTGCTGACGGATCGCTTGGGCCATTACCACCGGCACCATGATGTACATCAAAACCGATAGGAACAACGTGTCCCATGGCACAGTAATAGCCGATAACCCGAGCAATAGGGCGACAATAGGGGCGAAAGCGAAGATCATGATGATGTCGTTGAGCGCCACCTGACTGAGAGTGAAGTGAGGTTCGCCATTACTCAAGTTGCTCCACACAAACACCATCGCCGTGCACGGTGCTGCGGCTAGGATGATCAGTCCGGCGATGTAGGAATTGAGTTCGCCTGCGGGCAGGTAAGGCGCGAACAGGTGACCGATAAACAGCCAACCGAGCAGGGCCATGGAAAATGGCTTTACCGCCCAATTCACAAATAATGTCACACCGATTGCGCGCCAATGCTCGCCCACCTGTCGCAATGCGCTGAAATCGATTTTCAACAGCATGGGCACGATCATCAACCAAATCAGCACCGCCACGGGTAGATTGACCTTGGCGATTTCCAGGGTGCCGATGGCCTGGAAGGCTGAGGGAAAAAAAGCCCCTAATGTAACGCCAATCACGATGCAAACCGCGACCCACAAACTCAAATAACGGCCAAAAACGCTAAGCGCAGCAGTGTTTTTTGATGATGTCATCGGTTGTTCCTTTTAGGTAATCCTCAACATCGGTGAACAATAAGCGTACATATGTCATCCATCTGGGTGATACCTGATATCACTGGGAGACGATATCATTTGCCGTATAGAGAAGCCTGTTTAAAGGCTCACCTTGTTCTTAATTATATACACGCCATCACAACCGGCGGAGGGAATATGAGACGCATTCTGGTGATCGATGACGATAAATTTGTCCGCACTTCCATCCGTGCTGTGTTGGAAGGCGCTGGGTATGATGTCTCGGATGCCGGCGATGCTTACGCCGGAATCCAGATGCAACGCACCCATCCGTTCGATGCGGCCATTATCGATTTGGTGATGCCGCAAAAGGAGGGATTGGAAACGATCCGGGAGCTGAAGCAGGAGTATCCTGAGTTTCCCATCATAGCGATCTCGGGCGGCGGTGAAATTGTCAAAAAGAACTTTGTTGAGGTCGCAGAGCTGTTTGGCGCTGCTGCAACGCTGGAAAAACCGTTTGGCGGTGAAGAGTTATTGAGTACACTTCACACCGCAATAATAAACGCCAACAATCCCTCCTCTATACCGCCAAACGCGAATACGGCGATCGCTTGAGCGTTCATTCTAGCTGGATTTCGGATGCTTTCTGTCGATGGCTGGACGGTTATTTGCAGGCGGGGCGCGCTTTGACCATACCATAGCCAAACACAGTATCCTTGCCCGGCTTGCCGAGATCGCGTGTCGCCGCGCTCAACGCTCTGCGCAGGTCGTTCGCTGTGGGGGTCTTGCCCGCATGGCTCAAGATCGCCGCCATCGCTGTGATGTAAGGCGTGGCGAACGATGTGCCGCTTTGCGGCTTTCCACCACCACCGGCAAGGGCTGTGTAAATACCGACACCCGGCGCGGCGAAATCGACGTATTTCCCTTGATTGGCGTGACTGTAGATCAATTCAGGCCCCTTGGTCGCTGTCACGGCCACAACGTGCTCATAAGCGGCGGGGTAGGCGGGTTTGTCCGCACGTCCCCAGTTGCCGACGGCGGCAACCAGCATCAGGTTGGCCCTTTTGGCAAGGGAAAATGCCTTACGCACAACTTTGTTGTCATTGCCCGCGATGGAAAGATTGATGGCATCCACCTTGTGCATGGCCAGCCAGTTGATGGCTTTCATCAAGCCGACGGCGGAACCGACCTTTTTACCTTTTTCGTTGATTTCAAACATGTTGGCCGCGTAAAGCTGGGCACCGGGCAAAAGGCCGCCCCATTCGGCTTTGCCAATTAACATCGCGGCCACAGCGGTGCCGTGATCGGGCGACCCGGGCTTGCGTCCTGCTTTGGTGAAAGCTTGGTATTTTATTTTTTGTCCAACGAGTGCCGGATGCGTGAGGTCGACCCCGCTGTCGATTTGGCCCAAAATGAGTCCCGTGCCGCATGATGCAGACAGGTTTTCCCATCCCGCCATGGCGCGGGGGTTTGACCCAGCCATGCCGGGTGAGGTTTTGGCGGCACTGCCTTCAAACTGATGATTGGCGTCAATGGTGACCCCCGGCAGAAGAACGCTGAGTTTTTTGATGGCATTGGGAACACTCATTCCCGACGGTGTGGAGACGCGTACCACCGCCAACTTCAATTGCCCCAAGTTGATATGTTCCAGTACGCGAAAGCCGGATGAGCGAATTTTGTCTTCGAATCCAGCAGGGGGGGCGGCAATGATCACTTCACCAGGCTCAAATGAGCTTGCGGCATCAAAAGTCGAACGTTGCCCCTCATATGCGTCAAAAGCCGCCTGAGATGTGGAGACCGATGCGTTCGTGGTGGAAGAACTGCCGCCCTGCGCGGTTGCCTTGGATGCAGGGTCGGAACCCAATGCGGCTGTGAGTGTGTGTTTTGGCTTCTCGGGTTGATTGAAATAAGTGTATGCGCCAACGCCGCCAAACATTAATAACGCAACTGAGCCAAGACCGATCACAATCTGCGTCAGAGTTTTGGTGTCAGAATCCATGGCAGGTTTCTTGGGCTTACCGCCCGCCCGTGGTTTGGAACCCAGCTTAGTCGTTGACTTGGGCCGCATTTTTTTTGGGGGGGGGAGCGCCATGTTTTTTGATCCGCACTGAATATTCACCCATGAATTATATCATCATATGAATAAATTAACACATGTTGGTACTCGTAAGGCAGAGGGCAGGCTTGCGCTACTGTATAAATAGATTATGTGGACTGTGTCCATGAGGGTAAAATGCATGGAACTCATTGGTGTTACACGCGTTTTGTCCCCGTCCCATGACCGCCAAGGCTGTGGCGATCTATGGCGACGGCCTTGATGAGGGCATAAATTTGGCTGTCAGGGCGTAGTTGCATGTCATGGAAGGATTTTTGTGTGATCCGCGCGAGCACGGTTTGTTGCGCGTCGTCAGGTCCGTCCGGTGCCCCATCAGTAGGGGTGACGCTGAGGGCGACTTCGACATGGGCGCCTGAGGCACTGTCGATCTCGCGCACGGTGCACGGCAAAATATTGAGGATTGATGTGCCTTCGGGACGGGTGAGGGCAAGGGATACATCCCGTGCGCGCACCCGCAGACGCACACACTGACCCGCGGGCAAGTCAACCGCAGGTACGAACATATTGTGCCCCTTCAAGGTCAGTCGAGTGAGGCCGTGTTCGGGGATCTGGTCTTTAACGATGGGGTTGAGCACCGCACCGGCTTCGTATCGACCTGTGAGGGGGCCAAGGTCGATGCGGCCCATGATGTCTTCGACATTGCCCTGCGCTGCGACACGCCCCTGGGAAATCAACACCAAGGTATCTGATAGGCGAACAACTTCTTCCACCGCGTGGGAAACATAAATCACCGGCAAGTCAAAATCAGAGGACAGGCGTTCGATGTAGGGCAAAATTTCGCTTTTGCGTGCAGCGTCCAAAGACGCCAGCGGCTCGTCCATCAAAAGAATGCGCGGGTTACTGAGTAATGCCCGGCCGATGGCAATGCGCTGTTTTTCTCCGCCTGACAAATTGCCAGGGCGACGATTGAGGATGTCCTCCAGACCCAAAAGGGACACAACGCGCTCGAAAGTTTCTTGGTGTTTGTCCGCATCCAGTCGATTGATGCCGTAACGCAAATTGCGTTTTACGCTCATGTGCGGAAACAATCGTGCATCTTGAAAAACGTACCCGACTTGGCGTTGCTCTGCGGGTACGTTGATGCCTTGGCTACTGTCGAACAAGGTTTCGCCGCCGATGCGGATGGTGCCGCTGTCGGGTTTAATGAGACCCGCAAGCATGGCGATGATGGTGCTTTTCCCGACCCCCGACTTGCCGAACAAGGTGGTGATCCCCGGACCGGATTCAATGTTCACGTCAATGGTGAAGTCTCCGAGGCGGTGATGCAGGTTAAGGGCGAGGAGAGGCTCACGCATGGTCGTCTCCCGTCGTCATACGCTGTACCCGCCTTGCCAAAGCTTCACTGGCGAGGAGTGCGATCAGGGCCACGGCCACGGCCAATATCGCCAGCCGCAGAGCACTGGTTTCCCCACCGGGAACTTGGGTAAATGTGTACAGCGCCAAAGGCAGGGTGCGGGTTTCACCGGGGATGTTCGAAACGAATGTAATGGTCGCGCCAAACTCGCCCAATGCACGGGCGAACGCAAGCACCGACCCCGTGACGATACCGGGCAGCATCAGCGGCAGGGTGATGGTCATAAACACCCGCGCTGGTGTCGCGCCAAGGGTCCGTGCAGCATGTTCCAAGCCGGGATCGATCGCTTCAAGGCTCAGACGCATGGCCCGCACCATCAGTGGAAAAGCCATCACCGCTGCGGCCACGGCTGCGCCTTTCCAGGTGAAGGCCAACGTGATGCCAAAGGTTTCGAAAAGCCATCCACCGACCACGCCGCCCCGGCCCAACACGATCAAAAGCCCATAGCCCACAACCACCGGCGGTAAGACCAGCGGCAAGTGGACGATGCCGTTGACGATGCTGTGTCCGACAAATTGATGACGCGCCAGCAGCCAGGCAAAGAAAATTCCGGGCGGCAGGCTCACCGCCGTGGCCCAAATCGCAACCTTGAGGCTGAGGCCGAGGGCTTCCCACTCCAATGGGGTCAGGGTCCATGTCATGACGCGCCCTCAAACCCAGCGGCCTGAATGGCAGCTTGTCCTTGGGGGCTGGTGAGCAGGTCTAAAACCTCATGCACCTCGCTTCGCTCGTGTCCCACGATGATCGCGGCCGGATAGGCAATAGGGCTATGGCTGGATGTGGGGAAGGCAGCGAGCAGTGATACTTTGTCGGAGCGCTTAACATCTGATGCATAGACGATCCCCAATGGGGCCTCGCCGCGCGCCACCATCATCAATGCTCCGGTCACGTTCTGGGTCCGCGCTAAATGGTCTTGCACATCGGTCCAAAGCTTCAGCGTGGTGAGGGCGTCATGGGCATAGATGCCTGCTGGGACGTGATCGGGATCGGCAATAGCCAGACGCTCACCCTGCAACACCGTGCGAAGAGGGAAGCGTGACGTCAGCACCTTGCCTTGTACTTCAACAGCCGTCTTGAAATGGCTGCTGGAAATCAGCACCAGTTGGTTGTGGGCAATGATGCGTTTGCTGGTGAGAACAATCATGCCGCGGTCTGCGAGGCTATCCATCCATCTCACGTTGGCTGAAATATAAATATCGGCTGGCGCACCACGTTCGATTTGACGCGCGAGAACCGAACTGCCGGCATGAACCGTTTTTAGGATGATGTTGCGTTGCTTCAAAAGTGGCGCCAGCGCATCCATAAAAGGCTTGGTGCTGGCGGCGGCGAACACGGTCACCGTTCGGTCTGGATATGCGGCTTGGGCGTGCGCAAAACTGACCGTTCCGGCGCATGTGAACAGAATCATCCACGAAATCAAAGCTTGATAGAGTTGGGGTCGCATGCGCGCAATGCTCACAAAAGCGTTGTATATTAAGGTATATAACGCCAACGTTTCTGCCGCGATGTCAAGGCGGTGCCAGCTCGGGAGTGTGGCATGGGAGTGGTGCGGAGACGGATGCATTCGCAGCTATGGAACTTGGGCAATTATGACGTGTGACGATCATCACACATAAGTTGTCATATTTGTGTTATTTAGGTAATGGGGAAATGCGGTCTGGCGTGGTGTGGGTTTCCCCCATGCGGCTCCAGTTCAGGGGCTGAAGACAAAGACCGCGAGAGCAGAGAACGGGTAAATGGAACTGAGCATTAACGAGGAGCGGCGCAAACACCCCCGTATAGAACGGATTGGGTTGGTCGTGCACTTAGAAGGTGAAATCCATCATGTCACCAATTGGAGCATGGGCGGTTTTTTGTTGAATGACTATGAAGGAAACCTGTCAATCGGCGCGCTGGTTACAGTGGATGGGATCGGCAGTGCCGAAGGAGAACTTCTCACCGTTGATTTACCTGCGCGCGTTGTGCGTACGGATGATGGTCGTTTTGCGGTGTCGTATTTGGGCTTGGACGCTCCAGCCTATGCGTTCCTTACTGAGACGCTCGGCCTGACCGGTGAAATGCGCAATCTCGTTTGATTTTTTGGTCTGTTTCTTTCGTTAACGTGGGCACAAATGCCCCGGTATGTGCGCTGCGAAGGTATCGCGCACGGCTTGCTCACCAAGACCGCGTGTAATGAACACAAGGCATGAGCGCTTGTCGATCCCGTCCCATGATGGCAAAGCCGCAGGCGGGTGAAAGACGTGCTGAACACCATGCACCGCGACGGGGCGGTCCACATCTTTGACGTCGAGTATGCCCTTTATGCGCAATATGTTCGCCCCCTGGGTGGCGAGCAGCGTTTCCAACCAATCCTGAAAAGCCATGAAATCGATCGGGCCTTCGGCTTCCAGCACGAAGGTCTGGATCGTCTTGTCGTGGCGGTGCCCATGCCCATGATCATGGGCCTTGATCTGTTCATCTCCTAGCCAGCGCTCGGCATGGGCGACAAAGTCGCGGTCGAACAGTCCCGCTTCGATAAGGTCGCGTGCCCTGACGCGACCGTGTTCGGAACGGATCCGTATCGCGGCTGGGTTCAAGTCTGCAAGTCGGGCTTGTAGTGTATCAAGATCGTCTGCCATATCGCACTTGGTGATGACGATACGGTCTGCGATGGCGGCTTGCTTGACCGCTTCGGGGTGCTCATTCAGCGTTGTGAAACCAAGCACACCATCGACTGTGGTCACAAGGCCATCCAAGCGGAATTGCCCAGCGATGATCGGGTCGCTCATCAGCGTATGCACGATGGGGGCGGGGTCGGCCAGCCCTGTGGTCTCGATGATCAAGCGTTCAAAGGCGGGCACGCGCCCGTCTGCGCGTTTGGCGATCAAGTCGCGCATGGCCTTGACCAAATCGCTGCGCACCGAACAGCACACGCAACCGTTTTGCAGCAACACTGTGTTCTCATCGACCTTTTCCACCAACAAGTGGTCGATGGAGACGTCACCGAACTCATTGATCAGAACTGCGGACTGAGACAGGTCCGGATCGTTCAGAAGGTGGTTGAGCAAGGTGGTCTTGCCGCTGCCGAGAAAGCCCGTCAAAACGGTGACGGCAATGGCGGTGGGCGGTTTTTCAGGGGTGGTTTCAGCCATACAGATCGGCCGGGCTGATTTCGACCTTGGCAATGCTTTGTACTTTGCCGTTGCGCACAGCGTTGTAAAAACAGTTACGTCGTCCTGTGTGGCAGGCCACCCCTTTTTGGTCGACCAGCATCAGCACCGTGTCCTGATCGCAATCCCAGCGAAAATCGATCAAAGTCTGCACCTGACCGGAGCTTTCACCCTTGCGCCATAGCTTGGAACGCGAACGCGAGTAGTAGCACGCCAGCCCGGTGGTCAGGGTTTCGATAACCGCGTCACGGTTCATCCACGCCATCATCAAGACTTCGCTGCCGTTATTTTGGTCATCATCTTGTTGGGCGATCGCAGGGATCAGGCCGTCAGCAGTGTACTTGAGTTGGTCGGCGATCTGGGCTGCAAGTTCAGATGTGATGGGGGCAAAGGCGTTCATAAATTCAGGTCCATTATTGGGGCTGGATGGTGCTTGGGCTTTTGCGCGAATACAGGCACGTTTCCATCGACGTGATGATGCCCTGAATGATGCGCACATACGTGGTCTCGGACAAGGACAAATAGATACCCATAGAGTCGATTTCGCGCAACGCCACATGGGTTTCTTGGTTCAGGCGCTTCGCCAGTTTGGGTGCGAATTGCGGTTCGTGAAACAGGCATTTGACCTGCTTATCCTTGATCAGGGCAAGAATTTCCGCAACATGCTTAGCCCCGGGTTCTCGCCCCGGCGTGGTTTGAATATGGCCGACCTGGGTGAAGCCGAATTCCCGTGCCAGATAACCAAAGCCGTCGTGTTGCACCAGATAGGGTGTAGTGCGCATTTCGGCAACAAACTCGGCAGTCTTGCGGATCAAAATGGCGATGCGTTGACGGGCTTTTTTGGCATTCTTGGCGTACACGTCCGCATTGGGCGGATCGATTTCACTGAAAATGTCTGCGATGTAGCTCACCAAAACGCGCGCGTTGCTGGGCGATAGCCAAATGTGGGGATCACTATTGCCATGTCCATGGGCATCTTGCGTATGAGTTTCCTGTGCGTCGAAATGGATCAGGTTCAACCCTGGGGCCTGCAACAGTTCCACCACACGCGCCTTGCCGGAAATCTTTTGTAATGGCCCCGTCAGCGCAGTTTCGAGCGTCTCACCAATCCAGAACACCACGTCGGCATCTTCAAGCATTTTGGCTTGGGACGGTTTTAGCGTCAGCAGGTGCGGTGATGTCGTCGCCGGGATGATCAATTCTGGATTGCCAAGGCTGCCCATCACCATTTTCACCAAAGCCTGAACCGGCTTGATAGATGTCGCGACTTGCGGTGGGGCGGCAACCGCAGATGTCGCGGACGTTGCCACGGCCAAGACCGTAAGCAAAGCTGCCAGCAGGGAGAAGACAGCAGTTGGGCGATACGTTGACAACATGGAGAGCATAATCCTTTGGCGCGCTGAAGTCTGAAACTTACCAGCCGGGAACGTGACAATCTAGCGATTGCAGGTCAAGTTGAAAATGTTATAACATAACAAAATACTGGACTTGGATTTCAATTATGACGGCACGACCTCGCAAGCAAGCTTTTGGCGATAAAAAGTTATCCGCTCCCGTACAGCCCGGCACCTTTCCCGATCGTCAACACGATCATGGAAAATGCGTACGCACGGCCTTGGCGCAGGCGGAAGATATTTGCACACTTCACGGTGTGCGACTAACGGACCTGCGTCGACAGGTTTTCGAACTGGTGTGGCAAAGTCATACCCCCGTTGGTGCGTATGACATCTTGGAACGCCTCACCGATGGGGTGCGAAAAGCACAACCGCCGACGGTCTATCGGGCCCTGGAATTTTTGTTGGAACAAGGCCTAATCCACCGCATCGAAAGTCTGAATGCCTACATCGGTTGCGCCGTGCCCGGCGACGATCACGCGGGGCAATTTTTGATTTGTCGCGATTGTGGCGTGGCGGCGGAACTGGTTGATCAGCGCATTGATGCGGCCATTGGTCAGGGAGCAGCCGCTGCTGGGTTCAGTGTCGAGCATCCCACGGTCGAGTTGGAAGGGGTGTGTGCGCGGTGTCGCCATCGCGTGGATGCACCTGAAAAGGCAAGCCATCATGACTGAACAACCCGCCCTGATCGAAGCGCGCAATGTCGAGGTTGCGTTTTCCGGAAATACAGTTTTGTCCGGTGCGAACGTCAGCGTACGTGCAGGCGAAGTGGTCACGTTGATCGGCCCCAACGGTGCGGGCAAGACCACCTTGGTGCGCGTTATGCTGGGACTGCTCCAGCCCACCGTGGGTACGGTCCAGCGTAAAAAAGGTTTGACCATCGGTTATATGCCGCAACGCCTGAGCATCGACCCGGCGTTGCCCATCACCGTTAAACGGTTCATGGAACTGGGCACGCCGCGTGAAGTGCGCAATGCCAATGGAGCGTGCGCCCAGGTATTGGAAAGTGTCGGCGCGGCCCATGTTATTGATCAGCCCATGCAGGGCATATCGGGCGGTGAAATGCAACGTGTCTTGTTGGCGCGCGCGATGTTGCGCAAACCCGATCTTTTGGTTTTGGACGAGCCCGTGCAAGGCGTTGACCTGACCGGACAGGCAGAGCTTTATCGTTTGGTTCAAGATATTCGCGAACAGCAAAACGTCGGTGTGTTGATGGTCTCCCATGATCTGCATGTGGTCATGGCGCAGACCGATCATGTGATCTGTCTCAATCGACATGTGTGTTGCGCGGGTCATCCCAGTTCGGTCAGTCGTCATCCGGAATTCGTCGCTTTGTTCGGCGATGAGATCGCATCGACACTGGCGGTTTACACACATCATCATGATCATGAGCACGCCCTCGACGGCCATGTGCATGGGGAGCATTGCGACCATGAGTGAGTGGGATATGAGCGTCTGGGGCGTCGATGCATTTTTGGTCCGCGCCGCGTTGGCCGGGATTGCCGTTGCCATCGTGGCGGGACCTTTGGGTGCATTTGTGGTGTGGCGACGCATGGCGTATTTCGGCGGCGCGTTGTCGCACACAGCCTTGCTGGGGGTGGCGCTTGGTTTTTTGGTGGGCGTCGAACCGGTGATCGGTGTTGGTTTCGTGGTCGTTGTCGTGGCTTTGGTTCTCAGCGGTTTGCAACGGGTGCGCGGCCTGTCTTTGGACACGCTTTTGGGCGTGGTCGCCCATAGTGCGTTGGCGGTCGGGTTGATCGTCGCGTCCATGATGGACAATGTGCGCATCGATCTGATGGGGTATCTGTTCGGCGACATTTTGGCCGTGGGCTGGGGCGATGTCGCATGGACTTGGGGGGGCGCAGTTTTGATTTTGGTTGCCCTGTCGAGGTTGTGGCGCAGCCTACTTAGCGCTACGGTGCATGCCGATTTGGCCCAGGTGGAAGGCATCAATGTACGGCGCATGGATTTGGCGTTCATGCTGCTGTTGGCCATTGTGGTGGCGCTGGCGATGCAGGTCGTTGGGATCTTGTTGGTGACGTCGATGTTGATCATTCCGGCATCCGCAGCGCGGGGAATTTCACGTACGCCTGAGGCTATGGGTACCTTGTCCGCGCTTGCTGGGGTGATATCGATTGCCGTGGGGCTGTGGGCATCATACCAATTCGATGTCCCAGCGGGACCAGGTGTCGTCGTGGCGGCATCGTGCTTTTTTGTTTTGGGACTATTGGCCAAAACGCGCTCATAAGCTTTTTTACGCGGCTTCATTCGCTGTAACGTTATGATTGACTAGGCACATATGCACCATATCTGCGGCCCTCAAAAGCGAGCAATTTGCCTCAGCGGGTATCCGTAAAAATAGGTTGCTTGCTCGCAAGCCACCCTCAAGGCAATGTGCACAGGCGTGCCTGTCATTGCGATAGCCAAAGATGCATTCGCCCATGCAGTTACGCTGTTCCTTGATGCCCTGGCGCCATAACGTGATGCCATACGCAATGCCGTAATCAAGTATCGCTTGTGACACGACCTTGAGAAGCCGGTTGGTATCTGTGCTGTAAGATGTCATCTCGGTCCACTCGCTAAGCACTTTGATTAGTGCAAACGCATTAGTAATCCGAGTTGGTTACAGCGGTGTGATCAATTGATTACGCATATATGCTTTGTGTTGCAGGAGGCTATTTCACCAACCGCTTAAGCCCTGCTTTCAGATCCTCAAGCAAATCATCAGGGTCTTCCAGCCCTGCATGGATGCGCAGGACCGGCTGGCTGTATGGCCAGTCGTAGGTGGTGCGCATCGTACGTGGGTCGGAAGGAATGATCAGGCTTTCAAAACCACCCCAGCTATAGCCCATGGCGAACAAGTCCATACCGTCAAGCATGCGCGTGAGGTCTGCCTCACCCGGTCCGTCTTTCAAGACAAAGCCGAACAGCCCGGAAGAACCGGTGAAGTCGCGCTTCCAGATGTCGTGACCGGGGCAGCTTTCCAGTGCGGGGTGTAGCACAGTTTCGACTTCCGGGCGCGCCGCCAGCCATTTGGCCAGGGTGAGGGCGGTGCTTTCGTGGCGGGGCATGCGCATCGCCAAGGTGCGCAAACCACGCAGGCCGAGATAGCAATCATCCGGCGCAGTGGAGTAGCCCAGCCCCACCTGGGTGATTTTGATGTGCTCATAAAGGTTTCGGTCATTGACGCTCACCGCACCGAGCATGGCGTCGGAATGTCCGACGATATACTTTGTCGCGGCTTGCAATGAAATGTCCACGCCGTGTTCGAACGGCTTGAAGTGGTATCCCGCCGACCAGGTATTATCGATGATCAGTTTCGCGCCTCCAGCGTGAGCGACGCGGGCGATCATGGGGATATCCTGGACCTCAAAGGTGATTGAGCCGGGGGCTTCGGCAAACACGATCTTGGTGTTGTCGCGCATCAGAGCTTTGATTTCGTCCGCACTGGCCATGGGCGGGAAGTAACTGATTTCGACGCCAAATTTTTTGAGAAACCCATCGCAGTACTTGATGGTTGGGAAATACGCGCTGTCGGATACCAAAACATGATCGCCAGCGTGCAGGTTCGCGGCCAGGGAAACGGCAATCGCCGCCATGCCAGACGGCACCGCAACGCAATGGTCTGCGCCTTCCAAGTCGGCGACGGCTTCTTCGAACGCGAAGGTGGTCGGTGTGCCGTAGCGGCCATAATAAACGCGGTCAAAGCGATGTTTTTCGGCCTCATGAAGCGCCGCGACCGTCGGAAAAGTCACCGTGGACGCATGATACACAGGCGGGTTGACGATGCCGAAGTTGGCTTCAGAATCACGCCCTTTGATGATGAGACGTGTGTCGCCGTGCTTATTCGAAGGTGCTTTCGTCATGTGAGTGCCTCAGTGTCGGTTGTGTTTGTGTGTGTTATATACCCGTGATGGGCTGTGGAAATAAGTAAATAGATCAATACAGTGTGGCGTGTAACTGTTGTTGAAGCCAGCTTTCAGCTTGGAATCGGAACCTTTTATCACCACATAGTACATTCGGTGGATCGCACTTGTGGATTGTTTCGGTACAATTCAGGCTTGAGTAGGCTGAAACAATTGTGTTACGCCTTTAAGCATCTGATGCGAGGTAAATTCCTGCGAAAATAGCTAACGGTTGGGGAACCGGGGGATTTACTTTCAAAAAAGTACCGACATGTGAGGTCATGTGTCTGTATCGATAATAAATAAATTGGGAATTTCGGAGGAAAAACCGTGAATAAATCCATTACCGTACTCGGCGCTGTAGCTGCTGCTATGTTCGCTACGGCCGCTTCGGCTGGTACTCTTGAAGACGTTAAAGCACGCGGCACACTGTCTTGCGGCGTTAGCACCGGCTTGCCGGGCTTCTCCGCACAGGACGAAAAAGGCAATTGGACCGGCATTGATGTCGATACCTGCCGTGCCGTTGCCGCCGCCGTTCTTGGCGACGCCAAAAAAGTGCGCTTTGTGCCGCTGACCGCCAAAGAACGCTTCACCGCGCTGCAGTCTGGCGAAATCGACATGTTGTCGCGCAACACCACCTGGACGCACACCCGCGACACCTCGTTGGGTTTGAACTTTGCCGGCGTGAACTACTACGACGGTCAGGGCTTCTTGGTGCAAAAAGCACTCGGCGTGAAATCCGCTAAGGAACTCGATGGCGCTTCGGTCTGCATCCAGGCTGGTACCACCACCGAGCTGAACTTGGCTGATTATTTCCGTCTCAACGGCATGAAGTACTCCGCAGTTGTGTTTGACACGTCCGATCAAACTCGTGAAGGCTTTGAATCCGCACGTTGCGACATTCTGACGTCCGATCAATCTCAGCTTTATGCGATCCGTTCCAAGATGGCCAACCCAGGCAGCGCTACGGTGATGCCTGAAGTCATCTCCAAAGAGCCGCTTGGTCCCGTGGTTCGTCAAGGCGACGACGCTTGGTTTAACATCGTTAAATGGACCCTGTATGCACAAGTCAACGCTGAAGAAATGGGCGTGACGTCTGCAAACGCAAAAGACATGTCCATGGGCAAAAACCCGGGCATCAAACGTCTGCTGGGTACCGAGGGCGATGCTGGCACGAAGTTGGGCCTCAGCGCAGACTGGGCGCTTAACGCCATCAGCCAAGTTGGTAACTACAGCGAAATGTTCGAACGCAATGTCGGACCTAAAACGCCTCTGGCCATTTCCCGTGGCCTGAACGCACTGTGGAGCGATGGCGGCCTGCAATACGCACCGCCTATCCGCTAAGGCAATATGGTGATCCGGCCATGTCCCATAGGGCATGGCCGGTTTGCTTTTAGGCTTTAGGATTGGCTCAATTTCATTGAGCACAGTGGGGACGGGAGATCCGGGCACATGGCCGACCCAACAGATACACGAACGACGCCCAGTCCAAGCAAGACGGCAATCTGGAACGATCCAACGTTCCGGTCCATCACCTTTCAGGTTTTGGCTGCCGCAGCGATCGGCTGGTTTTTCTACACGATTTTTGACAACACGCTGACGAACATGGAACGCCGTGGCATAACCACGGGCTTTGCATTCCTCAAGAGCACCGCCGGGTTCGGCATTTTAATGTCGCTCATCGAATACGATGAGACATATACCTATGGCGACACGTTTATTGTCGGCTTGTTGAATACGCTTTTGGTGTCCGTGATGGGCATCGTCACAGCGACCATCTTAGGCTTTATCCTCGGCGTTGCGCGTCTGTCCAGCAACTGGCTGATTGCCAAAATCGCCACGGTGTACGTCGAGGTTTTGCGCAACATCCCTTTGCTGCTGCAAATTTTCTTTTGGTACTTTGCTGTGCTTTCGACTTTGCCGCACCCGCGCGACAGCATCACCTTTTGGGACAGTATCTTTCTCAACGGTCGTGGTCTTTATATTCCCGGTCCGGTTCCCGAAAGCGGCTTTGGTGTCGTCACGGCGATTTTCCTGATCGCCATCGTGGCGACGTTTGTGATCGTACGTTGGGCGCGTAAACGTCAGGCTGAAACCGGTCAGTTGTTTCCATCGGCCTTAACCGGGCTTGGGTTGATCATCGGTTTGCCGTTGGTGGCGTTTTTCATCATGGGTATGCCGATGAGCGCAGATGTCCCCGCCTTTAAGGGCTTTAACTTCCAAGGTGGCATCCGTGTGATCCCGGAATTGATGGCGCTGTGGTGGGCTTTGACGCTGTATACCGCGGCCTTCATCGCTGAAATCGTGCGTGCGGGCATCTTGGCTGTCAATCACGGTCAAACCGAAGCCGCGCGCGCGTTGGGTCTACGCAACGGTCCGACCTTGCGTCTGATCGTAATTCCGCAGGCCATGCGCGTGATCATTCCACCGTTGACGTCCCAGTATCTGAACTTGGCCAAGAACTCGTCTCTGGCAACCGCCATCGGCTATCCCGATTTGGTTGGTGTGTTCATGGGCACGACCTTGAACCAAACGGGGCAAGCGGTGGAAATCGTTGCCATGACTATGGCCGTATACTTGATCATGAGCTTGTCGATTTCGGCGATTATGAACATGTACAACAAAAGAATGTCCCTGGTCGAAAGATAGGGAAGGAGCGTTAGGATATGAACGAATTCAAAACACTTCCCGACCTTCCGCCGCCTTCTGCAACGACCGGCGTCATTGGTTGGATGCGCACCAATTTGTTTTCAACGCCACTCTATTCGGTGTTGACCATTGCGGTGGCCTACGTGCTGTACATTACGTTGGTTCCGGTTTTGGATTGGGCGATTTTTTCGGCCAATTTCACGGGCGATGACAAATCAGCGTGTGTGTCCGGTGGCGCGTGTTGGGCCTTTATTGGGCATCGCCTGGATATCTTTAAGTACGGAAGTTACCCATCCACTGAATACTGGCGGCTGGATCTGTCATTTTTACTGTTGATTTTGTCTTTTGGGCCACAGTTTTTCGAGAAGTTCTCCTATAAACTACCGTTGGGTATCTTCTCGCTGACCGGCTTGCCAGTGATCTGTTTTGTCTTGATCTCGGGCAGCGACACGTTCGGTTTAGAACATGTCGAGACTGAAAAATGGGGTGGCATGGCGTTGACGCTGATGCTGGCCTATGTCGGCATCGTCGCGGCTCTGCCGTTCGGCATTGTGCTGGCCTTGGGACGGCGTTCAGAAATGCCGGTAATCCGGACCTTCTGTATTGCCTTTATCGAGCTGTGGCGCGGTGTGCCGTTGATTTCGGTGCTGTTCATGTCCTCAGTTATGTTGCCGTTGTTTTTGCCCGATGGCATGAACTTTGACAAGTTGCTGCGCGCCTTGATCGGCATCACCATGTTCCAGTCCGCCTATATGGCCGAAGTGATCCGCGGTGGCTTGCAAGCTATTCCCCGCGGTCAGTATGAGGCCGCCAAGGCGTTAGGCTTGAGCTATTGGAAAAGCATGGCGCTGATTATTTTGCCGCAAGCGCTCAAGCTGGTGATACCGGGCATCGTCAACACCTTTATTGCATTGTTCAAGGATACGACGCTGGTGCTGATCATCGGCTTGCTGGACATCTTGGCAACGGTTCAAGCTGCGATCACCGATCCGGCTTGGGGCAATGTCGCGATCGAAGGCTATGTCTTTGCCGCCGCGTGCTTTTGGGTGTTCTGTTTTGGCATGTCGCGTTACAGCCAAAAGCTCGAGCGCCAACTGCACACCGGGCATAAACGTTAAGTCCTCAGTAGGAAAAATATGGCTATGGAAAACACAACTTCAAACGAACTGGCCGTCCAACTGGTGGACGTCAACAAATGGTACGGCGAGTTTCATGTCTTGAAAGACATCAACCTCAATGTCTCCCCCGGTGAGCGTATTGTCATTTGCGGGCCTTCGGGTTCCGGCAAATCGACCATGATCCGCTGCATCAACCGTTTGGAAGAACACCAGGCGGGGCAAATCGTCGTCAACGGCATTGAGCTTACCGAAGACCTCAAGCGTATCGACGAAGTCCGTCGCGAGGTCGGCATGTGCTTTCAGCACTTCAACCTGTTCCCGCATTTGACGGTGTTGGACAATTGCACGCTGGCTTTGATCTGGGTGCGTAAGATGCCCAAGGCGGAAGCCGAAAAGATCGCGATGCATTACCTCGAACGCGTCAAAATCCCAGAACAGGCCGGTAAGTTCCCCGGCCAGCTTTCGGGCGGTCAGCAGCAACGTGTGGCGATTGCGCGCTCTTTGTGCATGAACCCGAAAATCATGCTGTTCGATGAGCCGACCTCCGCGCTTGATCCGGAAATGATCAAAGAGGTGCTCGACGTTATGGTGGAATTGGCCGAAGAAGGCATGACCATGTTGTGCGTGACCCACGAAATGGGTTTCGCCAAGCTGGTCGCCAACCGTGTGATCTTTATGGATGCGGGGCAAATCGTCGAAGAAAACAACCCGCATGAATTCTTCGACAACCCGCAAAATGACCGCACCAAGATGTTCCTCAGCCAAATTTTGAACCACTGAGTGGGAAGGTAAGGTCCATGACACCGTTACCAAAAAGCCTGCGCGAGCGTGCCGAGGAAGCCAAGCTCAAGGTGCAAAAAATTCTGGATGTGTCTTGTGCCGGGCATGACGAAGAAGTCATCAAGGCGATCGAGCAGACCATCATTGAAGCACTTTTGGAAGAGCGAGAACGCTGCGCCACTGTTGCATATAATCAGGTATGCGAAGAAGATCGCGATCGCGCCCATAAGGTCGCGGAAGAGATCAAACGCGTGCGCGATGCCTTGTTTGCAAATCTGGACAGCATGCGCTGAACAGATGCAGTCTCTCATAACAAAAGCCCCGGTCACATGGTCGGGGCTTTTGTTGTTGGATTAACTGATGAACCAAACAGTGACGTGTGGGGGCGTGATAACCCACCAATTTCACATATATAAGTATGCAAAATTACATGGCGTTGTATGATGAAATGATTGAGTGTTCTGCATTCACTCACCACATATAAATGGGTGTCGTCAGCCACGTTACGTTAGCACACTTTGTGAGGGGCCCAACTTGCACGAAGAAAATGAGGTTAGCCGACTTTTGGCCCTGTCTCGTGACAGGTCAACGCAAGGGCGACGGAAACTCGTCACGCTGATCGGTGAGCTGTTTTCCAATGATCAAGGGCACATATCGGATAAAGAAAAGTCCATTATCCTTGAGATATTGGAGAAAATGGTTGCTTCGATTGAGGTCTCCGTTCGGGCTCAGATCAGCATACGTTTGTCTCAGATGGCCGACGTACCGGAAAGTTTGATCCACTTCTTGGCAAATGACACGTCCGAGGTGGCGTTCCCAATTCTTAGGGAAAGTGGCGTTCTCAAGGATGAGGACCTGATTGATATCATCAAGAAAAGATCGCAGGAGCACCAGGTTGCAATTTCCATGCGGCAAAACGTCAATGTTGACGTGTCGCAGGAGCTTATCAATACGGGTAACGAAAAGGTCATCCGGGAGTTGCTGAAAAATCAATCGGCTTCCATTTCACAGGCCGCATTTGATTATCTCGAAGATGAATCCCGACGGGTCGATACCTTTCAAGAGCCTTTGCTGCGTCGTGAAGACCTTCCCGCTGATGTTGCGCAGCGTATGTACTTATGGGTGTCTGCCGCGTTGCGGGAAATCATTTCGGAAAAATTCGACGTGAGCACAGATGTGATTGACGGGTTGCTTGAGCAAACGGCGATGGATTTGTATACCTCTACAATTGGCGAGAGCGAATATTCCGACACATCGAAAAATCTAGCGAAAGAACTGATTCTTGATGGTCAGTTCAATCCTGACTTGTTGATTGATGTGCTCTCGGTCGGGGAAATTCATCTGTTTGTATCGCTGTTGTCGGAGGTTTCGCAAGTTCGTGAGAACCTTATTCTTAAGCTGACATTAGAACCCGAAGGTGAGGGGCTTGCCGTCATCTGCAAAGGTCTTGGTTATGATAAAAAAATCTACGCGTCACTCTTAGGTCTTTTGGGACGGACGCAAATGGAAGGTGCTGCAAAATTTAAGGAAAATGTGCGTTTGGCCTTAAATTTTTACGACAGTTTCCCCCTTTCAGCAGCCGAGCAGGTCATGCACCATTGGCGCCTGAATCAAGACTATCTATCTGCCTTGCGCGAAATTGGTGTGGGGAAACGCTGATATGAATGTCGATGAGCTACCTGATATCTATGAGGCCCACAAAGAACTGTGGCAGCACTTTGATGATATCTTGCGACTTGTATCCGATCTGATTTGGGATGTGGATCAGGATCTTGTGATTTGCAATGTGTCGTCCCGGTTGCGCGAACTCACAGGTTTTCTTCCTCATGAATGGGTCGGTAATAAACTGGAGGACGTCGGCACATTCATCAACCCCGATGGAACAAAAAGTGATTGGAAGTGGCGTAAACCGTTTCGCGATCAGTTGTTTGTCGTGCTCGGACGCGATGGTGAACACCATACGTTTTTGCTGAGTGGGACGCCTTATTACCAAGTGACAAGCGGTAAGTTTCAAGGCGTGCGCGGTGTTGCTCGCGATATTACACATACCTTGCGGGCTGAAGAGGAGCTCCGCCACAGCAAGGAGGTCGCCGAGAAATCCAACCATGCAAAGTCTGACTTTCTTGCATCCATGAGCCACGAATTGCGCACCCCACTTAACGGAATTTTGGGGTTTGCCCAGCTTTTGGAATTAAACCCAAAGGAACCGCTATCGACTACCCAAACAGAATTCACAAAACTCATCATCGGCAGTGGGAAACACCTTTTGGAATTGATCGATCAAGTCCTGGAGTTATCCAAGGTCGAGGCTGGTCGATATGTCATGGACATTGAAGATGTAGACGTTTCTGGAGTGCTGGATGAATGCCTGTCGATCATTCAAGCAACGGCAACCAGGCGCGAAATCACAATCCACGGTGCTGTAATGTCTGGTGATGGTATTAGCGTGCGTGCAGATGAGACGCGGCTCAAGCAGGTCTTGCTGAATGTGTTGTCCAACGCCGTTAAATACAATCAAGCCCAAGGCCGTGTTTCCGTTTCAGTCGATGCGACGGATAACAGCAGGGTGAAAATCAGCATTACGGATACGGGGTTGGGTATTGCAGCAGAAAAACAAAGCCGTTTGTTCGAGCCGTTTGAGCGGTTGGGGCATGAAAACTCAGAAATTGAGGGGACCGGCATCGGTCTCACCATCACCCGTGAATTACTGCATAGTATGGACGGGGACATCAGCGCTCAAAGTGTGGAGGGGCAAGGCAGCACGTTCATGATTGAGTTGCCCATATCACACCCCCGAGAAGACGCCGTGAATGATGCCGTTGAGAAACACGCTGAAGAGCAAAGCATAAGTGAAGTGGGTCAAGGTCTGACGGGTACGTATTCAATTCTCTACGTAGAGGATAACCCTGCCAATATGTCCTTGATGGAACACATCCTGGAAATGGTTCCCGAGTACGAAATGATTGCGGCGCATAACGCTGAAATTGGGATTGCCATTGCTGAAGAGCGCAATCCTGATCTCATTTTGATGGACATCAATCTTCCCGGTATGGATGGGGTCGCCGCCATGAAACAGCTTGCCGGCATGGCGACGACCAAACACATTCCAGTCGTCGCGATCACCGCTAACGCCATGCCCAAAGATATCGAAGCTGGAATTTGTGCAGGGTTTCGGGCCTATTTGACCAAGCCGTTTCAGGTTGATCTCTTGTTCGCGACATTGAAGGAAATCTTCAATGAAACCAGGTCCCAACACGTCTCCTAACCTGCCAGTGAGTGACGAGATACGCCTTTAGCTGGATGTTGGCGCGTCCGGATCATCGCCCCATTCGGCCCACGAACCGTCATAGATGGCGACGTCTTCCTTGCCCAACAGGTACAAGGCAAAAGCCACCACGCAGGCCGTGACGCCGGATCCGCAGGTTATTGCTGCGGGTTTGTTCATGTCGAACCCGATGCCGTTGAGCAGTTCGCAAATATCTTCTGCGCTGTTGAACGTGAAGTCCTTAGATGGTGGTGTGATGTAGGTGAACGGCAGGTTCAGTGAACCGGGAATGTGTCCGCGACGTTCGGTCGGTCGGGGTTCGTGGTCTACGCCCTTGTAGCGTCCTTCGTTGCGTGCATCGAGAATTTGGAACTTATGACTTTCCAAATTGTCGAGCATCTGCCTTTTGCTTTTGACCAGGGCATTGTTCATGCGTGCGGTGAAATGACGTTCTTGAATTAAGGGAACCTCAGAGTCCACCGGGCGACGCTCCTTGCCCCAACGCACCAATCCGCCATCCAATACACAGACGTCCTTGTGACCAAACAGGCGGAACATCCACCACACCCGGCACGCGGCCATATACCCGCCGTTGCTGTCGTAGATGACGATCTTATTGCCGTCGCCCAAGCCGAGCTTGCGCACTGCTGATGAAAACTTTTCAGGGCTGGGTAGCATGTGAGGCAGATCGGTGTTGCTGTCGCAAATCGTGTCGATGTCGAAATGCACAGAGCCGGGGATATGGCGATAGGTCCATTCCTCATAAGCGTCGCGGTCATCGTGGGGCAGGTGATAGGACGCATCAACGATACGCACGTCGGGCGCATTTAAATGCGCTTCGAGCCATTCACCGCTGACCAACGCTTCGGGGTGTTTGAGCTTCATGGAGCTTGCCTCGACCTGTTCATTGTTTTTTTGAACATTAGCAAGTTATGAATTGCTATTCCAGCCAATCGGGCACGGGCAACCCTTTGGATTTTAAAAAGGCCGGATTGAATAGCTTTGATTGATAGCGGGTGCCAAAATCGCACAGCACAGTGACAATGGTGTGCCCCGGTCCCATTTGTTTGGCCAAGTGGATTGCGCCTGCGACGTTGATGCCGCTGGATCCGCCCAGGCATAGCCCCTCATGCTTCAGCAAATCGAAAACGATGGGCAAGGCTTCGTGATCGGAAATCTGGAAGGCTTCGTCGATGGGTGCGCCCTCTAAGTTAGCGGTGATGCGGCCTTGACCGATGCCTTCGGTGATGGAGGAACCTTCGGATTTTAGCGTGCCGTGCTTGTAGTGTTCGAACAATGCCGAACCCATCGGGTCGGCTAGTGCGGTGACGATGTTCGGGTTTTTGTCTTTAAGCCCCAGTGCCACGCCAGCAAGGGTGCCGCCGGTGCCGACGGCACAGATAAAACCATCCACCTTGCCGCCGGTTTGCGTCCAGATTTCCGGTGCCGTGCTTTCAATGTGGGCGCGGCGGTTGGCAACGTTATCGAACTGACGCGCCCAGATGGCGCTACCGGGAGCAATGGCATTGAGTTCCTGTGCCTTGCGCTCCGATACGTGGACATAGTTGTCGGGGTTTTTGTAGGGAACGGCCGGGACTTCGATCAATTCCGCGCCACACAAGCGCAGGGTGTCTTTCTTTTCCTGGCTTTGAGTGTCGGGGATGATGATTACCGACTTGTACCCCAGTGCATTACCAACCAACGCTAGGCCGATGCCGGTATTGCCCGCGGTGCCTTCGACAATGGTGCCGCCCGGTTTCAACAGCCCGCGTTCTTGCGCATCGCGCACGATGAACAACGCCGCGCGGTCCTTGACCGATCCGCCGGGGTTCATGAATTCAGCCTTGCCGAGAATTTCGCAACCAGTGGCCTCCGATGCCGCGTTAAGGCGGATCAACGGCGTGTTACCGACAGCATCGGGAAACCCGGACTGGATATCCATTATATCATTCCCTTGAGTGATTTATATTATTTACGCTTTGCAAATTGTTGTATCACATTAAATACAAAGTTCATGGGGTTCAATATTTATCCACCTTGTTCTAAAAGCGATTTGTGGCCGAAGCGTGGCGTGATTGATATGCCAAAAAATATCGTCATGGATGTTTTTTTTAGTCCACCACGGGGGCATTCACAGCTGTCTACGTGCCCATATTGCGGCGATAGCGTCCTGGTGTTTCACCGACATAGCGTTTGAAGACCCGGCTAAACGCGCCATCCGTGGCGTAGCCCACATGCTCGGCAATTGCGTAAAGCGACAGATCGCTCTGGCGTAAAAGGCATTTTGCCTTGTAGATACGCCACCGCGTGACGTAGTTCAAAGGGGTTTCGCCCACCGTTTCTTTGAACCGTCGCGCAAAGGCTGAGCGTGACATGGATGCCGTACCGGCTAGCGTTTGTGCCGTCCAGTCATATCCAATATCTGCATGGATGGCCCGCATTGCTGCGCCCAATCGCCGGTCGGCATAGGCCGCAAGCCAGTTCATTTTTGCACCAGCACAAGACAGGCAATGTGCCCGCACGGCTTGAATAAACAAAATGTCAGCCAATCGACTGACGATCAGCTTTGAGCCGAGGTCATGCTCTGCTGTTTCCATTGCAATCAGTTGCAGCGTTGATTGCAATGCCTGAACACGGGCGTTGTCCATACCGATCCGCATCACCTTCGGCAGTACGGACATCAAGGGCTCGGCCCCGTCCTGGTCGAAAGAAAACCATCCACCGACGACGTCGGTGGGCTGTCCACCACCGCCAAATGCAACGCCGTCGCCATCTTTGTCATGAAATACTTCGCTGCAGGGGCGGGTTGGACTTTGTGGATTATCGCACAACGAAAATGGTGTTTCGGGCGCGACGAAGTAGCAGTCCCCCGCAGTTAGCGCTATCGGTTGGTCGAGCGCTGGGGACTTTAGCCAGCAACCACCGCGAACGACCAAACCAAAGCGCGCTTCGGGACCGAAGTTAAAATCGATCCCCCAAGGGGCCGTTGCTGCCAAACGCGCATACAACGCGCTTTCAACACGCATGGCCGCGAATATTTCATCAATTATGTCCATTCGGTCGCACCATATAAGACGATTGGATAAAAAACAGGCTGATTTTGACGGTTTTTGCCTATCCAGAAGATCTATGGTCGCACATCGTTGTTGGCGCATCAATCCTTGATCGACCTGCGTCGTTATGACTTCAGGGCGCTCATCGCACGATACGTTTCAAGCCCTAAATTTCAGGAGTTTCATTATGCAAGCTTACCGACTCGAACATTTTGGCACCCTTGACGGCCTCGTTCTTCATACTGAGGACACGCCACGTCCACAGGCTAGCGAGGTCTTGGTGCGGGTGCGCGCGAGCACACTGAATTACCGCGATCTTGCTATACTTAACGGGCAATATCCGATGTCGGTGAAGCCGGGGCTTATCCCCCTTTCGGACGGCGCAGGCGAGGTGGTGGAGATCGGTTCGGCGGTCACGCGCTTTAAGGTCGGCGACCGGGTCGCCAATAGCTTTTTCCCCCGTTGGTTCGGTGGGCGTTTTGAGATGCTTCATGCTTTTGAGCAGTATGGCAGCGACCGTGATGGTTGGCTTGTCGAATTCAAGGCCGTCGATCAAGAGGCTCTGGTTTCCATTCCGGCGCATCTCAGCTTCGAAGAGGCCGCGACCTTGCCTTGCGCAGCGCTCACGGCGTGGTCGGCTCTCTATGGTCCGACACCGATTGCACCGGGTGACAGTGTGCTGATCCAGGGCACCGGAGGTGTATCCCTGTTTGCACTGCAACTGGCAAAATTGAGCGGTGCGCGCACCATCGCAACAACGTCAAGCGATGCAAAGATGGAAATTCTAAATGCACTCGGTGCGGACGCAACAATCAACTACATCAAAACACCTGACTGGGACCGTGCCGTGCGAGATGTCACCGATGGGCGAGGCGTCGATCGTGTTGTTGAAGTTGGCGGCGCAGGAACGCTCGGCAAATCGATCAGGTCGACTGTTCCCGGTGGAGAAGTCTGCCTTATCGGGTTTCTTGCCGATGCAAAAGACCCAGTGGATTTTATGGCCCTCTTCATGGGCGGTGTGTCGCTTCGGCGTATTGCAGTCGGCAGTCGTGATGATTTTGAAGCCATGAACCGGGCGATCGCGTGGCACCGTTTAAGTCCTAAAATCGACAGCGTGTTCCCGTTTTCCGACGCGAAGAAAGCCTGGCAACACTTCGAAGGCCGTAAAAATGTGGGAAAAGTCGTTATCGCCCATTGATATATCCCGTCGTGATAGAGCGGAGTTAGTGCGCGTGCAATATGGCGTATTAACGATATTAATTGCCTTTATTGCCACTATAAGCCGTAAAATGGGTGCGGTAATTTGTCCATGTGCCCTCAATGCTTCATGAAACAAAGACAGGAACGGCCATGTCAAATGGATCTGCTGCAATGCCCGCAATTGAAAACCGTGCTCAGGCACTGTGCTTGCTTGCCACATTCATTGTGGCCACGTCATTTCCCGTGGGTGCCGCCATCACGCAAGGGCTGGACAGTGTGGTGCTTACCTTGTTGCGGTTTGCCCTTTCCATTGTGGTGCTGGCGCCGATTGTGATGTGGAAATATGGGATCGAGCGTCCAACGCTTTGGGATCTCAGCCGATACGCAACCATCAGTGCGCTTTTGGTTGTTTTTTTTGCGGGCATGTTTGAAGCCTTGCGCTACACGTCGCCGCTCAATACGGCCACGCTCTTTACCCTGACCCCAATGATCAGCGCAGGTGCGGCGGCTATTTTGTTGGGGGAAAGGCCAAGTTCACGAACCATGGTGGCCCTTGGGTTGGGGCTGGCAGGGGCCGTATGGGTTATTTACCGGGGGGATTTTTCATCGCTCGGTGCGATGGTCTTCAACAAGGGCGATGTCATTTTTCTGATCGGAACCGTGGCAATGGGGTTCTACGGTTCTTTGGTAAAGGTGCTTCATCGGGGCGAGCCTATGGCGAAAATGACGTTTTGGGTATTGGTCACGGGCACTGTATGGCTGCTGATCCTGTCATTGCCGCGCCTGGGTGATGTCACATGGTCTGCGGTGCCTTCTATCACCTATTACGGCATCATATATTTGGCATGTTTTACCGCTGTCACGTTTTTCATTTTTCAGTGGAGCACCTTGATCATCGGTCCCACGAAGGTCATGTCCTACACCTACCTACATCCCACGCTGGTATTGCTGATCGGTCTGGCGCTTGGCGACGAAGCACCTCCGCTTCTCACATATCCCGGCTTTTTGCTTGTGATTGGAGCGACGTTTGTCTTGCAACGCGCCCCCCGTAAATTGGTTGAGGTCCCATTGTGAGGTTTAGGGTGCGTGAAATAAAGTCGCTAAACGTTATACGTTGATGGTGATCACGCGTCGGCAGAATCTCCGCTGGCTTTTGACCAATGATTGCGGAGTGCGGACACGTTGATCTTGAACCACTGCATAGCGATCAGCGTTGCGGAGTTGATATAGCGTCCTTCATCGAGCCAGTTCAGCGCGGTTTGCGTATCGACAGAAAGCACCCGAATGTCTTCGTTTTCCTGGTCCAGGCCGTATACGCCCCGGGCATTGGTGGCGTCAATCCGGGCGCAGTACAGAAAAATACTTTCCGACGTGCCGCCGGGGCTGGCGAGATAGTGGCTGATGGGGATCAGGTCGAGAACCTTGCAGTCGGCTTCTTCCAGGCATTCGCGGCGAGCAACATCTTCGGGCGTCTCGCCTGCGTCGATGATGCCGACTATGCATTCCAACAGCCATGGTGATTGGGTTTTGTCATCAAACCAGGGTGAGTTGAAAGCGGCATATGCTCCGGTGCGGAACTGTTCGATGAACACAACCTTGTCCAGAACGGGATCGAACAAAAGCACCGCTGTGGCATGGCCGCGTTCAAACACTTCGCGGCTCATGACGTCGGTCCATCCGCCTTCGTGCTTGCGGTGGCGCAAGTGATAGTGATCGACCTTAAAGTACCCGTTGTGGACGCGTTCTTGTTCCACCACCTCGACATCTTCGGTGGTAAAGGTTTCCGTCGCCAGTGGTTGGGTGTCCGTCATGGCTTAAGCTCCGCTGTATGAGGGCATCAGTAGAGCGTGCTGCCTGATCACATTCAAGTTGATAATGATGAGTGTGTTTCGCCCCAGAGCGTCACGTATGGGCTTGCAATCATCGTGTCGTAAGCGCACTTCTTTTACCTCATGGGATGTGGAGGATTGGATGGCGCAGACAAGTGTAAAAGTTGCATTCAAGGGCGGCGCGGGTGAAATGCTTGCGGCACGACTTGACTTGCCCATGGGGCCGCCCAGAGCCTTTGCGCTGTTCGCACACTGTTTTACCTGTTCGAAGGACCTGCGAGCCGTCGGTCGATTGGCGAACGGGTTAACTCATCACGGCATTGCTGTTTTGCGGTTCGATTTTACAGGACTGGGCAGTTCCGAGGGGGAGTTTGCCAATACCAATTTCACCTCCAATATTGGTGACTTGGTGGCCGCCGCGGATTGGTTGCGTGACCATCACAGCGCTCCGCAGATTCTTATCGGTCATTCGCTCGGCGGTGCGGCTGTGCTTGCAGCGGCTCATCGTATCCCTGAAAGCAAGGCCGTCGCCACCATAGGGGCTCCATTTGACCCAAATCATGTGACCGGACATTTCGGCGCGGCGCTGGGGCAGATCATTGATACGGGCTCGGCCCAAGTCGATGTGGGCGGACGACCGTTCACGATTGAAAAGCATTTCATCGATGATATTTCGGTGCACAACATGGAACACGCCATTCAAGAGTTGGACCGTGCGCTGATCGTTTTTCATGCGCCCCGTGATGAGATCGTCGGCATCGAGAACGCCGAACAAATTTTTGTCGCTGCCAAGCATCCTAAAAGTTTCGTATCGCTGGCTGATGCCGATCACCTGCTGCACAATCCAGATGATGCGCATTATATCTCCGGCGTGATCGCGGCGTGGGCGGAAAGTTATATGGACGCCCCCAAGGCTGTTGATGAAACCATTTTACCCGGCAGCCCCGGTGAGGTGGTGGTGTGGGAAACCGGAAACGGAAAGTTCCAGCAGCACGCCGTCATCGGTGGGCGGCATTATTTGGTTGCGGACGAACCGGAAACCTATGGCGGTCTCGGGTCAGGGCCGTCGCCCTACGATTTGTTGCTGGCAGGTCTGGGGGCGTGCACGTCGATGACGTTGCGCATGTATGCAGATCACAAAAAAATCCCGTTGGATAAAGTGACCGTGCGTCTGCATCATGACAAAATCCATGCCGAGGATTGTCACGAGTGTCAGACCAAGAACGGCAAGATCGATGTGATCGACCGTGAAGTGGTGATGGAAGGTGACCTGGACCCCGCCACCCGCGCGCGCTTGCTGGAAATCGCCGACAGGTGTCCCGTACACAAAACCCTGCATGCCGAGGTTAAGGTTGTCACCCGTGAAGGCACCGATGCGCGAAAGGCCGGAGCTTAGCCCCAGAAGCGCCCCGATACACCAACGCCGATCGCCACAAGGCCAAGGATCAGGTTGGTTGTGACGATGCGTCGGATGAGGCCAAGGTAACCAGCCGCTGCGGGCCAGTTTTCAGCGAGGACTTCCACCTTGAACTTGGCGAAGGGGCGAAAAAACAAGAACGCATACAAAAATACCATGACCCAACCGATACTGTGCATGACCGTGACATGGTAACCGGCTGCGGCGAAGCTACCGAAATCGACAAACACCATCGCATATCCAGTCAGGGGCAACACAACCACGCACAGCCAGACCCAGGCGAAGAAGCGCGGAAACACATTGCTCCAGACTCGCAGACGGCTCACGGGGTCTTCCTCCATCAGCGCTGGACGCAGTGCCATGTGGGCGAAGAACATGCCGCCAACCCAGATCACCGCAGCCAGGGTATGGGCCGTGCTGGTGATGGGAAACAGAAAGTCGATCAGTTCCATGTGCTTTATCCCCGGTTATTCCGTACACTTTGGTATTATATGTAAGACATTCATAGGTTGTTTGGAAGCGTTTAAGAAAACCGTTCCCAGCCCAGTCCTTCCAGATGGACCTCAGGGGCGTGGCTGGCAGCCAAATCGGCAACAATGCGGGCTGAGCCCATGGCCATTGTCCAGCCCAACATGCCATGCCCTATGTTGAGGATCAGGTTTTCCTGTTTGCCCCGACCGATGATCGGCACGCTGTCTGGGGTCATCGGACGCAATCCGGTCCAATAGGTGGCGTGCTTCGATTCCGCTGCGCGGGGGAACAATTGTAAGGCGTTCCTTAATACCAAACGGGCGCGTTCCTCGTTCAGATCTGTGTCGTAACCGTTTAATTCCAACATACCCGCCACGCGTAATTTGCTGCCAAGACGGCTGAATACGAGTTTGTGGGCCTGACTGGTGATGGAGACCCTGGGCGCCATGGCGTCGTCGAGAATAGGCACCGTCACCGAATAGCCTTTGGCTGGGTACACGGGTAGCGACAGGTCTGCGGTCTTGAGGATCAACGGGCTATAACTGCCAAGCGCCATAACGAATACATCCGCCGTTATGGGCCCTTGATCCGTTTCAACGGCGGCAATACGCCAATCGTCGCGCTGTAATCCTTTGACCGTGGTGTTGAACTTAAAGTCTACACCGCGTTTGATGCACCGCTCTGCGAGCGCCTTGGTGAATTCATAACAATCGCCGCTGGCGTCGTGTGGCGTATAAGAGCCGCCAGCAATCAACAGTGCGCTGTGCGCCAAGGCAGGTTCGAGTTTGATGCAGCCCTTACGATCAATCGTCTGCCGCTCGGAGCCAAGCTCTTTCATAGCGCGTGTGTTTTCCAACGACTGATCGAATTCTCGTTCATCCTGATAGAGGTTGAGTATACCGTTAGTAAGGCGATCAAACGCGATTTTCTCATGCGCCACGATGGTGTTCATGCGTTCGCGCGAATACAGCGTCAGTCGCAGTATTCGTTCGGCATTGTTCCAAAACTTCGGCTCAGGGCAGTTGGACAGAAATTTTAAAGTCCACGACCACAGTGCGGGGTCCAGACGCAGTCGATAGAGCAGGGGGGCGTCTTTTTTCCCCAACCACTTGAGTGCTTTTGCAATGACCCCCGGACCCGGCAGAGGTTCGCCATGGTGCGACGACAACTGCCCACCGTTGGCGAAACTGGTATCCAGTGCAACACCTTCACGTTGGTCAATGACCGTCACGTCATGACCATCGCAGGCCAGCTCGTAAGCGCTGGTCACGCCGATGACACCTGCACCGAGGACAATGACTTTCATTTTCGACACCGCAATTTCTAAACTGTTGCTCTGATGGGTTTAAAACGTGACGCGTTAGAAGTCTACGCCAACCTTTACGATTTCTCCTTCCCGCGAGCCGACGAACACTGTTTTGTTGTCACCTGTTGTGCACAGGAAAAAACGTGCGTTGAACGGCAAATCGTAGGCTTTCAGTTCATCGCCATTCTTGCGATCAAGAATGTGTAACGTATCACGCATGTCCAAGGCGTAAACGGCCTTGTCGTCGGAGATCAGCTCGGCCATGAAGTGGCCCCATTTCTTATAGCCCGACGATGCGCGGTGGTCGTCGGTAAGGTGACGCCACCGCATGTTGCCATTGCGTACATCCAGCGAATAGAGCCAGCCTGTGGGCGACCAGAAATAGGTTTGATCGTTTGCGACCATGTGGCTGTTGATGAAGTTGCCACCATAGAACCGCCACAGGGGCTCGCCATTTTCGATCTTAATGCCATAGAGGTCGTCTTTGTAGCCGCCCGCGACCAAAATATCCTGACCGGTGGCATCCTGGGTGACGTAGAGTTGGCGCAGATACTGCCAGCGCCGCTTGCCGGTATTGTTTTTCCACACCAAAGACCCGTCTTCGATGTCGATGGCGTATAGGTTTCCATCGCCCGGTCCCATCAACACCCACTTGTCCCTGTAGGCGATGGGCGGGTAGGCGATGAGGCGTGGTACGACGATTTCAAACTCCCACAGTTCTTCGCCTGTATGTGCATCGAATGCCTTCAGCCAACTGTCTTGTCCGACGATCACCTTGCCGGCGGCAATCAACGGCACGCTCAGTTGCTCTTTTTCCCCGACCGTATGCGTCCATAGTATTTGTCCGCTTTGGGCGTCCAGTGCGGCCAGGCCCTTGCGACCGCCCACAACCATCACGCCGTCATTCACCCGTGGACGAAAGTGCGTTTCAACCGCCAATGCGGTCTGCCACAGTTGCTTGCCGTTGGTGTCCCACAGTTCTGCCGTGGTGTCACCGGACAGGTATATGCGATCGGACGTACAGGTGAACGGGCGCAACTGTGTGTTGCCTGTTTGCCATTGCCCCAAAATGGTGGCGGGTTCGTCCACGGCGCGCTTCATTTCGTTAGGTTTGCGGGTACCGGCATGTGCTGGCGTTACGGCGGCATTCAAAATAGCGAGCCCTGCCATTGAGAGCACGGCAACGCGTAGGAAGTGGGTGCGCAAAAGCATGGGTAATGAGGGTGTGTCTGTGCGCATGGGTGTGGCCTGTTTGGTCATTTTTGGTTTCTTTTTCCCCGTGCCCAACCCGCAACAAAGTAAGTCAGGGCATTGAAGTTAAGCGCGAAAGCAAAGGGCATGACAACCCCCTAAGCCATTTGTTGGGTGAGTGAGGTGGGGTAAAACGGCAAGAAAAAAGGGGCCGGGTTGTCCCGGTCCCTTTTCATCTTTTAAGCGTTAAAGTGCGGTTAGTTGCACTTTGCGCCCTGACCAACCCATTTCATGAGAATGTGCAAATTGTAGGGGTCGCGATCCGCATCGGAAGCGATGCCCAAGGGCATGCGGTTGTGGGTTAAGCGCATCCACAGCTTGGATCCTTCTGGGTCGCCTGGTTTGACGATCATTACCGGCGGCAGACCTTCTGCGGCTTTGGCAACCGAGTCAGCACCCTTTTCAACGATACCGGACCAGCTTGTCAGGTCCATTTCGTGAAATGAGGGCGGTTCTTGGTTCGACATGTGGCAATCGGTGCATTTGGTTTCGCCACCAAACGCGCCGGCCGTTGCAAATAACGGCAGAACTTTCTTTTGGAAGTTAGCGTCGTTTTTGAGCCCGCCTTTGATCCAATCAAAAACAATCAGGTGGTTCTTAGTGTTTGACGGATAAGATGGCGAAATACCAAGTGGCATGCGGTTGTCGCGCAAGGAACGGCGCATGGAGCCGCCACTGCCTTTGCCCGGCGTTACGAATGCACCGCCGACACCACCTTTGAGGATGCCCTCGCAGCTCGATAGATCAAGGCCGTTATAGGCCTTTGAAGCGTTGTGGCAAACGATGCAGGCCGCCCCCTCACCAAAGGCGTTGTCGGTACGCATCAGTGTTGCGACACGTTCGTATGAGATCGGAATATTGGCGTTGATGACTTTGTCAAAAACGGCTTGTACGTGCTGGTCGAGTTCTTCGCTTGAGGCAGCAGCCGACGTAGACGTGATCGTTAAGCCGAGAACGGCAAAGCCAACCAGAGAAGCGAAGCCCCAGCGTTGCGTCATAGGTGTCATGTGAAGTTTCCCCATAGAAATTGGTTGTACCTCTGTGAAGCGTTTTATTATTTAGTGTGTATTGTTCAATATGCTTCATGAAGTCCGCCAGCCCGCTCGGTCTGTCTAAATAACCGTTTGGCCTGACCGCGTCCCTCCCGAAACGCGCAACTAAAAGGAAGCTTATATCTTTTCTAAATTCAAGAAATATTTTAAAATATTTCATACTTATGGCAATAATTAATAGAAAGTTTTCTCATCATATAGACTGAGTATTGTAATTGTGCGGTGCATTAATTAGAAACATGAAATTTATTATATTACCTTGTGTTAATATTTATTTGTTCAGATTGGGCCGCAGAATTTTAGGGGTTTGTGCTGCATGGGGTATATGTTCCTTGTGTCGGGAACTTAACTATCGATGCAAACTGATGTTTTGAAGCACTGAAAGCGTGTGCTAAATTTTGCATAACACGTAGTGCGGATATTTTTATCTGTCGAAAATGAGCAAAAGGAGCCTTCCATGGAAATTTTGAGCGTTTCGAAAATGAGGGCCGCTGACCAAACCGCGATCTCTGCGGGGATTTCCGCACTTAAATTGATGGATGGTGCGGGAAAGGCGGTCGCCGATGCCATTCTGGCGCGCTGGGAAAAACGCGCCGTTGCGGTGCTTGCGGGCCCCGGCAACAACGGCGGCGATGGGTTTGTTGTTGCGAGCCTGCTGAAAAAGGCGGGTTGGGGTGTCACGGTCTTTTTGTACGGTGATAAAACGGCTCTGAGCGGCGAGGCGGCGATTTGCGCCAAACGCTGGCGTGCGAAGGTTCAGCCGTTGGCCTCCGCCCTTGATGTGATTGCAGGGTTGGAAAGCGCGGATGATTTGTTGGTGGTGGATGCGTTGTTCGGTACGGGTTTAACCCGCCCCCTTGAAGATGAAGCGAAGATTCTTGCAGAACTGCTGACGGTATCCCAAGCCCAGGATAATGCCCCGATTGTGGTCGCGGTTGATGTGCCGAGCGGATTGGGCGGTGATACTGGTCGCGCGCTTGGCGCCGATGACCGGCGCGGCGGAATTTGTTTTCATGCCGATCTCACCGTGACCTTTTGTCGCCCCAAGCCGGCGCATGTTTTGATGCCGGGGCGCGGCGTTTGCGGTGAAATCGTGGTTGTCGATATTGGTATCTCCGACGATGTGGTGCGCTCTGTATCGAAACGTACGTTTATCAATAGACCCGATTTGTGGGGGCAGTCGTTCGCGAACCATGAGGCCGATACCCACAAGCACGCCCGTGGGCATGTGTTGGTGTTGGGTGGTGCTGCGATGATCGGTGCCGCACGTTTGGTGGCGGGAGCCGCACGCCGTGCCGGGGCCGGGCTGGTAAGCATTGCGGCACCTGATAGCGTTTTCCCCATTTATGCTTCAAGCGTTGACCCGGGAACTTTGGTCCCATCCTTTAAGGGGCCTAAGGGATGGCGCAACCTGATCAATGACCCACGCAAGAACACCTGCGTGATGGGGCCGGGCGCGGGTCTCGGGAAGCCTCTACGCGATATGGTGTTGAGCACGGTTGCTTTGGGCAAGCGATGTGTGCTGGACGCAGATGCGCTGTCGGTTTTTGAGAAAGACCCGAAAGCGTTGTTCAAGGCGGCGAAGGAAATCCGCAAAGCTCAAGGCGGGATCGATTCCATCGTTTTGACGCCGCACGGTGGTGAGTTCCCACGACTGTTCCCTGATTTAGCGCGCCGTTATGCGCGGCCTGAAGGCAACAAAAGTGGTGCCAAAGACAGTAAATTGGCGGTGACCCGCGAGGCGGCGAAGCGTTCCGGGTGCGTGGTGCTGTTCAAAGGCCCCGATACCGTTGTTGCAGCACCGGATGGGCGTGCGGCGGTGACCACCAATGCGCCGAGAACCCTGGCAACCGCAGGGAGCGGGGATGTTTTGGCCGGAATTATCGGGGCGTTGCTGGCCCAGGGCATGCCCGCGTTTGAAGCCGCCAACGCCGCCGCGTGGCTGCACGGCGAGGCTGCCAGCGCCTTTGGTCCCGGGCTGATTGCCGAAGACATCATCGACGAGTTACCCGATGTGCTCGGTTGGTTGTTGGAGATGCTGCCCTAAAGTGGCGCTCGCGCCCGTTGACAGCGAAGCCGATTTGTATAAAGTGCGCGCCACGCTCGGTTATCCGGGGCCTTCGGCGGGCGTGGTGGAATTGGTAGACACGCCAGATTTAGGTTCTGGTGGCGGAAACGCCGTGGGGGTTCAAGTCCCTCCGCCCGCACCAACCATATGCCGGTCCTCGGACGCCGATTGGGAATTGAGCAGGGCGCTCGCCGTGTCTTCTTTTGATGCGGGCAGGCGCCTATTGTTTTTATTAGAGAATGCGAACGGGTTTCACCATGCAGGTTACTGAAACGAAAAACGAAGGACTGAGCCGCGAATTCACCATCGTCATCCCGGCGAGCGAATTCGAAGAGCAGGTTGCCAGCCGTCTCAAAGAGATGTCAAAAACCATACAGATGCCGGGCTTCCGCAAGGGTAAGGTGCCCGTTAGCCTGCTGCGCCAAAAGTATGGCTCAAACGTGATGGGTGAAACGCTTGAAAAAGCAGTCCAGGACGCTTCGACCAAAGTGATGAGCGACAACGATCTGCGTCCAGCGATGCAGCCTAAGATCGAAATCACCAGCTTCGATGAAGGCAAAGACCTCGAATTTTCCATGGCCGTTGATGTTATGCCGGAAATCGACCTCGGCGACTTCTCCAAGATTTCGGTCGAACGTCTGACCGCTGAAACCAACGAAGCGGAAGTCGACAGCACGCTGGAGCGTATGGCTGAAGCCTATAAAACTTCGGAACCTGTTGCAAAAAAACGTAAATCCAAATCTGGCGACGTGCTCAATATCGACTTTGTCGGTAAAGTGGACGGCGTGGAATTCCCCGGCGGTAAGGCGGAAGCCTTTGACTTGGAATTGGGTTCGGGCAGCTTCATTCCCGGTTTTGAAGACCAGTTGATCGGTCAGAACGTCGGTGATGAACTCGACGTCAACGTCATGTTCCCCGAAGAATACGGTGCCGAAAACCTCGCTGGTAAGGATGCCGTATTCGGCGTCAAGATCAACGAGATGAAGGAATCCAAGCCGTCGGCTATCGATGATGAACTGGCCACAAAAGCCGGCATGGAAAACTTGGAAGCGTTGAAGAGCGCCATTCGTGATCAGCATGCTCAGGGCTTCAACCAAATTGCACGCCAAAAAGCGAAACGTGCGCTGTTGGATGCGTTGAACGACGCTTACGATTACGCATTGCCGCCGAGCTTGGTGGAAGCTGAATACGAAAGCATTGAGAAGGCCTACATCGAAGCTAAGGAAGCCGGTCAGGAAGTCGAAGACATGACTGACGAAGAGCGTGAAGCGGATTTCCGCGACATCGCCACACGTCGCGTCAAGCTCGGCCTGTTGTTCGCAGAAGTCGGTCGCACCAACAAGATCGAAATCACCCAGGACGATTTGCAGAAAGCGATTATGCAGGAAGCACAGAATTATCCTGGTCAAGAACAGATGGTTTTCAAGTACTACCAGGAAAACCCTCAGGCGATGCAGCAACTGTCTGGCCCGGTGTTTGAAGACAAAGTCACCGATTTCATCATGGAACTGGCGAAGACCACCGACAAGGTTGTGTCCGTCGAAGAATTGATGGCTGACGATGACGCGCCCGCCAAGCCGAAGAAGAAAGCGGCTACGAAAAAGGCTGCACCGAAAAAAGCCGCTGCTAAGGCTGACGAAAAGGCACCTGCGAAAAAAGCACCTGCGAAAAAGGCACCGGCGAAGAAGGCCGCTGCTAAAAAAGCGGACTGATTTCGCGCAGAAAATGCCAATTGGGACTTTTCTTTTCGTTTCCCGCCCCCATACTCTGTGGGGCGGGTTTCGATTCCGGCCCAAAGACAACGATTAATTGAGGACAGGTTCTGGCTATGCGCGATCGCGATCCCATTGAATATTACATGAGCAGCTTGGTTCCGATGGTAGTGGAAACCACCAACCGCGGCGAACGGGCGTACGACATTTATTCACGCCTTTTGAAGGAACGCATCATTTTCCTCACTGGCGGCGTAGAAGATCATGTCTCTAGCGTGATTTGCGCGCAGTTGTTGTTCCTGGAAAGCGAAAATCCGAAAAAGGACATTTCGTTTTACATCAACTCACCTGGTGGCGTGGTGACGTCCGGTCTCGCGATTTACGACACCATGCAGTACATCCGCCCAAAGGTTTCGACCGTGTGCATCGGCCAAGCGGCCAGTATGGGGTCGCTTTTGTTGGCGGCTGGCGCGCCGGGTAAGCGGTACGCGTTGCCCAATGCCCGTGTGATGATCCACCAGCCATCCGGTGGCGCTCAGGGGCAAGCTACGGACATTGAAATCCAAGCCAAGGAAATTTTGTCGCTGCGGGCGCGATTGAACGATATTTACGTCAAGCACACAGGCCAGGACCTCGACCATATCGAACGCTCGATGGAGCGCGATAAGTTCTTGAGCCCGGAAGAAGCCAAAGCCTTTGGTCTGATCGATGAAGTTGTCGACCAGCGCCCGCTCGATGACGATGACGACGCGAGCGCGTCGGACACCTGATCGCGGCTTAAAATTCCCCTACCGTGCGTGGTCATGCAGCCGCCGGGTAGGGGTTTTTTACGGTTTTCGATTTTCTCAGGCTGATAAATTAAGGAAATCGAAGAATTTGGCTGATACATTTTTGGGCCATGCAGATTTCACGGTGGATTACCGGCGCAGGCGGCAACGGCTGATTGTAGCGGTCAACATATTGTAAAAGCTGGCGAACCCCGCAAGCGGGTCTTATATAATTATAAATGGCTACACGGGCCGATGAGACGCAAGCCTTTCCAAGCGGAGGCAAACGTCGAAATATTCGACAAGGGGATTGTCCCCTTTGCCCGCCAGTGGCTAATATGTCTTGTAACAAGACGGTTGCAAACCTCGCCAAAGCCCCAAGAAGACGGCGGGGAATAACACGAACGGAGAATTCATGAGCAAGTCCAGTAGTGGTGATGCCAAGAACACGCTTTACTGCTCGTTTTGCGGTAAAAGCCAGCATGAGGTCCGCAAACTGATTGCGGGACCCACGGTTTTTATCTGCGACGAGTGTGTTGAGTTGTGCATGGATATCATTCGCGAGGAGCACAAAAGCTCGCTCGTGAAGTCCGGTGAGGGCGTGCCCACTCCGCAGGAAATCTGTGACGTTCTCAACGACTACGTGATCGGACAAGCCCATGCCAAGCGCGTGCTGGCCGTGGCGGTGCACAATCATTACAAGCGCCTTGGCCACAGCGCCAAGTCCGATGAGGTCGAACTGGCTAAGTCCAACATCTTGCTGTTGGGTCCGACCGGTTGCGGCAAGACACTTTTGGCGCAGACCCTGGCGCGCATCCTCGATGTGCCGTTCACCATGGCTGACGCCACCACCCTGACCGAAGCCGGTTATGTGGGTGAGGACGTGGAAAACATCATCCTTAAGCTGCTGCAATCGGCCGACTACAACGTCGAACGTGCTCAGCGCGGCATCGTCTACATTGACGAAGTCGATAAAATCAGCCGCAAGTCCGACAATCCGTCCATCACCCGTGACGTTTCAGGCGAAGGCGTGCAGCAGGCGTTGTTGAAGATCATGGAAGGCACCGTTGCCTCCGTGCCGCCGCAAGGTGGCCGCAAGCATCCTCAGCAGGAATTCCTGCAGGTCGATACCACCAATATCTTGTTCATCTGCGGTGGCGCGTTCGCTGGCCTGGACAAGATCATCGCTTCGCGCGGCAAAGGCTCTTCAATTGGTTTTGGTGCCGATGTTCAAGCTCCCGACGCTCGCGGTGTGGGTGAAATCTTGCACGAACTGGAACCGGAAGACCTGTTGAAGTTCGGCTTGATCCCTGAATTCGTCGGCCGTGTGCCGGTTCTGGCCACATTGGAAGATCTGGACGAAGACGCCCTGATCACCATTTTGACTGAACCGAAGAATGCCTTGGTCAAGCAGTACCAGCGCCTGTTCGATATGGAAGATGTTCAGTTGACCTTCACCGATGGTGCCTTGGTCAGCATTGCCAAGAAGGCAGTTGAACGTAAAACCGGTGCACGCGGTCTGCGGTCCATCATGGAAGCCATCTTGCTCGACACCATGTTCGATCTGCCCGGTCTGGACGGCGTTGAAGAGGTTGTGATCAACCGCGAAGTGGTGGCTGAGGGGGCAAAACCCCTGTTTATCTACGCTGATCGCACCGAAGAGGTGGAATCGAGCGCCTAATACGCGTTATGAGCCTAAAATTTGGCTTTAAAGCCATGCGCTGAACCGCTGAGCTGTCAAAAGCTCGGCGGTTTTGTCGTTTTATGGCATATATCCTCTGTTTTTTGTCTCTTATCCCCAGTTTCAGCGCATATTTGTGCGTGTGGGCCTTGAAGATGGGGGGAAAGGGGGCCATCTTTTGATACAAGAACCCCGAACCGGTTTCTCCGGTGAACAAACTTCTTTCATAAGGACTTCGTGTCGATATGAGTTCCCTCATTTCTCAAGGCGAAATGCTTCCTGTTCTCCCGCTGCGCGACATCGTGGTGTTTCCCCACATGATCGTGCCGCTGTTCGTGGGCCGCGACAAATCTGTGCGCGCCCTCGAAGATGTTATGCGCGAAGACAAGCAAATCTTGTTGGTGGCACAAAAGAATGCCGCTCAGGACGAGCCTCAACCCGAAGACATTTACAGCGTCGGCACAGTGTCCACCGTTCTGCAATTGCTGAAGTTACCCGACGGCACCGTCAAGGTGCTGGTCGAAGGCGGTCGCCGCGCGAAAATCCTGAAATACGGCGATAAGACAGAATTTTTTCAAGCTGAGGTCGAGTTCATTGATGAACAAGACGGCGACGAGAAAGAACTCGAAGCCCTGTCGCGCTCGGTTGTTTCCGAGTTTGAGCAGTACATCAAACTGAACAAAAAAATTCCGCCGGAAGCCTTGGTGTCCATCAACCAGATCGAAGATGCTTCGAAACTGGCCGATACGGTCGCGTCGCATTTGGCGTTGAAGATTTCCGAAAAGCAGGAATTGCTGGAAACCCAGACCACCGGCGAACGCCTAGAGCGCGTCTATTCCTACATGGAAGGCGAAATCGGCGTTTTGCAGGTGGAAAAGAAAATCCGTTCACGCGTCAAGCGCCAGATGGAAAAAACCCAGCGCGAGTACTATTTGAACGAACAGCTTAAAGCCATCCAGAAAGAACTGGGCGAAGGCGAAGAAGGCAAAGATGAAAATGCCGAGCTGGAAGAAAAAATCAAGAAAACCCGCTTGTCCAAGGAAGCTCGCGAGAAGTGTATGGCTGAGTTCAAGAAACTCAAGTCCATGAGCCCCATGTCCGCGGAAGCCACCGTGGTGCGCAACTACCTGGATTGGATACTGGGTATTCCCTGGAAGAAAAAATCTCCGGTCAAAAAAGATTTGAACGAGGCCCAGGAAATTCTCGACGCCGATCACTATGGTTTGGAAAAGGTCAAAGAACGCATCCTCGAATATCTTGCGGTTCAGGCTCGTACCAAAAAGCTCAAGGGCCCGATTCTCTGCTTGGTTGGCCCTCCGGGTGTTGGCAAAACGTCTTTGGGTAAGTCCATCGCACGCTCCACGGGACGTAAGTTCGTGCGTATGTCCTTGGGCGGCGTACGCGATGAGTCTGAAATTCGCGGTCATCGTCGCACCTATATCGGTTCGATGCCGGGCAAGGTGGTACAGGGGATGAAAAAAGCAAAAGTCTCCAACCCATTGTTTTTGCTTGATGAAATAGACAAGATGGGTGCCGATTGGCGTGGTGATCCTGCATCGGCATTGCTTGAGGTGCTGGATCCGGAACAGAACGCGACCTTCAACGATCACTATCTTGAAGTTGATTACGACCTGTCGGATGTAATGTTCGTGACCACCGCGAATACCATGAACATGCCGGGGCCGCTTATGGACCGTATGGAGATCATTCGTTTGTCGGGCTACACCGAAGACGAAAAGGTCGAAATCGCCAAGGGCCACCTGTTGCGCAAGCAAATTGAGGCGCATGGCCTCAAGGCCGAAGAATGGAGCATTTCCGATGGCGCTTTGCGTGATCTGATCCGTTATTACACCCGCGAAGCCGGTGTGCGTAGCTTGGAACGAGAAATCGCCAAGCTGGTGCGTAAAGCGACGAAGGAAATCCTCATGGAAGCTGAGGTCGATCACGTCAAGGTGACGTCGCGCAACCTGGAAAAATACTCCGGCGTGAAACGCTTCCGCTATGGTGAGCTTGAAGAAGAAGACAAAGTCGGCATCACCACCGGATTGGCGTGGACCGAGGTTGGCGGAGAGATATTGCAGATTGAAGCCCTCATGGTTCCCGGACGCGGACGTATGACCATCACCGGCAAGCTCGGCGATGTGATGACGGAATCGATCCAGGCGGCTAAGTCCTTTGTTCAGTCACGGGCAACGACGTTCGGCATCATGCCGCCGTTGTTCCAAAAACGCGACATTCACGTTCATGTACCCGAAGGCGCGACGCCGAAAGACGGCCCCAGCGCCGGTGTCGGGATGGTGACGTCGATCGTTTCGGTTTTGACCGGTGTTGCGGTACGCAAGGACGTTGCCATGACGGGTGAAATCACCTTGCGTGGTCGTGTGCTGCCTATTGGTGGCTTGAAGGAAAAGCTGTTGGCAGCCCTGCGTTCAGGCATCAAAACGGTACTGATTCCGGCCGACAACGAAAAAGATCTGGCTGAGATTCCCGATAACGTCACCAAGGGACTGAAAATCATCCCAGTGGCGCGGGTCGAGCAGGTGCTGGAGCATGCTTTGGTTGGACCGCTCACCCCCGTTGAGTGGGATGAAGATGCCGTTGATGCTGCTGTGGTTAACAATGCTGACGATAACGATACGAACGATATCCTCACCCATTGAGTGAAGCCTTTCAGCCGAAATAAGCGGCGGACTTGATTGGGCCCCGGCGAAGAAATATTTTCGCCGGGGCCTTTTTTGTCAGGAACTTGTCAGTTTCAAAAAAAATGTGGATACAATTTTATCAAAATGCTCTGAAAACCGCAAAAAACTGGGGAAAACTCCACTTGTTTGATTGACGCGGTTCGGGTTTCCCCCCTAAAGTCCTCCATCAACGAATCACTGCGCTGCCCAAACAGCGCTAACTCTGTACCAATCCTTGATTTTATGAAGGGGGCCTTAAGTTGAACAAGAATGATCTGATTGCCGCTGTAGCGACCAGCACCGAATTGTCCAAAGCGGACGCCACGAAAGCTGTGGACGGTGTTCTCGACGCCATCACGGGTTCTCTCAAATCCGGTAACGAAGTCCGTCTCGTGGGCTTCGGCACCTTCAGTGTTGCTGCTCGCGCAGCTTCCACCGGTCGTAACCCACGCACCGGCGAATCCATCCAGATTCCGGCTTCCAATCAGCCGAAATTCAAGGCTGGTAAAGCTCTTAAAGACGCTGTCAACTAAGACATCGTTTTTTGCGATTTTCGGCCATCTCCTCAAAGGGAGGTGGCCGTTTCGCATTTTTGGTGTTTAAGGCCTATTTGGTCTTGAGTTCCGGCAAGGCTGGCAGTAGTGTCGCCACGCTTTGACGATTTAAGGGCGGTTAGCTCAGCTGGTAGAGCATCTCGTTTACACCGAGAGGGTCGGCGGTTCGAACCCGTCACCGCCCACCAAGGTTTCTGCGGGTTTTAGGCTTTTTCTTGTTTTTAGTTAGTGCCGACACCGTTGGCACTAATGAGCCAAATGACAGGGAATCAGCCATCCCCCTCAAGGTTTCAGGATTTACTTTGCGATAGACCCGGCGCACCGTGTTCGGGTGTGTGCACGTAAAGTCTGAAATCTGGTCTACTGTCCAGCCATCTTCGGCCAGCCAAGAGATCACGCTATGCTTCAAAACGTGTGGCGTGAGCCATTTTGGCAGCTTGGCGTTCTTCACCGCCTGGCCAAATGATTTTGTGATATTGGCCACCGGCTTCCCACCATATTCAACAACGGTATCCGCAACCTTGCGTTCACGTTGATCACGAAGGGCTGCTACCAGCTCTTTGGATATGGGCGTGACGGCGCGGCGCTTCTTTGAAACTTGAATGTCCGGGTTGTTAAAATCGAGGATACCCCGGTCTTCATCGACCCGATCCCATGTTAAATCCAATATAGCGCCCATCCTAGCCCCTGTGGCCATGGCGATAAGCAGATAGAGGCGGGTGTGTTCCGTTGCTGCCTGGAGAAGCGCCTGGGCTTGCTCACGCGTGGCAAAGTGCTCTCTTGGAGGTTTGGCGGCAGGAAGGGTGATCTTTTCCCCTGGCTGGCGGTCAGCATGATTTAGGGCCTGAATAAGAAGCCCAAGCTCCTGGCGTACCGCAGGAACCATCTTTTTGCGGTGGGGTAGGTATCCGGCCAGTAGGGATTTTGTGATTTGGTCTGGGGTTCGATCCCCCATGTAAGCCTTTAGCGGCTTGGCAAAAGACTTCATCTTAACAATGGTGCGAACACCTTTTTTGTCTTCTAGGTAACGGTCAACGATCTCCGCAATGGTGGCGCCTTCAGGAATGGCTTCATCGGCGGCCTTTAAGGCTGCTACCCATTCCTCCGCTGCGACACGATCTGCAAGTGGGACACCTGTGCTTTTAACTTGGCTGCGGCGGCTGCCCGGTTCGCTGTAGCGGACGTACCAGTTCCGTCGCCCATCAATTCGGGTGAGTTGGTATTCTGGCTTTGACCGTTGTGGGCGGGGCATTCAAATTGCGCCTCATACGCGAGAATATGTTCTTCCTTTATCCGAATAGCGCAGTTTGGCCTACGGATGCAACCAAGTTGACCGCGATTGAGCATGTTATAGATTGTGTCAGAACTGAACCCGAGGCGCTCAGCGGCTGTTTTTACGGTGTAATTCATGACTTTTTCCCTACCTATGGGGCCTCGATTCAGTTCATTCGTCGTGGCAGACGGCAACGCCACCATCGTGGTTAAAATAGTATCTAGCGGATTGCGGGAGCTTCACCCCCTGGCGCTCGATGTAATACATGACGGCGCGCTCAACCTCTTCGCTATCAAGTTCAATCCGAGTTCCGGTTTCCTTGCGTACATCCATCGTTCTGCCTCCGTTATCGAAAGACCCGAATGCCGGGTGCTTTGTTGTTGAATGATGGAAGCCACTCTGCGCGACCGACGGTGACAAGTTCTTCACAGCATTTGAACGTGGCGTCCTTGTCCCATACGGACGAATGAGACAAAAGGTAATAGCCGTCTTCGTGCTCAAGTGCCTTTTCTGCGATCTGTTCTTTGTGGTCCATATCGGCCTCGTAAAGTTACGCCTCGCGCAGAGCGCCGAAGCTGTAAAGCGGCGCTGGCTCAAGGCTAGATTTCAAATACAACGGGTGGCGGGGCTGGTCGTTCTTGGTTAGAAGCAAAGCCATCGGTGTCACGGCGGCATCATCCAGCCAGCCTAAAACGGTTTCGGCTTGGTTCATGTATGTTCCGTGCGCACCCCAGGCGCACACAACAATCCCTTTCATGTTCGGCTGGCACGGATGTCCCCGTTCAACATAATCCGCCGCCTCTTTGACATAACGCATGTTTTCAGGGCCTACAGGGTCATCGGCTTTCATCATGTCTTGCGGGTCTGTTGCGCGAACCGAAAACAAGTTGACCACAATCAATTCGCCACAGCCCCAAGACTTTGCAAAGTTAATGCACCGCCGAATGGTGGGGTCGTCCTCAACTGCATCGGCTTTGGAAGGGTTCAGCATGATAAACAGGCACGGCTTGGCGTTGCTCCATTTACGCGATAGGCGGTAGCGGTACTTTCCGCAATCCGACATCACAGCGTTTGAATTTGTGTCCATGTTCATTTTCGTAATCCCATACCTCACCCGAAACACCTTTGTGCGGCGTCAATCGGGCATGTTGAAAATCAGCCGTTTTTGTCGTGTTCTGGACCTGGGGAATTCCCAGGCCCAGACTGTTCGACTTGGGACGTTTCAAATAGTCCCGCCTGGCGCGGTTTATTCAACGCGGCCCATGCGGCGGGGTTAATCCAAAGCACTTCGGTGCGGGCGCGGGCTCCGTCTGCCAGTGCCTTGCGTTCGATGCGCTCCCACCCTTCAAGGGCGTCGTCATATTCGGAATGCGGATAGCCGGAAAGCACCACCATCCCCTTAAGCGTTTTGAGAAATTCCAACAGGTCAGCGTGGTCCTGTTTGGTCAGTTCATGGTTGTAGTCGTGCCCCTTGTCGCGGGTTTCCGGCATGTAGGGTGGGTCCACGTAATGCAGGGTTTCGGCCCCGTCATGTGCTTGCATCACTTCCATCGCGTCCCGGTGTTCAACGGTTACACCGCGCAAGCGGTCAATCGTGAACGCCAGTTGGTCGGGGTAGTTCCGCCAATCCCGTGCGGGCGTGGTGCCGGATCTATTGGAGTTGGCCCGGAAGCCCGTCTGCCATCGCTTGTTATGGGCGTTTGAGCCAAAACCCTGAAATGCGCGGGTGATAAGGCGGCGAGCATTTTCCACCGGATCTGTGGTGTCTTCGTATGCATCTTTAAATTCGATGCGGGCAAATGCTGTAAGGCGTAGCGCCTCCACCAGGTCTTCCGCTTTGTCAGATCGCAAAACGTTAAACAGGTTCACCACTTCGTCGTCGAGGTCATTGTAGACTTCGGCGTAGGACCTTTCCTTGCGAAGCAACACCGACGCAGCTCCCCCAAATGGCTCCACATAGACGCGGTGCTGGGGTAGGTGTTCGATGATCCATGGCGCAAGCAACCACTTTCCGCCGTGCCAACGAAGCACGGGGCGCTGTGGTTTTTGCATGGCGGCCGCATTGGTCATTTTGTGTCACTCTCCACGGACAGAACCGAACGCGCTCTTTCGCCCTTGTCGCGATGCGCGGGGATCGTGTCGCTATCCATTTGTGAATGACCCCGCGGTTTCCACGCATCCGCATCGGCGTAGAATTTAAGCGTCTGCGTCAGGTACCAATTTTCCTGGCGCTCCTGTTCCAGTTCATTTTTGTATTTCGCCGCGAGGTTTTGGGCGTTCGTGATGGCCTGGGCTGCGAAGTCCATTAGCTCTCTCCCGTATCGGACGGAAAAGTGATGGTGTATTCGCCCGAAAAAAGCGTCGTGTCTTTAGGGACGCGAAAAGTCGCGGTGTAGTAGTCAAGTTCCGCGTCCATGCCTTCGGGGTAAAAATCGGCCTCTTGCAGCGTGGCTTTGATTTGGTTGCTCATGTGTCTCGCTCCACTGACGTTTCAAAGGCACGATCTATGGCTTGTTGCAATTCCATCGGTTCGACTGTTGCCATGCGGATAGGGTCGCAATATCGAACCACGGCCTGACGAAGCAGGTTTATTTCTTTGTCACGACCTGCAATGAAGCCGCGATACATTTCCAGATCATGTTCATTCATTGGGCATATCTCCCGTGCCATGGACGGAGGTTATGCGGCAACCGTGCCCGCCTTGTTCTGTGCCACCCGTTGCCGTGCGCGGTAGATCGCGGCGCGTGATACGTGAAATTGCGCCGCGCAATCCGTCATGGTGACTGTGGGGTCGTTCATGAAGGCTTCTATGGCCCTGAGCATCATCGGTGTGATGATGGGCTTGCGTCCGCCCCTGTGCCCCCGTGCGCGGGCTGCTTTCAGACCGGCTTTGGTCCGTTCCGATATGATGTCGCGTTCGAACTGCGCGAAGGCTGCCAGCATGTGAAAGACCATGCGACCCACTGCTGTGGTGGTGTCGATGTTGTCTTTCAGGCTGATCAGTTCGATATCGTGGTCGCGCAGCCAGTCGGTTAGGGTTATGAGTTCTTTGACCGACCGGCCCAAGCGGTCCAGCTTCCACACCACCAGCGTGTCGCCTGAACGCAGGGCGCGTTTTAGGTGTTCCAGTTCCGGGCGCTTGGTCGCAACGCCGCTGACTTGTTCCTGATAAACGTTGTCGTTCGCCACGCCCGCTTGCGCCAAGGCGTCTCGTTGTAGGTCTAGGCGTTGATCGTCCGTGCTGACCCGTGCATATCCCATAAGCATCGTAGCCTCCTATCGTGAGGCCCCATGCGTGCGGGGTTGCTCGTGGTGCTCCGCCCTCATGGGGAAGGTAATGGGGGGTCGTGGTCTGTGCTTGTGGTGTCATCGTCATGTGGTTATCAGCCTTCCAGGTCGGATTGACAGTCGGCGCAGCGGGTTGCGTGCGGCACTGCGAGGCGACGGGCTTCAGGTATCTGTTGGCCGCAGTCGACGCAGTCTTCCCGGCCCATGCCGTGGTTGTGGCGGTGAGCCTTGATGGCGCTCTCTCGCAGGGTCTGTTCGAAGGTTTGGGCACGATCCACATCATCAACCATGCTGCCCTGCCTCCCGTTCCTTGATGGCCACGTCCAATTCACCGAATGCGGCGGCGTCGACAACAATGATGCCATTTCCATGATCATCCGTTTTCTCACGGATTATGGAGGCGACGAGACGTTCTGCGGCCTTACCAACCTGTTCCCATGATGCGGGTGGCGTGATTTCAATACTGCGCGCGCGGAATGGCTCGCGTGTGATGTGACCACCATCAGAAAGCGCGTTGAGAAGGCTGATGACGCTAGACCGGCTCTTCATTTCCATGTGTACGGAAATTTCCTGAATGGTCGGTGCGTACCGGTGCCCTTCGATGAAGCACGCGATGAAATCCAGGCACTGTCTTTGCTTCGGTGTCATGTCTGGATTACTCCGAAATCCGTGAAATTGATTTGGTCAGTTCCTGGATGCCTTTGCGCACTTTGGGGTCTTCGATGCGGTAGTAGGCCCGCACCAATTCCAGCGTCTCGCGCTTTGCCATAGGGTCAACGCCCTGGTCAGCAAGGCTTGTTTTGCTGTCGGCATACCCGCCATTGGTCTTTTGCACGTCACCGGGCATTTCTTCGAAGAAATAGCTGACCGAAACATCAAGAACATTGCTGAGCTGATAAAGACGGCTGGCGCCGATGCGGTTTGCGCCGCGTTCGTATTTCTGAATTTGCTGGAATGTCAGGCCAACGTATGCGCCAAGCTTATCCTGGCTCATGCCCATCAAAGTGCGGCGGGTGCGAAGACGTGCGCCGACGTGCATGTCGACGGGGCGGGGGCCATTTGCCCCTACGGTTTTGGTCATAGCGTTCATTACTCAGATCCTTGTTCAGGGGTTTCTGGTTCGGCGTCAGGGGAGCTCTCGTCAGCGCCCAGGTCTTGGCGCTTGATGTTGTAGGCGCTGGCTACGGCTTCACTGGCATCCGTGCGGACGCCCAGAATTTCGCGGCCGTCTACGTTGAAGTCCCAGAAAGCTTCGAGCCTTGCGGCCATATCGAATTCAAGAATGCGTTTCTCGGACTCGGCGACGTAATCGTCTGGCGAATAGTCGCCGACGTGCTCGCCGAACTCATCGAGAAGCGGGATCATTTCAACCGGGTCAGGTTTCTTTTGTTCGAAGTCTTCGAGTTTGGGGCGGGGGGGGGCGTCTTCAGATCGCGGTGTGATGTCGATGATCCGCTCCGCTTCGTCCTCGTCATAGATGCCTGCAAAGCCAAACGCGATGCGGGCGCCTTGGATCAATGCCTTGTGACGCAAAAAACGTTTGGTGTGGGTCTGCCAGGGACCGGCTTTTGTATTGCCGTCCTTAAAGACAAATGGCTCGCGGTAAACTTCGTCAAGATACTCGCGCACGATGGTGGGGTGCGTGCGATCTTTGCGATAAATGACCACTTCGCACCACGTCGGGCACTCTTGCCCACCTTTTGGTGTGGTCATGGTTTCTGAATAGCGAAATTCCAAACCATCGAGGGATTTGTGGTCGTTGATGATGCGGCTCCATCCATCCACACCGACCACCGGAACAATGCCGTTTTGCTTGTCAGGAAAGGCGAAGATTTCCTTGGTGAACGGGTTGAGCCCGTATTGGTCGGCAACGATCAACAGCGCCATCATTTCTTCATCTGACGCGGCGCGGTCCTTGGACCTAAAGCACGTCGCCTTCAACGTCCCCATGAGCTTGGCGGCGTCCACGCTGTACTTGTCAGCAATCTTTTCCAACAGCTTGCGCTTGTGTGGTTGTTGTGTGGTTGGCAGCTTGGCGACGTTTTCCTGTGTCATGGCCTTATCCTTCGTTGAATGCGTTATCTACCCCTTCGGCCCCGCCACCCGATAAACGGGCCGGGGCCTGGGGGCGGCTTTTTGCGTCGGTTCCCCAACTGCCGCAGAACTCCATGGCCTTGCGCCGTGGATACCCCTTAAGCCGGGCCACCTTTCGGCTCCCGGCTTGGGCGATGAATCGCGGTTTGAAGGAGCGTTTCAGTTCACCCGTGCGGGTGCTTTTCGTAATGTTCCGCCATTGCTCGTTCTTCATGTTGGCGGCGCTCGTTCATGGCAATCTCATGCGCAAGCTGGTCAAGAAAATCTTGGGCCGCTGGAATTGCTTGTTGCCATAGATCGTCAGGCAAGCGCATTCCGTCATGGTCTTTAATAAGTCCCATCTTCTTTGCTGCCATGCCTCTTGCTACTCGTTCAATATCGTCCATATCGGCCTCTTTGGCTTACGCAGCCTTCTGTTCAGACTTGAAGGCAACGCCGGGGATCGGCTTCTTTTCCGCCGAACGTGCGGCTTGATCGGCCAAAGACTGGATCAAGTCGCGCACCTGGTGGTGATCGCGGAAGTGATCAAATGCCTTGTCGTAGTCGGTGATTTCGGCGTGCCAGACCGTGCGCAGCGCCGTGGCGCGGGCACCATAGTTGCCCTTGGTGCCAACGGTGCTCTTGCTGAGCTTGTTGGCGGCCTTGACGGCGTCGTCGGCGTCTTTCTGGGCCTGTTCGGCGTCGATCGACGCGGTGACGGCGTTGGCCGATTGTTCGGCGGCGCGGCGGGAGTCTTCGGCTTCCTGCAATTTGCGCAGGGCTTCTTCTTCCTGGCGCTTGATTTCTTCCCGGTGCTTGCGCTCTTGCTCACGCAGATAGTTGGTCTGAAGCTTGGAAATCACGCCCTTGACCTTTTCTAGGGCGCCGACAAGACCGTTGTAGTTGTCGTTGAGTTCTTTGGTCTTATCACGCAGCGGTTTGGTCGCATTCAACCGAGCGGTGTCGATGGCCTTGATTTCCGCCTTGACGCGATCCGCAAGGTCGGTGGCGCGAGTGGCCTGCTCTTCATCAGTCAAAGCTTCGATGCCACTCCATGCGTCACCGGCTTTAAGCAATGCATCAACGCGGTCTTTCAGGGATTCAAAGGCATCGGGCTGGTTGTGACCGATGGTGGGGGATTGTCCGTCCATGATGGTTCTCCTACGGCATGAAGTTTTCGATTGGGATTGTGCGAATGTCGACATGAGGTGGCTTGGCCACAACAGCCTGCTTTTTGGTGGTCTTGGCGACGGCACGATACGGGTTGGCCTCTGGGGCCTCTGGTTCGTGGGCCTTGGCCCATGCACGGTCAGCAATGAGAAATTCGTACTCGGCTTGGCTGATCGGAACCGACAGAGAAATACCAATGCGCCACACCTCAACTTCTCGGCCATTGATCTGGGCGCAAACCCGCCAGGGTCGATCAAGGTAGTTCCAGAATTCCGGATGCATCTCTATCGGGCACGGGATGTAGATCACGGCACCGACGTCGGGGGCATTTTTGGCGAGGTTCATTTTGTAAAAGCCAATGGCATCGTTGTTGAGGGTGCGGCCTTCACGCTCTGCAATTTCGCGCTGGGTGCTCATGATGAACCGCCTTCAGTCGTGGCCGTTTCCGTACTGGTGGTCGCCACAGGTCCGCACCGGGGACATCTGTGCTTGCGCAACTTGGGCTTTCCACATTTGGGGCAACTTGCCATCGTTAAAATCCTTGTATGAGACGGAAACACCGCAGCGCGACCCTTCGCTTTAATCAGCCCCGTGGCCGTACCCCACCGGGTCAGTGCTGCGGCTTTCCCGTAGCCAAAACTTGTTTTGGTTACCTGTTGAGCGAATGCGAAACAGGCTTGGCCGTCATGGCCTCCTCTAGGGTTTGATTAAGCACAAGGGCGTAATCCATGACGACAGGCAGACGATTGGGCTCCTTATTCAGTTTCAGGGGTGGGTGGTTGTTCGGGAGCAGGGGCAGGGTGATGCTCGATGACGTTTTGCATCGGGATGTCCAGGGCGTGGTCACCCAATGCCGCCAGCATGTCGTTGCGCAGCTTGTCTTGCTTGTTTTTCACTTCACCGGCCTTGATGGCGAGGATCGCCTTTTCTTCTTGCTGGCGAATTTGTTCAAACCCGTGCGTGTTCACGGTGCCGACAATCCAGTGGCATTCTTGATCACTTTCAAAATCGACTTCGATGTCGGTTGCGACGACTTTGCAGACCGTCATGCCGTGGCGGGTGTCGGTCGGAACGATGACGTAATCATTGACGTCAATGTCCTGGTCCATCGTTTTGAAGACCACTGCGCCGACCGGCAGCTTTCCGCCCGACAGGTATGCCGGTTGATACTTCATTTGCGTGGTGTCTTTGTTCAGATCAATTTTTTCATACGTCACGGCGATTGCGCGAACGTCCTTGTTGATCAGAAAAATTGCTGTGCTGTAGTTCATTTGAGGGTTCCTATCTTTGTTGGTAAGGCAACGTACATAGGCCACGCTACCGGGGGTGATTTCGTTACGAGGAGGGATCACAAAAGCCTCCCTTGCTCGCGGTTGTCGTTGACGGTTCTGGCTGCGGAGTGGCCCCATTTCCATTGCAGTTCGAGGTTCTTGACGCTGCAATCCGGTTGAGCGAAGGGGCACTCGGACAGGTCCAGGCCAAGGACGCCGGCATCAACGCCCGCGGTCATGGCGAGCACGCTTGCCTCATCCTTGCGACCCATCGAGAAGGCTTCCAGGCATTCCCGAACGCATCTGGCGTACAGGGCCGGGTCAACGGTGAGTTCATGTGCCATCACAGACCTGCCTTTCTCATGGCGCTCAGACGCTGTTCGAAGACGTCAGGGGATTCCGTGCAGCGCGGGCAGTGACAGGGGCCGATATTTGCGCTCGGCTTGTACAGGCCGCTCAGAAGGTCTTTCAGCCATTTGAAGGAAATGCGTTTCATAGCGACAGCGCTCCCGCATAAAACAGGATCGCAAAGGTGCCGAGTGCTCCGAGCAGAGAGATGCAGCACATACCGAGCACAAGCCCACGACAGTTCAGGCAGTCGTTAAGGTGATCCGACAGAGAGAAGGATTGATCTATGTGCTGGTGGTGGCGAGGGGTTCCCATGGGCTTGTCCTCACTCTGCGGCTATAGCCTGAGCGGCGTAGCGCGCGCGGGCCTGGGTTTCGAGTTGGTTGATTTGGGCAAGGCCCAGCAGGTTTTCGGCGATCACGGTCTTAAGCGCGGCGTCGGGGGCCGTGCCATCCCGCTCAACCAACTGGCGCAAGTGGACCACGGCCTTGGAGTACAAGGCTTCAATCTCGTAGGGATCGCTTGGCAGTGCCGGATCAACGCTATCGTTAAATTGCGGCCCGACATTGCGGCCAACCGGCACGGCGAGGGGGAATCGCAACACACGACTTAGGCTTTGGTGAATGCGGTGGGACATGGCTACCTCACGCTCTCTGACGGTAGATGGAGGTGGCTTCGTCGTTGTATCGACGATCAGCAGCGACTTCCGTCTTGCGCTCTTGGTCAATCTGGTCGCCGTACCTGGACAGGTCCATCGGGGTGACCGTCCCCGCAGCAAGGTCAAACATCACGGTGCAGCGGTAATGTGGTTCAAGCGCATCAATGGCGGCGTCGATCAATGTTTCGTGCATGGTGGCTTCATAGAAACCAGCCTTGCGGCGCCAATCCCATCCTTCGAAAATATTCACGAAGGGATTGACCATCGGTCCAGCGGACGGGTTCTTTGCATAATCCGCCTTGGCCTGCTCAATAACGGCCTTGTCGTGTTGCGCTTGGGTGGTGATGTGCACGTTGAACTGCCTCCATCGGTTGATAGAGGAGAGTTTGCGATTATAGCAATTAATTGTCAATAATAAATTTGCTAAAATAGCAATATTTTTGAATTTAGATAATCGCTACCCTTTTTTTACGGGAAAACTCGTAATTATATGAGGGGGTTATGAGACATAAATTTTTAGTTGTGTTGGCGCTGGTGTTGATTGCCGCCATCGCGAAATTTAATGTAGAGCGGGTAAAAGAAGCCATCGATCCCGTTGGGTATTGGGAGGATCAGGTGAAGGAGGCCCAGGAAGGTGTAAAAATCACTGAGGCAAATTATAAATCTAGCGCCATTTCACTCAGAATCTTGGTCGATAGTAGGGTAAATAAAGTCCGAGCCGCCTATTTTGATTATATTGCGGAGGGTGTTGAGCCTGGTGAGGCGCGATTGATGGCCGCACACGACATCAAAGAGGAATTGCGTATAGAGCGAGAAATCGTGGATCTTATGAAATGGCAACTTGATGAGCACAAAAAATATTTATCAAATGCCCAGGCCAACTTGCTTGTGAAGCGTTCTGAAAATTGATTGATTGCTTTTGATTAGGAGGGGAGGCTATCCCCCCACCGAAGTGGGGGGCTGGATCAGCCTTTAATGCACTCACGGTATGAATAAACCCTATGCACCTCATAGATATCCTTTGAGGAATAGACCATTTCCTTTGCTGGATTGGTTTGCCTGACAACAAGATCCTTATCGTCGTAATGAACCAAAATTTTAACGTAAGCCTCTTGCTGGCCTTTTCCATTTTTTAAAGTAAAAACAACAACGTCGTCTTTCCTAGGGGCTATGTTTGGTGAAGCAAAGACAGGATCTCCGTGCTTCCAAATATCATTGATACAATCACCTGATACTTCAATTGCATATAGGTCCCTAACACCGTGCAAGCCCGGTGGGCAAGGAACTTCATCAACAGCATCTTCTACGATCATAATTTCACCCTCCGATGCGTTTGCCGAAGCGATACTTCGTATTGGTATCTTTCTCGGTGCATATACGGGTGTGGTTATACCTAGAGGTTGTGCCCGATTTGTAGCATTATTTTGTTTTTTTTCTGTTGAATGATCGTGGGTGTTAAATTTTTCTGGCAGAATTTGACCGGATGCCAAAGCAACAACATCAGAAATTGATAACTCTAGATATTCAGCAATCACACTGAATTCATCCGGCTGGATCTGTCTGCCTCCAATGATTTTGGTGACAACCGTGGTGTCATCGCCAAGGGCTCTAGCAAGGCCAGCTTGGTTCTTTTTGATGCCACCATCCTTAAGTTGCCTGATGCGTGTTTGTATCCAGTGATTTTTCATATTTCCATTATCGCAAGATTCTCATTTTCCGTCTTTTGCTAATAGCGCAACTTTTGTGTTGACAAATTAGTTGCGAAATTAGCAATATTACAGGAGAGGAGTTTTAAGCATGCAGACATCCCTTGTTGCCAGTCGAGTTATTACAAAATGCGGTGGTTATAAAACCGTAGCTGAATGGCTTGGCCTCAGCATTTCCAGAGTTTATCGGATGACCTATCCGAAGAGTCGTGGCGGCACCGGTGGGCTGATCCCTGCGGAACATCAGCAGACGCTCTTAAGAAAAGCTCAAGACGAAGATATCGCCCTTTGCCCAGACGACTTCTTTGATGCCCCTCAAGAGCAGGAAGGGGAATCCGCAGCATGACCGCCTTCCTCGCCAAATGTCCTGATCTGCAAAATGATGGATTGCGCCAGCGTGACAGCGTGGCGGTCTTTGGCGTCCAGCGCGGCGCGGCACAGATCGGCGGCGGCATAGAGCACGTTGGCGCGGGCCAGATTGAGCAGATCGATGTGGTTGAGGTTGGGGTTTTGTCCAAACAGCGGGACAACGTTGCTGTGTTGTGTGGCGGTCATGATGGGGGTGTCCTTTAATGAACCGTGCAAACAAACTTCGTGAACTGATTGAAGTGATCAAGCGCTTTGCTGAACTTGAAGAGCTTCAGCTTGTGTCTTCCTATAGTGTTCACGGCGCACTGGCTCATCCCACAGGGAAAAGCGGTAATCATTTTCTCCGCGCCCCGGACATCACCACGGAAACCGTTGGAAGCATTGTGAAGCGGGCCCTGGCGTCCCGTGTTGGGCTTCGCCGGGACTATGCGGTCGATGCGTTGGCTTCTTTGATCAACGTCGATACCAAGACCATTCAGAACTACATGGGCGGTGCGGCGCCGAGTTCACAAAACCTGTTTCGCTTGATCGCGTTCTTCGGTCCTGAGTTTGCGACGGAACTGTTCGCGCCTATGGGCTTGACCATGGTCGAAAGCGACAGCGCCCATGCCGCCCAGAGCCTTTCTATTGAAAGCCTGACAAGCGTGCTGCCCCAGCTCAAGCACCAACTGGCCATGTTGGAACACGCCCTTGAAGGGCAGGGGGAAGAACATGCGTAACACCCCAGAAATTTGCCGTAACGGCATCACCCTCTTCGGCATTGCTCATAGTGCCGAAGACCAGGACGCAACCGGGGCACCAACCCCCCTCCCATTCCGGGCCCCGGTTGTTTCCGCACGTCTCCCAGACGTGAAGCCTCCCTGTTAACTCGCGCCCTCGTCGGTTCGGCTTAGGCCGGATCGGCGGGGCGTCTTTTTTGGAGAACCCCCATGACCACAGACACCCATGATACCTCCGATGAAGCTGTAGACGGTCCTTCGGATGATACCGTCATTAAAGCGGCGGATACGGTTTCTGGAAACTTGGCCACATGGCTAATCGACCGCGTCCGACATCTCAATAAGACGTGGGAACAAATGACCGAAGAAGAACAACGCGGATGGATTGATGCCGCGCATTCTGCGGCTGAAGACGCAGCGCGCCAAACCGTCAACATCATTGCTGCCGATGGCCGCAAGGTCGTATATGCCACGTTGGGTGATGGTAAAGTTCCCGGCGACGTGGCCAAACCGTTGGAATTCAAAATCACCATGCCGCGCAGCGATGCGCAGCGTCATACGATGATGGACCATGTTGGTCGGCGTGTGCTGTTGGTTGTGGCCGACGCTGAATCCCATATGGGCGGTGAAATTCCCGAACCTGATCCAAATCAACCATCCCTGTTGGACGTTGAAGATGATTCCGTGATGGACAAGGGTCAAGGCTTCGGCGCTGGCGAAGAGGCGGCTTGAGTTATGGGCGCGCCGATCACCATCACCATACCCGGCGCGCCCGTCGCCAAGGGGCGCCCCAGGATCGGAACAGATATGGGCGGACATGCCTGTGCTTTCACGCCAGCGAAAACCAGAAGCTATGAAAATCTGATCAAACTGGCAGCCGGAGAAGCCATGAACGGGGGGGCACCGATAGACGGACCGCTTAACGTAGCTATTACCGTTTATCTGCCTATTCCGAAAAGCTGGTCGAAAAAGAAAACCATGGCCGCTGAATTGGGCCATGAGCACCCGACCTCGCGCCCCGACGTGGACAACTTCATTAAGGCCGCCCTTGATGGCCTTAACAAGATTGTGTTCGGCGATGACTCCCAAGTGGTGCAGTTGAGCGCTGAGAAAAAATTCAGCCCCCGACCGCGCCTGGTTGTCAGCATTCATAAGATTATGGAGGCACCGGCATCATGACCGACAAACGCAAATCCATGACCCCGGCGCGCAAAGCGCGCATCCTGCAAGCCCATGACGGCAAGTGCTATCGCTGTGAAGTGGCGTTCGAGGCGGGTGACAAGGTCGAATATGACCACAAGCTGGCCCTTGGCCGTGGTGGAACGGATGATGATGACAACATCGGCCCTTGCCATGTGCATTGCCACGCCCTGAAGACATTTGGCGGGAATAGCAAACTTGGCGCCGATCTCTATGAAATCGCCAAGAGCAAGCGGATCAAGCGCAAGAACGAAGCCCCTCATAAATCCAAGCACAAGTGGGCCTCACGTCCGCTGAGCAACCCGAACCTGAAAAAGAAGCTTGATGGAACCGTGGTGCGGAGGGATGCGCCATGAGCAAGCAGACCTTCATCATCGGCGGTGCCGACGCCCAGAGTCACCAAAAGGCTTATCTTGGATTGCAGGAGGCCTACAAGGGGCTGGACCTGCTTTCTCAACACCTGATTACGATCGAGCCATACAAGGAAAACCGCTCTGCCAAGCAACAGCGGTTGCAGTGGCTCTGGAATACCCAGATTGGCGAATATCTTGGCTACACCAAGGACGAATTTCATGAAATCGCCAAGGCCGACTTCGCCGTGCCCATCCTGATCCGCGACGACGCGGAATATGCCGAGATGGTTGCTGCGGTCAAGGAGGTGCGTAAGTCTGGAATGGAGATCCAAGCGGATGCCTTGAGGCGCGAAATTGTGCGCCTGACCAGCACCACGGATTTCAACACCAAACAGATGACTGAATATCTCAACCGCATGGAACAGTTTGCGGCGGATAAGGGCGCAAATATCACCTTCCCGGCAGATATCGCCAATGAAGCATTGGGGCGGAAGTGATGACCTTTCCATCTGGTAACTTTGGGGTGATTTACGCAGACCCTCCGTGGTCCTTCAAATTGTATTCATCGAAGGGCGAGAAAAAAAGCGCGCAATCTCATTACGCTTGTATGGGAGTCGATGATCTCAAGCGCATACCGGTTGGCATGATCGGTGCCCCAGATTGCGTATGCTTCATGTGGGCAACGTGGCCGATGATCAATGTCGCATTGGATTTGATGGCGGCGTGGGGGTTTACCTACAAGTCAGGCGGTGCGTGGCGCAAAACGACAAAGCACGGCAAAACAGCTTTTGGGACCGGTTACATTTTTCGTTCTGCGACGGAGCCGTTTTTGGTTGGCACCCGCGGCAAGCCAATCATCAGGAACCGCAGCACCCGCAATTACATTGAAGCTATGGCCAGGGAGCATTCTCGCAAACCAGAGTCCACGTATGGCCTGATCGAAGGGTTATGGGATGGCCCGTACCTCGAAGTGTTTGCGCGCCAATGCGAGCGGACCGGATGGACTGCCTGGGGCAATGAAGTCGGTAAATTCAATCCCCTGGAGGCCGCAGAATGACCGAACCCGTCGACGCCTTCACCCTGCATGCCCAGAACCATCTGTTTTCCATGGTGGCGCGTGGTGTGGATGGTGACACCATTTCAGCGGATATGCAGAAGATCGGCTGGCCTCCGGCGGCGGTGACAAGCGCCATTTACGCCATGCTGAGCGGGGCCATGCTTGGGGAAAAACTGACCCCCAGTGACCGGGCGGTGATCATCTTGATGGGCCGCGCCGTTGAAGACACAGCCACAGCTGGGGGCTGGCGTCTGGATGGTCAGCCGACAACAACCATTGAAGTGATCCGGGCCGCGAACGTAGTTCTGAAGAACTTTTCCATGCCGATGTTGAAGTATCCCGGACTGGACGGGGGTGCATCATGAAGGGCGGACATAAAAATTATTCTTGGATGAAAATTGCCCGCGATAAGGCGTGGGCCCGTCAAGACTGCAAATGCGCCTATTGCCTATCCAAGATCAAACGCGATGACGTCACTGCAGATCATGTCAAACCCAAGGCTCTGGGAGGTACGGACGCAAAGAACATCGCTGCGGCGTGTGCCTTTTGCAACAAAGCCAAGGGCAAAATCCCGGTTCAAAAGTTTAAGCGCATGATCAATGGCGGGGCGCCCACCCCTAATGTCTATGTCGACATGGTGCGTATATACAGGTCCCTAAATCGTCAGACCGATGCGGCGTGCAAACGCATTCTCGCCAGTGTGGGGGTGCATCATGAATGATTTCACCCACGATAACGACATGCTTCCGGAAGGCCCTGAATATGGAAACAGTGAGCCATCTTATCGACAGCTTCCCCATAGCATCGAATCCGAGAAGGCGCTTCTTGGCGCCTTGATGACCGACAATAAAATCATTGAGCGGATCAGCGATGCGTTGCGGGGTGAACACTTCGCCGTCCCGGAGCATGGCAAACTGTTCGATGTGATGAAAGAGGCGATCGGTGCCGGGCGCATGGTCGACCCCGTGACGCTGGCGGGGACAATCTCTGATGAAAACGGGCTCATAACCAAGACGTATCTGGTGGAACTGGCGTGCAGCGTGGTGACGTTGGTAAACGCCGGTGAATATGCGCGCATCATCTATGACCTGCACAAGCGCCGTGAGTTGATCCATATCGGTCAGAACATCGTGAATTGTGCCTATGATCAAAACGATGACGTGCCGATCGATGGCCACATTGAAAATGCGGAAAGCGAATTGTCTGACTTGGCGGGCGATAGTGTCAGCCAACAGATGCGCGGCCGCGGCGAAGTGATCATGGATGTTCTCAAGGACATTGAAGACCGCAAGAAGCACCCGGGACGCCTGTTGGGCCATTCAACCGGGTTGGTGCAGCTCGACAGGGTTCTTCGGGGCCTGCGCGATACGGACCTGATCATCATTGCCGGACGTCCGTCTATGGGCAAAACCGTGCTGGCCACCACCATTGCCTACAACTGTGCCCAGGCCCATCAACGCAGCGGGGGGGAAGAGGGCGCCCCGGTTCTGTTCTTTAGCTTGGAGATGTCGGCAGAGCAGCTTTATGAGCGCTTGTTTGCGTCCACGTCAAACGTTCCGGCCGATTTTATGGAGACGGGTAAATATTACGATGACCGCCAGTTTTCAGATGTTGTGGAGGCCGGTCAAAACCTGATCAATGTGCCGTTGTTTGTCGATGACCGAGGCGGCATGACCGTGGCGCGGATGAAAGCCCACGCCCTGCGCATGAAACGCAAGTGGGGCATTGGTGCCATCGTGGTCGACTACTTGCAATTGATCGATGCGCCCCACGGCAAATCAGATGGGCGCGTCAACGAAGTTTCGGCCATGACCAAGGCGCTCAAAAACATGGCCAAGGAGTTGCAGGTTCCGGTGATCCTTCTTTCGCAGTTGTCGCGGGCTGTGGAGCAACGCGATCCGCCCGTGCCCAGGATGGCCGATCTGAGAGACAGTGGCTCGATTGAGCAGGATGCAGATGTGGTGATGTTCATCTATCGACCCGAATACTACTTGGAACGCAAGGAGCCTCGCCAGCGTCAAGACGAGGATGCATCAAAGTTCGCGCTGCGTATGGATCAATGGCAGGACCAAATGAAAGCCGCCAAGGGCATAGCGGACGCCCTGATCGAAAAGAACCGCAAAGGCAGGACGGGAAAGGTCACACTGGCCTTCCACCCTGGCTATCAGCGTTTCGCCAACCTTGAAATACACGAAGAGGACAGATCGTAATGGCGCGTCCTTGGTACAAACGATATCCGGGTGATTTCATTGCGGGAACGGCGCTCATGTCATTGGAGCAAAAGGGCGCTTATTCAATGATACTCGACCTCATTTATGTACGTGGTGGTCCTATACCAGATAGCCCCCAAGAGATTGCCAGACAATGCGGATGTTCCACGCGCAAATGGAAACAGATCCGCGATGACCTGATCGGCATGGGTAAAATTTACGAAAATGAAGGCCACTTGAGCAACGGACGGGCTGACCGAGAATTGCCTTTGAATGAAAAAGAAGCCGAAAAACTGAGCGAAAACGGCGTGAAAGGTGGAGAAAAAACCAAGAAAAAGTCAGATAAAAATGAAAAAGAAAACGACGAAAACAAAACTGTCTCTAAAGAAAACAACGACATAGAAGAAAAAGGGCTTTCCATTCTTGGCAAGCATACGCACGCGGACCAGATACCAGATGCCAGAAGCCATATAGAAGATAAACAACAACAACCTTGTGCAATCTCTGGCGCTGAGCAAAACGATAAACCGCCTGTTGGTGGTGTTGTTCCGGACAATGCCGAAGATGACCTGCTGTACATCCCTGAATTTTTGAGGCGCAAGCCCCCGCTGGCCGATCAGCATGAACCTGTTGAACCGCGTGGCGAAACGCCATCAGACCTGATGGTGAAAACGTACCTAGAAGCGCGAAAAGAGGTGTTCGGTACGGCCTATCTGGCTTCGCGCCCTGGCATGGCCGGGGCCGACAATCAGGCTGGAGCGACGGCGCGGCGCTGGATCGAGGCGGGGGCAAGTCCGGAACTGGTCCGTGAAGTTGCGCTTTGCGAACTGGAAAAGTTCAAGTCCCGCGGAAACAGCTTCCCCCCGACCGTGATGCACTACCTGGATTCCGCGATTGCTGCGGCCATCAAAGCGGAAAAGCGACCCATGCCGGAAGGAGGCGGAGGCTATCAGGCCCGCGACCAAGGCGGTGTTCACCAGGACAACGAAAGCAACACATGGCGGCTGCGCATCAAGGCCTTTCTGCAAAATGAGGGGTTCTGGATGGATCGTTATGGCGCCATCCCAACCGATCGGAACTGCGAATGCCCACCGGATATTTTGGCTGAATTCGGCTATGGACCAAAGGCCGTGAAAGGATCTGAGCAATGAACGCGATCACCAAAACCACATGGACACCGGAGATGAAGGCCGAGCTTGAGCGGCTGTACACGACCAGCGGCCTGTCTGCCCGCATGATCGGCGAAGTCCTTGGCGTCGGGAAGAATGCGGTCATCGGAACGGCGAACCGCATGGGGCTGTGTCGAACGGAAAAAAACCCAGTCGTGAAAAAGGCCCCCGGAAAAATGACAGCCCGCACAAAACTGGCGAAAAAGCGCAAGGTTAAGCGCGACCTGCTGAAAACGACCAAAAAGCAGTTCGATCAGGAAGACCACAGCCACCTGCGGGTTGAAAATGGGTGCCGGTTTATCCAGGGCGATCCCAAGCAGCGCCCGGACGGTCTGAGCATTGACGATCTGTATTGCGGGCTGCCCCGGCAACCGGGGAAAAGTTACTGCGAGCACCATGAAGGACGCACCCACATTGCCGGGTCCGCGTTGAAGGTCCGCAAATGATTGATTTCGACACCGTGATCAAGACCAAAGATGTCTATCGTGTCGTGGCCGGTGATGTGCGGGTCTACCACGTTGGCAATCTTGCCCGTGACCGCGGCGAAGGTCGGCACAAAATTCGTGAAATCGACCGTAAGGCCGCGGTGGCCGTTCACCAGTGCAAACTTGGCAAGGTGGCTCTGTTTCAGCGTCGACTGGGTCCGGACACGTTCGAATACATCATCATGGGCACCGGAATGATACCGGCGCTTCACGGATGGTCCGGGGAAACCCCGGCGTCGATGACCCGGGCGGAGGGGTAGGTATATGCAAAAACCAACGCCATGCCCCGCCTGTGGCCACATCAAGGCTGAACCTTGGTTTTGGATAGACGACGGCGCCCATGAATTGCACGTCGATGGGGAAATTTTCAAGCTGCGCCCCATGGATGGGCAGATCGTGGCCGTCCTGATGGACGTTTGGCCACGGGTGGCCCGACGAGAGTTCATCATGGACTGCCTGTATGGAGCAGACCCGAACGGCGGTCCATGTGATCGCAGTATCGATGTTCGCATGGTGACGCTGCGCAAGCTGCTGGCCAACACGCGCCTAGGCATCGAAACCATCCGGAACGTTGGGTTTCGTTTCGTTGAAAAGGAAGGAAATGAGCATGGGTGAAGTGACCGCATTTCAGAAACTGTGTCGCGCCGGGTTGAACAATCCGGATGGGTTCGCGACGCGGCTGCGACAGTTCAAGATCGCCATCGAACGTGCCGCGCTGTCGGATGATGCTGATTTTCAGGGCTTATGCGATGCGTTGTGCGCGGCCACTCAGGAGGAAATTGAGCGGTTTGAACGCAACATGGTGGATCGCTCGCAAAAGCCGGACGGACCGACCCGCCAGACGGCGGAGAAGATAGGCAAAGACCCGGTTGTCGTGTTGGTTCAGGCCGGAACGTTGACCAAGGACGATGAGAGGACGATTCAGGAGCTGTTGGAATTGCGCCAGAAGCTCTCGTCAGGTTTGACGGGCAGCGGCGGGCAGATCGGCGAGCGGGTCGACACCAGCACCAAGACGTTCACCCATCCGGTTGAGCGGCTGAGCAAGCGTCAGGATCTGATGCTGTCCCATGTTTACCGACCCTGGGTGGAGGCGCACCAATACAACGGAGTCCCTGTTGGAAAAGGGCGGCATTTGTCGATATCCCCGTTTGAATTGGTAATCAGCGTTGTCGAGGAAGGTCGCACCCTTGGATACTTCGAAGCAAAATTCCATGTGCGCAAGGGATTGTTCGCTGAACCGCTGATCAACACCATCCGCGACTTTGCCGTCAAGCTGGCAAGGGCGGAACATGAGGGCAAGGTGCCGAGAGTGGGGGAGTGATAGGTCATGTGGGTCAGGCGGAGAGTTGATGATTATCCACAGGATGTGCCTGATTTTCAGTATTTGGGCGGGTTTGATTATGTGGAAGATGCAAACGATCATGTGCGCAGCTTTAAATGGATTATGAATTTCATCGTTGAGTGCAAGTTCAAGTGCATTTTGGAAGATTTGGTGGGTGATGGACGATAAACGACCGAAGACGGAAAACGCGAAAGGGGCGAGAAATGACAAAGGATGAACTGTTTAAGCTGGCGGATATGGTTGAGGACGGTGAGACAAGTTACGAACTTGAGAAAGCTATCGGAACCGCCTTGCTGTGTGACGATGAGCTTGATCCGGGAGTTGTTTCGGCATTATCCGGTTCCTTAAACGCAGCCAAGGCCCTGCACGACGCGGTGCTGTCGGGGTGGGAGTTTTTAATCCACAATAATAGCGTGGCAGTTGGCAACCCCTTGGAGGCTGCTCCTGAATGGGCATCAGCCAGCACTACGTCAGCCGCCTGGGTAGCCGCCATCCTTCGCGCCAAGGCACAGGAGATTGAGAAATGACCGACGAAAACGAACTGGTCGAGCGCGTGGCTAAGGCTATAGATGATGAGGCGTGGAAATGCGCGCCGCCTCGTGATCTTGATCGAGCATACGCTTTGGCCGCCCTATCCACCATCCGCCCCGGCGACAGGCTTCCGGGCGGGATGGTCGTGCGAGAACACGCATACAGAATGCTAGTTGCCTATTGGAATGGCGATGGGTTATCGAAAGACGAGGGGTATCTGCTTTCAAACATGATTAATGAGATAGACAGGAGCATTAACCCGGCAGGAATGGTTGATGCCACTATGGTAAAAAAGCACTGGAAACCGGCACAGCCTACCATGCTCGACGCGGCGAAGGGGGAGTGATGAGCACCGCTGATGAAGTTCTGGAAGACCAAAACCGTCGCAGAGTGGGGAATCTGTACCGCCGTGGACCAGACATCGACTGGGAAGAATTTGATACTCTGGCCCATGAGATCGAGCGGCTGCGGGCCGTCAACGCGGAGTTGAAGTCTGACTTTGCAGTGCTACAAAAGGCAATTGTCGACAGATAATCTGGAAGCTTAACCACCACATCTGCCCCATTAAAACAAAACGGGAACAAATTATTGACGCGGGGGCCGTCAACTGACATTATTACGCATCTTAGAAATTGCGCCTAGAGCCCGCCCGGACCCCCGCGGCGGGTTTTTTGTGTCAGCCGTTATGGCGTCGGCACTTGTTCCAAGCAAAGGAGGCCGTTATGGCTACCATCGAAGAATTTAAGGCATGGGTCGCACGCGACCTGAATTACAAAACCACCGACATTTGTGACAGCGTTGAAGTTGTGGAGCAGAGCGGGCAAGGCTCTATTGGTGGCGTTGCCCACGAAGAGTTAGCGATCCGCATCTACACCGCAAATAATTGGTATCACCTGAGGGTGAGCCAACACACCAATGAGGATGGTGATATCAGCGGGTATTTGGGCTGTGAAGCATCCAGCCGTATTCCGCGGGCAGGAGAAGATCATCACCGCGGCAATGACCTTCCGGACGGCATGCTCACCGAAGAGACATGGCAACGCATTTTGGCGGCCATTGTCTCCTATGAAATGGTGAAGGTGCATCACAGGCCGCTTGGCGCTTCCGGAAATAGGTGGAGCCAGAACGTCATTGAGCAAGAGGTGAGGCCTAGAAAGCCGAGGATCGGTGATACCGTGGTCTATTTTCAACCCACCAAGGACCACGAGGGCAACCCGGTTAAAAAATCGAATGGTCACCGCGATCACCCAGCCATCGTTACAGCGGTGTGGAGTGATGGTTGCGTGAACCTGAAGGTGTTTTTTGATTGTTCGCCCGTCGCGGACGAAACGTCGGTGAATTTGCGAGATACGCCTGACGACACATCAAACCCGTACCGTTACTGGGAATGGCCTAAGTAATGGTTGAGCGTGTTCACGTCCTTCCTGTTGGCGACCTCAAAGAGCATGAGGAAAGCATCGATTGCTGGTGTCGACCACAGGACGAAGACGGTGTCGTGACGCACAACAGCCTGGACCGTCGCGAAGACTACGAAGCAAACATCCATTAACCCGCGCCCCCCACGCGACAGACACACCCGTGAAGACGCTGACGGGGGTTACGCGTCGTCACCGGGCGGAGCTGGCCCAAAACCGCTCCGCCCACACCCCCACATAACACCGGACTGAACCGCCAGAGGGCTGAGCAGCACCGGGTCCAGAGGGACGCTTCTCGAAGCCGCCCGGAGGAAGACCATGGCGAAGAGGACAACGCCTGAGAAGAGAAGCTCTCGGGCACCATCAAAATCAAAAACGCCATTACCCGATAATACGGGAGGAAAACGGGCTGACGTTGGCCCTGGCAAACCTCCTGTAGAGCATCAGTTCAAGCCCGGAAACAAAGGCCGCCCTAAAGGAAGCCGTAATAGGCTTGGGGAGGCTTTTCTAAAAGCACTAGCGGATGACTTTGATAAGCACGGCATAACAACAATTGAAAAGGTCAGGACGGGCTCCCCCGTCGCCTATGTAAAGGCTTGTGTAGCCATTCTGCCCAAGGAGCTAAACGTCAATCTCAACCCCCTAGAGGATATGACGGATGAGCAGCTTATTCAGCGCATCAGAGACCTCGATAACGCGCTTACGGACGTGCTTGGAGGAACGGGCGGCACTGATCACGGAGTTAAAACGAAGGACGGACAGAAACAAACTGGCCGCGTACCGTCCTTACACTAAACAAATCGAATTCCATAACGCCGGAGCTGAGCATAACGAGCGCTTGTTCATGGCTGGAAACCAATTGGGAAAAACCCTGTCTGGTGGAAATGAATGGGCCATCCATCTAACCGGTCGCTATCCAGACTGGTGGAAAGGGATGGAATTCAAGAAGCCAGTGAAGTTTTGGGCATCCGGTGAATCTGGAGAAAGTACCCGAGACAACCCACAAAACATTCTGGTTGGACCGCCAGAGCGAGAAGATGCTTGGGGAACAGGCGCAATCCCTGGCGATGCCATTATTGATACCACGAGGGCAAGGGGTGTCGCCGATTTGCTAGATAGCATTACCGTCAGGCATGGCGGTGGTGGGGACATACAATCTGGCGAGTCCGTTCTGTTTTTTAAATCCTATGAGAAGGGTCGCAAAAAGTGGCAAGGCCCAACAATCGACGGGGTTTGGTTTGATGAAGAACCGCCCATGGACATCTACTCAGAAGGTCGTACCAGAACGCAGCGCGGACAAGCAGGCATCTTCACAATTGTGACATTCACGCCACTTCAGGGCATGTCTGACGTTGTTCGGATGTTTCTCAGTGACGTTGATATGAGGGCAATGAAATGAGCCGGCACGTCACGCGCATGACAATTCACGATGTCGACCATTATACCGACGAAGAACGAAAGACAATCATTGCAACTTTTTCCCCGCATGAACGAGATGCGCGAGAAAAAGGCATCCCAACACTTGGCGCGGGGGCAATTTATCCCGTTGCGGAAAGTGAATTTGTCATTGATCCAATCATAATCCCGCCCCACTGGGCACGCTGTTACGCGCTGGACGTGGGCTGGAACAGAACCGCCGCCGTATGGGGTGCGTGGGACCGTGAGGCGGATGTTATCTACCTCTACACCGAACATTATCGAGGACAGGCCGAGCCAAGCATTCACGCCACTGCCATCAAAGCGCGGGGCGAATGGATACCGGGCGTGATTGATCCTGCGGCAAATGGCCGATCTCAAGATGATGGGGAACAGCTTATCGCGACATATCGCGCGCTGGATCTCAATCTGGAGCCAGCCAACAACGCGGTTGAAGCGGGTATTTACAACGTATGGGAACGGCTTTCAACGGGGCGCCTCAAGGTGTTCAGCAGTTTATTGAACTGGTGTGACGAATATCGCCAATACCACCGCGATGAAGACGGAAAAATCGTCAAAAAATTTGATCACCTTATGGATGCCACCCGGTATCTGGTGACACCTGCCGTTAACGCCAAAGGCCAAAAAACATCCGGTCTTGCTCGGATGGCCGTCGAAATACCAAAGACTCATGGCTTTACTTCCGGCGCTTCCGGGGATGCCTCAGTCGGTTACTAAAAAGGATTTGCGCATCATGGACGCAGTTTATTCATTCGCTCTGTCTCCGACAGTCGATACCAACATCTATGCCTCTGGCGATAACATTGGCGGTCTTCAGACCATCGATCTTTCGGCCTTCAAAAACACCAAAGGCGCGGTCATCCTAGATCATATCTTGGTCACCGACCTTGCCATTCAATCGGCAAATCTGGATATCTTGTTGTTCGGTTCCAACCCATCGGCAACGACCTTCACCAACAACGTGGCGCAAGATATCGCCGATGCGGACATCACCAAGATCATCGGGGTTGTGCCGGTCACGACCCATCATGTCTTTGCCGACAATTCAATCAGTCGGGCCGTCAACCTGGACCTAAGCTTTAAGCTCGACCCCACGCAAACGACTTTGAACCTATACGCCGCGATCCTTTCACGGGCTACGCCGACCTTTGCCGCCACCACTGATCTTGGCTTGGTCTTGACCTTCCGGGCACCGAGTTCTTGGTAATGGAACAACACCTGGACCAACAGGCCCAAGAGAATGAAAAGGTTCGGCTGAAAGAGGCTCTTGGCGCCATCATTGGACGGCTGGAAACAGAAGCCAGCGACCGCGTGGCCAAGCGTCAAAACGTTGAAAAGCGCTGGTTGATGGACCTGCGCCAGTTCCAAGGTGAATATGAGCCTGACATCAAGGCCAAACTTGAAAGAGCTGAAAAGTCCACGCTGTTTATCAATGAGACCCGGCCCAAGACCAATGCATGCGAAGCGCGGCTGTCGGATATGCTATACCCCACCGATGATCGGAACTGGGGTATTAGGGCAACACCCGTCCCGGAACTGACCAAACAAGCACAGTCTTCACTTGAGGCCGGGGAACAGGCCTTACAAGGTGCCAATGAAAGACAAGAGGCTGGCGATGGCGAAGCGGCCAAGGAACAGGCCGAACAGGCAGCCGCCCATTACGGCAATGCTCAGCAATTGAAAGCTGAGATGGATGAGGCTCGGAAACGCGCCGAAGCCATGCAGTTGGAAATTGAAGATCAATTAACCGAATGTGGCTATGCCATTCATTCTCGCGATGCCATCCGCGACGCCTGTAAGATCGGCACCGGAATTTTGAAGGGCCCCATTGCTGCGGAAGACCGCACCCGTCGTTCATGGGCCAAGCCCGCGGACGATGACGACAGCGGCTATCAGCTCGGTTTTGTCGAAGACAGCCGCCCAGCCATCGTCTGGGTTGATCCGTGGAGCTTTTTTCCGGAGTCCGACGCACGCCGCATTGAGGAATCCGAAAGCAATTTCGAACGTCATCTCTTCACCACAAAGGAGATGCGCGGTCTTGCCAAGCAACCCGGTTTTGATAAGGACGCCATCCGGCGCATTCTGACGGACAAGCAAACACGACCGCAGCCGAACTATCTTGCCGAGTTGCGCAATATTTCAGGCGAAAGCAACGCCCCTATGGATGGGCGCTATCAAGTCTGGGAATATCGCGGGCCGCTTAGCGAAGAAGACATGAAAGACGTATGCCGCTGCCTGGGCAAAGAAGACGTTCTTGAAACCATCGAAGCCGATCCACTACAAGAAATGAACGTGGTGCTCTGGTTCTGTGAAGGCGAAGTGCTCAAGTTTGGCATTCATCACCTGGATTCAGGAGAGGGTATCTATTCCATCTTCAATCTGGAAAAGGATGAAAGTTCCATTTGGGGCTTTGGCATCCCCGCTGTCATGCGTGACCCGCAGAAAGCCAGCGCCGGAGCATGGCGCATGATGATGGACAATGCGGGGCTGTGTGCTCGTCCGCAGATTGAGGTTGATACCAGCGTCATTGAACCGGCTGATGATAACTACACCCTGACGTCCGGTAAGGTATGGCTGCGTAAGCAAGATGCTCCGGCCGGGAAACTTGGTTTTCATATTCACAACATCGACAGCCATCAAGGCGAGTTGATGGCCATCATCAAGTTGGCCGCCGAGGCAATTGATTCGTCCACCAACATTTCCGTCATTTCCCAAGGTGAGCAGGGCGCACATACGACCCAGACATCGGGCGGTATGGCCATGCTGATGAATGCTGTAAATGTCGTTTTCCGCCGCATGGTCAAGAACTTTGACGATGACATCACGGTGCCCAACATCCGGCGTATGTACGACTGGAACATGCAGTTTTCCGATAAGGAATACATTAAGGGCGACTTTGAGGTTGATGCCCGTGGGACCAGTGTATTGCTGGTGCGTGAGGTTCAATCACAGAACCTTATGGCCCTGGCCAACATGACCGCACACCCGGCCATTGGCCCGCTGTTGAAGGCAGCACCCATCCTGCGGAAGTTGGTCCAATCCATGATGATCCCAGCTGATGAAGTCATCATCACCGATGAAGAACTGAAAGAGAAGATTGCACAGGAAGCAGATGCGGAACCGCAACAGCCGCCAGAAATGATGGTCAAACAGATGGAAATCGAAGGCCGCATGCAGATTTCCAAGGTCGAGCAAGAAACGGCCCTGATAATCCATGCGGACAAGATGAATATGTCCCTTGAAGACCTGAAGACCAAGCTTGAGCTGGCATCCATGGCAACCACCTCGAAAGAGCGCATGTTTGCCGCCGAAGTGGGTGTAAAGAGCCGCTTTGGCCAGGGTATATAAGCCATGATTGATCCGACGTCTCAAACTTGGGCGCACGTCAAAGAGTGGGCTGAGAAAGAGCTGCAATCCGCGCGCCTTCAAGTTGAGGCCCAAGGTACGGACCCCATCGCCACGGAAGCGCTGCGGGGCAAGATTTCAACCCTGAAAAACCTTTTATCACAAACCAAAGACAAGCCGGAAATCCCGTCATCGGGACCCGGATATTAACCCCCAGTGGCCGCCCGATAGGGACGCCAGGAGATAAACTATGACCGTCGACACCACCCCTGAAACCACCGACATTGAAACCTCTGCCGCCGCCGTTGATACGGACGCGGAAGAACAGCAAATGTTTAATGACTTCGTCGCCATCGATAATGGCGATACGCCCGATGGGGATGATCTCAGCACGGTCAGGGACGAAGACCCGGTAACGCCGGAGATCAAAGAAGAAACGGCACCCGAAACAAATCAATCCAAAGATATCTGGGCCGATGCACCTGAACCACTGCGTTCCGCCTATGAGGACGAACGCAAGCGTGCCGAAAAGCTTGACCATGCCGTCAAATCAACGGTCGGTCGGGAATCAGCTCTGCAACGCAAGCTCAATGAACTGCAAGCACAACTGGACGCCGCCCAGACTGGGGACGCAGCCAGCAAGAAAGAGGCCACGGAAGAGGCGGCTCAGGTCTACGACAGCCAAGATTGGCAAGTGTTTGAATCTGAGTACCCGGAAATCGCAGGCCCCATCAAAGCCGTTCTCAATTCACAAGTGGACCAAATCAAGACGCTGAAGCAAAAGGTCTCAACCGTTGACACCAAGCAAGGCCAGATCGACCAGCAAGTCATCACCAAGACGTATCAGGATAACCTGAACCGCTTGGCCGAAGCTCATCCTGAGTGGGAATCCATCGCGGAATCCACTGAGTTTGCAACCTGGATCGGTCAACAGCCTCGCTATGTGCAGGACGGCTTTAACCGGAATGCTCAAAACATTGTCGACCCGGCTGAGGCCATCGACATGATTCAGCGCTTTAAGGATCAAACTTCATTCGCCGTCACAACCGCAAGCCAAGGCGATGCCCTGGCCAATGACGATGCGGACGGTAAAGCCAAAACACAGGCCGCCAAGCGTTCCTTGCAACTTCAATCCTCCACCGCTCCTCGCGCCAAGGGTGCTCCTCCGGTTACGACCGGGGTTCCCGAAGACCCGGAAGCGGCGTTTGCGTATTTCGTTGCTCAGGACGCAAAGAAGGCGGCTTCTTAATCTTAAGGAGCCAGTCCCATGGGACAGACAAAATCGACCAACGTTTCGCCGTCCAAAGGGACGGTGATTTATTTTGAGACCCAAATTCTCAAACATGCCGAACCGGTCACGGTTCTCGACAAGCTGGCCTTGACCAAGCCGATGCCCAAGAACAAGGGCACCACGATTGAATTCCGGCGCCCCAACGTGTTCACCGCTGCCGATACCCCTTTGATTGAAGGTGTCACGCCCGCGTCGACCGCATTCACCTACAGTGTCGTGTCAACGACCCTGAAACAATACGGCCAAGTTGGCGAAATCACCGACGTCATTGAAGACACCACGACCGATCCGGTTTTGAATGACCTGTCGGTTCAGCTGGGTGAAAACATCGGCCGTACCATGGAAGCCTTGACCTATGGCGTGGTCAAAGCGGGCACGTCAGTTGAATACACCAACGGCACGCAGCGCACCGATGTCAACACCTCCGTAACCCTGGCAAAGGTTCGTGCGGCCGTCAAAACCCTCATGGCCCAGAAGGGCATGATGATCACCCGCACCTTGGACCCGTCTCAAAACTACGGCACCAAAGCCGTCGAGCCAGGTTATGTGGCGGTCGGTCACACGGATTTGGAACCGGATATTCGCGACCTTCCCGGTTTTACACCCGTTTCGGAATACGGCAGCCGTAAAACCATCAGTGAATACGAAGTCGGTTCGGTGGAACGCGTTCGTTTCGTGTTGTCACCAGATCTGTCATCGTGGGCCGATGGCGGCGCGGCAAAAGCCGGGTCAGGTACGACCATGGTGTCTACGTCCGGCACCAGCGCCGACGTCTATCCGTTGATCGTGTTTGCCAAAGAAGCCTTTGGCTGTGTGCCTTTGAAAGGCATGGGCGCGGTTGAACCGACAATCATTCCGGTTGGACAGAAGACCAAGGACGATCCCCTTGGCCAGCGTGGCTATGCCGGTTGGAAGTCTTGGTTTAGCGCCAAAATCCTCAACGAGGCTTGGATGGTCCGCATCGAGTGTGCCGCCACCCAGCTCTAACAGCACTTGAGTGGGGCCCTTAACCGGGCCCCTCGCTTCTTTTTGCAAAGGAAAGTTCACAATGGATACGCAATTCAAAAGCGGTTTTGTTTACGGTACGGGGGCAGCCATCAATGTTGAGGTCGGTTTTGTCCCTTCCCGTGTCGAAACCATCAATCTGACAGACGGCACGCCGATCAACATTGGCTTTCCGTCCATTAAAACCATGGCGTTCACGTCTGGCGGCACCAACGAAATCAAAGCCGGTCACAAGATCATCGGCGCGTCGTCGGGCGCAACGGCTACGGTTGTTGCCGTTCTGGCCGATACCGGAACTTGGGCTGGTGGCGATGCCGCAGGCACGTTGATCCTGAGCGCTGAAACTGAAACCGGAACCTTCACCAGCGAAAGCATCTATTACGAAGGCTCTTCGGGCACCAACGACGCTACCGGTGCGGCTACGGCCAATCAGGGTGTGGACGTTGACACCGAAGTTGCTTCGGACACGGGTCTTTCGGCTTATCTGGGCTCCTCGGCGTCCAACAGCAAGGGCTTCACTCTGGCAAGTGCTGTCAGCACCGACGCCAAGCTTATCGCTTGGTCGGCTTGGCGTTAAGCCACACTCCAAACACTTAAACGCGGGCGGCCTCCTTGGGGGGGCCGTTTGTGTTTCAACACCAATTCGGAAGGAACCGAACCATGACGACTTTTTCAATTACGACCTATAAACAGCTTGCCGCTCAGGCAGGGCGCGGTGATTTGCGTGCCTTGGAAACATCGCTTCGCAATCTTGGCGGCGCCATCGAAGGCCTGAGCCCCACGGAAATTGCCTTTATCGATGGTGTCACAGCAGGGGTGGCTTCTGCCTCGAAGGCTTTGGTGCTGGGCACAAGCGGTGAGGTTGATGCTCTGACCGTGACCACACTCAAATGCGGCGTTACGGCGGGCAGCACGGAAGCCAACATCTCCAATACAGGCACCACTACGTTGGGCTCCACCACTGCAACGGCCTATACCTTGGGCGCTCCTGCGGCTGGTGTTCATAAAGTGATCACCATGACGGGTGCAACTACGGCAGCCCAGACCGTTACTCTGGCGTCCGGAACCTTCGATGGCACCAACAACACGGCGACGTTCAATGCCGCAGCGGAAACGCTGGTATTGGAAGGCCTTACAACAGCGGCCTATTGCGTCAGCAGCAATGTCGGCTCTGTCGCCTTGTCATCGGTCTAACACTCAATGAGCGGACTGAAGATCGCCATTGTTGGCACCGCCCCATCGTCCAGGAATCTTGCGCCGTTAGGTGATGAGTCCTGGACGATTTGGGCATGCTCCACTGGAAATATCGACATCTCCCGGTGGGATGCTTGGTTTGAAATTCACGATTTCACATCAATCCGAAATGGTTTCCCTGATTTTGTTGCCATGCTTGAGAGTGTGACAGACAAACCTGTTTATCTTCCACATCCAGACGCAGACATTCCGGCCTTCCAGCCGTTCCCACACAAACACCTCAAAAGTGAATACGGTACTGAATTTTTAACGTCATCAATTTCTTGGATGATGGCATTTGCCATTGAGCAAAGCCCCGAAGAAATTGCGCTGTATGGCGTTGATATGGCCCAAAGCACGGAATACGCCGAGCAGAGATGGGGCGTGCTGCACTTCGTTGATCTGGCGCGTCGGCGTGGCATCAAGGTCACCATTCCGGACGTATCCGATTTGAACATTCCGCGTCGGACATATGCCATAGACAAGCCTTCCCCAATGGCCGTCAAACTTGATGCACGCATGGTGGAGCTCAAGGCCCGTTTGAATGCGGTATCCACCCAAAAGCGTGCCCTCGAACACGAAGAAACATACCTGAGCGGCGCGATCGATGACCTGTCGTACATCATCCGCACGTTTACCCAATAACCCCCACAGAACCCGTTAGGAAAAATCATGCTCAAGACAAAAACAATTCTTCTCGCCGATGCCACCAAGGATGAAATGCAGCGGTTTGCCGTCGAACACCTTGGTTTCCAACGCAGCCCGAACACGATCCTTGAAGAAACGTTGCGCGCCAAAATCGCCGCCGCCTGGGACAAGGAAGAAATCACCATCATTGTTCAAGATGATGCCGCTGCACAATCTTCTGAACAGGCTGCAACGCAAGCATCGGAAGCCGTCGATGATGATGAATTTGTCACCATCAACATTGCCAAGACTGAGGAAGACGGAGGCGATCAACCTGTATGGGCCAGCGTCAATGGTCGCGGCATGTGGATTCCGCGCGGCGAAGATGTGCGTGTCCGCAAGTGTTACGAGCACGTCTTGGGGAACGCCATCCGCACCGTCTATGACCAGAAGCCAGCCGCTAATGGACAGCCTGGGGAAATGGTTCCGCGTCAGGCCCACGCCTATCCGTTCCGTCGCGTCTCTTGATCCAAAGGATAGACGATGTCGACCTATCTTGAGCTTTGCCAAAAAGTCGCCAGCAAGAGCGGAACCGTGTCCGGTTCAGGCCAGCCTGTTGCCGTGACCGGGCAGACGGGCCGTTTGAATGACATCGTGATATGGGTCAATGACGCCTGGACGGATATCCAAAATGCTCATGCTGGGGCATGGCTGTGGATGCGCAAGGAGTTCACGGACAAAGAGACTTCGTCGGGCACGGCGAAGTACACGCCCGCGGGCTGGAACATTACGGATTTTTCCAGCTGGGTGACGGAAAAGCGCGTTACAACGCTTTATCTTCAATCGACGGGCGTTTCCGATGAAGGGGAGATTGACCACATCGGTTGGGGCGACTGGCGAGTGCGGTATGGGCGCGGGTCTCAGATCAACAATAAACCGTCACAATTTGCCATCAGTCCACAGAATGAATTCTGTCTGGGGCCCATTCCGGACGGAACCTATGTGGTCAACGGGGAATACTACAAGACGGTTCAGACCTTGTCTGTCGATGGAGATATTCCAGAGTGCCCCGTCCAATTTCACGACGTTATCTTGCACCGGGCCTTGATGTATCTGAACGCCTTCGATGAGGGATCGGTTGGATATGTTGAGGCCAAATCAAACTATGCAAAAATGATGTTCGATCTGGAGCGCGATCAGCTGCCGCGCATCACCATTGGCAGTGAGCCACTGGCATGAGCCGCGAAACGAAGTATTTCCCGTTTGGCGGTGGTTTGGATCTGGTTACTCCGGCCATTACCAAAGTGGGCGGTCATGTCATCGCAGCGGAAAACTATGAACCCCGTCCGGAAGGCTATCGCCGCACGGATGGGTTTGAGCGCTACGACGGCCATACCCAGCCTTCAGAAGCAACATACTACCTGATCAACTTTGATGCAGGTGTCGCAGCCATTGCTGAAGGCGACACGGTTACCGGCGCGACGTCGGGCGCAACGGGTGTGGCCTTGATCGCTGGGGTGCTTGAGAGCGGTTCATATGCTGGTAGTGATGGTGCTGGGTATTTGGTGCTGAGCGAAGTGTCCGGCACGTTTCAGGACAATGAAGACATTCAGGTATCAGCCTCAACCAAATGCGTGGCTGATGGCTCCCCTGTTCTGCGGGGCGCCGATAACGACACGGACGACGCGACATGGTTCCAAGATGCCATTGAAACCGCTAGGACCAATATCAGCACGGTGCCAGGGGATGGTGATATCCTTGGTGTTTGGCGCTACAACAGCAAGAACTATGCTTTCCGCAATGCGACCGGTGGCGCAACGGCCAAGATGTATGTTTCCAGCGCGTCTGGTTGGATGGAATGTGACCTTGGAAACCGGATTGAGTTCACCAGTGGTGGCACCACGGAGATTTCCGAAGCCGATACCGTCACGGGCGCAACATCAGGCGCTACGGCAGTGGTTAAATGCATTCAGGTGACATCTGGAACGTGGGCGGGTGGTGACGCCGCAGGGTGGATGATCCTCTACACCAAGGTTGGGACGTTTCAGGCCGAAAACTTAAATGTTGGTGCATCAACAAATCTTGCAACTATCGCCGGTGACAGCACGGAAAACACACTGCAACCTTCCGGGCGCTTTGAATTTATAACCAACAACTTTTATGGATCAGCAATAACCAAGCGCATGTACGGCGTGGATGGTGTATCCAAAGGGTTCGAGTGGGACGGAAGCGTGTTTGTGCCGATTCACACAGGCATGGCAACAGACACGCCAACCCATGTTGCCGCACATCGAAACCATCTGTTTTTCTCGTTCGATAACGGATCGGTTCAGCACAGCGGCATTGGCACGCCCTATGTTTGGTCCATCTTGAGCGGCGCGGCTGAGTTTGGTTTTGGTCAAGAGGTCACGGGGTTCTTATCAGGTGTCGGCGGCGTTATGTTGATCTACGGCGCCAACAAGACCAGCGTCCTTTATGGAAACGATACATCGGATTGGTCACTGCAAACGCCTTTGGAAGAAAACGGCGCGGTGGAGTGGACCATTCAGCGCCCAGGTAAGCCCGTCGCCTTCGATGGCCAGGGCGTGACAGATATGCAAACCACCCAAGCCTATGGTGATTTTAGGCTCGGAGGGCTGTCGGCCAATGTGTATCCATGGTTTCGGACAAAGAAAAAATCAAACGCTTATGTGACCGCTTCTATGCGGGTTCGAGACAAAAACCAATATCGCCTGTTTTGGTCAGATGGCTCTATTCTTGCCATGGATTTGAATGGCAAATACCCCCAATACATGCCGTTGAATTACGGACTCACTGTAAAGTGTGCAAGCAGCGTTAAAGACGCGGACGGAACCGAGTGGCTTTTGTTTGGGTCGACTGATGGGTATGTCTATCGGGCCGACAAAGGCACCAGCTTTGATGGTGCGGAGGTCCAGGCCTTTATCCGGCTCTCCTACAACCACCTTGGTTCACCAACCCGCAACAAGCGCTTTCTGCAAGCCATTCTGGAGCTTGAGTCTGCGCCCGGTATTTCCATTCAGATTGCCCCCGATTTTGACTATGGCGATGCCGACCAACCCACAGCAACGGATGAAGACTTTGATGTGGCTGGCGGCGGCGGGTTCTGGGATGAGGCCATTTGGAATCAGTTTTATTGGTCTGCCCAGGTGGTTGGGCGCGCCAAAGCCGACCTTCCTGGTCTTGGCGCAAACGTGAGCTTGGCGATCAGCTCGACGGGCACTTATGAAGAGCCCCATACGCTGAACGGGGTCACGCTTCATTTCTCCTATAGGGGACTTAAAAAATGAGTAACGGTTATTTCAGCCCGACAGTGACATCAAAGTATGTCTTGGCGCGCGCCTCTGTTCCCAATAATACGGAAACCAAAACGGAAGCTGCGTTTGATAAGCTGCCGACCGAAGCCAATATCAAGCAAGGCAAAATTAATTACGCCGTGGATTCCGGTGCGGCTGATGTTTATGTCGTTACATTGCCACATGCGCCATCTGCATACGGTGATGGACTTCTGGTTAATATGAAGGTCGGTGATGGAAACACCAACACAGGCCCCTGTACGGTTGACGTCAATGAGCTTGGCGTTGTTTCGATCAAGGACTATGCCGGAAATGACCCTGCGGCTGGTGACTTTCCTGCTGGTTCCGTTGTTTCGTTGCGCCATAATGGCACAAACTTCCGTATTGTTGGGGCTTCGTATAGCGCTGGGGCTTCATATGCAGCCGCGGCGGCGGCTTCTGCAAGCGCGGCGGCCGCAGATGTGGTTTTAACGAACGCAGATGTTGTCTTGACGCATGCTGATGTCGTGACGACGGGGAGTAACGTCACATCCGCCCAGAACGCCCAAGCCGCCGCAGAGGCCGCCGCCAACGGCATTTCCTGGAAGGCACCGGTTGCCGTCGTGGCGACATCCAATATATCTCTAACTGGCGAACAAACCATTGATGGTGTTTTGACCAGCGCCAGCCGCGTTTTGGTCACGGGGCAGACGGCAACGGAAGAAAACGGCATATACGTGTCTAGCGCTGGGTCATGGGTACGAGCAGTCCCCTTGGACACCTGGGATGAACACGTCAGCGCAACCGTGAATGTTGAGCAAGGCACCACTTATTCCGACACAGAATGGACCTGCACGGTTGACCCTGGCGGCACGCTTGGAACCACCGCAATCACTTGGATTAAGCGCCCCCTGGGCGACATGAAAAAATCTGAAAACCTTGCTGGACTTGCAAGCGCATCAGCTTCGCGATCAAATCTTGGGATTGATGGATCGAGCGGTAACATCGCCACTGGTGATTTAGCCGCAGCGGCAGTTACAATTGCAAAACTCGCTGCCGATGCCAAAGCCTATGACATCGCCATGATCGCGGGCTTCGACAATACCATGACGGCGGAAGATTTGGTGGTGCAGACCTACAGTACACTGATCGCACCACGCGCCATCACGTTAACCGGAGAGCAGCTTTATATGGACACGGCCCCAACAGGATTGGCGGCTGTGTTCGATATAGAAAAGAACGGTGTGAGTGTCTATTCCATCAAGCCCCAGGTCGCGGCTCTGGCGAACGCCGGAACGGCGGGCACCCTATCCACAACGACGATTGCGGCGGGGGATCGGATCACGTTCAAGTGTACGCAGGCCGGATCAACGATTGCGGGTGGCGGCGCCCGCTTCACCTTGGCGGGAGTTATTTCATAATGGGTATGCTTCTCGCCCCACAATTTATTGGCTCCATGAAAACCTACAACATCGCCAACGCCGCCCTGTTTGATGGCTCTACTGGCGGACTAACTATCACGCACACCACGGCTGCAACGCACTCTGGTTGCGTGCGCGTGTGCAAGTTTAAAGACGGCGTGGTCCAGCCAGTTCTCGGTACGAGCATTTACTTCAATGCCAGCAATCAGCTTGTGATTAACGGCCTAACTTCCACATCTGTGTACCGCGACAATGCTTGGTATAACATTTTTTGGAACGCTACTGGCGCGTGGGTTGGGCTTGACCCCGTAACGGGCGTCGGGACTTATGCAACGGCTTCCATCGTCAACCCGAAGTGGGGTTATGACGGCATAAACTTCTCGTCGGTAGGGCTTGCTGAAGTCACGTTTTGGGATGGCACTTCTGAAGCGTTGAATGGCGTTAAGTTGGACAGCGCAACGCCGAACTATGTTTACACTCATCCTGCTGGCACGCCACACACGCTGCTGGAGTTCAAGAACAGTGGCACAATGGGCACCAACTCTGGCACTGGCGGTGCTTACACCGTTGTAGGTGGGATAAGCCAAGTTACGTCAACGCCGACGAACCGTTGTGCGACGTGGAACCCTTTGCACCCTGCCGGGGACGGGGCATTCACAGCGCTACAACCAACATATTCTAATGGTAATTTATCCGTTACACATGCGACGGGTTGGGCCGGAACATTTGCGGATTTGTATTGCCCGGAGAAGTTTTACTTCAGGGTTAAAGCCGTCGCAAACGGTGCAGCAGGTAGGCTGCAAGTGGGAGTCGTCAGCAAAGCTGAAATTGCTGCGACCCCCGCACTAGATGCAGAATTCGGTGCCGGATCGGGCTATTGGGTGGTGGCTGAGCGCCACGATGTGTTAGATATCCGCAAAGGAAATGCTGGATACACATTACTTTCATCCACGGCTTATGCCGATGGTGATTTTGTGGATGTCTGGGGCGATCTTTCCGGTGGAGATGGATTAGGGAAAATATGGTTAGGCAAGAACGGGGTGCCTTGGGAAGGCGATCCGGAGGCTGGTACAGGTGCATCATTTACGAACGTTGCTGCTGATGTGATTCCGTGCATTAACGGTTTTTGGGCTACAACCACGCTGGCAGATTTTTCAACATCGTCAGGCACATTCAAAAATGTTTGCACCAACAACCTGCCCGCCCGTTCGCCAAAAGTGCCAAGCACACCGCAGACAGGTACGGTGGTCTGTAATGGCACAGCAGACAACGCCTTTATAATCCTCGGTATGGCCCCTGATAAAGCTGGAACTCTCACCGTTGGCGCCACAACAATGGTCCCAGGAACGAACTGCCTCGTCACGGCAACGGGGCTAAAAATTACAGATGCAACTCTTACGGGGTCTCTTTCATATTCACTGGATGTTGTCGCTTACACGGGTGGGTCGAATGTGCCCCCAGCTAATGCCATGGTGAACCCATGATAGGCCAGCCCGACAGCCCAACGGAGAACATGGCGCGATGACATCGGATCAAGGATACAGGGGGAAGCAAAGCATGTCTGAGGATGTTGTTGACCACCAGGCCCGTGCGGACGCGGCCAGCGCTCTCGCAGAAGCTAAGGCAGCCTTGGCCGCCATTGCTCACACACAGAAAACACTCGATGACCACATGCGCCGCGGAGAAAACTTCGAAGTCGAAATGCGAACGGGCATATCGAACATCATGCAAACGATCATCAGCGGTCACGACAAGATCAGCAAAGATATCGCCGCCACGGTCGGTCGCGTCCACGGCCGGATGGACGCTTGGGTAAAGACAGGTTTTCTGGCCGCAGTTGCGACCCTGGTGGCATTGATTGTCTACATCTGGAAAGTCCAAGTCGGCGGATAACAAAAATACCAGACCACCAACGGATGACGGCGCTTAAAGCGTCTTTTTTTATGCCATGAAGGGGACTGAATATGGCTTACAAAGCAGACGGAACCTGGGACTATGAAGACGACAGTGTTCAGACCCAAATGACGGGCTTGATGAGCCAGAACAGCCCGCTCATGCAGAAAGCCCAAACGCAGGCCAAGCAATATTCAGGGCGGCGCGGGCTGATCAATTCATCCATGGCGGCCGAGGCCGGGACCGACGCAATGCTCAAGAGCGCGCTTCCCATCGCCAGTCAGGACGCCAGCCAGACGGCGCAGAAAAACCTCACCGCGATGGGAACGGCGTCATCGGAAAAGATCGCCAATATGAACGTGGCCGCCCATGATCGACAGTATGCGATCAGCGCAGCTGCCGACATGGAAAAAACCTATGCGGCCGGTTGGTCAGAGGTGATGAAAAACACCAGCATCAGCGCTGAAGACCGGACCAAGTATTATGAGCATTTGCAGGCGATGTCCAATCGGGACAAGGGGATCATTGAGCAGATGTATGGCATTACGTTGTCATGGTAGGAACTCTGGTCCGCCCCGCAAAATATCAAGACATTCCGAGGCTTGTCGTTCTCGCCCGTGAGATGCACCAAAAGAGCAAGTACGCAAAATACAAAGAAGACATCAAGGCTTTCAAAGATGCATGCATGGAATCGATCCGCAGCGGAAGTCATTGCCTTTTTGTAACTGAAACAGATGGAGAGGTTGAGGGCTATATCATCGGGATTACGGCACCCCTCTATTTATTCACAAAAGCAAAATATGCAACGGACATTGGTTATTACGTTACCGACAAAGGGCATGGCGGGGCTTTGGCTTTGGCATCAGCGTTCGACCAATGGGCGCGGGAAGAACAGGGCGTTGATGAGGTGTGGCTTGCGGTCACAAACGCCGTGAATGACGAATGGGAACGGCTTGGCAAGGCCTATGCGCGTATGGGCTACACGTTAAGCGGCGGGATTTATATTAAGCGCCTCTAATTAGAGATGACGGACCTTTGGTAGGGGGCGGTTCTTCGGAGCCGTCCCTTATTCGTTGCCGCGAAAGGACAAAACTATGCGTGGTGTGAAAGAAATCGAACTAAGCAAGGGCCAGCATGCGCTCGTTGATGAAGTAGATTTTGAGTGGTTAAACCAATGGAAATGGAGCGCGTCCGTTCAGACAGGCGGTGGCGAGAAGTATCGAGCTGTGCGTGTGTTCGTTCGAGACGGTAAGCAGAAGTCCATGCTTATGCACCGAGCCATTCTCCAGGCCCCTCCGCACATGCTTGTTGATCATATCAACAGGAATCCTCTCGACAACAGAAGGGAAAACCTTCGACTGACAGGGCACTTAGGAAACGCGCTGAACCGAGGGGGTAACGTGAAGGGAAAAACATCACGTTTCAAAGGCGTCTATTGGCAGAAGGACATTAGCCGGTGGAGAGCAAGGTTTAGAAAAAAATATTTGGGGACATTTACAGATGAGGTTGAAGCAGCCCAAGCGTATGACAGGGCCGCCACGGCCTATGACGCAGTGTTTGCTTACGTCAATTTCTCGGAAGGAGAAGTACAGTGTCGGGTGCCGTAAAAGCAGTGACAAAAGTTTTCAAAAAGGTCACCAAGTCTACAGTCGGCAAGTTCATTGTCGCTGCGGCTGTATCTTATTTCACAGCAGGGTTGGGGGCCAGCGTCTTAGGCGCTACGAGCTTTGGTGCGACCTTATCTCCAACCATGGCGACGGTGCTCAGTCACGCCATATCGGGGTCTATAGCGGGGGGGATAACATCCGCCATCAGTGGCGGGGGTATCGGCAAAGGCCTTTTGCTGGGGGCTGCCGGTGGGGCCGTTATGGGCGGGGTTCAATCCGCCATGGGCAATTACACGGCTATTCCGGGCGCTACGGCAACTGCGCCAACGGCAGGAGCGCCGACCGGTGCGGCTGGAGCTGCGGCGCCAAGTGCTTCAGCCGGGGCAACCACGCCGGGGGCCGTGGGCGCTGCCCCATCCACTGCTACACCGACCGTTCAAAATGCCAGTTTGACTTCACCGTCTGCCGCTTCTGGCGGTGCCCTTAATGCCGGACCAGGGGGTACGCCAGTTGTCTATGTTGGGAATGGGGTTAATTCGGCCACCATTCCCACCGGTCAATCTGTTATGACGCCTGCGGGTACTGTTCTCGGTACGGGGCGAACTGGCCTTGGTGGCTGGGTCGATAGTCACCCAGAACTCATGGGTAAAATGATCAGCGGTGCGGCCAAGGGCGCAATCGAGTTGGCCGCTGGTGGCGGTCAAGGTGGCGGAACCGACTATGCGGCCGCCACAGAACAACGCATTGCTGCGGAACAAGCGGATCAACTTCGTATTCAAGGCAGCCACAGCGGCACCGGTGGGTTGCTGACGGCCAGTTCCGTTCCCCAACAAAAGGGCGGTCTGGCACCTTCACAACGGTGGAATACGCCTGATACTGCTTACAACAATGGGCGTTGGCAATATGACCAAGCCTCTGGCCACGTCGTGTTTGTTCCAAGCGCTCCGACACCTTCAGCAGCATAAAGGGGAAAGACCATGGCTGGATTGATGCCGCAACAACAGCAGGGCGTGGCCCCTGAAGCCAACTATGAAGGCGAAGCCAATGTCTCGCCAGAAGAGCAAGCGGCCTATGAGAAGTTTGTCGACAACGGCTTGAAGCTGATTGCTGACCAGAAGATGGCCCCGCAAATTCTGAAGCGCATCCGTGAGGCTGAAAAGCCCGCCGAAGGTCTTGCGGCGATGACCGTGAGCGTGGTGGTGCGCCTGGAACAATCGGCACGGGAAAGCGGTCGACCCGTTGACCCGGCTATCGTTCTGCATGGTGGACAGGAGCTGTTGGAAGCCATCGCCCAAATGGCTACGGCATTTGATGTCCATCAATTTACCCCCCAAGAAATTGAATCCGCCGCCTACATCGCCATGGATCAATATGGAACTCAGGCGGTCGGCAACGGCACCCTGAATAAGCAAGGCTTGGAGGAAGACGTTCAGGCCTTGCAACAAGCCGATCAGAGCGGAAACCTCGATCAGCTCTTTGGCCAAGGATTCAGCGCTAACTTTAAGCAGCAAGGCAATGCGGAGGGGCAGGCCAATGGGTAAAAAACGAATGGGGCTTGGTGCTAGTGTGGCGCTTGGCGCGGTGGCTGGCGCCGTTCAAGGCTACGGCGAAAGCATGGCCGCCAAGGGCGCAATGGAAGGCAAAGCCAAATACGACATGATGGTGAACCAAGCCCGGTCTGACTTGGAGTTTCGCAACCGTATGGGCGAATTGGCCGTGACGCAGAAGTTCAAAGCCTCAGAAAGCCAAAAGACCCGTGAGGCCAGTGCCAGTGAAAATGACAAGACCCGGCAAACAAACCTCCAATTGGCCGGGATGAAGGCCAAGAGTGGCCTTTTGACGCCACAGCAAGCCTACAACATGGCCGTAAAGGACAATACCGTTGAAGTACCTGATGCTGGCGGGTTCACAACCAAACAGGTCAATAAAGAAGGTGTCTACGCGGCCATGACCCGCATGGGCTTTGGTGATTATGCCGACAGCTTGCGTGGTGGCCCAGGCGATCAAGCCCAAGGGGGTGGCACGGGGCTTGACCAGGAAACAGCATTTGAACGCGCCAAATCCGAAGCTGAAGACAAAAACCCGATCGGTCCTGATTGGATGCGCCCTGGCGGCATGAAAGAAGCCTACGGCGACAAGTCACAGGAAGAATGGACCACGGAACGGGCGCGCGCCCTGATGGGTGGTGGCAACGCCGCTCCCGGACAGCCAAGCAAGCCTAACACCCAGATGGCGAACGACGCCGCTCCATACCAAGGAAGCACGCCCCCTCCAGGTTTCCAAAACGCCAAACAAGGCCGTGACGGAAACTGGTACGTCCAGACCGGGACCGGTCAAGGCGGCAAGCCGATCTATTCCATGGTGACCATGGGCAGTGTCGCAGGAGCGTCGGATGAGAGTGTGAAGGGTGGATTAAAAGGAAAGCACGGCGAGTATTAACTCGTCTGTCCCGCTTGGCCAAATGGGGTGATGAGACCGCGTTTCAGGCCCTCGATCAGTAAACGTCGGTCCACATCATCCATTGGGAGCATCACCTTTCGGGTGACGCCGTCCATGATGTACGTAAGACAATTGCAGTCTTCCCGATACATCGACCGAGCTGCCTTATCGAATGAGGCCCTGACTTGCGGGTCCATCGGCGGCATGGCTTCGAGCATTTGCTCCAGGGGCGTCTTGTCGGCGGCGTTGGGCGCCGCGGCGACGGCGAACGTCGCCAACATGGCCAAGACTGAGATGGTGAGTATGGTGCGCATGACGAGAGCATAGCAGCAAAACCGAACAACCAAAAGTGTGTGATGAAAAACAGAACATAATCACAAGCATTGACATTTATAGGAAAATATGTTTATGTTTTGTTCTCTTGCTTTCACATTTATCACCCTCCAGCGTTCTTTTGTGTATGATGCGCATCTTGCTGCGGCTATTCACCACTCTGGTCAGTGTTGCTAATACGCAACATAAGCCATATAATAAAGCCCATGCGCATGCGACTAGACTTGACGACAGAATGTTATGCATCAAGATGCAGCGCAGAAAGAGAGAAAGGAGTTACCCCCATGACCGCTCTTTTGAACGGCCCAAACTCCCAGCCCGTTGATCATGTTGAACAGAAATGTGTTGAGACTTATGAGGACGAAGTCACACCGCAAATGTTGGCATTGATGAACGAGGAAGTAAGCGACAACGAGTTCGTCGGCTATGAAGTGCTTGATGGACCAGCTTGGTAAGTTCTCATACCTCCCAAATGACCAATTGCCCGCCATGCTTGATGTGGTGTGGTGTCGCTGGCCTCATTCAAATATCGTAAACCCAGGCCCGAAACCAAGGCCCGTTCTCATTCGGTCCCTTGCTTGGGACCGAAAGAACGACCGTTATGCAGTCGAAGTGGCGTATGGCACTAGCAATATGACGAAGTGTTACCCAAACAACCTTTACGTCACGCAGGCTGCGGACATGATGGAAGCGGGTTTGCTATGCTGCACACGGTTCGATTTGAACCTCACCAAGCGTCTTCCTTGGGCATCAGAATTCTTTATTCCAAGGCCATGCGATGGGAAGGGGCCTATTGTTGGGCGCCTGAGCATGGCGTCAAAGCAGCTTCTTGAGGAAGTCAAGAAGCGCTGGCGTTAAGAAAAGCCACACCAGCCCCGCCATTGAGCGGGGTTTTTCTTTGGGCTGTCCATCCGGGCGGCCTTTTTTGTTGGAGAAATGAACACTATGGCCAAGCAACCCTTCGGACTGGTTCCCGTCGATTTCGACCCGTTTGCGGATGTTGAAACCAGTGGCGAAGGTGTGGGCATGGGCCTCATGAAGGTGGACTATGATCCGTTTGCTGAGGCTCCCGCCACGAGCGGCGACATTCCCGAAGGCCGCTTTCTTTCTGGGTTGAACGCCGCCACCCAAGGCACCTTGGACATTCCCGCAGGTGTGGCTAAAAGCGTTGGTATCTCGTCCTTTCAGACCAACCAAGGCTTGAATGCGGCGTTCGACGCCATCGATAACGGCGAAGACCTGAGCACGTTTCCGGCCAGCTTTGAATTTTCCAAGAAAAACGACCTCCCCCCTCAATCGACCCAGCATATGCAGGTGTATTCTCGTATGGGGCCAGAGCAGCGCCAGGAATACCGCGCACGCTTTGAGCGTCAGGATAGCCCCAAGGATACCGGCGCCTATCAGGCTGGCGATGGCCTGTCGAATTGGGCGCGTGACAATTTTCCAGAAAACCCAGAATATCAAGGTGAGTTTTTGGCCTCCAAGCTTCCGCGCGGACTGGGTAGCACATTAGGTTTCTTGGGAACAACGGCGGCCACCATTCCCTTGGGTGGTGTGCCAGCTCTAGCGACCACGGCCTTTGTCGGTGCGGGCGCTGAAAAATCAGCAATGTTCGAAGATGCGCTTCAGAACGGGGCGGACCTTGGCCAAGCCCTTGAGGCTTCTGATTACGGCGCGTGGATCGGCACGACAGAAGCAGTCCCCATTGCGCCGTTCTTAAGTCGACTTGATAAGGTGACGGGCGGCGGGGCTAAACGATTGGTGGTCGACGCCCTGAAACAAGGCACCGAAGAAGCCATTCAGGAAGCGAGCCAATCCATCCTAGAAAACTTGGTCGCCAACGACATTGTTGGTTATGACAAGGAACGCGGCACGTTTACCGGAACAGGTGAAAATGCTGGTGTCGGCTTCACCGCGGGCGTGATCTACGAAACGATTGGCGGTCTCGTCATGGGCCGCCACAGTCGTTCAGCATCTATGAGCAAGCCCGCCCCCACTGGCAAGCGCGAACAGGCCGCGCAACAAGCCCCAGAACTCAGCGAAGCCGACCGCGCCAGCCCCATTCCCGACGATCTGATTCAGCAAGGCAAATCCGTTGTCCAGGACGGCGAAGCCACCCGCAGCGCCAATGATATCTTGCGTTCTGCTGGGGTGCCCCAGGTCAACACGAAGGTTTCCGTCCAGATCGGCGATAAGATGGCGACGGGCACCATTGTTGACGCCTATGAGGATGAACAGGCCGGGTCCGGCGTTAAGTTGCACTTGGACGATGGCTCGAACTTCTCAGCCACCTTTGAGGACATTTCCAGCCAGAACATCCAGATCACGCCCGTGTCGACCCCACAAGCACCTACGGGCACCAAGAAGGGTGACGTCAGTACCCAGATGGGTGAGGGTGGGCAACAGAGCCAGTTCATTGCATCGGCTGATATTGGAACCATCAAGACGGCTACCGGCGCTGATATCGCCACAATCACCATTGGTGAAGGGGATGAGGTCCGTGTTCTGACAACTGAGGACGGTCGCCAGATCGCCGTTATGGGAGCCGACAGCGAGGCCCAGGCCTTGTCCGTTGCCCGAAGCAACCGGGCTTTGGGCATGGATGAGCAGGCCCAGGCCATGACCATGCCTATTCTGGCGTTTAAGGATATGGTTGAGACGAAGCCGGACCTGACCGCAACCGACCCCCTTGATGATCCGCTCCCCGCTGATATGCAGCCGACCAATGTTTCCCGTGAAACAAATCAAGAACAGTCGCAGAAATCAGCCGCTTTTGACCCGGCCACCCATTATGGGGCTGGTATTCGCTATGCCAAGACACCGGGGCTTAAGCTGACGCCGTTGCATTTTGGCAAAGAAATGGGTCTGAGGGGCAAAGAAGCGCGCGACGTGCTTGACGTCCTGGCCGCGCGGGGCGTGATCCGCAAGACCGACAAGGGCTATAGCCGCATTCCCGTGCGTAAGGGCCCTGTTGATATGTTGACGTTTATTGCCGACCACGGTGGGCTTCGTGACGATGAAGGGCATGACCTGAAGAAAGGCCGCAATGCGCAACGGCTTATTCCTGGTGTCGGCGCTTTGATCCGCAGCAATGGCATGGGTATCGATGCCGCTGGAGAGCGCTTGCATGAGGCTGGCTATTTTGGGCCTTTGGAAACAACCCCGCGCCCGACTGAGGCTCAAGTCCTTGAGGTTCTGGACCGGGCACTGGCCGGGGAGAAGGTTTATCGTGCAGAAGAAGCGCATGTAATGGAAGAACGAGCCGCTCAATTGCGGGCTGAAGACGAATATCTTAATCAGTTTGAGAGCAAGGGCGAGGCTGAGTCCATCGAAGCGCAGATTGCCGACCTTCAATCGCAGATGGATTCAGACGACAGCTATTTTGATGTTCTGCTTGCAAAACAATTGAAAAACTTGAACCCAGAAGACATTTACGCCACACTTGAAGGTGAACCTCTGACGCTGGAAGACCGCGGAAGGATTGATGATGAAATCGCGCAAGCACAGGCTCTTAATTCTGGACAGCCTAGCCGTGAACCCGAAGGTATCGCCGTCCGACCAGAAGGAGGCCAAGGAACTGGCCAAATCAATGCGGACGAAAGAGGCCAAGATGGCGGAACTGAAACGGCAGGCCAAGACCGCCCAGGCGTAAGCCCCGGAAAAGACGCCTCAAATCAGGTCAAAAAAATTAACACAGCCCCCGCCGATAACGCGGGGGTTTCTGATTCTGGGGAACAACGACCCACCACCGAAACCGTGACCAACGTGGCCGGAGCCACAGAACAGGGCGTTATCCCCGGCGCTGAGAAGATCAGCGACAAAGAACTGGCCGAGCGCAAGATGGCTGGACCGATGAAGGCCAAGGCTTCCCAGAAGGATGCTGGCTCAGATGGCGGTCTCTTTGACACCGGTGCGCGTGATCAGGTGGATATGTTTGATGCGCCCAAGGCAAAGCCCGTTGATGCTCAGAAACAGCCGGATGTGACCGATAAGCCGCAGGACAAAATCGAGGACTTTGGAGAAAAGATCCACGGTGCCCGCAAAGATACCTTCACCGGATTCAAAGAAGCCCTCAGTGATGAGGGTATTGACGTCAATACCGCGCCACTTTCCAAATCATTCCCTCAGCCGAACTACGTGAAATTGGCAGAGGAAGGCGTTTCGGGTGAGGTTATGGCCTACATTGCTGTAATCCGGAACACGATCCCCAGCAAGCCTCGTTCAAAGTGGAAAGTGGCGCGTTGGGCAAAACAGGTTGAGCTTCTTCGCGGTTTTGCAAATGACATACTCAGCGGGAACGTAGACACAAAGACGCTCGACCACATGATGAAGGTCGCAAACGCAACAACGCTTGGTGATATTCCGACGACGGTGAAGGCCATTAAAGACATTGCGCCAGCCGACATGGAAAAGGCTGCTCGATACAGCGTCCGCTCAGCGTCTTACAGCATGTTCAAAGGTGAGCGTTACAACCCGTCCAAGTCATTTTGGTTCCTGACGGATTCCAAAAACCGTACCGTTCGCAATTCCATGGGCAATGACCCCGCGATGCAAGACACGCACCGGGAAAGTGAAGAAGAGGCCATCTCACTTGCCAAAAAACTCATTCCTTACCTGATTGCTGGAAAGGAAGAAACGGGCACAAAGACACGTTCTAAATACACGGCTGTTAATGTTTATCGCGACCACAAGACGAGCGATATTTTCTTGGGGTTCAAGGTGCGCAGCACGGTTCTTCGTCTAAAGGCGGGGTTTGAAACCCCAACGGCAGCGCGGGAATATTTGGACGAAAACCGTGATGACGTTCAAGCCAAGATTGACGATATGCGCAAGGGCCCTAATATGCGCGGAACGGAGAACCGGGCTCGTAGCGGGCAAGACCTGCGTGATGGTGACGTGTCCCCGGAAACATTCTCTGAGGCATTTGGGTTCCGAGGCGTGCAGTTCGGCAATTATGTTGAAGGACCGCGCCGTCAATCGGACCTTAACCGCGCTTATGATGCGCTTATGGACTTAGCCGATACCATCGGCGTGCCCCCCAAAGCTATCTCTTTGAATGGTGAACTTGGCTTAGCCTTTGGAGCGCGGGGCACTGGTGGCAACGCCGCGGCAGCGGCACACTATGAGCCGGGTCAAGTCGTTATCAATCTGACCAAGGGCAGCGGTCCAGGTTCGCTTGCTCATGAATGGCTGCATGGTTTGGATAACTATTTTGCTCGTCAAGATGACCACGGGAAAAGCAAGGCGACGGGGCAAGATCAAGACTATATGAGTTCGCGTCGGCGCACTGAAGGAACCGCGCGGGACGAGGTATATCAGGCATGGAAGGGCGTGCAGACGGCGCTGGCAAAGGGCGGCTTTGCGGAACGCTCAGTTGAGCTGGATAAGGCCAAGTCTAAGCCGTACTGGAATAAGACCATCGAAAAAGCCGCGCGCGCCTTCGAGAAGTACATGGTTGACCGTCTCTCCGAAAAGGGGGCGATCAATGATTACCTCGCAAACATTGATCAGACCAGCGGTGCGTACCCAACCAATGATGAAATGAAGCAGGATGGCATCCGTGAGGCCTTTGATAACCTCTTCAACACCATCGAGCACCGGGAAACCGACAAAGGCGTTGAGATGTTCTCCGTCTTCAACGATCCCGACTGGACGGGTGTTGCGCAGGGGCTGGACTGGAAGGTTCAGACCAAGATTGTTGAGATCAAGAAGCAGTACGAAGATGTTGAAGATGCGTCTGACGTAAGGCGCTTGGCCAACCAGGAAATTTCTGCCCCTGATGGGATACTCGGTGAGTACCAGAATTTAGATACGGGTTGGGATATTCATCTCTACGCCAAGGGCATTAAGAAAACCCTGTCAGGTGAAGGCAGTAAAATTCGAGCTGCATTAGCCTGGAAGCTTCCCGATCTTCTGAAACATGCGATCCTGGTCGAAACTGTCTCGGACAACAAGACACGGGCAGACATTAACCGCATCCACAGGTTCTATGCAGCCGCACAAATGGATGGTGACGTGCGTCGTATCAAAATCACCGTGCGCGAACACAGTGACGGTATGAAGCGCCAGTACGATATCGACCATTTGGACATAGAAAAACCCGGCACGGGACTGAGTCCTTCGAACGACCGCACCACAAGTGGAGTTGGGTCAATTCCATTACCGGGTTCATCTATCAGTATCCGCCAATTGCTGGATGACGTCAATTCTGAAGTGGATGGCCAGCCGGTGCTGGGGCGCGGCGAAAGCCACGCTATCCTGGCCGAATACGATTGGAAGACGTCCGTCGATCGCGAAGAACTGGCGCAAAAGATCATCACCATTTCCAAGCGGATCGCGCCGAAGGTCAAGGTTCAGGTGGTCGATGAGTTGTTAGGCAACGTGCCAGGGCGGGGCAAAATTCCGGTTACCGGCGTTCATCGTGCCGCGCAGAACCTCATTGAGGTGGCGATTGACCTGGGCAACCCGGAAAAGACCATCCGCCACGAAGGTATTCATGCGCTTTATTCAATGGGGCTGATTCACAAAACAGAGCAAAACATACTGGCCAACAAGGCGCGCCGTGAATGGATTGAAAAATATAACATCGACAAGCTGTATCCAAATGCCAGCAAAGAACAGAAGATTGAGGAAGCCGTCGCCCAGGCATCGGCTGAATACGGTTACGGAGACGGGAAGTTCCCACCCGGAATTCGTCGCATTCTAGAGAAAATCAAACAGTTCTTGGAACGTCTCGGCAATGCTTTGAATGGTATGGGCTATCAATCCGCCTCGGATATCTTTGACAAGATCGAAAGCGGCGAGGTCGGAAAACGTGATAGAATGTCGGATACCGCCGATGGAATTTCATATAGCGTGTCTGATGATGGAAAAGCCAACACACCCACCGAAGGAACGACCTCGTCCCCTGACCGAGGAGGAGATCAAGGATCTTCTGCGCGACAAGCAAGAAGCCCAGAAGAGGGCACGGGAACTGATCGCGGCAAACAAAGCAAAGCAGAACAAGTAAGCGGCTCCGGAAACGGGGCCGTTCCTGATTCTGGCGACAAGTTCAGCATTCATGATCCTATTGATGATCTGGCAGCCTCTGAAAGCTTTGCTGATCGTGCTGTAGAAGCCCTGGATACAGAAGCCAAAAAACGCGGTGCGCTACGCAAGGCCACACAGGAACTGAAGCATTTTGCCACCGATCCGGCAGTGCCTCACGCCAAAGACCTAAACTGGTTCGCAAATGCAATCGTGCATCCGCGCACCATCGCATCGATTTACAGCAAGTTCACCCCAGTATGGTTGGCTGTTGAGAAGCAGTTCAAGCGCCGCGACACCATCAATGCAGACTTGACGCGTATTCTTGAGCCCTACCACAAGCTGGATTTGGAAGATAAAGCCCAGGTTCACAAGGTTCTGGAAATCGGCCGGCTTGAGGGTGGCGCCATTGATAGCCCTATGGTTGGGGTCACCAACAAGCTTGGAGACGCCGCGCTGAGCAAGCGCGGTGAGCGTGTCGAACTGAACAAGGCTCAGTCTGAAGCTTACCACGCCGTGCGCAGTGCCATGGACAAGGCGCTTGACCTGTATAAGCAGCAGGTTCTGCGGGAATGGGGGTTCGGCAAGGAGGGCGACCCTGAAACCGCTAAGGATCTGGAAGCCCACGCCAAGGAACTCTATCAGGAAGCCAAGAAGAGCGAAGCCCCTGAAGAGGCACGGGATATGAACCGTGAGGCCGACAGTGCCCGCCAGGTGGCCCAGTTGGTTGCTGAGATAGAGCAGGCCAAGAAGGGCGGATATGTGCCGTTTACACGTTTTGGCGAAGTGAGCATTTCGGTGCGCGACAAGGGCAACAATCTTGTTCATTTCGAAAAGATTGAGGTGGGCGGTGCGGTCGGGCGCCTGATTCATCGAAAGAAGGTCATCGATGTTCGCCGCAAGCTGATGTCTCAGTACCCAAAATCACAGGGGTATGACGTTGAGGCCCCACGCCAGATGGTCAACGCCAACGATCTGGCAGCAGCCGGGATCAAGATCGGTGATGTCGACGCCCTTGCCGAACTGGGCCGAGTTGAAGGCCCGGAATGGGAGGCCGTACGTGAGCAGCTGAACGAAGCCAGCAAGAAGGTTGGGTTTCGCAAGCATTTCATCGGCGCCAAGAACACCCCAGGCTATAGCCCTGACTTTGAACGATCGATCGCTGATTATGTGACCGGAATTTCTTCATATTTAGCGCGGCGTGAAGTACGCGATGAGCTGGATACGGCGGTGGCGTCAATTCCACAGAACCAAACAAATCTCAGGAAATATGCGGATGTTTATATCGAGTATGTTCAAAGCCCGAAAGAAACTCTTCAATGGCTGAGAAGCTTGAATTTCTTCTTTTATTTGAGTGGAAATCCAAGCTCAGCGAGCGTCAACTTGACCCAGGTGCCCCTGGCGACCATGCCATACCTGAGCCAATTTGCGTCTGCCGGGCGTATCAACATTGAGATGACCAGGGCCTATAAAGACCTGGCTAAAATGGCATGGCGCAAGCCGACCATGGATGGCGGGACTATGGAGTTCTTTGATCCATCAAAAGCCCCGGAAGACGTGCGGGAAGACCTGCAAAGGGCCTGGGATGATGGCACCTTGGTTCCGTTGGTGACGATGGAGCAAATGGGGGTGGCCCACGGTTCTGAGAAGTTCCGTCGCGGATTCAGCAAAGGCACCCAAGCCACGGTTGAATTTGCGGGTTCGATGTTCACCGGGGCAGAACGCGCCAACCGCATTGTCACCTTTATCGCGGCCCACCGCTTGGCCCGACGCCCCGGCGTGATGGAAAAGGTCAACGAGGTTCTGACGGACAATGCTCTGTGGGCCAGCATGGGCACCAAGCCTGTAGATTTTGCCGAATGGGTGATCGATGAAACCCATTTTGTTCTGGGCAAGCGCAACCGCCCGACGTGGTTCCGTGATGCCGGGGCATGGCCAGGGACAGCGGTGTTCCAGTTCCGTGGGTTCTCGGTCAACTATCTGGAACTTATGTGGCGCATGGCGCGGCAGAATGGCCCTGAAGGCAAGAAGGCTCTGGCCTATGTGTTTGGTGCTTTGATGGCGTCTGCTGGGCTTTGGGGTTTACCATTCGGCGATGATCTTAAGGATCTATTCGAGGCAATCTATGCCTGGGCGACGGACAAAGAGATTGATCTGGAATCAGAGCTTCGGGAAATCGTTTATGAGATGTCGGACTCGGCACTTTTAGCAGAGACCGTTAACCGCGGGGCTCTGCGCATGACCGGCGCGGATATGTCACATCGGTTGGATATGGGCAACATCCTGCCAACCGATACAATTTTGGCCCTGTTCGGGAAGGATACGAACCGCGCTGCTGAAGCGCTTGGTGTTTCCTATGACATGCTGGTCGGGCGTCCGCAACGCGCCATTGAGCATTTGAAAAACGATGAACCTACCCAGGCCGTAGCGCAGATGTTGCCGTCTTTCGCCAGCAACCCTGTAAAAGCCTATGGATGGGCGGCAGATGGCGTCAAGTCGCGTGACCGCGTGGCGATACCGAAGGAAGAAATCACAAACCTTGATGTAGCCTTAAAGGCGCTAGGCTTCACCCCCGTGAGCATTACGCGACGACGTGAGAAGCAATGGGCCAAAACAAGGGCGCAGCGATCAATCACAGGCCTTCAGGGGCGTTATTACACGCGCCTGGCTAGGGCGGTTGCCAGCGGAAACCGCAACGAGGTTGAGGTTATCAGGTCCGAGTTGATGGCATATAATGCTGATCGGCCTATTCATGAGCGCGTCATTATTAACCCAGGTTACCTGAAGCGCCTAGTTCGCCAAGAAGTGCTGGGATATGGCGCACGGCGCATTTCGAAGAAAGCAAGGGGTCGCGCTGCGGAGTTGGATGTGATTTATCCAGATTAACAAACCCAAGACACTATGCATCATATAGCTGTACCATCCCTACCAATAGGGGGGCATATGATGGATAAAGGCGCTGGGCTGTTATTCGTAACCGTTGGGCTCGCAATTACATATTGGCTATTTAATGAATGCTGGCAGGAGGGACAAAAAAGTGGTCCTGATGGCAAGCCAGAAGCTGGTAAGTATGTGATTTGGTTTTTTATTTCTGCATTAGGGGCTTTCGCAGTTGGCGTGCGGTACTTAAATGCATGTGATTAGGGTTACTTCTTCAAGCTCACCACATGGCTGTGCTGACCCCCATCAAAGAAGCTCTCGCTGCTTGGGCCCCTTCCAAAGAACGCCGGGTTTTTCAGCATCATCAATAAATTGAATTCCAGCTTTCTCTAAGGCGTCAACAAGCTTGGTAACGGTGTCGTAGTTTGCTTTGACCGGGCCTGTTCCACCTTCGATGCGCTTAATTGTGGGAATGGAGACACTAGAGCGCTCTGAAAGTTCAGATTGCTGCCACTTTAAGGCTGCTCTAGCTGCTCTGATTTGATCTACATAAATCACTATTTTGATCCATAAGTTTAATTACTGAGATAAAAGAATTGACTTTCGTATCTCTTGTGATACCTTTGTATCACTATATGGACAAAAGAGCAAGGTGGAGCAACAAAAATGATCACCCGCAAAAGAGCTTTCCGCGTCCGCTGTGAGATACGGGCGGATTGGAATGTAGGCAGCGATGCCAATAAGACTGGCGCACGCATCCCCGGTCCTATTGAGCGTAGCCTCCCACAAGGGCAGCGTGCTGAATATCGAAAGGTACTTTCTGAGACCGTAAGGCGTTACGGCACTCTTGGGTGGAAAGCGTGTATGCCTAACAATTCTGTGGCCAATGACAACCTGATGGAGGTCAATCATGGCTAAGGCAGCAAAAACGACAGAGAAGGTTGATCTTCCGGCGCTGAATATTCAAGCGTTTGAGCTGACATTGGTCGGGGATAGCCCACTGATTTGCCATGCATGGTCGCAGAAGGCCAAGCAGCAAATGCTTGATAAGCAGATGAAGCGGGCCAAGACGGCAAAAGTGGCAAAAGACCCCGAGCAAGATTATCAAGACAGTCTGTATCCGCATCCAGAGGGTGGATATGGCTTCCCAGCAGTAGCGTTTAAAGCGGCAGCCGTTGGCGCCTGTCGGGCCATTGATGGCGTTACCATGGTTCAGGCGCGCGGTGCGTTCCATATCATTGGCGAACTGGTGAAGATCGACGGTGAGCCGAGGCCCCGTCAGGATATGGTCAGAATCGGCCAAGGAACCGCCGATATCAGGTTCCGGGGCGAGTTCCCGGAGTGGAAAGCCACTTTCACGGTGAGATACAACGCCAGTGTTTTGTCGGCGGAACAGGTAATTCATTTGTTCAATACTGCAGGATTCCATGTCGGTGTCGGCGAAAATCGACCCGAGAAGTCTGGCAACAGCTTCGGCATGTTCCATGTCGCTTGTGAAGCGGATGGTGCGTCATGAGCGATTTGAAGGTTTATTCCTGGAAAGACGGTGCCGCCATCAAGGTTGACGCTCAGAAGGTTGGTGAACGTCTTGAGTGGTTGGAAAAGCGCCATAACGGGCTGTTATCTGCTGAAGCGGTGTTGGCTGATGCCAAGAAGAAATCATCACCACTGAACAAAGCGTTTGAATGGGATGATTCTAAGGCCGCTGAGCAATACCGTCTGGATCAAGCACGAGCGTTAATACGGTCGATCACGGTTGAAATCAAGCAGGTGAAGACCAATCCACCCAAACCCGTCAGGGCATATGTGAATGTGAAGCGCAACGATGATCGTGGATACGCGCCAATCCATACCGCGATGACCGATTCCGATATGCGTCAGCAGGTGCTGAAACGGGCATGGCGGGAACTCAAGACCTGGCATGATCGCTACAAGGAAATTGAAGAACTGGCCGCTGTGTTCAGCGCCATTGAGCAGACGCAAGACAAGATCAGCGCTTAAAATTTGGGTTACGCCGAGAGTTCCCTACAACCTCGGGGCCGGAAACGGCAGCAAGGCAGGCACGGCTTGGTCCGGTCTGGCAGTGCTAGGCTAGGTAAGGCAAGGTTTGTCAAGCCAAGGCCCAACGGGGCGGTTCTTAGGAGCCGCCCCTTTTTATTGGAGGATGGGTAAATAGCATGTTGGATATAAAGCAATATACCGCTGAAATCGTCATTCCAACTCTTGAGCATTTGGCGTTGTACTCAAAGGCTGCTGAAAATTTGATTGTGGGGACGGCTGTTCAGGAAAGCCATTTGACATACTTGCGCCAAGTTGGCGGGGGCCCTGCGTTGGGTGTGTGCCAAATGGAACCGGCAACGCATGATGACATTTGGGAAAACTATTTATCCTACAGATCAGAGCTTAAGAACCGGGTGGATCGTCTGCTGGCACCGTACAAGCCCAAGGTTGAACAGTTGGTGGGAAATATGCCCTATGCAGTGGCGATGACGCGGGTGCATTACATGCGAGTTCCCCATGCGCTCCCGAGCGCAGATGATGCGGAAGCATTGGGGCAATATTGGAAAGCCCATTACAACACCGAGCAAGGAGCAGGAACCGTAGCTGAATTTGTTTTGAACTATCGCAAGTATGTGAGGGCGTGATGATCCAGTTTTTACCGCTTATCTTCAAAGCGTTGACCGCAGCCCCAGGGCTCATTGATTCTGGAAAGGAAATATATGAGGCCGTAACCGGAAATCAATCGGCAGCAACCACACCAGAAGAGCTGCAAAGTGAAATACATGCTTTGCCGCCCGAACAGGCGCAGGCTTGGTTAGACCATATGAAGGTTAAGGTTGATCTGTATAAGGCCGAGACGGATCGGTTGCGAAATGAACAGGGCGACATTACGGATACCATGATCGCGAAGCTAGGACCTGAAGCTGCTGCAGAAATCGCCAAGGAACGCATGACAACGCGCCCTCGGGTGGTTTGGCTACTGACCAGAGGCATGGTCTACCCCATGGCGTTTCTCTTTGCAGTAGACGGCACTCTGGCTGTTCTCAACACCGTGTCTGCTGGATTTGGATGGACGAGGGGCGATGGGAGCTCCGTCGTTCTTATCAAGTTTGATCTCATCGCGGGGCAATTCTTCAGTGGGGATTCTGTCTATGCCGTCATGTATGGGGATTATGTGCCTTGGGCTGCCGGTATCATTGGCGGTTATATGACCTTGCGAGAGATCGGGAAATCAGGTCATAAGAACCCAATTTCAGGTGCGATCAATGCCGTGAAAGCCATGCTCGGAAAATAACAACCCATTCACCTAAATTGGACACCTCTGCCGCCCCTTCGGGGGCGGTTTTTTTATGCTCAAATGATTAGTGCCAACGGTGTAGGCACATATCCCCCAAAACACCCTGATGTTCTCGTTGCGTTCACGGTGCGATGCTTTGTTTAAACCGCAGAATACAGCCGTTTCGGCGTGTATAGTGTTCGTTTACACCGAGAGGGTCGGCGGTTCGAACCCGTCACCGCCCACCAGTTCATAAAAGGCGGCGCAACCAGCGCCGCCTTTTTTGTGTGCCCAATTCGCGATTCATTAAAATTTTAGTATTTCAACTCTAGGTGTATTCACTGCGCGGTATTTGTATTATTGTTGACCGTAACGTGCGACACTCCCGAGTTTAGAGGCCCTCATGTCGGATACAAAAGCGCCCCAGCAGGATTCTGAGCACTTGTTGCTGCGCGAGTTTGCGCATGAGATACGTACGCCCCTCAATGCGATGTTGGGTTTTTCTGCGATGATGCAAAAGGGGGCGCTGCCTCAGCCGTTGTCGGAGGAAACGGCCTTTGACTACGCTGATCGTGTCAACACAGCGACAAGGCGGCTTCTCCAAATCTGTGAGCGTGTTCTCGACCAGGCCGTCCAAGGGAAAGCGGTGATCGTAAAGGAGGACGTGGATTTTCGCGCTCTGTGCCCTGAAATTATCCGAACGTTCGAAATAGATGCCGACCAACGCAATGTGACACTGAACTATGTGATCGCGGATGATTTTCCAATTTTGCATACGGACCCTGTCGTGCTTTACGAAATCATGTCGAATCTCATCAGCAATGCGATCAAGTTCACCCCCAAAGGCGGCAGCGTGACCGTTAAGGGGGAACTGGATTACAAAAATCACGGCCTTATCCTTATTGTGCAAGACACCGGCAAAGGCATCCCAACGACGATTTTGATGAGTTTGATGAAGGGTGGCTCCGTAACGACATCATATGCTCATTCGCAACGTAAGGGCTGGGGGCAGGGGATTCAAATCGTCCAAAACAAGGTTCAGTTGTTAGGCGGTAGCCTCGAAATTGAAAATGCTATGAGTGGTGGGACTGTCGCGTGTATTCGCATGCCCCGTGAATAGTATTATTTCATGTCTGTGGTGTGAGTGGCTTTTAAGGCAAAGTTAGGCATGGTGCTTGAAATGTCATGGTGTTCTCCTCATTTGTTCAGGTGCGCTGTTTGAAAAATTGTGATTGAATAAAAAATAACAATCCATTTTTTCTTGAACAAATACGAACACTTTGAAAGCACGCCCCCCTATGCCGCAACAGGATTCTGATCACTCCAATCACGCTAATCTCAGTGTCGTCGACTTATTTTCTGTAGGCATAGGACCGTCCAGTTCGCACACAGTCGGTCCTATGCGTGCGGCCTACCGTTTTGTCAAAGAACTGAAAGAATCCGGAGAATTGGCGCGGGTCACGCACGTCCGCGTTACGTTGTTCGGTTCATTGGCTTTGACCGGGCGCGGTCACCATACGGACAAGGCGTTGTTGTTGGGGCTATCGGGTAAGCGCCCCCGCACCATCGAGGTGCATGAAGTGTCGGAGATTGTCGAAGAGATCACGGCCACCAAAACACTTATGCTGGGCGGTGAAATCAGTGTTTGCTTCGAACCAGATAAGGATATCGTCTTTATGGGCGAAGAGGTTCTGGCACGCCACAGCAATGCTATGCGTTTTACGGCACATGATAAAGACGGTCAGGTCGTCAAGACGGGCACCTTTTATTCCATCGGTGGTGGCTTTGTGGTGGAAGAGGGGGACGATGAGGCCGTTACCTACAGCGCCGGGGATAACGTACGAATCCGCTATCCTTTTTCGTCGGCGGAAGAACTACTGCGAATTGGCCGAGAAGAAGACCTATCGATTGCTCAAATCATGTTGGTTAATGAAACCGCTTGGCGTGAAGAAGAAGAGACCTTTGTTTTTCTCGATCGCATTCATGAGGTTATGGACGGCTGTATTGAACAGGGACTGAGCGCCGAGGGCAACTTGCCGGGTGGTTTGAACGTGCCTCGGCGCGCTAAAAAGCTGCTTAACGAACTGAACGCCCATGCGGAACAGGCTTTGCGCGACCCACTCACCACTATGGACTGGGTTAACCTTTATGCTTTGGCGGTGAACGAAGAAAATGCCTCAGGAGGGCGAGTCGTAACTGCACCGACCAACGGTGCTGCGGGAATCATTCCGGCGGTGATTCGCTACTATGAACGTTTTTGTCCCCATCGTGCGCCCACAGCGCAGGATGGCGTGCGGGACTTCTTGCTCACCGCGGCAGCCATTGGCGCCCTGTATAAGACCAGAGCGTCTATTTCTGGTGCTGAGGTCGGCTGCCAGGGTGAAGTGGGGGTTGCGTGCTCTATGGCGGCAGGTGGGCTCACCGCGGCGCTGGGCGGCACCAATGAGCAAATTGAGAACGCCGCTGAGATTGGTATGGAACATAATCTCGGTTTGACCTGCGACCCCATCGGCGGTTTGGTGCAAATTCCGTGTATCGAACGTAACGCTATGGGCGCGATCAAGGCTATCAACGCCGCGCGTCTTGCGCTCAAGGGGGACGGTGCACACTTCGTCAGCCTAGATCAAGTGATCGAAACCATGCGTCAAACCGGCCTGGACATGCAGTCCAAGTACAAAGAAACATCCCAAGGCGGGCTCGCCGTCAACGTGGTTGAGTGTTAAGCGGGTCAATGATCTGCAAGCAATGTACGTTAGGGCGCTGAAGGCTCCAGCTTCGACAACCCGTTGATCTTTTCCAATCGGCCGGTTAGTTTGATGGTGATTTTAACTGGAGATTTTATGTCCCGCTGATACGGGGGCGCTTAAGGGTGCCCCATCCCGAGCAGAACAGACGAAACGGCATGCGCATGCGCGCTGCGGTCCTGTTCTCTTGCCTTATTCAAATAAATATCAGCATGACCACTCATATTGCATGGGGGTCAAGACGTGGAAGACCAATCAGACAATGATACGAAAGTACGAAGATAAAGATATTGATGCCGTGGTTTCATCCTGGCGCGTCGCAAGTGAGCTTGCTCACCCTTTCCTCACAAAGGCGTTCCTTGATCGAGAGGCCGATAATGTCCGCAATGTGTACATGCCTTTTGCAGAAACATGGGTGAGCGAAGTGAATGGCAGCGTTGTCGGCTTTATCGCCCTGATCGAAGATGAAATCGGCGGTCTTTTCCTTGACCCCAAATATCATGGGCAGGGACTTGGAAAGGCTTTGGTCGATAAAGCCGTTGCCGAGAAAGGGTCACTAAAAGTCGAAGTCTTTAAGGAAAATACGATCGGACGCCGTTTTTATGGGGCGTATGGGTTTAAAGGGGCTGATGAATCGCTCCATGAAGCCTCAGGCCAAATGACCATACTGATGGCGTATGGATCAGAATAAATAGAGCTGATTAAGGGCGCTCGGATTCGGGAGTGCCCTTAATCTTTCCATTGGAAAGGGGTGTTCACGCCTTAGCGTTCAGGACGTCTTCAATCAACTCGACCAGGATGTGGCCTGCCGTGATATGCGCTTCCTGGATGCGCCCGGTGTCCGTGGCGGGGGCGATGAAGGCTTCATCGCATAACGCCAGAGCTTTGCCGCCGGCTGTTTTTCCAACTCCACCTAAAAAACCCAGCACATGAATGCCTTTTTCCCGCGCCGCCAGCATGGCTTGGATGATGTTGGCTGAATTGCCCGATGTGGTGATGCCGATCAAGACGTCGCCGGGGTTGCCCAAGGCGCAGAGGGGGCGCTCAAAAATATGGTTGAACCCGTAGTCGTTGGAGCACGCGGTCAATGTCGATGTGTCTTGTGCCAAGGTGATTGCGGGCAGGGCGTGACGTTCCCGGTCAGACCGCAAACGCACCAAGAGTTCAGCCGCGATGTGCTGGGCGTCAGCGGCTGAACCACCATTACCGCACAGCAGCAGTTTGCCGCCATTGTGAATGCTTGTCCCGGCAATGTTCGCCATGCGCACAAGAAGGTCCGGCACGTCGCTGGCAGCGATCTGTAATTTCATCTGGGCGGATTCGGTAAATACGGCCTGGGCGCGATTTTTCATCTGTTGGCTGATATCGGTGCTCACGGTGAATCCTTTGGTTTCGCGTTCGGGACATTCAGTATTATTTCCTGACCTTGCCCGCTTGGGTACGCCTTGGCAACCTTGGTGAAAACGTATGAAATGTTCTGGGAATGGCTGTGAGAGGTTGGTCGTCAAATTATTTTCACAAAAGGCTTCTACAAAGCTTGACGCCCGCCGGGGGCTGGATTACATAGACGCGTCCTCAGGCAGCAAAACTGCTTTGAAGCTTGGGGAAGAGAACGGCGAAGGGGGTGTAGCTCAGTTGGTTAGAGCGCCGGCCTGTCACGCCGGAGGCCGCGGGTTCGAGTCCCGTCACTCCCGCCACTCTCGCTTCAAAAACCGCGACCCTAACGGGTTGCGGTTTTTTGCTTTTGGCTCCACTTTTCGTCTCTATGGTGTTGTGGGGCGCATGAATCCCTGCCAATACGCGCATACCTTGCTGCACTGCACAAAAAAATGCAAAATCAATCATTCTTGACTTGAACGTCCTCACAAACGGGGTAGTGTGGCCCTACCCAATTGGGGATATGTGTTTTATGGGAAATGTCCTATAAATATATCGGCCTCGAGGGGAGGTTCGGATGCGTACGACGACGATCACAAAAACGATCCCCGCCAACCTGCGCATTTGCAACGTACAGACAAGATTTTCAACGGAACGTCCTGGGGAGTTCCAAAATCCTATGATTGCGCCATTCTTTATGCGCCATGAGCTTGCTGATGAATTGCACCCGGTGCGATTGACGGCTGAGCTCGTGCTGGGTTTTGGGTTGGGCTGCGGCTCATGGGCTTCCTCGGTGGGAGCCTCAGTATGAGCGACGCGCTTTTATCCGACTATTTTCCGATTCTGGTGTTTCTCGGTATCGCTGGCGTGATGGCGGTCTTTATGATCGCAGCTAGTTGGATCATTGGACGGCAGAAACCTGACCCTGAAAAAGATTCAGCCTACGAATGTGGTTTTGAAGCTTTCGAAGATGCGCGTGTCAAATTTGACGTGCGCTTTTATTTGGTGGCGATTTTATTCATCATCTTCGATTTGGAAGTGGCATTTTTGTTCCCGTGGGCGGCTAATCTGGGGGCTATCGGGCTGTTCGGGTTCTGGTCGATGATGCTTTTCCTGGGCGTACTGACCATTGGCTTCATTTACGAATGGAAGAAGGGGGCTCTGGAATGGGAGTAGATTCCAAGCCGGGCGAACAGCTTATGGTTCCCAACACCGGGCAGGGCGACGATCAAGACGCGCTTTTGTCGCAGGTCGCGGATGAGCTGAACGAACGAGGTTTTGTCGTCGCCAACGTCGACAAGCTGGTGAACTATGTGCGCACCGGCTCGTTGTGGCCGATGACCTTTGGTTTGGCGTGCTGTGCGGTGGAAATGATCCACGCGTACATGAGCCGCTACGATCTCGACCGTTTCGGTGTCGTGCCGCGCCCCAGCCCGCGTCAATCGGATGTGATCATCGTCGCGGGCACGCTGACCAATAAAATGGCCCCGGCGTTTCGCAAGGTCTACGACCAGATGTCCGAGCCACGGTGGGTGATATCCATGGGCTCGTGCGCCAATGGCGGCGGTTATTACCATTATTCCTATTCGGTGGTGCGTGGCTGTGACCGTGTGGTGCCGGTCGATATTTATGTACCAGGGTGCCCGCCAACCGCGGAAGCTTTGATGTACGGCATTCTGCAATTGCAAAAGAAGATCAAACGAACAGGCACTCTGTTTCGTTAAGTCTTGTCTACCTGAGACGGACCGGGAGTTTTTGGACCTATGGATCCAGCCCTTGAAGAATTGAAAGAAATCATTGTCGGCGCATTGGGAGAGTCCGTCATGGACACCACCTTGAGCATGGCGGAAACGCGCGGCGAGTTGTCGTTACAGGTGAAGCCCGGCGACATTGTGCGTGTGCTCACCTATTTGCGCGACAACGTCAATTGCCAGTTCAAGCAATTGCTGGACCTATGCGGTGTGGATTATCCCGAACGCGAAGCCCGCTTCGAGGTCGTCTATAACCTGCTGAGTATGCCGCTCAACCGACGCATCCGGGTAAAAATCCGCACGGCCGGGGAACCTGTGCCAAGTGTGGTCAGTGTCTTTTCCACTGCGGGTTGGTTCGAGCGTGAATGCTGGGATCTGTTCGGTGTGCCGTTCGAAGACAATCCTGATCTGCGTCGCATCATGACCGATTATGGTTTCGACGGTCACCCGTTGCGCAAAGATTTTCCTCTCACGGGGTTTGTCGAGGTTCGCTATGACGACGAGAAAAAACGCGTTGTGTACGAGCCGGTGAAAATGACCCAGGAATTTCGCAGCTTTGATTTTCTTAGTCCGTGGGAGGGCATGACCGCCGAACAACCCACAGTTCTGCCCGGTGATGAAAAAGCCACTCAGGATGCCGTAAACGGCAAAGGGAAGGGTGCTTAATCATGGCTCAGAACCAGATCAAGAACATGACGCTGAACTTCGGCCCTCAGCACCCCGCCGCCCACGGCGTGTTGCGTATGGTGTTGGAGATGGATGGCGAAATCATCGACCGTGCCGACCCGCACATCGGGTTGTTGCACCGCGGCACCGAAAAGCTGATCGAACACAAGACCTATCAGCAGGCCACGCCGTACTTCGATCGTCTCGATTACGTTGCGCCGCAAAACCAGGAGCACGCGTTTGTGTTGGCAGCGGAAAAGCTGCTCGGCTGCGAAGTGCCAGAGCGCGCCCAGTACATCCGTGTGCTGTACTGCGAAATTGGTCGTATCCTCAATCACATCCTTAATGTTTCGTCTTATGCGATGGACGTCGGCGCCATGACCCCGATGTTGTGGAGCTTTGAAGACCGCGAATTGTTGATGGAATTTTGCGAACGTGTTTCCGGCGCACGGATGCATATGAACTACTTCCGCGTCGGCGGTGTGTCTCAGGATATGCCCGACGGCTTGGCCGAAGACATTCTGGCGTGGACCGAAAAATTCCCGCAAATGATCGACGACATGGAAACGTTGCTGACCGAAAACCGTATCTTCAAGCAGCGCACCGTGGACATAGCAAAGGTTACCGAGGCCCAGGCCCTGGATTGGGGCTTTACCGGGCCGAACCTGCGCGCATCTGGCGTCGCGTGGGATTTGCGCAAGTCACAGCCCTATGATGCCTATGACAAGATGGATTTCGACATCCCCGTCGGCAAATACGGTGACTGCTACGACCGCTATCTGGTGCGTATGATGGAAATGCGCGAATCTCTGAAGATTATGCGCCAAGCCATCGAAAAAATGCCCGAAGGTCCGACCATCACGGAAAATCGCAAGGTCGCATCGCCACCGCGCGCCGAAATGAAGACGTCGATGGAAGCCTTGATCCATCACTTCAAGCTGATGACCGAAGGCATGCACGTCCCTGCGGGCGAAACCTATACCGCGGTTGAAGCGCCGAAAGGCGAGTTCGCCGTCTTCCTGGTGTCGGATGGCACCAACAAACCGTATCGCTGCAAAATCCGTGCGCCGGGCTTTGCCCATCTGCAAGCCATGGACATGATGTGCAAGGGCCACATGTTGGCTGACGCCGTTGCCGTGATCGGCTCCATTGATATTGTGTTTGGTGAGATCGACCGATGACAGAGTCACCCATGAATGATACGGGCGAGGCGTTCGCCTTCACGGCGGAAAATCAAACCGCTGCCAGGGCCCTTTTGGCGAAGTACCCACAAGGCCGTGAAGCCAGCGCGACCATGCCGCTGTTGACCCTCGCGCAACGCCAAAATGACAATTGGCTGCCACGCACGGCGATCGAATTGGTCGCTGAAATGGTCGGCTTGCCGGTCATCCGCGTATACGAAGTCGCCAGCTTTTACACCATGTACAATCTCAAACCCGTGGGTAAAAACTTTATCCAGGTGTGCACAAATATCTCATGCATGCTCAAGGGTTCCGACGATGTGTTCAAGGTGTGCAAGAAGAAGCTTGGCATCGGAAATGGCGAAACCACGCCGGACGGCAAGTTTACCTTATTGGAAGTCGAATGCTTGGGCGCTTGCGTCAATGCGCCGATGATCCAGGTCAATGATGACTACTACGAAGACCTTACCGCCGAGACGACGGAAAAGGTTCTCGATGCGCTGGACAAGGGCGAAACGCCTAAGCCCGGTTCGCAAGCGGGTAAGCGCGTGGGCTGTCAGCCTGCAGGCGGCCTCACCACACTGACCTCTAATCCAGGGGGGGAGGGCTGAACCATGCTGCATGATCGTGATCGCATCTTTACCAACATTTACGGCATTCATGATTTGTCCCTCAAGGGCGCGCAGTCGCGTGGCGATTGGGACAAAACCGCGGCCCTCGTTAAAAAAGGCCGTGAGTGGATTGTCGAAGAAATGAAGGCATCCGGCCTTCGTGGTCGTGGCGGCGCGGGTTTTGGCACCGGCATGAAATGGTCGTTCATGCCCAAGGAAGACAAGCGTCCCAGCTATCTGGTTATTAACGCCGATGAAGGCGAACCGGGAACCTGTAAGGACCGCGAAATTCTCCGCTCCGAACCGCATAAGCTGGTCGAAGGTGCACTGCTGGCATCCGTCGGCATCGGCGCGCATGTCTGTTACATCTATGTGCGTGGCGAGTTCTACCGTGAGGCCGAAGCCCTGCAACGGGCCATCGACGAAGCTTACGCCGCCGGGTTGGTGGGCAAAAATGCATGCAAATCTGGGTATGACTTCGACATTTACGTTCACTTAGGCGCAGGTGCATACATCTGCGGCGAAGAAAGCGCACTGATCGAAAGTCTTGAAGGTAAAAAAGGCCAGCCGCGTTTGAAGCCGCCGTTTCCGGCCAACTGCGGACTGTACGGTTGCCCGACCACAGTCAACAACGTTGAATCCATTGCCGTGGTGCCGGAAATCCTGCGCCGTGGCGGGGCCTGGTTTGCCGGTATCGGTCGTGAAAACAACACCGGAACCAAGCTGTTTTGCATTTCCGGCCATGTGGAAAATCCCTGCACGGTCGAAGAAGAAATGGGCATTCCGATGAAGGAATTGTTGGAAAAACATTGCGGCGGCGTGATCGGCGGTTGGAACAATCTTAAGGGCGTGATCCCTGGTGGTTCTTCTGTTCCGGTCATGACCAAAGGCATGTGCGACAATGCTTTGATGGATTATGACGGTTTGAAAGAGCACGGTTCCGGTTTGGGTACCGCTGCGGTGATCGTTATGGATCAATCGACGGATATCATTCGCGCCATCACGCGCTTGAGCGCTTTTTACAAGCATGAAAGCTGCGGCCAGTGCACCCCGTGTCGGGAAGGCACCGGGTGGATGTGGCGCATGATGGAACGTATCGGTGAGGGCAACGCCCGTATCGACGAAATTGATCTACTGGAAGATGTTACCCGCCGGATCGAAGGGCACACCATTTGCGCCCTTGGCGACGCGGCCGCTTGGCCTATTCAGGGTTTGATCCGCCATTTCCGAGATGAAATGGAAGCTCGTATTTTGGATAAAGCCGGAACTCAAGCCGACGCACCCGACAATATTCCTGCCACTGCGGCCGAATAATTAGAAAGTAAGAGGAAGGGGAGCCATGCCAAAGCTCACCATTGATGGCAAAGAAATCGAAGTCGAGGCCGGTTTGACCGTGCTGCAGGCTTGCGAACTGGCGGGGGCTGAAGTCCCCCGGTTCTGCTATCACGAACGGCTGCCGCTTTCGGGCAACTGCCGCATGTGTCTGGTCGATATGGAGCGCGCGCCGAAACCTGTGGCGTCGTGTTGCATGCCGGTCGCCGAAGGTCAGGTGGTTCACACCAACACCGAAAAAGTCAAAAAGATGCGTGAATCGGTGATGGAGTTCTTGCTCATCAATCACCCACTCGATTGCCCGATCTGCGATCAGGGCGGCGAATGCGATTTGCAAGACCAGGCCGTAGCATTCGGTTCCGGACTGTCGCGCTATACGGAAACCAAGCGCGCGGTACCGGAAAAAAACTTTAGCCCTCTGATCCGCGGCGTCATGACACGGTGTATTCACTGTACCCGCTGTGTGCGCTTCGCCAGCGAGATCGCAGGTAGCCCTGAATTGGGCGGCGTGTATCGTGGCGAACACCTTGAAATCGGTACGTATGTCGACAACGCGATCTCAAGCGAATTGTCGGGCAACATGATTGATTTGTGCCCGGTTGGCGCATTGACCTCGGCTCCATACGCGTTCCAGGCGCGCCCGTGGGAGCTGAAAAAGACCGAAAGCATCGACGTTCTGGATGCTGTGGGCTGTAACATCCGCGTTGATACGCGTGGCAATGAGGTCATGCGCATTGTGCCGCGTTTGCACGAAGACGTGAACGAAGAATGGCTGGGTGATAAATCGCGGTTCGCCTGTGACGGGTTGGGACGCCAGCGTCTCGATAAGCCTTATGTTAAAAAAGACGGCAAGCTGCAACCAGCCACATGGGACGAAGCGTTCGCCGCTATCAAAGCCAAAGTAGACGGCATGGATGGATCGAAAATTGCCGCCTTGGCTGGCGATACCGTCGATGTCGAAGCCATGATGGCCTTGAAGGACCTGCTGGCAAACCTAGGCAGTCACACCATGGATTGCCGTCAGGAAGGCAGTGCGGTCGATCCTTCCGTACGCACGAGCTACCTTTTCAACACCACCATCGCCGGCATCGAAGACGCCGATGCGTTGTTGATCATCGGTTCCAACCCGCGTATCGAAGCGCCGGTGTTGAACGCGCGCATTCGCAAGCGTTACCTTGCTGGTAGTTTCCCGGTCGGTGTGGTCGGTCCCAAGGCCGACCTGACGTATAAGCATGAACACTTCGGCGACGATGCAACGATCTTGAACGATATCGCGTCGGGCAAACATGAGTTTGCCAAGGTGCTCAAAACGGCCAAGAAGCCGATGGTGATCATTGGTGCAGGTGCATTGATGCGTACTGATGGCGCTGCAATCTTGGCGGTGGCCAAGACCATTGCCGATACCACGGGCATGGTGACGGACGGCTGGAACGGTTTCAACGTCTTGCAAACGGCTGCGTCGCGCGTCGGTGGTCTGGATATTGGCTTTGCGCCTGAAAAGGGTGGCCTCGACACGGCGGGTATTTTGGATGCATGCGGAGAGGGCAAAATCGAAGTGCTCTACCTGCTCGGCGCTGACGGGATGGAGCCGGCGAAACTTTCCGATACCTTCATCATCTATCAGGGGCACCATGGTGACAGCGGCGCTCATATGGCCGACGTGATCTTGCCGGGTGCGGCGTACACCGAAAAGAACGCCACTTATGTCAACACCGAAGGCCGCGTTCAGCGTGGGCACCTGGCGGTGTTCGCCCCGGGTGAGGCAAAGGAAGACTGGGCTATCGTTCGGGCGCTGTCGGGTGTGCTGGGCAAAACGCTCACGTACAACACTTTGGCTGAGGTGCGCACGCGCATGGTCGCGATCAACCCGGTGTTTGCCGTTATCGATACTGTTCAGCCTGCTGAATGGTTGGACTTTGGCACGACTGGCGATCTTCAATCGAAGCCGCTGTCATCGCACATTCGCAATTTTTACATGACCGACCCGATTTCACGCGCGTCGGAAACCATGGCGGCTTGTACGGCTGAGTTTATGGATGAGACGGAAAGGACCGGCACCAATGGTTGAGCTTTGGGATGCCTATCTGTGGCCGTTGATTTGGATCGTTATCAAGGTCCTGGTCATTATTGTCCCGGTCTTGTTGTCGGTGGCTTATCTGACGTATTTTGAGCGCAAGATTATCGGTTCGATGCAATTGCGCCGCGGTCCAAATGTTGTGGGGCCACTGGGCCTGCTGCAACCGCTGGCCGATGGCGCGAAGCTGTTTTTGAAAGAAACGGTGATCCCATCTAGCGCCAACCGCGCCGTGTTCCTGATTGCACCAATGCTGACGTTCTTTTTGGCTCTTGCTTCGTGGGCGGTTATTCCGTTCGGCGAGGGGATGGTGCTGGCGAACATCAATGTCGGTATCTTATACCTATTCGCGATTTCCAGTTTGGGCGTTTACGGCATCTTGATGGCTGGTTGGGCGTCCAACTCCAAGTACGCATTCTTAGGCGCTATGCGCTCTGCGGCGCAGATGGTGTCTTATGAAGTTTCCATGGGCTTTGTCATCATTACGGTGCTGCTGTGCGTCGGTTCGCTGAACCTGAGCGCAATCGTCGAAGCCCAGCGCGGCATGTGGTTCATCATTCCGTTGTTCCCGATGGCGGTGGTGTTCTTCATCTCAACGCTGGCGGAAACCAACCGTCACCCGTTCGATCTTCCCGAAGCGGAGGCCGAATTGGTTGCGGGCTATAACGTCGAATATTCGGCCATGACGTTCGCTCTGTTCTTCTTGGGCGAATATGCCAACATGATTTTGATGTGTGGCATGACCACCATCTTGTTCTTGGGTGGCTGGCTGCCGCCGTTTGACATTGCGCCGTTCAATTTGATCCCGGGCCCGATCTGGTTCGCGTTCAAAATTGCCGCCTTGTTGTTTATTTTCATTTGGGTGCGCGCCAGCTTCCCGCGTTATCGCTACGACCAGTTGATGCGTTTGGGTTGGAAAGTTTTCCTGCCGATGTCGCTGGCCGCGGTGGTGATCGTATCGGGTGTCCTGGTGACGTTCGACCTGTTGCCAAACAGTGCCCTGGGCGCGGGTTGAGGAGGACCTGAACTATGAGCTTCATCGACCGCAATATCCGCGCATTCTTGCTGACAGAACTGCTGCAAGGCATGTTCCTGACGCTGCGCTATATGTTCCGCCCCAAGATAACGTTGAATTATCCGTATGAAAAAGGCCCGCTGAGTCCGCGCTTTCGTGGTGAACATGCGCTGCGCCGCTACCCCAATGGGGAAGAACGCTGCATCGCGTGCAAACTGTGCGAAGCGGTGTGTCCGGCCCAGGCCATCACCATCGAGGCTGAACCGCGCACGGACGGTTCACGCCGCACCACGCGTTACGACATCGACATGACCAAGTGCATTTACTGCGGATTCTGTGAAGAAGCCTGCCCGGTGGATGCCATCGTCGAGGGGCCGAACTTTGAATACGCGACCGAGACACGGGAAGAACTGATGTACGACAAAGCCAAACTTTTGGACAACGGCGCACGTTGGGAGGTCGAACTTGACCTTCGCCTGCGCGCCGATGCTCCGTATCGTTAAGGGGGCCGGGGACAGATGATCGCAACTCTGGTTTTTTACATGTTTGCTATCGGCTGCGTCGTTTCCGGCGTGCTGGTCGTAACGCGTCGCAACCCGGTTCATTCGGTGTTGTTCCTGATCTTGGCGTTTTTCAACGCGGGTGGCTTATTCGTGTTGGCGGGGGCCGAGTTCCTCGCCATGCTGCTGATCGTGGTCTACGTCGGCGCCGTCGCGGTATTGTTCATGTTCGTCGTCATGATGCTGGACGTTACCGTTGTTGAGATGAAGCAAGGCTTCCTCAATTATCTGCCCATTGGTTTGGTTGTGGTGGTGGTCTTCACCGGTGAAATTCTGGCATCCACAGCGGCTTGGCATATGGCACCCGAAGCACTGGCCAATATCCAGGCCAAGGCGCCTGTACTGCAAAACACTTCGGGCTTGGCGGAACTGATTTACACCCGCTACGTCTACTTGTTCCAGGCCGCAGGCTTGATTTTGTTGGTGGCGATGATCGGTGCGATCGTGTTGACGCATCGCAAACGCAAAGATAGCAAAAAACAAGTCATCGCCAATCAAGTGGCGCGTGACGCTAAGGAAGCCGTGGTGCTGAAAAAAGTCGAAACGGGGAGGGGCATTTGATGGCTGATATCGGACTGGTACATTATCTGACGGTTGCCGCACTCTTGTTTGCGACCGGATTGTTCGGGATTTTCCTCAACCGCAAAAACGTGATTGTCATTTTGATGTCGATCGAACTGTTGTTGCTGGCCGTAAACATCAACATGGTGGCGTTCTCCGTCGAACTTGGCGATTTGGTCGGGCAAGTGTTCTCGCTGTTCATCCTGACCGTCGCCGCCGCCGAGGCTGCCATTGGGTTGGCCATTTTGGTGGTGTTCTTCCGCAGTCGTGGTTCCATCGCCGTCGACGACATCAATGCCATGAAAGGCTGAGGACTAAGAGATGAGCATGATTAAAGCCATTGTCTTCTTGCCGCTTCTGGCAGCCATGTTCGCGGGCGCGTTGGCGTTTGTGAAATGCGGCGATGACAAACACAAAAAACACAAGATCGACACCTACGCGCAGTGGTCCACTGCGGGCTTCATGCTGGTGGCGATGGTCTTGTCGTGGCTGACCTTCCAGCAGATTGGTCTTAACGGTGATAGCTACACCGTGACGTTGCTGCACTGGATTCAATCCGGTGACTTGGATCTCAGTTGGGCGCTGAAAGTCGATACGCTGACGGCCGTGATGCTGGTGGTGGTGTGTACGATTTCGGCCATGGTGCATGTTTATGCCATTGGCTACATGCATCACGATCCGGATGTGCCGCGCTTCATGGCGTATCTATCCTTGTTCACGTTCTTCATGTTGATGTTGGTGACTGCCGACAACCTGGTGCAGATGTTCTTCGGTTGGGAAGGCGTCGGGCTGGCGTCTTACCTGTTGATCGGTTTTTGGTACAACAAGCCGTCGGCCAATGCCGCTGCGATCAAGGCGTTTGTGGTCAACCGTGTGGGTGACTTCGGCTTTGCGTTGGGTATCTTTGCCACGTTTGTGATGTTTGGTACGGTCAATCTCGATAGCATTTTTGCCCAAGCCGGCACCATGACGGATGCAACCATTTCTATTTTCTCAGGTGAATTTCATGCCATCACGGTGATCTGTCTGCTGTTGTTTGTTGGTGCCATGGGCAAGTCGGCTCAGTTGGGACTGCACACTTGGTTGCCCGATGCTATGGAAGGCCCAACTCCGGTTTCGGCTTTGATCCACGCCGCCACGATGGTGACGGCGGGTGTGTTTATGGTTAGTCGCATGTCGCCGCTGTTCGAATATTCAGATGTCGCGTTGCAGGTGGTGACCATCGTCGGTGCTTCCACCGCGATCTTCGCCGCGACCATCGGCTGCACCCAGTTTGATATCAAACGCGTGATCGCATATTCGACCTGTTCGCAGCTTGGCTATATGTTCTTCGCCATCGGCGTGTCGGCCTATCAGGCGGCGATTTTCCACCTGATGACCCATGCATTCTTTAAGGCGCTTTTGTTCCTTGGCGCGGGTTCCGTTATTCACGCCATGTCCGACGAACAGGACATGCGTAAAATGGGCGGCACCTGGAAACTGATCCCGGTTACTTACACCTTGATGTGGATTGGCTCATTGGCATTGGCCGGTGTGTTCCCGTTCGCAGGTTACTTCTCCAAGGACATCATTTTGGAAGCGGCTTGGGCGGCGCACACGAATGTCGGTAACTATGCCTTCTGGCTAGGGATCGCTGCCGCATTCCTGACCGCGTTCTATAGCTGGCGTCTGATCATCATGACGTTCCACGGTGCACCGCGTGCAGATGAAAAGACCATGGCGCATGTTCATGAAAGCCCCAAGGTCATGATCTTGCCGTTGCTGTTGTTGGCGGCTGGGGCCTGCGGTGCGGGCTGGTTGGGTTACAATTGGTTCGTCGGTCACGACGCCGCGCATTTCTGGGGCAATGCCATCTTGGTGTTGAACAGTCATCCGGCGCTTGAAAATGCTCACCATGTTCCGGCGTGGGTCAAATACCTGCCATTGGTGGTGGGCGGTGCAGGTATCGGCTTGGCGTACGTGATGTACATGTTCGTTCCCAGCTTGCCGGGCAAGTTGGTTCAGGCGATCAAGCCACTGCACACATTCGTTTTCAACAAGTGGTACTTCGACGAGTTGTACGACGCCATTTTCGTCAAACCTGCGTTCCGTTTGGGGCGGGGGCTTTGGAAAGTGGGTGATCAGGCTGTCATTGACGGTTTGGGGCCCAATGGCATCGCACAAGCCACGCAAGACACCGCCGAAAAGGCGAGTGTGTTGCAGACGGGGTATCTCTACCACTATGCATTCGCCATGATTGTCGGCGTGGTGCTCATGGTGGGCTGGTACATGTACATCGCGGGGTGATGAGATAAATGGCTGATTTTCCGATCCTATCGCTCCTGATTTTCCTGCCTTTGGCGGGGGCAGGCTTTATCCTCACCATCAGTGGCCAGGACGAAGTCGGTGCGCGCAATGCCCGCAACGTGGCATTGTGGACATCCACGATCACGTTCTTTCTGTCGCTGTTTCTGTGGTTCAATTTCGACAATTCGACGGCTGCGTTCCAGTTCGTCGAAAAAGCCGATTGGATCCCAACCTACAACATTGCCTATCATGTGGGTGTGGACGGCATTTCGATGCTGTTCGTGCTGCTGACCACCTTGCTGACGCCGATCTGTGTTCTGGCCAGTTGGGACAGCATCAAAACGCGGGTCAAGGAATACATGATCGCGTTCTTGATCCTCGAAACCATGATGGTCGGTATGTTTGTCGCGCTCGACATTATGATTTTCTACATCTTCTTCGAAGCCGTGCTGATCCCGATGTTCCTGATCATCGGTGTGTGGGGCGGCCAACGCCGGGTGTACGCATCTTATAAGTTGTTCCTCTATACGCTGACCGGTTCAGTGCTGATGCTGCTGGCGATCTTGGTGATGTACCTGCAGGCAGGCACCACCGATATCCCAACTTTGATGACGACCCGCTTCGCCCCTGATTTGCAGATTTGGCTGTGGTTGGCGTTCTTTGCATCGTTTGCGGTCAAAGTTCCTATGTGGCCTGTGCACACTTGGCTGCCGGACGCACACGTTGAAGCACCGACGGCAGGCTCGGTCATTTTGGCCGGTGTGTTATTGAAATTCGGCGGTTACGGATTTATTCGCTTTTCGTTGCCTATGTTCCCGGATGCGTCGGTGTATTTCACGCCGATGATTTACGGCCTGTCCATCGTTGCGGTGATGTACACCTCATTGGTGGCCTTGGTGCAGGAGGACATGAAAAAGCTGATCGCGTATTCATCGATCGCACACATGGGTTTTGTGACCGCGGGCACGTTTTCGATGACGACCCAGGGCGTAGAAGGCGCGATCTACCAGATGCTCAGCCATGGTGTGGTTTCGGCCGCGCTGTTCCTGTGCGTTGGGGTAATTTATGACCGCCTGCACACCCGTGAAATTTCCGCCTATGGCGGTCTGGTACACAAGATGCCGGCATACGCACTGGTCTTCATGTTGTTCATGATGGCGTCTGTCGGGCTTCCGGGAACGGGCGGTTTCGTCGGTGAATTCCTGGTGCTGATGGGCTTGTTCAAGGCCAACACTTGGGTCGCGGCATTCATCGCTACCGGGGTGATTTTGGGGGCTGCTTATATGCTGTACCTCTATCGCCGCGTGGTGTTTGGTGCATTGGAAAAAGAAAAGGTCAAGAAGATGCTCGACATGAGCCCGCGCGAATGGGCAGTGTTCGCACCCTTGATCGTGCTGACGTTGTGGATGGGTATTTATCCTGTGTCTTTCCTGGATGTGATGCACGTTTCTGTTGATAACCTGCTGGGTCAGGTTCAGCTCGCGCTGGATGCCAGCAACGCCGCCGTTGTGGCTGGCCACTAAGGGAGAGTTAGGTTTATGGCTGAAGTTCCCAACATCGCCCCGGCACTGCCGGAAATCTTTCTCGCCCTAGCGGCCATGTCCTTGCTGATGCTGGGCGTGTTTCAAAAGGCTGCTACGCCCGAAGGCGTTGTTCGCGCATCGCGTATGACATCTGGATTGGGCGTCCTGACGCTGATTTTGGCATTGGTGCTGGTGTTCACCGTATCGGGCGTCAAGCTGGTTGCGTTTGATGGATTGTTCGTTTCCGACCCATTTGCATCGTTCGTGAAAATTCTCATCTTGATCGCATCGACGTTATCGTTGGTTTTGGCGCAGGACTGGTTGGAACGCCAAGGTGCGCACCGTTTTGAATTTGCCATTTTGGTGATCTTCGCGACGCTCGGCATGATGATGATGGTGTCTGCGGGCAACCTGATGTCGTTGTATATGGGGCTGGAACTACAGTCCCTGTCGCTTTACGTACTGGCAGCATTTTACCGTGAAGACAACCGTTCGACCGAAGCAGGTTTGAAGTACTTTGTTCTGGGCGCGCTGGCGTCAGGTTTCTTGCTGTACGGCTCTTCATTGGTTTATGGCTTTACCGGAACCACCGATTTCGCCACCATCGCGACCACGGTCGCAGCCCAAGAACACACCTCTTTGGGTTTGATTGTCGGTCTGGTGTTCGTGCTGGCGGGTTTGGCGTTCAAGGTTTCTGCGGCCCCGTTCCATATGTGGACCCCCGATGTTTATGAGGGGGCGCCGACGCCAGTCACCGCGTTCTTCGCTGTGGCCCCCAAGGTCGCTGCATTGGCACTGTTCATGCGTGTTATGGTTGGTCCGTTCGGCAGCATGGTTGCCGAATGGCAGCAGATCGTAGTGGTGATTGCGGTGCTGTCTATGTTGATCGGTGCGTTCGCCGCGATTGCGCAGACCAATATCAAACGCATGATGGCTTACAGCTCTATCGGTCATGTCGGTTACGCATTGATTGGCCTTGCTGTCGGTAACGAAGCTGGCGTGACAGGTGTTCTGGTCTATCTGGCGATTTATGTGTTCATGAACATCGGCACATTCGCCTGCATCATGGCCATGCGCCGTGGTGATCGTAATTTGGAAAGTATCCACGAGCTGGGCGGCTTGGGTAAAACCCATCCGGCGATGGCCGCAGCGTTGGCGGTGTTCATGTTTTCCATGGCCGGTATCCCACCCTTGGCTGGTTTCTTTGGCAAGCTCTACATCTTCCTCGCTGCGATCGAAGCTCACCTCTATACCTTGGCCATCATCGGCGTGCTGACCAGCGTGGTATCTGCGTATTACTATCTGCGTATCATCAAGGTTATGTATTTCGACGAGCCGGGCATCGAGCCACTGGATAGCCCGCTGCCGCGCTCCATCACTGGGGTGCTGGTGGTGAGCAGCTTGGTGATTATCCTGTTCATCGTGTTTCCGGCCCCGGTGATCACCTGGGCGGGGGCAGCGGCCGCGTCGCTGTTCTAAGCGCGCTTTTGTCGAGCATGTCTGATCATTCGAGCCTCCAACTTCCAAGCCCATATCGGCTTGTGGAGTTGGAGTGCATCGACAGCACCAACGCCGAAGTCAAGCGCCTTGCCGAACAAGGCGCACCCGATTGCACCGTGGTCTGGGCCAAGCGTCAAACCGCCGGACGCGGTCGGCGCGGGCGCGAATGGGTGTCAGACCCCGGTAACCTCTATTTTTCCATCTTGCTGCGTATGCCTTATCCGATGGAGGTCATGACGCAATTGAGTTTCGTTGCCGCCAATGCGGTTGCCGACGCTGTGCAAGTGGCCGCGCCCCGGGGCACATTCGTCAACGTTAAATGGCCCAACGATGTACTGGTGGAAGGCAAAAAAGTTTCCGGCATCTTGATGGAAGGCGAACCCGATTTTAAAACGGGCGCATTTAAATGGTTGGTTCTGGGGGTCGGGGTCAACCTTGCAAGTCACCCGGTGGTGGAAGACGGCGGCTATCCAGCAACGTCGCTGGCGGAACAGGGCGTAACGGCGGAGGGGCTTACTCCGGCCCTGATGCTCGACACTCTGGCAAAACGCTTTTTGGCGGGGGTTGCCACATGGCGGAACCTCGGTTTTGGCCCCATTCGTCGCCACTGGCTGGCGCGAGCGCGCGGTGTTGGCGGTCCGGTGACGGTGCGCTTGCCCAACGAAACGCTGCACGGTGTGTTCGGTGCGCTTGATGAAGACGGCGCGTTGGTGCTGCATCTGGACGGGCACCCCAACCGCCGCATCACGGCTGGAGATGTTTTTATCCCCACGCATCCCCATGAAATATAGATTTAGGCCTATAATAACGCTGGCCCACTTTGGTATTCGCAGGTGCGAAAAGAAGTTGGCGCAGTGACCCGTGGGTGATAGGTATGCACCATGCTCTTAGCAATTGATTCAGGTAACACCAACACCGTCTTTGCCGTGTTCGGCGATGATGGCGAGGTCAAAGGCGAATGGCGCGCCAGCACCACCGCAACCCGCACGTCCGATGAATACGGCGTGTGGCTGCTGCGTTTGATGGAACTGGAACGCATTACACCCGACGATATTGATGCCTCGATCATTGCCACGGTCGTGCCCGCGACCTTGCACAACCTCAAAACCCTGTGTGAACGCTATTTCCGTTCAACGCCGCTCGTGATTGGCGATCCCGGCGTGGATTTGGGCGTCGAGATCAAGATCGAAAATGCTCATGAGGTCGGCGCAGACCGTTTGGTCAACGCGGTTTCAGCCAATGCCAAATACGGCGGTCCGCTGATCTGTATCGATTTCGGTACCGCCACCACGTTCGACATCATCGATCACGATGGTAACTACGCGGGTGGCGTGATCGCACCGGGCATCAATCTGTCGTTGGAAGCGCTGCACATGGCGGCGGCTAAGTTGCCCCGCGTCGCAGTGGAACGCCCCAAGAAGGTCATCGGTACAGGCACGGTTTCAGCCATGCAGTCGGGCATCTATTGGGGCTATGTGTCGATGATTGAAGGCATGGTGGCGCGTATTCGGGAAGAATTTCGCGCAGATATGGATGTGGTTGCAACGGGCGGTTTGGCGCAGATGTTTTCTGAGGCCACGCGCATCATCAATTGGACGGACAAGGACCTGACGCTTCGGGGCCTGTATCTGATCTACAAAAGGAATATAGGCTAGACGATGGCAGACGAAGAGCTCCTGTTTTTGCCTTTGGGCGGTGCCGGCGAAATTGGCATGAACCTGAACCTGTATGGGTATGGCAGCCCGGGCAATCCGACCTGGATGATGGTCGATCTGGGCATCACGTTCGGCGACGGCACTCATCCGGGCGTAGATGTCATTATGCCGGACCCTGCTTACATCGAAAAGCACAAGGACAAGCTGGCGGGCATCGTACTCACCCACGCCCACGAAGACCACCTGGGCGCGGTGCCATATCTTTGGGAACGTTTCGGTTGTCCCATTTACGCGACCCCGTTCACGGTTTCGATCTTGCAGCGCAAGCTGGCTGAGGTCGGCTTGTTGGACATCGTGCCGATTGTTGAAGTGCCGCTGAACGGCACGTTCCAAGTGGGACCATTTGAGATTGATCTGATTACGCTGACCCATTCGATCCCCGAACCCAACGGTATGGCGATCCGCACGCCGCTCGGCACGGTGCTGCACACCGGCGATTGGAAGCTCGACCCCGACCCGGTGATCGGTGAACCCTATGATATGCCTACGTTGCGACGTCTGGGCGATGATGGTGTGTTGGCGATTGTTTGTGACAGCACCAACGTCTTCACCCCCGGCACCAGCGGTTCAGAAGGCGATATATTCGAAAGCATGATGAAAGTGGTCGAACCGTGCGAAGGGCGCGTGGTGGTGACGTGCTTTGCATCCAACGTGGCACGTCTGGATACCATTTCGCGGGTGGCCAAGGCTGTCGGTCGCGATGTTGTTCTAGCAGGTAGATCGTTCTGGCGGATGATCGATGCGGCCAAGGAAAACGGTTATCTTCAAGATGCACCGAACTATCTTGATGAAGAAATGTGTGGCGATATTCCCAAGGATAAAGTGCTGATCATTTGCACAGGATCACAAGGCGAGTCCCGCGCCGCACTGTCGCGTATTGCAGCAGATGAGCACCCCCGCATTTATTTAAGTTCGGGCGATACGGTGATCTTTTCCTCGCGTCAAATCCCCGGCAATGAAGTGTCCATCGGGCGGTTGCAAAATCGTCTGGTGCGCCGCGGCATCAAGCTGATTACTGATAAGGACCACTTTATTCACGTTTCCGGCCATCCGGCACGCGATGAACTGGTGGAAATGTATCAGGCGGTTAAGCCAAAAATTGCCATCCCCGTGCATGGTGAGGTACGCCATTTGACTGAACACGCAAAGTTGGCGCGCGAATGTCAGGTGGACGAAACCCTTATCAACGAAAACGGCGGCATGATCCGTCTGGCACCTGGTCCTGCGTGTGTAATCGAACAGGTACCTTACGGTCGTTTGGCCTTGGAGGGCGGACGCGTGGTGCCCATGGACGGCGAACTGGTGAGGGGGCGTGTGAGGGCGTTATTGAACGGCAGCGTAACCATCACCATTATCGTCGATACCAATGGCAATGTGATCGAAGATCCGATCCTGACCACCAACGGTTTGTTGGAGCCGGGAGAGCTTGATTTTGAAGATGACGTCATGGACGCCGCCGACGATGCGATTGAGCGCCTATCGAAAAAAGACCGGCGTAAAGATGATGCGGTTTCGGAAGCTGTGCGCCTTGCCGTACGTCGATATTTTCGTTCAAACTTCAACAAAAATGCCGTCACCACGGTCCATTTGGTTCGGGTGAAGGGTTAAGGGTAAACCTAGCAGGAGGCCTTTTCATGATCGGTAATCTCAATCACGTCGCTATCGCCGTCCCCGATTTGGCAGCGGCCACCGCAAAATATCGCGATCTGCTGGGGGCGAAAGTTTCCGCCCCCAAGGACGAACCCGATCATGGTGTGCGCGTGGTGTTTGTGGAGTTGCCCAACACCAAGATCGAGCTTTTGGAGCCGCTTGGTGAAAATTCACCGATCAATGGCTTCCTCGCCAATAATCCCGACGGTGGTATTCATCACTTGTGCTTTGAGGTTGATGACATCAATGCCGCCAGCGCCAAACTGTCTGGCGAAAGCGTGCGCATTTTGGGGGGTGGAGAGGCCAAGATCGGCGCTCATGGCAAGCCCGTTTTGTTCCTGCATCCAAAAGACTTTTGCGCTACTCTGATCGAGCTGGAGCAAGCCTGAGCACCACAGGAATAGCCTCCGACACGGTTGGGAGGTGTATATGAACGAACAATCTGAGGGGCCTCGCCCCCAATCTACGCAGCGGCGCATTGAAATCACCGGACACAGTCAGATTACGGTGAACAAAAAGTGGGTGGCGATCATCGTCGCCGTTTTGGTTGCTTTTACGGGCGTTGTGGGCTGGATGTTTGAAATCAGCGCCACATCAAGACCGCCGACAATCAGCACGGGTGGGTATTGAACCATGGCGCAGGATATGAACACAAAGCCAGCCCAGCGCATGGGCGAAGAACGCGTGGCGCAGATGAACCCCAAAGTGGTCATGTGGGTGGTGGTGTGCGTGGCCTTTATTGGATTGATGAGCTTTTCGCTGTTGTTTATCCATGCGGCGTACCGCAACAACTGGTGGTGAGGAAAACTCGTGACTGAATACTGCAACAGCGCCCCCGGTCATCCTTTGCATGGCCCTTACCACGACACCGAATACGGTTTTCCCGGCAAGGGGGAGCGGGGGTTGTTCGAACTGTTGTGTCTGGAAATCTTTCAAGCCGGATTGTCATGGGAATTGGTGCTGAAAAAACGCCCGACCACGGTCGAAGCCTTTGACGGTTTTGATGTGGATACCGTTGCGGCCTATGGCGAGACACAAATTGAACGATTGCTTGCCAATCCAGGGATCATTCGCAACCGCCTTAAAATCACTTCGATCATTCACAATGCCGGTATCATACAAGGACTGCGCACCAGCGCCGACGGGCAGGGCGGTTTTGTCGGATGGCTGGGGCATCATCATCCGCTCGAGTTGGGTGCGTGGGTAAAGTTGTTCAAAAAGACCTTTAAATTTACAGGCCCCGAAGTGGTTAACGAATTTCTCATGAGCACCGGCTATCTTGGTGGAGCACATGAAGAGAGCTGTCCGGTTTACAAGGACGTTCTCAAAACCAACCCACCGTGGTTGACGGCGGCAAAGGCTAAACTCTGATATATTTTGACATGAAACATGTACTCACAGCTTCGATCGTGGCGCTTTTGACATTTCCTGCATCTGCTCAGCAAGAGCCGGGGCAAACGGCTAAGTCCGTGACCCACATGTCGGTGAGCTTAGACGATTGTCGAAGTTTGGTGAAATACCAGGCCCCACCGGATGTGAACTACAAACAGGGTGTCGATGTGCGGGGCAAAGCTGTGACGCCTGCCGACCTGCCAACCCTCGGTACAATCCAAGCCCCCGATGAAATCGTTATCGATTTCGGCCTTGATTTGGCCGGACGCTATGGATTTGGTGCGGCGACCTTGTTTGACGCCACTGCGGGGATTGCCACCATTGAATACGACTTGGAAACGGGGGCGTTGACGTTTAATGGTAAGCCCCTTTTGAACGAGGATGTACGCGCGGTCGAGACCGCCTGCAAGATGCTCCTGAACGTGAAAAACCCATAAAATGGAACACAATAGCGCCGTATTTGAGTTCTAAACCTCTGCACATGTGCCTCCGGTTGCTCCGGGAGGGGACATCACCTAAAGTCGCCGAGTATTTTCCTCCCGAAACCCTTTAAGGAATTCTTTTACCGATGTTTTCCGCGTTTGAGTGGATGATGGCCATAAGATACCTCCGTGCCCGCAGGCAGGAAGGCTTCGTGTCCGTTATCGCCTGGTTTTCCCTGTTGGGCATCGCCATTGGCGTGGCTACCCTGATCATCGTGATGAGCGTGATGAACGGATTTCGGGCAGAATTGATGGACCGCATTCTCGGCCTTAACGGGCATGTGAATATCTACGCCCCCATCGGTGAAATGACGGATTACGATTCCAAAGCTGAGTTGGTGCGCTCCGTTCCGGGTGTAATCAGTGCCTCGCCGTTGATCGAGGGCCAAGTCATGGCGACCAACGCAGGTCAAGCGCGCGGTCTGGTTTTGCGCGGCATCAAGTCAACCGACCTGATGGCCCGCAAGATGATCGCCACCAACATTTTGTCGGGTAATCTGGAAAATTTTGGCGCGGACGACAGCATCATCATAGGCACCGAATTGGCGCGGCGATTGGGGGTTCGGGTGGGCGACAGCATCACCGTCATCTCACCAAAGGGCCAACCCACTGCATTCGGCACCGTGCCGCGCATGCGTGCGTTCGAGGTGGTTGCCACGTTCTCCATCGGCATGTTCGAATACGATAGCGGCTTCGCCTACATCCCACTGCATGCGGCACAGATTTATTTCCAGATGAAGGACACGGTGAATAATCTGGAAGTGTTTGTCGACAATACTCAGCATACCAAAGAAATCGGCCAAAACATCAAACACGCACTGGGCGGCCAGGCGCGGGTGTTCGATTGGCAGAAAACCAACGCCAGCTTCTTCAACGCTATTCAGGTTGAACGCAACGTGATGTTTCTGATCCTGACCTTGATCATCGTGGTTGCGGCGTTCAACATCATTTCCAGTCTGATTATGTTGGTAAAGGACAAGGGCCGCGATATCGCTATTTTGCGCACCATGGGGGCAACACGGGGCATGATCATGCGGGTGTTTTTCCTCGCTGGTGCCAGCATTGGCGTGATCGGTACCATGGTTGGGTTCGCGTTGGGCTTGTGGTTCTCACTCAATATAGAAAGCATCCGTCAGTGGGTGCAATCGATCACCGGGACAGAACTGTTTGCCGCTGAAATTTACTTTTTGTCGCAATTGCCTGCCAAGGTTGATCCGACGGAAGTTCTATACACAGTGTTGTTAGGCTTGGGATTGTCGTTCTTGGCAACCATCTATCCGTCCTGGCGCGCTGCGCGTTTGGACCCGGCAGAGGCGCTCCGTTATGAGTGATATCAAGACGCCAGTCCTGCACCTGGAGCGGATCGAACGTCGCTTCGGCACCGGCCACACGGCGCTGCATGTGCTGAAGGGTGCAGAGTTGAAACTGAACAAGGGCGAGATCGTTGCCCTGGTCGGCCCGAGCGGTTCGGGCAAGTCGACACTGTTGCACATCGCGGGGTTGTTGGAAAAACCCGACAGTGGCGAGATCACCATCGCTGGCGAGGCATGTTCTAAAATGGGTGATGATCGGCGTACGCTGATCCGCCGAAAGCACTTGGGATTCGTCTATCAATACCATCATTTGTTGCCTGAGTTCTCAGCCTTGGAAAACATCGTCATACCGCAGATTATTGCCGGTCTCGGTAAGACTGAAGCGCGCGAACGTGCACTTCAATTGTTGGAAATGCTTGGTCTGAAGGATCGCGCCAGCCACCGCCCTGCAAAACTGTCTGGCGGCGAGCAACAACGTGTTGCCATTGGTCGCGCACTGGCCAATGCACCGACACTGCTGTTAGCGGACGAACCAACCGGAAACCTTGACCCGGAAACGGCGGGTGAGGTTTTCAATATGCTGCTGAACCTGACCCGCAAGGCAGGGTTGACGGCCTTGGTCGCGACCCACAACCCGGAACTGGCGGCGCGTATGGACCGCATCGTGCGGGTCGATAAAGGCCATCTTGCCGAAGATTAACTTCATTCTAAATTGATGCTTGATATTGCACGTTAATCCCTTCAGTTTAATTCAACTGTAGATCGTGAAAACACGACAGAACAAGTCAGGGGTTGATGCAATGAATACGGATGAGCAAGCGTTGCCTACAGCGACGAAAGGTGCCGGACGCCTCGATAATATGCCGGTTTCGTTTTTTGCCGTTGTGATGGGGTTGGCGGGGTTGACCTTAGCGTGGGAGCAGGCGGAACAAGCGACCATTATGCCGTTTATGGCGAGTCCTTTTCATGCCGCGGTCACTGCGGTGGTGTTTGTGCTGCTGCTTGGGTTTTATGTGGCCAAATACGTTTTGCACCGCAAGGCAGTTTTGATGGAACTGCACCACCCGGTTCGTCTCAGCTACTTCCCAACCATTTCCATCAGTCTGCTTTTGTTGGCGGTGATTTCTCATGAATTCAACACTGATTTGTCCAAAGCACTCTGGCTAAGCGGAGCAACGCTGCACCTGTTGTTGACGTTCTATGTGTTGTCGGCGTGGATGAATCATTCACATTTCGATATCAAGCACATGAACCCGGCGTGGTTTATTCCCGTTGTCGGCAATATCCTCGCGCCGATTGGTGGCATGCAGCACGGTTACGTCGATAGTTCGTGGTTTTTCTTTTCTGTCGGACTGGTGTTTTGGTTGGTGTTGATGGTGATTGTGTTCTACCGCATTATTTTTCACAATCCGGTGCCTGACAAAATGTTGCCGACGTTCTTCATTTTGATTGCTCCGCCTGCGGTGGGCTTTATTTCGTATGTTAAAATGACCGGTGGGGTGGATACCTTTGCAACCATTCTTTTTCACACGGCGCTGTTTCTGACGTTGATGTTGGGGACCCAATTTGTGAAGTTCGCGCGGTTGAAGTTTTTTCTGTCGTGGTGGGCGTACTCGTTCCCGCTCGCGGCCATGACCATCGCCACGTTTGTGATGGCGCAGGTTACGGGCAAGGACCTGTTTCACGTTTTGGCCTTACTTTTGTTTGTGATCCTTAACATTGTGCTGGCGTTGCTGACTGTGCGCACAATTGAATCCATACTGCATCACAAGATCTGTGTGCCCGAGGATTGATTTCCCTTCTTTGAAGTGTCAATGATAGACGCGGCGTCGGTGGTATTCCTATCGACGCCGCAGTTTTCTTCAGGTGTTCCGTACGTGCCATCGGTCGTCGGAAAGAATCGGGAAGACGGTGTGATGCCGTCGCGTGCCCAACGCTGTATGGGGGCCCAGCGTAATCTGGGATTGTCCGGCATATACCCACTGGAACTTCGGTTGCGGGAAGGGGACAGGATAAGAAACCCTAAGCCAGAAGACCGGCCTGAAGAGTTTGTCGCGGCGCGTGGATGGTGTCGTGTCTTTCTTCCATGAAGGGGACTTAAGTGGAAAACGCAAACTCTCAGCAGCATCATTTTTCAGCCGACGAGCGCCATGCGCTCTACCGCACTATTTATTCGCGCCGCGACGTGCGTGGACAGTTTATGCCGGAACCCATCTCGACTGAGATGTTAAGTCGCATCCTGATGGCAGCGCATTATGCGCCTTCGGTTGGCTTCATGCAGCCGTGGAGCTTTATCGTCGTGCGCGCTGAAGAAACCAAGAAAAAGGTTCATGCCTTATTTGAAAAGGCCCATGACGAGGCCGCCCAAATGTTTGAGGGCGAAAAGCGTGAAACGTATCGTAACCTTAAGCTGGAAGGCATTTTGGAAGCGCCGATCAACATTTGTATCACCTGTGATAAGGACCGCGCCGGTCCAGTGGTGCTGGGCCGCACGCACATTCCTGAAATGGACCTCTATAGCACCGTTTGCGCGGTGCAAAATTTGTGGCTGGCGGCCCGCGCCGAAGGACTCGGCATGGGCTGGGTGAGCATTTTGGATCAAGGCCGCCTGAAACAGGTTTTGGGTATTCCTGAAAACGTCGTGCCTGTGGCTTACCTGTGTCTCGGTCATGTGTCGCATTTCAAGGACAAGCCCGAATTGCAAAAAGCCGGATGGCGACCACGTTTGCCGATTGGCGACCTCACGCATTTCGAAGGCTTTGAACAAACGTCCGATGATGCTTTCGCATCCGAACTGATGGCTCAATTGCAGCGCGAACAAGCCCGCATCGAAGATGGTCAGTTCTAACCGATCCGTTCTCACCAATTGATCAAGATGCGGTCCTGGACGCAAAAGATGGGGATAACTTTTGTGTGGGCAGAATCGGCGCAGGTGTGGTTTGATTCACCTCATGCCCCACTCTGATTTTATCCATTTGCGCGTTCACAGCGCTTATTCCCTGTCCGAAGGGGCTATCCGTACCAAGGATCTGATGGGCTTGTGCACAAAGCACAAAATGCCTGCGGTCGCGGTGACCGATACCAACAACCTGTTCGGCGCGCTTGAATTTTCGCTTTATGCTGCCGATGCTGGCGTGCAGCCGATCATTGGCGGACAGATCGCCGTCACCCGTGAAGGGGGGGATAATCCCAGCTTGGGCCGCACGCTCACCGCCGCCCAGCCGGACCAAGTTGTTCTGTTGGTGCAAAACGATGCGGGTTATCGCAACATTTTGAAGTTGCTATCGACGGCTTATATGGAAAGCGACAACGTTGAAGACCCACAAGTAACGATGGATGACCTAGAGACGTACTCAGACGGCCTGATTATGCTCACTGGCGGCATTCACGGGCCTGTGGGGCGGTTGTTGGTGGATGGTCAGTTCGACAAGGCCGAGGCGTGTCTGGACCGGCTCGCCAAGATATATCCGGGCAGAGCCTACATTGAGCTGCAACGCCACGGCCTGAAAGAAGAAGCGCAGATCGAAAAACGCCTGATCGATATGGCGTACGACAAGAATCTGCCGCTGGTCGCCACCAATGAGGCATTTTTCACCAATCGCGATATGTTTCGCGCTCACGACGCGCTGATCTGTATTGCGGAAAGCGCCTATGTCAGTCAGGACCAACGCCGTCGTCTGACGCCCGATCATTATTTCAAGTCACCCGAAGAAATGAAGGTGCTGTTCGCCGATGTGCCCGAAGCCATCGCCAATACCTTGGTCGTTGCCCAGCGGTGTGCTTACAAGGTTGAACGGGTGCCGCCTATTTTGCCGCCGTTCGACTGCGGCGAAGGACTGAATGAAGAGGATGAATTGCGCAAGCAGTCCGTCGAAGGTTTGCAAAAGCGCCTTGAAGCCCAAGTTTATACGCCAGGATTGTCTGACGAGGAAAAAGAGGCCATTGCTCGGCCTTACCGCGAACGGTTGGAATTTGAGCTCGGCGTTATCATCCAGATGGGCTTTCCCGGCTATTTCCTGATCGTTGCTGATTTCATCATGTGGGCCAAGGACCAAGGTATTCCTGTGGGGCCGGGGCGTGGTTCCGGTGCCGGTTCCGTGGTGGCGTGGGTGCTGACCATTACCGATCTGGACCCATTGCGCTTTGGCCTGCTGTTTGAACGGTTCCTGAACCCTGAACGTGTGTCCATGCCCGATTTCGATATCGATTTTTGTCAGGACCGCCGCGACGAAGTCATTCGTTATGTGCAGGACAAATACGGCCGTGATCACGTTGCCCAGATCATCACGTTCGGTAAGTTGCAAGCCCGTGCGGTGCTGCGCGACGTCGGTCGCGTTTTGGAAATGCCATACGGTCAGGTGGACCGTATTTGCAAAATGGTGCCCAACGATCCCGGCAAAGCGATGAGCCTGCCCGAAGCGATCGAAGCGGAACCCGAGCTTAAGCGCATGATCCGCGAAGAGCATGAAGTCGCACAGCTGATTGATATCGCTAAGCCGCTTGAAGGTCTCTACCGCCATGCCTCGACCCACGCTGCGGGCGTGGTGATCGGTGACCGCCCACTCGATCAGTTGGTGCCGCTGTACCGTGACCCGCGCTCCGATATGCCCGTGACGGGCTTTAATATGAAGTTCGTCGAGCAGGTCGGGCTGGTGAAGTTTGACTTCTTGGGCTTGAAAACCCTGACAGTACTGTCCACCGCCGTGAAATTTGCGGGCGTCGGTGGACATACCATCGACCTGACCACCATTGCGCTGGATGATGCCCCCAGTTTCGAACTGTTGCAGCGCGCCGAAACCCAGGGCGTGTTCCAGTTGGAATCTGCGGGCATGAAAGATCAGTTGCGCGGTCTGCGTCCGACCACGTTCGAAGATATCATCGCTATCGTGGCGCTTTATCGTCCTGGCCCGATGGAAAACATTCCAAGCTATATTCGTCGTAAGCACGGCGAGGAAGAGCCTGATTATTTGTATCCGACCCTTGAGCCGATCCTCAAGGAAACCTTCGGCATCATGATCTATCAGGAACAGGTCATGCAGATTGCCCAGGTGCTGTCGGGCTATTCCCTCGGCGGGGCGGATTTGCTGCGCCGCGCCATGGGTAAAAAGATCCAAGCGGAAATGGATCAGCAACGCAAGTTGTTCGTCGATGGGGCTGAGGCGCGTGGGGTGCCGCCTGAAAAGGCCGATCAAATTTTCGATCAGGTCAATAAGTTCGCGGGGTACGGTTTCAACAAATCGCACGCCGCCGCCTATGCCCTTGTGGCGTATCACACGGCCTATATGAAGGCCAATTTTCCCTATGAATTCATGGCCGCGTCGATGACGCTGGATCTGGGCAATACCGACAAGCTCAACGCCTATCGCCAGGAGCTAGACCGTATGGGGGTCAAGCTCCTGTCGCCAGACATCAATGCCTCGGAAACCTACTTCAAGGTTGAGCGTGATGGGGACGGCAAGCCCACCGCCATTCGGTACGCTCTGGCGGCGCTGAAAAATGTGGGTGAAGCGGCGATGGCGACCCTCGTGAGTGAACGCGAAGCCAACGGTCCCTTCAAAGACCTAGAAGACTTCGCCGGGCGTCTCGACACGCATCAGGTCAACAAGCGCCAGATGGAGAACATGGTGCGCTCGGGGACCTTTGACAGCCTCAACCCCAATCGCAAGCAATTGCATATGGGGATCGAGGCGATCATGGGGGAAGCCTCCGCCCAGCAGTCGGAACGGGAAAGCAATCAGATCGGTTTGTTCGGCGGTGGTGATCAGCCCAAACAAACCATTCGTTTGGCCGACGTTTCCGAGTGGCCGCCAATGGAACGGTTGCGCGAAGAATTCGACGCCATCGGCTTTTATCTATCGGCCCACCCGTTGGATAGTTACGGCAAAAGCCTGCAACGCCTGGACGTGGTGCCATTTTCCAAAGTCCTCGCGCGGGGGCAGGCGGGCAACTTCACCTTGGCCGGTACCGTGGTCAGTAAGAAGGAACGCATCAGCCAAAAGGGCAACCGCTATGCGTTCGTGACGTTTTCCGATGCGTCTGGGTCTTATGAGGTCACGATGTTTTCCGAAACCTTGTCCGCCGCTGCTGAATTGCTGGAACCGGGCACCGCCGTGTTGATCAAGGTCACCGCGCAATTCGAGGGCGAAACCGTGCGCATGACCGCGCAATCGGTGAGGGGGTTGGACCAGATGGCGGCGCAGACCTCGGCCGGGCTGCAAATCACGATCATTGACGACAAGCCAATCGCGGATTTACAGGCACTCATGGCGGATGCCAAACCGGGGCGGGGGCAGGTGAGGATCGTGGTCCGTACGCCGCAGTTTGAAACCCGTATCGACCTTAAGCAAAAGCCCGTTTCCGTGACCCCAGAGCTGCTCCATGCAGTTTATTCCATCGCTGGCATCGCCGAAGTGATGGAAATCTAAAAAGCCCTTGCAATCCTTGGTCTAGAGGCGTAGAAACCGCCCACACGTTCCATGAGGGGACGTGATTTCGCACGCGGACGTGCGGCACCGGCGCAAATTCGCCGGATCGTCGCTCCGGTGTCTCTACCCCAAAACACACCAAGGGGGGAGACAAGTGTCCGCGGAGGCTTAACCGGAATAGGAATAAAACAATGGCAATGCCAACTTTTACCATGCGCCAGCTCCTTGAAGCTGGTGTTCACTTTGGTCACAACACCCGCCGCTGGAACCCGAAAATGGCGCCGTACCTGTTTGGTGCGCGCAACAAGGTTCACATCATTGATCTCGGCCAGACCGCGCCTTTGCTGAGCCGCGCTATGGAAGCCGTTCGCGAAGCTGTCGCCGGTGGTGGCCGTGTATTGTTCGTCGGCACCAAGCGCCAGGCATCTGATAAAGTTGCTGAAACTGCACGTAACTGTGGTCAGTACTTCGTCAACCACCGCTGGCTTGGCGGCATGATGACCAACTGGAACACCATTTCCGGTTCCATCAAACGCTTGCGTGAGCTCGACACCCAGCTCGGCGATACGATCAAAAGCGAAGGCTTGACCAAGAAAGAATTGCTGCAGCTGACGCGTGAACGCGACAAGCTGGAACTGGCGCTCGGCGGCATCAAAGACATGGGCGGTCTTCCCGACATCATGGTCGTGATCGACACCAACAAGGAAGCCATCGCGATTGCCGAAGCCAATAAGCTGGGCATCCCCGTTGTGGCTGTGCTGGACAGCAACTCCGACCCTAAGGGCGTCGATTACCCAATCCCAGGCAACGATGACGCCATTCGCGCTATCACCACGTACTGTGAACTGATTTCTGGCGCTGTGCTGGACGGCATTCAGGCCGAAGTGGGCAAAAGCGGTGGCGACATCGGTGCGGCTGTTGAGCCGATCGCCGAAGTGCTGCCAGCTGCAGAGGCCGCGGCCGTTGCCGAAGCTGACGTTCCTGTTGAAGCTACGGCCGTTGCCAAAGCTGACGGCGCTGTTGAAGCCGACGCCCCTGTTGAAGTTGCTTCCACTGAGGAAGCTTCCGCTTAAAAAAACTGTCATAGCGATCTGCTAAGACAACATCTTAAAGGAGAGTTTTAAGATGGCTGCTATTACTGCTGCTTTGGTTAAAGAGCTTCGCGAGAAATCTGGCGCGGGCATGATGGACTGCAAAAAGGCGCTGACGGAAACCGACGGTGACCTTGATGGCGCCGTGGATTGGTTGCGTACCAAGGGCCTTGCTGCTGCCGCTAAGAAATCTGGTCGCATCGCTGCCGAAGGTCTCGTCGGTGTGTACGTCGATGGTGCCAAGGGCGCCGTGGTCGAAGTGAACTCTGAAACCGATTTCGTTTCTCGCAACGTGCAGTTTCAGGGCTTTGTGTCCACCGTTGCCAAGCTCGGCTTGGTCTCCAACGGTGACTTGGATGCGCTGAACGCCATGGATTACCCGGAAACGGGCCGCACTGTGGCGGAAGAACTGACGCACCTGATCTCGACCATTGGTGAAAACATGAACATCCGCCGCGTGCAGGTGCTTTCTGTGGACGGCGGTGAAGTTGCCGCTTATGTGCACGGTGCGATTGCCGACGGTTTGGGTAAAATCGGTGTTTTGGTTGGTGCTACGGGTGCAGATGCAGCCGGCTTCGGTAAGCAGGTCGCCATGCACGTTGCCGCAACCAACCCCGCATCGTTGTCGTCGGACGACCTTGATCCGGAATTGTTGGAACGCGAAAAACAGGTTCTCACCGAACAGGCTCGTGAATCCGGTAAGCCCGAGGAAATCATTGAAAAAATGATCGTTGGTCGTATCAGCAAGTACTACGCTGAAGTATGCCTGTTGGAGCAGACTTTCGTCATTGACGGCGAAAGCAAGGTTTCCAAGGCCGCTAAAGACGCTGGCGTCGAAGTGAAAGCTTTCGTTCGCTTTGGTCTTGGTGAAGGGATCGAGAAAAAAGAGGAAGATTTTGCCGCCGAAGTGGCCGCAGCAGCTGGCGGCAACTAAACCGCTCAAGCATCTTCTCACGTAAAAATGGGGGCTTCCTGCCTAAGGAAGCCCCCATTTTTTATGTTCGGCGTCAAACAAACCAGTTCAGTTGATGCACTTGTCATTGTTGGCTAACCAATGCAACGCGTTAGACGCGTTATGGAATGTTTCCGGGTCTTCATTTTGCAATTTGTTCATTTTATCCGACAGGTCATAAAAGGTCGAAATGAGGCTTTCGGGAACGTTGGTCGACACATTCCACGCTTGGACCGGCTGGTTCATCATGTACTCGGCGCGGATGTTGGGCAGGCCTTTTACGGCGTTGACGGGGTGTTTATCCGTCAGCATGGCCTTGATGACTTTCAACACATCGGCAATTTGTTCCGCAGTTTCGGCTTGCTCGACTTCGCCTTGGATGTAATCAAGCATAGCATGAAAATTTTCCTGCGAAGTTTGGTTAATATCATAAATACTCATGTTGGCCCCCTTTATGCCGCCTGAATTTGTGGTGCGGTGTGAACCAAGGGCTGAGCCGTGCTGCTCATCACGGTGCGATGTATGCCGACCTTATCGCGAACCTTTTGAGTGATTTCGTCGGTGACGTGCAGTCGAGCGGCACATATACGAATTCCGTCTTGTTCCCACATCGGACCGATATAATCGACAGGCCAGCCATTGCGTTCGAAAAAAGACTTCAAGATCGCGACCGGCATGACGCCGATGTACGCTTCTACGCCATTCAACTCGGCGAATTCCGTGAAACTGACGACCATTTCTCGGATGACTTGGGTGCGCAAGCGCGGTGAAATGTCGCGATCGACGCCAAAGCGCGTGCCTTCCCAGATTGCACTGGAATGGGGTAGGTTCATTTCAGTCACTTTTTCCGGCCATACATGTTCGAGCATATAGGGCTTGGATGTCGGCGACAGGCGCGCAACGGCACGCACGTCCCCGAATTGATCGCGCCATACCATGTAATGCGCGGCTGGCGTGTCAAACTGATCGTATTCCATACCTCGCCACGTCGGGACTTGGTAATCCTGGCGCTCGATGAACACACGGTGACGCAAACGATGCTGCGATGCCAGCGCATCGCCATAGTAATGAGCATTTGTAATATTAAGGCAATCAATCATGTCGGGCTCCATATTCCGTGAACTATTCTGGAATTGAAGCTCGCATGTATATAAAAGGAGGACGCCTACGGACCCACGTAGGGTCGTGGTGATTATAGGCTTATTATTCCACCGTGAAGGGCTTTAACGACGGCGGTAAGGCGTGAATCGGCGTCAAGTTTGCGCAAAATATTGCGCATGTGAAAATCGACACCATGCTCTGAGATGCTAAGAATTTCGCCAATCGCCCAATTGCTTTTGCCCGCAGCAGCCCATTTCAAAACCTCAAGCTCACGATTGGTAAGCTGAATATAAGGTGTCGTGGGGCGTTCAAATTTGGCTGAAAAAAGCAGGTGAAACTGTGTCGAGATGACCTCGATTTCCGTTAAATTGTCGCCGCGATCATTGTTTGCTGAGCTGGAAGCCAAACCAACACCAAAGGTTTCGCCCAAAGGGCCATGGAACGCGAGGCCGACACCATCGTTCAGCCCGGCATCTTGTCCTTCGTGCATAATTTTTAACTGGGGCTTGGTGAGCTTTTTGTTGGAGATCATGTCGTTCCAAATAAAGGCCCGTCGTGAGGCAAGTCCCTTGAGCCGCACAGGGTCCGTCTCCATATACTCTTGCTGAACGTAATGCTCGACCCATTCAAGTGGATAGGAATGAAACAAATTTGGGGTTTTGCTTGTAAGGCCCGGCGCGTTACGCAACGCGCCATAAACAATGCGATCGAACCCCAAGTTATCCATAGCAAAACGGTACAGCTCAAACAGCTCATCAGCTGTGTCTGCTTGTAACGATTTATCTATGAATTCGGCTGCTCGCATCGATTACTCTTTAACGCCTCTTACAGCACAATTTGTTGTTCACGGTAGTTCCAATTGGTCATCCAATGAGACTAGCCATCTTAACGTTGTTTATTCAAAAAGCACATGCCACGAAGAAATAAAAGGGCTTTGCAGCATAAGCGTTATCAAATGCATCTAATAGAGTTCATCAATATGAGAGGAGGCATTTAGAATTTGAACACCTGCTTTGTCTTGAATTACGCTAAAAGGCTGGAAAAATGGGTGCCTTGGTGTAATATCCCGATCAAAATTGGGTGCAGAGTCGCACCTCGTGTGAATTTTCTATGAATAGGAACAAAACCGCGATGTCCGATGCCCCAAAATACCAGCGTGTGATGCTGAAGTTGTCGGGCGAGGGGCTGATGGGCGACAAGGATTTCGGGCTGTGTACGCAAACCGTGGACCGCATCGCAAATGAAATCAAAGCTGTGCATGACCTGGGTGTCGAAATTTGCCTGGTGATTGGTGCTGGTAATATTTTTCGCGGTGTTTCCGCAGCGGCTTCCACGATTGAACGCACCAGTGCTGACTATATGGGCATGTTGGCCACGGTTATGAACGCCTTGGCGATGCAAAGCGCCCTGGAGGCAAAAGGTGTCGATACGCGGGTGCAGTCAGCTATTCCTATGGATACTGTGTGTGAGCCGTTTATTCGTCGTCGGGCTTTGCGCCATTTGGAAAAAGGCCGCGTCGTAATTTTCGCGGCTGGTACCGGCAATCCTTTTTTCACCACCGACACGGCAGCGGCACTGCGCGCCATCGAAGTGGGGGCGGATGCGCTGCTGAAGGGCACCCAAGTTGACGGCGTGTATAACGCCGACCCGAAGAAGGTACCGGATGCTGAGCGCTACGATACGCTGAGTTATCAGCAGGTTCTGGCCGAAGATTTACGCGTGATGGATACCTCCGCGATTGCCCTTGCACGGGACAATGGATTACCCATTTTGGTGTTTTCACTGCAAACGTCGGGTGCTTTCGCGGATGTTGTGCACAGACGGGGCACATATACGATTGTAGAATAATGCGACAGGACTCAAGACTTTGATATTGTTTGAGTTTGTGGCGTTGTAAAAGAACGAATTGTGAGAACATAAGGGGATAAACCGTGGCGGATGTAAACGCTTTTAAATCTGACCTAAAGCGGCGCATGGATAGCGCAGTTGAGGTTTTGCACAAGGAGTTCGGTGGGCTGCGCACTGGCCGGGCGTCGACCAGCCTGCTCGACCCGGTTACCGTTGAAGCTTATGGACAAGCCATGCCGCTCAACCAGGTTGGCACGGTGGGTGTTCCCGAGCCCCGCATGCTTGCGGTTCAGGTGTGGGATAAAGGCATGGTTAAGGCCGTGGAAAAGGCGATCATGGATGCGGGGCTGGGCCTCAATCCGCAGGCCGACGGCCAGATGGTGCGCATTCCCATTCCGCCCCTGAACGAAGAACGGCGCAAGGAATTGGCAAAGGTTGCCGGAAAATACGCCGAAGAAACGCGCATAGCGGTGCGCAACGTTCGGCGTCATGGTATGGACGAATTGAAGAAACTTGAAAAAGACGGCGAGATTTCCGAAGACGAACAGCACCAGTTTGCTGACGAAATTCAGAAAATGACCGACGCCAGCGTAAGTAAGGTCGATGAGTCGTTGGCGCACAAGGAAGAGGAAATCATGCAGGTTTAGTCCTGCAATGATTTTCATTTGAAAACAGGCCGTTAGACCATGCAGATCACTCCTCAGCCCGAAGTTGGCGATGCATCCGTTCCGACGCATGTCGCCATCATTATGGATGGCAATGGCAGGTGGGCGGCCGCTCGTGGGTTCCCGCGGACCGAAGGTCATCGCCGGGGTGCTGAGTCCGTTCGTGAAGTGATCAAAACCGCTTCGCGGCTTGGCGTTAAGTACCTGACATTATTTGGTTTTTCTTCTGAAAACTGGAAGCGTCCTTCGGGTGAGGTGATGGACCTGATGGGCCTGTTGCGCCTTTATTTGCGCAAGGAGTTGGCTGAACTGCATAAGCAGGGGGTGCGTTTTCGCGTGATTGGCGATCGCGCTCGTCTGCCTGACGATATTCAGACCTTGATTGTGACGGCTGAAGAGCGCACACGCGCCAATGCCGGTTTGCATTTGGTCTTGGCCTTGAGTTACGGCGGGCGAGCAGAAATCACCAATGCTGCTCGTGCCGTTGCCGAGCAAATTAAATCAGGGGCATTGCAGCCCGCAGACATTGACGAAAACGTGTTCGCCAATGCACTGGAAACAGCAGATATCCCCGATCCGGATCTCCTCATTCGCACCAGCGGCGAGCGCCGTATTTCAAACTTCTTGTTGTGGCAGTTGGCGTATACAGAATTTGTGTTCACAGACACACTGTGGCCGGATTTTCGTGCCGAAGAGTTTGAAATCGCCCTTGCTGAATTTCAATCGCGCGAACGAAGGTTCGGTACCGTAAGTGGCTAATATTTTATCCAAACCATTTCTGCTGCGCCTTGTCTCGGCTTTAATCTTGGGGCCGCTCGTGCTGGCGAGCGTATATTATGGCGGGGTGTTTTATAACGCCTTGATTGGCGTTATGGGCCTGATTTTGGCCCTGGAGTGGGCCAACATGGTCGGGCGCAGACCCATTTGGATGGCGTTGGGCGTTGTGTACGTTGCTTTGTCTGTCTGGGCACTGTGGCGCTTGCGCCTTGACCCTGAATGGGGGCGAATGACGGTCCTGTGGCTGCTTGTGGTGGTCTGGGGTGCGGATACTGGCGGATATGCATTTGGCCTCAGCTTTAAGGGGCCTAAGTTGGCTCCACGTATCAGCCCCAACAAGACGTGGTCGGGGTTTGTCGGCGGTACATTGCTCGGCGCACTGGCCGGTTGGGCAATGGTATCTTATTTTCGCCCAGAAGCTGCGTTAGAAATCGCACTGTACAGTGCCGCATTGGCCGTCGTCAGCCAAGGCGGAGATCTACTGGAGAGCTGGGTTAAGCGCCGTTTCGGCGTCAAGGACAGCGGCCATATCATTCCCGGTCATGGCGGCGTTTTTGATCGGGTCGACGGCCTCGTCGCGACGGCAATCGCCGTGGCTTTGATTAACATCGCATTGCAGGGCAACATTTTGGCATGGCTGTCGTAGGCGCATCCTCAAAACGGAAACCGGCGAATATACAAACAGCCAGGTTCCCCGAGACCCGCTCCGTAAGCGTATTGGGCTCAACAGGGTCCATCGGTTGCAATACGGTCGACCTTTTGCTGCGCAATCGGAGTTCGTTCACCGTCGAGGCATTAACCGGCAATCGAAATGTGAAGCTCTTGGCCCAGCAGGCGATCCAATTGGCGGCCAAAGTGGCCGTGGTTGCAGATGAAAGCCTCTATGGTGAATTGAAATCATTGTTGTCCGGCACGACGATTGAAGTTGCCGCAGGTGATGGCGCAGTCGTCGAGGCGGCGGGGCGTCCGTCCGATGTCTTGGTTGCAGCCATCGTCGGTACGGCGGGCCTTAAACCGACGCTGGAAGCTGCTCGAAGAGGGGCCTTGGTGGCATTGGCCAACAAAGAAACCCTGGTTTCCGCAGGATCTATCATGACCGCGGAGGTTAAAAACGGCGGAGCCACCTTGATCCCGGTGGACAGCGAGCACAGCGCCATCTTTCAGGTTTTCGATTTCGACCGTGTTGAAGCGGTCTCCAAAATTACGCTTACGGCCTCGGGTGGCCCGTTTCGTGAGAAATCCCTCGATGAGATGGGGGCCATGACCCCGGAACAGGCCGTGGCGCACCCCAATTGGGACATGGGGGCAAAAATCAGCATCGACAGCGCCACCATGATGAACAAGGGCCTTGAGATGATCGAGGCCTTTCATTTGTTTCCGGTCGAAACAGACGCTATCGAAGTGTTGGTCCACCCCCAATCCGTGATCCATTCCATGGTGTCGTACGTGGATGGCTCGGTGTTGGCGCAATTGGGCGCACCGGATATGCGGACCCCGATTGCCTACGCATTGGCGTGGCCTGCACGCATGGAGGCACCTACTGAAACGTTGTCTCTGGCCGATATTGGGACGTTGAGTTTTCACGCACCGGATACGGAGCGCTTTCCTGCCTTGCGTTTGGCCCGTGAAAGTCTAACGACGGGGGGCAGTGCGCCAACCATCCTGAATGCGGCTAATGAGGTCGCCGTGGCGGCATTCTTGAGCCGTGAAATTGGCTTCCTCGACATTGCGCGGGTGGTCGAAAGGGTATTGGATAGTGCCGACATCGTCCCCCTTAATGATCTCGACACTGTCTTTGCCGTCGATGCACTTGTCCGTAAGCAAACCGCGGCCTTCATTGCTCAAACTCTATCTTGAGTGAAATCTGAACTAAATAGAATAAGAAATTGAAAATATGGAATTCCTTAACTTCATCACTCAATACGTTCTGCCGTTTTTAGCGATATTAACGGTCCTCGTTTTTGTTCACGAACTTGGCCATTTTCTTCTGGCGCGCTGGAATGGCGTAAAGGTGGAAGTGTTTTCGGTCGGCTTTGGTCATGAGCTTTGGGGCTTTAACGATAAACACGGCACCCGTTGGCGGCTGAGTTCCGTGCCGTTGGGCGGCTATGTGAAGATGTTCGGTGAAGGCGACATGATCACAGGTGTGGACGACACTGAAGACCGGCCTATGACAGATGAAGAAAAAAAGGTTTCCTTTCATCACAAATCATTACGTCAGCGCTCTGCCATTGTGTTTGCCGGACCACTGGCCAATTTTTTGTTCGCGATACTGGTGTTTTGGGGCATCAATACAGCGCTCGGCGTGCCGACATTTCTCTCTGCCGTGGGGGCCGTTATTGAAGACAGTGCCGCTGAAGACGCCGGTATGCTGGCTGGCGATGTGATCTTGTCCGTAAATGGGCATGACATCACGCTGTTCAGCGAACTTAGCGACATCGTCTCGCAAAATGCCCATGTCCTTTTGGATATCAAGGTCCGCCGTGGTGAAGACATTCTCAACGTGCTGGCTACGCCACGGGCGCGCAATGAGGTCGGGGATACTAAGGCTAACGCCGACAGCACACCCCCTAGGGGGCTTTTGGGCGTGCGACCATCTTCAGATTATGTGGAAATGGAACGCAGTGGTTTATGGGGTGGTTTAAAATTAGGCGTAGAGCAAACGTATTTTTTCACTGCCAATATCCTTTCCGGATTGGGCGAAATGTTTTCCGGCGCGCGCAGTGCGAAAGAACTGGGCGGGGTGCTGTCCATCGCACAGTTTTCCGGGGAAGCCGCGCAGAGTGGCATCACTGGCGCACTGCACTTTTTAGCGATCTTGTCGATCAACCTCGGCCTAATCAACTTGTTTCCAGTTCCGGTTCTGGATGGGGGACATTTGGTGTTTTATGCTGCAGAGGCTGTGCGCGGTAAGCCATTGAGTCAAAAGCTACAAGAATACGGTTTCCGTTTTGGTTTGGTTCTGGTACTCCTTTTGATGGGATTTGCGACCTGGAACGACTTGGGGCGCCTTTTTGAAAAGTTTGGTATTTTGTAAACCAGACTTAAAGAAGGCATTCGAAGGCGGATTTTGTCGTCTGGGGCTGACATGAAAATGGATAATAACGAAAGGTTGGGGGACATCGTGCGGTTTGCAATTTTCAGATTGATGTCTGTATTGGTTCTTGGGGGGGGGCTTTGCATTCAGGCCCCGCCTGCTTACGCTCAGGCAAGTAGCACGATCGCCGCCATTGCGGTCGAGGGTGCCGCGCGTATCGAGGCCGAAACCATCCGCTCTTATCTTTTGGTGCGCGAAGGCGACAGTTTTGACCCCTTACGCATTGACCGTTCCTTGAAGTCGTTGTTTTCCACCGGGTTGTTTGCCGATGTTTCGCTACGCCGCGAGGGCGACACGCTGGTCGTTGTGGTCTCTGAAAACCCGGTCATCAACCGCATTGCCTTCGAAGGTAACAACCGCATTAAAGACGAAAACCTAACGGCTGAAATTTCGTTGAAGCCGCGGGTTATCTATACCCGCTCCAAAGTTCAAAACGACGTCAACCGCATCCAGACCGTTTATCAAAAAAGCGGGCGTTTCGCTGTGTCCGTTGAACCTAAAATTATTCAGTTGCCACAGAACCGCGTTGATTTGGTGTATGAAATTGACGAAGGGTCCCTGACCGAAGTGCAAAATATCCGCTTTGTCGGTAACCGCATTTTCGACGATGGCGACTTGCAGGATGTCGTTCGCACCCGTGAAACGCGCTGGTATCGTTTTTTGTCTACCGACGACACCTACGACCCAGATCGCATCACCTTTGATCGCGAGTTGTTGCGCCGGTTTTATTTGCGGAACGGTTATGCGGATTTCAAGGTTTTGTCGGCTGTCGCAGAGCTGACCTCGGACCGCAACCAATTCTTCATCACGTTCACGGTTGAAGAGGGAAAACGTTATAAGTTTGGTGATATCACCTTGAATGCCAAACTCCGTGATCTCAAAGCCGAAGACTTGATGGATAAAGTTAAATTCGAAACCGGTGCGTGGTATGACGCCACGGCGGTCGATGACACCGTTCAGGCTTTGACCCAAGCGGCAGGTAATTTAGGCTATGCCTTTGTCGATGTCCGCCCGAATGTTGATCGCAACCCGGAAACCGGCGACATCAAGATTGCTTTCGACATTGAAGAAGGCCCGCGTGTTTTCGTTGAGCGGATCAATGTGACCGGTAACGTGCGAACCTTGGATGAAGTCGTGCGCCGTGAATTCCGTGTGGTCGAAGGGGATGCCTTCAACGCCTCTAAAATTCGCCAGTCCTTAACCCGGGTTGAGGACTTGAACTTCTTTGAAAAGGTCAACCTGACACAGGCGCCAGGCTCCGCGCCAGATAAGGCTATCGTCAACGTTGAAGTTCAGGAAAAATCCACAGGTTCACTGTCCGTCGGGGCCGGGTTCTCAACCAGCACTGGCGCATTGGCCGAATTTGGCATTCGTGAACGCAACCTTTTGGGCCGCGGGCAGGATCTCAGCCTTAATTTGCGTGTTTCCCAACGTCAAAGTCAGATCGATTTGAGCTTTACGGAACCGCAATTTATGAACCGGGATGTTTCTGCTGGGTTCGATGTCTTCAGCACCGAAACGGATAACCAGTCGACCAGTTCATATAACACCAAAACGAGCGGTGGTTCGCTTCGCTTCGGCTACCCGATTTCCAGGCATCTTGATCAGGGCTGGCGGTATACATTGAAAACGTCACAGATCTCCGGCGTGCCAACGGATGCTTCCATCTATGTGAGAAATCAGGCCGGTGATAAAACCTTGTCCGAAATCGGTCACAGCCTCGTTTACGACCGCCGCAACAGCAAAACCAACCCATCCGAAGGCTATGTTGCGCGCATGTCGAATGACTTGGCGGGCTTAGGTGGAGACACAAGCTATCTCCGCAATAGCGTCAATGGTGCCTATTATTATAAAATTGCCGATGGTTGGGTGACCACGGCGCGCGGTAATACGGGGGTGATTGTCGGCATTGGTCAAGATGTCGGGCTGTTGGATCGATTTTTTGTCGGCGGCGACAACCTTCGCGGCTTTACAAATGCCGGTATCGGTCCACGGGATATCGTAACCAATGATGCATTGGGGGGCGAATTTATGTACACCGCTGCCCTTGAATTGACCGTACCGCTGGGCTTCCCGAAGGAATTGGGGATTTCCGGAAAAGTGTTCACGGACATGGGCAGTGCGATGACGGTCAACCCATCAGGAACCAACGTCGTCGATGACGGTTCTGTGCGCTCATCGGCTGGTGTTGGTGTCACTTGGGTGTCACCGGTTGGGCCCATTAGCCTTGATTTTGCTCAGGCGCTGATGAAAGAAAGCTACGATAAGACAGAAACAATGCGTGTCAATTTCGGCACTAAATTCTAGGAGACGGCTTTGAAGTTCAAATCCATCGCGTTTGCGTGTGCAGTCCTTTTGGGCAGCTGGCTGACGATTAATCAAGCCAACGCGCAAGACACCAAAACAAAGCCCAAGGCAACTGCGAACGTTTTTTTCGCGGTCCTGGATACGGATGCCGTAATTGGACAGTCGAAAGCCATGAAAAATATTCATGAACAGATGGCCAAGTATCAGACTGACATTCAAACTGTGATCGACAAGGACAAGCTGGACGCCAAAAAAGAAGAAGAAGAACTGGTCCGCAAACGCAACTTGCTGGCACCTGAGGTCTTGGCGGAAGAACGTAAAAAGTTCCAAAATCGCATCGTCGCCCTGCAGCGCAAGGTTCAGGAAAGCAATCAAAAACTCACACAAATCCGTGCAGAGGCAACGGCAAAGGTTTCCGATGTGTTTCGCGCAGTGGTCGCCGACGTGGTTAAGATAAACGGTATTACGGTCGTATTGCGCAAAACCCAGGTGGTTTTTGCAAACCCCAACCTTGATATTACGGCCATTGTGCTGGAAGACCTGGATAAGAGATTGCCGTCTGTTCAGGTCGCCAATCCGAATAAATAAGGGGGGGCGAGCTATGGCTGACCCCAGGTTTTTTTCGAAAGCAGGCCCGTTCAGTCTTACAGAACTTGCCGCAATAGCCGAAGCTGAAATCACTTCGGGTGATGCTCAACAGATGCTTGATGATGTTGCGCCTTTGCATTCGGCAGGGGTCGGGCAGATCAGCTTTCTCGACAACAAACTTTATGTTGAGGCATTTGAGAACAGCACGGCGGGCGCATGTATTTGTGCTGCTAAATTTGTTGAGCGCGCGCCCAAGGGCATAGCGCTTTTGGTGACGGCAGAGCCTTATAGGGCTTACGCACGCGTCGCGCATGCGTTCTATCCGCCCCAAACGCCGGTTGCGTCTGTTCACCCCGGTGCACATATCAGCGATAGTGCCGTTGTTATGTCTGGATGTCAGATTGATGCTGGCGTGGTGATTTCAGACAATGCAGAAATTGGCGCCGCGTGTCGCATCGGCGCGAACACTTACATCGGTCCTGGCGTGATTTTGGGCGATGGCTGCGATGTCGGGCCAAACGTGACCATTCAATGTGCCGTTGTTGGCAAAGCCTGCGTGTTTCACCCTGGTGCCCGCATCGGTCAAGACGGCTTTGGCTTCGCGCCAGGCGCGGTGCACCTCAAAGTGCCGCAACTGGGACGCGTCATGATTGGCGATGGCGTGGATATCGGCGCGAATGCCTGCATCGACAGGGGCACCGGACCGGATACGGTTATCGGTTCCGGCACCAAAATCGACAACATGGTTCAGGTCGGTCATAACGTTGAAATCGGGAATGGTTGCCTGTTTCCCGCGCTGTCGGGTATCTCCGGCAGCACCAAGATCGGAAACTATGTCATGATGGGCGGTGCTACAGGCATCGCCGGGCATCTGACCATCGGGGATGGAGCGCGTATTGCTGCGCACAGCGGCGTCATGCGAAACGTTGAACCCGGTCAAACCGTGGCTGGTTCGCCTGCTATGCCTGCAAAAGAATTTTGGCGTCAAACCGCCGCAGTGAAGAAACTTGCACAAACCAAAAAGGGGGCTTGAGCATTGAGTTCCAATACAGTGATTGATGTAAACCGGATCATGGAAATGATTCCGCATCGTTATCCGTTTTTGATGATCGACCGGGTCAAGGACGTCATCCCTGACCAGCAAGCGGTTGGCATTAAAAATGTGACCGCGAGCGAGCCCCACTTTCAAGGCCACTTTCCCAATCACCCCGTGATGCCTGGTGTACTGATTGTTGAAGCCATGGCCCAGACGGCGGCTGTTTTGGTTGTGGAGACCTTAGGTGCCGAGGCCGAGGGCAAACTGGTTTACTTTATGTCCGTGGACAATGCCCGCTTTCGCAAACCTGTGACGCCAGGTGACGTACTGGAAATCACTGTGACGAAGCTGCGTTCGCGCGGTAACGTCTATAAATTCGAGGGTAAAGCCCGCGCAGACGGCGTTTTGATGGCTGAGGCCGTGTTTTCCGCCATGATTATGGATAGTTGATATGACTAACATACACCCCACAGCGATCATCGAAGATGGCGCCGAAATTGGCGACAACGTTTCCATCGGTCCATATTGCATCGTCGGGCCCCAGGTTAAACTGAGCGGTGGCGTGCAATTGGAAAGCCATGTGGTGGTCGGAGGGGATACCTCGGTTGGGGAAAATACACGCATTTTCCCCTTTGCCTCTATTGGCTTACAGCCTCAAGATCTTAAATTTGGAGGTGAAGCGTCACGTTTGGAAATCGGCTGCAATAACGTTATTCGTGAACATGTAACGATGAATCCGGGCACCAAGGGCGGCGGCTTGCTGACCAAGGTCGGCGACAATTGCCTGATCATGGTTGGCGCGCATGTGGCGCACGATTGCCAGATTTCGGACCATGTGATTTTGGTCAACAATGCGACCCTTGCCGGCCATGTCGAAATTGGCGAATTTGCCATCATCGGTGGGCTGTCTGCCGTACACCAGTTTGTACGTATCGGGAAGCATGCGATGTTGGGCGGCATGTCGGGCGTCGAAAACGATGTTATCCCCTACGGAACCGTAACGGGAAATCGAGCGCATTTGTCGGGCCTGAACCTGGTGGGTTTGAAGCGCCGTGGTGTTGACCGTGAAACCATTCATGCCTTGCGCAATGCCTATCGTCTGCTGTTTGCTCAAGAAGGCACAATGGCCGAACGCCAGCAGGACGTTGCCGAAATGTTCAAGGACAACGAGCCGGTGATGGAAATTATTCAGTTTATTGCTGCAGACAGTTCCCGGTCCATTTGCCAGCCGAAAATGGAAGATGTCGCCTGACGCGCCAAAGCTGGGCATTCTGGCCGGTGGTGGTGATCTGCCACGGCTGTTGGTCCGTTCCTGTCTTTCGTCCGGGCGAGAGTTTTTTGTCATCGCCTTTAAGGCCCAGTGTGATGAGGCCACTGTCGTTGGCATTGATCATGCCTGGGTTCGTCTGGGGGCGGCGGGAAAATCCATTCAGCTGTTAAAAGACAATGGCGTTCAAGAGCTGGTGATGGCCGGGCACATCAGACGCCCATCTATGGCCGCATTGTTGCCGGATGCCCGCGCCATTCGCTTTCTTGCGGGCGGTGCGATGAACAAGGGTGATGACGGCCTTCTGCGCACCATCATTTCCGGTTTGGAACGCGAAGAAGGCTTTCGCATGATCGGAATACATGACGTTATGCCGCAATTGCTTTCGCCCGAAGGCGTTCTCGGCAGCGTTGTTCCAACAGATGAAGACCAAATAAACATTGCGGCAGCAATCCATGCTGCTCAGGATCTGGGGGCTGCGGACAAGGGGCAGGCCGCTGTGGCAAAGGCCGGTGCGATTGTCGCCCTTGAAGAACAAGACGGCACCGATGCCATGCTCACCCGGCTGATCCAATCGGGTCAGGCGCGAGGCGGTGTGCTTGCAAAAATGGCTAAGCCAGGCCAGGAACGCCGTGCCGACCTGCCCACCATAGGTGCGAGAACAGTTGAGAATGCCCACGCCGCCGGTCTGAACGGTATCGTGGTTGAGGCCGGTGGTTCGATCATCGTCGAGCGCGATGAAGTGATCGCAGCAGCCAACGCAAAAGGGCTGTTTGTCATGGGGGTCGGGACGTGAGCAATCAGACTCGCAAGCCATTGGTGTTCATGATCGCCGGGGAAAATTCCGGTGATGCGCTTGGTGCGAGTCTAATGCGTGCCTTGGTACATAAATCCGGTGGCGAGATACAATTTGCTGGCGTCGGCGGACCGGAGATGCAGGCGCAAGGCCTTGATAGCCTGTTCCCCATGCAGGACCTTGCAGTGATGGGGGTGTTTGAGGTTTTGCCGCGGTTGCCAAGCCTGCTGCGTCGCATGAAAGAAACGGCTAACGCCATTGAACGCCTTGCCCCGGATGTGGTGGTGAGCATTGATGCCCCGGATTTTTGTTTTCGTGTGATCAAAAAAATCAAAGCCCGCGGGGTCAAGGCACCGGTGGTGCATTACGTCGCGCCCAGTGTGTGGGCATGGCGACCGGGCCGTGCGGCTAAAATCGCTAAGTTTCTGGATCATCTTCTATGCCTGTTACCGTTCGAGCCGCCCTATTTCCAGCGCGAAGGGCTAGATGCGACCTTTGTCGGTCATCCGGTGGTTGGCGCTAACCCAGAGGCCGGGCAAGGAAAAGCCTTTCGCGATCATCACGCCATTCCATCTGATGCGCCGCTGTTGTGTGTTTTACCGGGCAGCCGTTTGGGCGAAGTCACACGTTTGCTGAACGTATTTGAAGATACGGTTCAACGCTTGTCTACACAGTTTCCGAACCTCACGGTTGTGATTGCGGCGGTAGAGCATTTGACAGATGCCATCGAGACGACGGTTTCGTCGTGGGCGGTTCCCACAGTGGTCGTCGGTCCCGGCGAAAAAGCAGATGCCTTTGCGGCTTCCAATGTCGCATTGGCGGCCAGCGGCACCGTGACGTTGGAGTTGGCAATGGCAGGGGTCCCGCATGTGATCGGGTACCGTGTCAACGCACTGACGGCCTTTATCGGCAAGATGTTGATCAAGACCCACTATGTGAACCTCATCAACATTTGCTTGGGGCGCGAAGCGGTGCCGGAATTTATTCAAGATCAATGCAGACCTGAAAACCTGGTACATGAATTGGCGCGCTTGCTGGACGATGAAGGAGCGCGTGCGGCCCAGCGTGGGGCCGCCGTCGAAGCGCTCACCCAACTGGGGCTTGGTGGGCAACATCCGGGCGAACGTGCAGCGGACGTGGTTTTAAGCGTAATGAACAAAACAAAGTGAGAGCGATGATATGGACACTTCAAAATTTCGTTTCCTGCACACGATGATTCGGGTTCTGGACCTGGACAAATCGATCGACTTTTATACCCGTTACTTGGGCATGCAGGTGATACGCCGCAGTGATTATCCCGAAGGCAAATTTACCAATGTTTTTGTCGGCTATGGTAATGAGACAGATCACCCCATGATCGAACTCACGCACAATTGGGATCAGGAAGAGGCTTATGATCTGGGCAATGCGTTTGGTCATTTGGCTGTCGCCGTACCCGATATCTACGCGGCCTGTGACGCCATGGAAAAGGACGGTGTGTCCATTCCTCGCAAGCCGGGACCAATGAAACACGGCACCACCGTCATCGCTTTCATAGAGGACCCGGACGGCTACAAAATTGAATTGATCGAACGAAAGTAGGCACTCTTCATGAATATCATCCTGATCGGTATGCGGGGCGCCGGAAAGTCGAACATTTCACGTCGCATGGCCTTGCTTACCAAGCGTCCCGTGCTGTCGTCAGATACCCTCATTGAATACGAAAATGGGGGGGTGAGCATTGCCGACATGATCGCCCAAAGCAATGGCGACTGGCAGGCTTTTCGCGATCAGGAGTTTGAGGTGGTGAAGAAAATCGCGCTTATGGACGACGTGATTGTGGATTGCGGTGGCGGCGTCATTGTCGATCTGGATAAAAAAGGCAATGAAGTTTATTCCAAACGCAAAGTTGAGGCTTTGAAGACAAGCGGCACCATCGTGTGGTTAAAGGGCGACATCAAGCGGCTTGTGGAAAAGGTCAAAAACAAGGCAGAGCGCCCGAACCTGGATGATACGCGCAGCACCGAAGAGGTCATGAGCCGCCGACTGCCTTTCTACGAAAAGGCCGCAGACATCACCATTGATATCGAAGGCGGAAAACGCCCGGAGTTGGCGGAACAGATCGTCCAGATATTTAAGGATAAATTGTAATCGTACTTTTCGCCCGCAGCTACGCGGCGGCTTCACCAGCCAGGATAAAGCGATTCTTGCCGAGCCTTTTGGCCTCATACATCGCGCCATCAGCCTGAGCCAGTAATTGCTTGAGATCGTTTCCGTCGTCGGGCGAAAAGGCGATGCCGATACTGGCCGATAACTTGGCGCTGTGGCCGTTCGCAAGTTCATAGGGGGCAGCGAGCGTGATGAGGAGTTTGCTCGCCACCAATGCCGCAGCTTCATGTGACATGTTGCCTTCAAGAACCACGGCGAATTCATCTCCGCCCATGCGCCCGGCAATGTCGCTTTTGCGCAACTGCATCGTGATGCGGTCTGCTATCATTTTCAAAACCCGGTCCCCACATTCGTGACCATGCAGGTCATTGACGTCTTTAAAGCCATCCATGTCGATGAAGAGTAAGGCCACTATGGTGGCGGATCGAGCGGCGCGGGCCAGGGCGTGTTCCAACCTGTTGTCCAATTCGCGGCGATTGGGAAGGCCTGTTAAGGCATCCATGCTGGCCAGATTCTGTAGTTTTCGTTCCATTTCTTTACGTGAGGTAATGTCGAGCATGATGCCGATGATGCCGCCAGCGTCGCCGTTCGATTTGTGGAAAACGGCTTTGTGGAACATGACGTCGTGCTTGGTGCCGTCGGCATGGTTTACCATTGCCTCGTAGACTTGGGTGCCCGCTCTCTGCATTAAATCCAGATCAGCCTTATGGTACACGTCTGCAAATGGAGAAGGCGCAACGTCGTAGACCGTTTGTCCGATGATTTGGTCGCGTTTAAGGCCGATAAAATCTTCAAATTGTTTGTTGCACCCCGTGTAAACACCAGTGCGGTTTTTATAGAAAATCGGTGCTGGGATGGCGTTGATCAATGTGTTTTGCAGCTGTTCTTGATCTTGCGCTTGGTTAATCGCCATGTTCAGACGAGGAAGCACCCAGACATACAGTCCGCCAACCAGCGTTAAAGATACAACGAGGCTATCAAGGAATGCCGATGCAATCGGATCGAGCTGAATAATTGTATCGAGTGCCGCCATCATCCCCAATTCCACGGCAAAACAAATGACGACAACGATCACAAAAGACCGCAGGTATGTATAACGGTTTGAAGCGCTTAGAGAGGGCATGGTGGTGTGGTCTATTGTGTATGAATGCAATGAAATGAGATCATCACATTATTATACAATTTACAAAGGCGGGGAAATACGTGTTTGATCGTATGGACAGATTGGAAAAATTCTATATAGAAAAAAAACGGCGCCCCGTAGGACGCCGTTTTATTGGTTTGATGCGGCCTGAATCAGCCTTAGGTATTTGATGTATCAGCCACGCCCATCAATGTTTGTATAATCGCGGGCCAAATGCCCCGTAAACAACTGACGCGGACGCCCTATTTTCTGCGATGGGTCTTCAATCATTTCGTTCCATTGCGCAACCCAACCAACCGTGCGAGCCACAGCAAACAGAACCGTGAACATGTCGGTGGGAATACCCATGGCGCGGAAGATAATGCCAGAATAGAAATCTACATTTGGATAGAGCTTCTTTTCGACGAAGTATGGATCTTCCAGCGCGATTTTTTCCAGTTCCATGGCAAGTTTGAGCAGAGGGTCGTTTTCTGCGCCCAATTCTTTGAGAACTTCATGCGCTGTCGTGCGCATGACCTTGGCGCGCGGATCGAAGTTCTTGTAGACGCGGTGACCAAAACCCATAAGCCGGAATGGGTCTGCCTTGTCTTTTGCACGGGCAATGTATTCGGGAATGTTATCGACCGTCCCAATTTCTTCCAACATGGTCAGGACGGCTTCGTTAGCACCGCCATGCGCGGGGCCCCACAGGCAGGAAATACCGGCGGAAATGCATGCAAACGGGTTGGCGCCAGACGATCCAGCCAAGCGAACCGTCGAGGTTGAGGCGTTCTGTTCATGATCGGCGTGCAAAATCAAGATGCGGTCCATGGCGCGGGCCAGGACCGGGTTGACCTGATACTCCTCGCATGGGTTGGAAAACATCATGTACAGGAAGTTTTCCGAATAGTTCAGGTCGTTGCGCGGGTACACAAACGGCATGCCCTGAGAATAGCGGTACGCATTGGCCGCAATGGTCGGCATCTTCGCGATCATACGCGTAGACGCGATAAAGCGATGCTTGGGATCGGAAATGTCGGTGCTGTCGTGATAGAACGCAGCCAGTGCGCCGACCACGCCGACCATAACCGCCATTGGGTGACTGTCACGGCGAAAGCCATGGTAAAAACTGTGGATTTGTTCATGCAGCATCGTGTGATAGGTGATGCGATGATTGAACTTGTCTTTTTCTTCCTGGGTCGGCAGTTCACCATAAATCAACAAGTAGCTGGTCTCAGCATAATCGGAATGCACAGCCAGTTGTTCAATGGGGTAGCCGCGGTACAACAATTCACCCTTATCGCCATCAATATAGGTGATGCCGGACTGGCAGCTACCCGTCGAGGTAAAGCCCGGATCATAGGTGAAGTGGCCCGTTTCTGCATATAGGCGTCGAATATCGATCACACGAGGACCAACGCTACCTTCAAGCACAGGAAGATCCCAGCTTTCGCCCGTATCGTTGTTGGTCAGTGTGAAGGTATGTTCGGAAACGTCTTTAACTTTCATGGCGCACTCCTCATCATTGTTTTAGCCACCCATACCGTGTGCACGATGGGGCGGTAGTTCCGCAGATAAATTGAGCGTTATCGAGCCACCGCCAAGGCCCACTAGCCCTGGGGAGAAAGCTCGTGCTCGTCAAGTTCCAGCTAGAGCGTCATCAATACGCCCGAGGGATTCTTCTTTTCCTAAAACTTCCATCACTTCAAAGACACCTGGCGAGACGTTTGACCCCGTCAGCGCAGCCCGAAGCGGTTGGGCGACCTTGCCCAGTTTCAGATCGGCCTGTTCGGCAAACGCCTTGGCTGCATCTTGTAAGCTATCGGCTTGCCATTGCTCATGACCGACTAAAATGTCTTTCATTTGGTGCAAGACAGCCAAGCCATTTTCATTCAGAAGTTTGGCGGCTTTTTCATCCAATGAAATTGGGCGAATTCGCGCATAAAATGCTGCATTTTCAATTAACTCAAGAGTATTCTTGGCGCGGCACTTAAGGTCAGGCATGCCCGTTACTATACGCTCTGCCGCATCGGGTGCGACGGCGTTGTCGAGCATTTCCACAACACCCGGCCAGATCAGTTCAAACAGGCGGTTGTCGTCGGCTTCTCGCATATAGTGGGCGTTGATGTGTGCCAATTTGTCGGCATCGAAACGTGCTGCAGCTTTGCCCACATCGACGATATCGAACCAATCGATGGCTTGCTCGCGTGAGATGATTTCATCGTCGCCGTGGCCCCAACCGAGGCGCATCAAATAGTTGTTCACCGCTTCCGGTAAAAGCCCCATGTCGCGGTAGGCTTCCACGCCCAAAGCGCCATGGCGTTTGGACAGTTTCTTGCCATCCGCACCATGTAGCAAGGGCATATGCGCGAAAACCGCGCGTTGCCAGCCCATGGCGTCATAGATTTGCATTTGACGGAATGTGTTGGTCAGGTGGTCATCGCCACGGATAACGTGGGTAACGTCCATGTCATGGTCATCAACGACGACGGCCAGCATGTAGGTTGGGGTGCCGTCACCACGTAGAATGACGAAATCATCAATTTCACTATTGGAAACCGTTACCTCGCCTTGAATGAGGTCCTGAATGACCGTTTCACCGGCCTGTTCCGCCCTGATACGGACCACGGGCGTGATACCGGCAGGAGCCTCAGACACGTCACGGTCGCGCCAATAGCCATTATAGCGCATGGGTTTACCCGCTGCCTTGGCGGATTTGCGCATTTCAGTCAGTTCTTCAGGCGTGCAATAGCATTTGTAGGCCTTGCCCTTGGCTAACAATTCATTGGCAACCTCAGCATGGCGTGCTGCGCGTGAAAATTGTGATACGGGTTCGCCATCCCAATCAAGGCCAAGCCATTTCAGCCCAGCGGAAATCGCATCGACAGCTTCCTGGGTTGAGCGCTGACGATCCGTGTCTTCTATGCGCAGCAGGAACTTTCCACCCATGTGTTTGGCATATAGGTAATTGAACAACGCAGTGCGTGCGCCGCCGATGTGCAGGAAGCCCGTGGGAGAGGGCGCAAAACGTGTCACGACCGTCATGGTTGCCGTTTCTTTTCTTGTGTTTGATGTGGTGTAATCTAATAACGCTAGATCGCGCTTGAAAGGGGTGTAGCACATTCTTTTCGCTATTGCAGCATTTGACTGTGCCTAATTTCTGTGTGCAATGCATTTTTTTACGTAAAATGATTTTGAAACGAGTCATAACACCTGATGTTTCAATACGTTAATCATGGATGTGCCTCTGTTTACCGTGCCTTGGTCGGGGAGCGGGAACGTTGGGCGTTGTGGTTGCCGGTGCTCCTCGGAATGGGCATTGGGTTTTATTTTGCTTTGCCTTTTGAGCCGCCGTTATGGGCAGGGTGGCTGGCCGCGGGCGTGTTCGCGTGTGTTGCTTGGGTATTTAATGGCCGGACGGGTCCATCCGTTGCCTTTGCGCTCTGTATCGCGTGCGCCGTGGTGGCATTGGGTGTAGGAGTGGCGGGACTGCGTACATGGTGGGTCGCGGCACCGGTTATTTCCTTTGAAACCGGGGCCGTTAGTGTGAGTGGACAGGTTCACGCCGTGGAAAACCTACTGAACGGCCGACGTGTGACGCTGATCAATCTGCACATTCCCCGCATTGGCCCCGATGCGACGCCAAGTGCGGTACGGATTAAGCTGTTGGGTGCACAGCCAGCGTTTCAGCCCGGCGACTGGCTTTCTGTTCGCGCCAACCTACGTCCGCCGCCGGAACCCGCTATGCCGGGGGCGTTCGATTTTCAACGTCAGAGCTATTTTAAGGGGCTGGGCGGTGTTGGGTTCGCTTTTGGCAAGGTGGAGGTCACCGGCCACGCCCCCAAAACGGGAATCGATAGCCTTGGCTTTGCCTTCCAACAGTTGCGCGGTGGAGTTTCACAGCGAGTATCAGGAGGGCTGAGCGGGCAGGCTGAGGGGGGGATTGCGGTGGCGTTGATGACCGGTGAGCGCGGCTTGATCCCCAAAAACGTGATTGAGGACATGCGTGCGAGCGGATTGGCTCATCTGCTGGCTATTTCAGGGCTACATGTCGGGTTGGTGGCGGGCATCGTTTTTTTTGCCCTGCGTGCTTTCTTGGCGCTTATAGCACCCCTGGCGGTGCGCTATCCAATCAAGAAATGGGCTGCTTTCGGGGCCATTTTGGCGGCCTTTGGCTATGCGTTGATGGCCGGGGCGACTGTGCCCACACAGCGGGCTTATTTGATGGTGGCACTGGTGTTGCTGGCTGTTTTGATCGATCGCAGGGCCATTTCCATGCGTCTGGTGGCCTGGGCAGCGATGGCGATATTGCTGGTAAGCCCGGAAAGTTTACTGGGAGCGAGCTTTCAGATGTCGTTCGCGGCCGTGGTCGGCTTGGTCGCGGCTTATGAGACGCTTCAACGTAAAGGTATCCTTGAGCGCACCCGACCGGTTTCGGGACTGGGCATGGTGGGGCGCTATGTCATGGGGGTCGCTTTGACCACCGCCATCGCGGGATTGGCGACGGGCTTTTTTGCGGCATACCACTTTAACCGCGTGGCCGATTTCGGATTGGCGGCAAACTTGGTTGCCGTTCCGGTAACGGCCTTATGGGTGATGCCGTGGGCTGTGGCCGCTTATGCCTTGATGCCACTGGGCATGGAGCAACTGGCCCTCACGCCTATGGGGTGGGGGATAAAGCTGGTGATCGCCACCGCACACGAAGTCGCGCATTGGCCTGGCGCGGTTTCAAATGTCGCGGCGTTTCCGGTATGGGGGCTTGTGCTGGTGGCCATGGGTGGCCTATGGCTGGCGCTGTGGCGGGGGCGTTGGCGGGTGTGGGGAATTGGCTGTGTGGCCGTAGGGCTTTTGAGCTTTGCCACGGTATCCATGCCCGATGTCCTCATTCACCGAGGCGGGAAATTGGCTGCTGTTCTGACGCCGGAGGGTGGATATGCATTTTCAACTCTGACCAACGCCAAGTTCGATCGTGGTGTTTGGTTGCGTCGCGCGGGATTGGGGCCGGGGGAAAGGGCAGGCATAAGTCGTTGGACGGACCGCTCCCCCGCAGGTGGGCAATTGCGGTGTGACGGGTTGGGATGTTTCTATCGCGCCCAAGGGCGAAATGTGGCGTTCACCCGAAGCCCCGAGGCCCTTGCCGAAGATTGTTGGATCGCCGACATATTGATTGCCGATGCACCGGCCACGGATGCCCCGAAAAATGGCTGTGGTGCTGTAAAGTACCTCATCACAACCAAAAGCCTGGAGCGATTGGGTACGCACGCCATATGGCTATCCAAAAATGATGGGGAAATGCGCGTTGAGACGGTGAATGGGCGTCGTGGCGACCGCCCCTGGGTGATAAAAGCGCAGCGGTCAGAAAAACAAAAGCGCTGAGCCTAATATTTACGGATCAGACCGACCAATCGGCCTTGGATTTGCACGCGGTCTGGGCCGAAAATGCGGGTCTCATAGGCCACGTTCGCAGGCTCCAGGGCAACCGTGTCGCCCTTTTTGTGGATGTACTTAAGGGTCGCTTCTTCATTATCGACCAAGGCCACAACGACCGCGCCATTTTCGGTGTGATTGGTTTTTTGAATAATGACCGTGTCGCCGTCGAAAATACCGGCCTCGATCATGGAATCACCATCAACCTCAAGACAAAAATGGTCACCACCGCCCAGCATGCTGGGCGGGACTTCTATAAAAGCAGACGGGTCCGATAGGGCTTCGATCGGGGTGCCGGCAGCGATGCGGCCCAAATAGGGAAGTTCAACGGCTTTGTTTGTCGAAGTGTGTGCTGGCGTGGGTTTAGCACCGAATTCACCTTTAACTACGTTCGCCATATGGGGGGCATTATCACGCCCTGCATGGGCATTTTGGCTGTGACCAAAGTTTTCCGGCATTTTGAGAATTTCCAGCGCCCGGGCGCGGTGTGGCAGGCGGCGGATGAAGCCGCGTTCTTCCAATCCACTGATCAAGCGATGGATGCCGGACTTGGATTTCAGACCCAAGGCGATTTTCATTTCATCAAAAGATGGTGGGACGCCCGCTTCGCGAATGCGGCTTTCGATCAAAATCAGGAGTTCATACTGTTTTTTGGTCAACATGGCGTCATTTGCATCCGTCTGGTGTTCCCGTGCATGGGCTTAGTACCGTGCCTGTTATCGTGATTGGTTTCGATATGTACGACCCACAAAATACGTACGAGAACAAAACAACAACATGCATTTATGTTCTACTTTGGTTCTTTCCGGTGGTCAAGGATATTTTTACCCAGTCTCATTGGTCTGGAGAGTTTAAGGCCAGCCTTGCTGCTCTATGCTCAGGTGTGCGCTTGGTTTTAAGGCCAACATATAAAGCCTAGTGTTGCGTATCTAAGCCAAATGCATTCGGGTATATGACGTTTCCAACGAAACCATCAAAAATGCCGTGTTTTAGGGCTAAAGCCATATAAAATGGGCCTGAAAATGGGCTTTTTAGAGATTCGGCTATTTCTGCGCTAAAGCCAAAGCGGGGATAATACTTTTCGTGGCCCAAAACAATAACGGCCTCAACCCCATTTTCACGACATTTTTCAAGACCTTGACGCACCAGTTCAGAACCGATGCCAAGGCGTTGATGGGTTGGGGCAACGGCCATCGGTGCGAGGGCCACGGTGCGAATGGTGCGCTTGTGGTCACTTGAGGCCACTTCAAGCTCTGAAAAGAGGATATGAGCAACGATTTCGCCGTATTCTTCGGCAACCAGAGAGATAACCACCACGCCCTCATCACGTAATCTATCGATCAACTCTGCTTCACCCGTACCGCCAAATGCGGCGTCGTTGACGTCGCGAATGGCGGCGAAGTCTTCGGGACGTTCTTCACGAATGTCCATTACAGTGAAACACGTCCGGTGTTAAGCGTGATGATTTCAACCGTTTCACCCGACTTGGCGGCAGGGACGTGCGGCGCGCGAACAACAAGGCAATCGGCCTCTGCAAAGCGCGCCATCATGGCGCTGTCTTGACGGGAAAAGGGCGTGGCGATGCTATGCCCGTTTGGTCCCGTACTGAGGGTGGCGCGCAGATAATCCTGACGAACGTCATTTGCGTCCAAATCCGCGCCCAATTGAGCGGTTTCCTTGGCGCCATGCTCGGTCCCCAGACCGAGCATGGCGCGCACGGCGGGGGCTAGGAAGATCGCGCTGGTAACGCCGACCGATACTGGGTTACCCGGCAAGCCCAGCACAGGTGTGGTGCCCAAGCGCCCGAAAATCAGCGGTTTACCCGGGCGCATGGCAACTTTGTAAAAGCCGAGGTCAACGCCTTCCTGGCCCAGCACCTGATTGACCAAATCGTAATCACCGACGCTGGCTCCGCCGATGGTCACCAGCATGTCGGCCTGTTCAGCCGATTTGATCAGGCGGGTGAGGGACGCGGTGTCGTCGCGGGCGATGCCGAGGTCCAAAGGTTCCGCACCCAATACTTTAAGAAAAGCCGACAACATAACTGAATTTGAACTGATTATCTGGTTGTCGCCGAGGGCGTCACCGGGCATCACCACCTCGTTTCCGGTGGCAATGATGGCGACACGGGGTTTACGCCGGACCATCACCCAAGGCACGTTTGCGGCGGCGGCAAGGCCAATATCGCGAGCGCTCATCACGCGTCCGGCCTTGATCAAAACTTCTCCGGATTTGAAATCCAGCCCAGCGGGGCGAACAAAGCGGCCCTTGGCTGATGTCTCCAAAACTTTGACGGCATCGCCATCGCGTTCGGTGACTTCTTGGATAATGATGGTATCAGCCCCTTGGGGCAGTGGGGCGCCGGTGAAAATACGCACGGCTTCACCCACGCCGACAACGCCAGCAAAGCTACCTCCGGCGGCGCTTTCGCCGATAACCGTGAGGTTTGCAGGAACCGACGTCACGTCAGCTTGGCGAACGCCATAGCCATCCATGGCTGAAACGTCCGCCCATGGCTGGGTCAGGCGGGCGACGATGTCTTCGCACAGCACGCGGCCCAAGGCATCTGGCAGTGCCACCTGCTCGGCGCACGTTTGTTCGACATTTGCGATAATTTGGGACAGTGCCTCGGCAACGGAAATCATGATTTTAGCCCTTTGATCAGTCGGCAATGAATTCGCCAGATTTTCCGCCCGCTTTGTGCACAAGACGAACGTCGGTGATGTGCATGGCTTTATCGACGGCTTTACACATGTCGTAGACAGTCAGCGCGGCGACGCTAACGGCGGTCAGGGCTTCCATTTCCACCCCCGTTTTGCCACTCAGTTTGCAGGTGGCCTCGATGTCCACGGCGTTGCGGGCCGGATCACAGGTCAGATGCACCTTCACCGATGTGAGCATCAGGGGGTGGCACAGCGGGATCAGGTCGGGAGTACGCTTTGCTCCCATAATGCCTGCCAACTGGGCAACGGACAGCACGTCACCTTTTTTGAAGCCGCGATCTTGAATTTTGGCCAGTGTTTCGCGGGCCATCAGTACGGTGCCCTTGGCTGTGGCAGAGCGTTCCGTCACGGTTTTTTCACCGACATCAACCATGTGGGCATTGCCTTCTGCATCCATATGGGTGAATTCGGAGGCATTATTGGTCATTGGCAGACTTCCTTGGTCAGCAAGGCGCGGGTCGCGGCCTCGACATCTTGTTCGCGCATCATGCTTTCCCCGATGAGGAAGCAATTTGCCCCCACCTTGGACATTCGGGTGAGATCTTCGGGCGTGTTCAGCCCGCTTTCGGACACCATAATACGGTCTTTGGGTATCATCGCGGCCAGGTCCTCCGTAGTTTGGAGGTCCGTGGTCATGGTCTTGAGGTTGCGGTTGTTGATACCGAGCAGTTCGGTCTTGAGCTTGAGTGCGCGTTCCAGTTCTTCAGCGTTGTGCACTTCGACCAGTACATCCATGCCAAATTCGATCGCAATAGATTCCAGCTCCGTCGCTTGATCGTCACTGAGCGACGCCATGATCAGCAAAATGCAATCCGCGCCAAAGGCTCGCGATTCGATAACCTGATAGGGGTCAAGCATGAAATCCTTGCGCAAAACGGGCAGTTTGACCGCCGCGCGAGCCTCGATCAGATATTCGTCAGCGCCCTTGAAGAACTGCACATCCGTCAAAACGGACAGACACGCGGCGCCTGCGGCCTGATAGGCCTTGGCCAGTTGGCGCGGTTTGAAGTCTTCGCGGATCAGGCCCTTAGACGGCGAGGCCTTTTTGATTTCGGCAATCAGGCCATATTCCCCAGCGGACACCTTGCTTTTGAGCGCGTCGATGAACCCGCGCGGCGAGGACGCCATGTAGGCCATGTTCTCAACGTCGCTCAAAGAGCGCACGTTTTTCATCTTCTTGATGTGGTCGCGCTTGTAGGCGTTGATTTTGTTTAAAATATCAGCCATCAGCCCCCCACCTCATCCGTCATCGTAGCGATGTCGCTACCGTTGGTAATGTTGATGAGGTTTTCCAGCGTATCGATGGCCTTACCTGCGTCCAGTGCGGCTGCGGCCTGGGCTGCACCGTCTTTCAGATTAGTCGCTTTGCCCGCGATCAATAAGGCAGCTGCGGTGTTGAACACCACGCAATCGCGAAACGCCCCGGTTTCCCCTTGCAGCATAGCGCGCATGGAATCAGCATTTTCTTCCGGGCTGCCGCCTTTCAGGTCTTCAGGCATTGCTTGGGCCAGGCTGGCATCTGCGGGGCTGATTTCAAACTCGGTCAATTCACCATTTTTGATCTGCGCCACATAGGTTGGTCCCGTGGTGGTGATTTCATCCAGGCCGTCGCTGCCATGCACCACCCAGGCCATTTCCGTGCCCAGGTTGCCCAGTGTCTGTGCCATTGGTTTAATCCAGTCGCGACTGTACGCCCCGGTTAACTGGCGTTTGACGCCTGCTGGGTTGGACATTGGGCCGAGCAAATTGAAGATTGTGCGCACGCCCATTTCGGTGCGCGCAGGCATGACGTATTTCATCGCCGCGTGATGGCGTGGGGCCAGCAAGAATCCGATGCCCGCTTCCCAGATGGAGCGTTTGACCAGATCCATATCACATTGAAGATCGACACCCAGCGCGCTGAGTACATCTGCCGTGCCGGATTTGCTTGAGAGTGCGCGGTTGCCGTGTTTGGCCACGGGCACCCCGCACGCCGCCGTCAACAAAGCCGCGCCCGTGGAAATGTTGTAAGTTCCAGACGCATCGCCGCCCGTACCGACGATGTCGATAGCGTCATGAGGGGCTTGGACCGTCAGCATCTTGTCGCGCATGATTTTCACCGCGCCGGTGATTTCATCCACCGTTTCCCCGCGTACACGCAACGCCATCAAAAAGCCTGCGATCTGCGCTGTTGTGGCGTCGCCAGACATGATGATGTTGAACGCGCTTTCAGCCTCAGTCGCGCTAAGGGCGTTGCCATCGGCAACCTGCGTGAGGATCGGCTTGAGAGCGGTCGGAATCTCAGTCATGCGGCGGCTTTCCTGTTTTTCGAGATATCGATGAAATTCTTGAGTAGTTGGTGGCCATGTTCGGACGCGATGCTTTCGGGATGAAATTGCACACCGAAAACAGGCCGGGTTTTGTGCTGCAGCCCCTGAATGACGCCGTCGGAACTTTCGGCTGTGATGTCCAGACAGTCCGGGAACCCTTCGCGGCTGATCATCAAGGAATGATAGCGCGTGCATTTGAGCGGCGAGGGGAGACCGCGAAAAATGCCCTGGTCTGTGTGGGTGATTTCCGAGACCTTACCGTGCATCGGCAGGGGTGAGCGCGTCACCTGACCGCCGAAATGCTGGCCGATGGTTTGATGGCCCAGGCACACGCCGAAAATCGGCAGATCATCGGTGGCCTTCGCGACCACCTCCAGGCAGATGCCTGCTTGATCCGGATCGCAGGGACCTGGCGACAAAACAATGCCTTCGTAGTCACCATTTACCGCCTGTTCGGCGGTGATGGCGTCGTTGCGCTGCACCTCGACCTTGGCCCCCAGTTCGCCCAGGTAATGCAACAGGTTGTAAGTAAAGCTGTCGTAATTATCGATAAGCAGAAACATTTCAAGGCCTTATGGCGTGCGCGTTAATCCGCGCCGTCAGAAAATTCAGTGCTCGCAGAATGCCTGTGCAATCCCCCTAAGGTCAAGGAAAACACGCCCCCTTGACCTTCTAGTGTTAGGAAGGTTTACACTCAACCTTAAACTAAAATGGAAGGTTGGGCACATGGCCGACGCATTGCATAATTTAGGGCCTAAAGCGGCGCACATCACATTGCCGGTGGAAGGCATGACCTGTGCGTCGTGTTCCGCCCGGATTGAGCGCCAGCTGGCAAAATTGGATGGGGTCGATCATGCCGCAGTCAATCTGGCGGCGGAAACCGCTGACATCCATTTTGATCCCTCCAAAGTGAGCGCCGATGAGGTTAAACACACCATCGAAAAAACCGGCTTCACCGTTCCTGTGCGCACCATCGAATTGAGCATCGAAGGCATGACCTGCGCATCGTGTGTGGCGCGGGTTGAAAAGGGCATTTCCAAAGTCAGTGGCGTCAACGCGGTGAACGTTAATTTGGCAAACGAAACGGCCCAGGTCAAAGTCGATGCCGCCAGTGCCGCCGAACTTGTTCGCGCGGTAGAAAAAACCGGATTCACAGCGCGCGTGATCGAAGACCTAGAGGCCTTTGGGGCCGCCGATGATGCTAAAGTCGCGGCCCGGTTGCGTCGAGACATGCTCAATTTGGCCTTTTCCGTAGCTCTGGCCGCGCCACTATGGGCGCAAATGGCGTGGAATGTGTTGGGGCTGGATTGGATGCTTCCGGGCTATGCTCAATTGATCCTCGCCAGTGCCGTGCAGTTTGGGGCAGGGGTGCGGTTCTATCGTCCGGCATGGAAAGCGCTAAAAGCGGGCAGCGGAAACATGGACCTTTTGGTGGCCATGGGCACGTTGGCGGCGTGGGCGTTGAGTGCATGGAGAGTGCTGAGCCCGACACCAGACGGGCATCTTTATTTCGAAGGCTCGGTCACAGTCATCACCTTGATTTTGTTTGGGCGGTTTTTGGAAAGCCGGGCCAAGCGTGGCACCACCGGGGCTATTCGTGCCTTGATGAAGTTACGTCCCGAAACGGCACGGGTGTTGGCCGCGGATGGCCGAGAAGTTGAGCTGCCCGCGAGCAGCGTCAAAAAGGGCGACGTGGTGGTGATCCGCCCCGGCGAGCGGGTACCTGTGGATGGCGAAATCCAAAGCGGACATTCATCCATGGACGAAAGCCTGCTCACCGGTGAAAGCCTGCCCGTCAGCAAAGATGTAGGCGATTGGGTGACGGGCGGGGCGATTAACGGCGAGGGCATGGTTCAGGTTACAGCCACTCGCGTGGGCAAAGAATCTACGCTGTCTGGTATCATCCAACTGATTCAAAATGCTCAATCTTCCAAGGCCCCAGTGCAGAAACTGGTAGACCGGATCGCAGCTATTTTTGTACCCATCGTGGTGGTGATCGCGGCACTGACCTGGATTGGCTGGACCGTGGCGGGGTTCGGCTGGGAAGTCGGCTTGATCAACGCCGTGACGGTATTGGTGATCGCGTGCCCCTGCGCGTTGGGGCTGGCGACGCCTACCGCGATTATGGTTGGCACTGGGGTTGCGGCAAAGCATGGCATCCTGATCAAGGACGCCGAAGCATTGGAACGTGCCAAACAGGTCGACACCGTGGTGTTCGATAAAACCGGAACCCTGACCAAGGGTGAGTTGCAGGTGGTTATGGTTCATCCGCTGATCGGGGATGACTTGTCCCTAATGGCCTTGGCGGCAGGCATTCAACACGGCAGTGAGCATCCGATCGCACGGGCCGTTCTCAAAGCCGTCCACGAGCCACTCATCCCCGTTGAGAATTTCAAGTCCTACCCCGGTAAAGGCGTCGAGGGGGCACTCGATGGGCGAGCGATTATGATCGGCAACCGCACCTTGATGACAGAAAATTCTTTTGACACGACCGCCCACGAAAACGTTGCGCAGCCGATTGAAGACGGGGGCAGCACTGTGGTTTGGGTGGCCGAGCGCAATCGGGGATTGCTCGGATTTATTGCCGTCGGTGACGTGGCTAAAGACACAGCGCAGGCCGCCATTGCGCATTTACAGGGAATGAACATCCGTACTGTGATGTTGACTGGTGACAACCGCAGGACCGCTCAGGCCATGGCCGCACGTCTTGGTCTGAGCGACGTCATTGCCGAAGTGCTCCCAGAGGGGAAAGCAGGAGAGGTCGAACGTCTACAAGCCGAAGGGCATACCGTTGCCATGGTCGGTGATGGCGTCAATGATGCCCCAGCATTGGCACAGGCTGATGTGGGCATTGCCATGGGCTCGGGCACCGACGTCGCGATGCACACAGCTGGGATCACCTTGATGCGCGGTGCGCCGGAGTTGGTTGCTGGTGCCTTGAATGTGTCCCGGGCAACGGTGATGAAAATTCGCCAGAATTTGTTTTGGGCGTTCATATATAATTTAATTGCGTTGCCGCTGGCCGCGGGTGGAATTCTAAGTCCGGCCATAGCTGGCGCGGCAATGGCCATGAGCAGCGTTTCGGTTGTCACGAATTCATTGTTGCTTAAACGCTGGACACCGGGAGACAGACCATGAATATCGGCCAAGCGGCGAAGCGCTCCGGCGTATCGGCAAAAACCATCCGCTATTATGAGTCCGTCAGTTTGATCCCCAAGGCCGTACGTTGCGACAATGGTTATCGCGATTACTCTGATAACGAAGTGGAAACGCTGCGCTTTATCAAACGCTCACGTAGTCTAGGGTTTTCCGTAGATGATGTGGCGAGCCTGTTGGATTTATGGGGAAACAAAAAACGCGCAAGTGCTGATGTGAAGGCCGTGGCGCTCAAGCACATCGCAGATGTGGAGGTTCGTATACAGGAACTGGAAAGCATCCGCGATACGCTCAAAACCCTGACCCAGTGTTGCCATGGTGATGACCGCCCCGATTGCCCAATCCTGGAAGGCTTGGCGGGGCTGGGTGGCAATGGTGGGGCGTGCCATAAATAATCTACGATAATCTGTGATGGCTGGCGTTGACTGGGGGCGCAGGGCGTAGGAGGCTAACTCACTGATTCTGTCACAGTTGGAAATATTTCGTGGCCCGTAAACCTGCCTCATCTTCAGCAAAACCGCGCCCGGCCAAGTCACAGGCCAAGTCACAGACTAAGGGCGGGCACAAAAGCGCTGCCAAAACCCATCACAAGATGAAGTCCCCCCATGTTCAGGCCCACGTCCTTCGCACAGCAGCCAAGCATAAGGCCCGTAAGGCGTTAGCTCGGCTGGCATGGTTGCGCGTTCCGCTGCGAAAGGGGCTGTCTAAGACCTTTCGCGTGCCAAAGATGAACCTTGTTCTGCCGGTGGTGCCGACTGTTGCTTTTGTCGTTGTTTTGGGAAGTGCGGTGGGAGCAGGGTATTGGGGGGCCAAATCTATCTTTGGTGTGACCGAACAGGTCGCAGAGGCTTCATCACCGCCGCAGGTCGTTATTCAGCAAACCCACAACCTGCGCGGCGTCATCTTGCCTGAGCCAAATGGGGATATGGCGCACAACACCTTGGCCTACGAAGAAAAGGCATTGGAAGAGGTCTATGCTCCGCCCGTTCCCGCTATCGTGACAAAGACGCCAAAGGCATCAAACGCAGTAGCAAGCTTGCCGTCGTCCTCAGTCGTAGGACCGTCTAAGGGACCACAGCCGCTGTGGATGAAAAATGCGGTGGCATATACGCCCCCTGTGGGCGCACCTATGATTTCCATCGTGATCGATGACATGGGCGTGGACCGCAAACGTTCCAAGTACATGTGGCAAGATGTTCCTGCGCCCCTGACCTTGTCGTTCATGAGCTACGCCGAAGACCTGCCCAAGCAAACCAAGGCTGCGCATAGCCGGGGCCATGAACTGATGCTGCACATGTCCATGGAACCATCGAGCGCCACCATCGATGCGGGGCCAAATGCGTTGCTGACGGCAATGCCCAGTGCTGAAATTCGCTCCTTGACGAATTGGGGGCTGGACCGGTTTGAGGGCTTCGTCGGCGTCAACAATCACATGGGCAGTCGTTTCACCGAGGATGAGCGCGGCATGCGTATCGTCTTGGAAGAAATCAACAAGCGCGGTCTGTTGTTTTTGGACAGTCGCACCTCACGCCATACCGTCGGCCCCAAGATCGCCCGCAAGCTTGGCATGCCTGAGCTGGAACGCAATGTTTTTCTCGACAATGACAATGTCCCGGCCAAGGTGCTTAAGCAGCTTCAAGAGGTCGAGAGACTGGCGCGCAAATACGGCCATGCAATTGCCATTGGTCATCCCCGCGACGCCACCATAGAAGTGCTTAAAACGTGGATTCCCCAGGCGCAGGAACGCGGCCTTGCGATTGTGCCAATTTCGGTTTTGATGAAAGATCGCCTTAAACGCCAAATGGCTGAATTTTCGGGATAAGGCAATGTATACGCCTTGACCTTCCCAGAGCTGGAAGGCTTAGATTTATGGTTCTCAAACATCTGCATGAGGCAAAAATTATGAGTGATAACTATAAAGTAATTGGCATGACCTGCGGCGGATGCGCCAAATCGGTCACAAACGCTATTTTGAGTGCGGCCCCATCGGCGACTGTCGAAGTTAAGCTTGATGACAAGATCGTATCCGTAAACGGTGCGGATGAGGCCACCGTTAAACAGGCCGTTGAAGACGCGGGCTTTGAGTTTGTAGGTTCGGCCTAAAGGGTCATTTTGTTTAAGTGAGGGTTGTGGAAGCTGATTTGTTGACGAGCGTCGTAACCAGTGCCCTTATCATCAGCTTTTTGATCTTGAGTGCCGTTCACGTTTATTGGGCAGTCGGCGGAGCCGTCGGGCTTGAACACGTCGTGCCGCATATCAATGAAAAACCGGCGTTCACGCTAGGGCCGATCGTGACTGTTGTGGTCGCTTTGGGGCTGCTTGGTTGTGCATTGCTCACACTAATACTTGGTTTGGGTGCGCCCGATCGTGCCCCATTTGACCCGTATTACGGTTATGTAGGGTGGGGACTGTGTGGTCTGTTTTGTGCGCGGGCTGTTGGTGACTTCAAATTGGTGGGATTTTTCAAAACGGTAAAAGGCACTCTTTTCGCTCACTTTGATACCAGGTATTACTCACCGTTGTGTAGTATGGTGGCGTTGGGGCTAGCATATTTATCCGCTGGGGCGATTTAAGTCTTACAGCTGTGTATAAAAAACGAGAGGACGAAGCATGTTACAAAACATCCGCCGAACGGGTCTTGGTGCGGTATTAATGGCGTTCGCGGCTTTCGCTCCTTTGCACACTTACGCAGCTGAATTTTTGATTGAGCCGCTTGATTACGATATTCCGGCAGAAGCTGCCGATGCCGCGGACAATGGCAAGAACCTTGTGGTTATGTTTGGCCAAAATGGTTGTCCCTATTGTGACAAAATGCGCAAACGCGTGTTTCCACACCCAAAGGTCACGGCCCAATACGACGCACACTTCGTCATGTTCGAAATCAATATCAAGGGCTCCCTGGATGTAGTTTCCCACAAGGGCGAAACCATGACGGAAAAAGAATACGCGCTCGAGATGCGCGCTCGTGCGACGCCGTTGTTTGTTTTTTATGGCAAGGATGGCCAGGACGTTTTGCGTCTGACAGGCTATCAGGAACCGGGAATTTTCATGACGGCTGGTCGGTATGTGACCAGCGAAGCGTATAAGGACGGAACCTCGTTCTTGGCTTTTGTGCGTAGCGGTCGTTGAGGGAGGTAGCGATGAGTATTTATATGTCAGTGCGCAGTCTTGCAGGCATCTTTGCAATGTCCTTTGCGGTTTTTTTCGCAATGCCCCTTGCTGCGCCGCAGTATGCCCATGCTGAGATGCCGCAATCCGATGTCGACTTGGTTCAGCAGATGGGGGATGTGCCAGCCGAAAAGGTTTTGCAGGCCTTAGCACTGTATTACGATTTGCACGTGTCGGAATTGCAAGTGCAGCATATGAATGAGCAGCGCACTGGGGCGATGTTCGCCATCCAACGCGCTAAGGCGTCCAGAAAACCCCATAATGTTATTGCAAAGCTGGAACAGCAGGCCAAAGACGTTGCTGTGGGGCGTGAAGCAAGAATTTTAGTGAATAAGCTCATACGAGAAGATCTCAGTTCCCTCACCGGAATTGATTTTTCAGAGTCCTTGGTGATGGCACCAGATGCACCTACGGCCATGCCGCGTGCACCGGCAGGCACGCCTGCCGCATTGGTGACAGAGCAAAAGGCCATGTGGGGTGCCATGAAATGGGCTCAGGATGCGTGGGCTCATGAACGCATGGCCCTGCTTGAAGCTCAACAGCGCTATGACGATTTGCGTGATGTTTCCATCGGTGATTTTATGCGTGCCATGACGTTGGCGGAAGCCAAATACGTCAGGGTGATTGGTGCGTACCGCTTGATTGAGGCCAAGATCGCCGTGGCGACGGGCAAACCATTGGCTGAGGTGTTGGGCGCGCTTTAAGCGCCTGTCAAAGAGCTGTTACGTAATCGTTGTAAAAGTCGGGGTCGTGCAGGTTTGCACTGACGGTCCCGACTTTTCGTATTCAGGGTTTTGTTCATGGACTTTACCGCTCATATCGATATTTATTGCGAGCGAACGGGGCCTGAGCTGCTGAGTGAACCGCTCAATGCCGTGACCAATCTGGCGTTCTTATTGGCGGCGTGGTTGTGTTGGCGTCACTACGGTCAAAAGGGCGCTGGTTTCGATAAAAGCGGTGCATTTTTGATGACCATGGTGGGCATGATCGGTATCGGCAGCGGTCTGTTTCACACCGTCGCCACCAAGTGGGCAATGTTAGCCGACGTGGTCCCTATCGCCATCTTCATTCACGCGTTCTTGTTCTTTGCCCTCAGACGATTTTTCGGCCTGAATTGGATCATGTGCCTGGGGGGCGTGGTGGCATTTTTGGGGATGTCGGGTCTTGTCAATGTGGCGGTACCCAACGAAGTGCTCAATGGTAGTGTCGGCTACATACCGCCTTTCCTTGGCCTTACCGCGATCGGTATCGCAATGGTGGTTCAGAAAAATCCCTATGCCGAGCACACTCTGACCGCATCGGCGGTGTTCGCACTGGCACTGACGTTTCGTACCGTCGATCAAATGTCGTGCGCAACCGTGCCGTTTGGCACACATTTTTTGTGGCACTCACTGAACGGCGTCGCGTTGTACTTGGTCGGCAAGGCATATTTGAGCAGCCCCGGAACCAATATAGGTCTGGTGGCAGAACCTCAACACAGCTGAGAGATTTAGTTATTGCGCCGCGCGTAACGCACGGCTTCTTCGGCTGCACGGATCAGGGCTTTGGCCTTGTTACGGCTTTCTTGATATTCACCCTCAGCCGTGGAATCGGCGACCACGCCGCCCCCCGCCTGAGCGTAGAGCCATCCATCCTTGATCACCGCGGTGCGCAACGCGATACAGGTGTCCATTTCGCCGTCTGCACCAAAGTAACCTATACAACCGGCATAAATGCCGCGTTTTTCCGGTTCTAGCTCGTCAATGATTTCCATGGCGCGGACTTTCGGTGCGCCGGACGTGGTGCCCGCTGGGAAACCGGCGTACAGCGCGTCAATGGCATCTTTGCCGTCGGCGAGTTCGCCTTCGACGTTGGACACGATGTGCATGACATGGCTGTAGCGTTCAATAAGGTAACTGTCGGTGACGTTTACGGTACCGACCTTGGCGACGCGGCCCACATCATTGCGACCCAAGTCCAACAGCATCAGATGCTCGGCGCGTTCTTTGGGGTCGGCCAAAAGGTCTTCTTCCAATGCTCTGTCTTCGGCAGGGCTTGCGCCGCGGGGGCGCGTTCCGGCGATGGGGCGAATGGTGACGGTGCCATCGCGCAAACGCACCAGAATTTCGGGGCTGGATCCAGCAACCTGAAAACCGCCGAAGTTAAGATAAAACAGAAACGGCGACGGATTAATGCGGCGTAGCGAGCGATAAAAAGCGAACGGCGGCAGGCTGAACGCTAGCTTGAACCGCTGGCTCAGCACCACTTGAAAAATATCCCCGGCAAGGATGTAGTCCTTGGCCTTTTCGACCATGGTGGCGAACGCCGACTTCGCCATGTTCGAGACCGGGTCCGGCAAATCAAGGGCCTGATCCTGCATGGATTGTGGCGGCAGGGCGCTTTCAAAGTCGTTGATCGTACGCGACAGTCGCGCCTGAGCCTCTTCGTATGCTTGGTCGGCACCGACATCGGCACGCGGGTAAACAGGCGTGACCACAAACACGATGTCGGAAGCATTATCGAAAATGGCAATCACGGTCGGGCGCAAAAATACCCCATCAGGTACGTTGAGAACGTCAGGATTGTGATCTGGAATCTTTTCCACCAGGCGCACGCTGTCATAAGACAAGTAACCAATCAGACCTGCGGCCATGGGTGGCAGTTGTTCGGGCATGGTGATCTGGCTTTCCGCCAGCAGCGCGCGTAACGATTTCAAAGTGCCTTCGGACGCAGCCACCGGACAGGGCTGAAAGGCATCGGGGTCGGTGAGCGCAATGCGGTTGATCTCAGCCGTATTGCCGGTGGCGCGCCACACCAAATCGGGACGGCAGCCGACGAATGAATAACGCCCACGGTTGGCGCCGCCTTCGACGGATTCCATCAAAAAACCGAGGTTATCGGCACCCACCACCTTCATGTAAGCGGAAACTGGCGTATCCAGATCACCAACCAATGTCGTCCACACCACCTGAGCGCGGCCGTCGCTGTAGGTCTTTTCAAAGTCCGATGTGCCGGGGTTCAGGTCCATGGTTAAAGGTCCAAATGCCGGATCAATACGCGTCGTTGATTGCTTTTTGATTGATCGTGACGTCGTAGGTGCCTTCCAGTGCGACACTGAGTTCTGTCAGAAGGTCGCTTTGCATATCCGTCAGCGCTTGTTCTGCCACCGCACGGTACGTGGGGCTGGCTGGGTCTGGCGTGGCGGGGGTGATGGCGCTCAGGCGCGCGACGGTGTGCGCACCTGTGCCTTCAGCCGAAGTCGCCTCGCCGGTTTTTAATGCAAACACGCTTTCAATCAGGTTGGCGGGCAGGGCATTTTGTTCCAACCCTTTGCCATCACGGGTGAACGGTTTGGTAACGGTTGCGCCAAAGCCGATTGACTTGGCGATGTCCGCTGCGGCCTCACCACCTTGCAAGCGCTGCTGTGCGGTCTTGGCCAATTCTGCGGCCATTTCCGCACGCTTTTGGTCTGTCCACGCCAGCGTAACTTCCTTAATCACGGTGTCCAGTGGGCGCAGCGCCGGGGCGGTTATGGCGTCAACACGGGCCACAAAGAAGGCATTGCCATCGGTCGCTTCAGTCATCTGACTGTCTTGGCCTTCCTCAAGAGGAAAGGCAGCATTGATCAGGTCGCTGATATAGGGCGTATTAACAGGTTTACCGTCAAGGCCTAGGCCGCGATTGTCGACCGCCGCGACCCGCGTGGTTTCAATACCCAATGAAGCGGCGGCTTCTTCAAATGTCATTCCGCCACCCAACAGGTCTTCAAGTTTGTTGGACATATCGAACAAGGATTTGAGTGCCCGGTCCATTTTCACTTGCTGAGCAAGAGCGTCATGTACCACTGCCAGCGGTTTGACGACGCTGGGCGTGATGTCCACAACCTCAAACACATGCCAGCCGAGCGTGCTTTGCATTGGGTCTGTATGCGCGCCCTTTGCAAGGGCAAATACAGCCGTGGCGATATCGGGCGACAAGGTTGAGGCATCGGCTGTGGTGAACGTGCCGATGTCGATCATTTCGGGATTCGCACCAACCTCAATTGCGACGTCACTCAGGCTTTCCCCTCCAGCGAGCAGAACCTTGGCTTTGTTCGCTGTGGCTTCATCTGACACCAAAATTTGACGCAGTTTGCGTGTTTCCGGGGTCAGGTATTCAGCTTCATGTTCGTCGTAAGCGGTTTGAATATCTTGTTCTGAGACCGCGATTCCTTCGGCCAGCGCCGCGCTGCGCAGTACAATGGCGGTGAGCTTGCGGTATTCAGGCGCCATGAACTTGGCAGCGTTGGCTTTGTGGTATTGGCTCAGATCGTCGCCAGTTGGTACTTTGATGTTTTGCAACTTGGCGTGCTCAATGCGAATGATTTCCGCCGTGCGTTTTTCGGCGGCATGGGTGTAAAGCACCTTGATCATCCCGGCCGGCACCAAAGCACCTTCGCGGATGGGGCCAAGAAATTGCAAGCGCGCCATGCTTTCGCGAACACGAGCGATATAGCTGTCTTCGGAAAAACCGCTGCGGCCTAAAATGTTGATGAATATATTGCGGTCAAACTGTCCCGCGTCGTTGAAAAAATCAGGCGTGCGCCTGATTTCGTCGAGGATTTGATCGTTCGTGATCAACAGGCCAAGGTTTTTAGCGCTTTCGTTGATGAGCGCGCTCTGCACCAGACGGCTGACCAGCAAATTTCCAATGCCCATCGCCTGGCCTTGCTCGCGGCTAATTTCCTGACCAAAGATTTGCGACATACGTTGCAGTTCACGGGCATATTCGCCGCGGAACTCTGCAGTACTGATTTCACTTTCGCCAACCGTGGCGACTGCCGTGCTTGATGCACGGCCGTTGAAAATATCGCCAATGCCCCACGCGGCGAAGCTCAATATCAGGAGGCCCAGGAGCGCCTTAATGAAAATGGAATTGGCGGATTTGCGCATGAATTCGAGCATGGGAGCCGGGTGTCCTAAATCAGCTTGGAAATTAACAGGGCAGATTGCCCGCAATCATCTGGCGCGCATCATAAAAGGGGGGCGAGGGTGGGGCAAGCGAGGAATGTATAGATAAGTGGACGCCGCCAAAATGATTCCTAATGATTAACGGCTCAGAGAGACAAACGGGTGGATGAGTCAGAATGGGTACGGCCACTCAAAAGCATCAACCGCAGATGCGAAGGCAGGGGGAAGATTAACGAGTATCAAGCCGCTGCCAAACATACCGCGCACATCTTTGGGCTTGGCAAAATGGATTTCCCGACGATGAAAGCCTTTGAGTTGGGCATTTTCCAAGGTCTTCACCATGGGTTCATGATTGCCGGCCTTCAGCAGCGGGTACCACAACATGATCATGCCCTCAGGCCATTTGGCATAGACATCCCAGATGAACTGCGCGGTGAGGGCGTATTCTGTTTTTATCTCGAAGCTGGGGTCGACCAGGATCAAGCCCCGTCGAGGCGTCGGTGGAACGAGATCAAGCGTGGCGCTGAACCCATCTTGATATTGGATGGAAACATTGGGTTCTTCGCCCAAAAGCTCTTCCAAAGCAGCATGTTCCTGGGGATGAAGTTCCATCAGGTGAATGCTGTCTTCGGCGCGCAGAAGGGCATGGGCCAGTAAGGGCGAGCCTGGATACGCCGATGGTCCATACGTTTCGCGGACCTTGTTGATGACCTTCAGAAGAGGGTGGCTGGGGGGCAGTTTTCGGTCACTGAGCAGTCGCACAATGCCCTGGATGGCCTCGCCGGTTTTTTTGGCTTCAAAGGATCTCAGATCATAAAGCCCTCTCCCTGCGTGGGTTTCGATCATCGTCAGTGGTTCATCCTGAGCGGTCAGGCGCAGCAAAAGCCGCGCCAGGGCGGCGTGTTTATGGACATCTGCCGGGCACCCGGCGTGGTAGGCGTGCTGGTAAGACAGCATGGAGAAGTCGCTTATTCAGGCCCATCAATGGGTAAGGTGGAAACAAAGGCGGGAGGCCCAACAGGGGCCTCCCGCACCGTAAGGTGTACGCGGTAACTCAGTTGCCGAACAGGTTTTTCACAGCACCGCCAAGTTTTTCACCGACGGCATCGCCTGCGCCACCGATATTTTCTGTGGCACCCTTAAGTGCACCCTCAGCAGCATCCTTTGCGGCAGCACCGATTTCAGCGGCTTTGCCGGAGATATCGGCTAGGCCCAATTGAGACAAATCCAATGAACCGGCAGCGCCACCGGCTTTTTCGGTGATGGCGGCGATTAATTGCTGGACGACTTCGGCGGGGCTAGCGCCGCCTTCGTCCTTGCCGATATCTTTAAGGTGTATATCGGGCAGCGGTGTGGTCAAGGTTTTGCCTTGCATAAGACTGGCCGAGACATTGACCTTACCGTTCTTAAAATAGAAATTGTTGATGATGATCTTGGGGCCATCTTGACCGCCAGCCGCATCGTTTCCGGTGCTTTCGGTGCCGGAGCCTGCTTTGTCTGGGCCGTTCATGACCTTCATGAAATTTTCGACGTTCTGTTGGATCGTCGCGATATTGGAACCGCTTGTGCCAATTTCGTAGGTGACTTCGGGGGCATTAACCATGACTTCGTCGATGACGATGACGTCGGCCGACCAGTTCTTGGCGATTTTCACGCTGACTTCGCCAAGGCTGATGGCGCGATCAGTCTTGAAACCGACGGGATTGGCTACGGTCAGCCCACTCAGGCCAGCCTTGAGGTCCAACATGTCAATGTTCACCGCATCTAGAGCGACCTCGACTTGCGTTGCGCGCGAGCCTTGCGTTTCGATCACGGTCTCAACGATTTTGCCCGCATTTTGCGACAGGTAGTAGACGCCCACTGCGATGGCGACGATAAGAACGCCGAGCCCGATTGCGATTTTTTTGAACATGGAGGTACCTCCCTCTGAAATCCCTGAATATAAGCACTTAGAGTATGAACCTAGCCAATTCAAGGTGCAATGAGGCGCATCATAAATTTGCGGCTTTATTATTGTGACCGCAGCAAAGAATCCCCATATAAAACGCACGAGATCGAGTCTCTGTTTGGTCATATATTAATGGCAGAATATCAAAGCGGTACGTCACTGCGAGACGAAAGAGTGTAAAAAGGTAGACCTCCCCAAATGAGCATCGAAACGAACATCCTGAAAAATAGCCAAATCATCGTGCCAACGGGGCCACGCGATATTGCCGGCGTTTTGCTGGCAGGTGGCCAGTCGCGCCGTTTTGGCGGCGGTGACAAATGCCTTCAGGTCTTGGGTGGAAAAACCCTGCTGGAGCGTGTAGCACGTAATGCCATGCCCCAAGTGGGATCGCTGATCCTTAACGCAAATGGCGATACTGATCGTTTCCCCAATCTTGGAATGCCGGTACTTAAAGACACCATCGACGGCTTCGTCGGACCATTGGGGGGCGTGTTGTCGGCGGTTGATTTTGTTGCCAAGCATGTACCCCAAGCACGCTGGGTTGCGACCTTCGCCACCGACGCACCGTTTGTGCCGATCAATTGGGTAAGCCGTGTGATGGGCGCCATAACGCGTGAAGATGCCCGCATGGGCACGGCGGCGTCCAATGGTCGCACACATCCGGTGTTTGGGGTGTGGCCGGTCGATCTGCGGTTTGAATTGCGTAAAGCCGTAGAAGAAGAAGAAATCCGCAAGGTCGATGCGTGGACGTCGCGTTACAAACTTGCCACGGTCAATTTCGAAGCAGGGGACGTCGATCCGTTTTTCAACATCAACACCCCCGATGACTTGACGGAAGCCGAAGAAATTTTAGCCCTGCGCAAGGCATCATAAGCTCTCTCTTGCGTGTTATGCTATTCAGCCTAGCTACGAAATGAGGATGCTTCGGCTTCTGTTTCGGTGTCTGAGCCATCGCTTGGCGCTCTTGCGACATCCAACGGCTGATCACAGCACGTAAGTGACGCTTTTTGAGATTCTATGCGGATGCCATCATGGATAGGGGTAAGTAAGCCGATCCTTAGATGCTGCGTTTATTCTCCTCGGCGATTTTGCTAATTGCATTCACGTCCCCAGACATGAGAACGCTAATATTTGCGCTGACGAATTCAACAGGCCAGTCCCACCATGCGGCGGTTAATAGGCGTTGCACATCATTTGGGCTGAATCGTTCGCGAACCACGCGCGCAGGGTTGCCCGCGACCACCGTATAAGGTGGGACGTCGGCACTAACCACAGCACGAGCAGCGATAATAGCGCCATCGTGGATGGTTACGCCCGGCAGCACCATAGCGTCCATCCCCATCCACACGTCATTGCCAACGACCGTGTCACCGCGCGACGGCAACCCGACAAGCTGGTCCATATGTTTTGCCCAGTCTCCGCCAAAAATGGGAAAGGGATAAGTGCTGACGCCATCCATACGATGTTGCGCACCGTTCATAATAAACGTAACACCGTGGGCAAGGGCGCAGTATTTGCCGATGATCAACCGGTCACTCTGTGATGCATAGTGATAGAGGACGTTGTCGTCCTGGAAACATTCTGGATGTGATGGGGAATCGTAATAGGTGAAATCCCCGACCAATATGTTGGGTCTGGTTATGTGCGGCTTAAGAAATACGACGCGCTCGGCGTTGGGAAGAGGATAGGGGGTAAGGGGATCTGGGGCTGCCTGGACGACAGCATGCTTATCAATAGACGGCATAAAACATTCCCTGTATTCGACTGAAGGATGATCGAATGATTATTCAGGGTGCTGGTCCATTGGTGCTGTCTCCTGTTTCAATGCCTTGATGCTAATAAAGGAACGCCCTTAGGTCAATCGTTGACGCGTGCGGCATAAGCTATGATTTTGATGATATGAGCACGATTGCGTCGCTGTAAGTGGATGAGTATATTATCATTTCTTCTAGCGTCTCGCTGCAGTAGGTGCGGTGCTGAAATCCTGTGATCGATTAAAAAAACAATTAACACCATGGACGGACCCAAATCGTGAGTATGGATCAAGGCCCCAAACACATCATCGGTTTTATTGGGTGGAGCGGCACCGGCAAGACCACCTTGCTCAGTAACCTGGTCCCGAATTTGATCGGACGCGGGCTTTCCGTTTCAACGATGAAACACACCCATCATGATTTCGATATGGATCAACCCAGCAAGGATAGCTATCGACATCGCGAAGCGGGAGCGCGCGAAGTGTTGGTGACGTCACAAAAACGGTGGGCCTTGCTACATGAACTGCGTAACGAGCCAGAGTCGGAAATGGAAAGCTTGATCGCTAAGATGGCTCCGGTGGATATCTTGTTGATTGAAGGTTTCAAGGCGCACGATTATCCAAAGATCGAAGTTCACCGGCCTTCTCGGAGGAAAGATTTACTGTGCCTCACCGACGACAGTGTGGTGGCCTTGGCTACAGATGACATGGCCGATGCGCGCACAAAGGGCGTAAAGTTACCGTTGATCGACCTCAATGACGTCAAGGCAATGGCCGAATACATTGTCAGCTATCTTGGACTTACCAGATAACTTTGGTATGGACGAAAACTTGACTTAGTGGCTCACGCCCTTATCCAGTCGATGCTGAATTTCCTGGGTTACACCATCCCACGAATTTTCGCGACAGACGCGCAGGGCATCTTCTATCCCCAAACGCTGAACCAAAGTGTCCGCAAGGCTGGCAACTTCGGTATCGGTTTCTTCACCAGATTCTAGGTGATGCTTCATATCCGTCTCCTATAGACCGACAGTCTTTCTGACTGTTTCTAAATTATGACGGATATTTCCTTACGGGGACCTTAATGAGATGAAGGCCCGGCGTGAAAGGCGGCTGGGATACGCAAACAAAAGCCCCCGCCATGTGGCGAGGGCTTTCGTTCGGTTCAGTGAACTGAGCTGAAATCAGCGCGATTAGCAGCTGTAGTACATCTGGAATTCAACCGGGTGAGGGGTGTGTTCGAAGTTGTACACATCTTCCCATTTGAGTGCGAGATAGCCGTCGATCATGTCGTCGTCCATCACGCCACCCTTTTTGAGGAATTCGCGATCGGCATCGAGAGATTCGAGGGCTTCACGCAGGCTGCCGCAAACGGTCGGAACTTCGGCCAATTCTGCGGGCGGCAGGTCGTAAAGGTTTTTGTCCATGGCGTCGCCAGGGTGGATCTTGTTCTGAATTCCGTCGAGGCCGGCCATCATCATGGCGGTGAATGCCAAGTACGGGTTGGCGGTCGGGTCCGGGAAACGGACTTCGACGCGCTTGCCCTTCGGCGAAGCGACGTATGGAATACGGCAAGACGCAGAACGGTTGCGAGCCGAATAGGCCAACAGAACCGGAGCTTCAAAACCCGGGATCAGACGCTTGTAGGAGTTGGTCGATGGGTTGGTGAAAGCGTTCAGCGCTTTGGCGTGTTTGATGATGCCGCCAATGTAGAACAAAGCTTCTTCGGACAGGTCGGCATAACCGTTGCCGGCGAAGCTCGGCTTGCCGTCTTTCCAGATCGACATGTGCGTGTGCATGCCCGAGCCGTTGTCGCCTGCGACAGGTTTCGGCATAAATGTTGCCGTTTTGCCGTAGGTGTGCGCGGTCATGTGGGTGCAGTACTTATTAATTTGGATGTCGTCAGCGGCGCGAACCATAGTGGAGAAGGTCATGCCTAGCTCATGCTGGGATGGTGCAACTTCATGGTGATGCTTATCCATGGAGAGGCCCATTTCCTTCATCACGGTGACCATTTCAGCGCGAAGATCGTGTGCTGAGTCAACAGGGGGCACAGGGAAGTAGCCGCCTTTGACGCCCGGGCGGTGACCCAAGTTGCTTTCTTCCATGATCTTGCCGGTGACGTAAGGACCTTCGTCACTATCGAATTCGTAGGAGCAGCGGTTCATGGACACGTCGAAACGTACGTCGTCAAAGACGAAAAATTCGAGTTCCGGACCGAAATAGGCGGTGTCGCCGATGCCGGTGGATTTCAGATATTCTTCGCCACGTTTGGCAACCGACCGTGGGTCGCGATTGTAGCCCTGTCCGGTGGATGGTTCGCGGATGTCACAGAACAAGATCAACTGCGGCTGCGCAGAGAACGGGTCCATCACGGCTGTCGTGGCATCAGGGATCAGCGACATGTCGGATTCATTAATGGCTTTCCAGCCCTCGATGGAAGAACCGTCAAACATGATGCCGTCTTCGAACGCATCGGCGTCTACGAATTCGGAGCACATGGTGAGATGCTGCCATTTACCCTTGGGGTCGGTGAAACGCAAATCGACGAAATCAACATTTTCGTCTTTCAAATACTTGATGACTTCATCAGCGGTCTTGCAATCCAAAGACATAATCTTATTCCTCAGTGGATGGTGGTTTTAAGGTAAAGCCGGTCATGTCAGACCGGAATTCGGTTGGTTGCGTTTAGATGGCTTCACTACCAGTTTCGCCAGTGCGCACCCGGATTGCCTGTTCTACGGGCAGAATGAAAATTTTTCCATCGCCAATTCGTCCGGTGTGCGCAGCTTGCTGGATGGCTTCAACCGCGCGCTCGACAAGACTGTCGTCCAAAACCACCTCAAGTTTGACCTTGGGGAGGAAATCAACAACATACTCGGCGCCGCGATAAAGCTCCGTGTGACCTTTTTGACGGCCAAACCCCTTGGCTTCAATGACGGTGATGCCTTGTAGGCCCACTTCGTGAAGAGCGTCCTTCACTTCGTCCAGTTTAAAGGGTTTGATGATGGCTTCGATTTTTTTCATCGCGCTTATATTCTCCGCTTGGCCATATCGTTGGATGAGGCTAACTCTGGCCACTTTCTCACGACACAAAGAAAAATCATAGTCTGACGTCATGCATATTTAGCACACCTTGTGCCAACTGGCTCTGCGGAATTTTAATCTATTTATATCAACAACGTAAGCGTGATTACTGATATTCACCATTAGGCGGACGTAGATTGCGTCTGCCTAATAATTAAGCGTTTGTCTTATTGTTGAGCAGTTGAGCTCGGCTCCACCCAAAAGACTTGCGGCCCAGTTTGGGTAAAGATTAAACCGCGCAAGCCATGACGTAGTCATTATTATTCTTCATTAATATGTATTCTATAACTTAAATGTGTAGATTTGCGGTGCGGTGTGGGTATAAATATTGCGACGCATCCATGTATGCACAAACAGTCTCTGGGGGGGGGGGTGTTTTGACGAAAAAAACAAACATCGCTACGACCGTGCCCACGCGCATGGCTTTGTGGGCTTTGCTAACCATCGTGACCATTGGGGCCATATGGACCTATCAGGATTACCGCAGCTTGATGCGGGAACTGGATTTATTTCGCACCACGCACATCGGTGAACAGCAAACCTTTTTGAAATCTGTCGTGTCGGACATGGTCAAGTATGTGCGCGATGAACGCGGCGCCTATAAAGACCGTGCAAGTGAAAAACTTGAACAACAGGTTTCGGTGGCTTTATCCATTGCCGACAATGTGTATAAAAGCCTTGCCCCATCCATGGACAAAAAGATGGTGGTTAAAGCGGTTCGTGAGGCTTTGCGTGCTTATCGATATGACCATGGGCGCGGTTATTTTTTCATCATCGACCTTGACGGCATCTCTCAACTTGCCACCACTCACCCGCTCACCGAAGGCCGCGATCTTCTGCACGGATCATCGCCCAACGTTCAGGCGGACGTTGCACAGGCCTTGGCGCTTGCCCGAAGCGATCAGAAGGGGGGATTCTTCGAACATTCATGGAGCCATCCCGATAAAGAAGGGTATGCTCACCCCAAATTATCTTATGTGCGGTTGTTTGAACCGCTTGGATGGGTGATTGGGTCCGGGGTGTATTTGCAAGACGCTCTTCAAAATACCAAGACTGCAATGCTGGAACGAATAGCGTCGTCTTCGGCCGGCAATGGAAATTACCTGTTTGCAGGCCAGTGGGACGGTCTATCCCTGGTTGGTCCGCAAAAGGGCAAGAACATGATTGACGTCACCGACGAGAACGGCGTCAAAGTTGTCAAAAGTTTGATCCGCGAATCTCAGAATGGTGGCGGGTTCGTCACCTATCACATCCCAGGCTTTGGTGGAGGCAAGTCGCGCCCCAAACTCAGCTATGTGGAGGGGGTCAAAGGGTTCGACTGGTACATCGGTGCTGGTGTGATGCTTGACGACATTGAGAAACAAATTCACCAGCGGCTTGCGGCCATGAGAGATCACTTGATCGCCAATGTGACGCGCTCCTTGCTCGTGCTTCTCATCTTTGTCGGGATTTATTTTCTCATCGCACGCCGTATTTCTAACTCTCTCAAAGAAAACTTTACGGCATTCTTGGTTTTTTTCGACCGCGCGGCACAACAGACGGTCAGCATCAATCCCGATAATATGGCCTACGCGGAACTTGAAGCTATCGCCCATTCGGCCAATAAAATGGTGCGCACGCAAAAAGAAATGGAAAGTTTGGCCCTAGACCGCCGTTCGGAACTGGAGGTCAAAAACCAACAGCTTGAATATGAAATTGCAGAACGGCGTAAGGCCGAGGCGACCCTGTTTAAGGAACGACAGCATCTGGAAGAGCAGGTCGAGGAACGCACCCAAGATTATGTTCTCGCCAAGGAATTGGCCGACGTTGCGAATCAGGCAAAATCGGACTTTCTAGCCAATATGAGCCACGAATTGCGCACGCCGCTCAATGCCATTATCGGCTTTTCCGACTGCATCAAACACGAAATTCTCGGCCCTATCGGTAATAACTTATATCAGGAATATGTCGCAAATATTCATCAGTCCGGCTCGCACCTGTTGGCATTGATCAATGATATTTTGGACCTGTCAGCGATCGAGGCGGGGAAACTCAGCCTGTATGAGGTCTCAATCGAACTGGCTGAACTCGCCGATGCCGCGCTCTTGCAGCTTTCCCCACACGCAGATCTGAACAAAATCACGCTATCTGCCGAGGTTCCGGATGATCTGTCGTTGCTCAACGGCGACAAGCGCAGAATCATGCAAATTTTGCTCAACCTTTTGTCCAATGCGGTAAAATTTACGGCGCAAGGTGGCCGGGTTTCTTTGCAAGTCGCTGAGGAAAACAAGTGCATCGTTTTTCGCGTGGTGGATAACGGCGCTGGCATGGACGAGGCGGGAATCGCATCCGCTATGGAACCTTTCGGGCGCACTAACAGTCATATAGTCGGGGTGACCGAAGGCACTGGTTTGGGGCTGCCACTCACCAACGAACTGATTAAGGCCCATGATGGCGTGCTGCTGATTGAAAGCAAATTGGGCGTGGGAACCACGGTGACAGTGCGCTTTGCGAAAACACGTACGATTGAACGAAAAGGGGTGCTTGACGGAGGCATTGGTTCCGTCTAGATAATGTCGGCTTTCCGGGGGCGTCCCGGATATTATGGTGGCTGTAGCTCAGTTGGTTAGAGCGCCGCGTTGTGGTCGCGGAGGTCGCGGGTTCAAATCCCGTCAGCCACCCCATTTTATGTGGGGCAACATACCATTTATGCCCACATATATGCCGTGCATGTGACCTAAACTTACATAAGATCGTTTCGGCGATCGCCCCGGCTTTACCGTTTTTTACGATGTCCCCAGTGACCTCCCCCAGCCGGATTGAATGCTTCGCTGTGCCAGTCATCGGCAACGGTTTATTTTCAATCCGTCTTAATATGTTGAATTCTTGGCTATCGGGCCGGTTCCGGTTCGGCCATACTGCATATATTAGAGACCGCTCATTTAGGGCGGCGCAAACGAATTGAAATCCAACAGGGAAGGATTGCAACCGTGTCGATAAAGCATCCAATTATTGCCGTTACCGGGTCTTCTGGTGCGGGCACCAGCACGGTCAAAGACGCTTTTGAACATATGTTTCGCCGTGAAGGCGTTACCCCCGCTGTGATTGAGGGAGACAGTTTTCACCGTTATGACCGCGCCGCAATGAAGGCCAAGGTCTTAGAGGCTGAAGCTGCCGGCGATATGGACTTTAGCCACTTTGGCCCCGAAGCCAATGAGTTTGGTAAATTGGCGGAAATGTTTAAGTCTTATGGTGAAACTGGGACGGGCAAACGCCGTCTCTATCTGCATTCCGCAGAAGAAGCCGCCGCCTACGAAGGTCTTCAGCCTGGTCAGTTTACACCCTGGCAAGACATTCCTGCCGGTTCCGACCTTATGTTTTACGAGGGTCTGCATGGCAGCGTGAAAAACGGCGAAGTCGACATGCCCAGCCATGTGGATTTGAAAATCGGCGTGGTTCCAGTGATCAACCTGGAATGGATTCAGAAAATTCACCGCGACACATCCCAGCGCGGCTATTCCTCCGAAGCTGTGATGGACACCATCATGCGACGCATGCACGATTACGTTCACTACATCGTGCCGCAGTTCCAGTATTCGGACATCAACTTTCAGCGTGTGCCAGTGGTCGATACCTCTGATCCGATCATTGCCCGCGATATCCCGACGCCTGATGAAAGCGTTGTGGTCATTCGCTTCCGCAAGCCGGAAAACATCCCCAGTGGCGTTGATTTTCCGTACCTGCTGCAAATGATCCCGCATTCGTTCATGTCGCGGCGCAATACCATCGTGGTGCCGGGTGGGAAAATGGGCTTTGCGATGGAACTGATCCTGACGCCGATCCTGCGTGAAATGCTCGCTGCGCGCAGCAAGTAACATCCTCATGTAGATACAAAGAAGCCGTCGGGATAAACACCCGGCGGCTTCTTTTGCGTTTTTTCGGAGGAAAAAAACGCTGGGGAACATAATACGGTGGGCTTCGGCTCAGCGGCTTTCGGGGAAGTCCCAAAAGGGGCGGGCGGCCTCACGCAGGGCTTCTGCGCGGTTGATACCTATATCTTGCAATTGCCTTTCGTTCAGGTTTGCCAGCTGACGGCGTTGAACATGCACTTCCCTTGCCTTGCACAACCATGTCCAAACGGCGACGACGCGGGCGAATACGCGCTTAACATCACGTTGTAATGCGGTTTGGGCCAAGGCTTTGCCAAGACCGCAATCGGCACCCAAACTAAATATGGTTTTGTCCTTGAAATCCATACGTTGGCTCTTCCTTATTGATGAGGAACTATAGGCCCACGCCAAAGTGGCCGTCCGCCGAAAATCAGGCAGCGTTTTTATTTTTTCGGGTAAGACGGCAAAAACAATTAAGCCATAGCTTCGCGACCTGTATCGGTCAGCTTACCACTGGGCTGATCCAGTCCGCGACTGAGCCACTGGTGCCGGGTGGGAAAATGGGCTTTGCGATGGAACTGATCCTGACGCCGATCCTGCGTGAAATGCTCGCCGCGCGCAGCAAGTAACATCCTCATGTAGATACAAAGAAGCCGTCGGGATAAACACCCGGCGGCTTCTTTTGCGTTTTTTCGGAGGAAAAAAACGCTGGGGAACGTAATGCGGTGGGCTTCGGCTCAGCGGCTTTCGGGAAAGTCCCAAAAGGGGCGGGCGGCCTCACGCAGGGCATCTGAGCGGCTGATCCCGATGTCGTTAAGTGCACTTGGGCTCAAGCGCGCCAAATGATGGCGTTGAACGTGCACTTGGTGGGCCTTACGCCCCCACTGCCACAGGGTGCGCACCTGCAATAAGGTGACATGGCGGTTTCGAGGCTGATCCGCGATGTTGCAAAAAATAATGTTCTGGGGGTGCATGTTGAGATTGCTCATGATTGCATTTCCATTTCAAAACATATGCCGTGGGTGGCGTCTGTTGTGAATATGATGCCGCGCTTGCTATTAGTAAAACGAATGTTCATAATCATACCCATTATGAATGCTAATGAGCATAACGGACCAACCCGCAATATCGATGTCGCTTTGCTGCGCGCATTTGTCGCTGTAGCTGAAAGCGGATCGATGACTGTTGCGGCCGGGCGCCTTCACGTTACCCAGGGTGCAATCAGCCAACAGATCAAGCGTCTGGAAAACTTTTTACAAAAGCAGTTGTTCGAACGTTCAGGCCAAGGGCTTGTTGCGACCCGTGATGGCGAACGCCTGTTTTTGCATGCCGGACGTATGATTGCCCTCAATGACCAGGTGTTTTCCTTGATTACAGCGCCTGAATTCAGCGGTGTGGTGCGATTGGGTATCCCCTATGACATCATCTCGCCGTTTGCCGCACCGATTTTGAAAACATTTAGCCATACCTATCCCAAAGTCAGTGTGGAACTGGAATTAGGGGCATCGCATGATTTGAAAGACGCATTGGCCAAGGGCAAACTGGACATCATTCTGACCACCGAGTCTCATACCCCGAAAGGCGCTGAGGCCTTGTTACGCAACGATTTGGTATGGGTTGGCGCGCACAATGGGAGTGCCTACACCCAGCAACCGCTGCCTGTGGTTTTGTGCAATGAGAATTGTATGTTTCGTCCCGTGATGCTGAGCGCGCTGGAGGCCCATGATCGTGATTGGCGCTTAACCAGTGCTATGCGTAGCATGGATGCGACATTTGCGATGGTGCAAGCCGATCTCGCAGTGACGGGGATCTTGGAATCAACTGTTCCAAGCTTTGTGTCGGTGTTGGGGGAGAATGAAGGTTTGCCCGCATTGCCAGTGTTTTACATCAATCTGTATACGTCCGTCAGTGGGGTCAACGAGGTCGCCGCAGAGTTTGCTCAACACATTCGCGACCACTTCAGCACATGGCGTCGCCCACAAAAACTAATGGCAGTGTAGTGTTTAATTTCAGGCTGTTGCTAGCGGCCCTTAAACCAACCCCATAAATAAAACAAACCCCACACGGGTAACACCAACATGGCCCCCATCAATACGTAGGGGCCGATTTTCTGGCCAAACTCCCACATCCAATCAAAGATGGCTTTACCCGTTTCTCCGGCCCAGGCGTAAACGCCCTCGGGCGATGCGTTGAACATGGCCAAAAGTAGGCCGATGATCAAACACCAGACCAGAAGTTTGACAACAGGAATACGTGGAGCGGCAGCCATGGCTTAGTCCATAAACCTCAATAAATGACTAAAAATTAAAGTCCGAGGAGCAAGTTAGTTGCCCAAGGCCTTTTCAATTTTCTTGTCGGTTTTGTACTGGCTCAGCGCATAGACAGACCAGATTGCGGCGGGAATCCAACCAATGAGTGACAGATGTAGGATCAGACAAATGATGCCAGCAAATGGGCGCCCAATGGTGAAAAACTGCAACCAAGGAAGAAGAATGGCAAGAAGCAAACGCATAATTGATGACTTTCCATACGATGAATAATGATCAGCCTGAGATGAAGCCCCAAACTCAAAAGCAGATTTAAGATATAGATTCGATGAATCATCACTCAATTGCAAGACTTTTAACGGCCACCTGGGCGTCTTGCAGCATCATTTTTACCATCACACATATGGACTAACGTATTCAATTTATGCGGTTACTGCGCTGCAACATCAGAAACGCGTAATGTAACTGTTGAATTGGGCAAACTCCATATAAATAAGCGATTTAAAATGTAGAATGAGCATATTAATATTGTAAAAGTCATTGATTTATTTAATTTTTTTTGCTTTCACACACACAAATCTGTGTGGTATTCGTTATCTTCGAAACCAAAATGAGTGGGAGGATGCACCGTGCGTAAATCAATGACCTATACTCTCGCTGCGGGTGCTCTGTTCGGGCTGATGGGGCTCTCCAGTGCACAAGCAAGCGACGCCGACGCGAGTATGTTGGCCAATACCTGTAACGGCTGTCATGGCCCCAATGGCGTTAGCCAGGGCCCGGCTACACCGACGATTGCAGGTATGAACAAGTTTTATCTCGTAGAATCCTTGAAGGCCTACCGTGATGGCAGCGCGCGTCCATCGACCATCATGTCGCGGATCGCCAAAGGGTACTCAGACGATGAAATCAAAAAGATCGCGGGGCATTTTTCATCAATGCCGTTTGGTCGTGTTGCAGCAGCAAAAACAGATAAAGCGGTCGTGGCCAAGGGACAGGCCCTGATCAAAGACCTGTGCGAAAGCTGCCACGAAAAAAATGGCTATTCGGCTGAAGACTATCCCGTATTGGCCGGACAGATGCTGCCATATCTGCGCAATAACCTGATGGATTTCGAATCCGGTGTGCGCAGTATCGATGCAAACCCGAACATGTCGGACAAGGAAAAGCGCAAAAAGAAACGCACCCTCGCCGAACTTAAAGACAAGCATGGTGCTGAAGGTGTCGAAGCCGTACTTCAGTTCTATGCCAGCCGCAAGTAAGGGAGGGAACGAAAAATGAGCAATATGAATCGTCGTAATTTTCTCAAAACATCTGGCGGCGTCGCACTCGCGACTGGCGTCACCCTCGCAGCGCCCAGCCTCGCCAACGCGGCGGCCGCTGGTAAAGTTGTGATCGTCGGCGGCGGCGTCGGCGGTGCGACCACGGCGCGCTATCTCAAAATCGGCAATCCCGGTATCGATGTCACCGTGATCGAGCCTAAAGCCAGCTACCATACTTGCTTCATGTCCAACGAAGTGTTGGGCGGCGAACGCAAGTTGAGCGAGATTGAGCAGTCATTTGACGGCTTGGTCGCGATGGGCATCAAAGTGATCAAGGATTCCGTCTCCGGCATCAACGCGGCAAAGAAAACCGTGACGACCAAAGGCGGCTCCAAGTTCGGCTACGATCATTGCGTTGTTGCGCCGGGTATCGACTTCAAGGTCGATGCGTTCGCCAGCGTTGGTGATTTCGACAAAATCACGCATGCCTGGAAAGCCGGTTCGCAAACGGCAATCTTACGCAAGCAGTTGGAATCCATGCCGGATGGCGGCACCGTGTGTATCGTTCCGCCGACCAACCCGTTCCGCTGCCCTCCCGGGCCGTATGAGCGTACCAGCTTGATCGCAGGTTACTTGAAACACCACAAGCCCAAGTCCAAGGTTGTCGTTATCGACCGTAAGGACAAGTTCTCCAAACAGGGGCTGTTCATCCAGGCTTGGAAGAACCTCTATGGCTATGGCACCGATAATTCCATGATCGAATGGCGTTCCGGTGCATCGACGGGTGGTATCGAGTCCATCAGTGCTGCGGACATGACCGTTGAAACTTTAGCCGCGGGTCGTGAAAAGTTCGATGTCATTAACTACATCCCGCCGCAAAAAGCGGGCGTGGTTGCCTCTGCTGCAGGCCTGACCAATGCTAAGGGCTGGTGCGAAGTCGAGCTGAATACCTTTGAATCGAAAGTTCACAAGGGTATTCACGTTCTTGGTGATGCCGCAGTGGCGTCTCCCTTGCCGAAATCGGGCTATGCCGCGAATTCTGAAGGTAAGGTTTGCGCAGCGGCGATCATCAGCATGTTGGCTGGTAAAGCCGTCCGTCACCCGTCGTATGTTAACACCTGCTATTCCATTGCCGGTGATGATTATGGCTTCTCGGTGGCAATGGTTTACGGCTATGACGCAGCAGCGGGTAAGATCACTAAGATCAAAGGCTCTGGTGGTTTGACTTCGATGGACGCTACCGCGGAAATGCGGCGTCGCGAGGTTGAATTTGCGTACAGCTGGTACAACAACATCTGCAAAGACACCTGGGGCTAAAACCCTTTTTGTCTAAGACACGGCATGCAAGGGCCCCCGTTCCCATCAGGGGCGGGGGCCTTTGACTGTCCAATAAATCTAAATCTCTATCATTATGGCTCAACGATGCGGGGGAGTTCGGGATCGTGAAAGCACTACTGAATGCACTGCAAAAGCCCATTATGCTGTGGGCGGGCGTGCTGGGCGGGATCATTGCAACCGCTATTTTCTTGGTTGTTTTCACCAAGGGCGTGGCGATGACCAACACCATGGAGTTTTGCATTTCGTGTCATTCGATGACGCATCCCTATGAGGAATACAAAAAGAGTTTTCACTTCAAAAATTCCGTTGGCATTCAGGCGGGTTGCCCCGATTGCCATGTTCCACATGAATACCCCGACAAGCTGATCGCCAAGGTACTCGCCTACAAAGATGTGCTGCATGAGATTCTCGGCACTATCGACACTAAAGAGCAGTTTGAAGAGCAACGCCTAGTAATGGCCAAGCGTGTCTGGGCCAAAATGGAACAGCGCGAATCCCGAGAATGCCGCAACTGCCACGATTTTGAGGATATGCTCACAGACGAGCAGGGGCGCCGCGCTCGGCGCAAACATGAAGAAGCTCGAAGAGATGGCGGCCATTGTATCCAGTGCCATAAGGGTGTGGTCCACGAATTGCCGAAGGGGGCGGATTTCTGATGAAGGGGCACACTATGTACAATCCCATTTTTGCCTCATATCTCTTGCGCCGCATGGCGGCATTTGCGGTTGTGTTCGCAGGGGCTATGAGTGCGCACTCCACCCACGCAGCGCAACCTCTTGCAACTTACAAACAGAGCCAAGCCGAGCAAGAGATGATCGCCTCCACCGCTGCAGGGGGGCGGATGTATGACGATTGGGTCCGCGAATTGGCGCTGAGAAAGCCGAAGAAAGTTCATCCGCTCTATCCAAGCGATGGCAAATTTGCCAACAACCCGGCCCAAACGTGGCGCTGCGTAACGTGTCATGGATGGGATTATCTGGGGGAAAAGGGTGCCTTCAGCAGCGGTGACAATTATACCGGCATCAAGGGCATTTCGGGAATGATTGGGCAGGCACCGGAAAAAATTTCGGCCATCCTTCGCGATGAAAAACACGGATATGATGATGTATTCGATGACCAAGCTATGCGCGACATTTCCAACTTCGTCGCGAAGGGGCTGGTACCGATGGACCGCGTTATCGACCGGGATACGAGGCGGGCCATGTCCGAACCCGTGACCGCGTCAGCGCATTTTTCGACCATTTGCGTCAATTGCCACGGATCAGATGGGCGAATGATGGCGACCATTCCGCCGCTGGGTGATGCTGCGCGTCAAGACCCCTGGCAGGCACTGCACAAGATGCTCAATGGCCATCCGGGCGATGATATGCCTGCACTGAGGGCCTTTGACGTGCGAACGACCTTGACGACCCTGGCATATGTACAAAGCCTGCCGCCGCGCGACCCACTGTTTTCCATCGCCCGGGGCGGCAAGTTATATGATGACTGGGCCGAAGAAATCTCCACCAAATATCCCAAGGACGCCCAGCCGGCATTTCCCAAAGGGGAAAAGCTCGATACCGGATCAAGCACCTGGCGCTGTGTCGAGTGCCATGGTTGGGACTACAAGGGCGCACACGGCATTCGCGGCATTCGCAATCTGGTTGGTGCGCACCCCAATTCGATCATTAAGGTGTTGCAAGATGACACCCACGATTTGCAGCACAAACTACAATATGCGGATTTATACGATCTTGCGACCTTCGTCAGTCGCGGCCAAGTTGATATGAACGAATATATTGATGCCCGCACGCAAGAAGCGCGCGGCACTGCCGACGATAGTACAAAGTACTACCTAACCCTGTGCGCCACTTGTCACGGGGATGAGGGCAAGGCCATACGGACCATGCCACCTTTGGGGCGTGTGGCAACGGAACGTCCATGGCAGGCTTTGCACAAAATCATGCACGGACACCCCGGTGATCAAATGCCCGCCTGGCAAGCCGCCATGCCACCGTCGATCATCAAGGACGTGCTGGCCAAGCTGCAGACCTTGCCGATAAGAAAATAGAGCGAGGCCTAAAGGCCGGTCTTTGTGCACTCGGCGCAACTACATTGTATGACTAATAGATGTAGAATCCTACCCGATGTACAAAAATGACGCTTCATATAATTTTTTTCAGGGTAGGTTCACCATCAAAGACACTAAAACATCACTGATCGCATAATTATTGCGCCAGCAGAACCGTGCACATTGCGCTTCGTTGTTAATTTTCTACTTTGATTACATGAAGTTGTGCGAATTGCTGCACTGCGGGTAGGTATGAGACTTTACATATGGAAGTCAAAACTGGTAATCCTCATGCAAGCCTACCCGTTTGGGCGTGCCGTATTCGTTAGAACACATGGCGCGCATCTTTGGGAGTGAGGAGCGCCAAGTGAACACGCTGACAAAAAAAGAGGAACGCGACCCGATCGAGGTCGTTGTTGCGGATAAGTCGCCGTTGATTCTCGCTGGCCTGGTTCAGCTGTTCGATCAGGACAGTCGCTTCAATTTGGTGGCCACGGCGGCCGATGGCGAACGCTTCATAGAAGCTGTCGAGCGGCTCCAGTTTGACGTCGGCATCATTGGCTGGAACATGCCGTACCTGAACGGTCAAGGCGTATTGCAGGCGTTGCAAAAGCTCGAAACTCCGCCAAGAATCATCGTTTTTACAGGAAATTCCGCTCCCGACATTCCACGTCAGGTGATGCGTTTCGGTGGTGCTGGTTTCTGTTCCAAATGTGATGCGTCGACCACGCTTGCAGAAACGGTTCTGGCCGTGTCGGAAGGACGTATGGTATTTCCGTTCATGGACTTGTCGCGCTCTGGCTCCGATCCATTTTCCAGTTTGACGGCGCGAGAGCAGGAGCTTTTAGCCTCCTTGGCCCGTGGTCGCACGAACCAACAAATCGCTACCGATCTTTCCATCTCGCTCAACACCGTTAAGTTTCATCTCAAAAATCTTTACGGAAAACTGGACGTGAAGAACCGTGCGCAAGCCGTGGCATGTTATCTTAACGCCAGTGGAAACACTTAACTTTCTTTTAAATCAATTGGTTATGTTTATGTTTGCGATTCCCTAATATTAACCAGCCCAAAGGGGTAGGGTGTGTACCACCCGAAAGAAACGGTCCGGCTCCCCACCCGGGTGTTTGCTTCGGAGCCCCCAAGGCGTTTGATGGTTGCCGACCTCATGACCTTCACGGGAAGGCCATGCTACACGTCGGGCCACAGATGGGCAGGTCGGAACCAATTCTATTCCCGATGAGCGCGCGGGGAGGCGCTGCTCTCAGGAAGACCAAGGGGCTCGAATTCGGTGTGTCGTTAAGGCCACTGTATGCGGGTTTCGGCGATGGGGGCGCCGCCCCCATTGCCGTCCTTGGTAAAACGGTTGAGTGGTCATGATGCTCAAATCGTTCGTGTTGATGTTTGTTGTCGGTTTGTGCGCGGTGTTTCTATCTTCAGAACAGGATTTGCTATGTCTCTAGCCGTATCCGGCTGTGATGATCAGTTGTTCGTATACGCCTTGTGTCGCGTGACGGAGGCTGCTGCGCGTGCGGCTGCGGGACAGGTCGGTCGAGGTAGCCGCGGTCAATCTACGGTCACGGCGATTGAAGCAATGCGCGGTGAACTCGATAAACTCGCGGTATCCGGGCGGGTGGTTATCGGCGAAGACATCGGACAATATGGTGGCGATACGGACGTTGATACTGATGTCGCGGGTTTGCCTACGGGTCTTAAACTCAGCGGCGGTCGTGATGGCGATACACGTTTTGACGTTGTTGTCGATCCCATCGAAGGCACATCGTATCTAGCCCGCGGCATGACCAACGCGATGGCGGTGATGGCGCTGGCCCCTGAAGGCACACTGTTCGATCCCGGTCCTGCGTTTTATATGGAAAAATTTGCGGCCCCCGCCAAGGCCCGCGGCAAGATCGACCCTGCGGCTCCAACCCAGGTCAAACTTGGTCAACTGTCGTCAATTCTCGACAAGCCCGTTTCGGAACTTACGGTTTTTGTGCTGGAAAAACCGCGCCACCGTGAATTGGTCAATCAGATCCACAATGCCGGTGCTCGCGTTGCGCTTTACCCCGCGGGCGATGTTGCGGGCACCTTGATGGCGGCAATGCCCGATGCGGGCCAACATGTCGGTATTGACGCACTGATGGGGACGGGTGGGGCGCGCGAGGGCATGCTGTCGGCGGTTGCAATCCGGGCGCTCGGCGGTGAATTTTCTATGCGCATCGATCCGCAATTGACCACCGAAAAGGCCGCCGTGTCCCGCGCCGGGTTGAATACTACCGCATGGCTGGAACTAAACGATTTGGTGAAGTCGGATAACGTCCACTTCACCGCCACCGGGATCACGACGGGCCTGTTGTTTGAGGGGGTCGAACGCACAGGCAACTGTGATCGAACCCAATCGTTGTTGATTTCAGGCCGCGCGGGACAAGCCGGGCGTCGCCAGTTGCTCACCACCTGGCACGAACTCGAACGCAGCGTTTGACGGGCACCTTAGGACATATGCAAAACCATGCCATTTAAACTCATCAAACGACCAATCATCCTGGGCATTGTCGGCGATAGCGCGTCCGGAAAAAGCACCATTGCCGAGGGTATCGCCAATATTCTTGGCCCAGATCGCGTGGTCAGCATTTGTACCGATGACTATCACAAATATGATCGCGGCGACCGCGCCCGTATGGGGATAACAGCGCTCGACCCCAAGGCCAATCACATCGACATCCTCGAACAGCATATTCAGTTGCTGCGTGAAGGTCAGGCCATCCTCAAGCCAACCTACGACCATGTACACGGAACATTCAGCCAGTGTCAGTATGTCGAGCCTAAGGAATACATCATTCTCGAAGGCTTGATGGGCTATGCCACGCGCGCCATGCGCGATTGCTACGACGTAAAGATTTATCTGGAGCCGGATGAAGATCTGCGCATCAAGTGGAAAATGCAGCGCGATACAAAAGTGCGTGGTTATGCTGTAAAACGTGTTGCTGAAATCATCGAAAAACGCGCCGAAGACAGTCACAACTTCATCCAACCGCAGCGTACCTTCGCCGATATGGTGGTGTCGTTCTATCCACCGGAAAGCAACCATTCGGAAACCGGTGCGCGTTTGAACGTCCGCCACACCCTGCGCCCAACATTGCCGCACCCGGATTTAACCCCGGTTTTGGACGCCGCGAAAAAGGGCTTCCGCCTGGAACTTGCGCGCGACATCGACGGCAAGCCTGTGGACGTATTGGATATTCATGGCGAAATTTCGGACCGGCGGGCCAAGGCGGTCGAGGACTTGTTGTGGAATCTGATCCCAGAAGCCCTTCATTTACGCGAAAACGTCGGCCAGTTCCGCGACGCCGAAAACCACACCGCGCTCAGCCATCCGCTGGCGCTTTCTGAATTGTTAATCACCTATCACATGGTCAAGGCTGCCCTTGGTCATCACGCAATTTGACGCAATTAAAGATCTAACCCGGGAGGAATGATCCAATGACTGCAACTCATAACGAAATGGCCAATGCCATCCGTTTCCTGTCCGTCGATGCGGTGCAGGCTGCGAAATCCGGCCACCCCGGCATGCCTATGGGCATGGCCGATGTGGCAACGGTGCTCTACACCAAATTCATGAAGTTCGATCCGCGTCAGACCAAATGGGCTGATCGTGACCGTTTTGTGCTGTCGGCCGGTCACGGTTCGATGCTGATGTATTCGCTGTTGTACCTTTCAGGTGTCGAAGACCTCACCATCGACGATATCAAGAACTTCCGCCAGATGGGCTCCAAGACCGCCGGTCACCCGGAATATGGTCATGTAGACGGCGTTGAGACCACCACCGGGCCACTTGGCCAGGGCATCACCACGGCTGTCGGTATGGCGCTGGCGGAAAAAATGCAGGCTGCACGCTACGGCAAAGACATCGTCGATCACTTCACCTACGTCATCGCGGGCGATGGCTGCCTGATGGAAGGCATCTCGCAAGAAGCCATTTCCATGGCCGGTCACTTGAAGCTGAACAAGCTGATCGTGATGTGGGACGACAATGAAATCTGCATCGACGGCAACACCAACATGACGTTGTCCGACGATCAGTGCGCACGTTTTGAAGCATCGGGCTGGAACACGCAAAAGGTCGACGGCCACGATCCCGATGAGATCGAAGCCGCCATAGAAAAAGCGCGTAACTCCGACAAGCCAACCATGATCGCTTGCAAAACCACCATTGGTTATGGCGCACCGACCAAAGCCGGTACCCACGATACCCACGGTGCACCGCTGGGCGATGAAGAAATCAAAGGCATGCGTGAAGGCCTCGGCTGGCACGCAGGGCCGTTTGAAATCCCTCAGAACGTTCTGGAATCCTGGCGCTCAGCCATGGCCCGCAACTCTGCCGATCGCGATGCGTGGCAGGGGCGCTTGAATGCGCTTGATGCCGCGACCAAGGCTGAATTTATGCGCACCGATGGCGGCACGCTTCCCGCTGGTTGGGAAGATTCCCTGAACGCATTCAAGAAAAAGATGGCTGAAGAAGCACCAAAGCTGGCTACCCGTCAGGCATCGGGCAAGGTTCTTGAAGTCCTGACCGCAGCCATCCCGGAAATGATCGGCGGTTCCGCCGATTTGACCGGCTCGGTCAATACCAAGACGCCGTCCACCGCATCCGTAACGAACACAGACTTTTCAGGTCGTTACATCCACTATGGTGTGCGCGAGCACGCCATGTCGGCCGTGATGAACGGCTTGACCCTGCACGGTGGGTTCATCCCATACTCGGGTACCTTTGCAGTGTTCGCTAACTATATGATGGGTGGTATCCGTCTGTCGGCATTGATGGAAAAGCGTGTTGTTTATGTTCTGACCCACGATTCCATCGGTCTGGGCGAAGACGGCCCAACCCACCAACCCGTAGAAACCTTGGCAATGCTGCGTTCCATGCCAAACTTCAACACCATGCGTCCATGCGATGTTGTGGAAACGGCGGAATGCTGGGCAGTCGCCGTGGCGTCGGAAAAGACACCGACCGGTATGGTCTTGACCCGTCAGGGTTTGGCCCCTCAACGCACCACCCACACGGATGAAAACTTGTGCGCCAAGGGTGCATACGTGCTCGCCGAAGCCGAAGGCGGTGCCCGCAAGGTCACCTTGATGGCGACGGGTTCGGAAGTTGAAATCGCGATGGCGGCCCGCGCAACCTTGCAGGCGGACGGTGTACCGACTGCGGTTGTTTCGATGCCGTGCTGGGAATTGTTCGATGCGCAGGACGCGGCTTACAAAGCTGGTGTTCTGGGTGAAGGCACCGTTAAAGTTGGTGTCGAAGCCGCAATGCGCTTCGGTTGGGACAAGTATCTGGGTAACGATGGCGGCTTTGTCGGCATGACCGGTTTTGGCGCTTCGGCACCGGCGGGCGAGCTGTACAAGCACTTCGGTATCACCGCAGAAAACGTGGTTGCAGAAGCCAAAGCGCGCCTGTAATCAAGAATGTAAGTAACAACAACGAAACCTCTAAAAGGGAGTAGAGATTTATGGCCCTCGTATCCTTGCGCCAGCTTCTCGATCATGCTGCGGAAAACGGCTACGGCCTGCCCGCATTTAACGTCAACAACATGGAACAGGTGAAATCCATCATGGAAGCTGCCGACGCTGTCGACAGCCCTGTGATCCTTCAAGGTTCCGCCGGTGCCCGCAAATACGCAGGTGAATCGTTCCTGCGTCACCTGATTTTGGGCGCGCTTGAAGCCTACCCGCATATCCCAGTGTGCATGCACCAAGATCACGGCACCAGCCCCGCTGTGTGCCAACGTTCGATCCAGTCGGGCTTCAGCTCGGTGATGATGGACGGCTCGTTGATGTCAGATGGCAAGACCCCATCGTCTTACGACTACAACGTCGACACCACCCGTCGTGTGGTCGATATGGCGCATGCGTGCGGCGTTTCGGTCGAAGGCGAGCTGGGTTGCCTCGGTTCCCTGGAAACCGGCGAAGCGGGCGAAGAAGACGGCATCGGCGCCGAGGGCAAGCTGGAAATGGATCAGATGCTCACGGACCCTGATGAAGCCGCTGACTTCGTCAAAAAGACCAACGTTGACGCTTTGGCCATTGCCATCGGCACATCCCACGGTGCTTATAAGTTCACCAAAAAGCCAACCGGGGCCATCCTGCGCATTGATCGCGTCAAGGAAATCAACGCCCGCATTCCGACCGTCCACCTGGTCATGCACGGTTCCAGCTCGGTCCCGCAGGACTGGCTGAAAGTCATCAACGATTACGGCGGGGACATGGGCCAGACCTACGGCGTTCCGGTCGAAGAAATCGTCGAAGGCATCAAGTCCGGTGTGCGTAAGGTCAACATCGATACCGACTTGCGGATGGCATCGACCGGTTCAGTCCGCAAGCATCTGCACGATAATCCTTCCAACTTCGACCCCCGCAAGTTCCTGGCTGAAGCTACGAAGGGCATGACCGACATCTGCAAAAACCGCTACGAAGCGTTTGGTTCCGCAGGTCAGGCCAGCAAGATCAAGCCGCACTCTCTCGAAATTATGTTCGAGCAGTACGAAAAAGGTACGCTGGACGCAAAAGTCAACTAAGACCAACCATCCAACATCAAACGAAAGGGCGGCTCAAACGAGCCGCCCTTTTTGTGCACTACAGCTATTCATCAGCCATGTTTTGTCGCGCTGAGGGTGCCCTTACAGCTGTTGTTTTTCCAGGTTCCGGCGGCAGTTTTTTCCTGAAAATCAACTGACGCGGTCGCCCCGGTGATCCCCAACTGGCCAATCAGACCCTCCAGATGGCCTTTGTCGTCGATTTGTCCCCAAATATCGGCAATTCTTCGTCCATTTTCAGATACCGTTCCGACAATCATGCCGTAGCGCACCTCAAATTTTGATTCGATGCCATCACAAATCGAGCGCTCGGCTGGAAGCTTTGCAGACCACAATCCATCATAAGGTGTCGCCGTACCCGTTTCTGGAAATTTCGCACCAGCACAAGCGCTGATGAGCGGAATAAACAAAATGCAAACAATCGATCTCAAAATCAGTGTCATGATACTGTCCCAAAATGATAAATACCGGTCAAACATAACGTACAGACAACCTATTTGTATATGATTTTTCCCTGTAAACGTGTGCTCTACACCAAGCGCAGATTGCCGTTTCACAAAAAAACACCTGAACCGTCATTGGATAAAGCGCCAAACGGACCGGGAAGGACGAGACCATGCAAATCAACATCGTCAACAGTTCGGGTACCCATGCGGACAGCGATGTCTACGTTTGCCTGTTGGGGCAGGATACCATCGGAAATTATGGCTATCTTGAGCTATCTCCAACGGGGGATAAGCTGAGTTTTACGGCGGCGAGCGGCACGTCGTCCGGTAACGCTGTGATGGTTCCGTCCTACACGCTCGATGCGCTCAGTTCGATGCCGAACCTATCCGATTACGTCAATAGCGGCCGCGGATACGTGTCCATCAATCAGACGTTGGACATCCCCATATGGTCGAGTGGATACGTTGGCCCGGATTATATGGTGGATGCGAACAAGACGCTTTTTGATTTTTTCGAATTTTATTATGATCCCGACCCCAGTGGGACAGCAAACTGCAACGCCGATTTATCGCCGTTGGATTGGGTCTCAATCCCAATGAGCATGCAGTTCGATGACGCGGCGGGAAATACAGTTGCCGGGCCGGTAGGGTTCGATGTCACGCGCTATGATCTTTTCTCTGCATTCGACACGGATGCGGCGCTCAAGAACCTGATTGTGCCCGGCACAACGTTGGGCCAAGTCCGCATCCTCGCCCCCGGTCACGGGATCACGAACGGACTTTTCAGCTCATCCTATCTGGATGACTACATCGGGACTGTGTGGTCGCACTACGCTCAGCCTGGCAATACCCTCGCGCTTAACGTCTCGCCGGTGAGTGGTGAAATTTACACCGGACAAGTGAACGCAAGCGGCGCATTCGCCTTCACCGATAAATCGGGCGCCATGGCCTCTTCGATATGCAAGCCCACAACCCAGGATATCTTTCTGTGTAATGGCGCTTTTAACGGCGTCGGAAGCGGGACCGCTTTTTTGATCGACGCCAACATCAAAAACCAGGTCGTGTCGGCTCTCAACCGAGGAATTCTCCCCCTTGCGGGCACGGCTACGCTCTGTGACAGCGACAATTTTTATGTCGCTACGCAAAGCAACACCGGAAAATTCAACTCGTTCTCACAATTGTTGCATGAAAATAGCTTCGACGGATTGTGCTATGGCTTTGCCTATGATGATCAATGCGACCAAAGCACCGATATGTCAGTGGACAATCCGGTGATCATGACTGTGATTATTCTTTTGTTTGGTGAGCTTGAGTAACCGCAAACGATTGTTCGTGTTCTATCAGCCATTTTTTGCGTATCAGACCACCGCTGTAGCCAGCCAATTGCCCCGTCAGGGTGATGACCCGGTGACACGCCACGATGATGGCAAGCTGGTTGGAGCCCGTTGCCCGTCCGGCTGCGCGGGGCGAACCGGGTTTTCCCACCAACCGGGCGATGTCCGAATACGTGCGCAGCTCCCCATAAGGTATGGTTTGCAATGTGTTCCAGACGGTAACCTGAAAATCTGAACCCGTGAAGGCGAGGGGGGTTTTGAATGCACGTAGGGTCCCCGCGAAGTATGCCGCAAGTTCGTCTTCGATTGAGCGCGTGATCGCCGTCGCCCCCGGAACAATTGCCGCGTTGCGCCGTGTGCGCAAGCGTTCGATCTCGCGTTCCAGCCCCCGTCGGTCGGTGAATTCCAACAAATGGAGCGCGAGGTCGTCGGTGATGGCGATCATCGGGCCCAAAGGCGTATCGATCCATTCGGCCTTAAGAACATTGTCGGGCTTGGTGCTGGGCGATGCTCCCATGATGCGCGAAAAGGCATCGCGAAAGCCGCTGTCCGATTCATAGCCGACATCTAACTGCGCATTGATGACGGAACTGCCATTACGGATTTCCTTGAGCGCCAACCCCATACGCCGGGCGCGGGCATAGGCAACGAATGTCATGCCAAAGCGTTTCTTGAATTGCCGCCGCACTGTTGATGGATCGACGGATAAAGCGCGAAAGTCCGCATCCTTCCAACGCTTTTCCGGCTCTGCTTCAACAGCCGCGACCAACGTGCTGATCAGATCAGAGCTTTTACCAGGATAGGAGAGTGGTCGACAGCGTTTACAGGGGCGATATCCCGCGAGCAATGCTTCCTGAGCCGTTTTAAAGAACTCGCAGTTTTCCGGTTTGGCCTTGCGCGCCGTACAGGTAGGGCGGCAGAAAATCTCCGTCGTCGTGATGCCCGCGTAAAAGACCCCTTCAAAGCTGGAATCCTTGGCAACGAAAGCCCGGTAGTACGCCGTGTGATCAGGATTTAAGAACATGCGGGAGCCTCGGCAAAAATGTGTCACGAATTATAGATCATATTGGCGACCGATTGCTCAAGATCACGGTAATCGTTGCGCCACATATCGAACATTGCCCGCCCGGTCGGGTCCGGGGCAATGTCCGCCTCATTTTGTTCCAGTGCATTGAGTATGGTCGTCGCGACATCCTTGGGGCTGGTCTTTTCCATTTCGACGTTTTTCGTCATGTCCGTGTCGATAGGGCCTGGGTTGACGGTGTGCACCGCGATGCCTTTCACCGCCAGTTCAAGACGCGCGCCCTGACTTGCGGAAAACAGTGCTGCCTTTGATGCGCTGTAACCACCCAAAAAAGGGAAATTCACAAAAGCGGCAATGGAAACGATGTTGACGATTGCAGGATTGCTTTTGGTCTCCAGAACGTCAACGAAGGATCGCATCATATTGAGAGTGCCATAGAGATTAGTGTTCATGTCATGCTTGACCCCATCCAGGTTCCCTTCGTAAAGACTGATGTAGGTCGCAGCCCCTGCGTTGTTGATAAGAATGTCTGTATCTTGTGCGCTACGCGCCGCGGCCAACACTTGGTCCATATTGGTGATGTCCAAGGGCAGGTGGACGACACGCTCATCCGCGAAATTTGGTAAATTATCAAGATTTCGGCTGGCTGCATAAACGCGCCGAACATCGCGTTGCAGCAAAGACTGCACCAGCGCCTTGCCAATGCCGCGATTGGCACCTGAGATGAATACAGTTTTGTTGGTGAAATTCATAATGGGCTCCTCATTGTCCAATGAAGAACTTTATGCGCAGTCATGAGTAGGCGTCCGCCGGAAACCGGGCACCGTTATTATTTTTTAGATGTTGGTTTGTTAAACGACAGCATTACGCCCGCTGTCAGTCAACTTGCAGACGATCCAGTCGGGCTTGAGCGGATTGGAAAACCACGGCTCGGCCCAGCCTTTATCGATGCAACTACGTACTGTGCGCTCACAAACCTGCTGGCCCTCGTCGTCGAATAGGGGCAATTTGCCACCGGGCTGATCGATGCCGCGGCTCAACCATTGGCGTTGAGCCGGCGAAGGGGTGCTAGCATGCTTTATATCCGACTTGGTGCTTTTATCTTGAGCAGTTTCACTGTGGTCTTGCATTGGCTCAAGGTTCCCGTGGAGAGTTATTCATAAGATGTACATAATACGGTAGTTTTGGGAGGATTCACAAGAATCACGAATTGGGGATAACTTATGACCTATAACAATGAGGCCCACGATTTGACCGATGGCGCACTGCAACTCGTCTATATCACGACAGCCAACCGCACAGACGCGCTCGAAATTGCCAAGACTGTTGTCGTGGAACAGTTGGCCGCGTGCGCAAACATTATCGATGGGATGACTTCAGTTTTCCAATGGGAAGGGGATCTGCACGAGGCATCGGAAACCGTTTTAATTCTCAAAACCCGCAGCCCTTTGGTGTCGCGCCTCACGGACCGCATCAAGGCTCTGCATAGTTACGATTGTCCATGTGTGGTTAGCCTCGACATCGCTGACGGCAACACTGATTTCTTAATGTGGATAGCAAGAAATGCACAGTAATTACTTGATATTGATCATTTTATATTCAGTGTATCAGTGATTTTTTGTGCTGTGCGCGTCGCTTCGTCATCGGTTTGATCGAAGCCGCGTTGGATAGACTGGGCGAGGGGCTTCAGCAAATCCACATCCTTGTGTGCTGGGAAATCGCCGGCATCGAGAATGCGCTGTGTCACGCTAATCAACGATTTGCACAATTCACCGACATGCGCGAAGGGCGTGCCGACCATGCGCCGAGAAATGTCTTCGCCCACGTACAGCAAACGATCCAGCGACTTGATCGTAGACTCGTCTGGCGACCCAAAAACCATGGCGGGAACAATACGTTCAACCAGCCAAGTCACTTGATGAGAGTGGCGTTCAAGTTTTTCAATATTAACTTTCTTGATACAGGTATCGATTTGCTGCTGAATTTGGCTGACATCTTTGCCGCGCTCGCCCATCGCCTTGGCGCGCAGGATGTTGGGCACCTCAATCGGTTTGATGACCTCGCCACGATCGTGATCCGCGCCAGGTTTGCGCCGATCCGGGCCAATATAACCGCTGGTCACCACAAATGGCTTACGTGCCTTGATGAGCATCTTAATACGCTGCAAAATTTGGCCCGCAGATAGGGGCTTGGTGATCATGTCGTCGGCACCGGATTGAACAATGGCGCGTACGTCATCCGTGGTCGGTGACCATGCTGTGGCGATCACGGGTAAAAAAGGATTTGATCCAACGTTATGATGACGCAGGCCATAGACGAAGGCGTTGAGGTCTCCATCTTCAAGTTTGATATCTGAAATCAACAAATCGGGCATGCCGATGCGCATTTTGGTGTTGATATCAGCCATGCCAGAACCCAGGGTGACGTTACGAAACCCATTATCAACCAACATGTTACGGATAGCTGTACGCACAACTCGATCCGGATCGATCAATAAGATATCGATCTGATCAAACGAAAGTTTTTCCATCTTAAGCCCAGTTCTTTTTTTATTGGGCCCTCAAAGCACAAATTATTCAGACCACATTTTTGCGGTTCCAATTCCCCTACATTTTATAATAATTCAACTCGGTAGAGTGCGCTAGTCAGATAAATGGAGTAGAGGACCCGGGCCGCGTTACGCCACGATCGGAAGACGCACGCACGCCAGTGCTTGTGCAGCGATGCCCTCGCGACGTCCAGCGAATCCCAGCCCTTCCGTGGTGGTAGCCTTGATGGAGACACGGCTTTCTTCAATCTCCAAAATTTCAGCCACTTTTGCCACCATTTCGGTACGTACGGGACCGATTTTCGGGGCTTCGCAAATCAGCGTGACATCGACGTTGACGATTTCACCGCCCCGGCTGTGGATCAACTCAACTGCACGGCGAACGAAACGATCCGATGACGCTCCTTTCCATTTGGCCTCAGAGGGCGGGAAGTGCTGCCCGATATCGCCTGCACCGATGGTTCCAAGCAATGCATCGGTGAGGGCGTGAAGCGCTACATCGGCATCAGAATGCCCGGCAAGCCCTTGGGTATGCTCCACTTCGACGCCACACAGTGTCACGAAGGCCCCAGCATCGAAGCGGTGTACATCAAAGCCCTGGGCGGTGCGTATTTCACTGTTGGTGGCAAGTAAACGTTCGGCGCGCATCATATCCTCTGGGGTTGTGATTTTGAAGTTGTCCTCAGCACCGGGCGTTAAGGCCACACTTAAGTCGGCGCGCTCAAACAACGACGCGTCATCGGTAAGTTCGTGACCGGACAGGTTTTCATGGGCCTTGAGAATATCGGCAAAGCGAAAACCCTGTGGGGTTTGAGCACGAAAAAGGCCCTCGCGGGGGGCCGTTGCTGTAATCACCCCAGCCTGCCCGCGTTTCAAGGTGTCAGCCATCGCAATAGCCGGAATCGCGCCGGGGTGTTGGTCAAGCGCCTCAATCACGCCATCAATCAAAGCCGTCGAGGCAAAAGGGCGGGCGGCATCGTGAATCAACACCTTTTTGGGGTTCAGCGGCCGAAGACTTTGCAGACCTAAGCGAACGGAATCTTGACGGGTTTCGCCGCCATCAACCGGGTCGAGAACTGTGAGACCTTCAACAGCATCCTCGTACAGCGCGCGGTCATCTGGGTGAATGACACACCGCACCTCATCGATTGCCGGGTGGGATAGTAACTTCAACACAGTGTGATAAAGCACGGTCCGCGTCCCCAGACGGGCGTATTGCTTTGGCAGTTCTCCGCCAAAACGACGCCCACGACCTGCGGCAACCACCAAAGCAACCGTTCCAATCATGTGTGAGGCCCCTAAAACCTTTGCATTGATGCCCGTTAAATCAATTGGGCGGTGCGTGCCTAAACCAGCGCGTAAGCTAACACCGCGAATGCATTTTCCCAACCATTTCACTTGCATCTTACCCCCTTTAAGGCAAACAATGCGCGCATGTCACAAACCATCGCTTACAACCTGATCGCCATTTTTACGCTGTTGCCGGCTGCCCTTGTGGTTCACCGCAAGGATGCCAGCGCTGATTACGCCCATTGGGCCGCCATTGTCTTAGGCGTGATGGGGACGGTCATATGGGCTTTGGCGCAAATTTCGGGTCAATGGCAGGCGGGCCTCAGCGCAGCATTGTGGATCACTGTTGCCGTGACCATGGCGCTGTTTGCCATGTTGTCGTGGTCGGTCAAGGAATCCTGGCGACTGACCCCGTTGGTGGTGCCCTACATGATGGCCATCGGTGCGTTCGGCATGATTTGGACACACGCGGCCCAGCATGGTCTTCAGACGGGTCGTGTGGACGGCTGGATTATCCTGCACATCGCCGTTTCCGTGGTCACCTACGGATTGGTCACCATCGCTGCGGTGGCTGCGCTCGCAGCATTTTTGCAGGAACGCGCACTCAAATCCAAGCGCCCGACCAAGTTGACCCACAAGTTGCCTTCGGTGGCGGATTGCGAATTTCTCACCGTACGCCTGTTGGGCTGGGGCGAGGGTATCTTGGGCTTGGGCCTCATCACCGGCATGGCTGCAGAATATGAAAAAAGCGGCCAAATACTGGCTTTTGACCATAAGACGGTCCTCAGCATGCTGGCGTTCTTTGTCATTGGTGCGTTGCTGTATGCCCACCACAAAACGGGCATGCGCGGTCGCAAGGCGGCCCGTGTTGTGTTGCTGGCATACCTGCTGCTGACCTTGGGGTATCTGGGGGTCAAAATCGTCACCGACGTTTTTTTGACCTAATCAAATCTTTCCAGTCGAACATTCTGCTCTCAAGGTGCACAAACCCTTGCTTTTTGCCGTGCTTTGCACAATAAATGGGCAGCAATCTCAAAACCTGTTGCCTATCAGCGTGGGATACATCATCGCATGAGCTACACCATTGGCCCTGTCGAACTGAGCAGCAATGTCATGCTGGCCCCCATGGCCGGTGTCACCGACATGCCCTACCGTCGGTTGGTGAAGTCCTTCGGTGTGGGGCTTGTCGTGTCGGAAATGATCGCTTCCAAGGCGATGATCTATGCCAACAAAAAGACCCTGCGTATGTCGACGGGATGCGCCGATGAGTTCCCCATGTCAGTTCAATTGGCCGGTACCAACCCCGAAGATGTGGCCGAAGCCGCCAAATTGAACGAAGACCGGGGGGCAGCGATAATCGACCTCAACATGGGCTGTCCGGCGAAAAAAGTAGTAAACCACTATTCTGGCTCAGCCCTGATGAAGGATGAGTGTCTTGCCGGGCGGATCATGGAAGCAGCGGTAAAGGCCGTTAGTCTGCCGGTGACCCTTAAAATGCGTACCGGGTGGGACGATGACAATCGCAATGCCCCCAATCTGGCGCGTATTGCTGAAGAGTCAGGTATTCAGTCATTGGTTGTTCATGGTCGCACCCGTTGCCAAATGTATCGCGGGCACGCCGATTGGGACTTCATCGGCGAGGTTAAGAACAGCGTTAAAATTCCTGTGACCGGTAATGGCGACGTCACCACTGTGGATGATGCCGCGGAACTGCTGAAACGCTCGGGAGCCGATGGCGTGATGATTGGGCGCGGCACATATGGCCGTCCGTGGTTTCCGGCCCAGGTGGCGCACTTCCTCCAAACCGGTGAACGGCTTGCCGACCCCACTTTGGAAGCGCAAATGAATACCATTCTTACACATTACGACGCGATGCAGTCGCACTACGGCAAGGACTTGGGTATTCGCAACATGCGTAAGCATATTGCATGGTATTCCAAAGGATTGCCGGGTTCGGCCGAATTCCGCGCGTCCGTGTTCACCAGTACAGACCCTGACACCGTGGTCGATTTTGTCCGAGGTTTTTTCGAGCCGCTCATTGAGCGCGGTTTTGATGCGAACGCCAAAAGCAAGGCCGCCTGAATGGTCAAGCCCGCACAACAGTTGCCATCACAACCCGGCGGGTCCGTTTTTCAACCGGGTACAATTCTCAATGCTCTGGGCACCGCAGTTTTAGTGGTCACAGACGACAATCAACTGGCTTACGCCAATGCAGCAACAGAACAATTGTTCGCCCGCAGCCGCTCCAGCCTGTCGCAGGCCTCGTTGGAAAAGCTGCTGCCCTCTGACAGTCCCATTTTTGAATTGATCCATCAGGTGCGAAGCGGCATGAGCGCCATCACCGAACATGGCTTGACGCTCGATACTCCTAAAACGGGGCAACGTCTGGTGAACGTCCAGGCCGCGCCGATGGTCGAGGTGCCGGGCGCAGTTGTGCTGACATTTCAAGAGCGCTCCATCGCAGATCAAATCGACCACCGCCTGACCCACCGCGACGCCACCCGCACCATTGCCGCCATGTCGGCGATGATGGCCCATGAGGTCAAAAACCCATTGTCGGGCATCCGAGGCGCCGCGCAATTGCTCGAAACCAATGCAAACCCAGCAGACCGGGAACTAACCCGTTTGATCCAGGACGAGGTCGATCGCATCAAAAATCTCGTTGAACGGATGGAGATATTTTCCGAAAGCGCCCCCATCAAAACCGGGCCGGTCAACATTCATCAGGTTCTAGACCGCGTGCGACGCATCGCCGAAAACGGTTTTGGTCGGCACGTCCATTTTGTGGCCGAATACGACCCATCTTTGCCGCCCGTATCGGGAAACCGTGACCAATTGATCCAGGTCTTTCTCAATTTAATCAAAAATGCTTGCGAAGCCGTGCCTAAGGACAACGGAAAAGTGCATATGAAAACGGCTTATCAACACGGCGTGCGTTTCGCCATGCCCGGCTCGCAAAGCCGCATCCACCTCCCCATGTCCGTGACCATTTCAGATAATGGTCCCGGCGTTACAGACGACTTGCAAGACCATTTGTTCGACCCGTTCGTCACCACCAAGCCCAATGGCAGTGGCTTGGGGCTGGCGCTGGTTTCGAAAATTGTCGGCGACAACGGCGGGGTCATCGATTTCAAAAGCAAACCAGGTCGTACGGAATTTCAAATATTATTGCCTATGTCCAAAGAACCATTGGCAATTGAAGACATGACCGGCTCACCAAACGACACCACGCAAGGACATATCGACGCATGAGTGCAAGCTCCACGATATTGATCGCCGATGACGATGCTTCCATTCGCATTGTTCTTGAACAGGCCCTCACACGCGCTGGATATGAGGTCAAGTCGACCTCAAACGCCTCGACCTTGTGGAATTGGGTTTCCAAGGGCGAGGGTGACCTGGTCATCACCGACGTGTTGATGCCCGATGAAAACGGTCTTGATCTGGTGCCGCGCATTTTGAAGATCCGCCCGAACTTGCGGATCGTTGTGATGAGTGCGCAGACCACGATTTTGACGGCTGTGAAGGCGGCCGAGCGTGGGGCGTTCGAATACCTCCCTAAACCATTTGATATCAATGAATTGGTGTCCGTTGTTAGGCGCGGGCTTGATGTTAAAAACAGCGCAAAACAGGCCGCTGCTGATACTGCGGACGAAGAAGAGTTGCCCCTCATCGGGCGGTCTCCGGCAATGCAAGCTATCTACCGCTCCATTGCAAAGTTAATGCAGACCGACCTGTCGGTGATCATCAACGGTGAGTCCGGTACCGGCAAAGAATTGGTGGCCCGGGCGCTGCATGATTACGGCCCCCGGCGCAACAAACCGTTCGTTGCCGTCAACATGGCGGCAATCCCTCGAGATCTGATTGAATCCGAACTCTTCGGTCACGAAAAAGGGGCCTTTACGGGGGCCACCAACCGTAGTGCAGGACGTTTTGAACAGGCCCAGGGCGGCACGCTGTTTCTCGACGAGATTGGCGATATGCCACTGGAGGCACAAACTCGTTTGCTGCGTGTATTGCAGGAAGGTGAATACACCACAGTTGGCGGGCGGACCCCAATCAAAACCAACGTGCGCATCATTGCCGCCACCCACCGCGACCTTAAGCAATTGATCCGCCAGGGCGTTTTTCGCGAAGATCTCTATTTCCGTCTGAACGTCGCGCCCTTGCGCTTGCCGCCGCTGCGCGAGCGCCCCGAAGACGTGCCGGAATTGATTCGTCATTTCCTCGCCCAGGCGGCGTCCGAAGGATTGCCGTGGAAAACCATCGCCTCTCAAGCCATGGACCGACTTAAGCGTTACACTTGGCCCGGCAACGTGCGCGAGTTGGAAAACCTGGTGAAGCGTCTTGCTGCGCTGTGTGCGGAAGAAGAAGTCAGTCTGGAAACCATCGAGCTTGAATTGGCCGAGGCTCCCACTACTGTGCCTGATGGGGATGGTGGGGGCTTGGCCCAATCCGTTGAGCGCCACATCAAATCTTACTTTGCCGCTCATGGCGATAGCCTACCGGCAGCAGGATTATATGATCGCATTTTACGCGAAATTGAACGTCCGTTGCTGCAATTAACCTTGGACGCAACACGGGGTAACCAAGTGCGGGCGGCTGATGTATTGGGCCTCAACCGCAACACGTTGCGTAAAAAAATTCGTGATCTAGAGATTCCGGTCGTTCGAGGCGGCCCTAAATCATTTTTGTGAAAGCTGGCGAAAGAACGACATGAGCGAGATGTCCTCACATCAGCCGAGTAACCTCAATCGCAAGATCCGCGAGACATTCTCGCGGCTATTGGTCAGTCGTCGTTTGGCGTTCGTGCTTGCAGCGCTGGCGATTATATCCGGGATTGCGACCTTTGGCCTACTCACCGGCACATCAACCGGGACGGGGACGCCAGACCCCAAAAAATTGCAGGCGCTTTTGGCTGCCGATTTGGTGATTTTGCTGCTGATGGCCCTGGTGATTACCCAGCGCACCGTGGCGATGTGGGTTCAGCGTCGGCGGGGGATGGCAGGCTCAGCGCTCCATGTACGGATGGTGGTTATCTTTTCCCTGCTTGCGGTGACGCCCGCCATCTTGGTGACCATTTTTGCAGCGTTGTTTCTCAACTTTGGGTTCAATTCCTGGTTCAGTGAGCGCGTGCGCACGGCAGTAGATGCTTCGCAGGCCGTCGCGGGGGCATACTTTGACGAACATATTCAAAATATCCGTGCGGACGTTTTGGCTATGGCCAACGATCTCAACCGTGATCAAGAGCTTCTGACGGCTAACCCACGCCTTTTGGCGCGTGCACTGTCGAAGCATTCCATCGAACGCAATTTGACCGAAGCCACGGTTTTGGACGGCAATAACCAAATCATGGCGCGTTCAGAGTATTCGATGCTGACGCTGGGTGTTGGCACCTTGCCGCCGGGGGCCCTTGAACGCGCAGACCGCGGTGAGCTGGTTATTTTGACGGCTCCCGATGCCGACCAAGTCCGGGCCTTGGTACGGTTGGAACGCTTCATCAGTGCGTACCTACTGGTCGGGCGTTTTGTCGATGCCAAAGTGCTAAGCAATATGGAAAGCGTCCGAGAAGCGTCACAAACCTATTTGCGCCTTGAAGAAAGCAGCGGCAAAATTCAAATCACCTTCGTTGCGATCTTCGCCATGGTGTCGCTGTTATTATTGGCGGCTGCTGTTTGGATTGGCATGACCTTGGCCAACCAGTTGGCGCGGCCCATTTCTGAGCTGATCGAAGCGGCGCAGCAAGTCTCTGGGGGGGATCTCAGTCAGCGTGTTCGCGTTGACGACACCATTGGTGAAGTGGGCACCTTGTCCAAAGCCTTCAATGATATGACCGAGCGTTTGGAAAAACAGCAAGACGGCCTGCTGCAAATGAACCGTACATTGGATGAACGTCGGCGCTTTACCGAAACGGTCCTATCGGGCGTGTCCGCAGGGGTGGTGGGATTGGATGATGAGGGACGTATCAACCTGCCTAACCGAACTGCGAGCCTACTGCTCGGCACCGATCTGGGGGACGCACACGGCAAACATTTAGCGCAAATTGTCCCGGAAATGTCGGAAGTTCTCGCCGCAGCTATGGATCGTCCTGAACGGGTGGCGCAATCGGAAATTACCATCACCCGGGACAGGCACACCCGCACGCTGATCACCTCGATCGCGGCAGAACAGATTGAAGGCAACGTGTTCGGTTACGTTTTGACCTTCGATGACATTACCGAGTTGCAATCTGCGCAACGCAAAGCCGCGTGGTCGGGGGTTGCAAGGCGCATTGCGCATGAAATCAAGAACCCATTGACGCCAATCCAGTTGGCGGCGGAACGCCTCAAGCGCAAATACCTAAAACAAATCAAAGATGACCCAGAAACATTCTTGACGTGCACAGAGACCATCATTCGCCAAGTCGAGGATTTGGGGCGTATGGTTGACGAGTTCTCATCGTTTTCGCGCATGCCTCAGGCTGTCCTGAAGCTGGAAAATTTATCTGAAATTTGCCGTCAGACCCTATTTTTGGAAAAGAACCGCTCACCGGACATTGATCTGGACGAGTCTTTGCCGACATCCGACATCAAAATTCTCTGCGATGCTCAGCAGGTGACCCGAGTTTTGACCAACATCTTAAAAAATGCCGCAGAATCGGTCGCAGAACGCATTGCGTCTGAAGGAGAAGAGGCAACCTCAGGGCGGATTCATTTCACGCTGACACAGTTAGATTCCCAGCGCGGTCAGCTCACAAGTATTGTCGTAGAAGACAACGGAACAGGGCTGCCGGAAACGGATTTGGCCCAGTTGACTGAGCCTTATGTCACCACCCGTGTCAAAGGCACAGGCTTAGGGCTCGCGATCGTGAAGAAAATCATGGAAGATCATACCGGTGATCTGATACTTGAGAATAAACCAGAAGGCGGCGCGCGCGTCATCTTGACATTCTCACCGCAAGACAATGCACCGGATATCTCGACAACCACCTAGAGAAACATTCTCTAAAGACGTAAAACAGTACCGGTGGTGTTAGACGAAACGAAACAATCAAGCTGGTGATGGGCGAGTCCCCGGTCAGCAAAGCAGGGGTTCATGGGGCAAGACATCCTCATCGTAGATGACGAAGCAGATATCCGTTCGCTGGTCGCTGGCATTTTGGAAGACGAAGGCTATCAGCCGCGTGAAGCCGGAAGTGACGCGCAAGCGTTCGAAATGATCGAAACGCGCAGACCGAACCTGGTTATGCTCGACATCTGGTTGCAAGGCAGCCAAATGGACGGACTGCAAATTCTTGCCGCCGTAAAAAAACGCCATCCCAGTTTACCTGTGGTGATGATGAGCGGTCACGGCACCATCGAAACTGCGGTTAAGGCGCTCAAGGATGGGGCCTATGACTTCATAGAAAAGCCGTTTAAGGCTGACCGGTTGGTTTTGGTGGTGGAACGCGCCATCGAAGCCGCGCGGTTGAGACGCGAGAACGAAGAACTGCGTTTGCGCACCGATGCAGACGATAATCTGATCGGCACCTCGGCGGTGATTTGTCATGTGCGCCAAGCCATTGAACGCGTGGCCCCAGCAAACTCGCGGGTGTTGATTACTGGCCCCAGTGGTTGTGGCAAAGAAGTTGTCGCGCGCATGCTGCACGATCGCTCCAACCGCGCTGCAGGACCGTTCGTGGTGGTTAATTGCGCCACCATGGAGCCGGACCGTCTGGAAATTGAATTGTTCGGCACCGAAACGCCAGCTGAAGACAGTGAAGGAGGGCGGAAGGTTGGCTACTTTGAAGCGGCCCATACAGGCACCTTGTTTCTGGACGAAGTGACGGATATGCCGCTGGAAACTCAAGGTAAAATCGTTCGCGTCTTGCAAGAACAGATTTTTCAGCGCGTGGGCGGGACTTCCAAGGTTGAAGTTGATGTCCGGGTGGTGGCGAGTGCGACCCGCGATATTCAAAGTGAGATTACCGCAGGTCTTTTCCGCGAAGATTTGTTCTACCGCCTGTCTGTCGTTCCCATTGACGTGCCGCCCCTGAATATACGCCGCGAAGACATTCCCATGTTGATCGCACATTTCATTGGTCAGGCATCACGACGTACGGGACAGCCGGGGCGAAAACTGTCCGAAGACGCCGTCGCAGCTCTTCAAGCCTATGAGTGGCCGGGTAACGTTCGCGAACTGAAAAATATCATCGAACGTCTATTGATTATGGCGCCGGGCGGCAGCAGCGATCTCATCCGGGTCGAAAACCTGCCCAATGAATTGGTTTCCGACACGGCTGTGGCGATAGGCTCTAATAACGGCAGTGAAGTGATGGGCTTGCCTCTCAAACAGGCGCGTGAAACTTTCGAGCGTGACTATCTTCTGGCGCAAGTTACCCGCTTTGGCGGCAACATTTCTCGCACCGCTGAATTCGTTGGTATGGAACGGTCTGCCCTACATAGAAAGCTGAAGTCTCTGGGGCTAAGCGGCGAAGATTTGGCAAAAAAGAACGAAGGATTGAGCTTGTGAACGGTTCAACACATCCTCAACGGGAAAGGGACTTTTCATGAAAGTGATCGTTTGCGGCGCCGGGCAGGTGGGGTTCCACATTGCTCAGCATTTGTCGCGGGAAAATAACGATGTCACCGTGATCGATCAATCGCCGGAACTTGTTCGGCGTATTTCCGACACGCTTGATGTACAAGGTGTGATTGGCCACGCCTCGCGCCCCGACATCCTGGATCGCGCCGGCGCCAACGATGCCGACATGATCATCGCCGTCACCGCAGCCGACGAAGCCAACATGGTCGCATGTCAGGTTGCGCATTCTTTGTTCGACGTACCGACTAAAATCGCACGCATCCGCGCCCAGTCGTATCTGCAACCTATGTGGGCCAATCTGTTCTCGCGCGAACACATGCCCATCGATGTGATTATTTCGCCGGAAATAGAAGTGGCGCGCGCCATTCAACGTCGTCTGACGGTTCCCGGTGCGTTTGAAATGATCCCATTGGTTGGGGGCAAGGTTAAATTGCTTGGCGTGCGTTGTGGTGAAGCCTGCCCTCTGCTCAACACCCCTTTGCGCCAGATCAACCAGTTGTTCCCGGATTTGTCGATCACAGTCATTGGTATTGTCCGCGACGGTAATTTCCTTTTGCCTGATGCCGATTCTCAGATGATGCAGGGCGACAGTGTTTATTTTGTCATTGATTCCGATAAGCAAGATCGTGCTATGGCGGCGTTTGGCCATGATGAACTCGAAGCGCGTCGCCTGGTCATTTTCGGAGGCGGCAATATCGGCTTGTTCCTTGCTGAAGAACTGGAGGCGTCAGAAAGCAAGCTCAACGTTAAGCTGATCGAATGGAACGCTGAGCGCGCCAGCTTGTGTGCCAGCCGACTGCATAAAACCATGGTCATCCAGGGTGACGTTCTGGATATGCAGATCATGGACGAGGCAAACGTGTCGATGACCGAAACCGTCATCGCGGTTACGAATGATGACGAAAACAATATCTTGTCGTCATTGTTGGCTAAGCGAGAAGGGGCACGGCGCGCCATCACCCTGATCAATAAGGGTGAATACGAAAGCCTGATCGGGTCACTGGGCATCGATGTGGTTGTCGATCCGCGCAACATCACGGTGTCGACCATCATCCAGCATGTGCGCCGTGGGCGCATCCACTCTGTTCATACTTTGGGCGAAGGATTTGGTGAATTGATCGAGGCTGAGGCTCTAGAGACCTCGCCAATGGTTGGTAAGCCTTTGAAAGAAGCCGGCTTGCCGGAAGGATTGGTGATCGGTGCCGTGGTCCGAGACGAGCAGGTGATCAGCCCCCGCGGCAACACCATCATACAAGCAAAGGATCGTGTGGTGGTGTTTGCCACAAGCGACATCATCACCCAGGTCGAAAAAATGTTCTCCGTTCAGCTTGAGTATTTCTAGAATGACTGTGTCATATGTAAATGGTCGCTACCTTAATCACCGTGACGCTACGGTTCATATCGAAGACCGTGGGTTCCAATTTGCCGACGCCGTTTACGAGGTGTTTGCCGTGCAAAATGGGCGGCTTATCGATGAGCAAGAACACCTCAATCGGTTGCAGCATTCCCTCACGGAGCTTTTCATCCCCGCACCGATGAGCAGCGCTGCGCTGAAACTGGTTATGCGCAACTTGCTGCGAGTGAACAAGATCAGATATGGCGGGCTATATCTTCAAATCAGCCGTGGTGTTGCGCCGCGAGATTTTACCGCACCCGCCGATTTGGTGCCAACTCTTGTCATGACAGTCAAACGTTTGAAACCGTTTAACATTCAGTCTGCATTCCAAGGGGTCAAAGTCATCACGGCACCGGATCTTCGGTGGAAGCGCTGCGACATAAAAACCGTACAGTTATTGGCGGGCGTGTTGAGCAAAACGGAAGCCCATGCCCAAGGCGCTGCCGAAGCGTGGCTGCTGGACGCAAACGCAATGGTGACAGAAGGCTCGGCTTCGAACGCATGGATCGTCACTCATGATGACGAACTGATCACACGCCATACCGATCACGCGATCTTGGGTGGCATCACGCGTATGACGATCTTGAAACTGGCCGCGGAAAACGGCCTAAAGTATCTCGAACGCTCGTTCAGCCTTGAGGAAGCGCTGACTGCGCGCGAAGCCTTCACTACATCATCGACGGTCATGTTGCGCCCTGTGACGCAGATCAACGCCGCGCAGGTTGGTGATGGGGCCTGTGGTCCGTTTAGCCGTAAATTGATCGAGCTTTATGGTGCCTATATGGAAAAAGATACCCCAGCATGAACTCCGCCCCACAGTCCCGCCCCAAGGCGATTATTTTCGATTGGGACAATACTTTGATCGATAGCTGGGTGGTGATCCGGGACGCCCTGAACGCCACCTTCCGCGAGTTCGGAGTGGAGGAATGGACCCTGGAACAAACAAAGGTACGGGTCGCGAAGTCCATGCGTGACAGCTTCCCGGAAATTTTCGGACAAGAGTGGGAAGCCGCGGGCAAAGCCTTTTATGCCCATTTCGCCGCCATTCATCTTGACCGCCTGACGCCGCTGCCGGGGGCCGCGGATATGCTGGCCGATCTTTCGGGTATGGGCATTTATCTTGGCGTGGTCAGCAACAAAACGGGCAAGCTCCTGCGTCTTGAGGCGCAAAAACTGGGCTGGGACAACCTGTTTGGCAATATTATCGGCGCAACGGACGCACCCCACGACAAACCGGCCAAGGACCCGGTGATGATGGCGTTAGGCGGTAGTGGCATCACCCCAGGGCTTGACGTGTGGTTCGCCGGGGATGCGCGCATCGATATGGAATGTGCACTCAATGCAGGCTGTACACCCGTCCTGCTGCGTTCCTCGCCCCCCTCAAAAATGGAATTCGAAGGCGCCTTTCCGGCCTTATATCTCGACTCACCGCAAGGGCTTTCCAAGCTGACCAAGAACCTATAATATCCATGTTCTATCTGGGGGGGTCCTGATTCGTGAGGACATAAATAATGAGAGCATGTTGTTCTCTCGATTCGTCTTCACATGCTTGACCTACATGGGAATAATAAGGGCTCGGTCCGCATTTCCGGCGGCTCCGTGCTGATAAACGTGTAAGTAAGGAAGCATCCATGGCTTCGGAAAAGTCTCAAAACGTTCAAGACGTTTTTCTCAATTATATCCGCAAACAAAAAACACCCGTCACCGTCTTTTTGGTGAACGGCGTTAAGCTGCAAGGCATTGTAACGTGGTTTGATAACTTCTCGGTGCTGCTGCGCCGCGATGGGCATACCCAGCTTGTCTATAAGCATGCGATTTCTACCATTATGCCGTCGCAGCCCATACAGCTGTTCGAGCCGGAAATCGTTACGAGTGACGCTACGGTTGATACTGAGGAATGATGCATTTTGTCTGACCACGCTGATGAAGACCCCGATCCGATCATGGGGGAGCAGGGTCTGGATGAAAACGATCTGACTGATGTCGAGGGTGAGCCGTCACGCAATGCATCACATGCAGCCGTCGGTGATGAAAACTTTGCCCGCGGTGAACCATGCCTGGTTATCCATGCATATATGAAATCCGGCAACCGCTCTGGTGCGGGGGCTTCATTGCGTTCGCCTGAAGCCCGTATGGATGAAATCGTCGGTCTGGCCGAAGCCATCGACTTGGATATCACCGCAACCGAAATCGTAGCCTTAAGCGCTCTTAAGCCCGGCACCTATTTCGGGAAGGGCACGGTTGAACGCCTTGGCGCGATCATTAGGGGCAGGGATATCGGCATCGTTATTGTCGATACACAACTCAGCCCCATCCAGCAGCGCAACTTGGAACGTGACTGGAACTGCAAGGTTTTGGACCGGACCGGCATCATCTTGGAAATTTTCGGCGAGCGCGCCCGCACCAAAGAAGGGCGTCTTCAGGTCGAGCTGGCGCATATGACGTATCAACGTTCGCGGCTGGTGCGATCGTGGACTCACCTTGAACGCCAACGTGGCGGTGCGGGTTTCATGGGCGGACCCGGTGAAACCCAGATTGAGGTCGATCGCCGCTTGATCGACCAACGTATCTCCAAGTTGAAACGCCAATTGAAAGAGGTCAAGCGGACCCGCGAACTGCACCGTGAATCTCGGCGCAAGGTTCCTTATCCAATCGTGGCGCTGGTGGGCTATACCAACGCCGGTAAGTCGACCCTGTTCAACCGCCTGACCCGCTCCGATGTGTTCGTCAAAGATCAATTGTTCGCGACGCTTGATCCAACCATGCGCAGTCTGGATTTGCCGTCAGGGAAGACCATTATTTTATCCGACACAGTGGGCTTCATTTCTGACTTGCCCCACGAACTTGTCGAAGCCTTTCACGCGACCTTGGAAGAAGTTCTCGAAGCCCAGGTTGTTGTCCATGTCCGTGACATTTCGCATGCTGACAGCGAAGCGCAAATGGCTGACGTCATTTCGGTTATGAAAGGCCTGGGGCTTGATGACGAGCGTCTTGTCGGTTCCTTGATCGAAGTTCGTAACAAGTCCGATCAGTTGGATACGGATGAGTACGAAGTCCAGGTCAATGTCGTTCGCCGAGCCGATGAGCACCCCATAGCCTTGATGTCTGCCGTTACGGGCGAGGGTGTTCCCGAGTTCCTCGACCTCGTTGAGAAGCTCTTGTCACAAGCGCAAACCACGATTGAAGTGGTCCTGTCTCCTAGCGAGGGAAAATTGATGGCGTGGCTTTATGCCCACGGTGATGTCGTTGACCGTCGCGATGAAGATGACGGCATTCATTTTACAGTTCACCTAGAGCCAGAGGATGCCGGTCGGTTCGAGCGCCTTAAGGGCTAGCATGCCTCTTTTTGATTCTCCTTACACCACTTCTGATGCAGTCATTTTCACTGTGGCGAATGATGTATGTTTGTCTGTACCCAAATCAAACATACGCGCATGACTTGACTTGATCTAGCTACTAGTAGATAATTAGTGGTCTTTAACTTGCTGTAATCCAAAAGGGAATGAGCTATGGCCACTGCGCAAGCACAGCGAAAATGGCGGGAAAAAAATCGTGAGGAAAAGTCGCAACTCAACGTCATGGCGAGGAAAGTCACCCATGACGGCTTAAAGGAAATATCGGAAGCGTACGGTCTGAACGGCAAGGCAGAGGCGGTTGCATTTTGTACCTTCATCGTACGCGAATTGGCGCATAAGGGTGAGCAAGACGCAGCGACGTTTCTATATCTCGACGCCTTAAAGGCGGGCTTCATACGCAAACGTAATATTTTTTCACCGTAATTAGGCTTGTGCCTTTGCCAATGTTGGCGAAAGATAGCGCCATGGACAGTTTAGTGCACGATGTTGAAGAGTTGCTTCGCCACGTCGCGGAGCAAGAAGTACTGTCCCGTTTTGGGCAACTACAACGTCACGAGATCAAGTCAAAGCACCGCCTTGATGATATGGTTACCGTCGCCGACCTTGAATCTGAACGACGCCTTGCAGAAGGTCTCACCAAAATGCTGCCCTCAAGCACCGTGATTGGTGAAGAGGACTGCTTTCGCAACCCCAATGTACTCGACCGATTAGAGGGCGACGCGCCGGTTTGGGTGATCGACCCTTTAGACGGCACCAATAATTTTGCAAAAGGCATCCCGTGTTTCGCGATGATTTGCGCTTTGGTTGAAGGTGGCGAAACGCAGATAGGGTGGATATACGATCCCGTTGCAGGCGTGTGTGCCACCACGCGGCGTGGGGAAGGGGTTTATCTGGGCGGCCAAAAAATAAAGATTGAAGCCCCGGACAAGCTAGATCAAATGACCGGCTCACTTGGCGATGGAATGCGCAAACGCCTGCAAAAAAGAAAAGACGTTGGCGAGACCAATCTGCCCCTGCACCTGTTACGCTATCACTGTTGCGGTCGGGAATATCTCGACATGCTGGTGGGAAAAATTCATTTTGCGCTGTATGGGGGGCACCTGATGCCTTGGGATCACGCGGCGGGAACCTTAATGCTGGAAGAGGCGGGCGGCTACGCACGCATTCGCGAAGACAAAAGCCTGTACGCACCGGCCACTCACGGTCATGGCGAACAGCTATTACTGACCCCGAATGAGCAAACCTTCGATGCTTTGCATCAGGTCTTGTTCAACGGATAACTCATCCCGTAAACTGCCGCACAAAATTAAACACATCGATGACCAAGCGGACCATTCAAGGAGCACCTCCCCAATGAAAACAGCATTTATCGGCCTCGGCGTCATGGGCCATCACATGGCTGGTTATCTGCAAAAAGCAGGACACGAAACCACCGTCTACAACCGAACGGCCGCAAAAGCCGAAGCATGGGTTGGTGAATTTGGTGGTGCCATGGCCGCGACACCTGCACAAGCCGCCAGCGGTGCAGACATTGTGTTTGCGTGCGTCGGCAACGATCAGGACTTGCGGGCCGTTGTTTTGGGTGAAAATGGTGCGTTCGAAGGCATGAAATCCGGCGCGATCTTTGTCGATAACACCACAGCTTCCGCCGAAGTAGCGCGCGAACTCTATGCCGCCGGTCAAGAGCGTGGCATCAGCTTTATCGATGCTCCGGTATCGGGCGGCGAGGCTGGCGCCAAGAACGGCGCTTTAACCGTGATGTGCGGCGGCGACACCGAGGCCTTTGCTACGGCCCACCCCGTGATCGATACCTTTGCACGCGCCGTCACCCTGATGGGGCCGAGCGGCAGCGGACAGTTGACCAAAATGGTTAATCAGGTGTGCATCGCCGGGGCGTTACAAGGCCTTGCCGAAGCGTTGAACTTCTCTCAAAGTGCCGGCCTCGACAGCAAACTTGTGCTCGATGTGATTTCCAAGGGGGCGGCTCAATCATGGCAGATGGACAACCGCGGAACGACCATGGCCGATGATCAGTTTGAGTTCGGCTTTGCCGTGGATTGGATGCGCAAAGATCTGTCCATTGTGCTTAACGAGGCTGAAAGCAACGGCTCGCAAATGCCTGTCACCGCTTTGGTCGATCAATTCTACAAGGATGTCCAAGCTATGGGTGGTGGGCGTTGGGATACGTCCAGCCTAATCCGGCGCTTGCACCGCGACTGACCAGAGCGTTACATAACAAATAAAAGGGGCGTGCACCTAGGCGGTGTGCGCCTCTTTTATTGGGGTAGGCTATTCGATGATCAAAATGGCACGGGGGCGGGGGCTCATGATGTTGGCTATGTCCCACACCAGCCATGTAAAGCGTGGATTGCGCGGGTCTTTCTTTTGCGACGTCGCATTATGGCTTTTGATCGGCATATCCGTTTTAAGCCGCAATTGACCTTGCATATCCAGACCGGAATCGCGAATACGCTTGCGATTGTCTTGGGTTAAAGACTTGCCTTCAAGCACCACATAACCTGATTTTGCGACGTATTTGAGTTGAAAGATCAACTCATTACGACGAATAAAGGTCACCGTCTTGGCTTTCAACAGATCGCCGGCGCGTTCCCATTTCACTCTGAAATGACCGTCGTGAAAGTACTCAAACTCTTTGGTGCTGGTGTCGCGGGCGAAGTCGCGCTCGATCACCGCAATTTTAGATTTTTCCTCATCAGGCGAAATTTTGCCATCTTTGAGGCCCTGATACAGACCGATGTCCGCCAGGTAGCCATCGAATTTGAGCGAGTAATAACCGGCCTTATCAATTTCGATTTCCGAATCAAAACGCGCGGGCATATAGCACGACGCCAGCACCAGTGCGCCAATGCCAAGAGAAATCACTTTGCCCATTAAGGCTTTCAAATTCATGTTTGTCATATGTCCTATGATGGCGACACAACGCAAGAGCGCAAGCCTAATCTTGTTCACGCTTGGCCTCGGTCCAAAGTTGGTCCAGTTCGGCAAGTTCGGTACCTTCGACCGTACGGTCTTGGGCCCACAATGCCCGTTCAATGTGCGCAAACCTGTTTTCAAAACGTCCATTGGCGCGGCGTAGAGCCGCTTCTGGATCAATGTCTAGTTTACGCGCCAAATTAACGCAGGTGAAAAGCAGGTCGCCAAGTTCGTGTTCCATGGCCTTTTCGTCACCGCTTTTGACTTCGGCTTCAAGTTCATCGACTTCTTCGCGGAATTTATCAAACACGGGCAGGGCGCTCGGCCAATCGAAGCCGACCCGCGCCGCGCGTTTTTGCAGCTTGGTGGCGCGCATTAGGGCGGGCAAACCGCTGCTGACATCATCCAATGCTCCGTGGCGCTCGCCATTCGCCTTGGCTTTACGTTCTTCCGCCTTCAGCGCTTCCCAGTTGACGGTCTGAGCCTCGGCGTCGTCAATACCGCTTTGATCGCCAAATACATGAGGGTGACGGCGGGTCATTTTGGCGGTGATAGCTGCGGCGATGTCGTGAAAATCAAAATCGCCCTGTTCATTGGCCATCTGGGCGTAAAACACCACCTGAAACAGCAAATCACCAAGTTCGTCCTTCAAGTGGCCCATGTCACCGTGATCAATGGCATCGGCGACTTCATAGGCTTCTTCGATGGTATGGGGGGCAATGGTGGCGAAGGTCTGTTCCAAATCCCAAGGGCAGCCGCCATCGGGAGAGCGCAACCGCGCCATCAACTGCAACAAACCATCAAGATCGGCGCTGGGAATGGGGTGCTTTGTCATAGGCAGATTATCCAGGGCCGCAGGATCAATCACAAGTCAAAAGGCATGTTCTTTTCCCAAAAACCTAACTAATTCCCACAACGACCACTTTGAAATAACAGCTAAAAATGGGAGAATAAAGAGTGAGGTGCCTTAATACCATTTTGATCATGGGTGGTTTCATGACCGACGTCAAAGCAGCACTCAGCCCCCAACAACCGCCAAACAAACCCTGGCACGCCCAGGGCATTGGCGACGTGTATGCAACCCTTGACACCACCGCCAAAGGGTTAAACGCCAGCGATGTTGCACGGCGCTTGGAAACATATGGCCCCAACAGGTTGGCAGAGACCAAACCCAAAGGCCCGTTGGTGCGGCTTTTGGCCCAATTTCACAACACCCTCATCTACGTGCTGTTGGCTGCTGCCGCGACCACGGCGCTGCTAAGCCATTGGATCGACACCTCGGTCATTGTCGGTGTGGTGTTGATCAACGCCATCATTGGCTTTCTTCAAGAAGGTAAGGCCGAAGATGCCCTGCGCGCAATCCGCCGGATGCTGTCGCCACAAGCCATGGCCTTGCGCAACGGGCGGCGAACCACCGTTAACGCCCAAGACCTAGTGCCCGGCGATGTGGTGGTGCTGCAATCGGGTGATCGGGTGCCCGCAGATGTACGGCTGTTTCGCGTTAAAGGCCTGCATATTCAAGAATCTGCGCTAACGGGTGAATCCATTCCGGTGAGTAAGGCGACCGCCCCATTGGATGCTCACACCGTTCTTGCCGACCGCCGTTGCATGGCCCATTCGGGTACGCTAGTGACCACCGGCCAAGGCGAAGGCGTGGTGATCGCCACTGGGGCGGCAACACAAATCGGCCACATCAGCACCTTGGTCGCGGGGGTGGAGCAACTGACCACACCGTTATTAAGCCAAATGGAGCACTTTGGCCGGTGGCTAACGGTCGGAATTTTTGCCATCGCCGCGTTCACATTTGGTTTTGGTGTATGGCTGCAAAGTTATAGCGCGACCCAGATGTTCCTAGCCGCTGTCGGCCTTGCCGTTGCCGCTATCCCCGAGGGCCTGCCCGCGATTTTAACCATCACACTGGCCATCGGTGTGCAGCGCATGGCGAAGCGAAATGCCATCATTCGGCGTCTTCCGGCGGTCGAGACCTTAGGTGAAGTTAACGTCATCTGTTCGGACAAGACCGGCACGCTGACCCGCAACGAAATGACTGTGCGCACCATCATCACGGCGGATCGACAATTTGAACTGTCGGGCACAGGATACGATCCGCACGGCGGCTTTCAGGTCGATGGTGCAGACGTCTATGTGGGTGACCTAACGGTGCTACGCGAAGCCGCACGCGCTGCGGCACTATGTAATGATGCACAGCTTGAGCAACGCGACGGGGAATGGGTGGTCCATGGCGATCCCATGGAAGGTGCATTGCTGATCGCCGGGATCAAGGCGGGTCTTGAGCCAGACGAACTGGCTCTGCGTTATCCGCGTACGGATTTGATTCCATTTGAATCCGAGCACAAATTCATGGCCACCTTGCACCATAGCCACACAGGCGATGCCTACATCTTTAAAAAGGGCGCACCCGAGCAGGTGTTAGCCAAGTGTAAAACAGTGCGTACCGATGCGGGCGAGGCCCCGCTGGATGTTGAAAAATGGCATACGCTCACCGAGACACTGGCGGCGCGGGGACAACGGGTTTTGGCCGTAGCGACCAAGCCCGGACTGAGCCATGAGGTCGAGCTTGATTTTAAGGACGTTGCCGACAACTTGGTTTTGTTGGGCCTGTTCGGCTTTATCGATCCACCGCGCGACGAAGCCATCGCGGCGGTACAAACGTGCCAGAGTGCGGGCATCAACGTCAAAATGATTACCGGTGACCACAAGGCCACCGCCACCGCAATTTCCCGCCAGTTGAGGCTGAATATCCCCGACGTCGCACTGACCGGACAAGACTTGGAAAACCTGAGCGACCTTGAGTTGCGTGAACGACTGACCACCGTCAACGTGTTCGCCCGCGTCAGCCCCGAAGACAAACTGCGGTTGGTGAGCCTGCTGCAAGAACGCGGCCTCACCGTCGCCATGACTGGCGATGGTGTCAACGACGCCCCCGCGCTCAAACGCGCCGACGTGGGCATCGCCATGGGCAGCAAGGGTACCGAAGCCGCCAAAGAAGCGGCTGAGATGGTGTTGGCCGATGACAACTTCGCCTCTATCGCGCACGCGGTGGAAGAGGGGCGCACAATATATGACAACATCCGCAAGTCGATCTTATTCATACTGCCCACCAACGGCGGCGAAGCGCTGACCATCATCTGTGCTGTCATCTTGGGCCTTCAGGACCTACCACTAACACCGTTGCAAATTTTGTGGGTGAACATGATTACGGCCGTGACGCTGGCGCTGTCTTTAGCGTTTGAGCCACCGGAGCACGACGTGATGAAGCGTCCGCCCAGGCACCGTGATCAGAAAATCCTGTCACCGTTATTGCTGTGGCGCATCGTGTTTGTATCCATCGTCTTACTGATCGGTACCTTTGGTCTGTTCTTGTGGGAAACGGGGCACGGCGCGAGCGTAGAACGTGCGCGAACAATATCTGTCAACACACTGATATATTTTGAAATATTTTATTTATTCAATGCCCGGTATGTCACCGCACCCGTGCTCAACATGCAGGGGCTATTCGGCAATATTTATGTGCTGATCGCGGTCGGGGTGCTGGTGGTGATCCAATTTGGCTTCACCTACTTAGCGCCGTTCCAGGTTTTGTTCGGGACCACGGATATCGGTTTGGTGGACTGGCTGCGCATCGTGGCGGTGGCATCCAGCGTGCTGTTTTTGGTGGAAATTGAAAAGGCGCTGTTTCGGCGCAAACGCCCGAAGCCCCTCTAGCGCGGCGCGTTCGTCAACATGTGCCGCCAATCCTCCGCACAGGCTAGATAGCGTTGGTGCTCGTCGTTGAGTGCCGGGTTATCCTGGGTCAATGCGGCAAAGGCTTCCATTACCGGTAACTGTTTGGCGGCAAGGTCATACACATCGACATTGGCCAGGCGGGAAATGAGCGTTGAGAAATTGACAATCACATGACCGCCCTGGGGGCGTAGGGCCATCTTTTCCAATTCAATGCGCAGGCTGGGCAGACTGTCGAGCATCTGCTCAGCGAAGGGGCGAAGGGCCTCACCATCTTTGTGCAATTGCGTTCGCTCCGCTTCAAAATCAGAGCGTTCGACGATTTTTTTATCACGGTAAAGCACCGGAGCGGCGTCAGAAACATCGCATTCCCAACCGGGACTTGGGATCAACAGATCTGTTTGATCGTCTTCGGCACGGCTACCCGAAAGCGGCATGGTGCGGCAGCGTTGTGGCTTGGTTTCGTGAATGCCACACAGTCTGTCTTCGCCCAGCGCCGGGCAGGGGACATGCGCGGGCACATAGGACACCGCCGTGACGCGTACGGCGACCCGCTTGCGTTTTTTCAACTTCAGCGTAAAGCCCAGTTTTGCGGTCAGATCATAGGACTTTCCGCCGGGGCGCTGAGGTGTCCACAGCAAAAACAATGGAAATCGATCCGCATGGCGTAAAGCATCATCCAGCGTTAACGGCAACCAGCCTTGGCAGCATTTACCGCAGGCCGTGCAGCTGAAATGACGCTCCATAAATACAAAGTCCCCGGATCAGTTGGCACCGCAGCACTTCTTGTATTTTTTGCCGGAACCGCAGGGGCAGGGGTCGTTGCGGCCGATTTTCTCGACGGTGCGCGGTTCGATCTGCGGATTGATTTTGCCGTCAACATACATCCACTCGCCATCGACGCGGCGAAATTCAGCGCGTTCGCGGTGGGCATGCAATTCGCCCTTTTCTTTGAATTGAGCCGTAAAGGTCACGGTGCCGATGTCATCACTTTCACCACCGGCGATCGTTTCCGTGATGTCCAGTCCGACCCATTCTGTGTCAACCGATTGCGCCTCGGCGGCGGCCTTGTTGTAACTGCCTTGAGCTTCAGGTGCGTGTGTATTGGCGACATGATCGAAGTTGCCTTTGACGTGCGCTGAGTAACGCGAGCGCATCAAGGCTTCAGCGGTACTGGCCTTTTGATATCCGTCGAGAAGCGGGCCGCAACACTCATCAAAATCTTTACCGGAGTTGCAGGGGCATTCGGTCATAACGGATACTCTCTATCAATAAACAGGATACGAAACGGTGTGAGCACTTCTATAGCGTTAAAGCGCATGATAGGGCAATGGGGACTATGACGTGTCGACCTGATCATTATTAACGCCCCAAATATTCTCGCATAATGTATAAGCTGGGTTCGGTTCTTGAGACGCTGTGATGAGCCGAATTCCAAGGGTTTTACTCATCATCCGTCCCCTCTACCGATTTCATAATTCGATGTGCTTCGCTCTTTGAGACGCCAAGCTCTTTCCCAATCTCGGATGCGGAACGTCCGGCAACCATCATCACCTGCGTTTTGGCCTGGCGCTCTGCTTTCTGCTCGGCCTTAAACTTGCGTGTGTAGAGGGTAATTAAACGCTCAATATCTTTGTGCGGCTGTCCATATGCGCGGCCAAGTTCGGCTAGAGCTTTGTGACGGTCCAACCCTGTATTGCGGAGTTCTTTAAGTTCTGCCGCGTATTTTTCGCCTTTTTCAAGATTTTCCCGTTTCCGAGCCTCATACACGTTGTCGTTAGCAGCTTGGCGCTCTTCAACCACGTCTTGTTCGTGGCGTTGCGTTTGGATCACCTGTTTAAACTCTCCGAGAGCCACAAAGAAGCAATCCAGATATTCAGCGGCCTCCCAGGAAAGGTGTGCAACTACGTGGACACCATGACAGGTCGGCTCAACCTTTATTGAGACGCCGCCTTGTCCGCGTTTATGTGATGAGGTATTGTCGTTGGACACAAACGACTTCATCGGTCCCTCCCTTTGGTGTGATTGGTGGAAGCTGCGCCAACAGCTTCAGGGTTGTTTGATGTTTCTTTGGAACGGCTCGGATCATTTTGATCTGGGCCGTTTTCTTTGTTTAAGCGTTCTGTTTTCTGTTGCGCAAAACGTTTGCGCATTTGTTCAGTTTCCTTACGCGTCTCTTCAACTGGGTCCTTGCCCTCCAATAGCCACTCAATCCGTTTTAAACGGTTATCAATTGAGTAAAACTCATGAGCTTGGTGAGCAAGAGCATCGTTCATATCCTCAATGCTTTTGTATTGAGTGCTATCGTTTATCCAATCCGCTTCTGTCTTGAAATGGTTTGAAAAGCTAAAGGGGGAGTCGTAAGGAATGGGGCGAAAGCCTTCAGGCGGGTCTACCCATTCTGGGTTATCAGAAATAGACTTGCCGTTTTTAAACGCTTCCTGCTCCCTGATACCTTCGTTAATCGCGTCAAATGCATCACGTGGATCAATTTCAAGAAGTTCGCAAATTTTTGATAGGTTCACCGTTGAGGGAATTTTTCCGCCCTCATTTTCAGGCAATTCGTACTTAACCATCGAGCTTGGACTAATCCCCACAATGTAGGCAAATTTTGTCCGCGCAATACCTTTAAGCTCGCGCCGCGCCCGAATTAACCTGTGAAGTCCATAACTCATGAATTGCCCAAACCGGCTTGATGAAAATTAGTGTAATTATTGTTACCCCATTTTTACTCCGCATTTGGAGGATTGTCAACTGACATATCTAAATATGCCAGCTGCCGCTATAACAGATACAATATATGCAACCCCCCTCCTCAGAGGGTGACATAGGGAAAGCTTCTGGCCGGGAAGTAATTTTCTGCTGCACTAACAAAATGTGTGAGAAAAAATATGGCTGATGGAATTGCTGAATGCGTGAAAATAATCAAAGAATCGCCGCTCCCTCCCATCACCGAAGTTGGCGTAAGCTTTATAGATATCGCGAGCGTCGTCTCAACGTTAACAGGTGCGCTTTTTGCCTTTTGGGTTGGGATGAGTTTATATAAACGCCAGCAGCGAGCGGAGAACCTTGGCTATCTCCAATACGCCATCTCCTGCTTAATGGCAGTTGTGAATGATATTTATCTTTTCAAAAAACAAATATTACTTGGCCGGTATGCTGAAGCGATTGCAGTTGAAGACCAGATCGCAAACCCCCAGCCCGATGCTCAGGGAATTATCAACCTCAACATGCATGAGATGTGGTTATCAATTGAAATTGCTGAGTTTCAATGGCCTGTTTCTATGGAAAAGCTGAGTTTCATCACCAATCGCAATCCCAACGTAATTTTGCTGCTGGGTACTATGCGCTCTTCGATAGAGGCCTTAAATGGCGTCATCCGAAGAAATAACACCCACTCTGAGGAGTGCCGAAAAGCGAACCCGCAAAACCAGATGAGGGCATTAAGTTTAGCCGACCATGCCGTAATCGAGTATCAAATCAGTTTAATTAGAGCCCTAAACGAGCAAACAGACAGTGCGCTTTACCTCACTGAAAAATGTGAAAAACTGCTGATTCAATTTGGTTGGCTTGAATTTTGTGATGGAATGAAAATTAAATCGTCAAAGCTAACTGACGATAGCTATGAGCAATTGCGACCCACTCCCATCGAAAGTTGGGAAAAATACAAATGGTTCCCTCAAAAAAGCAAAATACATAAGCGCATTCTTCGTAAAATAATGCGTAGGTGGAATTGTTTATTTGGGAAGGATATTAACTGACAGAATAGGCCAGAAGCTCTAGAGCCTCTGGCCATACTCGTTTACACCTTGCGCTTCGGGTATTTATCTTGGTCGGTGAAATCCACTCGATCTCCGCGATTGGCCATTGCACGTACAATAGGCCTGATCAACGGCACAAAGTCTTTGTGCTGCCCCCAACTGAAACCAGCCCATGCAGGCTCTTCAATGTCGTGATCTTCTTTCAACTCGTCCGCTAGCTCCACAAGCGGTTCACGCTCAATGCCATAAAGATCAACGCCAAGAATGACGGTGTCGAGTATGCGTTCCTCAATGATGCCGCAGTAAGCTTGGCCCTCATCTAAATCCTCTGCGAACAGGTTCAAAATGCCGGACACGTCTAGGCAGCTTTCGCCCTTGTAAAGCCCACGCTCATAAGCCATCGCCAACAGCTCGCCGGGCTCCAAATATTTGAGTGCAACCCGGACTTCATCCGCCAGTGCGATTGCTTGACGTTGCATGCCGTCGAACCCATGAGCGCGCATATCATCCATATCGTCCAGCAATCCGCGAACATGCTCCATGGGATCGTTTTCGTTGGCTGAAGAGACCGTTTCTGATTGTTGCGGCGCACTCTCGGCGAAGGTCTTCGCGAAAGTCTCCGAGATGCACGCGGAGGCCATGGTTTCTGAGGGTTTTGGGGTTGTAGCAATACTCGGCGCACCATCACCATTGAGCACCCAATCGAACGATACACCGTAGAAATCGCAGAGAGTTTTGAGGCGTGCCGTGTTGGGGTCCATATCGCCCCGTTCGTATTTTTCCACCGTGCTTGACGGAATACCCGTGCCGTCAGCAACTGCCTTACGGGTCACGTTTGCATCCTGCCGAGCCACTTTGAGGCGATCGGCAACCGTCATACCTTCGTGGTTAGGGATATCGCGTGTCATTTTCGTCATAATTCAGTTTCCTTTTGCCCTGCGATGATTTGAGGCGCGACACGGGGCAGGGTGAACCTGTGCTGCCTGTTTTGAACTTGTTGTGGTGCGATTACCGATCATTGGAGCGTACCTCCGAACGCCTCATGGGGCGGAGAGGGTGGCGGGCGGTGTAGTACCCATCCGAAAGCGTCCTGATCTGGGACAGTTGTCGTTGTAGTGTGCTTCATAGAGGGGCTGGCGCCCTGGGAGTCCCTCAGGGCCTCTTGAGCGGCCTTCTCATCTTGGGCAACCCGATTGGCAAAAATGCCTTTGGCTTCGCTCACAGGGCCTTCTAGGCCGTTTGCCGCGATCATCTCCGCAAAGTTTCCGGTGTAGTCTTGGACGATCACGCAAGGCTCCATGCGCTGTGTGAATTTCGGCATAGGGCGGGTGATCGCCAGCACTATATTGGGGCGTTCTTCGCCACCACTTTCGGGGCGGGCTTGACGTGCTTTGCGTTCGGTCAGTCGCCAAATCCAGCGGCCATCCACCGTGGGAACTTGAATGAGTTTCTGGTTGCTCTGATTGAGCTTTGAACGAAACTGGCGGAGAGCGCCGAGCGGGTGAAAGAATTTCAGCGGGCCTTCGCATACCGCGATCAACTCGCCGACGTCACCTTTGCGGGTTTCAACTTCGCCGGTGTCCGGGTCAAATTTCGGTCGACCACCTGAAACTTGATGGAACAATTCTGCAAATTCTTCATCGCTCAAAAGGTCGAATTCAGCAGGCTTGAAGACGTACTTCACAACCTCATTGGCTTTCTCGATTTTGCTGTCGTGGACATAGCCTTTGGGGAAAAAGTTGGTCGCGAACTCTAAGAACTCAGCCCATTTCTTTTTGCCTAAAAAGCGGTTGAAACGCAGCAATGCATGGCTGTGTTGATTGAGCATCGGCTCACCATCGTCATTACGGTGAATGGTGTTTTCGACGTTGTAGAATTGAGCTTCGATCCCGAGTTCTTTTAGCTTCGGATGGGCTGCAAATTTCGACATGCGCCGGGTGTGCGCTTTGTGGTGGTTCCGATAGCTGTTTAAGTGACACCAGCCAGCCGAAACCACCAACATGCGCAACCGTCCGGCCTTGGTGTGATCGACCAAGTACCGAACGTGTTTAAGCATGGCGTGAACGTTGCGCGATTGCTGGTATGGGATGAGGTTGCAGTTTCGGTAATCCGTCGCCAGTTCGGCTTGCCCGGATACCAGCCCGACAACGGACGTGTCACCACGGGCCACGCGCCCTTGAATGCCCATGCGTTCCAGGCGTTCAATGATGTCTTCAGACTGATTGCGGAGCTGACGTTCACGAATACGTCCATCTAGATAAGTGTCTCGGGCAACCTCACGGCCAATTAGGCTTTCATTGATTTCACGGTTGCTGATTTCACCGGGACCTGCATTCCAGCCGAAACCATCCTCTTTGTTGTTTTTCTTTGGCAGGGGAAGGGCGTTGCCTTTGCCTTTGGCATCGGCGCAGGGGGAGAAACCGGTTTCGCCTGACGGCGAAGTAGCAAAGGCTTTAGGAGCGCGGTGTTTTTCAGGGGATGGGGCACACGCAAGCGCCTGAGCAGCTTTTGAAGGGGGAAAGACACGGCCCGAGGCCAAGGCCTCGGAACCGCGCTCCCAAAGTCCCGCAGGTGCTACTAACTCCCTACGGGCGAAACTGGAATTCTTGCCGGGAAGGGTGCTCATGCGCGCCCTCCAGCCTGTTTAACTGCCTTCCACGAAATGGGATCACGCGATCCCGGGGAAGGCTCGGAGACTTTTATAGTTTCCTTGTTTTTCAGTGCGTTATAACTCTCGGGGTATTCCCGGGCATAAGCACTAATTTCGAATTTATGGTCTCGCAGATAGTTCGAAACCGTGTTTTTGTGGACCTTGAGGCGTTTCGCGATCTCAGCATTGCCAAGTCCGGCCAGATACAAGCGGGTGATTTCGCGGCCACGACGTGCGCGAACCTTGTTTTCTATCGAACGCTTAAAGCGGAGAACCGCAAACTTCAGAACCTTGGGGTCAACGCCAAGCTGAAGGGAAGCCTTGTCGATAAGGTCAATTTGGTTGGCTACGTTCTTTCCGCCACCGAACCGACGAAAGAGGCGATAGCCATTGCGGCCCATAGACCACATTTGTTTTTTACGTGCTTTCTGAGTGGCCTCGCGTTCACGTTGATGCACGACCGATTGACGACGCGCTTTCGCTGCCGCGATAGCTGCGGTCTGCGCTAGCAGTTCACCGCTTTCGGCCAGCCATTCGGCAACCTCAATCGGCACCTCAAGGGTGATCGTGGCGTATCCGGGGCGTTCGCTCTTAGACATGGCGAACCTCCCGGAGAGAGGCATCAATTAGGCGGGGGATGTTCTCGTGAACAGAACGAGAAACCGGAACAACGTCCCAATAATTATCGCATAATGTATACTTTGGCTGGAACCTGTTGTGATTTGTTCACGCCATGTTCTTTTGTGTCAACGGGCGGCGCAAGTATAAATGCAAGTAAAATTGACCACATAGCGGCCTTTTTACTGGCCTTATCCATGGCCTTTAGGGCTTGCTCCCATATACCAGCAACGGCTGGTTCTTGGCGTTTCTTGGCTTCCCAATAGTTGAGCCAAGTTAACGCCTCCATATGATCCATGTCGATCATATCCGCAAGTAAGAGCATTTTTTCAGGGGAGGGGAGGACTATACCAGCCCTCAACCTTGATACGTTCGGGCCTTTGTAGCCTAGAGCTTTACTTAGGGCGCGATCACTATCTAGGCCCTGCACCTTAAGCGCACGGTCTAAAAAATCAGAAACGGTTAAAGATTTTTTAATCATTTTCATCACCTTGCCGGGTTTCTTGTGTGTACCTTAGCCCGTAACACAATATGTTGACAACCCCCATATGTTGTGTCAGAAGCGTTACTAGGCGAGGAACACTTGTTTCCGCCGACATTCTTGCCGGAGTGTGGGAGACGGGTTGCACCCCGTCTCCCGGTCCGGTGAAACAGATACCCTCCGGCGAGGAAGAAATCATATGTCACGGAAGCTCACATTATGACGAGCGGCAGCACACAAGGCAAGCCCGGCGCGTCTAACAACATTTCACCCGTTGGCCTTCGCACAGGCTCATTCCCTAAAAACGCCCTCAATGATGCCCGCTTAAGCAAGCGGGCTTTGCGCGTTTTGGTGGCCCTCTCAACCTTCACGAACCGCAACACAGGCCAGTGCTGGCCCGCACAGGAAACGCTGGGCGAAATCTTGGGTATGAACCGCCGCAAGGTGAGCAAGATCATAGCCGACGATCTTGTACGGCTTGGATACATTGCGGTGCTAGGACGGCGTAACCGAAAACTACTTTATCAAATGATGCAGCCCGATTTTACCCCGGACCACATGCACCCCCCGGGGGATGCACAAGACAATTCCGACCACATGCACCCCCCGGGGGATGCACAAGGAAATGAAGCCGAAAACGCCACATGCGCCCCCCTGGGGGTGCATGATCCTGCACCCCCAGGGGATGCACAAACACAAGGGAACATGAAGGAAGAAGGATTAAGGGCCTCGCCTGACGGCTCGGGCGTTGAAGAGGTTTCTTATTCGGCTTCGCCTCAAACCTCCGCCTCCGGCTCCGGGTCTGCAAGGAAGCAGACAGGCAAATCCTTCGTACCCACGGCACGTAGAGCCGAAACTCAAGCACCCTACAGCCCCATTACAAGAGCCTCTCAGAGCCTTTGTCGCCAAGACGCGGCGAAGTTGCTCGGAATGTCCATGCGGATGCCCACAGAGAAGGCTCTGGAATTTTTCGGCTTCGATTACGCGGGCCGAAAACTAAACGACACGCCCGGCAAGGCAACCCAAACCGAAGAGGTTCAATCATGACCGATAAACGACCACACCGGGGCCTTGCCCTTGGAAAACAGCTTCATGACGCGCAACAGCGGTCATACACGGCGATGGAAACCATTATCGCAGACGAGCCCAACACGGGCGATTTGACCATTGCAACGATTGTGGACCACGAAAACCGCCTTGAGGCGCTCGAATTTGAGAACGAAACCCTCAAGCGCAACCTGTCCACCCTGGCGCACATGTTCACGGCGCACCTCGAAAACGCCCTAGGCGTCTCGCTAGAGGGCCACCTCGCGGATTTGAAGACCCACACCTCGCCGGGTGATGAGTTTGGCCCCTGTGAGGCGGAAAACGACGCCAGCGGCAATTCTATCGCGCCGTTTCAAGTGATCGACGGCGATTTGAAGGGGGAGGGCCGCGACAATGGATAAGCTCTTGATCATTTTCGCCCGTGAGGTTCTCGCGGGTGCGCTCGGCGGCTTTATCGTCATTCTCGGCTTTGTCGCCTTCGATTACATCAAGCGGAGGTGGTTCTGATGGCAGAATTTACAAAATTCATGGCAACCGTTTCGGGCTTTCCCGAGGCGCGGCTCATGCTCAACAAGGGCGGGCAGTTCTACATCAAACCACCCACCCCGCACGGGAGTACGGAAATCCGCTTTCCCCGTGAAATCGACATCGCAACGGACTTGCAAGAGTTGGGCTATTGCCGACTTCGCAACCACGGCGAACGCACCCCGCAACGGGAAGCAAAACCCGTTACGGGAAACAAGCCGAAACCCGTACGGGAAACAAAGCCCGATACGGCACCCGAACAAGCCCAAAAACCCGAACATAAGGAACCCGTGAGCGATGGAAACGGAAAACGAAAAACTGACTTCTTCAAGCTCTGATTTGTTTGCCGGGATTGATGTCTCGGGCGGGCGGCTGGTGTTCGACGCGGCGGCGATCATGCCCGGCGAAGAGGGCGAAGACGCGGCACCGGAATACGAAAGGCGGATCACCGTTGACAAGCTCAAATCGTGGTACTCGTCCGAAAAAATGCACAAGCATATCGTCGGCTTTCTTGGCTGGATCGGGCGCAAGAAAGGCTACCAGTCTCTTCAAGTTGATCCGACTGATGAGGACTTTCAAACTGCCGTGGAGGTTTTGCATCGGCGCATCGCTGGTACTGCGTTCGCTAAGCTTCTTGAGCTCCTTGGCGACGAAGCTGTCGAAGACGCGATCCTGGTTTTCGTCGGTGTCTCGCCCGTGGCGTATGGCCTCATTACGGAGGTCGTGGAAAAAGACAAGGCGCAAAAACTCGAACGGGAAATCAACCAAAAAGCCGATAAGGAGCAACAAGACCATGAATAGGAAAGAAGAGGGCCAACGCATCGGCATTTCCGGCAATTCAGGCTCGGGAAAAACCTTCCTCACGCAACACATCACCAAAGACAGTGAACGGCTTATCGTGGTTGATCCCAAGCACACCTACCAGAACCGCGCACGGGAAATGAACTACTACGTTACAAGCGATATGGCGGACTTTCTCGACGTGTTGCGCGACAATTGGGAAACAGGTTTTCGCGTCGTCTATGAGCCCATGTTGCACAACGTGGTTGCGGACCTGAACGACATTTGTCAACTGCTTATCCACCTTCAAGCCCCGTACAAAAACGGCGCGTTCGACAAGATGTTAGACCTTGTTGTCGAAGAGGTGCAGACGGCGGCACCGAACCCGCTTGGCAATGTCGGCAAGCAGTTCATGTATGCCGTTTCGATGTTGCGCGAAAGCGGCGTGAACATCTACGGCGCGACCAACCTGCCGCAAAAGGTTGCAACGGACTTTCGCGACCTTCTCAGTCGTCAAATCTTTATGAAACCCGCCGGGATACGGGCGGCGACGGTGATGGCCGACGGCGCAAGCGGCGAGACCGATTTACGCGACGCAATCCTCAATCTCGAAAAGCATCATTACATCATTTATGTGGACGGCAAGTGGTCTGAGAAGCCACCCGTTACAGCTTAAAACCCGTTACGGGAACTGAACCCCGTGCATGAGACGAGCGAGGCCCTAGGCGATGAACCTAGGGCCTCAATTCGTTCTCACTCATGGAGTTTCACAAATGGATTTCGCAATCAAACTGGCGACGATGTTCGCCGTCACGGTTCTCGCCGTGATGATCGGCCTCAAGATCGCGCAGGAAGCCAATACCAACGATTGGCCCTTGCTTCGCAACTATGACGGCCTCACCGGCTAAAAGGGAGATTGCGCTATGTCGAAGTCTCGCTTGAAAACTGCCGATTGGCTGAACGTCAAAGCCGGTAAAACCTCCACCTTGCTGCTTGAAGGCGGTATCGGTGGCCACACCTATCACAGCGTTGTTTGCCAGATCACCCACGAAGTCGCAACCGTCGTCACGGCGATGAGCGATGCCGATATGGCGACGCACATCTCGCGTATTCGCTTGCAAGCTGGCAAGGAAACGCTGTGGTCTCTCACGGGCGATCAACTGCTTTTCTTGAACGATCGCTACAAGGTTCCGGCCTATGTCGGCTTGTTGCCTTTGATGTTCGCTCAACCGCACTTGGTTTCGCCTGTCGAAGAAGATCACCTTGCCCTTGGCACGCTCGACATTGAGCGCCCCGTGATCGAAATCGACTGGGACGCCACGGTGGTCAATCCCACCATCGAAAGTTGGGCGTTGGTCTATGACGGTCCAAACCAGCCGCTGGGCCGCTTCATCACCTACGAAGACACCTTCTACCAGTCTCAGGCGGCTGCGGGCGAATACCACATCCGCGAAGGTTCCCAGCCGTGGGTTGACGATGGTCTCAACCTCAAATCCCTGCACATCGACACGGCGTCGATCTCCAAGATCGTCTACCGCCAAGACGGCAAGAACTTCGAAGAAACCGACACCGATATTTCGCCGTTCTTCGACGATGTTCAAGCCTTCCGCACCGGAGGCCGTCAAGCCGTCGCCGGGTGGACTTCGCTTGATGTCGCGGGCAATCGCATCGGTGACATGCGCAGCACGTCCAACTGGATCAAGCCTTTGCTGTCGTTGACCACCACGGCGGCGACCGATTTCTCCATCCTCTATGAGGTGGTGATCAACGGCTTGCCCAACCGTCAAGCGGCATAAGGGGGGCGTCCTATGGCTTGGTATGAGTTCGATGTCGGCAAGGCTATCTCTGATGGTGTCGGCGCGTGGAACGCACACGAAGACGTGAAGCTACAGCGTGAAATCGCGGCACAGGAAGCCGAGGCCAACGCATGGTGGAACGTCTTCACGGGTGGGGCTGGCACCCCCACCCAACCGGGCAACGGCACTAAGAAACCATCCAAGCCCACCGATTGGGTGATGGTTTCGGCTGTCGTCGGGGTGATCGGTTTGATCGTCATGGCGGCGGGGCTGTTCATGAAGTCGGGGAAATAGCCCTATGGCTGTTCCCCGTATTCCCCTCTCAAAAAGCACTACAGCAAAGCTAGGCAATCCAATGGACCCGTTTTCTTCCATCCCTTCGATCAACGGCGGCGACGCTGGCCCTAGCTCTGCTGATGCAATGTTCGGGGCCTCTTGGTACGAGGCCCCTTACAGCGCACCATTTATTTTCGGCGGCTCGGGTGCGGGCGTCGATCAAAGTTCTACATCTTGGCCCACGGTGGCGGCTTTTGGCCTAGTGGCGCTGGTTTTGCTGTTTGCTGTAAAGGCGATTTTCAAATGAGCAACCCGAACCTAATTGAATTTTTAAAAACTGGATGGAGTGCGGAGGCCGAGGCCCTGTTGCAAGAGGCCACTGGCTCTAATCCGTCCTACACGGTCAACGAGCTACGCTATGAAGTCGAAAGCGGCAAGTCGCGCCTGATGATGGTGATTGATCACAATACAGGTAAGCCCGTGCATCTCGGCTACATCGTTGCGTGGATTGAACCGTTCGGCGGAAACAATGAGCTTGTGCTGCAAGCTGGTGCGGCATTTGTCAACACCTTGCAAAAGGCGGGCTACATCGCCCCAGCCCTGCGCCGTTTGATGAATGAAAACCGTTGTGTGTCCATGCGTGCCCATACCGACAACAAGGCCATGGTTCGCGCTCTCCGGCGTGCGGGCTTCGTCCAGGCTGAAGTTGTCATGCGGTTTGGAGAGTAAACCATGGGCGGAAGTTCATCCAGTTCTTCGAGCCAATCGACAGAAAACCGAAGCGAGGTTAACGATAGCCGGGTGGCTGTCGAGCAAGGCGGTATCGGTGTCGGCTCGGGCGCTAACGTCGATGTTGCGATAACGGATGGGGGTATAGCTAAAGACCTTGCATCGGCGTCCAGCGACATCGCCGGGGCGCTTGGCGGCGGCTGGGATGCGATCCAAAACATTGGGCGCGGCCTCTCTGACGCGGCGCTCAAGGTCATTCAGGAGAACAATAAAATCCTGGCCGACAACAAGACCGACAGCGCCAAGGATATTGCTAAATCAACCATCACCACCATCACGGTCACGGGCGTTGTTCTGTTCATCGCGTTGCTGTGGTTTCTCGCAAAAAGGAAAAGATCATGAGTACGCGTTTTTATGTGGTGCGCGAGATTTCGGTTGCGGCGGGCGGCGTCGAGCGCATCCCTGTCGAAGGCTATTGGCTTACGGTGCTTGAAGCGTCGGGCGTGTTTTCTCTTGGCTTTGACAACTCGGACCCTCAACCGGGCATCGAAGCGGGGCTTGCCATTCCAGCGGGCAAATGGGGCTACAGCCAAGTTGTCATTGAGAACAAGAGCGCCGTCGAATTAACCGCAACACTGGCTTTCAATGATGACGGCGTGCGCGACAACCGTCTGGTTTTGGCGGCGGGCGGCGGAATTGCCGTGAACAACTTCCCAACTGGTTTTGATGTCAACAATCTGCCCGCAACGTATGACGATGGCCTGACACAAATCACCCGCCATGGTTACGGCTCACTTGGCGCGAGCTTTGTTACCGGCACAACGCCTTCAACGGCACCGCAGACAATTATCTTACCGGCGACCAATACGGGCGGCGTGGTTCTTCGTCATGCGTCTGTTTTTGGCGTTGCAAATTATACGGCGCTATATGCCGATACTGCCGCACCAACGAATGTTTTAGACACCACAAAGCGGCGTCTATTGTTGGGTACGGGGGTAACGCCCTTCGACCTTCGCGACATGTACTTACCCGCTGGCGTGGGGCTGTATGCGGTGGCGAACGGCGCGAACAATTATTACAGCGCAACCTTTGATATTTTGTGAGGCGGACCATGACCGACGCTGAAAAACTCTCGCTTGCCTATCAACTGCAAGCACAAGACCCGGCAACATATCCCGCCGTTTCTGACGCCCTGGCGAAGATTGAAGCGGACGCGCTGGCAATGCAGCCCGCGCCACCGGCACCTTCTGACGTGGTTCAGTATCGCCACCTCAAGGCGGCAGACGGTACCAACATCGAACACGTTGAAATCTTAGGCGACGGCACAGAACGCCCGGTGGTGGCTTAAATGCGTGCGGCGCTGATCATCGCAATCGGCGCGCTCATTCTCTTTTTTGGAGTGCGTAAAATGAAACACAACGAAGAAACCCTAATCCTTGCCCGCACCATCTACGGCGAAGCACGCGGCGAGGGCGAGGCGGGTATGACGGCGGTTGCAAACGTGGTGATGAACCGCGTCGAGGCGGGCGGCTGGTTTGGCGACGGCGTTGTCGCTGTGTGTCAAAAGCCTTGGCAGTTTTCGGCATGGAACGCGAACGACCCCAACCGGGCCAAAATCGAAGCGATGCAACCGGGCGACAATTCCGTTTTTGACCTGGCGCTCAACATCGCGGCGCTGGCGATTGCTGGCGATCTTGGCGACGTGACTGGCGGCGCTACCCATTACCACACGCGGGCTATTTCACCGTCTTGGGCGTCGTCGTTGACGGTCTCGGGCGTGCTCGGCAATCACATCTTTTACACGTAAGGAGTAGGGCCTATGTGGGCAGCATTACCTTGGATCGGGCGCGGCGTCGTGTGGGGCTTGTCGTCTATCGGCTTGATGAAAGTCGGTGAAACCGTCGCGGGTTCCTCAAGCGACACCACCACCAACGGCGGGCCGGGGCTTATCGCGTGGGCGATGGTTACAGGCATCCTCGCCTTGGCGATCTGGTTGACCTTCAAGCATTTCAAGGGGGCGAAGTGATGGAACTTCTCACACTTATCAACGAGAACCAGGGCGTTATGCTCTTGGGCCTGTTCGCCCTGGCGATTGAGGGCCGTGTCCACCTTCGCCATGTTTTCCGCCGTCTCGACAAATTGGAGGAAAGCTGATGTTGCCCGCACTGATCGCCCCGCTTTTGGGTAGCTTGCTTGGCATCGTTGACGACGCTGTAGAGGACAAAGACCTCGCGGCCAAGCTCAAGGCCAACATTCAAGAGAAGGCGCTCACGGGCAACCTTGAGGGCATGAAGGCGGCGGCGGCGGTGATCATGGCCGAAGCCAACGGCGAAAGCTGGTTACAGCGCAATTGGAGGCCATTGCTCATGTGTTTGTTCGGCGTGATCATCGCCAACAATTACGTGGTCGCACCGCTTTTCAACACCCCATTGACCGACATCCCGCCCGACATGTGGGATTTACTCAAACTCGGCGTAGGCGGGTACGTGGTCGGGCGCACCGTCGAAAAAGGCATCAAACAGTACAAGGACAATTGAACATGGCACGCACAGCAAAACAGAAAGCCGCAACCAAGCGCATGATCGCGGCGAACCGCAAGCGCAAGTCCGGCAAACGCACCACGGCGCGCAAATGCACCACCAAGCGCACCCCGGCGCGTCGGGCACCCGCCAAGCGGCGCGTAACCCGGCGTAAGAAGGCCACCACGGGCCAAAAGCTGGTGCGGGCGATCAAGAAGGCGGTGAAGTAGCGCGCCACCCCTCATAAACGCACAGAAAAGCCCCCCGGTTCATGGTCCGGGGGGCTTTTTGTTGGCCATTATCGTCACTTTTGGCGATGCGTTCCGGCCGACACCGTTACACCTGACGATGATCGATCATCGTCATTGTCGGCGGTGTGTGATTCCTGCACCGCCACAATTGACGATGCAAGATCCGGCACGGCCAAGATCGCCGAAAGTATGCCGCACCGCTCTTGATCGGGCAGGGATGCAAAGCGCGCGGCCCAGCGTTCTGCTTTGCGTTTAATCCGCTCACGGTCCCTGTAGTCGTCGCCAAGGTATCTGTGATCATGCAAGGCGGTGGGCTCTGGATAATTCATCCATAGATACTCTGTCGCCATGCCGCGCCGTGTCATGGCCTGGAACGTCACAACGCGCCAGTCTGTGAGCGCCTCGGCGTAAAGGTCACTGTGATAGCCTGAGACCATTACCATGCAAGGTAGGGCGGTTACGGCATCAAGAAAACGAACATGTTCGGCATCACTCATTTCAAACTCATATAGATCGCGCCGTGATTTTCGGGCATCCCGCACATAGGGCGGGTCGGCATAGACAAATGCGTCCAGCTGACACCGCCAGTTTTGTAGGTACGTGATTCCATCATCGTTAATTATGTCGAGGCTGCAGCCTGAAGCACCGTCAAGATCGGCGGTGCCACCAGGTGCTTTGTCGATCAACACAGAGCGTTCGCAAAGGCGCTTCTTGCGGTAGATGGTGGCAGAGCCCGCGAACGGCTCGACATAGACCCTATGGGGCGGGATTTGGTTGATGATGGTTTGATAGACACCGGCCCCACCTTTGCCGCCTGGGTATGTCATGGGTTCATCACCTTGTTTCTGATGTTGCTGACGGTGTTGGGGTGGACTTTCATGCGCCCGGCGATTTGTTCGTTTGATAGCCCGGCGCGCAACATGCCCATAACGGCGGCGTCCTTGACCAGCCGGGCGCGTCGGTCCCTTCTCTTCATAAGCCTGTTCAAATCTTGCTCGATGGTGAGGGCAGGGACACCCGAGAACCGCGATGCGGCTTGTATGGCGGCGTCATAGCTCTTGCGTTCGTGTTCGATCATATCAAGGACCATTTTCACAACCTGATGACGTTCTGAGAGTTGTCGTTCTCGGGCCTCATGCGATTGCTCTTTTTGCCGGATGTGAGCAGCACGCAAACGTAGATTTTTTGCTTCGCCTTCGTATTTCTCGGCAAGTTTAAGGATCGCGTCCGATGGTAGATGATGAATATAATCGTTAAACATTGTGAAGTGTTTTCCATGGTTGTCTTATGCCGCCTTCATACACAATTGAATTGTGTGAGGAAACAACCACGATACAGAGAAGAGGCGGCGAACAGACGCGCAAACCTTGCGCTTAAGGCACACCATGCAGCACACAATTCTCGCATAATGTATATTATGGAAAATTATTATCTTGTATTTTAAACAATAAGTTGGAATGAATTAGTGGGAACCTAATTGATGAGATGTCAATGGTGAAAGGACACGCCGACTTTGCGAGGCACACAGCCCTACGCCTACTCTTCTAGACTTCGATTTCCATACCGTCATAGGCGACGAACACGTTCTTGGGCAATCGCTTTTGCAGGGTATCGTAATCGAGGCCATAGCTCAGATGGGACAGATAGGCTCGTTCGGGTCTTACCCTTTCGCACCACTCCAATGCGCGGTCGACATCCAAATGCGTCGGATGCGGTTTATCTGTAAAGGTACCAAGCATCCACACCTTGATCCCCTTAAGCAGATTGAACCCGTCTTCATGCATGGCAATTAAATCGGTTGAATATGCAAAATCGCCGAAACGCAGACCATAAGTGTTCATATACGCATGATCCTGTTCAATAGCCGTGACGGTCAACCCACCAGCATCAAACGTATCACCATGGCAAAATTCGTGTGGAACCAGGGTCGACTTGTAATACATCGTAGAATCAGCAGCCAAAGGCTCCAGCACATAGCCAAAACGATCGCGTATGGCCTGAATAGTCGCTGCGTCGGCATAGGCCGGGATCGCGGCGCACATCAGCCGGTTTATACCGCGAAGATCATCGATGCCGTGCAAATGGTCGGAATGCGCGTGAGTATAAACAACCGCATCCAACTGCTTGATATCATGTCGAAGAAGTTGCTCGCGCAGGTCAGGAGATGTATCAATCAGAACCTGTTTATCGCCGTCTTGAACCATGATGGATGGTCGTGTGCGTCGATTTTTGGTGTTTGATGGGTCGCACTTGCCCCAACCGGCTTCTACGCTGGGGGTTCCGGTACTTGATCCACATCCAAGAACGGTGATGCGCACTTAGGCATCCCCCTTTTCACTGTTTTTATTGGTTTCACCGAGGGGGCGCGCGGCTTTGGAAAACAGGCGGTAAAAGTTATCAGTGGTGGCCTGCTCTAGGTCCTCAAAGCTAACCCCTTTGATTTCAGCCAATTTTACAGCCGTATATCGGGTGTATGCAGGCTCATTTGGGCGACCGCGAAACGGTATCGGTGCTAGATACGGGGCATCGGTTTCCACCAACAAACGGTCAAGCGGTACGTCTTTGACAGCCTCGCGCACATTGTCGGCCTTGTTAAAGGTCACGATGCCGGAAACAGAGATGTAAAGACCAAGTACCAAAACCTCTTCGGCAAACGCTTTAGAGGCGCTAAAGCAGTGAATAAGCGCAGGAAATGCGCCCTTTTTCATTTCGGTCTTAAGAATTTCGAGCGTGTCGTCTTCGGCGTCGCGCGTGTGCACCACAAGCGGCAACTGCATGCGACGCGCGGCTTCGATATGAATGCAAAAGCTCTCTTGCTGTTCAGCGCGGGGGCTGTGTTCATAGAAATAATCCAGACCGCTTTCGCCAAAACCAACAACCTTGGGATGCTGGGCCAGGCGCAACAACTCATCAAGCGCGACCATTGGGCCTTTGCCGGCCTCATGAGGGTGCACACCGACGGTACAATAGATGTTGTCTTGCGCCTCTGCCACCGCCAAAACACCCGGAAAACGGCTCAGTTCGGTGCCAATACTCAACATCGCACCGACGCCCGCATCGGCCGCACGGCGCACAACGTCGCCAAGATCGGCGAATTCCGGATAGTCGAGATGACAATGACTGTCGACAAGCATGGTTAAGCCCTACTTCCCCTCACCCGCTTCCGGTTCGACGTAGCGCGGGAAGACCCCTTCCGGTTTTGGCAGCGCCGTCCCGGGGACCAAAGCGTGACCTTCACCAATGAAATCAAAACTACGATGTTCTGGTGAAACCACCAAAAGGTTGAGCATCTGATCCATGGCCTGCGGCATGTACGGCTGAAGCACAAGGGCCAGATGACGAATGCATTCCGACAGCACATAAAGCACCGTACCCATGCGGGGCGGATCTTCTTTTTTCAGCTTCCAAGGTGCCTGACGATCGACATAGCCGTTGCAAACCCGCACCACGACCCAAACATCTTCAAGCGCAAGATTGAACGCCTGAACGTCCATGTGTTCGCGCACCTTATCAATAACACCGCGGGCCGCGTCCAGCATTTGGGTATCGTCTTCGGTGAATACACCGTGTTGGGGCACGGCGCCGTCGCAATTCTTGTTGACCATCGACAACACGCGCTGCGCCAAGTTGCCCAAGTCATTGGCGAGTTCGCTGTTCATGCGCCCGACCATGGCGGAATGGGAATAATCACCGTCGTTACCGAACGGCACTTCGCGCATCAGGAAATAACGCACCGCATCAAGTCCGTAAGTTTCGACCAATTCAACCGGATCGATGACGTTGCCGGTCGATTTAGAAATTTTCTGCCCTTCGTTGGTCCACCACCCGTGGGCGAATACACGTAACGGCGGCGCAATTCCGGCTGCCATCAAGAACGCCGGCCAATAGACTGCGTGAAAGCGCAAGATATCCTTACCCACCATGTGCAGGTCGGCAGGCCAGTAGGTCTGGAACTCGCCGTGCTGTTCATCGGGAAATCCGACCGCGGTGATGTAGTTGGTCAGCGCGTCCAGCCACACATACATGATATGTGCGTCGTCGCCAGGCACCGGGATGCCCCACTTAAACGTGGTGCGCGACACCGACAGGTCAAGCAGGCCGCCTTTGACAAAGCTGATGACTTCATTGCGCCGCGATTTCGGCAAAATGAAATCGGGGTTTTCATCGTAGAATTGCAGCAGACGGTCACCCCATTTGGACAGGCTAAAGAAGTAACTGGCTTCTTCGACCCATTCAACCGGTGCCCCGGTGGGGGCAACGAAATTGCCGTCCTTGCCTTTGGTCAGTTCGCTTTCGGCATAAAAAGCCTCATCACGGACCGAATACCAACCGGCGTATTTATCGAGATAAATTTCGCCACGGTCGGCAAGACGCTTCCACAGCTCCTGAACCGAAACGCGATGGCGTTCCTCGGTGGTGCGGATGAAGTCGTCATTGGAAAAATTCATCACGCCCAGCAAATCGCGAAAACGCTGAGAAACCTGATCTGTAAAGGCCTGCGGATCGATACCTTTGTCGTTGGCGGACTTTTCAACTTTCTGGCCGTGTTCGTCGGTGCCGGTCAAAAATTTGACGTCATAGCCATCCAAACGCTTGAAACGGGCCAACACATCGCAGGCCAGCGTGGTATACGCATGACCGATGTGCGGCACATCGTTAACATAATAAATCGGCGTCGTGACATAGTAGCGTTTAGCCGCGGCCATCGCGTAACTCTTTCTATTTAAAAACTTTTAACAGTTTAGCGCGCAGCTTGAACCGTGCTCTCTAGCCCCAAAAAGGCATCCAGGACGATCTGTTTTTTATCCAAATTCAAGCCGTCTGTGTGCGCCACCAAGTGATTGATCTTTTCCCACACTAAGAACCAGCGATCAAGACTTGCCTGGGACGCCAAGCTCGCCATGAACAAGGCTTCATCATCAGCCATGCCACTTCCTTCGGGTGCCTTTCCCGCTGCAGTCAGGATCATGCGTTCCAACCACCAGCGCAACAAGCCGGTCACGGTATGAAATGCACCGTCGGCACCGGCGCGCGCAACTTTGTCGGCCAGGGCATGTAAGGCCGGGACGTTAAGACGCGGCAAGGTGTGCAATAAGCTGAGCAGTTCGGCGTAAAGCTCCAGACCACCCTCTTCCATCAAACCCAAGGCATGACCGATGGAGCCATCGGACAGCGCCGCCAAACGTGCAGCATCCTGAGCAGATACACCCGGAGCGTATGTCTGAACCAGACCACTCACCATGTCAGGGGGCAATGGGCGCAGTTTCAGCGTGCGACAGCGTGAACGAATGGTCGGCAGCAAGCGCCCCGGATTGTGGCTAACCAAAATCATCAAGGCATTTTTCGGTGGTTCTTCAAGAACCTTGAGCACCGCGTTGGCCGAGTTGGTGTTCATTTCGTCGGCACTGTCGATGACCACAACCCGCCAACCACCTTCTGCCGGGGTGAGCTGTAGAAAACCACCCACCTTGCGTACACTGTCCACGTCGATGACGGTTTTCAGCTTGCCGGTCTTTTCGTTGATGCGTCGTTCGATCACCAGCATGTCGGCGTGACCGCCCGCAACGATACGGCTGTAAACCGGGTTTTCGGAGCCAACGTGCAGGCTGGTCGGATCGGTTGCGGGTAAGGCATCGCCAAACAGGCTAGGTCCACCGCCGTTTTGAGCGTCTTTCTTACCATTGGCCAAAATGAATCGAGCAAAACGATGCGCCAAGGTGGCCTTACCAATCCCTTTTGGCCCGGTGATCAACCAGGCATGATGTAAACGTCCACTGTTGTAGGCATCCAAAAGAACCTGCTCGCCCTCGCAGTGGCCTTGCAAGCGGGTGTTTTCTATTGGCGGCGGGGGCCCAATGTCGGGGTCGAAATCAGGGTGCCCATCGGAAAGGAGATCACCGCTCATCAGAACGTCACTCCCAATTTCGACGCTACGGCGTCATGAATGGCCATCGCCACAGCGCCGATGTCCCCGGTGGCGTCGATAACTTCACAGCGCGCAGGATTTTTCTTGGCGATTTCGAGGAACCCTTCACGCAGGCGATTATGAAATTCGTGCCCCATGCGTTCATAGCGGTCTTCACTGCTACCTGTGTTTTCGCCCGCAATGATTCCCCGCGCACCGGCGCGGGCAAGCCCCTCTTCTACCGGCATATCGAGGATCAAGGTCAAATCGGGTTTGGTCTCGCCGACCACCAGACGATGAAGACGGCGAATGACCTCGCGGTTCATGCCGTGGCCGTAGCCCTGATAGGCCATGGTCGAGTCAGCAAAACGATCACAAATGACCCAAGTGCCCTCACTCAGCGCTGGCAAAATAACTTTTTGCAGGTGCTCGTAGCGTGCGGCGTAATTAAGCAAGGCTTCTGTCAAAGGCTCCCAGCGATGGGTTTCACCATTGACCAAAAGGTTACGGATGTCTTCCCCGCCGGGCGAACCGCCGGGTTCGCGGGTGATCAAAACCGAACGACCAGAAGCCTCAAGAGCATTTTTGAGAAGGGTGATCTGCGTGGACTTACCAGCTCCCTCGCCCCCTTCCAGCGTGATGAACCGCCCCATGCCCTCGCCCTTCACTTCTACGACCCTCTTGCCAGAGATTATTGAGTTCCGCCCCACAAGATGAAATCAAGCGCAGCGCCCAAGCGGCCGACGAGGCCGAGCTGTTCTACATCATCAGCAGCCAGCAAAGGAACTTCAACAGGCGTCACGTCCGGTGCAGTGATGGTCAAGGTGCCAATGCGCTGGCCCTTTCGGATCGGGGCCGGAACCGGGCCTTCGAACGTCGCTTTGACGGTCATTTTACCACGCGCCCGTTTGGGCAAGGTCAACGTCAGATCTTGTTCGATGATCAGGGGAACGCTGGCCTTTTGGCCAAGCCACACATTGGCGTCCGTAACCACATCACCAGCCTTGAACAGTGCATAATTGCCAAATTCACGAAAGCCCCATTCCAACAGGCGTTCAGATTCCGAAGAGCGCATTTTCTTCGATGACAAACCATTGACCACCAGTATCAAACGACGACCATCTCGCTCGGCAGATGAGGTCAAGCCGTACCCACTTTCTTGAGTGTGACCCGTTTTCAAACCATCGGCCCCCATATCCTTGTAGATCAAAGGATTGCGGTTGGATTGCTTGATTCCGTTAAAGATAAAACTGTGCTCAGAATAATAGTGATAATATTCAGGGAAGTGCTCAATGGTCAGCTGCGCCAAACGTGCCAAATCGTGAGCAGTGACACGGTGTTCTGGGTCCGGCCACCCGGTCGCGTTCTTAAAGGTGGACCCCGTCATGCCCAATTCCTTGGCCTTTTCGGTCATGTCCTGGGCAAAGGCTTCTTCGCTGCTCGATAAGGCTTCGGCCACCACGATACATGCATCGTTGCCCGATTGAACAATGATACCGCGGATCAGGTCTTCAACCCGCACGCGCATGCTGGGCTCAAGAAACATGGTCGAGCCACCCGTCTTTGCCCCGCCCCTGCGCCAGGCGTTCTCCGACACATAAAACTTATCGTCCAGCGATAGACGTCCGTCCTTCAACCGCTCAAACACCATGTACAGCGTCATCAGCTTGCTCATGGATGCAGGCGCCATGCGCTCATCACCCTTTTTATTGAGCAAAACGGTGCCGGTCGTGGTGTCGACCATATAAGCGTGGATTGCGGGGGTATCGAACGCCAAAGCAGGTTGCATGAGGCCAAGCACGCTCAGGACGGCGACGGCCAGAATGGTGTGGGGAATACGGCGAGGCAGGAACATCAGTGTCGTCTTACATTACAAATGATGGGGAATCGGCTCAACTTTACGCGCCCAAGAACGTCAGGGCTAGCCCCCTATACTGGGGAATAAAGCCAACACTATGGCAAGTTAGTTTGCGGCGATGTTTTCCACTACGGTGCGCGCACCAGTATATCCGGCATCAACCACTTGAGAGAGCAATGCTTCGGCCTCCGTCGCGTTCGCTATTGGACCTATGCGCACGCGAAACATGTCACGCCCGCCAACGGAAATCGGCGTTACGCTCACATTGCCGATCACACCCAAATTTTGCTTAACGCGTTCTGCATTGCTTGCATTGGAAAACGCCCCTGCTTGTACAAACAAACGCGACGATAACGCGGAAACTTGGGATGTATTGATAGCTAAACCAGTGCGTTGCACCTCAGTCACCGAGGCGTCCAGAAGGGCGCGCTGCTCAACCGCAGCAGACTTTATGGTTGCAGAATTGGCCACAGGCTGCGGCTGAACATATAGCTTGGATTGTATTATCTCGGGCTCGGCTTGGCGTGCCATACCCGGTGCGGGCAGTTTTTGTGAGGCGACGGGTTGTGATCCAACCCCTTCGGTCTTGATCGGGGCATCTGCGACAGACAGCTGAGTGCCACTTGCCCGCGCGCGTCCAGCGGCAATTCGACTTTCTTCAGCTAGGATTTGCACCCTCACCTTGGCCGTACCGGTTTTCTCAACGCCCAGCAATTGAGCCGAGCGTCGGGAAAGATCGATAATCCGCCCGCTCACGAAAGGACCGCGATCATTGATGCGCACCACCAGCGAACGTCCATTGTCTAAATTCGTGACACGCACGACCGATGGCAGAGGCAATGTTTTATGCGCGGCAGTGACGTCCCACTGGTCGTACACTTCGCCGTTGGCGGTATATTTACCGTGAAAATTGGGACCATACCAAGACGCGATGCCAACGCGGTTGTAAGTCATGTCCTCAGCCGGATAATACCACACGCCGCTGACCTGATAGGGCTTGCCAACTTTGTAGTCACCTTGCGACTTGTTGGTATCGCCCAACCGCTTGGCGGTATGCATGACCAATCGGGTTTCAGCGCACGACGCTAGCAGCACAGCCGTGGTGGCGAACAGGGCAAGTTTGTATAGGGTGCGGGTTGGGCGCATGGTTCTCTCAAGCTAAAAAGCGTAACAATCAAAGTGTTACACGCGAGAGCTTTCGGAAGTGTAAACGCTAGAGAACGATTTCAAAGGCCCTTCTGCACCCGTTCCCACAATTCCCGAGATGGATATCCATCAGGCACCAAGCCTGCAGCACGTTGGAAATTACGGATAGCGTCACGGCTTTTGGGACCAACCACACCATCGACGCCCCCGGTGTCGAAGCCCATCGCACTAAGGCGCTGTTGCAATTGGCGCCCTTCTTCGAAGCTCAACCCAAACCCATCTTTGGGTCCTAATGTGGTGAACTGGGGCAGGCCGACAAGCCGGTCCGCCAGTTGGCCGATGCCCAGCGCATAGAACGTCGAACGGTTCCACACCATGATGGTGCGGAAATTACCGTACACCAAAAACGCAGGGCCATGCGCACCCGCGGGGGCAATAATGCTGGCGGTCATGGCGCTGTTGGCTGGCATTGGCAAGTTCGCACCACCTACTTTGCGGACCCCCATAGCCTGCCAATCCGCCAGAGGCTTGCGGACCTTCATGGTGGCAAGATTGAAATCGAAGCCCTTGGGCAGAGCCACTTCACGGCCCCAAATTTCATCCGCTTTCCATCCGGATTTGGTCAGAAAATTGGCGGCGGACGCATAGGCATCGCCCTGATTGCCCCAAATATCGATTTTACCGTCGCCATCGTAATCGGTTGCATAAGCATCGAACGTGGTCGGGATAAATTGAAAGTGCCCCATGGCCCCGGCCCATGACCCTTTCATGCGCTGCGGCGTAATGTGGCCTTGGTCGATGATTTTGAGCGCAGTGAGCAATTGTTCACGGAAAAAAGCACCTCGCCGCCCATCATGGGCCAGCGTCGCCAACGCGGCAATGGTCGAAAAATAGCCTTCCGCCAAGCGTCCGTAATCGGTTTCAAGGCCCCAAAACGCCACCAGAAATCGGGGCTGGATGCCGTATTTTTTGCCAATTTTATTTAGCAGCTTGGCGTTTTCGACTAGCTTTTTCTTTCCCTTTGTGACCCGCTGTTGGTTAACCAGACTCTCCATATATTTGCGAAACGTCCATGTGAATTCCGGTTGACGGCGGTCCAACTCAATCACGCGGGGGATCGGCTTTAACCCCGTCAGGGTCTCTTCAAGAGTGGACGCAGAAATCCCTTTCGACAGCGCTTCGGCCCGCAAATCGACCAGCCACTCGGCAAAGGGCTTGCTCTGAGCAACCGTATTCCCGGCGGCCCTCACATCATGAGGGTGGGCGGCTGACAGGAAAATGATGGCGATAATGAAGAAAACCAGCGTGCGCATGGGGGCTCCCTATAGAGAATCTCAGTTCGTCACTTGTGCCATAGGCCTTGGCTGAGGGAAAGGTCCAGGAAACGGCTCATCAATCTTGCCGCGCACCCATGCGAAAAGCAGCCCCCCCCATTCGTACATCGCTTCGTGGAGTGTATTCAGTCCGCCCGGCCAGTTCGGGGTCCATTTCTTTATTCCACCGGGAAAAGTCAGATAGTCAACCGGATGAGCCGACACACTCCAGCCAGCTTTGCGAAACAGCCCTACAGCGCGCGGCATATGACGAGCCGATGTGATTAAAACCCATGTCCCACCGTTCGGTTGTAGCTTTTGATAACTCGCGATGGCCCCTTCTTCGGTGTTACGCGAGGTATCCTCGAACCAAATTTTCGATGTATCCATACCGACTTCACTCAAGAATTGCGCGGCAACTTCGGACTCACTTGGCTTGCGATCGAAGACACGCCCCTGCCCGCCCACAAAAGCCAATTTGGCTTCGGGATGCTGTCGAGCTAAACGCAAAAACTCACTCAGCCGTTCAATCCTGTTGCTAACAGAAACCTGACCTCGCTCACGCGTCATAACCGTATCGACGGACCCGGCCAAAACCACGATGCCTGCAATGGGCGCATTATAATTGCGGGCCGTTGGAAAACGGTCTTCCAACATATTGACCGCCATTGAGGCAACCGGGAACATCCCAAACGCCACATAGCTGAACAAAACCAACCCCAGTAAAAAGCGCCCTTTGCGAAACCACCGCCCAGTCATCAGCAACAGAAAACTCAACAGCAGCCCTGCAATGAACAGCGCATTTGGATTGAAAACGAAGCCCAAGAGCTTCGTGAACAAGAATGTTAGTGTGGAAATGTCCAAGGAACCCTCAATTGGCGGCGCCGGCCGTCTGCAGCCGCGCGATCATGGTTTGATACAGATCGCGATATTGCTCCATGCCCTTTTGCTGGTCAACGGATCGAAACTTTTTTTTTGTGTGCTGCAATAAAGAGTTTCCATATTCCGTGCGCACGTTGACCTGGGCCCCGGCCGAAATCAGGATATTAAAGGATTCAATCGAGGCACCGTTCACCGCTGTCACCAAGGCCGTCTGGCCCAAAACATCCCTGCATTCCACATCCACGCCGTGGGCCAGTGCATCGCGCACCTGTTCAGGTTCATCTAAAAATGCAGCTTCGTGGAGAAGGCTACACGGCAAACTATCCTGAGCGTTCGCAGTTAACAGAGCGCCAAACATAAAGACGCTGAAATTTAGTCCGACAACGGCGTAGTTGCGAGTGCGATAGGATATAGGCACGATAAACCTCCTGACGGTGGAGTTTGACGTTCCCCATAACGTGGGATCAAGCGCGATGCATTTCAACAGCGCTAGGTGACCAAGTTGAATGCATTTACACACCACATCATCAAAGCAACTGGATCAAACCCGTAAAAGTCTGTAGATTCTAAACATCAACGCCTCAAGAATGAGCCGAACACGGGAAGAAACCCTCTGTAACGCAGCAAAACGACTTGTGCAGAGCGCCTTGTGATGATCGATAGCCAAGTTCGCACATCTTATGGATCTCTTGACGCCTCTACATTGGGCATCAGCCCTTCTGCGCGTCAAAAAGCCCGCACAGCAAATGTCCCCACCCCAACTGCGCCAATAAACACCCAAGGTCCTGGGTTCTCAACTTACGTCACGGCCCCCTCAACCCTGCTGGCAGCCCAAGAAACCCGCAACGTTGGTAATGTTCGCCGCGATGGAACGTCTCAGTCACAGGCCAAACCGCAAGAACAACACAGCCGTTCCGACAACCCACAAGACCTGAGCGATGAAGAACAGAAACGCGTTCAGGAACTCAAAAAAATTGACCGCGAGGTCCGCGCTCACGAACGTGCGCACAGGGCCGCAGGCGGCACCCTGACCGGCAGTGCACAATTCACCTACACCCGCGGTCCCGATGGACAGCAATATGCCGTCAGTGGTGAAGTTTCCATCGATACGGGGCGTGAACAATCGCCAGCAGCCACCGCAGCCAAGATGGAAGCGGTGATCCGCGCAGCATTGGCCCCCGCCAACCCATCGGCGCAAGATGTCGCAGTTGCCGCCCAAGCCCGCCAAGTGCTCAATGAAGTGGCGCAGGCTGCGCGTGAAGAGCGCCTGAACCTCGATGAAACACAAAGGAGTTCAGTGGGCGCCCAGCAAGACGGCGGGCAAAACGCCCCAGCGCACTCAGAGGTCTTTAAGGCCAATCGCGCATATCAAATTGGTGGGGCGCAAAACGGCCAGGACTTCCGCTTTCAGCAAGCTCGAAAAGCCCTATTTATCTACGCGGAACAGAGCGTAAATATCATCATTTGAAAGCTGAATAAAATTTCTTAGTCATTTGTTTTTTCAGAATTTAAAGATATTTTACGTGACCGCGGCACACCTTTACGAACCAAGTGAAATGCCAAGGCTTCATTGAGTATTTTCTGGGTACTCAGGCCACTTTTTTGCGCCAGAAACTTAAGGCGCAGGTAGGTCTCATCTTCAAGACGCAATGACAGGGCCACATCATCCAGTTGGCTGTGTGGGCCATGGCGTGCGGGCACCTTGGTCGTCCGAGAGGTAAACAACGCTTCTGCTTTACGCAATCGTGCGGTTGCGGACGGCTGCGCACGCGCAGCAGGTTGTTGAGGGCGCGGTGCCTGAGGCGAATTGTGATGAGTTTGAAACGATTGCGGCTGAAAATCATCCGGGTGCAGTTGCGCGCCCCACGCCAGTCCTGGATTGTTATGTTGGGTGGCGGCGATTGCAGGTAGCGCCTCTCCCTTGCGCGCCAATAGCAACGAGGCGTCAAGGCGTGCAACCGGACGGGTCGCAGGTTTTGTACTTGTGGCCATAGATTAGATCCTCACCTTTAAATCACTTGACGCACGCGGCGACGACCGAAAATTCGGGGTTCATGCCCCATGGCAGTCCTCGGGCTCGTTCGAGGAACCATCCGTGCAGCCTGAGGCTGTTCAGGTAAGTTATCTTCGGTTGACGAAAAACCATCCCATAGATTTTGCGTCGGAGGCGCCACAAAAGCGGTGGGGATCGGGTCAGGAACACGCTCCAACGGTTTGATTTCCGTCAGGGGCGTATGGGCTGGTTCCGGGGTTGGGACAAGAATTTCAGCAATGTCTTCATCCTCGGCACTCACTTCAGGTTCGGCCTGTGACAGGGCAAAAGGCTGTTTACCGTTCGACAGACCATCATGGCGACGGCTTGCATCCAGACCAATAGACGTCGATGTCACCTGAGCATTGAGACGGGCATTAATGTATTCCCAAAGGCCGAGAACTTCCAATGCCGACTGGCCGTTCGGTTCCAATTCCATTGCGGTGCGCCCATCTATCATGGACGACGCGAACAACGTTCGGTGATGAATGGTCACAGGGGCGACGGTGCCGTGCTGACTGAGCGCAATCGCCGCTTCAAAAGTGATTTTGGCGCGTGGTGATGCGTCATTAAGGACAAACACCATCGGTTTCGCACAGGATTCAACCAATTTCACCGTCGCACCAACCGCTCGCAAATCGTGGGGACTGGGCTTGGTTGGCACCACCACGTAATCGGCAATGCTGATCACCTCGTGAATGGCACCCGTAATGGCTGGCGGCGTGTCGATGACCACCACACTTACACCGGCCTGACGCAGGTTTTCCAAGTGGTCGTGCAGCTCATGCAATGAGGTTTGCACAAACACCGGTGCGGGATTTTCTCGTTCATTCCACCACGCAGCCAAACTGCCTTGCGGATCCGTGTCGATCACGGCGACGGGGCCATGCCCGCTACGTTCGGCCTGAACGGATATGTGACCTGAAAGGGTTGTTTTTCCCGATCCACCCTTTTGTGAGACAACGGCGATGACATGCATTGGGGTCTCCTTAGGCTGTCAGCGATTTGACAAACCTATAACCCCGCTTACGTGCGCACTATGACGCCAATCACTCGATAAAATTGTCAGAAAATTAGCCTCAGAATCGCTTGATAACCATGCTGGTGATGTCATCGGATTGCGGCGCACCATCTGTGTGCATACCGACAAAAGCAAACAGATTGGCGGTCAGCGCATGTGCCGACAAGGACCTGTTTTCGAGCAAACAATCGACCAGTCGCTCTTCGCTGAATGCATTGCGCTTTGAATCGAATGCTTCGGTCAGGCCATCGGTATATATGAACAGGGCATCGCCCTTTTTTAAGTGAAGGATATCTTGTTGATAAGGCACACCATGCTCAAAACCCAAGACCACGCCACCGCCGGTTTCAATGGGGCGCACGTCGCCATTTTCACCCACCAAATACGGCGGCAGGTGCCCCCCGTTGGCAAAGGTGAATTGCCATGTTTTAGGGTCGAGCACACCGTAAAACACCGTGACGAACATCCCCGGAATATCGTGACCGATCAGCAGCCGGTTCACCTCTGACAGGCACGCTGCAGGACCGGATTGACTCTGTGCCGCGGCACGAAACAAGGTGCGCACCACCGCCATATAGAACGCCGCAGGAACCCCCTTGCCGGATACATCCGCCACGACGACAGCTATGCTGCCGTCATCCAGATCGAAGAAATCGTAAAAATCCCCACCCATTTCCTGAGCCGGTGTGGTTTGAGCAAAAACCTGCAAGTCTTTGGAATTAGGGAATTTGGCTGGTAAAATCCGCTTTTGAATGGTGCCAGCAAGATCCATTTCTCTACGAATGGCTGCCAGCTCAGATTCCGTGTGCCACGCCTTGCGCCGAATTTCACAGTCGGCATATACCTTATCAAGGGTTGCGATCAGATCATTCATAGCAACGGGTTTGGTCAGAAAATCCACAGCTCCCTGGTTCATCGCTGTCCGAATGGCCGCAATATCCCGACTTTTGGTTACCGCAATACGAGGTACACGTAGGCGTTTACCCTTGAGCTTACGAAAGATGCCCAATCCACCAATGTCGTCACTGTCGATGGTCACCGCGGCAATGTCGATATCATCGAGCTCTGCCATAAGGCTCAGCGCTTGCGCCTGATCTCGAGCAAATACAAACGTATTTTCTCCGCCCCCGGTCGCCCCACCAAAATGAGCACGGATATGCTGTTCAAATTCCGGGTCGTCGTCGATAACTAAAGTCTTGGGCATGGTTCCCGTAATCCTGCTTTTCGGGCTAAGCCTTACCCTCATTCATTCTTAACACCAATTGTTCGTAAATCCAAAAGCCCACAATGATGACAATTGGATGAAAACCTATTGAATATAAGTAATGTTCGTGGCTGAATTATCTGGGGTCAAAAACAAAACGCCACGACTTCAAGATTCTGTAAAGACTTGCGGCGTTCTACGGGGGAAATTTATGGCGGACACTATTGTCTGGACCGAAAGCATGAGCGTTGGTTGCTCTGCGCTCGATGATGACCACAAAGTTCTGATACAGACCCTCAACGAATATATCGACGCCTTGGAAAATGACGAAGGCGTGTTCGTTATTGACGGTATTTTCTCGGTTTTACTGAATTACACCAATTTCCATTTTGCCCGCGAAGAGGCGATCATGGAAGCCAGCGGCTACTCAGGCTTGGAAAACCACAAACAAACCCACCGTGAACTTAAAGAACAGCTCATGGGAGTGCGGCAAAAATATATGCGTAATCCGTCTAGCGATTTGGAAGACGAAATTCGCGATTTCCTGCTCAGCTGGTTACAAAGCCATATTCTGGTGCGTGATATGGACTATAAGGACATGGTGCTCGAATCAGGGCTCGATATCGACAAGGTATTGGCCAACGTCGCCTGATCCTTTCTCGTCTTTTGTCAGCATACGGACCACACCCATGGGGCAAGTCGTTAAATTTTTTGGAATGCTGGTGCTTGGCATCGGCTTCACACTCGTTGTGTTCAGCCATTTGAGCATGGGCATGGTCTATGGCTGGGACAAGCTGGCACAGCAAATTGCGAACGACCCCGTCGGGACCGCCCTATCAATTGTGGCCTTCGTTCCCGGCACACTTTTGTATGGCCTTGGCATATTGATTGAAAAACTGGGCAAACGCTCAGATGAAAAATGGGCCGCGAAACAAGCGGCTGCGCGAGCTAAAAATCCGGAAACAATGCCCTCTATAGATCCGATTGCAGATCAGGGCGAGTCCTGAAAAAACTCCAACTGCCAGGTCATCTCTTCATCAGTAAAGGGGTATTCCCCTTCTGCACTGCCTTGAACTTCGCGCGGTGGCACTTTAGCAATACGCTTTTGGATGAGCATGGCGGTAGGCATGCTCAGCCCGGCTTTCCAACACAACGACACGATCCCTTTCGCGCTGGCAATCTCGATAATTTTACTCACAGTGGTCGGGTTTATTCCGGACATGAGCGTGAGGGCGACTTTTACAAACTCGACCTCACCACTCTGACTGGCTTCATGGACCGCTTTGTCGTCCAGCTCATTGCGGTCGAACAATATTTTAGCGCGCTCTTGTGGCGGTCCGCCCTCATCACGTTCGCGGGTACGCTCTGCCGCCTCCATCCGACGGGTAAACTCTTCACGAACCGCTTCGGCAGCGTTGTCACCAATATCCGCACGGAGCGCCAAGGTATCCAGCAAGCTGTCAGCTACGTACTCAACCAATTGCAAAACCGCCTTACGCGAAAGCGTCGGACGTTCTGCCAGTGGTTTGTGCCACGGTTCAATATCCTGAGCCTGCTCAACGATTCGGTCCAAGGTATCTTCACGAATTTGTGTCGATGTATTGCTCAACAGGACAATGATGGCATCGACATCCTTTGACTCGTAAATCGCGTCGGAGAGGTCTTCGCTCAGGTCGGTACGTTTGGCAATAACGCTTAACGCACCTAAAACTGGACCTGACCTGATGATCTCGAGAAGCTCTTCGTCCGTCAAAACCGGTGAATGTTCCAGCACAGGCGCACAGACCACCAGCTCCACATCGCGCGCCAGCCTTCGAATAACTTCTGGCGGCGCGTCGGCAATATCCTTAAGCGTTTCCGATAAGATCCGGCGAACACGCATCGCTTGATCCTTAGCCAGACGCTCCAGGACTTGATAGGTAAAGTCATGGACTTTACCCAGCTCCTCAGCATTAAGACCGGGGATCAGCTGGGCAATTTTTTCCGCAAGATTATAGCGCACCACATCATCGCTATCGTCTGAAAGCAAAAGGTCGGCCTGATGTGGGGTTGCGGCATTCTTAGCAATGGCACGACGGACCTCAGGCGCGGGGTCCTTAGCTAAAAAATAGAGAATCTCAGGAACCAAATCCTTACGCTTAGCCAGTTTCAGGCGGACTTTGACGTCATCATCACGGGCCAGCTTTTTAGCCTCGTCATAATCGATGGGTTTGCCCCTAAATTTATTGACCAGACCTTTGAACACAACCTTCACTCACCCTTTGACATCGCAAGGCGGTGCCAGACAGCAATCGCCCTTTGAGGTCTGCTTAACCTCATACATGGCTGCATCGGCCCGCGCCAAAAGGCTTTCAAGCTCTTCGCCAGTCTGTGGGCGGTAAACGGCGATGCCAATGGAAATTCCCAACGGATGGTCTGGACTGCCGGATAAATCGCGCAATTGCTCAGACAGTATGAGCAATTGACGCGAACGCGCAACGGCAGTCGTTTCATCCATCCCATCCAGCCACAGGGCAAATTCATCCCCACCCAAGCGGGCAATGACATCACCGGGGCGAACAAAATCGTACAGCAAGTCGCGCAACAGGAGGATCGCCTCATCCCCTTTCAAATGGCCATGTACATCGTTGACCATTTTGAAGTTGTCCATATCTATATAAAACAGCGCTCCGCTTGACCCGTCATGCGCCATACGATGGAAACGGCGAGGTAGTTCTTCATCGTAAAAGGCGCGTCGGTTCAACAATCCGGTCATGCTATCCGTTCGCGAGAGACGCACAATGCTTTCGTGGTTTTCTATCTGCTCGATAGCTATGCCCAATTGGTTGGAAATATCGTTGATCAGCAACTGGTCATCACTGGTCCAAGCGGAATGTTTCCACAGACAAATCACACCGTTGATCTCTCCGCCGTGAAGGCACGGCGCGGCAATCACCTGCCAGCCATCAATTTCAGCTTCCCGCAGCCACGGATTTTCATGAGGAAACAACAAGAAGTCCTCACTGATATGGTGAGGACCGCCAGTGCCGAATTCTGAAGTGGCTTCAAATTCTAGGTGCGCGTGATCTTTATCCTTCAATGAGGTGCGCAACACTCGGCATCCGCTAGCGCCCATAGCGCGAGCTGTCGCGGCAGCGGCGGCGCCCAACATATCCGTCGGGTTTATTTCATCGCGAATGGTATTGACGATATAACCGAGAACCTGTTCGCGCTGATGGGCATGGGCCAGCGCCGTCGCCCGTTCCCGTTCGGCAGTGACATCGCGGCACACGCCGCGTATGCCAAGACGATTGCCATCGTCCTCATGGAACGGAATAGCGGACACGACCACACACGCTGAGGCCCCATCTGCTCTATGCATCCAGACTTCAATGTCCTCAACGCGCTTTTCACACATGAATGGAATCGGGCTGTATTCTTCAGCATCAATGATGAACTCCTCCGGCCTATGCCCAATGATATCTTCAGGCATATATCCAAGCGCACCGGAGCGTGAGACGAACACGAAACAACCGTCGTCATCCACTTCCCAGGAAAAATCACTAGAGACCTCAACAAGGTCCTTAAAACGCTGACGTGATTCAATAAGGGCGTCGCGCAGGTTGCTGTCCAGGGTTTGGTCGTGAAACAAGAGCAACACCTGCTGGCCCAAGACATTGGGGATCAAGGTCACTTGATAAATCACTTGCCCAGACAGCGTAAGTAAAGAGAGCGTAGATGTGCGTACCTGTGCATGTTGCTGCGCGGCTGAGGTAAGTTCACTCAGTTGATCGTTAAGTTTGCCATCAAGCAGGGTTTCAATCCGCGAGGCGTGTTGGTTAACCGAGAGGCTACCGGTTTGCGGATTGAACAGCGCTGCCGCTTCATCGTAGCCGGCCACCAAAGTGTCTTCCGGGCTGCCTGTATCGCAAGTGTGCATCGCCACCTCTTTTTGAGATGGGGGTGTTACTGAACTTGGGGGCGCAGAATCACTCATGAACACCACTTTAAACGATTATTTTCGATGCTTTCCAGAAACTAACGTGCAAGCGTTAACAAAAATCATACAAAAAGAAGAACACGCAACAATCAAAGGATGCACCAGAAATTGATTTTCCTTGATATCGCGCATATTCAGGAGCACGACATGGAGGCGTCAAATTCAAACATACGGTCATACCACTGGGGCTCAACCCAAATGGCGATTGGTCGTCCGGCAATGAGCTTATCCTTGACCACGAAGGATACGCGTTGATTGTCCGCCAATCGCAATCGGCGCTGTCCAATCAAGGTCTGATCATCAGCATAATAAAGCTTCAACAGCCCCGTGCGCGGCCATTGCGCGCCGCGATTTGTGAGTTTGAACACCGCACCGCTATCGATACACGATGCTGAAACATCAAGACGCAAAGAAACGGGGGGCGCAGCAGCAATTTCCGTTTGGGCAAGAAATTCAGCAGCTTGCGACATGTTCATAAACACGAAAGTTGAGGCGCAAAACACAAACGCGCCAAAGACGCGCTTCAAATCATGCCTGATCTTAAATGTGTGCGTAGCGTGTGTGTGGGTAGCGTGCATCACGTTCGACATCCTGTCCACCGCTCCTGCGGCCAAACTCCTGCGGCCAAGCCCGGCATCCTTCTGGACGCACCACAAAAGGGCTATAGCATCTCAGAAGCACTCTCATTACCGTTAATAATCATATATTTATACGCGTCCGACCTTAACAAAATGTAACCTCAACCCTGGACATCCCTTCCAGACACACCTAAATGCCATAATAAGCTCCTGTTCATCGGCACAGCCCCAACAGTATTGAATTGAGATATTTTCCATGAACGCAGAAAATTTTGAAGATTTGGCCCAGCAATACGTCATGTCTGGGTTTAAGCACCGCATGCTTTATGTTTTCGTCCGCGTCGGTGCGATTAACCCAGAAGATTTAGAGGGAGCCTCAGACGAAGATGCAATGATGGTTCAGGTGCTGTTTGACGCCCATCAGCCCGCGGTACACGGCATGTCGTTCAGCTCGCTCCGAGAGGTCGCCGATGCACAAAGCCCGGAATGGAACATGGTTGTTGTGGGGGGGGCCAAAAACGACGACGCCAGCTTGCCCAGCGAAGAACAGGCACAGGCTTTTCTTGCCGATATGAGAGAAAAAATTATGGTTGGCGCGATAGATGAATATGCTCTGTTGGACCGCAACGGCAACCAAGTCGAAGTTGAAACCGACGTTGCCCCCATCAGCACCAGCACGCAGATCAATTGAGGCCAAAACCGTACGGATAGGCTCAAAAACCATGTCCTTGCAACGGTCTGAAAAAAATTATATCTGATAGAGGGTTTTTACAATCTGGAGGCGATATTAAAATGGCCCTGCACACTGGTATTAAATTTAAAACATCTGCGCCGATCAATGTGATTGAAGACTGGCTTGAAGCCAATTGCAAAGGCGAATGGGACTTGGAAATTGAATCTATTTCCACCGTACTTGGGCAAAAAGCCATGGCGGTTTACTTCGAAACAGAAGCTGACCGGGATGCCTTCAAGGCGACATACAAAACCCTATCGTAAATAAGCGTCATGAAACTTTGAACAGAATGTGATAAGCTACACGCATGGCAATTATCGATACCCAAAGCAGTGACGTTAGAAGCGCATTCACCCAGGCGGTGAATGCGGGTAAGACTGTTGCCCCGCGCCCTGAGGATAAACCTGAGGCTAATACGGACAAAAAATCCACTCAGGCGCCGCCTCCGCGCGCCCAATACGACACAGTGACGCTGTCCGATGGTGGCCAAAAAATTGTGAACTTGGGGCGGGCGCAGGACCTGGGTGCAGAACTTAAAAACGCACCAGTCGATGAAAATTTTGCCGACACACTCAAAAATTCCACCGATGATGTTTTTCGCATCACGCAGTTGTTCACACAGACCGTGAAATCCGCCTTCAGCTGGTTTCGTTAAGTTTAAAGAAACTTACGGCAACAGCTCGCATCACCACGCGCCCCACACCATCCACATCAACGCAATGACAACAACACTGCAAAGTGATGTCTAATCATTTGTTCCCGTACGCGCATTATGCCAATTCAATGATTCATCACGGACGAAAGTTCCCTGCTGTTTTGCCCCCTACCCGCCAGACCTAATAAAGATCCATGTTATGCCAACTGCCACTTCCGTGAATGAGCACTGAATTACGCACAAAACCAAAAGAGGCCCCGCAACGCTTTGCAGGGCCTCATGTATTTGGCGGATGGGGTGGGATTCGAACCCACGGAGAGCGTTAACCCTCGCTGGTTTTCAAGACCAGTGCCTTCAACCACTCGGCCACCCATCCTCTGTGAGTGACCTGATAGCACCCAGTGCGGATTGGGGCAACTATTTGCCGCACTATTTTCAACTTTATGCCCTTCCACCTATTCATTCTATCTTTTGCCGTATTTCCACTCAGTCTATTTCTTCGCTCGACGCATAGCACGGCGCTGACCAAATTGGAGGCCGGCGCGTTTTTCGAGGTGCCGGACGGAACCACGCAGGTTGGACATTTGGTGCGCCAAGTTGCGAATAAAATGATGGGGTTTGGGGGGGCGTTCCCTTGGGCGCATGGTTGGTGTCTCCATCGCATTGAATGATGGCGTTATTGCCGCAGCATCCATGACCCGTGATGTCCGCGAAGTGAACCACCGAACGCAATCGATCGCGGCAGCAACGGAAGAAATGGTTATCACTGTGAAAGATATTGCCAGCAATTCAGAAGCTGCCGCGACTGAGGCAGAGCATGCGCATGAAGCGTCTCGATCTGGAAAGGCCGCGGCCGAGCGCTCAGTAAGCACAATGGAATCAATTGCACACGCCGTAGATAACGCCGCCGCTAAGGTGGATACCTTACAAGAGGCGACGTCACAAATCAGCGACATGGTCGGTGAGATCGATGCCATCGCCAAGCAGACCAATTTGCTCGCCCTCAACGCAACCATCGAAGCCACACGCGCGGGTGAAGCCGGAAAAGGCTTCGCCGTTGTCGCCTCTGAGGTCAAAAATCTTGCAAACCAGACATCGCGCGTAACCGACGAAATCACCAAGCGTATAGACAACTTGCGCTTGGAAATGAATGTCATTGTCAAATCCATGGAAGACGGGGCCGTCGCCGTCGCAGCTGGGCGAGAGGTCATTCAAGCCACTAGCGACGAAATGGATACCATTTCAACGCGCATCACCGACGTCACCCACCGTATGGCAGATATCTCTGGCGTTCTCGCCCAACAGTCCGAGGCCTCTAACGAGGTCAGCCAAGGCATCTCGGTAATCGCGTAAATGGCGGCCAAAAACGTTGAATCCATTGACCGTGTGGTCGACGCTATGGATATCGCCGACAAAGGCATCACGTCTGATATGGATGATGTCATGACCATGCAGGTCCCCCATGCCACAATCCAACGCGCCAAATCCGATCACGTTATCTGGAGGAAAAAACTCGCGGAAATGGTTATTGGTCGTCAGGCTCTCGATCCAAACAAATTGGCAGACCATCATCACTGTCGGCTGGGTAAGTGGGTTGACGCCGTCTCAGACCCGGCAATCAAGGACCACCCTGCCCTTAAGGCTCTGTCAAAACCGCATGCCCTTGTCCACAGCCACGGCATCGAAGCTGCGCGCAAGTTCACAGAGCATGACCTTGAAGGCGCGTTAGCTGAAATTGCGTTGGTGGAGGAACCATCCAAGGAAGTTTTACGGCTTCTCGACGAACTTCAAAACACCCAATAACCGCAGCCTTATGCGGTGAGGTCTTCCAAAACGTAACGGACCATAGCTTCCAGCATGATTTCACGCGGAAATGCGTTACGATTGAGCAAATGCTTGGTGACGAGGCGCGCCAGTCCCCCTCGGTTGCGGTTAAACGGCATGCCCGTAGCAATGTGATCGCAGTTAAGCGCCCCCAAAAACGTTGCCCCCGGAAGGATTTGATCGGCAAGCAGCATTTGTCCATCATTAAGCGAGCTGATTCGAGACAGTGCCTGGTACGCCGCCATCATCCCTGCCGACATATCCGCGGCGTTTACAACCGCGGCACAAACACTATACGCGCGTACCGCAGTCGGCATTTCGAATGCTTCAAGAAATGCGGTCCGGGTTTGCGGGCTGAGGCTATCAACTGCGGCACCGTTAAATCGTGCACAGGTGGGCATGGGCAGGACGCGCTCAATCCATTTCAGCCAATCGGGCGTCATAGCGTGAAGTGGGGAGCCGCCCACACAGCCGACCAGAGACACAATTGCATCGATTTCGTCAGTTGTTTCAGGATACAAAGCGAGCATTTCAAGCGTATCGGCCGCCCCCTTGGACATAGCAACCAAAATCGTGAAAGCCCCCCTATCGTTTTGCGGTGCCTTCGCCATTGTTTCCAGAACATGATCCCGCAACCTGCGGGCATTTTCCGCACACCCGCCCCGCCCTGCCATAGGCGCGATGGACGTCCGCGCACCCAAATTTTCGAGGTGCGCCAGCCCATCAGTCAAGCAATCGGCCATAAAAGAAATGCATTCGGTCAAAAAACCCGGCACGGCGATCACAGTAATGCCTTCCAATCGACCGGAAATGGCCACTGGCGCACCAGGGCCTTGAGGTTCTGCACTCAAGGATGTGAAAAATTCATTCGTGGGACGGGCATCAGGCAAGTCGTTGCCGTGATTCTCGTTCAACGCAGCGACAATTTCGCGGAACCGCCCGCGCCCATCGGACAAGGCGGTGCGGTCGATGGCTACATTAATGGGAATGGTATCGGGCAAAGGCATTGGATCACCCTAGCAAGTTCGCATGACCATTCCGTTACAAAAAAATGGCGCCGAACGTTCCCTGAAAATCACATGATGATACATGCATTAAGCTGAAAATTTGTTTTTAATCAATGAGCTAATCTGAGTAAGACACTCATCAACGGAAGCCATGCCCGTGTCCAAAACCAATTCAGGATTAGTTGGCAACTCATACGGGGCATCAACACCTGTAAAGTCTTTGATCTTTCCCGCACGCGCCTTTTTATAGAGACCTTTGGGGTCGCGTGCTTCACACACGTCGATGGATGCGGACAAAAATACTTCAATAAAGTCATCACCCGCAATTTTGCGCGCCAGTTGTCGCTCTTCGTGATAAGGCGAAATAAATGCCGCTATGGCGATGATGCCAGCCTCGGCAAGCAACCCCGACACTTCGCTCACCCGGCGGATATTTTCACGCCGGTCTTCTTCGCTGAATCCCAAATTACCGGACAAGCCATGACGCACATTGTCGCCATCCAAGACGTAAACCTGAAAACCCGCATCAAACAAATGCTTTTCCAAGGCAAAAGCCAAAGTGGTCTTGCCCGAGCCTGGTAAACCAGTGAACCACACGACGCCACCCTTATGACCGCTTTTGGCAGAACGTTCGTGAGCCGTCATACGGTGCTCAACACGACTGATGTTTTGAGATTTTTGGGTCATATTCAAGAAGACGTTCCATAATTAATTTGGTGATTTGGAGCATATGGTAACTCCGTACACAGGGTCAACCAATCACACTGTACAAATGAACTAGATCGTTGTGCCAATGCAGGGTCTATCGACTAAGCCCATGCATCGTGAAATAATGAGGACCATGCAAATCGACGTCTTTTTCGATCCCATCTGCCCTTGGTGTTATATCGGCAAACGCCGGTTACAGCGTGCGCTTGGTCTGCGCTCTTCAATCAGCGCCACCTTGAATTGGCAACCGTTCATGCTCAATCCCGAGATGCCGCCTTCCGGCATGGAGCGTACGATTTATTTGGCGCATAAATTTGGCTCAGAGTCTCGCGTGCGACGATTACTTGGTGCCTTGGAAAAGACCGGCCAATCCGAAGAAATCGATTTTCAATTCGATCGCATCGACCACACTCCGGCCACAGTGAATGCGCACAGACTTGTCCATTACGCGAACGAATTCGGCCTTGCCGAAAGTGTGGTAGAACGCCTGTTCAGCGCCTACTTCGAAGAAGGACGTGACATCGGCGGTTTGGATGAACTTTCCGCTATTGGCCGCTCGGTGGGTTTGGAAAGCAGCGTTCTGGACGGCTACCTCGACAGCAGCACTGATGTATCGTGGGTGCGCGAGCGCAACAGCATGGCCCACAGAATGGGCATCAACGGGGTCCCCTGTTTTCTGCTGGATGGAAGCCTTGCCTTGCAAGGTGCCCAACCACCCGAAACAATCGCCCGGCTACTTGACGCAGCCGCGGCTTAAAACAAAAAAATGGGGGCCCCAAACCGGAGCCCCCACATTTCACATGTGCAGTTACCTTAGAACAGCGGCGTGCTCAGCTTGACCACCACAACCGCGGTGCCGTCGCCTGCAATACCGAAGTCGTTGTCATTGATGAGCATCATGGTGTTGGCATCAACGAGGCCAATGCCTTCAATCTTTTTGGGCATTCCTCCACGGTTGTCGGTGTTCATCACCAAGGTCTTGGCCAGCGCTGGAATCCCCTTTTTTGCCATGCCTTCGACCTTCAACTGTTCAAGCGACGGGGAAACGATTTCCGCGTCCCACTTGCTGCCTGCGATGTTGCGCCCCTTACTCAAATCAACAACATAGAACTTGGTGGTCTTGGAGATTCGTTCCAGAACCAACAAGCGATCGCCTTTCAGCGCTGTCATTTCACTGACTTTGATGTCTTTAGGCGTACGTTTTTTCTTGGCGTTATCGACTGCAAAGCTTTTCGGGTCATCCAGCGGGTAGATATATTCACCGACCACCTTCAAGCTGGCGATGTCGAGCTTGAACAAGCGCACCGCGTTGGATGTTTTGTAGGCTTTTGCGTTGGGATAGGCCAAGGGGCTTTGCATTGCAAAATACAACGACTTTTCGTCGTCCGATACGGCGATGGATTCAATACCACGGTTAAGCTTACGCCATTTCAAAATACCCGGCAGGCTGGCCGTAACCGGGTATTTGGCGGCATCGAGGTCTTGATCCAAACCCGTCGGCACCAAGCGGTTGAGCACACGACCGTCCGCAGCCACATGGGCAATGGAGGGGCCGTATTCTTCCGAAATCCAGAATGTACCATCGGACATTTTCACCACGGCTTCCACATCCAGACCTTCACTGTCGAACGCCAAATGGGCGCCCATGTTGCCATAGCCGTTTTCGGTGTTGGAGGTCGTCAACGGATTGACCACGCCGCTGATAGGCTGACCAACGGTGTTTTTCAGCGTTACGGTTTCCAAAACTTTAAAGCTGCGGTCGGCGTTGAGCGCAATTTTGTAAATGGTCGGCGTGAAGCCCGGCATAGGGAAAACCTTGCCCTTTTTGTCGCTGCCGCAAAGGCCCGCATTCGCTGTTCCCAACAGCTTTTTCACATCGCCGCATTTGATGTTCGGACCACGATCAGTGACGGTATAAAAAACGTTGTCGGGATCACCTTTATAATGAAACGCCCCGCTGCCGATGCCGACGTTGAAATCCATGGTCTTGCCACCGTGGAAAGCAACCGTGCCCAGATCCAAAGCATTCATTTCAGCCGAATAGACACCCTGCTGCAACGTGGATGACTGCGCGCATGCCGCCAAGCTAACGGCGGCGATGATGGCGCAAACGCCACCCGTAATTGGTTTGATGGTCACGAAAAGACCCCCTTTGCTTTCAATCAAAAATTGGTGCGCCGAACGACAATTCGGCGCACCAATGAACGCTAGGGAATTCATGTAACGGTGACGTGACGGGTATATGAACTTTACGCAGCTGCAATATCAGCTAGCGCCCGCACCAAGCTGTTCACGCCTTTAAGACGCTCCATACCGCCGTCCCACGCCCGTTTGACGACCAATTTATGGTCCGGGCGTAATTTCACGGTGCCGACCTGATCGGTAATGTAGTGGATCAAACCCGCCGGGTTGGGGAATTCGTTGTTGCGGAACGACACAACCGCACCCTTTGGTCCACTGTCTATCTTATCGATGTGTGCACGACGGCACATCCGCTTAACGGAGACGGTGCTGAGCAGGTTCTCGACCTCACCCGGCAGTTTGCCGAAGCGGTCGATCATCTCCGCAGCGAAGGCTTCCGATTCCGCGTCGTCTGCTAAACGCGACACACGGCGGTACAGCTCCATGCGTAAATTGAGGTCCGACACATAGCTTTCGGGAATCAGCACCGGAATTCCGATGCTGACTTGTGGGGAATAATCTTCCTCGGGTGCTCCGTCGCCCGACAGTTCGCCTTTGGCTTCGGCCACAGCTTCTTCTAGCATCTGTTGATACAGCTCGACCCCGACCTCACGGATGTGGCCCGATTGTTCTTCGCCCAACAAATTGCCCGCCCCGCGGATGTCCAGATCATGCGACGCCAGCTGAAAACCTGCACCTAAGGTATCGAGCGTCTGCATGACGGTGAGCCGTTTTTCCGCCGTGGGTGTGATTTTTTGCCCCGGCGGTAAAGTCAGATAAGCATAGGCACGGGTTTTCGACCGCCCCACCCGGCCACGTAGCTGATAAAGCTGCGCCAAGCCGAACATGTCGGCACGGTGGATCAAGATGGTATTGACGCTGGGCAGGTCCAGGCCGCTTTCGATGATGTTGGTCGACAACAGCACGTCGTATTTTGCTTCGTAAAAGTCGGAAATGACGTCTTCCAGATCGCTCGCCGCCATCTGGCCGTTGACCACCGCGACCTTCACTTCCGGGACCAGTTCCTTGAGCATTTTCTTCAAATGTGCCTGGTCCTGAATGCGTGGGCACACATAAAACGTCTGTCCGCCACGGAAGCGTTCACGCATGATCGCTTCGCGCACCACAACCGGGTCGAACGGCATTACAAACGTGCGCACCGCCAAGCGATCAACCGGCGGCGTGGCGATGAGGCTCATTTCCCGCACCCCAGTCAGGGCAAGTTGAAGCGTGCGCGGAATCGGCGTCGCCGTCAACGTCAGCACATGCACGTCGGCTTTCAAGGCTTTGAGTTGTTCTTTGTGCTTCACGCCGAAATGTTGTTCCTCATCGATGATCAGCAAGCCCAGATCGCGAAACCCGACATCCTTGGCCAACAGCGCATGGGTGCCGACGACGATATCCACGGTGCCGGATGTCATACCCTCCTTATTGGCCTTCATATCTTTGGCGGTCACCAGTCGGGAAAGCTGGGCAATGCGAATGGGAAAACCCTTAAAGCGATCCACGAAATTACGATAATGCTGACGCGCCAACAGCGTGGTGGGAACCACCAAGGCCACCTGACGCCCCGACATCGCCGCAACGAACGCGGCACGCAACGCCACCTCAGTCTTACCAAAACCGACGTCGCCACAAACCAGACGGTCGGTTGGTCGCCCCTCGCCCAAATCCGCCACCACGGTGGCAATGGCGCGGGCCTGATCTTCGGTCTCACTGTAGGCAAAGCGTGCGGCGAATTCATCCAGCGCGCCCGGTTCGGGAACCATGCGTTCAGTCTGGCGCAATTCACGCCCGGCCGCAATTTTGATCAGCTCTTCCGCCATGTCCTTTAAACGTTTCTTCAGACCGGCGCGGCGAGCCTGCCACGCAGCACCGCCCAGACGGTCTAACTGCGCGCCGGCGTCTTCCGATCCGTAACGCGTGATGACATCAATGTTTTCGACCGGCAGGAACAGCTTGTCGCCGCCGGAATAAATCAGTTTCAGACAATCGTGCGCCGCGCCACCGACATCCAATGTCACCAGGCCCGCATACTGCGAAATGCCATGTTCAAGGTGCACGACCATGTCGCCTTCGGACAAGGTTGAAACGTCGGCGATGAAGTTTTCCGCCGATACCTTGCGTTTACCGGGACGGCTGAGACGTTCGCCCAAAATATCCTGTTCGGATATGACCGCGATGTCCTCGGTCACAAACCCGCGTTCAAGACCCAACACGGCAATACCGATGGCCCCCTTAGCTAAGCCGTCGACATCGGCCCAATCTTCGACTGCGACCAGTGCTCCGAGACCATGTTCGCCCATCACCGTCATTAGCCGTTCGCGAGTACCGCTCGTAAACGCGCCGACCAAGGTCCGCTTGCCCTGAACCTCCAACGCTTTTATGTGAGTACCTAACACGTCGAAGACGTTGGCGTCGGGGTTGACGCGGGCATCAGAAAACTCGCGCCCGGCTTTGGCCCCGGCGTTGAGGTTGGTCTCACCCTCGGGCGCATCGAACGGATCAAGCTCTGCTGTAGCAAAAGGCCGCAGGACCTGATCGATTTCCTTGGCTTGCAGATACAACCGTTCCGGTGGAACCGGTTTATAAGGCGGCGCGCCCGTGGTTTGCACAGCTTTCGTGCCCCCTTTGGGGCCGTTCATCATGGCTTTGCGCGCTGCGTAGTATTCGGCAATCAAATCCAGGCGGGCTTCGATGGATTCCGGAACCTGATGGTCCAGCAACACCACCGCGCCCGACATGTAATCCAACACCGTTTCCAGACGTCCGTCGTAAAACAGCGGTAACCAGTGTTCCATACCGATGTGACGGCGGGCTTCGGACACGGCTTCGTAAAGCACGTCGTCCTTGGTCACCGCACCGAACAGGGCGCGGTAACCGGTACGAAAGCGGCTGATGGCATCTTCGTTGAGCGGCACTTCACTGACCGGGCGCAACGCCAGTTCCTTGACGTCACCGGTGGTGCGCTGGCTGGCCGGATCGAAGCAGCGCAGGCTTTCGACCTCGTCACCGAAGAAATCAAGGCGCACGGGTTCTTCCGCACCGGTGGGGAAAATGTCGACCAACCCGCCCCGCTTGGCAAATTCACCGGGTTCCATCACCGTTTGGGCGTGGTGATAACCGTGTTCGACCAAATAACGGTCCAGGTTGTCAGGCGAAACCGTATCGCCCGAGTGGATCAAAAAGGTTGAATCCTTGAACGCATCGCGCGGTGGGACACGTTGCAAAAAAGCACTGACGCTGGCAACCACCACACGCCCCTGATCGCTGGATTTGCTCAACAAACGTGTCAGCGCGTCGATACGCTGGCTGACGATTGCCGCGTTGGGCGATACCCGGTCATAAGGCAGACAATCCCAACCGGGAAAATCGATGCGTTCGACCTCGGGGGCAAAAAACTGCAAGGCATCGTCAAGGTGTGCACCCGCGACATCATCGCGTGCAATGAACAGCACGTCCCGACCGCTGTTGGCCAATTCAGCGGCCACGCGGGCATCCATGCCTCCGGGTGCACCGGAAATGCGAATGCGACCCGGCACCGTCAGTTTTTCGATCAGGTGTTTCACGTCTTTATCGGTCCGTTTTCTTATTGGCCGTCATTAAAATCTCGCAGGCGTTTCATCATGGCTGTATTCCATTCCCCCGGCACATCGGCCTTGCCCATCACCCACTTGAACAAATCCATATCGTTATTACCCAGCAGCCTTTCCAAGTCTTCAACCTCATCGTCGGTCATTGTCGCCATATGTGCGTTTGCAAAATCGCCGAACATCACGTCGTTTTCCTTCATCCCCATGTGGGTGCAACGAAAAAGCAGACGTTTGCGCTTGGCATCGAGTATTTCGGGCATGACTCAGCTCGGCTAGTGTGTTGGGGCGGATGAAGGTATAAATCTTTGTGCCCCATCTGTCAGCACACTCATTCGGACACGCCAATATGCGCCCAGAAATACTTTATCCGCTGTTTAAGCCCGTCGACACGCTCAAAGGCGTTGGGCCACGCCTAAAACCGGCGCTGGAACGACTAGCCGGTGAACATATTGTCGACTTGCTATGGCACCTGCCTACGAGCGCAGTGGACCGCCGCCATCAATGCAAGGTTAACGAGGCTGGACACGGTGAGCTATGCACCATCACAGTGCGCGTACAACACCACATTGCACCACCGACCAAATCGCGGCCCTACCGGGTGATCTGCGAGGACGACACTGGCGTCCTAGTTCTGACATTTTTTCGCGCCCACACAGATTACCTGCTCAAAACCCTGCCCGAAGGCGAACTGCGCGTGGTGTCTGGCACCATTGAGCATTATTCCGGTGAAATCCAGATGACCCACCCCGACCATGTGGTGAAGGTCGATGAGATTGAAACCGTGCTGCGCCTCGAGCCGGTCTACCCCCTCACCCACGGCATTTCCCAAAAGGTACTCGCCAAAGCCATCCACGGCGCACTGGATCAAACCACACCACTTGCAGAATGGCACGATCCGGCCTTACAGGCGAAACACCAGTGGCAGTCCTGGCACGAATGCCTTCTGAAAGCCCACACACCTGAAAACCTGTCTGAACTGGATGTTCAGGCCCCGGCGCGTCAGCGTCTTGCCTATGACGAATTGCTCGCCAACCAACTGGCCTTGGGGTTGGTCCGACGCGGTATGCGCAAGGCCAAAGGTCACCCCACACGCGGCGATGGGCATCTGCGCGATAAGGTCATCGGCGCCTTGGCGTTTGAGCTAACCGGATCGCAAACCACGGCACTGGGGGAAATCATCGACGACATGGAGACCGATGTGCGCATGTTGCGTTTGCTGCAAGGCGACGTTGGGTCAGGCAAAACCGTGGTGGCACTGCTGGCGATGCTGGCGGCGATTGAGGCGGGTTCTCAGGCCGTGTTGATGGCACCCACCGAAATTCTCGCCCGCCAACACCTCAAAACCATCGAACCATTGGCCGATGCCGCGGGTGTTAAGGTCGCGCTCCTGACCGGACGCGACAAGGGCAAAAACCGCGCCGCCATACTGAATGGCCTTAAATCCGGCGACATCAAAATCGCGATCGGCACCCACGCCCTTTTTCAAGACGATGTGGAGTTCTCAGAACTACGCATGGCCGTGATCGACGAACAGCATCGCTTTGGCGTGCATCAGCGCCTAGAATTAGCCGCTAAGGGGTTCGCCGTTGACGTGCTGGTGATGACCGCAACGCCGATCCCCCGCACCCTGATGCTGACGGCCTATGGCGACATGGATGTCTCGCGGCTGTTGGAAAAACCCGCAGGTCGCTTGCCGGTCGATACGCGGGTCATACCCGCCTCTAAAATCAGTTCCATCGCCGAAGGGGTACAACGCAAGCTCGACGAGGGAGCGCGAGTCTATTGGGTCTGCCCATTGGTCGAAGAAAGCGAAACTCTTGACCTAGCTGCAGTCGAAGGACGCTATGAAGTCCTCAAGAAAATGTTCGGCGACCGGGTTGGATTGGTCCACGGGCGCATGAAGGGAAAAGAAAAAGATGCCGTGATGGAGGACTTTAAATCTGGAAGCATCGATATTTTGGTCGCCACCACTGTGATCGAAGTCGGCGTCGACGTCCCCGAAGCCACGGTGATGGTGATCGAACATTCAGAGCGTTTCGGCCTGGCCCAATTGCACCAATTGCGTGGGCGCATCGGGCGTGGACAAGATGCCTCGACCTGCTTGCTGGTTTACCAAACGCCGCTTGGCGAAGTGGCGCAGAAGCGCCTTAAAATCATGCGTGAAACCGAAGACGGCTTTGTCATTGCCGAAGAAGACTTGAAGTTGCGCGGTGCGGGTGAGCTGCTGGGCACACGCCAGAGCGGTCTGCCTGAATTTAGAATGGCCGACCTGGAATCCCACCAAGGTCTACTGAGCACCGCAACCAATGACGCCAAAGTGATATTGGAAACCGATCCGGACTTGCAAACACCACGCGGACAGGCTTTGCGCATCCTGCTTTACCTATTTGAGCGCGACGCCGCGATCAAATATCTACGCTCGGGCTAAGGAACACACCGTATGGGACAAACATTTTCCGTCGCCGTATCCGCCGTGATCAAACGCGACGACAAAGTGCTGTTGCTTAAACGCAGCCCGAAACAAGAACACGCGCCTGGGCTTTGGGATCCCTGCTCAGGGCGCATAGAAAGCGGCGAAACTCCAAAGCAAGCTGTGGTTCGCGAAGCCCGCGAAGAAACCGGGCTAATCGTCGAACCGCTACGCGTGATCGACACCTTTCATTTTCTGCGCGGCCCGCAAAAAGAAGAGTCCATCGGCATCACGTTTTTATGCCGCGCGGGTGAAGGCGACGTGGTGCTGTCGCACGAGCACACTGAAGCCCGCTGGGTAGCACCCGATGCACTCGATGATTATGAAATGGCAGATGGGCTGAAAGAAATATTAACGTCCCTGACAGGGCGTTAAGGGTTGTCTAAATGCTCCGTTGAACGCGCCACGATTTTGCCGCGCTCTTCAACAGGACGGTGATCCGGCGGCGTAACGATACCGCCGGAAATGACCATTTTCAACGCATCCTCAACGCTCATCGATAACGGCACCATGTCTTGCTTGGCCACAAAAATCAAAAATCCCGAGGTTGGGTTCGGTGTGGTCGGCACAAACAGGTTAATAACCTCTTCTTCGGTCAGACTTTGTACCTCACCCTTAGTTGACCCGGTGATAAACGCAATCACCCACATACCGCGGCGTGGATATTCGACCAAAACCGCTTGGCGAAAGGCGTTGGATTGCTGTGCCAAAACAGTCTCGAGGATCTGTTTAAGTGCCTTATACACCCCGCGCAACACCGGCACATTGCCCACAACACGTTCCCACTGACGCTGAAAAAAGCGTCCCATGAAGCCCGCAGTGAACGCGCCGATCAATACCAAGCCAACAACCACCACCACGACACCCAAGCCCGGAACACCGTAAGGAAGATAGGTTTCGGGGTTATACTTATCGGGGATCAGCGGTGTGACCTTGCCGTCCACATAGGTGACAAACGCCCACCCCAGATAAAATGTGATGGAGATCGGTGCGGTGATCAAAATGCCCGCGATGAAATAACCGCGCAATTTAGCCAGCAAGCTGGTGCGGACGGGTTTTGCATCTGCGTCTTGAGGCAAGTCTTGATCGGACATTGGGGGGGGTGCTCTGCTGGGGGTTCAAATACCTGAAGCGCACAGTCTACCAAGCGTGCGCCATCATCAAGTGATTTCCATCACGAATATATAATGGGTATCAAAACGGGCAATAGTGTGGCCGAAACAAAAGGTTATTTAGGTGTTTTCTTACTCATTGAGCGGATTGTGTCCGCCATGATGTGCATTAGTCCCCGAATAAATGGATCAGCATTATCCAATTTATGCAAAAACATCTGCTCCGTGACCACGATCACCGTCGTTGATTCCGCCGCGCGTGCACTGGCCATACGTGGGCTATCATCGATCAACGACATTTCACCAAAGATACCACCGACGCCAACGGTGCCAAGAATTTGCTCACCACCATCTTCCTGGGGGCGGAAAATTTCGACGTTTCCCTTTTGCACGATAAACGCCATGCGTCCCGTACTGCCCTGCTTGAAAATGATCTCCTGTTCTGGATAGACCTTACGTTCGATCAATGCATCGCGTGGCATGCTGGCTGCCCCCTATATAGGTTTCAAACGTAGAGCGTCTTGATATTGTAGGGTCTTTATGGTGCTTTCGCCAATGCATCTGCAAAAATGCCCCGTGCAATATATAGGGCGTCGACGGGCTTCATGCCTGATTTTATGCGCGGGTCATACAATGTTTTCAGATAAAGCTTGTCCCAGCGCGACCATGTCAGAGACGTGTCGAGGGGCCGAAACAAGGTTGGCCAATAAGCCTCGACATCATTGGGCAGCCCCATAACCTGGGTTAATTCTTCCAATAGGCAAGCGTTGATTTTCACCGGGTCCCGTTCCACATTGACCACGACGATGGCCTTGACGATCCGGTCCACCGGTTTTTTCCAATTGAGAAAAAAACACACCATCGTGGGATCAGCCGTTAAACGCTTAATCACGTTGGCGTCGATGTTATCGCCCTTGATAGCTCCCATTTCCTTGCGTTTTAAAAACAGCAAATCGATCGAAGGAACATCTGCTCCCGGCTTGACTTGGCTAAATTTCAAGCCTGTCATCTTGGCCAAACCGCCCAGGTGTCGGCTAGCCATAGCTGCAAGTTCCTGTGTGGGCCGCCCCTGCACCGTTAGGCCGACCGGGCCTTGCCATTTGGCGATGACCTTGGGGCCTGAATTCAAACCATACTCATCGCCAAACACAACTTGACCGAAGTGGCGGACGAGGTCGTCCAGCTTAGGCCGCAATTCTTCTGCACCTAGCGATGATACGCTGGCCAAAAAAAAGCACACACCAAGGACAAAAAACATCCGCATCGCAACACTCCGGCTCATGGCGGTAAGACAATATCCTCAACCACCCTATCACGACTCTCTTTGTATCGAATGCCAGAGCTGTATAAAATAAACCTAAGAACGCCCATCAACAGGAGGCAGAGAGCCACATGACATCAATAGCACTGGTTTCTATCGTCAGTCCCGATCGCGTTGGCTTGGTTTCCGCCATCACGGGGCGTTTGTTCGACCTGGGCGCAGACCTGGGCGACACCTCTTTCGTGGTGCTGGGCGGCAGCGCAGAATTCACCGCCATCTGTGAGTTTCCGGGTGGTATGGAATTTGAGTCCTTGCAAGCAGAACTTGAAGCCTTACCGGAAATTGGCGAGGGCGAGGTCAAGGTCACTCGCTTTGAACTGGCGTCCACAAAATCGACATCAGGCACCATCACCCATACGATATCCGTGTCCGGCGGCGACAGCCCCGGTTTGATGGCGCGATTGTGTGAAGTCTTCCAGCAGTTCGGCGCCAATATCGTACGCCTGAATTCAGAACGCGTCCCTGGCGATCAACGAAACCAGTACGTAATCAGCGCATCAGTCGCCATTCCAGCCGAAAATGAAAACACCTGTCTTGCCACCGTCACAAACACCGTCGGTGAACTTGGCCTGGTTTGTCATTGGGAAAGGGTTGCTATATAAGCTCCCCACTCTTCTCGTGTATCGAGTAAGTTTTCATTTGCAACAGAATCGCTGTAGATCTAGTTCATCATGGCCCGTGTAAAAGATGACTATCGCTCCCTAACCGGCCCGCAAAAAGCGGCCATCTTCATGCTGTCTCTGGATGATGCGCAGTCGGCGGCGCTGTTTGAGCTGATGGACGACGAAGAAATCCGCGAACTGTCGCAGATCATGTCGGGTTTAGGTTCGGTCAATTCCAAGGTTGTGGAACGATTGTTTCTTGATTTTGCCGACCAGCTTTCCTCTACCGGATCGCTGGTGGGGTCTTACGATTCTACCGAACGTCTGCTGAACAAAGCCCTGTCCGAAGAGCGCGTGTCGCAAATCATGGAAGAGCTGCGCGGCCCCGCCGGGCGCACCATGTGGGACAAGCTGGGCAACGTCAACGAAGCGGTGCTGGCGAATTACCTAAAGAACGAATACCCGCAAACGGTGGCAGTGGTGCTGAGCAAAATCCGCCCCGAACATGCCGCCAACGTGCTGGGGACCCTGCCGGAAAACTTCGCCATGGAAGTGGTGATCCGCATGCTGTCGATGGAAGCGGTGTCGAAGGAAATCCTCGATCATGTCGAAAAGACCCTGCGCACCGAATTCATGACCAATCTGGCCCGCACCGCGCGTCAGGACAGCCATGAAATGATGGCGAACATTTTCAACACGCTGGATCGCAACACCGAAACCCGTTTCATGGGCGCATTGGAAGAACGCAACCGCGAGAGCGCCGAGCGCATCAGGCAGTTGATGTTCACCTTCGACGATCTGGAACGTGTCGACGGCGCGGGTGTTCAGGTTTTGCTGCGTCAAACCGACAAGGCTCAACTGGCGATCGCCCTCAAGGGCGGCTCCGATGGCGTCAAGGAGCTGTTCTTCTCCAACATGTCGGAACGTGCGGCGAAGATCATGCGCGAAGACATGGACGCAATGGGTGCGGTGCGCCTCAAGGACGTGGACGAAGCCCAGGCAGGCATCGTTTCCATCGCCAAGCAACTGTCTGACAGTGGCGAAATCGTCATCGCCGGACAAGGCGAAGAAGAACAGTTGATTTACTGATCAACCAAACCTCCCCCCCCAGACGGCACAATCTTTAAGGCCGTGCGTGCGTCAGGTTTTTGATAAAGGCTGTAAAGGCATCAGAAGCCAAAGGCCGGGAGAAATAAAAGCCCTGGATTTCGTCACAGCGATAGGCCTTCAAAACATCCAGCTGTGCTTCCGTTTCCACCCCTTCGGCAATAATGCGACGATTGAGTGTGTGGCCCATGGTGATAATGGTGTGAATAATTTCGGCATCATCGGAGTCAACGTCAATATCGTTGACGAACGAACGATCGATTTTGATGGTGTCGATGGGAAAGCGTTTCAAATAGCTCAGCGACGAATACCCCGTGCCAAAGTCATCCATCGAAATGTGAACGCCAAATTCATGTAATTCCTCAAGTGCAGCAACAATGATAGGCGCATCGCTCATCAGCATGCTTTCCGTAATTTCGATTTCAAGCGCGCTGGCCGGCAAGTTTGTCTTCTGAAGAGCGGTCTTCACAATTTTAACGAATGACGGTTCGCGCAACTGACGAGCGGACAGGTTTACGGCAATCTTAATCGGCGGCAGTCCGGCTTTTATCCACGCTACATGCTGGCGACATGCTGTGTGAATAGCCCATTCACCGACTTCAACCACCATGCCGGTCTCTTCGAGCACGGGGATAAATTTAACGGGGCTGACCGTCCCCAATTCAGGACTTTCCCAACGCATGAGAGCCTCCGCCCCCGTTACGCGGTTGGTGATCAGGTCCAGCTTGGGCTGGTACAACAAAACAAACTCATTGTTTTCCAAAGCCTTTGAAAGACCATTTTTGACCACCAGACGTTCTTTCACCTCTTCGTTCATGTCTGTGGTGAAGAACTGGTAATTGGCCTTGCCCTCTTCCTTGGCCCGGTACATAGCGCCATCTGCATTTTTCAGCAATTCCAAAGCGTCGCTGGCATCGTCGGGATAAATGGTGATGCCAATGGACCCGGAAATAAAGGCTTCGTGCCCACCTAAAATGAACGCCCTGCCCAGACTGTCCAAAACGCGCTGTGCCACCAATGGGGCATTTCTCGAATCTTCCAGATTTGGCATGATGATTGTAAATTCATCCCCACCCAAACGCGCGACCGTATCGCCAGTGCGCACGCAGGTACCGAGACGTTTGGCCGCTTCTTTGAGCAACATATCACCGACATTGTGCCCCAACGTATCATTGACCAACTTGAAGCCGTCCAAATCAATGAACAACAAGCCAAGATTTTTGTTGGTACGCTCCATATTGCTGATGGCCTGAGACAAGCGATCAAGGAACAGCGACCTGTTCGGCAGGCCTGTCAGGCTGTCATAATTGGCTTGATAAAGAATGCGTTCTTCGTCCTGCTTGCGTTTGGTGATGTCCGAAATGATCGCTGCAAATTGCATCACGTCCCCCGTAGGGCCGGTTATGGCGGTCACCGATAGACGCTCCGCGTATTCTTCACCGTTGCTGCGCAAGTTCCAAAACTCACCCTCCCAGCAGCCGAATTCCTCAAGCCCCGACCACATCTCATCAAACATGGCTCCGCCTTGGCTGAGGGCTGTGTGGTTCATGGGATAATTGCCAATAACGTCCTCGACATTATAGCCAGATATAGATGTGTAGGCTGGATTAACCGAGCTGATTCTAAAGTCGGGATCGATGATCACCACGCCTTCATTCAGCGCTTCAATGACTTCACCGGCGAGACGCAGGCGGTCCTCGGCGCGGTGACGCTCGACGATTTCCTGGGTCAGTTCGCGGGTCCGCTCTTCAACCCGAATTTCCAGCTCATCATGCGCATGAATGAGTTGCTCTTCCGCAAGTTTACGTTGTGTGATATCGCGCACAATACCGGTAAAAAATCTTTTGGTGCCATGGCGCAGCTCGGTGACAGACAATTCCAGAGGAAATTCCTTGCCGTCTTTACGCACGCCGATTTCTTCGCGCCCCATGGCCCCCATGATCTTTTTTTTGCCCGTAGCGATATAATTAGCGAGATACTGATCGTGATTGGATGCATGAGGCTCGGCAATCAGCATCGAAATATTATGGCCTAGGACGTCGCGGGCATCGTGCCCAAAAATATGCTCAGCGGCTTTGTTAAAGGCCAAGACCTCGCCCCTGACATTGATGGTGATGATGCCATCCGCGACCGAATCAAGTATCCCACGCAGTCGTTGTTCACGCTCTTGAAGAACGCCTGCGATGCGGTTCCGCTCGGTGATATCGCGTGCTTCCAGCATGTATCGACCATCGCCGAGGGGAGAAAATTTGACCTCGGCATCAATGAGTTCGGCATCGACGCGGAGAAACTTCAACGGCAAAGGTTCTTTTTCGGCTGCAAACACATCAAGCCCTGCTTCGATCACGCCTTGGTAATCGGGATGAACAATGTGCAAAAACGGGCGGCCGACCATACCGAGAGCGCTCTCATAACCCAAGAGTCGCCAGCCAGCCTCATTAACCAGCAACATGTAGCCATCTTGGTCCATCACGCAGATCATGGCCTGAGATGTTTCAATCAGGTGCCGATAAAGATCGCTGCCAATCAAGTCATCGTGCTGCTTTTCGGCTGGGACACTTGCGCGGCGAGCACGCAAGGCCAAGCCGGCGTCGCCACCTTCTATTTTCAGTGAACTGACAGCGACTTCAATAGGCTCCACCGCGCCGACAGGCAGCAACCTAATCGAAACTTCTGTCCCCGCAGTGGCCATTCCGGTCAGAACCGGCAATGCCCCGGTCAGCTGATCTCGGTCGATGTAATCGGCAAAAAACGTACCTAAAACCTGATCAATTTGGCTCACACCCAACATAGATAGGCCGTTTTCATTGATGTCGAGGATACGTCCATCACGCAAATACACAGCGAGATCATTATGCAAGATATCGAAAAGATGTCGCGTCCAGCTATCTGGTACACGAGCATCGTAAGCAGCCCCTTTAGCTGTGGACGTATGCATTCCCCAATCAGCCTTTCTATTTTTTCATCCTGCTTTATGCAGGTATGCAAGTGCGCTGTTATTTTGCACCATCAAAGGTAAAAAATTAATGATTTCAATTATTTTTGTATTTGTGTGATTTAAATCAAGTGAAAACAACGCATCTTAACATTAGAGGTACGTGGGCAATATGCTAGAAAACGTATGTAAACGAAGCCCTAGCAGTTTTGAGGCGTTTTCAAACTCGGACATGATGTCGTGTTGGCCGGGAGTGCGGGTGGAAGCTCTTTAATCAGCCCCGCCACTTGTTCCCAAAAGAAAAAATCCCCCATATAGCCAACGATACGCCCCACTTCGCGACCTTTTTCAATCGCAACGAAGGTTGGGGTGTAAATAATTCCCTTAATGAAGGCTATGTCATCAGGTTTGGGGTCGTGGATGTCTTGGTGGCGCAACGGCAAAACCTTGGATTCGTCAGTTTTGGCATAAATTTCGCCAACGTCTCGATCCCAAGCCTCGCAGACTGAACAGGCACTTGATCCAAAATACACCAATTCCGCAGCCCAAACCGTGGCGCTGGGGACACATAAAAAGACCGATAAAATAACGGACAGTAACCAGTTCATGTTCGCAAATCTCAAAAATTGAGATAACACAGCTGATCCCAAAGCAGCGACGCCACTTTGGGATCAGAATGCATCAAAAAACTGCGCCACATAAAAAGCGCTTTGTCTTCAAATCAAAAGAGGCTGAATTAGCCCTTTTCGATTTCATAGGTATAGACACCGCCGTCATCTTTGCTGCTCAGCAGTTTGTTACCGGTGGATTTGCAAAATGCCTCCATATCTTTCACGGAGCCTGGGTCCGTGGACAAAACCTCAAGGGTTTCGCCAGCGGCAAGGTCTTTCATAGCCTTTTTTGTCTTCAGGATCGGAAGCGGGCAATTCATGCCTTTGGTGTCAAGAGTTTTGGTAGCCATATTATATCTCTCTTGTCTTAGGGGTGGTGGTTAAACGATAAATCCTCAATGGATTTGGGCAACAGGAATGGTAAATCGATTCTACAGTCCAATATTGATAAACTTGAGACACACGACTCGCAAGCACGAAGCCAAATTTTTCTGGTTGGCGAACTGGCAGTGGTCATAAATTTTAGTCACGACACCTGCGACTGTCGTACTTTCAGATGAAGCGAGCTCTTCAAGCACATTCCAAAAAGCACGCTCCAGGCGAATCGTTGTTGAGTGGCCGTGAATGCGCAAAGAACGGCGTTCAGGCATGAATTCAGTATCCTGGCTGCCTGTACTGCACAGCCCGAACAACTGGTTCAGAGGCGTTCCCTCATCCGGCCCGGTTGATTGATCTACAATCACGTCAAACGCTCCATATTACGCTCGCCAATGAGCCTTACAGCTTTTTCCTCAGCGTGAAGGCACCACGAATGTCACCGATTGCATAGCCACGCGCCTGATCACCTGGATACAAACCATCCAGTTTCGCCGCCACATCGGGCTTCAAGTTCGCGCCATGACAGTTCATACAAACCTCGGCGGTGCCAATGGCTTTCATAAAGCGAAATTGCTGTTTGCCGTCCATATCGACCACCTCGCCGTAAGCAATGGCACCGGGTTTCTCACCGGCTGCCTTACGAGCTTCGAACTGGTTGAGCACTTTCAGCTCCCACGCATCGGGTTCATTATTGGGATTACGCAGTTTCAAGCTGGTGCGGGCCACATCCCAACCGGTGCCAGCAGAGGCAGAAGTGGCGATCGCTGGTGCCTTATCATGACACGCCGAAATGGCATTGATTGGACCGCCATTTTTCATACCGTCCTGTAAGGCTGCCTTCAATGGTCCACCGAATGCCTTAACAACGGACACGGCTTCTTTTTTAAGCGCATCGACATCGGTTGCATTAGCAATATGAGCAGTGCTCAGCGTGGCCATAATTGCCATAGCGGTCATCACGATTTTCATGATCAAAATCTCCTGGCACGTAGACAAAGTGTGTAAATAAGGTACTGCAGCACGAAACTGCAAACACCTTCCCCCCTTTGGTTTAAAGGGCGGAACACACGCCTGAACGCCCTGCGCTCAGGCGTGATACCGTTAAATATACAAGTTGATGTCGGATTCCAGAGCTTCGCCCATGTACGATGCCGCCCCGCCGAGTTCCATTTCCGGGATCATCATATCCGGGGACCACTCGAACAGATCAAGCGTCATTTGGCAGCCGACGATTTTCACTTCGCTTTCAACGCAAATATCGCGCAGCTCAGGAATGGACGCGACGCCCTTTTTCTTGATCAGGCTTTTCATCATGGAGCTTGCCATAGCATCGACGCCAGGAATGGCGGAAACGATGTTGGGCATCGTCATGTGCATCCCCATCATCGGCATTTCCATTCCAGGGTTTCCAAGGGTGGAAATCTGCAAATGGCTCAAATCTTTTTTCAGAAGCTGAAGTCCGTAAAACGTAAAAAAGAGCGTCACATCAACGTCCATGCTCGCCGCAGTAGACGCGAGAATAAACGGAGGGTAAGCCCAATCCAGGGTCCCCTTCGTAACAATGATGCTCATTTTTTTGTTGTTGCTGTCACTCAATGTTCGTCTCCCAATTGTCCGCCATCCCGGTCGCGTTCGCTTTTTGATGCGTTTTTGGCGTCCGTCACAAGCGCGTTTCAAATGCACCCTGATTTTGCCCCCTGAAGCCTTTAGCTGACACGGGGATTTATGTGCGATGATTTTAGATTTTTCTTATATACGAACAATCTAAACAACAATTTGATATGCTTGGTAGTATTCGGTGCACACGCCCATCTTTTTTGACAGAGCCTGAATTATACCAGGTAGGCCGTGGAGCCAGCTCACAAAGAAAACGCAAATCATTCTGATTTTGCGGCGTATTCCAGACAAAAAAACAGCGTCCTGCCAAGCACATAAACACAGACAAAAGTGTCCAGCTCTCTTTATGGAGCTATTTCACTTAAGGTGAGACTAATATACACACTTAAGGCGTTTAGACAAACCTAATATACAAAACAGATAAAATACAGTATATGAATTTTGGGGACATTTGGGCTGCAGACATAAATCAACGAACTCCAGCCCCATTCATAAACGGTATAAACCGTAAATAAAAAAACACACCATTTGGCGAATATATTGGGAGACACACAATGGGAGATATGAGTGTGGCCACTTTGGTCGCAACTGCAGGATTTGCAGCAGGTATTCTCTTTGGCGCAACAGCCAATAAAACAAATTTTTGTACCATGGGCGGCGTATCCGACATGGTCTTAATGGGAGAAACCACACGATTTCGCGCTTGGATGCTCGCGATTGCCGTCGCGATACTCGGCACCCAAGCCCTTCACATGATGGAACTGATCGACCTGACCTTGCCGGCATCCGAAGGCGGCGTGATCTATCTGACCGCAAGCTTGGGATGGCCTGGCGCTATCCTCGGCGGTCTGCTTTTCGGTTACGGCATGACGCGTGCTGGAGGCTGCGGCAACAAAACCCTCGTGCGCATTGGTGGCGGCAACCTCAAATCCATCGTTGTCTTTATGATCATGGGCGTTGTCGCATACATGACCTTGCGCGGCTTGATTGGTTTGGCGCGCCTAGAATTGGAAACTTTCAATACAGACCTTACGGCCTTTGGCCTGCAAAGCCAGTCAATGGTTGAGATCGTAGGTGCCCTCATCGGCATGGAAACCGAAAGCCTGCGCTTAATCATGACGTTGGTTTTCGTCGTTGCGATCATCGCGTATTGCTTCAAAAGTGAAGAATTCCGCGCTGCCCCGACCGACATTATCGGTGCCATCATCATCGGCCTACTGATACCTTCTGGCTGGTACATCACCGGTGTTTTGGGCGCGGATGATTTTGACCCAACGCCTTTGTTCTCCTTTACTTTCGTTGCACCTTCTGCGGAATCAATCCAATATTTGATGACCTTCACCGGCGCATCCATCAATTTTGGCATTGCTTCTGTCGGTGGTGTGATCGCAGGCTCCTTCCTTATGGCCATCGCCACCAAATCGTTTCATATCGAGGCATTCAGTGGTGCTGATGACATGAAAAGCCACATGGGCGGCGCAATCATGATGGGAATCGGGGGCGTGCTCGCCTTGGGTTGCACCGTCGGTCAAGGCATCACCGGCATGTCCACATTGGCTTTGGGGTCCTTGATCGCTTTAACGTCGATCATTTTGGGCGCGATTTGGGGTCTTAAGGCCTTGGAAGAGGACTCCGTTATCGGAGGTCTCAAGGCCATGATAAGCCGCGATTAACCTATTAGGGAAAACCCTAATAAAGGCAGAAAGGCGGGGTATATCCCCGCCTTTTTCTTTTTAACAATTATGAATTTGTGCCACTGGGGGGCTTGTCACGTCAATGAAAGGCAACTAATGTAACAGAGTGCTAATACACAGCACTTTTGCGGGGTACACCTGTGTTACCTGCAGGATTTCGATACAAGAATGCGATTGAACATAATTCTACACTAAAAGATAGAATCATCGCACGCTTGGGAGGCACACAATCACAACAAGTCTTTTTTTAAGAAAATAGACTTGTTCTATCCAAGACGCAGCTATTAGGCTTCTTTTGGGTCCTTTCATCGACCGAGGGACAGATGAAAAGATCAGCCGAAAACAGTTTTTGTCTAAGGGAGGGATAATGAAACATAACAAACTCAAGGCCGTTGCTTTCGGTCTTGCGCTGGCGGGTACGTTTGCCGTCAGTGCGCAGGCTCAAGAATTGGCACTGTTTAAGATCGTTGACGAAACCATTCCGGTATCGCTTACCGGTAAATCCGGTGATGCTGTCAATGGTAAAAAAGTGGCCATCAATCGCAAAAAAGGCAACTGCCTAGCTTGCCATGAAATGCCCATTCCAGAACAGCAGTTCCACGGTAAAACGGGCCCCAGCCTTCTTGGCGTAGCCCACCGACTTGATGAGGCCTCTATGCGCATGCGCATTGTTGACCCCAAAGTGGTCAACGATCACACCATGATGCCGAGCTTTTATAAAATAGGCCAGCATCGTGTTCTCAAAAAATTTGTGGGCAAAACCATTTTGAGCGCTCAGGAAGTCGAAGATATCGTCGCTTATCTGAAGACGCTGAACTAGCCCCTTCGGGACTGACGCAAATTAAAGAAATAAGAGGATAATATGAGCAAAAACATTCACCAAACGGTCCGTTTGGACCGCCGTGAGGCTCTCAAAGCCGCAGGTGCAGGTGTGTTGGCTCTGGGTTTCGCTTCAACAGCCCATGCCACCCCAGACGAAACGGCTAAAGCCATTGCGAAAGCAACCGGGGGCGCAACGGCGTCTGCATCTAACAAAGTCACTTTCGTTGGCGTGCCGGAAATTGCTGAAAACGGTGCAACCGTGCCTGTTGGCGTCAGCATCGAAAGCCCAATGACACCGGATAACTATGTCAAGCACATCCATGTGTTTGCCGATGGAAATCCGAGTCCTGAGACCATTTCCTTCCATTTGACCCCGACTGGCAAAGCCGAAGTGAATACCCGTATTCGCTTGAGCAAGACCCAAAATGTTGTGGTTGCCGCAGTTATGAGCGACGGTTCCGTCCTCACCGGCAAGCGGGAAGTGAAAGTGACCATCGGCGGTTGCGGCGGCTGATCTGCCCCCACCCCTTGGTCACTCATATATATTTAGGAGTGCTACGATAATGGCTAAGAAACCTCGCGTTAAGCTGCCGAAGAAGGCAAAAGCTGGCAAAATCATCCAGATCAAAACCCTCGCGGCTCATGACATGGAAACCGGCAACCGGAAAGATAAAAAGGGCAATAAGATCCCTCGTCTTATCCTAAATAAGTTCGTCTGCTCGTTTAAGGGCACGGAACTGTTCAGCGCCGACATGCATCCGTCCGTTTCCGCTAATCCATACATTTCTTTCAACATCACTGCGAAAGAAAGCGGAACGTATGAGTTCACATGGACCGACGACAAAGGTGCCGTCACAAAAGTCACTCAAGACATGACTGTGTCTTAAGTCACGACGAAAGGGAGGGTTACCGTCATGAATTTCAAGACAATCACTGCCGCTGTTGCTGTAATCGGTGCAGGCCTTGCGCTCGCAGCTTGCAATGGCGCTTCGACAACAGCAGAGCAGGTTCCGAACCCATATGGGAGCGACATCTGGTCTGGCTACAAGACAGCAACCGTAGAAACCCGTGCCATGCAGGATGACGATTTCGAAAATCCAGGCATGCCGGTCTATGATGCTGCCGAAGGACTCTACAACGCGCCTGATGGCAAAGCCGGTGTTTCGTGCGCCGACTGTCATGGTGCCGTAGATGATGCAAAAGGTGGCCGTAAGGGGCTGCCGATGAAGGGCGTATCTGCCAAGTACCCCGTGTACGATGCAGAAGATAACAAACCCATCAACGTGGAACTGCGCATCAACAAATGCCGCACCAAATATCAACAGGCAAAACCGTACAAGTACGAATCCGACGCTATGCTCGGCATGACCGGCTTGATCGCTATGCAGTCTCGCGGCATGCCCCGTGTGACTACTGCTGATGCCAAGGGTGATGCATTGAACCCGTTCTGGAAAACGGGTGAGGCTTTCTACTACCAGCGTCGTGGTCAACTGGACATGGGCTGCAACCATTGCCATGAAGACAACGCCGGTAACAAAATCCGTGCGGAGGTCTTGTCTCAGGGACAGTCGAATGGCTTCCCGACGTACCGCTTGAAATGGAACAAGCCGGGTTCGTTGCACCGCCGCTTCCGTGGCTGCAACAAAAACATTCGGGCACAACCGTATGGCTACGGTTCGGATGAATACCTTGCGCTGGAAACCTATCTGGCGTGGCGTGGCCGCGGCTTGCCTCTTGAAGGGCCTGCTGTGCGTAAATAACGCTTAAGAAATCAGGGGCGGCATCCATCAAGGTTGCCGCCCCTTTTTCTGTCTGAAAATATATTTGTTAAGTACAAAACCAAAAAAATCATAACTCGAAACACGGAGTCTTCATATTATGCTCACCCGTCGCGATTTTCTTCAGGTGACCGCTGCCACGGCGGCGTTGCTTGGTTCTGGCACCAACATTGCCCGTGCTGCAGCAAGCCAATCAATCACGCAGAACGAACTGCTTAAGTTCGATAGCGTTGGCCAGGTCACGCTGCTCAACTTCACGGACATTCATGCGCAGTTGATGCCTACGTACTTCCGTGAACCTTCCGTGAACCTTGGTGTAGGTGAAGTCCACGGTTTGCCGCCGCATTTGACGGGTGAAGCCTTCCTTAAACATTTCGGACTCATGGCCGGCACACCAGATGCCTACGCGTTTTCCAGTGTCGATTTTTCCAAATTGGCCGGTGAGTACGGCCGCATTGGTGGGTTGGCTCACATGGCGACGTTGATCAAAGCGATCCGCGCCGAGCGTCCCGCCAACACGCTCTTGGTTGACTGTGGCGATACCTGGCAAGGTTCCTACACGTCTCTCGCCACCCAAGGCGAGGATATGGTCGATGCCATGAACGCCCTGGGTGTAGATGTGATGGTTCCACACTGGGAATTCACATACGGTGCCGAGCGCGTGCAAGAACTGATCAGCAAGCTCAATTTCCCCTTCCTGGCCGGGAATGTCATCGATAACGAATGGCAGGAAAAGGTCTTCGATTCCACCGCACATTTTGAGCGCGGCGGCGTGAAAATCGCCGTGGTCGGACAAGCCTTCCCGTACACTCCGGTTGCCAACCCCCGCTACCTGATTCCCGACTGGTCGTTCGGTATTCGCGATGAGATGGTTCAAGAAAGCGTTGACAAAGCCCGTGCTGAGGGTGCCGAGCTGGTTGTTCTGGCATCTCACAATGGTTTTGATGTGGACCGCAAATTGGCATCGCGCGTCAACGGCATCGATGTGATTTTGACCGGACACACCCATGACGCCATTCCCGGTGTGATCGAAGTGAACAACACCTTGCTGGTCGCCACGGGTTCGCACGGCAAATTCCTGGGCCGCCTGGACCTGGATGTACAGGGCGGCAGAATCAAAAGCTATAATTACAAACTGATGCCAGTTTTCTCCGACGCAATCACGCCTGATCCCGAAATGCAGGCTGTTGTATCGGGGATTCGCGCCCCGCACCAAAAGGTCATCGGTGAAAAGTTGGGTACGACCGACAGCCTCCTGTATCGCCGTGGCAATTTCAATGGCACCTTTGACGATCTGATCTGCAACGCCATCATGCAAGAGCGCGACACCCAGATTTCCCTGTCACCGGGCTTTCGTTGGGGCACAAGCCTGATCCCCGGCCAAGACATCACCGTGGATGACGTCTACACCCAGACCTCGATCACGTATCCAAATGTCTATCGCAGCGAAATGACCGGCGAAACCATCAAGCTGATTTTGGAAGATGTAGCCGATAACCTGTTCAACCCGGACCCATATTACCAACAAGGCGGCGATATGGTGCGCGTTGGTGGCATGGGCTACCGCATCGACATTCAAAAATCGATCGGTTCGCGCATTTCCGAAATGACCATGCTGTCGACCGGTGAAGCCATCGATGCATCAAAAAAATATACCGTCGGTGGCTGGGCCTCGGTCAACGAAGGCACAGAAGGACCACCCGTATACGATTTGGTGTCCGACTATATCCGCAAAAAGAAAGTGATCGATATCCAGCCGAACAACAGCATCAAGGTTGTGGGGGGCTAACCCCCCTTCCCGCTTTTGGAACACATGGGGACAAACGATGGATCCGTTTAATATTAGCTATCTAGGTTCGTTCGGTGCAGGCGTGCTCAGCTTTGCATCGCCATGCGTTCTGCCCTTGATCCCTGCGTACTTGTGTTTCCTTGGCGGCGCATCGCTTGACGAACTCACCGCCGAAGGCGGCGTCGACAAACAGGTCCAGCGCCGGGTTTTCATCTCGGCGCTGGCCTTTGTGCTGGGGTTCTCCACCGTGTTTGTGGCACTGGGGGCAACAGCCACATCGGTCAGCACGTTGATTGCCGACAATCTGGACATTTTGGCGAAGATTGCCGGTGTTGTGATCGTTATCTTTGGCCTGCACTACATGGGTTTGTTCAAGATTGGCTTCTTGAACTTCGAAAAACGTTTTCACTTGGAAAACAAACCCGCCGGACTGGCTGGCTCCTACATTCTCGGACTGGCCTTCGCCTTTGGCTGGACCCCTTGTGTCGGGCCGATTTTGGCCACCATCTTAATGGTCGCCGCAAGTGGTGATGACGTTATGTATGGCAGCTCTTTGCTGGCGGTTTACGCAGCAGGTATTGGTTTGCCGTTCTTGCTGGCGGCGTTCGCCGTTAAACCGTTTATGACCTTTTTAGGAAAGTTCCGTCGTCACATGCGCACAGTGGAACTTGCTATTGGTGCACTGTTGGTGATCACCGGCATCGCCATTTTCACAGGCTCGATCGCTGAAGTGTCCGTTTGGCTGCTTGATACGTTCCCAAGCTTTGGTGAATTCGGCTAGATTTTGCATACCGGACAAAACAGGGCGATGTGTAGCGTTTATTTATTAAACTTTTGATCACAGCTGCATACTTTTTCCCAAATGCAATCAACGCGACATCACACTACATCTGTATATGTGGAAGGTGACATTGCCCCTAACAATCCGCCTTCTGCAAAGCGCCTCCTGCGGTGCTCTCCCCCCCCGCAGCACCGCAGGGTGGGCGTTCCTTAACGAAGAAGAAAATACAGCAGTCCTTTATTTCCCAACCCCCCTCCCAAAAAGGGCTGTTCGACAAACAGAAGCGGAGTTCCCCCCAAAGGAACTCCGCTTTTTTTTGTGATCACAGCGCCAAAGTTAGGACAGGTGTTTTTTAAAAAACGCCAAGGTGCGCTGCCATGCCAAATTGGCATCGGCCTCGTCATAACGCGCCCCCGTCGGGTTGGCAAAGGCGTGATTGGCCTCGTACCAATGCACCACCAGGTCGGTTTTTCCAGCTTCAGCCATCGCCTTTTCAAACCCACCAACCATTTCAGCATTGATGTTCTTGTCCAAGGTCCCAAAGTGCCCCATCACCGGGCTATTGAGTGGCGATAGTTCAGCCGCAGACTTATTGCAGCGACCGTAATATATCACCGTAGCATCAACAGGCGTCGCGATGGATGCATTAAGCGACCAACCACCACCGAAGCACCAACCAACCGTGCCGACCTTGCCGGTGCTCTTTTCATGTTTTTTTAGCCAATTGATTAAGGTGACCAACTGTTCGGTACCCGCAACCGGGTCCAAGTTCGACATCAATTCCTTCGCACTGTCGCGATCTGTGGCGTATTCACCGCCATACATATCGACGGCAAGTGCAATGTAGCCTTGCTTGGCAAGTTCTACTGCAACGGACTTGATTTGGTCGTTAAGGCCCCACCACTCGTGAACCAACACCACTGTCGGCGCTGGTGTGACATCCGGCATGGCAATGTAACCCAAGGCAGTTCGCCCACTGGGGGTCATCATCGTTACCGGCGACGTCATGTTGTGACCGGCAGCATGTGCGAGATCTGGATAAGCCAAAACGGTGGACAAGGGTAACGCAGCGAGACCCTTGACGAAATTTCGACGTTGCGCGTCGCTCACATCGGGCAGTGGTTTGTCGGATGGAATCGCGCCACAACTGATTTCATCGCACATGCATGAAGGCTCCTCTTTAAGAATACGACAATGCAATCCCTCCGCCGTTACATGCCGGCAGGCAGGTCTTTCGGCAATTCATCTGCATACAGATCGTAATGCACACCCAATTCGTCCAGCTTGTTGCCAACCGCACTCAGCCAACGCTGGAAGCTCGGCTCATCTTCATATCCACCGGTTTGAGCGTAACGTAGTAAGAAATAGAAATGAAACGGTTTGAAATAGCCGGGAATACGCACGACCTCGCCATCACCACCGGATTGCCCCGCAATTTCCTGGGCCGTTTTCGGGAAAAACTGGATGGTCGGCGTGAACATCACCCGCCATTTATTCGCGAGGTCTTTTTCTTTCAGAACTTCGCCGTCGAAGTCGGTAACCTCGCGGTCTCCCCACAAATTCAATCGAATCACGACGAAGTCATTTTTCAGCACGTCAACAACACGGGGGATACGCAGATTTACATCGTGCATACGCTTGCAGTACGGGCAACCGCGCTGCTCCCAGACGATCATCAATCGTTTGCCCTGCGCCTCGGCTTCCGTTAGGTCCTCACCAAGATCCAAAAAACTTTCATGGAACCAAGGTTCTATATGCAGCCCATCCTCACCAATTTCGGCCGCGGGTAAAAGATGATTGTCCGCCTGCGCTGGTGGTGACGGCACGGTTACAAAAACCACCGCCATAAGCACAAAAAAAGCATGTAACATGATTGATTTAAAAGACATTATAGCATCTCCCCAGATGTTCGTTCGGCCCACCTACCACGGTGAAATTTCACCTAATACATATCGTGATTAAAGGATCGTTCTTCAAGCGTAAACCTACGGCTTGATATCCACCCAGCCGGACAGACGGCGCTCCACGATTTCCTGTAAACCAAAACGCACCCGTGTAACACCATCAATCATGTCGGCGTCAGTTTTGTGGATCGCGTCCAAGGTGTTGCCGCACGCAATGAATTCAATATCATAAATCAGCATGCTTTCAACGCGTGCACGAACGGGGGAATCCTTGAGGATCGTCCAAATTCCAGGACCATACGCAACCACAGCCAACCTGACGTTGTCTGCACCATAGGCCTTTTGAATGTTGACGACGTTGGTAAGCACCGCATTGACACGTCGCTCATCTTTTTCGCTGAGCGACACGACGACCTTGCGTGGGTTGTCAAAGTCAGGTTCAGGTTGCGCCATGGTGGCATGGGCAGGGTAAGACCAACTTGCAAGCAAGCAAATGACAAATAAAGGACCCATTACAACTGTGTGAAAAAATTTATTCATTGGCCTATCCTACCACTATGGAGTTCATCTAATGTAACGCCAAACTCCATCGTACTAAACAAAAAACAATTCACAAATGCGTTTATTTATCAATTTCTAATAGCTAAAAATTCAGACACATTCAGCACTGAAAAAAGCTACAAAATCTAACCTACATCTCGCTATGAGCGAAGCAAAGTATTAACGATACTTGACTTTTTCTGAATATAAGCTGTATCTAATGCAACGGAGACATCCTTTAAGGACACCCCCTAACTTGGACTTAAAACTCGAAGACATGGAAGGTAATGCCCAAGCCGCCAGCGAACTGCTTAAGGCTATGAGCAACCAAACCCGCCTCATGATCCTGTGCCAACTCCTGCACGGTGAAAAGACCGCGGGTGAACTGGATTCCGCGACCAGTCTCAGCCAATCGGCATTGTCCCAGCACCTTGCTGTACTGAGAGATCACGGTTTGGTTCAGACCCGCCGTGAATCACAGAATATTTTCTACTCTATCGAAGGTGACAAGCCCAAAGCAATCATCGAGGTTCTGTATCAATTGTTTAATACAGAAACCTCCCGTTGCGCTTGACAGGGTCGCCCAAACTACTTAGGACTTCTGATATTCTTTGTAACCTTGTAAAGGAACATTGAATAACAACCTGATTTCCCCAGCTTTTGCTGGCATACCCAGATGATCTGGGCCAAGTCGTGAAACCTGCCGTTTTCCACGGTGGGCCTTTTTCTTTTTCAAGTCGGCAGAGCGCTCCCTCTCTGCTTGCCGATGTTATCTTTGATTACGGTCCACTTACGACACTTTTTGTTCGGCTTGATGCGAAAACCAATTTGGACGCGTTGAGACAACACTTATGCAAATTTATCTGCCTATTGCCGAGATCTCGGTCAATGTTTTCGTTCTGCTGGGTATCGGTGGCGGGATCGGGTTTCTATCCGGACTGTTCGGTGTTGGCGGTGGTTTTTTGCTGACCCCCCTGCTGATTTTCATAGGTATCCCTCCGGCCGTCGCCGTCGGCACCGGCGCAAACCAAATTGTGGCCTCATCCATATCCGGGGTTCTGGCTCACTTCAAACGCGGGACTGTTGATGTAAGGATGGGCTTCATGCTGTTGCTGGGCGGGGTATTCGGCTCCAGCGTCGGCGTATGGCTTTTTACCATTTTGCGCAACCTGGGTCAGGTCGATCTGGTTATTAAACTCACCTACGTATTTTTCCTGGGTGCGATCGGCTTGTTGATGTTCATCGAAAGCGTCAATGCGCTGGTGAAATCCAAGCGCCAGGCGACACCCAAACGCCACACCCACAATGCCTTGACGAAACTGCCTTTAAAGATGCGTTTTCGCCGCTCTAGGCTCTATATTTCTGCGATCCTGCCTATCGGAGTTGGCTTCCTCGTGGGCATTTTGACCGCCATCATGGGCGTTGGCGGTGGCTTCATCATGGTCCCGGCAATGATCTATTTACTTGGCATGCCTACAGCCGTGGTGGTCGGTACATCGCTCTTTCAAATTATTTTCGTCACCACAAACGTCACAATATTACAGGCGGTGAACAACTACGCCGTGGACATCCCCCTTGCGGTGCTGCTGCTGGTTGGCGGGGTGATTGGTGCACAGTTCGGTTCGCGAGCCAGCACCAAAATGAACGGCGAACAATTGCGCGTTCTGCTCGCACTTATGGTTCTCGGCGTGTGCTTTAAGATTGCCCTCGAACTGACTTTAACCCCCGATGACGTCTACGCCTTGGGCGTGATCAAGTAACAAGCCGGAGGATATTTTCAGCTGCAAGCGCGCCCCAACCAAAGACCAACCTGCAGCTACGGGTATAACCCCAACGTAATTCGTGGCTTTCTGTCATATAAAACCCAAAAGACACAATCTCGGTTATTTAATTCCTCAAATCTAACTTATGCTTGACATATTTAGTCCAAATCATTAGAAGCCACTAATATTCGTCATGGACTTTCTGGCCTTGCCGATACAATAAAACACCGTCCAGTATTAGGCTGGTCCAAGTCGCGAAACCTGCCGTTACGTTTTCCGGTGGGCCTGTTGGGTTCTAAATTATTATGTGGAATCTTGGCCCCTCAACGACATTTCTCTCTCGGCTTGCTGCTACGAGAACCCACAACAAGTTCGAGGCGCTGAGATGCAAATTTATCTCCCTATAGCCGAAGTCTCGGTCAACATTTTCCTGATCCTCGGCATGGGGGGCGGTGTCGGCTTTTTATCAGGCCTGTTCGGTGTTGGCGGTGGCTTTTTGATGACCCCTTTGCTTATTTTCATCGGCATTCCGCCAGCAGTCGCCGTTGCGACCGAAGCTAACCAGATCGTCGCCTCGTCCATTTCAGGTGTGTTGGCGCACTGGAAACGCGGCAATGTCGATATCCGGATGGGGGTCATGTTGCTGATCGGTGGTGTGATCGGGTCCACGCTTGGCGTGTGGTTGTTTACGTTTCTCAAGACCCTGGGCCAGATCGATCTGGTCATTAAACTTTCCTACGTGGTCTTCCTTGGCATTATCGGCTCGTTGATGTTCATTGAAAGCATCAACGCTATGCGGCGCTCGAAAAAAGCAGCCCCGCCGAAGCGCAAAGGTCATAATTTCCTGCACGCATTGCCATTTAAGATGCGTTTTCGCCGTTCAAAGGTCTATGTCTCCGTCTTTCTACCTGTGAGCATCGGCGTTGTCGTTGGTGTTTTGTCGGCGATTATGGGTGTTGGTGGCGGTTTTGTCATGGTTCCTGCGATGATTTACCTGCTCGGCATGCCCACAGCGGTTGTCGTCGGTACGTCGCTGTTCCAAATCATATTCGTGACCGCAAACGTCACGGTGCTGCAATCGGTTAACAACTTCGCCGTGGACGTGGTGCTGGCGATGCTGCTGCTGTTTGGCGCGGTTATTGGCGCCCAATTTGGTGCCCGTGCCGGTGCGAAGCTCAAAGGCGAGCAATTGCGCGGCCTGCTGGCGTTGATGGTTATTGGCGTTTGTGTCAAAATTGGTCTAGACCTCACCTTATCGCCTTCCGATATCTATGCCCTTGGCACCACGGGAGGCCACTGATCATGCGCGGTATTATGAAAACGCTTACGGCTCTTGCTCTTTTGGGCGCGTTTATTGCGACGGCCCCGGCTCCCACTCTTGCAAATGACCTAGATGTCGATCTGTCCAAACCGGATGTACGGCTCGACGTATCCTTCAAGGGCTCCGAACTGTTATTGTTCGGTGCGAAAGATCACCCCGGCGAAATCATCGTCGTTGTACGCGGTCCGGGTAAAGATACCTCCATGCGCCTGAAAGAGCGTATGGCAGGTATCTGGGTCAGCACCGATGAAGTTATTTTCGAAAACGTGCCATCCTATTATGCACTGGCATCAAGCAAGCCGCTTGAAGACCTTTTGCCGAAGGAAACATTGCTTGAGGAAAAGATCGGTACCGATCACCTTGGCCTGAAGGTTAAGACCGCCCCGGAAAATGCAACACCAGAAACCATCAAGAATTTTGAGAGCGGCTTGCTGCGCAATATGATCTCCAAAGCTCTGTATACGGCCAAAAGCGGCCCTGTGGACCAGGTTGGCAAAAAACTCTTTCGCACCAACCTGTGGTTCCCTGCCAATGTGCATGTCGGCAGCTATGTGATCGATACCTATTTGGTTCGAGATGGTCGAATCCAGAACCGCCATTCCACCGAGATGAAAGTTCACAAGGTCGGTATCGAGGCTGAGGTCTACAGCTTTGCCCATGAACACGCCCTAATTTACGGCCTACTTGCCATCCTTATTGCAGGGGTGTCAGGATGGCTCGCGAATGCCGTATTCAAAAAGAGGGGCTAAGGTAAAATGAACGATACTCAAAACACGTCCGTTGATCCCGCCACCAAGCCTAACAAGGAATTTACGTTCCTCTGTGTGGTGGATGAAAGCCCAGAACTTAGCCAAGCGCTGCGTTTCTCGTGCCAGCGCGCCAAACGCGTTGGCGGCCGAGTGGCACTGGTTTACGTCATCCAGCCTGCCGAATTCCAGCATTGGATGGCTATTGGTGATTTGATGCAGGAAGAAGCTCGCGAAGAAGCGGAGGCCCTCCTGTCGGAAAACGCTGATAAAGTGGTGTTGGCTACGGGCAAAATGCCGATCATTCACTTGCGTGAAGGTGAGATCGCTGAAGAACTGATCAACTTGATCGATGAAGACAAGGGCATCTCCCTGTTGGTTCTTGGCGGTGCTACGGGCAAAGATGGCCCCGGCCCGCTGGTCAGTTACTTCATCGAAAAGGCCGCTGGACGGCTGCACGTCCCCGTGACGGTGGTTCCCGGCAACATGACCGACGAAGAGATCGACAACATCACGTAAGACGTCTTCGGTTCATAAAAAGCTCATAAAAAAACGGCCGACGCAATTCGTCAGCCGTTTTTTTACTTTGGTAACCGCTTACTTAGCAGTGTTCAATTCGTGCACCACAAACAGGTTCTGCACCAATTTACGGTCCTGAACCTTTTTCAGGCCATTGACGATGCCCCATGTCAACACGGGCTCAAGCGCCACAACCACCAGATAACTGGCGGCAAAGGTCGCCCAGTCGGCCAAGAAGGTCGTCTCTACACCGCCAAACCACAGCCAAAAACCAACCATAGCGGTGACGCCGGTGTAATAAGCAGCATCGAGCTTGACGATCCGGGCCCAGCTGAGGCGCTGACGCAAAGATGTGTCAAATAACGACTTTCCGATCGTGTAATGCACAACGATCAGCGGCAGCATCAACGACAAGGAATTCACGCCCAAATGGACCATATCCCAAGGCGAGAACAAAAGCCCCTGAATGGCGAGACCCAAGCCAAACCCCAACAGGGTCGGCAAGAATCCCAACGTCAGATACATGGCCATAGCGCCAACGAAGTGAAGTTCCGACGGGCCGATCGGCATGGAAAAGCTTTGCATGAACGCGCTGAACGCCACGGCGGCGACTGCGGTTTTGGCGAGCATCCACGGCGCACGCGCGATGTCGGCAATAAGGTGTTCTTTGGCGGCCCAAGCGGCAACGCTCAGTGCGCCTGCATTGGCCATCAGGACTTTCGCCGGTTGAACAAAACCAGGTTCGATATGCATGGGTGATATTCCTTTCGTACCCACCGTACTAGACCCCTATCCGACAGGGGTCATCCAAGACACAGGCAGGTCTCCTGGCTCACGGATTATGGCCTAATTGCACCTTCCCAAGACAAAAGCCTCAGTGGCTATACGCAAGTTGGCTACCGTTAACAGTTGCGGGGGCAGCTCCGGTTCAGGACCCGTCAAGGTCATCCCTACCGTATTCCCTTTTCATCCAGCAGGCTTCGCCTACTCAGAACCTATGCACTTATACTTTTGACAGAGTCTATAGCAGCTCGCAACCTTTCAATGGAAAGTGCTGGGCTAGGTACTCAGCAATCCGTTCCTGTGACCAAGGGCATTTCCCCATCCTCACCATAACCAATCGTCCGCTCAGCGGGAAAGGTAACGGTCACTGTCGTTCCAACATTGCGCTCGCTGTCCAGGGCCACCCGCCCCCCGTGCAACTCGACCAGCGATTTCACCAATGTCAGCCCCAACCCGGTTCCATCTGACGTCCGCGTGTAGGTATCGCCCGTTTGCGCAAACGGTTCAAAGATAATATTGAGATTTTTTTGAGATATACCCGCACCAGTATCCTTGACTTGCATACTCACTTCGTTCTGGTCATTCAAGCTGGCACTAACACGAATGCGCCCACCTTCGGGCGTGAACTTGATCGCATTGGAGAGCAAATTGAGAAGGATTTGCTTGGTTTTGAGCCGGTCAGCCGTAATGTCGGGAATGCTGGCTTGAATGTTGAGCGTCGACAGCAACCCTTTCCTCACGGCCTGATCCGCAATCATCGCCACGCATTCATTGATCACCGTATCGATGGCAACGATCTCTTCATACATGCTCTCTTCACCGGCTTCAATTTTCGACAAATCGAGAATATCACCGATCAACCGCAGCAGATGGGTTCCGGAATGATTGATAATTTCGGCGTATTCTTTGTTCTGCGTGCTACCCAAAGTGCCAAATGTCTCGGCCTGAAGCATTTGTGAAAAACCGATGATCGAATTCAGTGGCGTCCTTAATTCATGGCTCATGTTGGCCAGAAATTCCGACTTGGCCCTGTTGGCGACCACGGCTTTATTTTTGGCACTACGCAACTCAGCCTCAGTCAATTTGCGTTCGGTTATATCGATCTGAATACCGGTGATAACGTTCGATTGACCGTTCTCTAAAAAGATTGATCGACCGATATTGTTAATCCATCGGACATCGCCATTTGGCAACGTAACACGGTACTCAATATTAATGTCGGATCGATCGGCAAACTTTTGAAGGATGTTTTTAGCCACGCGTTCGCGATCATCTGGATGAATCCGGGAACGCCAATTGTCAAAGTTCGCTTCCACTTCACCAGGCACATACCCCAACAAGCGATAATTTTCGTCTGACCAAAACACTTGGTTCAGTACCCGGTCACGGACCCAATATCCGGCGTTTGACGCCGTCAACGCCAAACTTAATCGCTCTTCACTTTCTCGAATACGCCGGTTGAGGCCAACAACGGAAAAATATCGCCAGGCAGCCATCAACACGACCGACAACAGCAGCAGTCCCCCCATCCACATGATGATGATTGAGGGAGTCGAGTTATGCGCAGAAAGATCGAACCAATTAGACAATACCGTAGGGTAAGCGGGCGCAGGCGGCACCTCCGACAAGGTGCCAGACGTCACGGTCACTTGGCGCGAATAGTCGTCCAATACCTGAGGGCGAATGAGAGATACACCCTCATTCAGCTGTGCTTGAGCCGAAAAAGTATGACTGAGCGTCACGAAGGCAAGTAACCCGCCCCAGAGAAAGCTGTGACAAACACGCTTATGCTGGGTAATAAACATTGAATAGCCCCTAGTAACTCACACAGCCATATATAATACACTCACGCTTAGAACATGGAACGTGAGCAATCGTATTACATACTAAAAATGTGAGATATTTGGGGAAATCTTGCCTTTTCGAAGCCCTAGCGGACGATCATCACTGAATTGTGAGCGGTCTGGGTCACTTTAAGCGCAACAGAACCGACAAAGAAGCGTTCAAGGCCGTTTTTTCCGCCGTCAGCCAAAACAATCAGCGAATAATCCGGCCCGGCTTCAACAATTTCATTGACCGGATTACCGACACGGACAATCGTTTCCACCACATTCAAGTCGAAATCAACAAGGGTCTTACGCGCCTCATTAACTGCTGCTCGCGCGATATCTTCACTTTCGACATCCGGCGCAACGGACAACAAGGTGATCGGACAGGAGCACAAGCTGGCGATGTAGGCTTCCCTATTGATCATATCGACGGCTTCGTCGCTGCCATCTGTACACACAAGATGACCGTGGCCAATTTCCAGGTCACGCGCCACCAAAACAGAACACGGTGCATGGGTCGCAATTTTTTCTGCGACGGCTGGATCGAAAAAGCCTTTGAGGCCCTTGTCGCTCCACCGTGACGAGGCACCAATTATGATCAGGTCGTAATGCCCTAATTCCCACTGATCCAAAATTCCCGTAACGACGTCGCGGGCAACTTTCAATTTCAAGACAATTTTTTTGCCCGAGGAGGACGTGTACTCAGTTTTATTGTCCCCCAAGTTGGTGCCAGAAATATCAGTATGAATGGCCTTTTCTTCCCAATCATCACGCAAACTGCCCAATTCCATCAGCAGGTCACGGCCTTTTTTCAGATAGGTGATGCCGGGCAGTTCCAATCCCCATTCCAACATATTGCCGCGCGCCACGGTCATGTCCAGACCACCGGAGCGTAGTCCCTGGTCAGCGGGACGCACGTAACACAGCACAATATCGACATCTTCGCCCTTGGCGATTTTTGCGGCATAGCGCAAACCGCGGTAGGATTCATCCGAACCGTCGATGCAAACCAAGATGCGAAACCGTGCGTGATGCGGCTTTTCCATGTCGTTGCCGGCAGTCTCTTCAGTGTCGTTGTTCATGTGATGAGTCCCTGAACGTTTTCATGCCCGTTTGCGTACCTGTTGTTCGTGTCCGTACGGTTCAAACTCAAACCCCAATCAGTGGCCAGTAAAGCGCTGCCGCCCCAATCATAATGATGGTGGACATCACCACCATCTTCCATCCAACGGTGAGAAAATCCGTAGTTTTAAGATACCCCGACGCATAAACGATGGTGCACGCCGGGGTGCCGACGACGGTCAGATAGGCAAATGCCGACGACACAGCGGTGATGTAGCCCAAAACAATAGGACTTTCCTGTGCCACCACCGCAAGCTTAAGCACGATCGGCCCCAACACCGCCACAGCCGCGCCATTGGACATGGTGTTGGTAACGCCGGTCGTCAACAGCGACACGGCAGCCCACAAACCGACCCCCTCATCCATGCCAATGGGGGCGAGGAAATCGAGGAAGTTTTGTGCGACCCAAGCCGCTGCCCCGGTATCTTTCATCTGCACCCCCAATGAAATTGCCGCGGCATATAGCAACACCACCCCCCAATTGACGCCGTTGTTCACGTCCGGCCACGCCACCAGACCGGCCACCAAAAAGGCGGCCGCACCCAAGATGGCGATGGTGCCCATACCGTATTCGGACGACCCGAAAATCCACCCCAGCAATACCAAACCAAAGATGATGATAGAAACCCAGTCACTGACTTTCATCGCGCCTTGTTTTTCAACTTGGGTGCGCAACTTCACCACCGCGCGCGACAAGTCTTTGTATTCAGGTCGAAATGTGAACAGAAGAATCAACGTCACGAACGGCACCTGGATGAGGAAGATGGGGTACGCGTACATCATCCAATGCACATAATCGATCAAGTATTGAAAGGTCTCAGGGTTGAGTGGGTCGTAAAAAAACTCTTTCCAATAGCCAATCATAATGGCATTACGCGCCCCGCCCGACGGCGTGCCGATCCCCGCTATAGAACAGCCATAGGAAATGGAAAACAACAACACCGCAGCAAGGTTTCTGACCTTTTTCGGATCGGTGCTGGTTAGCTGAATAAGGGTGATACCCACCGGCAGCATCATAGCCGCCACCGTATGCTCACCCACGAACGAAGCCAAAACCCCAGATACCAACGCGATGCCAAAGGCAATGCGCGAGGTCTTTGTGCCGGTCATGCGCACCAAAACCCAGGCAATACGGGTGTCGAGCTTTTGCTTCACCACCGCCACCGCCAGCATCAGAGAGCCCATGATAAATAGCACGCTGTCACTCATCAAAGACTTGGCGACATCCTTGCTTTCAAGGCCCATCAAAATCACCTGACCGATGACGATCAACAACGCCACCGTGGGCAATGGGACAGGCTCTGTGATGAACAAGATGGTGGCGACCACACTCATGGCCAAAATGGTCATGCCGGCCTGGGTCAAGCCTTCCGGGGTGGGCATGTACATAAGCCCCGCTCCCACCGCCATCGCGATGAAGAACCAGCGCTTTTCCCAGAAATACAAATAGTTGCCGCGTCGCCGTAGACCGGCTATGGGCTTAACAAGTCTCAATGCACGGCCTGATGTACGGGCACGAACAGTACCGAGTTTTCCGTGTCCAGTATCGCCTTCTGACATGTGTTTGTCGCCTGCCTGTTTTGAGGCCCTGCAAGCACGGAACGTCACCCAATCGGAACGTCTCGCGGCGCACCTCTTATCGTGTTGTTTGTTGATAAGTGTATGCGCATAACGCGTCATAAAACAACCACATAGACATCTCAAAATATACGCAACTTAAGCGCCCGTGACGGGCACAGTTTAGCTATGCCTGGGAAAAATGTCGGGTTTGAGGCAAGACGAAACAAGACCATACGCAAGAGCAAACCAAGCACCATGAAGTCCCCATCATTACTGGGTTACTCACTGGTTTTACGATCTTTTTATGGTTACATTTGCCCACTTCCGCACCGGACAACCCAAACAAAAAGCCCGCCGAATTACCTCGGCGGGCTTTTGTGTAGTGTGCGCGTGAAGACTTAAGCGCTGTAAGCGTCGCGGATGGCTTTGATGGTGGCGACGTAGTCATCGCCCTTGAACACAGCCGACCCGGCCACCAAACATGTTGCGCCTGCGTCGACCACCGATTTGGCGGTTGAGGCGTTGACGCCGCCGTCAACCTGGATGTCGATGGGGCGGTCACCAATCATGGCTTTGACCTGTTTGATCTTATTCAGCGCTGCTGGGATAAAGGACTGCCCCCCGAAACCTGGGTTCACGCTCATGATCAGGACCATATCGAGCTGATCGATGACGTTTTCCAGCACATTGACCGGGGTATGCGGGTTCAGCGACACACCGGCTTTTTTGCCCAGCCCCTTGATCACCTGGATAGAGCGATCCAAATGCTTGTCGGCCTCGGCGTGGACCACGATCTGGTCAGCGCCCGCCTTGGCGTAATCTTCCAAAAACGGCTGCGCCGGATCAATCATAAGATGTACATCGAAAAATTTCTTGGTCCACGAACGGATGCATGAAATGACCGGCGGGCCAAAGGTCAGATTGGGCACAAAGTGACCGTCCATGACATCAATATGGATCCAGTCTGCGCCAGCTTCATCGACGGCTTTGACTTCCTCACCCAGACGCGCAAAATCCGCGGACAGGATGCTGGGGGCGATCTTGACTGTATCGATCATGGTGAACCTCCGTAAAATGCCCGCTTATGCATGCAGGCTGAACGTATATTGGGGATGAAACATCCCTGACGATGAGAGCCGAAGCCCCCTGTAAGAGAAAACCCCCGTCAGAGACGGGGGCTTTCCGGGTGGTTCTGGGATAGGTGCGAGCGGACCTCCCCAGGTTTACTCGTCGCCCAGAACCTCCGCGAACCTCTTTGCATTCGACACTGCGATAAGATGAGGCGGTGGAGAAACCGGAACCTACCCAATCGGTTTGTAGCGTCAAACAGTCTATACAATTTTCTAAGCTAGATTATTAGCAAAGTCAAATAAACAAAGGTGAAAGTGGCTGAATTTAAGTGCTTTTCACTGTTTTCCAACCCCATTGGGTAGTCTTAAACTGCCCATTTATATGGCTCTATATTTGCCCTTACTACTTGGTCAAAGCCATGAACAGTTGAGGTAGCTTTTCTGGCAGTCGTTCGACATTGTCGATGACTGTATATTGATTCCCAAAAATGTCGCCAATGTACTCATCTGCTTTTTTGTCGAGGTTAATGCAGTACGTATAAATGCCCTGCTGATCCAATTCCTGAACCGCCTTGCGGGTATCTTCAATCAGATGGCGTTGGTCGCTGACATCAATGTCAAAAGGTTCGCCGTCGGTCAGCACAAGCATGAGCTTTTTGCTCGATTTTCGCTGACTGAGGGTTTGTGCACTGTGACGCAAAGCTGCCCCCATGCGGGTTGAATAGCCCGCTTCGATCGCACCCAGTCGGCCTTTGACCTCGTCATTCCAACTTTCCGAATAGCCTTTAATGTGCTGATAACGGACCTCGTGGCGCGTGTTCGATGAGAACCCGGCGATAGCCAGCTCGTCACCCAAGCGGTCCACAGCCCAACCCATGAGCGAAACTGCTTCTTGGCTAAGTTCAAGAATCGACTGTTCGCACCCTTCGGGAATGTCGTTCACCGATTGCGACAAATCCAATAGCAGCATCACCGAAATATCGCGCCCATCGTGGCGATGGCTCATATTGATGCGCGGATCCGGCTGGGCGCCCGATTTGAAATCGATCACCGAACGGATCGCCATATCCAAATCCAGTTCCGAGCCATCTTCTTGATAGCGCACACGCACATAGTGTTGCGGTTTGAGCATATCGAGCAGCTGTTTCAAGCGTTTCGCCAACATGGCATGCTTGGCAAGCAAACCATCGATCACCCCAGGACTGCCCTGCGGGTGCAGGCTTTCATACAAGCTCACCCAATCGGGGCGATACGATTTTGACAGGTAATCCCATTCCGGATAATGGCGCGGCGGCAACCCCTGTTGCTCTTTTTCGTCTTGGGCCGACGCGGTGCGGTCTTGTTCGTCGAACATTTCCTCTTCATCGCCCAGTTCGTGGTACTTCCACATGTGACGATTGTCATCGCGGTAGCCGACTTCGGTATCCACAAAATAAATGCTGGCAGATTGATCCTGTTGGCGACGGGTGCGGGCAATATAGGAAATGGCTAGATTGGCAATTTCTTGGGTCGAGCCCTCACCGTCCACCATCAAATCGTGAAAACGCTGCACGTAGTCAAGCACATCGGCATTTTCATAGCCGTGGTTTGGGTCCAGGACAGCATAGGAAAACATCGTCAGGCGATGGCGAATGCACGATTGCACATCCGGGTCGCAATCGCCCTCGATGGGCCGGGGGTGTAAAGCCGTAAACAAGCGGCGCATGCCGGGATATTCGCGGATCGTCAGGCATTCAACGCGACAATCTTCGAATACTTCCGCGGCGACACGCTGAAACGGGCTGAAGTTATCGGCGAAAATGGCCGTGGTCCAACGCTGGTGCGCCGCCATGTGGGCCAACAGCACGCGGTAGCGATCGGTGCCTTTGACCGGACGGTCCAAGCCGGGACGTTCGAAATCATCATAAACATCAGGAATACGCAGCCCCAATTCGTCGAAGTACGGCATCGGCTTGCGCAGTTCGTCAAAGCCCAGCGAATACGGCACGAAGTGCGCATGGTGATCCTGCCACAGCCCTTTCATGTAAAGGCCCAGCTTGCGTTCATTGTCGGCGAACAAGGTGCCGTGACGTTCGCGTTGCAAGATGGCCTTGGAATCCGCCGATTGCAGCGAGAAATAATCCTTCTGGCGTTCGGGGTGGTCGTTGTAATGACGCGCACCGTAATCGATCCAATTCTTGAGCCCTTCCAGTGACAACTGACTGAGCAAATACGGCATTTGAGCCAGCAATTCCGGCAACCCCGGACTGGGGATCGTGGTGTGGATGCCGTGGATGGACCCGGTGGTTTTGTCCATAAACGCAAACACGGTGGTGGCGTATTGGCAGAACAGGTCTTCCGACCCCAAGCGCCGGGCCGCTTCGCCCAAGGTCTGCAAAAATGGCAAGATCGCCCTGCCGTTTGGCGTGCGCGACATCTTCCACACAGCCTGAGAGACCTTTTCGATCACCTCTTCGCCCAGACGCTCGCCAATTTTCGGCATCTCTTCCAGATAGACCTGAACCGGCTCAAAGCCACGACCGATCATGCAGATCAGCGATGCGCCATCCAGCAAGGAGCGCACACCGTCCTTGGACAGGCGCGCGACGGCATCTTCCATACAGCCGACAAAGGCAGTATCGAGCTGCTCAAAACCACAGGTCAGTTGTGAGCGCAGTTCGTCCAATTCGGCTTGGCTGAGCGTCATGATGGCGCGTCCCTATCGCCGGCTCAACCGAACACGGCGTCGATGGAATGCTTCAAAGTGGCGGAAATATCCGCATCATCCGTGATCGGCGCAACCAATGCCATGCGGCATGCTGCATTTGGCTCGATGCCCCGTTTGATCAGACGTGCAGCATAAACCAGCAATCGGGTGGAGATGCCTTCATCCAGGCCATGGCCCTTAAGATTGCGTGCCGTTTCGCCGATTTTCACCAGTTTTGTTGCGGTGTCTTCGTCGCTACCGGTTTCCTTGGCGATAATTGCCGCCTCAACCTTGCCGGAGGCATAATCGAAGTTCAGCCCAGAAAAACGCTGCTTTGTGGACTGTTTCAAGTCCTTCATCAGGCTTTGGTAACCAGGATTGTAAGAAATCACCAACTGAAAATCTTCATGCGCATTCACCAACTCGCCCTTTTTATCCAGCGGCAGGGTACGGCGGTGATCGGTCAAAGGATGTATCACCACGGTGGTGTCCTGGCGGGCTTCAACCACTTCGTCCAGATAGCAAATCGCACCGATACGCGCCGCCACGGTCAACGGGCCATCCAGCCAACGGGTGCCGTTGGCGTCCAACAGATAGCGCCCGACCAAATCAGACGCTGTCATGTCTTCATTGCACGCCACCGTGATCAGCGGCTTACCCAGTTTCCAGGCCATGTATTCGATAAAGCGTGATTTACCGCAACCGGTCGGCCCCTTCACCATCACCGGCAAACGTTCGGCATAGGCGGCTTCGTAAAGCGCCACTTCGTTACCTGTCGATTGGTAAAACGGTTCATCGCTGATCAGATACTGCGCTGCGTCAAATTCAGCTGAAGACATAACTTAGAATCCTTAAAAATCAGGTCGGGGAGAAAAAACGGCCGGGAGCAGTTTACACCACCCCCGGCCATTTTTGATTGGCCTTGTGAGCCTTGGCTTAAGCCTTGCTCATATAGCCCTCGCAAAGTGCCGGAGTGCTTACTTGTGCACGCCCAGCTTTTCGCGCCAACCCGGGAAGATTTGGTCGGCATCGCCAGGGAAGCTTTCGAAGGCGCGTGCAAACTCTTTGTGTTCTTTCGCGAACTCGATCGGATCGGCACCGGCTTTCCAGCATTCGTAGGCCTGACGTAGCGAGATAGCACCCGCTGCCGGGCTATCGATGTGGCCGTAAGACCCGCCGCCCGAGGTGTTGATCACGTTGGCATGGCCAAGGTTTTCGAAGAATCCCGGCAAACGCAATGCGTTCATGCCGCCCGAGATGATCGGGGTGGTCGGCTTCATGCCTTCCCATTCCTGGTGGAAGAACGGGCCATCGGCGCTGTCGCGTTCGATCATGTACGCGATGTTGCGATCATCCGCTTCGCCTTCCATCTTGCCATAGCCCATGGTGCCCACATGGATACCGGAAGCACCTTGCATGCGGCTCATTTTGGCCAACACGAACGCTGTGTAACCACGCATTGCCGACGGCGACGTGACCATACCGTGACCGGCACGGTGATAGTGCAGGTACTGGCTAGGGAAGTTGCGACGTGCAGTCGTGATCATGCCAGGGCCACCGACAAAACCATCGACCAAGAACGCCACCTTATCGGCGTCGGGGCCAAAGGTACGCAGGATAAATTCACCGCGCGCCAGCATTTCATGATGATCATCGGCGGTGATATTGGCCGAGAACAGCTTGGCTTCGCCAGTTTCATCCATGGCGCGCTTCATGGCGTCGTAGACTTTCGGCATTACCACGTCCATCGGGCAGAACGTCTGGTTGCCCTGAGGTTCGTCATTCTTGATAAAGTCGCCGCCCAACCAGAATTGGTAAGCAGCTTCGGCGAACGGTTCCGGACGTAGGCCCAGTTTTGGTTTGATAATGGTACCAGCGATGTAACCACCATCAACCAACGGACGGCCGAGGATGCGCCACATATCAGTGATGTCTTTGGACGGGCCGTCAAACAGACGCAAGAACGCGGGCGGCACGTAGAAATCATGGATTTTGGCATGCTCAATGTCGCCCATACCCTGATTGTTGCCGATGATCAGCGTTAAAAGCGAAACCATCATGGCGCGGCCATCGGTGATGTTGCGGTCAAACAAATCCGTCGGATAGGCAATCTTCATGAGGCTCTTGGCTTCGTCGATTTCGTAGACGAGCGCGTCGACACCCTTGGTGAAGTCATCCGTGGTCGAAACTTCGACGTTAGTACCGGTGGAGGATTCTGCCGCGAAGTGGGCTGCCGCTTCCAGGTAACCATAGCCGGTCTTTGGCTTCATGATGTAGGCAACAAGAAGATGGTTTCCGCCTTTGATCAGGTCGTCTTCTTTAAGGCTCAAATCAGCATAACGATTGGATTGGTCCATAATTAAACTCTCTCTTTTTGCGTCCAAATAACGTGAAGGCGACCGATTTGAAGTCTACGGAACACCTGCACCTTCCTGTGTTGTTTCTTTTGGAGAGCGTTACCTGCCGTACCGGCCACGGTGCTCTCCATGTGGTGCAGACAATACGTTTTCACGTCATATAAAAAAAATCATTTATCTTGATGATTTACATAAATTTTACTTATAATGTTACGTCAACGCCTTGAACAATCGCGGTTTTTTGATATTTTGTACCGGAATCAACAAGATGCACGTTACCTTACGCCAACTTGAGGCCTTCACCACCGTTGCCCGGCACCTCAGCTTCACGCGTGCAGCAGAAGAATTGCACCTCACCCAGCCGGCCGTGTCAATGCAGATCAAACAGCTGGAAAACCAGTTGGGACAGGCGCTGTTCGAACATATGGGCAAGAAAATCCATTTGACGGAAGCCGGTCGCGATGTGCGCCAGTATGCGCGATCCATCCTTCAGCAGGTTGATGACATGAAAGCCGGTCTAGAAGGTCTTGCAGGGTTAGAACGCGGTACGCTGAGCATTTCCGTCGCGACCACTGCGCACTATTTTGCGCCCAAGCTGTTGAGCATTTTTTATGAGCGCTACCCCGGCGTGAACGTCAAACTGGACGTCACAAACCGTGAGAGCCTCGTCAACCAGCTGGAAAACAATACGGTCGATATGGTGATCATGGGGCGCCCGCCGGAAGATGTGGATGTGGAATCAGGCGCGTTCATGGAAAACCCCTTGGTGTTGATCGTGCCCGCCGACCACCCTTTTACCCGGGAAAAATCGATCCAGATCAAGCGCCTTGAGAATGAAGTTTTTTTGGTCCGCGAAGAAGGTTCCGGCACACGAAAGGCGATGGAGCTATTTTTCGCTCAGCACGGCATCCATATGACCACAGGCATGGAAGTCAGCTCCGACGAAGCCATCAAGCGCAGCGTGCAGGCCGGATTGGGGCTGGGGATCATGAGCCGCGACGCGGTGCAGAACGAAATACAGCTTGGCCTGTTGAATGTCCCAGATGTCTTACACTTCCCGATCATGCGTCATTGGTACGTGATGCACCGCAAAGGCAAGCGTCTGTCGCCCATCGCCCAGGCATTCAAAGACTTTCTGCTGGAAGAAGCAGCAACAATTCTCAACAAGGACCCTGCCCCACGCAGCACCGCACAGCCCCCTCTTGCGGAGCCTATTGCCGTTGCGCCTCAGGACAAACAGGCCAATCAACAGCCGGACAAATACTCCCCGGCCAAGCCTAAATACGTCCTGACCGGACCGGATGGACGCCCAATTCCACCTGCTCCACGCAAGTAGGCACTCCATAAACAACAAAGAAAATATATTGAGGTTTGTTTGGGTCAGCTAACAGTCTTAAAATAAATCGCAAAGCATGAATTGTCCTCGACAGGACAATGGGTCATAATGGTTGCGCCAAGACAATGAGAGAGGCCCCCTGCATTCCTCAGCTCCTAGTGTCGGATGCGGGGGGGGGGAGATGGAAGCGTAATAGCAATCACTTGCTTGATGCAACGCTGGCACACTTCAAATACCGTAAGCTAGAAGGCAAAATAATGCGGCGAAGCTTTTTCAGTTTTTTGCGAGGCAATGATTTGAGCCCGGTCCTGATCATACCGGGCTTGGGCGGGGCTAGCGCCGAGCATTGGCAGGCGCGCTGGGTGAAAGCCCACTCCCAATGCCAAAGCGTACAACAAAACAACTGGAACCTTCCCGAATACTCCGGCTGGATAGAAGGGCTGGAAACGGCAATTCAGGACTGCGCGACACCACCGTATCTGGTTGCCCACAGCTTGGGCTGCTCAGTCGTCGCGCATTGGGCACTAAAACATTCTGGCACCGCCATCCAAGGCGCACTCATGGTCGCCCCTGCGGATGTGAACTCTGAGGATCACACACCGCCTGAAACGCGCATCTTCGCCCCCATGCCCATGACCCAGCTTCCGTTTAACTCGACGGTTGTCGCCAGCACCAATGACCCCTACGTCGACCTTCAGCAGGCCAAGCTGTTCGCCACGGCCTGGGGATCAGACTTCATTAATGTTGGTGCATGCGGGCATATCAATGCGGATTCACACTTGGACAATTGGGATGAAGGCTGGGACATCCTCACCGAAATGACCCAAGCACGAACAGCCCTTTCGCAGGCATAACGCAGCGCCTTTGGCTCAGTCCACTTTTTTTTGCGCGCCATAACCAAGGGTAACGGGAACCGCGATTGGTGACGGGACAGCCTCCATAGCCTCAACCGCGACCAGTTTCTCACGGCGTTTTTGCAGATGTTCACGGTGCAACAGATATAGCCCACTGGTGACAATGATACCCGCACCAATAATGGTGAGTGAACCGGGCACATCACCCCACACGAAGAATCCAATCAAGGTGGCCCAAACCATTGCCGAATATTCAAACGGCGCCACCAGACCAACGGGTGCAATTGAAAATGCGCGCGTCAAACACAACTGCCCCGCCACCGCCAGCCCCGTAACCACGCCAATCAGCAAAACCTCGGTAAGCGTCATCGGCTGAAAATTGGCAAGCACATAAACAGAGGACACGGTGCCAATCCAAGCGTGGAAATAGAGCACTTGCTTAAAGGCCCCTTCTCCCGGCCCCATCCAACGCGTGATCAACATGGATAGGGAATAAGCCACACTGGCCGCCAACGCGAGTACAGCCCCACCCTGCCAAAAATCACCGCTCGGGTCTGAGGCAATCACAACCCCGACAAGCCCCACCACAACAGCCGCCCACCGATGCGGCCCCACATATTCCTTGAGAAACGGCACAGACAAAGCTGTCATGATAAACGTCGCACCGAAAAAGATGACCGTTGCGTCAGCCAGCGGCAGCGTTTCTAGCGCGGAAAAAAAAGCAAACGGTGCGAAAAAGGCCAACACCACGCGCACGAAATGCAGCGCCGGGCGATTCGTGCGCAAGGCCCCTGTGGGCAAGGCACGCCAAGACCAAAGCACCATAAACGGAATGACCAACCAACTGCGCACGGCAAGAATTTGCAACACCGAGAGGTCAGACTCCAGCAGTTGCTTGATCACACCGTCCATCACAGTCAACAACAGCGCACCGACCAAAATCAGCACGATGCCTTGCATGTTCGTGTCTACGATTTTAACAACCATAATAATAGCCAGCCCAGCCTCAACATGCATTGCGCGCACGTCAAGATGAGGGCATTTGCTCGCTTTGAAAAGAAATATCTTTGATGCTGAAAATGTCTTACGAATCAATCAGTTGGGTTTTCTTCGGGGTGGTTGGGATCGCCGCCAACGCCACCCAAAAGACGACATTCACCATAGGTAGCCACATCAACAGCGCCCAAGCGGGTCGCATTGCGGCATTGCGTAGACGTCGCGCGGCGACATTGCCCAAATAAAGCCCCGCAACAAAGGACATCCCCAGCTGCGCCATCCATATATCTTCGGTGTTCAAGGCCCGCGCGATCTCCGTGTAGAGATACCCCAACAGCAAAGCCCCGCCAAAATAGAACAGCACGAAATGAAATCGCTCCAACGTCGCGCAGTTTTTGCGCTCCACCATTGCGCCCGGCACAGTCCCCGCAACGGCGGCGACAACGCTGAGACTCAAATAGAATGCCAATGACGCCTGCCAAAGGCTTTGCAAATCGAGAGGCATTGGTGATTTCCGTCTCTGGTCGTGGATCAGGCTTGTTCTACAAAGCACTTAGGGCCTCATCAGCCATTGTGCAATGCATAACGCCACCTCCCCCGCCCGTTTTAATTTGCTGTCAAAACAACTACTGATATATTCTTTATGCATTAAAAGCACGAAATGGGAGCGCACCTAGATGTCAGAATTGCTCGCAGACATTCGGTCCATTGGGGAATTGAGGGAACGCATCCCAGAGGTCGAAGCCCGTTTAAAAGTATTCATCGATTACCTGATATCAAGCGAGCAAATGTTTTTGAATGTACTTGCCGATGCACAAGCGGGCGTCGCGCCTCGCCCCCCCGCGTCCGACATAGAAGGCGATTTGGAATTTGGTCTGTATCTATATTGGCTCAGCCACCCGGTTGATTATTTTGAGGCTGACCTCAGCCAAAGCCCCGCCCATGTAACGGCCACTATGGCGCTGCGCCACTTCACACCGACCTCGTTGGTGGGTACCAATGATTTTGAATGGTTTCAGCAATCAGCCTATGACGATGGCATTGTCGCGGCAGACGGTACGCTGTGGACACTGGGCAAGTATGCACAGTTGGATATGTACTGGCTCACCGCAGGGATCAACTACGCCATCAACCTGCTGGACCCAGACAGTATAGCCCATCCCTACCCTGGTCCCAACCAAGCCTACAATTCCACCATTGGTGACGGACAGGAACACCTGTCCATCGCCATCATCGGTGATTGGGGCACGGGACCGTACGGACAGGAGTTTGGCGGTCAAGGCCCTGCGGTCGCCGTGATGAACGCCGTTAGAAACCTCAGCCCCGATTGCACTGTGCATCTGGGGGATGTCTATTACTGCGGTACCAATGCCGACCGCCACCCTATCAATGAAGAGCAAGACAACCTGCTTGCCCCCTGGAACAGCGGTCTCACCGCACCTGGTCGTAATTTCACCATCAATTCAAACCATGAAATGTATGGCGCTGCAAAAGGCTTGATCGATGTCGCGCTGAGTAGCACCACACCGTTTGCGCACCAAAACAAAACCCCATATTTCGCCTTACATTTCGGGGCCTGGGTCGTGATCGGTCTGGACAGCGCCTATTTCGACCCATCAAGCTTGTATATGAAGGGGGCACTGGGCAATGCCGACAACACCCAACAAAAACAATTTGTCCAGAGCCTTGGGGATTTGACCGACAAGAAGGTTCTGGTCATGACCCACCACAATCCTATGAGCTATGACGGTAAAACCATCACGCCGAACAAGGCCGCCGGGGCGCGTTTGTGGGACGCCATGATCGATTTATTGGGCAAGCAGCCTGATGTTTGGTACTGGGGCCACCTGCACCTTGGTGTGGCGTACAACGCAGATTCGGTCTTGGGCGCAAAGGGAACGATGTGCCGATGCGTCGGACACAGCGCCATCCCGTTCGGCAATGCCCACGGTATGGATACGCAAAACGTCGATTATTACGCCCACACGGAACTCAGCCAGGGTTCCAAACAGGTGCAAAATGGCTTTGTCATGCTGCGCCTTGATGTGAACGGCAGTTTTTCGGAAATTTTCTATGAGGTCACCAGCAATGGCGACTGCGTCGAGGGTTGGCAATCGCCAACCGGGGCACTGCAAAAAAAATCCCCGCAGACTTAAGTCCACGGGGAAGTTATGCCTTAAGCGTTTTCCGCCCGCCCCCGGCCCAACACTGATGTGGGGGGAGGAGATGTTGAGCCGGGTGCGAACGTCTTAATACGGAGATGGGTTGCGCCCGCTGTAAAAACCAATCACAAAAGCTTGAACGCGTCGCCACAGCAAAACTACAAAAGCAGTTCTCTCGTTTCGATTTACAAACAAATTTGCCAATAAAACGTCAACTGCGAAACGTTTCATCTAATGAGGTCACGGTTCAGTCGTCGGCTATTTCAACATCAACATAGCCCTGTTCGATGGCGTAACGTAAGGCTTCAAAGGCCAACTTTGCTTCTTCGTAAGCCTCCCTGAAACCACGCAATTGAGTGACTTCGCTTTCGTCAAGCGGCTCGCCCTTATCCTTTTCCGCCGCACGGAACGAGGCTTCCAGATACCGAGCCCGCAAGCGCGCAATCGCGACGGCAAACGAGAGCACGGTGTTTTTGCTCAAGGTCTGGATACGTTTGTGAATAATTTCACGATTGGCAATGCGAATTCCCTGTTCGATTTCATTTAGAAACCGCTTCTGGTTCATCATCTTTTTGTAGTCATCAGTATGATCTTCGCTCATAGACACGCACCCCATTGGTGATGAGTTTACCAAATTGATAGGACTCAATTTTACCCCTCACGTTTAAAGATAACCATAAAGAACTTCAGGGTACCAAACATAGGCTGATGCATCTCAATTTCCGGACTCTGTGACAAGCATCACAGCCAATCGGCCTTCAAAGCGGCAAAGTCTATGTGTGGATTGGCTCATGTCGAGCCTTTCCCTTCCCTCAAGAGCACAAACTCAAACCGACTGCAGTATTGCAGTCGGTTTTTTTTGATTTCCCCCGTTTTTGTTCAACAATTCGGGAGGCGTGTGACGCAGGTCACAGCCATCGTGCCAAAACTATGCCAAATTCTGTGCGTGGACGGGTCCTGTGGACCCCTCCCTTCCCTCAAGAGCACAAAACTCTGGTCGACTGCATAGCAGTCGGCCTTTTCTTTGTGCTTAGCGGATCAATTCATCATGCACCGCACCGCAAGGCAGGTAGCAGTCACAACCAACTGTTAAAATTGGAAAAACAACTATTACGCCGAAATGACTGATAATAAAATTGACCAATTTCACCACATGACGCCCGATCAATAGGGGTCGCTAGCAACATAAAATTTAAGCCAAATTCACCTGCGGATACAGATTATTGATTCTCTAGACTTGAAAATACCGCCCCCCCACCAAAATTAAATATGATCAATAAGGTTTTCTCGCTGCTTTAAATGCTTGGTCCCCTCATGAACACGAAACGCTGTATGCCAATAGCCCTCACAGATTTGTTGGATAACGTTCATATTCTCTCATCTCCCACGCGCTCAATTGCGACCATCGCACAGGAGATGAATGCGGATGAGGGTTCCATCATCAATCCAATTATATGTTTGGTTGGAAGTCAGCCCGTCATGGCCCTGATGGCCGGTGATAAGGCATGTGACGCAGACAAAATTGGTCAAGTTCTCAATCTTGTAGGCAATGTCGTCATGATGAGCCACGATGAGATCAACCAGTTGACCGGCGGCAGTGTGGACGAGCTGTATCCTTTGGAATTGGCGCAGCGCTTGCCCACCATAATTGATGCCAGCTTGAAACGCTTTTCGGTGCTTTATTCACGCGCAGGCAGCAGTCATTGCCTGATCGCCACCACATATTCAGAGATCAAGGTGTTAACCCACGGCACAATCTCTTACGGCGTGGCCACGCCGACTTGGCATCCCTCGCAGGACCACACCGCCACTGCGAGTTGAGGCTCTGAAACAACCGTCTTAATAGTACATGAACGGCGTATCCAATTATAAACATGTGTTATTGGTGAATAATAATATATATAGTTTGAGAGTTCTTCAGGCGGCCCCCACATATAACGTGAGCTCATAATTCAGCATCACATTATAAAAAATAAGAGGGGAACCGTGCCCGCCGTTCAACCATACCAATCCTCTCAGCAAGCTGCTCCCCCCACAATGCATCGCAAGCGGGTGTATATCATCGACAGTTTGCCGATTAGGGTAAATAAAACCCGTGCGGCGCTAGGTGGCTTGTACGCTTTGAGCAGCTTTCCAGATGGTCAAAGCGCCCTTGCTGCGATGCACATTGCCCCGCCCGATGCCGTCGTGATTGACGAGCGCACCCTATCTCAACAGGGCGGCGGGATTCACCGCACCAAGTGCAATGACGACAGCCTTAAGCAGATCCCCTTCATCATCATGTCGGATGGGCATGAGGGACCGTTTATCGCTGGCGACGGAACCGGAGCACCAGATCGTTTTCTCAAGCGTCCTATCCCTATAAACCTGCTGCTAGATCACCTCGCGGCCCTGATGAGCCACCAAGTAGAAAAATCGTGGGAGAAGCTCCCCAGACAAGCCGGGCAAGCGCTACGCAGCACTGCCGATCAATTCATAGATATTGCCAAGGCCATCGCCAACAACACCCCATTGGACCGCAGCTCCATCAATTCCAGCTGCAACCCCCTGATCGATTGCGTCAGCAACAACCAGCATAAGTACGTGTTGATGGGGCTACGCAAACACAACAACTACACCTATACCCATTCCATGCGCGTGGCTGTGTTCATGGCCGTTTTTGCTCAAGCGTACAATGTCAGTAAAAGTGAAATGAGCGTATTGACGACCGGTGGATTTCTTCACGATGTGGGCAAGATGGTTATGCCCCAGTCTTTACTCAACAAAACCAGCTCATTAAGTGACAAAGACTGGGTCACCATGCGCGACCACGCCAGACAGTCCAAATCCATCATCGATAAAATCGCAGATGTGAATGCGGCAATCAGCGTCATCGCCGAACAACATCACGAACGCCTGGACGGGTCGGGCTATCCCCATGGTCTAAAGGGCTCTCAGGTCAACGAATTGGGGCGCATGGCTGCGATTGCCGATGTCTATGCCAGTCTAACCGACGAACGGCCGTACAAGCATCCACTCAACGCCGATGACGCCTTTTCCATCATGCACCAGATGGGCCCAGCCTTAGACCAGCATTTACTGAGCTTGTTCCGCGAGGTCATCCAACACTAAGCCCAATGGCTTAACTCATGCTGTTTGTAAAAAAACAAAGGGTTAGACCGGAAGGCCTAACCCTTTGTTCGTATTGGTCGGAGCGACAGGATTTGAACCTGCGACCCCTACACCCCCAGTGTAGTGCGCTACCAGGCTGCGCCACGCTCCGACAGTGTCTTTTGTTCCAGCCGCAAAGGACCAGAAGCGGCGCGAATATACGCGCTGGATCCAACCGTTGCAACGGCTCAAGCCGTCAACTCAGGGATTTTTTCAATTGATCGCGAATATCTTCCAATTCGCCGACCAAAACAGCCAATTCCATGACATCAGTATCCGCAGCGGGCACCGTTTCAACCGCTGTTTTCACCACCGACGAAGCCGGAATGAGTGCTCCATCCCCGTCAGACATTGCGGATTGAAGATTCTTCACCCCGCCATTACTGAGTAATTTTTGCACGCCCTTGATGGTATAGCCATCAAAGTGCAGCAGCGATTTGATACTGCGGAGCAATTCAACGTCTTCGGGGCGGTAATAACGTCGCCCGCCACCACGCTTAAGGGGCGAAATTTGGGTGAACTTGGTTTCCCAAAACCGCAACACATGTTGCGGCAGGTCAAGATCATCCGCCACCTCACTGATGGTGCGAAAAGCCTGTTGGGATTTATGAGTACTCCGCGACCGAGTTTGCGCCCCAGTCCCGCTCGTTTTTGATTCTGACATAAGCCTTATGACGCGTCAGGCACACGCTTGGCATTGATGCGCGATTTCATAACCTGCGAAGGCCTGAACACCAAAACTTTACGCGGCAAAATAGGTACTTCTTCGCCAGTCTTGGGGTTGCGGCCAATGCGCTGCCCCTTTTGGCGGACGGAAAAACTCCCAAAAGAAGAAATTTTCACGGTTTCGCCCGACGCCAGAGAATCCGTCATCATCGACAGGACAGATTCAAGCAGGTCCGCTGACTCATTGCGGGACAGGCCGACTTCCTGGTAAACGGCTTCACTCAATTGTGCGCGGGTAATGGTTCTATTCGACATCAACCCATCCCTTTCAAAGGTTAGTTACCCAAGCGTATCGCGAGGAACAAAAGCCGTCAATATCAAAGGGATGCAAGAGCGATATGAATCTTCATCTGAGGGGGCATATTGTGCAGTGCAAACGATGAGTGCCGGGCGTGAAAATCTTCGCGTGCCCTACCAACGAACCAGCGCCGCGCCCCAGGTTAAACCACCACCCATGGCTTCCATCAAGACCAGGTCGCCGCTTTTAATGCGGCCATCGCGTACGGCTTCGTCCAGCGCCAAGGGCACCGAAGCCGCAGATGTATTGGCATGGCGGTCAACGGTGATCACCACCTTATCCACGCTGAGGCCCAGCTTACGCGCTGTGCCGTCCAAAATACGTTTGTTGGCCTGATGCGGCACCAGCCAATCGATGTCGCTTTGCGTTAATCCGTTGGCTTCCAACGCTTCGCCAACAACACGGGCAAGGTTGGTGACGGCATGGCGAAACACTTCGCGGCCTAGCATGCGCAATTTACCTACGTTCCCCGTTGTACTGGGACCGCCGTCCACATATAGCAAATCGCGAAGCTTGCCGTCTGAATGAAGGTGGGTGGACAAAATACCAACTTTTTCGACTTCCGCGCCCTCTTGAATGGCCTGGGCTTGTAGAACCACGGCACCCGCGCCATCGCCAAACAGTACGCAAGTTGTGCGATCGGTCCAGTCCAGCAGGCGCGTCATGACTTCGGCGCCGATCACCAATACGGTCTTGGCTTGGCCCGCGCGAATAAAGTTATCGCCGACCGACAAGGCATAAATGAACCCAGAGCACACGGCCTGCACATCGAATGCTGCGCCATGGTCCATACCGAGCATGGCCTGGACCTTCGTCGCGGTGGACGGAAAGGTGTTGTCGGGGGTTGTGGTGGCGACGATCACAAGATCAATGTCTTGGGCGGTCAGTCCGGCAGCATCCAGGGCGTTTTCAGCCGCCTGGAACGCCAAGGCCGATGTACTTTCCTCAGGCCGAGCAATACGCCGCTCGCGAATACCCGTACGCTCGACAATCCATTCGTCGCTGGTATCTAGTTTTTCGACCAACTGAGCATTGGTCATAATCTGGTCCGGCAAATGAGAGCCGGTTCCTATGATACGGGAACAATAAAGCATCAGTCTTCCGCTGTTACGAGGGGAATCGAGTGGTGTTCGGAACTGAACCGAGCATAGTCCTCCTTGATACCCTCATTCAACTGATCCTTGATCAGTTCATGTGCGACCTTAATGGCATAGCAAAAACCCAAGGCATCCGTGCCGCCGTGGCTTTTCACACAAATACCGCCAAGACCGAGGAACATGGCACCGTTGTAACGGCGCGGGTCGAACCGCTTGCGAAAGGAATCGATAGCAGGTTTGGCGATCAAGGCGCCGATCTTGCCGGGCAAAGAATTGAGCAGTTCTTCCTTCAGCGCCACGCCGAACAATCGGGCCGTGCCTTCAATAGCCTTAAGCGCAACGTTTCCGGTGAACCCATCGGTCACAATTACGTCCACGGTGCCGTTGGCGATGTCATCGCCTTCGACGAAACCGTAAAAATGAATGGGCAGCTTGGTCTCGCTGAGAATCGCCGCCGCCTGCTTAACCGAATCGTTGCCCTTGAGCACCTCGGTGCCGACGTTGAGGATTCCGATCGACGGCTTTTCAATGTGCAGCACATTCCGGGCGAACACTTCACCCATCACCGCAAATTGGACCAAATTTTCCGCATCGCACTGAATGTTCGCGCCCAGATCCAACATCACGCTCTCGCCGCTCATCGTCGGCAGCACGGTTGCGATCGCCGGACGATCAATGCCCGGCAGGGTCTTCAGCACGAACTTCGCCATCGCCATCAGTGCGCCGGTGTTGCCCGCAGAAACTACACCATCCGCTTCATGTTCGCCAACAGCGTTGATGGCTAGGCGCATCGACGACTTGCGCCCGGACCGCAAAGCGATACCGGGCTTTTCTTCGTTGCTGACGACGTCATCGGCATGGCGCACTTCAACATGCGCGGACAGCTTCGGAAACTTCTCCAACAAAGGAATAAGTTGTTCCGAACGACCATACGCGATGAACTTCGTGCCGGGCAGGTCCCGAAGGGCCATATCCATGCCCTCAACGACCATGGCAGGCGAGTTGTCACCGCCCATGGCGTCAATAGAGAGGGTAATGTTTTGCGACACTATGCGCTATATCCTCGGGACCGAAGGGGCTGAACGCCTGACAAAAATCAGGCTGCGTCTTCGGCTGAGACGACTTCGCGGTTGTTGTACTGACCGCAAGCTTCGCATACATGGTGAGGACGCTTCAGCTCGCCGCAGGACGGGCATTCTTCGTAAGCGTTACCCTTCAGCGCGTCGTGCGAACGGCGCATGTTGCGCTTGGAGGTCGAGACTTTATGCTTGGGAACAGCCATCTTACATTCCTTAAAATTGCAAACACCCTTGTTGGGTGCACCTCAACATGAGGCCCCTAGTACATGACCAGGGGATGCTTACTTAACCAAAAAAAGACACCAGGGCAAGCGTTTCGCCCCTCTTACTCAGAGGTTTCCGGTGTAGCCTTGAGTTTCGACAGAACCGCAAAAGGGTTCTTTTTCTCAGGAACCGGCTCATTTCCAGCCTTGGTCCCCGTTGAATAACCATCGAACGTAGCGCCTTGTACGCGGGGAAAGGGGTCAATTTCAAGCGCCAATTGCTCTGAGACCGCTTCTGCAATGTCGATTTTTCCATCTACGATCGGTTCCGACAGTTCAATATCGTCGTCTAATGCAGCAAATTCTTCCTCGTCATGGCCCCAGCTCGCATCGGCATCATCTGAGTAACTCATTGTAAATTCATTAGAAACTTCACTCACCACCGGCTCCAAGGTCACGCCACAGGTTTGCGTGATGTGCGCCTTATAGGATGCCTCCAAGAGCACATCGCCATTGGTCAACAATTGCAAAGAAACTTGCGCCGTCAGACCCGCAAGGTCATCCACGCCAAAACGTTTGATCAGCGCCTTGAGTTCCAGATCCGTCGGTTTGATGGTTTGGCTGAACTGCTGAAGGCCCAAATCTTCGACACTGACCAGGCGCGACCATTCCGGAGACACCGGGGGCGCATGCACCGGATCAGATTTATCCGACCTGGATTTTTTGTGTTTTTGGGTGTCAGACGAACTCATCTTAGCGTCCCTCCTCATCCGCGCAGGCAACCGGCTCACGAAAAACAAATCGTCCGCTGAGAATATCGTCATCGCTGGCACCCGCCAACTCGCCGGATAATTCTATGGCCCGTGCCGCCAAAAGTGCCGCTCCCGATGTGTCTTCGACTGCCCGAAAAATATTGCGTTCAAGCGCCGCCGTAAACTGGCTCAGGCGTTCAGCATCGTCCGCTGGCGTCAATGCATCGGTGTAAGCGAGAACACGGCCTAAATGAGCACTGGCCATGGGTTTGATGCGGTGCTTCATGCCCTCATCGGAAACACCAAGTTCACGCAGATTGACGTCCATATCGGCGAACATCACATCGAACAGCTCTTGCGCCAAACTCTGAATCCGCCCGGTGTGTTTGGGGTTCACCAAACCAATACGCCGATTGATCAAGGCAACCACTAGGGAAATCATATCAAAACGCCCATCCACAGTGTCCGGAACGCCCATGACGGTGAAATGATCCTCGCGTCTGGCCGTAAGAATCGCAGTTGTGTACAGCGCGACAGCAGCCGGATCGGGGTGTTTAAAGCCCAATCGTTCCAACAAGTTTTTCAGTGTATTAAGCAGAGCCATTATGTGGGGGTCTTTTCTTGGTTTGTTTTTTTTAGTGTTGGGGATGGCGAAATTCAAATTCAAAGCCACCTCATTGACACGCACGGCATCAGGTGCGATTTTCGGTGCCTCATCCAACCAGGGTCCAGTTACCCGTGAACTGGGCAGAATGTAGGGTAATGCAGACAATTAAAAAAGCCCCCGCTGACAGACTTTCTCGCAAAAGTGCGATTTTGTCCTCTCCAGGCCCATCGGTGCGACCAGATCGCCGATCCGCACACCGCCCCACCACGCGCTTGACTATGGCCGCAGTGCTGATCGTCTTGGGCGCTGCGACAGCGGCGTGCGCCCCGCGCGTCGATACCCGTGGCAACGCCATACATCTCGAAGATGTGCAGGCGCTCGAGCCCAACGTACACACGCGTGACCATGTGCTTCAAATGCTGGGCTCACCGTCAAACCGCACTACATTTGGCGACGATGTTTGGTACTACATCTCCGAACGCACCGAAACAACTGCATTTTTCTCGCCGGAAGTCGTAGAGCGTCAAGTCATCGCGATCCATTTTGACGAACACGGCGTGGTGAAGTCCATCGACACGTTGGGCAAGGAAAGTGCTGAAAACGTCGAGCCTGTGGACAGGATCACCCCAACAGCGGGCAATTCCTTAGGTTTGATTGAACAATTCCTCAGCAACGTCGGGCGCTTTAACAAGAAAAAATAACCCAGCTGCCGCGCCACTCGCCCTGCACGGACAGGCTACAAAATGAAAAACCCCGAAGGCTCAGCCCTCGGGGTTTTGTCATTGTCTTGCGAAAACTTGACTACCCAGCCAAAACCGCCAGCAACAAGATCGCAACGATGTTGATGATCTTGATCATCGGGTTGATCGCAGGCCCCGCGGTATCCTTATAAGGATCGCCGACAGTGTCGCCGGTAACCGCCGCGTGGTGGGCATCTGAGCCCTTACCGCCATGGTGGCCGTCTTCGATGTATTTTTTAGCGTTATCCCACGCACCACCGCCCGACGTCATCGAAATAGCGACGAAGATACCGGTGACGATGGTGCCCATCAGCATAGCACCAAGGGCAGAGAACGCCGCCGCCTGGTCAGCCATCCCCAGGATGGCAAAATACATCACTATCGGGGCCAAAACGGGCAGCAACGAAGGTACGATCATTTCCTTGATCGCGGTTTTGGTCAGCATGTCCACACACCGTGCATAGTCGGGCTTTTGCGTGCCTTCCATGATACCCGGCATCTCTTTGAACTGGCGGCGCACTTCAACCACCACCTGACCGCCTGCGCGCCCCACGGCCATCATGCCCATGGACCCGAACAAGAATGGCAGCATGCCGCCGACGAACAAGCCGACCACCACAAACGGATTTTGCAGACTGAAGTTGACCTGCTCATAGACGTCCGGGAAATAGTGCACCAAGTCCTCGGTATACGCCGCGAACAGCACCAATGCAGCCAGACCGGCCGAACCAATGGCGTAACCTTTGGTCACGGCTTTGGTGGTGTTACCCACCGCATCCAACGTATCGGTGGTTTTGCGCACATCTTCGGGCAGGTCCGCCATTTCAGCAATGCCGCCGGCGTTGTCGGTCACAGGACCGAAAGCATCCAACGCCACCACCATGCCAGCCAGCGCCAACATCGTCGTTGCCGCAATCGCCAGACCAAACAGGCCCGCGACCATATAACTGACGAGGATACCGCCGCAAATCACCAAAACAGGTATTGCGGTCGATTCCATCGACACCGCCAGTCCTTGGATCACGTTGGTGCCGTGTCCCGTGGTCGAGGCTTGCGCCACCGATTTCACCGGACGGTGTTCGGTACCAGTATAGTATTCGGTAACCCACACGATCAAGCCGGTGACGACCAAACCGCTCAGCGAAGCCATATACAATTGGCTGACGCTGACGACTTTGTCACCGTTCATCGAGAAGATGTTGTCGAAGCCGCCGAGCATGACGTGCATCAGCCCCGCAATCAAAACCGCAGAAATAACGGCTGAGGCGATAAAGCCTTTGTACAAAGCCCCCATCACAGATTGGTTTGAGCCCAACTTGACGAAGAAGGTCGCGATCACCGATGCGATGATACACGCCCCGCCAACGGCCAGCGGGAACAACATCATCAGTTCTTTGTCTGCACCGGTGAAGTAGACCGCGGCCAGCAACATCGTTGCCACCACTGTCACGGCATAGGTTTCGAACAAATCAGCAGCCATGCCTGCGCAGTCACCAACGTTGTCGCCAACGTTATCAGCAATCACGCCCGGATTGCGCGGATCGTCTTCGGGGATGCCGGCTTCGATTTTTCCAACCAAATCGGCACCGACGTCGGCGCCCTTAGTGAAAATACCCCCGCCCAAGCGAGCAAAGATGGAAATCAGAGACGCACCAAAACCCAACGCCACCAAAGCTTCGAGAATGCTACGCATGCCCTCAGCCGATGATGGATCGAAGATGGTGCGCAACACCATGTAATAACCCGCAACGCCCAAAAGCGCCAAGCCGACCACCAGCATGCCGGTAACGGCCCCGGAGGTGAATGCCACATTGAGCCCCCCGGCAAGACCTTCGGAGCGGGCGGATTCGGCCGTACGCACATTGGCGCGAACGGAAACGTTCATGCCGATGTACCCGGCTACGCCAGATAGGATCGCACCGAGAAAATACCCAACCGCGACGGGCATACCCAGGCGCATACCCAACAACACGCCCACCACAACGCCAACGATGGCGACAGTGGTGTATTGGCGATTCAAATAAGCCGCCGCACCCTCTTGGATTGCAGCGGCTATTTCTTGCATTTTTTCGTTGCCGGCCGGTTTGGCCAAAACGGCTCTGATGGCATATGCGCCATACAACACGGCCAACAAACCACAGGCCAACACTAAATAATATGTCATCGACATGAATTAATTCTCCCCACGGGTTTCCCAGAACATTTCCTGTCTGCTAAGGCGTGAGGAGGCGAAGAGAATCGTCTGACTCATGCCCTTATAGGAAGGTTGCCAGAACAAGAGGTTATTGGCAACCAGTGGAGGTATATTATTCTTTTCTTATATATGAATTGGTTCATAAGAAACTCGGAACGGTTCCAGGCCACAGCCCCTAAATCAAGTTCAAATGAGAGCCCTTATTTGTCGTTGGTGCTCGTCATGGCCTGAATCAAAGCGTCATTAACAACCCCTTTGCCGAGCATTTTGTCAGCAATCATCATGATGCGATATTTTACCAGCACCACATCCAGGGTTTTGTTGTTACGTAGCGTGCGGGGAATATAAAATGAGAAATCTTTGAGCAGCGCATCACCCAAGCGGCGCTTGGCTTTCGCAACCGTGCGTTCATGGTCCACGCTCAAAACTTCCAGCTTATAGTGAATCATGATGGTGCCGGCGACTTCGTTGCCCAGAAACATGGGCACCTGAATGGCGTCCATTTCAATATAACGCGGGCGCGAATCAAACAACTCTTTGGTGTGCTGCCTTTCAGCTTCAGCTGTCTTCTGGGCCGCAAGTTCCTCTGCTGTAACCTCAAAAGGCCCAACCGATAAGTATTTCAAAAGACTAACTGTTGCGCCCGCAAGCATAATTATGACGGCGAATACGATAACCAGTTTTTTCATTTTTTTTGTTCTCTAACCGAATCTGGAAGGCGCCCAGCACAGTTTAGCGATTATAATCATACGTATGCAGGTGAAAAGGATTCATACCTTACATATGTTGGTAGCCAGCCTTCGCCAAAGACAAAGGCAATCCAGCCCTGTCCACAACGGAGACGGTATTTTGACAGCTCGAAGCCAAAGCCTCTATGCGCCCGATCACACTGACCGGCAAAGACATTGCCTCGGCAAGGTCTTCTATGTCTGCGATGAACGTTTGTGGGGCCGTAAAGACCAGTTCGTAATCGTCTCCGCCGGTGAGTACCTCTTTGAAGCGCACGGGGACTTGATCAAGAACCGCTTGGGCCGCCTCGGACAACAACACTTGTTCTGCTTCGATCACGGCGGAAACGCCGGACACCGCGCAAATATGGCCTAAATCAGCAACCAAACCGTCCGATACGTCCACAGCGGCTGTGGCCAACCCACGTCTGGAAAGTTCTGCGGCAAATGCCCAACGGGGCTGTGGGCGGGCGTAACGGTCAGCCAGATGATTGTGGTGATCAGCGCTCAACCCCTTAATGTCGCCCATCAAAACAGCCAAACCAAGGGCTCCGTCGCCCATTGTTCCCGTGGAAAACACCAGATCGCCTGGGCGCGCGCCGGCACGCGTCAACGCCCGACCATCTTCGACATAGCCCAAAGCCGTAATGGTGAACGCCATCGGGCCTGGGGTGGATACGGTGTCGCCCCCCAGCAGGTTTGCACCAGAAGGTGCCAAGGCGGCTTTGAGGCCACCAGCAAAGGCCGCAATCCAGTCTTCGGACAACCCTTTGGTGAACTGCGCTGCTAAAAACACTGCATGCGGCGTCGCCCCCATAGCCGCCAAATCCGAAAGGTTCACCCCAACGACTTTAAATGCCACGTCCTCGGGGCTCAGACTTTCCAGATAATGGATTCCCGCGACCACTGCATCGGTGGTCACAACCAGCTGCTGCCCGGCTGGCACGCGCAAAAGAGCTGCATCATCGAGCAACCCCAGAGCCTCATCTGATTGATTAGATACAGGCCTGAAGTGACTGGATATAATAGAAAATTCATGGCCAGAGTTACGATCAGATATCGGACCAGCTCCCCCTTGACGCTTGATGCGGTTGCTCTTGGATCAGTCCATTGCACCTTCGCGCAAGACATGAGCCAGCTTATCAAGAACACCGTTCACCATCTTCGGCTCGCCTTCTGAGAAAAAGGCATGCGCCACGTCCATGTACTCATTGATGATGACCTTAGCAGGAATGTCCGTACGCGCCATCAATTCATAAGTCCCGGCCCGCAAGATGGCGCGGAGCAAGACTTCAAGCCGCGCAACCGTCCATTTGCTGCCCAGCGTGCTCTGGATCATTTCATCGACCTCACCCTTGCGCGCAATCACACCACGCACCAGCTCGATCAAAAAAGTTTTGTCGGGATCAAGGAAGTCAGCTTCGCCCACTTCATCACCGTCCTCGTCTTCTACCGATACGGTCCAACGTTTTTCGATGAACGTGCGCAGCACCGGATCGGCATCGCCCTCGACCATATCAAGCTCATAAAGCGACTGTACCGCCGACATGCGCGCCGCCGAGCGACCTTTCGCGTCAAATTTGGTCTTGCTAGGTTTGGAGCCTTCAGCGTCGTTCATCAGGATTTCCCATGCGTCAGGCTTGAGCGCACTTCGATCATGCGCAAGCAGGCTTCGGCGGCATCGCCACCCTTGTTTTTTTGATCGACGTTTGAACGAACCAAAGCCTGAGCTTCGTTTTCGACCGTCAAAATGCCGTTGCCAATGGCAACACCCGCAAGCGACAGGTCCATCAGCGCCCGACAGCTTTCGCCCGCGACATAGTCGTAGTGGCTGGTTTCGCCACGAATAACGCAGCCCAGCGCCACATAGCCCTCGTAAGCCACGGCTGCAACGGGATGGTCTTCGGCTGCCATTTCGGCAAACGTGATGACGCCCGGAATTTCAAAAGCGCCGGGGACTTCGATGCGGTCATAACTCACGCCGGCCTCATCCAAAACTGCGGTGGCTCCAGCGAACAGCTGGTCGGTGATGTGCTTGTAAAACGGGGCTTCGATGATGAGAACCTTAGAGGCCATCTTGCGTCTTCCTTATGTTTAAATCGTGCCAAAGATCATTGCGGAATGGGCTTTTGCCCCGCAACGGTCAGGCCATAGCCTTCAAGGCCAATGATGGTGTGCTGCGTATTGGACAGCAAGGTCATTTCTTTCACGCCAAGATCCAGAAGAATCTGCGCGCCGACACCATAGTTGCGCAGTTCGGCACTGACGCCGCCCGCATCACCGGGCTCAGATTCCGTTGGTTGTGCCTTGCGCGACGAAAGCGCATTGGCGCGCGGGTTGCGGATAACCACCACAGCACCGCGGCCCTCATCGGCGATTGCCTTGAGAGAACGCTGCAAAATGTCGGCCTTGCCCGTGCCGTTGTCGCCCAAGGCGTCAGTCAACACGTCCATCGCATGCATACGCACCAAGACTGGGCCGCTCGAACTCAGATCACCGCAGCTCAGCGCGACATGCTCGGTACCGTCCAGTTCACTACGATATATGGTCATATCGAATGTGCCGCCGTAAATGGACGTGAACGGCTGGCTCAGGACTTTTTCGATCACATGATCGTTTTTCAAGCGGTAGGCAATCAGATCGGCGATGGTGGCGATTTTAAGTTTGTGCTTTTCAGCATAAGGGATCAAATCGTCAAGACGCGCCATCGTGCCGTCTTCGTTCATGATTTCGCAAATCACACCGGACGGGTTGAGGCCCGCAAGGCGTGAGATATCGACCGCTGCTTCGGTATGCCCGGCGCGGACCAAGACGCCGCCATCGCGCGCTTCCAACGGGAAAATATGTCCCGGTGTGGTGATATCGTCCTTGCCCCGGTTGCCGCCGATAGCCACGGCCACGGTGGTCGCCCGATCAGATGCCGAAATGCCGGTGGTGACGCCTTCACGGGCCTCGATCGATACCGTGAACGCGGTGGAATGGCGCGACACATTGGACTGCGTCATGAGTGGAATTTGCAGGTGCTCGACGCGCTCGCGGGTCAAGGTCAAGCAAATCAGGCCGCGGCCATAGGTAGCCATAAAGTTGATCGCTTCCGGTGTTGCCATTTGCGCTGGGATCACCAAATCGCCTTCGTTTTCGCGATCCTCGTCATCCACCAGGATGAACATGCGGCCATTGCGGGCGTCTTCGATGATGTCTTCGATGGGCGAAAGCTTGTCTTTAAACGGCACGTTACTCATCCTACCCACAAGTTGTTTTATTATTCTTGTCCAAGAAGCCGCGCAACATAACGCGCCAGCATGTCAATTTCCAGGTTCACCTTATCACCCACGCCAAGCGCACCGATGGTGGTGGCGTCCTGGGTGTGGGGAATGACATTGATCCCGAATTCAGCGCCCTCGACCTCGTTCACGGTCAATGAAACGCCGTCGATGGTGATGGAACCCTTGGGCGCTAGATATTTAGCCAAATTTTCAGGTGCGCGAAAGCGAAAGCGCACACTGTCGCCATCATTTTCACGCTGAGTAACCTCGCCAACGCCATCGACATGACCGGACACCATGTGCCCGCCCAATTCGTCCCCCAGACACATGGCGCGTTCCAGGTTGATCTGTGTGCCGACCCGCCAGGCCCCTAATGTCGTTTTGGACAAGCTTTCGCCGGAAACTTCGATGGCGTACCAATTAGTGCCCTTTGCCACCACGGTCATACAGGCACCCGCATGCGCGATCGAGGCGCCAATATCAATGCCGTCCACATCGAAACGCGTTTCGACTTCAAAACGGCGGCCTTCGCCCTCGCCTTCACCTGTTTTGGTGACGGCGCGAACGGTGCCGATGTCGGTCACGATGCCTGTAAACACGGATCAGGCTCCCAATTCATAGATTTCCAAATGGTCTGGCCCTGCCTGTAGCACGGCTTTAGGTGCCAAGGCCAGTTTTTCCACCTCAAAATCGTGAAGTGCGGGAACGCCAGCCTCGCCTAAAACGCGTTCAGACCGAAACCATGCGATGACATCAACCAAGCCAGAAGTCAAAAATGCCGTGGCAAGCGATGGTCCTGTTTCGATCAACACGCGGTTGACACCCCGGTGCGCCAATGCGTGCGCCACCCAATTTACATCAGGATGAGCTGCTGTCGATTGCGCCGCCATGATGACGCTCACCCCTCTGTTTTCGAGGGATTGGATGCGTTTAGGGTCTGCGTCCTCAGACGTTATGATCCACAACGGGGCGATATTGAGTGTATCCAGAAGCTTGCAGTCGTCCGCCAAGGTCAATTTGCTGTCCAACAGAACCCGGATCGGGCTTTTGTCCTCCAGCCCCTTCAAACGACATGTATAGAGCGGATTATCATCCCGTGCGGTGCCGATGCCAAACAACACCGCATCGTGCTGGGCGCGCAGCAAATGGCCGCGTTGGCGCGCCGGAACGGACGTGATCCACTTGGCATCGCCTTTGGCCCCTTGCGGCGGAATGCGACCATCGCGGTCGGTAGCAAGCTTTAGGGTAAAGGTCGGCCGGTCTTCGGTGATGCGCTTGAAAAAACCCAGATTTGCACGCCAAGCCGCATCGCGAAGAACATCCGCAACCACCTCGACGCCAGCATCCCTGAGGATTTTCAGCCCCCGCCCCGCGACCCGCTTGTCGGGATCACTGATGGCAACGATCACACGTTTGATCCCTGCATCAACCAAGGCATTGGCACACGGTGGTGTTTGACCATGATGGGCGCAGGGTTCCAGCGTGACATATGCCATAGCGCCAGCGACCCGGTCGCCCACCAAGGCCTCGGCTTGGGCCAGCGCCATCACCTCAGCATGGGGGCGTCCGCCCGGCTGGGTCCAGCCACGCCCAATGACGATACCATCTTTTACGAGTATGCAGCCCACCGCCGGGTTGGGCGCGGTGTTACCCAAGCCACGCCGCGCCAACCCCAGCGCAGCACGCATAAAGTCTTCATCACGAACTAGACCTTCGGGCTTAGTCTCGGTCACCTAAGTTCCCAATAAACTCATTGAAGTCTTTGATTTCATGAAAATCTTTGTAGACAGATGCAAAGCGCACATAGGCCACTTTATCCACATCCATCAGACGCTCCATGATCAACTCACCAATGGCCTTGGAGGGAATTTCGAGCTCCCCCGAGGTTTCCAGACGACGCTGGATTCCATTGACGATGCGTTCAATCTGATCTTCCGACGATGGGCGTTTGCGCAAGGCAATCTCCATCGACCGTTTGACCTTTTCTCGATCAAACGGCACCTTTTCACCGTCGCTCTTAACCACCGTGAGTTCACGCAGGTGCACGCGTTCAAACGTCGTAAAACGTGAACCACACGACGGACAATACCGCCGCCGCCGGATGGTGGCGTTATCCTCGCTCGGGCGTGAGTCTTTCACCTGGGTGTCGTTGTTACTGCAAAACGGACAGCGCATGGTTTTATTCCCCCTCGCCTGTGATTAACCGTAAATCGGGAAACGGTCGCACAAGGCTTTAACTTTGATACGCACGGCAGCTTCGACAGTGCCGTTGCCCTCTTCGCCGTTGGCGGCAAGGCCGTCGAGCACTTCACACGCCATCAAGCCAATTTGCTTGAACTCTTCCGTGCCAAAACCACGAGTGGTGCCCGCCGGAGTGCCGAAACGCACGCCGGACGTCACCATGGGCTTTTCGGTGTCGAACGGAATACCGTTTTTGTTGCACGTAATGCCTGCACGGTCCAAAGCGTGTTCCGCAGCATTGCCCTTAACACCCTTGGGACGCAGATCAACCAGCATCAGGTGCGTATCGGTGCCGCCTGACGAAATGGCGTAGCCGCCATCAACCATGGTCTGGGCCAACGCCTGAGCATTGGCGATCACACGACCAGCATAGGCTTTGAAGCTTGGCTGCAAAGCTTCACCGAAAGCCACGGCCTTCGCAGCGATCACATGCATCAATGGACCACCCTGCAAACCGGGGAAAATAGCCGAATTGAATTTCTTCGACAGCTCTTCGGAATTGGTCAGGATCATGCCGCCGCGCGGACCGCGAAGTGTCTTGTGGGTCGTGGTGGTGGTGACATCCGCGATGCCAACAGGGCTCGGGTGCAAACCAGCCGCAACAAGGCCCGCAAAGTGCGCCATATCAACCATCAAATAGGCGCCAACTTCATCAGCTATCGCACGGAAACGTGTAAAATCGATGTGGCGAGGATACGCCGAACCACCAGCAATGATCAGTTTGGGTTTGTGTTCACGGGCCAAGGATTCGACTTCATCGAAGTTGATCAGCAAATCGGACTCGTTCACGCCGTATTGAACCGCGTTGAACCACTTGCCCGACTGGGCCGGCGGTGCACCGTGGGTCAAGTGACCGCCTGCTGCCAAGCTCATGCCCAAAATGGTGTCACCGGGCTTCAACAGCGCCATAAAGACGCCGCCGTTGGCCTGTGCGCCGGAATGGGGCTGGACGTTGGCATATGCGCAACCAAACAGTTCCTTGGCGCGGTCCTGAGCCAATTGCTCCGACACGTCGACGAATTCGCATCCGCCATAATAACGACGCCCCGGGTACCCTTCGGCGTACTTGTTGGTGAGCACGCTGCCTTGGGCTTCCATCACGGCCTTGGAAACAATATTTTCCGAGGCAATCAGTTCAATCTGGTTCTGCTGGCGGCCCAATTCTTGATCGATCGAGGCCTTAAGCACCGGATCGACCTCAGAAAGAGATTTGGAAAAAAACTGGGCGAGTTCGTCGTTGGGATAGCTGGTCATGAGTTCAGCACTTTGTCCTAATAGGGATACAGAAGAGTTTAAGCGTTAAGTCGGATTACTGAGCTTATCGACGCGGCGCTGATGGCGCCCACCTTCGAAATCAGTACTCAAAAAAGTGTTTACGCATTCTTCGGCCAGATCGGAACCGATCATACGCCCGCCAAAGCAGATCACGTTTGCGTCGTTGTGTTCGCGGCACAAACGCGCACCGGTCACATCGTGCACCAGTGCTGCGCGAATTTCAGAATAACGGTTGGCCGCGATGGAAATGCCGATGCCACTGCCGCACAGCAAGATACCGCGCGCCGCTTTGCCATCTTTAATGGCATGTGCCATAGCGTAACCGTAATCGGGGTAATCCACGGATTCAGTGTTTTTCACGCCGAGATCCAGAATTTTCAGGCCTTTTCCCTCGAGAAATGTCATCAAGTGCTGCTTCAGCGCAAACGCGCCGTGATCGCAAGCGATGGCGATGGTGTCATTCGACATATGCGTCTCGTCCATATCCAAGTTTTCAGCGATACCCAAGGGGAAGGTCCAAGCGAGCGTTTAGTTACCATATATCGTCACCTCCTGCCAAGCGGGCACAAGCACTCGGGGCACGCACGATAGGATCAGAGAGCAATTATTTGGGGATAATTTCTCAAAAACCTGAACACACCGTCTCAACTCAACAGCAACCCGTCATCATCCAGTTCGCTACCCCGAACTTTTTCAAACATATGCAATAGGTCTTCGATTTTGAGACCTTCACGTTCCTTATCGCGTACATCCAGCACCACTCGTCCTTCGTGCAACATCACGGTGCGGTTACCGATTTCAAGCGCCTGACGCATGGAGTGGGTCACCATTAGCGTGGTTAACTTGCGTTCCGAAACGATCTCGCGGGTCAAATCCAGAACGAACGCACCCGTTTTAGGGTCAAGCGCGGCGGTGTGCTCGTCAAGCAACAAAATTTTCATTGGCTGCAATGCCGCCATCAACAGGCTGACGGCCTGACGTTGACCACCAGACAATAGCTCCATCCGGTCACCAAGACGGTTCTCCAGCCCAAGGTTGAGCCGTGAAATTTGCGAACGAAACTCTTCACGCAGACCGCTGCCGACAGAGGCCCCAAAACCACGTCGTTTACCGCGCGCATTGGCCAAGGCCAAATTTTCTTCGATGGTCAGGTTTGCACAACTGCCGCCGAGCGGGTCTTGAAACACACGCGCAACCAATCCAGCGCGCTTGGCGGTCGGCCATGCGGTCACGTCTTGGTCATCGATCAGGATATGACCGCTGTCGGGCCGCAATTCACCGGCCAAGGCATTGAGAAATGTGCTTTTCCCGGCCCCGTTAGAACCGATCACGGTGACAAAATCACCCTTGGGAATCGTCAGGTCGATGCCCCGCATGGCCGGGGTTTCCATCGGCGTTCCGGGATTAAAGGTCACCGCGAGTTGACGGGCTTCGATCATGGCGTTTGCCCTCCCCGTCTGCCCCGAAACGGCATCCGCACACCGGGCAGAACCATGGCAAGCGTGACCAATACGGCTGTGATCAAGTTCAAGTCCTGTGCTTTAAGCCCCAGCATGTCGGCGTTCAGTGCTCCCGCCACAGCCAAGCGATACAGGATTGACCCGATAATACATGCCAGCGTCGCACGGAACACCGTGCGCGTGCTCATCACCGCCTCGCCACCGATCACGGCAGCCAAACCAACCACGATCACCCCAACGCCCAAAGTCACATCGGCCGCCCCCTGGCTTTGGGCGAACAAGGCACCCGCCACGGCCACCAGCGCATTGCTCAACGCCATGCCGCCCAGAATGTAACGATCAGTGTGGATGCCTTGCGCACGGGCCATGCGGGGATTAACCCCGGTGGCGCGCATCGCCAGACCGATTTCGGAATTTAAAAACCAATCCAACGCCAACTTCACGAGCACGACCAACACGGTCAACATGATCGGCAGCGCGATATAACTGGGCGTATCCCAGGATTCGAGTGGTGAAAAGACAGTGTTTTCACCCAAAAGCGCAATATTGGGCCGCCCCATAATGCGCAGGTTGACTGAATAAAGCGCGATCATGGTCAAAATCGACGCCAGCAGGTGCAAAATCTTCAACCGCACATTCAGCCACGCCGTCACCATTCCCGCGCATGCCCCGGCCAAGGCCGCAACAAAAGTAGCCACATACGGGTTGACCTCAACCACGATCAAGCTGGCGCAAACGGCTGCACCCAAAGGGAAACTGCCGTCCACGGTCAGATCGGGGAACTGCAGAACGCGAAAAGAAAGAAAAACCCCAAGCGCGACCAAGGCGAACAAAAGTCCAACCTCGATCGCGCCCAGAAATGCAATTTGACTCATACCGGTGCCCGACCTTCGTGAGTGGTATGTTTAATGAATGACGTTTTCGGCTTCACCAATAAGTTTGTCCGACAAGGTGACGCCCTGCGCCGCTGCCGCCTTCATGTTCAGGTGCAAATTGGTCTTAGCCACGCCTTCGACGGCCATGTCGCCGGCTTTTTCGCCGTTGAGAATTTTCACAACCATTTTACCAGTCTGCCGACCAACGTCGTAGTAGTCAAAGCCCGCAGCCGCAACAGCACCGCGCTTGACGGAATCGGTATCGCCAGCCAGAACCGGGATTGAGGCTTCGTTACCAACCTTAACCACCGCTTCAAACGCCGAAATGACGGTGTTATCGGTTGGAATGTAAATGGCATCCACTTTACCAACCAGCGAACGAGCTGCGGCGAGCACTTCACCGGATTTCGTTGCCGCCGCAAGCACCACGCTCATGCCGACTTTGGGGGCCTCGGCTTCAATCAAGGCCACCAGTGAGACCGAATTCGCCTCACCCGGGTTGGAAATCACGCCAAGGCGCTTGGCATTGGGGACAACGCGCTTAACCAGTGCCATATGGGCCGCAATCGGCGTCATATCGGTGACACCCGTAACGTTCGCGCCTGGGTGCACCGGATCGCTGACCAGCTTGGCGCCAACGGGATCGGTCACCGCACTGAACACGACGGGGATGGTTTTGGTGCTGGCAATCACGGTCTGAGCAGACGGCGTTGCAATTGCAACGATCACGTCCGGCGCATCACCTGCGAATTTTTTGGCGATCTGCGCCGCCGTGGCGACGTTGCCTTGGGCGCTTTCAAAAGACCATTTCAAGTTTTTACCTTCGACGTATCCGGATTCGGCCAGAACGTCCTTAACGCCCTTGCGCACCGCGTCCAATGCCGGGTGCTCAACAATCTGGGTAATCGCGACGTGCTTGTCGGCGGCCAGCGCCGAAGTTGAGGCTCCAAGTGCCGAAACACCGAGCGAAACAACCGTGGCCAAAGCAACGACCCCCATACGCATTGCAATCATTGTATTTTCCCCTTGAAAATGATCGACAAGAATTCTGAATTGCCTATTTAACTCTCATTAGAGCGTGATGGTAGTTAATTCGCAATATTTTGGAAACAGCTTAGGGCATTCGCACCGCGCCTTAGGTGAAGCCAGGTTTTTCATGTTTTTTTGCCATCACATAGGCCAGCTTTCGGGCGGCCATGCGCTTGATCGTGATTTGGTTGTAGCGAGGATCGGCAATCATAATGACCTCGGTGCCGGATTTTGGGTCAATAGCGGTTACTCGCAAAATATTGCCGATGCGTTTGAATTCAAACAGCACCTCGCCCAATTGCGGCGGCCCTCCACCTTGTCTGCGTCCCGTAACCATGCCTTATAGATAGCGTTTCACGGTGACGCTGCAAAGTTTTCTGTTGGCATCTTCGGGCGGCTCGATATCTTATGGCTAGAATGCAGATAACTTCATGACGCAAGGGTATTTCTTTTGAGCACTTCATTCTCTGGCTTGGGTGAGTTTCCAAATGTCCGCATGCGCCGCAATCGCACGCAAGGCTGGTCGCGGCGCATGATGCGTGAAAACACGCTGACTGTAGATGACCTCATCTGGCCGCTGTTCATCATCGATGGCGATGGTGTGCGCGAGGCTGTGGCCTCCATGCCCGGTGTCGAGCGGTTGTCCATCGACCAGATCGTCAAGGCCGCCGGTGAAGCCAAGGCCATGGGGATGCCCGCCGTTGCCGTGTTTCCCAACACCAACCCAGCAGACAAAACGCCGGACGCCAAAGAAGCCCTCAATACCGACAATCTGGTGTGCCGCGCCGTGCGCGCCGTCAAGGAAGCGCACGGCGACGACATCGGTGTGATCTGCGACGTGGCGCTGGATCCCTACAATTCCGACGGCCATGACGGCTTGGTTCAGGGTGGCAAAATTCTCAACGACGAAACGATCGAGCTGCTGTGTCAGCAATCCATCGTCCAGGCCCGTGCGGGATGCGACATTGTAGCGCCGTCGGACATGATGGACGGGCGTATCAAGGCCATCCGCGAAGCCCTTGACGGCGAAGGCTTTCAGCACGTCCAAATTTTATCCTACGCGGCCAAATATGCTTCAGGTTTTTACGGACCGTTCCGCGATGCGGTCGGTTCGGGTGGCGCGTTAAAAGGCGACAAAAAAACCTATCAGATGGATGCAGCCAACACAGATGAAGCGTTACGCGAGGTCGCGCTGGATATTCAGGAAGGCGCCGACATGATCATGGTTAAGCCAGGCCTACCGTATCTGGATATCTTACGGCGCATCAAAGACACCTTCGCCATGCCGACCTTTGCCTATCAGGTCAGTGGTGAATACGCCATGATCCAAGCCGCAGCCGCGAATGGTTGGCTGGATGGTGAAGCGGCGATGATGGAAAGCCTGATGGCGTTCAAACGTGCTGGCGCGGACGGCGTTCTCACCTACTATGCCCCACTGGCGGCGCGGCTGATCAACGATCAATAAGCCCCACCAGCTCGACTGTAACCAAACGAAAAATGGCGCTCCATTGCTTCGGAGCGCCCTTTTTACGAATACTGCGTGAAAATCAGGGGCTCTCGGCCTTAAAATCCAACAAGCGCTCGACATCCAAGACCACCATCAACTGGCTGTCCAAGCGGTAAACACCGCTGGCGAAGTCGCGCCAGATCGGGTCCAAGGTGCTGGGATTGCCTTCATAGTTGTTTTTGCTGATGCTGATCACATCGCCAACGCTGTCCACCAACAAGGTGTAAAGCTCGTTTTGCTGCTCAACCGTCACGCCCATCATGTGTTGGCGCATTTTGTGTTTGACGGCCTCCACAGCATCGAGAGCTTGATCCTCATCCCCTACCGGAGCATCAGATACCGCCTCGGTGGTCACAGCGCTCTCGGTGATCTCGGCACCTTCCGCGGCATCAACGTCCTGGTGAGCGATATCCTCATCTTCAGGCGTTTCAACGTAAATTTCACGACGCTCAAGGCCAAGGCGCACACGGACATCCACCACGGTGACAATGCGACCGCGCAGATTGATTGAACCGCGAACCTCAGGCGGTGCCAACGGAATGGAAGCAATATTTTCTGGGAGAAGAATGTCTTGAACGATCAAGACCGGAATACCGAACAACTGGCCCGCGATATTGAACGAGACGAATTCAGAAAGATTCTCCCCGCTCACTAAGCCCGTTTCTGAGGTACCAGATGTTACCAGTGCCTGTCCTGTCATCGAACCACAACTCCCTCTTGTCCCCAGTTCAGCAGCCGGGGCATCATTTAAACGATGAATAAGATATGGGGTATGCAGCACCCCATGTGCAACGGAAAAAGAGCCCGGCACAAAACAACGTTAAATGAGTGTAACCGATTGACCCAGAAGCCGCAATCACCCTAAGTCCTACGATTCACATGATCATACGAACTACACTTTATGGCAGTTGTTAGATGCTGTAGGTGTTGTACACTCCCCCACGACTTGATGGGGCACCGCTCGTCAATGTTAAAGCTTTGTAATTCGTTCAATAACAGTGTGAGCGCTTAAACTATGACGAACACTTTGCCGCGCCTTTCAATCTTCGCCCATATCGCCGCCGTACTGCTGGGCGCCAGCGTACTCAGTGCCTGCGGAACCAATTCCATTGTGGCCAATGCTGCCAAAGCTGCGTTTGAAGATCGTCTGGCTGAAGAACAGGTCGTCGATGCGAAAATCAAAACCAGAATTCTCGACAACAATCTCGATATCGACAAGGCTCTGTTGCTCGACCTGAGCATCGACGTATGGAAAACCCGCGTTATGATCACCGGTGCCCTGACCGATGCCGACCAACGCAGCCAAATTGCGCGCGCCGCGCTCAAAGATAAACGCATCGGTAAACTCTACAATGAAATCCAGGTTGTCAGCACCGCCGAGCTCAAGCAACGCCGCGAATGGCGCGATAAGGCCGAAGCCGGCGTAGACAAAGCTGCCGAGGTGATCGACGATTTCTGGATTGAAACCAAAATCAGCGCACAATTAATCACCACGGACAATGTCAGCAGCGTCAATTATCGTTGGCGCGCGGTATTGGGGACGGTGTACGTCATCGGTGAAGCGCAAACGGCCCAGGAATTGAAGACCGTTCTGAACGTCATCAAAAATATCAAAGGGGTGAAGGCCGTTCGCAACCACATTCAAGTGCGTGGCTGATCCATAACCAGCGGATACGAAATGAACCTCTCGTTTAAAGATATTCAGGCTGCGGCCGAACTGATCGAAGGCCAGGTTTTGCGCACGCCTTGCTTCCCTGCTGCGCGATTGTCGGAACTGACCGGTGCGAACGTGGTGTTGAAGCTGGAAAACCTTCAGCACACCGGAGCGTTCAAGGTTCGCGGCGCATTGGTCAAGTTGTTGTCCTTAAGCGACGACGAACGTAAAGCTGGCGTGATCGCGGCATCTGCTGGAAACCATGCTCAAGGCGTCGGCTATTTCGCCCGTCAATTGGGTATCCCCGCAATCATCGTGATGCCGACAAACACGCCCTTCACCAAAATTGCCCGCACCGAAGCGCTGGGGGCAAAAGTCGTTTTGCACGGTGACGGCTTCATTCAGGCGCGCGACCACGCCCTGTCGCTGTCGGAACGCGACGGTTATACATTTGTTCATCCATACGACGACGAACGCGTCATCGCCGGGCAAGGCACCATCGGCCTGGAAATGCTAGAGGACCAACCGCATCTCGACGCCATCATCGTGTCCATTGGTGGCGGCGGGCTGATTTCCGGTGTCGCCACGGCGGCCAAGCATATGAAACCAGAGCTGGAAGTGTTTGGCGTGCAGGCGGAAACCTTTCCGTCCATGTTCGATGCCTATCACAAGTGCACGACGGATGCGCTCTATGGTCAAACCATCGCCGACGGCATCGCGGTCAAAACCCCGTCAGCCAATACCCAGGCGATCATTGAAAATGTGGTCGACGACATTTTCATCGCCAGCGAACTTGAGATTGAAAAAGCCATCCAGACCTATCTGGAACTCAAACGAATCGTGGTCGAGGGTGCGGGCGCAGCGCCGCTGGCGGCATTGCTGCATCATAAAGACCGTTTCCAGGGGCGTAATGTCGGCTTGATTGTGTCGGGCGGCAATATTGATCCGCGCATGCTTTCGACCATTCTCATGCGTGGATTGGCACGCGAAGGCCGCTTGGTCAGCCTGCGGATCAGCATCATGGATATGCCGGGCGTCTTGTCTGAGGTGTCGAGAATCATCGGAAACACCGGTGCGAACATCATCGAAGTTCACCACCAGCGGCTCTTTTCCGACGTGCCGCTCAAACAAACAGAAATGGACGTGGCGGTCGAAACGCTCGACCAGCAGCATGTCAAAAAATTGGTAAAGGTATTGTGTGATGCCGGGTTCGAGACCCGCGTCCTCAGCGGCACATCCGAATAACACCGCCAACCTCAGGAAGGCTAGTCCTGGTGGCGGTTAAGTCTGTTCGGGGATTTGTCGCGGTTGCGCTGTTCATACTGCGCTTTTCGCTCTTCAATCGGGGACAGTTTGTCCATTCTGGAGGCTTGCGAAGACATGTTGGTGCGCACCTTACCTAATCGCTCCGCCGCCCGTCGCAACAAATGATCCATTGTTTTCGTGTGATCACCCCAAACAGCCATTGGACTTTAAGCTCCTTCTGAACCAGCATAACGCCGCATACATATATATGCCACACCCGTGAAATCAACTGTGTGCTGCGCAAAATGTCAAACCGCGCTCCATCAATTGATCCGAGACTTCACAAGGACAACGTTTGCGCGCGAATTTTCATTCAACTGTTAAGAAAAAAAACTAAAAATTATTCTATTATTTTGATAAATAAGCGTGTTTTTCGCCGATCAGCAACCTCGACTTGGTCATCAAAAGGCAAATTCGGTGCCCAGAATGAATTGCTGATGAACTGTGATCCGGGCTTCATATCGCGCTCAACGTTGGCGATCAATCGCGGCATCGGGGCCGGTGACAAGAAGGCGTAAACCATATCAAACTGACTGAGGTCCACAGACCAGAGACTTTTGAATTCGACCCGCGCGTTGACACGTCCCAGCAGGCGCAAACGGCTGATCAAATAAGGTAACGGAGCATTTTCCACGCCGACGAAGTCCCAATTGGGATGCGCGCGCGACAAGGCTGAGATGGTGCCTGCTAAACCGCACCCCAAGTCGATAAAACGGCGCTTTTCATCTCCATTATCATCTGAAATCAGTTGCGACAGGGTCGCACAGGTGGTGGCGTTGGTTAAATAGAGGGGAACCCGTTCTCGGGATGCATTGCTGTAGACCAGAAATAATCCCAAGAAAACCGCCAAATACACCCACGACGGCACGGCAAAGGCCAAAACCACCCAAGCCAATGGCAGAAGCACGGATTGTGCGACCAGCCACCACCGTTTCAACCCAAAGAGGCGACTGAGCATCGCAGCACTAACGCTCTGAACCAAGATGACCCACCAAACAGGAAGCTTGGATGGATCGAAAAGCGTGCCATACCCCCACCCCACAACAAGCGTTAGGCCAAAGGCCAAAACCTGCGCCGCCAGAACACGCGGCAACAGACCGAAAGATCGCTGCGGAACGGCGGGAGGAAGTGTCGGCGGGGTATCAAACGTATTCATCACGGATGCAATGGCACCTCTGTTATATCAAGACTCGTCAGCCAATGTGCGGTAGCGGCCACGGAAATACAAAAATGGGTTTGTGTCAGGATCAACAGCGACGTGCGTGACACGACCAATGAGAATCACATGGTCGCCGCCTGGATATTGGGTTTCGACATTACATTCGATCACAGCCGCGGACCCTGCCATTGCAGGACAAGTGTTAAGTCCATGCAAAATCATAGCCGTATCCGCCAAGCCTTGTCCCGGTTGAGCGAAAAAACTGGACACATCCATCTGCGTATCGCTCAAAATAGAAATGTTGAATTGGCCGGCATTGATGATGGCGCGGGACCGGGGAGAATCTTCCCCCAGACAGACCAGAACCAAAGGCGGATCTAACGAAACAGAGGAAAACGAATTGACCGTCATGCCGATAGGTTCGCCATAAGCATTGTTGGCGCTGACCACGCACACGCCGGTGGCAAAACTGCCCATGGCATCGCGAAAATCGCGCTCGGAAAATGAGGACTGAGATGTTTTTGAGGAGGTCACGAGCGCCTAATCTCCGTGGTGTGCGTTAAACAAGTGTGTATTCCATTCAAAAGTCATACTGATATATGGGGAGTGCTCACCACATAGCAAAAAGGATAGTTTCAATCATTCGACTGTCTTTACCATGCATTTATAGAGTTCGTTGTTATTATCTTAAAAAGCACCCACATGAAGACGTAATACAATGTTAAATCTGTTGTGATACATCATATAATTACAGGAATTCACTTGATTTTGGCCCCCCCCAGACGATACCCTGCGCAGGGCGTCTAGACTAATCACTTGACCCTTTGGGACACGTTTTTACATGAAGTTTATTATTGGGTTTGTGGTTGTTGTAGCTTCGGTCATCGGTGGCTACGTCCTGGCCGACGGTCACTTGGAAGTGCTGTGGCAGCCTCTTGAGTTTTTAATTATTTTCGGTGCGGGCATCGGTGCGTTCATCATTTCGAACCCCGGCTCAGTCATTAAAGGCGTGTTGGGCACCTTGAGCAAGCTGATCAAAGGCTCGAAATATTCCAAGGACAGTTATCTGGAATTGCTCAGCGTCCAGTACACTTTGTTCAAATTGGCCAAAAGCAAGGGCGATCTGGCGCTGGAAGGCCACATTGATAACCCCAGCGAAAGCACGATTTTCAATCAATATCCGAGTTTTGTCGGCGACCATCATGCACTTGAATTTATGTGTGACTATCTGCGTCTGCTGACGTTGGGCACCTCGAACTCACACGAGGTCGAAAACATCATGGATATCGAACTCGAAAGCCACCACGAGACGGATCACGCGATCCACGCCGCCATGAACGCCTTGGCCGACGGCTTGCCCGCGCTGGGTATCGTCGCCGCGGTTTTGGGCATCATTCACACCATGGGCTCGATCACCGAACCGCCTGAAATTCTCGGTCATCTGATCGGCGCAGCGTTGGTCGGTACCTTCAGCGGTATTTTATTTTCCTATGGTTTCGTTGGTCCCATGGCCGCATCCATGGGCGCCACGATGAACGAAGAATCCAACTTCTTCACCTGCATCAAGGCCGGTATCATTGCTCACATGCAAGGCTACGCCCCGCAGGTCTCAGTGGAATTTTCACGCAAAACGATCCCGGCGCACCTACGGCCCAGCTTCAAAGACCTGGAAGATGCCCTGCAAGATGTCGGCAAGGTCGAATAGTGACTACTCACCCTTACGTGCTGGAATTGCCTGATTTCCATGGATAAACAGCCAATCATCATCAAGAAAATCAAGAAAAGCGGCGGTGGTCACCACGGCGGTGCCTGGAAGATCGCGTATGCCGATTTCGTGACCGCGATGATGGCCTTTTTTCTTTTGTTGTGGCTGCTCAACGCCGTATCTCAGGAGCAACTTGAAGGTATCGCGGATTACTTTGCGCCGACCGTTACCTCGACCTCGCAAAGTGGGTCCGGGGATATTCTCGGCGGGACCACGGTCGCGGTCGATGGTGCGCTGGAAGACACGGTCAGTCGCCCCACCGTAACGATGGACCTGCCCCCACCTTCTGCCGGTTCCGGCGGCGAGGCGATGCAGGACGAACCGGTGCAAGCCGAAGTCGATGCCGAGAAAGCCATGCAAAAGGCCGAACAAGACCAGTTTGACAAGGCTGAACAGGACCTGAAGGACGCGCTGGAGACTCTTCCCGAGTTTCAGCAGATGGCGAAAAGTCTGGTGGTCGACGACACGCCCGAAGGCATGCGCATCCAGATCGTAGATCAGGACGGCTTGTCCATGTTCCCATCCGGCGGTGCGAATATGTACGAACATACCGAACGCGTGCTTGGCCTGGTGTCTGAAATCATCAAAAAAATGCCCCAAAACATCGCCATTACCGGCCACACGGATTCCGTTCCGATGGGCGGAGGCGATCAGGCCTACACCAACTGGGAACTGTCATCGGACCGCGCCAATTCCGCCCGCCGCACGCTGTTAACCTTGGGTGTTCCAGAAAGCCGGATGGCCCGCGTGGTTGGCAAGGCTGCGACCGAACCCTTGCTGCCCGAGGCCCCCGAAGACGCGAAAAACCGCCGCCTGTCGATTGTTTTGTTGCGTGGCACCGGTGAGCAAGCCACACCGAAAGTCAACGAACCACCGCCCAGCATCATCGGCGCCCCTGGTGAGTAAGCGTGAGCATCGCCTGAAACATCTCTTGAATGACCGGGCGTTGGTTACAAAATGAGTAAAGACCTGTTGTTATCATTATAATTGGTTTTCGGATCGGTTTGCATGCGTCATAGCCCTGCCTCCAGAACCCACTTTTTTTTCACCACGACGCCCCTGCCGTGCCCTTACTTAAGCGACCACGTCGAACGTCGCATGGTCACGGAATTGCTGGGGTCCGAGGCGGAAGAGCTGAACGACAAGCTCTCTTTGGCTGGTTTTCGCCGCAGCCATACGGTGGCCTATGCACCCGTATGCGATGGCTGCTCAGCGTGCGTTTCCGTGCGCATTCCCGTTGCTGATTTTGTGCCCAGCCGCACCCAGCGGCGTATTTTTGCACGCAATAAAGACCTCACGGGTGAAGAACGGGCTGCAATCTCCACGCAAGAACAGTACGAATTGTTCAAACACTATATCGACATGCGCCACACCGACGGTGACATGGCCTTAATGGGGCAATCCGATTACACCGCCTTGGTCGAAGAAACGCCTGTGCGTTCAAATTTAATCGAATTTCGCAACAGTGACGGGCAACTGGTCGCTGGATGCTTAACAGATAGGCTCGGTGACGGGCTGAGCGCTGTGTATAGCTTTTTCGACACCGAGGATGCCCGCCGAAGCCTTGGGACCTATATCGTTTTGTGGCTGGTCGAGCACGCCCGCGCATTGAATCTGGATTACGTTTACCTCGGCTATTGGGTTCAAGACAGCCGAAAGATGGATTACAAGCGCAATTACCGCCCTCTCGAGGCCTATACCTCGAACGGCTGGAAGCGGCTTCCGAATGCCCGCCGTCACAAAACGGAAAGCACCTAATACGTTTGTTTGATTTACCCACATATATGAAACATATGGACAATAACTCGTTGCGAAGTGGCGCCATTCCACGATAGGGTTGTTCCACAACAAGGCTCATCCTGAGGGGGTGGATCTTAAGAAATCAACTAGGGCAGCCTATGCTGCCAAGAGATTTTCGGGAGGAATTTTCCAAAATGAAGCGTCGTGATTTTGTTAAAGGTGCAGCCCTAGCAGCTGGTGCCGTTGCTTTGGCCGCATGCGGCAAAGAAGAAGAAGCCGCCGTTGCACCCAAAGAGGCAGCCCCCGCCGCCCCGGCGATTTCCAAGCAAATGCGTGAACTGAAAATGGTCACCACCTGGCCGAAGGGTTTCCCGGGTCTGGGGACTGGCGCACAGCGTTTGGCCGATTCCATCACCGCAATGACCGATGGTCGCCTGACTGTAAAATTGTACGGTGGTGGCGAGCTGGTTCCGGCATTGGAATCCTTTGACGCCGTATCCAGCGGTACGGCCGATATGTACCACGGCGCTGATTACTACTGGCAGGGCAAATCCAAGGCTTTCAACTTTTTCACCGCCGTGCCGTTCGGCTTGACGGCGAACGAAATGGACGCCTGGCTCTATTACGGTGGCGGTCAGAAGCTTTGGGATGAATTGTCTGGCGGCTTCAACGTCAAACCGTTCGCAGCTGGCAACACCGGCGTACAGATGGGTGGCTGGTTCAACAAGGAACTGAATAACGTCGAAGACTACAAGGGTCTGAAAATGCGTATGCCGGGTCTGGGCGGCGAAGTCTTACGCCAGATCGGTGGCCAGTCCATCACCCTACCGGGCGGCGAAATTTTCCCATCCCTGCAGTCGGGCGCCATTGATGCGACCGAATGGGTCGGTCCGTGGAATGACTTGGCCATGGGCTTCTATAAGGTTACGAAATACTACTACTACCCTGGTTTCCACGAGCCGGGCTCGACGCTCAGCTGCGGCGTAAACTCCACAGTGTGGAACAGCCTCAACAGCGACGATAAAGCCATCGTGCAATTTGCCTGTGCTGCAGAAAACAATCGCATGTTCGGTGAATTCAATGCCAAAAACGGCGATGCGCTCGACACGTTGGTCAACGAACACGGTGTTCAGTTGCGCCGCCAGTCGGATGAGATTCTCAAAGCCATCGGCGATGCATCCGGCGACGTGATGTCCGCGGTTGCTGCTGCGGATCCGTTGTCTCAGAAAATCTACGACAACTTTATGTCGTTCCGCAAAAAATCCATGGGCTGGACATCCCTGTCCGAAACCGCCTACACGGCGGCGCGCGCCCTCGACTACAAATACGGCGGCTGATCGAAGCGGTCGCAAATATACGGGACGGTGGAAAACTCCACCGTCCCGTTTTTATCTTTGCCCTTAAATGCCGCCAAGCGTACAACGGGCGTAGGATACCAAAAAAGAGCATATTTCTGCTCTAACCTTTAAAAAAAGCGGGCAAGCATGGGGTTTCTTGAGAAGCTGTATATCGGCGTTGATGCTGTCAACAACCGCATCGGGCGCATCATTTCGTGGACCGCCCTGGTTATGGTCTTGGTGCAGTTCCTAATCGTGGTGATGCGCTACATTTTCAGCCTGGGCTTCATTTGGATGCAAGAATCAGTTTTCTACCTGCACTCCATCCTCTTCATGCTGGGGGCGGGCTATACCCTGCTGCACGAAGGCCATGTTCGCGTCGATATTTTCTATCGGGAGCATTCTGAGCGCGCCAAGGCCATTGTGGATTTTATTGGCTCCATCGTCTTTTTGCTGCCGGTGTGCGTTCTGCTGTGGTGGTGGTCCTGGCCTTATGTGGCTCAGTCATGGTCGGTCCTAGAAGGATCGCGTGAAACCAGCGGCATTCCAATCGTTTACCTTTTGAAAAGCCTGATCTTGATCTTTTCCGGGCTGATCGCCATCCAAGGCGTGTCGATGATGTTGCGCTCTTTGCTGACAATAACCGGCCACAAAACCAAACATGCCCGTGAAGATGGAGCGCACGTCTGATGCCCGTCAATGAAATTCTTGCCATCATCATGTTTGTATCCGTCTGCTTGACGTTGCTGGGTGGTTTCCCGGTGGCCTTCACGTTGGCGGGAACCGGATTGATTTTCGCGTCCATCGGTTGGGCGCTCGGCGTTTTCGATTTTTCCCTGTTCGGCGCTATGCCGTCGCGCATCTTCGGCACCGCGATGACCAACGAAGTTTTGGTTGCTGTGCCTTTGTTCGTATTCATGGGCGTGATGCTGGAACGCTCCAAGGTGGCCGAAGAATTGCTCGACGCCATGGGCATGCTGTTTGGCTCGCTGCGGGGCGGTTTGGGTATTTCCGTTGCCGTTGTGGGCGCATTGTTGGCGGCCAGCACAGGGATTGTCGGTGCAACCGTGGTCACCATGGGGCTGCTGAGCCTACCAACCATGCTCAAGCGCGGCTATTCACCGTCTCTGTCATGCGGCACCATTTGTGCGGCAGGAACGCTTGGCCAGATCATCCCACCCAGCATCGTCTTGGTACTGTTGGGCGACCAGATTTCCAACGCCTACATCGATGCCCAGCGCGCCATCGGCAACTGGTCGCCGGAACCGATTTCCGTTGGCGACCTATTCGCGGGCGCGTTGATCCCCGGCATGATGTTGGTGGGTATGTACATCGGCTACCAAATTTTGATGGCGTGGCTAAAGCCGGAAACCTCCCCCGCCATCCCTGCCGAAGAACTTATGGTCGATGGCCTGATGGGACGTATTCTTCACGCCCTGGTGCCGCCGATCGTCCTGATTGTGTCGGTGCTAGGCTCAATCTTGGCCGGGGTCGCAACGCCCACCGAAGCCGCCGCTGTTGGTGCCGTCGGCTCCCTAATGCTGGCTGGCTTGCGCTTCAACGAAGGTCGCGGCAAGGCAATTATCATCGGCGGCATCGGCTTGGTCATCATGTTGATTTTGTCCAATGTCTATGACCTGCGCATGAGCCGCGACGAAATCCCATCCATGGACTTGGTCGCTATCATCGCAACACTTGGATGTACGGGCCTGCTGATTTGGGGCCTGATCACCAGTGTGAAGCGTGTTTTGGAAACCAAAGCCCCGGGCAGCGACGACCCGATTATCTACGAGGTCGTCCGCACCACCATGGAAATTTCTGCCATGGTGTTCGTGATTCTGATCGGCGCAGGCGTATTCTCACTGGTGTTCCGCGGCCTGGGCGGCGACGACCTGGTGCACGAAATTCTCTCCAACTTGCCGGGTGGTAAGTGGGGGGCGATCTTGGTCGTCATGGTGGTGATGTTCTTCCTGGGCTTCATCCTCGACTTTATCGAGATCACCTTCGTGGTGGTGCCCATCGTCGCACCTGTGTTGCTGCGTATGGACATCGATCCGGTGTGGCTGGGCATCATGATGGCGATGAACCTGCAAACATCGTTCCTCACCCCGCCGTTCGGTTTTGCGCTGTTTTATCTGCGCGGCGTCGCCCCGCCTTCGGTCAAGACCGGCGATATCTACCGCGGCGTGATGCCGTTCGTCGCCATCCAGTTGATCGGGCTATTATTGCTGGCCACATTCCCGGCACTGGCCACATGGCTACCAACCGTCATCTTTGATTGATCAAAAAACCCCGGACCAATGTCCGGGGTTTTTTTATTGATAACCAGTCCTAAATAAGCATTTTGCTGAGGGTCAGGATGGGATGGCACGCAGATAGCGTGTTGTGATGACCTGTGATTTTCGTGGTCCGATGACTCGCCACACCGCCAACCAGGCGTCTGGCCCAAGCACCCGGTACAGACCGTGATAGATGTCATCGACGCATTTATGCTCGACGCGCACGATGCCTTTGGTCAGGTCCAGAAGATGGAATAAGCGCCCGTCTGAAAAGCGCACTTCGGCCATGGACGGTGCGGGGAACATATAAATATAGTCCCGCTCGGTCGAGGTTTGGATCTCACCCATGGTGAGTTCCCCCTCTTCGTGGTAATTCAGATTGGTACCGTCGGCAGTGTACTGCGCCACGCCGATGCAGTCGCCTTCTTGGTCCAGCAGGGCGTCGTGTACTTTACGCTCGAATTGCCAAGTCCCCTCGAGAAACTCTACCAGGTCCTCGATACGGTAAGGATCGTTGGCTGAAGAGCGCGGTGAACGAACGCCGCGGTCAGGAACGGAACTGCTCACGCAGTGGTATCCCAACCCTTGCTGCGTTTGCCCATAAGAAACCAAGCCAGAGGCATAATGCCCATAGCCAAGCCAATTTTGATGACATCACCCAAAATGAACGGCGTAAACCCCCATTCCAGGATCGGCTTGTCCCAGCCGAACAAGGCCCCCAACCACAAAACGCCCGGCACGTAGATGACGGCGTTGCCCGCAAGCATGGCCAAAGCGGTGCCCAGCATACTGCGATCCCAGCCTTTTTCAGCCAACCAGCCAACCGTTATTGCCGCCAGAACGTAACCGATCAGGTAGCCGCCTGTGCCGCTCATCATATACGCAAGGCCGATGCCCTTTTCCGGCGTGCCCGCGAAAACGGGTAAACCAATAGCGCCTTCGGCCATGTACAGCATCAACGTAACACCGGCCAGACGCCAACCATACGCCATGCCCAACGTCAACACGGCCAACGTGCCCATGGTCATGGGAACGGGCCACAGCGGTACGCTGACCTTTGACGCCAAGGCCAAAACCAATGTGCCCGCCAAGGCCAGAACCATGCCGCGCAGCGCTGTGTTGGAACGCCCGGACGTCGGCCACAGCATATCCATCAGCGTGTTGCCCTGCGTCGCGCGCATCGTTGCCTGCATCATTGGTGAAATTCTCCTGTTGAGCCCTTAGGTTGGACAGCCCCGCAAATAAATAGGACCTGTCTCAAAGGGGCAAAATGATTTTTCAGATTATGGCTGAAAAGAATTTCCAGCTCAAGCTATGCCCGTCAATAAATTACGTGCCGGAGCTACGAAAACGTGTTGGATGTAGGGAACCCGCGTGGCGCAAGCGCCCCTGCCCCAGCGCGTTTCCCCTGCCAGCGCAACAAATCTGTTTCGGTGCGCCATCCGCTACCAAACGGAAACGACAGCCCGTCCGCCAGAGCAAACGCCTTAACGTCGCGCAATACAGCCCCGCCGCCTTTTTTGTAGCGTTGCAAAATCACCCCTTTGCCACGGGACATTTCCGGCAGCTCATCAATTGGGAACACAATGATTTTGCGGTTAGATCCAATGGCGGCGATGCTATCGGCACCTTCGGGGACAACATTGCATGACGTCGCTTCCGCCCCCGCGCCGACATTTAGCACCACTTTGCCGTTTTTGGTTTGGGCCAGAACATCGTCTTCCGCGACAATAAAGCCGTGTGCGGAATCCGATGCCACCAATAGCTTGCGCCCCGGTACATGCACCAGCATGCGCACGATATCGGCATCGTTGGGCAGTTCAAACATCAGGCGCAACGGCTCACCATGCCCGCGCCCACCCGGCAATCGGTCGCATCCCAGCGTATAAAACCGCCCATTGGTCGAGAACAACAAAATTTTATCGGTGGTCTGAGCGTGAAGGATGAAGCGACCTTTATCACCTTCCTTGTATTTCAGGTCTTTGGTCTGATCGTCCGTAATATGACCCTTAATGGCGCGAATCCAGCCCATTTCGGAGCAAACCACGGTGATCGGTTCGCGCTCGATCATCGCTTCCATCGGCACCACCACGGCCGAGGGCGCTTCAGAGATCACAGTGCGACGCTTGCCCAGCACGGTTTTAGAGCCGAAATTATCTTTGATGTCGTTGATTTCACCGGTGATGGTTTTCCACCGCAGGGCTTCATCGCCGAGCAGCGTGTTCAGTTCACTTTGCTCTGCCACCAGGGCATCATTTTCGGTGCGGATTTCCATCTCTTCGAGCTTGCGCAATTGGCGCAGGCGCATGTTTAAGATGGCTTCGACCTGCACATCGGTGAGCTTAAACGCCTCGATCAACGATTTCTTGGCGTTGTCTTCCTCGCGGATGATGCGAATGACCTCGTCCAAATTAAGGTACGCCACCAACATACCGCCTAAAACTTCGAGGCGGTGCTTAATCTGGCCCAAGCGGTGCCGGGACCGACGCTCCAACACCACCATGCGGTGATCCAGAAAGGCTTGCAGGACTTCGCGCAAGTTCATCACACCCGGTGTATTGTCCGCGTCCAACACGTTCATGTTTAACGAAAAACGGCTTTCCAAATCGGTCAGACGGTAAAGCTGTTCCATCAGCATTTTCGCATCGACCTTACCCGTGCGTGGTTCCAGCACGACCCGGATGTCTTCCGCACTTTCATCACGAATATCGGTCAGAATCGGCAATTTCTTATTCGTAATCAGTTCCGCAATCTTTTCGATCAGCTTGGACTTTTGCACCTGATAAGGAATTTCAGTGATGACGATCTGGTATGTTCCGCGGCCCAAATCCTCGGTGTCCCAAGTGGCGCGCACGCGAAAACCGCCACGCCCGGTCTTGTAAGCCTGGACAATAGTGTCGCGATTTTCCACGATCTGGCCGCCGGTGGGAAAGTCAGGCCCGGAAACAAACTCAACCAGCTTATCGATGGTGGCGTTGGGAAACTTGATCAAATGCTTCAGTGCATCGCACAACTCACCCACATTGTGGGGCGGGATCGAGGTCGCCATGCCCACAGCAATGCCCGCCGAACCGTTGGCCAGCAGGTTGGGGAAATTCGACGGCATGACCGTGGGTTCGTCTTCTTCACCGTCATAGGTGGGACGGAAATCTACGGTGTCGTGGTCGATACCATCCAAAATTGCCATGGCTACTGCGGTCATGCGCGCTTCAGTGTAGCGCATTGCTGCCGCGTTATCACCATCGATGTTGCCGAAGTTGCCTTGCCCGTCGATGAGCGGATAGCGAACCGCGAAATCCTGGGACAATCGCACCATTGCGTCGTAAATCGACATGTCACCGTGCGGGTGATATTTACCCATCACATCACCGACGACACGCGCACATTTCTTAAAGCCCGACTTGGGGTCCAGCTTCAATTGCTGCATGGCGTACAACAACCGGCGATGTACCGGTTTCAAACCATCGCGCACATCGGGCAAGGACCGCGACATGATGGTCGACATGGCATAGGACAAGTAACGTTCGCTAAGCGCGTCTGCGAGGCGGGTATTGCGGATATCGCCCTGAGGGGCCGGTTCGGACATGGATTTCGGCTCGTTTTTTTGAGAATCGGATGGTGTGGGCGATTATACCTGAGAATACAGCGTCACTGTACTTGGATGGTTTGGACTTGGATGCTCTGGCGCGCTGATATGAGTTTTCCCTGACGGTTCAACGTCACGTCGCCAATGTATGTGCCCGTCGGCCAGGCGGGTACCTTCAACCGCACCCCGCTGAAAGCGTAGTAATAAGCCTTATCGGCCTCGATTTTTAAGACGTTTTGGTGGATACGCTGGCCGTTTGGCCCGGTGATGGTCATATGGATCTCATCGTTTGTCCGGACCCTGAAAAATTCAGCCCACAGAACCATGGCTGGCGCACTGGGGGGTAAGGTTCTGCCCCCATATTGGCCTCCACGGATGCCCACACGGCTTGGTTTGCCCGGCGCAAAGCCAATGTGATAAATGGCGGTCGGCTGATAAGTGATCTTGGCCAGCGCCTGCGCATCCCAAAGCGCATGCTCCCCGACCCCGCAGTCATTTTTTCGGTCAATACCCGTAAAGGGGTCGAGAATTTTTTTGTCTTTAGCCACCTGAAAATGCAGATGGGGAAACTCGGTCATGCCCGACAGCCCAACCAAACCCAGCACTTGACCGCGTTCGACCCGCTCACCTGCTTTGACACGGACACTACCGTTGCGCAGATGGCAATACTGGGTCGTCAGAGCATCTTTGTGCGCAAGCCTGACGCCGTTTCCGCATTCCTTATTTTCGACCGATGCGCCATTTTGGTTTGAATACACGATATCGGGCACACCATCGCGCAAGCCGAGCACCACACCCGGCGCCGCCGCAACAACCGCGATGCCCTGACGCACGGCCGCCATATCGCGCACAGCAAAATCAGTGCCCTTATGCATGCCCCCCGGTGCAGCGTCATAGGTGGCATCACCACAGGTGTAATCCAACACCCCCGGCCCCGGTTTGTGATCGACATAATTGGGAACCCAGCACGTCTGGCCCGGCTCGCACACAATCGGAAGACTCAGCGTACCCTCATCCTGTGCCGCCCAGGCAATGGCCGGCAGGCCCATATTCAAAGACGCGAACAAAAACAAAAATTGAAGGTTGCGTGACAATACCCGCCCCATCGTGTGCATATGCAAAGCCTCGTTAGCGTTGTTACACCGCAGTATCAAAAGAACTTGCTTTTGGCGTTTGTGAGCGTGCCAAACGTTCCATCAATCTAGCACGCGCCTGGGGCATCTGGCGCTGATGCGCCATAAAGATGTGACTATCCAGAAAGTAGCCGGTCAATTTCAACCCCTGAAGCACCTCGTCCACCGTATCCGCGATGCCATTTGGGTTTCGGATGAACGGCGGAAGCGCCAACAGCTGGTGTTCGTAAGGCTTGCCTGCATCACGGGACACGGCGCGAGCCGATTTGGGCGACACCCAGACGAGATCCTCGGTCGTCCCGGTTGCCGCGCAATGGTCAAGGTCGAGACGAAAGCCCAGCTCCTGCAGCAACCCCAGTTCCCATTTGACGTAAAGGCTCCCCCAACCTTCAACGTGATGGCTGATGTCATCATGTTCCATAGCGTCTAACAACGTGCCCATGACTTCGTATAGCTTGGGGTGAGGCTCACGTTCGGGAAGCGCTGCCGCGCAAACCGCCAATGCCGCCGCCATACCCGCCAACCTGTTGGGGGAATCCATCAACGCGGCGCTGTAACTGTGGACCGTTTCAAAGTGAAAGTTGCCCAGGTGTTCGACCAGTCTAGCCCGCCAGGTGGCGTGAACGCGGTTTCCAGGTTCAATACCGGCGCGCTTGCGTTTGGCGTACCCGCCCTTGACCAAACCCGCGTGCGCCCCCCGCGCGTGGGTCAAAAGGGTAACGATAGCCGACGTTTCGCCATGCCTGCGCACCGATAAAATTATGCCGTCATCTTGCCAATCCATGGGGGCATTGTAACGCCACATTGCCCACCTGGAAGCTCCGTTGTTGAAAAAGCACTCTGACTACATTAGGTAATGCTTAAGCCTCCCTGCCCACACCTCAATCTGGGGAAAACTTATATTATGACCGTATCTTCATTTCATCCCCCACGCCGCATGCTGATGGGCCCCGGCCCTTCCGACATTGATTCTCGGGTGTTGCAGGCCTTGGGCCGCCCCGTAATTGGGCACCTTGATCCTGAATTCATCCTCATGATGGACGAGGTTAAGGGCCTTTTGCACTATGCCTTTCAAACCACCAACCAGATGACCCTGCCGATCAGCGCGCCGGGTTCGGCGGGCATGGAAAGCTGTTTCGTCAATTTGATTGAGCCGGGCGAAACGGTTGTCGTCTGCGTCAACGGCGTGTTCGGCGGGCGCATGGTCGAAAATGTCGAACGCTGTGGCGCAACGGCCATCAAGGTCGAAAACGACTGGGGCAAGCCGGTTGATCTAAACAAACTGGAAGATGCGCTCAAAGCCAATCCCGGTGTTAAGGCCGTGGCATTTGTCCATGCAGAGACCTCAACAGGGGTTCTGTCGGACGCTGCGCATATCGCCGAATTGGCTCGTAAATACGACGCACTGACGATCATGGACGCGGTGACGTCGCTGGCTGGCGTGCCGGTCATGGTTGACGAATGGCAGATCGACGCGTGCTATTCCGGCACCCAAAAATGCCTCAGTTGTGTGCCCGGCATTTCGCCGATTACGTTCAGTGACAAAGCTTTGGAAGCCATTCGCGGGCGCAATCACAAGGTTCAAAGCTGGTTCTTGGACATGAACCTGATCATGGGCTATTGGAGCAGCGAAGGCACGACCCGCTCGTACCACCATACCGCCCCGGTCAACACACTCTACGCGCTGCACGAAAGCCTCGTGATGCTCAAGGAAGAAGGTATTGAAAATGCCTGGAAGCGCCATCGTCGCAATCATTTGGCCCTTAAAGCAGGACTTGACGCCCTGGGCCTTAAACTCATTGTTGACGAAGCCTATCGCTTGCCGCAATTGAACACCGTTCAAGTGCCCGATGGGGTAGACGAAGCCCAAGTGCGTCGCCGCCTGTTGTCCGAGTACGGAATCGAAATCGGCGCAGGTCTTGGCGCACTGGCTGGCAAAGTCTGGCGCATTGGTCTGATGGGGCAAAGCTCAAGCCCACGCCATGTCACGTTGGTGCTTTCAGCGTTAGAAGGCGTGCTGGAAGACATGGGCATATCCACCGGAAACGGCGGTGCTGCCGGTGCGGCGCAGAAGCTTTTGCTGAGCTGATATTACGGTTCAATCGTTGCACATTTAGCCCGGTAACCCTGAGTTGGTTGCCGGGCTTCTCTTTTTTTGATCCATTGGTTCATGAGAACCCATTGAGGTCGCTAACAGAAAATATACATACGCATGGATGTAACTCTTTTCGCTTGATCCTTGGCTAGCACTCACAATCTATAGATTAAGTTAAATCGTATAAATGGATTGAGACATGAGTAAACACCGTACCCCCCTTCAATTGATGGTCGTATTCACCCTCCTATTTTATGCGCTGCCCGTACAAGCAAAAAGTGAAATCGTCATCGCCGGCAAGACCGATATGAGCGCCAACGGCGCGGTTCACCTCTCCATCGATGCGTTTGAGGCTCTTGCCCCCAAAACGATCATTAAAACAAGCACGCCGTGGCATGTTGAGACCACGTTCTCGGGAGTATCCGGTGCTGATTTTGTCCGAATTGCGGGCGTGCATAGCGACAAACTGATCGTGCGCGCCACAAATGATTACCAGACAACCATCCCCGTGAGCGATTTGATGGAACACGGTGTTTTGTTTGTCACGCGCATGAACGGCAAGCGCATCGGGCTACGCGAAAAAGGCCCTATTTTCGTGATTTATCCTTTTGATCAAGCCCCAGAACTAAATACCGAAGTCTATATCGGGCGGTCAATTTGGCAGATCAAAAAAATAACGGCCCAGTGAACCGCAATAAGCAGCGAAAAAAAGCTGTAGGAGGATATATGTTTTGGCAAACCCGTTCCTGGTCGGTATTTGTCGTGGTTGGCGTGATCAGCCTGGGCGCCATTTCCGTGATTTTCATCCTCAATGAAGAATCTAAACTCAAGTCTTCCATTGATCATTTCATGTCTACATCTTCGGACAATGTCGTATGGGGAACCCAACAGTTTCGCCTTGATCTTGCGCGTGTGGACAAGGCCTTAAGCACCTACGGCAATGCCTACACTGAGTTTGCTCCCACCGCACTTCAGACCGCCACGGATATCCTCTACAGCCGTTTCGAAACGTTGTCGTTTTCCATCTCGCGCCTTGATGCTCATCAAGCGAAAGAAACAACAACGTTATTGGTATTTCAAACGTTGCGCCGGGCCTATTTGGTACTTGATACGGAACTCACAGGCTTTATCGCCGGACCAACTGAGCTGGGCTACCATGCAGCGACACGCGCCTTGGACCATGCTGCCAAATTAGCCGCCACATTCGCTGCCGACACGCTACATTCCAGCCAGTCTCATTCACAAGATTTACGCGCTGATATACTAGGCTTAGCCCAGGACTACAGGGCAAGCTTGCTGCTCCTGCTGCTGGGCAGCACGCTGATCATCGGGCTCGTTTGGTTTGCAAACAGGAAAATCATCGACTTTGGAAAATCACTTGAGCAGGCCGTGGAGCGTGCAAATGACGCCGCCCAGGCCAAGGCGCAATTCCTCTCTTCCATGTCGCACGAATTTCGCACCCCGCTCAACGCCATCAGCGGTTACATGCAGCTAATTTTGATGAAGATGTCGCCAACGGAACGCACCGAGGTTTCAAGCTATGAAGCCGCCGTCGATCAAAGCATCTTCAATTTGGTCGATTTGGTCGACCAGGTGTTGGAACTCGATACCCTGTTGCACCATGATGAGAGCGTTATCCTTGACCGGGTGGACGTTAACTTGATGGTGAAAAATGCCCTTAAGCTGTCGGCGCGCCATTCTATATCGAACCATGTCACAATTCACCAAGACCTTGGCAGCGAACTTTGCACCTTGGAAACGGACAGTGGCATGTTCACACAAATCCTAACGTATCTCATCTCCAACGCCGTTAAATACAACCGCGCGGGGGGCGATGTTTGGATAAGCCAAACGCACGATGATGCCACCATCACCATCACCGTCGAAGACAACGGAATCGGCATCCCGGAAGGGAAAGAGCAGCTTCTGTTCAAGTCGTTCGAGCGCCTAGGCCGCGAAGCCGGGGCCATAAGCGGCAGCGGAACTGGCCTGAGCATTTGCCAACAGCTGTGCACCATATTGAACATTGAGTTGGGCTTTAGACGCACGTCGAATGGCGGCAGCGCATTTTGGCTCATAGCGCAGCGAAAATTCCCCAAACGGCCTCCTCATATGCCTGATGCCACAAACACCCAATATAATTCGCCTTCGATTTCCGCCACCAACCCCCAAGAGAATCCGCATGGCGTACACCCCCAAGGCATCTAATCGCAACCGCCGGTCTCTTCTTTAGGTAATCACATTCCCCCGCCCCACCCGTCAGTTCAACAAGAAGCCACGTACGTGGCACGGCTGACCAAGTGCGGATGGGAAACAATGCATCACACAACGAACAATAACGCCGCTGACTTTTTGTTGGACGGAGACGCCTATTTTCGGCGCGTGCACGAAAGTTTGCGCGATTTGCTGGCCTCGCCCGCAGCAGCAAACAGCTATGTCCGCATGGCCTTTTGGGAGTTCTCGCACGAAGCCTACCTACCGTCTTACACCACCGGAGGCGGCGCTCATGTGCCGGGATGTTTGCTCAAGGACCTATTGTTCGACATTGCCGACAAGGGCCACATCATCCAGTTGATCGCTTGGTACGGCACCTGGGCCGTGCGCCGGTTCGCCGCGGAAATGAGGACCAATCAAAAGCTCCAAACATGGGTCACGCAAACCAACACGGCCCACAACAACGTTGGCAATTTTCGCAACATTCAGGCTTACCTGGAACAGTATGGGGGAAACGTCACCGGGTGCAGCACCCACCAGAAGATCGTCATCGTGTCCATCGTCGGCGTAAAAAAGGCCTTCGTCGGTGGCGAGAACATGTCGCAGCACTATTTGTCAGAAAGCACGCACAACTACAAAAACTGGTGGCACGACACGGCGGTGCGCGTTCGAGGCCCGGTCGTTGATGATATCGAAGGTGAATGGGTGCGGCGCTGGCGCAAACAAAACGCCAATGGCCCCCTGCCCAACACCGCCGTTGGGATCGCCCAAGCCAATGCCGGAACCCTGTCCATTCGCATGGCGACCACCAACGTCGAAGCCAATCCCGCTGAAACCAGCATTCGCGACCAAATGATTTTACGCATTCAAAACGCGCAAAATCTCATATATCTGGAAAACTATGCGCTCACCGATCCAATTTTGATCAACGCCCTTGCAGCGCGGTTGCGCGGCGCAAACCCGCCCACGGTAATTATATTGGTTAACAATCCGGCAGCGACATCCCTGCCCCAAGATTTCAGCCCGTTTTCGTATTTGATGTTTTACACCTACGCTGAACTGGCCTTGATCGACTGCCAATCCTTTTCTGCCGTCGACACCTGGCGGGCCTGGATTACACGCACGCCTAATGTTTACCTCAATGCCAATGCGCAAAACCCTGTCATGCGCAAACTTGGGTTAAACCCCAACACCATGGCGAGCTTCAATCCCGTCAACGCATTTCGTTACGACTACACCTACAACGCAACGGACAAAAAAGTGTGGTTGCGCAACCTTTGGGATATCACCACCAACGTCAATGTGATGTACGCGCCCCAATCGAACCACCCGGGCGGTAACAAGTGGCCGTACCCCCACTCCAAACTGGCCATATTCGATGATGATTTCTTGGTGGTTGGCACCAGCAATTGGACCTACAGGTCGATGCAATACGACGGTGAAATCACCCTCATGATCCATGACACCGCCCTCGCGCCAAATTTTGTCACGGCTGCACGCGACGAGCTGTTTGAGCACTGGAACCAAAACAACGGCTTTGCCGGTTGGAGCGCCGACGCGGACCAAAATATTGTGGATTTCACAAACAACGCCGTACAGCTTGAAGAGGTCCGCATCGTGCCCCTGCGCATGACGGATTTCATTCACCCCGCCAGCGCCAAAGCCTGGAAAAAAATCGTATCCACTGTAGGCGCAGCCGCCTCAGCATACCTTTAAAGGACGAATACAATGAGCAACGGAACTTATGCCACGGTGACCACCCAAGCCTGGAGCACCTACACCAGCGTTTCGGGTCGAACCACAATCTACATCGACCTGTTGACGCCGAGTTACACGGATTTTCTGAACGGGATTAAAATCATGGATGGCTTGACCGCAAGCCTGAACAGCCCCACCCCACCCACAAAGGACGTGGAAAGCGCGCTAGCGCAGATCACCATATTGGAAGGTGCGTTCACCAACATCGATGCCGTCGTTGAAAAGTTCAAATCCATGGACGCCAGCGCCGTCAACAAGGCAGCAACATTGGATCAAGCCAAAGTGAGAAAGCAGCTCGACGAGGCAGAAGGGTATGACCAAGACCTTCTCAACGACTTGAACAACGTGCTGTATCAGTGTCAATTAATGACCGCAGACGCTGCACTGAACAGCGGCACCTGAGACCGACCTCAGACGTCGAAGTCCAGGCCCCAGTCGCGGTAACGATCAGGGTCGTCGCCCCATTTTTCCCGGACTTTGACGAACAAGAACAAGTGGACGCGACGGCCAAGAATTTCTTCCAGGTCTTTGCGGGCATCAGCGCCGATCGTTTTGATCTGCTGACCATTTTTACCCAAAATGATGGATTTCTGGCTGTCGCGTTCGACAAAAATGATCTGTTCGATCTTCACCGAACCATTGTCGTATTCTTCCCAATTTTCCGTTTCCACGGTCGTGGCATACGGCAGTTCCTGACGCAATTGCAGATACAGCTTTTCGCGGGTGATCTCGGCCGCCAACAAGCGCTCGGTCATGTCTGAAACTTGATCTTCAGGGAAGTGCCATGGACCTTGCGGCATCTGGCCCGCCAAAAATGCAACCAAATCCTCGACGCCGTCACCGTTCAGCGCCGACACCATGAAAATTTCGTCAAAAACACCCGCAGCGTTGAGCTTCATGGTCAGGTCCAGCAACTCTGGTTTTTTGACCTTATCGACCTTGTTGAGCACCAAATGAGCGCGTTTGCCCTCTTTTTTCATACGTTCGATGATGTTCGCCGTGTCCCGATCAATACCGCGCACACTATCGACCAACAGCAGCGTCACGTCGGCATCACCTGCCCCGCCCCACGCTGCAGCGACCATGGCACGATCCAACCGGCGCTTTGGGTCGAAGATACCCGGCGTGTCGATAAACACCAGCTGGGTACGCTCATGCAATGCAATGCCCATCACGCGCGCACGGGTGGTCTGCACCTTGGGCGACACAATCGACACCTTGGTGCCGACCACGCGGTTCACCAGGGTTGATTTGCCGGCATTGGGTGCGCCCAGAACGGCGATAAAGCCGCAACGATCGGGTGTACCGTCAGCTGCATCGCCAGTTGCATCGCGTGTTTCGGGGCTCATTGTTTGTTCTCCAATTGCGCCATAAGCATCTGGGCGGCGTCTTGTTCCGCACTGCGTCGGGACGCGCCGCGTCCCTCCGCCGTATCTTGGCCTTTAACCGAGACGCGAATTTTGAATGTGGGCGCGTGGTCTGGGCCTTCGCGCGTCAGAATTTCGTAATTGGGCAGACCCAACGCACGCGCCTGCGCCCATTCCTGCAGCGCGGTCTTGGCGTCCTTGGGCGGGCTCAGATCTTCGTTAACCAAACTTTCCCAATGGCTCTGAATAAAGGCCGCAACAATTTCCAGACCGCCATCCAGATATAACGCACCCAAAACCGCTTCCAGCGTGTCGGCCGTCACCGACGCCAAGCTGCGCGCCGAGGTTTCGGCATCGACCGCTTGCGTGTATGTAAAATCAATCAAGTTGATCGTATCGGCAACCCGAGCCAGCGCGTCACGGGACGTCAGCCCGGCAAAGCGGCGCGCCAAGGCGCCCTCTTCCTCGCCCGGAAACTGCGCATACAACAATTCGGCCATCACCAATCCCAAAACACGGTCACCAAGAAACTCCAACCTTTCGTTGGACTTGGTGCGCTGCTCCGTGGTGGAGGCATGGCGCAAGGCCTGATCGAGCAGGGCCTCGTCTGTGAACGTGTGACCAAGGATGTCTTGAAGCTTATCGAAGCCTTGTGAAGGGACAAGCGCCATGATCAGCCAATGCCCTTGAAGAAGCGCTCAAAGCGCAAGGTCCAAGGCCAAGTCCAGACTTCCCAGAACGAGCCATCGTTGGAGAAAAACAGCACTTCCGCCCGACCAACCAGGTTATCCTTCGGGATATAGCCCACATGCGTCAGATAACGGCTATCGCGTGAATTGTCGCGATTGTCGCCCATGGCAAAGAAGTGCCCTTCGGGAACATGATAAACTGGCGTGTTGTCTGCAGGGTAGCTATCTGATTCTTCTAGAATTTCGTGGCTCACGCCGTTCGGCAAGGTTTCCAGGTAACGCACCGTGTTGTGGAAAATGCCGCGTGTATCAGGATAAACATATTCACCAAGCCGCTCGCGTTTCACCGCTTCGCCGTTGATGTGCAAAATGCCGCCACGCACCTGAATGGTGTCACCGGGCAGGCCAATGATACGCTTGATGTAATCGGTGTGACCGTCGGTCGGCAGCTTGAACACCATCACGTCGCCACGCTGTGGCTCTTCGTACAAAACCCGCCCGGGGATCAACGGCAGACTGAACGGTAAAGAATGCTTGCTGTAGCCATAAGACGACTTGGACACAAACAGGTAATCACCAACCAACAAAGTCGGGATCATTGAACCGGACGGGATGGAGAACGGTTCATACGCAAAGGTACGCACCAAAATCGCGATGGCTACAGCGTAAAAGATCGTTTTAACCGTGTCCCACAGGCTTTCTTCACCATGGGCGGGCTTACCATTGAGCAGATTTTCGACGTCTAGAGGTTTGTCGTTCATGAGGTATCCGTTGTCCGGTTGTTTGTTTTCGCTCAGCTGTGCGCAATGGCCGAAATGATCACAATGGCGTGGGCCAAAGGATACTCGTCCGTGAGGGACAGATCAATTTTAGCCTCAAACCCATCGGGTGTGAGGCTTTGTAGCCTTTCCATGGCCCCATTGGAAAGGGTCATGATGGGTTGACCGCTGGGAAGATTGTCGACCCGTAAGTCGCGCCAGAACACCCCGTCGCGAAACCCGGTGCCCAAGGCCTTGGCGCAGGCCTCTTTTGCAGCATAAAACATAGCATACCGATTGGCCCGCAAGGCCCCGCGTTTTTCCGCCTTTTGCCGTTCCAAGTCCGTATAGATCCGGTCCGTAAAACGCGACCCGAAACGCGTCAGGGTCTTTTCAATGCGGCGAATGTCGCAAAGATCCGTGCCGACGCCAAGGATCATGCGGTTAGCCTCGCTTCATCCATCAGCTTGCGCATGGTGCGGATAGCGCCATCAAACCCGATGAAAATCGCTTCTCCCACCAGAAAATGACCGATATTGAGTTCGGCAATGGTTCTGATCGCCGCAACAGGTTTGACGGTGTCATAGGTCAGGCCGTGACCTGCATGGCATTCAAGACCGATAGCCTCTGCGTGCGCCGCCGCGGTCAAGACGCGGGAGAACTGGGCTTCACGGTCCGCACCGACAGGGGCATCGCAATAGGCCCCGGTGTGCAATTCGACCACAGGCGCACCCAAGGCCTTGGCCGCATCCAAAGCGGCGACCTCGGGTTCGATGAACAACGACACCCGCACCCCCACATCGCTGAGTTGGCTCACGTAAGGTTTGAGCTTATCCAAGCCGCCCACCACGTCTAGCCCGCCTTCGGTGGTGCGCTCTTCACGTTTTTCCGGGACCAGACAGGCCGCGTGCGGTTTATGGCGTAATGCGATGGCGAGCATTTCTTCGGTTGCAGCCATTTCCAGGTTCAGCGGCAAATCGATTTCGTCGCACAAACGCAAAATGTCCGTGTCAGTGATGTGGCGACGATCTTCGCGAAGATGTGCGGTGATGCCGTCCACCCCCGCATCGGCAGCCATTTTGGCCGCGCGCAGGGGGTCGGGGTAATCGCCACCGCGGGCATTGCGAATGGTCGCAACGTGATCGATGTTTATACCCAATCGCTGGGCAGAATTACGCTTATCGGGGGAGGTCATTTCAAACTGTATCCTGAGTTTTTCTTAATTTGCGGGTGCGCCTGTGATGGCGGGCCGCTTGGTATTTTTTAATCATCGGCAAAAGCGGAACGTAACACAGAAACCACACCAGCACCGCGACAGGTACAGCCCCAACCAACATCGGCCACAGCACCGGGCCTGACGTTTCAGCCAGATAGGCAAAATCGAGGCGGTGAAACGCCTGCATACTTTGCGTCAACACTTCAAGAAAATCGACTTCCTTGGCGTTGATGCCATCGGCCCGCAAAATCCAACTGCCGACATTGTACACGCCCACCCAAATGAACGGAAACGTCCATGGATTGCCCACCACTGTGCCGATTGCGCTGGCCAACACGTTGGCACGGATCAGCAACGCCAGCAACGCCGATAAGATAAAATGCAGGCCAAGAAACGGCGTGAACGAAATCGCCGCGCCACAGGCAAAGCCTGCGGCCAACGAATAAGCCGAACCCGGAATGCGCGCGACCCGGTGGAACACATAGCGGGTTGAACGGTGCCACCCCGCAGTGGGCCAAAAGAACTGGCGTGCACGCCGCAAAAGAGATTGTTTTTTGCGTCTTTGGAACATGGCCGCACTATAGGTCAAAGGTGTTGCTAAAATGTAGACAAAATATATGAAATCTTGAGAAAAGCACCAGACCCAACAATTATGACATCATCCACGAGCGCGTTCGATGGAATTGATTTCAGGGGTAGCGCGCAAGGCGGCGATGATTTCGCTGAGATGCTTAACATCACGCACCTCAACATCGACCAGCATATCGTAAAAGTCGGTCGATCGAGCGATGATCTTAAGGTTGGAGATATTTCCCTCTCCCCGTGCCACCACGTTCGATAGCGCACCCAAAGCCCCTGGTACGTTCAGCAGCGTCAGGTGGATGCGACTCACATGGCTGTCGGTTTGCGTCTCACCTTGTTCCCACGACACGTCGATCCAGCGTTCGGTTTGGTCTTCGTACTGATGTAACCCGTCGCAGTCGATGGTGTGGATGGTCACACCTTTGCCGGTGGTGATGATGCCAACGATTCTGTCACCGGGCAGTGGGTGACAGCAGCCCGCATAATGCACGGCCATACCGGGAATCAGTCCGTGAATGGGAATACCGGCACGGTCCCCCTTTTTCTTTGCCTTGTTGGCGCGGGCCTTGGATATCGGCACGATTTTACCCAGCTTGTGGGCCATACTTTCTTTTTTGGTGCCGGGGTAAACAACTTCGATGACTTCGCGCGCGGTGGTGTGGCCCATGCCAACTTCCGCGATCAAATCGTCCACCGTTTCTTTTTGAAAGTTTTTAAGAATGCCTTTGAGGGCTTTCTCGGTCATCGGATAATCTTCTTCAAGGAACGCACGTTCCAGCATCGCCGTGCCCAGGGCGATGTATTGATCGCGTTCTTTAAGCCGGACAAAGCGTCGGATGCGGGCGCGTGCCTTGCCCGTGACCACGAAATTATCCCAGGTCGGCGACGGTGTGTGGCTTTTGGAGGTCACAATGTCCACCTGATCACCATTCTTCAAGCGCGTGCGCAACGGCATCATGCGGCCATTGATTTTCGCACCGACGCAGCGGTCCCCAACCACCGTGTGCACGGCGTAGGCAAAGTCCACCGGGGTGGCATCTTGCGGCAGATTGATCAAGTCACCTTTGGGTGTAAAGCAGAACACCTGATCCTGAAACATCTCAAGTTTGGTGTGCTCCAGAAACTCTTCTGGCTCGGCAGCCGTTTCCAAAATTTCCAACAATTCGCGCAGCCAACGATATTGCTTGCCGTCGGTGGGCTTGCCGCTGACGCCATCTTCGGATTTGTAGCGCCAATGTGCGGCGACACCATTTTCCGCCACTTCGTTCATGGAACGCGTGCGTATTTGAATTTCAATACGATGTTTATCAGGGCCGATGATGCCCGTATGCAAAGACTGATAGCCATTGGGCTTGGGCACCGAAATGTAATCTTTGAAGCGCCCCGGCACCACGCGGTAGGCATTGTGGATCACGCCGAGCGCTTTGTAGCAATCGTCAGAGGTATCGACCGCAATACGAAACGCCATGATGTCGGACATGGCTTCGAACGGCACATCCTTCTTCTGCATCTTGCGCCAAATGGAATAGGGCGTTTTTTCCCGCCCGGTCACATCTGCGTCCAAGTCATATTCTTTCAATGTCACCGTCAATTCGTCGATGATCCGGGGCACCAAGGTTTCGCCCTCGCTCCGCAGGTAATCGAGACGTTTGAGTACGCTCTGACGTGCTTCATCGTTGATTTCAGCAAACGACAAATCGTCGAGTTCGTTTTTCATCTCCTGCATGCCGATGCGTTCGGCTAGCGGAGAAAAAATCTCCATGGTTTCCGTTGCAATACGCTTGCGTTTTTCTGGCTTGCTGATGTGATGCAGGGTGCGCATGTTGTGCAAACGATCTGCCAGTTTCACCAGCAAGACGCGGATGTCTTCGGACATGGCAAGCAAAAGCTTGCGGAAATTTTCCGCCTGCTTGGAATGGTCCGATTGCAATTCTATTTGGGTCAGCTTGGTAACGCCATCGACCAACTTGGCAACTTCCGGGCCGAAGAGCTTTTCCAGCTCTTCCAAGGTCGCGCCGGTATCTTCCACCACATCGTGCAACAGCGAGGTGGCGATGGTCGCCGCATCCAAGCGGTAACCGGTCAGAATGCCCGCGACCTCAAGGGGATGAGAAAAATAAGGATCGCCCGACGCCCGCTTCTGCGAACCGTGCGCCTTCATAGCATACACATAGGCGCGGTTGATCAGGTCTTCGTCTGCGGACGGGTCATAAGACTTGACCGTTTCGACAAGTTCGAACTGTCTGATCATGCAAAAGCCCTCCACACAGCCAAAGCGTGATGCTTTGGGGTAGAGGGCTTTTGAATAAGACTTGAAACGGCTACAGCCTGGATACTTAAGGCCCGGCACGCCTGAAGAAGAAAATCTACGCGCCGGATCATGCCTTAACCCTCCTCGACTTCAGCCCCTTCCATCATGGCTTCAGCTTCAGCCATGGCGTCGGCGACATCTTCTGCAGCAACATCGTGAACAGTCAGTTCGTCTTCGGCCACTTCGGCAGCTTCACTTGCTTCGCCGATTTCACCGGACACGTCCTGCTGCAACGCGCGAACATCCATCTCTTCTTCGATGGGTTCGTCGCTTTCAACGTAACGCTGAAGGCTTTTCACCAAAGTTTCCTGCAACGTGTCGTAATCGACGGTTTCATCCGCGATTTCACGCAGGGCAACGACAGGGTTTTTGTCGTTGTCGCGCTCCATGGTCAGTTCCGCACCGGCGGCAATGTCACGCGCACGTTGTGCAGCAGTCATCACCAACTCAAAGCGGTTGGGAATTTTGGTAACGCAATCTTCGACCGTAACGCGGGCCATTGGGCATACTCTCCAATACGAGGGTGTGAATCTGTCGATTATATATTGGGTTGTCCGGTGGAAGGCAACATTTAACGAAATTTAATTACCCAATTTCGCAAGGTTTTTGGCCTAACTCGTGATTAACCATCGAATTCTTCTTTATTTTACGCTGAATGGGCGACGTGTGTCGGCTCCATTGGGCGCACAACTTGATCGCTCGGCAAGGCTGCAATCAGAGCCTCGAGGCTCCCCCCCATCCTCGGATGCGTCCACCCTGGCGCCACATCGCGCAACGGCAGCAAGACAAATGCACGTTCATGAAGGCGCGGGTGGGGCACGTTGAAGCCCGCACTCTCCCCGCTGACGAAATCATCGTAGGCCAATAGATCGAGGTCCAATACCCGTGCAGCATTTTTTTCGGCACGCACACGACCAAAATCGGCCTCAATATCATGCAGGACTTCTAACAAACGCTGCGCATTCAGCTCAGTTAGCACGCTGCAAGCCCCGTTCACATACCAAGGCTGATCACTGACCGGCACGGGCGCGCTTTCAAACCATCGCGAACGACGCAAAACACGCACATTATGGTGTGCATCGAGAGCAGTGAGGGCCGCTTCAACTGTTTGCACCGGGGTGCCAAAGCGGGCGGAAGGCAAATTCGCGCCGATACCGATTAAAATCATAAAAATCGCCCAAAAATTCAATCAATAAAGACCTTAAACCCTGTCTACAAAACACCTTGCGCAGCGTAAGGACAGGCCCTACCTATAAGTCATTCAGCGTAATTTCGATATGTTTCGTTTATATTTTTCATAAAGGATTGTTTCATATGATATTTTACCCACAAGAGCGCATAGGTCTCTTTATCGACGGTTCAAATTTGTATGCTGCGGCGCGCGCCCTCGACTTTGACATCGATTATAAGCGCCTATTGGAACATTTTGCCGCCAAAGGCCACTTGGTGCGCGCACTTTACTACACCGCCCTGATGGATGACGCCGAATATTCACCGCTGCGTCCTCTGGTCGATTGGCTGGACTACAACGGTTACACCATGGTCACCAAGCCGACCAAGGAATTCACCGACAGCGCCGGTCGGCGTAAAATCAAAGGCAACATGGACATCGAACTGGCGATTGATGTCATGGAAATGGCGGAAAACCTCGACCACATCGTGCTGTTTTCCGGCGATGGTGATTTCCGCCGCCTGATCGAGGCTATTCAGCGCAAGGGATTGCGTTGCTCGGTTGTCAGCACCGTCAAGTCTTCCCCCCCCATGGTGGCAGATGAATTGCGTCGTCAGGCCGACAATTTCATCGAATTGGTGGATCTACAAAAAAGCATCGGACGCAGCGGCGATCGCCCTGCCCGTCCCGCCCGTGACGATTTCCAACAACAAGACTTCCGCAATCGCGATGCTCAACCAAGCCTCGATGATGCTGACACTCCCCCCAAAACCCCCGGCGACTTTGCCGAATTGATATAATCAGACGACATTATTCTTGAACCATTTCCTTTGCTGCAGGATTTGCAGCAAAGGAAATACTATTGTATGGTGTTATTCATCATGTCCGTATTTATGGGCCTGAGATGAAGACACTTTGCTGAGATAGAAGACACCTTGCGTTGGCCCCGTTCATGGGAAGTGGACCTTTTCCTCATCGAACGAAAATAAACCAGAGATACCCTCGTGCTGAACAAATTCAATAAAACAAACAGTGGCTTTGCGCTGATTATCGCCTTGGTCATATTCGCCAGTATTTTTTCAATACATACGATCCAAACAATTTCGGCGGAAACGGAACGCCTTTACATTCACCCGTTCACCGTGAGCAATGCCGCGCGCGACATTAAAATCAATATGATTTCCATGCATCGCGACATGAAAGACGTGGCACTGGCAGACAATGATGAACAGCTGAACAAAGCCAGCGCGCTGGTCGATGCCCATGAACAGGAAGTTTTCAAGAGTTTTGAGATTATTTTTGAGCGCTTTTTAGGGGATAAGGGAAAAATCCACCGCGTCTATCAAAGCTTTGTCTCATGGCGTGAAATCCGCAATGAGGTCATTGCCTTAAGGCGCGCGGGGGACGCAGCATCTGCAGCGAAAATCACCAAGGGTAAAGGCGCAAATCATGTTCGGTTACTGACAGCGCAAACCCAAGAGCTGGTCGATTACGCGGCCTTTAAGGCCTCTGAGTTTCGCCAACGCTCAAAGGATAATGCCGAACGCTCAATCCTTGTTATGAGCGCCCTGCTGTCTCTGGCCACCTTGATGGTCCTGGCCATCGCCGCATACATTCTACGCGAGCAAAGGCGTTCTGAACTTGAAATCAAAAAGCGTTCCCACTTGATTGACCAAAATATCATGATCGCCAGCTTGGACAGACAGGGCGATATCACTGAGATCAGCAACGCAATGTGCCGGTTTTTGGAAGTGTCCCACGATGACATTATCGGCACCCCCAGCCAATTGTTTGTCACCGAAGACAACGTAGATGAAGCTCAACAAGCCATCTGGCGCTTCCTTAAAACAGGCAGTTCGTGGACTGGGGAAATCAAACGGATCAGCCTGAGCGGGTTCATCAAATGGGCAAAGATGACCATTCTTCCTGATCTCGATAACAATTTTCACATTGTAGGTTACTCCTGCATTCTCCAGGATCTAACCAGCAAAAAGTTATCGTTAACGGACAATTTAACCACGCTCGGAAACCGCCGCCAATACGAAGAGACATTGGAACGCGAAGTCAATCTAGCCAAGCGTAACGACACCTATCTGACCTTGGCCATCATCGACATCGATTTCTTCAAGAACTACAACGATCACTACGGTCACCCCGAAGGCGACACAGCCCTTGCCCGGGTTGCCAAGGCGATCATTTCTTGTATGCGCCGCCCCAACGATTACACGTTCCGCATTGGCGGTGAAGAATTCGCGGTGCTGTTTTCATCAACCGGACGCGATGATTCCCGAATACTCCTGGATGGCATTCGTCAATGTGTTGAAGACCTGAACATTTCCCACGCCACCAGTAAAATTTCCGACCACCTGACAATCTCTGTGGGTGGTGCAACCCTGCGCGGCACAGCTCTGCCCGATGGCGAACACCTCTATATAGAAGCCGACAAGGCGCTCTACTTGGCAAAAGAGACCCGCAACCAAACCGTCATGGCTTGAGTGTCAAAAAAATCTCTTTATGGTTGCCCCTGCCATGGATATTGAACCCAACACCGAATGCGACCTGTGCGACCGGCTTGTGGCTTTTCGTGTGAAAAACCGCACCGCACACGAAGATTATCACAATGCCCCGGTACCCAGTTTCGGGCCGTTGAGCGCATCGTTATTGATTGTTGGGTTGGCTCCCGGTCTCAAGGGTGCAAACCGAACAGGGCGCCCCTTCACCGGCGATTGGGCTGGCGATCTGTTATATCCGACCCTGCTTAAGTTCAAGCTTGGCACCGGGAACTATGGTGCCGAAAGTGATGACGGGCTTGCATTGACAGAGTGCCGGATCACCAACGCCGTACGCTGCGTTCCCCCACAAAACAAGGTTGTCGCTGCTGAAATCAAGGCATGCAGCCCATTCCTCAGCGCCGAGGTCAAGGCAATGCCCAATTTGAAGTCAATCATTGCATTGGGCACTGTGGCGCATAACGCCGTACTTGCCGTTATGGGACACAAACAATCAGCCTTTAAATTTGCCCATTGCGCCCAGCACGAATTAGGGAACGGACTGACACTAACCGACAGCTACCACTGCTCGCGATACAACACCAACACCGGGCGCCTGACCGAAGCGATGTTCCATGACGTTTTTCGCGCTGCACTATAATAATATGAATTGATTGCACGTAGAAATTCACACTATGGTTATCCAACCTTGTGTCGCGCAACCGACATGACATTCCATTTCCGTTTAGACTCGAAAGGTATCTTCATATGACCGTCCGCAAACTGATGACCGCACTGAGCTTTGCCGCTTTTGTGATGAGCCTTTCCGCACTGCCTCTCACCATTAACCCTTACGGCGGCGGGATCGTTGTTAAGGACGCTGTGGCGAAAGATAAGAAGAAAAAAGAGAAAAAAGAACGGAAAGAAAAAAAGGAAAAGAAGGAAAAGAAGGAGAAAAAGGAAAAGAAAGAGAAGAAAGACAAAGAGTGCACCCGTGATGCACCGTGCAATGACGACAATGACAAACGCAAAGATGACGAGCACCGCCAGGATGATGAGCATCAAAAAAAGGACGACTGAGACCTAAAGGGTTTCTAAGAGCTCCAATTGGGTCTCGCGCTCCCTTTGACGTGGTGACAAATCGGCGTAGACTCACCTAAACATTGGTCCATTTTGAACCGAAAGGGTTTCCATGCGCGTTATCTGTTTGGATATGGAGGGGGTCTTGGTCCCCGAGATATGGCTTGGTGTTGCCGAGAAAACCGGGATTGAGGAGCTGCGCCTCACCACCCGCGATATTCGCGATTACGACGAGCTGATGCGCCACCGCCTCAAGGTGTTGGACCAACACGGCATCAAAATGGACCTGATCCAGGACGTGATCGGTGAAATGGGACCGATGGCGGGGGCCAAAGACTTCTTGGATGAACTGCGTTCGCAAGCCCAGGTCATCATTTTATCCGACACGTTTTACGATTTCGCCAAGCCACTGATGGAACAGCTAGGCCGCCCAACGCTATTTTGCCATTACCTGGATGTTGGGGAAGACGGACACATATCCGGCTACCGACTGCGCACAACCGACCACAAAACTAAGTCCGTCAACGCCTTGAAAGAATTAAACTTTGTAACCGCCGCCATGGGCGACAGCTATAATGACACCGGGATGATTCAAGCCGCCCATGTCAGTTCGTTCTTTCGCAGCCCGCAAAACGTTCTGGATGATTTCCCAGACTATCCTCACTTCACCGATTACGATGAGGCCGCCGATTTTCTGTTGACCACCGAACCCCGCATCTAATCTCAAACTCAGGCCGCTGCCCCATGTCCGAGATCGTAAACCTCAACACTTTTCGTAAATCAAAGGCGCGTGCGCAAAAGGAGCAACGCGCACAAAATAACCGCATCAAACATGGCACGCCAAAGGTGCTCAAAGAACTGGCAAACGCACACAAAGACTTACAGGACAACCGGCTCAGCGGGAAAAAGCTCAGCGCGGACAAACTGGCCGCACACCAAGACACACCTCACGGTGAAACCCAGCCAAACCAGCCAGTACCAGAAAAGCCCGACGCAAAATAGCTGAACGGCTTGTTAGGTATCTTCGTGCTCAGGGTCATCAAGCATGCGGTGCAGGTGAACCAACACGTACTTCACATTGGCATCGTCGACATTGGCATGAGATTTGGCCCGCCATGCGTCCAGCGCTTCGGCGTTATTGGGATATATGCCGACAATATCCAGCTTCGACAAATCATCAAATTCTACGCCCTGAGGGTCCTTAACATGGCCGCCAAAAACCAGGTGGAGGAGTTGTTTTTTTTGGGTGGCCATGATGGAGAACGTCCTTATCAACTGTCGCGATTATGAATGCACATACACAAATTTGTGCGGCGCAGCAACTTTATGGTTCCTATGGCGTAACGGCAAGAAAAACCCTCCAGTGGCATTCTCTATTCGTTTGGACAGTGAGAAACAACTCAATGACTGTATTTTTTAATGGTGGAAAGGAAAAAGCCCGCGACTTAATCGTTTAAAAGACCATCTACCATCGACACCAATCGCTCGCGCGTAAATGGTTTTTGAAGCGTCGCGGCGGCGCCAATCAACTGCGCAGCCTTGAGATAATCGGTATGCCCCTCACCGAAACGGCCTGTCATGGCAATGATCTTAATGTTGGGGTCAAGCTTTCTCACTTCCCGAATGAGGTCCAAGCCATCCCTAAACGGCATGAATATGTCCGTCAAAATCAAATCGAACGCGGATTTATCGTAAGCGAACATGCCCGACTCGCCGTTCAGTGCGGTCGAAATATCATGCTGGTCCGCCAAGCTCACACTCGCGAAATCCAAGATATCCTGATCATCATCGATGATGAGAATTTTAGCCAATCAAACCACCCTGTTGCCATCTAGTACAATTTATCAAATGCTATTTTATAGTATTTAGCGAAAGTGTCTTCCTCAAACATGCCTACATACTCAAATGATGTACTTGACTACGCTCAATCCCAAACGCAGCCATTCGAAAATCTTTCCCCCAAAATCTGTCCTAAACCGTATTTAAATCGCGTTTTCAACTGTAAAATATTTTTAATGACCTGGGCTTTTTTTCTGCATGGCTTTGCTGTGGTTGAAGATCAGTCCGCCAAACACCCCAACGACCACCAAGCCGCGATCAGCTTAGCCATAGCGCTCTTCCTTCCATGGATCGGCATTATTATGATAGCCCCGCACCTCCCAAAATCCCAGTGCATCTTTTTCCAAGAACGTGATGTGTTTGACCCACTTTGCACTTTTCCACAAATAAAGTTTGGGGATAATGGGACGGATCGGCCCACCGTGTACACGGTTCAATGGCTCCCCATTCCAACTGTGAGCAATGATCACATCATCATCGTCGAACGATGTGAGCGGAATGTTCGTGGTGTAGCCGTCGTGGCTGTGAAAGACCATAAACTTGGCCTTTTCAGTCGGTTGGAGTACAGATAAAAATTGTTTCCCCGACACGCCTTCCCAAGTGTTGTCGTAGCGCGACCATGTGGTGACGCAGTGAATATCCGTTATGAAGCTCACCTGCGGCTGGTCCTGAAAATCCTGCCAGCCCCAATCTATGGGATTGTTCACTTCTCCCGATACCGTAAGTCGCCAGTCTTCGGGCGTAATAGGCGGCTGCACGCCCAAATCAAGGATGGGAAAGTCTTGCGTCAAACGCTGACCGGGGGGCAACCGGGGCTTTTCGGGTATTGATTGCTGTGAAGGGACGTCTGGCATTGGGACATCCGGTGCATCGCTCATGCCCCGCCCTTCACGCGCCCACTTTTCCTTGGTGTCGATCAGCTTTTGCTTAACCGAGCCTAGTACTGTGCCGGGTTGGTCTCCGGTCAGTCCGGGATGAGCGTTTTCATCGAAAATATCGTCAGTCATCTGTGCCTCCGCAAGTTCATTCGACGCACTTGTGACACAGGTTACGTGGGAGAGCACAAAGGGGAGATTACTGGTTGCGGTGGCTCAACATACGGGCCTTGTCGCGCTTCCAATCCCGATCCTTTGTGGCCTGACGTTTGTCCACATTGTGTTTACCCTTGCCCAACCCCAATTCAACCTTCGCGATGCCGCGCGGGTTGAAATAGACGCTTAGCGGTACAACGGTATAACCTTGGCGTTGAATGCTCCCCATCAACCGATCAATCTGGCGCCGATGCAGCAGTAACTTGCGTTCACGCTTGGGTTCATGGCCGTTGTACTTGGCCGCAGGCGCGTACTCTGGGATATAGGCATTGACGAGGTAGAGTTCCCCATCTTTTTCAACAGCGTACGCATCGCCAATGGTGGCGGTGCCACGGCGCAGAGATTTAACCTCTGAGCCCATCAGCATAATGCCGGCCTCGAAAGATTCCTCGATGAAGTAGTCGTGACGCGCCTTACGGTTTTGCGCGACGATGTCACCGTCAGGGCCATTTTTTTTCTTCTTTTTAGCCATGACGCCTCGCTTTCGCCGCCCCTGCCCTAGCTGATCAGGCCGAGGCCACGAATGGCCTTTTCGACCGCGATCTTGGAACTGTCGGCAATCTCGCAAATCGGCAAGCGTGCCTCGTCGGAACACAGCCCCATCAGTTTGGCGGCGTATTTCACCGGGCCGGGGCTGCTTTCGCAGAACATCGATTGGTGCACCGGGAGCAAAATTTGCTGGATTTCCATGGCACGCGCTACATTGCCTGCAGCCCAGGCTGCATGCTGTTCGGCACACAGCGCAGGGGCAATATTGGCGGTGACGGAAATGCAACCATGACCACCTGCCGCCATGTACGGAATGGCGGTGGCGTCCTCACCCGACATTTGACAAAAATCCGGGCCCAGCTCATGCGTATAGGCCAACGGGCGCGATAAATCCGCGCTGGCGTCTTTAACACCCGCGATGTTCGGCAATTCGAACAGCCGTTTCATGGTATCGACCGACATGTCGATCACCGAGCGACCGGGAATGTTGTAGATGAAAATGGGAATACCCACCGCATCGTTGACCGCTTTATAGTGTTCGTAAAGGCCCGACTGGGTCGGCTTGTTGTAATACGGCGTCACCACCAAAACGGAATCCGCACCCGCGCCTTCGGCATGCTTCGCCAGCTCGATCGCTTCGGCGGTCGAGTTCGAGCCCGCGCCCGCCATTACAGGCACGCGACCATCTGCAACTTCAATACACAGCTCGGTAACACGGCGGTGCTCAGTGTGCGTCAGCGTGGGGGATTCTCCGGTGGTGCCACAAGGGACCAAACCACCGGTGCCCTGTTTAACCTGCCAGTCGACAAACGACTGAAAGGCTTTTTCATCTACAACACCGTTCGAGAGGGGCGTGATGAGGGCAACAAATGATCCCTGGTACATTTAAGGTCTCCTGATGAGGCGTAATTCAAGTCGGCGAACTTACCCCCTCTCAAGGGCATGGGCAAGCGCCACTTGCACAGGTGAAAACGATAAAATGTACATGGAGCCACCTTGAGTGCGGGGGGCATTGCGCGTACCCTTTTCCAGTTCGCGCCCCAATTTACAGCCTCAATATTTAATCCGGAATGACCGTGTCCGACTTCGCCTTTGCCCGACTGCCCGTTTTACATAGCCTGAGGCACACCTTTCGGGTGGTGACGCTTGTTCTCAGTTGGCTGGTGTTGAGTGCTCAACTCCACCCGGCTGACGCTAAACAAGTCTCGGATTCGGACGCTAAAAACGTAAAAGCTGCGTTCACCGCGCTTGATCGCAATCGCTTCAAAGACGCCTTAAAACTGACCGGCCGGGTAAAGAACCAAGACCTGACCTTGGCGTTGGTGTGGAGTTATCTCACCGCCCCCAACAGCCCCGCCAAATTTAACGACATCAAAATGTTTTTGACGACGCACGATACCTGGCCCCGGCGCAAGTCTATGCTCAGCCGTGCCGAAGCGACAATGCCGTCCACGCTGTCCGCCGCCGAGATTATGGCCTGGTTCGATCAAATGGGCGGGCCAATTGGTACCCAAGGGCGTTTGCGCAAAGCCGAGGCTCAGCTCAAGCTTGGCCTCACTGACATCGCCTACAAAGCCATTCGCGACGTTTGGATCAACGGCAACTTCACCAAATCCCAAGCAAAACGTTTCTCCCGCAAATATAAGAAAATCATCACCAAAGATGACCATTTGGCCCGGTTGGAACGCTTGGTATGGGAAGAACGCTACTGGCCCGCGCGCCGCCAAATGTGGAAAGTGGACAAAAAAAACCGTAAGTTGGCGGTCGCGCGGCTGTGGTTGATGAAACGCGAAGGCAACGTCGACAAGGCCATCGCAGACCTGAACAAGATTGCCCCGGAACTGTCCGACCATCCCGGACTGGTTTATGAACGCATGCGCTGGCGACGACGCAACGGTCGCACGCTTGAGGCCGCAGATTTGCTCAAAGATGCAGCCGGGGACCCCGTTCGTCCCGACAAATGGTGGAAAGAACGCTCCATCCTGGCGCGAACCTTGCTGAACGACGACAAACCCAAACAGGCCTACGATATCACCAGTGGTCACGGCCTCAACAAAGACGACGCGGCCGAATATTCCGAAGCGGAATGGATTTCCGGGTGGATCGCGCTACGATTTTTGAAGGACCCGGCACGCAGTCTGAAACACTTTCAAAACATGCTGAATGCAGTCAGCTATCCCATCAGCATCGCCCGCGGTGCCTATTGGTCAGCCCGCGCTGCACGAGAATTGGGGCAAAAAAAGCTGGCCCGCTCCATGTTGAAATTGGCCGCCAAACACGCAACCACCTATTACGGTCAACTGGCTCATGCGCGGCTGAACCAAACCACCCAAAAATCGCCCCCCCTGCCCGAACCCACCAAAGCCGAAACCCACCGGTTCAACAGCCATCCCCTGAAGCGGGCCGCAAGCCTGCTTTGGGAAATCGGCCTCCAAAACCGTATGCGGGCACTGGTGCTTGAACTTGCGGACGGCGGCGATACGCCGGGGTGGAAACGGCTTTCCGCGGCCTTCGCAGCAACCCATGGCCGGCCCGACCTGGCGGTCAAAATCGCCAAAAAATCGGAGCGCGCAGGTATCTTGCTCGGAGAGTTAGGTTATCCCAGGCTGAAGCCGCCCGCGCCCAAAACCGGTGACAAGGTGGAAACGCCTTTGGTGTTGGCCGTGATCCGCCAAGAAAGCGCCTTTTATGCAACAGCCACCAGTCATGCCGGTGCCCGGGGCTTGATGCAGGTGATGCCCGCCACCGCCAAACTGGTTGCCAAGGCCAATCGGATACCCTATTCCCGCGAGAAATTACTCAACGACCCGCGTTATAACCTGATCCTTGGACAAGTCTATCTGGCGGGCATGATTGAACAGTTCAAAGGTTCCTACCCCATGGCGCTGGCGGCCTACAACGCCGGGCCGCACCGTGTAAAGCGCTGGGTACGTGCCTTTGGCGACCCCCGAGATGCTGAGACCGACGCCATCGACTGGGTGGAAATGATCCCCTACACGGAGACCCGTAATTACGTGCAGCGGGTACTGGAAAACCTTGAGGTCTACCGCGCGCACCTGGACGTTCAGGAAGTCGCGCAAGACCTTCACTAACCCCGGGTCACCACGAATTTTTAAGATCAACAAACAGAAAAGCCCCCGCCGAAGCGGGGGCTCAACCGAAAATCTCGTCCACGTATTAGCTACTCAACACGGCTTTCGACGATGTCGGTACGTTTTTTTGTGCGCCACCAACGACATTACCAGTCGCATTTACTGCGGGGCTAACGGGTGCATTTTGAGGTTTGGCCGCTGCAGGGTCACCGGCTTTGACCACCAGATTGACCCGGTCTTCGGCGGGTTTGTTGGGCATGCCTGGTGTGATCGCCGCTTCACGCGCCTGTTGCTCGCTCATGTGCGTAATGTGGCCTTCAAGAAAAGCGCCTTCCTGGATAGACAGGTTTTCGTGTAGGATGTCGCCAACCACATGGGCCGTCTTCGCCAGATTGACGAACGTTGCCTTGATCTGGCCGTTCACATGACCATGCACCCGGATCGTTTCGGCGCGAATTTCCCCCCTGACGGTCGCGCCTTCACCAACCAGAAGAACCTTGGAGTGGATATCGCCCGTCACTTCACCATCGACCTGAATTTCGCCGGAGCTGGAAAGATCACCAACAATTTTTAAATCCGCGCTGATGATTGAGGGTACGGCCCGCGACTGGTTGTTTTGCGCCTGTTGGGCTTTTTTATTATTCTTTGAAAACATAGCGACCTGCCTTGATGAATTTCATGGGGTCCAATCCCTTATCGCGGAATAAGACTTCATAATGGAGATGGTTGCCCGTGCTGCGCCCGGTGCTGCCGATGATGCCAATTTTATCTCCAAAATTGACAGTCTGTCCCTTTTTAACTGTGACCTTACTAAGGTGACCGTAGCGCGTTTTGATTCCGGCGCCATGATCAACTTCAATCATTTTGCCGAAACTGCCCTTCCACCCTGCAAAGGTTACGACACCCTGCGCCGTCACGAAAATGGGGGCACGCGGCGAGGAACCGAAATCCAAGCCATAATGCATCGACCACTTGTGATTCAAAGGATCGCGGCGTTTGCCGAATTTAGAGGTCATATAATAGCCGTGCATAGGCACCGCAAACGGCATTTTCTTAACCACGGTCTGCAAACTATCGGAATAAGCCAGTCGGTTTTCCAAGTTTTGCAACTTGGCTTTCAATCGCCCCGCAGGACGCCCATCGCCCTGCAATTCGATGAACGGGCCGCCCTGGCCCGCCACAAGTTCGTCATCACCGGCCATTAGGTCTTCGACGTCCAGACCCGCGGTTTCGATGAGTTGTTCCATATTGGTAATTAACATCTCGGTCTGGGTGGTCAGACGTTCGACCGTGGTGTTCTCCTTTTCATCAAGGCTCACCAGCTTATTTTCCAAGACCTTAATGTCGCGGCGCATTTGGGTGCTTTCCATCAGCGCTGTATTGCGCTGCGTCAGGGCATCCTGCAAATCGGTTTCGATGGAGGACATGTCGTCCTTCAACGAGAAATTACGCTGCGCCAACGACTGCATCTGGCTTTCAACATCGTCGAGATGCTCGTTCATCGATACCCGCGTTGCCTCGACCTCGGCGCGTTCCTTACGTGAGCCCGTCAACGACTTTAAATCTGTATGCAGTTTGGAGTTTTGCCCAGCCAAATCCAGCATCATGGCGTGGTTTTCTTCTAGGTTCCGCACCACGCCGGAAAACCGCTTTTGATAGTCGGAGACTTCCCCCATCAAGGACCGATAGGCAACCCGGACATCCGCAATTTGCGTATCCTTGGCCGCCAGTTCCATCTCGTGGTTCAACATGTCAGCCGACGTGAATGCTACCCAGCCGCCAACCATCAACAGCAAGCCAACAAAGGCCCCCTGGATGCCTGGGGTCAAATTCAGGCAAGATACCTTGCCCTGAGAACGAAATACGATTTGCTTGAACGGAAACAGTAGGGTCAGGCGCTCATTAGCCCAATTGCGGACAGATACAAAAAGCGAAGGTTTTCCCGCTTTCTTCTGTCGCTTAGGACGTTGATGCCGCTTACTCGTCATGCCCTATGTTTCCCCTAAACCGCCAGACTGCATTAGCGCTGCCCCCTGCGGTGTCACCCTATCGATAAAAAAACCAGAAATTTCAATTCGTTTATTCAACAAACACAAAAAAGACCGGGCCGTTTACCCCTTGATAACCGAGCCTTGCTCAAACACATGCATCGTCACCATGAACGACACTGCAAAAACCTATCTGCCCGGGCCATGGGTGGCAAGTGAATTCGGTATTTTTAACCATTTTTTCACCTTGTCTACAGCCTTGTGATGACAAAAAACATCTCTAAATATCATGCAGTTAACGGACAAATTACCAATCACACCCACACGTATAGTGCTTAATGTCCTCTGCTTTCAACACTTGTATGCAAAAAGGAACAGGTTAATCTGCGTGGGCTTACAAGCTCGCACCTTGCCTAATGTTTGGGACCCAGACCATGACCGACATCACAGCCAAACCCGTTCGCCCTAATCTTAGTCATCCCGGTGTTCTGCTCGCAACATGGTTTGGTGCCGGGTATTTGCCCAAGGCACCAGGGACTTGGGGGTCCCTTGGCGCGCTTCCATTTGCATGGGTTTTAATGGAAATCGGCGGCCCATATACGCTCGCCACGGTGACCGTTATGGTGTTTTTCATTGGGCTGTGGGCGTCGAAGGATTACATGGATAGAACCGGCGCACACGATCCCGGCGCCATCGTCATCGACGAAGTTGTCGGACAGTGGATCGTATTGCTGTTCGCCCCGCTCAATCCGGTCGTTTACGCCCTTGCCTTTGTGCTGTTTCGGTTTTTCGACGTGCTCAAGCCGTGGCCCATATCCTGGGCCGACCGCAAAATCGGCGGGGCTACGGGCGTCATGGTGGATGATGTCCTCGCCGGACTCGCCGGGCTGGGGGTTTTGTATCTGGCCCTGCTTTATGGTGAACCCTATCTGGCGCGGTGGTTCTGATGTACCCAGAAATTCTCTACATTATGGCCGAGGACCTGCTTGAAAACTGCCAAAACGCTGGTTTCAAGCTCACGTTGGCGGAATCGTGCACCGGTGGACTGGTGGCAGGATGCATCACATCCGTTGCAGGGTCTTCGTCCGTGTTCGAGCGCGGCTTCGTAACCTACACAAACGCCGCAAAGACGGACATGCTGGGGGTAAGCAAAGCCCTCATTGACGAGTTTGGTGCGGTCAGCGAACAGGTCGCCGTGGCCATGGCCGAAGGCGCAATCTTGCATTCCGACGCCAACCTAAGCCTCTCCGTTACGGGCATCGCTGGCCCCGGTGGCGCAACGCCGGATAAGCCTGTCGGCCTGGTGCACATGGCCTGCACACGCGAAGGCCAACAGACCCATCACGAGCACCATGAATTCAAGGGCGACCGTGAACGCGTGCGTCTGCAAGCGATTGAAAGTGGGTTAAAGTTACTTCTTAAATGTTGCAACACAACCAACTGATAAATCAGTATACTGAGTGCGCTCTTGTCACGAATGACTGCATCATTTTGTGTGCCGCTTCGGTGAAAATTGCGCCCATGACTTTTTCCAGCAAGGCTGAGCTAAATTCGAAATCGATGTGAAAGTCGACCTCGCACCCCTCGCCATTTGGATGAAATTTCCAGTCCGTTTCGAGAAACTTAAATGGCCCGCCAGCGTCTTTGATGTGGATGTGATATGTGCCGTCATCCAGCTGATCCCAGGTGATGTGGGATGCATATTTTTCCCGCAGCATTTTGAAGCCCACGGCCATTTCCGCAAACATTTCTGCCGCATCTCGCTTACGCACTCTTAGCGCCACGCACCACGGCAGAAAATCTGGGTACTTTTCAACATCCAGCACCAGATCGAACATCTGTTTGGACGTAAACGGCAGGACCTGAGTTTCTGTGTGCGACGGCATCAGTTTCTCAATCTAGCCCTTTTGTTTCGCCAGTTGAGCCGCCCGGGCGGCCTTCAGCGCAGAAAAATCCTTGTCTGCGTGATAACTGGACCGCGTCATGGGCGTGGATGCCACATGCAAGAAGCCCTTGTTCAAGCCAATACGTTTGTACTCATCAAACTCTTCAGGGGTCACGAAACGGTCGATGGCAGCGTGCTTTGGCGTCGGTTGCAAGTATTGGCCGATGGTTAGAAAATCGATATTGGCCGAACGCATGTCGTCCATCACCTGCAGAACCTGCTCACGCGTTTCGCCCAATCCTACCATCATCCCCGATTTGGTGAACACCAACGGGTCCAATTCCTTCGCCCGGTCCAGCAAGCGCAAGGAATGATAATAGCGAGCACCCGGACGAATTTGTGGGTACAACCCCGGCACCGTTTCCAAGTTGTGGTTGAAAACATCGGGCCGTGCGGCGATGACAACCTCCAACGCGCCGTCCTTGTGGCGGAAATCGGGGGTCAGAACCTCGACCGTGGTCTCGGGCGACAGCTCATGGACCTTGATGATGGACTGCGCAAATTGATCCGCCCCACCGTCAGCCAGATCATCGCGATCGACAGACGTGATCACCATGTGGCGCAAGCCCAGTTCACGGGCTGCGATGCCAGTGTTTTCCGGTTCCATCGGGTCGACGGCGTTCGGTTTTCCGGTGGTGACGTTACAAAATGCGCACGCGCGGGTGCAAATTTCGCCCAAAATCATCACGGTGGCGTGCTTGGCGGACCAACACTCGCCGATATTTGGGCACGCGGCTTCCTCGCACACCGTGTTGAGGTTTTTTTCGCGCATCAAACGGCGGGTTTCGCCGTATTCCTTGGACGTCGGGGCCTTGACGCGGATCCACTTGGGCTTACGCGGGCTGGGCTTGTCCGGAAGGTTGCGCTTTTCAGGGTGGCGATGTTTTGCTTTTTCGATGGGTTCCATGGGGTGCCCTATAACGTCAAATGCCCGGGTTGGGCAAGTGATTCAACAAAGTATCAAGATGAGCAGCTATCCCCCCCACAACACCCGCCACCGGGCTTGGTGCCCGTGATGATGGCCGATACGACATAGTTTTCAACACCGCGCCCCGGCGCCCAATCGGCGATGCCAGCGCGGCTTTCTTCCTTGATATCGATGAACACCTTGGAAAAACCTGAGTCTTCCAACCAAGCCTGCAAATCGTCCACCAGCGATGCACCGGTGACACAGCCCGACAGCAAATGATCATCGTCTTTGAAATCGTCGGGGAACGGGGCCGTTGCCACAACATCGGATATTGCCAAACGTCCGCCCGGCTTCAGCACACGAAAGGCTTCCCGCAACACTTGGGGCTTATTGGGTGACAAGTTGATCACGCAGTTAGAGATAATCACATCGGCCGTATCATTGGCGATGGGCATATATTCAATTTCGCCAAGGCGGAATTCAGCGTTCAGATAACCGCCCTTTTCGGCATTAGCGCGGGCCTTGGCGAGCATTTCGTGAGTCATATCGATGCCGATGACATGGCCGGAAGGTCCAACCTTGCCCGCCGCCAAAAAAGCATCGAAGCCTGCGCCAGCACCCAAGTCCACCACCACCTCGCCGGCCTTCATATCCGCAATCGCCTGGGGATTTCCGCAGCCGAGGCCTAAGTTGGCACCTTCGGGTACAGCCGCCATCTCGGCATCAGAATAACCAAAGAACGCCGACATTTGTTCCGCGCTGGGGATTTCCACATCATCCGCCGGGCCACAACACCCGCCGCCATCTGCGGTCGGTGCGCAACAGCCGGAATTGCCGCCCTGCGTAGCAATGGTGGCATAGCTTTCGCGCACGGTTTTACGTACGTCGTGGTGGGTGGTGTCGGACATATTGTCGATCCTTAAACGGTCGTTGACTTAAAACGGTGTACGTAGGTAACGAAATCTATTTTTTCAGCCACTTGATCGTACAGAGCGCGGGCTGGGTTATCATCCCCCGTGCGCCAATAGACTTGGCCCCTATCGTTGGCCTTGGCATGAGCGATCACGGCACCAATCAGCGCTCTGCCCGCCCCCTGGCCGCGTGCGGCAGGATCAACGAACAGATCTTCAAGATAACAAATCGGCTTATCAACCCAAGTGTTGGCGTGTTCCACGCCGTGCACGAAACCGACGACGCCAGCCTGCTCGTTTTCGGCGACAAAGCCAAACACGTCCGGGCGTTCGCCCGTCAACATCGCCCAAGTGTGATCGGTCACCTTGGGACCAATATCTGGGCATTTGTAAAACGCAAGATAACCGGCCCACAGCTCACGCCAGCAGGGTTCGTCGGTTTCTCGCAGTTCTCGGATGGTCTCAGACACGCGGCGCGGCCTCCTAGAAGTGAACAGCGCGCCCAAATGCATCCAGCACGCTTTCGTGCATCATTTCAGAAAGGGTCGGATGTGCAAAGACCGTATGCATCAATTCGGCCTCGGTGGTTTCAAGCTCCATGGCGATGCCATACCCCTGGATCAGTTCGGTGACTTCCGCGCCGATCATGTGCGCGCCGATCAATTCACCGGTTTTGTCATCGAACAAAACCTTGATCAGGCCTTCCGCTTCACCCAAGGCAATGGCCTTACCGTTACCTTGAAATGGGAAGCGACCGACTTTAACCTTGAGGCCGCGGTCCATGGCCTGAGCTTCGGTCAGACCGACGCTGGCGATTTGCGGGCGGCAATAGGTACAGCCCGGGATTCGGTCGGAATTGATGGGGTGCAGCCCCTTGGTGCCCGAGATTTTTTCCACGCACAAGACGCCTTCATGGGATGCCTTGTGCGCTAACCACGGTGCGCCTGCGACATCACCGATGGCATAAACACCCGGCTCGCCGGTTTCCAGCCATTCGTTGGTGACAATATGGGTACGGTCGACTTTGACCTTGGTGCCTTCGAGGCCGAGATTTTCGACGTTGCCAACGATGCCCGCAGCGACGATGACGCGGTCGAACACGCGTTCTTCGGTCTTGCCGCCCACTTCCAGCGTGGCGGTGACGGTGTTTTTGCCCTTTTTGAGTGCTTTCACACCCGCAGAGGTCAAAATCTCCATCCCATCCTTGGTCAGTGATTTGAGCAGGAAGTCGGAAATTTCCGCGTCTTCGGCGGGTACAATGCGATCGACCATTTCCACCACCGTGGTCTTGGACCCCAGCGTGTGGAAGAAGCTGGCAAATTCGATACCGATGGCCCCCGACCCGACCACCAACAGGCGTTCGGGCACCAGGTCCGGCACCAAGGCGTCCTTGTAGTACCAGATCAGCTTGCCGTCCGGTTCCATCCCCGGCAGTTCGCGGGCGCGCGCGCCGGTGGCGAGAATGATGTGCTTAGACGTCAAATCGGCAATGCCCTTGCCATCCTTTTCGACGTGCAGCTTACCGGCGCCATTCAGCTTGCCGTAGCCATCGAACACCGTGACCTTGTTTTTCTTCAACAGATGCCCGACTCCGCCGTTCAGCTGACGCGAGACCTTGCGCGAGCGCTTGACGATGGCGTCCAAATCAAAGCCCAGCCCTTCGACCGTGAGGCCATAGTTCTTGGCGTGCTGCATGTTGTGGTAAATCTCGCTTGAGCGCAGCAGCGCCTTGGTCGGGATGCAGCCCCAGTTGAGACAAATCCCACCCAGGTGATTGGCTTCCACCAACGCGACCTTCATTTTCAACTGTGCCGCACGGATCGCAGCCACGTAGCCGCCCGGTCCACCACCGACGACGATCAAATCGAAGTTTGTATCAGCCATGAAGGCCTCCTTAGATCATCATCGTGATCGGAGCTTCGATCAGCGATTTGAGTTCCTTGATGAACGCTGCGCCCGTCGCACCGTCGATGCAGCGGTGATCGACCGCCAACGTCAACGTCACCACGGTTGCGATGGCCAGCTCGCCGTTCTTGACCACGGCGCGCTGTTCACCCGCGCCGACCGACAAGATGCCGCCCTGGGGCGGGTTGATGATAGAATTGAAGCCCTTGACCCCGAACATGCCGAGGTTAGAGACGGTAAAGGTGCCGCCCTGGAACTCTTCGGGTGTCAGCTTGCCGTCGCGTGCTCGCCCGGCAAGTTCTTTGACCTCGTTCGACAGTGCCGCCAAACCCTTGTTGGCCGCATCCTTAACGATGGGCGTGATCAGCCCGCCGTCGATAGCAACAGCAATCGCAACATCGACCTTATTGAAGCGCAAAATTGCGTTGTCGGTATAAGCGACGTTGCAATCGGGCACGGCAACCAGCGCCGCGGCAACGGCTTTAACGATGAAGTCGTTAACCGAGATTTTATAAGATACGCCTTCGCGCTCGTTGATGTCTTTGCGCACCTGCAACAGTTTGTCGATTTCAACGTCAACCGTTAGGTTGAAATGCGGCACGTCGCGAGCCGATTCTGTCAAACGCTTGGCAATGATCTTGCGGATGTTGGAATTGGGCACGACCTCAAAATCGGGCATGTTCGCAAACACCGGATCGTCGAGTGTGATGGGCGCTGCATGGACTGTGGCAACAGACGGTACGGCAGCTTTGTGCGCGCCGGTTTGCGCATTTTCAACGTCACGTTTTACGATACGGCCATGAGGTCCGCTGCCAGATACGGCGGCCAAATCAAGGCCCTTGTCCGCTGCGATACGCCGCGCCAAAGGCGATGCGAAGACGCGGGTGCCTGAGACGGGTGCCGGTGTGGGTGCAGACGCAGGCGTCGTAGCTGTTGCCGGGGCCGACGTTGCCGTTGCTGCTGGCGCTTTAGCTGCGCCACCACCGACAGACGCCGTAAAGCCGTCGAGTGCCGAGGCATCTTCGCCCTCTTCCAACAACACCGCGATGACCGCATTCACCGCGACGGCTTCGGTCCCTGCAGGCACCAGAATTTTACCGATGACACCTTCGTCTACGGCTTCGACTTCCATGGTTGCCTTGTCGGTTTCGATTTCGCAAATCACGTCGCCGGAACTGACGTTGTCGCCTTCGGAAACGTTCCACGTGGCGAGGTTGCCTTCCGTCATGGTCGGCGACAGGGCTGGCATCAAGATTTCGATGGGCATGCTCTCTCTCCCCGCTTAAGCGTAGCAAACCGCTTTCGCGGCGGCTGCGATTTTGTCCGGTGTCGGAAGGGCCAACACTTCAAGATTGGCGGCGTACGGCATCGGCACATCTTCACCGTGAACCCGAACCACCGGCGCGTCCAAATAGTCAAATGCGTGTTCCATCACCTGAGCGATGATTTCAGAACCGACGCCCGACTGGGGCCAGCCTTCCTCGACGCTGATGATGCGGTTGGTCTTTTTCACCGAATTGATGATGGTCTGGGTGTCCAATGGGCGAATGGTGCGCAGATTGATGACTTCGGCGGAAATGCCTTCCGCCGCCAACTTTTCAGCCGCTTCCATGGCAAAGCTGACCATGCGCGAGAACGCTGTAATGGTCACGTCCGTGCCAACACGCTCAACCTTGGCCTTACCGATGGGCAGAACGAAGTCGTCGGATTCAGGCACATCGAACGTCATGCCGTACAGCAATTCGTTTTCCAAAAACACCACCGGGTTGGGATCGCGAATAGCCGCTTTCAGCAAGCCTTTGGCGTCTGCACCCGACCAAGGGGCCACGACCTTGAGGCCCGGCACCTGAGAATACCAAGCCGCGAAACACTGCGAGTGCTGTGCGCCGACACGCGCTGCCGCGCCGTTGGGACCGCGAAACACGATCGAGCTGCCCATTTGTCCGCCGGACATATAGAGCGTCTTGGCGGCCGAGTTGATGATGTGGTCCATCGCCTGCATGGAGAAGTTGAACGTCATGAATTCGACAATCGGCCTCAAACCAGCAAACGATGCGCCGACGCCCAGACCGGCAAAGCCAATTTCGGTGATTGGGGTGTCGATCACGCGGTCTTCGCCGAACTCGTCCAGCAGACCTTGGGAAATTTTGTACGCACCTTGGTATTGGGCGACTTCCTCGCCCATCAGGAAGACTTTTTCGTCACGGCGCATTTCTTCGGCCATCGCATCGCGCAAGGCTTCACGGACCGTCTGGCTGACCATGGGGCCGTCGTATTCAGGCTCCAGCACTTCAGGGGCCGTCGCGGGCAGCGGGTCAGCGTGCGCGGCCATGGCGGGCGCATCTGTCGCAATCGGCGCCGGGTCGGATTTCGGCGTCTGAGCCGACAGTTCAACCATATCCAGCGCGCCCTTGTCTTCGCCCTCTTCCAAAATCAGGCCGATGACAGAATTTACAGCCACCGCTTCGGTGCCTTCGGGAACCATGATTTTACCCAACACGCCCTCGTCCACGGCTTCGACTTCCATGGTGGCTTTGTCGGTTTCGATTTCGCAGATGACGTCGCCTGCGGAAATGGTATCGCCTTCCTTCACACTCCACTTTGCGAGGTTGCCCTCGGTCATGGTGGGCGACAGGGCGGGCATCAATACTTGGATCGGCATGTTGTGTCCTCCCTACCTTAAGCTTCAACCAGGATGTCGGTATAGAGTTCCGACAACTGGGGTTCGGGGCTGGCTTTAGCGAAATCGGCGGCTTCGGTAACGATGGACTTGATTTCACCATCGATAGCCTTCAGCGCAGCTTCATCGGCGGCCTTAGTCTTGATGATAATCTGACGCAAATTGTCGATGGGGTCCTGTTCGGAACGCACCTTGGAAACCTCATCCTTGGACCGGTACTTGGCCGGATCGGACATGGAGTGTCCACGATATCGATAGGTCAACATTTCCAAAATATACGGACCTTTGCCGCCGCGTACATGTTCAAGCGCCGCTGCGGTGGCGTCGCGCACCGCGACCACATCCATACCGTCGACCTGCGCACCCAGAATGCCGTGAGCGGAACCGCGTTGATAAAGCTCGGTCGTTGCCGACGCACGTTGGATCGAAGTTCCCATGCCGTACTTATTGTTTTCGATGATGTAGAGCACCGGCAGCTTCCACAACTGCGCCATATTGAAGCTTTCGTACACTTGACCCTGGTTGACGGACCCATCACCGAAATAGGTGTAACAGACGCCGCCGTCCTTGTTGTACTTGTGCGCGAACGCCAGTCCGGTGCCCAAAGGCACCTGCGCACCGACAATGCCGTGACCGCCGTAGAAATTCTTTTCGCGGCTGAACATGTGCATGGAACCGCCCTTACCCTTGGACAATCCGCCTTCACGCCCGGTCAATTCGGCCATTACGCCGCGCGGGTCCATACCGCAGGCCAGCATGTGCCCATGGTCGCGGTAAGATGTGATCACGCTGTCTTGCGGCTGTGCATTGGCTTGCACACCCGCAACGACGGCTTCCTGACCGATGTAAAGGTGACAAAACCCACCGATCAAACCCATGCCGTAAAGCTGGCCGGCCTTTTCTTCAAAGCGGCGGATCAGCAGCATCTCACGATAAAAGCCCAGTAACTCTTCTTTCGAAGGAGCCGACTGGGCTTTGGTGGGACGACGACGCGCAGGCTTTTTCGCCGCGGAACCTGCTGCCTTCTTCGCAGCAGACGGCTTTACCGGTTTAACTTGGGACTTCGCCTGGGTGGCTTTAGCCATCGGACATTTCCTCCAACACTTATGAGAACGCCGCCGCGAACGTGTTCGTCGCGGCACGGACCCTTCATTGTGTCTTCGGCTGTTTTAGCGTCGACGGGGTCTTCTTGATTGGCGAGTTGCCATCACAATACCCGTGAGCCGCACATGAGGCAAGAACAATAAATACAACTAATGCTTTGAAATCAAATGAATAAATTGAATTAACTTGATTTCAGTTATTCATCTTTATCGGGGTATGCGTAGCTACGTTCGATCTTCGTGATGTGCAAATCGTAATGCGCATACCAGGTTTCCCGACCGCTCTCCTGGACTTTCATATGCTCCCCATTGTCGCGCCAAGCCTTAATGGATTCCAGACTTTCCCAATACGAAACCGTAATGCCAAACCCCAGAGCATCACGCGAACTGTCAAAGCCCACACACCCTGGTTGCTGCATAACCAATTCAACCATACGCTCGGCGGCTTTGGCATAGCCTTCCGGGTCAGCAGTGGTGCGCTGGTTGGTGAAAATGACGGCATAAGCCGCGCGCGGCTTAGGAGGGTGTTGTGACATGGTGACAGCCTACTTCAGGTTGATGCTCACGTCAGAGTGCGTCACAGAACTGCACATGACAAGCCGATTTAGCGCTTAAATGCCGCCAGAGCGCTCAGTGTGGTGTCTTTGGGGTGAATTATGACCACCAGCTCTTCGGGATACCCAAAACCCAACAGAACCCGAGCGCGTTCTTCAAGCATATCTGGGTCGATGGAATCCGGACGCAGCATGTGGACCTTTTTCTGCAGCTCAAAGCGCGCACTGCGCACGTCAAGCACTTCGGCCTGCAAGGTTTCGACCTCACCGCGCAACTTGCCAAGCGCAAGCAATCCGCGATCACCCTGCACGGCATGATACGCGAAATACACAACCACCGTCATGCCAATGACGGGGCCTGCTATCTGTCCTGCGCGAACTTTGAGTTCACGAATGATCCCCATGACCTGGCCTTCTTCCCGGTCGGTCGGTGCACACACGTCAGGCATTTCTCACCAGACATTCTACCTTTATGCACGGGTAAGCGTTAACAACGGCTTAGCGACGTTCTAAAGTTCCGCTTCGAGACGTTTACACAAGGTCTTCAGAACCTTGATGCGGGCGTAGTATTTCGAGTTAGCCTCGACCAAGGTCCACGGCGCAATTTCGGTAGAAGTGCGCTCGACCATGTCGCAAACTGCGCCAGCGTATTCATCCCATTTATCGCGGTTGCGCCAATCTTCCTCAGTGAGCTTGAAGCGCTTATAGCCAGTGGCTTCGCGTTCTTCGAAGCGTTTGAGCTGTTCTTCGGCGGTGATGGACAGCCAGAACTTCACCACGATGATGCCGTGGCGCGCCATTTCCTCTTCGAAATCGTTGATTTCACTGTAGGCGCGCAGCCAGTCGGCTTGGCAACAATAACCTTCAACCCGTTCCACCAAAACACGCCCGTACCAGGATCGATCAAAGATCACGGTCCGTCCCTTGCCAGGCAAATGCCGCCAAAACCGCCACAAATAAGGCTGGGCCTTTTCTTCGTCCGTCGGTGCCGCAATGGGAACGATGTTGTAAAAGCGACTATCCATCGCGCCGATCACGCGACGGATCGCCCCGCCCTTGCCCGCCGCGTCGTTACCTTCGAACACCACGACCACCGAATGATCGCGGAATTTAGAAGAACGGCTGAGTTTATGGAGGCGACCTTGATAATGCTCCAACTGCTTGTTGTATTCTTTTTTGCTCAGCGTTTTGGTGGTGTCCAATGAGCTCAACAAATTGATATCGTCGGCGTGGTCCAAGGCTTGAACCGGAACGGATACCGATGTGGGTTTAGCCGTATCCGTCAAGCGCGCCTTGATCGCTTTCAAAATGGTCCGCCCCACGGTGAGGTTGCGGTACTTTTCATCCGCACTTTCGATCACGATCCAGGGCGCGTGACCGGTCGAGGTGCGGCGCAGGACATGTTCCGCCACCGGGCGTAAATCATCATAACGCTCATAGCGCTCCCAATCTTTTTTGGTCACCCGCCACTTGGTCGCTTTATCACTCTCCAATTCGGTAAAGCGCTTTTTCAGTGCGTCTTTGGACAAATGCAGCCAGAACTTGAGAACCAGCGCCCCTTCGTCTGCGAGCATGCGTTCAAAACGAAGGAAGTCGTCTAAATAGCTGTCGAGATAGTCGCGATCTTTGCCGCCGTCGATGTGCATGCGCATGGGGTGACTGTACCAGGAGCCAAAAAACACCCCGATACTGCCCCTGGGCGGCAATTTGCGCCAGTAACGCCACATAGCGGGGCGCTCCAGCTCTTCATCGGTCGGCTCCCCCAAGGCATGTGCATGAATGTTGCGCGGGTCCATCCAGAAGTTGAGCGTGTTGACCGTGTCGCCCTTGCCTGCACCGTCAACGCCGGAAATGATCAGGATGACGGGGAACGGCTTTTTATCGGCCAGTTCAAACTGAACGTCCAAAAGCTGTTCGCGCAGCTTTGGAACTTCATCTTTATATGTGGCTTTATCAACGATGTGGCCCAACTCGGCAGACTCAAACATAGCCGTTTTCTCCCTCCCCAACACGAAACCAACCCTTTGGCACAAAAGGAATCTTAGCACGATGCCTTGAAAACCAGAAAGGAGATGAAAATATTTACCTGTGCATGCAATACTTGCCTAATCAGGCAACGGATGGGATTTTTGAGATGAATGACAAAAATGATACCGACCGTGAAGAAGAATTTGAAAACGAAGCCTCGTCACTTGATGAGATGACACATGCCGAAATGCAGCTTCTCTACGCCGATGCAACAAAAACCATCCGTTTTGCAAAACATCTTCAGTGGTGGACGGTCGGCTCCACTCTGGTGGTCTTCGGTGCCTTCATCCTGATCTCGAAGGTGCTCATCATCAGCGCGTTCTACTCGAAAATTCTGACACTGCTGGTTATCTTTATGACCATGTCAGGCATTTTCATTCTCATCATGTATCAATTTTGGCAACACAATGAACTGCTGATGATCGAGGAAATTTCTAAAAATTTCTCAAGCCTATTTCGTAAGGTACGCAAGGTTAAATCTTCGAAAGAAGCGAACTTTCACCGCTACATTTTCTTGTTTTTCATGATGATCACCCTCGTTCTCGGCGGTGTGGTGTCCTACCAGGGAATCATCGGGGCCATGGGCAAAGGTTACGCGCATTAGCAAGCTGACGTTCACCGATAAGGGCGGCAAATTTCGACAATTTGGTGCGTTCGCTCTGTCACGTTTGCCCCGCAGACTTTCGCGTGCACACCGCAATAATTGATCAGAATGCTGTCCTTCTTTTCCTGATCCGCCGGCCTGGACGCCATCACGACCTTGGCGTCTTGGTTGATGATGGCGTCTTCAGTGTTGGTACACTTAAAATCGCCGGTGGCCGAGGTGTATATGTTGGTCGCAAGCAATCCTGCCGTTATGAGGACGACAACAATGCCCAAAATCGTGTACTTCATATTTTTCATGCGACCTAACGTCCGACGGTGACAAACATAATCGTCCCATCTTGATGCTAGGGCCATAAGTTCGCAAGTGTGACGTGAAGATTTCAGCACCTAAAAACACAAAAAAAAGCGGCCATCGAAGTATCGAAGGGCGCTTTGTTTTGAGCGCCGCGTCCACTCAAGGGGACCGCAGCGGAAGCTTAGGTGTCGCCTACGCGAGAACGTTGACGTTTTGACCGCGGGTCGGCGAGACAGATGCACGATCATCTGCGTCACCGTCATTTTCCCGATCAGGGCCATCACTTGCTGATACGGATGACGGGGCTTGTGCACGTTGCGCCTGCACCGCACGGGACACGCTCAGGCTTTGATAAGACGCCCCAGCGGCACTTGATACGGAATCGACCATAATTGTTTCCTATAAAAAATAAACCTATCGGTTCATCGGTGAAAACTGATGATACACATTAGTGCACGGTCCCTGAACCGAGTCTGAACGACAAAGCGGCCCCCAATCCAACGGGGGCCGCTTTGATATAGGAATACCGTCAACCGCTTAGCGCAGGATGGAGCGCCCGGCATATTTACCGACACTGTCGAGCTCTTCGGCAATGCGGATCAGCTGGTTGTACTTGGCCATACGGTCCGAACGCGACAGCGATCCGGTCTTGATTTGGCCAGCATTGGTCGCAACCGCGATGTCGGCGATGGTGGTGTCTTCGGTTTCGCCGGACCGATGCGAAATCACCGAGGTGTAGCCCGCGCGGTGCGCCATTTCCACAGCTTCGAATGTTTCCGACAGAGTGCCGATCTGGTTGACCTTGATGAGGATCGAGTTCGCGACCCCCTTCTTGATGCCGTCGGCCAGACGCACCGTGTTGGTGACGAACAGATCGTCGCCGACCAGTTGGCATTTATCACCAATGGTGTCGGTCAATGTCTTCCAACCTTCCCAATCGTCTTCGGCCATACCGTCTTCGATGGAGAAGATCGGATACTTGCCGACAAGATCTTCGTAGTAACGGACCATCTCGTCGGAACTCAGGGATTTATTTTCGCCCTGCAGTTCATATTTTCCATTTTTGTAAAATTCAGACGATGCAGGGTCGAGTGCCATCATCACATCGTCGCCCGGCGTGTAACCGGCCGCTTCGATGGCTTTGAGTACAAAGCCGATGGCTTCATCGGTGCTTGCAACACCCGGTGCAAAGCCTCCTTCGTCGCCGACGTTGGTGTTGTGACCAGCACCACCGAGGCCTTTTTTCAATTGATGAAACACTTCCGAGCCCATACGCACAGCATCCGCGATGGTTTCAGCTCCCACAGGAACGATCATAAATTCCTGGAAATCGATGGGATTGTCGGCATGTTCGCCGCCGTTGATAATGTTCATCATCGGGGTCGGCAGGACGTGCGCGTGGGGTCCACCCAAATAAGCGTATAGCGGTAGTCCGGCTTCTTCAGCCGCCGCCTTGGCCACCGCCATGGAAACGCCCAAAAGCGCGTTGGCGCCCAAACGGGCCTTGTTGGCGGTGCCGTCCAGCTCGATCATGGTTTGGTCGATGAGCAACTGTTCTTCGGCGTCCATGCCGATCAGCGTGTCGGACAATTCACCGTTGACGCCTTCACAAGCATTCAACACACCCTTGCCGCCGTACCGCTTGGCGTCGCCATCACGCAGCTCAACCGCTTCGTGCGCGCCGGTCGAGGCCCCGGAAGGCACCGCAGCACGGCCAAATGCGCCGCTCTCCAAAATCACGTCCACCTCGATGGTGGGGTTGCCGCGGCTGTCCAAAATTTCGCGTCCGTAAATGTCGACGATGGCCGTCATTTTCTTGATTTCCTCTTCAAATCGTTCGTTTTGGCGTCGCTTCGCACCAAACGTCCCGGATTATAGCTTCACGGGATGCGCTTTAGCGACCTTATCAATTGCAATCAGGGTTTCCAAAACACTGGGGAGTTCGCGGATTGGAATCATATTCGGGCCGTCCGAAGGGGCATTATCGGGATCATCATGCGTCTCAATAAACACTCCCGCCACACCAACGGCAACCGCTGCGCGGGCCAACACCGGGGCGAAACGACGATCACCGCCCGATGAGCCGCCCTGCCCGCCCGGTTGCTGCACCGAATGGGTAGCGTCGAAGACCACCGGCATGCCGGTATCGTGTGCCATCTGCGGCAATCCGCGCATGTCTGTGACCAGAGTGTTGTAGCCGAACGATGTGCCGCGCTCGGTGACCAAAACATTATCGTTGCCACTGTCGGTGATTTTAGCAACGACGTTTTTCATGTCCCAAGGCGCTAAAAACTGGCCTTTTTTGACATTGATCACCGCACCGGTTTTGGCTGCCGCAATCAACAAATCGGTCTGACGACACAAGAACGCCGGTATTTGCAACACGTCCACCACCTTGGCGACGGGCTGGCATTGTTCAGCGGAATGAACGTCGGTGAGCACCGGCACGCCGAGGCTTTCCTTGATCTCGGAAAAGACGTCTAAGGCTTTGTCCAGACCCAAACCGCGCTGGCCTTTCAGCGACGTGCGGTTGGCTTTGTCGAACGAGGCTTTGAAGATAAACCCAATGTCCAATTTTGCGGTCAGTTCTTTGCACGCGGCGGCCATCTCCATGGCATGGTCGCGGCTTTCCATCTGACACGGCCCCGCAATCAACACCAAAGGCAGATCGTTACCAAAGGTGACTTGTCCTGCTTTGACGTGACGGGTTTGAACCATAGTCTATTGTGCTTTCTTTAAACCAGACGCGCTTGCTGCACTGCGGCTGCGATGAAGGAGACGAACAGCGGATGGGGCTCAAACGGGCGGGACTTGAGTTCCGGGTGGAACTGCACCGCGACGAACCACGGATGATCCGGCCATTCGACAATTTCCGGCAACACACCGTCGGGCGACATGCCTGAGAATGTCAGGCCAACCGCTTCCAAACGCTCCATATAAGCGGTATTTACTTCATAACGATGACGGTGACGCTCAGAAATTTCGGCTGCACCGTAAATCTCATAAGCCTTGGTACCTTCCTTGATGGCGCAATCATATGCACCCAGACGCATGGTCCCGCCCAGGTCGCCGTCCTTGGCGCGTTTTTCCAGGTCGCCCTCTTTTGCCCATTCGGTCATCAGACCGACCACGGGTTCCGCAGGATTGCCCAGTTCGGTCGAGCCCGCGCCGCCCAGATTTGCTAGGTTGCGCGCTGCTTCGATCACCGCAACCTGCATACCCAGACAAATGCCAAAGTATGGAATGTTGTGTTCACGGGCAAATTGTACCGCTTTGATCTTACCCTCGGTGCCACGCTCGCCAAAGCCACCGGGCACCAAGATGCCGTGCATGCCTTCCAAGTGATACACGACCGACTGCTCGTCTTCTTCGAAGATGCCCGCGTCGATCCATTCCAGCTTGACCTTGACCGTATTGGCGATGCCGCCATGGGTTAGGGCTTCGGCCAGGGATTTATAAGCGTCCAGCAATTCAACGTATTTACCGACCACGGCGATGGTGACTTCGCCCTCTGGGTTGGTGACCCGGTCGACGATTTCCTGCCAGCGCGACAAGTCAGGCGCTGGCGCATCATGGATACCGAAGTGCTTACACACTTGGTCATCCAGCCCTTGCTCGTGATAGCTGATCGGCACCTGATAAATAGACGCAACGTCGAGCGCGGGAATGACCGCTTCGGGCACCACGTTACAAAACAGTGCGATCTTGTGGCGTTCGCCTTCGGGAATATCGCGGTCGGCGCGACACATCAGCAAATCGGCCTTGATGCCGACCGAAAGCAGTTCCTTGACCGAGTGCTGGGTCGGCTTGGTTTTCAACTCGCCCGCCGTCGGGATGTAGGGCAGCAGCGTCAGGTGAATATACATCGCCCGTTCACGGCCCAACTCATTGCCCAGCTGGCGAATGGCTTCCAGAAACGGCAGGCTTTCGATGTCACCCACCGTGCCGCCAATTTCAATCAACATGAAATCTTCGTCGCCTTCGTGGGACAGGACGAAATTTTTGATGCTGTCGGTGATGTGCGGGATGACCTGCACCGTCGCGCCCAAATAATCGCCACGCCGCTCCTTGGCGATGACTTCCGAATATACGCGCCCGGTGGTGACGTTATCCGATTGACGGGCGCTCACGCAGGTGAAACGTTCGTAATGGCCCAGATCTAGGTCGGTCTCCGCACCGTCATCGGTGACAAAGACTTCGCCGTGCTGATAGGGGCTCATGGTGCCTGGATCGACGTTGATGTAAGGATCCAGCTTGCGCAAACGCACGCTATAGCCGCGCGCTTGAAGCGCCGCGCCCAAAGCCGCCGAAGCCAACCCTTTCCCGAGAGAGGAAACCACGCCACCAGTGATGAAAATATACCGTGTCATGGAACCCCAATATAGCCAAGTGTGTGCGCGTGTAAAATGAAAGAGGCGGCAATGTTTTGCCGCCCCTATTATTCTCGGTGGTTCACATGCTGTAAGCCACGGAAATACTGGTTATTCGGCAACTGGGGCGGTTGGCGCTGCGGGCGTAGCAGGCACGGCCGGAGCCGTCGTAGCCGGTGCCGATTGAACCGGAGTTGATGCCGAATCGAGGATTGAGGCTGGCGCCTTGTTGCTTCCGGTAACAACCGCGATGGCCAGACTGAGACCCATGAACAACGTCGCCAGCACTGCCGTGGTGCGCGTCAAGAGGTTTGCGGTTTCGCGGCCGGTCATAAAACCGCCCATGCCGCCGCCGCCGCCGCCGCCGCCGCCCATACCGAGTCCACCACCTTCACTTTTTTGGATCAGCACGATGCCGATCAGGCCGATGGTGACAAGAACGTGGATGACGAGCAAAACAGTCAGCATGGTTTCATTCCAAAATGCGGCCCCGGCGCAAAAGTCGACCAACAGGTCGTACAAAGCCAGGCCCAAGTATACGTTGCGCCGTAAATAGTCTCAAAAAGCCACTTTGACCAGAAAAAACTTGTTTTCAGCCCCCAGCAACACCCAAAGACAGCCGATCAAAATCAGATACTTTGAGCGACCGCCCAGAAATCATCGATCTTGAGGCTTGCGCCGCCGATCAAACCACCATCGACATCGGCCAGCGCCAGAAGCTCTTTTGCGTTTTTAGGGTTCATGGAGCCACCATACAAAATGCGGGTCTTGGCCGCTTCGTCCGCGCCGATTTTCTTGGCCAATTCGCCGCGGATGAACGCGTGCACGTCTTGGACTTCTGCGCTGGTCGGGGTACGACCGGTGCCGATGGCCCAAACGGGTTCGTACGCGATCACGGTGTTGGCGGCGGTCGATCCGTCCGGCACAGAACCGGCGATTTGCGAACCGTTGACGTCCAACGTCTTGCCCGCATCACGTTGGGCTTCGGTTTCGCCAATACAGACCACGGCAATCAAGCCCTGTCCCTGTGCTGCGGCGGCCTTCGCCGCCACGACGGCGTCAGTTTCGCCGTGGTCGGTGCGGCGTTCGGAGTGACCGACTAGGGCATAAGCGCAACCAATGTCTTTGAGCATCGCTGCGGAGGTGTCACCCGTGTGCGCACCCTTTTCATTCATGTGGCAGTCCTGACCGCCCAACTGAATGCCGGATCCAGAAATGGCGTCGGCAACCTTGGAGATCAGCGTTGTCGGTGGACACACCAGCATTTCAAAGTTCACGGCACCTGCGGACTTCATCTTGTCGGCCAAGCCAGAGGCCAGCGCGACACCATCGGCGCTCAGCCCGTTCATCTTCCAATTGCCAGCGATCAATATGCGGCGTGCGGTCATGATTTCCATCCCCCGGAATTCGAGTGTTTATTGATAAAAACTGTTGCTGTAATTCTACCACAGCCAACCCCACTTGTGACATACACTTTGGGGTGGGGGTGAGCATTCTCAAAACGAATGTGACACCGGGTGCACGCGTTCCTGATTTTCTGCGTGATTTTTCTGCACTTCGTGGGGATGCAGACACAGATAACGATGGTTCTGAGGGTTGGGACGACCCACCCGGTGAGCATGACGATCCCGGTGGGCACCATGATGCTCCCGATTAACGGTCTTTGTATTTATCAGTACGAGAAACCGGCTGCTGAATTAACCCAGGAAGAATGCTTGGCTCAACAGCACCGCGGTCATCCACAGGCTGCCCACCATGTGCAATCCCAAGGTGGTTTCGATCCCCGGACGCAGGGCCACGTCGTCGTATTTAAAGGCAGTAATCCCTTGTGCAGCTTTAAACGCGCCGATAAGCATCAAAACGGGCAAGGCAATTGCCCACAGCGGCAACAAACCGTTCACCGCCGCAACCGCCACGGCACCGAATGCAACGCCGTGCAGCACCAGATATAAAATCTGTGTCGCCTTCAAGCCAAAGCGTACGACAAAGGTCTTGCGGTTGACCGAGGCATCAGCCACCGCGTCCGGCACCTCATTGATCAACAAGATCGCCGCCACCCACATGCTGATGGGGACCGACAGGAGCATCGCATCGACGCTCATCTGACCCGATTGCAGCCACGCACTGCCCACCACGGGCAACACCCCAAACGCAATACCGACCGTCACCTCGCCAAGCCCGCGCGCACTCAAGCTGAACGGCGGCGCCGAATACAAAATGCCAAGCCCCACGCCAACCGCACCGAAAACAATCACCCCCGGACCCGTGAGCATCAACAGCGCCGTTCCGAAAACCGCACCCAGCACCATCAAGGTCACGCCGAACCAAAACATCTGCGGCACGGCGATAAGGCCGTTCTGAATAAACCGCGATCCCCCGGTGTAAGGTGAAATGCGTGCCTCGTTCACCCGGTCGTTGCCGTTCAAATCATCGAAAACATCGTTAAGTATATTAGCCGTGGCATGCACGAAGATTGTGGTGAGCAGCGCAAGACCAAACACCATACCATTGAACGCCCCGCCCTCCTGCCAGCCCCAGGCGGTACCGATCAACACGGGTAAAGCGGACGCCGTCAAAAACTTCGGACGCGTCGCCAAAAAATAGCGCAGCGCCGTTTTTCTAAACGTTGTTCCACCAAGCGCGGCAACGGTAGGCTCAGTCATAAAATTTGTCCTGTATGAGAAACGGGAGGGTCACAATCGCCAAGAACGAGACGACGGCACAGGTCATAGATAGAACTTGGCAAGGGGGGCCAGCAACCTAAAACAATGAATAATTACAAACCGGCGACGTTTTCACGTCGCCGGTTTGTCTTAAGGCAGACTTGCCTTGATGTTTATTTGCCCAGGCGTTTGGCGATACCGGCGCCATAGGCTGAGTCAGCGTTGCGGAAGTAGCCCAATTGGCGTTCAACGATGTCGTCTGACACCCCGGCCATCGCGCCCGCGATGGTGTCCATCAAACGGTCCTGTTCGTCCTTTGGCATGATGCGGAACAGGTTACCCGCCTGGGTAAAGTCGTCGTTGCCTTCGCGGTGATCGAAACGGTCTGCAACATCGCCAATCGCCAAGGGCGGTTCCTTCACGCTTGGATCTTCCACAGGCCCGCCAAAGCTGTTGGGCTGGTAGTTCACCGAACCACTGCTGTTGCCGTCAAAGCGCATGGCTCCATCGCGTTGGTAGTTGTGCACCGGGCAGCGCGGCGCGTTCACCGGCAAGTGCTGGTGGTTGGCACCGACCCGGTAACGCTGGGCGTCGCCGTACGACAGGATGCGCATTTGCAACATCTTGTCCGGGCTGTGGCCGATGCCGGGCACCACATTGGCCGGGGTGAAGGCGGCTTGCTCTACCTCGGCAAAATAATTTTCCGGGTTGCGGTTAAGTTCCATTGTGCCGACCTCGATCAACGGGAACTCGCTGTGCGGCCAGACTTTGGTCAGGTCGAACGGGTTGTAGTCCGTTTTTTTGGCCTCGGCCTCGGTCATGATTTGGACCTTAAGCGTCCATTTGGGGAAATCGCCCCGGTCGATGGCCTCCACCAGATCGCGCTGGTGGCTTTCGCGGTCCTCGCCGATCAGCTTTGCCACCTCGTCATTGGTGTTGGTGGCTTGACCCTGCTGGGTTTTGAAGTGGAACTTGACGTAAACGCGTTCGCCATCCGCATTGATCAGGCTGTAGGTGTGCGAACCGTAGCCGTTCATGTGGCGGTAGGTTTTGGGCTGACCACGGTCAGACATCAAGATGGTGATCTGGTGCAACGCTTCCGGCGCATGGGACCAGAAATCCCACTGCATGGTGCCGTCGCGCAGATTGGTGCGCGGGTCGCGTTTTTGACTGTGGATGAAGTCCATGAACTTGTATGGATCGCGCACAAAGAACACCGGCGTGTTGTTGCCGACCACATCCCAGTTGCCGTCTTCGGTATAGAATTTCACGGCGAAACCGCGCACATCGCGTTCGGCATCGGCCGCGCCCTTTTCACCGGCCACAGTGGAAAAGCGGATAAAGCAGTCGGTTTTCTTGCCAACTTCAAAGACTTTAGCTTTGGTGTGCTTGGTGATGTCGCCGGTGATTGTCAGTGTGCCGTACGCGCCTGAGCCTTTGGCGTGAACAATGCGTTCGGGAATGCGCTCGCGGTTGAAATGCGCATGCTTTTCAAACAACTGCCAATCTTGCGCCAACAGCGGTCCACGCGGCCCGGCGGTCAGACTGTTTTGGTTGTCGCCAACTGGCGCTCCATTGGCGGTGGTCATTACGGGACACTTGCTCATGATCGTGATCCTTCAATCCATCGGGTGAATGTTTCGTCGATCAATAGAATAGCCGTCTACACATATCGAATATAACGAATAAATTGATAACCATTGATCGATTAAATCGATAAGTTCAGAATGGCTTCACAGCGGGCCAATTAAACACGAGCTGCATTATGGGCTTAACCACGAACCAACGATAAGCGCGATACAATCATACAAAAAATTAGAGCAAAACTCTATTGGAAGGCGAAGGTGCTGATGCCAGCTTTTGCAGCCGTTTCCAAGACATCGCCTTGATAGATCTCCCTGCTCGTGGTCAAGGAGACTTGTGTGCCATCGACGCGGGTGACTTTTGCCGCGCCTTCCAGCTCGGTGATCGGTCCGATGGGTTCGCCAAAACAGGGATTGTCGTTGTCTGAGCAATCAGACCTGGAGTCTGAGATCTCACGAACCTCGCCACGATGGCGGATAAAACAACGCCTATCATCGAGGTCAGAAAATCGGGAAGCGGCACAAACGCTCACCGTCGAAGCTATGAATATCATTATTTTTCAAATAATTAAGTATTTCAAAGGTGGTGATGGAGGAGAACCACCCTGAGCCATATCGAATTCACAGCTTAATCTTTAATTTATTAAAATTACACGTTTAATATGAACTATTATGCGGCCCGCACCTGCATACGTTTTGAGCGCGCATACCACAAGGTTACAAGGAATGTGGCACCCAAAAATGGGGCCATGCCATAGTTCACGGCGTCCCAACCTGACAGATTGAACAAACCACCTGACGAAAACGACCCGGTCGCGGCTGAGGCGAACACGATGAATTCGTTAAGGCCTTGGGTCTTCGCTTTCTCCGACGGTTGATAAGCCTCGGTCAACAGCGTGGTACCGCCGACAAACAAGAAATTCCACGCAACACCCAACAAAATCAGTGCGCCGCCGAAATTGAGAATTTCGATTCCCGACGTGGCAAAAACCGCGCTGAGGATGAACAGCCCCATGCCACTGAACAAAATGGTCAGCACGCCAAAGCGGTGGATCAGGGTGCCGGTGAAAAAAGACGGCACAAACATCGCCAACACATGCCACTGGATCACCGATCCGGTGTCGTGCATTTCAAATCCGCACGCCGTCATAGCCAGTGGCGTCGCCGTCATCACCAGCACCATAAGCCCGTAACTGGTCGCCGCGTTCATCACCGCTGCAATGAACGCGGGCTGACGCATGATAACGCGCAAAGGCCGCGCACCTTCATGGTTCCCATCTTCCATCGGGCGGGGAATGCGCACCAACGACAGAGGGATCATAGCCACGATACTCACCAATGCCGCCACAACAAAAGCCCCGGCAAACGGCACCGGCGCTAGCAAATCGCGGCTGTAGACCGCCAACGACGGGCCGAACAACGCCGAGATCACGCCACCCAGCAACACGAACGACACCGCACGGCTAACGTAATCCGATGGCGCGCTTTCCACCGCGGCAAAGCGGTAGTACTGGGTGCAGGCCTGATAGATGCCCATGATCAAGGCCGCGAGGCAAAACAACGTGAAGCTGCTCTGAGTGATGGCATAAGCGCCAAGAAATCCGCCAACAACCCCCGCGCTCGCCCCGATGAGAAATCCCAACCGACGCCCAATGCGCCGCATCAACATCGACATCGGCACTGTGCTGGACGCCGTACCGATGGTCATCACCGCAATCGGCAACGTCGCAAACAGTTTGTTGTCAGCCAACATTTGCCCCACCAGCCCCGCAAACATGATGAAGGTCACACCCGAAACCAGATAAAGTCCCTGGGCCGTAGTGAGCATGAAAATATTGAAGCGGTAATTTTGCACAGGCATGAGCTTAAATGTCTTTCACCGGCGGCGGCGCGCCTGCAGTCGATTTGGCGGAGAGCTTCGCGGTGGTCGTTAAATAAATGCCCACCAAAATCGGGGCGATGCCGATAAAGTGATAAGTCTTAAGGCTTTCGCCTAAGAAAATGATCGAAAAAATCGACGCGAACAGCGGAATCAGATGAATAAACAGCCCCGCCTTGTTCGCCCCCACCTGCGGGACCGCTGCGTTCCAGCACACAAAGGCCGCAATGGAAGCAAACAACGCCACATAAGCCAACACCAGCACAGACGACAGCGTTAGCGTGAAACCGCCGACCGTGGAATATTCCCACAAATAAAACGGCAGCAATACGATCACGGCAATCCAATTGGTCGTCCCCAGCACCACCATCGGCGGCAAAGATTTACCCTCGCCCTTAGGCAAATGCCGCAGCATCACCGAATACACAGACCACGCTACAACAGCGCCTAGCACCCATAAATCCCCGGGGGTGAAGCCCAAACTCACCAAAACGTGCCAGTCACCACGCGACACAATGACCACCACGCCCAAAACAGAAATGCCGATACCCAGCGCCTGGCGTGGCGACAAGCGTTCATCCCCGACCAGAAATGAAACCACCGGAATTACCATCGGCATACTCGCGAGCACAACCGCGGCGTTGATGGCGGTGGTGGTGTTCAAAGCGATGTAAGTGAAGCTGTGAAACATCACCATACCCGTAACGGCCAAGATGATCATTAAACCAATGTTTTTGCGGATCAAGGTGCGGTGCGCCCAAATACCCTGAGCAACGAACGGCAGCAAAATCACGCCGGATGCAACCCAACGCCAAAACGTCAAATTCAGCGGCGGAATGTCCGTGTGCGCCCAACGCCCAACGACAAAATTACCGCCCCAAAACAGGGCGGAAAGCGAAAGCAGCAAGGCAGGAGGCATTTTAGAAATCATTTAGGAAAGGTCCAGTTGTGCGCCGGTCAATCATGTCCGTCACCAACGCTTGCGGTTGCAAATGAATCCTTACAACAAGTCACGACGGGAATTCATGTGATAACGCATAAAACCATCGAACACGATGTCGTTTTTGTCATGGTGACAAAAATTACATTTCTGAGGTCTTGACACAACACTAATGTTCATGTTTTGTTCTCATCAAGAGAAAACACTCGATCACGGAGAAAAACCATGAACATCTTAGACCGCATCGAACGAATCCTCAGCGAAACCGCCGCCGTCGTCGCCTTATTTACGGCTGGGTATGTCTTATTGATGGTGGCGTAGGCCCGCAGCAAGCTTACAGCTTGTCGGGCAGAATGAGCGCGCCGGTTTCATCCGGTACCAACTGCGCCACATGGGAAAACTCCCAAGGGTGACCGTCCGGATCGGCAACGTATCCCGTATACCCACCCCATGGCATTTCAAGGGGTCGTTTTAGGGGCGTCGCACCCGCGGCGAGAGCCTTTTGGAACATCGCATCCACCTCGTCACGGCTCGCGGTATTAACCGCCAGGGTAACGCCGCCCGGGCGTGGGGCCTCCAATCCGGTATCGTGGTTCAATGCCTCTTGCAGGTACAGACCCAAAACTTGATTTCCAGCTTGAAAAAAAGTGACCTCATCCATGCTGATGGGGGCCGTCACCCAGCCCATGGCTTCATAGTACGCGCGGGAAATAACCATATCTCTCACGCCAAGGGTGATCAAATGGACACGGTTGTTCATTACAGTTTCCCCTAACTTCTGCTGTATTGCGCGGGCGGCACCTTACGCTTAGTGCCGTCATCGTTTAAGGCCACGAAAACAAAATCACCTTCGGTGACCTTCAAGTCCTGAAATTTTTCACCACTGCGTCGGTGAACCCACGCTTGCACATGAATGGTCAACGAACTGTGTCCAACCTTGGTGACATCGGCGTAACAACACAGAACGTCGCCAGACAACACCGGCAGGTGGAATTCCATCGCCGTAATGGCCACGGTGGCGACACGCCCCTTGGCCCGGTCATTGGCGGTAATACCGCCCGCCAAGTCCATTTGCGACAAAATCCAACCGCCGAATACGTTCCCCCCAGCGTTCAGATTAGCGGGCATCGCCACTTGGCGGATCGCCAACTCGCCGCGGGGATTTCCATTTTGCCCAACGGAAGCGTCTGTAAGGTCCGATTCGGTCATAAAGTCCTCGATGAATTTAGAGTGTCTTTAAGTCAATACGCCACATTTTGTGCTTTTGTCAGCGCCAGACTACCGTATGATGCCACTAAAGCGTTTGCGCGTAAATTACGATACGCTATCGCCGCCGGCGGAGCCAGTCCCTTCGCCCCCATTTTCAAGAGATAAGACCATCCATGAGCGACCTGTTCGAAGCCGAAGACACACCGAAAAAAACCGCAGCCCCCAAACCGGCGGCCAAACCCGCCCCGAAGCCTGACGCTCAAAAAGCAAAGGCCGTTGGAGCCACGCCCAAAGCCGCTGTCAAAGCGGCGGGCGGCGATGCCTACACGGCCGCGGACATCGAAGTTTTGGAAGGTCTGGAGCCGGTCCGCAAGCGCCCCGGCATGTATATCGGCGGTACGGACGAACGCGCATACCATCATCTGGCGGCGGAAATCATCGACAACTCCATGGATGAAGCGGTGGCAGGTCATGCCAGCGTCATCGATGTGAGCCTAGAGCCAGGCAACCGTTTGGTCGTGCGCGACAACGGGCGTGGCATTCCGGTCGATCCGCACCCCAAATTTCAGGATAAATCGGCGTTGGAAGTGATTTTCACGACCTTGCACTCCGGTGGCAAATTCGGCGGCGGCGCTTATGAAACCTCTGGCGGTCTGCACGGTGTAGGTTCCTCGGTGGTCAACGCCTTGTCTTCGGAACTGATCGTCGAGGTGGCCAAAGACAAGCAGCTTTACCAGCAAACCTACTCGCGTGGCCTACCGACGTCGGGGCTGGAATGCCTTGGCCCGGTCAACAACCGCCGAGGCACCACCATCACGTTCGTGCCCGACACCGACATTTTCGGCACCCGCGTCAATTTCCGCCCTCACACCCTGTTTCGCATGGTGCGTTCAAAGGCCTATCTCTACCGCGGGGTGAAAATTCGCTGGGCCTGTGATCCCAGCCTGTTGCGCGATAAAGAAGACAAAGACGTCCCGGAAAAGGCCGAACTGCACTTTCCAGGCGGCTTGGCCGACTACATCGCCAGCCTGCTGAACGAGCGGCGCACCGTCACACCCCTACCATTCCAAGGACAGGCGGACTTTCCCGATGGCCCAGGGCGTGTCGAATGGGCGCTTGCCTGGCCCATGGACGAAGACGGCTTCCTCAATTCCTATTGCAACACGGTGCCCACGCCCCAGGGTGGAACGCACGAATCAGGCCTGAAATCGGCGCTGACCAAGGGCATCAAGGCCTATGCCGACTTGGTGGGCGACAAGCGCGCCGCCAAGGTGATGGCCGACGATGTAATCGGCGGCGCCTGCGTGATGCTGTCGGCATTTATTTCCGACCCGCAGTTCCAGGGCCAAACCAAGGATAAGCTGTCCACCGCCGATGCCGCCAGATTGGTGGAAAATGCCGTGCGCGATCGCTTCGACCATTGGCTTTCCAGTGATCCCAAAATCGCACAAGTGCTGCTCGACAACGCGGTCGAGCGCGCCAATATCCGCACGCGCCGCCGTCTGGATCAAGAAACCAAGCGTAAATCCCTGACCAAGAAGTTACGTTTGCCGGGCAAATTGTCCGATTGCAGCCAGACTTCGGCGCTCGGCACCGAACTGTTCATCGTCGAAGGTGACAGTGCCGGCGGATCGGCCAAGCAGGCTCGCAACCGTAAAAATCAGGCCATTTTGCCGTTGCGCGGTAAAATCCTCAACGTCGCATCGGCGACTGATGACAAGTTGAAAGCCAACCAGGAATTGTCCGATCTGGTGGAGGCGTTAGGCTGCGGTACGCGCAAGGGCTATGACGAAAGCGCGCTGCGCTACGAGAAGATCATCATCATGACCGATGCGGACGTGGATGGAGCACACATCGCCTCTCTACTCATGACGTTTTTCTTTAGGGAAACGCCAAAACTCATTGAAAATGGTCATCTTTACATTGCCATGCCGCCGCTATATCGAATCGCACAAGGGGCCAAGGTGATCTTTGCCCGCGACGATGCCCACAAAGACGAGCTGATGGAAACCGAATTCAAAGGCCGCGGCAAAATTGAAATCAGCCGCTTTAAAGGGCTGGGGGAAATGCCCCCCGCACAGCTCAAAGAAACCACCATGAAACCGGACAATCGTATCTTGTTGCGTGTCACGGTGCCCACCGGTCATGGCGCGGAAGAATGGGACGATCTGCACGACACCGAAGAACTGGTGGAAAGCCTGATGGGCAAAAAGCCGGAACTGCGCTACGCCTACATTCAAGAACACGCTCAATTCGTCGTGGATATCGACGTTTAAGGACGAGGTGCCCTTGCCATGGTTTCACGCCATATTTTCCGGGCCATCCTCAACCACAGCGAACCGTTCGCCCTAGACCTCGACAAAAAAGCGCCTTGGCGGGTCAGTGTGCGCGCCCAGGTCATCATGGGGTTTGTGGCCTTGGGCTTGGGCAAGGGTGGGTTGTTTGTATCGACATACCTTATCGCCATGGCGTGGCTGGAACCGGATCGCACCGTTTATGCGGTTGCCTGTTCCATCCTGACGATTGTCGTTATGACGCTTGGCTACATCATCACGTTCGCCCGTATCGAGGCCGAGATCGATCCGCAAAAAGGGGTTGTGCACTTGACCCGGCGGATGCCGTTCTACCGCAGCACAACCACCACTCCGCTGTCCAGCTATCAGGGTATCTTGCTCAAATCCAAGGAAGGCCAAGACAAACGCCTCACCCATACGCTGGTGCTGTCTCATCCCGACGAGGCCCCCAACGTGCCCCTATGGCACCGCCACCGACCAGAGCCCCCTATGGACGAGTGGGCTCAATACGCAGAGGTTCTTGAAACTCAACAGCTCCAATAATCATGATTCCCCCACGCCCCGAGACATAACAGACCCAAAAAATTCAAATATATTCCAAGTGGGACAAGGCAAACGCCTTTTTCTCTCCATCCGCTTCCGACAATAGATAGCTCAACAGGGTCGCTAAACTGGCCAGACCAATTAATACGCCATTTTCGATCACCGGCATGTGGCGAAATCCACCTTTGCGCATTCGCCCTATCACACTGCGAATATCATCATTTGGCGAGCAGGTCTCCGGACGGTCGGTAGAGATTTGATCAACCACAAGGGCAGAAAAATTCTTTGGATTGTCAGCCACGACACGAATGATATCGCGCTCTGATATAACCCCCACAGCTTGGCCATCTTGCGCATAAACAACGGCAATCCCTCGGTGGCTCGCGCTTAAACGGCGTGCAACATCGCTCACATGGTCATCAGGGGACACAATAAGCACATCTTTTTCAAAAGCATAAACGGCATCCTGAATTCTATCGGTATAATCAAATCCTAGCATAACATTGCCCTCCAAACGAGAATAATACACGGATTGGTTAGTTATTAACATAAGAAATATACCAGTGAGTGTACATTGTCTTTTAGGATTCTGCATGCAAGGACGGCTAAACTTATTTGAAACTCTATTGTGCGGCGCTGCGTTTTTTGACCTTGGCGAAGGTCAGCGGCAGCAGCTCCACGGCGAGAACCCCGCACAGGATCAACCCACCGCCAACGAGCTCCAGCGCGCCCAGCTGTTCGCCCAAGATCACCACCCCTGCGAGCGCGGCAAACACGGTCTCGGAGCTTAAAATGACCGAGGCATCGGCAGCAGGTGTATGACGTTGCGCCACCACCTGTAAGGTGAACCCAAGGCCCACCGAAACCAGCCCGGAAAATGCTAACATCGGTAAGGCCGAGAGCAATCCATCCAGCGACAAGGTCTCGGTCGCCCCGCCCCAAACCGTACCCAAGACACCACAGACCGAAAATTGGATAAAGGAAATCACAAACGGCGCCCCGACCCGTGAGGACATGGCACCAACGAGAAGAATATGCGTGGCCCAAAACAGCGAGCCACCGATCACCCACAGGTCGCCGGAGTGCATATCGTCCAACGCGCCCCCCACCATCAAAAAAGCCCCGCTCACACACGCTGCGGCGGCTGGCCAGATCGCCGGATGCGGCAACTGGCGCAGCACCAAAAGTGCCAAAACCGGGGTCAACGGCACGTAAAGGGCGGTCAAAAATCCAGCGTTCGCAACCGTGGTGGTCTCAATGCCAAACTGTTGCAACTGGGCAGCCGTAAACAGGGCCGCGCCCGTCAACAGCAACCACGGCAGAGCGCGGACGTCAAAACGCCACCCTTCCCGGTCACGTTTTCGACGCAGTTCCATCCAAGCGAACGGCATCAGCATCGCTGCACCCATGAAAAAACGAATTCCCGTAAACAACACAGGGCCGATATGTTCCATGGCCATTTGCTGGGCAGAAAAGGAGACCCCCCAGGCCAAGGCGGCAACCAGAAGCAAGGAATTGGCATGTAAGCGGCGCATGGGGAGGTTCCTGAGTATATGACGTCAGGGTGTGTATACCTCGCCAAGCCGATATTCAAGTCCGGCATGGTTGCGGACACGCTGAAACACCTGTGCCAAAGATGAATGAATTGTTGCAGCCTTGTGCCGAGAGTCATACTGTTTGCAAAATCATTGTTTGGACCAAATTACTCCATGGATTTCCCCGTGAACGATACGAGCGCCCCCCTCCTTCAAGTTGAAGACATTCACAAGCGTTTCGGCGGACAGGAAGTGCTCAAAGGCATCTCCCTCAACGCCAAGCGGGGTGACGTTATTTCCATCCTGGGATCCAGTGGATCAGGGAAAAGTACGTTTCTGCGCTGCATCAATTACCTTGAGCATCCAGATCAGGGCCGCATCCTGATCGAAGGCGAGGAAATCCGCACCAAGACCATCAAAAATGGCGGCCTCATTCCGGCCGATCAAAAGCAATTGGCCCGCCTGCGCGCACGGATCGGATTTGTCTTTCAGTCCTTTAACCTGTGGCCTCACCTCAACGTCTTGCAAAACGTCATCGAAGCCCCGATGCAGGTGGCGAAACTGAGCAAAAAGGATGCGACGGAGCGCGCTAAAGCCATCTTGGAGCGCGTCGGTCTCAGCGACCACATGGGCCACTTCCCCGCCCACCTGTCCGGTGGCCAACAGCAGCGCGCCGCCATTGCCCGCACGTTGGCGATGGAACCGGACGTGATTTTATTCGACGAGCCGACCTCGGCGCTGGACCCGGAACTGGTCAGCGAAGTTCTGTCGGTGATCGGGTCGCTGGCCGAAGAAGGCCGCACCATGCTAATCGTCACCCACGAGATGGGCTTCGCCCGCGAAGTATCCAACTGGACCATGTTCTTGCACCAAGGAAAGGTCGAAGAACAGGGGGCGCCAGACAAGATGTTCCACTCTGCCGATTCACAACGCGTTCAGCAATTCATGGCCAGCCATGTCCATTGACCATGCTCAGTCATGAGCCGAATTAAAACCTTAAGGGAGAAACCAATATGAACTTTACGCATCAAATCAAAGGTCTGGCTATTGCTGCCCTGACCGTACTCACCGTGACCTCTGCCAATGCGGCCGACAAACTGCGCATCGGCACCGAAGGCGCTTACCCTCCGTTCAACTTCGTCGACAGCAACGGCAAATTGCAGGGCTTTGACGTCGACATAGCCAAGGCGCTGTGCGCCAGCATGAAAGCCGATTGCACGTTCGTCAAACAAGACTGGGACGGCATCATACCCGCGCTCAACAAGAAAAAATTCGACGCCATCGTCGCCTCCATGTCGATCACCGACGAGCGTAAAAAGGCCGTCGATTTCACGGCCCCCTACTACACCAACAAACTTCAGTTCGTTGGTAAAAAGGGTGCAACGCTCGACGTCTCGACGGCAGGCCTCAAGGGCAAAACCATCGGCGCACAACGTGCGACCATCAGCGGTGACTGGCTGGAAAAAAATCGTGCCGGTGCGGACATCAAACTTTACGATACCCAGGAAAATGCCTATCTGGATCTCGCTTCCGGGCGTCTTGACGGTATCTTGGCTGACGCCTTCGTCAACTACGGGTGGTTGGAATCCGCTGCCGGTAAAGGCTTTGAGTTCAAAGGCAAGCCCGTGTTCGAAAACGATTTTATCGGCATCGCCGTGCGCAAAGGTCAAGACGATCTGCGCAAAAATCTGAACACAGCCATTGACGCCATTGTCGCAGATGGCACTTACGCCAAGATCAACGCAAAGTACTTCCCCTTCTCCATCAAATGATGTGAAGTTCAACCGGCAGGGCCCACGCGCATCGTGAGCCCTGCCGGTTTTCTATTTTTGTTTAGGTCCCCCATGCCCACCTTGATCGACCTCCACGGCTTTGGCGCTCAACTTCTCGCCGGTACATTTGTGACGTTGCAGCTTGCGCTCGCCTCCGTCGTGCTGGGGCTGGCGCTGGGCTTGTTAGGGGCATCGGCGAAACTGTCCGATTTTGTCGCCATGCGACTTGTCGGCGACGGTTATTCCACTTTGGTCCGTGGACTGCCTGAATTTCTGGTGGTTCTGACGTTCTATTTTGGTGCGACTGACTTACTGATGGGCATCGCGTCGTGGTTTGGCTACGACGAATATATCGAGGTCAGCGCCTTTGCGGCAGGCACCACCGCACTGGGTTTCATCTTCGGTGCTTACGCATCTGAATTGTTTCGCGGTGCAATCATCGCCATTCCCGCAGGTCAGAGCGAAGCTGCTCGGGCGCTTGGCATGTCGCGCCGTCAGACCTTTTTTCGCATCACCCTGCCCCAAGTCTGGCGCATTGCGCTGCCGGGGCTTGGCAATCTGTTCATGATTTTGATGAAAGACACGGCGTTGGTTTCGGTGGTGGGTCTTGAAGAACTTATGCGCGTCACCACCTTCGCCGTCGGACGAACCAAAGAGCCGTTCACCTTTTACCTTGCCGCCGCAGTGATCTACCTGATCCTGACGTCCATAGCCTCCTATGGGCTGAGGCATATGGAAAAACGGGCCAATCTTGGCGTGCGGGAGCTGGCGCAATGAACTGGGACACGGTCATCGACATGCTGCCACTACTGGCCAAGGGTGCTTTGCTCACCCTGCAGCTTTTGTTCCTGTCTGGCATCGTCGGGTTGACCCTATCCGTGCCTTTGGCCTTGCTCCGCGTTTCAAAGCGGTGGTGGGTCAATGCCATCCCGCGCACCTATATATTCTTTTTCCGCGGCACCCCGCTTTTGGTGCAATTGTTCCTGGTCTATTACGGACTGGGCCAATTCGAGGCGGTGCGCGAAAGCATCGTCTGGGTGATCTTACGCGAGGCTTACTGGTGCGCCGTGATCACCTTTTCACTTCACACGGCGGCATATATTTCAGAAATTTTGCGCGGCGCCATTCAGGCCGTGCCGGGGGGAGAAGTTGAAGCCGCACGCGCCATCGGCATGCGCCCGGCCCAAGTCTATAGCCGCATCATCCTGCCCCGTGCTTTCCGAATTGCCCTTCCCGCTTACGGCAATGAAATCATCTTGATGCTGAAAGCCAGCGCCCTAGCCAGCACCATCACGTTGCTGGACCTGACCGGAACAGCCAAAACGATCTTCGCCAAGAATTATCTGCCGGTGGAAACCTTTGTAACGGCGGGGGCATTTTACCTGGTCATCACCTATGCGCTGACGCACCTGATCCGGTTTTTAGAAAAGCACCTCCACCCGGATCGGAAAGAACCCGTCGTTATTGTGGGGTGAGGTTGCCGGTTCAGCCTTCAATCGCAGCGGCGCCGAACACCCGTTCCAGTTCGTGGATCAATTGTTCGATATCAAACGGTTTGGTCAAATAAGCATCGAACCCCGCTTGCAGGCCATCTTCAATGTGTTGCGGCATAGCATGTGCGCTGACAGCGATGATCGGCATTTTTTTGCCGCTGCCCTCACGAACGGTTTGGAGCATCTGTGTGCCGCTCATGCCCGGAAGCGCGATATCGAGCATCAACATATCCGGCTGTTCGGTCTCAATCATTTCCAAGCCCTCTTCCGCACTTTTTGCCATAATAAGACGCAAGTTTGGAAACTGCTCGAAGACCCCCTCCATCAGCAAGAGGTTAGCTGCGTTGTCTTCAACGTACAGAACCGTGCCGTGGTGTTGCACACTGCCAAGCTCATGCTTTTCATCAACGCTCCCCATACTGGAAGCTGCAACCTCAGCCGGATCCAAAGGGAATTTGACCCAAAAAACAGTCCCTTGACCAAGGGTAGACTCGACACCGATCTCGCCGTTCATCTGTTCCACGAGTTCTTTGGTGATGGTCAAGCCGATCCCCGTACCCTCGATCTGGCTGTACTCTTTGCCCAAGCGTGAAAAAGGCTGAAAGAGTTCTGAAACCCCCTCGGAAGAAATACCCTCACCCGTATCCGAAACTTTGATGATTAAGTGAGTATCCGTTTCTTCCCCCTCCAACGTAAGCGAACCATCATCCACATTGTACTTCACTGCATTAGACAGCAAATTGAGCAGCACCTGCTTAAGGCGCATCTCATCAACCATAATGTTCCGCCACGTACGCTCAAGAACTGGAACACGAAACTCCAGTCCTCTTTTTTCGACAAGGGGCATAGCCATCGGCACCACGTCATCGAAAACCTGTTCAGGGTTGATGCTTTCGATGTTCAGTTCCAAATGACCTGCTTCTATTTTTGCCAGTTCTAAAATTTCATTGATCAGCGTCAGCAGATGGTTGCCGCCCATTTTGATGTGCTCGACACTTTCCCTTTGAGCATCCTCCAAAGGATGTCCCGGATCGTATTCCAGCAATTGCGCAAAGCCGAGAATAGCGTTCAGGGGCGTGCGTAATTCGTGGCTCATCGACGACAGGAATTGAGATTTGGCCAGATTGGCCCGCTCAGCCTCAACCCTGGCCCACTCCAGCTTTTTTTCGCTGGCCTTGCGTTCGGTGATGTCTTCGTACATGCCCAAAACGCCGATGACATCACCATCGAGGTTGCGCAGAGGCGCTTTGGAGGTCCGCAACCAAATATTTTTGCCAGCGGCATTGGTTTGTGGCTCTTCATAGCCCAGTTTGGGCGTTTTGCTCTTGATCACCTGCAGATCATCGGCGCGATAGAGCTCGGCCTGATCCTTCCAGCCCATTTCAAAATCCGACTTACCAATCATCTGACGTGGATTTTTATATCCCGCATCCATGGCATAAAGCCGGTTGCACCCTATCAGGTTAAGATCGGTGTCTTTCCAGAACACACGCACAGGAATGGCATCGAGCACCGTACCCAACATGCGATTGGCCTCCATCAGGCGCAATTCACTGTCTTCCAGTTCAGCCTTGGCCTGTTGCGTGGCCTGAATTTGATTTTGGAGTTCTCGGGTACGCTCTTTGACCAGGCGTTCCAGATCTTCGTTGGCGCGCAGGAGTGCCGCTTCAGCATTTTTACGATCCGTGACGTCATGAAACACCATCAACAGGCGGGGTTCACCGTCATACTTAATCTCAACACACGATGTCAGAAAGGTACGAATTTTCCCACTTTGGGTTTTCAACTTCACTTCGTAATCGCGAAGCACCCCTTGCTCTTTGTAGGCAGAAATATAACGTTCACGATCTTCCATGGTCGGCCACGTACCAATTTCACGCGCCGTTTTGCCGATGACATCTTCTTTGGGATAGCCCATGATTTTGAGCCACGCGTGATTGACCGCATAGTGATGCCCGGTTTCAACCGTTGATATCGCAATCATCGAGGGGCTGGCGTCAAAGACCTTATGAAACCGGTCTTCACTCGCCGCCAGCTCCTGCTTCAAGTCCTCAACGTCGTGTGTGCGATCATTCATTATGTACATATTACCGTGTAAGAAGGTGGCACTGGGCCAACCTAAGGAAATTGAACCGCAAATCAAACATATTATAATATGGCCCGATAGTTAATTCCCAAATACTCTTGTGAGCACGGAGTGCTACCACTCCCCTTTTTATTGCCCCTAATATCCTCTCTTGGAACGTCATCACGCTAGGGCGCATTTATGCAATCCGATATCCTGATTTTATTTCGCGAAACGCCACCCGATTCAGAAATGGTCAAGGCAAAAAACTGTCTCATGGATGTGGATCGTTCGGTTTTGGTACATCAAAAAGAAGGCTCGCAACGCGTGCTGCTTGTAAAGTTTTCTCCTCAAGCAATTTCCCCCTCCACATTGCTTAAGGTCCTGCGCGATGACGGCTTCGATGTCACCATGGCCGGGGGCTAAGCCATCATATACCAAGACCGCTTGACACAACAAAACTAAATACCTAGTTTTGTTGGTATGAAAACTACACTTAACGATACAATCGCCGCAGATATCCTTGGCGCTCTTGGCAACGAAACCCGCCTGCAGGTGTTTCGACTGCTCGTGCGTGCAGGACGTGATGGCCTGAACATCGGTCAAATCCAGGACCATTTGGGTACCGCGCCGTCAACCTTGGCGCACCACATCCAAACCCTGGTGACGGCGGGCTTGGTGACCCAGAACAAAAAGGGCCGCGAGGTTATCTGCTCGGCCAATTTCGACACAATGAACACCATCGTCGCCTACCTGACCGATGAATGCTGCACAGGGTTTTGCTAAGACCGAACCAACTTAATTTTCTTTTTTTTGCACAAATAAAACTATTATTCTAGGGATTTAGGTTTATGACCATACGCACAATCACACGTAATATGGATCCGGTTTGGATGACTTTTCTCGCGGCCCTGTTGAGTATGAGTCTTTTCCTGAACGAACAGGCCGTCACCAGCCTCAGATTCGTCACTGAGCAAGTCGTGGAAATTCTTCCCTACCTGATCTTAGCCGTCGGGGCGGCGGCATACGCCGGGGCGACGGGGGCGGACAACCTGATCGCCAAAGCCTTTTCCGGACACGTTGCGTTAATGATCCCGTTTGCCGCCCTGATGGGTGCGCTGTCGCCATTTTGCTCGTGCGGGGTCATTCCCCTGATCGCGGCATTACTGGCGATGGGCGTGCCATTGGCACCGGTGATGGCGTTCTGGCTGGCCTCACCCTTGATGGACCCATCCATGTTCTTGCTAACGTCAGGTGAGATCGGCCTCGACTTCGCCATCGCCAAGACCATCATCGCGGTCTCGCTGGGCATGTTAGGTGGCGTCGCGGTACAAGCCCTGTCCGGTGCATCCTTCATGCAAAACCCGCTACGTGAAGGCATCAACGCATGTGGATGCAGCGGATCCGTCGTGCGCAAACCCAAGCTTGTTGTGTGGCGGTTTTGGCGTGAGCCGGACCGCATTGCAAAATTTACTAAGGAAGCTCTCAAAAATTTTCTATTTTTACTGAAATGGCTGTCTTTGGCTTATCTGGCGGAAAGCCTGATGCTGGCATATGTACCCGCCGAGGAGATCGCCAAAATTGCAGGTGATAACAGCTTTATCTCCATCCTCACCGCAGCGTTGATCGGCGTGCCAGCATATTTGAACGGCTACGCCGCCATCCCGCTGATCGGTGGGCTGTTTGAACAAGGCATGGCTCACGGTGCGGGCATGGCGTTCTTAATTGCGGGTGGCGTAACCTCGATTCCGGCTGCCATCGCAGTCTTCGCCCTAGTCCGCCTGCCAATATTCGCCCTATATCTGGCGATTGCTCTGATTGGTTCGACGCTCGCGGGCATGCTCTATCAATATTGGCTGGTGCTGTAATCATGATCACCATCACCATCGACGTTCAACCCTTCTCCACCAATTGCCAAAGCAAACTCTTGGGACTGCTGTTTCCACAGGCGCTCTCAACCCCACACCAGCATTTTGTCAGCCTGGACATCGAAGGCGGCAGCGCCACACAGGCCCTTTCAGAGCTGAGCAGCGGACAAAACGCAATTTTTCTCGGCGACACCACAGCAAGCCCCCGACTTACCTACACATTGCGCGAAGACGGCAGCCCAAACGCCCCTAGCGACTACGCCAATTTTGACAACCGCTATACTCGTGCCTCCGTAGATTTGCACAGCACGGTTCAAAAATTGATGGATGAAAACCCGGAATCGACGGTTCAACGCATTGTAACGCATACAGCAAGCCTGTTCGATTATGGCCATCCCACGCAGCGTTTCAACGATGGCCACAATGAGGTCCCGGTGATTGCCTGCGGTACCGCCAAAGGCAGTTGCGTGGATATCAACACCTACCTGATCACCGCACTCAGGGTGGCGGAAATCCCCACCGTTTATTTCGCCGGATACTTCTTTCCCCAAGAACGCGGCGGCATCACCAACGACATGCATTGCTGGGTTGCCACCTGGACCAACAATAGAGGCTGGCAAGAGTGGGACATTGCCCACCACATGAAAATGGGCTTGGGCGCGGATGAGGTTCGCCCCGGCTACAACCCCAAACCAGGGCGGCGTTTCGCCCTCAGTTATGGGCGCGGGCTGACGTTCGATATCCATGGCATGGAGCTGTTTCTGAGCCACCTGTCCGAACCCACATGGGTGTTCGCCGACGGCACGACCCAAACCGCATGTATTGAGGTGCGATTGGAAGGTTAGCTTCAGCCGCCGCGACAGCTGCTATAGCGTGTCGTGCGCCCACCGGCCTTTTTGAACACCACGTACATGTTGTCGGATGTCGGTAACGTGTAGGTCAGGCCATAGTGTGCGGTGAACCCTGCTCGCTCGCCCATTTTGCGCAAGGTCTTGGGCGTGAAATAATTCAGATGATCTGGGTAACGGAACCCACACCACTTAGCCCCCATCACCATGCGATTCCAGGACCCGTAATTGGGCACCTTTACAATCGCCACGCCGCCAGGTGCCAACACGCGGTGGGTTTCTTTCAAAACCGCCAGCGGGTGCATTTCGTGCTCCAAGTACGAGCGCAAGGTGGCGGCGGTGAAAAATCCATCGGCAAACGACTTCAAACCGTCGAGGGTCGGCGCGTTGACGCACGCCCCACCACTGATGCTGAAACGCATGTCGGCTGCCTTGGACAATTCCGTGGAAATTTCGATCCCGAAAGGTACGAAAGCGGTCGACATTTCGTTCATCTGCGCGCCGTCGCCGCAACCAAGATCGATCACGGGACCCGGCTGAGCCCAAATTTCGACCATCACCGGCATCTGCTTGCGCGGCAACAAGTGCATGCGCCCCCGGGTCAGTTTACTAGCCTTATAGGTCACAGGACGCAGTTCCGCACGGCGCTGTTCTTCGATTTTGGTGGTGGTTTCCCAACTCAGTTCCGCGAACAGTTTGGCGTAGTCCGGTCCCTTGTCGATATAGACGAACCCGCAACCATCACATTCGCGAATGGTCCAGACATCAAAGCTATATTCCACTTCCGGCTGGTCGTCATTATTACGCCCACACAGCGGGCAATCGCGGTGTAGAACCTGCACTGCGCCCAGGTTTTTGGATTTAACCTCAAATGTTTCCACGCCCATCAGAGTCCTGTCGCCTCATCAAAACCAAACATGAGGTTGAGATTTTGCACGCACGAACCCGACGCCCCCTTGCCCAAATTGTCGAGTTGCGCCATCACCACAACCTGACCGGCGTCATCATTGGCAAACACGAGCAGGCGCAGCTCATTGGTGCCGTTGGCGTCCTCGGGCTTCAATTGGGTCATCTGGCCACTATCGGCCATATCCATAACCTTAACAAACGCGCGCCCGCCATAGTACGCCGACAACACGCCGTGAACATCTTTGGCGCTTGGTTTCGACGGCAAGTCCCACAGGGCCAAAGGCACCTGAACGATCATGCCTTGGGCAAAACGCCCGACACTGGGCACGAACAACGGCCGATTGGACAGCCCGCCATGCGCTTGAATTTCCGGCACATGTTTGTGCTGAAGCCCCAAACCGTAAACAAAAAAGGGCGCTTCGGTATAGCTGGGCGAGGATGTGTCCTCAAAGCTTGCGATCAACTGCTTGCCGCCACCGGAATAGCCTGAAATGGCGTTGATTGACACGGCATAATCCGCAGGCAAAAGCCCTGCACGGACCAAGGGGTTTAGCACCGAAATAGACGCAACCGCATAACAACCCGGATTGCTGACCCGCTTGGACGCAGCAATTTTATCCGTTTGTTGTGCATCAAATTCAGGAAACCCATAGGTCCAACCATCCGCAACACGGTACGCGGTGCTGGCGTCGATAACTTTAACATTCGGGTTTTCGATCATCGCCACGGCTTCACGCGCAGCATCATCAGGCAGACACAAGATGGCAAGATCGACGCTGTTGAGCATGTCGCGGCGCGCACTGGCATCCTTACGGTTCTCTTGCGTAAGACTGACAATTTCAATGTCGTTGCGGCTTTCGAGCCGGGCGCGGATTTGCAGACCGGTGGTGCCGGCTTCGCCGTCGATAAAAATTTGTGCGCTCATCGCTTGACCCTAATCAATTTCACATCGACGCCCCGTGCGCAGAATGCTCAGTCTGCTTAACGGACCCTGCCCGCTTTCGCAATGCCTAGCATGAACGATGTGGCAATTTGCGAAATACAGAACCCTATATTAATCATTTGGAACGCCTACGCAGATTACCCCGTTCATCTCCCCCTCTGGACAGAGCCGCTCACTTGAACAATACTTTAGTCATATAAATGTTTGCAGAGGGATTTATCAGGTCGTGATTCAACCCTAACTAGCTGATATAATGCACCATAGCATCTGTAGGCTTATACACAGACAGGCTTAAGGAACACTCAAATGCGGCCCCGGAAAGGCTATTACCAACCTCGTGCAATCTCGGCGCATCCCGGCCGGAGTATTTGGTGGTTTTCCAGTTTGGCGTTTTGCATTGGCTTGGCAGCCTTGGCAACGACCCTGCTAATGAGTAGCGCGGCCTCGGCCAACGAACGGCTTTTGGCTGGGCGCGCGTTTGCCACTCCCGACGCTATTGTCCCCATGGGTGAAGACTGGGAGCGCAAGGGCATCACCCACACCACTCCCGAACCTGTGGACCTAGCCGTCGCGCTGGACCAGCAACTGTACCCAGCGTTTGGCCCTCTGATTGAAACCTTTGCCAAGGAGCGCGGCGTAAAAATTGCGGTGCAAAATGGCACCTGTGGGACCTCAGCAGGCGTGCTATCAGACAAATCGGCTGATATTGGCGGATTTTGCTGCCCACCCGGCGACACGGACCGGCTTCCGGGACTAAAATTTCACACCATCGGCATCGGCGCATTGGCGCTGATTGCCCACCCGACCAACCCTATCGACGACCTCACCCTAGATCAAGCCCGTGGATTGTTTGGAAACGATGTTCGCAATTGGAGCGAACTGCCCATGAGCGGCATGAAAACCGGCCCTGACGAAAGGGTACGTGCCCTGGCCCGCCTTCATTGCAAAATTCGCCCCGGTCACTGGCGCTTGATTTTGGATACGGAACAACAGTTCGGCTGGGACATCACCGAAGTCTCCGCCATCAAAGACATGGTCAAACAAGTTTCCAGTTTGCCCGGCGCCATCGGGTACGAAACCCTATGGCACCTGGACCGCTTGGAACATGCGGACGGCAGCAAGGTCAAGACCTTGTCCATCAACGGCACGAAACCACACGATGCCCAGGCATTGGCACGAGGACAATATCCATTGTATCGTGTTTTCAACATCACCACATGGTCAAATGGGCCCGCACACAACACCTTGAGCGATGAACTGGCAGCCTATCTGGTTGAGCAGGGGGGACGCATTGCGGCGCAATATGCCATCATATCGGCCAGCGATTTGCGTCGGAACGGCTGGACATTCAAAGACACCGAACTGGTGGCAGAACCGAACTAGAAGGGCATTCACATTCCCCACCTCCCGCGCACCACACTCACGTTTCGCATTCTGCTGGCGACGCTCGCCATAGCCGTTGCGCTTTGGTATGTCCTGGATCGATACCAAACCCAGGCACTGATCAACATCTATGAGGCCGACTTCACCGTACGCCTGAACGATCAGGCGCAACGCGACCGTATGCGGTTCAATGATGCCGTCCGTCATCAATTTAAAATTGCACATTTGATCGCCGACATGGCGAAAACACATCAAGCCGTTCGCGTCCTCAGCGCCACATCTCGGGACTGGTACGACCCCGACGCCAAAGTCGCTTTTCCGCTCGGCAACACAACCTCATGGCTTCCCGATCGCTCTGTAATGCGCAATCAGTATGTTCCCGATTACCTGTTGCTTTTGGACCCCCACACGCGCGTGCGCAAAATGTTCAGCCCGAACCGTTCTATCTTACCGGAAAGCTACACCGTCCCCAGTCGCCTGTTGATTGAGAAGAGCCTGCGCCAGACCCTGATGACCGCCAATGAAGGCGTACCATATCTGATTTCAACCGCGGCAATGCACGATGCTCAGGACAAGTTGACAGGTTATGTGATGGCCATTTCCAAGATTGATTCGGCCTTTCTCATCAACAGCCAAAAAACATTCCTGGCCTCGGACAGCATTATCATTCTAGCGACGGGCACCCCCGAACGCGTCATCGCCAGTTCCAACGAGGCCACAATCCCTCTTCATGTTCCCGTCAAAGAGTTATCGGAACGCTTCATCGTGACGGGAAAGGAGTTTTTCGATTACGGCTCTGCGGAAATTCAAAGCAATTTTCTCAGCCTCATCCCCCGCTCCCGCTTTCATGAATTGATGCGGCCGGTGCTGCGGCAAAACCGTGAACAGCGAACACTCCTGGCGGTCCTCCTGATTGGGCTGTTGGTGGTTACGTTGATGTACCTGATGCGCCGCATCAACGGACTTACGGCAAAAGTAGCCCTGTTTTCGGAACGCATTTACGGCACTTCGGCCGAACTGCCGCTCAACAAGGGTGACGAATTGCACAATATGGAAATGCAATTCAATCACCTGACGGATGAAATTCTGACCGCCCGCGATGCGCTGGAAGAAGAAACCGGGCAAAGGCTGGAAGCCGTGCAAAGGCACGCCCACGCGCAGTCTGAAATCGAACGCCTGAATGTCTTGATGAGCGTCACCGAAGCCCTCGGCATTGGCGTGCTGCACATTCAGGGCGCATCCACCAACGCGAAAACAGCCGTGATGAAACAGTTTCTCGACGAATGCGGCGGGGCTGATACTTTTCTTGATGCTGTACCCGGCACGGATTTTGTCGTCAAAGATCGTCATGAACATGAGCGCATCTTCGACGTCATCCGCACCACCAGTATTGGCGAGGATATTTTGCTGATTTCCGATGTCACCGCGCGGCGCCATCAAGAACGCGAAATCCATGACTTGGCGCTCTATCCACAACAAAACCCCAGTCCGGTATTTCGCGTGGCGCGCTCGGGCGTATTGTTGAATGCAAACCCCTCCAGCCGGACATTGCTGCGCGATTGGAACATTCAAGTAGGTGCCCCTGTGCCCGCAGATGTTCAACGCATGGTTCTGCGCGCACTTGATGACGAGGAAAATCTTCATTTCGACGTGGCGCTCGATGAAACGATTTACACCATCGTCTTTTGCCCTTCGCCAGATGGCACCTATGCGAATGGCTATGGTATGGACATTACCAACCTCAAAGTCGCGGAAATGGCTCTAAAAAGCGTCAACAACGCCCTCGAGCAACGGGTTGAAGATCGCACTCTTGAACTGCAACGTTCAGAGCGCAGCCTTAAAGCCGCCCAGCGCTTGGCTCACCTTGGCAGCTGGAACCACAGCCCGCAAACAGGCTATTTTAACTGGTCGGACGAACATTATCGGCTTTTGGGTTTGGCCCCTAACTCTGTTCCCCCGTCATTCGAGACCTTCCTGGATGCCGTCCATCCCGACGACCTGGCAGATGTAAAAAAATCCATTCAGGACGCCGTGAATAACAAAATTGACTACGCCTTGGAATATAGGGTCGTCCACCCGAACGGCACAGTACGTACGATGGAAGAGCTTGCTCAAGTGAGCCTGGATAAAAATGGCGAAATCGAAAGATTTACAGGTTCGATCCTCGATATCACGGAACGCAAGAAGGTTGAAACGGAACTGCGGATCGCCAAGGAATACGCGGAACTCGCCAGTCGTGCCAAAAGCGCCTTCCTGGCCAATATGTCCCACGAGTTGCGCACCCCACTGAACGCAATCATCGGCTTTTCGGATTTGATGACCAACCAGATTTTGGGGCCGGTGGGCAACCCGCAGTACATGTCCTATCTCAAAGACATTCACGATAGCGGTCAGCATTTACTGGGCGTCATCAACGACGTGCTCGACGTTTCCAAGATCGAGGCTGGCAAGTTCACCCTCTCCATTCAGGATGTGGTGCTTAGTGACTTGCTTGAAAAGGCCTATCGCTTCACCACCGGCCAGGCACAGTCCGCCGGCGTTAAATTGCGGATGAACTTTGACGACAACCTACCGCTGATCCAAGCCGACCCGCGCAAGAGCCTGCAAACGCTGCTTAACATCCTGTCCAATGCGGTCAAATTCACCCCCGAAAACGGTACCATTACGGTTGGAACGTCCCTTGAAGTGGAGCATGTCTGCGTCATCATCGAAGACACCGGCATCGGCATGACCAAGCATGAAGCGGAACGTGCCCTCAAGCCGTTCGAACAAGTCGATACCCGCCTTGAGCGCCGCTACGACGGCACCGGACTGGGGCTTTATTTGGCGAAAACCTTCGCCGAACAGGGCGGTGGCTCTTTGAACATCACATCGACGAAAGGCAAGGGTACGAAAATTTCCATCTCCTTTCCCTTGGCGGGCATGCGCATCACCAAACCGGACCCAGCCCTAATGGATGCAACACTAGACGCAGCCGACGGTTAACAATGCCCATCTGCCTCAAGACAAATCCGGGGTTTTCATTTTTTGGTCACAGTCCGCATTTACACTCAATGCATGCGGAACTCCACCTTAATTACAATCAAGCCGTACTCGGAAGATGATCTGGCCGAACTCAGGGCGCTTCATGCCTTGTCGTTCAAAACGCTAGCATCGGGTTCACACTCGGCCGAGCAGGTATTTGCCCATATCCGCTTCATGAACTCCGATGGCTACGCCGCCGATATTGCGCAAAGCAACATGTTGTGTGCACGCGATGGGGTGGGACGGCTGATGGCGACCTCAGGCTGGTTGGCAATGAACCGCGCACCGACCACCGCGCGTATACGCAAAGTCTTTGTGCACCCCGATATGGCTGGAACAGGACTTGGACGGCGCATGGTCGGCGTCACTGAAATCGCCGCACGCGACCAGGGTACAGAAGACTTTTTTGTCCGTGCCAACATCAATGCCAAGGGCTTTTACAAACGTCTGGGGTATACGGAAATCAAGCCCAGCGTTATGGAGGTCTCGGGCGGTATCAATCTGCCCGTGATGTATATGTTTAAGGGCTGAACCAAACCCGGGGCAAAGCCCTCACCCACAATAGGCCCCAACGACACAGTGAATCCCCCCCCAATTCAGGCCCCCTCACTGAGGGTAAGCAATTGGGGGCTTTCCATTGCGTTAAGGGCAGTGCGAGCCATATTCCTATAAGCGGTTCGATAACCGCGCTTCCAGCACCCATTGAAATTTAGATCAGAGGATGTTTTTCGATGCCCAGCACACAAAACTATAAATTGGTCAGTTTCGTCTTGTGTCCGTTTGTACAGCGAGCAGTGATCATGCTGCGCCACAAAGGCATCAATTTCGACATCGAATACATCGACATCGCCAACAAACCCCAGTGGTACTTGGACAAAGTGCCAACGGGCAAGGTTCCGGCCTTGTTCGTCGGTGACGAGGTATTGTTTGAATCCGCCATCATCAATGAATACCTCGACGAAACCACGCCCCCGCCCTTGCTCGCCCAGGACCCTTGGGAACGCGCCCAACAGCGCGCCTGGATCAACTATTCCGACCAACTGCTCATGGGCCAGTACGCCATGATGACGGCGCAATCGGCGGGCGAATTTGAAGAGCGCAAAGAAAAGCTCATTGTCACGACCCTTCCCTTTGCCGCCAAGGTAAAAGGCCCTTATTTCGACGGCAACAACTTCGGTCTCGTCGATGCCGCCGTGGCACCGTATTTGATGCGCTTGTCCCTGCTACCACCTGTGCGTGACGAACTTTTACAACGCCTTGAGCCCGGTAGTGCCTTTGGCCAATGGATGGAGCATCTATTGCTACAGGACGCGATTTCAGGCTCAGTCAAACCCGACTTCACAAACTTATGGGCCGAGCACTTCAAAACACGCGGCGTTACCATTTCTCTCGCAGCATAACTCATTGATGACCATGGCCCTCGGTCCATTTACAATACGGATCGTCTCGTTTATATATTGAAGATGAACACCGAACTTCCTCTTCCCCAACGCGGGGCCCCGCGCTCGATAAAAAGCCACCAGGCTATTTTAGCGGCGGCGTTGTCTTTAGCAGAAACAGGGGGGCCTCATGCCCTCACCATTGAAGCTGTGGCCCGCCAAGCCGGGGTTGGCAAACAGACCATTTACCGCTGGTGGCCAACTCGCATCGATTTGCTGATCGAGGTCTACGATGCGTACGCCCCGGCAGTCCAAGACCTCGACACCCAACGCCCTTTGCGGTCCGTTTTGAGAACACTGTTCCAGACCTATCACGATGGCCCAGCCGGAGAATTGTTAGCCATTTTGATTGCGTTGAGCCGTTCCAGTGATGACGCACATCACAAATTCAAAACCAGTTTCGTCCACCCCCGCCAAGATGCCCTTGCGACTTATTTGGTGAAAACGGGCGAAACGCGTAGCGACGCCGCCGTCGCCACAGCGGACCTCATAGTAGCCATGATTTGGCATGCCCTACTGAGTGATCCAGAACGTCTCAACGCCGCTTACGTGGATCGCATCTGTATCCTGGTTCACCAGCAAGTCTCGCCTCCGCCGTTAGCACCGCAGAACTACACCATCAAAGACGGCTACTGCAGCGGCATCGCTGGAGCCCTCATCACCTTGCACATGAATTATTATAGCGCCGTGTGGGGGTTTGGGCGCAATTTTGAAACCTTGGTAACGCGAGATTTCGGCCTGCTGCTGGATAAATACAATCCCGATCTCGACCAATTGATCCACGTAGAAAACGGCCGTGGCGATATCGTCGGCACTCTGGTCGTAGAAGCGTCGGGTTATGCACCAGACGTCGCACGCATCCGTTTTTTTGTGCTGGCAAGCTGTGCTCATGGCCAAGGCCTTGGTCAGGCCATGCTCGCCCAAGCCCTCGACACTTGTCGGCTGAGAAGACAGAACAAGCTGTTCCTGACCACGTTCAAAGGCCTGGATGTCGCACGCACGCTCTACGAGCGGGCCGGTTTCACCCTTACCGAAGAGTTCAGCGACGACGACTGGGGGGAAGGCAGCCAGGAAGTGCGTTACGATTTGGAGCTTGCTTAAAGACACAAAAAAGGCCGCCCCTTGAAGGAACGGCCTTTTGTTGTTTGGTGCGGAAAGCTCAATACGCGGAGAACTGCAAACAACTATTTTATTGTATTAAACCAATACGTTGCCCAATCAGTATTTTTCGATCTGTGGTGCGCCATCGGTGATTTCATAGTAATCACCCTTATCTTTAACAAAGATATGCTTTGCTATCTGAAGATCTGTTGGCGCATCTAAGCAACCCGCGGCGATGCCAATCCCATCCTCATCATTCATCCGATAAAACAGACTCGAACCACAGAATTTGCAAAAGCCCCGCTTGGCGAATTCTGAGGAAGCGTACCACTCAAGACCTTCATCTGTTGAAAATCGCACTGTGTCATAGGGTGCCCTTGTCGCTGCCCAAAGGTGACCGCTTGTGCGCCTACACTGGCTGCAATGGCAGACCGTCACTGTTTTTCTAACGTCTTCAACTTCAAAGCAAACTTTTCCACAATCGCATTTGCCTTTAATCATAGCCAGCTCCCAAATTACGCTGTCCCTAACTTGAACGCATGTTCGATTTTATAAATGGGCTTCAGCGAGTTCAGTGACAGTGCACCAATTTGCCCTAGCGATAAATCCCAATTCGGAGCCCGTCACCATTTCCGCCTATCCATCTACCTATACCGAAACCATATCCACTCGGCAGATCACAAAAAAAGGGCCACCCGGAGGCAGCCCTTTTTCGTAACTGTAAGAAAAGCTTTCGCTTAACGTTTGGAGAACTGGAAGCTGCGGCGAGCTTTTGCACGGCCGTACTTTTTACGTTCAACAACACGCGAATCACGGGTCATGAAGCCGCCAGCTTTGAGCAGGCCACGCAGGGTGGGCTCGTAGTAGGTCAGCGCCTTAGAAATGCCGTGACGCACCGCGCCGGCTTGACCGGACAGACCGCCACCGGTGACCGTGCAGACCACATCGTACTGGCCTTCACGCTCGACCGTGGAAAACGGCTGGTTGATCAGCATGCGCAACACCGGACGAGCGAAGTAAACTTCAACATCGCGACCGTTAACCGTGATCTTGCCGTTGCCCGGCTTGATCCAAACGCGAGCAATCGCGTTTTTACGCTTGCCCGTGGCGTAGGAACGGCCCTGGGCGTCGATTTTCGGCTCAACAACCTGAGCAGCTTCTGCAGCAGCCGGGGCCACCGTACCGCTTTCGACCAGATCTTTAAGATCTCCGAGATCAGCCATGGGTTACGCGCTCCTCTTGTTCTTTGGGTTCATGGCGGCGACGTCCAAAACTTCTGGGTTCTGCGCACCATGAGGATGATCGACACCGGCATAGACATGCAGTTTTCTCATCTGCGCACGGCCCATGGGAGAGCGCGTAATCATACGCTCGACAGCCTTGATAACAACGCGCTCAGGGTATTTGCCATCGAGGATCTGACCCAAGGTGCGTTCTTTGAGGCCGCCCGGGTGACCGGTGTGCCAATAGAACTTTTCGTTTTCGCGTTTACGTCCCGTCAACTTCACCTTTTCAGCGTTGATGACGATGATGTTGTCGCCGCAATCAATGTGCGGTGTGAACATCGGCTTATGCTTACCACGCAGACGCATCGCGATCTGGCTTGCCATACGGCCAAGGACAACGTCCTCAGCATCAATGACGAACCATTTCTTCTCGACGTCAGCGGGTTTAGCGGAATAGGTTTTCATATTCTGCTCCGATTTCCGGGATATGTGAGCTTTGCTGCGTGTGCAAAACCTCACGAATGTTAAAACTTGCGTCACGAAGCCAGCGCTCATCGCCAAATTTCATGATGAACGCGGGTTTTAAGTCACCACAGGCTCCCTGTCAAACACTTTAATTCACCAGCACCATAAATTTTTGTTTAAAAACAATGGGTTATTTTCAAGGTATCATAATACCCCGAAAAATACGCATTTATTGACCTGCCAAGCACCTGAACCCAACCCCAAGGGGTATCGAGCCTCTGCGAACATGACATTGGTCTTGTCTTTAAGGCGGCTTCGCTCCACCATACGCGCATGACAGATACATCCCCCCTCATGACACGCGAAGACCGCGATCAAATCGCATGGTTGACGCTAAACCGCCCCACCAAGCTCAACGCGTTGTCCGAAGCAATGATTGAGGCTTTGAGCGTTGAACTCGACGCCATCGCCCAAGATACCGGCGTGCGCGTGGTGGTGATTTCCGGTGCGGGCAAGGCATTTTCGGCAGGCCACGACCTCAAGGAAATGATGAGCAAGCCCGAACAGGCCCCGTGCGAGGTCCTGTTCAACGCCTGCGCCAATATGATGATGAAAATCCATCATCTGCCCCAGCCGGTGATCGCCCACGTTGACGGCATCGCCACGGCAGCGGGCTGTCAATTGGTGGCGCAATGCGATCTGGCCATCGCCAGCCGTCATTCAAAGTTCGCCACATCGGGCATCAATTTGGGCCTATTTTGCGCCACGCCATCGGTGCCGCTGAGCCGCGCCATAGGCCGCAAGGCGGCAGCAGAAATGCTCTATACCGGAAAATTCATCACCGCCGAGGAGGCCGAGCATCTGGGCCTCATCAACCGCGCCGTGGGGGCCGAGGTGCTGGACGTCGAGGTCGAAAATTTGGCGCTTGAAATCGCCTCCAAATCACCCTCAGCCATCGCGTTCGGCAAGCGCCTGTTCCTGAACCAAATCGATCGCCCGCTGGATGAAGCTTACGCCGTCGCCGCCAAGACCATGGCCGCGAACATGCAACACCTGGACGCCCGTGACGGCGTGCGCGCCTTCATCGACAAACAACCCTCGCCAAAATGGAAAGACCGCAACGCATGAGCAAATCCGACACAGATGACCTGATCATGGGCATTTTGGAAACCATTGGCACCATCGCCCTAGTGGGTGCGTCGCCGAAACCCGAGCGTCCCTCCAACGAGGTTATGGCGTTCTTACTGGCCCATGGCTACAAGGTCATCCCCATCAACCCCGGCCAGGCGGGCGAGAAAATTTTGGGCGAAACGGTTTACGCCTCCCTTGAAGACGCCCCCGGACCTTTTGACATGGTTGAGATTTTTCGGGCCTCCGACGCTGCTGGCGAGGTCACCCGCGAGGCGATCCGTCTCGCCGACGACAAAGGCATTACTGTGGTGTGGATGCAGATCGGCGTCACCAACGACAAGGCCAAGCGCGAGGCCGAAGCCGCCGGATTGGTGGTGATGCAAAACAGGTGTCCAAAGAAAGAAATCGAACGCTTGGGCCTTTAGAATACCCAGGTAGAACGCCCGGTCTATTGTGCGGCTTGCGGCTGAGCCGTCTTGGGGTCGGACGGCAACAACCAGCCCACCGTCATACCCACCGTAGCAATGCACGCCAACACGATGAACAGCCAATAAAACCCGCCTGTCATGTCGTAGAGCGAACCTTCCAGCAGCACGCCTAGGCTGCTCACCCCAAAAGCCAGAATGAATTTCAGGCCGAATGCCAGTGCCCGCCAGTCTTTCGGTGCATAACGAGCAATCAAAGTATTTTCCACCGGAAGCGCCGCCTGATTGGCGGAGATCAACACCAAAGTTGCGAACAACAATCCCCCGCCGCTGACCTGCGCGGCCAGAACCATCACCGGGATTTGCGCAGTAAACGCCAAAATGTAAATCAACTTGAGCGAATACTTGTCACACATTCTCCCGGCGACCAGCTGCACCGCACCGGCCACGACATAGACCAAAGCAACCATCGCGCCGATGCCGAATACGCCCTCGCCAGCGAAACCGATCAAACGTTCAGAAAACACCTTGGGCAGCGCCGCCGACGAGGTTTGATACACAAGCCCCGTGCACAACATAGTGACGGCCAGAACCAATATAGTGCGCACCATTTCATGCTTGGTGGCGCGGTGTTCCGCCACCCGTTCTGTGGTCGCATCATGAATAATGCCACGGTGCCTCAATGCCAAGAATGCAACGCCGGTGAGGAACACCAGCGCGCCCGGTATGATGAATGCCGCGCGCCAACTGATCAGATCGCTCAACACCCCCGCCGACAATGCCGCGACCGATGGTCCGACTGTGCCAAACACCCCATTGATGCCCATCGCCGTGCCGCGCTTTTCAACCTGGGAAACCAGCCATGCGAACCCGACCGGGTGATAGATAGATCCAAACAGACCCGTCACAGTGAGAAACACCATCAACTGGGTCGGGCTTTGCGCCGTGCCGGTTAACATCATACCCGAGCCAACGCCGAAAAAATAAATCGCGATCATCCCGCTGGCCGACCACTTATCGCCAACCCAACCCGCAATCGGCGCACCCACACCAAATAAAACGTTACCGACAACGATCAAGCTGACGACTTCACCGTGAGTGAGGCCGAACTCAGCCTCTAACAGCAGGGCAACGACAAAGAAAATTGGCGCGAACAAGTGCGAATACGTGTGCCCGACACACGAAAACCCAAGTGAATAACGCGCAGAGGTATGAAGGGTCTCGTGAGACATGAAGGGAGGTTCCGGTAATTTCTAAGGCACCAAGTGCACTCAGTTTTTCGACTCAAAGGTATCGCGGAGGGTTTCCCGAATGTTGGCAATTTCATCCAAGTGATCACAGAACTTTTGCACCACCTCCGGATCAAAATGCGCACCAGCCTGGTCTTTGATGAATTGGGTGGCGTCTTCAATGGGCCAACCCTTTTTATATGGGCGTTCAGACGTCAACGCGTCAAAAACATCAGCCACGGCAGTGATCCGCCCGGCCAGGGGGATTTGCTCCCCTGCGAGGCCTTTCGGATAACCGGAACCATCCCATTTTTCATGGTGTGTTAACGCAACCAAACGCGCCAACTGCATCAGCGGCGAAGGGTGGTCGCCAAGAATTTCAGCACCAATTTGGCAGTGCGTTTTCATCACTTCCCATTCATCGGCGTCCAGCTTTCCAGGCTTGAGCAATACGCCGTCGGGAATACCAATTTTACCGATGTCATGCATGGGACTGGCGTGCAGCAACAGCTTCGCATCGGCCTCCGACATGCCCATCGCGGTACCAAGCAGATGTGCGATCTTGCTCATGCGCACAACGTGCAGACCGGTTTCGTTGTCTTTGTATTCCGCAGCGCGGCCCAGACGGAGAACGACCTCCAAACGGGTGTCTTCCAGTTCCTGGGTACGTTCTTGGACTTTTTGCTCGAGAATATCTTTTTGCTGGCGCACCTCTTTGTGCAACAGACGAACCTCGATCATATTTCGGATACGCGTCAGCGCCTCGACCCGATCAAAGGGCTTGTGCAGAAAGTCCTGCGCCCCCGCGGCCAAGGCTTTGAGCTTGGTATCCATATCCGTCTGCGCCGTAAGCACCATGATGGGCGGAATATCGCCATCGGCAATTGCTTTCAGCCCTTCCATGACCTGATATCCGTCCATATGAGGCATGCGGATGTCGAGTAGAACCAAATCGTAAGGTTCCGCCTGATATAGGCCGATCACTTCGCGCGGATCCGTAACGCCTTCGACGTGCAAATATCCCTCCGCCTCCAGCAGTTTTTTTAACAGCACCACATTGGTGAGGTTGTCATCAACAGCCAGAATGCGAGCTTTGAGGATACGTTCTTGAACGTCCAAAATACGGAACCTTATGCTTAAATGCTTACAGTTTAGATATGATGAATGTCCTAAATTCTAGCTATCCCTGTCAACTGAATCCTTATTGATAACTTAGGTAGGCTACTTGCATAGAGTTTACCATGCGTTCTCAGCAAAAAAATGTATTTAATAAATGATAGGCGCTTATGCCTATACTGAATCAATCTCGCGGCTTGAGCCGATTATTTTGGGGAGTTGAAAACCATGTTCGGATTGTTCGGCAAGACCGAAAAGCAAATTGAAGAACTCATCGCCAACAAACAGTTCGATGAGTTACCCACCGCGGTGATTGACGAAATCGCCAAGAACCTGATCCTTACCACCGAATTTGCCATGCCCGAATATAAGGTCACGGAGCGCCTTGAGATCATCACGGCAGAATGCGTGTTCGGTATGAACATGTTTCGCGACATGTTCGCATCCATTCGCGACATCGTCGGCGGACGCTCCAGCGCATCGCAAAAAGTGCTCAGGGATGCCCGCAAGACCTGCTTGACGGAACTGCGGCGCGAGGCCCTGATTGCCGGTGCGGATGCCGTGATCGGCGTCGATCTGGACTATTCAGAAGTATCCGGCGACGGCAAATCCATGTTGATGGTGGTGGCCAGCGGCACGGCCGTCAAAATACAGCCCAATTAAGCCTGGTTCGATAAACGCTTGTTTTTCCATCCGGCTGTGACGACCGTCGCTTTCTAAGCAAACGAATGTCATGTTAATATGCGCCCACCGTGCCCCTCCCCACACTTGGGGACCACAAATTTGCATAACGGAACCACGCCGACACATGACGCAGTCCATGTATCAGGATTATTTCGGGATTACGGAAAACCCCTTTTCCATCATTCCCAATCCCCACTATCTGTATATGAGCCAACGCCACCAAGAAGCGCTGGCCCATTTGCTGTACGGGGTCAGTGAAAGCGGTGGTTTTGTGCTGTTGACCGGAGAGGTCGGCACGGGCAAAACCACCATCTGTCGCGCCTTAATGGAACAGCTGCCCGAAAACACCGATCTGGCGTTGATCCTAAACCCCAAGCTGACCGAGACCGAGTTGCTGGCCGCCGTTTGCGACGAAATGCGCATTCCCTATCCTCAGGGCACGGCAAGCCTCAAGGATTTCTTCGATTTAATGAACCATCACCTATTGCGCGCCCATGCAAACGGACGCAACCCGGTGCTGATGATCGATGAGGCGCAGAATTTGGCTCCCGATGTGATCGAACTGGTTCGTCTGCTGACCAATTTGGAAACTGCGGACAAAAAGCTGCTGCAAATCATTTTGGTGGGGCAGCCGGAACTCAACCACATTTTGGCGACGCCCGAAATGCGTCAAACCGCGCAGCGCATCACGGCGCGCTATCATCTTGACCCATTGGGCTTGGTGGAAACCCACGCCTATATCGCACACCGCCTGAAAATTGCCGGGTTGGATGCACGTATCTTTACCAACGGCGCGGTTAAGGCCGTGCGCAAGGCTTCACACGGCATTCCCCGCCTGATCAATTCGATTTGCGACCGCGCACTTCTAGCCGCCTATGTTGAGGGCAAAAAAGAGATTGGTCGCACGCTTGCCAATCGCGCCAGCTCGGAAGTTTTGGGTACTCAGGGCTACGCACCGGGCGGGCAACCCAGCGGCAAAAGCATCTGGGGCTCGTTGGCCTTTGTCCTCGCCCTCACAGGTATTTTGCTGGTCGGCGCATTTGACCCCTATCACTGGGGCGTTAACGACAAACTTGCGCAGTTGGTTGCGCCCTTGCTGCCGCCGCCCCCAATCGAAAAGGCCAAGCAGCCCCCCCAGCCGCAACCCGAACCTGCCCCGGCACATGAACAGGCGCACGAACAGGCACCCGAACCGAAATCAGCACCGGTTACTGAAGCAGAACCTCAAACCTCCCCCGACACTCAAATACAAACCATCATGCCCGACGACGCACCGTCGCCCAGCATAGATGACGCCAACAAAGACAACACCATCACCGAGATGTCGGATGGCGATGCACCCTTGTCAGCAGTCGACGAGAAAGTTGATGTATCCAAGGCTGAAAACACCCTGATCGGTGACCTGATCCAGGCGGGCACGCCAGATCGGGCGTTTATGCAATTATTCAATTTATGGAATTTCGACTACCTCAATCTGGCGGGCCTTACCCCGTGCGACAAGGCCAAAGCGGCTGGGCTCAATTGTCTTCAGGGTCAAACGGACCCGGCTGGGCTCAAATCGATGAACCGCCCCGTGGTGGTGTCCTTCATCATGCCAGACGGCGAACGCCTCTATGGTGTGGTCTCAATCATCGAAAACGACTTAAGCGGAGAAAGCATCACCATTGATTTTGGTGACCGTGCCGTCACCATGCGCACCGCGGCCTTCCTGTTGCGATGGCCCGGCGACTATCTGGTGATGTGGAAACCCCATGACATTGTTCAACGTTCCCTCGCCTTCGGCCAGCAAGGTCAAGATGTGGTGGAGTTGCGTCGATTGCTCGCCAAGGCCGGATACCCAGATGGTGCACAAGACCTAGACGGCCAAGGCAGCATTTTTTTCGGCCCGTCTCTGCGTGATAAAGTCCAAGTGTTTCAGCAAGACTTGGGCCTTACGCCAGACGGCATCGCCGGGCCGGAAACCTTGCTGCACATTACCGGAATGGCGCGTGAAACGTTCGTCACCTCCATCATCGTTGACGGGGAGTGATTGCGTATGTCCTACATCCTCGAAGCGCTGAAAAAATCCGATGCTGAACGCAAACGCGGTACCGTGCCGACCATAGAAGGTTCACCTGCACACGCCGCCACACAAGCTGAACGTAGCCGCACCGTCCTGCCGTGGGTTGTCGCTGGCACCTTGGGGGTCGCGGTGGTGTCCTTGGCTGGACTGGTATTTTTGCGCCCCAGTATTTTCATTGCCGAAGCACCAACGTCTCAGAGTATGGCTGAGACGCCACCACCAGTCGTGATGATGGCCTCTCCCGCAATCATGCCTGAGCCAGAATCTGGGCCAGAATCTAAGCCAGAATCTGGGCCAGAACCTAAGCCTGAATTTGGGGCAAAGCCAGAACCGGCACCCGTGACCGAAGCTGCAGTTGAAGCCGCCATTGCACCTGTTGTTGAGACCCCCACAAAACCGGAACCGATGGCTAAGGCTCCCCCAAAGCCACAACCACAAACGACGCCTAAGCCCGAACGCCCACCCATTACCATTCACAGACCAACCCCGAAAGTGGCCCAGGATACTCCGCCAGTGGTGGTTGAAACGACGGCGAAAACGACGACACCCGTGCCAGAACCGGTCATGATGCCCCGTAAGCCATCCGTGATCATGGCTCCAAAAACCACGCCCGCACCAGAGCCAAAAGCGAACCCTCTGGCTGACGCCAAGACTTTTGTCGATCAAGCCTGGAGCTCCATCGACAAGGGGCTCTACAATCAGGCACTCCGTGAACTCAACCAAGCGGTCGAAATTGAACCCAACCTTGCCGATGCCTGGTTTGCGCGCGGCTGGGCCAATGAAAAATCGGGCAAGGAACTGTCCGCCATCGGCGACTACGCCCGCGCCATTGCCGCCAAGCCCGACCACGCATTTGCCTTGTTCAGCCGTGGCTATTTGAACTTGTACGTGGGCAACCCGCAGTCCGCAGTGACTGACTTTGTACGCACCCAGGGCGTGACCCAGGATCACAGTTTGCGGCTTTATAGCCATCTGTGGCTGTACCTCAGCCGCTTACGTTCCGATCAGGACGCTCTGGCGCGACTGAGCGAAGATGCCGCCCATGAGGACCTTACAGCCTGGCCGGGACCATTGGTGAGCCACTTTCTCGGTCAAACCGAAGAAGGCCGCGTCCTTGCCGCCATCGAAAATGGCGAGGCCGAAGACTCGGTTGAACGACGTTGCACAGGATATTTTTTCCTCGGCATAAGCGCCTTGAACAAAGGCGATAAAAAACGCGCACGCAGCTACTTCGAAAAAACACTGGCTACGGGTGCCGTACAATTTCGCCAATATGATGCCGCCCAGCGCGAACTGGACCGCCTCAACCTCTAAAGCTCGATTGCACGCCACGGGTATAATCACCCCAAAGGGTAGGCGCACCGCCCCGCGCGGGTGTTCCCTTGCGTCTCGCCGCACGTTAAACCACCCGTAAACCTACTCTAATAATAATCAACAGGCGAAACGCTCATGTCGACGAACCGGACAACAGTTACCCACTTCATCATCAACGCCATGCGCGAAAAGCACGGCCACGGAAACCTGACGCTATTGCTCAATGACGTTGTAACCGCGTGCAAAGTGATCTCGGACCAAGTGAACCATGGCGCACTGGTCGGCGCGCTGGGCAGTGCTGGCTCTGAAAACATTCAGGGCGAAACCCAGAAGAAACTGGACATCCTGTCCAACGACATTTTCTTGCGTTTCAACGAAGTCGGCGGCCATCTGGCTGGCATGGCATCGGAAGAAATGGACGATCCTTACGCCCTGCCAGAAGGCGCGCCACGCGGCAAATATCTGTTGCTGTTCGATCCGCTGGATGGTTCCAGCAACATCGACGTCAACGTATCGGTGGGCACCATTTTCTCGATCCTCAAATGCCCCGACGGCATCACCCACCCGAAAGTTGAAGACTTCCTGCAACCCGGCACCACCCAGGTCTGTGCCGGATACGCGCTGTACGGTCCATCTTCCATGTTGGTGTTGACCACCGGCGACGGCGTCAACGGCTTCACGCTGGACCAGAACATCGGTGAGTTTATGCTCACCCACCCGAACATGACCATCCCCACTGACACTCGTGAATTCGCTATCAACGCGTCCAACTCGCGATTTTGGGAAACCCCGGTCAAACGCTACGTCGATGAATGCTTAGCAGGCGAAGAAGGCCCGCGCGGCGAAAACTTCAACATGCGCTGGATTGCGTCGATGGTTGCCGAAGTACACCGCATCTTGGTCCGCGGCGGCATCTTCATGTACCCGATCGACGATCGCCTGCGCAAACAAGGCGGCAAATTGCGCCTGATGTACGAAGCCAACCCAATGGGCTTCATCGTCGAACAAGCCGGCGGCGTATGCTCCACGGGTCGCGAACGCATTATGGACATCCAACCCACCGGCCTGCACCAGCGCGTGCCCGTGATCTTGGGCTCCAAGAACGAAGTCGACCGTGTCATCGGCTACCACGCTGAATAAGCACTTCGCTTTCAAGCAACGACGAAACGCCGCCCCCAAGCACGAGGGCGGTGTTTTGCTTGTGACGAACCGCACTTCTATAGGTCGTGCGCACACGCTATAAGAAAACCATGACATCAACCGCCTTAACCGTGAAAGCACCCGGTCGTTTTCTGGTCGCAACCTATACGCTGACACTCATCACGTCGGCAGCGTTGCTGTTTTGGTTGCAGCCCATGATCGCCAAGTTCATTTTGCCCCGCGTCGGCGGCGCGCCGCAGGTGTGGAACACTGCGATGATGTTCTTCCAGGCGGCACTATTGATGGGTTATTTATATGCCCACCTGCTCAGCAAACGCCTGTCCACCCGTGGGCAAATTCTGATCCATATAAGCCTGTTGCTTGTATGTCTGATGTGGCTGCCCGTCGGCATTGACCCCACGTCTGTTCCGCCCAGTGATGGCAATCCCAGTTGGTGGGTTTTGAGTGCATTGGCGTTGAGCATCGGCATACCGTTCGTAATCATCTCAGGGTCTGCGCCTTTGTTGCAAACCTGGTTTTCCATGAGCGGTCACAAGGATGCAGAAAACCCCTATTTTTTATACGCCGCCAGCAATGTCGGTTCGATGAGTGCGCTGTTCGCCTTTCCCTTGGTGGCGGAACCTTTGCTCGACCTGCACGGGCAGAGTCTGGCCTGGAGTGTGAGCTTTGGCGCCCTGGTGCTTCTCAGCACCCTTTCCGGCGCCATGGCACTTATGGGGTCACCCGCAAACGCGACACCTATGCCCCCCCCCCATGCCGCCGCTGACATTTCGGCCCCCACGGCCCTGCACAAACTGCTGTGGACCGCCCTGATGATGGCCAGCACCAGCCTAATGCTGGGCATCACCACCCTTCTGACCAGCGATGTTGCCGCCGTACCCTTGCTGTGGGTGGTGCCTTTGGCGCTTTACCTGCTGACCTTCGTCATTGTCTTTGCCCGCAGACCGATCATCGGCACCGAACGCATCCTTCATTGGCTGTTGGCAGCATTGGTTCTGTTCGCGGTCATGTGGGTTTTCGGCAATTTGTCATCTTCATGGTTGCTGTTGGCGCTGACCATGCTGGTCGTCTACTTCATCACGGTTCTGGCGTGCCACGGCGAGCTGGCTCGCCTCAAACCGCACAAGGCATGGCTCACCGAATTCTACTTGTGGATGGCACTTGGCGGCGTATTGGGTGGTGCCTTCAACAGCCTGCTGGCACCGCTATTGTTCCGCGGCGCAACAGAATTCGCACAGATGATGGGCGTTGGCGTGGCTCTGATTTTGGCGGCCCGCGCCGTTTCCCGTCATGAACGACCGCGGGCGATGCTGGCGCTGGCGCTGGCGTGCGTCATTTTCCCCCTGGTGGCCGAACAGGCCGGTTGGTTGTTACCGAAAAACATTCTGGCACGCGAGCGCAATTTTTTTGGCGTGTTGAGCATCATGGAGAACCCGCAAGGCACTGTGCGGATGCTCAGTTATGGCACCACCGTGCACGGTATGCGTAATCTCACCCCTGGTCAGGAATTGGAACCTGTGGGCTATTACGGGCGCACATCGCCACTGGGTGATGTCATGACGGATTTGGCGCAACGCCCCCGTCACGGTGATGTCGCCGTGATTGGTTTGGGCGTCGGCAGTATCTCATGTTACCCCACCCAAGGGCGCACCATCACATTCTTTGAAATCAACAACGCAGTCACCCGCCTGGCCGAACAACCGGGGTTGTTTGATTTCCTCAAGGGGTGTGGATCGGATTATAGTGTTGTGCACGGTGACGGACGCCTGGGCATTCAAGCCGTGCCTGCAGCCAGCTACGACCTTATCTTTCTCGACGCCTTTTCATCCGATAGCATTCCGGTTCATTTGCTGACCCGTGAAGCGTTTCAAATCTACATTGATAAGTTAGCCCCCGGCGGAATGGTGCTTGCGCATATTTCCAACAAGCACCTCGACCTGTCCCCGGTCTTGGCGTCCATTGCCAATGACTTGGGGCTTGTGGCGCTTAAACGTCAATCCGCTGGCAACAAGGACACCCCCATGATCAATGCCCCGGCAATCATGGTGGCCGTGGCGCGCGCCCCGAAAGATCTGGGTACATTACCCAGCCAACCCGGATGGCATGCCCTGCACGCAGATCCCAGCAAACGCACCTGGACCGACAGTTACAGCAACATCCTTGGCGCATTGCGTATTTTGAAGGACTGGTAGCGCTCTCTTTCGAGCGCCCAGCATTCATCTTACTTTTAAGCTGCAAACGACACTAATCGTGATAGAGTCACATTTGCTGTACTGAAAAGGTCGGTTTTTATCGGCTCAAATATATTCTATGTACGCAGAACCTGGGGGGCGCCAGACGAGACAAGCACCCGAGGAACTATGAAACCGTTCACACTGTTACTGTGGTTATTCACGATATGTATCGCATCTTTGGGAAGCGCCAATGCGGCAGCACCTGAGGAGCCAGATCTGTTGCCTGTGCTGCAACTTGACCACATCCTTGCTCCGACCCAAGCCCGGCCTGGATCATTCACCACCGTGATGCGTCCCTTCACGCCGATTTTGGTCGTACCACGCGACTTCAACACCCCACTGGTCTGCCAACGCGCCCCCCGCGTGGCCGAAGCTCTGCTGCAATATTTCCTAAGCGCGCCCATCCCTGTGGACCGAAAACGCCACCTGGACCAAGAGACACTGCAAACGAGAACCAAAGATATGGCTATGCATGTCAATCGCGCGCTTGGCCTGAACGCCGTCAGCGAGGTCTACCTCATCGAGGGCGGCAAGGCGATGAACACCGGTGTTGCTCAACGCATGGCACAGTCCAAAGCGGCAAGTTGCGGCCCCGTCTTGAAAGAATATGAAAAGCACGTCATGGAACTGCTCAAGAAGTAAGACCGGACATTTTCCGCCCATCAAAAAATGGTGTACACACCAGAGCACCATAAAAATGATAAGCCCATCGGCTCAAAACACAATCGACACATAGGTCATTCGTTCAACTGTTGCTGGAACGACAACAGCCCCAATGTGCTTTTCGTCTGGGTCCAGGTGAAATATTCGCCACGCAGTCGTATCGTCGTTTAGTCCTCGCATCAGCCTTGCTGGATGAACAAGGGAAACTGAAAATTTATTCAGGGGCAATGCCAACCCACCGCCCAAGGCTTTGATGTAGGCTTCCTTGCGGGTCCAAATGGACAAAAAGGATCGCGCCTTCTGATCTTCTGCCACGAGGTCATAGGCGCACTGCTCGTCGGGTGAAAAAAAACGGCGGGCCAAACTGTCCGCAGCAAATACGCTTTGCACCGCTTCAATATCCGTGCCGACAGCTCCTTCAGCGATAAGCGCTACAATACCGCCGGCCCCCGAATGGCTCATATTGAAAGCGACGGCACCCGGTATGTAAGGCTTTCCATATTTGGACAGAGAAAAGCAAATTTCAGCAGGCAGTATATTTCCATAATAAGCCAAAACGTGGCGCAGCAAACCGTGGGATATAATGAAACGTCGACGGTCTTCCTCAAAAACAAATTTATTGGCGTGCCCTAGTTCTTCGTCACTGAGCACATGGGAGAGCTCCGCAGGCAATGTCAGTCCCGGATCTGGCAAGCCCCCCCACACAATCACCTCGTCAGGTGCAACACTTGCTGTTTGTTTGCAGTTCGCCACAACATCTGAAAACAAGAGTTGCTTGTGCGTTACCATGTTGTGTCTACGCGTATCATCTCTTACCCCGACCACGAGCTACAATACAATTCAATTCACAATTGCATAAAGACACACCAAAACGCAACCACTGGTATGTTCAGCGATAACTGTGCTGCGCCCTTATTTCGGATTGCTTTGTGTCATGATAAAGTGATCGACGTAGTCCCACACAATCGTGCGAACGTTATCTTTTTCCTGAAGTAACTCATGACGCGCCTGCAAAATCGGGTCCGGCGCTGTGCCACCAAGTGTTTGCATGAGACAACGGCTAAACATTGCATCGACAATGCGATCCTCGGCGCCAAACAATGCCAACATTCGAAGCGACGGTCGGTCTGAGCGACTGTTCGCAAAATCACGGATTTTGCTTTGAGCATCCAGACAGGCACTCATCCAACCGGCCGTAACGCCACCAAGTCTCAGATGCTTATGGGTTCGAAGCGTATCCGTGAATCTCTCATAGCGGTGAGGGTCCGATGTAATCGCGCAATTATCGGTCCAGGCGGCTAGCGGATCATAACTGTTTTGGCCCGGCAAATACGCCTGCCCCAGCCCCAGCCCCATATACATCTTGGTGAGCGCCCTTGCGGCAAACTTCATAGGTGTAGAGCCCGCTAGCGCAAAAAATGGCGATAAAAAAATGGCCATGTCCGGGGCCAACGTCTTATCGACTAAGGCTTTCATGCAAATAAGCCCCCCTGTCGAATGCGACAAAAGAAGCGTTTGCAGACCGGATGTCGGGATCACGTTTTGCGCAAAAAAAGACAAGTCGTGAACGTAGGTATCGATGCTGTCGATATAGCCCTTTAGGGGATCACCCAGAACTCTCTGACTGCCGCCCTGCCCGCGCAAGTCCATGATCCAAAACTCGAACCCTCGATGGGCGAATTCCTGAGAGACCTCTTCGTATTTTTCTAAAAATTCGGCGCGCCCGGGCACGACGATGACACAGCCTTGCGCCTTGCCATCCGCAGGTTGGTAACCATAGCGAATTTGAGCTCCATCAAAAGACCGAAAAGTTTCGGTCTTCACAGAAATTTTCGCAACTTGTGCAAGGTGGTATCCCGCGCGATATCACCAGCTTTACGCACAGCGTCAGAACTGCTCTCAAGACTGCCGATCACCTCATCTTTGCTCTTTGGGCAAAGCACCAGGGTTCGAAAACCATCGCCGCCATGCTCGGCAATATCCAGGGCCTCATTGTAATAATGGTGCCGCGATGCATAAGCAGCCTTGTACGCATTGCTGTAGTTGCGCAATCGCCACTTACCATAGAGACGCGACAAAAGACCGGACTTGGTCTTTCGATAGCCCCACGGTTGAGTCGGAACGACCACGATGTCCGTGCAGCCCAGCTCAATCGCCTTTTTAACCGGAATCGCAGCTCTCACATACCCATCGTTATAGAGCTCACCGCCAATGTTCTCCTTTTGGCTGCACACAATCGGCGTGTATGCGGTCGCAAGAATGGATTTCTCAAAATCCTCGCGCGGAGAATGAAGACTGCTGAACCAATGCGTTTCACCGCTGTTGGCATTCGTGGTCGATATAAGTATTTCTGTACTTGAGTTATAAACGACTTGGTCGTTGAACCTTTTCTTTTTAAGTATAAATTCTGAAATCATCCATCTGACGTTGAGAATTTCGGGAAATTTCCACAAATTCAAGCAACGTTTATCGATCGCATTTTCATAATAAATGGACTGCGCCACATCCATTTCATTGCCCAACAGGTACAGGCAATTCAGTGCCCCCGCAGATGTTCCGAGCAAAACATCAAAGCAATCTTTAAACCCCAGATTGGCCAAAGCCTCGACAACACCGCAACTGTATACCCCCCGCAACGCACCGCCTTCCAGAACCAATGCGATTTTGCGTTTGTCATTGGAGGGGCCATTTTTTCGTGCTATGAGGGCATCTATAACGGCTTTGGGATCAGTACCTAATGGCAATTAAGCCTCCATTTATAGCGGATCGTTTTTGATGCATATATTGAGGTTTGGGGGGGGAATACATGGTAGAGCTTTTAGCCTTTTTAGCTGCAATTGCAACTTTAATCTGGACACGAAAACAGGACATTGTCAGTGGTCTGGATACACCTCAGTATCGAAATTTCATATGCGACCATCTTACCAAACCCAAAAATTATTACAGGCACATCCTGCGCAGGGCCCTTCGATTCATTAACAAATACCTAGAACATGGTCCCAAAACATATTTCAGCCTTTTGTTCGTATCGCTTATTTTCAACTCGTTGATTTTTTCTATAGTGTGGGTTTTCTATGGTGATACTCAGTTTTCCCGCACCCCTTACATTGACGAAAGCACCGTACCTTGGGCAATCAACCTCATTTTTATTGCTGCTGTACTCGGGGTTCCTGCCTGCTATTACTTTTCTAAATACGGCCATGAATTTGAAACATTTGTATCCGAAAAGGTCTTTTCCGTAGGAAGCCTTGGGTTGAGAAGAGCCTTAGTCAGGTTGATGTCGACCATCATCATCTCCCTATCCATTTTATACTATTCAAACAGTATTGAGTTTGCACTCTCTGTCTTTGTTTTCGCCTTTCTGCAAATTTTTGTGGCCGGGGAGCATATGGACGAAGACGGGCTGCTCGCAGAACCATCACCTCTCAGGTTATCCATTTCAGCCCTATTCGGGCCAACGGCCCTTTTAGCGGTTGTGTTTTCGATCGTGGTTGGCAACGCCAGCGGCGCTGTCAATATCGTCATCCCCATCGTTATCTGTGTCATGTCCATCATCAGTGGGACTTTTGCCTATATCGGGGCAAAGATCAGCGCTCGCCCTCCCGGCCCCAATGCTTCTGCAGACTTGCTCGGGCGCGCGCCACTGTATTGCAGGATGTTCATCTCCATGGGCGTGCACATCGCCAACAACTACACCGGGTTTGCCATTGCCGTATCGATTGCCGCCGCCGTGCCGGCCATCATCAACACCTTTGGCTTGGGCACACTATCCGCCAACATCGCAATCTTGCTGACGGCATCAATTTTTGTCGCAGGTGCAAGGACCGTGGCTGGATCAGGGCTTGTGATCTTTGTCGTCATCATTTTCACCTCATCCATCTTGTTTGCCATCTCCCCAAAAGATTTTTTCACCACATGGGCTGTGCCGCTTATGTTTTGGTCAATTTTACCTGTGATCAATTCCATTTTCGATGCGATTACGTGGTCGATAAGCCGGATGTTCGCCAACCAAATTGTCTCTAACAATCATTCGTTTGCAGCATTCTGGATCATTATGGACGTTATCGCGTCTTTCCTGATCATCTGCGGTCTGGTGGCCATCCTGACGATAGCCCTTTCAAGCTATATGCAATGGTCATTGAGCGCGTATGGCATTTCCAACATTGATCTCGAGTACCTATTGTATATTGCCGAGACCAAGCCGTTAGACGAGGGATTATGGATCACCTTGATGCTGATCAGCACCATCATCCCCACAGTTGCCCATCTGGTCATCGTGTCCTCGGCCGGCCTGGGTCGAGCCATGCCCGCTACTTGGAAACGCAAACTTAGATTTGATGTCTGGTCGCTCGAAAACGACCGCCCCAGCGCCACAAAAGAATCTATTGGCTGGCGTCTGGCCCTATTCGACAGGACGACGGGATTTTTCGTTTATGCGGGGCTTTTTTACGCACTGGCATGGGTTGCTTATGCGGCAGTATCATCGCTCGGAAGTTCTCTGCTGTTCATCGCACGCAGCGTGATGTGATGCCCGTGCCGTGATACCCGTGCCGTGATACCCGTGCGTGATACCTGGGAAGGATCAACATCATGAACCAGCGTCAGAGCCTTTAACGCGTGCATGGTCAACCAGATAGGTTGATCTCTCGTCGATGCGCTCTTGCAGCGTGCTCATGAACTCGCGTCTTTTAAGCCCACTCTCGATCGCGGGCAAGAATTCGATGGTCACGCAGCCGGGGCGTTTTTCCATTCCATTGCGGGGCCAAAACACCCCTGAATTCAAAGCCACCGGGATGACCGGCGCAGAAACGTTGTTGTAGATGGCGGCCACACCGGGATGGTACATGCCGCTTGAGCGTGTACCCTCGGGGAAAATAACGATGTTCTGACCCTTTTCGAGACGATCGCGGGACACTTTGACCAATTGCTTAATTGCTCCAGCACCGGCTTCCCGGTTGATGGCGATAGCACCACTGCGCACCAGGTACCAACCAAACAGTGGGATAGAGAGCAGCTCTTTTTTCAGAACATACGCCGGGTCCTTCACCAGCAGATAAAAAATTCCCGTCTCCCACGCACTTTGGTGCTTACAGGCAAAAATGCACGGTTCAGCTGGAATGTGCTCAGCCCCTTTCACTTCCCAGGTGAGACCAACAGCCCACTTCAGCCCCCCGAATATGGCCCTGGACCACAGCTTGAGCGCCACTTGCGTCAGACGCCGCGAGACAAGCATCGCCGGTAAAAAGACAATAAAGATCAGCAAGGCCGACAGATAGAAGATGACGTAAAACAAAAGGGACGCGAATTTACTCATCATTATAGGTAAGCCTTTGTGTACATGGTCGGCCCCTGCATCTCAGGGGCGTTTGGCAGCGTGGGAAAATATATCCCAAATTATATCGCACATCCAAAACTCAATTTATCACATCGTGTCGATAATATTCGGAGGCAACAAATATGCGCCACCAGAACCAAGCCCTTGGGCGCTATCACAGCAACAAAAAAACCGCCCTTTTGACAAAGGCGGCGTATATCCGAAAGAATGGTGACCCCTACGGGATTCGAACCCGTGTTGCCGCCGTGAAAGGGCAGTGTCCTAGGCCTCTAGACGAAGGGGTCTCGTTGGAAGCACGCGTTAACTAAACGCTCGCAGAGGCAAAATCAAGCCCTTTGAACAGATATTTGTGTTTTTTCCGCCTCACGATGCATTTTCCCTGTAATGCGAGCATTTCAAATTTGATATTCCCGCCTTCGCTACCTCAATGGGTGGCTGCACATGGGCAACTTTACCGCTAAACTGCGCGCCGGAAACTGCATCGCAATAAGGGGGAGTATATCCATGCTCAAAGGTAAAGTTCTAATCGCTCAAGGTGGCGGCCCAACGGCCGTTATCAACCAATCTCTTGTCGGAGCGATTCTCGAATCGCGTAAATTCCCCGGCATCGAACATGTCTACGGTGCCTTGCACGGCGTTTCTGGCATTGTGAACGAGGATTTCCTCGATCTCACCAAAGAATCCACCGCCAATCTTGAGGCTGTTGCCGCAACGCCCTGCTCCGCGCTGGGATCGACCCGCGACAAGCCCGACACAAAATATTGCCAGGAAATTTCCAAGGTCCTCAAAGCCCACGACATCGGCACGTTCTTTTACATCGGCGGCAATGATTCGTCTGACGCCGCGCGCATCGTCGCGGAACATGCTGAAAAATCAGGCCACGACCTCACCTGCATCCATATTCCCAAAACCGTCGATAATGACCTGATGGTTAACGATCACACCCCGGGCTTCCCGTCCGCGGCCAAGTTCGTCGCCTCGGCATTCGCCGGCATCAACCAGGACAACGCCGCGCTGAAGGGCGTCTATGTCGGTGTGCTGATGGGCCGTCACGCGGGCTTCCTGACTGCCGCCGCTGCGGGCGCGCGTTTGTATGACGGCGATGGTCCGCATCTGATCTATTTGCCGGAACGCACCTTCAACATGAACAACTTCGTCAAGGACGTGAAGCGCGTCTACGACAAGTATGGTCGCTGCGTCATCGCGGTATCGGAAGGCATTCACGACGCCAAGGGCTCCGCCATTGTCACCAAAATGATGAAGGACGTCGAAAAAGACGCTCATGGCAACGTGCAGCTTTCAGGCACCGGTGCGTTGGCCGATCTGCTGTGCGACCAGATCAAAGCCAAGACCGGCATCACCCGCGTGCGCGGCGACACATTCGGCTATCTACAGCGTTCGTTCCTCGGGTGCGTGTCCGACGTCGATCAGATCGAGGCCCGCGAAGTCGGCGAGAAAGCTGCGCAGTTCGCCCATTTCTCGGGGCGCAAACACGGCACGGTGACGATCCACCGCACCGGCGACTACGCGATCGAATACAAACTGTCGCAGATCTCCGAAGTCGCCGCCCTGACCAAGGTGATGGCGCCGAACATGATCAACAAGGATGGCAACAACGTCACCGACAAGTTCATGAAGTATCTGACCCCGCTGCTCGGCTCCGACGGTTTGCCCACCGTATCGCGGCTCGACCGTTCCAACGCGGTACCGAAAATTTTGGCGAAGAAAAAGAAGTAAGCTTCGTCGTTTCACGCATACGAAGGGCCGCTCATTTGTAGCGGCCCTTTTTGTTGTGTGAGTATTATCAAGACGGGGTGATGTTCTCGTCATCTTCCCACTCATCGCCTTCATCCTTACCGCCGTGAGCAGCGCTGAGAATGTGGCGTAGCGCCACCGAGGTGACAATAGTGGTGACGATGGCCATCACCACCACAGCAGAAAAGATGTTGGCGACCACCGGGTCGGACGCATCCGTGCCGTTCACAGCGGCAAACAAACCAGCCTTCAGTGCGATGTCCGCAATCACCAGTTCGACCGCACCACGCGCGCTCATGCCCATGCCGACCGCAAGACTGTCACGATTGCTAAACTGGCATGCGCGCGCTATTGCGCCCGACCCGACGATCTTACCGATAAACGCAGCAGCTATCAAAAGGGCGAGGAACAACGGCACCTCGTAAAACGCTGTCAGTTTGAGGTTCAGTCCCACCGATGCGAAAAACACCGGGGCTAAAAAACCCAGCGTGGTGGCACTGATCTTCGATCTGACGGTGATGTAGGTGGCTTTGTCCAAAACCCGCCGCCCAACGAACATGCCCGCCACGAACGGACCCAAAATAAAATGCAGCCCCATCGCCTCGGCCAACACCGCGGCAGCGAACGCGGCGATGAGAATGAGGGAGAAATCGAATTCCTTTTCCTTGATGTGACTGAGCAAGATTGCCCCCTTGGGAAAGCCGTAAATTCCGACCAAGATAGAAATAGCGAAGAAGCTGACAATATCGAGGCCCAACTCCGCCACGTCCTGGATACCGACACTGCCCTCTCCGCTGATCAACCCGGTGAGAAGCGCTAGCAGCAACAGACTCAGTACATCATCGAAAACGGCCGCGGTGACGATCACTTGCCCCACCGGGGTGTTGAGCTTGCCCAAATCCATCAGCACGCGCACCGACGCCGGCACAGCGGTAATCGCCAACGCGGTGCCGATGAAGAAACTCTGCGCGATCTTCAACGGACCTTCTGGCAAAAACAGCCAGCCCAGCCCAAAGCCCAGCATCAAAGGTAAAAACAAGCCGCCCAATGCCACCAAAAAAGCGGTCATCGAATACTTCATGATTTTGTGCGGCTGCATCTCGATGCCCGCCAATAGCATCAGGAAAAACATGCCCAAATTGGTGATGGCGATGAAGATGCCATTGTGCGTCAGATCACCGATAAAGGGATGTGTAGGGGCCATTTGGGCACCGATCGCACCCAACGCGATCCCCCCCACCAACTCGCCGATCAACGCCGGTTGGCCCAACCTTTCGACGGCGATGCCAAAGGTACGCGTTACGACCAACAGCACCAAGAGCACATAAAAAAGGTCCATAATATTAATGATAGTCTTACAACAGGGCAGCGTCTATCCCGATCCCCCCCTGATGGGTGGCTGTTCATTCATTTGAATGCCATTTATTGCCACTGGTTTATCTGCATCGAATCGGTCATCGTATGGTTATGGGTAAAACACCGCCTCTGAATCGACGGAACGCCGTTGTGGGCCAGAAACAAGACACCGAACAAACGCCGCCGAATTTGAGGACCGCTATCCTCAAGCAACGCGAAATGCTGACCTCGTTGATCAGTCGCGCCATGCGTAAGTTGTCGCGTGAGTGCGTCGCGCTGATGCATGACCGAGCAGCTATGGAGCAACGCCTCACCCAGGCGTTGGATGAAATCCCTTACTGCAAACATCTGTATGTAATGGATGCCGACGGCGGGCAAATTGTTGCGAACATCACACGACACGGACCCGACCTGGAACACTTTGGCCGCAATCGCTCCAAGCGACCTTATATGCAGGGTATTCTTGGCACCACCAATTTTCGCCTGTCAGAAGCCTACATCAGCCGCAATTCCAAACGCCCGTCGTTGACCGCCATCCGCGTGATCCGCGATAAGACAAATGCCCATGTCGGATTTCTTGGAGCGGACTATGACCTCAGAGAATTGCCTGCGACCCAAGGGGTGTATGCAGAACCCCAAGACTGGCGCCAAATAAAGGGGGACCCTTCCATACGTGGAAACCTGTTTCAGCAACACCGGGTCGAAAGCAGCATTGATGGATCTATTGATGACGTCTTATCATTGATGACGGAACTGATGACGCATCACGGCGTTTTTCACGGCAAAATTCACTTTTCCAGCAGCCGCGCCACCATCTGGCTGGTGGATAACCCGTATTGCTATCGCATTCTCAACGTTGAGGATTTGACGGACCCCGATACCTGTCTGGCCTACCCGCATCGCGACTACACGGATCTCGCGATCGTCCCCGCAGAGGACATCGCCAAAATATTCCAAATGTTTCGAGAATTGCGTTTTGCCGACGAAAACATTTATCTGCGCGCAGGCTCGATCAACGTCTGTAACGCCATGGTCGCCTTGAATTTTTCCTGCGACGGATCACACTACATCCGCTACGACGAATTTCTCAAAAACGGCCTTGAGTTTTGGTTCGGCAATTTGACCTAGAAATAATCGCAAAGCATTTCCCTCTATAACCAAAGGGAAAATTTAAGCTCAATCTAACAAGAGAGATTTCGGAAATTTAATTTTAATCTTGGTGCCACTATTTTCGGTGCTGACGATGCTGAGTTTTCCACCAAGACCGGCAACGATGCCGTTCACAATAGATAGCCCCTGCCCCGTGCCCACATCTCCATGCGGCGACACTGTCGTTAGGTTTGCGTGCGTAACTTGGTTAATTTGTTCCTGTGTCATGCCCACGCCAGAATCGCGCACCACCATAATGAAGGTATTGTCCTTGGGATCGACCTCGGTCTGAATTTGAACTCTGCCACCGCTGGGAGTGAACTTGATTGCATTGGAAACCAAGTTCATCACCGCGCGGTAAACCTCTTGAGGGTCGCCTTCCAACTGAGGACATTTTTTGTCGATTTTCGCGGCAAGTCGAATGCCACGCTCTTTCGCCTGGGGTGCAAACAGGTCATGGATTTCATCGACAAGATCGGAAACGTTAAAGACCTTATCCGGCTCTTTTGTCTTCTCACCACCAACGTGTTCGCCCAACAGGCCGTTACAGATTCCAAGCAAGCGGTGAGCACTCCTATCAAGAGTTTTGACACATTGGTCGTAGGTCGTATTCCCCAAAGGCCCCGCGACTTCGTTGGTGATCAGGTTCAAACAGCCCAACATAGCCGACAATGGGTTTTTAATGTCGTGGACAATCTGTCCGATATTTTGGTGGTGCTGCGTTGCCATCTGGGCCTGGCGTGTGATCGCTTCTTCAAGAGCCGTTTCTGCAGCTTTTAAAGCTTGTTTTGCATTTTTTGTATCTGGCATGTCTATCCATAGTTTATTTGCACAGCATCGCCACTCACCGCGTTGCGAACAGCGAACCAAGTGCTCGGGCCATTTTGCACATATTTTTCATCATCTTAATAAGCTCGACAGAGACACCGTAAACTTCCATAGAGGACTTCACAACACATGCATCTAAATTGTAATACGAAATAGCTTCGTGTACTACTTTTCCCACGCTGCGACCGCATCATCGACCATCAACTGTACGGATTCATATCCGTTCCATACATTCTTGCGCAATCGCCCGACAAAATGAAACGGCGTGCCGCCATGCTTCATCAAGGCTGCGCCCAGGTCCGTGTCAAAAGCGCGAAAGGCAATTGCGGTCAGCCGTCCCTGTCCGCCTTCGCCCGACAACACCAGACGGATGTGACTTTGATCGGCCCCCACGGGGTCAGCCTTAACGATGATCGCGTCTTTGATGCAAAAGCGCGGTTCAGGATTGCCGGCACCAAACGGCCCAACCTGTTCCAGCTTGCTGACCAAATGCATGTTGGCCCCCGCGACGCCCGTAGTGCTGTCGATGTAAAGCCCCGGCGGTGGCGGGTTGTCGCCGATGTCGTGGCCGATGCGCTCACTCAGAAAGGCTTCCAGTTGCGATAACTTTTCCCGTTCGAGCGTGAACCCTGCGGCCATAGCGTGACCACCGCCCTTGACCAATAAGCCTTCCTGACGTGCCGCAATGATGACAGCCCCCAAGTCGACGCCAGAAACAGATCGTCCCGACGCGGTACCCTGCGGCCCATTCCAACTGATCACACAGCTCGGTCGATTGTATTTTTCTTTCAAGCGTGAGGCGACGATCCCCACCACACCCGGATGCCAGCCTTCGCCATGAGCGATGACAATGGGGCCTGGCTCATTTCCGCCCAGATGCGCCTCGACCTGAGCCACGGCCTCATCCTGCACCGCAGCCTCAATTTCTTGGCGGTCCGTGTTAAAATCGTTCAGACGCTGGGCCAACGCCAATGCCTCGCTTTCATTGTGTGTAGACAGCAGCCGTGTCCCCAGGTCCGACTGACCTACGCGTCCGCCCGCATTGATGCGCGGTCCCAGCACAAAGCCCAAGTGATACGCACCGGGTTTTTCCTTAATCCCGGCAACATCGGCCAGCATGCGCAGGCCCGCATTCTTCCGCGAAGCCAGCACCTTCAACCCCTGCGCCACCAGCGCCCGGTTGACGCCGGTCAGCGCCACCACGTCGCATACGGTGCCCAACGCCACGATGTCCAACCAGCTCATCAGGTCCGGGGCGTTACGGTCCTCATACCATCCCGCGTCGCGCAGGTGGCGATTGACCGCAACCACGACCAGAAACGCAACCCCCACCGCCGCCAACTGAGTGTGGGGGCTTGCATCGTCAAGGCGGTTAGGGTTCACCACAGCAAACGCCTTTGGTAGGCGAGCCTCGCCGGCGTGATGGTCGACCACGATCACATCCAGTCCTGCGTCATGGGCGACATCCAATGGGTCAAACGACGTTTGGCCGCAATCGACGGTGATGACCAACGACGCGCCTTCACCTTTCAGCTTCAACAATGCTGGCGCGTTGGGGCCATAGCCTTCTTCCAGGCGGTCCGGGATGTACACCCGCGCCTTGGCACCTACGGCTTCGAAAAAGCGCATCAACAACGCCGACGAGGTGGCGCCATCAACGTCATAATCGCCAAAGATGGCAATGCCCTCGCCACTTTGCACCGCTGCGGCGATGCGTTGGGCAGCCTTGTCCATGTCTTTCAGGTGATCGGGGTCGGGCAACAAGGTCTTGAGTTTGGGTTCAAGGAACGCATTGGCCGTATCCACGTCCAACCCACGCGAGGCCAGCACTCGCCCCACCACCTCGGGCACATGCAACCGCTGACTCAAGGCCAAAGCCTGACGCTCATCGGTTGCTTTGATCAGCCAGCGTTTGCCCGAAAGCGATAGCTTACCGCCGTCGAAAAACTCAGAAACAGTCGAACCGGGACCGGAGCGATAGGGGCGCATGGTTCGTTCCCTGCCCCTGCTCTTAGGTGTTTTCGATGCGGATCATGCGCGGCGGTTCAGCCACCATGTCCAGCGCGGCGATGGCCTCGAGCGCCGCCATCATATTCGCTTCCGACGTTTCATGAGTGGTCAGCACCACGGGCACGGGCTCGCCGGGTTCACGCACCCGCTGGATCATCGATTCCATCGACACGCTGTGATCGCGCAATGCCGCCGTCACATCGGCAAACACGCCCGGCGCATCAACCAACATCAAACGCACATAGTATGCGCCGACATGCTCGTTCATGGAACGGGTCGGAACGCTCTTCAGTTCGGCAACAGGCACCGAGAAGGTCGGAATGAAAACGCCCCGGGCAATGTCGCAAATATCGCCAACGACAGCAGACGCCGTCGGCAACTCACCCGCCCCGCGACCGACCAGAACCAACGTGTCGATGGCGTCGCCATCGATCACCACGGAATTGAACACGCCCTCAACCTGCGAGATTGGTGCGCTCAGTGGCACCATGGTCGGGTGCACGCGTTGCTCCACCGTGCCGTTGTGGCGAGACGCCACGCCCAGCAGCTTGATGCGATAGCCGAGTTCTTCGGCAAATTGAATATCGACGGCAGAAACGTGCGTGATGCCTTCGACATGCACATCCTTGAAATTGATTTCCACACCGAACGCCACCGACGCCAGGATCGCCAATTTATGCGCCGCGTCCACGCCTTCGATGTCGAACGTCGGATCGGATTCGGCATATCCCAGGTCTTGCGCATCTTTCAGCACATCGGCAAAATCACGCCCTTCCTCACGCATCGTGGTGAGGATGTAATTGCACGTCCCGTTCAAGATGCCTTGAACCTTGGTGATGTGATTGCCTGCCAGAGATTCACGGATCGATTTGATGACCGGAATTCCACCCGCAACAGCAGCCTCAAAGTTGAGGCTCACGCCATTAACCGTCGCCAGCTTATCCAAAGCCGCACCGTGGTGTGCAATCAAAGCCTTGTTGGCAGTAACCACATGGCGGCCCGCGGCCAGCGCCGTTTCGACAACCGTCTTTGCAATGCCTCCTGAGCCGCCAATCAGCTCAACCAGCAGGTCGGCATCTGAGTTTTGCGCCATGTCGACAGCATCGCCAAACCACTGAAACCCCGAGACATCGAAATCCAGACCATCTTTAGACAGTGCCGACACAGCGCTGATGACGACCGGGCGACCGCAGCGCTTGGCGATAACATCCGCATGGTCCTGCAAAACCTTTACGGTTCCGCCCCCCACCGTACCAAGTCCGGCAATGGCTACTTTAAAGGGTTCGCTTGAGACGTTATTGGGCGTCATAATTACTTGGCCTCCGTGCGGCGTTTTTCTGCGTCTTCGAGTACATTTTGATAATTGTCCATAAAGGACTTGATCGAACGAATGGCCTGGCGCGTGCGGTGTTTGTTTTCCACCACAGCCAAGCGCACAAACTTGTCTCCATGCTCACCAAAGCCGATGCCCGGCGCGACGGCAACCTGGGCTTCGCGCAACAACAGCTTGGAAAATTCCAAAGATCCCAAGTGCGCGAACGCAGGTGGCAACGGTGCCCAGGCGAACATGGTCGCGGGCGGGCTGGGCACATCCCAACTGGCACCGGCAAGTCCGTCGATCAGAATATCGCGGCGCTCCTTGTAAAGCTGGCGAATGTCCTCAACGCAATCCTGCGGGCCATTGAGCGCGGCGGCGGCGGCAACCTGAATGGGCGTGAACGCACCGTAATCCAGATACGATTTGATCCGGGTCAGCGCCGCAATCAAACGCGGGTTGCCCGCCGCAAAACCGATGCGCCAGCCGGGCATATTGTAAGTCTTAGACATAGACGTAAATTCAACACACACATCTTTCGCGCCCTTGACCTGTAAGATGGACGGCGGCGGATTGTCGTTGAAATAAATTTCCGAGTAGGCGATATCCGACAACACATAGATCTGGTGATAACGGCAGAAATCTACCACCGCCTCATAAAAGGCCAGATCGCAGATCTCCGACGTCGGGTTGTTGGGATAGTTGATCACCAACATCGACGGCTTGGGTACCGAGTGATTGACCGCACGCTCCAAGCCTTCGAAAAATTCCGGTCCCGTCGACACCGGCACGTTGCGCACCGACGCACCCGCAATGATAAAGCCGAACTGATGGATCGGATAGCTGGGGTTGGGAACCAAGATCACATCGCCGGGGCTGGTGATGGCACTGGCGAGATTAGCCAGGCCTTCTTTTGAGCCGAGCGTGACGATGGCTTCTGTTTCCGGATCAATGGATACGTCCCAGCGTCGCTCATAATACGCAGACAAGGCCTTGCGCAACCCCGGAATGCCGCGGGAATTCGAATACCCGTGGGTTTTCGGATTGCGCGCCGTCTCCACCAATTTTTCAACAATGTGCGCGGGCGTCGGCTGATCGGGGTTGCCCATACCGAAATCGATGATGTCCTCACCGGCGGCGCGGGCGCGGGCCTTCATCTTATTGACTTCAGCGAAGACATAAGGGGGAAGGCGGCGTATGCGATGAAATTCCTGTTCCATAAGCTGGTTCTGCCAGAAGGTTAGAGTTCAAACAAGTGCATTTGTTGTGTCGGGCGGCAAGACGTGCGTGGGATGATCTTAAATCGGAAACGCCGCCGTCCCAACTTCGAGACGGCGGCGCCGGAAATCCCCGGATCGTCGCCCGCTATTAAGTGGCGGCACCCGCCAAATAAAGCTCAACCCGGCGGTTACCCGCCTCGCCCGATGGCATGACTTCAATGAACAACGGTTGGGCGTCGGAAACAGCCTGAATTTCAAGAACCTCAGCCGGAAGCCCCATCGTTTTCAAAGTGGTGCCAATGGTCGCCGCGCGGTTCATAGAAATCTCAAAGTTCACCATCTGATGCTTGATGTAATCCATGTCCTTGGTGCGGGAACTGGCATGGCCAACCACGACAACGCGCCCGCCACGTTCTTTTTGCAACTGAATGACAGCACCAAGTATCGAACGGTCACGCTGGTCCAAATTGGCTGCATTGTTGGCAAAGTGGATCGTCGCCACACGCAACATGCCGCCCACGTTCACAGGTCCCGGCACAGGCGTTGTGGTCGCCCCCGGACTGGGGAACTTCGCACTCGAGGAACGGGTTGCCTGAGACGGTGCACCCTGCAAGCTCATCAACGGCTGAGGGGCCGGTTCAGCCATGGATTCCATGCCGTCTGCCGTGATCACCACGGTCTCAAAACCATCAGTACCGTACGCTGCCATGGCATTCGTCGGCGGGAATTCGAATGGTGCTGGCGGCGTCATTGGTGCGTTTGAGGTCGGTGCGGTCATAGCCTGCGGCGCATCGCCGGGCATGGCTGGCATCGGCGGCGGCATCGAACCCTCGGCTATCTGAGCAGGCATCGGCGCGGGCATCGACGGCGATGGTGCAGACATCACGGGCACGGTTGGCCGCGGCGCTGGCACTGGTGCCGACATTGGCGCAGGTGACGCACTGGCAACATCGGCATTCTGCGTCAAAACGTTGGTCGGCGCCCCTTGGCGTTCGATCGCCGGGGTCGCATAATTCCCGGCCACCTGGGCCGCTGCCAATCCACTGGGGGCAGATGAGATGCCTTGCGCAGGCGTCTGTGCAGGCGGCGGTGCATTTGGATCAGCAGCCAGCCCCTTGTTTTCACCGTTGCTGTCCGTCACCGTCGGCATTCCGCTACCGGCCGCCTGACTGTCGCCAGCAAAGAAATCCGTGGTTTTTTCATACCAAGACACCGGATTGATCGCATCGGGAACGGAAGAGCACGCGCTCAGCGCAAGGCCCATCACCGCTGCGGACGCAACCCCGCGAAACACGCTTGCCCGCAATCCCCTTGCGCGTGTCCATCGGGCCTCAGACTTATTTCGTACGTTCGACGCATCCATTGTAGGAAGTCCCCAAATACCTGAATTTCCATTTATTAATGGCACACTGAACCGAATTTGTTAAGAATTTAACGCACACTTCGTTTATCATGCGTAAACTGCTATGACTTAGGTCTCAACTAAGATGAAAGACGAGAAGGTCTTCCCATGCCAGATGAACGCTCAGGTGAACGTCCTAGCGCCTCCCAGCATAAGTCCTCTGACGCACCTCTTGGCAAGCTAGATGAGCTTCCCGTTATCTTGGCCGACGTTGCGACACGCTCGCAAAACATGATCCGCGATTTCAACGAGCGCCACGCCAACAATCCAGAATGGCAAAAAACCGCACGTTCGGAGATCAATCTCAGTGAAGTGGTCGGCTTACCTGAAACGTTTGCCGAATTAAGCCGCAAAATGATTGCGGAGCCCGAGCACATGGCTCGCGCGCAGATGAAGTTCTGGGAAAACGGTCTCAAGCTGTTGGGATATTTCAACGCCCGCCTTGCCGGTGAAAGCCCAGCCCCCATTGCCAAGCCCGTACCCGGCGACAAGCGTTTTCTTGGTCCAGATTGGAGCGAAGACCCCTATTTCGACGTTCTCAAGCAGCAGTATCTGCTGTTCACATCATGGATCGAAGACCTGGTTGATGGCGCAGACGGCCTTGCCCCACACGACCGCCAAAAGGCCCATTTCTTCACCCGTCGGCTAACCGACGCCATGGCCCCCACTAATTTTCTGCTGACCAACCCCGAGGCCTTGCACAAAACCATTGAAACCCGTGGCGAAAATCTAATCCGCGGGCTGGAAATGGCCATCGAAGATATGGAAAGAGGCTGTGGCCGCCTGTCCGTGCGCACCACCAAAGAAGACGCCTTTATCATTGGCAAGGACCTCGCCAACACGCCCGGAAAAGTGGTGTTCCGCAACGATTTAATGGAACTGATTCAGTACACACCCACCACCGACAAAGTGCGCAAGACACCCTTGTTGATCGTGCCGCCATGGATCAACAAGTTCTATATTCTCGATCTTGGCGCAGACAAGTCCTTCATGCGCTGGGCAGTCGAACAAGGCCACACTGTATTCGCCATTTCCTGGGTAAACCCCGACGAAAATCTCAAGGACAAGGCATTCGAAGACTATCTGATCGAAGGCCCGCTGGCTGCGCTCGACGCCATCGAGAAAGCCACCGGAGAACGCGAAGTCAACGCCATTGGCTATTGCATCGGCGGCACGCTTTTGGCGACGGCCCTGGCGCACCTTGCCGCCAAAGGACAAAAAGACCGCATCAAGTCCGCGACGTTCTTCACCACCCTGCTGGATTTTTCCGACGTCGGCGAGTTGTCGGTGTTCATCGACGAGGGGCTGGTTTCACGCCTTGAAGAACACATGAAGGACAACGGCATTTTGTCCGGGCGCGAGATGGCCTCGACGTTCTCGTTGCTGCGCGCCAACGACCTGATCTGGTCGTTCGCCATCAACAGCTATCTGTTGGGCAAGGACCCGCGTCCGTTCGATATTTTGCATTGGAATTCCGACAGTACAAATATGCCCGCCGCCATGCATGCCTACTATCTGCGCAATATGTATCTGGAAAACCGCCTGCGCGAAAAAGGTGGTATCACCATTATGGGCGAGCCCATCGACCTGTCGTTGGTCAAAACGCCAAGCTACTTCCTCGCCACCAAGGACGATCATATTGCACCGTGGAAATCGGTTTATGAAAGCGCCACCCTGTTCAACGGACCGGCAAAATACGTGTTAGCCGGATCAGGGCATGTGGCGGGCGTGATCAATCCGCCCAAACGCAAAAAGTATACACACTGGACCAACACCAAAAAGCCAGCCTCGGCCAGCGCATGGTTCGAAGGTGCATCCCAGCACCCCGGATCGTGGTGGAACGACTGGAACAAATGGGCTGCACGTTACGCCGGAAAAAAAGACCAAAAGCCCCGCACCCCCGGCAAGGGCGCACTCAAGGCGCTCTGCGATGCACCCGGCACATATGTTTTGAAACGGGGCAAGTGATCATATGGCCGACACACCTGATGCTCCGCCCGCCCAAAATGATTTGGTCCAACCGACCCACAAAGCTCTGCTGAAGGCCGCGGAAACGCATATTGTCGCTTTGCAGGAAGACAACGAGGCCCTTAAGGCCGACCTCAACAACATGATCGAGGCCCAGGCGCTTGAAACAGAACAGATGGTGCAGATGTCCGAGCAGCTGTGGAAGTTGGAAGAAACACTGATGTCCACGACCGAGGAAAAAGACCTCGCGCTGATGATGCTGCAAAATCTCAAAAGCAACGTCGACCGCATCCGCAGTTATGCGGAAGACACGCTGTCCTCGGTCAAGGAAAACAAGGCCACCCGCCTGACCATGGCGGCACAGGTGTACGAAATCAAATCGATGGTCGATACGCTGGATCTGAAAAAGAAAGACTAATCGTCACCGCATACGACAAAGGGCGGTGCACGACGCACCGCCCTTTTTTTGTTGCACCACCCATGCTCACGAGAATTTTTGGCGCAGACCTTCAAGTTCGTGATCGACGCTCATGCATTGTTGCGAAAACTCTTCGTCCGAAATCATCGGATTTTTCACGCACGTAAACGAAAACAGACTGCTGTCGTCAGGCAGTGCCATCACGCGTGCCGGCCAGGTCGCCATCTGCGACTTGTCCGGCCCGGCCATCATGTCCAACACCCCGGTATCTGCGTTGGCGCGCATCACGAAATATATTTCACCGCCGCCGGTCATCACCTTGTAGTCATCGCCATCGCGCTTCACTTCGGTGCAAAAATTGGTCGCCCAATCCGGCAGGTTTTCAATGTTCGATAAATAGCCATACACCTGATCGTAATTTGCGTTCAGGTGAACGGTTTTGGTCGATGTTTTCATCATAACGCTCCGCTTTGTTTGTTCAATTTCACTGCTCCCCTTATACTGACAGCCTACTGACATCGTGGTGTCAGCAGGGTTGAGGTAAAAGTGAGTTATGAGCCGTCGATCAGACAGACTGTTTCGCATCGTCAATTTTCTGCAGGGCCGCAGGCGTGCGGTCACGGCGGCGCGCATTGCCGACGAGTTCGGTGTAACGACACGCACGATCTATCGCGACATTCAGGATTTGATGATGTCCGGCGTCCCCATCACCGGTGAGCCCGGGGTTGGCTATGTTCTGGACCGTTCGTTCACCCTGCCCCCGGTTCAGTTCGATACCGAAGAACTGGAATGCCTGACCCTTGGCCTGTCCATGGTCTGCAGCTGGACCGACGAGGCCACGGCATCGACCGCTCGCCAAATCATGGGCAAGGTCAAGGCGCTGTTGGGCGAACGCCAGCGCGAAGCGCTTCAAGGGGTTGCTTTGTTTGCCCCACACAGCGCCCAGAAAATTCCCTGGAGCATTGATTTCAGCGCCGTGCGCCGCGCCATCCGCACGCGCCAAAAACTGGAAATCAGCTACGAGGATGAGCATGGTAAAGTCACCAAACGATCCGTCCGCCCACTCGCCATGGCCTTTTTCGGGTCCGTCTGGTTGATGTTGGGATGGTGCGAATTGCGATCCGGGTTTCGTAACTTTCGCTTGGATCGCATCCGGCATATGACGCCACGACAGGAAACGTTCCGCGATGAACCGGGCAAGCGGCTGCATGATTATCTCAAGCATATCCCGTTCAAAGACAGCTTGCGCGACTGACGAACCATTTGAGGTAATCAGGAAAGCGTGCGATCAGCCGGGAATTTGAGCAACACGGTCGTTCCCTTGGCGATAGCGCTGTCGATCTCCAGGGTTCCGCCATGCATTTCCATCAACTGCCCTGCCAACGGCAAGCCCAGTCCAGTACCTTCGTAGCGTTTATTCAAGTGTTGACCGTCGACCTGACCGAAGGGCTTGAGTGCAACTTCAATATCTTGTTGCGTCATGCCGATGCCGGTATCTGAAATCATCAAGCAGGTTGCGCCATCTTCAATTTTTGCTTCAACGGTGATCGTTCCATTGTGAGTGAACTTGATTGCGTTGCTAAGAAGGTTGAGCAAAACCTGTTTGATCCGCATGCGGTCGGCACGAAGTATATAGCCAATACTGCGGTCAAGATTATTGCGCAATTCATTGCCGTTTTTGTTCGCCCGGTCCTGAAGCATGGTGAGGACTTCAGCGGTTTCACGACCGAGGTTAACCTCCTCCTCATCCAATGTCAGCATGCCCGCCTCAATCTTCGACAGGTCCAAAATATCGTTCACGATATTCAAAAGGTGGTGACCGCTAGAGGTAATAAAAGAAGCATATTCACCATAAGTATCAGGCAGTTTTCCCATCACGCCCGATGTCATCATTTCCGAAAAACCGATAATGGAATTCAAGGGTGTGCGGAGCTCATGGCTCATATTGGCGATGAAATTAGACTTCGCCCGATTGGCTGCACGCGCTTCCATCATGGCCAATTCCAAATTGTGTTCGATCCGCTTGCGGTCGGTCAAATCCACAGCTACGGCCTGAAAGTGTGTGATGTTTTCTTGCTCATCGAAAAAGGCCCGATTGTTCCACCGCAACCAGCGTGCCTCACCTGCCGCATTCTTGGCCATGTGCTCGAACACATAGGCTGGTTTGTCGGATTTGCAGTCCCCCAACAGCTTCAACACCACTTGACGCTCTTCGCGCGGGACGTGGTCGATCCACTTGCGACCAACCCACGCAGAGGGTGGGCCGCCGAAAAAGTCTGCCAGCGCTTGATTGACGAACACTTCCGTCGTATCCGGCAAAAATCGATGGATCAGCTGCTCTTCGCTTTCCACCAATTCACGATAATGAGACTCGCTTTCACTTAGCGCGCTTGTGCGTGCTTCCAAACCCGCGACCATCCGGTCATAGGCTAACGCCAAGGTCCCAAGCTCGCCCGTATGATAAGCCAATTCGGAGCGTGCGGTAAAATCACCCTCTTCCACTTTTTCAGCCAAAATGGTCAGCTTATGGATTGGGTCGAGCACCAGCACGCGTGCCCCAAGCCACCCCAACAACAAAGATGCCCCCGCGATGGTCAGCAAAATTCTCAGACGCAAATAAAGGTCCTGCATCGTTTCCGCCAACACCGAGTCAAGGGGTACAAAGGAAGCTATGTACGCTCCTCCCGGGATACGGGGGATCTGTGCAAAGCTGGCAAGCACCTGTTCACCATTTTCATCTGTAAACTGCACAGCCCCTGTGGTCTTGCTTAAAATATGCTGACCCAACGCATTGTTTTCAAGAGACGAACCAACCTTAAACAGTGCTGAAGGATAGCTGGCCATAACCGCACCGCGACCATCAAACACCACCATTTTCTGGTCATCGTGGCGGGTGATTTTGGCCATGTAGTCGCCTAGCCAGGATAAGCTTAGACCGTTGTTCAGCGTTCCCGTAACGTGCCCATCCACATCCAGAAGAGGTAAAGAAAAAACCAAAACAGGCTTGCCGGTCAAAACGCCAAATTTCAACGGGCTGATGGCAAACGCCTTGGTTTCAAACGCCTGAATGATGTTTGGGGAGTTTTTGACATTTTTGGGGTGAGTTAACACCCCAGAACTGCAGACGATATATTTGTCGACATTGACCAAAGAAAAATTGGTGTACTTGGAAAATTTTGCAGCGACGTCATGCAGAACCCGGGTGCATGAAAACAAGTTCCGGCCCTGGACCTCATCCGTTACCGCTAGTCCTGACAAGAGTTCTTCGGACGAGCCGATCAGGTCGTTGATTTTATTGATGGCCTCACGCGTCGTTCCGCTAAGGTCATGAGTAACCTCATCGATCCTGCGCTTTTGTTCTTTGGAACTGTTGTAAAGATCAAAGCCGGCCAAAGGAACCATGACGGCCAGGATCAACATAAACAACCTGACACCAATGCTTTTGAACGTGGGAGTCCTGAGCGTCATCCCTGTTCACCTTTTTCCTTCACCAATATGTAAAGGTTCGCTCGCTGAGGAGCATTTTGACACACCATCAATAAATTCTTTCGTCTAAATCTACGGCACGTCAACGCTCTGACTGAAGAGCTTGACGCTTTCTATTTTGAATACCTATTCAGGTGCTTGCGCATAAACAGTGCGGCGCGGGAGACGGCATCTTTTGATGCTAAATCATCCGCAAATGTACGTACGTTTCGGGGGCGAAAATCAAATCCGCGACCGACGCCCGGATAGGTAATCAGCGTAACATCATGTCCCCGGTCCAACATGGATTTGACTGCCGTCTCGATCGACCGCTTGCGCTGATACTGTTCATGCTCACCAATGAAAATCATCGCTGGAATGCGAAGGTCATCCGCTTGGGTTGCATAGCGATAAACTTGTTCGGGTTCCGGGGCGTTGGGGTCTTGCATGTGCGGGTAATAGGAAACGTAGCACGCCACCGCATCGTCTTGGCGCTTGTAGGTCACCGCGACCTTCAGCGTGTAATAGCCACCACGAGTATGACTATAAAGACACGCCCGTTTGGTCGACACATCCGGCAACGACAACAGGTAATCGACGCCTGCGTTGACGTCGCCTTCGGTCTCATAGTTGTGTTCAATCGGGCGTGGGTCGATAAAGCGCGCCGCATAAACATCCGGCGATAGAACCACAAAACCGCGCGCAGCCAACCTACGCGCATGACGATGGATCAGATCCATCCATCCCGCGCGACCGTGCTGAAACAAAATAGCCGGATATTGTTTGCCGTCATCGGGGCGCAACACCACCGCAGGGACTTCGACATCACCGTTCATGTACGTCACATTGTGCTCAATCACCTTGTGATTTTGCACAACCGGCACCTGCCCAGCGTCCCACCAGGCATCGTCCCACCAAAGTTTTTGGTCGTTGGCAATGTCGTGATAAGGGGTTTGATGATCATTCGCTATGGCGGGTGTGACGCTCAGCGTCACCATGGTCGCACACAGTGCCGTAACAGCACGAAAATATAACGCTATGGGCATAGCGGGTTCCATATCACCAAAAAAATATATCTTAGTTATAAAGGTTCCAGGGACCCTGCCAAGCCTCAATTACATACGATAATGATCAAGCGATCAAAACCATTACCAATGCGGCGGCTTTTGGTTGGCCTCAGGGCCATCGCCAATATCGTCTTCCAGAGAAATAATACGGTCCTTGGTCCGTTCGATTTCTCGCTCCAAATTTTCAATGCGTTTCCATTGCTGACTGACCATTTCGGACAAGTCCTGCATTTCCGCGTCGCGGTGGGCCAGCAGTTCTTCCAGCGCCTGGATACGGGTGTTCAAGGCGTCAGTCATCGCCGGGCGTTCCTTTCACGGTTACGGTGCTCAACAGTTCGCGGGCGGCGGCGCGCACGTCCATGTCGCGGTTGTAGGTTTTGTCCAGCAAGCCCTGAAGCTTGCCTTCGCGTTCGCGCAACAAGCGTTCACGCAAAATGTCTTCAGCCGATTTGATGATGCGCATTTGCAAGATTTGCCGTTTGCGCACCTCCATCTCGCCACTGTTTTCCAGGTGTGTGTAATGGTCCAAGATTGTAACCGCAAGTTCTTCGATGCCCTGCCCCGTTTCCGCACTGGTCGGCAGCACAGGAATGACCCAAGCCAGATCCCCCTTGCCCGGTCGCCCCAAGTGCAACATCCCGGTCAAATCCTGAAGGGTGCGCGGCGCGTCGGGCTTGTCGCATTTGCTGACCACATGAATGTCGGCGATCTCCAAAACGCCCGCCTTGATAGCCTGAATTTCATCGCCCAGCCCCGGAGCCGAGACCACGATCACGGTATGTGCGGCCTGGACGATATCCACCTCGTCTTGGCCGACGCCTACGGTTTCAATCAAAATGATATCAAACCCCGCCGCATCCAAAACATCGACGGTGTCCAAAGACGCCCGCGCCAGCCCGCCCAGCGCGCCCCGCGTTGCCATCGAACGAATGAATACACCGTCATCTTCTGAAAATCCGGTCATGCGCACGCGGTCGCCCAAGATCGCGCCGCCGGAAAACGGACTGGACGGATCAATGGCAACGATGCCAACCGTCTTGCCCAATTTGCGAAACGCGCGCGTTAATCCCGCCACCATGGTCGATTTGCCGCTGCCCGGCACACCGGTCACCCCCACAACATGGGCATGCCCGGCGCGGCGGTGCAGATCGGCCATCAGGGCCTCAGCATCCTGGCTACGGCCTTCGGCGATGGACATTGCGCGCGCCACGGCGCGGGTCTTACCCGCCACGACGTCGGCGACAAGATCGCGAATTGAGGCTTCGCCCTGGGCCAGAGTGTGCGGGTCGGTATCGTCGGGCATTAAATCTCGCTTTCGGCCTTTTCGTACGCGCTTCCCAGCTTGACGTAATTGGGCTGTACATGCGCCATCATTGCGCGGTCCTTATCGTTAATGTCACGCACATAGCGTGCGGGCGAGCCTGCCCACATCTGCCCGGCAGGTACCCGCTTACCCGGCGTCACCAGCGATCCGGCGGCAACCAGCGCACCGCTTTCCACCACCGCGCCATCCATCACGCAGGCTTTCATACCAACAAAGCTGTCGTCTTCCAAGGTACAGGCATGGATCAGCGCCATATGGCCGATACTGACACGATCTCCGATCACGGTGCCGACCGGCCCCGATGTATGAACCACGGTGCCGTCCTGAATGTTCACTTTGCACCCGATACGGATCGCATTCACATCTCCGCGCAGGATGCAGCCATACCAAATGCTACTATCTGCACCAATTGTGACATCGCCGGTAACGACTGCGGTTTTCGCAACAAAGGCATCGCCATCAATGTGTGGCATTTTGCCGCCATAGGGAAGAATAAGGGCCATAACTTCGACTTTCTTAATGTTCACGCGCTTCCGGCACGCTCAACGACCAAAACACGCGCAACGCCGACGGGGTGAGCAACATGCTCGTCACCATCGCCAGCATGAAATATATCTCCGGGACGCATACGGTGGACCGTTTCGCCATCCTCACCCCGACAATGCATATCCACTTCACCGTCCAGGACGACAAAAACCTCTTCGCCGTCATTGACGTGCCAGATATAAGGCTGGTCGGTCCAGTGCAAGCGTACTGTAGCGCCGTCTATAGAAGCTACGTCAAGCGCACCCCATGCCTCAGAAGCCGTGAACGCCTTTGCGTCAATCATCCGCATTTGTCACCCTAATCTTTCACAAGCCAAGCACGTAGGGCGGCACTCACGGCATCTGGCTGTTCCAACGGGCTAAGGTGTCCGCAATCGGGCACCACCACCAAGGCGGCATTTGCACCAATGCCATCAACCATTTCTTCGTGCACGGCGGGCGGCGTCATGATGTCGTCCTCGCCACACAGTACCAATGTTGGACATTTGATTTCAGATAAACAGGAGCGTCCATCAACGCGGCTCAAGATCGCTGTCTGTTCGCGCAAAAAAGCGTCTTTGCCAACCCGCGCGGCCATCTGCAAAACCACATCGGCAATGGCTGGCGTCTTTGCATGCTTGGCGTTCACCAGCTTGGGCAGCAACATTGGCGCGATGGTGTCGAAGCGTCCCGCCTCAGCCTCTACCATCAGCGCTTTACGGCTGGCGGATTGTTCTGGCAGGTCTGCGCGGGCATTGGTGTCAACCAGCGCCAAGTGGGTCACGCGCTCAGGGTGCTGGCGCATGATTTCCTGGGCCACATACCCCCCCATGCTGAGCCCTGCGACCGCGAAGCGTTTCGGTGCGCCGTTCAATATGGACCGCGCCAAATCAGGCATCGCAGTCTCATTGGTGACATCGGCGACCTGCACATCGGCAATGTCCGACAACGCTTCTACTTGGTGCATCCACAGGGCGTCATCGCACAGCAAGCCGGGAATCAAGATCAGGGGCGGTTTTGTGCTCATGGACTGGCCTTATTTGATCAACTGGCTGATTTGCTTGAATTCAGGGGTACCGGAACGCTTCAACCATTCAAACAAGACCATTTCCACTGTCACGATCTGGCCGCCCGCATGGCGAATGCGTTCCAACCCGGCACGGTGGTTTTCTGGCGTTCTGGACGCGGTGGCGTCCTCGACCACAAACACCTCGACGCCATCCTTCAACAAATGCAGCGAGGTCTGCAGCACGCAGATATGCGCCTCGATCCCTGCGACCACCGCCTGGGGCTTGCCCAGCGCCTTGAAACGCGTGGTAAAGGCCACGTCGGCCATGCACGAAAAGGTGTCTTTTTCCATCGGGCTACCTTCGGGCATGAAATCTTGCAGATCGTCTACTGTGGAGCCGACGCCCTTGGAATACTGTTCGGTCACCACCGCCGGCACACCCACGATGTCCGCCCCCAGCAACAACTTCGCCGCACCAGTAGGCGCGCGCGCAGGGTCGAACATCACCGGGTTGAGCTTGGCCTGAATGTCGACCACCAAAAGGCAGGATGCGTTCGCGTTGATCAGCACGGGCTTCGGTCCTCAATTTCAATTCAAGATGACCCCCACGTTACCCTCCCGGTGCCATGCGTGCAATGCAGCATGGCGCACACCGAACAGAGGGCGAAAAATCCCCCGATGCCTTGGTTTGCGTTGACATACTAGCAAGAACGTGTTGTTTATCGCGCCTCCCGAGCGGAGAAGAAACGGGCCCTGGGCGTCAACTGCGTTTAGACCCCCTACGCCGACATAACGCAATTTTGAGAAAGCGCCACCAAGCCCCATGAGTTTTGCCGATACCGGACTGAGCGAACACGTACTGAAAGCCGTAATTGATTCAGGTTACGACACCCCCACCCCCATTCAGGAAAAAGCCATTCCGACGGTGTTGATGGGGCGTGACATCCTTGGCTGCGCCCAGACGGGCACGGGCAAGACGGCATCGTTCACGCTGCCGATGATCGACATCCTATCTCATGGGCGGGCAAAAATGCGCATGCCGCGCTCTCTGATCCTGGAGCCAACCCGCGAATTGGCCACTCAGGTCGCCGAAAACTTCGATAAATACGGAAAATACAGCAAGCTCAACAAGGCGTTGCTCATTGGCGGCACCGACATGAAAGCCCAAATCAAAATTTTGGACGCTGGCGCTGATGTTTTGATCGCCACGCCGGGCCGCCTGCTCGATATGTTCGAACGTGGTCACCTGATCATGCGCGACGTGAAAATTTTGGTGATCGACGAAGCCGACCGCATGCTCGACATGGGTTTTATTCCCGACATCGAAAAGATCGTCGCGATGCTGCCGCCGCTGCGCCAAACGCTATTTTTCTCTGCCACCATGGCACCAGAAATCAAACGCCTCGCCGACAAATTCCTGCTGAACCCGAAAGAAATTTCGGTCTCCGCCCCGGCATCGACCGCCGCGACCGTGATCCAAGGTCTGGCCGTGGTCCGCCCTGGCCCTCAGCACAAAGGCATGGACGGCAAGAAAAAGCTTAAGCGCGACGTACTGCGCACCATGATCGACCATGAATCCGTGAGCGACGCGATCGTCTTTTGCAATCGCAAAATGGACGTTGCCGCCGTTTACAAATCCCTATCCAAGCGTGGCTACAGCGTTGGGCAGTTGCACGGCGACATGAGCCAGCCCGCACGAACCGAAATGCTCGCTGGCTTCAAAGCCAAAGCGTTTAATATTTTGGTGTGCTCTGACGTAGCCGCCCGTGGATTGGACGTGCCTAACCTGAGCCATGTGTTCAATTACGATGTGCCCAACAATGCCGAAGATTACGTGCACCGCATCGGGCGCACAGGGCGCGCGGGCAATGAAGGCCATGCCTACACCATTGCTCTACCCGAAGACGCAAAATACGTTATTGGCATCGAAAAGCTAACCGGCAAGCCCATTCCCCGTCTCACCCTCGAAGGCTTTGATATGGCCGAACTGGGCGAAGGCGATGACCGCGGTGAACGTGGTGGTGACCGGAGCGAACGTGGTGGGCGTGGCGGCGGTCGTGGCGGTCGCTCAGAACGTGGCGGTCGCGGTGGACGTGAACGCCAACCGGCTGCAGAAAAAACCGATGCGCCAGCAGTGAGCCCCGTTGCAACCGTTGCTGAAAATGCGCCAGCACCTGTGGAAGCCGCACCTGTGGAAACGAAAACAGCTGAGGTCCCAACCCCTGACCTTACCCCGGCACCGGCAGCCCCGCCCCAGACAGAACGCGAAGCTCGCCCCGAACGCAAAGAACGCGGTGGTCGCGGACGCGGCGGCCAGGACCGTAACGGACGTGCGCGCGGAAATCGTGAGCGCGGCGCTCAGGATCAAGGGGGCAACCGCCCCGGCCGTGATATCCACAACGAAATCTGCGAAGGCCATATGCCTGCGTTCTTAATGCGCCCGCCTGTTGCCTCGACACAAACCACCGCAGAAAAAGAGCAGCCCGAAAAAGCCGCTCCGAAAAAACGCGCACCGCGCAAAAAAGCCGCCCCCAAAACGGAAGCGGCTCCAAAAGCGGAAGAATAGATTCGGCATCTATCGCACCAGACTAATCGTCTCGATTAAGCTGGGCGATTTAAGCTGGGCACCCAAGCCTTCACCACATTGCGACCGTTCTCTTTGACGTCATAGAGCGCTAAATCTGCGCGTTCTATGGTCTTAACGATATGTTCGACGGTATCTATTTCGGACACACCGAAAGATGAAGTGATGTGCAAAACCGCGCCATCCGGTCCATAGGGCATTTCTGTCTGTTCGATTCTAACACGGAGCCGTTCCAACACCATGACCGCCGTGTCCAGGTCCGTGTTCGGCAGGCATAACAAGAACTCCTCCCCACCATACCGGTATACCATATCATAAGGGCGCAATTGGTCGCCGATCATGCCTGAAATGTGCCGCAAAACCATATCGCCGACAACGTGACCGTACTGGTCGTTGACGTGCTTGAAGTGATCAAGATCAACCATTGCAATTGAACAGGCATGCTGGGTACGGCGTGAGCGTTCGCGCTCGATATCCAACTCAACCATCATATCGTGGCGATTGCGCACCCCGGTCAGGGGGTCCATTTTGGTCAACCCACGCCAGGCGTCATTTTGCAATTGCTGCACCAAACTGTTCAGGTCCAGCAAGGTATTCATGAATTGGGCATAATCATCAACCGGATGAGGTTCGCCGTCGGGACGCTCGGTCAGGAACACCTGTACCTCCTCGACCAACTCCTCAAGGCGATCCCCCAAAGCGGCGAAACCGGGATTGTTGCGAAAAGCCTGCGAGGCATCGCTCAAGTACCACCTACCCAGTGGAATATCGGCAACGGTGTTCACGTTAAAGGACGTGCCGTCATGATGCACCACGACAAGGTCATGCCATTTTTTGAACCAATCGGTTTGTTGCGAGATCGCGCGTTCAATAGCACTAATCCCATTGAGAACCATTTCTGGAATCACAACAACCGGGCGTCTCTCCTGTGTCGAAGTTGGAGCAGTCCCCATGAAAATCCCCTTTGAGCATCCAGGTGCATTTTTGCATTCCCGGTTACCAACTGGGTAGCAAAATTGAACACCTTTCTCAATCATCAATAAGGATGAGGGTATAAAAAAACCAACGCGGCCGACATTTATCTGAATCGGCAAAACTCTCGTTTTTTATATTTTTCACTCTCAGCTCAGAAACGGGAGGAAACCGCAACATCACGCACGGCCCGCTTAAATCATAAACAGCAAAATATAATGTTTTCGAGACGGAAAATATCTATTGCGTTCAACTCATAAGAGGTCTAATTCACCGTTATTGACGCACACGTACGTGCCGCTGGCCCATAGTGGTTTACGCAACGACGACCGCGTCCTTTTTGGCAACCCCGGCGTAACTCCGGGTCTAAAAGGGGTGTAACGATGCTTGCAGCCAATATGGGCGACAACCTCCGTTTCAAACATGAACTTTCTGAAAAGAAACCGATTTTTTCGGCGCAGGGACCTTATGAAAGGTCCCTACTTCCCACAGAGCAAGGCGACCTGCCGCAGCGGATCGCAGACTTTCTTGCCACAAGCAACCTGCCCTCCCCGTGCCTGGTTGTGGACGTGGACTTGGTCGCACACAACTACGCCACCATGACCAAAGCTCTGCCTTTGGCCAACGTGTATTACGCCGTCAAAGCCAACCCGGCGGAAGAAATTTTGGTGCGCCTAGCGGCTCTCGGATCAAGTTTTGACACCGCCAGCCCCGGCGAATTTGACTTGTGCCTCAAGCTGGGCATTGCGCCGTCGCGCATTTCGTACGGCAATACCATCAAAAAGCAGGCCGACATCGCCCACGCGTATTCCAAAGGCATTCGCTTGTTCGCTTTCGACAGCGAGAGCGAACTTATCAAGATCGCCACCAGTGCGCCCGGCTCCAAGGTCTATTGCCGCATTTTGGTTGAGAGCGGCGGCGCCGAGTGGCCGCTGTCGCGCAAGTTCGGTTGCACCCCGGAAATGGCGGTCGACTTGCTGGTCCAGGCCCAGGAATTGGGATTGGATGCGCATGGCGTATCGTTTCATGTCGGCTCTCAGCAAACCAATTTGGATCGGTGGGGACCTGCCATCGCCAAGGTCGCCGAGTTGTTCGAGCAAGCCAAGGCGCATGGTGTTAACCTAAGTTTGATCGACATGGGCGGTGGATTCCCGTCGCGTTACCGCACCGCCGTGCATACGCTTGAGGACTACAGCGAAAAAATCATGACCGCCATGGCGTACTATTTTGGCGATGAGCTACCGGAGATCATCCTCGAACCGGGTCGATCGCTGGTGGGTGACGCGGGTGTAATCCAGGCCGAAGTGGTGCTGATCTCGAAAAAAAGCGCCTACGAAGACAAACGCTGGGTGTATCTCGACATCGGTAAATTCTCCGGCCTGGCCGAAACCATGAACGAAGCGATCAAATACCGCCTTCTCACACCGCACGACGGCGGGGAAACCGGGCCTGTGATCTTGGCCGGGCCGACCTGTGATTCAGCCGACATCATGTACGAAAATACCGACTACGCCTTGCCACTGAACCTAAAGGAAGGCGATAAGGTTCTGATCCTATCCACGGGAGCCTACACCACCACCTATTCGGCAGTGAGCTTCAACGGCTTCGATCCGCTTACGACCGTGTGCATTTAGGGTCGAGGAGGATTCTATAGTGCCCACAAACAACACCGCCCCGGTCGTCATGCTGGAACAGCCCCAGCACGCACAAGCCATAGAAACCTTAGTCGATCTCAATTTCGGACCAGATCGCTTGAGCAAGACCGCGTACCGGCTACGCGACGGCTTGGCACCGATCTCCGAATTAAGCTTGGTCAGTGTCACTGGCACGCAGCTCCTCGGCACCATCCGCTATTGGCAGGTGAAAATTCCCGGTGTGCGGAGAGCCTTATTGTTGGGACCGATCGCCATCCACCCCGACGAACACGGACGCGGCGTCGGCAGTACCCTGATAACAACGAGCTTGAACAGCGCCAAGAAAATGGGTTGGGACGCCGTAATTCTGGTCGGTGACGAATCATATTACCATCGCTTCGGCTTCAGCCGCGCGCTGGCCGCAAACCTGACCCTGCCCGGCCCGGTCGATCCTGCGCGGTTCTTAGGCCTGGAACTGACCGACGGCGCACTCGAAAACGCCGTCGGCATGGTCGAACGTGCGCAAGACTAAGCCGTCACGAAAACTTGGCATTCAGGCCATACTCAACGACTACCGGCGGCCAGCGCGATACCAAATGCGATAAAAAGCGATCCTGTGATTTTGTTGATCTTGCCGTACAGGGCTTGGCGTCCCCGAGCGATCAAAGCTCGCGAAAAAGCTGCCCACAGAAGCAGCCCGCAAAAGGACATCGCCATTAACGTCACACCCAAGATCATCAATTGTGTCCAAACCGGGTGCGCGATATCGACAAACTGTGGAAAGAGTGCCCCGATGAACAGCAATGCCTTGGGATTGCTTAGCGCAACGCCAACCCCTTGCAGGTAACTTTTTCGACGTGACGGCACGGTGACCAGCTGTTCGACTTGGTTGATCTGATCCCCCAAAGATGTTTGTGCACTACGGAGAAGCCGAATGCCCAGATAGACCAAGTATAAACCACCAGCAATACGCAGCCAGAAAAACCACTGTGACGACGCTTCAAGAATTGTCCCCACGCCGATCACGGTCAGGCTCATCAAGATTGCCAGCCCCGTGATATTGCCCAAAATCGGAAAAACGGCACGCCTCATACCAAACTGACTGCCATGCGTGATGGCCAGCAGCACCGCGGGTCCGGGTGACAGCACCGCGATAAGCGTCAATGTGACAAACGATACCCAGACATCCAGGCTCATGGCCCTACTCCGTTAACCGCGCTTGCGTTAAATCAGTCCCGCCAGCGGCGAGCTTGGATCAGCATACATTTTTTTCGGCATGCGGCCCGCCAAATAGGCGAGACGCCCGGCCTCGACCGCCATTTTCATGGCACGGGCCATCTTGATGGGGTCCTTGGCTTCGGCGATAGCGGTGTTCATCAACACGCCGTCGCAGCCCAGTTCCATTGCTACGGCAGCGTCGGACGCCGTGCCTACGCCTGCGTCCACCAGCACCGGTACATTGGATTGTTCGATGATCAGGCGGATGCTGATGGGGTTTTGTATGCCCAGTCCCGACCCGATGGGCGCGGCCAACGGCATGATCGCAACGCAGCCCATTTCTTCCAAAATCTTGGCCTGAATGGGGTCGTCGGCACAATACACCATCACCTTAAAGCCTTCGTCGACGAGGGTTTTTGCTGCCTTCAAGGTTTCGGGCATGTTTGGGTACAGGGTTTTCTGATCGCCCAGAACCTCCAGTTTCACGAGGTCCCAGCCGCCCGCTTCGCGCGCCAAACGCAAGGTGCGAACCGCTTCATCGGCACTAAAACAGCCTGCTGTGTTGGGCAAGTAGGTGTAAGTCTTGGGATCGATGTAATCGGTCAACATCGGCTCGTTGGGGTTGGACACATTGACCCGGCGCACCGCCACGGTGACAATTTCCGCCCCCGAAGCCTCGATGGCTTTCTTGGTTTCTTCGAAATCCTTGTACTTTCCGGTGCCAACCAAAAGGCGCGACCAGTAAGGTTCGCCTGCGACTTCGAAGCAATCGCCGTTGCTGCCGACCTCACCGCACGGGGTGTCGGGTGCGCCACCACCGATGAAGTGAACGATTTCCAATTTATCACCGTCGCTGAGTGGCGTTTTGCCGTATGTGGACTTGGGCACAATCTCCAAATTCCGCTCCACCGCGACCTTGGCGGGGTCGAGGCCGATTCGCCCCAACAGCTCATTTACAGTGAGCGAGGCATCAAAATTCTGAGATTCGCCGTTGATGGTGAGACGCATGGCCCTTTGACCTTCCTTTTTTACCCTTAATTTTTGCCGTTTCGGCTGGTCTTGTGTGATCTGCGTTGTAACATAGGCCAAAGTCCCTATTCCACAAGGGAATGCGCGTGCTATAAACCGCGCATATAGTATCGAGGGATTTTTCGCCCGAACACGGCAACAATCCGAGGCCACTAGATCCGAGGTCACTGGGCCGGGGGAATTCAAATATGTCTGGCAAGGTCTTGGTCCTGAACGGGCCGAACCTCAACCTTTTGGGAACGCGCGAACCCGATGTTTACGGCGTGGAAACGCTTGCAAGCATCGAAGCCAATTGCCGCGCCCGCGCAAAGGGCCTGGGTCTAGAAATAGAATTTCGCCAAACCAATGCCGAAGGCCAATTGGTGGACTGGGTTCAGCAAGCCCGCGACACGCACGACCTGTTGATCGTCAACGCGGGTGCCTATACGCACACGTCGGTGGCGCTTTTGGACGCGCTTAGGGCCGTGGGTTTGCCTACAATCGAAGTACACCTTTCCAACATTCACCAGCGCGAAGAATTTCGCCATCACTCCTATGTTTCCAAAATCGCCCAAGGCATGATTTGCGGCTTTGGCGGCTTTGGCTACGAGATGGCTTTGGAATCCGCCGCGCGCATGTTGACCAATAAGTGAGACCAATCGCTCATGAGCAAAAAAATCGACGTCGATGACGACCTGATCCGTAAACTGGCTGACCTGATGGACGACACCGGCCTGACCGAGATCGAGATCAGCCAGGACGACTTTTCCGTTCGCGTCGCCCGCGGCGGCACCACCGTTTCTGCCTACGCCCCTGCCGCCCCGGCGGTTGCGGCACCTGCCCCGGCGGAAGCAGTCCCCGCTTCACATGCCGACCACCCCGGCGTTGTAACCTCACCGATGGTCGGCGTTGCTTACACCGCAGCGGAACCCGGTGCGGCGGCATTTGTCAATGTCGGCGACACCGTCAGCGAAGGCCAAGTGGTGCTTCTGATCGAAGCCATGAAGGTGTTCAACCAAATCAAGGCTCCGCGCAGCGGAACGGTGAAAAACATATTGGTGGAAAGTGGCTCTCCGGTCGAATTCGGCGAGCCCCTTCTGATCATCGAATAAACGGCGAGGCAGCGTATCCATGTTCGACAAGGTCCTGATCGCCAACCGGGGTGAAATCGCGCTTCGCATTTTGCGCGCGTGCCACGAAATGGGTATCCGCACCGTCGCGGTACACTCTACAGCCGACGAAAGCGCCATGCATGTGCGCCTCGCCGACGAAGCCGTGTGCATTGGCCCACCGGCAGCCAAAGATAGCTATCTCAACATCGCTGCAATTTTATCCGCGGCGCAAATTTCGGGTGCCGACGCCATTCACCCAGGTTATGGCTTTCTTTCTGAAAATGCGCACTTCGCCTCGATGGTTGAAGAACATGGCTTTGTCTTCATCGGTCCCACCGCTGAACACATCACCCTGATGGGCGACAAGATCGCCGCTAAAGATGCGGTCATGAAGGCAGGCATTCCGGTGGTGCCCGGATCAGATGGCGGCGTCGATACTTACGAAGATGCGGTCAAAGTCTGTGAAGAAATGGGCTATCCGGTGATCATCAAGGCCACTGCTGGTGGCGGCGGGCGCGGCATGAAAATGGCGCCAACTGCCGATGATCTTGAACTCGCCTACCGCTCTGCACGAGCAGAAGCGGAAAGCGCGTTTGGCAACGGCGAAGTTTACATCGAAAAATTCCTGACCAAGCCGCGCCACATCGAAATTCAGGTTCTGGCCGACAATTACGGCAATGTGGTGCATCTGGGCGAACGCGATTGTTCGTTGCAGCGCCGCCATCAAAAGGTTCTGGAAGAGGCACCCTCGCCAGCCCTGAACAAAGAACAGCGTGAAACAATCGGCAAGATCGCCGCTGATGCCGTGAAGAAAATCGGCTACCGTTCAGCGGGCACCATCGAGTTCTTATATGAAGACGGCGAGTTCTATTTCATCGAAATGAACACCCGTTTGCAGGTGGAACACCCGGTCACGGAAATGATCACGCGCCTGGACCTGGTGCGCGAGATGATCCGTATCTCTGCCGGTGCGCCGCTGGGATACACCCAAGACGACATCCCGTTTATCGGCCACGCGATCGAATGCCGCATCAACGCCGAAGACCCGGTAACCTTCATGCCGTGCCCCGGCAAGGTCGGCATTTATCATGCACCGGGTGGATTGGGTGTACGCGTCGATAGTGGCCTTTACACCGGCTACAACGTGCCGCCGTATTACGATTCCATGGTCGCCAAGCTGATCGTGCATGGCACCACCCGCAATGAATGCCTGATGCGTCTGCGCCGAGCACTTTCGGAATACGTCATCGACGGGCTGAAAACGACCATCCCACTCCATCAAAGACTGGTCACCGCGCCCGATATCGTAAACGGTGATTACGACATTCACTGGCTTGAACGTTTCATGGAAGAGGACGAGGCGTAAATCGCTCTCTACCATTCATATTTACAAACGCCCCCATTCATATGGGGGCGTTTTTTTATGCTGAAAACGGCCTCACAAATCCACAAAACGCCTTACACGCGTTGTGTAAAAATACTTTTACATCCGTAGGCTTTTAAGTTGCTTTGAATCGATATAATCCAATTGACTTATTTATCAAATGTGAAATTGTCCCCTCGCCTCCCCCGAATAAAAAACTCTATCAAGGAGAAAAAGATGGCAAAGGTTATTGCTTTTGTGTGGAGCCTCGGATCCGAAAACCTACCCGTGCTGATCATCGCAATCGGCGCAGTGATGCTCAGCTGGATGTTTTTTCTGGGCGACATCGTCCTGAACGCGTTCGCTTAAGGCCAGACCTGAACACGCGCCCGGTTTCCCGCACGATCACTTTTTAATGGGGACCGGGATGCGTTTCGGGGGTGGCGCCAGACACACACGCACATGCTCGCGCATACGGCTCAAAAAATGGCCCTTGCCTTGGCTCTGCCCACTGTCCTCACCAAGCAACATCACCGCCGCGCCAATCTGAACACTGGCGCAGGTGAGGCCCGAAAAAAAAGTAAACATAAACAAGGCGACAAGCCCAATATCCGACGCCAGCATCAAGGTGCGCAAGCCATCGAAATCGACTGCCAATACGGTCCCCACAAGCACAAAGGCAATGGCAAACCCTATCGCGGCATGAACCAACATAAATCGAACCAAGAGCGGCATATCGGGGCTTCCATGTTTGGAAAAACGTGTGAAATGATGGTTTTGGTCCGCTCAACGATACCACCCGGGTTTCTCAGCGTCAAAAAATCCTGTTCCCACTCGATTGCGAGACATCATAGGTGAAATACGCCTGAGCCTACCCTATATTGGGGAGACTTTCGCGCCCTTTCATTCTCGGACCCACGCCCCATATGGCCGCACGCCCCATTCCCGGACCGCACAAACTATCCCCCGAGACCTTGGTCCGCGCCTATGCGGCGGGCGTATTCCCCATGTCCGAGGCGCGCGACGACCCGACCATATTCTGGGTTGATCCGGAAATGCGCGGCGTGATTCCGTTGGACGGGCTGCATATCTCCAAGTCGCTACGCAAAGTGCTGCGCCGGGGTGCATTTACGGTCACCGCAGATCAAGCCTTTCACCGCGTGATCGAAGCCTGCGCTCAGCCTCGCCCCGGGCATGACGACAAAGAAGGCGATCCGGGCGGCACCTGGATCAACGACGAAATCATCCGCGCCTACGTAGAGATGTTTGAGCTCGGCCTCGCCCACTCTATCGAGTGCTGGCAAGATGGTGAATTGGTCGGGGGGCTATACGGCATCAGCCTGCGCGGCGCATTTATGGGCGAAAGCATGTTTTCAACCCGCACCAACGCCTCCAAGGTCGCACTGGTGCATTTGGTCGCGCGACTCAGATTCGGCGGATTTGTCCTGCTCGATACCCAGTTCATTACCGAGCATCTGAGCACAATGGGTGCCGTGGAAATTTCAGGCTGGGAATATATCGAACGGCTGCAAAGCGCGCTCAGTATCGATGGTCAGTTTCCCGGAGGGAAGACCGGCAACGATCCATCAGACGCAGAGTTGTCTTCGGAAATCGAAAGCTTGTTCGCGCAGTCCTTGACCCACACATCATAGACCGGGTGCTCCAACGCATTGAGGCCAGGGCTTGATGCGAACATCCAACCCCGAAAAATTCCCACCGCGGCTTCGCCCGGGCGCACTTCCCAAATATCTAGAAATGCGGCACTTTCGGGGGGGTCTTCCGGTGGGCGCTTATCGCAGTGGCGAGCGATAATTTCCAAGGTACCAAACCGTGCCACGTCGCCAATATCTACATTCAACGTCGTAACCCGCGCTGTGACTTTGTCCAAGCCCTGCAGAACCACAGTTCCATAAGGTTCGGCCCACGCGGAACCGGACCAAAGCGCAAGGGGCAGCATCAGAGCCATCAAGATGCTCTTCAAGCCGCTTTTGCGTTCGGTTCCTAACGCTATTTTCATGCAGGTTTCACCACCTTGAAACGAAGACGTACATAATCGGCGACCCACTTATTATTCGGGTCAAAAAGATCCGATTGCAAGTGATCACGCACTTCGTCGATCAGCGCCGCACGCTGGTCTTCGGCAACCGGCTGCAAAAAGCTGCCCGCGAACGTTTCCAACCACGGTCCAATATCGCCGGGCAGATCGGTCGGGCGACGGATCAGGGTCACCGAACGGGCCTCGAACCCCACACGCTGGAGCATCATCTTGGCGGAACTGTCGCCAAGATACGACCACGGATCATAAATCGATGGATCGATTCCGCGCCGCATCAACGCATTGTACAGCGCCATGCGGATCGTCTGAATATTCCCCGCACCGCCCATTTCTGCGACAAAGCGTCCACCCGGTTTGAGTGCGCGATAAACGTTTTCAAACACCTTCGACAGCGGGCTCATCCAGTGCAGCGCCGCGTTGGAAAATACAGCGTCGAATTCGTTTTCAAACTCCATGTCGAGACCATCCATGGCGGTGGCGCTCAGACCGCGAGCCCGCGCGCCTTCGACCTGGATTTCACTGTTATCAATACCCAGCACATCTGCTCCGGCGGCCACGATTTTTTCAGTGAGAAGACCTTCGCCACAGCCAAGGTCGAGAATTCGTTCGCCTGCCTTCGGCGCTAGAACCTGAACCACAGGCTCGCCCAAAAGCGATACAAAAGCCCCGTGCCTGAGGTAGGTTTCGGGGCTCCAAGTCTGCTGCGCTTTGATCATGAAATGGTCTCTTGTTGTGAACCTGGGGGAACCCACTAATTACGAAAACTACCTGTAAATAGCAACAACCCTTTTTGCAATGCAGCAATGAGCCTTTATGGCTTGGCCTCATCCCCACCGGTGGCGAGGAAGATGATCTCACCGACCTGATCTTCAAGCGAGCGGAAGTCTTTGGTGTTTGTGATCACGTCACCGACGGCAAGCTGGTCTTGAGCTTGACCGGGCACCAGCATCACGTACTTATCGCCAAGCATGCCCGACGAGGCGATGGTCGCCGCAGTGTCTGTCGGAAGCTTGATATCGGGGCGGATCGACATGGTCACAACGGCATCATAAGTAACCGGGTCAAGACGGTTCGACACCACGGTACCAACCTTGATGCCACTGATGCGCACGTCGGAGCCTTTGCCCAACCCACCGATTTTAAAAAATCGCGCCGAAACCTCATAACCCGAAACCGCCTTAATCTGCGCGGTGTTGTAAGCGAAATATACGAACACGGCCGCTACCAGCAAAACGGCAGCGCCCATCACGGTTTCAATCGCATTGCGGCCCATGGTCAATTTCCCTGTTCTTGTCGCTTAGATTCTGGTGATCCGGCGTTCGATTGAGCAGCCTGCTTGGCTTGACGCGCATGCCCCTCGTCAATGATCAAACCCAGCAGTTCCCCAACGATCACAGATCCCTGCGTGTACTGAACGTCATCACCGGACACCATGAACTGCTCTTCCACGCCGGGTTCGAAAACCACAAACTTGGAACCGAACAATCCATCCGTATGTATGGCCGCGGCGCTATCGATCGGCAATTTGATGGCGCTATCGATTTCCAGCGTCACAACAGCGCGAAAATTTTTATCTAGGCGCTGCACCCCCACGGTACCGATGCGAATTCCCCCCAAAAGCACTTCGTCGCCTTCGAACAACCCATCGACCCGATTGAACACTGCCGTCACGGGATAGGTGCCGACATTCGCCTTGGCGCTCAAATCCTTGCCCCCATAAGAAAGCGCAAACACCAAAGCCAAGACCAGCATCACCGCGCCGCCCACAACTGTATTGTGATTGTCGTCATTTCGCATGGCTTGAGGTTTCCGCTCTCCGCTGATCAAGACGCAAAATTAATCTCCGGGAGACCAGGCTTCATAGTCGCTGGAGGCCGAGGCACGATTGCCCCCCCGCTGATCACTGCCCTGAGGATGGTAAGCATTAAGCGTACCGGTCAGATTTGGCACATGCGATTCCTGCCACTCTTTTGGTTGAGCGGCTGCTTCGGACAGGGGAGCGTCCGTGGTGTGGTGTATCCAGGCATGCCATTCAGGCGGAATCTTTGAAGCTTCTTTCTTACCCTTGAAAATCACCCAGCGCCGTTCCCGGCCATTGAGCTTCTTTTCATTGCGGTAGTACTTGTTGCCAAACTCGTCGGAACCCACCTGCTCGCCATGAAGCAGAGTATAAAGGTGCGTACCGAAGCTGCCGATATCCATAGATCTGGTGTCTCCACATAAACTTAACCGCGCTCCACATATTGTACACAACACGTCGGTGAGGAATCACCACGTCGACGGAGCGAGACTTTTATCGCATGGGCACTTCGATCCGTCTAGAGCATCGCATTCCCTCAACACCCTCTTCCACATAAGCAATATCAAATAAGCCCGATTCTCATCCGGTCATTTCATCCCCGAAACAGTGCCGCACCCCCCAGAAATTCGCGCCCCCACCTCTCATTGTGGCCATTTTGCAAGGCATCGTACGGACTTGTCCCCTCCCATAGATGAAACAGATTAGTCGCATAAGTTTGATTTAACGCACTGCCTAACCCTCCCCCAGCAACTGCCTGTAAGAGCACAACATTTAGCGCCTAAAAGATTTTTATGCACATTTTTTTGTGCCCCGGACAGAGAAGATTCATTGAGCGTTAACCCGTCATGGGCTACATATTGTGTCGCACCGTTACTGACGGCACACTTGGTGGTGTTTAAACACCTCCAACAACCGTAACGTCGTTCAAAGCGACCGTTTCGGGGCAATCTGGGGGATTAGGAGCTGCGGGATAGCTCCTGTCCATACACCATTGTACACAACCACAAGAACCTGGGGTCTGGGCTCATATGCGTATTCAGCGTCACTTCACGAAACAGGGGCAATCGCCCTACGCCAACATCGAATTCCGTACCACGGCGAGCGAGATCCGCAACCCGGATGGTTCGATCGTGTTCCAACTCGATGACATGGAAGCCCCTGCGTCCTGGACACAGGTTGCCTGTGATGTGATCGCACAGAAGTATTTCCGCAAAGCTGGCGTGTCTGCCGCGCTTAAGCCAGTTCCTGAAAAGGATGTGCCGGAATTTCTGTGGCGTTCCGAGCCCGATAAGGCCGCGCTGAAAAAGCTCACCGCGGAACAACGCACCACATCCGAAACCAGCGCCAAGCAGGTTTTTGATCGTTTGGCTGGCACCTGGGCCTATTGGGGTTGGAAAGGCGGCTACTTCGACAGCGCAGAAGATGCATCCGCTTACCACGACGAAATGCGCTACATGCTGTGCAAGCAGATGGCTGCGCCAAACTCTCCGCAGTGGTTCAACACCGGACTGCACTGGGCTTATGGCATTGATGGTCCGGCCCAAGGTCACCACTATGTTGATTTCGCCACCGGCAAGCTGACCAAATCCAAGTCCTCATACGAACACCCCCAGCCCCACGCCTGCTTCATTCAATCTATCGACGACGATCTGGTCGGTGATGGCGGCATCATGGATTTGTGGGTGCGTGAAGCCCGCTTGTTCAAATATGGTTCCGGCACCGGTTCCAACTTCTCCAACCTGCGCGCTGAAAACGAGCCGTTGTCGGGTGGCGGCAAGTCGTCGGGCCTGATGAGCTTCTTGAAAATTGGTGACCGCGCAGCGGGTGCCATCAAGTCCGGCGGCACCACGCGCCGTGCGGCGAAAATGGTCGTGGTCAACGTCGATCATCCCGACATCGAAAGCTTCGTGAACTGGAAAGTTACTGAAGAACAGAAGGTCGCGGCATTGGTCACCGGTTCCAAGACCGTTTCCAAGCACATGAACGCCGTCATGGCGGCGTGTCACGGCGGAGCGGATGGCGATGATGAAAATCGTTTCCTGCCCAAAGAGAACCCGGCGCTGAAGAAAGCCATCTTGGCCGCGCGTCGCGCGATGATCCCTGAAAACTACGTTCAACGCGTGATCCAGTTCGCACGTCAGGGCTACACAGACGTCAACTTCCCGGAATTCAACACCGATTGGGATTCCGAAGCCTACATGACCGTCGCGGGCCAGAACTCCAACAACACCGTGCGCATCACCAACGACTTCTTGGAACGCGTTCTGCAGGACGGCGAATGGGAATTGCTTCGCCGTACCAACGGTGAAGTGCACAAACGCATCAAAGCCCGCGATTTGTGGGAAAACATCGGTCATGCCGCATGGGCGTGTGCAGACCCCGGCCTCCAGTACGACAGCACCATCAACGAATGGCACACCTGCCCCGAATCCGGCCGTATCAATGCGTCCAACCCATGTTCGGAATACATGTTCCTTGATGACACAGCGTGCAATCTGGCCTCTCTGAACCTCTACAACTTCCAAAAGCCTGACGACGCATCGCTTGACGTACCCGCGTTCGAACACGCGGTACGCCTGTGGACCGTTACTTTGGAAATTGCGGTTGTGATGGCCCAGTTCCCGTCGGCGGAAATTGCACAGCTCAGCTACGAGTACCGCACGCTGGGTCTTGGCTTCGCCAACATCGGCGGTTTCCTGATGGCGGCCGGCCACGCTTACGACAGTGACGAAGGCCGCGCCATTTGCGGTGCGATCTCCGCACTGATGACCGGTGTTGCTTATGCCACCTCCGCCGAAATGGCTGGTCAAATGGGCGCGTTCCCAGGCTACGCCAAGAACGCCGACGCCATGCTCAAGGTGATCCGCAATCACCGCCGCGCCGCGCATTCAGAAGCCACTGGCTATGAAGACCTGTCGGTTCTTCCCGTTCCGCTCGACGCCGACAGCTGCCCTGACGGCGCACTTGTGGTGGCCTCTCGCGAAGCTTGGGACAATGCCCTTGAACTGGGTCAAGTCCACGGCTATCGCAACGCTCAAACCACGGTAATCGCGCCGACCGGCACCATCGGACTGGTCATGGATTGCGACACCACCGGGATCGAGCCGGACTTCGCCTTGGTGAAATTCAAGAAACTGGCCGGTGGCGGTTACTTCAAAATCATCAACCGCATGGTCCCCGCAGCGCTCGACCGCCTCGGCTACAACGATGTCGAAATCGAATCCATGGAACGCTATGCCTTGGGCCATAGCTCGTTGAAAGGCTACAAGGGCGCGATCAACCATGCAGCCTTGATGGGTAAGGGCTTCACCGAAGAAATCATCGGCGCGCTCGAAGCCGCCCTGAAAGACGCCTTCGACATCAAGTTCGCTTTCAACAAGTGGACGCTCGGCGAAGACTTCTGCACCCAAACACTCGGCATCGAAGCCAGCCAACTTGATGACTTCTCGTTTGATATGCTGGCGCACCTGGGCTTCAGCAAGGACGACATCGAAGCCGCCAACACCCACGTCTGCGGCGCGATGACACTCGAAGGCGCACCGCACTTGGCACAAGAGCACCTGTCCGTGTTCGATTGCGCCAACGCCTGCGGACGGATCGGCAAGCGCTTCTTGTCGGTGGAAAGCCACATCCGCATGATGGCGGCGTCCCAGCCGTTCATCACCGGCGCGATTTCCAAAACCATCAACATGCCCAACGACGCAACGGTCGAAGACTGCAAAGACGCTTACATGTTGTCTTGGCAATTGGGCATCAAAGCCAACGCGCTGTACCGCGATGGCTCCAAGCTGAGCCAGCCGTTGCAGGCCTCGCTGATCGAAGACGAAGACATCGGTGAAGACGACGAAACCCTGTCCGAGGCTTACAACGGCAACATCGCCACCGCAGCGCGTGCCGGGGTCATTACCGAGCGTGTGATCGAACGCATTGTCGAACGTGAAAAACTGCCCGATCGGCGCAAAGGTTACACCCAGAAAGCCATCGTCGGCGGCCACAAGGTCTACCTGCGCACCGGTGAATACGACGATGGTCGCATCGGTGAGGTGTTCATCGATATGCACAAAGAAGGCGCGGCGTTCCGCTCCTTGATGAACAACTTCGCCATCGCCATTTCCATTGGCCTGCAATACGGCGTGCCCATGGAAGAGTTCGTCGAGGCCTTCACCTTCACCCGCTTCGAACCGTCGGGTCTTGTCGAAGGCAACGAGACCATCAAGATGGCGACCTCGATCCTCGATTACATCTTCCGCGAACTGGCGGTGAGCTATCTGGCACGCAACGATCTGGCGCACGTCAAGCCTGCCGACCTGATGCCCGACGCGATGGGCGAAGGCCATGACGAAAGCGACATGAACCTGATGGAAGATGCCATCAACGCGGTTGAGAAACTAACCTCTCAGGGCTTTGTGCGCTCGCAAAAGCTCACCGTCATCAAGGGGGGGGCCGCGGACAAGCAAAAAGCCAAGCCTGCGGTTGCTCCGGCAGTCCAGAAAACTCAGGCGGTTGCCGCATCGGGTGGTGGCGGCATGCCTCAATCCCTGTCCGGCGGCATGGCCCAGGCTGGCAGTTCAATGAACGTCGAAACCACACTGGTCGAGACCGTGGACATCCACATGGAGCGCGTGCGTGAAGCCCGCATTCGCGGTTACGAAGGCGACGATTGCCCCGAGTGCGGCAACTTCACCCTGGTGCGCAACGGCACCTGCTTGAAGTGCGACACCTGCGGCGGCACGACGGGTTGCTCATAAAGCCTCCCGTCACGAAACAAGGGCTGCTCCAATGGGAGCAGCCCTTCTCAGTTACACAGAAACGCGATCCAGACTCCTCCCTGGATCACTTAGGGGGCGTTCAGCACCAAGCGCTGCGCCCTCCTTTTTTGGCACATCGCCACCATTTTTTAAAAGATAGCCCGAAGGCCTAAATCCGGTCTTGGTCTGTGGACGATGGATCACCGGGTTTCGACGGCTTGTCATCGGGACGAATGCGGCGGATCAGGATGTCGCCATTTTCCAGGATCACGGGTGGATCGTACTGGGGCAGTGTCTTGATCAGTAGTTCCAGCGCCTTCATCGCCATGCGGGTCGCACCTTCGAACAATTCCTGCGGATTATCCTCTGGCGTCGTGGACTGAGCATGGGTAGGCGTCGGCATACCTGCGCCAAGCCCCCCCCAATAGCCCCAACACGGCAAGAATGGACACGGCGGAGTGCACTTTTGGCATTTCGTCTTTCCTTAAATCGTTTCTCTGGTCGACACCGTCGACGGTTTGGATTTTAGCACCGATGCACGGCTGGTGTCTTGCTGTCGCGAGCCAGCCACTCGCAACGGCCCCGACAACAACCCTTACGTTCAGGAGCATTCGCCACGCTCTAAAAAAGGAGTATAATGGTCGAGACGCCAAAGCTAGGCAAAAACGACTGAAATGGGAGGTCGAAATGAGACGCATCGCTATTCCCCTTATCCTTTCCGTGGCCTTGCTGGGTGCGGGCTGTGACACCACCCAGCAAGCTGGACAGAAAGAAACTCTCGGTGCCATCACTGGCGCAGTGCTAGGCGGTTTCCTTGGATCGAAAGTCGGCGGTGGCGAAGGGCAACTGTGGGCCACCGGCGCCGGCGCCATCATCGGTGCCATCGCGGGATCGTCCGTTGGCCGTTCTCTTGACCAAACCGACCGCTTGATGCTGGAACGCACCAGTCAGGCGTCCTTGGAACATACCGAAACAGGCGCAACATCCAGCTGGAACAACCCCGATTCCGGCAACAGCGGAACCGTCACCCCGACCCGAACCTACAAGCAGGCCAATGGCGACTATTGCCGCGAATACGAACAGGTTATCATTGTCGGCGGTCAGGAAGAAAAAGCCTATGGCACCGCTTGCCGTCAGCCAGATGGCAGCTGGCGGGTCGTCAACTGAGCCGACGGACATCCCATGACGTAAGCACGAAATAAAAAGCCCCCGGCACAACACCGGGGGCTTTATGCCGGGCTTTGATCAGCCCTTATTCATAGGTGCAAAGGTAGGCCGTGTCGTGTTCGACCTTGACCTCAAAGCTGACATTCGCCGTAACCTCGAACGATGCGCCGGATACGAACGTCTGCCAGTTTTCAGCGCCCGGCAGCTTGACGGTCAGCGCGCCGGAAACCACTGTCATAGCTTCTTTTTTGCTGGTGGAAAAAACATATTCACCGGGTGCCATAATGCCGACGGTGGCAGGCAGTTTTTCGCCTTGAAAAGCGATGGATTTAACGTTGCCGTCAAAATATTCGTTCACGGGAAACACAGATTGATCCTCCAGCTTGATGAGTTTTGACAGCGTTTAGACACATATGCCTCATCACGCAAGGACCGCTTACGTATTCATCTTAAAATTCTGAATACTCATGACCACATCCCGGAGACCACAGGTGCAATCTTCGGGGTTGTCAAAATGCGCACACCCGGTTTTATGCTGGACGTAACCGAGCGCCCGAAATGCCATGTTTTTAAGCGTCCCCGCGTGTGCCGCCAGCGTCCGTTGAACAATAATGGCAAGATAATCGGCATCAATGGGCTTGGCGATGAAGTCTGCGGCACCGTTGCGAAAACATTCCACGGCCACCGCTTGGCTGCTATCGACTGTCAACATGATGCACGGCGTGTTGATGTGCATGGTGTGCATTTCACGCAAAAGCGACAGGCCATCCTGGCTTGGCATATGATAATCGACCAACACCAGATCAATGTCGCCGGACAGAAGTTGGCGCACGACGCCATCGGGGCTATCTGCCTCTTGCACCTCGTAACCATTGGCGTTCAATACCGTTGTTAACCAACGCCGTATGTCGTCGTCGTCGTCAACAACCAATATATTCGGCATGTCTGTTTCTCCTGGTGCCTTCAATCAAGTCCCTGCGAATTCGTGACAATATACCCCCACATCAAATAGTTAGAAGTGTTCTTAAGTTGTAGTCTCAATGATTGACGCATAAAATATGCACACAACATATGGGAGTATTCGCATGCCCACTTGTGAGAGACTGACGCCATGGGTTAAGGTGGGCCAAATTCACTCTATCACCATCAGAGGTCCCCATGCCCCCCACCACATCCCGTATTGAAGCCCGTTTGGCCGAACTTGGCATGAGCCTGCCCGATGCCGCTGCCCCTGCCGCCAATTACGTGCCGTATGTGCAGACAGGCAATTTGGTGGTGATTTCTGGCCAGATCACGCAGGAAAATGGCGCATTAAAATACATTGGCCGCGTCGGCCAAGACTTCACCACCGACCAGGCCTACGAGGCTGCCAAGCTCTGCGGTCTCAACCTCATCGCACAGCTGAAAGAAGCGTGCGGCGGCAACCTGGACCGGGTTAAACGCGTGGTGCGTCTTGGTGGTTTTGTGAATTGCACGGCTGATTTCACCGAACAACCCAAAGTCGTCAACGGCGCGTCGGACTTAATGGCCGAGGTGTTCGGCGATGCTGGCAAACACGCCCGTGCCGCCGTCGGCGTCAACTCCCTACCGCTTGGCGTTGCGGTCGAGGTCGATGGCATGTTCGAGCTGGACTAAAAGAACCCCTTCATCATCTCTCAATTCGCCTTGTCGAATGCAGCAACAGACCTCATATCCCACCCATGCCGGATGGACGCGATCAAATTGAGGTTTCCGTGGTGGAAGGGTTGGCACAGGTCAGCCCCACCGCTTGGGACGCCTGCGCGGGTACGGACAACCCATTTCTCAGCTTCGCGTTTCTTTCAGCCCTTGAAGATGCCGGGTGCGTCATGCGCGAAAATGGCTGGACGCCCCGCCATGTCCTGATCAAGGACGCCGACGGCGCGCTTTTGGCCTGCACGCCCCTCTACCTCAAGGGCAATTCCATGGGTGAGTACGTCTTTGACTGGGGCTGGGCCGAGGCTTACGAGCGCGCGGGCGGCACCTATTACCCCAAACTGGTTTCCGGCGTGCCGTTCACCCCCGTGACCGGACCGCGACTGCTGGTGCGCGGTGATCTGAGTCCGGCGCTAGGCGCAAGCCTCAAAAGCCAGCTGGTCGGTGCCATGGCAGGTGCAGCCCAGGGTGCTGGGCTTTCCAGCTTACATGTAAACTTTATCCCCGGCGACGATGCCCCGGTGTTCAAGGATGCGGGCTATCTCAGCCGGGTCGGCTTGCAGTACCACTGGGACAACCGCGGTTACGGCACGTATGACGATTTTTTGGCCCAACTGTCGTCGCGCAAGCGCAAGGCGCTGAAAAAGGAACGCCGCACTGCCACCGAAGACGGAGCCATACACATCGAGCGGCTTCGCGGCGATGCAATCACCACCCGGCACTGGGATGCGCTGTTTGAGTTTTACGTCGACACCAGCACCCGCAAATGGGGGCAACCCTATCTCAACAGGGCCTTTTTCCAATTGTTGGGCGAGCGCATGGCGGATCGGGTTTTGTTGGTGATGGCGATGCGAGATGACGAGATCATCGCCGGTGCGCTAAACCTGATCGGCACGGATGCTCTATATGGCCGCTATTGGGGATGTCGGGAAGACGTGCGCTACCTGCACTTTGAAGTTTGCTATCACCAAGCCATTGATGCCGCCATCGAGCTTGGATTGTCGCGGGTTGAAGCTGGCGCGCAGGGCGAGCACAAAATCGCCCGGGGCTATCTTCCGACCGTCACCCATTCCGCCCACTTCATCCCCGACAAAGGATTTCGCCAAGCCGTGGCGCAGTTTCTCGACCATGAACAACGCGCCATTATGCATGAGCACGAGCTCCTGCTGCAAGAAAGCCCTTATCGTCAGGACTGAGGCTGCGCTAAGATTGGGGATGGCGAATCTTGTGAAAATCACCATTTGGGCCTTTTTGGGCATCACCGTGCTGAGCAGTGTGGCCGAAGCCATCCCCATCAACCGTTGCGCGCGCATTTTACGTGATCAGGCCGGGCGCGAAACCGTTGTCAACACATGCAACGCCTGCATTACAGTGACCGTGGAACGCCACCGTCCCGGGCTAAACAACGATACGCCCAGCATACGCAATTACAATATTCCCAGCGGCACACACCAGCCCCTATCGTTTCTTGGGCCGGGGGGAAGCCGAATCGTGAACGAAACTGCATGCCCTACCGCGCAGGGCAACTAGAGAATAGTGCTATTTACCGTGGTACGGTGATGATAGCGCTTTGCTCATTCAACGCGGTCAGCACCTCGGACCAGCCATTTTTGCGCGCTTCCCGGCGCGCACCTTCCGCCCCCAAATGCCGTGCCAACAAAATAGCCAGCTGGTGGTTAGCGTTGAATTTCTGGCCCATATAGGTGTTCAAAGTCATGATGTTTCCTCCTCTGAAGCTCCCTGCGATTTTTTCCACATAGGAGCGGTCCCGTATCCCCCAGATCAACGCAAGGGATATGCCAAAGGTGAGAGAAAACCTATCTAAACATAATTTTTATCGTGAAATCAAATAATTACGAATAAATATTAACTCACAACATCAATGCAAAATGGTTCTCTCCCCCTTTGCATAACGCAAAAGAAGGTCCCTTTGTGAACTACGATAGCGCGATTGATGAATATAATTTCGCGGATTGCGAATTGATTATTTCACCACGGCAGGAACAGGGGAGCGTCCTGTACGCACCAACGGCGAGCCGCCTTTGCCCCCTTTAGCGCCACCACGCCCGCCGCCTTTGGGGCCTCGAGCCTTCCTTGGTGCCTTGGGGGCCTTGGGAGCAGGTTCGGGGAAATCGAAGGTAATTTTGCCGTCCTCGACCTTTACCAAAACCACCCCCCCCGCGGTTAACGAGCCGAACAACAGCTCTTCGGACAAGGGCCGCTTGATGTGCTCTTGAATGACCCGACCAAGCGGACGAGCGCCAAAATTGCGGTCGTAGCCCTTTTTAGCCAACCAGGTGCGGGCTTCGTTGGTCAGCTCAATGGTGACGTTGCGTTCGGACAACTGAACTTCCAGCTCCATGACAAACTTATCGACCACTTTGGACATGACCTCAGGCGACAGGTTGGAGAACGGAATGATGGCGTCCAAGCGGTTGCGGAATTCCGGTGTGAACATCCGCTCGATGGCTTCCTGGTCATCGCCTTCTCGCTCGGACCGTTCAAAGCCGATCGCAGCCTTGGCCAGATCTGCCGCGCCCGCGTTGGTGGTCATGATGATCACCACGTTGCGGAAATCAATGGTTTTGCCGTTATTGTCCGTCAGTTTGCCATGGTCCATAACCTGCAACATGATGTTGAACAGATCGGGATGGGCCTTTTCGATTTCGTCCAGCAACAACACGCTGTGGGGCTGTTGGTCGACCGCATCGGTGAGCAGGCCGCCCTGTTCGAACCCGACGTATCCCGGCGGGGCGCCAATCAGACGCGAAACCGAATGACGCTCCATATATTCGGACATATCGAAGCGCACCAATTCTACGCCCATTGTCAAAGCAAGCTGACGGGCAACTTCGGTTTTGCCGACGCCGGTGGGGCCAGAAAACAGATACGAGCCGATTGGTTTGTTCGGCTCGCGCAATCCCGCACGGGCCAGCTTGATCGAGCTCGAAAGCGCGGTGATGGCCTTGTCCTGACCATAAACCATTGACTTAAGGTCGCGCTCCAAGTTTTTGAGAACTTTAACATCATCGCTCGAAACGCTTTTCGGGGGGATGCGCGCAATCATGGCCACCACAGCCTCGACGTCTTTCACCGAAACGGTCTTTTTGCGTTTGCTTTCCGGCACCAACATGCGCGATGCACCGACCTCGTCTATCACGTCGATGGCTTTATCGGGCAACTTGCGGTCGTTGATATAGCGCGATGCCAATTCCACCGCAGAACGGATCGCCGCCTCGGTGTAATGAACTTTGTGGTGGTCTTCAAAATAGGGCTTGAGACCGCGGAGAATTTTCACCGTGTCCTCGACCGAAGGCTCGCGCACATCGATTTTTTGGAACCGACGCACAAGTGCGCGGTCTTTTTCAAAATGATTGCGATATTCCTTATACGTGGTCGAGCCGATACACCGCAGCGCGCCCGACGCCAATGATGGCTTGAGGATATTCGACGCGTCCATAGACCCGCCGGACGTCGCCCCAGCACCGATCACGGTATGGATTTCATCAATGAACATGATGTTTTCCGGGGCTGCCTCCAGCTCCTTGATTACGGCCTTGAGGCGTTCTTCAAAATCCCCGCGGTAACGCGTGCCCGCCAGCAAAGCCCCCATGTCCAAGGCCCAGATTTTGGCGTCAAACAGCACTTCAGGCACGTCTTTTTCAACGATGCGCCGCGCCAAGCCCTCGGCTATGGCGGTTTTGCCCACGCCCGGATCACCCACATAAAGCGGGTTGTTCTTGCTGCGGCGACACAACACCTGAATGGTGCGGTCGACTTCTTCGTTACGCCCGATCAGCGGGTCGATTTTACCTTCGGTTGCCTTATCATTGAGATTTACGCAGTAGGTTTCCAGCGCCTCTTGGCCCTTTTTGACCTCGCCCTCTTCGTCCATCTCGTCGTGGGCCGCGCCCATGACGAGGCGCTCTTCGGAGGCCCCAGCCGCCTTGGCGATACCATGGCTGATGTAATTGACCGCATCCAAACGGGTCATGTCTTGTTCTTGTAAGAAGTATACCGCATGAGATTCCCGTTCCGAAAACAACGCGACCAGAACGTTGGCACCTGTGACCTCTTCACGCCCCGACGACTGAACATGAATGATGGCGCGCTGGATGACACGTTGGAAACCAGAGGTCGGCTTTGGGTCTTCCAAGCCGTCCAGTGTCGGCAAAATCAATTCTTGTTCCAGAAAGTGCACAACATCCGTGTGAAGTTTTTCGAGGTCCACATCGCACGCGCGCAGCACTGATACTCCATCGGGGTCATCAGTCAGCGCCAACAGCAGATGCTCCAGCGTTGCGAACTCATGGCGATATTCACCGGCAATATTGAGGGCACGGTGCAAGGTTTGCTCTAGGTTTCTCGACAACATCGGTGCTTACTCTCCGCTAAAATGGGCCGCTTGTTTTGACCGCTTATTATTGGGTGCTGCGTTCTCTTGTTCTTTATTTAGGCATCTTTTTCGATTGTGCACTGTAAAGGATGCTGGTTGTGGCGCGCCAAATCCATCACCTGGGAAGCCTTGGATTCCGCGACCTCAAAGGTAAAGACACCGCAAATGCCCACGCCCTTTTGGTGCACATGCAACATAATCTGCGTGGCTTCGTCTTGGGTCTTGTTGAAAATATGCTCCAAGATGTGCACTACGAATTCCATCGGGGTGTAGTCGTCGTTGAGCATCAAGACCTTGTACATGGATGGTTTTTTGGTTTTTTGGCGGGTTTTCAAAACGACGCCGACGTCACCGTCGTCATCGCGACCGCCCTGTCCAGAGCCGCTCCCCGAACCAGCGCACACGGGGCCATTTTGCACTGAAGTGTAAATCTTGGTGTTGCTCACGTCTTGCCGTCTCCGTCGCACGCAATGCCTAGGGATCGTTTTCAGCTTTAGCCAAATGTGTATGCGAGAATCACATCAACGTTCAAATCATAGCGCGAATGAAGGGGGCCGTAAATTCGGCCCCCGACTTTCGCTTAAGAATGATTTGGGGTGCAACTGTCCCGTTCACCAGTCCTAAAGCTGAAAAAACTGAACCCAATCTTTGGCTGATCAGAACCGAGCGCGTCCAAACGATCCGACATCAACGCAAAAAGCCCGGTGGAGAACCACCGGGCTTTCATACGTAACGGCCTGAAAGTTGGATCAGGCAGCCGTCTTGGCAGCAAAATCGCCGTAGACGGAAGAAAGTTTGCTCGACAGCGGCTCGCTGACTTCGCCGGCGACCTTGTATGCGGTCTGACCGATGGCGGTGCCGGTTTCCACGGCAGCTTCAAACCCGGACTGAACCAGTTTGATCTGCGCAGCGGAAATTTCTTCAGGGGTCTTGCAGCCGGTCAAGGTTTTGGCGGCTTCGCTGTTGAAACGAACAGCGTCTTTAGCTGCCTTGAAGAAAAGATCGTTCAACGTCTGGAAGCCAGCGACATAGGCTTCGCCTGCCTTAACGGCGGCGTCAAAGTTTTCACGACCGGGGAATTCAACACCTTCAAAAGCCTGCGCAGCATTTGTCTGCTCGGTGCTGGCTTTGATGGCTGCATCGACGCCGCCCTTGATCATATCGACGGTGGCTTCGAAGTTCTCGGCAGCAGCTTCAATAGCAGAAGTTGCTTCGACGGATTTTTTCTTGGCGGTGCTCATAACTCATCACTCCTAAACTGGAAACTGGACAATTGCCGGATCCTCTACCCAAAGATCGAATGGCAATTTTTAGCCCCGGGATTCCCGCCGAGGTGCGGTCTACACTCTTAAATTTATGCTGCACCGCAATATAAGTCAATGCTTATTTTGCAGTGCACAAAAAAATTCATAGAACAGTCTCCAAACTGAAACCATCGGGCATTCCATCACGACCAGATAAAAAAACTCTGCGTTCTTAATCCTTTATTATACCGAAGCGGCTGAGAATCGACTTAGGCCGTAGCGTGAAAGTTCCTTTCTCCTTGCGGTTGTCTCCGGTTTCCCGCACAAATGTAGCGGTCTCGGAATTCGACGGGCTGATGGAGGTGGGAACAAACCGCACCCCAAAATGCAAAAGCTCCGGTCAGAAACTGCAAATATAGGGATGCTCATATTGTGACGAGCTTCACAGACGCCGACACACCCGTTCCGGGACATTTTAACGTGGCTGGTCACTGTCGCCTGTCGTTCACCTTTAGCATCGTCGCGATGTTGGTCCTCGCGCTGTTCACCCCGACGTTGGCGCACGCTAAGTACGCCTCATTGGTCATTGATGCGCAAACCGGAGAGGTCTTGCATGAAGTCAATGCAGACACCCGCAACTACCCCGCGTCGCTAACCAAGATGATGACTCTTTATATGGTTTTCGAGGCCCTCGAAGAAGGCCACTTGCGTATGGACGACCGCGTCATGATGTCACGTCGCGCCGCCAGGCAACCGCCGTCCAAACTGGGCATCAAGCCCGGTAAAACGCTGTCTGTAGAAACCGCAATTCGCGCTCTGGCCATTAAATCCGCCAACGATGTCGCCGCAGCTGTTGCCGAACACCTTGCCGGTTCCGAGCGTCAATTTGCATTGATGATGACGGCAAAGGCACGCTCTCTTGGCATGAGCAACACGACCTTTCGCAACGCGTCCGGCCTTCCGCACAGAAGCCAGCTGTCCACGGCGCGCGATATGTCTAAATTGGCCCGTGCCCTGCTGCTGCACTTTCCTCACCGCTATCACTATTTTTCCGAAGCAGCATTTAAATATTCGGGTAAGACCTACAAGACCCATAACAAACTGCTGACCAACTACGAAGGCACGGACGGAATTAAGACCGGGTATATTCGGGCTTCCGGTTTCAATTTGGTCGCATCCGTCAAGCGCGGAAATAAACGCCTGATCGGCGTTGTGTTCGGGGCCAAGAATTCCAAGGCACGCAACAGACACATGGTGAAGTTGCTGGACAAGGGCTGGGCGAAAATCAATCCCGACATGGCCGTTGCACAAGCAAAAACCAAGAAACGCACGGCAGTACGGGCCAAATCATCCAAAAGCGTCTGGGGCGTACAGATCGGCGCCTACAAAACCTATGACCCGGCTTACGGCGTTGCCGTGCGCGCCATGGGCATTGCACCATCGTATCTGAGCGACGGTGACATTACGGTTGCACCATTGAAAAAGAAAAATGGCCGGGTTTTATATCGCGGTCGCGTCATGGGGATCAGCAAAACCCAAGCCTACCGGGCGTGCAAGTTTCTCAAGAAACGAAAACTCGGCTGCATGGCGCTAAAAACCTCAGGCCCGACAGAAATCGCATCGCTGAACTGAGTTCCCCACCCAGTTTAAATCAACCCAAGTCCACGTCGGTGAGGCGGCTGGCCGCGAGTTGAGCCTGAAGCAAGCCTTTTAGCCGACCCAAGCCAGCCTCAGTATCGCTTTCACAGCGCGCCACCAAAACGGCCTGAGTGTTGGATGCACGCAGCAGCCACCAGCCATCATCCGTGCTGACGCGCACGCCATCAATCTCATTCACAGAAATGCCGCTTTCGGTTTTCAGGCGCGCACGCACCTCTTCAACGATGTCGAATTTGCGCGCTTCGCTACAATCAAAACGGATTTCCGGGGTGTTGATCATCTGCGGCAGGGCATCATACATTTCGACCAGGCTTTCATCGCCGGACGCCACCACGCTAAGCAATCGCACGGCGGTATAAACCGCGTCATCATAGCCGTAATAGCGGTGTTTAAAAAAGATATGGGCGCTCATTTCGCCGGCCAGCGGTGCGCCTGTTTCCTGCAATTTGGCCTTGATATGGCTGTGGCCGGTCTTCCAGATTACCGGTTTTCCGCCCATACGGGTGATCTCATCGATGAAAACCTGGCTGGCCTTAACGTCGGCGATGATGGTCGCGCCCGGCTCGTCGGCCAAAACTTCGCGAGCGGCCAGAACCATGATCTGATCCCCCCACAGCACCCGGCACTGGCCGTCGATCATGCCGATGCGGTCGCCGTCACCGTCAAACCCAAAGCCAATGTCACAGTTCTTTTCCCGCACCAAAGCCTTCAGCTGGTCGAGGTTTTTTTCCACGGTCGGGTCCGGGTGATGCGCCGGAAAGGTACCGTCGATATTGGCGTTGATAAGGTGATGCGTGCCCGGCAGGCGCTTGACCAATGCCTGAATTACCTCGCCCGCGGCCCCGTTGCCGGGGTCCCACGCGACGGTCAGCTCCTTGTCGCCGTGAAAATCTTGAAACACCCGTGCGACATAGTCTTCGAACACGTTGTGTTCATGGGCATGGCCGTCACCATCGACAAAGGCCCCCGCAGATGCGACGCGACCGAGCTTTTGAATGTCATCGCCGTAAAACGATTTACCGCCCATCGTCATCTTGATGCCGTTGTATTCTGGCGGATTGTGACTGCCCGTGATCATCACCGCCGCGTCCACACCCAGCGTCGCACCCGCGTAATAGAGCATCGGCGTCGGCCCACGACCAACGCGCACCACATCGATACCGCTTTTGGTCAGGCCATCCACCAGCGCCGCCTCAAGCTCAGGCGAACTCAGCCGTCCGTCATAGCCAACCGCGCAGCGCGAACCACCCTTCCCCGCCAAGATGGAGCCGAACGCCCGTCCAATGACGCGCACATCATCTCCAGCGAAATTCTTCGTGGTGATGCCCCGGATGTCGTACTCGCGAAGAATTTCGGGATCCAAGGTGCGGGCGTCGGGGTGGCTCATGATTTTTCGTCACTTTCTATTGGGGCGTTATCCGACGTTTACAGGGCGACCGATGCAGTGATAGTCGAAGCCCGCCTCGAGCATTTCTGTGGGCTCATAAACATTGCGCAGATCGACCATAACCGGAGCCTTGAGCAGTGACTTAACGCGGTCCATATCCAAACCGCGAAAGGCGTTCCATTCCGTGATGATCACCAAAACATCCGCACCGCCCATGGTGGCGTAGGCATCGTCGCACCAATCGACGCCATCGAGCATCGTTTTAGCTTCGTCCATACCTTCGGGATCGAAGGCCCTGACCGTAGCCCCTTGGTCCAACAGCATTGGAATGATGTCGAGGCTCGGCGCATCGCGCATATCGTCGGTGTTGGGCTTGAAGGTAACGCCCAAGATCGCAACGGTCTTACCCTCGACCGATCCACCACACGCTTCGACGATGCGACCGGCCATGGCTTTCTTGCGCTTATCATTGATGTCGACCACCGCTTCGACGATACGCAGGGGGGACCCGACGTCTTGTGCCGTGTGCACCAGCGCCAAGGTATCCTTGGGAAAGCACGATCCACCGTAGCCTGGGCCGGCATGCAGAAACTTTTTACCGATACGCCCATCAAGGCCGATGCCCTTGGCGACGTCATGCACATCCGCGCCGACCTGTTCGCACAGGTCGGCCACTTCATTGATAAATGTAATTTTGGTAGCCAGAAAGGTATTGGCCGCATACTTAATCAGTTCCGACGAGGTGCGCGACGTGAACAAAATCGGCGCCTCGATCAGCGATAGCGGACGATACAGCAAGCGCATGATTTCTTTGGCACGCTCGCTACCGGTGCCGATGACCACACGGTCGGGATGGGTGAAATCCGCAATGGCGGAGCCTTCACGCAAAAACTCAGGATTGGAAACCACATCAAAATCCGCATCGGGGCGGGTTTCGCGGATGATGCGTTCGACCTCATCGCCGGTACCCACGGGAACTGTCGATTTGGTCACCACCACCGTGTAGCCGTCCATATTTTCGGCGATTTCCTTAGCCGCAGCATAGACGTAGCTCAAATCCGCATGACCATCACCTCGTCGGGTGGGGGTACCCACCGCAATGAACACCGCGTCGGCCGTCTGAACGGCACCTGCCAGTTCCGTCGTGAAGGTCAAGTGCCCGGCTTTAACGTTGGTTTCGACCAGATCGTCTAGACCCGGCTCGTAAATCGGCATCTCGCCGTTCTCAAGCATTTCGATCTTTTTGTGATCTTTGTCGACGCACACAACATCAACGCCAAATTCGGAGAAACACGCCCCCGAAACCAAGCCGACATATCCTGTGCCGATCATTGCAACACGCATCGTTCGTCCCTTCACAATAGAATCGTGCGAAGGGGGAGAATCCCACGCTCCACAAAGGCTTGAGGCTTTTTAAGCGATGCCCCCTGACCATGCAAGGAAAAGAGCCTAAAGGAGACGTCTGAGCTGGGTCCGCAGATCGTCCGGATCGCTGGACCGCATAAGCCCAACGGCCACGTTGGCCTCGACAAATCCGTTCATGGAACCGCAATCAAAACGCTGTCCCTTGAAATGCAGCCCATGGAACGGAACCTCGCCCTGTGCTGTACCGCCACCGTTCGCAAGGGTCGCCGCGATGGCGTCGGTGAGTTGGATTTCGCCTCCGGTCCCGGTCATTTTCTTGTCCAAGTGTTGAAACACCTGACCATCAAGGATATAGCGCCCGATGATGGCAAGCGACGAAGGGGCGTCTTCTGGGGCGGGCTTTTCCACTAATCCCCGAACCGAGACAATGGTGCCATCGTCCCCATCTACATCAAGAATCCCATAACGGCTGGTCAATTCTCGTGGAACGCCCTCCACCGCAACGACATTGCCGCCAAGACGGGCGTGCACATCGACCATCTGCTTCAAGCATCCCGGCTCCGCCATAATCAAATCGTCGGGTAAGACCACGGCGAACGGCCCATCCGATACGAACTCGCGGGCACACCACACGGCATGCCCCAACCCCAATGGCTGGTCTTGGTAACAAAATTTGATTTGGTCATCCGCAAGCGTGCTTTGAGCGACGACTTTCAACTCGGCCGTTTTGCCCCGCTCGGACAGCGTCGCTTCCAGTTCTTCGTTGGCACCGAAATGGGCTTCGAGAATTTTGCGATTGGCGGGGGTGGTGACGAAAACAAATTCTCGGATTCCCGCCTGTTGTGCCTCCTGAATGGCGTATTGAATCAACGGCTGATCGGCGACCGGCAACATTTCTTTCGGCATGGCCTTGGTCGCAGGCAAAAAGCGCGTCCCCAGCCCAGCCACGGGAAAGACCGCCTTGGTGATTTTTGTCGTCATCTGTTACCCCATTTAGATGCGGTCTTTGTGCCACACAGCCTTCTCATAAGCAAACCCGACGAGCTTCACGTAATCAAGCCAGCCGCGCGAGCACGCCGCACCACCACCAGGGTCATCGCCACTTGCAAGACAATGAACGGCAGGAAAGCCATGACCCGCAGCCCACCATCTACGTTGACCAAAACCAATGCGCCTAGCCCCTGCAAGCCCCCGATAAGCAGATAAATACTGCTCACACGCGCGTGACTGAGGCCAAGGCGGTTCATCAACTGATACACATGAGTGCGGTGCGCATCGGTCACACGCTCGCCCGCCCGGATGCGGCGTATCAACGTATAGGCCGTATCCCAAATATAATGAAAGAACAACATCGGCATCACGAAAAAAGACACATGCGAAGCATCAAACCGCCCCGCCATAACCGCCATAACGGCCAGTACAAAGCCGAGAAATTGGCTGCCGCTATCGCCCATGAAAATTTTGGCGGGCTGCCAGTTCCACATCAAAAACCCCAGCGATGCCCACACGATGATGATGCTGATCAGATAAATAAACGTGCTGCCTTGCAAGAGCGTGATGGCGGCAAAAAAACCTGCGGCGATCACGGCGGTACCGCCTGCGATGCCATCGATGCCATCCATAAAATTGAACGCATTGGTGAGGCCGACGATCCAGATCAAGGTCACCGGATAAGCAAGCCAGCCCAAGTGCCACACCCCCACAATCGGTAGGCTGACCTGATCGATCACCACGCCCATGGCCATCACCGCCACCGCACAAACCGCTTGGAGCCCCAACTTAAAACGAAAACTCAGCCCTGACAGATCATCGACGATGGACACCACGGCAACCAACAATGAAGCCGCACAAAAAACCCAGAAATGCCCCTGTTCAAAGGCCGGATCGTCGCTTAGCCCCCACAGCACCGCCAAGCCGACAAAGAAGGTCACGACGATGGCGATACCGCCAGAACGCGGCGTGGGGCGGGTGTGCGACGAACGTGCGTTGGGCGTATCGATGATGCGCACGCGCTTCATCAATATCCACGTCAGCAAAACGGATAGCGCGCATAAGGCCGCACCGAAACCCAAATGTGTGAAAAAAGCGCCAGTGGTCATGTCAATCTTGTGCCATAGCGTCCGCCGCTTGTCACGACTTCAGCAACACATCTTTAGCCCGGTTGATCTGTTGCGCCAGATAATCAGATCCCCCCTTATCGGGGTGCAGTGCTGACATCAGGCGGCGATGGGCGGCTTTTACAGCGTTGTCATCGGCACCCTTTTTGAGTCCCAAAACCTTATAGGCTTCGTCGCGGCTCATGGTGCCGGGGTCGGTATGAGGGGATGACTGCTGGTCTTCGGACTGATAGCCCCGCCAGTTGGGATCGCGACGCTCCAGGTAACCTTCAACCACCCGGACGCTGTCGGGATCGGCTTGGGCTTCGCGTAAAAGCTCAATGAGATCTTCAACGCTGAGGTTTTCCAACGACCTCCCCGCAAAACGGCCGTCCAAAACCTGCCCCGACACATGGCCGGAAGCGTGGTCCAAGTGCATGACGACAAAGCGCGTGCGCACGTCGGAGCCTTGCCCTGCCCCCGGTGGTTCTGCCGCGCCCGGGCTTTGCCATCCCCGACCGAGGCCAAACAGGCGCGCAAACATCTGAGCATAGCGTAGCCCTGTGAACATACGCATGAACCACATCAAGATTGCAGGTAACGCCGCCACCGCGGCCACAAACTTGCCCGTAAAGGCCAACCACGCCACCACCGCCACAACAAGGCCAAAGATAACCCATTTCAAGACCTTGACCAGAGTCTTAGGCGACGTAGACACGTACCACCGCGACAGAAAAATCACCGCGACCAGCAGCGCAATACCAAGGGCGAAAGCGCTCAACATCACACGCCCCCCTTATTCGGGCCCATCTGCCGGGTGATCTGCAAGATGTCACCACCTTGCACGCGGGCATATTCATCCAGCGCCCCTCGCCCGCCTGCGGCAAATACTGCCACCGCACTCAGCAGCTTTTTCAAAAATTCCGGGCTAGCGGCATCGAAATGCGCATAGGCCCCACCGCTGAGCTTGGCGATGTGGCGAAAGGCACGCTCCGCCTCAACATCACCGCCTTCGTGAAAGGTAAACACGGGCACCCCAAGCAAACCCAACTCACCGGCCACTTGACCAACCTGATCCACATTTTCTTCAAAACAATCGCCCACATACACCACCGCGCGAATGGCGGAACGACTGGCCTGATTGCGGGCATGCTTGAGCACCTTTTCCACCTGTGTCTGTCCGGCCATGCAGTGGACCGCATTCATCAGGCGATGAATTTCTGCGGGGGCGGTTAACCAGGAAGTGACTTTAAATTCACTAAACCCGCGAAAGAACGCCAGTTGCACCGCCAAGCCGCCAATGTCCCGGGTGGCCTCAAACATGTCGCCCTGAATACGCGCAGCCATATCCCAGCTGTGTTCGCGCGACGCCGTGGCGTCCATAGCAAACAGCAATCGCCCCCCCGCACCGCCCTTAAACGGTACAGGCGTGTTATTCAGATCCTTGAGAAACGTATCGATGACTGTCGCATCGGATGCCCGGGTTGGCAGGTGGTTGTTCTTGTCCCTCATAGTCTCAGCTGGCCGCCACCGCGCCGCCCGCGCCGATCATCAACCCGCCTGCGCCACGGTGAAGGTTTTTCACCGCCCGGTGGGAGCGAAACAATGTCCGTGCCCGAGATGCCATGCACGCGTAACCCGCCAGCACCGCAAACAAGGTCACACTCACCACCCCTGCGGCCTCGATCAAACCGGCGGTGCTCAGTGCCGTCAAATCCATAAACGCGGGCAGAAAGGCGACATAAAAAACCACCGCCTTAGGGTTGCCGAGGGTCAGGCTGAGGCCGGACAAAAAGCTCCGTCCTTGCCCCCGCTCCGGCGTCGACGTCATGGCGGGATCAACATTCTTGGCGGCGCGCCACGTCTGCACGCCCAGATACACTAGGTAAAGCCCACCAGCGATTTTCAACAGGCCAAACGCCGCCGCATATTGGGTGGCGAGCACGCTGAGCCCCGAGGCCGCAAGCACCAGGTAAACCAAATCCCCGGTGATAACACCGAAGATAAAAACCACAGTCGGGCGAAAACCCGACGCCAAGGCGCGTGCGACGATGGCAAACACCCCCGGCCCCGGCGTGATGGCCAAAACGAAAATCGCAATGGCGAGCGCAAGCGCGCTTTCAATACTCATGAGAAAAACTCCTTTAACCGCACCCCTAAAGGTAGTCCGAGTTTCGCGATTAGGAAAGGTCGATCGCTTCGACCAAGGCGCGCACTTCTTGGCGGGCGACAATGTGCGACATGGACAATGCGCCCTCGCCTTTCACTTCCGCCACATCCATCAGGGTTAGGCCTTGATGAAACAACTCGCGAAAGATTACGCGCTCGGAAAAGCCAGGCACGGTGCGAAAACTGACCCGCTTAGCCAATTCCGTCAGCAAACGTTCGATCTCGCGTTTGTTCTTGGAATCGGTGTGGCCCATGCGGTTGCGCATAACGATCCAATCAGCGGCCTTACCGCCGCGCTTGGCGCGCACCATGCGTTGCTGCCACACCAGTTCAGCATAATGACTGGGGCTTTTGATGGTCATGGTCGCGGGATCGATCTTGGCCAAAACATCCAGGTCGATGAAACTGTCGTTGATTGGCGTGATCAGAGTATCAGCGAACGAATGCGCCAAGCGCGACATAACCGTGTCGGAACCTGGGGTGTCGACGATCACCACGTCCGCGGTGTCAGCGGCGTCCTCGAAAACACCCGCCAGTAGAGCCTCGATTCCTTCTTCATCTCCTCCACCGTCTTGAGGGCGCAGGGTCAAAAGCTCGGGTATCGGTAAATTCAGGCCGGTTTTTTCCGCGTACAGCTTTCTGTTTTCAAAATAGCGGCTGATGGTGCCCTGGCGGGCATCCAGATCGACCACGATCACCCGCTTGCCCATACGCAGCAAACTGACGGCCAAATGCATCACGGTGGTGGACTTACCACTGCCGCCCTTTTCGTTTCCGATAACGATTACATGTGTCTTCATAGGGCGCACTCTAGGGCCGCACTCTCAGAATGAAAAGAGAGAATAAAGCGCGCTGTCACCGTCTCCAAAGGGGGCCGCTTCGAAGATCAATCAAGGCGTACCATCCGCAACCAAAATCGGGTAAAAGGGATAGAGACAACAAGGGGCAGCATCTTGAACACGCGTATCTTCAAAACAACACTGAAAGCAAGTTTGACTGGGGCGATCGTGGCCGTATGGAGCGCCCTCGCACCGATCCAAGCTCCAGCGCAAACTGCCATAGCACCCAAACCGGCCATCGCTATCGATTACCGTGAAACCATGCGCCAACTGGTGCAAAACATCAGTCGCTATGGTCGCAGCCTCAAACCCAATTTCATCGTGATTGCCGAAAACGGCCTTGGCTTGGTCAGCAAACCCGACCCTCAAGACGACACGCAGCTGTTTCCCGCCCAAACGTATATCCGCTCCATCGACGGGGTGCTTCAACCTCACTTGCTCAAGATGCTGAGCGGCGGCGATCCTAAAGAAGACCCGGATATAACGACAGCCCGAAACCAGCTCACCACCAATACGGACATGGCCAAAAGCCTTGGCATCAGTATCTTCAATCTCGAATTCGCCACCAAAACAGCGGAAATCGACAAAATTTACCAAAAAAGCGCAGCAAAGGGGTTTAAGCCCTTTGTCGCCAACACCCCGATGCTCACGAGAATTCCCGACTATCCCAAATACGCGTTTCACGCCAACCCCAAGTCGCTCAACGACACCCGCCAAGCCACAAATTATCTATATATTGAGAATTCCCAGGGCGTTGGAACCGCCAATGACTATGTGCAGGCGTTAAGCGGCACCAATTACGACATCATCATCACCAGCGTGTTTCATGGCCGCGTGCCCCTCACTAAATTTGATGTGGAACGCCTGAAATACAAAAAGCTCGGCTCGCGGCGTTTGGTCCTGGCGGAGATCGATCTCTCATCTGCCGCCACCTACCATTACTACTGGCAAGCAGGCTGGGCCAAAGGCTCACCAGCGTTCATCAGCGACCCCATACGCACGGATCCTGACCGCCACAGGACGCTGTATTGGGAGCCTGCATGGCAGAGCATCCTTGCAGGTGGACCAAGCTCATACCTTTACGGCATTGCCGATCTGGGATTTGACGGCGTGGTGTTGAAGGGCGTAGAGGCGTGGCACCATTTTGAAACCGGCGACGATCAATAGGCTTCTCTCGTCAGACCACCTCAGCAGCATCTTTTTGATGCACCCGGTAGGTGTTGCGGCCAGCATCCTTGGCCGCGTACAACGCATCATCGGCCAGCGTGGTCAAATCGCTCATATTATCCGCATCGCCGGGTAAAAAGGCTATGCCGATACTCGCACCGATCTGAACCGTCTGGCCCAGAACTTTCATAGGACGAGACAGGGCTTCAATGATTTTCTCGGCAGGCAAATAGGCGCTAGCCGGGTCTTCCAAGTCGGTCAGGATCACCGCGAACTCATCCCCACCCAGACGGGCGACGATATCGGTCTCCCGACAAATGTTGCGCAGGTTATCGGCAACTGCAACCAACAACGCATCGCCCACCGGATGACCGTACTGGTCGTTCACGGGCTTAAATTTATCCAGATCGATCATCAACAGCGCCAAATGCGTGTCGCGGCGCTGTGCCTGGGCGATGGCACCTTCGAAAGACTTGTTGAAAGCGTTGCGATTGGCGAGGCCGGTCAACGAATCCGTCAAAGCCAAGCGGCGAATTTCTTCTTCCGCCTGCTTGCGTTCGGTGATATCGCGAATGACGGCGATAAAGTCGACATTATCGCCGATGTACAAGGCGTTGATCGTCAGATCAATGGGAAACTGTTCGCTATTTTTGCGTTGCGCCACCACCTCGACCGTTTTGCCGATAAGCCCCTTCGGCTGACCCTTCAAAAAAGCCTCGAGAAAACTATCGTGTTTGGACCGATAGGGTTCCGGCATCAAGAACGACACATTGCGCCCAATGACTTCTTCTGCGGCAAAACCGAAGATATTTTGCGCACCGGTGTTGAAGGTTTCAATCTCACCTTTTGAATTGGAGGTGATGATAGCGTCCTTAACCGTGTTCATGATTGAACGGGTACGCCGTTCGTCGGCCAATGCCTTCGCCTTGGCCTTTTCCGCCTCTTCGGTCGCAAAAACCAAATTTTCAGCCATACCGACAGCCTCGGCGGCCTGTTCATCGGCCTGTTCGCGCAGATGCTGCACCTCAGCAAGCTGCTGGTTCATTTCCACATTTGTTTCGGCCAAGTTTTGCTCAATCTCCTGGCGGCGTACCGAGTTTGTGAGCAAAACCTGCAAATCGCGGGTCATATCGGCAATTTCGTTGTGACCGTTTGGATCGCCAATAGTGATATCGTAATCACCATTGGCGATACGGCGCATATTAACCGACACAATACTGAGCGGAGCAATGATCTGCCTGCGCAACACCCACAACAACATCACCGCGATCACAGCCATCACCACAATGAGGCTGATGGAGACCACCTGTTCCGCAACAACGATAAAATCCAAAGAAGCATCAACGGCCCGCGAGTGCGCTACAATATCCAAGTTTGCTTCTTGCACCAAAAGATCGAGCGCGCGCAAACCGGCACCGTCGCTGACCTTAACCTTCGCATCGATTGCTTCAATGAGACCACCCTCGTCAATCATGCCTTTGATGATATCAAGGGCTGCGCCATAAGCAGCGAGCGTTTGCTCCAAATCCAAAAGGGCTATGGTTTCCCCGCGATGAATATCCAAGCCTCTGTACCGAGCAATAATCTCATTCAACACACCGAGGTTTTTCAATGCCGCACCACGGAACTTCACGTCTCCACGCAGCACATAATTCTTGAAATTGTGGATCATCCCGCCGTAACCAGCTTCAGACAAAAGCTGAGAAATCAGTACCGATTTGGTAACCAAATTCTGGTTGGCGCCACTTTCGGCGGCCTCAAGACTTAAGGTTTCAAGTCCGCGCAGGGCTAGGCTGTCATCAACGCGTGTCAAGAAATCGGTTTGAGAGGCCGACTTACCACTCTGAATCGCCCTATCGGCAGTGTTCACGGCTTCTCGGTAGGCCTCAATTGTTTTGCTGATATCTTCAATGGCGATTTGTTCGGTCCCGGTTAAGGGCAATAGGCTGTATTGTCCCAACACCGTCCTCACGCCGCCAATTCGGTCCAATGCAACATCGCGTTGTGCCGTATCCTTGCGCAAGATGAAATTCTTGAAGCTATGAATCATCCCGCCGTAGCCGAGCGCCGCTCGCAACTGCCCGCCCAAGCGCGATTTTTCGGAGCGGACCAACTGAAATTCGGTCCAGGCCTCTTTAACTGTGCGCACTTCGTTGTTGATGTAATAAGACGACGCCATAAATCCGCCACCAGCCAGCAGCAGCAGCACCGTCATCAAGACTGAGGTTTGCTTCAACGATAAATTTTTCAGCATGCGGTCGTACCCACACCCATTTCCAACAAGACACTAACGCCCCAGCATATATACAAATAAGAGCGTTTTCGTATGATCAAAGCTTTATTTATTTACACGATAGAGAACTGCCCCGCGAGAGGCCACACCCGATCATCAAAACCCGCCACCTAACAAAACAGATGGCATATGCACAGGTCCTCATTCGGGCACGGCATTGCGCACGACGAAATCACGACATCACATTGATTCAAAAGGAAATTCACCAGTACATATAGCATAAGCATACATGTACAAACACCCCACGACGGAGACACCCAAGAGGCCGGTCCAACCAACAGGTTCGCCTGCAATAGGCGAAAAAGTAATCCCTGACGTGCCCGCCCGTGAGATTAATGCGGGGCGTGCATAACGTTTTCGATTACGAAACCGTCTTCGGGAGGAAACCGCTTGGCGATTTTAGAACGTGCTTCTCGCTCGCTTGTCGCAACAACATCCTGGGTATGGATATCAGCCCAATGATCTTCAAAAAAGGAATGGCTTTGGTTCTCTTTCACCAAAGCGCGTACGACTTTGTTGTAAAACTTCACCAGATAAGTCTGGCTAACGCTGGGATTTAACATCCCTGTCCCCTTTTTTTCGCCCGACACGCCGTGCACCGCATGACATTCAGACCCCTGACCCGTTTACCTGCATCCCATCACTCACAATGGGTATGCACCACACAATCAGTGTGGTCATAAATCGTTAACAAAGCTTTTCTTCAAGTCAACGCGTTTTCATGACTTGTCCGAAATTAAGCAATCAAGGTGTTGCGCTAAAGAAACACCTTATCCAAATGCGACCACATCGCAACATATCAACCGCAAGCATCATGGATAAAAACACACAGCACCCCTTAAGCAATCTTTTAATGCCCGCAACTCCCTTTATAATAGAGTTTGATTGTGGAAATTTTCCGGGGGGAAGACCGTGCAAATTCAGCTAAATGTATCCGTTGTTACCAAAGTCCTGCTCGCAGGTATCTTGTCTATCGTTGCGCTGAGCGCATGCAAAACCATCTCCACCGCGGGTATGGGTGAGCTTTATTTAAGTGACCGCACGAAGCGGGGATTAGATGCCTATATGAATGAGTTCAACCCCATGATCTTTGCCGCTTCGATAGATGGCAAGCAGTATTCCTATTACTACTGCGACGGCGACAAATGCAGGGTGTCAGCAACTTTCCAAGGGGTTCTGGACAACTGTAACAAACACAGCAAAACGCCCTGCAGGGTACTCGCCGCCAAGCGACAGATCGTCTGGACCAAAAGCAACGGCGAGAAGTATACGCTTGAAGATTTGATGGACCCAAGCGTGAAAAAACCACTATCGCGCATAAACATCGACATATCCGTCCTGGGCGCGGCTGCATTATGTGAAAAGGCTTACGCCCCCAAGACAAAACAGTGGTCCAAGTTTGCCTTGGCCCTGCCCTACGTCACAGAAGCAAAACAGCGTGGTTTTTCGTCAAATTTCTGCGCCAAGATGGCATCCACAACCCACTGAACCTTTTCCGCATAATGCGCCCAGGGGCCTTTCCCATGCGTCTTTGATGCACGCCTTCTCCCTCAAAGGACCACAGACCTGGAAACCGGGGCCTATCTTCTTTTATTATATCCATTGTGCACTCACGTTATAAGGAGACAGCCGATGGAAACGCGGACTTATGATATTGGCGACACGGTATTCGACGAAGGAGAGGCTGGACACGTAGCCTATCTGGTGAAATCCGGTGAGGTCAAAATCACCAAAATGAGTAAAGACGATTCGCAACGCACCATCGCGACGGTGAGAGCCGGTCAGCTCATTGGCGAAATGGCATTGATCGACGACGAACCCCGCGCCGCATCCGCCATAGCCTTGATGAAAACAGAGATGCTGGTGGTCTCAAAGGAAGATTTCGACAAGCGTCTTGAGACTTCAGACCAAGTGGTCCGGCTTTTGCTGCAATCGCTCACCACCCGCCTACGCCAACAGGCCCAAACGATTATCGATTTAACGTTGTGAGGCCCCAATCAAAAAACCCCCGGCTCCGCGTTGGGAACCAGGGGTTTCTGAATTGGTGGGCTCTGTGAGATTCGAACTCACGACCGTTCGATTAAAAGTCGAATGCTCTACCAGCTGAGCTAAGAGCCCTTAAGTCACACCATCTTATTATGTGTGCGAGGTGCGGAACTTAAGGTGCAGCGTCGTCCCGGTCAAGCCCCTCAAACACAAAAACTGCGACAAAGAGACACGTTTTTTTTGGATTTGCGTCCCAAGGCCCATTTAGGCCTTATTCTGCGTCGAAACGCGCCTGTAATCGCTCCGTCACGGCAGCCGAAACAAAGTGCCGAACGTCACCGCCCAGGCGCCCAATTTCCTTCACAAAGCGACTTGAAATAAATTGATTCTTGTCCGACGCCATCAAGAAGACGGTTTCCAAGTCAGGGCGCAGGCGGGAGTTCATGCCCGCCATCTGAAATTCATACTCAAAATCAGAAACCGCGCGCAGACCGCGCACAATCACGCTGGCACCCATATCGCCGACAAATTCGACCAACAGGTTGTCAAACGGCCGAACCACGACCTCGACGCCGTCCTGAAGCTTGGCGTCCGCCAGTTCGGCTTCGACCATGGCGACACGCTCATCCAGCGTAAACAGCGGTTCCTTACCCGCGTTCACTGCAACCCCGACAATCAGCTTGTCCACCACACGGGTGGCGCGGCTGATGATGTCCATATGACCGTTGGTCGGCGGATCAAACGTGCCGGGATAAACGCCGGTGCGCGGTTTCACAGAAGACATCTGAGGCTCTCCGTTCTAGTCTTCGCTCTGTTCGCCATCATCGGTCTCGACGGCGCCTTCTGGAGCGTCCTCGGATACGGGGTCGGTAGGTGCCTCCGTCGTTGCGTCTGGAGCAACGGTAACGGCGACGGCTTCCGCGTCCTCGTCAAAGTCCGTGTCGTCATCTTCGACTTCCGTCAAGCGGGTGACAGACACAACGTGTTCGCCCTTAGCCGTCTTGAACAGCGTCACGCCCTGGGTGTTACGTCCGGCAATGCGGATGTCCACCACGGTGGTGCGGATCAATTGCCCACCGTCGGACACCATCACCAACTGGTCTTCCTGCTCCACCGGGAACGAGGCCACAACGTTGCCGTTGCGCTTGTTGGTTTCGATGTTCGTGATGCCCTGACCACCACGCCCTGCGATGCGATATTCGTAGGCCGAGGTGCGCTTGCCAAAACCGTTTTCTGTGATGGTCAGAATGAAGTCTTCCATCGCCTCCATCTGGGCAAAACGCTCCTCAGACAATCCCAACTGGGCGGGGTCTGTGATCAGGTCGTCAGCGCCTTCGTTTTCATCCCCGGACAATCCCGCAGCGCGACGGCGCGCAGATTGGATTTTAAGGTAGGCATCGCGCTCTTCGGTGAGAAAGTCGATGTGACGCAAGATCGACATGGTGACGACTTCGTCACCCTTGGCCAATCTCATGCCACGCACACCCGTAGATGCACGACTGGCGAACACGCGCACACCTTTTTCATTTCCGGCCTCGTCCTTTTTGGAAACCGGAAAGCGAATGCACTTGCCGTTTTTAGCGGCGAGCAAAACGTCGTCGTCTTCCGTACACACCTGCACGCCGACCAGACGATCACCTTCATCAAGCTTCATGGCGATTTTGCCGTTGACCATGACGTTGGTGAAATCCGACAGCGAATTTCGGCGCACCCCGCCCGATGCGGTCGAGAACATCACGAACATGGTGTTCCAGGTGCTCTCGTCTTCGGGCAGTGGCATCATGGTCGAAATGGTTTCGCCCTTGTCCAGCGGCAAAATGTTGACCATCGCCTGCCCACGCGCGGTGGGACCGCCCAGCGGCAGTCTGTAGACCTTTTTCTTATAGACGATGCCGGTACTGGAGAAGAACAAAACAGGTGTATGGGTGTTGACCACAAACACTTGGCTAACGAAATCTTCGTCGCGCATTGACATACCCGAACGGCCTTTGCCGCCGCGTCGCTGCGCCCGGTAAGTCGACAATGGAACGCGCTTGATGTAGCCGGTGTTGGTTACCGTCACCACCATCTCTTCGCGCTGGATCAGATCTTCGATATCGTGTTCGAATTCAGCTTCTTCCAGCGACGTGCGGCGCGGGGTGGCGAACTGCGTGCGCATCTCTTCCAATTCGCCGCGCAAGATGCCGTACAGCTTTTCGCGCGATCCCAAGATCGCCAGCAGTTCCTTAATTTCATCGCCCAGCGCGCGCAGATCGTCGGCGATTTTGTCGCGTTCCAGACCGGTCAAGCGGTGCAGGCGCAATTCCAAGATGCCGCGGGCCTGAATTTCAGATAATTTGTAGTTGCCGTTGGCATCGACCAGGCGACCCGGTTCGTCGATCAGTTCGATCAACGGCACCACCACGCCTGCGGGCCATTCGCGTTCCATCAACTGTTCGCGTGCGACTTGGGGATTGGGCGCTTTGCGGATCAGTGCGATAACCTCATCAATGTTGGCGACCGCGATGGCCAAGCCGACCAACAGGTGTGCCTTATCGCGGGCCTTGCCCAGCAAAAAGATGGTGCGGCGGCGAATGACTTCTTCGCGAAAGGTGACGAACGCCTGAAGAATTTCCTTGAGGTTCATCAGCAACGGACGCCCACCGTTGAGCGCCAGCATGTTGACACCGAACGAAGTCTGCAGCGGGGTATGCTTGAACAACAGGTTCAACACCACCTCGGCCATCGCGTCGCGTTTAATTTCGACCACGACGCGCACGCCGTGACGATCGGATTCGTCGCGGATGTCGGAAATGCCCTCGATCCGTTTGTCGCGCACGCATTCAGCCATGGTGGCGACCATGCGCGCTTTGTTCACCTGATAGGGAACTTCGGTGATGATGATCGCTTCGCGGCCTTTGGCGCGCTCCTCGATCTCAGTACGCCCGCGCATGATGACGGAGCCACGTCCGGTATGAAACGCCGAATTCACGCCCTGCTTGCCCATGATCAACCCGCCGGTCGGAAAATCCGGGGCTTTAACGTATTCCATCAAGCCTTCGATCGTGATGTGTGGATCATCGATCACCGCCATGCAACCATCCAAAACTTCGCCCAGGTTGTGCGGCGGAATGTTGGTCGCCATACCGACCGCGATGCCGCCTGCGCCGTTGACCAACAGGTTCGGAAACCGCGCTGGAAGCACTGTGGGTTCGCGCTGGCTATCGTCGTAGTTGGGCCTAAAATCGACGGTATCCTTGTCGATATCATCGATCAGGGCGTGGGCCGACTTTGCCATGCGCGCTTCGGTGTAACGCATGGCTGCGGCACGGTCACCGTCCATCGAGCCAAAGTTGCCCTGGCCGTCAACCAACGGCAAGCGCAAGGAAAAACTCTGCGCCATACGCACCATCGAGTCATAAATCGCGCTATCGCCGTGCGGGTGGTATTTACCCATAACGTCACCAACGATACGCGCCGATTTTTTATAGGGCTTGGTGGCGTCGTAACCGCCTTCGTTCATGGCATGAATGATACGCCGATGAACCGGTTTCAAACCATCGCGCACATCGGGCAGAGCGCGGCTCACGATCACGCTCATGGCGTAATCGAGGTAGGAGCTTTTCATCTCCTCTTCGATGGCTACGGTTTCGAATCCCTCTTCACGGGAAGGCGGCGGTGCGGACGATTCGGACGTCAAAGAATTATCCCTGTAAAATCAATACGTTAACGTAAAATAAAAGCGGCCTTTTCAGACCGCCTTCTGACCCCCGAAATCTAGCATTTCGGGGGGGGGAAAACAACTACATGACACGATTGTTACGCGCATTATTTACCCCCGAAAATCGCCGTCTAATCGCCACAAAAAAAGCCGACCGGAAAGACCGGTCGGCTTTTTCGAGTTGGCCCGCAAATATAGGGCCTCCTCCCCCGAGAAACGCTGCCCTAGAAGGGAATTTCATCATCAAGATCAGCGCCCGGAGCAGGTCCCCCGCCGCCGCCGCCAAAGCTGTCACCGCCGCCAGAGGCAGCACCACCAGAGGCAGCGCCATCACTGCTGCCGGCCCCAGAACCACCACCGTAACCGCCGCCGCCGCCTTCACGACCGTCGAGCATCGTCAGGGTGCAATTGAAGCCCTGCAACACCACTTCGGTAGAGTACTTGTCCTTGCCGTCCTGGTCTTGCCATTTACGGGTTTGCAGCTGGCCTTCGATGTAAACCTTGGAACCCTTGCGCAAATATTTTTCGGCAATGTTGGCGAGGCCCTCGCTAAAAATTACAACGCGATGCCATTCAGTCCGTTCTTTGCGCTCGCCGGTGTTGCGATCTTTCCAAGACTCAGACGTCGCAATGCTCATATTGACGATTTTTTTATTATCTTGGGTAAAACGCACTTCCGGGTCACGGCCAAGATTGCCGACCAAAATCACCTTGTTAACACTGCCTGCCATAGGGTCCCCGCTATCGTAAAATCACTTGGAATCGTTGATGCGGACTTTACACGCAAAGCACAGCCCATCGCCAGTATTTTAACCGCAGCGTTACTCAGCGTGCTGCGTTTCCATCACGCTGGAAATGCGCCCCATAAGGGACCGTGGTGAGATGGGTTTACCGAGAAAGCCGTTCACACCCGCATCGCGGGCTTCATTCTGCAAACTGGTTTCCGTATAGCCTGTCACCATAATAATCGGCACTGAACCATGTGGGCCTTGCAGCTTGCGGATTTGGCGGACACATTCGACGCCGTCCATGCCATCCATTTTCCAATCCAAAATCACCAAATCGGTGAGAGACGTTCTGTCGGGGTCGCCGAGCAGCTCCAAAGCCTCCATGCCATCGCGAGCTTCTTCAAGCTGGCTCATGCCTAGCGCTTGAAGGATAGAGCGGATCAACGTCCGAAAATGAACATTGTCCTCAACAATCAAGATGTTGAGGCGCGCGACATCAACTGAACCCATTCACTTTGCCCCACATGACACTTGGTATAGGCACCCATTTCGCCCCCAGCAGGAAACATAACACAATATAGCTCTTTCTCATCACCAAGAAGAAAAAACATTTGACCTTAAAGCAACCCCAACGCCTCAAGATCACGCACCATATCAGCTGGAAGGGTATCGCCAGCCCCATCACGAGCGTTGCCCTGGGCATCCGAAGGTGCCTTGAGCGGGTCGAGATAGCGCCACCCCTGAAACGCACGATGTGGAATACTTTGCGTCGGCATCAAATCCGGGTCGAGAACTATAGCGCAGCGCTTCACGCCCTCTTCATCCCGATAACTTTCAAACGCCAACAGTTTTTGACGCGCCCGAACGGCCCCCTTGATAACCCAATAGATAGAACCGCCGTCCAACAGTTCGTCCTCGCGCTTGGGCCTCATACGGGTGTAATGGCGCGGATTGGCAGATAGCCCACGAGCCTTATTGTCCTCGATGCGTTTTGCCTGCAGCGCAGCCAGATGCTCGACGTCATCAACACCTACGGCCAACTTAATGAGATGGATACTCACGCGGCCGACCCCGGCGTGCCCTGCCCCGGCGCGGTTACACCGCTGCCCTCATTACGACGATCCGGCCCGCGAAAAAGAGCTTTGACGTGACGGCGACGGTCCGGTCCAAAAAAATTATCCGAACGAATGAAGGGCCTGGGGTGCGCCACCACGGCATGCAACCGCAAATCAAGAATTTTGGCCGATAGCGGTTTGGCTAAGTATTCATTCGCCCCCGCGTCCCGCGCAGCAATAATTTCACCAAGGTTTGCATTTCCTGACATAACAATGACCGGCATGAACGGATCCAAGCCTTCGTGCCCGTTCCGCACGACCTGTGTCAGCTCCACAGCGCCGATGGGACTCATCCCCGTATCGGCAATTATCACATCGCACGGCAGGTCTCGTAGCGTCGTCAGCGCCTCTTCTCCATTGCGCACCTCGAAAACCTCGGCAACGCCAATGCCGCGCAACAAAATATCGCGGATAATTTCACGAAGCTGGGAAAACGGATCAGCAACAAGCACCCGCAACGAAGCGATCCGCTGGTCTTCTACGCTCAAGCTCATCGGCGGCATCGGGCTTGGGTCCTGTCCCTACTTTGAAGCACTTGTGTTATTATTATACGCCTAGAGTTCAGCATCCGCAGCCTGAAATCAAGGGAACAATTTCCCCGAACCTGCGCCGCGCATCACAAGGGGGTGCCCCCAGCGTTACATCAATAACCAGGCACCAAGTCCCAAGAAGACCATAAACCCGACGACATCCGTGACGGTGGTGAGAAACACGCTCGACGCCACAGCAGGGTCAATTCCATGACGTTCCAAGGCGATGGGAATGATGGCCCCGAATAATCCGGCTACGATCATGTTGACGATCATCGCCATGCCGATCACCAAGCCAATATCGGCCGACCCAAACCAGGCCCATGCCACACCGCCCATCAAAACAGCGAAGACCACGCCGTTGATACAGCCAACAAGAATTTCCTTGCCGATTTGACGCGAGGCATTGGTGGAGGTCAATTCTTTGGTCGCCAGCGCGCGCACGGCAACGGTGAGGGTCTGCGTGCCCGCATTACCGCCCATGCTGGCGACAATCGGCATCAACACCGCCAGCGCAACCACATGTTCGATGGTGCCCTGGAAAAAGCTGATCACGATGGAGGCCATGATCGCCGTCAGCAAGTTGACGAACAGCCACGAAAAGCGCTGTCTGGTGGTATCGAGGGTGGCGGAATACAAATCGTCCTCGCGCACACCACCAAGAGCCAAGATGTCATCTTCGGCTTCTTCGTCGATAACATCGACAACGTCGTCAATGGTGATGATACCGACCAACCGTCCTTCATCACCGACCACCGGAGCCGACACAAGATCGCGTTGGCGGAACAAGAACGCCACTTCTTCCTGGTCCATATCAACCGGAATCAGTTTCATTTGCTCGTGCATGATATCCGTCACGAGAATCGGGCGTTTGTTTTGCAACAGCGTGCTCAACGGAATGGTGCCGACCGGCTTGTGGCGTGGGTCCACCACAACAATTTCGTAAAAAACGTTGGGCGTTTCCCATTCTTCCTGATCAGCGATTTCACGCATAAAGTCGATGGTTTCGCCAACAGTCCAGATCTGCGGCACAGTCATAACTTCGCGCTGCATCAAACGACCAGCGGAGTTTTCGCTGTAAGCGAGGCCTTGTTCGATCAGGGTCCGATCGGCCGACGAGATGGCGTCAAGAACATGGAGCTTCTGGTGTGCATCGAGTTCGTCGATAATCTCCAGCGCATCATCGGTTTCCATTTCAGAAACTGCGGATGCCACGGCATCAAGACCAACGATATCGACGACTTCATCACGAACCGTTTCATCCAATTCGGAGAAAAAGTCCGGGTGCATAACATCATGCGCAGCGTTGATCAGGTCGCGGCGCTGGTCGGTGCTGAGCCGTTCGACCAAGTCGGCGGCATCGGCAAAGTGCAACGGTGCAACCAGTTCTCGCACTTGCTCAACATCATCGGCTTCCAAAGCCGAGACGATTTCGTCAACAACGTCGACATGCAATCCATCGTAGGTTTCGCTGGGGTCCGTGATTTCAGCGGCTTTGGAATCGGAATCGAGAAGTATCTCGGGCGGAACCTCACCACCTGACGGCATTTGCGCGTGCTTTTCCAGATCTTGATCGCTCATCACGACCTCCGCCAATAGCTAGGCCCCGCAAGGCTGAGTGTATAACTAGGTATCTCAATGCATTGGCGCATCAGTTCACCGTTGATTGCGCTTCAACCTAGCCAATTCCAGCCCCCCCCGCAACACGTTGCACAAACAAAAAACCCCATCCCGGTCTTCCCAGGATGGGGTTCAATTTGGTGCGGTCGAGAAGACTCGAACTTCCACGGGATATTATCCCACAGCGACCTCAACGCTGCGCGTCTACCAATTCCGCCACGACCGCATAATATTTTTCGTGACAGCAACAGCTTAAAGAGAAGCCGTTGCCTGAGGGGGGAATAGCAAATACTGTCTGCCCAAGCAAGCAAAGAGAAGCATAGATACGAGAACAAATTATAAATGTTGAAAAACAACACGTTACCAACCATCGAATGGCGCGTTTCTGAGAACTTGGTGGCTTATGAGGACGCTCGTGCCTTCATGGAACGCCGCGTTTGCGACATTCGTGACGGTGTCGCGGCAGAAATTGTATGGCTGTTGCAGCATCCACCGCTCTACACCGCGGGCACCAGCGCCAATCAGGACGACCTTTTGGACGCGAAGCGATTCCCCGTGTTTGAAGCTGGGCGCGGTGGGCAATACACCTACCACGGCCCCGGTCAGCGGGTGGCTTATGTGCTGTTGGACTTGAAACATCACGGCAGCGATGTCCGCGCTTACGTGCGCAATCTTGAAGACGTGATGATTCAGACCATCGCCGCATTCGGTGTCACCGGCGAACGCCGCGAAGGCCGGGTTGGCATCTGGGTTGAACGCGGTCCCGGCCAGGAAGATAAAATCGGCGCCATCGGCGTGCGGGTGCGCAAATGGGTCAGCTTTCACGGTCTAGCCTTAAACGTGGAACCCGATCTGAGCCATTTCACCGGCATTGTACCGTGCGGCATCGCCGAACACGGCGTCACGTCCTTAAAGGACCTCGGTGTTAAAGTAACCATGGATGATGTCGATACCGTTTTGCGCCAGACCTTCGAAACCGTGTTTGGTCGTCACACCCGGGATGTAACGCAATGTTGATCAAAGCGGTCTGCGCCTTCATAGACGAAGGCCGGAAACATGCTTATCATTGGTTAAACGCAATCGAACGAAGCCATGAGCTGGCGACAATTGGGCCGGCAACAGGTTGTCTTTGTGCGCCACGCTGGCTAAATAGCATTCTGGACACTTCCCATGGGCCGCAAGCTGTATTTTCTCACCGCACTGGCGCTGGCGCTGTTCGTCGCCATTGCCATATCGACGGTGACTGGCTTCAACAGTTTGAACCAACGCCATGAGCAGCAGGTCAACCGTGCCCAAACCGACATCTGGGTGATATCCCAAGTCGTGTTAGAACTGGAACGCACGCTCAACACTCTGCACATGTTCGCCCTCGACGCGCATGTAACACCCCACGAAGATGTCATGGCGCGCTTCGAAGTTTTAAAAAGCCGAAGCACCCTCATCCTCAACGCCCCCGACACACGGCGCCTGCACAATTTAGACACCATCACCGCCGCCATGCGCGAAGTGCAGGCTACACTGACCAAACTGACCCCGGTCATAGAAGCCCTAACGCCTGAAGCCACAGACAAAATAGTGCAAATTCAGGATGCTTTAACGCCCTTTTCAGCACGTCTGAGCAAACTGTCATCGCAAATTGTATCAAACACCGATGACACGGAAGGCTCATACCTCAAGCTCGTGCAAAAACGAACGTCCACGGTGGAACTCTACGTCTTCGTTTTTCTAATCGGTGCCTTCTTACTTGTCGTGCTTCTGGTAATTGAAAGTTTGCAAATCCGCAAACTGCTCTCCCATGCCCGCGCTGCCGAACAGCGCGCAGAAGACGCCAGCAACGCAAAATCCTCATTTCTCGCCAATATGAGCCACGAGTTGCGCACGCCACTCACCGGCATCATCGGATTTTCAGGCATGATGGAACAAGAAACCATGGGTCCATTGCCGCAGAAATATAAGGAATACGCCGACGATATCGAAAAAAGTGGCAAACACCTCCTCGATCTCATCAACGATATTCTCGACTTCTCAAAAGCCGAAGCCAACAAAGTAGAGCTTGATGCCGATATCATTGGCATTCAGGACATCGTTGAGCAATCCCAACGTTTGGTTGCCGGATTACTGGGAACCTACAGTGTCAATGTCACCACAGAGACACCAAATGGCCTGCCCAAAATTCGCGTTGATCGGCGGCGCATCGTGCAGTGCGTGGTGAACCTTTTGTCCAACGCGATCAAGTTTTCGCCGCCAAACAGCAAAGTCCTCATCACGGCTACCTGCACCGCGAACGGCGGACTGTCCATCGCCGTTCACGATCACGGCAAAGGGATGAACGCGGCCGAACTGAAAATCGCAATGCAGCCGTTTGGGCAAATCAGGCACAGTTCCGATACTCAACACCACGTAGGCACCGGATTGGGTTTACCGTTAGTCAAGTTGATGATGGAACTGCACGGCGGCAAACTGGACATCACCTCTAACCCTGGTGGTGGCACCACCGCAGAGCTGGTGTTCCCCCCCACCGCCATGGTCAGTCACCTCCCACTCGAAGACAGCTAAAGAGTCGGCAACAGGCGAAATTCGAGGCCATCGGGTCTCTCTACAGGGTTTTGGCAAATGCCTGTGACCCGTGCCAACACCGGTCCCTTGCGACACAGCTTGACCATTTCGCCGACCGTAGCCGCGGGGCCGGAAAAAACCGCTTCGACGGTTCCGTCTGATCGGTTGCGCACCCAGCCGATAAGTCCCAGTTGGGTTGCGGTTTTTTGTGTCCAGGCGCGATACCACACGCCCTGCACCCGACCGGAAATCACCATGTGGATGGCTTGGCCCGTTTCACCGTCGTTATGCATGGCAGGTCCGAACGCAGAAGGAAGGAAAGAATTCGTTCATGTGCCGTGCGGCGAAAGGTGATGAAAGCCTTGCCACATAGGCTCAGTACCTTTCAAAACCACTTCCTCAACCAGCAACATGTCGATCGGGCGAGGGCCGTCGCGTAGATATTCAAGGATCTGGTGCACGTCGCCCTCCTCGCCAGCAAATAAAACATCCATGGCGGCATCAGGCGCCGAGCGCGCCCAACCGTCCAGATGCAAAGCGGTGGCCTGTTCGACCAACCAGCGGATAAAGACATCGGTTTGTACCAGTCCCCTTACCCGCAGGCGCACAACCTTGTCATGGTGCTGAAACTGCAACTTGGGACCCTGGTGATGGCGGACTCGGTCCCGCCTGGGCCGCGCGGGCGTTGGCTTGCGGAACGGCAGAACATTATCTGTCTTGTTGTCGTCCGACATCTAAGGCCTTTTATTCAAAAGACAAAATCACCTGATCCACGGCAAGGCTATCGCCCACCTTGGCCGCAACCTCTTTAACTATACCGTCCTGCGTCGCACGAAGCACGTTTTCCATTTTCATCGCTTCAACGACAGCCAATTCCTCACCAGACTTGACCTCTTGCCCAACGGCTACGGAAACGGACAACAACAGACCCGGCATAGGCGACATCAGAAACTTTGACGTATCGGCGGGAACTTTTTCCGGCATCAATTTATAAAGCTCAGCAGCGTGTGCCGACATCACCCGGATGTCGGCCTGTGAACCCGCATGCAGCAACCGATAACCCACCGCCAAACGCTCGGACTGAATGAGTACGTCTTGGCCGCTCACGGTGCCCTCGAACACCACCTCGCCCAATTTCCAGGCGGAGCGCACCTCCACCGTATTTTTGCTATAGCCCCTGGCTTCGATACGCACATCAAAGCCGCCGTCCACTTGAGACACCATCACCGGCACGGTTTTTTTGCCGAACAGAACCGACCATGCATTTGAAACGCACCGCCCGTGGCCATTTTGCTGGCCGGAGATCGCGGCCGCACGCTGTTGATAGGCAAAGTGCATCGACGACGCCACGGCGACCAGGATAGACGGATCATCGTGGATCACGTCGGAGGCATGAAACCCGTCCGGATATTCTTCGGCAATAAAGCCTGTGGACAAGCGCCCTTCACTGAAGCGGGGATGATTCATCAATGCCGACAAGAACGCAATGTTGTGCTGCACGCCGCGAATATAATATCCGTCCAGTGCATGACGCATGCCCTTGATGGCCAAATCGCGGTCCGCCCCATAGGTGATCAGCTTAGCGATCATGGGGTCGTAATGCATGGAAATTTCACCGCCCTCGTAAACGCCTGTATCAACGCGCACACCTTCGCCAGTCGGCGCACGATAGCGGGTCAAACGGCCGATGGACGGCAGAAAGTTGCGGAACGGGTCTTCGGCGTACACACGCGATTCGATTGCCCAGCCTTCCAGCTTTACATCGTCTTGGCTGATGGTCAGCTTTTCACCTGCGGCAACACGGATCATCAGTTCAACCAAATCCAGGCCAGTGACCAATTCGGTGACAGGATGTTCCACCTGCAAGCGAGTGTTCATTTCCAGGAAGTAGAAGTTTTTGTCCTGATCGACGATGAATTCCACCGTGCCGGCGGATACGTACTTCACCGCCTTGGACAGTGCCACGGCCTCTTCACCCATGGCCCGGCGGGTATCGGCATCGATAAACGGGCTTGGGGCTTCCTCGATGACCTTTTGATGGCGGCGCTGGATGGAGCATTCGCGCTCGCCCAGATAAACAATGTTGCCATGGGTGTCGGCCATCACCTGAATTTCGATGTGGCGCGGATTGACGATGAATTTTTCGATGAACACCCGGTCGTCGCCAAAGCTCGACTTGGCTTCACGCACGGCAGACACAAACGCTTCTTTCAGGTCGGCGTCATTTGCACACACCCGCATACCCTTGCCGCCACCGCCAGCCGATGCCTTGAGCATCACCGGGTAGCCGACATCTCGGGCGACTTTTTTGGCCTCAGCATAATCCTTGAGCGCCTTGGTATAGCCCGGAACCGTAGTCACTCCGGCCTTATCAGCCAGCTTTTTGGATTCGATCTTGTCACCCATGGCCTTAATGGCCAACTCATTAGGGCCGATAAAGGCAATACCTGCGCGCTTCAACTGACGACAGAAAGCGGCATTTTCAGACAAGAACCCATAACCCGGATGAACGGCTTCAGCTTTGCTTTTCTTGATCACATCGAGAATTTTATCGGCGCGCAGATAACTTTCCGCCGAGGATGCGGGACCGATGCAGTACGCCTCATCCGCTTGCAGCACATGTAGCGCGTCGCGGTCGGCATCGGAATACACTGCCACCGTTTTGATGCCCATTCGCTTGGCCGTTTTGATCACGCGGCAGGCAATTTCACCACGATTGGCGATGAGAATTTTCTTGAACATCCTGGCGCGTTTGGGTGCGGCCTTTTTCACCTGTGCCTTCTTTGCTACAGGCTTTGCTACAGGCTTTGCTACAGGCTTTGCAGCGGGCTTCGCGGCAGCTTTTTTGGCCGTCATTTTTGTGGACTTCTGGGCAGACATTCGGGGGATCCCTTCTCAACGCTTCAGGCCGCGCCGGGGCGCGTAAATACTCATCATGGCTTGGGGTCGTTAAATAACGACATCACAGTTTTCGCTTTGGGGATGATGAAATACCCACCGATGATGATCACAGCCAAAAACCAGGGGACTTGTGGATTGTAGGTGAGATTCAAATAGACCGCCAAATAGGCGGCGGCGAAAAACACCACCACCATCCCACCAAAGCGGCCGAGTTCCTTAAGATTATTTTTATGCTTTATTTCATCGTTCGTCATACGTAACGCCTCCCCAGGCCTTCGCTGCACTGCTTTTATTTACAGCGGGATGTTGCCGTGTTTTTTCCACGGCGTTTCGACTTTCTTGTCTTTGAGCATCCGCAGTGAACGCGCAATGCGCATGCGGGTATTGTGCGGCATGATCACATCATCGATAAAGCCGCGCTTGCCCGCAACGAACGGGTTGGCGAAGGCTTTGCGGTACTCTTCCGTGCGCACCGCGATTTTGTCCTTATCGTTCATATCGGCACGGAAAATAATTTCCACCGCACCCTTTGGCCCCATCACGGCAATTTCCGCCGACGGCCAAGCATAATTCACATCACCGCCCAAATGCTTGGAGCTCATCACGTCATAAGCACCGCCGTAAGCCTTGCGGGTAATCACGGTGACCTTGGCCACCGTGGCCTCGGCAAATGCGTACAACAGCTTGGCGCCGTGAGTGATGATGCCGCCGTGTTCCTGTGAGGTTCCAGGCAAGAAGCCCGGCACATCGACAAAGGTCACGATGGGAATATCGAAAGCATCACAGTAGCGCACAAAGCGCGCAGCTTTAATGGAGCTATCGATGTCCAAACATCCCGCCAACACCATCGGCTGATTGGCGACGATGCCCACGGTCGAACCTTCCATGCGCGCAAAACCGATCAGGATGTTGCCCGCATAGTTTGGCATCAGTTCGAAGAAGTCACCTTCATCGACGACCTTTTCGATCAGTTCCTTCATGTCGTAGGGTTTGTTGGGATTGTCGGGAATCAAGGTATCCAGCGACATTTCCATGCGATCTGCGGGATCGTTTGTCGGGCGCACCGGCGGCTTCTCACGGTTATTAGCGGGTAAGAAATCTATAAAGCGGCGCAGATAGAGCAACGCTTCCGCATCGTTGGGAAACGCATTGTGCGCGACGCCGGACTTGCCCGTGTGGGTGGACGCACCGCCCAGTTCTTCCTGAGTGACTTCTTCGTGGGTCACGGTTTTGACCACATCTGGCCCGGTCACAAACATATATGATGTGTCTTCGACCATGAAAATGAAGTCGGTCATAGCGGGCGAATACACGGCACCGCCCGCACACGGTCCCATGATCACTGAAATCTGCGGAATCACGCCGGACGCCGTCACGTTGCGTTCAAACACCTCGGCATACCCGGCCAAACTGTCGACGCCTTCCTGGATGCGTGCGCCGCCGGAATCGTTAAGACCGATCACCGGTGCACCGACCTTCACGGCTTGGTCCAAAACCTTGCAAATCTTGGCCGCGTGGGTGTGGCTGAGCGAACCGCCGAATACCGTGAAGTCCTGACTGAACACAAAAATCAAGCGGCCGTTGATGGTGCCATAGCCCGTCACCACACCGTCGCCAGGGATGGATTGCTTCTCCATTCCGAAATCGGTGCATTTGTGCTCAACAAACATGTCCCATTCTTCAAAAGAACCGGGATCGAGCAGCAACAGTATACGTTCGCGCGCGGTCAGCTTGCCTTTGGCGTGCTGCGCGTCGATGCGGCGTTGACCACCGCCAAGACGTGCCTGCTCGCGGCGATTTTCAAGTTCTGCGATAATATCGTGCACTGGATTTCCCCGACGTCTCTCACGGTTATTTTTGTATGCCCCTTAAGGGGGCTTTTTTATCATGGTTACCGTTTTTTTGCACCTGCGAACGCCTTTGCGCAAGGCAAAAAACATCTCGGGCTTCCCCCGTCCTGATCTGCTTGATATAAACGCGCATGAATCAAGCACTCAAAATGGCTTTGGAAGTCGGCCCATTACTTCTATTTTTCGTTGCCAATGCCAAATTTGGCATCTTCACAGCGACTGCTGTATTCATGGTGGCGATTATCATCTCGCTCACCTATTCGTATGTGAGGCTCAAACATATCCCAACCTTGCCGCTGGTTACAGGCGTGGTGGTTTTGGTGTTCGGTGGATTGACGCTGTATCTTGAGGACGAAATGTTCATCAAGATCAAACCGACCATCGTCAACACGTTGTTCTCGCTGGTGCTGTTTGGTGGCTTGATGTTTAAGAAAAGCTATCTGAAATCAGTTTTGGATACCGCGCTGTCTCTGGACGACGAAGGCTGGCGCAAGCTAACCTGGCGCTGGGCTTGGTTTTTTCTGCTGCTCGCCGTGATCAACGAAGCCGTTTGGCGCACCCAAACCACCGACATGTGGGTTAACTTCAAGGTCTTCGCCATCATGCCGCTGACCGTTGTCTTCAGCTTCACCCAGTTGCCGCTGATCTTCCGCCATCAGATCGAAACAGATCCCAACCCCGCCGACACAGGCACCTTTTCGTAGAGAAGATGCGCGTGAAAACGACTATCCGGCACGCAAAGTCCATATCAAGGGACGCCATCACGCTCTACGCCGAGCTGCTCAAAACCATGGTGCCGGTGATGATCGCGATCCAAGTTGGGGTCACGTTCGGGCTCATAGATCAACTGGCGCAAATTTTTGAGCCGATCATGAGTTTGGTCGGCCTTCCCGCGGCGACGGGACTGGTTTGGGCCAGCGGTATCTTGGTCAATAACTACGCTGCCGCCGCCGCGCTGGTTGGTATTTTACCCTACACAGACCTTACGACCGCGCAGATCACAGTGCTGCTGTCGATGGTTTTGATCGCCCATGCCCTGCCCCTTGAGCAAGCCATCGCGCGCAAGGCCGGGATCAGCTTCTTGTTTTCCACCACGTTGCGTTTTGTCGGTGCGTTGGTCTATGGCTGGATCTTGAACGCCGCCTATACGTGGGCGGATTGGCTACAGCAACCGGCGTCGATATCTTGGTTGCCCGGTGATGGCGCTGTCCACCCGGGCTGGGCGCAATGGACCGCAAACAGCGCCATTTCGCTGTTTTGGTTGTTCTGGATCATCCTCGGCTTGGTGACGTTGCTGAAATTTTTTGAGATCTTCAAAATCACCGACCTGCTTGCACGCTTGCTGGGGCCGATTTTGGGATTGATGGGAATCAGCAAAGCAGCAACCTCGATCACCATGGTCGGAACGTTGCTGGGGCTGTCGTTCGGTGGTGGCCTGATCATCAAGGAAGCCCGCGCGGGAAACCTCTCGCCCCGCGACATCGTGCTGTCGCTCAGCTTCATGTCATTGTGCCACAGCCTGATCGAAGACCCGTTGTTCATGATTGCCTTGGGCGGCGATGTGTCCGGCGTGCTCATCGGGCGGTTCATCTTCGCCGTGGCGGTGATGATGGTGCTGAGCCGTCTGATCACGGCTCTACCTGCCGCCTACTTTCGGCGAATGCTCTATCGCCCAGCTTAAGTCTTGCGGCAAGAAAATCCACAAGCGCACATAGAAAAGGCTGCCCCGCCAGAGCGCAAGGCAGCCTTTATAGGCTGTAAGGCCACACTCAAGAAGATTCGTCTTCGACTTCTTCATACCCGGTGATCATCGCCTTAATATGCGACATCACGGTGTGCCCCGTGGTCGCAAAGTAGATATGCACGATAAAGAAAATCACCATCAAGAACGCAGCGGCCACATGCACAAAAGCGACATTGGCCAAGCTCAACCACCCCAAGCCCAACGCATCCCATTCAGGATAGTAGAGATAGAGCAGACCACTGCCCCAGATCAGCGGGTTGACCATCAACTTGACGAACAGATAAGCCAAGCGCTGTAACGGATTGTGCTTACTCAACTGGGTCTGCCTGTGTGGGTGAGGCGCGTGAGTGAAGATGCCGGTGAGATAGTACCGCGTCATCGCCAGCAGTTTATCCGTGGTGGGGACATACTGTTTCCACTCGCCGGTGGTGAAATGCCAGAAGATGGCAAACACCCAAAGTCCGATTAACAACCACGCTGCCGTGGTATGCACTTCCTGGGCAATTTCGTAGCCCAGCCATCGGTAGGTGTCGTGAATTTCAAACCCGGTCACCATCATGGTGATGATGAGCAGGGCCTGAGTCCAGTGCCAGAACCGCTCGAAGCGCTTGAAGATATAGATCCTTTGCATAACTCAGCCCTCCTTACGGTTCATGTAGTAACGCAACGCACCATGACCGAGGACGCCGAACAAACTCAGCCCCGCGATCAACCAACCGATGATGTCGAGGTACCCAAAGCGATCGCGACCCGGAATATATAGCCCTGGTACGTCCTTCAGGCGACTGTCGGCGCTATGGCACTGTTCGCAGGGAACCGCGTCTTCCTTAGGCGCAACCATGTGGGTGGTGGGCCATGACATTTCGGTCTCGACAAAGCCCATCTCGCCGCTGTAGGTGGCGCCAACCGCCTTCATGCCGGCTTCCAGTGCTTTGTCCCAGTCATAGTTGGTCCAGTACGCACTGTCATCGGCACCGAAGGTGTGCACCACCGCCAGCGTCTTGTTGCCCTTGTCAAAGGCCTGCTTGCCACGCATCACTTTAAACGGCCAGATGCGCGAATTTGGATCGTTTGGCCCACCTCCATACTTGTTGATCGACACCACTTCATCACCGGTGACTTCGTCTCCGAACAAGGTGTATTTCACAGTACCGTCGAACCAACGATATTCCGGTTTAACGTTCGCGCCCCATTCAAAGTCGCCCTTCATACCGTTATAGGTTTGCTCTCCTTCGGCGTTGAGAATTTTCAATGGCTTGCCTTGCGGCGTCAACTTGCCGGCCGTCGACCAATCCCACCACATCTTGGTGGCATATCCACCACGCGCAAACTCTGGAATGTGACAGGTCTGGCAAGCCAGAACGTCAGTGTGGTCATTCAGCTTGGCATTGGCGGTGTCAGGGTGTGGGGTTACGCCATGGCACGATTCACAGGTCGCGCGTGTGCCATCCGTCCGCCCCGGAATGTCGATGCCCGACAGGTCTTTGGCAATAGGAGTGTAGCGGCTCCCCTGCACGAGGTGCTTGTCCCCACCGTGGCACTTAGAGCACGAAAAGTTGAGCCCTTCCGACCCATCGATATTTTTTGGACTCATATGAACATCAAGGTAGGGGCCGGGGTTGATCAGCGATAAATCCAGATCGCCATGCTTGACGGCATTGCCGCCACCGCCCAAGAAGTGACAGACACCGCAGTTTTTACGGCTGGTAGGGCCGACGCTTTGGGCGACCTTAGCCAAATCTACAGGTTTGATAAACTTGCCACTACCGCCCGGCCACTCCCTTGGCTCATATGCAGGGTGGCCGGCGCCCGCGGGGAATTTACGATATTTGGTGGTGCTGTCGTGGCACACCAGACAATCGACATTTTCCTGGGCAGCAAAATCGAATTTACCGTCTTCCCACCCATACCCGATGTGACAACTGGTGCAGCGCGCTTCGTTTGAAACGACCGAGCCGCAAAAGTTATTGATGATATTCTTTTTACCCAGTTTGCGACCGGTGGACGGATTGACCACGTCCCAGTTCCAGTGCTTGGTCTTGTGGATCTGCTTGGAGGCCTCGGTATGACATCCCAAGCATGCTTTGGTGACGTCCGGCCCGGTGGCGAACGGCCCTTTGAGTTCTTTAAATTTAGAGTGATCGGCGGTGGACGTACTCACCGCGTCCTCCCCCTGTTGAGTGTTCGCAGCCCAGGCAGTCGCGCCCGAGACCAGAACAAAGCCTAGAACAGCTGCTGTTGTGGCGTTCAACACCACCTTTGCCTTACTTCTGCCGACTGCTTTGAATATCCCAATCATCTCAATCCCCTTTGCCTAAACCGCGCCTTCGTATCGATGGCACATCAGCACCCCCCGAGATCCTGAACGCCGCCAGAACCAGAACCACCTGTTGCAGCTTTTGGACGAATCAGTTCCGGTGCGGGTTTATTCGGGTCGAAAGTGATAAATTTTTGCTGGTCCGCAGCGACATCCGCCATGACACCCGCAACCATGCGACCGAACAGTTGCCCCATGAGAGCCGAGTTCATAAGGCCGATGTAGATCTTACCATCGTCCCCTTCGTACACCGTGATCGTGCACGGCATCAAAATGGAGAGGATGCGCGTGTCGCGATCCTTGATGATCGGTTTTGAATAATCGGGATTACAAGCTTCAATCAACAACGTGTTGGGCACGGTCGCGCCCAACTTGCGGATGGTGTTCGACGGACTGCGCAGCCCCGACAAGGACCACCCGGCATCTTTGATATTGTGCTGGATCCTCGCCGCAGTCTCCTCCAAGCCATAGGGGCTTGGATATTCCGTGACCATCAAGCGCCCCCCGAACTGCAAAGTCAGAATGGCGACAACCACGATCCCGGCTAGAAAACCTGATACAATCTTCAGCATGGTCTTGCTCCCTTTACGCTAGAGTGCAATAATATTAGATATTTCTAATAAAAGCAACTAACTCATTGTTTTGCATGATCTTTATATAAGTAAAATAGTCAAGTATTGGGTAGGTCGCCGCGTAAGGAAAAGTAAGATGATGATCAACTTTCGACACATCAGCAGTGCTGCACTGGGCTTGATTTGCTTCACCATTCTTGCCTCAGCGAACGCGACGGAAGTTGGCGACAATGCCCAGCCTTCCCACCTCAACGCTGCCGGACAAGATGGGTATGGCGAATTCATGGCCGCACCACCTCACCGCGCCTTTGCCATTGCCCCAGGCGGGGCATGGGCATGGGTGTCGGGCAGCACCACCGCAGATATCGCAGAGGCCGAAGCACTTGCCGCCTGTCGAAAACATACCAAACAAACCTGCCAACTTTATGCCACCGATGAGCAGGTGATCTTCGACGAAGCGACATGGAACGCGGCATGGGATTTACATTTTGACAAAATCCAAGTGAGCAAAGCACGCTTTGGGACTGGGCGTGGGGACCGTTTCCCCGACCTAGCCCTGACCACACCCAATGGCGAGGTGGTCACGTTGTCGCAACTTGAGGGGAAGGTCGTATTTTTGCATTTCTGGGGCAGTTGGTGCCCACCTTGCCAAAGCGAGTTTGAGGATTTGCAAGAGCTCTACACGGCACTGGAAAAGGATGACAGAATCGCTTTTGTATTCGTGCAAGGTCGAGAGTCCATCAGCAAATCTCGGCGCTGGGCCAAAAAACGCGGTTTCACCATGCCGCTCCACGATTCCGGTCATCAAGGGCGTGGAGATAAATCTTTTCACCTTGGCGATGGAACAACACTGAGCGACCGACGCCTTACGTCGGTCTATCCGAGCACCTACGTCCTCGACGCAAACGGCATTATCACGTTTCATCAGGCTGGCCCCGGAGAGCAATGGACGCAGTACGAAAACCTGCTCCGTCACCTGAGCGCCAAGGTTGCAAAATAATGGGGAAATCCTAAGCGCTTAACAGCTCTAAAAACCGGGTGGTCGTGGCCATGTCGGCTTGAATGTTTTTGCGCCGCGCCAGGGCTTCTGCGTCTTTGCCCCATCGCCCGTTTTGATAGTCTTCGTCCAACTGACAGACCAGCAACGCTTGTTCTGCATCGATGTGTCCCTTGAGCACCGCCAACCCCACAATGATGGAACCGGAAATTCCCACCAGTTCGCCCAGTGCCGTGAGCGTCCAGTCGTCAAGTTCCACAAGAGGAACCCGCAGGGCTTCGCGCACCTTGGCATCCTGCTCAACAGGAATGATCCCCGTCGCAACCTTGAATTTTGCACCAAAGGTGTCGGCGGCCCACGCCAAAAGCGGCTGCCATGTGGCGTTTTGGCTAGCGATCAAGTCATCGGGATGGTCTGCGCGGTAGCACAGTAAATCGGTATCGGCATAGCGCAATATACCCTCGATCAGGCCATCGCGCACGTTCGGCACACGGTCGATTGCGGTGCCGCTCAACTGCATCAAAGGCATCGATTTGGGGTCGACCTCATCGCCCTGGGCATCCCACTCGCCTGCGACGGCATCGGCTAAAGTACGGGTCGGCAGGGTCAAAGCGCTACCTGCAGGGGTTTTGATCGTGCGCGTATCCAAGGTGACTGCGAAACCGCCTTCAACCTCAATCGCTGCGACGTCTTTGTAAAACCGTTTTGTCATAATGCCTCTAGAATAATTTTTTGAGCGCTTCACCCACTCTTTCCACATCTTTCAAAGGATCACCCGAAGATTTGGAAGGGTCTTGCAACGTTTTTGGCGTCTCACCGCCCGGGCTTGGCGTGCTCGTCTGCGACCGGGTGACGGGACCGTCCGCGGTCTTACCCCCGCTGAGCGCCTGAACGCAAGGGTCATTCTTTGCGGTGGCGTCCTTAATCGCCTGCTCACCTTGCACCAAAGAAAGGGTTTCACTGAGCAAGCCCGTAATCAGTTTGGCCGGTGCCTTGACGATATTACCCACGGTGCCGACCAGCGCCTCACCCGGATCAACGTCGGTGCGCGGGGCCAAAAGCGCGCCCTTGATGCGGATCGGTACGGCGAAACTGGCAAAGCTGGTTTTTTTAGCCTTCGTGGTGACCGTCAAATGAAGACGTTCCCCCGCCAAATCCACATTGCCCGTCACCCGCACCAACACGCCGCTGGTATCCAGCAGCACGGTTTCGGCAACCGTATTGCCGTTTGCAATCGGCAATTTGGCGAGAAAACACGAAATCGTGTTGGCGTCTTTATTGGATGCCCAGGGCATGATGCTCCCGATGCCCGTGGTCACGTCCTTGAACAAATCGTCGTTGATGTGGCCATCGCGACCGATCAGGCGAACATAACCGCTCAGTGCGCCCGCGAGGGCCTGGGTGGATGCCCCGGCGCTTTTCACATCCACTTCAGCATCGACGTCCATAGTAACAATACGCCCCTGCCCGGCCATCGCCGCAATTTTACCCGCATCCAAACCACGGGCAGAAGCGCGCACATCAACCTTAGGCGTTTCAAGTGATGCATCGACCACAATGCGGGCAGTGAGCAGTCCGTCATCAACGTTGAGCCGCAACGGGTTCAGAGACAATTTCCCGCCCAACAGCCTCAATCCGGCATTGGCGTTGGTTAGGGTGATCGTATCGAGAACGACCCGCTTGACGGAAATGTCTGCGTCGGCGTCCATGCGGTGCAACACATCAAACGCCAAAGGCTCTGTGGTGAACACCCGCTCACGCGCCACATCATCGTCTGATGCATCCGCATTCATGGCCATGAGCGCTTTCACGTCAAATAAGGCCGAAGACAATTTCGCCTTCACCCGTGGGCGCGCTCCACTCAGGTTCACATCCGCGTTGCCGGTGACATCGCTGTTGGCAAATTGCGCCTCGACTCCTTCAAAACGATAGGTCGTGCCGGAGCCACTGAGATTGGTGCGAAAGTCGATCCGACCGAGCTTGGGCAAGGTCTCGCCCACCAACGCGGACAGGGTTTGCGTATTCTCAGCCTGGGCATTTATGCGGGCCTTGATCGCCATCCCGGCACTGGGCTGGTCAACGGAACCGACGATGTCAGCACTCAGCCCCGGTGCGCTCAATTTCAAATTAACAGGAAATGCCGCCCCAGAGGTCCCGATCAATTGTGCGAACGAGCCCAACTCAGCCTGCGCCTCGACATCAATGCCGTTATAAATAGCATCGAACGTGCCTTTGATCTGACTGTCCATGTGTTCGGCAGTGAAATTGGCACGTTTTAAATCGGTTACAACCTCTGCGCCGGTCGCGCCGTCGATATACGTCACATGCACATCGCGCAGCCGTACATCGCGCACATGCGGGGTAAACTGGAGCTTGCGAACCGGCCCGTTTGTTTCACCCTTGATAGCCAATTGCCCTGTTAGGGTTGATGGGGCGGCGGCCGGTGTGAATTCCCAGTTGGCTTTGCCTTGTCCATCGGTTTGCAACACAAGCTCGACACCGTCCAGCACAATGTAATCAACGTCCAGAAAACCGGATAAAAGCGGCCTCAGCGCGACCTGCGCGTCCAGGCGTTTGAAGGTCATCATCGGCCCATCGCGCCCCCATGAGGCGTTGGCAAGGGTCACATCGGTGACCATCAATTTTGGGTTCGGCCACAAGGCCAAGCTCAAATCACCGTTAATGGTGAAATCACGCCCAGTGGCGTCTTGAACCACTTTCGCCAAATCAGTCTTAAACTGCCCATAATCCATGGACAAAAGCGTCGCCCCGATCGCCACAACGACGGCGATCACCAGGACCATCATACCGCCAATGATTTTGAGTCCGATTCTCATCATCCCGCCTTTGTCGACGCTAAATCAAACAGCGCCTCCGTCAAATCATCCGCATGGTTCACAACACACGCCGCCCCCGCATCCAAAAGCTCTTGGGCTTGGTGGTAGCCCCACGCCACCCCGATGGAACGCACGCCTGCATTTGCCGCCATTTCGATATCAAAGGTGGTGTCGCCGATCATGATCGTATCTACCGCTTCGGCGCCGGTTTCAGACATGGCCTTGTACATCATATCCGGGTTAGGCTTGCCGAGGGCGCGATCCGCCGTTTGGTGAGTGACGAAGCGTTCATAAAGATTGTGATGGTGCAACGTCGCCGTTAATCCACGGTGGGATTTTCCGGTCGCCACGCCCATCAACCACCCCGCAGCATCAAGATGATCCAAAACCCCAGAAATACCGGGAAACAATGGCTCCTGAACATCTCCTGCTTGACGCATTTCATAAAAGGCCGATTTGTAGGTTTCACTCACCTCTTCGGAATACGCCACATCGACGTGCGGCGCGAGCTGGCGAATGGCCACGTCCAACGGCAAGCCGACCACCCGGCGCACCGCTTCGGCGTCGGGAATTTCAAAACCGTGATGTTCAAACGCGGCGTGCATGGAGGCGACGATCGAATGCTGACTGTCGACCAACGTACCGTCACAATCGAACACGGCGAGTCGCAACGCAATATCGGGCATAATCAGTCATTCCTACGCATATGGCCTATCTCATAGAGCTGATCTAAAAGTGTAACTGGCACGTTTATCTTTAGTCTGTAAGATCGGTCACATGGCTCACAAACGCAACCCTGCCCCCGGCAATTCACCCACCTCTCCGGAAACCATTCCCGGTAGCCACACTCGGCATATAGAAAGTCAGCGCCTACCGGCGTGGTTTGGACTTGCGTTGGGGGGGGCACTGTTCGTTTTAATGCGCAGTCTTCCCCCGCCCGGCGACATGTCTGCCAACGCCTGGGCAGTCGCCGCCGTGGCTGCGTTGATGGCGACTTGGTGGCTAACCGAGGCCATACCCGTTGCCGCCACCGCCTTGTTACCGTTGGCGCTGTTTCCGCTGTTGGGTCAAGGGTCGATCAAAACCATCGCAGCCCCCTACGCCAACCCCCTGATTTTTCTGTTCATGGGCGGGTTCTTGATCGCACTGGCGGTGGAACGCTGGGGCCTGCACAAGCGCATGGCGCTGTTCGTGCTATCGCGCGCTGGCACTCGACCGCGCCAACTGGTCGGCGCGTTCATGATGACCGCGGCAGGGCTCAGTATGTGGATCAGCAACACCGCCTCGACCGTGATGATGCTGCCCATCGCCCTGTCGGTCATCGCCATCGTCGCTCATGCCAAAAGCAACGGCGCGCAAACCGGAACGGAAACCGCGTTCGACGGATCGCCGTTCTCCAAGGCACTTCTGATCGCCACCGCATATGGCGCCAGCATCGGCGGCATTGCAACGTTGGTGGGCACCCCGCCAAACGCATTGCTGGCTGGTTTCGTGTCCGAGCGACTGGGCGTTGAAATCGGCTTTGCCCAATGGATGATGATCGGCGTGCCGACCTCTCTCATCATGCTGGTGCTGGGCTGGATGATCGTCACGCGTGTCGTTTTTCGCCTGAATGCAGACCATCTGCCCGGCGCGGCAAAAGCCATCGCCCGAGAGGTCAAAGCCCTGCCGCGCTTTTCCCGGCCGGAAAAAATGGTGTCGGTGGTGTTTGGCATCACCGCGCTGTTGTGGATGACACGCCCGTTATTGCAAAGTGCCGCGTCGTGGCTGGGCGGTTTGTCCGATGCGGGAATCGCAATCAGCGCCGGGGTGGTATTGTTCGCCATCCCCGTAAGCCTTAAAGACCGGGAATTCCTGCTCAACTGGGATTGGGCCAAGCGCCTTCCATGGGGGGTACTGATCTTGTTCGGTGGTGGGCTAAGCCTGGCATCCCAGGTTTCCGCCAGTGGATTAGCCACATGGATCGGAGAGGCCATGACAGTGTTTGCAGCCCTACCGCTGATCCTGACTGTTGTTTTGGTCACCACCGTCATCGTCTTTTTGACCGAACTGACGTCGAACACCGCCACAACGGCAACTTTCCTGCCGGTAATCGCCGCGCTAGGTACCGCCATGGAGGTTGAACCGATGATGTTGTTGGTGCCCGCTGCCCTTGGTGCATCCATGGCCTTTATGATGCCAGTGGCAACACCGCCCAATGCGATTGTGTTTGGCGGTGGCCAGTTGACCATTCCCGACATGGCGCGGGCCGGGTTCCTGGTCAACATCGCGGCCATTTTCGTGATCACGGCGGTGGTGTGGGTTGTCGCGCCCCTGTTGTTTTTGAACTGAGCTCTCAGCGTAAAAAAGCCGAGGACAGGGGCTGTTCCTCGGCTTCGACCTTCCGACGTCATGCCAGAAGTTTGATGTAGTGTCACCGGGCTTCCGGCGGCCCACGCAAGGAGCCCGGTGACGTAATCCACGACCCCTATGGGGCGCCAGACAATGAGAGAGGCCGTGGAAACTCAATTCTTTGATCTGCGAACGATCAGTTACACTTGATGCTCGCGTCGTATTCCATTTCTCGTTTGTACCATTCCGGTTCGACCCACACTGCGACGGGGCGACCGTCTAAAACTTTCTTTTTCACCACAAAGGACACTTTCTGCCCCGGCGCTAACCGCAATCGACGCTCCCCAAGCAGGGATTTCGTGTCGGCATGATAGAGCCTGAGGTAACCTCTTTTAGGCCATTTTCCTCCGCGGTTGATAACCTTGAAGATTGCCCCTTCAGGGGTGCAGGCGCTTGTGATTTCAAGCTGCAAAAACACCGGCGGCGCAACAGCAACCTCTGCTTGAACAGTACCTTTCGCCATACCGGCGCTCATACCACCCAGAACCAAGCCGGATGCAACAAAAATAATTTTAAACCGTTTAAAGAACATCATGAAAGAAGAAGCCTTTTCCAAGAGGTTAATCCGCTGTGGACTGTTACCCCGGTGACCGGTCCCTTCCCTAAAGCGCACATTACGTATTTGTGAGACCTTAACGCACAGGCATATACCTACGGTTGTTCCCATCAATTTCTTAAATGCACTATGCACACTGAAGCTGACAGTTACCTGACAGTAAAATTAATATCCGTGTTTATCGCGTAAATTACGCCTAACACTATATGATTAAACGATTATATTATTTTTTGGGAAACCGTAATGTAAACACCGCGCCGCCCCCTGGGGCGTCTTCGATAGAGATTTCCCCACCGTGAGCATCGACGACTCGCCGCACAATGGACAACCCGAGCCCAGAACCGCCGCTGCGCCTGTCGGCACGACGAAACCGTTCAAAAATCAGTTCTCGTTCATGCAGGGGAATTCCCCGACCGCGATCGATAACCCGTATTGACGGCTCATCAGTCACATCAAGCGTAATTGTGGAGCCACGCGCTGAATACTTAATGGCATTTTCCACCAAATTGCGCAGCGCTTGCTCCAACGCAAAGGTATTGCCATTAATCATCACCGGATTGTCCGCGCCCACCACTTCGATGGAGCGCCCCTCACGGATCACCAGCGGGGCCAGATATGCCGCAATGGACGATGAGATATGAGCGAGATCCACGGTGTCACCCGAATGCACCTCAATCGAATCGATCCGGGACTTGGCCAAGACTTGTTCGACGATTCGTGTAATCCGGTCGACGTCCTCGCTCAATTGCTCATTTGCGTCGCCACGCTCCAAACTATCCAAATGCGCCCGCAAAACCGCTATGGGCGTGCGCAGTTCATGGGCCACATCCGCGGCAAACGACACACGCTCTTCATTTTTTTGGCGCAAAATTTGGTCCTTGGCCTCCAACTCGCGCATTAGACCAACAGAAAGCAAAGACAACAAACCAACGGCAAAAGCGGCGAACCCCATAACCGCAGCCACATGCGCCCAATGCGAAGACAAGTTTTCCGGTTCTTTCGCCCACCCCAACCAAGTCAGAACGGGGCCTTCGAACGTGAACTCCCATGCGGTCGACAGCACAAACGTCACCGCAAGGCTCAGTACCCCCAACATCAGGACACGGTTGAAACGCATCATCACGACCTCACGCATCCTCGCTATCGGAAAGCAGGTAGCCCACGCCACGGAGCGTGTGAATGCTCACCGTGGCGTTCGCCTGCGTCAACCGCTTGCGCAAGCGCGAAACATTCGCTTCCAAAGAATTAGAAGAAACATCCTCATCAAACCCATACAGCTTGCTTTCCAAGACATCCTTGGGCACCACTTTTCCGGCGCGGCGCAAAAGCTGCTCCAGCACCCCCATTTCCTTTCGGGAAATCTTGATAAGGGCTCCTAAAACCCGCACTTCACGGGCTGAGGTGTCAAACGTCAGGTTGCCAGACTTGAGACTCGCCCCCAACGCACCATCGGGTCGACGCAACAAGGCCCGCAAGCGCGCCGTCAATTCCTCGACCGCAAAGGGTTTTAGTAAATAGTCATCCGCCCCAGCGTTCAGGCCTATGACGCGATCATCAACGCCATCGCGCGCTGTGAGAACCAGCACCGGCAGATGATTGTTGGCAGTACGCAAGTCCTTGAGTAAGTCCAGTCCGTCGCCATCAGGCAAACCCAGATCCAACACCATCAGGTCATAGGGCGCGGTGTCCAATGCCGCTTCGGCGTCGGCAATGGTCCCAACGCCATCGACGGTGAAATCTTCGTTTTCAAGGCCGCGACGAACAAAGGTTGAAAGACGCAAATTATCTTCGACGAGTAGAATACGCATAGGTTCCCAGAATCCCCAGCCAGTTGCACGGTGCCTTGGTTACACGGTGTCTATACGCCTGACGGAGGACACTTTGAACGCATTCCCTCAAAAGTTCAACGACTGGCGTTGCGAACGTCCGCACTGGGTTGTGAACAGTATCCACGAAAACTTTTCTTGTACGTCATCGTACGATCCGGAAGCGTCACGCTGATCCGGTAGCGCCCCGAAGGGACAAGCCCAGGCATGATATGGAACGACGCACTTTGTCCTTCTTTAAAGCGCATCCACCGTTCACGCAACGTATGGCCCGATTGCGTGTCGGAAATACGCAAAAACCCACGCCCGGCCCAGTCTTTCGCCTGGTTTGTAACTGTGAACACCGCTTGCCCCTCGTGACAGGCACCGCGCAACGCGATGGGATCTCCCGCCACCAGGTTAACCGTCGCAACACCGGACGCGACCTCATCTTGAGCCGGTGCCTCCGCATGCGCCGAGGACGCGGCAACCAGCATCAGCAACCCTGCACCCAACAACAACCCGCCCCAAACAAAATCATGAGAGATCGAGGCTTTATGAGTGGCAACGGCAGGATAATTACGGAAGGAATGATGTGTCATAAGCGTGCTCCATTCTGGGGTTTCCCAGACAGGAGCAAGCACCATGCCACTGCACCGCCACATTGGATCACACACTCGTGATGTTAAATTTCAATGCGTTAATGAATTTATCTAACCTAATACATAACATTAATTGCAAAATGCGTGGTGATTTTGGAATGAATATTCATTTCTAAATTTATATGTTTCGCATAATGCGACTAAATCCAGTGCGTGTATTTACGCTAGGTCGTCTTGGAACGGCGCAGGGGCAGAAGCCTCATCGAAACCAAGATACGCCCAGGTCACTTTCATGTGGTCCGGCAAGGGGGCCGTGATTTCAAACATACCGCCAGCGGGGTGGGGAAAGCGAATGGCACGGGCATGCAGATGTAACTGTTTGGGCACTTCGGCACCGGGCAGAAAGGCCTCCCCTCCACCGTATTTACCGTCCCCTAGAATGGGCGTGCCGATGGCCAGCATGTGAACGCGAAGTTGATGGGTGCGCCCGGTGATCGGCTCCATTTCCAGCCACACTGCACGTCGGCCGGCTTGGTCGATGGTCTTAAACTGAGTGACGGCCCGTTTGCCTTCAAACTCGTCAACCATCATGCGTTCGCCGCTTTTGGCATGACGCTTACCAATAGCTAGATCAACGCGGCCCTCGGATTTTTCGGGAACTCCCACAACGATAGCCCAATAGGCTTTGCGGACGTCTTTGCCTCTGAATGCTGCGGTCAGCGCCTGAGCAACCTTCTGGGTGCGCGCCAGCACCAAAATACCCGATGTGTCCTTGTCCAAACGATGAACCAGGCGTGGTTTATCTGGATAGTCACCTTTAAGGGCGCTCAACATGCCATCAATATGGTGTTTGGTGCCGCTTCCGCCCTGTACCGCTAATCCGGCAGGCTTGTTCAGAATAATGATATGGTCATCTTGGTGCAGCACCCAGGAGCGGATAGCCTCAACTTCTTCGCGTGTCAGGCGCTGTTGGGCGGTCGAGAGCGGCTTGACGTCCTTTTCCCGGTCAAGGGGCGGCACGCGCACGCTTTGCCCCTCTTCCAGGCGCAGAGCGGGCTCTTTGGCCTTTTGCCCCTCGACACGCACCTGCCCCGTCCTCAGCAACTTTTGCAACCGCCCAAAGGTCAGGCCCGGATAGTGCTTTTTGAACCACCGGTCCAGGCGCATACCATCGTCTTCGCGCTTGACCTCAACGGTTTGAACGCCGCTCATGCTTTTGTGACCTATCGAATAGGGTTGAGAGTGGCGCGAACCATATGGCTCGGGGCGAGAACAGTCAATGGGCGTACCCTAGAGCTTGCTCAGTCAATCGCACCGATGTAGCGCCCGATTTTTTTGTCTTCGATGAGAATATGATGCAACAGCCAGTCTTCGAGAAACTGCATGGTCTTGTTGCTCAGGTCGTGGTCGGCACCCTTTTCGAACTCGTCGATCAAATCGTCGAGTTCCGAAACCAATTCCGCGTGAAGCTTGCGGTGTTCCGTCAGGTCCGGAAACTTTGCTTTACGCATAATATCTTCTTCATGGACAAAATGCTCACGCACGTATTTTTGCATTTCGCATAGGGTGTTGCCCAACACAGCAGGCCCCTGGCCAGCGAAACACGCTTCGAACAGAGTGTTCAATTGCACAATGAGCTTTTGGTGCTCGCTATCGACTTCTTCGATGCCGACAGCTAAATCACTGTTCCATTTTATCGTTTTCATTCTTCTGGTCCGAATCTGCGCCTGGCGGACAGTAGCCTATGCCCCCCCCATATGGGTGGTCAATGACCATCAAAACAGACTAATGCATAAGGGTTGTGAATTGCCTTACGACAGCACCAAACGAAAGGCGTGCAGCCCCAAAGCAAATGCCGCCAGACACACCAAAACCGAGCCGACACCATAGACCGCCGCACTGACGATCGCCCCCCGGTCCAGCAGGAAATAGAGATCCATTGAAAAGGTCGAAAAGGTCGTAAACGCCCCCAACATGCCGACCACGACCATAGCGCGGATTTCCGGTGACGGCGACCACACCAGCGCGGAAAGCTCGATGACCGCTCCTAGAATGAACGCGCCCACCACATTGACGGTGAGTGTGCTCCAGGGAAATCCACCGATCACCCCGCCGCCATGTGCCAGGCGCCCCACGGCGCTCATTACCACAAAGCGCCCGACCGCGCCTATGGCCCCGCCAAGGGCCACAAACATCAACATTTGCGGATTCATTCGTCGTCCCCTTCACTGCATTCACGCTTGGCGCGCAATTTGTCCCAATAGGCGAGCCTTTTGCCGATATCGCGCTCGAATCCGACTTCCTTGGGCGCATAAAAGCGTTGGCGGTTCATGGTGTCGGGAAAGTAATTCTGCCCGGAAAACCCATCATCAGCATCATGATCGTAATTGTAGCCCGTCCCATAGCCCAGTTCTTTCATCATCTTGGTCGGCGCGTTGAGGATATGCATGGGCGGCATCAGCGAGCCGGTATCTTGCGCCGCCCGCTTGGCGATCTTTTCTGCCTTATAGGCCGCGTTGGATTTAGGCGCAGTGCCAAGATAAATCACCAACTGCACCAACGCCAATTCGCCTTCGGGGGACCCCAGGCGCTCATAAGCCTGCCACGCGGCGATAGCCTGGGTCAGTGCGTTCGGATCGGCCAGACCGATGTCTTCGACGGCAAACCGGGTCAAACGCCGGGCAATAAAATGTGGATCTTCGCCGCCATCCAGCATCCGGGCGAACCAATACAGCGCCGCATCGGTATCCGATCCCCGCAAAGACTTGTGTAAGGCCGATATGAGGTTGTAATGCCCTTCCTGGGACTTGTCGTAGAGCGGCAGGCGCTTTTGCACCACACGGGCCAAATCTTCGGTTCTCAGAGGCTCATTGTCTTCGGGCAGAGCCAACAGCTCTTCGGTCAAGTTCAACAAATAGCGCCCATCCCCATCCGCCATGGCGCGTAACGCCGCGCGGGCATCCTGATCCACGGGCAGGGACTTTGCCGTATCGTCTTCGGCACGGCACAAAAGCTCTTCCAACGCGCGGTCATCCAAGCGGTTCAGCACCAACACCTGACAGCGCGACAACAGCGCGGCGTTGAGCTCAAACGACGGGTTTTCCGTGGTCGCGCCGACCAAGATCACCGTGCCATCCTCAACATAAGGCAAAAAACCGTCCTGTTGGGCGCGGTTGAAACGGTGAATTTCATCGATGAACAACAACGTTCCCTGCCCCATGGCACGGCGGTCCTTGGCCTGAGCGAAGACCTTTTTCAGGTCTGCCACGCCGGTAAACACCGCCGACAGCGGTTCAAAGTACAGCTGCGTGTGCTGTGCCAAAAGCCGCGCAATGGTGGTTTTTCCGGTGCCGGGCGGCCCCCACAAGATCAGGCTCGACAGCCGCTCGGCGTGAACCATGCGCCCCAGCGGTCCATCGGCGGCCAGCAAGTGTCCTTGCCCGACCACCTCATCCAGCGTGGCCGGGCGCAAGCGGTCTGCAAGCGGCCGCGGAGCTTGATCTTCAAACAGAGACGTCATGGTTTCATTACCGGATCACAATGTTGCTTTTCCGCCCGCCCCGCTCGATGCGAATGACCCAGGTCGATGCGGTTTCACGCAGCAAGTCCGCAAGTTCCTGCGTGCTGGTCACGGGGACACCGTTCACCTTAAGGATAATGTCGCCACGCTGGAACCCAATACGCGCCGCGCTGCCCTTGCGATCAATCGCCATCACGATGACACCGGTTTTTTCATGCTCCAGCCCCAACTCGTCAGCCAATTTGGGGGACAGGTTGGCCACCACGGCACCAGAAAACGGATGGTTGCCCCGCAGCAGTATCTCTTTGCGCAATGGTACTTCTGGGGGCGCTTGCAGGTCTATTTCCAGGGTTTCAGCTCCCCCCCGGCGCATGAGGCCGAGCTTGGTGGTCCCCCCAACAGCTAATGTCGCCACGCGGAACCTGAGATCGCTGGCGTCGCGAATTTCCTTGCCGTTGATGGACAAAAGCACGTCGCCGACCTTAAGCCCACCGCGTTCTGCCGGACCGTTTGGATAAACACTGGTGATGAGCACACCGTAGGGACGCGCCATACCGAGACTTTCGGCAATATCGGCGGTCACGCCCTGGCCTTTCGCACCCAACCAGGGGCGCACGACATTACCACTTGTGACCAATGACGAAACCACCCGGTCGACCATGTTTGCGGGGATCGCAAACCCAATGCCATTCGACGTACCGGTCTTGGTGAAAATGGCCGTATTGACCCCAACCAAGTCACCGTTCAGGTCCACCAATGCTCCGCCGGAATTGCCGGGGTTGATGGCCGCATCGGTCTGAATAAAGGAATTGAGGTCCGACACCCCTGCCGCGGTGCGCGCAAGGGCGGAAACAATGCCGCTGGTGACGGTCTGGCCGACACCGAACGGATTGCCAATGGCGAGAACCAAATCACCGATTTCAACATTATCAGAATTACTAAAACGCAGAAATGGTAATTTTTCGCCGTGCAGGTCTAATTTCAAAACTGCGATGTCAGTGCGTTCATCTTTGCCCAAAATCTTGGCGCTAAATTCGCGCCGATCATTGAGAACCACTTTGACCTCATCGGCACCCTCTAGAACGTGGTTGTTGGTTACCACCAACCCATCGGGATCTATCAGCACGCCGGAACCAAGCGTATTTTGGACCTTTTTCTTCGGCCCCGGCACCGAACGCTGTGCCCTGTCGCCAAAAAAGCGGCGAAAAAAGGGATCATCGAACAATGGAACGTAGCGACTGGTTCGCACAGTCTTGGCGGTGAAAACGTTGACCACGGCGGGTGCGGTTTTCTTCACCAATGGCGCATAGCTTAAATGAATTTCACCTGCCGATTGCGGTACGACCTTTTGCTGGGCATAGGCAGGAACCGTCGCGAGCCCGCTCCCTACCAACAACGCAAAAAGCACCAGCGCACGAATAGCTTTAACCGAATGTGTCTTCATAAAACTTCTTTTGGATGGCTTCGACCCGATCGCGTTGGCGGACCAGTGCAGCCACGCACGAAGAATCGAAAATGTCAGGGGTTTTGTCATGCAGAAAGGCGAAAGCTTCATCGTTGCTCCAGGCTTTTTTGTAGGGCCGCGCACTGGTCAGTGCGTCGAACACGTCAGCGACAGAGACGATCCGCGCCTCCAGGGGAATTTCATCAGCACACAACCCTAACGGATAGCCGCTGCCGTCCACAGACTCGTGATGAGCCAAAACAATATTTTTCAGCATATCGATCTTTGGCATGCTTTCCATCTTGAAGCCGCTGATCAATTTATCAACGATTTCGCCTCCTTTGGAAACATGGCTCCGCATGATGGTGCGTTCGTCGTCAGTGAGTGGACCTTCCTTGAGCAGGATATAGTCAGGTATGGCGATTTTGCCAATGTCGTGCAACGGGGAAAAATGGAACAAAAATTCGATAAACTCGTCGGTGAGATTATGGCTTGGGGCCAAATCCAAAGCAATCAGCCGCGAGAAGTTCGACATTCGGCTTAAATGGCCACCGGTTTCCTCATCACGAAAATGACTGATTTCCCGCGCAGTTTTAACCGCCGCCCGCAAAGTCTGAATGGCATTGAATTCATTGATGCACAGCAACCCGATCAACTGCGCATAAACACCGAGCTTATGCACCGTGGTTTGCGTGAAATAATCACGCACGGATGCATTAAAAAACACGAAGCCGTGAAATTGGTCATTGTGCACGATTGGCACAGTAAGACTGGACAAGTACCCCTTGGCGAGAATTTTAGAGGTATGTTCGCTGTTGCCCTGAGCCATAACCGTCATGTCGTTGATGACACGAGGCGTGCGCTGCGCAACCAGCTCATGAAGCGAGGCCACTTTCGACAACTCGGCCTGATAATGTTCCAGCGGGGTGCCATCATCCGTGGAGTTGATGAACGTTTTCAAGACATCCGTATCGGGATCATGCATCGCAACGGAAATGCGATTGATGTTCGCCAGCCAGCCCTTAATTTCGTCGTGGATGACGGTGAGACGATCGCTCAGCAGATCAGTAGCCGGGTTGGAATTTTGTGAAGAACTCATAATTGACGATCTAACTCCATGACGGCTCCCAGAACAGGAGGCCATAATAGCCTGTATCACGCCCATGCCAAATGCCTCAATCCCTCCAAAAGCAAAGAGGCAGCCCTAAGGCTGCCTCTTTCCAATCGAATACCGTAAAGACTTAGTCTTCGGCGGCGGCTTCGGCTTCGACGCGGGCCTTGTCGGCTGCGCCTTTGGCTTCGGGGTCGCGATCGACCAGCTCAAGATAAGCCATCGGGGCAGCGTCGCCGTAACGGAAGCCAGCTTTCAGAACGCGGGTGTAACCACCCGGACGCTCTTTATAGCGTTCAGCCAAGACGGAGAACAGCTTCTGCACCGCGGCATCGTCGCGCAGATAAGCAAAAGCCTGACGGCGAGCGTGCAGGTCGCCGCGTTTGCCAAGACCAATCATTTTGTCGGCAATGGCGCGCATTTCTTTCGCCTTGGGCAGCGTGGTTTTGATCTGCTCGTGGGTCAAGATAGCAACCGCCATGTTCGAAAACATCGCTTTACGGTGGCTGGCGGTGCGATTCAGTTTACGTAAACGTTTACCGTGACGCATGACGGTCTCTCCTTCAAGTCATGGACCCCCCTACAAACAGGCGGGTCCGATTTAAAATCCCACCGCCCCGCCCCAAATAGGGGAACGAGTACGTTAGGCCGGGGCCGTATGGCCCCTATGTCACTCAAGAGCCGTATGGCCCCATATGCCAACGGACCCCGAGGGTCCGAAGGCTTTAGAATAATTGGACGAAAAGCCGACTTAGTAAGGCTCTTCCAGCTTTTTCGCCAAGTCTTCGATGTTCTCAGGCGGCCAATTCGGAATATCCATTCCGAGATGCAGCCCCATTTGCGCCAACACTTCCTTGATTTCGTTCAAGGATTTGCGGCCAAAGTTAGGGGTGCGCAGCATGTCGCCTTCGGTCTTTTGGACCAGATCACCAATATAGATGATGTTGTCGTTCTTGAGGCAGTTGGCCGAACGGACCGACAGCTCAAGCTCGTCAACTTTACGCAACAGGTTCTTGTTGAACGGCAGCTCGTCACGCACGTCTTCCTTAGCAGCAGCCACTTCTGGCTCTTCAAAGTTAACGAACAAACGAAGCTGGTCCTGCAGGATACGTGCGGCCAAGGCCACGGCGTCTTCCGGCGTAACGGAACCGTTGGTGTGGACTTCAAGCGCCAGCTTGTCCAGATCGGTCTGCTGCCCAACGCGGGTGTTTTCGATCTTGTAGCTGACCCGACGCACCGGCGAGAACACGGAATCGATGGGAATCAAGCCAATGGGCGGATCTTCCGGGCGATTTTCGGACGCGGGCACATAGCCCTTTCCGGTTTCAACCGTGAATTCCATATTGACCTTTTTGCCCTCGTCCAGATGGAAGAGAACAAGTTCCGGGTCCATAACTTCGATTTCCGAACCGGTTTCGATCATGCCAGCGGTAATTGCACCTGGCTTTTCGACCGACAAAGTCATCTTCCGACGACCTTCGGAATGAACACGCAAGCCCAAGGACTTGATGTTCAAGATGATGTCGGTAACGTCTTCACGCACGCCCGGAATGGACGAAAATTCATGCAAAACGCCATCAACGTGGATCGCCGTCACGGCACCACCACGAAGGGACGAAAGCAAAATACGACGAAGAGCGTTGCCCAAAGTCAGACCGAAGCCGCGTTCAAGCGGTTCAGCGACAATCACTGCAGAACGCGAAGCATCATGCCCCGGCAGCACTTCGAGTTTCGTCGGTTTAATCAATTCCTGCCAATTTTTTTGAATCACGGCTGTGACCTCACACCTGGCACGTTAATGCACTTAGGGGTTCTATGAACCCAAATCCAATTTAGCGGACCCGAAACATATCCGGGCCCGGCCAAAAATCGGTCCGAAAACGGACCCATCCGTTAAACGCGACGGCGTTTACGCGGACGGCAACCGTTGTGCGGGATCGGCGTCACGTCACGAATAGACGTGATTGTGAGCCCGACGGCCTGCAGGGCACGCAGAGCGGATTCACGCCCTGAACCCGGACCCTTGACTTCGACCTCAAGGGTCTGCACGCCATGGTCCTGTGCCTTTTTAGCAGCATCTTCACCTGCCATTTGCGCAGCGTAAGGGGTCGATTTACGCGACCCCTTGAAACCCTGAGCACCGGCGGAAGACCAGGAAATCGTATTGCCCTGGGCATCCGTGATGGTGATCATGGTGTTGTTGAACGTGGCGTTCACATGCGCGACACCAGAAGCAATGTTCTTTCGTTCGCGGCGACGCGGACGCGCCGTAGTAGCTTTAGCCATAACTCAGCCTCTTATTTCTTTTTGCCGGCAATGGCCTTTGCAGGGCCCTTGCGCGTGCGTGCGTTGGTGCTGGTGCGCTGTCCGCGAACCGGCAGGCCACGACGATGACGCAGACCGCGATAGCAGCCCAGATCCATCAAACGTTTGATGTTCATGGCAACTTCACGACGCAGATCACCTTCGACCTGGTAGTCGCCGTCGATGGTTTCACGAATTTGAATAACTTCGTTATCCGTGAGTTCATTGACACGACGCTCAGCCGGAATTCCGACTTTTGCGCAGATTTGCTGAGCCTTGGTATTACCAATGCCGTGGATATATGTGAGCGCTATCACGACCCGCTTGGAGGTCGGAATGTTAACGCCAGCGATTCGAGCCAAAGCCGATACTCCTTAACCTTTGGTTTTCAAAGGATTCGCGTTGCCGAATGGGTTGAAGAGGCGCGATTATAAGAAATCGCACCGCTCTGTCAACACGAACTCTTTCAACCGATGAGGTTCTCTAATTGAGAGGTGACGACATCGATAGCCGCCATCCCGTCGATTTGTTTCAAAATGCCCCGTTCACCGTAGTATTTGGCGATCGGTGCGGTTTGTTCATGATAGGCAGAAAGCCTATTGCGCACGGTTTCTTCATTGTCATCAGCGCGGCGGGTGAAATCAGTAGAGCCGCACGTATCACAAACGCCTTCCGTGGCAGGTTTTTGGAACGAATCATGGTAGCCGGCACCGCATTTGGAGCATGTATAGCGGCCGCAAATTCGTCCAACCATGGCTTCGTCGTCCACCGTCAACTCAATCACATGATCGAGTTTCAGGGATTTCTCAGTCAACATTCCGTCAAGGGCTACGGCCTGTGGCGTTGTGCGCGGAAATCCATCAAGAATAAAACCGTTCTTACAGTCATCTTGATCTACCCGCTTGCCAATCATGTTGATGATGATCTCATCAGACACAAGACCGCCAGCTTCCATAATTCCCTTAGCTTGTTGACCCAATTCACTTCCGGAAGCAACTTCCGCACGCAGCATGTCGCCCGTAGACAGCTGAGTAATAGAAAATTTTTGCTCCAGACGCTTAGATTGTGTTCCCTTACCCGCACCTGGCGGGCCTAACAAAATCAAGTTCATAGTTTAGCTCCTCCCCCGAAGCTTAGCCTTTTTAATCAGCCCCTCGTACTGATGTGCCATCATGTGGGACTGAACCTGAGCGACCGTATCCAATGTCACGGTCACAACAATCAGCAACGACGTTCCGCCAAAGTAGAACGGAACAGCGTACTGAGACGTCAGAATTTCCGGCAGCAAGCAAATTGCCGCGAGATAAGCTGCGCCAAGAACTGTCAGGCGCGTAAGAACTTTATCCAAATACTCGGCGGTATTTTTGCCTGGGCGGATGCCCGGCACAAAACCACCGTATTTCTTTAGGTTTTCCGAAGTGTCATGCGGATTGAAAACAACCGCAGTGTAGAAGAACGCGAAAAACACAATCAACATAACATAGATGATCAAGTAAGCCGGTTGACCACGCCCCATCATTGCCGTCAACGTGGTGATCCATTCCGGACCGGCACCTGCGGCGCTAAAACCGAGAATGGTGACAGGAAGACCCAAAATTGAACCCGCGAAGATCGGCGGAATCACGCCTGCTGTGTTCAATTTAAGCGGCAAGTGGCTACTTTCCCCGCCGGTCATACGGTTGCCCTGCTGACGTTTGGGGTATTGAACGATAATCCGGCGCTGGGCGCGTTCCATGAACACGATCAGGAAAATGACGCCAACAGCCATCGCCATCAAGGCAATGATGAAGAATGTTGATAACGCGCCAGTGCGTCCCAATTCCAAAGTACCCGCAACTGCGGTGGGTAAATTGGCCACAATACCTGAGAAGATGATCAACGAGATACCGTTGCCAACACCGCGCTGGGTGATCTGTTCACCCAACCACATCAAGAACATGGTGCCACCTGTGAGCGTCACCACGGTGGTGAAGCGGAAGAACCAGCCATGGTCGATAACGGCGGCGCCATTGGACATGCTTTCCAAGCCGACAGAGATGCCGTAGGCCTGCATGACAGTGATCAGCACTGTGAGGTAACGGGTATACTGATTGATTTTCTTGCGGCCGCTCTCGCCTTCCTTCTTCAGTTGTTCCAGCTTGGGGGAGATCGCTGTCATCAACTGCATAATGATGGAAGCCGAAATGTACGGCATAATGTTGAGCGCAAAAATGGTCATACGCGAAAGCGCACCACCGGTAAACATATCAAACATGCCCAGAATGCCGCGAGAGTTCTGGCGGAAAATCTCTTCGAGAGCAACAGGATCAATGCCCGGCAGGGGGATATATGTCCCCAGCCGGTACACGATCAACGCGCCTAGAGTGAACCAGATACGTTTTTGAAGCTCGGTGCTTTTTTGAAAAGCACTAAAGTTCATGTTGCGCGCCATTTGTTCGGCAGCAGAAGCCATGTTCGATTGTCTCCGGGGCTACGCTAATTATTCAGCTGACTTTGCGTCGTTCTTTTCTTTGGCATCCTTGCCAATCGGAGCCGTCTTGGCTTCGATGATGGTGATTTTGCCACCAGCCTTTTCGACAGCAGCAATAGCAGCCTTGGAGGCGCCAGCAGCTTCGATGTTCAGCTTGGAGGTTACTTCACCACGCGCCAAAATGCGTATACCGTCATAACGACCGTTTAGCAAACCGGCTTCACGAAGAACAGCTTCGCTTACAACCTTCTTGGCATCCAACCTTTTACTATCAACGTACTTTTGCAGATCGCTGAGGTTGAATATGGCAAACGTTTTGGCAAAGATGTTGGTGAAGCCACGTTTCGGCAGACGCCGATACAAAGGCATCTGCCCGCCTTCGAAGCCGAGCATCGAAACGCCCGAACGAGACTTCTGGCCCTTCACACCACGGCCAGCCGTTTTGCCGGTGCCGGAACCAATACCACGGCCAATGCGCTTACGGTTTTTGGTCGCGCCAGCATTGTCGCTGATCTGATTGAGGTTCATTTTCGTTATCCCTATCTGAAAAGCGGCCTTAGCCTGCTTCTTCAACCCGGATCAGATGAGCCACCTTGTTGATCATGCCACGTACGGCAGGTGTGTCTTCCAATTCGCGGGTGCGGTTCATTTTATTCAGGCCGAGCCCCTGGAGGGTCGCGCGCTGGTCCTTCGGGCGGCCAATGGGGCTGCCGGTCTGGGTAACTGTGACGGTTTTTTTCGTCGCGGCCATCTGATTTACTCCTTAGCTTCCGCGTCGCCACGGCGAGAGACGATGTCGCTCACCTTGAGGCCACGGCGTGCTGCAACGCTGCGCGGTGATGCGCAACGGCTCAGCCCGTCAAAGGTTGCCTTGATCATGTTGTGCGGGTTTTGGCTGCCGTTTGATTTACAGACAACGTCCTGCACACCCATGGTTTCGAAAATGGCACGCATTGGACCACCGGCGATCACGCCGGTACCGGCAGGTGCACTGCGCAGAACAACGTGTCCGGCACCGTAGTGACCTTCGACGTCATGATGCAGCGTACGACCGTCGCGCAACGCAACACGAACCATGTTCTTTTTGGCGTTGTCCGTCGCTTTACGGATCGCTTCCGGAACTTCGCGGGCTTTGCCGGTACCAAAACCGACACGGCCTTTGCCGTCACCGACCACGACCAGGGCGGCGAACGAGAAGTTACGGCCACCTTTAACAACCTTGGAGACACGGTTAATGCCAACCAAGCGATCGATCAGGTCTGAGTCTTCGCGTTCACGAGGAGCACGACCACGGTCGCCACGAGGGCGTTCACGCTTTTGAGGAGCGGGTTGATTCATCATACTCTCCTAGAACGCCAGACCGGCTTCGCGGGCTGCGTCGGCCAAGGCTTTCACCCGACCATGATACCGATAACCACCGCGGTCGAAGACCACGTCTTTGATGCCAGCCTTGACGGCGCGTTCAGCGACGAGCTTGCCGACTTCAACCGCTGCTGCACTGTCGGAGCAAGACTTGAGTTTGGACTTGAGGTCCTTCTCAAAGCTCGACGCCGCAGCGACGGTATGGCCTTTCAGGTCATCAATAACCTGGGCGTAAATATATTTTCCGGACCGGAAAACCGAAAGGCGCGGACGCCCACCAGCTTTCTTGGCAATTTGAGCACGGGCGCGTTGCTTGCGACGCTCAAATAATGTTTTTGCTGTAGCCATGAGACCAAACCTTACTTCTTCTTGCCTTCCTTACGCAGGATGAATTCATCCGCGTACCTGACGCCCTTACCTTTGTAAGGTTCAGGCGGACGATATCCGCGAATTTCAGACGCAATCTGTCCGACTTTTTGCTTGTCGGCGCCTGAAATATCGATGGTCGTCTGATCGGGGCAGTTGATGGTGATGTCACCCGGGATCGGATAGACAACTTCGTGGCTGAAGCCAAGCAACAAAACAAGGTCGGATCCTCTGACCTGGGCGCGATAACCAACGCCCGTGATCAGCAGCTTCTTGGAGAAGCCCTGGGACACGCCCTCAACCAGATTGTTGATGACGCTACGCGACATCCCCCACATCTGGCGTGCACGCGATGCACCTTCACGCGGTTCAACCTTGACCTCGGTGTCACCGACGGTGACAACGACATCATTGGTCAAAAGCGCACTCAGTTCACCGAGCTTGCCTTTAGCAGTTACGGTCAGGCCAGACATCGCGACGCTAACGCCATCGGGGATCTGGACGGGGTTTTTACCGATACGAGACATAATCTGCATCCCCCCTTAGAATACTTGACACAATACTTCACCGCCCACGTTGGCCTGACGGGCCTCGGCATCAGACATGACGCCACGGGGAGTGGAGATTATGGAAATACCAAGACCGTTGTAGACCTTGCTCAGGTCTTTGATCTTCGAATACACACGACGACCAGGCTTGGAAACACGAGCGATTTCCTGAATGGCCGCGGAGCCTTCGTGGTACTTAAGTTCAATTTTCAGCGCACGAATACCAGGACGGTCTTCGTATTCTTCAAAACTGCGGATGTAGCCTTCGCGCTTGAGAACATCAAGAACGTTAGCGCGGAGTTTGGACGCCGGAGCAACGACAGAAGGCTTCTTAGCCATCTGGCCATTACGAATTCGGGTCAGCATATCGCCCAAAGGATCTGACATGGACATGTGTCTGTCTCCCCTTACCAGCTCGACTTGACGACGCCGGGAATCAATCCCGCCGAGGCCAAATCACGCAATGCAATGCGTGAGAGCTTAAATTTACGATAGTTACCGCGCGGACGACCAGTCAGGCCACACCGCAAACGGATACGATTTTCGGCTGAATTGCGCGGAAGCTCAGCGAGCTTCAACTGCGCCGTAAAGCGTTCTTCCAAAGACAAGCTTTCGTCAGTGGTCATTGCTTTAAGGCGGGCGCGCTTGGCTGCGAATTTCTTCACCAGGCGCTCACGCTTCATGTTGCGTTCGATAGAACTCTTCTTAGCCATTACTGGTTACCTCCAGCTTCGCCGGCGAACGGCATGTTAAGATGCCGAAGCAAGGCTTTAGCTTCTTCGTCGGTCTTTGCTGTGGTGCAGATTACGATATCCATACCGCGGACCTTATCGACCCTGTCGTAATCGATTTCAGGGAACACGATCTGTTCCTTGAGGCCCATGGCGAAGTTACCATTACCATCGAAACCATTGCCGTTCACACCGCGGAAGTCACGCACGCGCGGCAGCGCGATGTTTACCAAGCGGTCGTAAAATTCGTACATCCGCTCTTTGCGCAACGTAACCTTAGCGCCGATGACCATGCCATCACGCAGCTTGAACGCCGCGATCGATTTTTTGGCTTTGGTGGTCACAGGCCGCTGGCCGGTGATCAACGTGAGGTCGGAAACAGGCCCATCGATTTTTTTCTTATCTTGGGAAGCTTCACCAACACCCATGTTGAGAACGATCTTAAGCAATTTCGGAACTTCCATCGGGTTCTTATATTCGAACTCCGCCTTCAGCGCCGGAACGACCTCGTCGTTATACACTTGTTTCAAGCGTGCCATTGTTTCGTCCCTTCCTTAGTCCAAAACCACGCCGGAACGCTTGGCATAGCGAACCTTGCGGCCGTCGACATCCTTGAAACCGACGCGCGTAGGCTTGTCGTCTTTCGGATCGATGTGCGCAATGTTGGAGAGGTTGATTGGTGCCTCTTTCTCAACAATGCCACCTTCGGACATCTGGGTGGGACGGGTGTGACGCTTAACCATGTTCACACCCTGCACGATTGCACGATTTTCGCTCAAAAGAACCCGCAACACTTCGCCGGTTTTACCTTTTGAACGACCTGTCAGAACGACGACCTTGTCGCCTTTTTTAATCTTGTTCGCCATCACAACACCTCAGGCGCCAAAGAAATGATCTTCATGTAGTTCTTCGCGCGCAGCTCGCGGGTCACCGGGCCGAAAATACGGGTGCCGATGGGCTCACCTGAGCTGTTTAGAAGAACTGCAGCGTTGCCGTCAAAGCGGATGGTCTGACCGTCAGGACGTTGGATGTCCTTGGCCGTACGAACCACAACAGCACGGTGCACGTCACCTTTTTTTACACGACCACGCGGGATCGCTTCCTTTACGGAAACGACGATCACGTCGCCGACAGAGGCATAACGACGTTTCGAGCCACCTAGCACCTTGATGCATTGCACCCGGCGAGCGCCCGAATTGTCGGCAACCTCTAGATTTGATTCAACTTGAATCATGGGTTTATCCTTTATTCCGTGTCACGGTCTCTGCTTGATATCGAGATATCAGGCAGACTCAGTGACAACTTCCCAAGATTTGCGCTTTGAAAGCGGGCGGCATTCGCGGATGCGAACAATTTCGCCCTCTTTCACAACGTTGGCTTCGTCATGCGCGGCATATTTTTTAGATTTGCGCACGTATTTTTTGTAAATCGGGTGCATAACGCGGCGCTCGACCAGGACAGTAACTGTTTTGTCCTGCTTGTCGCTAACCACGACGCCCTGAAGAACACGTTTAGGCATTCTCGTTCTCCTTACGACGCGGAAGCGCTTACGCGCTCACCGAGTATCGTCTTGATGCGCGCAATATCCTTGCGGATAAGATTTTTGCGTGCGGTGTTTTCGAGCTGCCCGCTGGCGCCCTGAAAACGCAGGTTGAAGGACTCTTTACGCAAGTCCAGCAGCTGCGCCTTGAGCTCATCTTCGCTCTTGGTACGAATGTCAGTTGCTTTCATGAATTAGTCCTCCTCGCCAAAGCGGGACACGAACTTGGTGCTCATCGGCAGCTTTGCAGCGGCCAACTCGAACGCGCGTTCAGCAACGTCACGAGAAACACCTTCAACTTCGAACAGGATGCGGCCAGGTTTTACACGGCACGCCCAGTATTCAACGGATCCCTTACCTTTACCCTGACGAACTTCGGCAGGTTTCTGGGTGACAGGAACATCCGGGAAGACACGGATCCACACACGACCGACACGTTTCATGTAACGGGTCATCGCACGACGCGCAGCTTCAATCTGACGCGCGGTCACACGTTCCGGCGCCATGGCTTTAAGACCATAGCTACCGAAATTGAGCGTAAATCCACCCTTGGCCTTGCCATGGATGCGACCCTTATGGGCCTTACGGAACTTAGTACGTTTGGGGCTCAGCATTGTCTGCTTTCCCTACCTTATCGTTAATAATGTTGGCTCAGCGTTGCGGTTGCTGCGCTTGAGCTTTCTTTTCTGTGGCCATTGGATCGTGGGCAAGAATGTCGCCCTTATATATCCAAACTTTGATTCCGCAAACACCATATGTCGTATGAGCGGAAGAAGTTGCGTAATCGACCTCAGCGCGAAGCGTATGAAGGGGAACGCGGCCCTCGCGATACCAAACGGTACGAGCGATTTCCGCGCCACCCAAACGGCCTGCGCAGTTGATGCGAATACCCTGTGCACCGAGGCGCATAGCCGACTGAACGGCACGCTTTACGGCACGACGGGTGGAAACACGACGTTCCAACTGCTGAGCAATATTGTCAGACACCAACTGGGCATCGATTTCCGGCTTGCGGATTTCGACGATGTTGAGGCTGACGTCCGATTTGGTCAATTTAGCGACCTCACGGCGGAGATTTTCAATATCAGCGCCTTTTTTGCCGATCACAACACCCGGACGGGCGGAGTAGATCGTCACGCGAGCTTTTTTCGCCGGACGTTCAATGATGATCTTCGAAACACTGGCCTGCTTGAGCTTGTCGGTCAGAAATTTACGAATTTTGATGTCTTCATGCAACATCTCGGCATAATTGTCTTCGGCATACCAGCGGGAGTCCCACGTACGGTTGATGCCAAGGCGGAAGCCGATCGGGTTAATCTTATGTCCCATTATGCGGTCCCCTCGCGCTCACGAACAATCAAACGCAGATTGCTGAACGGTTTTTGGATTTTGCCCACGCGACCACGCGCACGCGCCTTCCAGCGCTTCATAACCATCGCGCGACCAACGGTGGCCTCCGCGATGTACAGGCGGTCGACATCAAGCTGATGGTTGTTTTCAGCATTAGCAATCGCTGATTCCAGAAGCTTTTTCACATCGACCGCAATGCGGCGCTTCGAGAAAGCAAGCTGGCCGAGGGCCGATTCACAGCTTTTGCCGCGGATCGAACCACAAACCAGGTTCAGCTTCTGGGGGCTGACACGAATCATCTTCGCGAAAGCCAGAGCTTCATTGTCATTCAAAGGGCGTTCTACGCTTTTCTTACCCATGATCAGCTCCTCTTGCCCTTCTTGTCCGCCATATGACCCAGATACGTACGGGTCGGCGAGAACTCACCGAATTTGTGACCGATCATTTCTTCGGACACGTTTACGGGAATGAATTTTCTGCCGTTGTAGACACCAAAGGTGAGGCCAACAAACTGCGGCAAAATGGTGGAACGACGCGACCAGGTTTTGATGACCTGATTGCGGCCGGCGTTACGAGCGACTTCTGCCTTTTTGAGCAGATAGCCGTCGACGAACGGACCTTTCCATACGGAACGCGGCACTGTGCCTCTCCTACTTACTTGCCATGACGGCGGCGCATAATCATGCCGTCCGTCTTCTTGTTCTTACGAGTACGCTTGCCCTTGGTCGGCTTACCCCATGGGGTAACCGGATGACGACCGCCTGAGGTCCGACCTTCACCACCACCGTGGGGGTGATCGACCGGGTTCATAGCGACGCCGCGCACGCTTGGGCGTTTGCCAAGCCAGCGCTTACGGCCGGCTTTACCAATCTTAATATTTTTCTGATCAGGGTTAGACACAGCGCCAATCGTCGCCATGCAGTCACCACGGATCAAACGCAGCTCACCGGACATCAAACGAACCTGGGCATAGCCCTGATCCTTACCGACCAACTGAACGTACGTACCAGCACTACGTGCGATCTGAGCACCCTTACCGGGCTTCATTTCAACGTTGTGGATGATCGTACCAACCGGAATATTGCTCAACGGCAGGGCATTGCCCGGCTTGATGTCGGCCGTTTTACCGGAAATGATCACATCGCCTTCCGCAAGACGCTGCGGCGCAATGATATATGCCTTTTCACCGTCTGCGTAAGAAACCAGTGCGATGAACGCGGTACGGTTCGGATCGTATTCCAAACGCTCTACGGTACCCGCGACGTCGAACTTGTTACGTTTGAAGTCGATGATGCGATAGCGACGCTTGTGGCCACCACCGATACGACGCGCAGTGATGCGTCCGGTGTTGTTGCGGCCGCCGTTTTTGCGCAGACCTTCGGTCAATGCCTTTTCAGGCTTGCCCTTGTATAGGCCCGAGCGATCAACCGTAACCAGGTTACGTTGGCTCGGCGTCGATGGTTTATATTGTTTAAGTGCCATGACTTATTATCCTCAGACGCCAGTGGTCACATCAATGGAGTCGCCTTCGGCCAGCGTGACGATTGCTTTTTTAACATCGTCCCGCGTACCCAGGTGTCCCTTGAAGCGCTTGATTTTTCCCTTCTGGATCAGGGTGTTAACACCCTTCACCTTAACTTTGAAGAGCGTTTCAACCGCTTCGCGGATCTCCGGCTTAGATGCGTCCATGGAAACTTCAAACGCAACTTGATTATGTTCGCTCAGCATCGTGGCCTTCTCGGTGATGAGAGGACGACGGATCACTTCGAACATACGTTCCTTGCTGACGCTCATTTCAAACGCTCCTGCAACTTTTCGACGGCGTCCTGGGTCAGCACAAGCGTGTCATGACGGAGGATGTCGTAGACGTTAGCGCCCTGGGTCGGCAGCACATCGAGACCGATGATGTTGCCGGCGGCAAGCGCGAAGTTGTTGTTCACTGCAGCACCGTCGATCAACAGTGCGGAACCCCAACCAAGTGAAGCCAGCTTTTTGTTCAAGTCAGCTGTCTTCGGCGCCTTCAATTCGGCGTTTTCAACGATAACCAACTTGCCAGCAGCCTGTTTGGCGGACAACGCGGTCTTCAGCGCCAGCTTGCGAACTTTCTTCGGCAGCTTGTGCTCGTAGGAACGCGGATGCGGGCCGAAAACGATACCACCACCACGGTGCTTCGGCGAACGCGAAGTACCCTGACGGGCGCTACCGGTGCCCTTCTGATTGAAAGGCTTCTTGCCGCCACCAGAGACGTCGGAACGGCCCTTGGTCGCATGCGTGCCTGCACGACGTTTGGCGAGCTGCCAGTTGACATAGCGGGCCAAGATATCGGAACGAACTTCGAGACCGAAGACCGCTTCGTCAAGCTCAACGCTGCCTGCCTTTTTGTTGTCGAGACTAATCACATCGAATTTCATGATCTTTATTCCTTCTCGACCGCTGGCGCTTCTTCAGCTGCGGCGCCCTCAACAGGAGCCTCAACCGGAGCAGGCGCTTCGTCACCAGAGCTCACCAATTGAGCAGGGAACGGAAGACCTTCGGGCATATTTTTCTTCACCGCATCGCGAACCAAAACCCAGCCGCCCTTGGAACCAGGCACAGAGCCCTTCACCAAGATCACGCCGCGCGCTTCATCCGTCGAGACAATTTCAAGATTCAGCGTGGTCACACGCTCGGCACCCATATGGCCAGCCATTTTCTTGCCTTTGAACACCTTACCTGGGTCCTGGCACTGGCCGGTGGAGCCGTGCGAACGGTGCGAAACAGACACACCGTGAGAAGCACGCAAGCCGCCGAAGTTGTGGCGCTTCATGGCACCGGCAAAACCTTTACCGATGGATGAGCCGGTCACGTCCACAAATTGGCCGTCGAGGAAATGACTGGCGGCGATTTGTGCGCCCACCTCAACCATCGCATCAGCGGGAACGCGGAATTCGACGAGTTTCTTTTTTGGTTCAACCTTAGCTTTCGCGAAGTGACCACGTTGGGCCTTCGTTTGGCGTTTGGCTTTTGCAGCGCCGACACCGAGCTGGAGGGCCGTGTAGCCATCCTTATCCGCTGTCTTGTGCGCCACGACTTGGCAATTGTCCACTTTAAGCACGGTCACGGGAACGTGAGTGCCATCGTCTTTAAAGACGCGGGACATACCAACCTTTTGGGCGATTATTCCGGTACGCATAGGTCCCTTCCTAAGCCTTTTCTACTGGGCTTACGGTTAGAGTTTAATTTCAACGTCCACACCAGCAGCGAGGTCGAGCTTCATCAGCGCGTCAACGGTCTGTGGGGTGGGGTCAACGATGTCCAGTACCCGCTTGTGGGTACGGATTTCAAACTGCTCGCGCGACTTTTTATCAATGTGCGGGCCGCGCAGAACGGTAAATTTTTCAAGACGTGTCGGCAGCGGGATCGGGCCACGTACTTCAGCGCCTGTGCGCTTGGCAGTGTTAACGATCTCGCTAGCGGACTGATCCAGTACGCGATGATCGAAGGCCTTGAGCCGGATGCGGATGTTCTGGTGTTCCATGTTTTGAACCTGTCCAGTTGGATGCCCCCGCCCGATCATCGGGCGGGGATATTCCGTTTCTTAAGCAATCACCTTGGAGACGACGCCAGCACCAACGGTGCGGCCGCCTTCACGGATAGCGAAGCGCAAACCTTCGTCCATAGCGATCGGGGCGATCAGCTCGACTTCCATCGAGATGTTATCACCCGGCATCACCATTTCCGTGCCTTCCGGCAACGTGCACATGCCCGTTACGTCGGTGGTACGGAAGTAGAACTGCGGACGGTACTTGGTGAAGAACGGCGTGTGACGGCCACCCTCTTCCTTCGTCAGAATGTACGCTTCCGCGGTGAACTTGGTGTGCGGCGTGATCGAACCGGGCTTAGCCAAAACCTGGCCACGCTCAACATCTTCACGCGCCGTGCCACGCAGCAAAACGCCAACGTTGTCGCCAGCTTCGCCGGAATCCAGCAGCTTGCGGAACATTTCAACGCCCGTGCAGGTCGTCTTAACGGTGTCTTTAAGGCCAACGATTTCAATTTCTTCGCCGACTTTGACAACGCCGCTTTCAATACGACCAGTCACAACCGTGCCACGACCCGAGATCGAGAACACGTCTTCGATCGGCATCAAGAAGGGCTGATCCTTCGGACGATCCGGCTGCGGGATGAAATCATCAACAGCTTTCATCAACTCAAGAATTGAGTTCTTGCCAATTTCGTCGTCGCGACCCTCAAGAGCAGCCAGAGCAGAACCCTTGATGATGGGAATATCGTCGCCCGGGAAGTCGTAAGAGGACAGAAGCTCGCGGATTTCCATTTCCACCAACTCAAGCAGCTCTTCGTCGTCAACCTGGTCAACTTTGTTCATGTAAACGACCAATGCAGGAACACCAACCTGACGCGCGAGCAGGATGTGCTCACGAGTCTGAGGCATGGGGCCATCAGCAGCCGAAACAACCAAAATGCCACCGTCCATCTGCGCAGCACCCGTGATCATGTTCTTCACATAATCAGCGTGACCCGGGCAATCGACGTGCGCGTAGTGACGGTTCTCGGTTTCGTACTCAACGTGAGCCGTCGAAATCGTGATGCCGCGTGCACGCTCTTCAGGAGCTTTGTCGATATCCGCGTAGCCGGAAAATTCCGCGCCACCCGTTTCCGCCAAAACTTTCGTGATCGCCGCCGTCAACGTCGTCTTGCCGTGATCAACGTGACCAACGGTACCGATGTTGCAATGCGGTTTCGTACGTTCAAACTTTTCTTTAGCCATTTTCACTCACTCCATTCGAGCCGGGTCAGCCGGCAAGCTTGGTTTGGATTTCTTCAGCGACCTGCGCCGGTACTTCGGCGTAGTTCGCAAACTGCATGCTGTATTGGGCACGTCCCTGGGACATGGAACGCAAGGTGTTGATGTAGCCAAACATGTTGGCCAACGGCACCTTAGCCGTGATAACGCGAGCGTTACCGCGCTGTTCCATTTCGCCGATCTGACCGCGACGCGAGTTCAGATCGCCAATGATGTCACCCATATATTCTTCGGGCGTAACAACCTCGACGTTCATAACCGGCTCGAGCAACTTCGGTCCGGCTGCTTTACAGCCTTCGCGGAATGCCGCACGGGCAGCGATTTCGAACGCCAAAACCGAGGAGTCAACGTCGTGGTATGCGCCGTCGGTCAAGGTCGCCTTGAAATCGATGACCGGGAAACCGGCCAACACGCCCGTGTCGACAGCGCTCTTCAAGCCCTTTTCAACACCGGGGATGTATTCCTTAGGAACGTTACCGCCGACAACTTTGCTTTCAAACACAAAACCTTCACCGGGTTCGGACGGTTGGAACGTCATCTTGACGCGCGCATACTGACCGGAACCACCAGATTGCTTTTTGTGGGTATAATCGACGTCGTAAGCTTTGGAGATGCTTTCGCGGTACGCAACCTGCGGCGCACCAACGTTAGCTTCAACCTTAAATTCGCGCTTCATGCGATCGACGATGATGTCCAGGTGCAGCTCGCCCATACCCTTAATCACGGTCTGACCGCTTTCGCTGTCGGAAGTGACGCGGAATGAAGGATCTTCGGCAGCCAAGCGAGACAGAGCAACGCCCATCTTTTCTTGGTCAGCCTTGGTTTTCGGCTCAACAGCCACTTCAATCACGGGATCTGGGAAATCCATGCGCTCTAGGACAACAGCACTGGAAGGGTCGCAAAGCGTATCACCCGTGGTGGTGTCTTTGAGGCCAGCCAAAGCGATGATATCGCCTGCACGGCATTCTTTAACGTCTTCACGCGAGTTGGAGTGCATTTCCAACATACGACCAACGCGTTCACGCTTGTCTTTAACGCTGTTAAGAACGCCGGAACCGGTCTCAAGAACGCCGGAATAAACACGGCAGAAGGTCAACGTGCCGACGAACGGATCATTCATAATCTTGAACGCAAGCGCAGCAAACGGCTCTTTATCGTCGCTTTTGCGGACAATTTCGTCATCGGAGTCCATCTTCACGCCTTTAATGGCAGGAACTTCGAGCGGGCTCGGCAGATAATCGACAACAGCATCGAGAAGCGGCTGAACGCCTTTGTTCTTAAAGGCAGTACCACACAGAACCGGGACAAAATCACCAGCGATGGTACCCTTGCGGATGCACTTGACGAGCGTGGCCAGGTCCGGCTCGGTGCCCTCAAGATAGGACTCCATGGCCGCATCGTCTTGCTCGACAGCCGTTTCAATCAAAGTCGTGCGATACTCTGCGACCTTGTCGACCATATCTGCTGGTACGTCTTCATCGTGGAATGCAGCACCGAGCTTATCTTCATCCCAAATGACCGCTTTGTTGCGCAGAATGTCGATGACACCCTTGAATTGGTCTTCGGAACCGATCGGCAACTGGCACACCAACGGAACAGCGCCAAGGCGATCGACCATCATATCGACACAGCGATAAAAGTCGGCACCGGTGCGGTCCATTTTATTGACGAAACACATACGTGGTACGTGGTATTTGTCAGCTTGACGCCAAACTGTTTCGGACTGCGGCTCAACACCAGCAACCGAGTCAAACACCGTCACAGCACCATCGAGAACACGAAGGGAACGTTCAACTTCAATAGTGAAGTCAACGTGACCCGGGGTATCGATGATGTTGATATGGTGATCACGCCATGAGCAGGTCGTCGCAGCGGACGTAATGGTAATGCCGCGTTCCTGTTCCTGCTCCATCCAATCCATAGTCGCAGCGCCGTCGTGGACTTCGCCGATCTTATAGGACTTACCGGTGTAGAACAGAATACGCTCGGTGGTCGTCGTTTTACCGGCGTCAATGTGCGCCATGATACCGATGTTACGGTATTTATCGAGTGCTGTTTTGCGAGCCATCGTCGGCAGTCCTTACCAGCGGTAATGGGAGAAGGCTTTGTTAGCCTCCGCCATCTTGTGAGTATCTTCGCGCTTCTTAACAGCTGCGCCACGGTTCTGAGCCGCATCCAGGAGTTCGCCGGAAAGACGCTCTACCATGGTGTTCTCGGAACGCTTACGGGTCATCTCAACGATCCAGCGGATCGCGAGGGCCTGACGGCGGGATGCACGAACTTCAACGGGAACCTGATAGGTCGCACCACCAACACGGCGGGAGCGAACTTCAACAGAAGGCTTCACGTTATCAATAGCTTCATGGAACATAGCCAGAGGATCGCTCTTGGCTTTGCTTTCCATCAGATCGAACGCACCATAAACGATACCTTCAGCAGCAGACTTTTTACCGTCCAGCATGAGGCTATTCATGAATTTAGTGACAACCAGATCGCCAAATTTGGCATCCGGTAGAATTTCGCGTTTTTCAGCGGCGTGACGACGGGACATCTCTCGATTACCTCTATCTTACTTCGGACGCTTAGCGCCGTATTTGGAACGACGCTGACGACGACTGGAAACGCCCTGCGTATCCAACGTGCCGCGGATGATGTGATAACGCACACCGGGAAGATCCTTCACACGGCCGCCGCGGATCATCACGACAGAGTGCTCTTGAAGGTTATGACCTTCACCCGGAATGTAGCTTGTAACTTCAAAACCATTGGTAAGGCGCACACGAGCGACCTTACGAAGGGCCGAGTTAGGCTTCTTCGGCGTTGTTGTGTAAACGCGAGTGCAAACGCCGCGCTTTTGAGGACAAGCCTTCAGCGCAGGGACGTTACTTGTCTCACGTGGAGCCTTACGAGGCTTACGGATCAACTGGTTAATCGTCGGCATACCGTTCTTTCCATTACATATGCACCGGAAACCTAGCCTTTTGCTCATCATAAGCAAGACGACTTCCGGTGCGACAAAAGACCGAGGAGGCTAGAACAGGGTGGTAATCCTGCCTCTCGCCGGTCAAGTCACGCCCCTAAGGGCTTCAAAATTTGCAACGCGTTAACTTCGTGAAGTCTGCGTCTAAACCGCCCCGCACCGATCTCTCGGAAACGTTCGGGTTCACCACCAGACCCCTGAAGAGTGGCGCATAATATGCACGCCCCCTGTTCCCGTCAAGCAAAGAATACACCCCTGCCTTCACGTTGTGAAACTTACCCAGAACCCGCCTGTTTTGCAGTTTTATTACCCAAACATACAGAGCGAGACGAAAAAAACGGGCGGTGTTTGAAGCCGAAGCCCTAACACCGCCCGAATCATAGAGAATCAGAGAGAATCTAACGATCTGCCTTAGCGCAACCGAGAGACTCGCACCCGATTATTCGCCATCAGGAGTGAGATCATGTGGCGGAACCTCCGGAATGGGAGTCGGAATGGAGCTCGTAGAGGGCATCCCCTGCTCTTCCAACTCGCCAGGACCGGCGTTAGCCATCAATTCCTCGTCACGTTCGGCGGCAATAGAACGGAAGTTGTTCATCACCGAACCTGTGCCCGCCGGGATCAGGCGGCCGACGATCACGTTCTCTTTCAGACCGATAAGATTATCGACCTTGCCCGAGACAGCAGCCTCGGTAAGTACGCGGGTGGTTTCCTGGAACGATGCTGCCGAGATGAACGACTGGGTCTGCAGCGACGCCTTGGTGATACCCTGAAGCACAGGGTTCGCCACGGCGGGCCGCTCTCCAGCATCGGTGGACTTTGCATTGACCCGTTCAAACTCGCTCTTATCGACCAATTCACCCACCAGGTAGGTGGTGTCGCCAGGTGCCGTGATCTCAACTTTCTGCAACATCTGGCGACTGATCACCTCAATGTGCTTATCGTTGATTTTCACACCCTGCAGGCGGTAGACCTCTTGGATTTCGTTGACGAGGTACTCAGCCAACGCCTCGACACCCATAACCGCCAAAATATCATGCGGCACCGGATTACCAGCCATCAACTGATCGCCACGCTGAACGTAATCACCTTCCTGAACGGCCAAATGCTTGCCCTTCGGGATCATGTATTCACGAGGCTCGTCATCGGCTTCGGTCGGAACCACGATGACGCGACGCTTATTCTTGTAGTCCTTACCGAATTCAACACGACCATCGATCTCGGTGATGATCGCGTAGTCTTTCGGTTTGCGGGCTTCGAACAGTTCCGCAACACGCGGCAGACCACCGGTAATATCGCGGGTCTTGGCGCTTTCCCGCGGGATACGCGCCATAACGTCGCCAGCGTGAACCTGCTGGCCATCTTCAACCGACAGAACCGCGTCAACTGGCAAGAAGTAACGTGCTTCCATGTCGTCTTCCAACATGATCACTTCGCCCTTCTTGTCACGCAATGTGATACGCGGCTTCAAATCCGAGCCCTTAGGCTGCGATTTCCAATCCACAACCACACTGGACGACAGACCGGTGGCTTCATCCATGTGTTCCATCACGGACACACCTTCGACCAAGTCCATGAACTTAACCGCACCGTCTTTTTCGGTGATAATCGGCAGCGTGTATGGATCCCACTCGGCCAATTTGGCAGTCCGCTCGACCGTGGCTTTGTCTTTGACCAACAATTTGGCGCCGTACGGAATACGCTGGCGCATCCGTTCGCGGTCCTGATCGTCAATCATCATCACTTCCGCATTGCGGCTCATGACCACCAGAACACCTTCGGAGTTTTTCACCGTCTGGCAATTAACCAACTTCACCTTACCGTCGAAGGTCGCTTCGATGAAGGACTGCTCCGAGCCCTTCTGCGCCGCGCCGCCGATGTGGAAGGTACGCATGGTCAGCTGGGTGCCCGGCTCGCCAATGGACTGAGCAGCCATAACGCCTACCGCTTCGCCCAAGTTGACACGGGTACCACGGGCCAAATCGCGACCGTAACAGGTGGCGCAGATACCAACCTTGCTTTCGCAGGTCAACGGTGAACGCACCTTGAGGTTTTCGATTTCCGCCTCGGTAAGGATCGCTGCTTCGGGTTCGGAGACCAAGGTCCCCTTTTTCATCAGCACTTCGCCAGAGATCGGGTGGATGGCGTCTTCGCCCAATGTGCGGCCCAGAACCTGTTCGCCGATATCGACCACGACTTCGCCACCTTGAACAACCGAAGAAACAGTGATCACGATGTCGGTGCCGCAATCTTCTTCGTAGACGATGCAGTCTTGCGCAACGTCGACGAGACGACGGGTCAGATAACCGGAGTTAGCCGTCTTCAGCGCGGTATCCGCCAAGCCCTTACGTGCACCGTGAGTGGAGTTAAAGTACTCCAACACGGTCAGGCCTTCTTTAAAGTTGGAGATAATCGGCGTTTCGATGATCTCACCAGACGGCTTAGCCATCAGGCCACGCATACCGGCCAGCTGCTTCATCTGCGCAACCGAACCACGCGCACCGGAATGCGCCATCATGTAGACCGAGTTGATAGGCTTACCTGGCGTGTCTTCCGAAATTACCTTCATCATCGCATCGGACACCATATCGGTGCAGTGCGACCAGGCATCGATGACCTTGTTGTATTTTTCACCCTGGGTGATGAGGCCGTCTTGGTACTGCTGTTCGTATTCCTTGGCTTTCGATTCTGTATCGCCGACCAGCTTTTCTTTTGCGTCAGGAATGATCAAGTCATCCTTACCAAAGGAAATACCCGCCTTACACGCGTTCGCAAAACCCAGGCCCATGATACGGTCAGCAAAGATGACCGTCTCTTTCTGGCCACCATGACGGTACACCACATCGATAACGTTGGTGATTTCCTTTTTGGTCAACAAGGTGTTGATCAGGTCGAACGGAATTTTCGGGTGCTTGGGCAGAACTTCAGACACCATTAGGCGCCCCGGTGTGGTTTCCACACGGTACACCTTGGGGTCGCCGCTCTCATCGACACCGTGATAACGCGCGGTGATTTTGGCATGCAGGCTCAGCACACCACTGTCCAGGGCATGTTGTACTTCGCCCATTTCAGCAAACAGCATGCCTTCGCCCGGCTCGCCTTCACGCATCATGGTCATGTAGTACAGACCCAGGATGATATCCTGAGACGGCACGATAATCGGCTTGCCGTTCGCGGGCGAGAGGATGTTGTTGGTCGACATCATCAACACACGCGCTTCAAGCTGTGCTTCAAGGCTTAGCGGAACGTGCACAGCCATTTGATCGCCGTCGAAGTCAGCGTTGAACGCGGCGCACACCAGCGGGTGAAGCTGGATCGCTTTACCTTCGATGAGTTTCGGTTCAAACGCCTGGATGCCGAGGCGGTGAAGCGTCGGTGCACGGTTCAACATGACCGGGTGCTCACGGATGACTTCTTCGAGAATATCCCATACTTCGGGACGTTCCTTTTCAAGCATACGCTTTGCGGCTTTGATGGTGGTTGCGTAACCGTACAGTTCCAACTTGGAATAGATAAACGGCTTGAACAGTTCCAGCGCCATCTTTTTGGGCAGACCGCACTGATGAAGATGCAGTTCCGGGCCAACCACGATGACCGAACGACCAGAGTAATCGACACGCTTTCCCAACAAGTTCTGACGGAAGCGGCCCTGCTTGCCTTTGAGCATGTCGGACAGCGACTTCAGCGGACGCTTGTTCGCACCAGTGATGGCGCGGCCACGGCGACCGTTGTCGAACAACGCATCGACGGATTCCTGCAACATGCGTTTTTCATTACGCACAATGATTTCCGGTGCACGCAGCTCAATCAGACGCTTCAAACGATTGTTGCGGTTGATAACACGACGATACAGATCGTTCAGATCGGAGGTCGCGAAGCGGCCACCATCCAACGGCACCAACGGGCGCAGTTCAGGCGGGATGACCGGTACGACTTCGAGGATCATCCATTCCGGACGCGAGCCCGAAGCAAGGAAAGCCTCAACCAGCTTCAGACGCTTGACCAGCTTCTTGCGCTTGGCTTCCGAGGTGGTTTCCCGGAGATCGTCCTTCAAGGTCACCAGTTCGTCGTCGAGTTCGATTTCCGACAACATGTCGCGCAGCGCTTCTGCACCGATGCCGACGGTAAAGGCGTCAACGCCGTATTCATCGACGGCAATCTGGTACTGTTCTTCGCTCAGCAGTTCATTCTGCTTGAGCGGCGTCAGACCCGGCTCCACAACGACATAGTTTTCGAAGTAGAGAACCCGTTCCAGATCTTTCAACGTCATGTCCAGCAGCAAGCCGATACGGCTTGGCAGCGATTTCATGAACCAAATGTGCGCAACCGGCGAGGCCAGTTCAATGTGGCCCATGCGTTCACGACGGACTTTTTGCAACGTGACTTCAACACCGCACTTTTCGCAGGTGATGCCCTTGTACTTCATGCGCTTATATTTGCCGCACAAGCACTCGTAGTCTTTTACCGGGCCGAAGATACGCGCACAGAACAGGCCGTCGCGCTCGGGCTTAAAGGTCCGGTAGTTGATGGTTTCAGGCTTTTTGATCTCGCCATAAGACCAGGCGCGGATCTGTTCGGGTGACGCGATCTTGATCTGGATCGTGTCAAAACGCTGGGTCCCGCTGACCTGCCCGAAAAACTTTGTGAGTTCGTTCATTTTAATTACTCCTCAATTCCGGGTCAGATCAGTGCAAGTCAACGTTCAGGCCGAGAGCCTGAAGTTCTTTGACCAACACGTTGAAGGATTCCGGTACACCGGCCTCAAAGTTATCGTCACCGCGGACGATGGCTTCGTAGACCTTGGTACGACCGGAAACGTCATCCGATTTAACGGTGAGCATTTCCTGCAACGTATACGCGGCGCCATAAGCTTCCAGCGCCCACACTTCCATTTCACCGAAGCGCTGGCCACCGAACTGTGCCTTACCACCCAGCGGCTGCTGAGTAACAAGCGAGTACGGTCCGATGGAACGCGCGTGGATCTTGTCATCGACCAAGTGATGCAATTTCAGCATGTAGATGTAACCGACGGTAACCGGACGGGCGAATGTTTCACCTGTACGACCATCGATCAGGGTCATCTGACCGGAGGTCGGCAAGCCTGCCTCGGTCAACATGTCGGAAACGTCTTCTTCATGAGCACCATCGAAAACCGGGGTACCGATCGGCACACCCTTGCGCAGGTTTTCAGCCATATCCATGAGCTGATCATCATCCAGAGGATCGATTTTTTCTTCGAACTCGGGCTTGGTATAGACAGCCTTAAGCTTGTTGCGAAGCTTCTTGGTGTCATCGCCCTTGGTCTTAATGGCGTCGGCCATTTCACCAATCTGGATACCGATGCCTGCACAGGCCCAGCCCAAGTGTGTTTCCAAAATCTGTCCAACGTTCATACGCGACGGCACACCCAATGGGTTGAGCACAATGTCAACGTTACGACCATCTTCGAGGTATGGCATGTCTTCAACCGGCATGATGCGCGAGATGACACCCTTGTTGCCGTGACGACCAGCCATCTTGTCACCCGGCTGCAGCTTGCGTTTCACCGCGACAAAGACTTTAACCATCTTCATGACGCCGGGAGCCAAGTCATCGCCGCGTTGCAGTTTGTCGACCTTGTCTTCAAAGCGAGCCTGCAGCGCCGCGATGGACTCTTCAAACTGCCCCTTCAGGGCTTCGACGTCCGTCATCACCTTGTCGTTGCCGACAACGATCTGCGCCTGCTGACCCGGTGTGTATTCGGCCAGCATTTCTTCGCTGATCACCGCATCGACCTTGATGCCTTTGGGACCGGAAACGACTTTCTTACGCAGCAGCAAGTCTTGCAAACGCGAAGAGAAGCTGCGTTCCAAGATCGCGCGTTCGTCGTCGCGATCTTTTGCCAAGCGTTCGATTTCATCGCGTTCGATCGCCAGAGCGCGTTCGTCCTTATCGACGCCGCGGCGGTTAAACACACGAACTTCGACGACCGTACCGGCGACACCAGGCGACAAGCGCAGCGACGTGTCACGCACGTCGGTGGCTTTTTCACCAAAGATAGCGCGCAGCAGTTTTTCTTCCGGTGTCATCGGGCTTTCGCCTTTCGGCGTCACCTTACCGACCAGAATGTCACCCGGTTTGATTTCAGCACCGATGTACACGATACCGGCTTCATCCAGGTTCTTCAGGGCTTCTTCACCGACGTTGGGAATATCGCGGGTGATTTCTTCCTGACCAAGCTTGGTGTCACGGGCCATGACTTCGAATTCTTCGATGTGAATCGAGGTGAACACGTCATCACGCACGATGCGCTCAGAAATCAAGATCGAATCTTCAAAGTTGTAGCCATTCCACGGCATGAACGCGACCAGCACGTTCTTGCCCAGCGCCAATTCACCCAACTGGGTGGATGGGCCGTCGGCGATGATGTCGCCCGCTTCAACGCGCACACCCATTTTCACCAAAGGTTTTTGGTGCAAGCAGGTGTTTTGGTTGGAACGCTGGAATTTCAGCAAGTTGTAAATATCGACGCCCGACTGCGAGGTCGAGGTTTCTTCGGTGGCGCGCACAACGATGCGCGTTGCATCAACCTGATCGACGATGCCGGAACGTTTGGCGATGATCACGGCGCCGGAATCGCGGGCAACCGTTTCTTCCATGCCTGTGCCGACCAGCGGCGCTTCGGCTTGAAGCAGCGGAACCGCCTGACGCATCATGTTCGACCCCATCAAAGCGCGGTTCGCATCATCGTTTTCCAAGAACGGGATCAGCGCCGTCGCAACGGACACCAGCTGTTTCGGAGAAACGTCGATGAACTCGATGTTTTCAGGGTTCACCATCACGAAGTCGCCAGCCTTGCGGCAACTGACCATGTCATCGACGAACTTACCGTTTTTGTCGAGGTTGGCATTCGCCTGGGCGATCACATAACGGCCTTCTTCCATGGCCGACATGTAATTCACTTCGCCGGTCAACTTACCCTTTTCAACCTTGCGGTACGGGCTTTCGATAAAGCCGTACTTGTTGACCACGGCAAACGTGGCCAGCGAGTTGATCAGACCAATGTTCGGGCCTTCAGGGGTTTCAATCGGACAGATACGACCGTAATGGGTCGGGTGCACGTCGCGCACTTCGAAACCGGCACGTTCGCGGGTCAAGCCGCCCGGCCCAAGCGCTGACAAACGGCGCTTGTGGGTAACTTCCGACAACGGATTGGTTTGATCCATGAACTGCGACAGCTGTGAAGAGCCGAAGAATTCACGCACAGCAGCCGAAGCCGGCTTGGCGTTGATCAGGTCATGCGGCATGACTGTGTCGATTTCGACTGAGCTCATACGCTCGCGGATCGCACGCTCCATACGCAGAAGACCGACGCGGTACTGATTTTCCATCAGTTCGCCGACCGAACGTACACGGCGATTGCCGAGGTGATCGATATCATCGATATCGCCACGGCCATCTTTCAAATCGACCAGAACGCGGACAATTTCCAAGATGTCTTCGCGGCGCAGAACCCGCAGTGTGTCTTCGGTTTCAAAGCCGAGGCGAGAGTTCATCTTCACACGGCCAACGCTGGACAGATCATAGCGTTCCGAATCGAAGAACATCGAATGGAACAGGTTTTCAGCGGTTTCCAAGGTTGGCGGCTCGCCGGGGCGCATGACACGATAGATATCGATCAGGGCCTCTTCGCGCGACGCGTTCTTGTCGATTGCCAGGGTGTTGCGAATATACGGACCGACGTTGACGTGATCGATGGCCAAAATCTTAAGTTCAGTCACACCGACCTCTTCGATGGCTTCGATCGCTTCTTCGGTGATTTCCTCGCCAGATTCGGCATAAATTTCACCAGAGGCTTCGTTGAAGATGATTTCCGCTGCATAGGAACCAATAAGTTCCTCGCCGCTCACGAGAATTTCCGTGACTTTGGATTCTTCAAGCTTTTTGACCGTGCGCGGCGTGATTTTGTCACCGGCTTTAGCGACAACCTTGCCGGTCTTGGCATCGATCAAGTCTTTGGCGAGCTTTGTACCGCGCAGACGCGAAGCGTCAAACGCCGTTTTCCAGCCTTTTTTCGTACGGGTGTAAATCACCTGCTCGTAGAAATAAGCCAGAATGTCTTCTTTAGACAAACCAACGGCGTCCAGCGGATCGAGTTTTTGGTCTTTAGCAATAGCCGCCGCGCGTTTGACGGCGGTTTCGTCATTGTCGAGCGCCATCAACAGCGTCGTCACCGGCAATTTGCGGCGGCGATCGATACGGACATATGCCAAATCCTTGGCGTCGAATTCAAAGTCCAGCCAGGAACCACGGTATGGGATCACGCGCGCGGCGAACAGGTACTTACCAGACGAGTGGGTCTTGCCCTTGTCGTGGTCAAAGAACACGCCGGGCGAACGGTGCATCTGGGAAACGATCACACGTTCGGTGCCGTTCACCACAAAGGTGCCGTTAGACGTCATAAAGGGCATATCGCCCATGTAGACATCTTGTTCCTTGATGTCGCGGACCGATTTCGCGCCGGTTTCTTCGTCGATGTCCCACACCACCAGGCGCAGGGTCACTTTCAACGGGGCGGCGTAGGTGATGCCGCGCAGCTGGCATTCTTCAACGTCGTATTTCGGAGTTTCGAATTCGTACGCTACATATTCAAGCGTGCCGCGACCCGAGAAGTCCTCAATCGGAAAAACCGATTTGAACACTTCTTGCAAACCCGTCTGGGTGCGCTCGGCAGCCACAACGTCTTTTTGCAGGAAATGGTCATAAGACGTCTTCTGAACCTCGATCAGGTTCGGCATCTTAATTGCAGCGGGGATTTTCCCATAATCTTTGCGGACACGCATGCGACCCGTAAACGACGTAGCCATGGATTTTCCTCGTTCTCTTAGACGGTCCCTGAATTGGACCTGAAAAGCTCAATATACTTAAAACAGACCACCCCACTGAGGGATGCCCCAAATACAAAAACGCCCCCTGCGGATGACTGCGGGATGCCGATCCCAAGTCAATCTCGCTGAGAGGCGTTGAACACATCCGCTATACCGGCTTCGGCAAGCCCATTCGGGCGGATGGTTTCAGCGGTGGGAGATGGCGGCATCCCCAATGGAGATGCCGCCACAACCCGATGTCGTAACCAGAAGATTACTTGAGTTCGACGGTCGCGCCGGCGGCTTCAAGCTGCTTCTGAATGGTTTCAGCTTCGTCCTTGGACACGCCTTCTTTGACGGCGCCCGGAGCGGCTTCAACCAAGTCTTTAGCTTCTTTGAGGCCCAAGCCGGTGATGGCGCGGACTTCTTTGATGACGTTGATTTTTTTGTCGCCCACGGAAGCGAGGATGACGTCAAAATCGGTCTTTTCTTCAGCGGCTTCACCAGCAGCTGCAGGGCCGGCAGCAGCAGCAACCGGTGCAGCGGCGGAAACGCCCCATTTTTCTTCGAGAAGCTTCGCCAGGTCGGCTGCTTCCATAACGGTCAGGGCAGAAAGGTCTTCTGCGATCTGTTCGATGTTAGCCATTTTATAGTCTCCTTAGGCTTGAACTGCCTGTAATTGTGTTAACCAGATACGCGACTTAGCCCTGCGAGGCATATGCGCTACAAACGCGCGCCAGCTGCGAGGCGGGAGCCTGAATGACACCAGCGACCTTGGTCGCAGGAGCCTGCAGAAGCCCAACCAGCTTGCCACGAAGTTCGTCCAGGGAAGGCAAGGCTGCCAGCGATTGAACGCCAGCAATATCCAAAACCATTTCACCCATCGCGCCGCCAACAACTTCAAAATTGTCATTGCCTTTGGCGAATTTGACCGCGATTTTCGCTGCGGCGACGACGTCATTGCTATATGCGATGCCAGTCGGGCCAGAGAAAAGATCCGCGATCCCCTCGAACTTCGTATCCTTGAGGGCGAGACGCGTGAGCCGGTTTTTCGTCACTTTGAAGTTGGCGCCAGCTTCACGAAGCTGCGTACGCAGCGATTCCATATCCTTAACGGACAGACCCAGGTTATGGGTCACAACGACGGTTTCAGTGCCGCTGAAGGTTTCGTGAAGCGAAGAGACCAATTCTTCTTTTTGTGTACGGTCCACAGTCGTCTCCAGTTTCAATGGCTTTCCCCATTATCGAAGAAAGCCGTTGCACGATAAATCCCAAGATCGATGTTCTGACCTCGGAACTCGACAACCTGCCAAGTGCAACAGTTCAAGCCGTTCATTGCGTAAAACGCTCAAAACGGGATCTGCACCGTCTGTGCAGGCGGGTTACCCCTTTAAACTCCACCAAAGTGTGAAGCACCTACGGTCTTGGACAGGCTCGAAAGTTTAAAGACTTACACCTTCAAACTTTCTCACCCACCCGCCCTATAAAAAAGGACGAGCAAGCAAACTCTTTTGACCTAAGCCTAGGCGCCGACGAGTTCGGCAACATCCAGCTTAATGCCAGGCCCCATCGTGGAGCTCAGCGCAGCACGCTTCAGGTACGTACCCTTAGCGCCGGACGGCTTGGCCTTATTCAATGCGTCGATCAGGGATTTCACGTTCTCGGCCAAAGCCTTCTCATCAAAGCTGGCTTTGCCGATACCGGCGTGAATGATACCCAATTTTTCAACGCGAAATTCGATCTGGCCACCCTTGGCGTCTTTGACAGCCTGAGTGACATCCATCGTCACGGTGCCGAGCTTGGGGTTCGGCATCAAGCCGCGCGGCCCCAGAACCTTACCCAGCTTGCCAACGACCATCATCATATCCGGCGTAGCGATGCAGCGGTCGAAGTTCATTTCGCCCTTCTGAATCAACTCAGCCAGATCGTCGTCACCGACAAATTCCGCACCGGCAGCTTTGGCTTCATCAGCCTTGGCACCTTTTGCGAACACGGCGACGCGAATGCTTTTGCCCGTACCGTTAGGCAAAGACACCATGCCGCGAACCATCTGGTCTGCATGCTTGGGATCGACGCCCAAGTTAACGGCAATTTCGACGGTTTCGTCGAATTTAGCCGTGGCGTTGCTTTTGACCAGTTTCACTGCTTCGGCGAGGCCGTAGAGCTTATCACTGTCAACGGCCGCTTTCGCTGCGACACTGCGCTTACCAATCTTAGCCATGATATTTACTCCTGCACCTCAAGACCCATGGAACGCGCGGTGCCGGCGATCATGATCGCGGCGGCGTCCAGGTCATTTGCGTTCAGATCAACCATCTTGGATTCAGCAATTTCACGGCACTGAGCCATGGTCACAGAACCGACGATCTGGGTACCGGTCGTGCCAGCGCCCTTGTCGATCTTCGCAGCCTTTTTCAGCAAGTAGCTGGCAGGCGGGGTCTTGGTGATGAAGTCGAACGAGGCATCCTGATACGCCGTGATAACCACGGGAATCGGCATGCCCTGTTCCATCTGCTGGGTCTGCGCGTTGAACGCTTTACAGAATTCCATAATGTTCAAACCAGCCTGGCCGAGGGCCGGGCCGATAGGTGGCGACGGGTTTGCTTTACCCGCTGGCACCTGCAATTTAACGAGTGCTTTGACTTTTTTAGCCATTTCAATACCTCAGTTCATGTGTCTTCTGAGTGCGTGGTGCAGCCATGGCTGGCCTCCCACACGATAATTCCCGACCCGGCCCACTTAAGCGCCCGGCCCGAAAATGCAAAAATCCTAGACCTTCTCAACCTGCGCGTATTCCAGTTCCACAGGCGTGGAGCGGCCAAAGATGCTAACGGCAACCTTGACGCGGGAACGCTCTTCGTCGACGTCTTCCACTTGACCGTTGAACGAGGTGAACGGACCGTCCACAACACGCACACTGTCACCAATTTCATATACAACGGACGGACGTGGACGATCCACGCCTTCCTGAACCTGATTCAAGATCCGCAGCGCTTCGGCTTCGGAGATCGGCGTCGGGCGCTCTTTAGAGCCCAAGAACCCGCTAACCTTCGGCGTGTTTTGCACCAAGTGCCACGCGTGGTCGGTCAGTTCCATCTCGATCAGCACATAACCGGGGAAAAACTTGCGATCACTCGAGACTTTCGAGCCACGGCGCACTTCAACCACTTCTTCACTCGGCACCAAGACCTGAAGGATCTTGTCCTCCATGCCGGCTTGCTTAGCCTGCTCAACGATGGAAGAAGCGACTTTCTTTTCAAAGCCGGAATAAACGTGCAGGACATACCAACGCGCAGCCATCGATTAAGCCCCCATACCGAGAATAAGGCGCACACCAGACGATAACAGCTGGTCAACCAAGAAGAAAAACAACGCGGCAATGATCGCCATGACAAACACCGTGGCGGTGGACACAGCCGTCTCACGACGGGTCGGCCAGGTCACCTTGGCGGTTTCCTGTCTAACTTCCTGAACAAACTTGGCGGGCGTGGTTTTCGCCATAATTTTTTATTCTTTCCTCATCTAACAGGCCACCCGATAGGGATGGCAGGGGCACCAGGGCTCGAACCCGGGACCTTCGGTTTTGGAGACCGACGCTCTACCAACTGAGCTATACCCCTACAAAACCTCACCTTTTCCGGCTTTCACCTGAAAAGGAAAGGACAGGACGAGCTAGCCCATCCTGCCGCATTCCGGTGCGGCGGGAAGAGGGGGTTTACCCCCTTCCCGCCCGGATGTCCAGTGCGATTAAGCAATCACCTTGGAGACGACGCCAGCACCAACGGTGCGGCCGCCTTCACGGATAGCGAAGCGCAAACCTTCGTCCATAGCGATCGGGGCGATCAGCTCGACTTCCATCGAGATGTTATCACCCGGCATCACCATTTCCGTGCCTTCCGGCAACGTGCACATGCCCGTTACGTCGGTGGTACGGAAGTAGAACTGCGGACGGTACTTGGTGAAGAACGGCGTGTGACGGCCACCCTCTTCCTTCGTCAGAATGTACGCTTCCGCGGTGAACTTGGTGTGCGGCGTGATCGAACCGGGCTTAGCCAAAACCTGGCCACGCTCAACATCTTCACGCGCCGTGCCACGCAGCAAAACGCCAACGTTGTCGCCAGCTTCGCCGGAATCCAGCAGCTTGCGGAACATTTCAACGCCCGTGCAGGTCGTCTTAACGGTGTCTTTAAGGCCAACGATTTCAATTTCTTCGCCGACTTTGACAACGCCGCTTTCAATACGACCAGTCACAACCGTGCCACGACCCGAGATCGAGAACACGTCTTCGATCGGCATCAAGAAGGGCTGATCCTTCGGACGATCCGGCTGCGGGATGAAATCATCAACAGCTTTCATCAACTCAAGAATTGAGTTCTTGCCAATTTCGTCGTCGCGACCCTCAAGAGCAGCCAGAGCAGAACCCTTGATGATGGGAATATCGTCGCCCGGGAAGTCGTAAGAGGACAGAAGCTCGCGGATTTCCATTTCCACCAACTCAAGCAGCTCTTCGTCGTCAACCTGGTCAACTTTGTTCATGTAAACGACCAATGCAGGAACACCAACCTGACGCGCGAGCAGGATGTGCTCACGAGTCTGAGGCATGGGGCCATCAGCAGCCGAAACAACCAAAATGCCACCGTCCATCTGCGCAGCACCCGTGATCATGTTCTTCACATAATCAGCGTGACCCGGGCAATCGACGTGCGCGTAGTGACGGTTCTCGGTTTCGTACTCAACGTGAGCCGTCGAAATCGTGATGCCGCGTGCACGCTCTTCAGGAGCTTTGTCGATATCCGCGTAGCCGGAAAATTCCGCGCCACCCGTTTCCGCCAAAACTTTCGTGATCGCCGCCGTCAACGTCGTCTTGCCATGATCAACGTGACCAACGGTACCGATGTTGCAATGCGGTTTCGTACGTTCAAACTTTTCTTTAGCCATTGCCGTCTTCCTCAAACCTTACGGTAAGCACAATAAAAATAGATCAAACCCGAATATATAAAACAATCGCGGCGGACCTACACACTAGCTTTGCTTTTCAATGGGTTGGAGCGGGTGAAGGGAATCGAACCCTCGTCGTAAGCTTGGAAGGCTTCTGCTCTACCATTGAGCTACACCCGCAAGCGGAAAATCCAACCCCTCAAAAAGGGTTCCGGCCAGTGTCCGGTATCTGCGTGTCTGAAGGATGGTGGAGGGGGTTGGATTCGAACCAACGTAGACGTACGTCAACGGGTTTACAGCCCGTCCCCTTTAGCCGCTCGGGCACCCCTCCATATCCTTAGCAAACACGCCGGATAACCGACGGTCCGGACGGTGCGCAATATGAACATTTACAACGCCGTGTCAACCGCCGAATGCGCCTGACGTGGAAAGTTTTTTTTCGCATCCCTTATCCCGGTGCAAAAGGGCGAAGACAAGAGTGCATGCATAATGATACAAGCGGCCATGGTTAAGCACAAAAAACATCGTCGCCAAGGGCGACCGTCTCACGATATCGCACCTTCCGCAACAGCCGAAGATGTGCGCGATCCTTTGAAACCACGCGGGCACCGCAGCAACACCGAATGGCTGTACGGCGCCCATGCGTGCATCGCGGCGATCGCGAATCCGGAGCGTGACATCCGGCGAATCGTTCTGGCCACGCAAAATGCCGACGATCTGGAAATTCCCATCTGCGACGCCGCCAACGCTGCATTTGAGGCCTGTCAGGTCACACGCCCGCAGATCGAATGGCGGGATCGGCGCGAAATCAACGAATTGGTGCCACGCGACGCTGTCCACCAGGGCATCTGCGTTGAGGCTTCGCCCCTGCCCCATCCACAAATCGAAGATTTGATTGAAGACGCTAAGGGGATCGCCAGCGCCTGTATCATTGTTCTGGATCAGGCCACAGACCCGCGCAATATCGGTGCGATAATGCGCACGGCCGCGGCCTTCGGTGCGCTGGGCGTGGTCGTACAAGACAAGCACGCACCCGACATCACCGGAACGATGGCCAAGGCCGCGTCGGGAGCTGTCGAACGCCTGCCCTACATCAAGGTGACCAATTTAGCGCGTGCGCTGGACCAGCTGAAAACCGCCGAGTTTTGGTGTGTCGGATTCGACGGCCATGCCGAAGACTATATGAGCGCCAAGACGCTCCAAGGGCGCAACGCCATTGTTTTGGGCGCAGAAGGGGCCGGACTTCGCCGCTTGACCCGCGAAACCTGCGATTTACTGGTAAAAATCCCCATCGAAGAAGCAGTTGAAAGCCTCAACCTATCCAACGCCGCCGCCATTGCTATGTATCAGTTCAGGCAATCCAACAGCTGAGCGCACACAACGTAAAAATGGCTCCGCACCTGCTCCTCAGCGGGCGATGAATGTCGACCTGGTTTTCGCGCTTTAAAGCGCGGGCAGCACCAAATCAGGCAGCCCCTTCAGGTCCTTGAGGATCGCCTTGGGTGGGAATCCCAATGTTTCCGGCTTTTGTCCGGCGCGGTTGACCCATGCGACCTGAAAGCCAAATGCCGCCGCACCCATGGCATCCCAGCCGTTGGAGGACACGAAACAAATGTTTTCCTTAGCCACGCCCAGGCGGTCTACCGCCAATTGGTAGACGCGCGGCGATGGTTTGTAGATGCCTGCGTCTTCAATAGAAATCACAGCGTTGAGAATCTGCTCAATCCCCGCCGCCGTCGCCGCGGTGGCGAGCATTTTGGGTGAACCGTTAGAGAGAATCGCGGTTTTGAGTTCGCCATCTTTCAATGCCCCCAGCATGTCGGGCACTTCCGGGTAAGCATCCAGAATTTCATAAAGCGCCATGAGCTTTTTGTGCAGCGGCGGCGAATTCAGGTCTAACGTCTCCAGCGCGAAATCCAGCGCCAATCCGGTGATCTCGTAAAAATCGCGGTGGCGTCCCATCAGACTAGACAACCACGTATATTCCAGCTGTTTGGAACGCCACAACTGCGCCAGCGGCCAGGCCTGGTCGCCCAAATCGTCCCGGCATCGCGCAGCCGCTGCATTGACGTCGAGAAGCGTGCCGTAAGCATCGAACACGCAAGCCTGGATTCCATGAAACGAGGCGAAAGCTGGGGAGGTCTGGGTCATTGCGTCACCTGATTTGTCAAAAGTCGGCGAAGTATAGCCCCTTCTTTCCACTTCGCTAAAGCCCGGACTTGCCCTAAAGCCTAGGCGAGGGTATATGATCCGGGTCTGATCAAAATTTGCCGGTTTAGCTCAGTTGGTAGAGCACCTGATTTGTAATCAGGGGGTCACGAGTTCGAATCTTGTAACCGGCACCATATGAACAAAGGCCTCTGGCGTTTTCGCCGGGGGCCTTTTTGTTTATGAATTGCAGAAACTTATCAGCACCCTTGACGGCAGAGTATCTTACAGTGTCATATTGACCATTATTTTAGTGTGATTAATGTGGTGCAATAAAAAGGCTCTTCAAGCATAGACGCATTGCCTTTCCACGCACCGTCTATCGAGGAAAACTGCCCATGGCCAGCAATCAAATTCCCTGGACCGAAGCGCTAAGTGTTGGGATTGATGCCATTGATGAAGATCACAAAACCCTAATCGCCCTACTCAACAGCTTCATTCAAGCCGTTGATGACGATGAGGGCGTCATGGAATTTGACAGCACCTTTCGTATGTTCATGGACTTCGCCACTGAGCATTTTGCACGGGAGGAAGCACTTATGGAAAAGGCTGGATATGAAGACCTTGATGCGCACATTCGAGGCCATCGGATGCTGGCAGAGCAACTGACCGAGATGCACAATAGAGTCCTCATGTCGCCGTCTGCGGAACTGCAAGACGATGTCCGCGAATTTCTTACGGAATGGCTGAGCATTCATATCATGGTCAAGGACCAAGGCTACAGCGACGTGGTCAAGTCCTATCTGAGCCTGCAAGCCCACTGTTAGCCGCCCACTTTTTTTCCTCAAAAGAGTCTCTATCCGTCGGCGCTAACGCTATAGTCCCCTCCATGCCGCTCCAGATTCTCAAAGACGTTTTCGGATACGATAGCTTTCGCCCCGGTCAAGCCGATGTGGTGAACGCTTTGCTGGCGGGCGAGCACGCTATGGCGGTGATGCCGACAGGATCGGGAAAATCGCTGTGTTTTCAGATTCCGGCGCTGGTCAAGGGTGGCCTAACCATCGTCGTCTCGCCACTGGTGGCGCTGATGGAAGACCAAGTCGCAGCGTTGCGGCTTGCGGGCGTAGCGGCGGAAACGATCAATTCATCGCGTGAGCGTTCCGTCAACGTCGAAGCCTGGCGGCGCGTGGCGGCTGGTGAAACGCGTTTACTCTACTTGGCACCTGAGCGGCTGATGACGGAGCGCATGTTGAGCGCACTGACGCGCCTGCCAGTTAACTTGATTGCCGTTGACGAGGCCCACTGCCTGTCGCGCTGGGGGCCGTCGTTTCGACCCGAATACGAGGCCCTGTCACGCTTGCTGGACCTATTCCCCGGCGTTCCCATCGCCGCGCTGACAGCCACCGCCGACGACGCCACCCGCCAGGACATTGCCGCCAAGCTGTTTCGCGGCCAAGGCCGTGCGTTTGTGTCCAGCTTTGACCGCCCTAACATCAACCTCAATGTTGAAACCCGCACCGATGCCAAACGCCAATTGCTGGGCGTGGTGCAAAACCACGACGGCGAAAGCGGAATCGTGTATTGCCTGTCGCGAGCCAAAACGGAAAAAACCGCGCAATTCCTTACTGAAAACGGTGTGCACGCCCTGCCCTATCATGCCGGATTGTCGGCAGAGATGCGGGCCCGAAACCAAAGCATTTTCATGATGGAACCGGGCGTCGTCATCGTCGCCACCATCGCGTTTGGTATGGGCATCGATAAACCCGACGTGCGCTTTGTTTGTCACACCGACATGCCCGGCAATGTAGAGGCCTATTACCAGGAAATCGGCCGTGCCGGACGCGATGGCAAGCCTTCGGTGGCGCATATGTTTTACGGCCTCGACGATTTGCGCATGCGCCGCATGTTCATCGAACAAGAAGACAGTGACCCCGATCATAAGCGCCGCGAACACAAGCGCCTTGATGCGTTGATCGCGTATTGCGAGGCGTCCACCTGTCGGCGACGCACCTTACTGGATTACTTTGGCGACGCCATAGAGCCCTGCGGCAACTGCGACATGTGTCTGAGCCCGCCCGACATGGTCGAGGGCACCGAAACGGCGCAAAAGCTGCTGTCCGTGTGCGTGAGCACCGGTCAGGTGTACGGTCAGGCTCATCTGATCGACGTGGTGCGCGGCGCGAATACGGAAAAAATTCGCACCACCGGGCACGATCAACTGTCCGGCTACAACAGCGGCGCGGACATCACCAAGGATGCTTGGCGGTCCATCGTACGCCAATTGGTTTCAGCAGGTTTCCTCAAACTCGACGTCACGGGGCATGGTGGATTGAGCCTTACACCCAGCGGCCAGGCGTTACTGAAAGGTGATGAAAACTTTCTGTATCGTAAGGATTTGGTGCAGACATCCGGGTCCAAAGCCGACAAGAAAAAATCCCGTTCATCACGCGCCGCAGCTGCGGACCTGGATGAGGCCGACCTGCAAATCTTGGGAGAGCTTAAAGCGCTGCGCACGCACCTTGCCATGGAACGCGAAGTGCCTGCCTATATGATCTTTTCAGACCGTACACTGGAAGATATGGCACGACGAAAACCGCGTGATGAGCGTGCCTTCGCCGACATCCACGGCGTCGGCGCGGCAAAACTCAAGGACTTCGCCGAAGCCTTCGTCGGTGTCATTGTCGAAGCGACATAACACGCCAGCCCTTTCAGCCGACAAATTCTCAACGCATAATCTGTTTTGGTGATATGTAATACCAATTCATTTTGTTATGATGACTGGTCTTTTACACTTATCATACGGTGAAATACAGTGGGCAGTCGTGACAAAAGCCTCGTCCTCGATATCTTGCACCTCATTGATCGCAATGAGTGTCAGCAAGCTCTTATGGTGTGGCACCAGCACCGCCTAGACACCACTAAACTGTGCAGCCCTTGTCCATACGAACGGGCGAACGAGGGTGAAAGCAGCTGCTGCCAGTGCCTTGAGGCCCAATTGCGGACCTTGAGCCTATACCAGCACGATGGAGATAGCTTCGAGGCCCTGCTGATTGAGGGTGCCCGCAAATTAAAGGCCTATGATTGCCGCATGCACAGCGCCGACAATCCAACGGGGTCGTTTGTGAAAAGCTAACCCCCACCCTTCTGGACAAACACGCCTTGGGGGAACTGATTTCAGGTTTTGTTTCCTGCGTACCCGCGACAACAATATCGCACGAGGTCCGTGAAATTTTCGATGCCGGGACATCGAAACACCCGCATTTCAGCAAATATACGGCTTTGCCCCCCTCTCGGGAGAGCTGTCCGTTTTGTACAGATGCCAAAAATAATTTACACCTAATCACACCTATACATTCAGCATATGATCAAGTTGCCCGCCATAATTTCGTCCTTAGGTTTTACGAGCCCATAAGTTCGTTAAACGGGTTGGTTACGTCCGGGATTGATATAACTGTGGGAATATAACTTATGAAAACATCCATTCGCTCCATCGCTTTTCTCGTTGCCACTGTGATTGCCTGCACCAGTTGGCAGGCCCAGGCCGACAATAAAACCCTTAATTTCACCGTACTGCGCGATGGGGCCAACATCGGCACCCATAACATCGTGCTTTCCGAACACGACGGCGAAACGCTGGTGGATGTCACCACTGACATCAGGATCAAGGTGCTGTTTGTAACCGCGTACAAATTCATCCACACGTCCAAGGAGGTCTGGATGAAGGGTCGGTTGATCGCACTCAACTCCAACACTGACGATGACGGCACATCCAAATCTCTGAACATCTTGTCACAAGCTGATCGACTGACCATCGACAGCGCGATCAAAGGTCAAGACCGCCGCCAACACGCCGCAGCGAGCATGCTTCCAGCCAGTCTTTGGAACCAAAACGTCATCAATCAGGATGCTTTACTCAACACACTCGATGGCACAGTGATGAACATCCACGTCGATGACTTGGGCCAAGACAAAGTCAAAGCAAAAGGCACCGACGTCACCGCACATCACTATGCCATCAGCGGAGAGTTGACCCGTGAAGTGTGGTTCAACGGCGCAGGCGAATTGGTCCGTATGCGCTTTCCCGACAAAACCGGAACCGAAATTATCTACGCCCTGAAGTAAACGTCACAAAAAAATCGAATACAAAGCAAGTCTCTTCGTGTCTGCCCCATAGTCATCGCTACGAACGAAGCCCCAAAACATGAAACAAGCCCCCCGCCCGATGCATTTTCCTACCTCGCCAGCCAAGTGGCACTCGACGTGCAGCACGTTCCATTTTTGAAAAGTTAGTCAACACCACCACCAATTCGGAGATACAAAATCTCATCGTTATGTCCGCCAAGGATTTCTATATACTGTTTGGCAACATGTTCCGCGCGTTGGGCGATGAAATGCTCATCAAACCCACCGTGTAACCGCCCGACACACAAGATGAAAAGGCTGGCTCATGATCATCGACGGAAAAGTTTTTGTGGTAACGGGTGCAAGCTCAGGCATTGGAAGGGCCTTAGCGATAAACCTTTCCGCTCAGGGTGCCAAATTGGTGCTCGCGGACCTCAACGCAGATGGCTTGCAAGCGACACTGGCGGCCATCGACACGCCGGACAATGTTCATGGCGTGGTCGGGGACATCACAGAAGGCAAAGTTCGCAAGGACATCATCGATACCGCCACCCAGGCTTTTGGCGGCATCGATGCACTGGTCAACAACGCCGGGGTGGTGACGGTAGGGCCCTTGGCCGGAGCTGACGAGCAGGCACTTGAGTTGATGCTTCGGGTTAATCTATTGGCGCCAATGTTGCTGGTGCGCGACCTGTTGCCGGTGCTGGAACGGTCAGACAGCCCAACCATCATTAATGTCGGGTCCATGTTCGGTGACATTGCCTTTCCGCTGTTTGCCGCCTATTCCGCCACCAAGTTCGGTATACGCGGCCTATCCGACGCGCTGCGCCGCGAGCTTGCGCCCAAGGGCATCACCGTCACTTACATCGCACCGCGCGCCGCCAAAACCGGTGCTACCAGTGCATTTGAACACCTGATTGAACCGATGAAAATGAAACTGGATGAACCCGAACAGGTCGCCGCCAGCATCGCCGACGCCATCCGCAGCGGCGCACGCTCCAGCTACCCCAAAGGCGCGGAACGGTTCTTTGTGCTCGTTCAACGGATCATGCCGAAACTGGTGGACAATTCCATCATTCAGCAATTGAAAAGCCTGAAGCGCTTGAAGCACTAATGACGGGGCGTCGACGAATGCGGTGAAGAAGCTTCGCCATTCGGTGACGCCTCAAAATTCCAACGTGCACCCTTGAGATGGTCAAAGCCCATGAAGCCCACGACAACCATCACCGCAATACAAACCCAGACCAAAGGGTGCAGCCCGACAATTTTGGTCGTGCCCCCCAGACTGGCGCCACCATCATCAGGCGGCGGGTATTTGTCGGAATATTTCATAACCGCAGGCTAACGTCTAACGCACTGATCACGCAAGTCAGCGTACACGCCACAGCCCCTACGCGAAATGCAATTGCATAACCTTGTAGAGTTCAGACCGATTCTAAGTTACGCGCACTACCCGTTTGGGGTAATCTATCCGATATGCGGGTAGGTTCAGCATTTGATTACACAAAAAAAGGGCCAAAACCGCTAAAAATTACCCGTTTTTGTTTTTTTAGGTTTCCCTTATATAACCGTTTCATTATATATGAAGCACGCTGCCTTGGGAGCTGCAAAGCATTCGCAGGCGCACAAAAACGGCGCCGTTCTTAAGATGCGCCGCAAAAAAATTAAACCCCCAATTCCGGGATTTGGCTTTGCTGTAGGCTGCACGTAACGGTCTTGCGGAGACGTTTTATGAATGAAGTAAAAAAGCCGTCCACCAATCAGGACGACCCCCACGCCGCCGCCGACGATATCGAATTGTCACCGAGCCTTGGCGATGACGTAAAATACACCACATGTTACATGTGCGCGTGTCGTTGCGGCATCAAAGTCTATCTGGACGACGGCAAAGTTCGCTACATCCAGGGCAACCGCAACCATCCCGTCAACGGTGGCGTGCTGTGCGGTAAGGGCTCAAGCGGCATCATGCAGCACTATTCCCCTGCCCGCCTGTCCAAGCCACTGAAGCGCGTCGGCGAGCGCGGCTCCAACGAATTCGTTGAGATCGAGTGGGATGAAGCCTTGCAGATCGCTTCCGAGCGTCTCGGCAACATCCGGGGCACCGACCCGCGCAAGCTGGCGTTTTTTACCGGGCGCGATCAGTCCCAGGCCTTAACCGGTTGGTGGGCCAGCCAGTTCGGCACCCCCAATTACGCTGCGCACGGGGGATTCTGTTCCGTGAACATGGCGGCCGGGGGCCTATACACCATCGGCGGCGCGTTCTGGGAATTCGCCGAACCCGACTGGCACCATGCCAAATATTTCATGATGTTCGGTGTCGCTGAAGATCACGATTCCAACCCGATCAAAAAGGGTTTGGGCATCCTCAAGGGGCGCGGCGCGAAATTCGTCGCCGTCAACCCCGTTCGCACAGGCTACGGCGCAATCGCCGACGAATGGGTCGGCATCCGCCCCGGCACCGACGGCTTGTTCGTCATGTCGCTGGTGCACGAATTGCTCAAATCCGGCAATGTCGATGTCGAATACCTGATCCGCTACACCAACGCCGGTTGGCTGGTGATCGACGACGAAGGCACAGCCGACAACGGCCTGTTCGCCCGCGACGCGGACGGCAACCCGTTGTGCTGGGACCAAGATGCAGAAGCACTGGCCAATGCAAAATCGGGCAAGGTTGAACACCCTGCATTGAAGGGGGAGTACACCCTCGCCGATGGCCGCAAAGCGGTGCCGAGCTTTGAAATTCTCGCCAAACGTTACCTCGACGCGCAGTACGCTCCGGAACAGGTCGCGCACATTTGCGGCCTCAAGGTTGCCGATATCAAACGCATCGCCGCCGAGCTGGCGCACGTTGCGTTTAAGGAAACCATCGAAATCGACCAGGAATGGACCGATTGGACCGGCAAGACCCACGAAAAAATGATCGGTCGCCCGGTGGCGTTCCACGCCATGCGCGGTATTTCTGCACACTCCAACGGCTTTCACACCTGCCGCATGCTGCACGTTTTGCAGATATTGCTGGGATCGGTTGAAGTGCCGGGTGGTTTCCGCGTCAAGGCGCCTTACCCCAAACATATCCCGCCGGGCATCAAGCCGACCGGAAAACCGGGGCAGGTGAACCCCAACACACCGCTTCCGGGCGCGCCGTTGGGCTTTCCCACCGGGCCGGAAGATTTGTTGTTGGAAGACGATGGTTTTACCCCACGCCGCATCGACAAGGCCTACAGCTGGGAACATCCCATTTCCAGCCACGGCATGATGCACATGGTGATCCACAACGCGTGGAAGGGTGACCCGTACAAAATCGACACCCTGATGATGTTCATGGCCAACATGAGCTGGAACTCATCCATGAACACTGCCGGCACCATCGAAATGCTGACGGACAAGGACGAAGACGGCAACTACAAGATCCCCAACATCATCTATTCGGACGCCTACTTCTCCGAAATGGTGCCATACGCGGATTTGGTTTTGCCCGACACCACCTATCTGGAGCGTCACGATTGCATCTCGCTGCTGGATCGTCCGATTTCCAACGCCGATGCGTGCGCCGACGCCATTCGTTATCCGGTTGTCGAACCGGACCGCGATGTGCGCGGTTTCCAAAGCGTTCTGATCGATCTGGGCCATCGCCTCGGCTTGCCGGGTCTGACCAACGACGACGGCACGGCGAAGTATCCGGGTGGTTTGTCCGACTATATGGTCAACCACGAACGTGCACCGGGCGTGGGTATGTTGGGCGGGTGGCGTGGCAAGGACGGCGACAAGCCGCTCAAAGGCGAAGTCAACCCGAACCAGTTGAACAAATACATTGAGAACCAAAGCTTCTGGCAGCATGAATTTGCGCCGGATCAGCGTTACTTCAAGATGGCCAATAAGAACTACCTGGATTGGTCCGCCGACATGGGCCTGCTGCCCAACGGCGACCCGATCATCTTCCAGATGTATTCGGAAGTGTTCCAGAAGTTCCGTCTGGCCGCCGAAGGTCACGGCGACGTCACCCCGCCAAAGGCCGATGCGGAACGCATTCTCAAATACTTTGATCCACTGCCGATTTGGTATCAGCCGTTTGAAGAAACCATGGTCGATACCAAGGAGTTCAATTTGCACGCTCTAACCCAGCGTCCGATGCACATGTATCACTCGTGGGGTTCGCAGAATTCCTGGCTGCGCCAAATCACCGGCAAGAACCGCATGTTCATCCACAACGATCTGGGTGCCAAGCTCGGCTTGGTGAATGATGACTGGATTTGGGTGTCGAGCCACCACGCACGCATCCGCTGTCAGGTTCAGATGGTCGACGGCGTCAACCCGGACACGATCTGGACCTGGAATGCCATCGGCAAGCGCCGTGGCGCGTGGAACCTCGACAAGGACGCTATCGAAGCGAAAGAAGGCTTCTTGCTCAACCACCTGATCTCGGAACTGCTTCCAGCTCAGGGTGACGGTTACCGGTATTCGAACTCCGATCCGGTCACCGGTCAGGCGGCTTGGTTCGATCTGCGCGTAAAAATCGAAAAGGCCGAGCCGAGCCAGTTCGGTGAGAGCTGGCCGCAGTTCCCCGTCATCGAAAAATTCGAGCAGCTTCCCGATACCCCGACGATTTCGCGCTATGGCGAAGACTTCCGCAAGAAGCGGGAGGGCAAGTAATCATGACGACGCTTCCAAGCCATACCAATAAAAAACTCGGGCTGGTCATCGATCTCGACACCTGCGTCGGCTGTCATGCCTGTGCCACCAACTGTAAAGAATGGAACACCGGCGGCCATTCCGCACCGTTACCCGATTACGACCCCTATGGGCCGCAACCGGATGGTGTGTGGTTCAACCGCGTCCATTCTTTCGAAGTCAAACGCGGTGATCGTCCGAACCTGACCATCAACTTCCCACGTTCATGCCTGCATTGCGACAACGCTGAATGCGTTACTGTGTGTCCGACCGGCGCATCGTATAAGCGCTCCGAAGACGGCATCGTGCTGGTCAATACGGACAAATGTATCGGCTGCAAACTGTGCAGCTGGGCCTGCCCGTATGGTGCTCGCGAATTTGATGCCGACGAAGGCGTGATGAAAAAGTGCACGTTGTGTGTCGATCGCATCTACAATGAAAACCTCGACCCCGAAGACCGCCAGCCCGCTTGCGTGCTGACGTGCCCGACGGGAGCACGCCACTTTGGCGACCTCAACGATCCCGAATCCGACGTTTCCCAGTTGACCGCTGCCCGTCATGGCCGCGACTTGATGCCGGAACTCGGGTACAAACCCACCAACAAGTACTTGCCGCCTCGCGCGCGCAAAGTCGTCAGCGCCGATGTCGGCGCACCCGAAGAGCTGGAGCCGTTCAAGGCTGATGGCTTCCTCGGTTGGCTCGACGACGTACTTTCGAAATAAGGGCGGACCACAGATATGCATCCCGCTTTTTCCGTTATTTTCTTCACCACCTGTTCCGGCGCGGGCTACGGCTTGCTGGCGATGATGGGTATTCTTGGCGCGGCCGGTATCTTGCCGGCGGATCGCTGGATGGGCCTTGTCGGCCTTTTCTTCGCCCTTGCCCTGGTCAGTATCGGTCTGCTGGCTTCGACCTTGCACCTTGGACGCCCTGAACGCGCATGGCGCGCTTTGTCTCAATGGCGCTCATCCTGGTTGGCACGCGAAGGCGTAATGGCCGTTTTGACCTACATTCCGGCGCTACTGTTCGGCATTGGCTGGGTGTGGTTCCAAGACACCACAGGCCTTTGGGCCGTGGCGGGGGTTGTATCGGCCATTCTGGCATGGCTGACGGTGATGTGCACGGCGATGATCTATCGTTCGCTGCGCCCCATTCACCAATGGCACAACGATTGGACAGTTCCGTCTTACGTCCTGCTTTCGATCATGAGCGGCGCAGTCCTGACGAGCCTGCTGACCCATTTGTTCGGTGTCATCAATCCTTACGTTCAGGGCCTGACCGTGGTCACGTTGGCCCTGGGTTGGGGCCTCAAGACCATGTACTGGAACTTCAACAAGCGCTCCAAGGGTTTGCCCAGCGTTAACTCGGCCATCGGCATCGATGCTGCGGGGGACGTCAGTGTCCTTGAACTGCCGCACACTTCGGCCAACTACCTGATGAAAGAAATGGGCTTCAAGGTTGCCCAAAAGCACGCCGACAAGCTGCGCACCATCTCGCACCTCGCGGGCTTCGCCCTGCCGCTGGTGTTTTCGTTCCTGGCAATGTTTGTCCAAGGCTACGTGGCGCTCGCGTGTGTGGTCTTGGCCTGGGGGCTGTGCTCACTTGGCATCATCGTCGAGCGTTGGTTGTTCTTCGCTGAAGCCAAACACACGGTGAACCTTTATTACGGCGCATCCAGCGTTTAACGAAGGTCCATACTCCATCAAAAAGGCTGCTCTTGCACAACGAAGAGCAGCCTTTTTTTATATCTGTGGGACTAAGTTGATTGGCATTTATTTAAGAAGCCCGTTCTCCTTGAAATACCGCATAGCCCCGGGGTGCATTGGCGCAGACGCCACTTGATTGACCATGTCAGCGCGGTCAAGATAATTGAAGGCTGGATGCATCATGCGAAAGTCTCTGAAATTCTCGAATACGGCCTTAACCAGTTCGTACACAATTGCCTCTGGGGTAGAGGCCGATGTGACCAGCGTGGCACCAACACCAAAAGTTTTCGTCGCATCATCGGTTCCCCTATACATTCCGGCAGGGATCGTTGAGAGCTTAAAGTAGGGCAAATCTGCGACCAGCTTATCGATTTCGGGACCGCGGACATTGACCAGCACCGTATCGCACGTAATTGACGCCTCCTTAATCGAAGCGTTAGGGTGACCGACAATAAACACCATGGCATCGATTTTATTTTCACACAGCGCCTTGGATTGCTCCGACGAAGTCAGCTCCATTGTTTTTGCGAAATCCGACATTCCCCAACCCTTGGCATCCATCAGCATTTCCAAGGTTGCCCGCTGCCCGGATCCGGGATTACCGATGTTGACGCGCTTACCCTTCAGATCATCAAACCCCTTGATCCCCGCATCCGCACGGGCAAGCACGGTAAATGATTCCGTATGGAGCGTGAAAACAGAACGAAGGCCCTTGTATGGTCCAGACGTGGCGAAGGGCGGTTGACCGTGCACAGCGGCAAATTGTATGTCTGATTGCACTATACCGAAATCCAAATCTCCACTGCGAACAGCCGTGACATTAAAGCTCGACCCACGGGTGCTTTCTACAGAGCAACGAATGCCATGATCGCGCCGCCCCTTGTTGAGCAGACGACACACCGCTCCACCTGCGGGGTAGTACACTCCGGTAACCCCCCCCGTACCAATGGTGACGTAGCGCAACGAGGTTTGCGCCTGAACACTGCCGCCGAGGACAAAAGAGATAACGAAGGAACCTAAAACAGGAAACAATGCGCGCGCCAAAAAACCGCGATACACAGTGATACGACTTGGTTCTTGCCTCATTGCCCCCCCTAAGGCCACGCCCGGCAAGGGTATGGCTTGTTGATCACTTGAACATATCGAGAGTTTAGCACCTTGCTCGCAAAAAACAGCGGCGAAATGACAAAGAGTATGATTAACGCCGCAATCGTACAGATTTTTCCAACCAATAAGCGTCAAACCCATTGAGTTGCTCTTCGCTTTTTTCAAGAGCCTCCAACGCATTGGCCCCACCGCGTGCAATCATCAACATCACCAAGGCTTCGATCACGGCCATCGCAGGCACAATCGAATGAAACAACGATGGGCTTTCCTTTCCCACCACCAATGTCACCGTATGCTTGCCCCGCGTGATTGGAGACACGGCACTGTCCGTAACCGCAACAACCCTTGCGCCATGTTCCTGAGCATAATCCACCGCACGCACAGTATTGCGCGTGTAAGGCGCGAAACTGGTGGCAAGAACGACATCGCCTTTACCAACACCACGCAGTTGATCTGCGAACGTACCGCCATGCCCCCCTACTAAGTGAACATTATTGGTGAACATGCGGCATGCATAATGAAAATAAAATGCCACTGGGTACATGGACCGTACACCGACAGCAAAAATATTGCGGGCACCGCACAACACATCGGCGGCCTTGGCAATGTCGTCCGGATTTTGCTCTTCGGATAACACCTTAAAGGCGCGGCACTCCATTTGAAACATCTCAGCGACCAAAGATACCGTGTTGCCGTTGCCGCTGCGCGCTTGCAAATCTCGCGCACCGCCCACGTAACTAATCTTAGGCTTTGAGCGCAGACGCTCTTGAAAAGGTTCTTGGAACTGAGCGTGGCCGTCAAAATTCATCTCACGCGCCAGACGCACCATCGTTGACGGATGCACGCCAGCATGGGCCGCCAACTGTCGCATGGAACACAATGCAACATCATCAGGGTGGTCGATGATGTAACGTGCCGCCTGCTTGAGCTGTGGGCTTAACCGCACAAACGCGCCCTCGATCCGCGTAATGGTTTCCTCGAAGTTCATACTTGTGCGTTCACTTTGATTTACTTGTGTTTTTGACGCCACAACGGCTGAATGATCAATCGATCATAAGCCCTTAACGAGGACACATGCAACAAATGAAACACTAAAGTTCACACTGACACAGTTGTAGCGCCCCGTGCTCAGTACGTGAAAGAATAGGACCCCTCACCCGATCAGGTGACGATTGGCGAGATTGTTCATTAAATCAGCAAACCCAAAGCTCCAAGGTCGCACCTTGTTGGAGTGATTGACCCTGTTGATCAATGTCCCCAAACCAGGTGCCTTGATCGTGACAATGTCGCCGACGTTATGGGTAAACCCCTTGCCGACTTCATCTCGGTCTTGGTCCGGGTAGAACATGGTGCCTGTAAAAAGCGCCAAGCCATCGGGGTATTGATGATTTTCATTAAATGTCTGGCTCACCAATTCATCAAGCGTGCGGGTCATTTCTTCCATCGGATAGGTTTCGCTCAGCAAATACCCATCGTCACCTTGAATGGTCATGGAAACGTTCTGATTGCTCACATCCTCAAGCGAGAAGGTATCGTCAAACAGGCGGACAAACGGCCCCATCGCACAAGACGCGTTGTTATCCTTGGCGCGACCAAGAAACAAGGCGCTGAGCCCCTCCAGATCATGCAAATTCACATCGTTGCCCAGTGTTGCGCCAATAGGTTCGCCATGGCTGTTGACGATCAGCACCACCTCGGGTTCGGAGTGGCTCCACCGGGAATCTGGATGAATGCCGACTTCCGCACCGATTCCAACGGTGCTCAAGGGCTGAGCCTTCGTGAACACTTCCACATAGGGACCAATTCCAGCTTCAAGGTATTGCGACCACATGCCTCGTTCGATCAGGGCGGCCTTGAGTTTTTCGGCCTCCTCGGACCCTGGCACCACGGTGGCGATTTTCCCACCGATTTCCCCTTCTAGAATTTTATGCAACGCCTCCGCCTTGGCAGCATCTTCCTGAGCTTGCTCTTCGATAGCGCGACCCAACATACTTTTCACGAACGTCATGCCGCACGCCTTAACCGCCTGCAGATCAACTGGTGATAGAAAGTAGGGCTTCAATGGGTCGTGGGTATCTGGCGTCGAATTCTCGAGAATTTCATCCAATGGCCCCAAGTATACGCAGTTGCGCGTCGCTTTGACGGCCCGCTCGACTGGGTTTTGAGAGTTCAACAATTCCGCCATGGTCGGGACCGTACCCGAGATGTTGTGAACGCCGTCTTCTCGGATCACCACCACACACGGCCCCGGAAATGCACCTGGATACAAGGCCCGTCCAACAAGCGTTCCTGCCAAGCCGTCTTTCGGCAAAACATTCAACGGTGTCATTTTTGGAAACATATCGCCCTCTCCTCCTCCACCCTGAATGAACGTCTGTGGCTTGTTCGCTGGGGTTTCATACCTGAATTGGGCAGATTGCACGTCGCGTTTCACGCAACGCACACGCGCTCTCACCCGCCCCTCTTCAAGATAAGGTGCAAGTGCGTGCGGCTCAAGAAAATGATTTTTAGGGTACCCCGTCATTGATATACTCTGACGCCCATGCATATCAATGACGGTGAATAAAGCGCCGATCAGCCCGCGGGCTTCTCTTCGCGCATTTCGTCCACCGCCGCCGTATTGTATACGATAGCGTAGTCCAACAATTCACCCATGGCTTCGTGCGCCCGTACGGGGTTGCGATCTTTGATCGCATCAAGGACTGCCTTGTGAACGCGAAAAGAATCCAATTTACTGGACGATGACGCCAACCGGAAACTCGCGGTCAGGGCGGCTTCGATCAACGCACCCAAGGGGGCCAAAAGCTCGTTCCCGCTGGCACTCAATATACCTTGGTGGAAGCGCAAGTCAGGCTCTACTCCGGCCTGAACGTCCTCACCTGCAGCAACCATATCTGCATACGCCTGTTCAATGTCCTGAACCTCAGCCTTATTTGCGCGGGTTGCAGCCAGCGATGCGGCCAACGGCTCAATCGCGCGCCGGAACTCGACCACGTCCTGGATAAACGCTTCCGGATCGCGGGAATTCAAACTCCACGCCAAAATATCCGGATCGAGCATATTCCATTCATTGCGCGGGCGCACACGCGTCCCCGTGCGGGTACGACTGGCCAGTAGACCCTTTGCAGTCAAAACCTTGATACCTTCACGAAGCGCCGTCCGACTGACGTCGAAAGAAGCCCCCAGCGCGGTCTCGTTCGGCAGAACCGCACCCTCGCCGATGTCCCCCGTTACAATACGCTTGCCCAGCTCATGCACCACTTGCCCATGCAAACTCCTGGTAGAGTACGTGCGTTGACTATTTTTCGCAGATTTTGCGTTTTTCCATTCATGATTCACGTCAAAATTCCCCAGATGTCACACTTGTCGCCACCACACTGTGGCCGCGCACCATTTATACTACCTATAACTGATAAAGTCTTCGCCACCCTCACCCACAATATATTACATGTGGGCACGTAGTGCTACAATAGTTTGATTGACTACTCGCTCCTGGGCATCAACCGAACGACATCATCACCAATTTTGAGATGTTTACGGCTTGCCCTGTTCAAATTCAAGGAATAAGCCCCCTCACAAGCACGATGAAAACAACCATAAGGGGTGCCTGTAACTGAAGTTACCATCCATTGTCCAGCTATTAAGTATGATGTTTTTATGAGTCATTTTTATGACAAACCAAAACAAATGCTGTCATGCATGGGAGATCGACGCATCCAGCCTTGATTTCTGTCTCACTTTGATTGATACCAAGCGACACTGAAACTCAGCCATGATCGGTAAAAGTCCCATGTCAAATAAGCCCAACAAGCCCAAAAAGACCGCCATCCGCTTCACCCGCGAAGCCGATTTTCCGGCGTGGTACCAAGAAATCATCAAAGAAGCCGACATGGCCGAAAATTCCGGCGTGCGTGGCTGCATGGTGATCAAGCCCTGGGGCTATGGCATTTGGGAAAACCTGCAACGCAGACTCGACCAGCGCATTCGTGAAACCGGCCATCAGAATTGCTATTTTCCGCTGTTCATTCCGCTGGAGCTGATTGAAAAAGAAGCCGCCCACGTCGAAGGCTTCGCCAAGGAAATGGCTGTCGTCACTCATCACCGCTTGGTGGCGAAGGATGGTAAACTGGTCCCCGATGGCAAACTCGACAGCCCATTGGTGGTGCGCCCAACATCTGAAGCCATGATCGGCGAAAGTTTCGCCAAGTGGATTCGCAGCTACCGCGACCTGCCGGTGATGATCAATCAGTGGGCCAACGTGGTGCGCTGGGAAATGCGCCCCCGCCTGTTCCTGCGCACTTCGGAATTCCTTTGGCAGGAAGGCCACACCGCCCACGCGACCGAACAAGAAGGCCGCGACGAGACCGCAACCATGCTGGAAGAATACCGTAAACTGGCCGAAGACTGGCTGGCCCTGCCCGTCATTCCCGGTGAAAAGTCAGAATCCGAGCGGTTCCCCGGCGCTGTGGAGACCCACACCATCGAAGCCATGATGCAAGACGGCAAAGCACTGCAAGCTGGCACGTCGCATTATCTGGGGCAAAACTTTGCTCACGCCGCGGATATCAAGTTCCAGGACAGAGATGGCGGCGAAAGCTACTGCCACACCACATCATGGGGCGTATCGACGCGCATGATCGGTGCGATCATTATGACCCATGGCGACGATGACGGCCTACGCGTGCCGCCGACCATTGCACCGTATCAGATCGTCATTCTGCCCATCGCCCGCGATGAAGAAGCCACCGCCCGCGTGCTGCCCGCTGCGGACGAATTGGCCGCGAAACTGAACAACAACGTCGCTTTCGGTAATGTTGTTCGCGCCCATGTGGACAAGCGCGAAGTGAACGCCGGCGAAAAACGTTGGGGCTGGATCAAAAAAGGCGCGCCGATCATTATCGAGTTAGGCCCCCGCGATCTTGACGAAAGTGCCGCTATGGTCACAAAGCGCACCGACATCTACGCCAAGGCACCGCAAAAAATGGACGATTTAGTCGCCACCATCCGCGAACAGCTCGAAGACATTCAAAAACAGCTGTTCGATGAGGCCAAAACCTATCGCGACGCCCGCGTGCGCACCGACATCACCGACTTCGATGCGTTCAAGGCCTACTTCGCCACCGACGACGTGGCGACGTCCGGCTTTGTGCGCGGCTATTGGGACGAAAGCACGAGTTCAGAAGCCAGCCTCAAAGAGCTGGGCGTCACCATCCGCTGCCTGCCCTACGATCAACCGTCCGAACCGGGCACCTGCGTCATCACCGGCAACCCGGCGACGAAACAGGCCATTTTCGCTAAGGCTTACTAAGTCTTTTGGGCCGTCAACGTTACCGCCAGTAATATGGATTGTGCCGGTTCGTTCTGGCGCGAGGATGACGCGGCGGCACATAAGCCACCGCGTCGTCGGTGACCATTGGTGTTGCTGCGGCATGAGGTGCCGACGCATTGGCTGCGTTTGCGATTTGCCATGACCCATCCGGCTGGCGGCACGCCGTGCCGTAAGCGCTTTGCTCTTGCCCGCCGACCACGATGGTCTGCTGAAATTCGCGGCAATAGCGGCCTGCGGTGTTGGTGTAGGCCGGTTTCGGCGTGACCGCTCCGGAATGGCCACTGTCGGGGTTGCTCCATTGCACCGGAGCATTGGACGGCGAGGTCTCAAGGGCCTTCTGCACGGTTTGCCCCATGGCCAATTGATCCGCACGGTCCAAAGACTTGCCCGCTTCGCTGCCGATCAAGGCCCCCAGCAACGTACCTGCCGCGACACCGACCAATTGACCGTTGCCCTTGCCGAATTGCGCACCGGCAACACCGCCACCGATCGCACCCAGCACACCGCCGACGGTCTGCTTTTCGCCCATGGTGGTGCCCGCGCACGCCGAAACGGATACGGCGACAAGGCTAACTGCGGCTATGGATTTGAGGTTCATGAGAGCTCTCCTGCTGTGTTGAGGAGGTGAGGCTACGCCCGCTCTGTTGCCCGATTGTTTCTTGAACCCTCAGATGTGTAACAGACTGTTACAGGTTTGAGGTGCCCTTGGGTACGGTTGTGGTGATCAGAGGAGAAACCTCAAACGTGTCATCCCGGTCGGCACGGACCGCCCGCCACTCGTCCGTGGAACAGGTAAATTCACCGCTTGTACGGTTGAAATACAAGTTTTCGCGCTGTCCTTCGTATGAGGCGTCCGCCACGGCCCATCCGCCCGTCAATTTTTTGATGCTGTGCACAAAGATACGATCGATTTTGATCGTATTCGTGTGATGGAGCGGCATCACATTTACGCGTTTGCTGATTTTTCCCTGGCGTATGTAGGAGACTTCCGTTCCGGCATTGCGGCCGGTCGAGCTCCGATCACTTGTGTGCAATTCCCCAATTTCGCAATGCTCGGCGACAACCTGTCGAACCAGCGCAGCATCATCCGTCTTCAGGTCTTGAGGAAGCGCACACCCAGCTAGGCCGATGGCACAGACGGCACACGCGAAAACAGAACTGATTTTCATACGACCGACCTCTCGTGAGCGCAAAATAGCGCGTCTTTATACATCAACTGCCGCGTTCACGATATCATCTGATGCCGCTTTGCGTAAGCGACAGACAAAAAACCCTTCTAAGAATTCCGATGGCAGCACACGTACGCCATGCACCAAATCTGCATGATACGGCTGACCGCCCCAAGACTTAAGACCGGGGGCTCGCCCTGGAATGTCCAAGGGTTCCTCAGAATCAATGGGTTCAATGCTCGCATCGGCGTGGTGTTTGAGATGGCGAGACACCGGGCCTTCGTTTTCTTCAGGGCCAAAGGTACAAGTGGAATAGACCAACACGCCGCCCGGTTTGAGCACCTTCCACGCTGCTGTGAGCATTTTTTGCTGCAGATAGCCCATCTTGATGACACGTTCCACCGACCAAAACCGCAGCGCATCGGAACGGCTGAGGTCCAACATGCCCTCACCGCTACATTGCGCATCGAGCAGGATACGATCAAAAAACTCCCCCCCCATTTCGTCCAGGTGACGGTCGATGAACTGACCTTCGAAATTGGTGATTTCGGCATTGGGGACGTGAAAGGTTGTGAGCACCTCTTCGAGCTTTTTAAGCCGCGGTTTCATGGCGTCGTTGGCAATGATGGTCGCCTTGCCGCCCGCCAACGCCTGAATGTGCACGGTTTTGCCGCCGGGAGCAGCACAGACGTCCAAAATACGCTCGCCCGCTTTCGGACGCATCGCCAAGCCCGGGATCAGGCTGGAAGCATTTTGGATGTAAACATGACCATCTTGAAACAGCTCGCTTTCTGCCAACAGACGCTTGTCGCTGAGCAGGTGGTAGGCACCCGGACACCACGGGATGGGGGCCAACTCGGCACCGAACGCGTTGAGTTTGGCGAGGATTTCATCTGCACCGAGCGGCGACAGCGCATTGATGCGAATGGAGCTTTTCAGAGGGTTTGACACCATGCGCTCGGCAAGGTCCTGGCGCACACTGAAAATTTTGCTCAAACGGCTGAGGTACACTTGGCGCGAGCTTGCGCTTCCTCCACCTTTTGTGCCCTTGGCCTTTTTACCGGAGCGCGCCATCAGTCTTCATCCTCGTCGGATTTGGATTTGCGCCGCACCCCTTCTATCAACACCGTGATTTCACCCTTGGGTTTGTCCGCGGCAAATTCTTCGGCCAAGGCCGACAAAGTGCCCCGGTGATAACGTTCAAACATCTTCGTCAGTTCCAGCGCCACCACTGCGCGTCGGTCGCCCAGAACCGCGAACGCGTCGGCCAGCAACGCGCCGATGCGATGCGGGCTCTCATACATCACCAAGGTGTGCTCGACGTTTTGTTCGGCTTCAAACATCTTTTTGCGCTTGCCGGACTTGCGGGATGGAAATCCCAAAAACGTAAAACTGGATGTCGGCAGTCCCGACGCCACCAGCGCCATGGTCGCGGCGTTGGGTCCGGGCAAGACTTCGACTTTGATGCCTTCGTCCAACAGCGCACTGATGACCCGGTAGCCGGGGTCTGAAATCCCTGGCAGCCCGGCATCCGACACCAGCCCCACGGCGCGGCCTTCTTCGATCAGGCTACGGATGCGTTCGACGGTGCGCGCTTCGTTGTGGTCGTGACATGCAAACGTTGGATGCGGTTTTTGAACCCCCAAATGATTGAACAGCTTTGACGTGACGCGGGTATCTTCGCTGGCCAGCGCATCTACGGCCTTCAACGTTTCAACCGCACGAAAGGTGATATCGCCCAAATTTCCAATGGGCGTGGCGACGACGTACAGCCCTGGCGCCAATTCCCCCTTTGGTTCCGCAAGCGGGGTGGGCACATGCGCCATATCCGCCTTGGTGCCTTTTGCACCGTGCAAACCACGCGAACCACGCCGATCACGCGGGGCGCGCTGTTCACGCGGATCTTTAGGGGGGCGTCTTTGCGCCATAGGCGTGTGTCTCCAACAAATGAATTGTTGCCCCTTGATAGCATCTTCGTCTGCCCCGTTACCAGATTGTATAAAATTGAAAAAACAGCTTTCAATTGCATTTTATGCATGCGCACCTATTGTGTGTATTCAATATAGTTTACACGCGATCAAGACGCCCCCATGAAACACCTTATGCCGCTTATGTATGCTTGCGCCGTCCTGGCCACCACGATCTTGCCCAGCGCGGCTCAGGACGTGGACAGGTTTGCCGCTTGCAAGGGCATATTTCCCGGTGGTGTGGTCCCTGCCCCCCAGTCCGATAGCATCCTCGATCTTTGCAAACAGGTGGATGGGCGTCCCCTTTTCGCCATCCGCTTTGACACCACGCGCAGGACACCCAATTGGACGGTGCACCGGCTAACCCCGCAACGTATGGCGCAAATCAAGGCCAACGCTGGAAAAATGAAGCGGCCCAAATTCACCCCGGACACCAACATCGCTGGCATCGACCAAGCCGTGGACAAAAGCTACATCAGGACTGGGTACGCCCGAGGTCATATCGTACCCGCCAACGACATGAGTTGGAGCAAAGCTGCCTACGACGCCACATTTCATTTTTCAAATGTGGTGCCCCAAAAGCAGGCTTTTAACGCCGGGGCATGGTTGGGCGAAGAGGCCGCCTTTCGCGCTTATGTTGAAAACAAAAATATGCCGATGTGGGTCTTTTCGGGGGTTTATGGGACCAATAAAGACGACCCGGCAACGCCAGACACAATCGAAGGCCCGACCATCGGAACCGGTCCCAATGCCCCGCGCGTACCGAAGTGCTTTTACAAAATTATCGTCACCCCTGCGGACCAAGAGGGGCGCCACAAAGTTTTGGCCTCGCTGTTTGCCTGGAATGACTATGGTCGGCGCAATACGTGGATCAATGCGCTTACCACCTTACAGACAATCGAAACCCGCACCGGCATCGATTTCCTAAAAAATATTCCGCGCGAACACAGTCATGACGCCGATTTTTGGGGCGTAGAACTGCCTGACCCCCCAAGCGATTGCCGATAAGGTGTTGCACCCCGTGTGGCTTGCGTTTAGACCTTTCTTCTAGATTTGGTGCAGCGTGCCCCATCCATCAAAACCGGCACGCACAAAGGGAGTGTCATCGATGAACCATAACCGCCGTATTTCCGTGATTGGATTGGGCTATGTTGGACTTCCGGTCGCTGTGGCGTTCGGAAAAATCGCCCCTACGGTGGCTTTTGACATCTCGACCGCCCGTATCGACGGCCTGATCGCCGGTCATGACATCACCGGCGAAGTCGACGCTCCCGATTTGGCGGCTGCTGATTTGCAATTGACCACCGACCCGGCACACTTGGCACAGGCGGACTTTCACATCGTCACTGTGCCAACCCCGGTCGACACTGCCAACAAACCCGACCTTCTGCCACTGGTTTCGGCCTCAACCACCATTGGTGCGCACCTGAAAAAGGGCGACATCGTGGTTTACGAAAGCACGGTCTATCCTGGCGCGACCGAAGAAGTCTGCGTACCGGTTCTGGAAGAAATGTCAGGCCTTAAATGCGGCCCGGATTTTACCGTCGGCTATTCCCCCGAACGTATCAACCCCGGCGACCGAGAACACCGTTTTGAGACCATCACCAAGGTAGTGTCCGGTCAGGACGAAACCACGTTGCAAACTGTCGCCGACGTTTATGCATCGGTCGTCAAAGCGGGCGTTCACAAAGCACCGACCATCAAAACTGCAGAAGCCGCCAAGGTGATCGAAAACACTCAGCGCGACCTCAATATCGCGTTGATGAACGAATTGGCGCAAATTTTTGAACGCCTCGACATCGACACCAAGGATGTCTTAGAAGCCGCGGGCACCAAATGGAACTTTCTCAAGTTCTCTCCGGGCTTGGTAGGCGGACACTGCATCGGTGTCGATCCGTATTACCTGACCTATCGCGCCGAACAGGTCGGATTTCATCCGCAGGTAATTTTGGCCGGACGCAAGATCAACGATTCCATGGGCGCATTCATCGCCCAAAACACCGTCAAATTGATGCTGAAGGACCGCGCCAACGGTGATGCAACGCCCAATACCGTCACGGTACTGGGGTTAACCTTCAAGGAAGATGTACCCGACTTGCGCAACACCAAGGTCATCGACGTGGTCGAAGAATTAAAGACCTATGCAATGAACATCCAGATTCATGACCCCATGGCCGCTCCCGCAGAAGCCCAGCACGAATATGGCATCGAATTAACACCGACCGATGCGCTTGAACTCGCCGACGCCGTGGTTGTCGCCGTGCCGCACGCGGCGTATCGGGATGGTGGCTGGGGTATGGTCACCGGCCTGCTTAAGGGCGGGCGCGGCGTGGTCATCGATGTACGCGGTATCTTAGACCGCGACACCGCCCCCGAGGGCGTGACCTTGTGGCGTCTGTAGATCCACGTTCTTGATTTTCCGAGGCAACCCTGTAGCGTGAGCGTTACGAACGCTTCCCAGGAACGCCTAGGAATCACGATGGAACTGACCACCAGCCTTTTTGATGCGGGCGCGCCTACGCCTTGCCCTGATCACTTCAACGCCGCCGCATATTGCCTGAAAACATCCGCCCAAAGGCATCCGGACAAAACCGCATTGATTGTGGTCAGCAATCCCGACAGCCTGGCCCCCGCCGAACATTGGACCTTTGCCCAACTGGATGACGCGGTCAGGCGGCTGGCCGCGGGTTTGACCCACATGGGCCTGAAGCCGGGGGAACGGGTGATGCTGCGCCTGGGCAATCACAGCAGCTTTCCCCTGATTTTTTTCGCCACCATCGCCGCTGGCGGGATTGCGGTGCCGACCTCATCGCAACTGTCTGCACGGGAAGCTCACTTCATTGCCGAAGATTGCGGTGCACGGTATTTGTGCGCATCCAACGACCTGAGAATTGACGGCTTACCGGAAAATTGCACGCAGATCCTGGACCAAGACATCCGTGATTTGATGGCATGCGAAGATCGTCTGAACTACGCACACACCCACGCCGACGATCCCGCCTATATCGTTTACACATCCGGCGCGACCTCAAAGCCCAAGGGTGTGCTACATGCCCAACGTGCGGTGTGGGCGCGACGCATGATGTATGACGGGTGGTACGGATTGAGCGAAGATGACCGCATGCTGCACGCCGGTGCCTTCAACTGGACTTACACGCTGGGTGCGGGCCTAATGGACCCATGGGCGGTGGGGGCAGGTACGGTCATTTACAACGGCCCCAAAGACCCGGGCGTTTGGCCACGGCTAGCGGGCAAACACGATGCAACTTTATTCGCCGCCGTGCCGAGCCTGTACCGCCAGATGCTCAAATACGCAACGCACATTTCAGAAGGCTTCGCCAACCTGCGCCACGGTCTGACGGCTGGGGAAAAATTGTCGGAGACGGTGCGCGAGCAGTGGACCTTGGCCACCGGAAAACCGCTGTTTGAGGCCTTGGGCATGAGCGAATGCTCCACCTATGCCTCTGCGTCGCCCACGGTGCCTATCAAACCCGGCTTCACCGGGCGGCCACAGTTGGGGCGGCGGGTGGCCATTCTCAGCTTGGAGGAACGCGCCGAGCAAACCGTGCCTGTCTGCGAACCGGGCTTGCTGGCTCTACACAAGGACGATCCCGGCCTAATGTTGCGCTATTGGAACCGGGATATCGAAACCAAGGCGGCCTATCGCGGCGATTGGTTTCTCACCGGCGATCTCGCGTTACTGGACGCTGAGGGGTACCTGCAATATCTGGGGCGTGCAGACGATTTGATGAACGCACAGGGTTACCGGGTGTCGCCACAAGACGTCGAAGACGTTCTGGTTCACCACCCGCAGGTGCAGGAGTGTGCGTGCACCGAAATTCAAGTGCGCGACGACCTCAGCATCATCTGTGCCTTTGTCGTCCCTCACGCAGATACCCCACCCCCTACGGCAGAACTCACCGCGTTCGCGACCGAACGCTTAGCCGCCTACAAGGTGCCCAAAGAATTTGTTTTTGTCGATGCCCTGCCCCACACCCCAACGGGCAAAATTCTTCGTCGGGAACTGCCTGACGTTTTCAAACGGATCAAACAAGGGTAAGTTTCGGGCCACCGCCGGATGCTTGCGTAGCATCCATTTCATTTGGGTAACGGTTTTCCACCAGCGCACCAAAGGCCTCGCCGGACATCGGTTTGCCGTAAAGATACCCCTGCAAGATGTCGCACCCCTGTTCTCGCAGCCACTGAGCTTGTCCCTGGGTTTCAACCCCTTCAGCGATGACCTTAAGGTCCGAGCGCTGCGCCAAGGCCAGAACCGCTGTAACCAATGAACCGCTGTCGGAACTTTCAGGCAAATCCATAACGAACATGCGGTCGATTTTCAGCGTGGTGAACGGGAAACGGTGTAAATAACTCAGCGATGAATATCCGGTACCAAAATCATCGATCGAAATGCTCACACCAATTTCAGCCAGCTCGCTCAAGGTGCTCTTGGCTTCCAGGGGGTCCTTGATCAAGACACCTTCGGTGATTTCAATCTCCAACGCCGCGGGCGGCAGGTCGTGTTTTAACAACGCCGTCTTGATGGTCGATGACATATCCGAAGCGATCAACTGCACGGGTGAAATATTCACCGCAATGCGAAAATTGGGGATCGCTTCGCGCCATTTACGGGCCTGACGGCAGGCCTCGTTTAAAGCCCATTGACCGTACTCGATGATCAGGCCGGTACTTTCGGCAACGGGGATGAATTCATCGGGGCCAACATGCCCCAGTTCCGCATCCTTCCAGCGCATCAATGCTTCTGCACCGATGATGCGTGCGGTCTTGGCATCGACCAGCGGTTGGAATGCCAACGACATGTCACCGCGCGCACGCGCACCGGACAATCGCGTTTGAATAGCCAATCGACGCGCAGACGCCTCATGCATATCTGCCGAAAATATCCGGTAGGTGTTTCGCCCACCATCCTTAGCTGCATACATGGCGGTATCCGCCATTTGCAGCAAACCGGTGGCGGTATCATCATCGGTGTCGGCAAAGGCAACGCCAAGGCTGATGCCGACATAGAGACGGTGCCCACCGACTTCCAACGGGCGTTCAAATGCGTTCAAGATCGCCTTGCACACATCGATCACCCCCCCGCGGTCTGCGCGACATGGAACAACCACAACGAATTCATCGCCGCCAAACCGTCCCGCAAGACTATTGGGCGGCGTTCTTTGGTGGATGCGTTCCGCCGCCACTTTCAAGGCTTCATCGCCGACAACATGTCCCAACGTGTCGTTGACGATGCGAAAATCATCCAGGTCGCCCATGATGACGGCATATGGGCCTTCGGGTCCCCGGTTATTTTTCAACGCACCGCTCAAGTGTTCCAACAGCAACACCCGATTGGCTAGGCCGGTCAAGGGGTCATAGTTGGCCAGGCGCTTCAAGCGCTCTTCAAAGCTGCGCCGCATGGTGATGTCGCGAATAAACAATGAAAAGCGTGTGTAACCTTCCGTTTGAATAGGCGTGAGAGTGATTTCAGCCGGAAAACCCTCCCCCGTCGCGCGCACGGCGTAGGTTTCAAAGCGCTCCCGCGCCATCAACTTGCGAACGCCATCGTGTTCACGCACGGAAATGGTATCGGGGTCCATCAAGAACTCAGACACCTCCCGCCCAATCAGGTCCTCCTGCAGGGTATTAAAGACCCGCTCCGCGGCATGATTGGCATGTCGGATCACCCCCGATTGCGAACACGTCATCACCACATCATATGAGGCTTCCACCACCGCAGTGTTTCTGTGCTCGCTTTCATCAAGAGCCTCAACCAGGCGACGGTTGTACAGGCCATCCATCCGTTCCCGCATCGCACGGTTTGCCGCCACGCGCCAACTGCCAAAGCCGAACACAAGCAGGACCAAAAGTGCCATCGCAAGTTCGGGAATGTGTTCGACGAACGGGTCCCTGTACCAAGCGGTCAGCGGGACACGCGATGCCAGAACCCAATAGGCGTCTGAATTAACCTTAGATACCACGCGCGCGGGGGGGAACAATTTGGCAATGGTAAAGACACCATTGTCCGTGACCGCCTGGGTGGTCGTATCGGACACCTTGTTCCAAGCCTCAGGATAGAGGTCCTTAAACCGGTCGTGACGACCGAACATAAAAGCCCATTCAAGCTCATGATTTGGCCCAATCAGCCAATAACCTTCGGCATTGGCGAGCAGACCGACGCTTTCATCCAAAGCGAACGCTTGGCGGGCGTGGCGAAGGAGGTTTTCAGCGAGATAATTGAGCACGATAACGCCATAACGCTTGCCGTTGACATCCACAGGCGCAACCAATCGGATCACCGGCTTAAGGGGGGTTTCGACCTGATTGCGTTCCACATTCAAATCAAGGGGAGACATAAACACATGTTCAGATGGCAACGCCATCGCTTCGCTAAAATAAGCCCTGTGTTTTTTGTTCTGCAACAGAGCGACATCTGTGGCAACGGGTCCAAGCTCACCCAAATTAACGCGGACATGTTCTTGACCGTCCACACTGAGAAAGCGGACCTGATCGAAAAAGGGCTTTGCGCGGGAAAAGGCGAGAAAACTCCGCTCCAGGCGCATGCGGTGCTCTTGTGTCGGGTTGAGGGCGTATTCAACCACATCCTCGTCGCCGACCAAAAACGCCATATCCGTCACAGCGGTGCTCAGGGTTTCACGAACATTGACCTGAACGCTATTGATTTTTGCGACCTCACGGTCCCCAATTTGCGCCCGAACGTGATAGATATTGAGGGTAATCACCGCGATGCTGGCCACGACCACGGCCACAAAAATCGGGCTAAAAAGGTACAAAAAGTACCTGCGCGCCAAACCGATCCTCGGCTCAGTTCCGTCCGGTGTGGGGGCAAAATTTCTTAGGCTATCCACAGTGATGCGTCACCTATTGCAGGGCTGGTCATTCTAAAAAATCTGACAACCAACCAGTTACTCTCCGCCTCACATAATCACTCAAATGAACTAGAAAACAAGTCTTGTCCGATTGGCGAGAAAAATTGCCCATGCGACACGAGAGCATCCTGACGGGCAATTCCACCCAAAGCTGTAACCGCACGCGCTCGATACCAAACAGCTACTGTAATTTTTTTATCCACGTTGTGGATTCACATGAATACCTGGCGAAATAACGCCCCACATATAACATGATGAAAAAATTCAGATAAAACCATGGGTTGTCATGAAATACCTGCGCAAAATTCCCCAAAACATCAGCCGCAAGGGCCATAATACGGGAGAAAAATATTTGAATTATCTTTGAAGCTCTAGACAAGTGACGAAAAGTGTAGAAAATTATCGCGTAAGACTGAACGTTGCTGGCTGTACCAGGCCTGATCTTCATGCGTGAAGCGCACATAAAGACATGCTCGGCACAACCTCGACACAGCAACGTTACACTTCCACCCCACATTGTTCGTAGGGTGTTTAACGTTTTGCCAAGTTTAAGGAGTTCCCATGGCAACCGGCACTGTTAAGTGGTTCAACACCACCAAAGGTTATGGCTTCATCACCCCTGATGATGGCGCTACCGACGCATTTGTTCATATCTCTGCCGTGCAGAGTTCCGGCATGCAAGGCCTCAATGAAGGCCAAAAGGTTGAGTTCGACCTGCAGGAACAACGCAACGGTAAAATGGCTGCCGAGAACCTGGTTGCTCTCGACTAAACCGGCCTTGTCTACCAACATAAAAAACGCCCCTACCCGTGTGGGGGCGTTTTTTATGTCCGCATGTCATCCACTGGGAATATGCATCCCACGCGCGCGCAAAACGGCCAATAGCCTTTTTCGCGCATAATCAAAGCCAAAAATGAGAAACGGCCCCATCCATGCCACGGCATATACCGCCCCTTCCACCGGGCCGGTGCCAAGTATGGTCGACAGTGGCGGAAAATATAGGATCGCCCATGAAAATGCGACCTCAAATACAATGCCGCCAATGATAAGCGGGTTGCTCAGAACGTCCCATGTCAGGCCCGAGCCCGTGCGTGAACGCCGACCAAACAAATTGCCGATTTGCATTAAGATGATCGACGACAATGTGATCCCCGTAGCCGACAGATACAAGGGATCACGCACCGCCAATTCTCCCCCCCAGACCCATCCGCCATCGAACAACACCCAGAAAAACAGGCTCAACGCAAAGCTCGCCTCGATAAGGCCCAAAAACAGGTAACTGTGGGCGATTAGCGGCAACGTCAAAAGCCCTTGGCGGTGATCGCGCGGCGGCTGCTTCATGGTGTCTGGATCGGGTTTTTCCTGTCCCAGCCCCATGGACGGAATGATATCGGTGCCCAAATCGATGGCCAAAATCTGGATCACCGTCATCGCCAACGGCACCGGGAACAGCATATAGATCAGATAGGGCAGAATTTCCGGCCCGTTGCTGACCAGCACGTAATTGGTGAATTTACGAATGTTATTAAAGATGGTGCGCCCCTCTTCGATGCCGCTGACGATGGAGGCAAAATTATCGTCCAGCAAAATCACCTGTGCGGCTTCACGCGCCACATCGGTACCGCCACGCCCCATGGCGATGCCCACGTCGGCTGCCTTCAGCGCCGGTGCATCATTAACGCCATCTCCCGTCACAGCCACGACTTGGTTGAGTTTATGAAAAGCCGAGACCACTTTCCATTTCTGTTCCGGCGTGGTGCGGGCAAAAACAGCGATACCGTCTTGAAGTTTTTCCACCAGCTGCGCCATGCTGAGGTGCGAAAGCTCCGTCCCGGTCAGGGTCGCGGTCCCCGGCGCGGCATCTGCGGCGACGATCCCGGCACGACGGGCAATGGCCTCAGCCGTTTCCGGGTGATCCCCGGTGATCATCACAACCCCGATGCCAGCGGTGTGGCAAGCCGTAACTGCCCCCGGCACTTCGGGACGGATCGGGTCTTCGGCACCGATAAAGCCTTTCAAAACCAGCTTACATTCAAGGCGGGCCTGTTCGGCGTCAGTATCCCCACCCCTGTCCAGCGGCTCAGACATCTGGCGGTACGCTAACGCAATCACGCGCTGACCGCTTGACGCCATTTGGTGAACGACGTTTTCGGCTTGGTTCAGGTGGATATCATCAGCCGCCACCAGCACGCTTCCCGGCAGCTCGACACGGCCCAGCAACGGACGAAGGCTTTCCCATGCGCCCTTGACGCAATACTGTGTCTGGCCGTCCCGCGCGATGACCCCACCCGCACGACGTTTTTCATCATCAAATGAAAAGCGGTGCAAGACAGCCTCGTTGATCGATGACAGATCGCCCCCCTTGGCGACAAAGGCTTCCGCGATCGCCACGTCCAAAGGATCGCCGTGAAGCCCGCTTTCTCCTTCGTGTACGTCTGATGCCGCGACCGCCAATCCCAAGGCGATCATATAAGCGTCTGCGGGTAAATCCGTACCATCTGCCGGATTACAAAACGCGGTGATGGCCATTTGGTTTTGCGTCAGCGTTCCGGTTTTATCCGTGCAGATCACATGCACCGCGCCCAACGCCTCGACCGCGTTCAGACTTTTGACCAATACATTGCGTTTAGCCATGCGCAAACTGCCCATAGCCAGTGACAGGGTGAACGTCGGCAACAAGCCTTCGGGCACGTTCGCGACGATGATGCCCATCATAAACACCAGGTTGACCCACAACGAACGCCCGCTCACCACGCCGTAAACGAAAAAAATCGCTCCCATGGTTACCGCGATGTAGGTCAGCACTCTGACCATATGAGAGGTCTCGCGCTCAAGGGGCGAAACGTTGCGTTTAACCTCATGGGACAAGGTCGCGATTTTGCCGAATTCGGTCCGCGCGGCGGTGGCGAACACCACCGCCAGACCAAGGCCCTTTTTCACCATGCAGCCCGCGAACAACACGTTGGTGCTTTCGGTGAGGATCGTATCTTGGGCTTTCGTCACCAGACGCACCGGGTGCGCTTCGCCGGTCAGAGGCGCGTTGCTGACGATGAGGTCCTGGCTTTCGACAAGGCGCGCATCCGCAGGTACCTTGTCGCCTTCACGCAGCATCAACACATCACCCGGCACCAGTTGTTCGGCCAATATCTCCATGTCCTGGCCGTCGCGCCGCACCAGCACCTGTTGGGGTAAAAACTTACGCAACGCTTCCATAGCGCGTTCTGCCCTGTATTCCTGAACGAAACTGAACAAGGCGTTGAGGATTGAGACACCCAACAGCGCCCAACCCAATACGTTCATGCCTTCTCCTGGCTGGAGAAAATCCGCGACAAAGCAAATCCCGGCGGAGATATCCAACAATATGGAAAAAAAATTGGTGAATTGACGCGCCAAACTTTTGAGCCACACGAGGCGTTGGGCTTCTTCCAAGACATTCAGGCCGACCTCGCTCAGGCGCTCTTTAACTTCGTTCGCACTCAACCCGTTCTCACGGCTGTGAAGAAAACGGTAGACTTGCTCTGGCGGGATATTTTGAATTTGGCGCTGAAAGGGCTGGCCATCCATGACTTACACCCCCCGATAGATAGCAACGTCGCACGGCGCATCGCGCAGAACGACTTCGATGGGGTTGCCATAAAGAAACTTGGCGCTGAGATTTTTCCACGAGGCCTCCATCAAAATCAGGTGTGACTTGTGACGGTTGGCAGCAATGATCACATCCTGTGCCCAGTCGTCGGACACCCTGACATCCGCATCGACTTTCCAGTGATCCAGGCCGGTTATGTTCGCAAGCTCTTCGCTCCGCCCCTCCAGGCTTTTCCACCCCTTGGCGCGCAGGTGACCCGCTTGATTGCCCAGCAAGCGTCGTAACAGTTGGCGCTTGACCATCATCACCCGCAACAGCTGAACACGATCGATGTCGGGTGTGAAGCGCAGAAGAATGTCGGTGGCGGTCAAAAAACCGGAACGATCCCCCGCCACGGGGACCAAAAAACGCCGCGGCGCGCCCAGCAGCCCCGGTTGCACCACCCGCACAGCCATCACGTCAAAAGATTTATCGCTCAGTAGCATTTCCGAAACGGTGCCGGATAAATAGCCTCGCCCGCCAGCCTTGAGACGCGCACCACACACCAATAACGTACCCGGTTGTGTAGGTATGTGCTTGCGCAAATCGCGAAAAACGCTGCCTGCTCCCGGTCCCGATGACGGCATGATGTCCAGCGACATATCAACCCCCATATCCGCGCAAGTCCGCGCCAATTCGGTGCCCTTGGCGCGTACCGCGCTGGCTTTAATTTCATCGGTATTGATGTAAATGACGTGCAGCCGCAGCCCATGATCGCGCCGAGCCAAATTCATGGCATACCACGCCACCCAATCCCCGTTTACCGAACCGTCATATGCCAGATAGATCATCCTAGACCTCCTCAGCGTGCACACCTTATTATTGCATGAGCACACCGAAAGGGCATAAAAAAACGGGAACTCGATGCGTTCGAGTTCCCGTTTAAGAGGTTTTGAATTGAGCTGTTTAAGCTAGATCGTCTGTAGCAATATGATAATCGGGGTCTTCAATCACATTGACCTCAACCAGATCCTTGGCGCGGCGCAACAGTTTGCGACATTCCGGGCTCAGGTGTCGCAGATGCAGGCGCTTGCCACGGCGCTCGTACCGTTCCGCCAAAGTGTCGATGGCTTCAAGACCGGAATGATCCGCCACCCGAGAGAGGCGAAAATCCACCACCACGTCATCGGGGTCATTTTCAGGATCGAACAGATCACGGAACGATGTGACCGAGCCGAAAAACAGTGGGCCTTGTAGCTCATATTCCTTGCCGCCTTGTGAATTGAGCCTAGTGCTTGCACGAATACGCGATGCATTGCCCCACGCATAAACCAATGCGGAAACGATCACGCCCACAACCACAGCAATGGCCAAATCGGTGACCACTGTCACGCCCGACACCAAAATCAAAACGAAGGCGTCGGAACGAGGAATTTTATGCAGGATACGAAAACTCGACCATTCAAACGTACCCAACACCACCATCATCATCACGCCAATCAAAGCCGCAAGCGGAATCATTTCAATCAACGATGATGCAAACAGAATGAAGGCCAACAGAAACAACGCAGCTGAGATGCCGGACATGCGCCCACGCCCACCGGAATTCACGTTGATCATCGATTGCCCGATCATCGCGCAACCGCCCATTCCACCAAAAAATCCGGTGACGATATTGGCCGTACCCTGACCAACGCATTCGCGGTTTCCACGCCCCCGGGTGTCGGTGATTTCGTCGATAACGGTCAACGTCAACAGACTTTCGATCAGGCCGACGGCCGCCAAGATCACCGAATAAGGGAAGATGATGGTCAGCGTTTCCCACGTCAGAGGCACCATGGGAATATGAAACTCAGGAAGCCCACCAGCGATGGACGCCATATCACCCACTGTGCGCACATCCAAGCCAAAGCCCAGCGTAATCGCCGTGACGGCCAAAATGGCCACCAGCGGTGCAGGTATGGATTGGGTCAGCTTAGGTAGATATTGAATGATCGCCATAGCGACCACCACCAGCGCCAGCATTAGGTAAAGGGGGGGGCCGCTCAACCATTCGCTACCACCGCCCGGTGTTGCGATTTTAAACTGGCTAAGTTGCGCCAGAAAAATCACAATTGCCAATCCGTTGACGAAGCCCAGCATGACTTGATGTGGCACCATGCGAATGTATTTACCAAGCCTGAGGATACCCGCAAGCACCTGCAAAACACCCATCAGAACCACGGTGGCGAACAGGTATTCAACCCCGTGATCGGCAACCAGTGCAACCATCACCACCGCCAAGGCCCCCGTCGCGCCGGAAATCATGCCCGGACGACCGCCCACAACAGCCGTGATCAGGCCGACCATAAATGCAGCGTACAACCCCGTCAGCGGGTTCACGCCCGCGACAAAAGCAAACGCCACGGCTTCCGGCACCAAGGCCAGCGCCACGGTCAGACCGGACAGAACATCGGCCTTCATCGAAATGGCCTTACGGTAATGGAAATCGAACATGCACTCACTCACCAGACAGATGTGTTCATAAAAAAAACGGCTGGTCAAAAGCCCCCCAGCCGTTGGAATTATACCAAGGGGACCTTTTCATACCAGTCCCCCCTTATTCGGGGCACCCTAGTCGGAACAGGGCTTACTTGCAACACATGCATACCCGTCACACAGGTAACGGGACATGACTGACCTTTTATTTTCGTTGTGTTACAATGAACTGTGGCCCGGTAGAGGTCCTTGGGTGGCGTCTGTGTGTGTGCCTGTGTTTTTGCCTGGAGTACCAAAAGCGTGATCACCTTTAATAGCATTGGGCAATTGATCGGCGGTGTCGGGTTGTTTTTGCTCGGCATGATGCTGATGACTGACGGCCTCAAAATCGCGGCGGGACGCACCCTCAAAGACATTCTCGAACGTTGGACCGACACGCCCGCCCGCGGCCTCATTTCCGGAGCTGCCTTAACGGCACTTGTGCAGTCATCAAGCGCCGTGACCGTCGCCACCATTGGTTTCGTCAACGCCGGTATGTTGACGCTGGAGCGATCGTTGTGGGTGATCTTTGGCTCCAACATCGGCACCACGATGACTGGCTGGCTGGTGGCATTGATTGGGTTTAAATTCAAGGTTTCCCTGTTTGCCCTGCCCGCCATCGGGGTGGGGATGTTCCTCAAGCTGACAGGTCCCGACACGCGCCTTGGTGCATTTGGCCAAACCATTGCAGGTTTTGGTTTGTTCTTTCTTGGTATTTCGGTTTTAAGAGACGCCTTTAATGGTGTCGTCGATACCATCGATGTGACCAGTCTGGCAACAACCGGATTTCTCGGTAATCTATTGTTTGTGGCCATCGGTTTTCTGATGACGCTGGCCACCCAGGCATCGGCTGCCGCGATTTCCATTGCGCTGGCCGCTGCCGCTAGTCAACTCATCGCGCTGGAGCCAGCCGCGGCCATGGTCATCGGGGCCAATGTCGGTACCACCTCGACCGCCGTGATTGCAGTGATTGGTGCCACCCCCAATGCCAAACGCGTTGCCGCCAGCCATGTGGTTTTTAATTTGCTGACGGGGGCGGTCGCTGTCCTTATCATGCCGCTCATGCTGGCGACCGTGGCGTTCATCGGCACGACCATGGAGGCGGAACCAGATACTGCGACATCGTTGGCGCTGTTCCACACAATTTTCAACGTGCTTGGCGTGGCCCTGATCTACCCCCTTGTCGGTCGCCTGACCCGCTGGCTTAAGCTGCGCTTCGTCAGCCTGGAAGAGGACATGGGGCGCCCCCGTTTTCTCGACAAAACCTCTTTGGTCGTGCCTGCACTGGCCTTGGAAAGTCTGTTGATGGAATTGCAACGCTTACAGGAAATATCCGTGTCCATCGTCACTACGGCCCTGGATCCCGTTCCCGCACGCCATCAAGATTTGCGCCAACGCAAAGGCGTTGTCGAAACCCTATCCAAGCGCATCGGCGAATTTGCCAGCAAGCTGTACCGGACGGAATTGCCCGCCAACGTAACGAATGCCTTGATGCACCCGTACCGGGCCTTGCAACACTTTGAAGAAATTGCCCGCATAGGTGCCGAATTGCCCGCGCGCCGGGCCGAGCGTCCCGCACTCGACAACGAAACAGAGCATCTTCTGGATGTCTACATTATGGCTGTAATCCAAGAACTCAAACACATGACCTCTTCCGACCCAACGCCCGAAGATTGGAGCCCCAAACAGGCCCGCGTCCACATCAGAGAGGCCTACTCTGCTTTGAAGCAGGCGCTTCTCGCCCTCGGCGCCCGTGGTGCCCTGCCCTTTCAACACTTGGAAAGCACGATCCAATACATCGACCATATCCACGCCTGTGGTGTGCGGGCCATCAAGGCGGAACGCCGCATGCGCTTGATCCGCGATGCCACCAGCGACAGCATTTCTACCGACGACGGAGATTCTGAAGAGCGCACCGATGACGGCTAGCGCAAAATGGCCCCAGGTAGCTCCTCAAGTCAGAGCCTTCAGGCGGCCACGCAGGCGATTTATTTCGCGCTCGAAATAGCTGTTGTCATCGAATGCTCGTGCCAGCACCAAACCACCCTGAACACCCGCCAGAACGTCTTCTGCCAGCGCTTTGGCATCGGCGGGACTGGCCCCGGCCCGGAGCAACGCGGCATGCAAAGCCACTTCCCAGCGGCGGAAGTATCCATTGACCGCATCGGCGAACATGTCCCTAGTCGCGTTCAGCGCGAACACGCCCACCAGACACACCCGCCCACCGCATTCAAAATACTCCACACACGCATCCAACATGACATCAAGGGTCCGAGAGGCTTGAATGTCCGTGGCGCCGAGGGGAACAAAAACATTGTCTTCGAACCACCCGTCGATATCCGCCAGAACAGCGGCCGCCATATCATCCTTACCACCTGGAAACGCATGGTAGAGGCTGCCCTTGCCAAGCCCTGTTGCTTTGCTGATGTGCGTCAGGCTTGCCCCCTCGAAACCATGTTCACGAAAGACCTCGGCCAAACCTGCAATAACGTGCTCTGGGCTATGTAGTCGTGCGGGCATCACGTTCTCAATGGATATTGGATTTGGGGGGCAATACGGTGAACCAGTGTTGCCACCGTTACCAACGCCACACTGCCCGTCAAGGTCGGAAATAGCAAATAATCGAATCCAACCCCAGCCATCATCACCACCAACGGGTCGGCACCCGCAGGGGGATGGGTAATCCGCAAGGCTGCCATAGTCGCAATCGCCAAACCGACGGCCAAGGCCATGCTCCACCATGTGACAGGCAGCGTGAACAACACGATCAAACCGATCAATGTCGAAACAAAATGACCGCCAACCACATTTGCGGGCTGGGACAACGGGCTGGCCGGAACACTAAACAACAATACGCACGTCGCCCCAAACGGCGCCATCAACCACATCACACCAGATTGTTCGCTCAAAAGCGCAACTATGGCAATCGCCACTGCGCCCCCCAGTCCGGCTTTGATGATAGCAGTCACGTCAGCGCCCGGTTGATGACGTTGCATAAATATTTTCATGTCTCTCATTCCTTACTGCCTGTTGTACCGTACAGTACAATACAGAGATCAAAGAGCTCGTCAACATGCCTTAACGCACACATAGACAACCCGCTTGAAAAGCGGCTGTGAAAGAAAATTAAAAACATGGAATAGGTGGGGGAGAACCCTATTCGTTCAGCAGAGCCTCGATCAACGCCTTGGCTTCGTCCGAATGCCAGTCCGCCATGCCCAGCACACCGCCGCGCACATGCCCTGTGCGATCAATCACGAACGAGGTCGGCAGGGTTTCAAGATCGAACAATCGCAAAAACGACGAATGGGGATCATAGTAGGTCTTCAAATGAGTAAGGTTTCGTGCCCGCAAGAACGCGGCAGCATCCTCGCGCCCCTGTTTGCCACTGGCCACGGGCACGACGACGAAGTCCCGTCCCGCAAAGTCCGCCTGAAGTGCGTTCAAATCCGGCATCTCGCGGATACACGGCGGACACCAAGTGGCCCACAAATTCAGCAGCACGACCTTGCCGCGAAAGGCATCAAACGTGGTCTCACCACCGGCCTCGTCGGTCATCTTGATCGGCGGAAGCACCGGCGGTTCATCCAACAGGCTGAACCCCGCTAGGCCATCTGCAGCCTGAGTAACGCTGAGCGCGGGTGCAACGGATGCCGTACCCGAACTCGTGCTCGAACGCAAGGTCGTCGCCTGATACAGAACGCCGCCACCCAGTGTAAGCAACAGCGCGACAACGCTCAGGATCAAAGGCATGCGGTATGACATAAGGCGGTTATCCCTGTGAGGTTTTACGCATCATATCATCTGTTCTAAAGACCGCCACAGTGACGTCGCCTTACATCACCACGCCGATTTGCCACGGGCAGAATTCCAGTCCACCGATGCCGTGAGCTTCGCTGCGCGGTTTATGTCCGGATGCGGTTTTCAAGATCACGTCGAAAATGTGCAGACCCGCTTCTTCCGTGGTCATGCCACCATCGGCCACCACACCACAGTTAATATCCATGTCATCGGACATGCGCTCAAACATCGGCGTGTTGGTCGCCAACTTGATGCTCGGCACCGGTTTGCCGCCGTAAACCGAGCCGCGCCCAGTGGTGAAGCAGGTCACGTTCGCGCCGCCAGCAACCATGCCGGTGATCGAGGCCGGATCGTAGCCGGGGCTGTCCATAAATACGAACCCCTTAGCCGTAACGTGTTCGGCATAACGGTACACGTCGACCAACGCCGTGGTCCCGCCCTTGGCCGCCGCCCCCAGTGATTTTTCCAAGATGGTGGTTAGGCCACCCTTCTTGTTGCCGGGGGTGGGGTTATTGTCCATCACCGCGTTGTTGGCAGAGGTATGCTGTTTCCACCAGTCGATGCGCGCAATCAGCTTGTCACCAATTTCGCGACTGACGGCGCGCCGGGTGAGTAAATGCTCCGCACCATAAATTTCCGGCGTTTCCGCCAAGATCGCGGTGCCGCCGTGGCGCACCAAGGTATCAACCGCATAACCCAACGCAGGGTTCGCGGTAATACCTGAATACGCATCCGATCCGCCACATTCCAGCGCCACGGTCAGTTCGCTCGCGGGGCAGGTTTGACGGCGCACGGTGTCGGCGATTTTAACCATATCGCGAACATGTTCGATACCCGCGGCAACGGTGGCGACGGTGCCGCCGTTATCTTGAATCACCAAAGTACGTAGGGTGTCGTCCTTGTCCAAGCCGTAGCGGGTCAGCATCTCGCTAATCTGCGCGACTTCGCAACCCAAGCCGACAATCAGCACGCCAGCAAAATTGGGATGACGAGCATGTCCGACCAGGGTGCGTTCAAGGTTACTGTGGGTGTCGCCATCCAATGGAATGCAGCAACCGGTCTGATGCGGCAATGCCACCACACCGTCGACGTTAGGGAAATCCATCATCACATCGGCACTGAACGCCTGTGCGATCATTTGGGCCACCGAGTTCGAACAGTTCACGCTCGCCAACACACCTACATAATTGCGCGTGCCGACGCGACCGTTCGCCCGCACATAGCCTTGAAACGTGGCGCGTTCGCTTTCCGGCACATAAGCCGTCGGCTCTGCCCCCTCGCTGAACGCATAATCGCGCTCAAACTCACCAAATTGAAGGTTGTGGCTGTGCACATGATCTCCAGGGGCAATGTCAGCGGTGGCAAAGCCGATAATCTGGTCGTACTTGCGCACCGCATCACCCTTGGTTACGGCGGCGGTGGCGACCTTGTGGCCACGCGGGATGTCTGTGGACGCGGCAACACCTTCACCCTCAATGGCAGTGCCAGCGGCAATGTCGGCAGAAACAACAACGACATTGTCTGCCCCGTTCAAGCGGATCACATTCGAAACATTTGACATGGGGAGGCTCCTTAATTTGATAAAGGCGACGGGCCGCCAGTGGCCCAATCGAGAAGTTCAACGGAGTGAACCACCGGCGTGCCAGCGTATTCACCAATTTGTATCAAGCAACCGATGTTGCCAGTGGCGATAACATCGGCGTTCAAAACATCAAGACTTGATGCCTTGCGCCCGCCCAGTTCTGATGCCAATTCCGGCTGCATGATGTTGTAGGTTCCTGCCGAGCCGCAACACAGATGCGCATTTTTCGGGATCGAGACCTCGAACCCTGCGGTCTTCAACAAGGCGGCCGGACCATCGAGATTTTTCTGCCCATGCTGCAACGAACACGGTGCATGATAGGCTACGCGAGGTTTATCAAAACTCTCGACCCCATCCAGCCCCAACTCGGCAATCACTTCGCTGACGTCGCGGGTGATCGTAGAAATTTTCGCCGCACGCTCCGCCCACTCGGGGTCGTCCTTGAGCATGAAGCCGTAATCTTTAACCGTCGAGCCGCAACCCGACGCAGTGATGGCGATAACATCGGGCTTAGCGTGTTCCCACGCTTCGATGTTCATGCGCGCTTGTGCCAGAGCGGCGGCTTCTTTACCCATGTGATGGGTCAGCGCGCCGCAGCAACCGACGTTTTCGGCCTCAAACACTTCACAGCCCAAACGCGACAGTAATCGTGCCGCCGACCGATTGATGCGCGGTGCAAGCACCTGCTGCGCACAGCCCGGCAGCAAGGCCACGCGCATACGCGTTTTACCTTCGGCTTTCACGGTGCCCACTGGGTCAGCTTTCGGCAAGCTGTTGGGGGCAATCGCGACCATGCCTTTCAGACGCCCCGGCAATAACGCGCGAAACGGCTTAGTCAAACGTGCGCCGATCAGCGATAAACGGAACAGACTCGGACGTGGCAGTACCAACGCCAGGATGATTCTGAGAGAACTGTCCCCTAACGAACGTTTGTGGGTGTGCTCAATGTGTATCCGTGCGTGATCAACCAGATGCATGTAATCCACGCCAGAAGGGCATGTGGTCATGCACGACAGACAGCTGAGACAGCGGTCCACATGTTTGACCGTGTTGGCGTCGGCGGGTTTTTCGGATTCCAGCATTTCCTTAATCTGGTAGATGCGTCCGCGCGGGCTGTCCAGTTCATCGCCGAGCACCACGTACGTCGGGCACGTCGCGGTACAAAACCCGCAATGCACACAAGTGCGCAAGATGTCGTTGGCCAACTTGATCGGGGCTTCGTGAAGCTGTTTAGGGCTAAAGCGTGTTTCCATGATCCCTAGCTCACATCCGTCCGGGGTTAAATATGCCGTACGGATCAAACCCAGCCCGCACACGTTTCATCAGTTGCGCTATGCCGCCCTGTTGCGGTTGAAACACTGCAACACGACGACGCACATCGTCGCTTGCACGCATCAACGTCGCGTGACCGCTGGCGATCGCACCGCGCACCTGCTCGGCGGCGGCATCGTCTTTGGGGTCCATCGCCAACCAGATCAGCCCCCCTGCCCAGTCGAAAAAGTACTCACCGTTCAAGTATTCAGCAATGCCCGGCCCTTCACTGGGGGTGACGGACAAGCGCCACACCTGACGGTCACCCGCGAAATAAGAGACGTCGCGGATTTCTTGCCAAAGCGTCTTGGTGTTGGTGGTGTGCAGTTCTTCGACCTCGCCGTATGCCGAAAGCAATTCGCGCAACGCCGTGCAGCGGACCTCCACTGAGGGGGCTGGGCCTTCAACACGCACGGCGGTGACACCAGCGCCCGCCCCCTGCACGTAGGATACGGCAGAAAGGGTGGCAACATTCACGGGCAAATGGGCAACACCGGAAACTTCGTAGGGGCTGTTTTGCGCCGCACGCATGGCTTGTCCCGGATCGCCAGCACCGAACACCAAAATGGTGCGTGATTTTTCGGGCTTGGGCAAAACCTTAAAGGACACATCGGTCATCACCGCCAAGGTCCCCATGGACCCGGCCATCAACTTGGTGAGGTCGAACCCGGTGACATTTTTCACCACCCTGCCACCTGATTTAAAAGCCTCGCCGCGGCCACTGACCGCGTGAAACCCGAGCATGTGATCGCGGGCAGACCCAACCAGCGGTCGACGCGGCCCCGCCACTGCTGCGGCGAACATACCGCCAACGGTTCCGCTCCCCGAACTGTCGTGGGTGCCAGTCTGCATGCCGTACAAGCCCAACGGCGACCACGGTTCGAACGCCATCATTTGGTTAGCGTCATCCAGGGCGGCTTCAACCTCAGCAACAGACGTACCCGCCCGTGCGGTCATCACCAGTTCTTCCGGTTCGTACAAGGTAATGCCGCTTAAACCCGAAAGATCCAGCACCGCATCGGCCGTAACCGGTCGCCCCAGGCCACGCTTAGTCGCATGACCGACGATTTCCAAAATTTTGGCATTGCCGGAACTGGCCCAGCGCACGGCCTCGAGCACTTGGTCATCTGTTTCCGGTTTCAAAATATCACTCATCGAACACTCACTTTTGGCTCAAAACCGGGGGATGTCGGGGAACGGTAACTTACCGTCCTTGACGCTCATTTTACCCAGCTCGGCACAACGGTGCAGGGTTGGAAAGACCTTGCCGGGATTGAGCAGGCCATTGGCATCAAACGCGCATTTCAGGCGCTGTTGTTGCTTTATATCGTCTTCAGTGAACATCTCGCCCATCAAGTCGCGTTTTTCGACACCGATGCCGTGTTCGCCCGATAACACGCCGCCGACTTCAACACACAGGCGCAAGATGTCGTGGCCGAAAGCCTCGGCATTGTCCAGTTCGCCCGCCACGTTGGCGTCGAACAAGATCAACGGGTGCAGATTACCGTCGCCCGCATGGAACACATTGGCTACACGCAGGCCGTACTTGTCCGACAGCTCGTTCATACGGGTCAGAACATCCGGCAAACGGTGTCGTGGGATGGTGCCGTCCATGGTCAGGTAATCGGGTGAAATACGCCCAACGGACGGAAACGCAGACATGCGCCCCTTCCAAAACTGTTGGCGTTCTGCCTCATTCTCGCTAACCCGCAGGAAAGTCGAACCAACGCTTTCGGCAATTTCGCGCACCCGTTCTGTGAGGTATGTGACCTCGGCCTCTGGGCCGTCCAGTTCAACCACCAACAGTGAGTCCACATCCAGCGGATAACCGGAATCGACAAACTGCTGCATCGCGCCAATGGCCATCTTGTCCATCATTTCCATGGCGCCGGGAATGATGCCCGCACCGATGATTTTTGCCACGCAGGCACCACCGGCTTCCACACTGGGGAACCCCACCAGCAACGCCTTGGCCGTGTCCGGCTGCTTGAGAATACGCACTGTGACCTCGGTGATGATTCCGAGCAGACCTTCCGATCCGGTGATCGCGCCCAGCAAATCCATGCCGCCAGCATCCATATGCTTGCCGCCCAAACGGATAACCTCACCATCCATCAGCACCATTTCGACCCCCAACACGTTGTTGGTGGTCAGGCCATATTTCAGGCAGTGCATGCCACCGGCATTTTCGGCAATGTTGCCGCCGATGGTGCAGGCGATCTTCGACGACGGGTCAGGCGCGTAATAAAAGCCTTCGTCTTCCACCGCATCGGTGATGGCGCGATTGGTCACGCCCGGCTGCACCACAACACAGCGATTTTCATAGTCGATATCTATAATGGACTTAAACTTGCCCAGTCCCACCGTGACGGCATCGGCCAACGGCAACGCGCCCCCCGAAAGCCCGGTGCCCGCACCACGAGGAACGATTTTCACACCCAGTTCGTGGCAAGTCTTGAGAACCTTTGAAACCTGTTCAGTGGTTTGCGGCAGCACCACCACCATCGGCAGCTGCTTATAGGCCATCAAACCATCGCATTCGTAGCTGCTCAGTTCATTTTCGTCGACGATCACACCTTCGCCGGGGACGATGGCACGCAAACGGTCAATGATTTCACTGCGGCGCGCGATGGTCTTGGCGTCGGGTGTCGGCATTTTCATTGCGCGGGCTCCTTGTCCTCTTGCAGCGCCTTGCGTTCTTGGGAAAGACTTTGCGCATCGGACCAAAACCCCTTCACCGCATTGGTGAAACGCTGGCCCTGTTGTTCGCTGGCCATCATCGCGACCACCAACCAAATTAATGCCGTCACCCCAATGGCCCACTTGAACACAAGTGCGGTGCGCGGCTGCGCCATGAAGTTTTTCAGCCGCGCACGATTTAACGTGTAGGTCTCCATCACCCATACGATCATCACGAACGGTACGCGCAAGTATGCTTTCAGACCTTCGGGCAACCCCGTCATGTCCGTGTCTCCACCAAATAATTCAGCGCCGCGGTCAGCCCGCCTGCGTTGTGCGGCACACCTGCCAGTTTCAATCCCATTTCCACTCCACTAAGCGTGCCGGCCAGCATCAAATCATTAAAGCTGCCCAGATGACCGATGCGGAACACCCGCCCCTGAACACGCCCCAGACCATTACCCAACGACATGTCGAAAGCCTCCAGAACCGTCTTGCGAAACGCATCGGCATCGTGACCTTCAGGCAAACGTACGGCGGTCAACGCTTGACTATGCTCATTTGCGTTCAAACACTGGGTTTCCAGCCCCCACGCGGCGACTGCACGGCGGGTGGCTTCGGCCAAGCGCTTGTGGCGGGTAAAAACGGCTTCCAGACCTTCTTCCCTCAACATGGCGATGGCTTCACGCAATCCATAAAGAAGATTGGTCGCAGGCGTATAGGGGAACACGCCGCTGGCATTGGCCTTGAGCATAGGTTCCCACGCCCAATAGGCTTTGGGTAGGCTCGACGATGCAGACACGGCAACGGCTTTTTCGCTGACGGCGTTGAAGCTCAACCCCGGCGGCAACATCAAACCTTTTTGCGACCCGGCCACAGTCACATCGACACCCCACTCGTCATGGCGATAATCAATAGAACCCAACGACGAAATGGTATCGACCATCAAAAGGGCGGGATGCCCGGCATCGTCCAAGGCCTTGCGCAACGCGACAATATTGGACGTAATTCCGGTCGAGGTGTCATTGTGCACCACGCACACCGCCTTGATGGTGCGGGCCGTGTCGTCATCCAGATGGGTGCGTAGGGCATCGGCGTCCGCTCCGTGACGCCAGTCGCCTTCAACAAACGTCACATTGAGCCCCAAGCGGGTCGCCAGTTCGCGCCACAAAAGCGAAAACTGCCCGGTTTCGAACATCACCACCCGGTCACCCGATGACAGCGTGTTGACCAACGCCGCTTCCCACGCCCCAGTGCCAGATGCCGGGTAAATAATCACCGGTTGCTCGGTTTGAAAAATCGGCTTCAGGCCGCTCAAGACCTCGCCCCCCAGACGGGCAAAATCTGGCCCCCGGTGGTCAATGGTCGGAGCGTCGATGGCGCGCAAAATACGGTCTGGTACGTTGCTGGGTCCGGGAATTTGTAAAAAATGTCGACCACTTTTATGCGGCATGGGAGGTCCTTATCGTACTTAAATTTGCCGTATCAGTCGGCACGCGCCACCATGATATCATCACCGGGTAAAACACCAGCGCAAATCTGGACATTTTCTTCGGCCAGCCCCCAAATATTGGCAGCCGACGCCAAACGCAATTCATCGCCATGTGAAACCGGGGTCGGGCCAAAGGGGACCGCGATACAACTTCCCGCCAGCCAAAAAGCAACTTCACCGGGTTCCAAGACATCGCGCGCATCGTCTTCATGAGTACATTCCACAGGGGTATCAAAATAGACTTCATCCCCCCAGGTCTGCGCAATGGCCGTAAACGGTGCGCCATCATGCAATGCGTCCGCCGTTGGTGTGTCGAGCAAGCGCACGGTAAGCACGATTTCGCCCATGGTCAATTTCAACTTACGCATGATGTTACCCTGCCCCTTAATCTTCGATAATGATGGCGCGGAAATCGTTGACGTTGGTCAACGTCGGTCCGCTGACCACCAGATCGCCGAGTTGCTCAAAAAAGCTATACGCATCATGATTGGCCTGAAAAGCCTTCGCGCTCAGCCCTGCCGCATCGGCGCGGCTCAAGGTATCGGGCCCAATCACCGCGCCCGCATTGTCTTCGGAGCCATCAATGCCGTCGGTGTCGCACGCAATGGCGTGGACCTTACCCAGCCCGTCCAGACAAATGGCCAGCGCCAACAAGAATTCTGAATTACGCCCGCCGCGCCCACCTGCACCGCGAATCGTCACTGTGGTTTCGCCACCAGATAAGATCACAGCAGGAGTTTTCAACGGCTGGCCGTAGGTGAGCACCTGACGTGCGATTGCGGCGTGAACGGCGGCAACGTCACGGGATTCGCCTTCGATCCGGTCGCTCAAAATCATTGGGGTATAGCCCGCACCCTGCGCCACCTCGGCGGCGGCCTCCAACGACATCTGCGGCGTGGCGATGAGGATGGTTTGCACATTGGCAAAACGTGCATCGCCGGGCTTGGGCGTTTCATCCGGTTTGCCATCCAAAAGCTGCCGCACGGAGGCCGGCAAAGGAATGCCGTATTTGTCGAACACCGCAAGAGCGTCGTCATACGTGCTGGGGTCTGGCACCGTCGCACCGGATGCGATGGACGACAAGTCATCCCCCGGCACGTCGGAAATGACCAGCGACACCACCCGTGCAGGATGGCACGCCATCGCCAAACGACCGCCCTTGATCGCGGACAGGTGCTTGCGCACGCAATTCATTTCGGTGATGGTTGCGCCCGAACGCAACAGCTCATTGGTAACCTCTTTCTTGTCGTCCAGCGTGATACCAACGGCGGGTAAGGACAGCAAAGCGGACCCACCGCCCGATATCAGGCACAACACCAAATCGTCGGCGGTGAGGTTTGAGACGGCTTGCAGAATGCGCTTGGAAGCCTCCATACCCGCCTGATCGGGAACCGGGTGGCTGGCCTCGACCACTTTGATGTGTTTGGTCGGCACACCGTGGCCGTAGCGCGTGACGACCAAACCCTCAATATCGCCGTATCCCGCTTGATCCCAGGCCTGCTCTACCGCGCGCGCCATCGCTGCGGCAGCTTTACCCGCGCCGACCACAATGGTGCGGCCCTTGGGCTTAGGGGGCAGATGCTGGGCGATACACTTATCAGGCAGCGCGGCGGCGGTGGCCGCAGCAAACAGTTTTTGCAACAAGTCCTGAGAAGCGATCATATCCATGGCACGGTCCCGCAGTTGGCGTTGAAAAAATGGGGCCCCCACTCCACCCGGAGGAGGGGGGGGGGAGGACAGAGTAAGGGACCCCTAGGCCTTTAGGGAGGCCAAATCAAGTCTGAAGCATCAGGCCACTTCGTGGTCGGCCAGACGTTCTAGGGCTTTCACCATAGCGGAATGATCCCACCCTGCGCCACCAGCAGCGGAGCACGCGTTGAACAATTCCTGCGCCGTTGCGGTATTGGGCAAAGACACACCGATTTCACGGGCCGACTGCAAAGCCAAGTTGAGGTCTTTTTGGTGCAACTCGATGCGGAATCCCGGATCGAAGGTACGCTTGATCATGCGTTCGCCATGCACTTCCAAAATCTTTGAAGATGCAAACCCGCCCATCAGGGCTTCGCGTACCTTTGCCGGATCTGCACCGGCCTTGGAGGCGAACAGCAACGCTTCGCTGACCGCTTCGATGTTCAGTGCGACAATGATCTGGTTGGCGACCTTGCAGGTCTGACCCGCACCGTTGGCGGTACCAACCAAAGTGATGTTCTTGCCCATCAGATCGAACAGCGGCTTGGCAGTATCAAACGCATCCTGCGGTCCGCCGATCATGATGGTCAGGGCGGCATTTTGCGCGCCGACTTGACCACCGGACACCGGAGCATCCAGGTACTGACAGCCGAGTTCATTGATTTTGGCGGCGAAGTCTTTGGTCGCGGTGGGAGAGATCGAACTCATATCGATCACCATCTTGCCTTTGGACAAGCCCGCAGCAACACCATCAGCACCAAACAGAACGGCTTCGACATCGGGGGTATCGGGAACCATTGTGATGATAATGTCGGCTTGTTCTGCGACAGCCTTGGACGTTGCACATTCGACAGCACCGCCCTCAAGAATGTCAGCCGGGGTGGGCTTGGAACGCTTCAGCACAAACAGGTTATGGCCACCTGCCTGAAGATGGGCTGCCATGGGATACCCCATAATTCCCAAACCGATGAAACCGATTTTTGCCATTAGTCTATCTCCTTGGATAAATTTAGATGTGGGGGTTAACCTTTGAGATAGGCATCCGCCCAGCCCAGCCCTTCAACCGTGGTGGTGGCGGGCTTGTACTCGCAACCGATCCAGCCCTGATAACCAATCTTGTCGAGATAACCGAACAGGAACGGATAGTTGATCTCTCCGGTGCCCGGTTCATTGCGACCAGGATTGTCGGCAAGCTGGATGTGATCAATGGACGCCAGATGCTTTTGCATGGTTGGCGCCAAATCGCCTTCCATGATTTGCATGTGATAGATGTCGTACTGAACCGCAATGTTGTCGGACCCGGTCGCGGCGATGATGTCCAGCGCTTGTTGGGTACCGCACAGATAGAAGCCTGGAATGTCACGAGTGTTGATCGGTTCGATCAGCAAACGGATGCCTGCGGCCTTCAGTTTATCAGCAGCGTATTTGAGGTTATCCACAAACGTAACGCGTACGATTTCCGCATCGATACCCGCTGGCGCGATGCCTGCAAGGCAATTGACCTGCTTGCAACCCAAAGCTGTCGCATATGCGATCGCTTTATCGACACCGACCTGAAATTCCGCGACGCGGTCGGGGTGGCACGCGATGCCGCGCTCCCCCGCACCCCAATCGCCTGCGGGCAGGTTGTGCAGAACTTGCGTCAAGCCATTGTCTTTAAGACGCGCGGTCAATTCCTCAACGGTGAAGTCGTAAGGGAAAAGGTATTCGACACCCTTGAAGCCCGCATTTGCAGCGGCCTCAAAACGGTCGAGGAAGTCCAGTTCGTTAAACAGCATAGTCAGGTTGGCTGCTAATTTTACCATTATATTGTCTCCGTATTTTCTGGGCTTTAGGCCAACTGATGTTCAGGCAGGGGCAAATCAAGAGTCTCTTCGAACTCGACGACATCATCGATCTCGGCCCCCATGGAAATGTTGGTGACCCGCTCCAAGATCAGCTCGACAACCACGGGCACCTGGTACTTGGCCATCCAGACCTGCGCTTGTTGAAAGGCTGGTTGAATTTCAGCCGGGTGCGTCACACGAATGCCCTTGCAGCCGAGGCCTTCGGCAACCTTGATATGATCGACACCATAGCCTTCTACTTCCGGAGAGTTGATGTTATCGAACGCCAACTGCACGCAGTAATCCATTTGGAAACCGCGTTGAGCTTGACGGATCAGGCCGAGATACGAGTTGTTCACCACCACATGAATATAGGGCAGCTTGAACTGTGCGCCGACGGCCAGTTCTTCCATCAGGAACTGGAAGTCATAGTCACCGGACAGCGCCACAACCTTACGCTCTGGATCAGCAGCACAAACACCCAATGCCGCAGGTAAGGTCCAACCCAACGGCCCAGCCTGACCGGCATTGATCCAGTGGTTGGGTTTGTACACATGCAGCATCTGCGCGCCGGCAATCTGCGACAAACCGATGGTGGTAACGTAGCAAACGTCTTGGCCAAACGCCTCGTTCATTTCCTGATAGACGCGATGCGGCTTCATCGGCACAGCATCATAATCCGTTTTGCGCAACATGGTCTGCTTGCGTGCCAGACATTCGCTCGCCCAAACCTTGCGGTCTTTGAGCTTGCCTGCGGCCTTCATTTCTTTAGCAACTTCGATAAACATATCCAGCGCTGCTTTTGCGTCGGAGACGATCCCCAAATCCGGGCAGAAAATCCGGCCCAACTGGGTGGCTTCGATGTCGACGTGCACGAACTTGCGTCCTTCGGTGTACTTCGCCACCGAGCCTGTGTGACGGTTGGCCCAACGGTTACCGACGCCGATCACAAAGTCAGACGCCAACATGGTGGCGTTGCCATAACGGTGCGAGGTCTGCAATCCGACCATACCCGCCATCAAATCGTGATCGTCGGGAATCGTGCCCCACCCCATCAAAGTTGGAATTACTGGCACACCGACCAGTTCGGCGAACTCGACCAACGCATCGGAACCACCCGCATTGATGATGCCGCCACCGGCAACGATCAACGGACGTTCTGCATCATTCATCATCTGAATGGCTTTTTCCGCCTGCGCTCGCGATGCCGTCGGACGGTCCACGGGCAGCGGTTCGTAGGTATCTATGTCAAATTCAATTTCTGTCATCTGCACGTCGATCGGCAGATCGATCAGGACCGGACCAGGACGCGAGGAACGCATGATCTGGAACGCCTTTTGGAACACGCGCGGCACCTGCGCAGCCTCACGCACCGTCACCGCCCACTTGGTCACCGACTTGGCGATGGTTTCGATGTCAACAGCCTGGAAATCTTCTTTATGCAGCTTGGCAATCGGCGCCTGACCGGTGATGCAAAGAATCGGAATAGAATCTGCCGATGCCGAATACAGCCCCGTAATCATGTCCGTTCCTGCCGGACCGGAAGTACCGATACACACTCCAATATTGCCGGGCTTGGTGCGGGTATACCCTTCGGCCATATGTGACGCGCCTTCAACGTGACGAGCCAGGAAATGGCGAATACTACCGGCCTTGTTCATAGCCGAGTAGAACGGATTGATGGCGGCACCGGGCACGCCGAAGGCGGTATCGATACCTTCTTTTTCAAGAACTAGTACAGCAGCATCCACAGCCGTCATGCGCGCCATCGTGCTTCTCCTCAACAAAATAATAGGACTACGTTGGCACCAGACTTACTCTTCCGCTTCACCCCAAACAATGAAAATGATAATGTTTTCCACTGTTCGGAATATATAAATTAACACCTTATAATTCAATGTATTAACCGAATTTCATTCCCACAAAACATTGCAATTTCAGCAGCTTAATGTTTGTCGTGGAAGACACAACGGCGTATAGATTAAGGCAAGGTGCAAACTTGGCACCCGCGCGCCAATCAACCGGAGACCTACAATGCTCACCATCGAACGTCTGTCTTACGAAGACGCCATGATTTTGATTGAAGGGGCAGAAAAGAAAGCCCGCGAAATCGGCATTTCCATGTGTATTTCGGTCGTTGATGAATCCGGTTTTTTAATTGCTTTCAAACGCATGGACGGCGGCAAGCCCCTATCCACAACACTAGCTCAGGATAAAGCTCATACAGCAGCTATTTCCCGTAAAAGCACCCAAATTTATAACGAAGACTGCGTGCCAGGAAAATTAACCTTTGGCATCCACACATCGGCCGGCGGGCGATTTTCCACGGTCGGTGGCGGCATGCCGGTGGACCTCGATGGTGTTTGCGTCGGTGCCATCGGGCTATCCGGCGGTGCGCCGGAACAAGACATCGCCTGCGCACAAGCAGGACTCATGCTCTTCCAAGCCCGCCAGACCTAGTCGTTAAAACGACCATACATCAGCTTGGGCACGACCCCGCCCATAGCAGCCGTAATTTCCTCAGCCGTGTCCTTGACCATAGAGCCCAGCACAGGAAACCGATCGTCACCGACCCGTGCCATCGGCCCCGACAGAGACACAGCGGCAATGGGATCGCCAAACTCGTCGAAAATAGCTGAGGCCACACACCGCAAACCAACGCAGTGTTCTTCATCATCGTAAGCGAAACCGGTTTCACGCACCTCTTCGATTTCCTTGTACAGCGCCTTTTGATCGATCACGGTGTTATCCGTAGCGCGTTCGAACTCCCGCATCTGAATAAACTTCTTGGCCTTATCGCTGGGCATCGCCGCCAACAAGGCCTTACCTACGGCGGAACTGTGTATTGGCACCCGCGAACCGGGTTTGGCCTGCACGCGCATCATCTGGCGGCACTCAACCTGAGCCAGGTAAATACACTCGCCCTGATCGGCGACGGCCAAGTTGGTCGTCTCACCGCTTTTTTCCATCAAGGCCGTCATGAATGGCCGGGAGGTCGCAATAATATCGCGGGAGCGGACAAATGAATTGCCAATGATGAACGCCTGTACCCCCATTTTCCACACGGACTGATCATTGTCATAACGCACATAGCGTTCATGTTGTAGGGTCGTCAGCAATCGGTGGGTCGTGGACATGGGCAAGGCCGCGCGCTGTGAAATATCGGTCATGGTCATGCCGTGGTCTTCATCTGCGATGACATTGAGGATCGACAGCGCACGGCACAAGGATTGAACCTGGCCGCTGCTGTCGCCGTCCTTTTTCGCAACGTTTTTGACCCGAGCCTTGCGCCTTACTTCTTTAGCCACGCCAATACCTCCGCACATGATAACCAAGAGTACGTTGTTTTTATTTGATTAATCATTATTTCCACATTGTAGAATGACTTCTCAATACAGGACCATATAATCAGGTATCGCGCATGATTCCTAGATCAAATTCTGACAGCAAGTAGGCGAACGACATGACAAAGGACATAGCCCCCTCCCTTAACGGCCACACCATCGGCTTCATCGGCTTGGGCCTGATGGGTAAACCCATGGCGCTCAACCTGCAAAAGGCCGGGGCGCACTTGGTGGTGCATAACCGTTCCAAAGGCGTCATAGATGAGCTTACCAATGGCGGCACATCGCCAACGGTTGGTGCCGGGCTGTCGCCCGCTGATGTCGCCAGCCGAGCTCAAGCCATAATCCTCATGCTGCCCGACACAGACACCGTCAAACGCATTGTAGAAAATGAGGGCGGCGTTTTAAACGGACTACAGCCTGGCGTACTGTTGATTGACATGGGCACGACCGAGGCCACCGTTACCCGCACCCTTGCTGAACGTGTTGAACAGGCTGGCGGGCAGTATGTCGACGCCCCGGTATCGGGCGGCACCATTGGGGCGGAAAACGCCACGCTGTCGATCATGGCTGGCGGCAGCGACACCGCAATCGAACGCGCTCGCCCCATCCTTGAGGTTATGGGCAGTCGTGTTGTGCACGTCGGCCCCATAGGCACCGGACAAGTCGCCAAGGCCGCCAACCAGGTGATTGTCGGCTTGACCATCAGCGCCGTAGGAGAGGCTTTGAAATTAGCCGAACGCGCAGGTGCGGACCCCGCCCGTGTGCGCGAAGCCCTCAAAGGTGGATTTGCTGATTCACGAATTTTGGAAGTTCACGGTCAACGCATGATCAGCGGTGACTTCAAGCCCGGTGGTAAATGTGTCACCCAGCGCAAGGACCTGTTCCAAGCCCTGAAACTGGGGCAAGAGTACGGCCTTGCCCTGCCGACCACGGCCCATGTTATGGACCAATACGACCGCGTGATCGCGGCGGGGTTCGGGGACCTTGACCACGCAGCGTTGATCAAGGTCCTGGAACTCGATTAGGCCGATTTAGTTGGCCTTAGCTTTTTTGGCGAGGAGCGCCGCATTGATGTTCTCATAGAGATCATACAGCGCCATTGCTGAAACGATGACCACGATCAGCACGAACGGCAGCGCACCAATGCTATTCGCCAAGCCAATGACAAAAGCCATGAACAGGCCAACGCCTAATACTCCTGTGATGATATTGTCCATCTTATCGTTCCCTTTATTAGATCCTGTTAGGCATCATATTTTGCATCTGGGCATTTCGCCCAAACATCGTTCTTATTGTGATAATTCATCGACGTATTTGGTCAGCCAGTTGGCGCTGCGCAACAGTCGACCGTCATCACCTTTTTGACCGATCAATTGCACGCCCAACGGCATACCTGCCTCGCCGTGAAGCAATGGCAATGAAATTGCGGGCATTCCCGTAAACGTCCACAACGTTGAAAAAGCCGGGTTGCCTGTACTATCCAAACCAACCGGAGCTTCGCCTGGAGCAGACGGACTCAAAATTACATCGAAATCCTCGAACAATTCGTCCAAACCTCGGGCAAACAGGGCTTGGCGATCGAGCGCAAGGCTATAATCTACAGCATGCGCAGCCTGCCCGCGCTCATTGATAGCGCGCAGCCCTTCACTAATTTGATCGCCGCCGCGTCTGAACTCTTCGGATAAGTTCTTGGCGATCTCGACTTCCATCACCAGTCGGTGCCAATTGAAAATTTCCTCGTAGACACTAGCCAGTTCAACTTCTTCGACCCGATCACCTAACGCCTCAACCAATTCGGCATAGGCTTCATGAGTTGCACCATCTGCCTGTTCCCAAGCCGGGCTTTTGATAAAAGCGAAACGCGGCGGCATTGGTGGGGCTTCGCCAGCCAACGTCAGCAGATCCGGACGCACACAATGGCGAGCATCGGGATCTCTTTCGTCATAGCCAGTCATCACCTGCACGGCCAATGCGACATCATCCACTGTGCGCGCAAACGCACCAATGGTATCGAGGTGGCGCGAGGTGCGTAAAACACGATTGCGCGAAATCATACCGAATGTGGGTTTGTAACCGACCACACCGCAAAACGATGCCGGACGGATAACCGATCCGTTGGTTTGCGTACCCAGCGCCAGCGGCACCATGCCGGACGCCACCGCAGCGGCAGAACCACTGCTGGAGCCTCCAGGTGTGCGAGTGGCGTCGTGGGGATTGGTGGTTTTTCCGGGCGCGACAGCCGCGAATTCCGCCGTTACGGTTTTACCCATAACAATGGCACCAGCCTGACGCAACAGTGCCACCGCAGTGGCGTCTTCAACTGTCTTGCGTCCCTTATGTAAGGGCGTGCCGTATTCAGTTGGATAATCTTTGGTATCAAAAATGTCTTTAACGCCGACCGGCACGCCATGCAATGGCCCGATAGGGGCCGCCGTCTGGCGATAGAGGTCTGATGCGCGCGCCTGTTCAAGAACGCACTCAGCGTCAAAATGTGTCCAGGCATGAACCGTACCATCGACTTCACCGATGCGGTCCAAACAGGACTGAACGAGTTCCACCGATGAAACCTGCCCGGACCGAATGGCCCGGGCGGCTTCAACAGCAGAAAGATTGAACGGATTGCTCATCCCGCCCCCTTAGCCCTTACCGAATAGGTATTCGGGCAGCCACAAGGCAATGCCAGGGAAGTTATACAGCAACACCATGGAGAAGATCACAATCCCCAGGTACGGCATAATGCCGCGGAAGATATCCATCAACTCCACATCATCCGGCGCGACACCCTTCAGGTAATAGGCTGCCATCGCCATCGGCGGGGTCAGGAATGACGTCTGCAAGTTCAACGCCACCAACATGCCGAAGAACAGCGGATCGACATTGAAGGATTCCAGCATCGGCAGGAAGATCGGAACGAAAATAATGATGATTTCGGTCCATTCCAAAGGCCAGCCGAGCAAGAAGATGATCGTCTGCGCCAAAATCAGGAAGCCCACGGTGCCGATATCGAGTGCCAGGAACCAATCGCGAATAATGTCGTGACCGCCGAGATACGAGAAAACCGAGGCAAACGTCCATGAACCGACGAACAACCAACACACCATCGCTGAGGTTTTGGCCGTCAGGAACACAGCTTCTTTCAAACGCACCCAAGTCAGGGACTTGTAGATCATCGCCAAAATCAGGCCGCCGGCAGCACCGACAGCAGCAGCTTCGGCAGGTGTCGCCAAACCGAGCAAAATCGCGCCGAGAACAGACATAATCAAAATTGCCAGCGGGAAGAACGAGGTCAGTAGCTGATATGCGACCTTGGAGAACGGAACATTTTCCTGGGTTGGTTTCGGTGCCAGGGAAGGATTTAGATACGCCCGTCCCACCACATAGATCATGTAGAAACCGGCCAACATCAAACCTGGGAACATCGCACCTGCATACAAACGCAAGGGCGAAATTTCAGCGATGGCGGCATAAACGATCAACATGATGCTGGGGGGAATGAGGATGCCGAGGCAACCACCCGCACAGATCACACCAGCGGCAAAGCTCTTGTCGTATTTAGCTTCCAGCATCGCCGGAAATGCCAACATACCCATCAACGTCACAACCGCGCCGACGATACCGGTGGCGGTGGCGAACACGGCGCAGGTCGCCAGGGCCGCAACGGCCATAGAACCCGGTAGATTGCGCGCCGCCAGTTGAAAGCTGAAAAACAACCTGTTCATGATGTTGGCACGTTCAACCACGTACCCCATAAATAGGAATAGCGGCACCGCGACCAACACATCGTTCGACATCACCGAAAATGTATTCTGCACAAACAGATCAAATATTCGGTTATCGAATAGGTTTTGCATGCGCATGGGGTCGAAGTAGGCAAAATAGCCAAACCCGAGGCCCATGGCGATCAACGTAAATGCGATAGGAAAGCCCAGCAAGACCACAAAAATAAACAGGCCCAGCATCAAAATGGCAACTTGAGGATCAGTCATTAGCTTTTTCCACTCTCGTGAGCATGTTCAGCGTCAAGCACCTCAAGGTCTTCACGTTCATGCAACAGCATGGTTTCCGTTTCCTGAACATCGTGCAAGCGGGCGGGCCACGCTCCTGTTTGAATGCATTGGATACACCGAATGGCTTCGGCAACACCTTGCAACAGGACCAAAGTACCGGCCACGGGAATCAGGGATTTAAAGAAATAAATCTGAATGCGTGCGGGGCTTGACCAGCTGACTTCCTTGTAGAACCAAGAATCAGCTGCAAAGCCATATCCGTAGTACATCAGAGCCAAAGCACCGGGCATCAAAAATGCGATGTAAAGCGTCAAGTCCATCGCCGCGCGTGCCTTGATCGGCATCAGGCGATACATAACGTCACCACGGACGTGCGCATCTTGTGACAAGGCGTAAGCGCCTGCCATCATGAACAGTGAGCCATACATCTGCACGCTCATATCGAACGCCCATGTGGTTGGGTGGTTCAGGACATAGCGCACAAAAACTTCATAACACGTCGAGAACGTCAGCACCACGATGCACCAGGCAAATGCCTTGCCGGTCCAGGCGCTCAGGCTATCGATAAAGTGGAGTATACGGGTCATACCCACTACCTCAAACTAGGGTCAAAAAAATGAAATTCTAAGCTGTTGGGGCGACGCCGATAAAGCGCCGCCCCCCCAGTTTGGACTATACCAGCCCAATTCGCTCTTAGAGCTTGCCGTAGTAGTGTTCGTAGGCAAGGCGGTAGTCAGGTGCGTTCTGCAACGCGTAAGCGCCGTAACGTTTCGCCCATGCTTTCTGCGAAGCAACAACCTTAGCGAAGAACGGATCGGACTTGCTGATACGATCAACAACCACGTCCCAAGCGTTAAGCTGAGCCGCCATGATGGAATCTGACGTACGGTGAACGCGAACGCCATATTCGTCCTTAAGGCGAACCAAGTCAGCGGAGTAGCGCTCCATTGCCTTCCAAGCCATGTCGGAAGAAGCCGCTTCGGAAGCGTATTCCAAAATCGACTGCTGTTCTGGCGCCAAGTTGTCATACAGGGTCTTGTTGAAGATGATTTCAAACGATTCCTGCGACTGATGGAACGAACCCAAGTAGTAATCCTTGGAAACGTCCTGCATGCCGAAGTCTTTATCCGAGGTCGGGTTGTTGAATTCGGCCGCATCGATCAGGCCGGACTTCATAGCCGGCTGAATTTCGCCACCTGGCAACTGAACGACGGACATGCCCATTTCCTGCAGGACGTCGGCAGCGAGGCCCACGGTGCGGTACTTCAGACCTTCCATATCAGCAGCGGAATTAACTTCCTTCTTGAACCAACCGAGTGGCTGAGCAGGCATTGGGCCGGAGAAGAAACCAACCAGGTTCAACTTCAGCTTTTCGTGCATGAGTTCGTTGTAGAGCTCACGACCGCCGCCGTACTGCACCCAACCCATCAGTTCGTTTGCGGACCAACCAAAGCAAGGTCCGGTACCGAACAGGGATGCAACCGGGCTTTTGGAGTACCAATAAGCGGTCACGAGGTGAGCGCCATCCAGCACGCCTTTGTGCACAGCGGTCTGCATTTCAGCCGTTTTCACAACGGCGCCAACACCCAGCAATTCGACTTTCATCGAGCCACCGGACATTTTGTTGACGCGGTTAACGTAATCCTGAGCGAACTCAAGGAAAATGCCGCCGCCCCAGGCAGCCTGAACCTTCAGCACAGTCGCCGCTTTGGCAATATGCGGTGCGGACATAACGGCTGCAGCAGCACCCGTAGCAGCAACGCCGGTTCCCTTAAGGAACTTACGGCGAGAAACCGCCTTATCTTGTTTCGTATCGATGGTCTTGGTCATGCTTCAGCCTCCCAAATAAATGAATCCCCTAGAGGATACCCTTTTTACGCCAAGCCTTTGCGGCAATTGGCTTAACTCTCATTCACAGTCTTAAACCGTAACCGTGCCCCGGGCGCGTGCCGCGAGGCAAAATTACGGTAAAAGGCCCTCAGTGAACGTCCAGATTTTCTGGACAGCCTCTGTTACGTGGCCTCTAAACCTTACCGTTACAATCGATTATTAGGCGATATACAGGGTAAGGGGAGGCCCAATTACACAGCGTTCAATACGCTATTTTATTTCATGACCGTAGGGCCATGTCCTACACCGGTCAACGCAAATGGGGTTCTTTTCCACTCTGCGAAAATGGTGTAATTCATATTGGTAGATCAACACACTACCTTGTTCATACACTCAACTTCAAGCAATCCTGTCGCCCGGCTCACGGCCCGCAAAAATAGCATCTAGATTGTCTAGAGCCCGGAATCCCATGCCAACGCGCGTCTCCACCGTGGCGCTGCCCAAATGCGGCAGCAAAAACACATTATCAAGCTCTTTGTATTGTGCATGGATATGATCCGGTTCGCCATTGAAAACGTCAAGGCCCGCAGCAAAAACTTTACCCGACTTAAGGGATGCAATCAGCGCATCGTCATCTATCACGCCACCGCGCCCCGTATTCACGACGATTGCGCCGTCCGGCAGCAGGGCGATGCGCTCGCGGTTCAGCAGCCCTGTGGTTTCGGGCGTCGCAGGGCAATGGATCGACACCACATCGCAATGTGGCAGCAGATCCTCAACCGTTTCGTGATAGATCGCACCACATTCCAGGTCGGCGCTCAGGCGCTTGCGGTTATAATAGTGAACTTCCATATCAAACCCGCGCGCGCGCTTTGCCGCAACTTGACCGACCCGACCCATGCCAATCACGCCAAAGCGCTTGCCTGTGGTTTGCGCGCCCAGCATGAAGGTGGGGCTCCAGTCGTTCCATTTCTGAGCACGGATCATGCGCTCCCCCTCATAAGCACGCCGCGCGGCCCCCAACATACAAAGGATGGCAATTTCCGCCGTGGCGTCACTCAACACGTCCGGAGTGTTGGTGACGATGATGCCCTTGGCTTTCGCTGCATCCAAATCAACATGGTCATGGCCGACCGAAAAATTAGCGATCGCGCGCACGTTTGCCGGAAGGCGAGCGATCACATCGGCTGAGAACGTCTCCGTATGGCAAGGCAGAATTGCTTCGGCCCCTGCCGCCTTATCGATGATTTCGTCTGTCGAATACAGACGGTCATCGGGATTGAGCATCGGGCGATAGTCTCTCAACAAGCGTTCCTCAACGGCACCTGGAAGCTTCCGCGTGACAAGAATGACTGGTTTATCGCTCATGGATCGTTTTCCTTAGTATTGCCTTTGGTGTCGCCCACAATGTTGCTGGGCGCGTCAAGATGCCACTTTTGGCGCGCTCCGCCAACCGGCTAGGGCAGATCATACGATTAAAGAAAAACTTCAATCCATGACTTTTCAGGCCCCGACTTCCACATTGTGGAAAAACATCCTATTATAAATCGACGAGCTTGGACCTTTTGCTGCATTGCACCATATTAGATCTATTCGGGCGCGTCGTGCCCGAACAGGCTTCACATCTCAGAAGTGAGGACCTCCCCAACGCATAGAACAAAGGGCTGATATCATGACGGACCGGATCGCCATTGGCGACCTGCAGGTCGCTCCCCTGCTCCACACCTTCGCGAATACCGAAATTTTACCCGGTACAGGCATTGATCCCGAAACCTTTTGGGCCGGCCTCGACCGACTGGTCAAAACGCTGGCTGCGCAAAACAAGGCGCTGCTGGGCAAGCGCGAACGCCTGCAGTCACAAATCGACGCTTGGCACCTCGAGCACAAAGGCACTGCGTTCGACGCTGCGTCGTACAAGCAGTTCCTGAGTGATATTGAGTATCTTTTGCCTGAGGGTGAAGACTTCACAATCACCACCTCAAACGCAGATGCGGAAATTGCCGCGACTGCGGGACCGCAACTTGTGGTCCCGGTGACAAACGCACGTTTCGCCCTCAACGCCGCCAATGCCCGCTGGGGCAGTTTGTTCGATGCGTTATATGGCACTGACGTAATTCCCGATGATAACGGACAAGAAAAAAGCTCTACCTTCAACCCAGCGCGCGGTCGGGCTGTGTTTGCTTACGCCGCCAAGTTCCTCGACGAATCTGTTCCCTTGGCCGCAGGTCGCCACAGCGACGTTACTGCCTATGAAGTAACCGATGGTGCAAACGCCAAGGCGCTCGTCATTCGCATGACCGACGGACAAACAACCACCCTGGCCGATCCCAATCAATTTGCGGGATACACCAAGTCTGGCGTAGCCGACGTGGTGCTGCTCAAAAACAACGCCCTGCACATCGAAATTCATACCGACGCCAACCACTACGTCGGCAAGGTTCACCCCGCACGGGTCTGTGACATCGTCATGGAATCGGCGCTATCGACCATTCAGGACTGCGAAGATTCCGTTGCCGCCGTTGACGCCGAAGACAAGGTCGGCGTCTATCGCAATTGGCTCGGCCTGATGAAGGGCGATTTGGAAGAATCCTTCACCAAGGGCGGCAAGACCATCAAGCGTCGCCTCAACCCCGACCGCTCCTACACCGCGCCGGATGGTGGGGCCATCGCCCTGCACGGGCGCAGCCTTTTGCTGGTGCGCAACGTCGGTCATTTGATGACCAACGACGCGGTGCTGGACAAGGATGGCAACGAAATCCCCGAAGGTTTCCTCGATGCGCTGTTCACCAGCGCCTGTGCTCTTCACGATATCAGGGGCGCAGCCAAAGGTGGCAACAGCCGCACCGGCAGCGTTTATATCGTTAAACCGAAAATGCACGGTCCCGAAGAAGTCGCCTTCGCCAACACCTTGTTCGAGAATGTCGAAGACATTTTGGGGCTCGCGCGCGGGACCATCAAGATGGGCATCATGGATGAAGAACGCCGCACCACAGTGAACCTCAAAGCATGCATCCGCGCCGCCAAGGACCGGGTGGTGTTCATCAACACTGGGTTCTTGGACCGCACCGGCGATGAAATCCATACCTCCATGGAAGCAGGTCCCGTGGTGACGAAAGAAACCATGAAAGCCCAGCCGTGGATCGCCGCATACGAAGACTGGAACGTCGACATCGGCCTACAAGCAGGCCTTCCCGGAAAGGCGCAAATCGGCAAAGGCATGTGGGCCATGCCCGACGAAATGCGCCGCATGGTCGAAAACAAGCAGGTCCATCCCCAAGCAGGCGCGAACACTGCTTGGGTGCCATCACCGACCGCAGCCACGTTGCATGCAATGCACTATCACAAGATCAATGTGGCGGAGCGTCAAAAGATGCTGGCGTCACGGCCGCGTGCAAGCCTCGACGACATCCTCACCATCCCCCTGCTCGGCGGACAAAATTTGTCGGCTGCCGATATTCAAGCTGAACTGGACAACAATGTTCAGGGCATTTTGGGATATGTGGTGCGCTGGATCGATCAAGGCGTCGGTTGTTCGAAAGTACCCGATATCAACAACATCGGTTTGATGGAAGATCGCGCGACGTTGCGCATTTCCAGTCAGCATCTGGCCAACTGGCTACATCACGGCATCTGCACCCAAGAACAGGTGCAAGAAACCCTGTCCCGTATGGCGGCATTGGTTGACGCACAAAATGCGAGCGATCCGGCTTACCGCAACATGGTGCCAAACTTTGAAAGCTCAATCGCGTTTCAGGCGGCATCGGATTTGGTGTTCAAAGGCCGCATACAGCCGAGCGGTTACACCGAACCGCTGTTGCACGCGTGGCGCAAAAAAGCCAAGGCCGCTTCCGCCTGATTGTTAGGATGCGGACACCAGCCATGTGATCAACACAGGCAAGGTGATCAGGGACACGGCGGTGGACATCAACACCGCCGTGGACGCCCTCAGTAACGTTTGGAAAAACCACATCCGCACATCACCACACCGGGCGCGTCGAGAATGCGCGCACGCGCCGCCACACAGCCAGCAACCACAAGCGCAAAAAAGGCAAGACCAGAAAGATAATATTGTTGATTTCACCAAGAGCCTAAACCGGGTCCATCTTGATTTACAATGAGAATACAGACCTCAAAGGCACAGGGGAAACGCTTTAGGCACCACATCAAGACAGCATTTTTGCGATCGTCTTTAACGTGTCAGAGATATCAATCGGCTTGGTCAGGTAGTCGTCAAATCCTGCATCAATGGCCTCTTGAATATCGTGGGCCATCGCATTAGCGCTCAAGGCTACAATTGGAATCGACGCGGTTTTGGGGTTGATGTGCAACAGTTTCATGGCTTCAATTCCACTCATACCGGGCAGATGTATATCCATCAAGATAAGACTGGGCAACTCACGCTCCGCCAGCTCGATCCCCGTTTCCGCATCTACGGCCGTGATCAACGTGAAATGGTCGGCACCGTCGATGACCATCTCCATAAGCTCGCGGTTGTCAGGGTTATCCTCGACATACAAAATTTTGTGACTAACGCCATCTGCATGTTGCAGAACATCCACAGCACCGATTTCATGGCGCTGTTTCTCACGACGCTGCATTTCATCTGCGGAGGTCAACGGCAACTCGAACCAGAACAACGTTCCTTCGCCAACGCGAGAGGTAAAACCAATCTCGCCGCCCATCAAATGGATCAGTTCCTGCGTAATCGTTAGCCCAATTCCGGTACCCTCGGTATCGCCGCTTTCCGCACCCAATCTATTGAAAGGTACAAACACTTGGTCTTGCAAATCTTCGGCAATGCCGGGTCCTGTGTCTTTGACCTCGAAACGACAAACCTTACCTTCAACCTTACAGGCCAGAGAAATATTGCCACCTTCACGATTGTATTTCACGGCATTGGACAAAAGGTTGAGGAGAACCTGCTGCAAGCGCGTGTTGTCGGCCCGAATGAACGTTGTTCCCGGTTCGGGAACATCGTGGGTGATATGAATGTTGCGCTGTTCAGCCATCGTCTTCGCCATCGCAAGGGCATCCTGTAATCTGGGGATGACATCGACATCTTCGATAGACAGCGTCAAATTTCCACTTTCGATTTTTGCCAAATTCAAGACCTGCTCGATCAAGTCCAGCAGATGTCGCCCACCTTTGAGTATTTGCGCGACGGCATTGTTTTGAGAGTTCGACAAGCCCCCCCCAGCACCCATTTCGAGAAGCTGACCAAAGCCAAGAATGGCATTGAGCGGTGTGCGTAACTCATGGCTCATCGAAGACAAGAACTGCGACTTGGCAAGGTTGGCTTGTTCGGCTTCGATCCTTGATGCATTGAGACGAGCCTCGAACTCTTTGCGCTCGGAAATATCACGCAAGATACCGATGAATTTTCGCTCCCCATCCAAATCCATTGGCGAGACATTGAGTTCAAGCGGGAATGTGCCCCCCCCCTTACGTAGCCCCAACAAATCACGGGAACGGTTGATGATCCTGGGGGCGTGAAGATCGGCATTCTCAAGATACGTCGCATGGTCGGCACGCTCGACCTCAGGCATCAAAACATCAATGTTGCGTCCCAATACTTCCGCGGCCGGGTAATCGAAAATACGTTCAGCCGATGGGTTGAAGGTTTCAATAATGCCTTCGCTTGAAAGCGTGATGATGCCTTCGGCGCTATTATTGATGATACTTTGGAAACGCTGTTCACGCTGTTCGATCTCGCGTTGAGACGTATCTTCCAATTGATGGTAGGCGTTCTGCAATTCATCCACCAGAACGGTAAACGAATCTGCCAAATCATCCACCTCATCCCGACCATCGGAGGTGAATGAAATATCCAAAAACTTCACATGAGATACCTGTGCGGCTTCCCGGCGCAAACGTGCAAGCTTACGTGTCTGCGTACGCGACAAAAGAAAAGCGCCAAACAATGCGGCAATAAAAATAGCACCCCCCATAGCCGCAACGTTAGCCAACAAGTCGTCCAGTGGCTTTTGTACGAATTCATGCTTCGCTGTCAGATGAACGGTTAGGTTTGCGCCGCGAATATTCTCGTTGAACGACAGAGGTAAATCGACATGCGGAGCATTGTCGTTCACCATGTCGATTAGAGGGCGCCGTCCAAGGGGGGGCGCGCCTTCATTGTGCATTTTCAAATTCAACGACGACAGCCACTGCTCTTCGGCAAAAATGCGGTGAATGAAATCAAAGTTCAACCAATCGTGCAAATTGACCTGAAAAATCAGCGCCCCTTCGGCCGTCCCCGTATTGCGATAAATAATCGGTTCGGCAAGCAACAGGTATGGCACACCATCGACAACCGCCACATGTCCCACGCTATGAGCGCCTTCAATGGCATTTTCCACCCATGCTGGCGGTAGGATCAAATTGGTTTCCGGGTGATTGCTGGCCAATGGCTTGCCCTGAAAATTGGTCATAACCAAAGTTATGTCAAAGCCACTTACCGAGGCCATCCCCCCGATAAAGTCTCGCAAATAGCTATCACGCCCCACATTATCGACCAGCGCATTGGCAATAAGTGCATTCGCGGATAGCTCGCGAAGGTTTACGGCCAAAGCCGCGATCCTCGTCTCAATGTCATGGCGCAGTGTGCGGGCCTGTCCTTCAAGGGCCTGATTGGCCACCTTCAGAGACATTTCACGCAGAGCATTATAGGAAAATGCAGATGTGATGAGAATGACCACCAACGACATAACCGTAGATGCCAACATGAGGCGTGCACCAACCCCTTGCCACCATGCCCTGTTTTCTGGCTTGGCGGGGTTATCTTGCTCTCTTGGTGCTTCTGTTTGTGCTTGCATCATGAGTGAACTGACTTATTGAGAAACAGGCACAAGCGCGCCATCGACGCGGTACTTTGTGAAAAAGACCAAATTTGGGGCTAAGGCATCATGTTTCACACTTGAGAACGGTGGGTCGTATGTGCGCACCAAGCCCTCGTACTTTCCTAGTTTTTCAAGCGCGTCGCGGATGGCTGTTCGATCCGTGGATTTGGCTTGATCAATGGCTTTCGCCAAAATGTGCGTCATGTCATAGGCGTGCCCGACACCAACGGGGGACTCAATCGTTTCCAAATCTGTGATGCCCTGAATTGCAGCAACGGTCTCTCTGAATTTCTTGTGTGTTTTTGCGCGCTCGTTAAAGAAACTAAAGGTCTGCACCACACTGAAGTCCAATTCCGCCAAAGTCGGGCCGCTGGCCTTAACCATATCCCCCCCGGTCACGCCCCAATGCGAAATAATAGGCACCCTTTTGACATCGATACGCCCGCCCAATTGACGAACCAGAACGGATCCTTCTGATGCGTTGGCAACCAACAGTACGGCCTGAGCGCCGGATTTGATCAGAGCTTGGTAATGTTGGAGCATGTTATGTTCGCCCCCGTTGTACCAAATCGTTCCAACCAGCAGGGCTTCTGGCGTTTTCTCCAGCGCCTTACCCAAAGCCTTTTGATTGCTGCGTCCCCACCCTGAGTTGGGCAGCAAGATACCAATTTTATCGCCGCTGGCTGACATAGCCCGTTTCAGCATGGCAGGCATGGCCCAGGAATCTTTCAAGGACAGCCTATACGTATAACTTGGGACATATTCATGATCGGTGATGCCGTCAGCTGCCCCCCAAACGTCCAGAAGCGGAATTTTGTGCTCCTGGACATGCTTCACCTGTTGCAAAAGAACTGGACTGAAGCGCCCTCCGAATACAGCCACCAGGTCTTTTTGAGCGATAAAGTCTTCAAGATTGGCGATGCCGCGCGCGGGCACTGAACGGTTATCTTTAATCAACAGCTCCAACGGACGTCCGCCCAGCACACCGCCGCTGGCATTGATTTCATGGATAGCCGCCCTGATTCCCAACTGTATACTCTGTGCCGAGGTTGAGTTTTTTACTCCATACGCGCCATCAAAACCAACATACACCGGGGCATCCCTAGCCCACAGCGGCTGGACGAGTAGGAAAACAGACCATAGCGTTGCAACGAATATCGAAATTGTCTGTTTCATAAAAACCTCAATCACACAGGCGCGATATTTCGGGGGGAGTGGGGGGAAACTGTACCATCCATTTTGCAGGCAACGAATACAGCATATGCCGTGTCGTGTAAAAAACACCTTACGCCAATCGCGACTTAATCTTTAGCGGTGTATATTTAGGGAGCAAAGACCAAATTACGATCATTTTCGATCTCACCCTGACAAATTAATTCTTAGGAAAAAATGAATACTGTAAGGATCAGGCTGATCATGGGTCGGAATGGCGCAAGTAGGTGTAGCTGGCGAGGCAGGATTCATAAAAATCCACCAGCTTCACACCATCACGCGAACGCAGTTCCCCCCTCGCCACGGTGCGATCAATCATCAATTTGACGTGCCCCGCCATGGCTTGGGGGTTGTATTGCATGATATTGAGCACCTGAGCGGCCGACGACCCATGCACGAACTCCTCAATAAAAAATCCGGTCGGATCAGTCGGATCGCTAAAGATGTGCGCTTCGTTCAAGCGACCGAACAGATTATGCATATCCCCCATTACGTCTTGATACGCCCCAGTGAGAAACAATCCGATATAATAGCTTTCCTCAGGTATCAATTCGTGCAGCGGCAACATCGAATTATCGCCCGGCTCACCAATAAACTGGGCGACACGGCCATCGCTATCGCAAGTGATGTCAGCCAGGCTGCAGTTTCGCGATGGCTCCTCATTCAACCGGGTGAGCGGCACCACCGGCAAAATCTGTTGAATGGCCCAGCTGTCGGCCGCTGACTGGAACAAAGAAAAATTACACAGGTATTGCGAGCCGAGCAATGATTCCACATTGCGCAAATCGTCCGAGACGAACTCCTCCGTCTTCAGCCCACGCGCAACGGCCCGCATCAATCGCCAATACAGGCTTTCCGTTCGCGCCAACTCTTCCAGACCGACCACACCAAGTTTGAACGCATTCAATACATCTTCCATCAACAAGATCGCCTCGTTGTAGACGTCTTGAAAATTCTGTGCCTCGACAAGATTGGCCAGTAGGTCGCGCATGTTCGTCACAAGAATATGCTCTCCATCCACCGGGTCTGTGCCGATGGGGTTTGCATCGTTGGAGATTTCCCCGATCACCCGCATGATGACGCATGAATGATGAGCGGTGATCGCCCGTCCACTTTCGGTGACCAGGGTCGGGTGCGGAACGTCTTCCAGCTCGCAAATTTGTTTTACGCCATAAACCACGCCGTTTGCGTAATCGGTCATGGTGTAATTCATGGACGACTGTCCGTTTGAGCGACTGCCGTCATAATCTACCGCCAAGCCGCCACCGATATCGAGATAGGCGAGCGGAATATCCCGCTTAACCAACCGGGCGTATATCCGCGCTGCTTCCTGGACGGCATCCCTGACAAAACGGATGTCGGACAATTGGCTGCCGACGTGGAAGTGCAGCAGTTGGATCGCATCGCCGTAGCCACGGTCTTGAATCAATTGGATGGCATTGAGAATTTCCGAAATGGTCAGGCCGAACTTGGCGCGTTCACCACTCGTCTCACTCCACCTGCCCTCGGTCTTGACGCGCATCTTGATCCGCAAGCCGATAAGCGGCTGCACACCCATTTCAGCGGCCAGACGCAAAAGCGGTTCGATCTCGCTATATTTCTCGATAACCACCACAACCTTGCGGCCCAACTTGCGTCCAAGCAACGCGAGACGCAGAAAGTCATCATCCTTATAACCGTTGCATATGGTCAGAGCGTCATCGCTGGTTTCGTAGGTCAACACTGCCATCAGTTCAGGCTTTGACCCGGCCTCCAACCCATAGTGAAAGGGTCGTCCGGCCTCGACGATCTCGTCAACCACTTCTCGCATCTGGTTAACCTTGATCGGGTAGACGCCACGGTAAGGCGCATCGTACTCAGCTTCGGCGATGGCGGAGGCAAAAGCCTCGTTCAGTTGGCGAACCCGGTTTTTGAGAATGTCGTGAAACCGCATAACCACCGGAAACTGGACATTTTGCTCACACAGCTCATCGACTACATCCTGCAGGTCGATCGGAACCTCGCGTTTGTCCACATCGGGCAAAGCCTGCAGCTTGCCATCGGCACTGACCCCGAAGTAGCCGTCGCTCCAGCGCTGAATACGGTAGAGCTCTTCTGCATCATCCGTTGTCCATTCACCCATTGCCGATAGCCCTAATCTATTGCGAAATGACGTTCTAACAATATTTATACAGAACTCGCTCATCCCTGCCTATCGTCGTGCGTTGGACCAAAGCATTCCTTATAAGAAGGTTGATGTCCGCTTGAATATCCAATCTGTTGCGCTAAGATCACGCTATGTCCAACGAACAAAAGCCTTTTGATGAAATGTTGGGTGCAAATGAAAGCACCCGCGAACCATATAGAACCTACAGCAATTGGATTGACACCGAGAACCCGGCCCGGCTTCGCAAAAAGTCAGCCGATGCCGAAGCCTTTTTCAGACGCACCGGCATCACCTTCAACGTTTACGGGCGTGAAGAAGCCGCAGAACGGCTGATCCCCTTCGATATTATCCCCCGCATCATTTCAGGGCATGAGTGGGCGCGACTGTCGCGCGGCATCGAACAACGGGTGCGTGCGATCAATGCCTTTCTCCATGACATTTACCACCGCCAGGAAATCCTCCGCGCGGGCCGCATCCCTGTGGAACTCATTGCCAACAACGATGCCTTCCTACCGCAAATGATGGGAGTATCGCCACCTGGGGGTGTGTACACGCACATCGTTGGCACCGACATTGTGCGCACCAGTGAAAACGAGTTTTTCGTTCTGGAAGACAACGCCCGCACACCATCGGGGGTGTCTTACATGCTGGAAAACCGGGAAACTATGTTGCACATGTTCCCTGAACTTTTCACCCAAGTTCGGGTTCAATCGGTTAGTGATTATCCAATAAATTTGCGCCGCTCACTCGGTGCGTGCGCCCCAAAGGCGTGCACCAGCCGACCTGTGGTTGCCGTGCTCACTCCAGGGATTCACAACTCGGCCTATTTCGAACACTCTTTTCTTGCTGACCAAATGGGCGCGGAACTGGTCGAAGGTCACGACCTGCGCGTCGTCGATGGTCGGGTCGCAATGCGCACCACACTGGGGTATACGCCGATTGACGTGCTGTATAGGCGTGTGGACGATGAATACCTAGACCCCCTGAATTTCAATCCGGACTCGTTTCTGGGCGTACCCGGCATCATGGATGTTTACCGTGCGGGCGGCATCACGATTGCCAATGCCCCCGGCACCGGAATCGCCGACGACAAAGCGATCTATTCCTACATGCCGGAAATCGTGGAATTTTACACAGGCGAAAAAGCCATCCTTAAAAACGTCCCAACCTGGCGTTGTGCTCAAACAGATGACCTCGCGTATGTGCTCGACCACCTCACTGAACTGGTCGTCAAGGAAGTCCATGGTTCGGGCGGTTACGGCATGCTGGTCGGTCCCGCTGCAAGCAAAACTGAATTGGCAACCTTCCGCAGCAAGCTGCAAGCCAAGCCCGGAAATTACATCGCCCAACCAACGCTGTCGCTTTCGACCGTCCCCATCCTCACAAAAAAAGGCCTGTCACCGCGCCATGTGGATTTGAGACCTTTCGTTTTGGTATCGCCCGGAAAGATCGATATCACCCCCGGCGGGTTGACCCGCGTCGCCCTCAAAGAAGGCTCTCTGGTCGTCAATTCCAGCCAGGGCGGCGGCACCAAGGACACCTGGGTTTTGGAGGAATAACGGCGCATGCTCGGCAAAACCGCAGGCGGTCTTTTTTGGATGTTCCGCCACCTTGAACGAAGCGAAAACACCGCACGCCTTTTAGAGGCTGGCTTTCGCATGGCGTTGACGCGTTCGGCGGCGGCAGAGGACGAATGGGCTTCCGTTGTCTCCGCGGCTGGCTGCAAGCAAAACTACACTGAGCATTATGCCGATTACAAAGCGGTCAATGTCATCGATTTTCTGTTGCGTGACAAATCCAATCCTTCGAGCGTCATTTCGGTTATCAAATCGGCCCGTGACAATGCCCGCCTTGTGCGCACCGCCCTCACCCGCGAGGTGTGGGAGGCCACCAACGAATGCTGGATCACACTCAAGGACTTGCTGTCGCACCCCATCAGTGAAAGCGAGCTGCCGAACGTGCTGGGTACGATCCGTCAACAAAGCGGTCTGGTTCGTGGTGCGCTACACGGCACGATGCTACGCAACGACATTTATGACTTTGCCCGCCTCGGCACTTTTTTGGAACGCGCAGACAACACCGCGCGAATATTGAGTGTGAAGTATTACGTGCTGCTACCGTCGGCTTCCATCGGCGGGTCCTCGCTTGATAATGTGCAGTGGGAATCAATTTTGCGGTCCGTTTCAGCTCAGCGCGCCTATCGCTGGCTCAACCAGGGCGACAGCAATCCCGTGTGGATCGCCGATTTCCTGATCCTTGACCGACGTCTGCCAAGATCTTTGGCCTTTTGTTACGCCAAAATTATCGGCAACCTCAATTACCTCGCCGTCGATTATGACATGAGACACACCTGTCACAACCTCGCCAGCGCCACGTTTCAGCAGTTGAAAGACAACCCGGTCGAAGCCATTTTCGAAACGGGTCTGCATGAGTTTCTTGTCGAATTTATTCGTCGCAATACCGAATTGGGTATTCAGATTGAACAGGATTACCGTTTTTACGGATGACATCATGTTGCTGAAAATTTCACACATCACCAAGTACCACTATGACGAACCGGTGCATTATTCGCTCCAACAAATTCGGCTAACACCAAAATCGCGGGCCGGACAACACGTCATCAATTGGCAGACCACGGTTGAAGGCGGCGTCAAGGAGCTGGAATTTGACGACCAACACAACAATCATGTTGTGTTGGTGAGCGTGAAGGACGGCCAGACAGAACTGTCCATCCGCTGCGAAGGAGAAGTCGAAACCACGGTGCCCAACGGCATTGTCGGCGAGCATGGCGGATGTGCCCCACTTTGGTATTTTGAACGGCCCACTCCACTGACCCAGCCCGGTCCAAACGTTGAAAGTTTGGTTAAGGCGTTAGGCAATACGTTCGATGGCGACATTCAGCGCATGCATGCCCTGTCCGGTGCCATTTCCAAATCCGTTACTTACGAGACCGGCAAGACGCATGCCGAGACGACAGCTGAAGACGCTCTGAGAAATGGTCATGGCGTGTGTCAGGACCACGCCCATATTTTCATTGCCGCCGCGCGTGCAATGGGGTTTCCCGCACGCTATGTCAGCGGCTATCTCATGATGAACGACCGCGTTGACCAAGATGCAAGTCATGCCTGGGCCGAAGTTTATATTCAAGGCATCGGCTGGATCGGGTTTGACGTCTCAAACGACATTTCACCAGACGAGCGCTATGTCCGTATCGCTACGGGCCTAGACTATAAAGATGCCGCACCCATTTCCGGCATGCGCTACGGCGACAGTCTCGAATCGATGATTGTCACCCTGCAGGTTCAGCAGTAACATCGCCGCTTATTGGCTTGGATGAGAAAATTATGACGTATTGTGTGGGGCTTCGCCTTAATCGAGGCTTGGTTTTTATGTCCGACACGCGCACCAACGCGGGCGTCGACAACATTTCGACCTTTCGTAAGATGTTCACCTGGACGGTACCGGGAGAGCGCGTCATCACATTGATGGCTGCGGGCAATTTGGCGACAACCCAGGCGGTCATCAGTCTTCTTGAAGAACGCTGCAAGGCACCGAAGGACCGTGCGCCTTCTATTCTCGAAGCCCCATCCATGTTTCAGGTTGCCCAAATTGTCGGCGACATGCTGCGAGAGGTTATTCAGACCAATGCCGTGAATGGGCAGCAAGCCGATGCCGCCTTTAACGCAACCTTGATCGTAGGCGGGCAAATTTCAACCGGCGTTCCCAGACTGTTTATGGTTTACCCGGAAGGCAATTTTATCGAGGCTTCCGATGACTCGCCCTTTTTCCAAATCGGCGAGACAAAATACGGTCGGCCTATTCTTGTACGATCCTACGACGCCGACATGGAGTTTGATGATGCCGTTAAATTGCTGATGGTGTCGTTTGATTCAACCATCAAAGCAAACTTGTCCGTCGGACTTCCGTTCGACCTGCAAATCTACGAGATCGACACCATGCGGATTGGGCACACCATGCGGATTGAGGCTGACAATGCCTATTTCCAATCCATTTCGGATGACTGGGGCGAAGCGTTGAAGCAAGCCTTCCACTCCCTACCCAACTTCAAGTTTTAGACACCGTCGCACTGATCGCTTACATGCTCTATTGCCGGGCTAGAGCTAGCCTTACACAGCCTTTGCAAGCAGCTCCGCATTTCCACCACTTGCGGTGAGATCCGTGCAACGGTGCGTCTCCGTGTAAAGCCAGGCTTCAGCACCGGCATCGCAGATCAATGGGATCAGTGGTCCCGGTGTCGCTGCGATCAAACGTCGCAACGTCGCTAGGTCTACCACGCTATCGCAACTGACCATGACCGCTGAAATGTTATCCAGTGTTTCAGGGCATGCCGAAACCGACACTGCAGTATTGCCCGAAGCCTTAACACACGACGCCAGTGCTTCGCACACCTCCAAATCTGGGTCAAAACACAGAATCCGCCCTCTTGGTGAAATACGGTACACATTGCCCTCACCATCCGGGCCGGGCATCGCTTTCCCGGTCAGCATATCAGCCCCAATCACCGGATTATGGTCCAGCGTGAACGCACCAAGATAAAGCGGGCCGCCCGCTTTTGGTCCAGTCCCCGAAAGCCCGTGGCCGCCGAAAGGCTGACTACCGACAATTGCACCGATCTGGTTGCGATTGATATAGACATTACCGGACGAACTGGCCATCGCGCACGCCACATAACTCTGGCGTATACGACTGTGCATACCAAAGGTCAGGCCATAACCGCGGGCATTGATATCGGCAATCACCTGTGCCTCCGTACCCGCGCGGTAGCGCGCAATATGCAAAACCGGGCCGAACACTTCACGTTCCAGGGCCGCAATACCCGGCAGTTCAATCATCGCCGGGGCACAGAACAACCCATGCTGTACCGCGCCCTGCCAGATCAGACGTCCACTGGAAAGTGCGTCGCTCACATGAGCGTCGATGCCCGCCTTGGCTTCAGCATTGATCACGGGACCAACATCAACTGTGAAATCCAACGGATCGCCCAAGGTCTGAGCCTCGGCAGCGCCAATCAGCATGGAAACCAGCGGTTCATAGATGTCGTCTTGCACATAGAGCATCCGCAAGGCCGAGCACCGTTGACCGGCTGAGCGAAATGCCGACGCGATGATGTCGTCCACGGCCCGTTCCAGCAAGGCGCTGGAATCCACGATCATGGCATTAAGGCCGCCTGTTTCAGCCAAGAGCGGCGCACCGGGTTTGCTTGAGGTTGAAATCGCAGCGCCAATCATACGGGCCGTTTCGGTTGACCCGGTAAACACCACCATATCGGCCTTGCCACATTTCGTGAGATACGCGCCAAGGGTTTCGCCCGGCCCGCACATCAAATGCAGAGCATCCATCGGCACGCCCGCCTTGTGCATAATCTTCACCGTAAGCTCGGCGATACGCGGGGTCTGCTCCGCCGGTTTGGCAATCACTGCGTTGCCCGCTGCCAGTGCCGCCGTCACTTGCCCGGCAAAAATAGCGAGCGGAAAGTTCCACGGTGAAATTGCCAAGACCACACCACGCGGACGACATGCCCCCGTCAAGGTCCGCGCGCGGGCCGCATAATAACGACAAAAGTCCACCGCCTCGCGCAGTTCGGCTACCGCATCATCAATTGTTTTTCCGGCCTCTTGTGCGAGCAGCTCAAACAGGGCTGGCGCGTCCGCTTCCAACCCATCGGCGACAGTTTCTAATATGCGAGCACGCGCCGCGCCGTCTAATTCCCCCCAACTTTTCGCCCCCGTTGCGGCGACCATAAAGGCCTCATCGGCCTCTGCCACCGTGGCGTCTTGCGGCCGGGGGCGGATGGGAGCACCTGTCGGCGTAAGCTCGGCAAGCACTGTCGGATTGTCAATGTCCCAACCCTTGCTGTTTTTACGCTCCGGGGCAAAAAGTGCATCCCCTGTGCGCAAAGATAGGACATCCCCCATCGCAGCAACCCGCGCATAAGGTGCCTCGGTCAACTCAGCCATATCTGTATTTGGATCGCTTAGCTTGTGAATGAACGACGCATTCGCACCATTCTCCAAAAGTCGCCGTACCAGATACGCCAGCAAATCATCGTGCACGCCCACGGGCGCGTAGACCCTTAACTTACGCCCATGATGCTTGCGGTAAGCTTGGTGCACTGCTTCACCCATGCCATGCAAACGTTGCACTTCGAAATTTTGAACGCCCATCGTGCTGGCCATCACCTCCACCGCGGCGAGCGTCGCCGCATTGTGCGTGGCAAATTGGGGGTATAGATAATCCGTCATGCCCAACAATTGGCGCGCGTGGTGCAGGTAGGCCAAATCCGTGTGTGCCTTGCGGGTATAGACAGGAAAGCTGCACAGCCCCTTTTCTTGAGCAATCTTGATTTCCGCATCCCAGTAGGCCCCCTTAACCAATCGCACCGCAATTTTGCGGCCCGTCTGTTGAGCAAGCGTGCCAAGCGCATCTATCACTGCGCCAGCCCGCACCCCGTAGGCTTGAACCACCACGCCCAAGCCGTCCCATCCCGCCAACTCTTGCGCATGCATCAACTCGCGAACCAACGCCAGCGAGAGTTCCAGCCGAGCGGCTTCTTCGGCATCAATGGTTAGTGAAATGTTCGCCGCACGCGCCTTGATCGCCAGTTGCAGCAAAGACGGATACAGGCTGGCGCGCAGTTCAGGCCACTTGCTCGTTTTGTAATGACACGACAGTGCCGATAGCTTGATCGATACGCCGTTATTGTCGTTCGGGTCAGGATTGACCGCCGTAGCGCCAACGGCATCAAGTGCCCGACCGTACGCTTGAAAATAGCGCACTGCGTCTTTTTGCGTTCTTGCCGCCTCACCCAACATATCGAAGGAATAGAGAATATCGTCCGTTTTGCGGCTGGTTTTGATGGCCTGTGCGATCGCCGGAGCCAGCACGAATTGCTGAGCCATGATGCGCATCGCCACCCACACGCCTTGACGCACGATGGGTCGCGCCAAGCTACGAATAACACCGCGCAGCCCCCGTGTTTCGGGATCCAATACGAATGCGACGGTGCCAAGTGCCATGGCCGCCCCTCGAACCAATCCCCGCGCTTTGGGCGCGCGCCAATCTCGCCCTAGTAATTTATCGGCTATCAGCGCGTCACGCGTGGCGGAATCGGGTACTCGCAAGAATGCCTCGGCCAATTCCATCAGCCCTCGCCCTTCGGCTTGAGACAGGCTAAAAGCAGCCATCAACTGTTCCATCATCCCAAGATTTCCGCCCGTTTGGGCGGCACGCACCATGTCCGTCGCAATGTCTTTGGCTTGATCGCATTCAAAAGCCCTCAGCGCCGGACGGTCCAAAAAGCCTTGCACCAACGCACGCTCCGCCACGGCAGGCGGCAAAACCACAAGATCGGCATAGGGCGTTGCAGCGCTGATCGCTTGGGCGCGTGTGGGAATCTCGAGCATGGCAGACCTCATAAAATGATGGAGGCCTATGCTAGCACCCAAATTTAAGATTTTTTTACCGTATATACATATTAATCAATTAAAATGACTGTATTAAATAATATTAACGGTCAATAATACTGAAATATACCAACATATCAGATTTTAAAACTGAGCAAGTACAATGGACCGCATAGATCGAAAAATTCTCAATCTTACCGCCGCAGACGGGCGCATGACCTTGGCGCGTTTGGCTGAAAGTGTGGGCCTGTCCAAGTCCCCCTGCCAAGCCCGGCTGCGCCGTTTGGAAGCGGAGCGCTACATTCTTGGCTATCACGCACGCCTGAATTTTGAAAAACTGGGCGAGGCCCATGTCGCTTTTGTACAGGTCTCACTGAGCGACACCCGCGCCCCAGCACTCACGGCCTTTAATACCGAGGTGTGTAAACTTAGCGCAGTGGAGTCCTGCCATATGATCGCCGGTGGCTTCGACTATCTACTCAAAATCCGCACCAAGGACATCGCCAGCTATCGTGAGGTCCTGGCCGAACGCATTTCCGCCCTCCCCCACGTCGCATCGACATCGACCTTCGTATCCATGCAAAGCGTAAAAGAATGAAGCGCAGGGGGGCTGACCCAGTAGGCACGCTTGTTCATCATATAATTGAATTGATCGTTAAATCTTCAACGATGGAATGGCGCCGCATTTTCATGCTATGTTTTTTATCAAACTCAACAATAAGGGTAAAATACTGACAAACTGTAATAATAGCTACATGTCCGATCAGTATGTTCCTTCACACTCAATTCGCATGACGATAAAGTAACATTATTTTTATCAAGAGCTTAGGTAAGGATCCCCCCTTTATGATGAACATTGCAAAACGGTTTCTTGTAACGGCGGCGCTCGCCACCGTAACGGCAACACTCTTGCAGCCTGTGCAGGCGTCGGCGGTCACTGAAATTCAATGGTGGCACGCTATGGGCGGTGTCAACGGCGAACGCGTCAACAAAATTGCCACCGACTTCAACGCAACGCAGTCTGAATACAAAGTTGTCCCCGTATACAAAGGGAACTATACCGAAACGATGACGGCGGCCATTGCTGCTTTCCGGGCGAAACAACAGCCACATATCGTTCAGGTTTTTGAGGTTGGTACGGCCACCATGATGGCTGCTAAGGGCGCTGTATACCCGGTTGAACAAATGATGAAAGACACGGGGGTTCCTTTCGACAAATCCAAGTATTTACCTGCCGTCATCAGCTATTATCAGACGACAGACGGCAAACTTCTCTCCATGCCGTTCAACAGCTCGACTCCTGTTTTGTGGTACAACAAGGACGCTTTCGCCAAAGCGGGCATTTCAGCACCGCCAAAAACGTGGGGCGAAATGAAGACCGCATCCGATAAATTGCTCAAAGCGGGCTACAAATGCGGGTTCTCGTTCGGTTGGCAATCCTGGGTCATGGTCGAAAACTTCAACGCATGGCATAACCTGGCAACCGGCACCAAAGAAAATGGTTTCGGCGGCACCGACACTGAATTGAAACTCAACAGCCCCGGCTTGAAAATGCATATGACGAACCTTGCCAAGTGGGCCAAGGACGGCACATTTGCATATGGCGGACGTCGCGGCGATAGCCTTCCCATGTTCACCAATGGCGAATGTGGAATGTGGATGAATTCGTCAGCGTATTATGGCGGCATCAAGAAACAGGCTAAATTCAAATTTGGTCAAGCCATGCTTCCATACTACCCAGACCTGATTAAACAGCCGCAAAACTCCATCATCGGCGGGGCGACGCTTTGGGTTCTGAAGGGTCATTCTAAAGACGAATACAAGGGCACCGCCGAATTCATGAATTACCTTTCATCACCGAAGGTACAATCTTGGTGGCACCAGGAAACGGGTTATGTCCCCATCACGACCCCTGCCTATGAGCTCGCCAAGAAGGAAGGCTTCTACGATAAAAACCCCGGCACGGATACGGCGATTAAGCAGTTAAGCCTGAATACGCCGACACCTAATTCACGCGGGGTTCGTTTCGGCAACTTTGTGCAAATTCGCGACATTATCAACGAAGAAATGGAAGCGATATGGAACGGCACGAAGACGGCTGATCAGGCCCTCAGCGATGCAGATAAACGCAGCAACGTGCTGCTTCGCAAATTTGAAAAAGCCAATAAGTAAGCACTGAGCACAAAGCCCCCGTCTCGAAAATTTGTTCGGGACGGGGGACTTTATTTCATGGTCATTTGGACTGAGACGTCCCTTTTTGAATTTGTATTTTTATGTTGAAGCGCGTTCACTTCGGTTCATCTTTTCTTCCATTTGCACTGGTGGCACCGCAAATTGCGGTGACCATTGTCTTTTTCATATGGCCGGCCAGCCAGGCCCTTTATCAATCTGTCCTTCTTGAAGACGCCTTCGGCCTGCACTCAGAATTTGTCTGGTTCGATAACTTTTCAACCCTTTTTGCTGATCCTCTCTACGCTGACACGTTTGTCAGAACCGTCTTGTTTGCAACGGTGGTGACAGTGTTATCGATGTCATCGGCCTTGGTTTTGGCAACTATGGCAGACCGGGTTATCAAGGGCAGCTCCACGTATAAAGTTCTGTTGATCTGGCCCTACGCTGTGGCACCGGCTGTTGCGGGGGCGTTGTGGATGTTTATGTTCGATCCCACACTGGGCATCGTGACGTATGTCCTGGATTTATTCCATTACGATTGGAACCACCGTTTGCATGGGGGGGAGGCCATGATGTTGATCGTGCTTGCCGCCACCTGGAAGCAGGTCAGTTACAACTTCCTGTTTTTCTTGGCGGCAATGCAGTCAATACCCAAATCCTTGATTGAAGCCGCAGCCATTGATGGCGCGGGACCGACGCGTCGGTTTTGGAGCATCGTGTTCCCGTTGATTTCGCCGACAACCTTTTTCCTATGTATCATGAACCTTGTTTATGCGTTCTTTGACACCTTTGGGATCGTTCACGCTATCACCAAGGGGGGGCCGGCCAAGGCAACGGAGATCCTTGTTTACAAAGTTTATAACGATGGGTTCATCGGCCTCGACCTTGGGGGATCGGCAGCACAATCTGTCATTTTGATGATTATTGTCATCGCGATCACCGTGTTCCAGTTTCGCTATATTGAACGAAAGGTCGACTACTGATGGTCGAAAACCGCCCTGCCCTGACGTACTTGTCCCATGCGGTTTTGATCCTCGGGTTACTGGTCGTCGCCTTTCCCATCTGGGTTACGTTTGTCGCCGCCAGCCATGATAGTGTGCGCATTCTGCAAACCCCATTCCCCCTTCTGCCCGGCGGTCATTTTTTTGAAAACTTGAAATCTGTCCTGACAGGCGGCGCAGGAAACGCACAAGGGCAATCGGTAGCGATGATGCTATTGAACAGCCTGGCCATGGCGCTGATGATTGCGACGGGGAAGATTGTTATTTCCATGCTGTCGGCCTTTGCCATCGTCTATTTCAAATTTTTCTTTCGCATGGGCTTCTTTTGGATGATTTTCATCACCTTGATGCTGCCGGTTGAGGTGCGGATTATTCCAACATTTGAGGTTGTCGCCAATCTTGGCATGCTCAATTCCTATTGGGGGTTGAGCATCCCGCTGATTGCATCGGCGACAGCAACGTTTATGTTCCGTCAGGTCTTTTTGACCATTCCAGACGAGCTTCTTGAAGCGGCCAGAATGGACGGTGCGGGGCCTTTGAGGTTTTTCAAAGACATCCTATTGCCGATGTCTCGCACCAATATCGCCGCGTTGTTCATCATTCTCTTCATTTACGGGTGGAACCAGTATTTGTGGCCGCTTTTGATCACCACGGACACGGACATGTACACCATCGTAATGGGCATCAAGCAGATGCTTGAGGCGGCAGAAGAATCTCCAGAATGGCACCTCATTATGATGTCCACATTGCTGGCCATGCTGCCACCGGTCTTAGTTGTTGTTTCCATGCACAAGCTTTTTGTCAAAGGCCTGACTGAAACAGAAAAATAGGAATTACGTTATGGCGCACTTGAATTTGAATGGCGTTAAAAAAGTATACCCAAACGGTATGAAGGCCATTCATGGCGTTGACGTTGAAATCACTGACGGTGAACTGATCGTTCTTGTCGGGCCGTCGGGGTGCGGGAAATCGACACTGTTGCGAATGATCGGGGGGCTTGAGACCGTTTCCGAGGGGACGGTTCTGATTGACGGAAAAGTGGTGAACGATCTGGAACCCGCTGATCGCGACATCGCGATGGTGTTTCAAAATTATGCTCTGTACCCGCACATGAGCGTCTACAACAATATGGCATACGGCTTGAAAAACCGTCGCGTGCCCAAAGCGGAAATTAAACGGCGCGTCACAGAGGCCGCAGAAATTTTAGACCTCACTGACGATCAACTTGCACGCAAACCGCGTCAGCTTTCTGGCGGTCAGCGCCAGCGCGTTGCCATGGGTCGCGCCATCGTTCGTGAGCCAAGCGTGTTTCTGTTCGACGAGCCTTTGTCCAACCTTGATGCAAAGCTCAGGGTGCAAATGCGCCTTGAGATAAAGAAGCTGCAAGAACGGCTCGGGGTGACCAGCGTTTATGTGACCCATGACCAGGTCGAGGCGATGACTTTGGGGCACCGCTTGATTGTCCTTAATGACGGGATTGTTGAGCAACTGGGCACACCAATGGACATCTACGACAGCCCCGCATCTGTTTTCGTCGCTGGGTTCATCGGCTCACCGTCTATGAATTTCATTTCAACACAATTGTCCAGTGATGGGCTAAGCGTGGAACTTTCGGGTGTCGGCAGATTGAATGTTCTCCGCCCGGATCTGGCAGCACAAGGTGGTCGTGAAGTCACTCTCGGAATTCGGCCTGAACACATGTTGGTGGCCGAAGACACAGGACAAACAAATGGCGTGGCACATCTGACCATTACCCTGATTGAGCACTTGGGCGCTGATACCTTGGTGCATGGACATTTTGGTGAGGACAAATCGGATCTGACCATCAGATTGCCGGGCGCACAAGTCTTGAGTACAGGTGATATCATTCCCCTGACGGTATCGTCCGAGCAGATCCATTTGTTCGACAGCCAAACGCAAAAACGCATTTAAGTGTTGGGGGAACGTGGCGGAGCAGTAAGGCCGATGAGCGCTGGCACCAGAAGAGATTCCCGTCTTCGGGTTTCAAGACAGATAAGGCATTATCTACGCTGCATGGTTCAAGTTAGGTCGAAAAAAATTGTATCTCAGTGCCCCTGCCCGTTTTTTTAACTTGATACATCGCCTTATCGGCGCACTCCAGCAACCCTCCAAGTTCCTGAGCATTGTCTGGGTAAATTGCAACACCAATACTGGCCCCCACATGCACGAGATCGATTGAATCGATGTGATATGGCTGACAAATACGCTCACGCAATCGAGCAGCCTGAGGCATAACGTCCTCATCGTCCTCCAAATGAGGAATAAGGACAACAAACTCATCACCACCATTGCGAATGGCGACATCGGATGTTCTGCAAACCTCGACAATGCGCTGCGAGACTTGGCGCAACACTTCATCACCCACGTCATGGCCATATGTGTCGTTCACAGGTTTAAAGTGATCGAGGTCGATGTATATGATCGCCATTCTGTGGTTATGGCGTTTGGCATTATGACTAAAATTATCGAAGGTCTTATCGAGGTAGCGCCTGTTCCATAGCATCGTTAAGCTATCTCTCAAGGAGAGTTCAATCGCCATTTCCTCTGCGGCCACGATGCGCTGTACCAAACTGCGCAGCATCAGAGCCGCATACCCCAATATAGCAACGTTGGAGATAAACAACGCGAACAAAAAGCCATAATCGAACGCCGCATCCCACTGCATCAACAACGGTGCATCCAACCAATGGATGCCCCAAATCATAAACGCGATGCCGATCGCTCGCGCCCAACTTCCCATTTCTAGAGTCTTAAATTTGAAAATACAGTAGCCCGTGTGAATGATCAGGGCGCCGTTAAAAAAGGCGATCGTTGTGAAGTAGCCAATAAATTGGTCGAGCACCAAATCGAAAGTAAGTGCAAGAAGTACGGATGCAGCCAACAAATAAGCGAATAGTGCCTTATGAACCGAAAGCCCGGCAAAACGACGCGTCCCGATCACCATCGAGAATGAGAACAACAACTCGGACAAAGAGTATAAGTGCTCGCTAACGTTGATATTGGCGATGACGATGTGCGGCAAGGTATATACAGAAAAACCGACAAGGCTGATAACCAGCCCGCCAGCCCACCATTTTATGCCGGGGCTTATGCGTGAAACGGTGCTTAACCAAACAAAAAGCAGCGCATCCAAAAAGGTCGTTGACGCACCAATAACTTGAGCGACTTCAATTAGATTTTCCAATAAACGATACCGATATCTTCAATTTTTTAAGCATGCACGGTTTAGCGCATAAATCGCTCGGCCCGATACAACTCATTCAAATTAACATACAAAAGCATATCAAAAAAACAAAACACCCTGGCTCTTGCAAACCGGAGTGTACATTTATCGTGGTTGAGTTTCGCTAGCGACCGAACACGTAAATACCAAGAGTATTCCTACATAGCGGGCCAGGGTGCCTCACCATCCGCGAGCTTGATGCTGTCCATAATTAACGCGTCACTCCGTCCAGGAAAATCACAAGGATTGTACGAACGGTTTTTTTGGACAAAGATCATCGCGATCGCACGCAGATGCGTCATGTTTTTTGAATGCTCCTCGCCAAAGGGGCTTCATGCATAACGAAAAGGGATAGCCTATGAATACCGAGGGCGAAGCAGTTGATGAGGCAGGCGGCGACATTAAGGCGCCAGGTCTGTGGGGCAGTTCCGAAGAACAGTCCGTAGTACTTGATTTCGAAGTGTCGGAATACGAAGACCGCGTGCAACGCACCCAAGCACGCATGGCAGAATTGGGGATCGAGCTTCTCATCATCACCGATCCTTCCAACATGTGCTGGCTGACGGGCTATGACGGCTGGTCGTTTTACGTTCATCAATGCGTACTGGTGCCCGCCGATGATATTCCATTGTGGTTTGGCCGTGGGGCCGATGCCAACGGTGCCAAGTTAACTGCATTTCTCCCCTTCAGTCGATTGATCAGCTATCCTGATTACTATGTGCAGAACCCAGAAGTTCACCCGATGGACTACCTCGCCGATATCATCAAAGGCTACGGCTGGGGCACACGCACCATCGCCATGGAAATGGACAATTATTATTTTTCCGCCAAATGCCATCGGTCACTGGAATATCAATTGCCCAATGCAAAACTGGGAGATGCCACGGGTTTGGTGAACTGGCTGCGTTCGGTCAAATCAGACCAAGAACTGATCTACATGCGCAAAGCTGCGCGCATCGTTGAAGCCATGCATAAGCGCGCGTTTGAGGTCATTGAGCCTGGCATCACCAAAAAAGATTTGGTGGCCGAATTGACCTACACAGGCATCAAGGGCGTTGATGACGAAGGTGGCGACTATCCAGCCATCGTGCCGTTGGTGTCCACGGGCCGAGAGGCATCTGCCCCCCACATCACTTGGGACTCGACCAAACTTAAAAAGGGTGACGTGACCTTTTTCGAGATTGCGGGGTGCTACAAACGTTACCACTGCCCGTCGGCACGCAGCGTGTTTCTGGGCAATCCGCCCCAGCACATCCGCGATGCAGAAAAGGCCCTGTTGGAATCGATGGATAAGGCGCTGGAAGTTGCGCGTGCGGGAAACCTGTGTGAAGACTTTGCCAATATGTTCCTCAACAGCCTGCGCGAACACGGCTTCGACAAGTCGCAACGCTGCGGCTATTCGGTTGGATTGAGTTACCCACCGGATTGGGGCGAACGCACAATGAGCATCCGCTCCGGCGATACCACTGTGCTTCAGGAAAACATGACCTTCCACTTCATGCCCGGACTTTGGTACGACGACTGGGGTATCGAGATCACCGAAACAATCCGCATCACCAATGGTGTGCCGGAATGCCTGTCCAATGTACCGCGGCCGTTGTTGGTAAAGGACTAGCGGTGCAATGAGGGCAGACGACGTGACAAAAAATCCGATCAGCTCGACCATCGACTTCGCCAAGGACGGCGTTCAACACGGTCATTTGCGCATACCGCATTCACATGATCGGTCCGCCTGGGGGTCCGTCATGATCCCCATAACCCAGGTCAAAAACGGCACCGGACCGACCGCGTTGCTCAGCGGTGCCAACCACGGTGATGAGTACGAAGGCCCCATAGGGCTTTGCAAACTGGCACACCGACTTGATGCGGATGCGGTTCAGGGCCGCGTCATCATCGTGCCCGCCATGAACGTTCCGGCGTTTCACGCTGGGCGGCGGGTTTCCCCCATAGACGGAGGAAATCTCAACCGGCTCTTCCCCGGCAAGCCAGACGGCACGGTGACCGAAAAAATAGCAGACTACTTCACCACCACTTTATTGCCGATGGCCGACTACGTTCTGGATATTCATTCCGGCGGGAAATCGCTGGACTTCGTTCCCTTCGCGGCCATGCATCGACATGAGAATGCCGAGCAGGATACTGCGTGCGAAGCGGCTATGATGGCCTTTGGTGCACCTTACGCCATGTACATGGTCGAGATGGACCCGGCAGGCCTTTATGACACCGAAGCAGAGTCCCAAGGCAAAGTTTTCGTGACCACAGAATTGGGTGGCGGCGGCACCACCACAGCCGAAACCATAGGAATAGCCGACAAAGGTATCGCTAACTTTTTGCGTCATGCAGGCATCCTCAGTGGCGACATCGTCATTGAGAAAAGTCAGTTGCTGGATATGACTGGCGAGGGTTGCTTCATCACCGCCATCAATAGCGGGTTGCTAGAACCCTGTTTGGACCTAGGAAAAACCGTGACCAAGGGGGACGCGATTGCCCGTGTGTGGTCCATCGACCATCCGGGCAGCGAACCGCGCATTTACCGCGCCGCTATTGATGGCATTCTGGCCGCCCGCCACTTTCCCAGTTTAGTTGAGATTGGTGACTGTGTCGCCGTGATTGCAAAGCAAGGCTGAAGCGCACCATGATTAAGCTCGACAATCTCGATCTAAAAATTCTCGCCGCTCTGCAAAACGAAGGCCGCATGACCAAGGTCAAATTGGCTGAAATCGTCAATCTATCCATCAGCCCCTGTTGGGAACGCCTCAAACGGTTGGAGCAAGCAGGTATCATTTCCGGTTACCGTGCCGATGTCGACATCGACAAACTGTTCAAGCCCACCCAGGTTTGGGTGGAAGTCGCCCTGCAGCATCACCGCAGGGAAGATTTTGCACGCTTTGAAGACTACATCGAAAATGTTGGCGAAATTGTCGAGTGTTGGGCGCTGGGCGGGTCCATCGACTACATCATGCGGGTGATCTCACCACACATGGAAGGCTACCAAAACCTAATGGAACGATTGTTGGATGCAGGCATCGGCATTGATCGTTATGTTACGTTGGTTGTAACTAAGCCCGTGAAACGTAACAGGGTTTTACCGATTGAGACGTTGATGAACGAGGCACCCTGAGCAAGCCCCCTACCCACTTGCAGAAAATATTTCTGCAAAAATTAGCATAAGCACATTTATTTTCTTCCTAAACCGTCACTTCAAAAACACCCACTGTGCGCTTTACGTTAGCCTGCAGTCATGTTTTGGAATGGACTGAAGATGGACTTGCCGCCTTTTGCGGATGCATCATCTCATCGCCACCAAACGGAGGGAACGCTGACATGACGGCCATTCGTCACACCACGAATATTGGCTTAATTGAAGACCTGATAGGTTCTGGCCTGTTGGTTCAAAGTGCCTATGTCGGTGGCGAATGGGTGCGCAATCGTGATGGCGCCGTTCAGAATGTTTGCAATCCCGCCGATGGCGCATTGATAGGTACCGTCCCAAACCTTTCCGTCCCTGAATCCAGCGCTGCCGTTGATGCCGCCTATGAAGCGTTCCCGGCCTGGGCCGCGACATTGCCGGATGAGCGCGCCCGAAAGCTGCGTGCATGGTATGAATTGATCATCGCCGAACGCGATGACCTTGCATTACTGATGACGTTGGAACAAGGCAAGCCGTTGGCCGAATCCTGCGGAGAAATCGAATACGCGGCCAGCTTCATTGACTGGTACGCTGGCGAAGCAGGGCGCATGGGAGTGGAAGGCATCACACCGCACCTGCAAGGACGCGACATGCAGGTGGTCCGCGAACCATTGGGGGTCGCCGCATTGATCACGCCATGGAATTTTCCAGCTGCGATGATCACCCGCAAAGCCGCCGCGGCGATGGCCGCTGGATGCACTGTGGTTGTTAAGCCTGCGCCGGAAACGCCTTTCTCCGCCACAGCGCTCGCCGCGTTGGCTGAAAAAGCCGGCATTCCAGCGGGCGTCTTCAATGTGATTACCGGTGACGCCCCCAAACTCGCTGCAATGCTGTGCGCGTCCCCTCGCATCCGTGCACTGAGCTTTACCGGCTCCACCCGCGTGGGCAAGTTGTTGCAAGAACAGTCTGTTCCAACACTCAAGCGGGTGTCACTGGAACTGGGTGGCCATGCACCCTTTATCGTTTTCGATGACGTCGATCTGAACAGCGCCGTGGCCGATGCCGTCGCCGCAAAGTTCCAGACCACTGGCCAGGACTGCCTGGCCGCCAATCGCATCTACATTCACGAAAATATCTATCCGGAATTTTGCACACGTTATGCCAAGGCCGTTTCTGAACTCACGGTTGGCAACGGTTTAACACCCGGCGTGGATATCGGCCCATTGATGCACGAAGGCGCCGTTGCCAAATGTTTGCAACACATTGACGACGCAACAAGCAAAGGCGCTCGTATATTGACCGGCGGCGACCGCCACGACTTGGGCGGCTTGTTCTTTAGCCCGACCGTGTTAGCAGACGTCACCGAAAAGATGCATATCGCTACGCAAGAAACATTCGGCCCGGTGGCAGCGCTTATGTCCTTCGCCCACGAAGACGAAATCATCCGCCGCGCCAATAATACCGAATTTGGTCTGGCGGCTTACGTCCAGACCAAAGACGGTACACGCGCCCGGCGCGTTGCGACACACCTGGAATTTGGCATGGTCGCCGTCAACTGCGTAAAAATGACCGGCGGGCCGGTTCCGTTCGGCGGACGCAAACAATCAGGCCAGGGCCGCGAAGGCGGACGTTTCGGTATGGATGCGTTCACCGACCTAAAATACATTTGCACACGTACAAGCGACTAATCACCTGCAAGCGCCAAAGCGCGGGCCTGAGCCCATAAAGGAATGAACATGAACGAGCTGAAAAATATGGACGACCTGGAACGCAGCGATCGCGATCACTTCATGCACCCGTCCACCCACTTGGCGCAGTTTGCCCGTGGCGACGCACCCGCTCGTGTCATTGACACCGGTAAAGGCGTCTACATCACCGACACCCAAGGCGTAAAAAGCCTGGATGCTTTCGCTGGCCTTTATTGCGTCAACGTTGGATACGGGCGCACGGAAATTGCCGAAGCCATCGCCGAACAGGCGCATAAGCTCGCTTACTACCATGCCTATGTCGGCAACGGAACCGAGGCTTCGATCACGCTTGCCAAGATGATCAGCGACCGTGCACCCGAAGGCTTGAACCGCGTCTACTTCGGCCTGTCGGGTTCAGATGCAAATGAAACTAATATCAAGCTTATCTGGTACTACAACAACATCCTTGGCCGCCCGCAAAAGAAAAAGATTATTTCACGCTGGCGCGGCTACCATGGTTCAGGTGTGATGACGGGTAGCCTTACGGGGTTGGAACTGTTTCACAACGCTTATGATTTACCGCGCACACCGATCTTGCACACGGATGCGCCCTACTATTTCCGTCGCGACGACGCATCGTTGAGTGAAGAGCAATTTTCTCAACAATGTGCCGACAACTTGGAAGCCATGATCTTGCGCGAAGGTCCAGAAACCATCGCCGCATTCATTGGCGAACCGATCCTCGGCACGGGCGGCATTGTCCCTCCGCCCAAAGAATACTGGGCCAAAATTCAGACGGTGCTGAATAAATACGACGTGCTGTTGGTTGCCGACGAAGTCGTAACAGGTTTTGGCCGCCTGGGCACCATGTTCGGTTCCGACCATTACGGCATGAAGCCGGACCTCATCACCATAGCCAAGGGTCTGACCAGCGCCTACGCCCCACTTTCAGGCGTCATCGTCGGCGAGCGCGTTTGGAAAGTGTTGGAAGACGGAACCGATAAAATGGGTTCGTTCGGGCACGGCTGGACATATTCCGCTCACCCCATTTGCGCAGCCGCCGGCGTCGCCAACTTGAACTTGATCGACAAACTAGACTTAGTGAGCAACGCCGGGACCGTCGGTGCGTCGTTCAACTCCATGCTGAAAAGCACCTTCGCCGACCATGACATCGTCGGGGATGTGCGCGGTGAAGGCCTGATGGCTGCCTTGGAATTCGTTAAGGACCGCAAAGCGCGCACCTTCTTCGATCCAGCGGAAAAAATCGGTATGCGCATCTCCGCTGCCTGTATGGAACGTGGCCTCATCGCCCGCGCCATGCCCCAGGGGGATATCTTGGGCTTTGCTCCACCTTTGTGTTTGACCCACGAAGAGGCTGCGGAAATCGTGCGCATCGCCAAGGATGCCGTCGATGATGTGGCGATGAGTCTTTAGAGGGAGGGCCCATGCATTATCACCATCGACGTTATTAAATTAAACGTCATCCGAGGGGGAAACCAATGTCTGGTAACCTCGCCAATTCGGACACCTGCTCTTTGCCATAATGCTCATTACTGAGGCTCTCAAGCATACCCTTAATGTGATGGCACCATTTTGGCTTAGGGCGCTTAGTTGGCATGCATACCCTACCTTCTTGGCTCGCGCACAAATTATAACGTACCTTACAAGGCGATATGGGATTGATGAATAAGGCTAGGGTGTTCAAGTACCTACATTAGAAAAATAACCTAAGGCCTACTCTCGATATAATACCCACAGCGCCGTTATCTGCTGTGCGGTCAGTGGGTTGGAAAACAACAGCGTCTCATCCCCCTTCACGCCGTTGATGAGACGTGCCAGGAAATCTTCAGGAGTGCTTTCGCCGCCCATCACATACAGATCCCGGGCAGGCAAAAGCGTATCCGCATCGCCTTGGCCCACGTCATCATGGCAGCCTGCACAATATGTTTCGTGGATAGCGCGGGCTTCACGCTTGCTTGAGATCGTCAGATGGTCCGTAGAATAGAGAGACCGGTTCAGAGGATGTCGCATAATTGCCATATCCAACTGCCGGACCAAACGTGCGCGCTCGGCACGATGGCCTAGCATTTTGATGGTCCAGCCGCGAAGCCGCTCAGCCCCCACATCATCGCCATCTTGAAGCAACAGCCACGGTAGCACGCCCAATGCGCCAACGATCCGCATCTTCAACCCTTGAGCATGAAGCGGCGCAAGTGCGGTGTCGTTGTCCAGACGGATCAAGTCGGCGCGAACAATGCGCAATTCTGCCGCCATCATGTCCGGTTGCGCCTGATCGGCGAGAACAGAATTCGGGACTCCCATTGAAAAAACGATCATGACCGCAGTGCGGCCTAGCACTGCGGTCATTAGGATGGACTTTATATACGTGTGAAACGAGAACGTCATAAAAAATCCGAGGGTATGAAGTTTATTTGACCTCAATTTTGGCTTCAACGGGCATGTTTGCCGCCGTCCATCCGGTCATGGATGCATCATACATCTTCGCATCCTTATTGCCGATGATTTCCGAGGATGCGAACCAGCCGATGGATGCCCAGTGTCCGGTGTTGCAGAAGCTGATTTGTTCGCCCGAGGTCGGCACACCTGCTGCTTGATACAGTTTGGCGATGGTGTCCTTGGAACGGAACATGCCGCCACCATTTTCTGTCATCCAGCTTTGCGGCATGTTGGTCGCACCAGGAATAGTACCGCTGGCCTTGGACTTACCGTGGCGGTTGACGCCCATGTATTGGTCCGCGGTTCGGTTGTCGACCATGACAACACCTCTATCCAACGCGGATTTTACGTCAGCGGTGGATGGGATCATGTCTTTGCGCAGGGCGACGTTAAAGGTTTTACTGGTGACTTTGGCGGCCCCCTTTTCCAACGGGTTGGTTGGGTTGCCATCTTTGTTTTTGGTGGAGAGATAAGCGCTCATACCGCCGTTGAGGATCGAAACGTTGTCATGGCCCAAAACCTTAAAGGTCCAGTACATGCGCGTCGCGATGCCCATATCGGAAGAATTATTACCCGGTGCAACCAGCACCACATGGGTCGCATTGTCGATGCCCAGCCCCCCGATAAGAGCCGCCAGTTTAGACGTATCATCGGGGAACAATCCGGGCACGCCGCCTTTGGCGACACGCCAGCCGTCTTTGCCGTAATTGGTGTTAACCGCACCGGGGATGTGGCCGCGCAGGTAGTCCGCTTTGCCACGAGCATCGACAGTGATGATACCGGATTTGGCGCTGTTGGACTTCACCCACTCCACATCGACCAGGGGATCGGCGGCTTGGGCGTTGCCCATCGTGAAAACGATCATTGCGGCACAGGCAATGCCCAGCCACGTCCCCAGAATTCGTTTAGCTTTTATCATTTAGAAAGCTCCCTTTCTCGAACTTGGCGTAGCGGTTCAAGCGCTACAAGGTGACGATCAAATCGGCACTGAGGATGGCAGCTACAGCCGCATCCCAGTTATCCGTGTCGTCGGGTTTCAGGCCGTTCACGTCCAGGCGAACCACCTGATCATGCCCTTCACGCGTCGTGATGGCTGTCGCCACCACATCGGCATCGGGGAACAGGCCTGTGTTCAGTTCCAAAATGGTTATCATGGCGGTTGCTCCGTCTTTTCGTTTTAGGCCTAAAGGCTTACCACGCGATCGCTTTCCGCGATCGCTTGACCCAAGGCGGCACCGTCCAAAAAGGCCAAATCATCGGCCATCTCTTGAACTGTGGTTTCAGGGGTGATGTCGGACAGGTCCAAAAGCTCCGCCTGTTCGGCGTTGGCCTCAGAATCCGCGACCGGCTCGGTCATAAAAACCAGGCGCACGGCGTTGCCGACGATGGTCAAGCCTGCTGCGACACGCATCGCTTCGGTGTGATCGCGCCGCCCCAAAACAAGTATGGATTTGCTGCTCATGTTCTCGATCCTTTACAGGCTGATCACTTTAGTCGCCTCAGCCATCAATTGGCTGTTGATGGTCTGGCTGCCTTTTTCCACCGGGCAGGACCGCCCGGGCATATGCAGATCCCACGAATGCTCGCACACCGCGATGCGCGCCGCACCGCCACTGGCATTGAGAAAGTCGGCATCGCCCAACACCGTCACGCCATCGTTGGTGAGGAAGCATCCCCACGTAGCACCCTGACGGCTCAGCGCGCGCCCAAGCGGCGCAGCGATGTGAACGGCGTCAGGAGAGGTCAGGTGCAACAAAACGTCCATGGCTCGATCCTTAGTTTTTTTCATACAGGTCATCGCGCATGGGCGCGGTGAAAACGGTTTCGCGACTTAAACTGCGCGACATGCCGGGAGATGCGTTTGCCTGGGCACGAAACGGTTTGTCGAACATCAGCACACGTTGTTGCCCGGCACGGTGCAAAAGCACTCCGACTTTTTGCGCAGCTGCTTCAGAATCGCCAATTAACAACACGCTTTCTTCGCCCGTGAGGCCCACTGTGCCCAATAGCCAACGCAAAGCGTGAAAGCCGATAGCCTTGCCGGTGGGATCGATGAAGTGTCCCAGCGGCAGGCACCGCGCATGAGGGAGCGACCCGTCCATACAAGATTTTTCACCCCTAAGATCGATGACACGGCTCTGCCCACCCTCGGATAAGTCGCTGATCGCGGCCAAGCTGACGGCGTCACGAGCGGACGCATTGCCTGCGAAAGCCACGCAACACGTCAAGGCGATACGGGACACCCGGCCAAGCATTTTTTCAGCACCCCCCAAAGCGAATTACGGGGGCCACCCCAGGCGCTTTGGCGGCGGGTGGGTTTTCGATGTAATACGACATCAATTCTTCAATCGGCAGTTCGCCAAAGCCCTTACCGACATTAACGCTACCCATTTCATAGGCGGGCATTGGCTTTTCTGCCGCAGCGATGACTTCAGCATCCATAGCGGCAAATGGAAACGCCACAACCGCCACCAACAGCGACACCGCCAGTGAAGCAATGCAAAAAATTACACTGTCTCTATCCATGGTGCGGCTCCCTATAAGGTGTTCTTGAGAAAACTGATGTACATAACGCCAAATGCCAATACAGCCATGATGAGTTGTGCGGTGGTTTCAAAGTCCATTGTCCGAATGCTCCTCAATCGCCGCGATAGTGACGGATCAGGGTGTTGACGCTGACCGCCTCCCCGGTTTCGGGGTGTTCGACCTTCGACGTGAAGTGCGCCACGCCATCACGGTCCATACGCAGGCTCGGCGGCGGCGCGATCAGCATCGCCACGATTCCTCCCACGGATATCAACAGCGCGCCCCAGGCATAGATGCTCATGGCAATTTTCGACATGGCGATTCTCCGTGCGTTTATTTGGTGGATCAATCCTTGCGGATGTAAATTTTCCAGCAGCGCGCGTCTTTGACCGTTTCCAGGTGAGTGGCGCTCAGCTCGTCGCACATCGGCGGCAGCGCTTCCATCGAAGATGGATTGTCGACCATCACTTCGATCACCTGGCCGACGTCGATCTGACCGACGGTCTTTTTGGTCATCAATTGCGGGCGCGGACAGCTATCGCCGATGCAATCGACAACTTGAACGACGGTATAGGTGTTGCCGTCGCTCAGGGTCACATCGCGGCTAGCGGCTTCTTCAACCTTCGGTTTTTTGCTAAACAATCCCATGGTGTTTCTCACTCTAACTCAAATATGTTAGTTGGTTATTCGGCGGGGGCGACATCATGGCTCTTAGCCACGTCGCGGTGATGGTTGGCTTGGATGGCTTCCTTGCGCAAGATCGCGCGGTAGATGGCATACAACACACCAATTTGGATCAGACCGAAAAAGATCGCGGGAATGCCAAATTTTTCTTGCAAGGTCGCCGCGTTGGAATAGCCCAACTGCAAGGCTTCCAGATTGGGTTCTCCAGTCATGCTGACAGGTGCAGGCGGCCAGTAATTCACCGACCACACCAGCGAGAACAAGAACATGCCGACAAACGTGAACAACAAGGCCCACAGCGCACCGACATTGCCTTCACCGGTTTTAACCCACGTTGAAACCGTGCAGGCCCCCGCCAACACCATGCCGATGCCGAAAATGAACAACCCGGCAAAGGTATTCAGGCCGACGTCGAAGTGCATGGTCTTACCTTCACCAAAGGTGATGAATAGGGTAAATCCGAACGTCAAAACCATCATTGCCACCAACAGGGCTTTGGTGTTGCGATAGGTACTGAACAGCATCGCATCGCGCAGGGCGGCGGTGTTGCAAAAGCGCGAACGCTGAACCAGCAGCCCGACGGTGGAGCCGAAAATGAAAGCAACCAGGCATTCGCCAACGACAGACATGTCTCAGCCCTCCAGAATTTTTTTGTAAATCATCGAACCAACCCACGCCCCCGCGACGATTCCGCTGATGGCAAGATAACCGCCGAGGTTCATTTCCGGGGTCAAGCCGAAGAAGGTTGAGACGTTGCACACGAATGCTAGGCGGATACCTATCCCCATCAGCAACCCGCCGATGGTGATCATCACCCATTCCGACATGCGACGGGGAAAGCGCAGATAAAACTCGTTGCTGAGCTTGGCGCCGACAAACGCTCCGAACAGCATGCCAAGACTGATGTAGATTTTCCAATACCCTGCATCGGGGACAAATACGAGGTTCCAAAACGGCAACCGTTTAAGGTCGTCGCCCATGAACACTTCAGCGATCAGACCGGTCATCATGGTTTCGCCGCCGCCGACGGTCCACGCGCCGACAATGAGGAATAGAAAGATATCGAGAACGGCGATGGCCAACAATGCGATGACCGGATCGAGAGTCTTTTTAAAGAACTCCATAGGCCAGAAGCCCCCCACTTTGGTACTTTGTTTTTCTGAACGGCGTTTTCCACCGCGTTAAATAAAGTCTAGGCCCGCTGGAAAATCGAGTGGTAGTAATTATTGCAAACGAAGCTGATAATTACGAGCGCAGCATCGCAAGGCAGGGCGCTAGCGTCATAAAACCTGCCGTTTACCCCATAAAAGAGGCGCAAGGGCATGTCAATTTTCATCGAAATAGAACCGGATAACTTTCTGGGGCACATGTTCGCAGCCTGTTCGACCGATCAGGTTAACGAATTCATTCCCGAAAAACGCGGGTTTCGCATCCATGGGCACAGCACCACAATTCGTCTTGAAAAAGTGTTTTGGACGGTTCTTGAAGACATGTCAGAACGCATGAAGCTGACCTTGCCGCAATTGATCATGCGTATTCATGACCAGTGCCTGGTGGCGAACGATAAAAACATCTCATCGTGTTTGCGGGTCATCTGCATGAAATACATGAATATTTATGCCTAAGCAGCATAATGCTGCCTGTCTAACGTCAGCGCCCATGGGACAAACTAGCGGCATTGGCCTGCGTGGCGAAGAGACCATTGCTGGACTTTGTCGTCGTGAAGCGCGTGAGTTAAAAGAAGTCGTTGCCGAGCAGACGTTGGATAAGCTGGGCATTCCCCGCACCATGTTTTATCGTTGGTATGATCGCTATCAAGCGGCTGGTCCGGAGACGCTGGACCTTGCCCTACAAGCATCAGGATGTGATCAGGCTCACGTTGTACACAAACCGAGGCTGGTTTCGGACACAGGGTCTAGTTACGTGTCTGGTGAGTTAGCTGAATGGCTTGGAGATAAAGAAATAGGGCATGTCAGGGGTGCGCCATATCATCCGTAAACACAGGGCAATATTAAGCGATGGCACCAGCCCCAGGAGAACCACATCTTGCTGGAGAACTACTGCTTCCCCGCAGACCTGGAAGCGCAGATCGGATCGTTCGTCGATCACTACAACCATCATCGTTACCACGAAAGCATCAACAACCTTACACCAGCAGATGTCTACTTCGGGCGCGCGCAAGCAATTTTAGAACAACGCGAAAGGATCAAATTGAAAATGATGAAAACCCGGCGCTTGCAATGCCTCCGTTAGTCCCATAGGCACTGACGTTAGACAGTCTTAGCCCTATGCTTTTGTAAGGAAGTTTACTTAATGGATGGCTACTTATACGTACTCAGCAGACAGCATGTAAGGGTTGCATTCACTTCCGCAAGACAGAGACAAATTCGAATTCGTCTGACAGCACTTAAAAGAGGCAATGTTAGCGAACTTCCAAGGCCAATATCATAGATCGAATATCCTCAGCTAATAGGTAATCTGCTGGAACCAGTTCTTGCACCCGACAGGTGCCCTCGGACTCCAGCCTATTAATTTTCTCGCGATATTCCATTTTTTCAAAAACACCCTCGTTGATGGTCACACAAACGGTGCCACCGGGCTTCACAACACGGATAGCCTCATCCAAACCACCAGGCCCCACATGACCGTGCGTGAAGGTGCCAACGCTTATCGCCGCGTCATAGGTATCATCGGCGAAATTTAGACCTGCGATCAGGTCTGCTTCAAACAGACTTCCATATACCCCCTTGGCGCGGGCCTGCTCCAGCATATCCGGCGATAAGTCAATACCGTCAATCTGATCAAACCCGGCATCCACCAACGCCTGACCCGACAGCCCTGTTCCACAGCCCACATCCAGAATTTGTGCCGAACGGTCTTCGAGGTGGCGAACAAAAACATTCACAGCTTCCCTGGGGGCGACGTATTGCAGGTCCTTTCCCGTAAGGTCCTCGTCGTAGGTTGCAGCCCAATCACGGTAAAGATTACGAATATCATCGGCATTTTTTACGGTGTAAGCGCGGCGCAGCATATCGCTTTTGGCGATCATCCTATTCATTCTCCTTAGTTCAAAAATTCTCTGGAGGATTGTACCACGCCTGATGCAGAACCAAAAATGCACGCCTAATCAAGCTAAACCACGCCACAAGGGGGGCATTTATAGCCAATAGCAGGTCATATATCGAAGGACTGTAGTTCACCTCATGGCTAAAAGAACACATCTAATTGGGTTTATGACCGAGTCCTCTCTGAGATTAAAAGCGAACGATATTTCAAGCAGTTAATACGCTATTCCTCACCCCGCCTACTTCCACAGCGCTTCCACACAAATAAAAACGGCTTAGCTATTCCTAGCTAAGCCGTTGATATTATTGGTTGCGGGGGTTGGATTTGAACCAACGACCTTCAGGTTATGAGCCTGACGAGCTACCGGGCTGCTCCACCCCGCGATAATGCTTTGTTTGATCGAAGCCCGGCAGCACGTCGTTTTTTGCG